>Ga0209646_1000002_pt1 | contig 1425781 bp, 1187 predicted proteins | sample AraplaL_Col_mTSA_FD_184259 | JGI IMG/M metagenome (GOLD analysis project Ga0209646, IMG submission 184259) | Arabidopsis root microbial communities from the University of North Carolina, USA - plate scrape CL_Col_mTSA (SPAdes) (version 2) | ecosystem: Host-associated > Plants > Roots >...
CTTATGGTGGTTATGCCGAGGGTGTTCACCTCTTCCCATTCCGAACAGAGAAGTTAAGCCCCTCATGGCCGATGGTACTGCACCACAATGCGGGAGAGTAGGTAGCCGCCGTATTTATTAGAAAAGGCTCTGATCATATGATCGGAGCCTTTTTGTTTTTATACCGTTTAGCAGTTGCCAAGCGCTTTCCTGCGTTGAGCATTGAGCGTTAAGCTTGCAAACTATTTCTTATGGAAATTATCATACCAGTGCGCAATATTGATCGATGCACCTAACCCAAAAGAAACCGGCTGAAAGTATTTGTTCACAGTAGATTCATCATACCGGTTATCATACCCGTCATCAGACAAAGGAACTGCAAACGACAGCTGCATCTGGAACTTCACATACTTATAACCCGCCCGGAAAGTAAATGCCGGCTCCATAAAAAAACGGGTCTTCTGGCTGATCTGTCCAAAGGCATCCCGCCGCTCATTATCATTCTCAAACGCTTTATTGCCCAGGTACATATTGTAAAAGTTCACTACAGAGAACCGGCTGCTAAAGGCGGTTTCAATTGCAGGATGTACAAAGCCAATGCTGGGCTGTACAAAGAATTTGCTGAAATGGGAGCGTAACAGGTAATCATTCACATTACCGGTATTACCCTCGTCATGATACGCCGCATCCAGCGTTTTAAAGCTACCGGAGCCAAAGCCGGTATAAACATCAAATACCATCCGTTTCTTCACATCCAAAGGCGAAAAAAATCCTATCCCGCCTTCAAACAGGCCTCCTTTTGCATATCTGTCAACAAACACGTCATCATTATCATTATTATTGCCAAAGGGGCGGAACACATATTGCCCGTTAGCCATAACAGCAATATGGTTGGTAATGGCAAAAGCCGCCTGGTAATTGGTGGGCGACACGCTTCCCTTAAATTCATATTGCTCTTTCAACAAAGGAGCATTCACTGTATTGGGAACATAAATGTGCTTATTGCAGGCGCCCAGGAAAATAGCCGCGCCTAGCAGGCAGGGTGTAATAAAGGTTTTCAGCATTCTCGTAAAATTTAGTCAGTTGTAGGTATATACTTGTTATTGTAATAAACTGGATTGCCGGGGGATCAGTTCCACAGGAAATACAAAATTCTTGGTCACTTTTACAGTATCATCCTGGTTAATGAGCTGGATCACCGTTTCCACGGCTTTTTGCCCCATTTTATAACCCGATTGCTCAATGGTAGTGAGGGAAGGAGAAATGATGCGGGATGACAGATCATTGGAATAGCCCACCACTTTTATCTGCTCCGGTATGTTGATCTGGTGACGCCGTGCTTCCTGTATAAAAGATACTGCAGACGTATCATTGGCTGCAAACAAACCATCCGGCAGCGGCTTGCTGGTTAGCAGCTCCTGCGCTGCAGTTGCAGCGGCATCTGTGGTGAGGTTATGAATGTACAGCAGCTGCTCATCATACGGGATATTATACTTTGCCAGGGCGGCTTTATAACCCGCCAGCCGCTGTTGGTAAAGGTTACAGGTAAGCACGCCGGAAAAGTGGGCTATGCGTTTACAGCCCTGTTTTATCAGGTGCTCCGTAGCCAGGTAACCGCCGGTAAAATCATCGCCCGTAATGCTGTAGCCCGGGAACTCTATAGGCACACGGTCATAGAATACCAGGGGAATATTGTTCTTTATAAAAGGGCTGAAATGTTCGTAGTTAGTGGTGAACATGGAAGCTACGGCAAGCAGTCCATCCACCCGCAGGGAAAAGAATGTGTGTACCAGCTCCTTTTCCATAGCCACGGTTTCATCCGACTGGCCGATCACGATACTAAAGCCATATTTATGCGCCTCATGCTGAATGCCGCTGATAGCTGTACTCTGGAAATACATGGAAGTACGCGGCACAATTAACCCAATTATATTAGACCGTTTCTTGCGCAGGCTGGAGGCGATCCAGTTGGGCACATACCCCATTTCAGTAGCCATTTTCTGCACTTTATCGCGGGTTTCATCATTGATTAAGGGGTTATTCTGCAAAGCACGGGATACGGTTGATGCAGACAGGCTCAGCGCCTGAGCAATATCGTAGATGGTGATCTTACTGCGTTCTTTCATTCGGAGTTTTTTGTCTTTTAGAACCTGGCAGTTACGCCGGTTTCACTTTTTGAGGTTTCAGTTATAAGATAAAAATAAGCTATATTAAGCAATTTATATTACAATTGAAATGCCGATTCATATTGCAATAACCAGATTGTTGCAAATGGCAAAAAAACAGAGCTTGCTGCAGCCGGTATTATTTCAGCGGTGAAGCTTGATAAACTCCCTAATTATTACTAATTTTTAAGACTGATTGAAATTCCGTTATGAAACTGATACGCTCCTTTACCATGCTGTATGAGTAACATAGCCTCCGTTGAAAACCTATCCAACCCAGGATATTCCCAAAACAAAAACATCCACCGCTGCGCTGAAACCGGGATCTTTTTGAACGCCACGTAGTACAGGGAAGCGCTGTAGCGGCGGGAGCAAATGAGCTGAACATCCATATGTGGTGAGATGTGAAATAACGATACTAAACATACAGCATATATGAAATTACATTTCACTTATTGGTTGTTGACCGGCTGCCTGTTACTGGCTGGCATAACCCGCGCACAGCAGGTAACGTTAACACCGGAGCAGATAAAGACCCTCACAGCTGCCTGGAAGGGAGAACGTTTTCCCGATGGCCGGCCTAAAGTGCCGGATGCCCTGCTGCAACGCCTGAAAAAAATATCTATCGAAGAAGCCTGGGGCATTTTGCGCAACAAAGGCTACCAGAACCAGTTTGAAGGTGAGTGGATGCTGCTGCGTAATGAGCAGGTAATGACCGGCCGTGTGGTAACTGCCCAGTACATGCCTATGCGCCCTGATATGGATCAGCTGATCAAAGACAAAGGCAAAGCAGAAGGACGTATCGGTGGCACCAATTCCTGGCCCATTGATGTACTCTCTAACGGTGACGTATATGTGGCGGATAGTTACGGCAAGGTAGTAGATGGTACCCTGATCGGTGATAACCTGGGTAATTCCATTTACGCAAAATCAAAGAACGGTGTGATCTTTTACGGATCGGTGCGTGATATGGAAGGGCTGGAGCAGATAGATGGTTTCACGGCCTGGGTAAAAGGTTACGATCCTTCCTATATACAGCAAATGATGCTGGCCGGCGTGAATGTACCCATCCGCATTGGCCGCGCAACCGTGCTGCCGGGCGATGTGGTGCTGGCAAAAAAAGGCGGTGTAATATTCATACCTGCGCACCTGCTGGAAGAGGTAGTGCTGAACGCAGAGTTCATAGCCCTGCGGGATCAGTTCGGCCACCAGCGCCTGCGGGAAGGCAAATACACGCCCGGTCAGATAGATATGCAATGGACCGATGCCATCAAAAAAGATTTCCTGCAATGGCTGGATACCCAGGGCAATAAGCTGCCCATGAGCCGCCCCGAGCTGGACAAATTCATGCAGAACCGGACCTGGTAGGAAATTCTTACTTCATATTTCCATCATCCTGTGTCTATCATCTTACCTCATACCTCTTACTTCAAAACCATCTTTTTATGAACCCATCACAAAAATTCCTCTCCAAACTTGGCGTAGCCGAACCAACAGATCCACATGATGAAAAGCCGCTGGACAACCGCCGCTCTTTCCTGAAAAGAACCCTGGGAGGCTTGGCGCTGGGTGGTTTTATGTTTGCACCCCTGGAGGATACGCTGGCCTTCAGCACTTCCAAAGTGAACCGTAACTCGGCGCCGTCTGATCTTAAGATCACGGATATGCGCTACGCAATTGGTATGAACTCAACGGGACGTTGTCCCATTATCCGTATAGACACTAACCAGGGTATTTACGGTCTGGGTGAAGTGAGGGACGGCGCAAGCTGGCGCTACGCACTGTTCCTGAAAAGCCGCATCCTGGGCATGAACCCCTGCAGCGTGGAAATGATCTTTAAACGCATTAAACAATTTGGCTTTCATGGCAGGCAGGGGGGAGGCGTGTCCGGTGTGGAAATGGCGCTGTGGGATTTGGCCGGTAAAGCCTATGGCGTGCCCGTGTACCAGCTGTTAGGCGGTAAATACCGCGATCGCGTAAGGTTGTATGCAGATACACCTGAAGTGGAAGACCCCACTGAATTTGCTGCTAAGCTCAAAGACCGCCTGGAAGGTAAAGGCTATACTTTCCTGAAAATGGATTTTGGAATTGAGCTGCTGAAAAATACGCCCGGCGCTTTGGTGAATGATAACTTCTGGGATGTAGGCCGGCAATGGACCAATCAGCCCATGACCTACGGCGCTACAGAACACCCGTTCACGCAGGTGCAGATCACACCCAAAGGACTGGATATACTGGCGCAGCGCATTAGCCAGGTGCGGGAAGCAGTAGGCTATAATATACCACTGGCATCTGATCACTACGGACATTTTGATCAGAACAACGCTATTCGTTTAGGCAAGGCCGTAGAGCCCTACCGTTTGGCCTGGCTGGAAGACCTGATCCCCTGGAAGTTCACAGAGCAATGGAAACAGATCACTAATGCTATAGATACGCCTACGCTTACCGGGGAAGATATTTATTTGAAAGAAGAGTTTATTAAATTGATAGATGCGCACGCGATAGATCTCATACACCCGGATCTGGCAACAGCCGGCGGCATCCTTGAAACCAAACGTATTGGTGATTATGCGGAGGAGAAAGGCGTGGCGATGGCTATGCACTTTGCAGGCCTGCCCGTTTCTTTTATGGCCAATGTGCATTGTGCTGCTGCTACACAGAATTTTGTAGCGCTGGAACATCATTCGCTGGATGTACCGTATTGGAATAGTTTGGTGAAATCAGATAAGCCGCTCATTGAAAAAGGCTTTGCTATTGTGCCGGACAAACCGGGATTAGGTATTGAGCTGAATGATGAAGAGCTGAAAAAACACCTGGCGCCTGAAGATAAAAGTTACTTTGCACCTACACCGGAATGGGATGATAACCGCTCCTGGGACCGGCTGTGGAGCTGATATTACCGGATCGGCACTGACTGCATGGTGGAAAAGCAATCCAGCGGAAGAGAAGTAGGAATTATGCTTAATGCAAACGCCTGATGCTATTTACATTGAGTGTATTACAACATACACCAGCGTTCAGCATCAGGCGTTTTGCGTTAAGCATTAAGCGTTCAGCTTAATGCTACTTCGGTTCCAGTGCGGTACTGATCCTTTGCACCAGGTCTGTTAAATGATAACGGCTCATATTATCCGGCATAACAGCAGCAGCGGCGCGCATCTCATTACGTAAGGTGGTGAGCTGTGCACGTGCAATGCTGCTTACATCTGTTCTGCTGGGATCTGCAGGCGCGCTGCCGAACATGATAGTCATACCGCCACTCATGCTGGGACCGCCGCCGGGCGACAGCAGATCTGTAAGATCCTTCACATAAGCCTTTTGCAGGTTGCGGCGGAAAATGTCAATAGGCTTGTGCGTATATACTTCACTGAAAATACCTTTCTTCAGATCATTCATCATGTCTGTAGCCTGGTAAGCATTATTGCCTTCCATAGCCGATGCATTTAACAGCTTGTTCAGTGTGCCGGTGCTTAATAAGCGGTCCAGTATGGGCTCCTGGCGCGCCAGTATTACCGTGGTAGCATCATTGCCGGTACGTTGCAGAATATCTTTATCCAATAACCATTTAGGGGTAATAAACAGCTGCTGGTTCAGGAATTTAATAGCCTCCTGCTGGGTAGCTTTGGGTACAGCTTCATACACGGCCCCTTCCTGCTCTACTGTTTTAGGCGTTTCATAAATGCCGCCTACATTTTTAGCTACATGGCCCAGGTACCGGGAGTACTGGCCGGTTATTTCGCGGTATAATTCACCCAGGTTGCTATATCCTTCATTCGGTTCACGGGTCCAGGCCATAAGGTTAGGGATAATACGCTGCAGGTTCTTAATGCCGTAGTAGCTGGCCTTCATGGCATCATCGCCCAGGTCCTCGTTCTGTGAGCGCGGATCATCGGGGTTGCTTTCGGTACCAAACCAGTAACGTTTATCTTTTAAGCGGTTGATGGTCCATTTATTCAGGATGGGCTTTTCAGCTTCGGCGGTGGCGGCTTCCGGGATCTCGCGGTAACCCCATTCAATGGCCCATTTATCGTAAAAGTTAATACGGGGATACAGGTCGGCGCCGGTGATACCATCTTCCGGCTGCGCTACATAATTAAAACGGGCATAGTCCATAATGGAAGGGGCATGGCCGTTCTTTTCTACCCAGGCTTTATCGCGCAGCTTTTCTACGGGGTAGGCAGAGCTGGAGCCGAAGTTATGCCGCAGCCCTAAAGTATGGCCTACTTCGTGCGACGATACAAAGCGGATCAGCTCTCCCATCAGCTCATCATCAAACTCCATGGTCCGGGCACGGGGATCATTGGGTGCGCATTGCACAAAATACCAGTTACGCAGCAGGCGCATTACGTTATGGTACCAGTTAATGTGGCTTTCCAGTATTTCGCCGGAGCGGGGATCGTGTACGTGCGGACCGCTGGCATTGGCAATATCAGAAGGTTTGTACACGATAGCAGAAAAGCGGGCATCTTCCAAAGACCAGGTAGAATCTTCCTGGGCAGTAGGCGCCATTTTAGCCAGGATGGCGTTTTTGAAGCCAGCCTGTTCAAAGGCAGCCTGCCAGTCGTTCACCCCTTGTATCAGGTACTTGCGCCATTTAGCCGGTGTAGCAGGATCTATATAAAATATGATAGGTTTCTTAGGCTCAACCAGCTCGCCGCGTTTGTATTTTTCCAGGTCTTCGTCCTTAGGTTCCAGGCGCCAGCGGGTGATCATCTGCAGGCGCTTTACACCCTGGGGATCTGCATCAAAGTCGGTTACGCTGGTGGTGAAAAAGCCTACGCGCGGATCAAAGTACCGGGGCTGCATGGGTACATTGGGTAACAGTACCAGGGAGCTGTTCAGCTCCAGGGTAGCATTGCCACCGGCAGCAGGCGGAAAACCGGGAGCAGCAGGCCCGCCGCTTTTGGAATAGGTTTTAACGGTTTTGATCTCTGTATTAATAGGGTAGGAGCGTACATCCACAATGTAAGATTTATCAGGCTGCACGCCACCCAGGCGCAGGCCTGTTTTCATACGCTGGTCAAAGAACAGGATCTCGTTATCACCATTAATATAATCTGTGAGGTCTATAACGCTGCCATTGTTCTCTTTTGAAAAAGCTTTGATATCAAAAGCAGCGGCAATGGGCTGTATGTTGGAGTTCATTACCGCGTTGAACATAGGCTGGGTGCTATCCTTTGATATTTCGCTATAGGAAACGTTCTTAAGGAAAATGCGGTTATTAGGTCCTTTTTCAAAGCGGATCACATTTTCACCGATCTGGTCGCCGCTGTAGCCGTAAAAGAAGGAGCGCAGGCCGGCGGCGGATTTGGAGATACGGTTCACCACCAGTATATCACGGCCCAGCAGGGAATCGCTTATCTCAAAATATACCTTGTCCTCCAGCTTATAAATGTTGAACAGGCCGGAATCGGCTTTTGCTTTAGAGGTAATCAGCTCGCTGAATTGCTTGGGATTGGCTTTAGGCGTGCCCTGCGGTGGTATAATGGGTGGTTTGCCGGTAGTGTCCTTTGCTGCGCCGGCGCTTACCGCCTGTTTTTTCTTTTTCCTTTGTGCAGATGCCGGTGCGCTAAGTGCCAGGCTTACACAGCATAGGACTGCCGCTACCGCAACAGACCTGCTTCTTACATGCATGTTCATAGTGTTTGATCAAAAGGGTTGATTTCTGAGCGGATATGTTTATTTTATCCGTTGTTGCAAATAAATATATAATGCAGTAACTTATCAGGAAATTCCATAAACGTTACAATTGTCTTAGGAATGGAAATAATAGCAGTATATTGACCACGTTAATGGCCAGGGACTTTTAAATTTAGTAATTTACCATTATTATATTAATATTGTCTTTGATATATAACAGCCGTTTTCAGCTATTGTGATGAATTAGAAGGCCTAAGGGTGGGGAAGGGCATGTTTTTAGCGGAGCGATAAGTTAAAAACAGCTACTGTGGCTGAAGGGAATTAAATGTGAATAGTGATAAAATTTGTTGGAACATTTAAAAATTTCCTTAAATTGTGCGTCCAACTTTGAAAAAAAATCAATAAATTTCGATTTTCAAGGACAGTAACAATACAGGTTTAGAATAGCCATTAGACATTGTTGCTCACTCATTTGTGTTTTAAGTGTATGCTCAATCAATTCGGAGGTTAAAAGCCTGCAACGGGCTTTTGTGGAGAGATTAAATTTTGTGAGATTTTTTGAGCAGCACTTGTTTTTTTAAGGCAACCGTCTAATATTTGCGAAAGCCGTAATTGTAGTTGTTACATTTAATAATTCAATCTAAACGGAAATACTAAAAAACCATAGTTTAATTTTTAACACTAAAATTCAATCAACATGGCTGAGACTAAAACAACTGTGACTGCAGCTGCTGCCAAAACGACCACTTCTCATCAACCTAAGAAATCATCTAATGTGTTTGCGGCATTAGCCGTTCCTATTTGTTTAGTGATCGGTATACTCTTCTACGCTTTCGTATTAGGTAGCCCGGCAAACTTTCAGGGTGGCGTTGTAGGCGGGCATCCAGTTGAAGAAGGCATTGGTAAATGGTTTGGCACAGTTTATATGGGAGGATATGTAGTTCCTGTATTAATTTCTGTATTATTGATCTGTTTAACTTTCGTGATCGAGCGTTTCCTTTACCTGTCTAAAGCAAAAGGTAAATTCAGCGGCGCTGAGCTGGTACGTAAAGTACAGTATCACCTGGCTAACAAGAATGTTGATGCTGCACTGGCTGAGTGCGACAAACAACAGGGTTCTGTTGGTAACGTGATCAAAGCTGGTCTGAAAAAATACAAAGAAATGATCACCAACACTGAGTTGGATACTGATCAGAAAATACTGACCATTAAAAATGAGATCGAAGAAACTACTGCGCTGGAACTGCCGATGATGGAAAAGAACCTGGTGTTCCTGTCCACTATCGCATCTATCGCAACCCTGTTAGGTCTGTTCGGTACAGTATTAGGTATGATCCGCGCGTTCGCTTCAATGGCAACCGGTGGTGCTCCTGATTCCGCTCAGCTGGCAGGTGGTATCTCTGAAGCCCTGATCAATACTGCACTGGGTATCGGTACTTCTGCTGTATCCATCATCATGTACAACTATTTTACTACCAACATTGATAGCATCACTTATGCAATCGATGAGTCTGGCTTTACTTTAACTCAGAGCTTTGCTGCTAACCACAAATAATTTTTAATTATTTGTATGGAAAACCAGCAGGTTTGAATCTATTTAAAGTAAACTAAAAAGGAGTAAAGATGCCAAAAGTTAAAATGGCCCGTAAGAGCACAACCATCGACATGACCGCAATGTGCGACGTTGCGTTCCTGTTGCTGACGTTCTTCATGCTGGCCACTAAGTTTAAGCCCGAAGAGCCGGTGACTGTGGTTACTCCGTCCTCTATTAACACTAAACTGCTCCCTGATTCCGATGTGATCATGTTCACAGTGGATACCAAAGGCAGGATCTTCTTCAGCATGGACGGTCAGCCCAAGCGTAAGAAATTAATCGAGGACCTGAACTCACAGTTCAAACTGGGATTAGATCAGAAGGCTATGAACAACTTTATAGTAGGCGCCAGTGTTGGTACTGAAATAAAGAACCTGAAATCTTACCTGGATATGAAAATGGAGGACCGGAAAACTTCCGGCCTGGAAACAGGGATCCCTTCAGATTCTGCCAATAATGAGCTGTCGACCTGGGTAAACTACGCCAGAACTGCACAGGGTGGAAACCCCAGGCTGCAATACTGTATCAAAGCAGATAATGGTACCCCTTATCCTAAGATAAAGGAGATCATGCAAACCTTTAAGGATCTGAAGATACAGAAGCTGAACCTGGTTACCAGCCTGGAATCAGTACCTCCGGGCACTGCTGCTGCACTGGCTAACACAGGTGCTGCACCGGCAAAGAAATCAGAATAGTCATCATCAGTAAACGGCAGGTGTTTTCCGCGGAAAGCGCGCTGCTATCACAAACTAAAAAAAAGAGCTACTATGGCAGAAATGGATACCAGCAGTAGTGGTGGCGGAAAGAAACACCAGGGAACGAAATCGAAAAAGCTTTCTACCCGTGTGGATATGACGCCGATGGTGGACTTAGGCTTTTTGCTGATCACCTTCTTCATGCTCACCACTACCATGTCCAAGCCCAAGACCATGGACTTGATCATGCCCAAGGATACCAAAGATGAGAAGGAGCAGAATAAAGTGAAAGAGAGCACTGCCCTTACTATATTGCTTGGAAAGAACAACCGTGTATATTACTACGCCGGTCTTGCCCAGGACCCGAACGCATCTGCTAACCCGGACTTTTTCAAGGCTACCACCTTTGCCAACAAAAATGGTATCCGGGATGTGCTCATCAAGAAAAGAGATGAAGTAGCACAGCTGCGGAATGCAAAAGGTGAGCCTGAAGACGTGGTAGTGATCATTAAAGCCAATGACGACGCCACTTACAAGAACTTTGTGGATATATTGGATGAAATGGCCATTAATCGTATCCAGCGTTATGCTGCCGTTGATATCAGCGACCAGGATAAACAATGGATCAGGCAAACCGAAACGGCTAATACAGGTGGCGCACAGTAATTTGTGGAAAAAGCAGATTTTTTGCATCCATCTATAAAAAACAGACAATGGATTCAGCTAGAATACTAAAGGCCGATTTTCTTGATATCCTGTTTGAAGGCAGGAATAAAGAATACGGTGCTTATGAACTAAGAAGAAAGTACGAGAAGCGCGTACGCAATGCCCTCCTGGGTACTGCCGCTGTAGCGCTCCTGTGTGTAGGTGGCTATGTTGTCAGCAATATCATCAAGGGTATCGAGGACAGAAATCCGAAGAAGCCCGTGATTGAGCAGATCAAAATGGAAGACATTAAGCTTCCGGATGATCCGAAAACGCCTCCTCCGCCTCCTCCTCCGCCTGCACCACCCCCGCCGGTGAAACCTTCAGTGCAGTTTACACCACCCGTTATTAAGAAAGATAACGAGGTGCCGCCGGAAGAAGAACCGCCAAAAGTAGAAGAGATCAAGGATAAAGCGGTAAGTACTAAAACTATGGAAGGCGATCCCAACGGTATTGACCCAGGATTGCTGGAAGACAGTAAAGGTACCGGTGTGGTAGAAGCACCGCCCCCGCCGCCGAAAGAAGAGATCTTTACCTTTGTGGAGCAGCCTCCTACCTTCCCGGGTGGTGAGGAAGCCCTGGCCAAATACCTGAGCAAGAACATCCGTTACCCGCGCGTAGCACAGGAAAACGGTATTTCCGGAACTGTATTTGTGCAGTTTGTGGTAGATTCTGAAGGCACGATCAAAGACGTAAAAACAGTTGGCGCCGCAAAAGGTGGTGGTCTGGAAGATGAAGCTGTACGCGTGGTGAAAACCATGCCCAAATGGAAACCTGGTAAGCAGAACGGCCGTCAGGTATCCGTACAGTTTAACCTGCCCATCCGCTTTACTTTGCAAGAGTAGTACTGTTAAAACGATATTACTGAATTCCCCACCGGTCAACCGGTGGGGAATTTTTTTTTAACCATTACCTAACATGCCCCGATAGCGCCCAAACCGCGCGGAGTTCCTTTTTACCGTAATTTTGCGCTCTTATTATGTCAAACAAACTCACAGGATACGATGATACCATAGTGGCGCTGGCCACCGCCCCGGGCGTAGGGGCTATTGCCGTGATCCGTTTAAGCGGTCCGCAGGCCATTACCATCTGCAACCGGCTATTCCCCTCCAAAGACCTGCTGCAGCAGGCCAGCCATACGCTGCATGTGGGCAGCATTGTATCAGATGGTAAGATCATTGATGAAGTAGTAGTGAGCTTGTTCAAAGGCCCCCGTTCCTACACCGGGGAAAACGTAATAGAGCTATCCTGCCACGGCTCCCCTTACATACAACAGCAGTTAATAGATGCCTGCATACAGGCCGGCGCCCGCCTGGCCAAACCGGGTGAGTTTACCATGCGCGCATTCCTGAACGGTAAGCTGGACCTGGCCCAGGCAGAATCTGTAGCAGACCTCATAGCCAGCCATTCCGCCGCCAGCCACCAAACCGCCATGCAGCAAATGCGGGGTGGCTTTTCCCGGGAGCTGCAGGCCTTGCGGGAACAGCTGATCCGCTTTTCTGCCCTTATAGAGCTGGAACTGGACTTTAGCCAGGAGGATGTGGAATTTGCGGATCGTACCCAGCTTTATGCACTGATCAAAACTGCCCTGGAAGTAGTGCAGCATTTAACAGATTCCTTCCGGATGGGTAATGTGATAAAACATGGGGTGAATACAGCGATCGTTGGCAAGCCTAATGCGGGTAAATCCACTTTGCTGAATACCCTGTTAAATGAGAACCGTGCTATTGTGAGTGAAATTGCCGGCACCACCCGTGATACCATTGAAGAAGTGCTGAATATCCAGGGGATCTTATTCCGTTTGATCGATACCGCAGGCATCCGTGAAAGTATGGATACCATTGAGAGCATTGGGGTACAAAAAACCCTGGAGAAGATCAAAGAGGCTGGTGTGGTGATCTATTTGTTTGATGTAAGCGAGCTAACAGCAGCGGATATACGTAAACAGGTTTCGCTTTTTGAGCAGGATGATATTAACTACCTATTGGTAGGGAATAAGATGGATGTTTTAGGCGAAAGCGAGGCGCTTGCTAAGTTTGCAGGGATCCCGGACATTCTGTTTATTTCCGCAAAGGATCATGCGCATATTGACCTGCTGAAAGACCGGCTGGTGCAAAAAGTAATGAGCGGCGATATTAATACAGAGGCTACCATTGTAACCAATGCGCGGCATTATGCGGCATTACAGTCCGTGCTGCAGGCGTTGCACGATGTGCGCACCGGCATGGATAGCGGTTTGCCGGGTGATCTGCTGGCGCTGGATATCAGGCGGTGTTTGCATTTCCTGGGTGAGATCACAGGTGAGATCACGAATGAGGAGCAGCTGGACTGGATATTCAGTAAGTTTTGTATTGGGAAATAACCCTTTCTTTTACTTTCTCTTATTTTCTTATATTTTGTAATATCTATGAGGATTGTTGATTATTGCTCCAGGCCTTCAAAGATGCCTGTAGTTCTTCTTCCGTTTCCGGTAGCTGAACTTTTAAACTATGAGTAACGCGTGCCTGAATCTGCTCAACAAAAGGTTTAAACAGTTCGTTGTATTTTGCAAAAGCAGTTTGGTGATTGTCATTGGCGTGCAGTTCTTTAGCCAGCAAGGTTGCTCCCTGCATAGCCAGGCTGGTACCCATGCCTGTGAAAAAGCTCGGCGCGTATGCGGCGTCACCTATCAGACCTACACGGCCTTTCGTCCAAACCGGCATTTGAATCTGACATGCCTCATCAAAATAAAGATCATCGGCACCAAGCATCGAATCTAGTATCTCAGGGAGTTTCCAATTGGTATTACCAGCAAAATATTCTCTTAAAATGCGCTTCGGTTGTTCGCGATCCCGGTAATTCCAATCCAGTTTAGGCGCCCGGAAAACAAGGATAGTGTTCACTCCATTTTGGAATTGATAGATCACGGCCTGTTTGCCTAGCTCGCGATACACTATGCCTGTGGATCCTGGTCTGCCTGTTTGTATCTGATCTGCGCCGGCAAATGCGAAGTAAACACCCAGAAACTTCTTAAACGCTTCCTCAGGTCCGAAAGTAAGTTTTCTAACAATAGAATGGGTGCCGTCTGCGCCGAACACTAAATCATAGGTTTTGCTTCCGCCTTTTTCAAAGGACACTTCCACATGATCTTCATGCTGGACCAATGTGGATATACTATTATCAAAAATTATTTCAACCTCGTCTTTTGGAATGGCTTCGTAGATGATTCTTACCAGATCTCCACGGTGAATTTCAATATCACCCAGATATTCCGGCAAAGTATTTATTGCGAATGTAGCCAGCGTTTGATCTTCAGCACCCACGATTTCATCGGTATGAACAAATTCATTGGCTTTGATCTGATCAAATATGCCCATTTCTCTGGCAATATCCAACGCTTCACCACGCACATCAATAGGTGAGCCGCCTGTTCTCAGATCCTTACCAAGTTCCAGTACTGTCACGCCGTAACCAAATTTATTTAGCCAGTATGCCAACGTTAATCCCGCAAAGCTGGCTCCGGATATCAGCACTTGTTTTTTCATCCCCTTAAGTTTTATTTTACTTATGCGTTTGTTTATACAGTAAAACTAATTGTAGTTTTACGAGTAAAATATTCGGTTAACTACTTTTTTTAGTCGAAAAAATGAACAAACAAGGCAACAAATATATTGACGGCAGAATTTTTCAATTCACCAACAAGCTCGGTTTAATTTTAGAAAAGGAGCTGCAATATTTTCAGGTCAACTTTTTTAAAGGGTTTACATTCTTGCCTGACATGGCTATGCACTTCGGGTCATTTTTCACCACAGATGATTTCATACGTGTAACCGGGAAATCCAATATAACAGATGGTATCGGTTTTGTATTTCACAACATCTTTGAAGATAATGCGGACGATGAAACGGACGGGCGTAAAACTAACGGAACAACGGAGCCGCCTTATGTACGTATTTTTCCTTACGCTATCAGCCAAAGGATACATTTTAAAAAAAACACCCGGGTAACACATGTTTCCATCAGCATCAGTGCCGGGTATTTGAAAAACTTTTTGAAGGAAGAGTCTGAACACTTTCTGTTCCTTTTTGATAGTGCTAATAATTTTTGGATAGAGGAACTGATGACCGATGACATTTTACGCACCGTAAACGACATCGTCAAAAAGGAAGAGCCAGGCACGATGAGTAGTTTTTATTACAAAATCAAAGCAATGGAACTGCTCTATCATCTGTTCAAGAGTTTGCGGAATCGCCAAATGGCTGTTGGTCAGAAACTGAGCAAGAAGGAAATTGAAGCTGTTTACCGGGTACGGGACAAAATCGTTTCGTCATTGAGCCGAGCCAGTAACATAGCGGAATTAAAACAAATTGCAGGTATGAACGAACTAAAGCTCCGCAGACTTTTTACGCAGGTATTTGGCATGGGTATCTACGAATACTATCAACACTTACGCATGAAAGAGGCTGCACGACTTTTGCGTGAAGAGAATCTATCAGTATCGGAAGCGGGCTATCAAATGGGATTCGAGAACCTGGGTCACTTCACGAAAGTATTTGAAAAGCACATCGGTAAGAAACCTAAAAAATATGTTCAATGTTTCAACATTACAGGCCTTCGCACCGATTCGAAGTGATGATAAATCATATTTAACAATGCTCCGAGACCACTCTTTTAACGCCTCCATATACTAACACCAAAAAGGGAATAGATTTTGTCTATAGAGAAACTATTCAAATGATGCCAGGTTTATGCAACTTAAACACCCTGATGCGATGATTAATCTTCCCGATCTCTACCAGGATTATATTGCCTGCTTAAATAGCCGGAGGCTGGAGAATTTGCATTTGTTTGTGGATGTTGATGTGGTCTACAATAATCGAAAGATTGGGTTATCGGGCTATACCAAAATGCTGGAGCAAAACTTCGCAGAGATCCCGGATCTAAAGTTCACAATTCAATTGTTGGTTTGCGAAAAAGAATATGTCGCCAGCCGCCTTGGTTTCGATTGTACTCCGAAAGGAAAATTTTTGGGCCTTCCTGTTAATGGGAGGAACATAGTCTTTACAGAAAATGTTTTCTACCAGTTTCACGATAGAAAGATTAAAGAGGTATGGTCCGTAATCGATAAAGCGGCCATCGAAACGCAACTTGAAAACGATAAATAATCTGTTTGGTTGTTTGAGGGGGCTGCATTATAAACAGGAACATATTTCTTCAGGAATATTTTCATTTAAATATCCCTGTCTGAAACAAAAGTGTACAAATGTTGTGTATACATAATTAAAACCTGATGATGACAACAATCATTTCAACAACCCAAGAGCAGCCTGTAAAGATTATTGAGACGGATACTCTTCAGATCGCCTATGTTGAGCATGGAGCAAGCGATGGGTGGCCTGTAATACTATCGCACGGCTTCCCGTATGATGTGCATGCTTTCGATGAAGTGGCTTCAATTTTAACGCAATCAGGGGCAAGGGTAATTGCTCCTTATACCCGTGGATTCGGATCAACACGCTTCGTTTCTCCGGATGTTATGCGTAATGGACAGCAGGCTGCCCGCGGCCTGGACATCATACAACTTTCAGAGGCCTTGCGATTGGAACTGCCGATCCTGGGCGGTTTTGACTGGGGAGGCAACGCGTCGTGCGTGGCAGCAGCATTGTGGCCGGAAAAAATTGCTGGTCTTGTATCGTATGCCGGCTACGACGTGATCGATGTAGCGCAGCAAAAGCATGCTTTCAACCCATCGCTTGAGCGTGTTTGCTGGTATCAGCATCTCTTCCAGTCTGAACGCGGGCGGGAATGCCTGGCTAAAAACCGCTACGAAATTGGCCGGATGTTGTGGAACGAATGGTCGCCTAACTGGAAATTTGACGAAGCGACCTATGCCCGAACCGCAGCTGCTTTCGATAATCCCGACTTCGTGGATGTTGTCATACATTGTTACCGTGTTATGCACGGCTCTGAGGCTGGTGATCCTGTTTTGCAGCCGTTTGAAGACCTTTTGGCACAAAAGCCAAAGATAACAGTGCCTGCAATTACGATAGATGGTACGGACGATCCTCTTAAGCCAGGCGGTACAGCGGACCACGCCAGCATGTTCGTTGGAAAGCATGAACATATTGTTGCTAAAACGGGACACAATGTGCCGCAGGAAGCACCCCGCGTGTTTGCGGATGCAATCATAAAAATTCGCAATTGGCGTAGTTAAAGAATTATTGATGAAGGTACTTTAGCTTTGTTTTGATGCAGATTGAGTCGTGCCCTGTTTCATTCCTTTTTAGAATAAGTGGTAACACCTTGCTTTAAGTTATAAATGCAAAGTTTAGAAGCAGGATAAAAGAGAAAGATGACATAAGTCGAAAAATAAAGCAGATATTTTAAGGCAAAGAGCGCAATGCCCGCTATTTTTGAAGCAGCCGGCGCCTGACGCGGCTCAGGGTGTCTTTAGTGATGCCAAGATAAGAAGCAATAATGTGCTGCGGAAAACGGTGCAGCAGCTCGGGATAACAGTCGATAAAATCTGCATATCGTTTGTCTGCAGTACCACTTATAGATGAGGTTAGCCTCCGCTGATTGGCAATATTATTCCGCTCGTCAAGCTGGCGTACCATTTCCCAAAAGACAGGTACCGCCTTAATGAGCTCAAGGGAATTACCCCTGCTGATTAAAAGCACTTCGGTGTCTTCCCACGCATCGATATTATATAAACTTGGCGTAAGCATAACCCAGCTTTCCCGGTCACCCATCCACCAGCCTTCCACGCCCAGCCGCACCATGTGTTCAGATCCCTTGTCATCCACCGAATACATCCGCATGGAGCCTTTTACAATAAAGGCAAAATCTTTACAATAGTTACCTGCCTGCAGGAGGTACTGTCTTTTTCTGAATTTAGACGGAATAAATGCCTGCCTAAGCAACGCTTTCTCTTCTTCAGAAAGTGGATCGGCACTGAACTTTTTCAGATAGTCAAAAAAAGTTTCGTACATATTTACCTCGTGCATCATTCTTATATAATATAGTTTGGGCTATTCAATATTGTTCGGGCAAAAATACTGATTAAATGTCCATTTCCGCCCCTGCAACCTGACTGCCGGCCGATGTGCCGTAATAAATTATCTTACCACAAGTACCCCGGTAAACGTAGACATTTATCTACTTTATTTTTCGACTTATGTCATCTTTCTCTTTTTACCGGTTCCTGAACTTTGCTTCCGGTAATTAACAATAATGTAGCATGCAAAGAAGACCGCCGGCCTTCCATCTGCCCCATAATGCTCAACCTTAATAATTAATATACAAAATCACCAACATGCCAAAAGATGTGAAAACAGGCCTTGAAGCCCTGTTGCGTCCGGAAGACAGTATCTTAGTGTTGATCGATCATCAGCCTTTCCAGTTCGCCAATCTGAACAGCCACGAACCAACGATGGTTATCAACGCAGTGGCTGGAATTTCAAAAGCAGCAAAGATCTTTAATGTACCAACTATTCTGACCACCGTTATAGAAGAACGCGGGGGATTGATCATCAAACAGATCCAGGATGTATTTCCTGAGCAGAAACCCATCAATCGCACCTTGATTAATACCTGGCAGGATCCTGCTGTCACCAACGTTGTAGCAAAAAGCGGCCGCAAGCAGCTGATCATTGCAGGTTTGTGGACAGAAGTGTGTGTAGCCATGCCGGCGATCCAGGCGGCAGGTGAAGGTTATGATGTATTTGTTATAACGGATGCCTCAGGATCGGTTTCAAAGGAAGCGCATGATATGGCAGTACGCCGTATGGTACAACATGGTATTACACCGGTCAATTGGGTGGCTGTGGTCTCTGAATGGCAGCGTGACTGGGCTCGTACGGAAACTGCGGGCCAATTGGCAGGTCTTATGACAGAGCATGCCGGAGCAAGCGGGGTTGCATATGCCTGGGAGCTGCAGCTGCTGGCTACACCTGTTCCTGCGGAATAATAAGTAATTCAGCAAAGCAACATCCTGATCAATCCGGGGTGTTGCTTGTTTTACCAAAAGATCCTGCCATAAGAATGGAATTCTTTATAATAACGCTACATTGCCGGATGGCAGCTTTTATACCATGAAAGGCACCATACGTCCTTTGACAGATCCAGAACATAACAACGTAAACATGAAAAAGAAAAGCAGTTTTTCAGCCCGGGGCAAAAGAGCAGATATCGGCGACCTGGTTATATACAGGATCTTGCCGAACAGGTATGCTGAAGCGGTAGGGCCGTTCGTTTTTTTAGACCATATCGCTCCGGCAATCCAGACTAAGGTAAATAAAGAAGGCACCGGCGCACATCCGCACCGGGGCATTGCTACGTTAAGCTACATCCTGAATGGTGAGGATGAACACTTTGACAGTGCGGGCAATTATGCCAAGGTGCATTCAGGAGGCGTACAATGGATGAATGCCGGGAACGGGATCATTCACGATGAAACATTGAATTATGACTCCCGCACTGATTCCAAACTGACCCATGCATTTCAGTTCTGGATCAATTTGCCTTCAGAGATCAAAGCCGGAAAACCGGCCTACTTAGCCATTGAAGGCAATGAAGTTCCTTATAAAGAATTACCTGACGGAAAAGGATGGATAAAGGTGATCGCCGGCTCGTTTGAAGAGTTAAGATCTTCGATCCCCAGCTATTCAGAGCAGTTCATCTACCACATCCATTTGGAGCCGGGCGCCGGTTTTATGGCCAATTTTGCCGATAAATCAGAGGTCGCCGCTTTTTTGCCTGTTATGCAGGCCTCCATAAACGATGAGAAATTCGATGCCGGTGAATTCATTGAATTTGACAGAAATGCAGGAAGTATAGAGTTGTTAAACGGGAACCAGGAAGCTGCCGACGTTATATTATTTGGTGGTGAGCCCTATAAGGAGCCAATAGTCGCTGAAGGTCCATTCGTCATGAACTCCATGTTGGAGATCGCTGATGCCTATAGGGATTTTCACAGCGGTAAATACGGTAAAATAGATTATGAAAAGCAAAAGCCGAAAGCTTAGTAAGAAATTATCCAGTGCGGGCCGCGGCTGAAGCAGGTAATGCCGGTTTATTCAGCCGCGGTGGCGGCAACTTCCAAATACCCCAAAAACCGGTATTGTTTAATTGATTGTTTTTGCAGATCTTCAACAGCTATATCCCCGACTTGATCAACAAACAAAATCACAATCAATATGCAACGCAGGAAATTCCTCCAATCTTCACTTGCGGCTAGTGCAGGTATGGCAATACCCTTCAGTTCCGGAATAGCGGCTGATAAGCAGCCCGCACAAAAAGAAGCATACGAATGGCGTGAATATGAAATGCGCTTTGGATCTAACCCTGCGCAGCTGGAAGATTATTTTAAGACGGCGCTTATTCCTGCATTGAATAAATATGGTGTAAAAACAGTGGGCGTTTTCAAAGAATGGAGACCATCCGAACCCGCTAAGTTTTATTTACTGGTGCCTTATTCTTCTCTTGATAACTACCTTTCGGTAAATATGAAAGTAAAGGCGGATGCAGATTATATTAAAAACAGCGCAGCATATAACAGCATACCCACTGATAAACCCGTGTATAACCGCTTTACCTCTACTTTGATGATCGCTTTTGATGGCTGGCCCGCAATGGTTGCCCAGGCAGGTAAATCCCGGATGTTTGAATTAAGAACATATGAGGGCTACAGTGAAGATGCCGTAAGAAGAAAAATTAAAATGTTCCATGACGGGGAGTTCCCCATTTTTAAAAGGGCGGGCTTAAATCCCGTATTCTTTGGTGAGGTGATTGCCGGCGACCGGCAACCCCGTCTTACTTATATGCTCACCTGCCCCGGCATGGAAGAACGCGACAAAGGATGGGCCGCTTTTGTAGCGGATCCTGAATGGAAAAAATTGGTAGCAGACCCACAGTATGCAAATACCATCTCTATCATCAGGAATACCTTTTTAGTTCCAACAGCCTATTCGCAGGTGTAGCCGGCCGGTTTGCTGCTACCGGTTGAAGCTGGGCATTTCCACCAATTTAATATCATGGTCTTTGGCGTATTGAGTGCCAAGATCATGCAGCTTATTGTATTTGCTCACAAAGGTTTCATAAGATTTCTGATCCAGCGCCTCCAAAGCTTTGACTATCTCTTCTTCCGGGGCTTTGCGGTCAATCATTTTCGCAACGGACAGATGGTCGGTTCTGTAGCTCTCCAGCGTAAACTGGAAGAGGTCTTTGGAAGCATCCAGCAAAGCTTCGGTATCTTTAGTTGAGAGCAGGCCGTTCACATTCTTCAGATAACGCTCCACCCGTTGAATGGCAAAACCTATCTGCTGCTCGTAGCTATACTGGCCGGCGCCCGCTGTCCTTTTACCATATCCAAGGGCAGTAATAAAATAATCACTGCCGAAATGTGAAACCGCATTGGCATTCAGGGCGGCTGCATCAAAATACTTTTCGGGCGGTGCGGGCATTTTGCAGCCCAGTACTGTTATACAACATAACAGCAGGATGATCCGGAGGTATGGCTGTTTTTTCATGTATGGATTTGTTGCAGGCAAATTTCCATCAGACCAAGCCTGCTTCCAAATTCCGGGTTCCTACAGTTCATCTACTTTTGTAAAAGGGTGCGTCTACAGTATGTCTACAGATCCATTTATCTCTCAGTAATCAAACGATCTACCCTGGTATTGAACGTGTTCTTGCTGATGCCTGCCACCTTTTCCAGGGTACTGAAATAATTCTCATCTCCTTTCTCACGTTTGCCGCAGCACAAAAGCGCTTTTACGGCATCAAACCCTTTTTCTTTTTCCAGCTGCTGAACGATCAGGGCATTGATGGCATAGGCGATATTCAACCGCTTGGTTCCTTCCACAAAATTTTGCTCACTGGTGTACAGGGCAAGCCAGTCGGTATGTTCATCTTTGGCAGCATAGTCCCTGAATGTAGCCAGGATCTCCCTCCACTCAATGCCCCAGCTGCCTCCATATAAATAAGCGCATCCTTCATCTACCGCCCGGTTAATGATTGTGGTGGAGTACATGTTATGTAAGCGGTCGTGCCACAGATCATGCGGGTCAAACTCATTAAATCCAGTACGGTTAGCCATTCCGCTAACTATTAATGTTTCGTTATTGTGATAGGTATACAGGGAAAGATGGTTATACCCGTTGTAAATGGCCTTATACTCAACCCCAACCAGCTTCAATGCCTCTTCAAAATCATCACAGCAATAAAACCGGATCTGCTGCCGGAGAGCCCCGATCTTTTTATCATAGTATGCGATCATCTGCTGCAGCTTTTTAGCTTCCTCCAGATTGATCTTCTCTTTGTACCTGAATACAACATTATCCATCCGGCAGGTTTTCCAGAGCAGGGCATTGGCTGATAATGGAGAAAGGAAAACAAACCGGTCTGCCTCCTTCCTGGCCAGCAGTCTGAAACTCCCTCTCAGCATGGCTGTATCTTCCCTGGTTCCTATATATGATAGCTGCAGCAGGTAAGTATGTTCATCCCTTTGAATAACATTGGTCAGGTAAGGTTTATAAAAGTTGTTGCTATTGGACCGGGCATTTTTTTCAATGCCTTTCATTTCATCTGTTAACAGGCTGGTTTCCAGGAGATCTGCTTTTGATATAAAACCGTTCCCTGTATTTGTGCTGTCTTTGCTGAGCAGGAATCCATCCAGGTTACGCAACAGCGCTTCTTTTATAGCAGTATCTTTTGGCAGGGAAATGTTGTTAAGTATTCTTACAGGATTTGATTGGCCATAGGTAAGGGCTGCCAGTAAGGTGAAAAAGGATAGGCAGTAAATTTTTGTGTTCATAGGGTATTATTGTCAGATCATTTCACGGTGCTAATATGTTCATCCGGTTTGTGTAACAGCCAATTGTATAGGTACGTTGCGCCGGGGTAACTAAAAGGTATAAATATAAACGGATAAAAAGTATGTATTCCAGTAGTTTTTTGCATCATATAAGCAATCACCAGAAATAAAGAACATGAAACAAACATTCAGACAACGCTTTTGGAAATACGGAAAATGGTTTGGCGGGTTATTTCTCCTGATGCTGGTATTCCGGCTGATCTACGGTTATGTTGTTACCGACGCGGCACAAAGGGGAGAGTATATCGGTGATTTTTTTAGCAGTGTAGCCAATTTAAGAAAGAACTACGCATCTGAAAAACAGCTGCTAAAGCAGGATGTAGCGCCACAGGCCAATGCCGCGTCTTCCCAGAAATATGAGAAAACAGCCACAGTAAGGTCAAAGACCTCACAATTTGAAAAGGACATAGATACCATCAAAAAAGTCACCACCGCTTTTGAAGGTGTGATCCAGTACGAGCAAAACACCGGTAATAAGGGGAACCGCCAAATTCAGCTGCTGATCGGCATTAACCCTGAAAAGTTCGACAGCTTCTATGAGCAGATCCAGCATATAGGCCAGGTAAGATCGACAGAGATCACCAAGGTTGATAAAACAAATGAATACCGGCAGCTGAACGCAAAGAAAGCCTCTCTTGAAAAGAATCTGGCCTCGTTAAATGAGCTGCGATCCAGGGGAGGAGCCATCGGCGACTATATTAAATTACATGAGAAGATCCTGGAAATAGAAACCCAGATGCAGGAACTGGGTGTTGAGCTGGGCAATTTTGATTCGGAGAACGAATTTTGTACGGTGCGGCTATCTCTCTATGAAGGCACCCCGGAGAAAAAAGTAAGCTTTGCCAAACGGCTTAAAGTAGCCCTGGAGTGGACGATCAAATATTATGCGGTGTTAATGTGCTCTTTACTGGTGTTTGTAACGGTTATATTTATCATGCTCCTGATCATTGATAAGCTGAAAGTGATAAAAATGGTAACCGCTAAGCTGGATGAATGATTAATGGGATAAGCTTACATTTAAAGTTACACTTCCGTATCTTAGTGTTATGCTGGCAGTTAGCGAATTATATATTTATCCTGTTAAATCGTTAGGCGGAATTTCATTGCCTGCGGCTTCCCTGACCGATCGTGGTTTTGAATACGACCGTAGGTGGATGCTGGTAGATGAGAACAACCGCTTTCTTTCGCAGCGTGAAATACCACTCATGGCTTGTTTACATGTAGCGCTGCACAACGGTCGCCTGGTGGTTAGAAATATACATAAGCCGGATCTTTTTTACCAGATCCCGCTGCAGCCTTTAACCACTGAAACTACCACGGTTACGGTATGGGACGACGAGTGCCGCGCCCAATGGGTAAGTGCAGAAGCAGATGCCTGGTTCAGTGAGCAGCTGCATCTTTCATGCCGGCTGGTGTATATGCCGGATGGCAGCCACCGGCCCGTAGATGTGAATTATGCGCACAATAAAGAGATTACCAGTTTTTCAGATGGATATCCTTTATTGATGATCGGACAAGCCTCCCTGGATGACCTGAACAGCCGCTTATCATCTCCTTTACCCATGAACCGTTTCAGACCCAACATAGTATTTACCGGGGGGCTTCCGTTCCAGGAAGATGATCTGAAACAATTCAGTATTGGCGATATCCGGTTTATGGGTGTTAAGCTTTGCGCACGCTGTGTTATGACCACCATCGACCAGCAAACCGCTGTAAAAGCAAAAGAACCTTTGAAAACGCTCAGCACTTACCGTATGAAAGACAATAAGATCCATTTCGGCCAGAATCTGTTGTATCATGGCAGCGGAACCATTCGCGTGGGTGATGCCATTACTATTTAAGTATTAATAGAGCCGTCTCCCTTGGAGGCGGCTCGTTATATCATCATTTCAGCGTTATTCCTTCCATGTCGTCAAACTTCGCCTGCAGGCCCCATCCGCCAAAGTTTTCAGCTACCACAAACCAAAGCTCATTGCTGCCTTTTTTCAAGGGAAGAAAAACCTTATCGAAAAAACCAATAGAGCCTAAGAACCGGTAATCCCTCGACCTAAAGACATCTGCACCGGCATACAAAGCCCGGCCATTAAAATAAACAGTTACGACATCACTGAATCCGAAGGACAGCGTTTTTATCTGATCCATGCCAGATTCAATGCTAACCCTGGCTACGACCGTGGTTGTTGTATTCGTTAACCTGCCAAATCTTGAAAAGTTAATAATGCCGGAAGGCTCGGTTTGTTGCGTGGTCCAGGTAAGACTTTCTTTGATGGCGGGTGTAAGCTGGTATTTTTTTTCAAACAGGCTGCTGCTGACTATATTGGATACCTGCCACCGGGTTATAAGGCCACCTGTTCCATTGGCAGGGATGGGCGCCGGAGAAAATGCAACTGCCGGCCGTAGGGTATATTGCAGATTGGCATAATGAACAGGCGCTCCGCCGGAACTTAATCCTATACCGCCTGCTTTGGGTGTGCGCTTTAATTCTACAACCTTTATCAAAGGGGTTTGCATATCATCTATATAAATTTCCGCCTGCAGGCCATGTACATCAATTTTGATATGATGCCAGAAATCATATTTAAGATCGAATGCTTCGGAATACCCTTTGCCATGATATAATTGCCAGGCAGCTTCTCCATTAAAAAAAGGGGTGTACTGTGTTGCATCCGGATTGCCGGATTGATGGGGGCGCACATAAAAGTTTTCAAGTTCAGCGGTATCCTGCATCCTGAAATAGCAGCCGGGAAAGCTGCGTTCTTTGGGGAAATTGATATCGTATTCAATAGTGCCATCCAGGAAGCCAACATCTTTTAGATAAATATCCCCGGCTTTCAGTAAGATGCTTTCTTTGCCCATATAGGTTTCCTGAACCATCTCCGCCTGCCTGCTGATCCACTGGTCTGAGGTAAAAGGTACTTTAATGGTTTGTGCGGTTGCAAAACAGTAGCATAACAACAGCATGCAAGCTGATAAAGAGGTTTTTTTCATACAGTTTGTTTTATCTGATCCGTGCGCAATAAACAAAGAGATGAAAAGAACCTATGTTCATTCAGCGTTCATTTAGCGGTCATTTATTGTTCAAATCCGCTTTAAGCTGTAATTTAACTGCATGAGCCTCACGGAAAAGGAATATATAGCTCGCTGCAAGCGATTGATCGAGGAACAGTTACGCCTTGTGTCCGATGATGGAACGCTGCGTCAACGGGACCTGGAATCTCTTGCGGATAGTATCGAAGAAAGGTCAGGCATCAGGCTCAGTCTTTCCACCTTAAAACGGCTGTGGAAAAAAGACTATGACCAGGTGCCGCATCCATCCACCCTGCAGGCATTGGTTTCCGTACTCGGGTATAAGGACTGGCAGGAGTTCCGGTTAAAACAAGCCTCTCTTCCTGTTGCCCCTCCACCAGCTGCCCCGGTAGCTGAAAAACGTAGCCGGCGCTTAAATCTGTGGATGATCTTGCCTGCAGTAGCTGCATTGGTCGTGTTTTCCTGGCTGATCGCTTTCCGCTCAGGCCAGTCCGCCAGCATAAAACCGGTGGTGAAAGGCCCTGTTACCTTTACCGGTAATAAAACGGTTGCGCAGGGAGTACCCAACACCATTGTGTTTAATTATGATGTGCGTAATGTGGTGGCCGACAGTTTCTTTTTCCAGCAATCCTGGAACGAGCAGGAGCGCGTACAGATTGATCCTGGAAAGCATTACTATTCTGCTATCTATTATTATCCCGGTTTTCACAGGGCCAAGCTAATCGCCAACGATTCCATCCTGAAGCGTTTTAAAGTACATATTACAACAGACGGATGGTTTCCACTGGCCCACCATGTATCCCAGAATAGTATGCCGGTCTATCTTCCCAAAGAGGGTTCTATAAGAGATGGAGCCTTGCACATTTCCACGGAGACGCTTGTTGCTTCCCATATGGATGTAAATAAAGATTTCACCTTAAGCTATTTTAATGTCCGGGAATTTGAGGATACTTACAGCGATAATTTTTCGCTGGATACAAGAGTGATCCTGGACAGTACAAATCTTAATGCATGTCCGGGCCTTAGCCTGGTAGTGATGTGTGAAGAAGACATCTTTTTTGTGTGCATGATCAGGAAAGGATGTGAGCGGAACAGCAATATTAAAATGGGAGAAGTATACGAAGATGGTGTGCAAAACGACCTCTCTGCATTTGGCCGCGACCTGTACAAGTGGCAACAGGTACAGATCCGGGTGGTGAATAAACAGGCAACCATCAGCCTGGATGGCCAGCCGGTACGTACCATCCGCTTTAAAAAGGATTTTGGTAAAATAATGGGACTGGCCTATCATTTTACCGGTCCCGGGGGAGTAGATTATGTGAAGCTGAAGAATGGTAAAAACAAGATGGTTTACGAAGATGAGTTCGGGAAATGAGCTAGATAATTTTTGTCAGCCCGTCTTTTATCGCTTTCAGATACTGCTTGTTATTTGATCTTGTAATGGTAATATCCCGGCACTGGTTGAATTTGGCAAATGTTTTAAGCGAATCAGTGATCTGAGCGATCATCGGGCTGCTTAATTTCACCGGTTCAAAGTGAAGATTGTGCACGATCAATGTCCGTTGTTTGCGGTCGGCCTTTGAATCCATTCTGGCAACAAAAGTATCGCCCACCAATACAGGTAATGAGAAATATCCATATTTTCGTTTGGGCTCAGGAACAAAGCATTCTATCTGGTAGTCGAAATCAAAAAAATCCCTTAAACGATGCCTGAAAACGTTTAATACATCGAAGGGCGAAAGAATAAATGCCTCGCCTGACAGCTGGATCTTTTTGGTTTTATAAACAGGTAACATATAGAGGGGGGCCGTTTTCATACCTTCGATCTCCACTCTGCAAATTGTACCCTCATCTACAAGCTTTTCCAGCTCCTTTTTCACTAAATTATTTTTCACCCGGCGGGCGCGCCAGGCCAGCTCTTTTGCGTAGGCAATACCCAGGGCTTTCAGATCACGCAGTATAACATGCCTTGCAAATTCAACGGGTGTTGGCAGGGTGGTATCCACATCCTCCGGAATTAAATTCATGGGCAGATCGTATACCTTCAGGAAGCCCTTTGTTCGTGTGGTCATCAGTCTCCCATCCAGGTACAAGCGTTCAAGCGCTACCTTTGATGGCCGCCAGTCCCACCAGCCTTCACTTGGCAGCGAACGGTCATTTTCAAAATCCTTTACCATCAGCGGGCCTTCGCGCGCAATCCTGTCCAGCACCTTGTTCATGAGATTGATCTCGGCCTGTGGCAGGGGTTTCCTGTTATCCAAAAAGCTTTGCTTCACAGGCAGTGAATAGCGAAAGTTATGCATGGGCATATATCCCGAATCGGAGGTGAAGAATTCAAAGATCCTTCCATCCTCCTGCAGCTCATCAAGCCATTCCAGCTTATAATCAGGCACGCGCGCTGCAATGGAGTGGTGGTGCGCGCGCTCAACGGTATAATTGGTATCGAGTTGCACAAAACCAAGATGCTCTATTAGCTTGTAAACCGCCTCACGGCCTTTTCCAAACTGCGCCCTTTGAGCTAGCCCTGCTGCGTGGAGGATGATCTTTCTGGCTTGTGCTTTAGTGAGGATAACTGGTTTCATACGTATAGTAAAGTAAGGAAATATTCAGGATTTTTTTTCACGCAGGCTTGAAAAGCGAGGCGGCATCGTCGCATTGAAACTGCCAGGAGCCCTGATGGTGTGGCTTCGTTAAATAAATAAGCCGTCCCTGAATGAGACGGCTTATTTATTTTTCTTATCCGATCAAACTCAATACCCGTCATTCTGTTTTAGATTTCCATTCTTATTCTTCTCCGATTGCGGGATGGGGTAAAGTATCCTGTAATTGCCATTGGGTGCGTGGGATAACCATGATTTCTTTGCAAATACATTAAAGCGGATCATATCCTGCCGGCGATGGCATTCTTCAAAGAACTCCCATCCCAGCTCGTCCAGCAAGCGGCCAAACTGTACGTCGGCACCACCTTCATTCGTGGTTGCATGCACATCGCGCAGCCCGTAATCATAGCTGCTTCCTTTCTGCAGGTCGGCTGCAGTTACTATAGCTTTTGCAGGGTTATTACGAAATGCCCTTTCCCGCACCATGGTAACAGCTACCGCAGCTTCCCCGGCATTACCTGTGCGTAACAGGCATTCGGCTTTCATCAAAATAACATCTGCATACCTGAGCAGGGGAAAATCGTTGCTCAAGCGGTTAGTTGCGCCTTTCTTTATTTCAAATTTTCCCAGCCGGTAGCCATGAATGGCCTCACTGGTATCAATGGCCGGCACTACATTGATCAGGTTCAGCGGCTGCCCGGTGAACCTGCCGTTCTGCACCATCAGCATAGCTCCGGCAGAGGAGAACTGTTGTCCCTTGATCCAGTTATCCGTGAAGCGGCTGTCCTGCGGGTCAAAAGTATTAATGAACTGCGGTACTGCGCAAATACCGCCCCAGGGCGAGAATTGCAGGTTAAAGGTGGCCTGGCACTCCTGCGGCAGCGTTTGCATGTGATGGTCAAACGCATTCCAGTCCGTTACATATTTATCATCAAACGGCAAGGGAAAGATGATCTCTTTTGAATCTTCATTATTAGTGATGAACACATTCTTCTGGTTCATTTCCAGGCTATACAGCTTGGAGTCTATTACCGCATTGCACTGCTCAAGGCATTTTGCCCATTGCGCAGTACCTGAGTACACTTCCGCATTCAGGTACACTTTGGCCAGTAAGGTGCGTGCTGCCCACTGGTTAAACCGTCCGTAGGTTGACTGGTCACTTTTGGTGCTGAGCAATGAAAGATTATCCGTGATCTCTTTCACAATAAAATCATATACTTCTTTCCGGGTGCTTTGTTTCGGCAAAAAGCCGTCAGGTACCGTAAAATCTGTAACAACAGGCACATTTCCGAACATATCGCAAAGCACCCAATAGTAAGAGGCCCTTAATACTTTCAGCTCTGCCAGCACATTTTCCTTACCATCTGCTACCGGGATAACGCCGGATGATATTTGCTCAATTACCCTGTTGCAGTTGTTAATGCCTTCGTAGGTCCTGGTCCAGCAGTTAACAGGGATGGCGTCCTCGGAGGTCCATTTGTGATAATGGAACCTGCGGTATCCTCCATCATCTACCCATCCCCAGGGCCTTTTAGGGATCAGCAATTCATCACCTGAAAGCTCCTGTGCCCAGAAATAACTTTGCCACAGGTTAAACAGCTTGCGCCAGGGTATGTAGGCTGCGGCAATCAGCGGTTCAAGGTCCTTTTCCGTAGGCTTGAACTGGTCTACTATTACCTGGTTATAATTTTTGTCTTTCAGCTTGGTGCAGGAAAAAGCCGGCAGCAGGCATAGAAAGGCAATGGCTATGATCGAATAATTTTTCTTGTTCATCGGTTAAAAGTTTACGTTAACACCAACAGTAAAAGCACGCGTGGTCGGATATTTCTCACGGCCGTCATTGCCCGGCGCAAGGCCGGTCCAGGTCACCTCGGGATCTATGCCCTTGTATCCTGTGATCATGAAAGTATTGCGTGAGGATGCATATACCCTGATGGAGTGTATGTATTTGATGCCGGTTGTGGGAATATTATATCCCAGCGCAATATTGTCAACCTTCCAGAAATCGCCGTTCTCCACATAATAGCTGTTGAACTCCAGCGGCAGGTTGCTGTTCAGTACCGCTTTACCATAGATCTTATCATATGCTGATTTCAGGCGGTTATACTGCTGGTAGCCGGTGTTCTCATAATACATGCGCTGTGAGTTGATGATCTGGAATTTGAATGATCCGCGCATGGTGATATTCAGGTCAAAATGCTTATACCGGAATGTGTTGTTCCAGGCGGCATGGAACCTTGGAACGCCGTTGCCAATAATCTTCTTGTCCTCAAATCCGCGGTTGAACTGGTCATAGGGAACCGGTTTGCCGTCCTTGCCTTCGTAGATCCATTTACCGTCTTCTGAAATATCAACCACTTTGTAGCCATGGAAATTACCGATCTCCTTGCCGATCTCCACCAGGTGTGTATGCGTTTGTATGGGTACGCCTGCAGCGCCTTCCGTAAAGTAGTTTACGCTCAGCTTATACAGGTCGTTGGAGAGCTTCACAAGTTTGTTGCTGTTGGTATTATAGTTAATGGTGGTGCTCCACTCAAAATCCTTTTTCTTCACAGGTATGAAGTTCAATTGCACTTCCACACCTTTGTTCTGCATTACGCCTACATTGGCGGTAGTGGAGGGATACTGGTTGGGAGGGCTGGGCACCTGGTATTCCCACAGCAGGCCGTCAATATTGCGGACATAATAGTCTACAGAGCCACTGATCCTTCCTTTCAGGATAGAGAAATCCAGACCCAGGTTGGTTTCTTTTTTCTCCTCCCACTTCAGATTCGGATTCGGATTTTGTGCCGGGGTCAGAGACCTTACCCAGTTACCGTTCAGCAGGTAATAGTCGCCATAGGAAAGCGTGGCTGCACCCAGGAAAAGCGCTGAAGGCGCCGTGCCTGTTACGCCGTAACCGGCCCTTAATTTCAGATCATCAAAAATGTCCAGTCCTTGCATAAAAGGTTCCCGGTTAATGCGCCATCCTACAGAGATCGCAGGAAAGTTACCCCAGGGTTTCTTTGCACCATAAAGCTGGCTGGCTGCTTCGCGCCGCAGGCTTCCCAGCAGCAGGTACCTGTCTTTGTAGCTGTAGGTGACCCTGCCAAAAAAGCCTATCAGGTTGGTCTCTGACCGGAAGCTGTATTCCGGCGCCAGCCCTTCTTTAATGGCATTGCCGCTACCAATGTTGTTATAGCTGAAAAGGTCTGTCGGAAAATCCCAGTTCTGCATCCAGTTCTCACTGAAATCACTTTCCTGGTAGCTGTAGCCACCCAGTATGGTGAACCTGTGCTCGCGAAGGGTTTTGCTGTATTCCGCCGTTAGCTCCATTAACCGGTCAACGCCTTCTTCTGCGCCTGTGGATGCATAGCCGTTGCGGCCATCACGCAAGGTGGAAATATGCCGTTTGGTTTCAGCATATCCTCTTGACTGGTTGTATTTGGAGTAAGAGAACAGGGCATTCAGCCGCAGGCCCTGCACCGGTGTAAAGGTGATGTTGCCGTTATAGCGGGTGCGCTGTTCTGTATTCCGGCCGTCACTTTCGTACAGGCGTGCCAGTGGATTCTCATATTCAAACAGGGATGGCTTTTCAAACCAGTTGCCGCTGCTGTCACGAATGGGCTGCGTAGGGTTTTGCCACATGGCCTGCCGCCAGGTAAAGCCGTTGAAGCTGGCGCCGTCGCCGGTGGTGGTATATTTCTCCTGGGAGCTGATAAGGCCAAAATTGAACTTCAGCTTATCATCCAGCATGCTGTGATTAATATCTATGCGGCCTCTGAAAACCTGGTCGTCTGATTTCTGGAAAATACCCTGCATGGCGCGGTAGTTCACATTCAGCAGGTAATTGGTTTGGGAGTTGCCGCCCCGGTAGGTAAGGTTGTGTACATGGGAAACAGGTGTACGGGAAATAGCTTTTATCCAGTCTGTGGATCCGCCGTAGTCCCAGTTGGCATCCCGGATGCCTGCGGCAATTTGCCTGTGATAGTCGTCGGCGGTGAGCATGTCCGGTTTACGGGCAATTGTTTCTGTGCTTACAAAGCTGCTGTATTCTACCGTGTTAATGTTATTGCCGCTGGCCCTGCGGGTGGTGATCAGGATCACGCCGTTCGTGCCCCTGATGCCATAGATAGCGGCCGCAGAGCCGTCCTTCAGCACATCAATGGACTGTATATCTTCCGGCGCTACGGTTTTCATATCCCCGGGTACGCCGTCTATCAGCACCAATGGATTGGCATTTGCGCCCAGCAGGGTAGTATTGCCCCTGAGCAGGATCTGTGTGCTGCTGGTAGGGTCTCCGCTGGGAGCCGATATGGACAGCCCAGCCACTTTACCCTGCAGCAGCTGGCCTGCATCCACCACGGCGCCTTTCACAAAGTTTTCGGATTTCACGGTGGCAACGGCGCTGGTGATATCGGCCTTCCGTTGTGTACCGTAACCGATCACAACTACTTCCTGCAATGCCTTATTGGAAGCATCCAGCACAATATTCAGCCGGGTATTCCCATTGCCGCCAACAGGGACCTCTTTCGTTTCATATCCTACCAGCCTTACTACTAATACGGCGTTATTATCAGTAACAGTCAATGAAAAATTTCCGTCCTCCCCGGAAATAGTGCCGTTATTAGTGCCTTTTTCCTGTATGCTTACGCCTGGCAATGGATGGCCATCCTTATCCGCTATCTTCCCTGCGACCGTTGTTGCAATAGCAACACTGTCTGTTGGCTGGTCCGCGCCCAGGATCACTATCAGCTTATCGCTTACTTCGTTATAGGTGAGGGATGTATTCCCCAGTATAATGTTCAGCACTTCCCGCAGAGAGGCATCCCGTACGTTCACAGACACCTGCTTATCTTCCGGGAGCAGGCGGTTCTTATACACAAAGCGGTAAAAGCCCTGTTTCTCAATTGCTTTCAGCGCACTTTTCATTGAAACATGATCCAGGTTCAGGTTGATATTTTTCTGGCCGTAGGTGGTGCCAAATGCCGGGATCATAAAACCCAGGAGCAGTATGATGGTAAGCTTCGTCATCAATACGTATTTAATAGTCAGGCTGCCCGTCTTCCACGACAGGCGCTCTGGGATATTTTTCATACTTTAGCAATGTTTAGGTTTAAGATGAATGGCTCACCGCCAGTGAGCTTTCTCTGTCTTTTACGTAGCTGGGAGAATGTGTCAGCATTCTCCCATTTTTATGACAATATGGGATAGGTCAGGTTGGAACTGCTTTCATGTGGTATCAGTTTTTGGTGAAAAAATGGAATTTATAAATCTTTACAAGTATGGTATGGGATCCTTTCTATAACCCTATAGTGACTACTTTTTTACGAATAGTATAATGAAAATTGCCTGTTAATTGTAAGGCATATAATACTTCTGAAATATCTTCATTCTCAAAAATGCCGCTGTATTGCACGTCTTCCAGCTGCTTATCCTGTATGATCACCTTTACGTCATACCAGCGCTCCAGCTTCAGGGCGATCTGCTGCAGGGTTTCATCGTCAAACACCAGCTTGTTCTTCATCCATAGCGCTTCTACAGGCGGGTTGCGTTGTTCCTTATCCAGGTAATGCACCTGCGTAAGCAGCAGCATGGGCTCCGGCTTTGCAAGGGTAGCAGTATCATTCCTTACTACCAGCTTCTCATCGGGCCGGAGGATGATCTTTTTCTCGGGATTCCTTTGCAGCACTATCTCCACCGCTCCACTGATCAATGCTGTTTCGGTCATCTTTTCATCAGCGTAAGCACGCACATTCAAAGCCGTTCCCAGTACCTGTACATCCACCATATCGGTATGGATAATGAATGGAATGCCATTGCGTTTGGTCACTTCAAAAAAGGCCTCTCCTTCCAGCGTCACTTTCCGGGTTTCACCGTTGAAATCATTGCCATAGGTGACTTTACTGCTGGCGTTGAGCCATACTTCCGTGCCGTCCGGCAGCGTTAATTTTGACCGGGAGCCCTTCTTTGTCCATACCTCATTCTGCGCAGTGGCTAAGGGCGCCTTTTCCTTCCTGGTGTTAAGTAATACAACCATGATCCCCAGTGCCAGGCAGGCAGCAATGGCTACCGGCAGGATGGTTCGTTGGAAGAAAGTGCGCCGCGTGGTACGGGCTTCCGTATCATATTTCAGCGTGCCGTCTGACAGGTGATTGCTTAACCGCTGCAGGTGCCTGTTAAAGCTGTCTGCCGGATCCGGCTGCTCTCTATCCTGGCTGCTGCTCCATATGCCTTCCAGCATACCTGCCTGCAATGCAAGGTCAGGACGCTGTTTCAGCGCTTCTTCCAGCTCTGCTTCCTGATCAGGAGTTGCCTCTCCTGAGAGTTTTAAAACAATTAGTTCCCAGATTTTTTCGTCCTTCATTATTATGGAACATGTGTCAATAGGACAATAAAAAAAGAGGGAGGTACCAAAGGGAAAAGAAATTTTTTTGAAAAGTGGGAGAGGGGCCTATTGCCCATATCGCGGTTTGACTGCAACAGGTTCCAAATGGGGGCGCATGGCCTGGGCTATTTTACGTACCGCTATCACCAGCTGGTTCCGTATGGTTGTTTTTGAAAGGTTCAGAATATCGGCTACTTCCTTGTGTTTCAGGCCATCTTCCCTTACCATCCGGAAGATAAGCCTGCATTGGGCAGGGAGCTCACTAATAGCTTTATTGATCTTTTCGGACAATTCTGTAGTAATGTACAGCTCTTCCGGGTTGATGGAGGTGGTCACATCCAGCTGGATCTCGTCCAGGCTAACGTGCGGGTATTTATACTCCTTAATAATATAGTTGAGGGAGTAGTTACGGGCAATTACGTAGAGGAATACCTGTAAATTCCGGATAGACGGGAGCTCATCCCGGATCTTCCATAGTTTGATAAAAACATCTGAAACTATTTCCTCTGCTGCTTCTTTAGACTTTACAAATGAAAAAACAAACCAGAAAAGCCGCTCATTGAGTAGCTCATACAACTGCCTGTATGCGTTCATGTCCTCATACAGAGCAACCTTCTGCTGCAGATCAGCTATAGTACTTTTTTCACTCATAACGGGCATTCTTTCATAACGGGGATTCTTCGAGTAGAACAGTGGATGGCATTATCTTATACTAAATATACAGTAAATAATTATAATTGTACGCATGACACTAATAATTTGCGGGAAAACGGCACTTTTAATATAAATGGGCTAGTTTTTGTCAAAGACTATTCCTGGTGGCTTTTAGAGGCCGCTTATTGTAAGTTATCAAGCCGGCAAAGCCTTTAGCGCGCATTACGCCAATTGGCTGCGTAATCAGCAGCGATCTTAGCACTATAGGTTATAATGCTCAAAACAGCCATTAGAATAACCTGGAAATACTCATTGATCGTTAACCTTTAAAAAAGAAAAAAATGAAACCTGTTTGTTTGTTGTCCCGTTCTATTGGACTCCTTTTTATGATTAGTATGCTGGCATGTAAAAAAAATGATGTGCCTGTTCAGAATATTTCGCCGGCATCGGAAGAAATGGTAGTAAAAACACTGGTATCCGGAGGAGATGCCGCGGTTCCCGTTTCCTGGTATCAGCTGGAGTTGAAGCTGATAAAAGAAAGTAATGGATTTAGCCCGCCGGTGGCTGCCAGGGCTATTGCCTATACAGGCATTACACTCCATGAGGCCGTGCTGGGGGGAATGAACGGCGCATCCTCCCTTGGCGGACAGCTAAATGGCCTCCGTCGTCTTCCTGCACCGGAAAGGGGGAAAAAATACAATTGGACGATTACCGCCAACAGCGCCCTGGCCCAGATTATCAGGAGCTTGTTCCCCAATGCCAGTGTTGAAAATCTGAACCTGGTTGCCCGGTTGGAAAGTGATAATCTGCAGGCGTATTCGGATAGTTGTACACAGGAAGTGATTACCCGTTCTATCAGTTTTGGCAGGTTAATAGCCGGCGCTATTTACCAATGGTCTGCCACAGACGGGGGAAAAGATGGTTATTTAAATAATTTCCCTGCTGACTATGTTCCGCCGGTGGGCCCGGGTTATTGGGTGCCAACACCCCCGCTTTTCCAACCTGCAATGTTGCCTTACTGGGGAAACAATCGTCCTTTACTGAAACCATCTGCATCCGATTCACCAAATATTCAGCATCCGGCATTTTCAACAGACGCTACTACTGCATTTTATAAGGCAGCGCATTTTGTTTATCAAAAGGGGAAAACACTTACACCTGAAGAAAGTATTATTGCCCGGTACTGGGCAGATGGCGGCGGTACCTTCACGCCTCCCGGGCACCTGGTTGCTATTGCCACACAACTGGTAAATGATCAGCAGTTAAGCCTTGGTGCAGCGGCTACACTTTTGGCACAGGTAGGAATTGGGTTAAATGATGCAGGGATCCTTTGCTGGAAATATAAATACCGGTATAACCTGCTTCGTCCTGTTACCTACATCCGTTTACATATTGACAGTAGCTGGGTACCCCTTATAGCTACACCTCCTTTTCCATCCTATACTTCGGGGCATGCTACTTTTACCAGTGCTGCCGGTAATGTTTTAGCAGCTTATTTTGGCGATGGCTTCTCCTTTACGGATAACCAGAAAATACCAGATGGCTTTTCTCCACGCACTTTTAGCAGCTTCCGGAGTATGATAGATGAAGCTTCCGTTTCAAGGGTCTATGGTGGTATTCATTACGACTTTGATAGCGAGACAGGCAAGCTGACAGGTGAAAACCTGGCCAGGCGGATACTGTTGTTACATTATTAAGGAAAAGAAGGCGTCTCAATTTATTTACGGGACGCCTTCCTTTTTACTTAACAAACTTTTTGACTAAGTTTACTCATCCAAGACCGGCCATAATACCAGCTAACATATTATATAACAGCAATTGACTGGCTTTCAATAATCTTTAAGCGGAATTTTTTTATTATTCTGATGGTGCAGCATAATTTATATACCGACCATGAATTACTGCTACTCCTGTGTGACAGCGATCATGGCGCCTTCAGGGAGATCTACAAGCGCTATTGGGACAAATTATTTTATGTAGCTGCAAAAAAGCTGGAAGACCTTCACGAAGCAGAAAGTGTTGTACAGGACGTTTTTGTTGATCTATGGCAACGGAGAGTGCAGCTGGATGTGCAGAAGGCGTTGGACGGATACCTTGTGGTAGCGGTAAAATACCGTGTGCTTAATTTCCTGGCCCGGCGTCAGCGGGCGCAGGCTTATCAGCAATATGCAGGCCGGCAGATGGCGGCGGCCGACTTTTCAACCGAAGAATGGTTGAGTTTTGAGGATCTGCGGGAATGGCTGGATAAAATGGTAGCCCAATTGCCGGAAAAATGCCGTATTGCCTACCGTTTGCGGGAAAAAGGCTTTAGCCAGAAAGAAATAGCCCGTCAAATGCAGGTGTCTGAAAAAACAGTGGAAACCCATATCAGCCGGGCGCTTAAAGCACTTCGTACCGGCATTAGCCGGCTTTTCTCCATGTTGATCTCCTGGATACCAGTCCTTGCCTGCCTGCTGGTTTTCTAACTCCCTCTGAAATATTTCTCCAAAAAATTTTCATCCCCATTCAGGGTAAGTGTGCAGTTAATTGACCTTGTTAATAGTAAAGGCATCTTTATGGCGCAAACTGATCCTCACCAACGTTACCAGGAACTGGCCCGTAAAAGGCTGGAGGGAACTATTACACCGGAAGAAGCGGCAGAACTGGCTGCATGGCTTAACCAGGACGACGGGCAGCCCCTGGAAGTACCGGCCTCTTTTGCCGGGAGCCATTCCCAACACGGGAAAAGGATGCTGCAAGCCATTGAGAAAGAAATTACGCCGGTGATCCGGGTGCATAGGCGCATTTTACGTACGGCATCGGCGGCAGCTATCCTGTTGCTGATAATAACAGGGGGATATTTCTTTTTCAGGCAACCGGCCCCGTTAGCAACAGATGACGGTCAGGGCCTGGTCAATGACAGGCGGCCCGGCGGTAATAAAGCCACACTCACATTAGCCGGCGGACAGCAAATTGTCCTGGAGCATATTGACAATGGCTCCTTATTTAACCAGGGAGGCACCCGGGTGATAAAACTTGACAGCGGAAGCCTGGCATATAACGTGGATGTACAAACGGAGAACATACAGTTTAATACTCTTACTACCCCACGCGGCGGCCAGTTTCAGATCAGGTTACCAGACGGTTCTAAAGTGTGGTTAAATGCCGCCAGCAGCCTGAAATACCCTACCAGCTTTAGTGGGAAAGAAAGGGTTGTTGAATTACAGGGGCAGGGGTACTTTGAAATTGCGCAAAACCCGGATCAACCTTTTAAAGTACGGGTGAATGATATGGAAGTGCAGGTGCTGGGAACACATTTTGATATCATGGCCTATAACGATGAGCAAGCTATCAGAACAACCCTCCTGGAAGGTGCGGTAAGCGTGAGCCAAAACCACTCCAGCCGCGTGCTCCATCCCGGTGAGCAGGCAGTAGTAGCAGCCGGTAATGAAGTACAAGTACTGGACCATGTAAATGTGCAGGAAGCAATAGCCTGGAAAAATGGTGTTTTTCAGTTTAACCGGGCAGGGTTACCCGTTGTAATGCGGCAGCTATCCCGCTGGTATGATGTGGAAGTAGTGTATGAAGGGAAGATCCCTGAGCAGGAATTCCTGGGTAAGATGCAGCGGGAATTAAACTTATCGGAGGTGCTGAGCATATTGGAAAAGAGCGGAGTGCGTTTCAGGATGGAGGGAAGAAAAATAATTGTAAGTCAATAATATCATTCATTACTTAAAAATCAACCAACCATTATTCCTATACCTGAAAAAGAAACCGGTAATGTACCAGCATTACCGGTTTTAAAAAAGGCAACCAGGATCGTCATGTAGAATTATTATCTGATCACCCAAAATCGAAAGTATGAATTTTTACGCGTTGTGCCAACACGCAGGGGGCACCGTATTGCTATCAACCAAATTAAGCAGGGTTATGAAGCTATCTGCTATGTTATTACTTATAGGTGCGCTGCATGTAAGCGCAGCAGGCTTTTCGCAGAACATCAGCTTTTCCGGAAAAAAGGTTCCGCTGGAGAAAATATTCCCGGTGATAGAAGAACAAACCGGGTACCTGGTTTTCTGTAACTATGCGCTTTTGAGCCAAACCAAGCCGGTTACGCTTGCTGTAAAGGATATGCCGGTGAAGGATTTTTTATCGGCCATTTTAAAAGACCAGCCCCTGGAATATTCAATTGAGAGAAAAACCATTGTTATCAGTAAAAAAGCAGCAGCACTTAAAGCTGCGCTGCCTGCGCCTGCTGCCAGGGATACTACCATAAACACTATCGGCAAGGTAACAGATGCCAATGGCATGCCGGTCATTGGCGCTACTATAACCGTAAAGGGAACCTCCGGCGGTACGACTACAAATGAAGAAGGCATTTTCATACTTAAGAATGTAATGCGGAATGCCCTTCTTGTGATCAGCTCTATCGGTTACGAGCGGAAAGAAGTAACGGTTAAGGGCAACAGCATTGTTACACAACTGAACCGTGACATTAATAAGCTGGATGAAACGGTGGTAATTGCTTATGGCACCACTACCAAACGGCTGAACCCCGGTGATGTAACTACTGTAACTGCAGAAGAGATTGCAAAGAACCCGGTTAACAATGTATTTGAGGCGATACAGGGAAAGGTGCCGGGACTGTTTATTCAGCAGGCTACCGGGCAGCCCGGCGGTGCATTCAGCCTGCGGCTAAGAGGCTCTGCCAACTTTGCTTCAGACGCGCCACAGCCTTTGATCGTGGTGGATGGAGTAATCTATCCCGGTGGTACCCTGCCCATGTCAACCAATACCTCTTATGGCACCGCCGATTTTTTAAAAGGCGGCAGCGGGTTGAATTATCTGAACCCGAATGATATTGAAAGCATCAGTGTTTTAAAAGATGCAGATGCCACTGCTTTATACGGTTCATCCGGCGCATACGGGGTAATACTGATCACCACAAAAAAGGCCAAGCCAGGAGCGCCCACGATCAATGCCAATATTTATACCGGCGTATCGGTATTAGGTACCTCGCCTAAATTACTGCATACGCAGGATTACCTGCTCCTGAGGCGTGAAGCGCTGAAAAATGATGGTGTAGCGGTATCCCCATTTGATAAGGACATTAATGGCACATGGCCCGAAGACCGTTATAACGACTTTAAAAAACAATTACTGGGCAATTACGCGCAAACCACCAATGCAAACCTTTCCTATGGCGGCGGTACACAAAATACCAGTTACCTGATCAGCGGCAGCTTAAGGAGCAACGGCAATATTCAGCGGCACAAAGGATCCTTCAAAGATGGCTCATTAAGATTTTCCCTTAATACCAATACACCCAATAATAGGCTCAGCTTTGCGCTTTCCGGCACCTATCTTTCCTCTTCGAGCGACATGGTGCCCACTGATTTTTCGTCCAGTATTGTTTTTGCAGCCCCTAATGCGCCGCCCATCTTTTTACCGGATGGCAGTATAAACTGGGAAACAGGCTCCAATGACCTGGCAGACGATATTAACAAACAATATAAGAACGTTACCAATAATTTACTGGCCAACGGTACCCTTACCTACAAACCCATTAAGCAGCTAACCCTGCGCGCCATACTGGGATATAATAATATAACAGGCAGGGAGTTTATGGGATATCCCACTACAACAAAGGCGCCTTCCTACGCAAATGCTGCTGCTGAAACACATAGCCTGGTGAATACTTTTGAGGTACGCACGCTAACGGTTTCTCCTTATGCTGAGTATAATACAACCCTGTGGGGGAAAGGTGAGCTGGGTGTTAAAGCCGGCGGCATGATAGATAATAAATTAAACAACAAAGTGGAAGTACATGGAGTAGGCTTTGCAACAGATGCCCTGCTCAATAACCCGGCAGCCGGTACACTGGTTACCTCCACTTACAGTCAGATCCCCTACCGTTCTTTGGGCTTTCATACAGTTATTAAGTTCGTATGGGATCAAAAATATATCCTTAACCTTAATGGCAGAAGGGATGGGTCTACTAAATTCGGATCCGGGAAAAAATTTGGCAACTTTGGCTCCATTGCTGCCGCATGGATCTTCAGTGAAGAAAAAGCTATAAAGAATAACTTCCCCTTTATCAGCTACGGAAAATTAAGAGGCAGCACAGGTATTATCGGAGGAGATGCCATTCCCGATTTCGGTTACTTAAGCACCTATAGCTCATTTGGCGGCACTTACCAGGGAAAAACAGGGCTTACCACCACATCGCTGGCAAATCCTTTGCTAAGCTGGGAAAGGAACAAGAACTCAGAAATAGGTTTGGAATTTGGTTTTTTACATGACAGGATCTATACCGAAGCAAACTATTACTGGAATATAGCCTCTAACCAATTGATCAACCAATCGCTATCAACCGTAACCGGTTTTAGCGGATACTTCATTAATTCAGATGCCGTTATACGCAACAGCGGATGGGAGCTGGCCTTAAACACCAGCAATGTAAGAACCTCCAGCTTCACATGGACAACAAGATTTAACATATCTATTCCAACCAGCAAGCTGCTAAAGCTGCCTGCCCACAGGAACCTGAGCAGCGATTATATAGTGGGCAAGCCGGTTACCGGTATGCTGTTATATAAATATGACGGCATAAACCCCGCAACAGGCTACTACAGCTTTACCAACGCTAAAGGAACTAAGGATGATTATAATTCCGGTTTGACAGACGCCGACAGAACAGAATTTATAGACCTGGCCCCTAAATATTACGGCGGTTTTCAAAACTCGCTCCATTATAAACAATGGTCCCTGGACTTTTCCTTTGTCTTTACTAAAAGAGTGGGCAAAAATTTCCTGGGCCAGAGTGGATACACATTTGGGTTTGCAGGTATGAATGGTGGGGTGGAATGGTTACGCCGCTGGCAAAAACCGGGCGATGTAACCGATATACCCAGGGTGAGCACTAACGTACTTGATAATTATTTCAGGCAGGACTATTTCCAAAAAAGCACCGGCGCGTATAGTGATGCCTCTTATGCCAGGTTGCAGAATGTAAGCATCAACTACCGTTTCAAACCAGAAGCCCTGCAAAGATTTCATTTGCGGGATGTAACGGTTTACCTGCAGGGTCAAAATTTATGGACCATCTCCAGGTATGGTAATGTAGACCCTGAGAATTTGGATGCAGGCACCATACCGCCTATGCGCATATTTACCGCAGGCGCAAATATTACACTTTAAAGCATTTTAAAATGAAATTCAACACCAGAAAATATACGATCATTAGCCTGGTTGCCTGCTCATTAACGCTGTTAACGGGCTGCGAAAAATACCTGGAAAATACACAGTTGCCTGCAGGCACAATTGCCGGTAAGGATGCTTTTACTTCAGATAATGCCGTATCGGCCATAGTAACAGGCAGCTTTTTCAGCTTAAATAGCTCCGGTCCGTTCTCCGGCGGAGGCGCATCAAACATGGCCTATACAACCGGACTTTATACAGATGAATTGCAAAACATTAGCACCTCTGCTTTTGCGGTGGCGCTTTATACAAATGCGATCAGCGCGGGCAATGTAGGTCACTGGACCGATCTGTATAGCAAGATCTACGTGGTGAATGGCGCCATTGAAGGCATCCGTAATACGCCGGCCATGTTATATTATAAAGACCAGTGGCTGGGAGAAAGCTTGTTTACGCGGGCATTCCTTTATTATTACCTGGTTAATCTTTATGGCGATGTGCCTTTGGCGTTAACTACTGATTATACGGTTAACAATCAATTAAGCCGGGCCCCGCAAAGCCAGGTTTACCGGCAGATTATTGCAGATCTTAAAACTGCGCAAAGCTTGTTAAGCAGCGATTATAAAGATGGGTATGGATCAAACACTAATGACCGGGTAAGGCCCAACCAGGCTGCAGCAACGGCTTTATTGGCAAAGGCTTATTTATATACCCAGCAATGGGACAGTGCTGAAGTGCAGGCCGCTTCCATTATCAATAATACGGCCTATCAGCTGCAAACGCCGGACCAGGTATTCCTGGCAAACAGTAAGGAAACCATCTGGGCGCTGGCAACCATTTCCGATGTAAAAGCATATGAATACAGCTTGTATAACAACGGTATGCCGGCGGAGCTTACGCCGCCTAAAGACCCGGCAGGCGCCTACTCTGTTTTAGTGGCCATGAGCAACTTCCTGCTCAGCGCATTTGAGCCTGATGATGCCCGCTTCAGCAATTGGGTGCGGTCTACCACCATTACGGCATCTGCTACCAGTCCGGCCGTCACCTATTATTTCCCTAACAAGTATAAATCATCCGTGAATGGCGCTGAAAAAGAAGTAGTGTTAAGGCTGGCGGATCTGTACCTGGTACGGGCAGAAGCACGCGCCCAGCAAAACAATATCAGCGGCGCACAGGCAGACCTGGATGTTGTAAGAACGCGGGCCGGGCTTCCGGGTACAACCGCAGCCAGCCAGCCGGCTTTGCTGACTGCTATTGCTAAAGAAAGACAAACAGAATTATTCACAGAATGCGGGAACAGGTTTTTTGATCTGAAAAGAACAGGAACAATAGATGGGGTAATGAATGTGGTGGCGCCGCAAAAGGGTGGTAGCTGGAGCAGCTATAAGCAGCTATGGCCCATCCCTCCAAATGACATTGTACTGAACCCGCATATAACACCCAATCCCGGATATTAACAACGTAAAAATAAAAGATGAACAAGCTGATATTAACAGCATTGGCGCTGGCCCCGGTATGGAGCTATGCGCAAAGCGGAAACTACCATTTAACCGTAACACTGAAAAATGTTAAAGCGCCTGCAAAGGCATACCTGGTTCGTGATTATGGAATGAATGTACAGCAGGCGCTGGATTCTGCAGTAATAAAGAATGGCACATTCCTGTTTAATGGAACCGTTGACAGCCCGGTTAAAGCAGATCTGGTAATAGATCACGCCGGCCAGGGCCTGAACACCCTTGGCCGCAATGCAGATGTACGGGTGGTATATCTTGAAAAAGGGAACATCCTGGTTAAGGGGGATGATGTGGTTAAACAGGCTGTTGTTACAGGGCCTGCGATCAATATGGAATATGCAAAGTACCACGCAGCAGTACTGTTGCCCGCAGAAAAAGTAATGGATAATATAGAGGCAGAATATAATGTTGCTGCGGATGATAAAAAGAAAGATCCGGTATTTATGAGCAGCCTGCAGGCTAAAGTTGAAAAAGCATTGCAGGGCAGGGATTCCCTTCAATATGTGTACGCCCGGAAAAATCCGGATTCCTATTTTAGCCTGGTAGCACTGACAGCAGTATCCGGTGATAATATGGATCTGGATAAAGTAAAGCCTCTTTTCAAAGCGCTTTCTGCCAGGTTGCGCAATAGTAAGGACGGAAAGGCCTTTGCTAAATTAATGGATGAAGCAGGATATACGGCAATAGGAACTGTGGCGCCTGATTTTACCCAGCTTGATGTGAATGACAAACCTGTGAAGCTGTCAGACTTCAGGGGCAAATATGTGCTGCTTGATTTCTGGGCATCCTGGTGCGGTCCCTGCCGTGCAGAAAATCCTAATGTAGTGAAGGCATTCAATACCTATAAGGACAAGAACTTTACGGTACTGGGTGTGTCGCTGGACCGGCCGGGTAAAAAAGATGCCTGGCTGGCTGCTATTAAAGCAGATGGGCTGGATTGGACACAGGTTTCAGATCTGAAGTTCTGGGATAATGCTGTTGCCAGGCAATATAGTATTAAAGGGATCCCTCAAAACTTTTTAATTGATCCAGGGGGAAAGATCATAGGCAAGAACCTTCGCGGGGAAGCGCTGAGCCAAAAGCTGGAAGCGTTACTGTCAGGTAAATAAACATGATATTCATCCTGATGTACCATACCCGGATATCTCAATCAATTTCTTTAGATCAGTGATGCAAATCTTTCTGCCTTTGGTAATTAGTATACCGGCGAGCTTAAATTCTGTTAAAAACCGGGCGATGTTCTCATCCCCGGTCCCTACCATGTTCGCCAGATCGTTGCGGGAAACATTGATCATGATCTCCTCTCCGGATGCGGCTCCTTCTTTGAACTTCTCACGCAATACGATCAGCGTGATCGCCAGTCGTTCCTTTACGGAACGCTGCGCAACAACAGAAATGCTATTTATTAATACAGCAAATTCGTGGCTGAGTGTTTTGAGTAATCTGCGCGGCAAAACAGCCGACTTTTCCAGGGCGCTTAAAAAATCCTCTTTGGGAATGAATGCAATAATACATTCTTCTAAAGTGGCCGCAGAATCGGGGTAACGTTCATCTGCTAAAATAGCGTGGTATCCTATGAGCTCGCCGGTATTGGCAACATAGATGATCTGTTCTTTTCCTGTCTGGTCAACCTGGTACTTTTTCACCTTCCCCTTTTTAATAAAGAAGATCCCCGAAGCAACCGCACCTTCCCTGAATATTACTTCTCCTTTATTATACTTCTGTTCTGACATGTTAGCGCAGAGGTATCCATATTCGTCTTCCGGCAAATTATTCAGGATGGACTGTGATTTGAAGTTCCATTTATCAATTGGAAACAAACCGGCTAAACTCATAATTGATAAAGAGTGATTTTTTGCAGTTTTTAAATTGAAAAGTATCAGTTAAACCAGACCTTCTCAAAGGTACCTTTGCCATATGAGAATATCAAAGGCTATCAGAAAATAATATAAACCTCAGTTGCTAATTGATCCTTACGATGGCAAAAGCTTTACTTAAACCTACCTGGTACACCACAGATGCCGCATTTGACTGGCTGTATCCCGAGCGGATGCAGCTACTTTCAAAGCGGCATTGGACCCCAATCGCAGTGGCAAAAAAGGCGGCCCGGTTTTTAGCAGCAGAACCCGGTAAAAAGATACTGGATATTGGCAGTGGTGTTGGCAAGTTTGCCCTTATTGGTGCGCATTACTTCCCGGATGCTTTTTTCTACGGGGTGGAACAAAGAAGAGAATTGCATCATTATGCACAGGCAGCTAAGGAATATACTAAAACCAATAACGCTGATTTTATTCATGGCAACTTTACGCAGGTTGACCTGGCAGAATATGATCACTTTTATTTCTACAACGCTTTTTTTGAAAATTTAGATAGTAACGGCAGGATGGATCATCAGATGGAGTATTCCACCGGTTTATATAACTATTACTCCCGTTACCTGTTTAAAGAGCTGGATGCTAAGCCCAGTGGAACAAGACTGGCAACTTTTCATAGCCTTGAAGATGAAATTCCTCCCAGTTATCAATTGATAGATGTTTCAACGGATCTGCTATTAAAGATCTGGGAAAAGAAGTGATTGAGATCCTTAACCTGTCAATACCTAAACATAAATTATCAGTTAAGAATATCATTAAAGGCCAGCAGAAAAATATCCTGATGAGGAAATCTAATTTTATCATGGGCATTTTTAAAAATAAATGCCCCCGGTGCAGAACAGGCAAATTATTTAAAACAGATAATCCCTACCAGCTAAAGACGGTCCTTGACATGCACGGGCATTGCCCGGCATGTGGACAGCGAACAGAATTGGAAATCGGGTTTTGGTACGGCACAGGATATGTGAGCTATGTGCTGGCGGTACTTTTTTCCCTATTCAACTTAACCTGGTACTGGTTAATCTTTGGTATAACCTGGAAGGATAATAGTATATACCACTGGCTTATTGTTAATGGAATAATACTTACGCTATTTATGCCGGTACTGATGCGTTTGTCACGCACCGTATACCTGAACTTTTATGTTTATTATGATCCGGAAGCTAAAATTATCAAAAACCAACAGTGAGTGTCGCATAATTCAATGATCATTAGAAAGGAGCACGTCTGTGCTCCTTTATCTTATCCCTTGATCCAGAAGTTTAACAAATGGTCTATTGCAGTACCTACCAAATGATAACCATCCGGGGCTTCTTCCTCTGAACAATGATAAGTAGCAAGCCTGGTACCTGTGGGCATTTTTTCCAGCTGATCATATAAATACCTGTTATAGCTATTATACAGGTAGCTGGAATAGGTAAGCTTATTATCTATTTTGCAAGTACCGGGCAGATTCTCATAGAAAGAGTTAAAAAAGTAAAAATGATCATATTCACTGAAGTCAAGCTTAACCAGGTTGGTATGTATGAATGTTACATTGCTGAGCCCTAATATTTCTTTTGCAGTAGTGGCATAAAACACCAGGTCGTTCCGCTGTTCAATTCCGTAAAAGTTGACTGCCGGGTTATAATAGGCGCCGCTCAGACAAAATTTGCCGGGCCCGCTGCCTATATCCAATATTTTTGCACCCGGTCGGGCTGCCAGAAATTCCGCCGCCTTTTGGGCAACTTTTAAAGGGGTCCAATGCTTTTGTGCAAGCTCCCGTATGTAAAGCGGATACAGATGGTGAAAATTAAAATCGGAATCAAACCATTTATCTGAATGTTCGGGTAAAGAGGGTATTGTTAGCGACATACACTGGTATAATGAATTTTCACTTACAAAGGTATTTCTCAATCTATTCGCTTACAGTGAACTTTATCACCCCGAAAGGTGACTTTTTTCAATCCTAAAATGTTAATTTTAGTTGTTATGAGTATTAAAGGGCTTTTTCCAATAGACAAATGGGATTTCAAAAGTGAGTCCATCTTTGCGGATCTGCAGCCCAATGACTTTGAGCAGCTGACAGCCCATAAGAGTGAGCATGTCTATAAAAAGAATGACATTATTTTCAGGGAGGGCGCCTATCCGTCCGGAATATTTTATATAAATAAGGGTAAGGTAAAAAAGTATAAAGTAGATAAGGATGGGAAAGAGCAGATCATTTATTTAGCCAATACCGGCCAGCTGATCGGATATCACGCTGTGCTTTCAGAAGACCGTTACCCGGATTCGGCGGCTGTAATGGAAGAAAGCATCATTACTTTTATTCCAAAAGAAGATTTTTTGAAAACCCTGGAGCAATCTTCTGCACTGAACAACAGGCTGCTCAAAACTTTAAGCCATGAGTTTGCGGTGCTGGCTAACAGCCTCACCATGTTCGCTCAAAAAACGGTGCGGGAGCGGTTGGCATTACAATTAATTGTTGTCAGGGAAAAGCATAAAGTGGATTTTGTTGAAGGAGCACCCGTAGAAATAAATATCAGCCGGGAGGATCTGGCCAGCCTGGTAGGCACTGCCAGGGAAAACGTAATAAGGATCTTAACCGAATTTAAAGAAAAGGGGATCCTGGAAATAAAGAACAGGAAAATAATAGTGAAGGATGTTAATATGCTGATCAAAATTGCTAATCACAAATAGATTGGAATAGCGGAAACCCTCCCGCCAGGCAGATATTTTCAATCACAGCGGTGCCTTAACCGGCAGGCCTTTCTTCAAAAAATTTTCTTTCCCTGATCCTGATACGGTTTATCATCTTGCTTAGCCTTATCCGGAAAGCATCATAGAACATGGCGATAACCAATACTACTGCCGGCAAATAAAAGGTGTAATATTTCAAAGTCAGGAATGCCTATCCGCCAGCAATTCCCCCGGCCAGGAAAAAGAAAATAATTACCAGCCGCAGGATGATCTTTCTTTTAACAACAGCGACATTTTTATGGGACACGGATATTAATGCATACAGGTCAATCCCCAGGTCTGTGAACATGCCGGTAAGATGAGTGGTCCTGACAGCATACCCCGATATTGCAGAAACAAAGGCATTCTGCATGCCCATTGCAAATAAAAGGCTACCGGCAAAATACGCTGTTTTGATGGCCGGTTGATTAAAGGTATGCCCAAAACTACCTACCTGCAACAGGATCGCTATCTCTATTATTATGGGCAATGTGTAGGCAAACCTTTTATTTTGCCCTACTTTTTCGATGCAGAAACTGGAGAAGAAGGCCCCTGCCAGGAAAAGTAAAAGCCATAATACAATGATCCATGCTGCCTGCAGGTCTCCGGTCGCTAATTTGTGGGCCAGCAAGGCTGCATGCCCTGTTACATTGGTGGTAAGCACGGAAAACGCAAACAGGCCGGCGGCATTTACCATTCCTGCAGTAAAGCACAAAAGAACAGCTAACCGCAAATCGTGCTTAAAATTCCTCTTTCTTCCTCTATGGCGAAACATATATCACCTCCGTTAAACTTTTAACACCGGTATCATGATAAGCTACCTATAGATCCTTTCTTTTAAACAATATCCATCATCAAAGATTCCCGAAGATATATGGCAGCATAACGAAGGCAGCTCCATTGGGTACTATCGCAATCAAGTGGCGATAGCGCTTCTAACCAATCCTGCAGTTTGACCAGGAATGGCTTAACCAGGTCTGCGCTTTCCTTTTTCTCAATAGCTGCTATTGATTGTAAGATCAACACTTCTACCTGCTCATTATGCTGTGCCATCTTCAGCTGTTCGGTTATAAGCAATAAATATTTGTCTGTGTTCATATTCAAAATAATTTAGTCAAATACTGCGTCGTTGATATAGCAGGTTGGCTTTATTAAAGTATGATCCGCCATTACACTCAGGAAATTTTTTTAACACTGGTCAGCTTTTGATATTCTTCCGGGGAAAGTAAAGGCTCCGGGGGGCCGAAATTTAAGGGGGTGATAAAAAATACCCAGCCATTGTCCTGGGGGCTTTCCAGGATCAGGTTTAACTGGCCGGCCAGTTTTGGATTAGGGCCTAAAATTACACAGCTTACAGGGGCATGTATAGGAATGTTGTAGTCTTCAGAGTGAAGTTCGGCCACCAGCAAACCTTTAGTAACGGTTCCACGCTGCCGGTGCCATTTTATGCCATCGATTTTTTTAATGCCTTTAAGTTTAAAAGCGGAGATGCCCACAAAACCCACTGTGCCATTATAATCGATCCATTCGTGATCGCTGGTGAAATGCATCCGGGGACGTGAGATAGTTGATATTTTCATTCTGCAAAGGTACTTGCAGCGGTAGTGGGTTTAACTGATACTTTTCAGGTTAAAAACTGCAAAAAGTCACTTTGGGGTAAACACCTTCGCGAAGGGACGGACTATAAAGGCCGCTCATATATTTCATGGATGCCCAAACATCTGAAACTCATACCATCCTTATCCTCCACATAAGATTCATGGTAATGCCCATAATACCATTCCTTACAGCCGGCTGCTTTTACTGCAGCTAATACTTTGCTCATTACCTGCCTTTCGTGTTCAAGCTCGGTTGCCAGCAGGTACCTGCCGGCAAGCTTTTCCTGATCTATGTAATGATAAACGAGGTCATTCAGGACATGCGGCCAGGCTTCCTGTGGTGCAATATGCGTAACCGTTATATCAACTCCCTTTGAGCAGGCGGACTGTAAGCGCAGCTCATCAAAATTCACCACTTCATCTTTCCAATAGTCCTGGCCTTCTGTTCGTCCTATCCTGTCAATGGAAATACCGCCGCCAATAAATAATATTTTCTTATCGTCGGTCACTAACAGCTCATAATCCTGTACTAACACAATTTGCTGCAGCTTCAGTGCATCCCGGTTATCCCAGAACCATTTGTTATCATGGTTTCCTCTTATAATATAAAGCCGGTTTGCCTGTTCCCGGAGGAAGCTGTCGATCTGAACCAGTGCTTTTATATCCAGCTCACGGCGCTGAAATCCTAATCCCCAGTCACCCACCTGGATAAAGGATGTGTTTTCCAGCTTATATTTTTTAATCTTATTAAGAAGCTCGGGGTAGCCGCCATGCAGGTCACCGATGAGAACCATATGCTATTGTTTACAGAAACCTGAATTTACTAAATTATAATCCTGCCTGCAAAGGATGGCGCTCAGTGTAATCTTATCTGCTAAGAACTTTCCGGCATACACAAAAAAAAGACCGGCCTCTCAGCCGGTCCTCTATACTTCCTCTCAGATCAAATTAATGTTTTGCCCACCAGAGCGGCGTCAGAATGGCATCGGTACCATTCAGCAACGCTGTTGCCTGCGCATAGCCATTTGCATTGCTGCTGGCCAGGCTGCTGGGGTATTTAATACGCTGCGGGAAGAACTGGATATTGCTGGTCATAAAATTAGCAGCAGTCAGCCCCGGCAGGTTCGGCAGCGGATTTTCAATAGCCGGGTTCTCGTAGAACGGTAAGCCCAGGCGGCGCTGATCGCTCCAGGATTCCAGCGGTAACCAGGGCACCTGTGCAATGAACTTCTGCGTAATGATCTTGGTTAGCTGGTCATTACGGATAGCGCCGTTCTTGTACAAGGTGTTCACGGGGTAAGCAATGTTCACGGTGCCGGCAGTACCGGTATAGCCATCCTTGTAGTTCATGGTATGCGTAGCGCCTGGTTCCACGGTGTGGGTCCAGCTTACGGAAGTACCATCATTGTTATAAGCCTGTGAAGCCAGGTAAGCGCCCAGGAACTGGCTCACGCCCCAGTATTCAAAGCTGCTGCCAATACCGGCTTCATATGCTGCCTGCGCAGTCATCGGGGTGGTCCAGCCTCTTACACTGCCTTCTGCCAGCAGGAAATAAGTTTCCCAGGGTGCAAAGAAGATGCGTTGTGCGGTGCTGTTACGGAAGCGCAGTGCCAGGCGCGGGTTGGTGCCTTCATAGGTGAACATTTTATTTTTTGCACCTTTCGTACCCCAGTCACCGGTAGTAGTTGCATTCCAGGTATAAGCGGCGTTTACATTGCCAAAGTCATCCAGGCTGCGTACAGTGTTCTTGGCATCGCTGGTGTAAGAAGGATACGCGCAAAAATCCGGGTTGTTGAACTGTCCGGGAATAATGAAGGTTTTGTAAGCCCGTGGGTCAATGGTGTTCTGTAAACCATCAAACCAAAAACCAGCCATGGGCTCATTGGTACGTTGGGAGAAATGGTTTAAGAACCGCAACCCTGCCCAGTTTGCGGGCTTAATGTGCGATTTCAGGGAATCCGGCAGCTGATCTGCAGACGGAATACCGCCTAAGTTAATGTACAGGTTATTCAGCGTAGCAGATACCAGCTGGGCATTCCATTCACGGCTCATTACGCCGGTCAGGTCATCCCATCCTGGTTTTTCCTGTACTTTAAAGATCTGTGATGATTCCGTTAGCAGCAAACCTGAATTAGCAGCTTCTTCAAACTCTGTTTTTGCCTTGCCGGGATCTACTTCAGACAAACGCATGGCTAACCGCATACGCAGGGAGTTACCATAACGTTTCCATTTGTTATAGTCAAAAGCAAATGCAGGATCGTATTTCTTTACTTCATCAGTATTCACCACGCTTTCATCAATGGCGGCTACAGATTCTTTCAGCTCCTGCAGTAAGTAATAGTATACATCCTTTACACTAACAAACTCAGGGTTCACGCCCTGGAATGCTTTAATGGGAATAGGCCCGAAGTTATCCGACATTTCGCTTAACAGGTACGCGCGCCAGATGCGGCTTACCTGCAGCAGGTTCTTGGTGTAAGGCTTCTCTGCACCGGTGCCGATCCTTTTAGTAGCTAACTCCACAGCCAGGTTCACCCCATTCAGCCAGCCGGATACGGAGTTGTAATAGGCTGTGGTCCAGCCGTCATCATAACCACCACTGGATAAGCCGCCCTGGCGATGCTGGCGGCCACCGGTTTTCCAATACAGTACAAAGGAACGTTCGGCTACATCCGGGTTCATTTGCGCACCAATGATGGAACCATTCAGTGCATATTCCACCTCCACCTGCGCTTCATTGGCAGACTTCGGGTCTCTGTTGATCTCTTCAAACTTTGAGCAGGATTGTACAAGCAGGCCGGCTGCAAACAGTACAAATGTGCTCTTTATAATATTTTTCATAAATGTCCTTTTTCAGCAATTAGAAACTAACGGATAAATTAAACAGGAAAGTACGGGTGGTAGGCGCGCTGCCATTTTCAAAACCCGTTGCGTTGGTATTGGTTGCAAACACAGATTCCGGGTCAATACCTTTCAGATGGCTGGATATAAGCCATACGTTGTTGCAGGAGAAACCAATGCTGGCACGCTGAACCGGTGTGCGGGACAGCAGTTTGGCCGGCAGGGAGTAGCTCAGCTGCACATTACGCAGGCGGATGTTGGATGCATCGTACAGGTTAGCTTCTACAATACCAACATTGGTTGCACCAATGCTGTTCATCCAGTAATCCTGTGCAGATACAGCCACGGTGTTCTGCTCATAGGTTTTGGTATCTGCATTATACACGGCGCCATCTACGATGAAATTCTCACGTTTGCCATTCACTACTGTTTCAGCAGCAGTACCGGCCCTTTGCATGGAGATCAATGTTCCGGAGAACATTTTACCGCCAAAGCGGGCATCTACCTGGAAGCCCAGGGAAAGGGTTTTCCAGTAGAAGGTGTTGCCTACACCCAATAGGCCGCTGGCCTGCTGGTTGCCCAGTCTTACCTTGTTCTGCGTAGCCAGGGGAAGGCCATTGCCGTTTACAACGATCTTACCGAAGTAAGGGCTGCTGGCATCCGTTACGCGCTGGAAAGCGGTACCATAGATCTCGCCGAACTTTTTGCCGGTTTCTGCATATACCTGTACGTCGTCATAACCGCCCAGGGAATACAGGTTCACGTCATTGGTGAGCTCCTTAACAGTGTTGTCGTTCACGGAGTAGTTCACCGTCATATCCCAGGAAATGCTTTTGGGATTATCCAGCACACGTCCGTTTAACATTACTTCTATACCCTTGTTCTGGATATTGCCGGCATTGATCTTCCTGTAGGAATAACCGCTCAGCGGGTCCATAGGCAGGTTAATAAGCTGGTTGGTAGCATTGGTTTTATACAAGGCTACGTCCAGGCCTACACGGCTGTTTAAAAAGCGTGCTTCTGCACCTACTTCAAGAGAACGGATCAGCTCATTGCGCACGTTCTGATCATACAGGGTATTTTTTCTTTTTACCACGGTATTGCCGTTGGGATCTTTGCTTACTTCATAGGTATTATACAGTTCATACGCTGCCAGATCATTACCTACCTGGGCGTAAGAACCGCGTAATTTACCATAGCTGATCCAGGAGGGTACGCTGCCACCCATACGCTCGATCATTTCCGTTACTACCAGTGAGGTGCTCACGGAAGGGTAGAAGAAGGAACGTTTGTCGGGGCTGAGGGCCGATGACCAGTCGTTACGGAAAGTTGCATCCACAAACCAGTAAGCATCCCAGTTCACACCTACGGTGCCGTACAGGGAGTTGATCCTTTTTTCACTTACCACTTCAGTAACTGAAGGGCTGGATTTACCGTTGTTCACGGAAAAGAAATCAGGGATCTGCAGCTCGCCAACACTGGCATCCAGGCGGCTTCTTTTCTGCTTCATCAGATTACCGCCTATAGAGGCCGTACCACCCAGCTTACCGAACAGGTTATCTTTATGGGCAGAGATCAAAGCGCTGTAGTTGATCTCACTGAAAGTTTCCTTACCCTGGCTATAGCTGCCATTAGCGGGGCTGGGACTGCCTGCATAACGTTTAGCTTCGTAGTTGGTGGTGTAAATATCTGCACCGCCTCTTAATTCTGCGCTCAGCCAGTCGGTCATCTCGTATTTAACAGTACCGGTCATCATGAAACGGTCGCGGATATCCTGGTTCAGGTTGTAGCGGGAGGCCCAGTAAGGATTCACCTTGCTGCTGGTGCCATACCATAACATTTTGCCATCCTCTCTTTTAGCGGCGCTGAAATCGCGGATGTTCAGGTTTACCGGCAGCATATACATGGTGCTGAACGGGTTGCTGTCGTTCATACCATTCTGCGGGCGGTTAACCGCATCGGAATTAATGTACTGTACTTTGGTATCGGTGCTCCAGCGGTTGCCTTTGCCAAAGCGGGATACGGCCCGCGCAGTGAGGTTAGTACGATTTAGCTTGGTGCCGGGGATAATACCTTTATCAGTAAGGCGGGTAACGGAAGAGTAGATGGAAGTACCTTCACTTACCTGCTGCTGAAAGGAAATGCTGTTCTTTACATTGAGGCCTCTGCCAAAGTAACCATCCAGGTTATCATATGCTGCCAGCGGCGCATCTTTACCCTGCCAGTCTTTTACCGTTTGGCCGGTAATTTCAGGGCCCCAGGCGCGTTCACCGGCCGGGTCAAACTGGCCACGGTCGCCCTGTGCAAATGATTGCTGCAATTCCGGACGGGTAAAGATCTCGGAATAACCGACCTGGGATGAGTAGGTGATACCCAAACCTTTTTGTTTTTTACCACTCTTGGTGGTGATCAGGATCACACCGTTACCGGCGCGTGTGCCGTATAAAGCCGCAGCAGTAGCGCCTTTCAGTACAGACATGCTTTCAATATCCTCCGGGTTGATGTCGGATAAACCGTTACCCATATCTCTTGCAGGGTTCCAGAAGTCGTTGTTGTTGGAGCCGATAAAGTTGTCCATGGGAATACCATCCACTACTATCAGCGGCTGGTTGGTACCGGTGAGCGAGTTGTTACCGCGCAGCGTGATCTTGGTAGAACCGGCAGGGCCGTTGCTGGAGCGCAGTACCTGCAAACCGGCTACCTTACCGGTTAAGGCGTTGGTGAGGTTTGTTTCCCGCGCATTGGCCAGCGATTCGCCGCTTACTTCCTGCAGGGCGTAACCCAATGATTTTTTCTCGCGTTTAATACCCAGCGCGGTTACTACTACCTCGCCCAGGTTTTTGTTGTCGATGGCCATATGCACCTGCAGCGTGCTTTGGCTGCCTACGGCTATCTCCTGTGAAAGAAAGCCTACACCGGAAAGCACCAGGGTTGCATTAGGGCTGGCCGGTAGGGTGAAATTACCTGCACCATCGGTTACGGTGCCATTGCTGGTCCCCTTTTCAATAATGGTTATACCGGGGAGGGGATTGTTGTCGGCATCCTTTACATTACCGGATACCGCTCGCTTCTGCGCAAATGCGTTTATGAACACGCATAGGGATAGCGATAAAAAGATGAGTAATCTTTTCATAGTTCTGTGTTTGATAGATTGATTATAAAATGGACCTTTTAAAAGCAGTCAAGTCAGCTCTGCATTGATTTCACGGTTTAGTCGATAACAAGTAAATAAAATAGTAGAATAACAATATTGATAACATCCTTTCGCGGATGCATGGCATATACCTACGGTTGATATTAATTGTCCCCTGATTGTTGTTTGATTTAGCGGCTCAAGTTCTTACACACTACAGCAGTTTAGAATGATTAAATATTGAAGATTTGGATGACGTTGATAGAAACTGATCTCAATATAAATACCATAAAACGATTTAGCAAATAATATCACTTTGAGTGAATAAAAAATCATAACAGCTACCTGGTTAGCAATAAATTCTTATGGAATTTTAATGCCGTAAAAAGCTTACTGCTGCTGAATTTCAGTAAAAGATGGTTTGTGATAAACTAATCATGTAAATACCGCTCATAATAATCAAAAAAGATATTATGTATTGGGTACCGGGAGTACTCGGAGGATCCGCCATGTGAAAGCTTCCGTAACCGTAAATAAAATAGCTGTTCCTGTGGTTGCAGGTAACTAACTGTTTTCAATGATCATGATAGTATATTTATACTATCATGATTTGTTTTGCACCGTTCTCATCAATAAAATAAACGCTTTTTATTTTAAACGTGCTTTGCAAATACTGTAAATTTTCCTGACATTCGCTGCTACGTAGCACAAGGTTCCGTGTCCATTCTACAACAATTTACATCATGCTTTTCGGCTTCATAGTGTTACAGATATTTATTAATACTATGAATTGCTTTGTTTGTTTATCGAGAGCAATAGCACAGAAAATCATTACAGGTAGCCTACAGGTTCGTCATCAAGATCGGGTTCTGGTTATAAGAACCCCCGTTCCGTTTGTATACCGCACTTATTTATATTAAGCACTTTAATTGATACAACATGAAAATTGATATCTCCAAGGTATTCCTGAAAAAAAAGAAACAGATCCTGGAACAATGGATGAAAAATCAGCTTGCGGATGAAAGCCTGCGCGAAGATCTGATGAGCAATGAAGAGCTGCGTGCGCAGTCAGATGAGCTGCTGGAAGCCTTGGTTAAGTCATTGAATGATAGCAACCTGGCAGATGCCCAATCTGCTGACTTCGAGAATGTAGTGGAAATATTATCCGGGATCTCTATTTCCCGTGCCCGCCAGGGTTTTTCACCACGGGAAACCGGCGCGTATATCTTTAGCCTGAAAGAGGCGATGCTACAGATCATACAGGAAGAGCTAAAAGCTGACCCGGCACAGCTGGTATCCCTTATGCTTAAGCTGAACAAACTGATCGATAGTTTTAGTATAACCACTTTTGAAACTTTTATTAAAGGAAGGGAAGAGGTGATCCTGCGCCAGACAGATGAGATCACCGAGATCTCCACGCCGGTGATACGCGTGTGGGACGGCATTCTGGCCCTCCCCATTATTGGTACCCTGGACAGCGCCCGTACACAGGTGGTAATGGAAAGCCTGCTGCAGGAGATTGTGGCCAGCGGCAGCAGCATTGCTATCCTGGATATTTCCGGTGTGCCGGCAGTAGATTCACTGGTAGCGCAGCACCTGTTAAAAACCATCAGCGCTACCCGTTTAATGGGAGCGGAGTGCATTATCAGTGGTATCCGTCCTGAAATTGCACAAACCGTGGTACACCTGGGTATTGATCTCTCCGGCATCATTACTAAAGCTACGTTGGCCAGCGCCTTAAGATATGCTTTTGCCGCGCTGCAGTTAGAAGTAAGGAAATCAATCATCAGTAAAAAATAGCTAGAATCGAATATGGATAGGATACCTGTTCTTCAAATGGGCAAATTCCTCCTTGTGACAATACAGGTAGATTTGTATGACCGTTTGGCCCTGAATTTGGAAAGTGACCTGGTGCAGATGGTAAGCAAAACCGGGGCAAGGGGTGTGTTGATCGATATATCAGCGCTATCTATAGTGGACTCATTTATGGGACGCATTATTGGTAACATTGGTAATATGAGCAAGATCATGGATGCTGAAACGGTGGTAGTAGGCATGCAGCCTGCAGTGGCCATTACCCTGGTAGAGCTGGGGCTGGAGCTGAAAGGCGTGAGTACAGCATTGAACGTAGTAAAGGGAATGGAATTGTTACACAAGAAAATCGGTTCTTTAGAAGACACCATAGAGGAGGAAGAACACGATGATAGTAGTGCTGACTAAAGATTCAATGCTCATTCAGAAGGAACAGGATGTAGTGCCGTTCCGTAACCGCGTAAAAGAATATGCCGTTAAGATCGGTATGAGCCTGGTGAACCAGACAAAGCTGATAACTGCCGCTTCAGAGTTGGTACGTAATATGCTTAAATACAGCAATGGTGGTAATACCGTAATTGAAGTAGTAAGCAAAGGAAGGGAGAACGGCATCCGCTTATCTTTTATAGATAAAGGACCTGGTATAAAAGATATAGAGCTGGCTATGAAAGACGGTTATTCCACCGGCCGGAGCTTAGGACTGGGCCTGCCCGGCGCTAAACGCCTGGTCAGTGAATTTGATATCAAGAGTGCTGTAGGCAAGGGTACTACGGTTACCATTACTAAATGGAAAAATGGTTAATGCAGTTCATCTTCGCTTCAAGGCAACCGACAGGAGCTACTTTGCGATACTTAAGAAAGAGATACATGCCCTGGCTGCCGGTGCGGGGTTTACGGCAAAAAAATTAGGAGAGATAGATATTGTGGTGGCAGAGATTGTTTCTAATCTTGCCAAATATGCCACGGATGGAGAGCTGCTGGTAAAACTGGTGGAAGAAGAAGGGCAGCAGGGTATAGAGCTGATCTCCATTGACAGTGGCCCCGGCATGGCGGATGTTCCAAGAATGATGATCGATGGTCATTCCACATCCAATACATTGGGGCATGGCCTGGGCTCCATTAAACGCCTGACCAACAAATTCCAGATCTATTCTTTAAAAGGATGGGGCACCATTTTGCACTGTGCTATTTTCAATAAAGCATTACCGGCCAATGCCAAACCTAAAAATATTGAAATACGCTCCCTGATCGTACCCAAACCGGGTGAAACTGCGTGTGGAGACGGATTTCATTATAAAGAGACCAAAGAATATATTAAGCTGTTCCTGGGAGATGGTTTAGGCCATGGGCCGGATGCACAAAAAGCCGTGCAGGCCGCTATTGATGCGTTCAGGATCTGCCCGGATCACAGTCCGCTGGAAAACCTGCGTTTCATACACCGGGAAGTGAAAAAAACAAGAGGGCTGGTAGGTACGGTGGTGGTATTTGACCGGAAGGAAAAGAAATGGACCATCTGCGGTATTGGCAACATTCTCACCAAGCTGCAGGGGGTTACCCTCTCAAAAAGTTATTTAGCATATAATGGTATTATCGGGTTAAATATTCCCAATACCATGAAGGACCAGGAAATAGCATATGAAAAAGGGCAGCACCTGATCATGTGCAGTGATGGGATTAAGTCGCGCTGGGACCTGCTCCGCTACCCGAATGTGTTCCGCTATGATCTCACGGTGATAGCCGCCGTCTTGCTGAAAGATTTTGCGCGTAATAACGATGATATGTCTATTGCCGCTTGTAAAATAAATGTATAAATGATGCTGGACCTGGTAAAAGTTACGCTTAGTAATGAGATGGATCTGATCCTGGCGCATAAGCGGTCTATGAAGCTGGCAGAGCTGGCAGGGCTTTCCCTTTCCGCCCAAACCACTTTTGCTACCGCAGTATCTGAAGTGTCCAGGAATGCCATAGAGCATGGGCAGAACGGTTACCTGGTCTTAAGTGTATCCGGCCAGAAAAGGGAACGGTATATTGTTGCCCGTGTTACAGACGAAGCGCATAATATACAAACCAACCAGGGACTGGAATATGCCAAGCGCCTGGTGAATAAATACAGCATTACCACCATCGGTGATGAAACATCTGTAGAGCTTTACTATGCCTTACCGGCCGCAGAAAAAATAGACCATCAGAAGATAGACGACTGGCGGAACCTGTTCCGCAATGAGCCGGCTATTTCCCCTTATGAGGAGCTAAAGCGGAAGAATGAGCTGCTGCAGGACCTGTCGCAAAAACTACAGGAAAATGAAAGCCAGTATAAAACACTGACCGATACTTTACCCATCATTATTTTTTCATTGAACCTGCAGGGTGAGCTGATCTATGCCAATGAATGGTTGTATAACTTTACCGGGCAAACCATTGCACAGCTGAACCAATCCAAATGGAAGGAGGTGGTGCATGCAGGTGACTATGATGCCTTTAGCCTGTTACTAACACACCGGATCACGGCCGGCGCCTCAGCTATTAAAGCCCAGTGCCGCCTGCGGCATGTGAATGAAAAGGAATATTACTGGCACCTGGCCGCTTTATCGCCCCTGAAGGATGATAAAGGACAGCTCCTGTACTGGATCGGCTACCTGGTAGATATTCATGCGCAAAAGGTAGTGGAGCAAACCCTGGAAAATAACAAGGCGCTGCAGGAAGCGCAAACCCAGTTAAAAGAGAATCAAACTTTGCTGGAAGACAATATTTCTGAGCTGAACCGCAGCAACCAGGAGCTGCAGCAGTTTGCCTTTGTAGCTTCGCATGATCTGCAGGAGCCCGTCCGCAAGATCAGCTTTTACAGCGATTACTTCCTGAATAAATACGCTGATAAAATAGATGATAAAGGGAAGGACTACCTGAAGGGCATGTTATCCGCCTCGCACCGCATGCGTAACCTGATCCACGACCTGCTGGCCTTTTCCCAGGTAGAGAAAAAGCAGGTGGAGTACCGGCACATTAACCTTAACCACGTAATACAGGATACCCTGCAGGACCTGGAGATCATGATCCGGGAAAAGGAAGCCAATATTGAGATCACCGCCCTGCCCTCTATTGATGCCGATGAAAGCATGATCCGCCAGCTGTTTGGCAATATCATCAACAACTCTCTGAAATATTCCAAGAACGGTCAGCCGCCGCAGATCCAGGTTACCAACCGCTTAAACACCCATTACCTGGAGATCTTTATTAAGGATAACGGGATAGGATTTGATGAAAAGTATCTGCCCAAAATGTTCACGCTTTTTCAGCGCCTGCATACCGGCGATAAATATAAAGGCACCGGCCTGGGTTTAGCCATTTGCAGGAAGATCGTAGCTTTGCATAACGGGGCCATCACCGCCTCAGGCAAAATAAATGAGGGCGCCACTTTCAGGATCACCTTACCACTCAACCAATAAATGCGAATAACTGACAGTATTATCTATGGAAAAAGGATTTCCTAAAATTATGATGGTGGATGACGATGCAGAAGACCGCCAGATCATTAAAGATACCTTTGAAGATCTGGGGTACGGTGCCGTTATCAATTTTGAAGAGAACGGGGAAGAAGCCGTGAAATACCTGCAGCAAACCGCTCCCCTGTTACCTTCCCTTATTATCCTGGATCTGAACATGCCTAAAATGAACGGTACACAAACCCTGCGTTTCTTAAAGGGAAACGGGACCTTTGCCCGTATTCCCGTTATTATTTTCTCCACCTCCCTGAACCCTATTGAGCGGGATGAGTGCCTAGCTTTAGGCGCACACTCGTATGTAATAAAACCTATTTCCTATACACAAACGGTAGATGTAGTTAAGCACTTCTATAATTTATGTAATGAGCTAAGCAAGGCCGGATCTTCCTCACAGGATTAACATTTTATATACCTGCCAATAGGGTTTGTGCGTATTTTTACCCGGTAATGAAAAATAATTTTCTGGTTAGTGCAGCTGTTAAGGGCGCTGTTAGTGCTATAAATGTTTCTTGCACCCAGTTTTTAGTTAAATGACTTGTTTTCCATGAACATGAAGCAACTGGTATTCCTCTTAGGGGCACAGGTGTGCCTGTATACTGCCATCCATGCGCAGCAAACACCGTTAAACGGCACTACTGCGGCCGGCAGCAATCTTGATTATGTAGACCCTACCATTGGGAATGTGGGCCAGCTGCTGGAACCTACCCGCCCTACGGTGCAGCTGCCCAACCAGATGATACGCATGGCGCCTATGCGGAAAGATTTCCTGGATGACCAGGTCTCCGGCTTTCCGCTGAACATTGTTTCCCACCGTATGGGCGAAGTATTTTCCCTGAAGCCGGTGGTAAAACCGGTTACCAAAGAAAGCTGGCACGCACGGCTTACCTACGATCAGGAAATTACCCGGCCCTGGTACTACAGCACCTGGCTGGTAGATGATGAAGTGAAGGTGGAGTTTACGCCCGGCGCCAGAACCGGCATTTACCGGTTCACCTTCCCGGCCGCCGGCGATAAGGCGCTTTTACTGGGCGTGTATAATGATGGCCCATCGGAGTACAAATTTTTATCGGATAAGGAGCTAACAGGTATAGAAACCTACCATGATGATATTAAGGTATACCTCTATGGCCGCTTCAGTACCGGCGGCGCTACCGGCATATGGAATAACGGGCAGCTGCAGGCAGGTACAGAAAACAGCGGGCAACATGTAAGATCCGTGATCAACTTTCCGGCTGCCACTAAAACCGTTGAATTTAAATACGCCATTAGCTATGTAAGTGCAGCGCAGGCTAAAAAGAATTATGAGGAAGAGATCAGCCGGCCCACCTTTGAAACAGTAGCTGCTAATGGTAAAAAACTATGGGCAGCAGCCATGGGCCAGATAAAGGTAGAAGGCGGCACCATTGCGCAAAAACGCTCTTTCTACACCGCATTGTACCGCTGTTATGAAAGAATGGTGAATATTACGGAAGACGGCCAGTACTACAGCGGCTATAATAAGCAGGTGAATAAAGATGCACGTGACTTTTATGTGGATGACTGGTCATGGGATACTTACCTGGCCCTGCATCCACTGCGCATGATCATTAATCCTAAGGTGGAGGAAGATATGCTGCAGTCTTACGTACGGATGTATGAGCAAAGCGGCTGGATGCCAACCTTCCCGCTTTTGTTTGGCGACAATCCCTGTATGAATGGTTTCCATTCTTCCATTATATTCTTAGATGCTTACCGCAAAGGACTGCGCAATTTTGATGTGCAAAAGGCCTATGAAGGTATGCGTAAGAACGCCACCAGCGCCACTATGCTTCCCTGGGAGAATGGAGATAAAACCCGGCTGGATGACTTTTATTATGAGCATGGTTACTTTCCGGCCCTGCATCCCGGTGAAAAGGAAACAGAACCTAAGGCGCATGATTTTGAAAAGCGGCAGGCAGTAGCCATTACACTGGGGCATAGCTACGACGACTGGGCTTTAGGCCAGCTGGCTAAAGACCTTAATAAACCGGATGACTATACGCAGTTTTCCCAAAGAGGCATGAACTATAAGAACCTCTGGAACAATGAGCGGCAGTTCTTTTTACCTAAAGATGAAAAGGGCAGCTGGATCAATATAGATCCTAAGTTTGACGGTGGCATGGGCGGCCGTGATTATTATGATGAAAATAACGGCTGGACCTATATGTGGCAGGTGCAGCAGGATGTACCGGGCCTTATTGCTTTAATGGGTGGCAAAAAACCTTTTGAAGACCGGCTGGACCAGCTTTTCCGCGAAGGGCTGGATCGCTCCAAATATGCCTTCTGGGCCAAGTTTCCTGATGCTACAGGTTTGGTAGGCCAGTACTCCATGGGTAATGAGCCCAGCTTTCATATTCCTTACCTGTACAACTTTACGGATGCACCCTGGAAAACGCAGAAGCATATACGTTTACTGCTGGATGTGTGGTTTAAGGATAACATATTTGGGGTGCCCGGCGATGAAGACGGTGGTGGTATGATGGCCTTTGTGGTATTTTCTTCCATGGGCTTTTACCCGCTCACACCCGGTTTGCCGCTGTATACTATTGGCAGCCCGGTGTTCAGCAAAGTAACTATTGACCTGCCCAATGGTAAAAAGTTTACACTCACAGCCAAGAACTGTTCTGTTACCAATAAATATATTCAGCGGGCTACTATGAACGGCAAGGTGCTGAACACGCCCTGGTTTACGCATGATGAGCTGATGAATGGCGGCCAGCTGGTATTGGAAATGGGGCCGGTGCCTAATAAAGCATGGGGTAAATAAAAGAATGTAAAATTATAAATGCAAAATGTAAAATGTAAAAGTGAAATGCCGCGATACGGGTGCAGACCCATGCTCGCGGCATTTCACTTTTACATTTATGATTTAAAATTTTACATTTTACATTTTTCAAGCACGCTTACTGCTGCGGCGCTGTCTGGAAAGAAACCTTCTCCACCACCACATCCAGCTTTTTCAGCGCCGTATGGTCTGATCTTACTTTTTTATCGCCGGTTACCTGGTCATATTGTTTCGGATCACCGGTATTATTGGCTTTTAGCTGCAGGGTTACACCTTTTTTATCCATAGCGCCACCATCCCAGCTATCGATCATACCGCCGTTGGTCCAGTCAAAACCATTGATGCGGAATGCGCGGCCGTTGATCTTTACCAGCTTTTCCAGCGGATCGCCGGGCTTAATACCAAAGGGCGATTTCCATTTGGAATGCTCATGGGTAAAGGTTACGATCTTGCTTTTATCTTCTTTAAATACTACTTCCATTTCATTATCCGTGTCGGGGAACACATAGTAGCCGGTGCCCAGGTCATTGCCTTCCAGGTCCTGCGCCGGGCGGGCCGCTACATTTTCCTTTCCAAATTTTTCCGCCAGCTGGTCAGGGCTGGTTAAGGTAAAAATATTACGCACATCCCAGTCGTACGGATCTGCTGCCGGCGCGGCTGGTGCAGCTGGTGTGGCAGCAGGCGCTGTAGTAGTAGCAGGGGCGCTGGTTTCCTGGGCGCTGGTGCCTGGTGTTACCGGCTGCCCGGTGGGGGCAGTGGAGGTGGCTGGTTGCGGCTGGGCAGGTGCAGGTGCGGCGGGTGGTGTGCCGGGTGCTACCGTAGCAAATTCACCGGATTTGATCAGGGCTGCTTTTTCCTCTGTAAGAGCTTTGGCCTCCCCTTTAAATTTATTTACCGTATAGGTAGCCAGCGGGAATACGTTGTTGCTTTGCAGGTTCATGGCGCGCAGGTTGGCGATCAGCTGCTGCCGGTTACAATCACTGAACTGGTACACGTATTTCAGGGCTGCATCCAGGGCAGCAGGGTCCTTTTTCAGCTCCGTCATAGTTTTATCTATTTCCAGGCCGCCGGCACCGCTGCGCGACATCTGATCGGCTACAAATACCAGGAGGGGATCATTCTTCTGCTGGAACTTCTCTGCTGCTTTCGTAGAAAAATCTTCGGCTACGGCTTCCGCCAGCTTTACCTGTGCGCTGACGATCAATGGAAAAATGAGCGCGGCCAATACTAAAATCCTTTTCATGTGTGAGTGGATTGAATAACTGATAATCTAACTAATGGTATAAACGCTTCCGTACTCACTAAATTATGCAATATTTCCGCGCGGCCCGTTTTATTCTTGGGGGGAGTGATCTTGGGTTAAAAAGCCTTGCCGGGTTCCAGCATCAGCACCACGCCCTGGTCATGGTCCTCGAGCCAGCCCTCGAGAAAGGTGGCTTTATCTATTGCTACCAGCCCTTTTTCCGGGTCGGCCATCAGGATCTGGCTGCCGGGCTGCCCGCTGTTATAGTCCTGCGGGGGTATTACCACAAAATGGTTGCGGTTCCAGAGTATAATGCAGGGCAGGGGCGTTTCCTGGTCAAGCTGCTCAAAGGTAACGGAAGCTGCCAGGGTGTTAAACCCCATTTGTTCGGCCGCCAGCCGCAGGTGCAGCAGGGAAGTGCCGTCATGGTCAATGGTAACAAACTGCCGCAGGCTTTCCGGCGTATAGGTTTTACCGTAGTGCCGGGCCACCATTCGTAAACAGGTAGGGCCGCAATCCATTTGTGCTAACTGTCTATAAATTGGAAAGTCCATGTTTGCTGGGTAATGGCTGTTGCTGTTTCTTTTTTTGAATGGCCAGCTGTGATTCATAATAGCGGCTCATGAAATGGTAGATCACCAGCTCATGTTTGCGCTGGTTGGAGAGCAGCATACGGTTCAGGAACATATGTATGTAGCTGGAAAGCTGTTCGTGTACCGGTAGAGCCGCCTGCTGCAGGGCGGCGGTATTACGCATGGAGCGTAAGGTGAAAATAGCGATCACTTCTTCAATCGCATTTTCTGCATCCTGCTGTGGCTCCAAAAAGCTGCTAAGCTGCCGCATATGCTCCCGGTGTTTATCATTCAGCTGGGTTTGCAGGGCTTTGTCGCCGCCAAATTCCTGGAAAAAGCTTTGCTGCATACGCTTTAGCAGGGCTGCTTTGGCCGGCAGGTCGTAACCCACATCCTGCAGCAGCATATCAATACCGCGGGCGGCCAGCAGCCAGCGGTAGCTTTCGCCTTCCTCACCTTCCAGCAGGTCTATACAATCAATAACAGCCTGGCTGTCGTAATAAAAAAGCGCTTCGCTCAGCTCCATGGTTGCAGCGCCATAGCGTTCAATTTCCCGTTCGTAGGTATCGGTTTGCAGCTTGTGTACGGCGCCGCTGTCCAGGTCCGGCTGCAGCACGGTATATAATTTTTCCAGCACCGTTTTCCAGAAACCCTTATCCGTGGCATGGTGAAAGCGGATGCGGATGTGATGCTCCGGGTCGCTGTACCGTAAAAAGAACCACTGATCAATAGTACCTGCTGCTACCAGCTCCTCCGTTAAGGGTTTGATCACGGTTTTTAAAATGCGCTCTGCGCTGCTGGTGCCGCAATATATTTTTACGTATAGCCATTCACTGCCGGTAACAAAACGGCGTGCCGGTAAGGCCGGCTGCCTGGCTGCCGCAGCCGTGGAAACATTTACCGGTGCGGCTTTGGCAGCTGCGCGGTGCATGGGTATGATCACCTCGTTGGTGTAAGTACCCTGCGCGCTGGTTACCCAGCCCAGGTCGGCGGTGTTTAAAAATTCCTGCAGCTTCACATGCTCTTTTTTAATGAGCGTAGTGGCCAGCAGCTGCAGGCAGGCAGCATTGTCCAGGTCAATGAACAATTCATTATCGCCTTCCGCGATCACTAAAAAACGCGGCAGGTTCCACTGCTTGCGTATTTTATCAAACAACGCAGCGTAATCCGGTTTTATATTTTTATCCGTTAGCTCCGGGTAATCTTTTTTATGCAAATGCCAGGTGCATTTGCTCAGGATGATCTTTCCATAGCGTACCCGGGGTAAAAAGGGCTCCTGGCCCAGGTGATCCCAACTCCAGTAAAGGCCGGAATGCAGCTGCTGGAACTGCAGGTCGCACAGGAATTTATAAGCAGGCAAACCGCCTGCACGGTAGTTATGAGCGGTGCTCAAACGCGGTATCACCCGCTTGTTCAGCTTTTTGGAGCGCAGCACAATAGTGTTATTCTGCACGCTTACCATCAGGTCGGCAAGTGGTAGCTGATGATCTTCCGGTACGCTGCCATTACCCAGGTACACAATCTCATACTCACGCAGCCGGGGACGCAGCAGAATGTTACCTGCCCGGGCTTCGGGCAGGTGTATCACTTCAGCATAAATATAATCCGGGTGCTGGTCTGCTTCTTCCTGTAAGCAGTTCTTTACCTGGTCGGTGAGTAAGGTATCGCCATGGCAGAAGCGGCCCAGCAAATTGGCGGCAGAAGGGCCGTTACAGGTGCTTAGCTCAAACAGGTAATCACCGGCATCTATATCCGCAGCGCTTTTGCCCAGCAGGCTGCCCATCAGGTACATACTGTAGGGGAGGTCCGGCGTATCGGTTTCTTTCAGCTCATCCAGGTCTTTATCAGTTAATACAATTTCCGTTTGGTGGTTGCGCAGGCATTCATGCAGCTGTTTCAGCTGAAAGTCCTGCAGCTTACCCCAGGAAATGGAATTAGTGCCCGTGGTTTTCTGATTTACAAAAATATCATCTACCAGCGGCGTATGATCCGCCTGCCCGCCGGTATGGCCGGCATATCCAATGCCGGCTTCTGCATCCAGCGCAATGTTCAATGGTATTTCCTGTTCCTCGTAACGTTCCCTGAAGGCCTGGGAAAATTGTTGCAGGTCAGGATTATTATTACGGCGGCTTAGCTTCCAAAGGGGAATGATTTCCTGTTGAATATTATTAATAACTGTTTGGCTAAGCGTATTATGCTGCGTAGCCAGAAACAGGTCTGTTTGTACCAGGTCTTTACTATTGGTATCCGGCAGCAGCTGTTTTACCAGCGCATGTGTTTGCAGGTATTTATCAATGCTGGCGCCGGGGGCCTGTAACAGCTGGCGGATGTTTTGCAGCGCTGTGGTAATAGCTTCCGTATTTTGCAGCGTGGCCAGCTTGTGAATGAGGTGGTTAAAAAACTCTTCGCCGGTAACCGTGGGTTCCAGCTCGCTTACCAGGATCTGGCTATCTATCAGCTCCTGTATAAATTCACGTGCTTCGCCTGCAGTAATATCATCGCTCACAATGCTTTCACATAATTGCGCAATGGTGGCGCCCTGCTTTGCCGTTTCTAAAATAGCATCCAGGTAATCGGTACAGCTCACGGAGGTAAGATCATAATGCCGGAACTTATTCTTTACTGTAAACGAAGCATAGCGGTAAGCGTTGCCTATTTGATATAATGAGTTATTAGGTACATAGGTCAGCTGTTGCTGGATCTCCGGCAGCTGTGTGATCATGGCCGCCAGTTCTGCTACGTAGTTCATATCCAGCCGGCAATGTTTTTTATGCAGCTCCATGGGCGCCAGCTCCACACGGGTCGCCGCAGCTACCTGGCCGGTTGCACAGCCGGCAAATAAGCCATAGGGCGTGCTGCGCGTGCACATACGCAGTATATAGCGGAACAGCGCCGATACCAGCTTATTGACTTCCTTTTCGCCGGTGATAAGGCCCTGTTGCCACTTTTGCAGCTCCTGGCACAGCTCCGGGGAAGCAATGTAAATGGCTTCCAGTAAATAAGGTTGTGTAAAGATCTCTTTCACCCGGTCGTTTAATGCAGACAGGGGAATGTCATTAAACTGATCCAGGAATTGCAGGGGTAACAAGGGGGTTCTTATCAGGTAAAAATCTTTAGCAGCTATCATGACGCATGATCATTAAAAAATGAAAATTAGCGCATTTGCATAAAGCCGGATATCCCCTTAAACAGGGATATTTTTAACTTATCTACTTCGAAAAAGGCGGGATCATTTATAAAAATCCCCTTTTTACAGGGGGCGGCTGACTTTTATTTTTCTTTACTTTTAGATACACTGTAATTCCATTGCCACCTAAATCTTGCTACTATGAAACCGTCACCCTCAAAGAAGCTGCTCCTGCAGAAAATTAAAATTTCATCTTTCAGCAAAACCGTTACCACCGGTCCTAAAGAAGCTTACATCCGTACCGTGCAGGTTTGTACCACACCGGGCGATACTGTTTGCTTCAGCGACTTTGTGGCCTGTAACACGGTTTTGTGCGCATAACGATCCACCGGATTCATTTTTCATTTTATAACGTTAAACTGTAAGTCTCATGAAAAAAAGCATGGAGAAAAAATTGACATTGGGCAAAATTAAAATTGCCAGATTAAGCCAGTCAGAACAAGCTAACCGTAAAGGTGGCGCTGCCTTCCGTCCTACTTACACCGGCTGCAGCCTTTACAAATGTCCCCCACCCCCTGAAAGGGAAAATTAACCTTAAAAACAGGATGTTACCATGAAAAAGCAACCTTTAAAAAAGCTGCACCTGGGCAAGATAAAAATTGCCAGCCTGAGCCGCTCCAGACAGGAAATGATCAAAGGCGGAGAAGCCATGTTGGTCACTTTTATGAACACCTGCAGTGTACTGTGCCCTACGCGGCTCTGTACTACTCCTCCGCCGCCGGAGCAATAATGTTGTTGGAACGTAAACAAGGAAGTGTTGAATCTAAAATCATTTTAACAATGAAACGTAAACCTTCAAAAAAGCTGGGCCTTGCAAAGATCAGGATTGCCAGCCTAAGTAAAGCCAGGCAGGAAGCAGTTAAAGGTGGTGTGGCTACAACATCCTCTATTAAGATCAGCTGTATTAGCCAGGGTGCGCCCATTTGCAGCGATGATTCCTGTATTTTCTAACGTGTTGCCTGTATAAGAAAGGTCCGCCCGGTACGTGGCGGGCCTTTTTAAATAATAGGGGCACACAAATCTGTATGCAATGAGAAAGCAAACAACAAAAAAACTAAGCCTGGGAAAAATTAAGATCGCCACCTTAAGTAATGCCAAACAGGAAGTGCTGAAGGGCGGCGGAAAAGGTAAAAGCGCGCAATGCGTTTCCTTTATTATCGCCTGCCTCAGCCAGGGTGCGGAGAACTGCAGCCAGGACATTTGCCGGTATTAGTCCACGGATCACGGATGACGGTTCACTGTCCCGGATGATAGACCACCGTTTGATAGTGCGCCTCACTGCCTGAAAACAACCGTGGTCTGTGCGCCATCCAATACCTCAATAATTCAAACTTTTTACATCAAAAAAATGCTGCGGGCTGTGGACTGTTTTACGTAAACTTTCACTCACCGCAAAACAACCGTGGTCTTTGGATCGTGGACTGTTGTTCACTCGCAAACTTTTCACATTGAAAAATGCCATGGACCATGGACTATGGACCATGGACTATTAAAAACAACTCACCATGAAAAAAATATCAGAAAAAAAACTGAGCCTGGGCAAAATTAAAATTGCCAGCTTAAGCAAATCCAAACAGGAGCTGGTAAAAGGCGGCATGGCCCTTACCGCAGGCACTTGCAGCGTATTATGCAGCCTGAGGATCTGCACCGATAACATTAGCCAGGGTGCACAGGTCTGCAGCGAAGATTCCTGCCGTTTCTAGGAACGGTTCATTAGCCGGTAGCCTGCTGCTGTTTTACGTTGAACGGCCGGTAGGCTACTGCTATAAAGCTTATTTTAAGTAAATTGGTAACGGTCCGCCATCACGGCGGGCCGTTCACTATCTGAGATCATGAATAACCATATAAAGCAGGCCGGCAAGGTATTACAACAGATCAGTCCCATATTGGACAACTTTATTCAACAGGATGGAACACCTGGCTTATTAAGCGGCTACACCGGCTGCGCATTATTCTACGCCTACTACTATTATCTTACCGGTAAAAAGAAATACCTGAAACAGGTACATACCATAATGCTCAAAAGCATACAGGCCCTGTCTGAACAGGAAATGATGCTTTCCCATTGCAGCGGCGTTTCAGGTATTGCCTGGAGCATTCAGCACCTCATCAACGCCGGCTTTGCAGAAGGGGATGGGATGCAGGATATTTTTGAAGAAGCAGACGAGATCCTGGGCAATTTTATGGATGAGGACCTGCGCGATAACAACTACGATTTCCTGCACCAGGGATTGGGCACCGCCATTTATTTTTTAGAACGGCTGCCGCATCCCACAGCTGTAGAATATTTAAGCGGGGTGGTACAGCAGCTGGAAAAAAGCGCGGTATCAGATGCGAAGGGCATACGCTGGAAGGACCGCTTTTCCCTTACCAGCCGGGAAGAGCTGGAGCGCGGGCAAAGCTGCTTTAACTTAGGCCTGGCGCATGGCATGCCGGCTATTATTACCATCCTGGGCATGATCCACGAAAAAGGTATTGAGGCAGAAACCACCCTCCGCCTGATAGAAGGCAGCCTGCAATGGCTGCTGGCCATTCAGAACCCGCCGGCAGAAGGTCTTACCTCCATTTACCCACCCCTGGTAGGCGAGGCCAATGAAGCTATTAACGGCGCGCAAAGCCGCCTGGGCTGGTGTTATGGTGACCTGAGCGTGGCGGCTACTTTATGGAATACCGGAATACGTATAGGTCAGCCCGTTTACCAGCAGGCGGCATACACAATCTTTGAGCATAGCATACACCAGCGCAACCTCAAGAACGGCAGTGTGCACGACGCCTGTTTGTGCCACGGCAGCGCAGGCATTGCACACATTTACCGGCGCATGGCGCTGCATAACCAGGATGCGCTATTACTGCATGGCGCTGATAAATGGCTGCAGGCCACACTGGAGCTGAACACCTGGCAGGATGGACTGGCCGGGTATAAATTCTTTGCACACCCTGATTATCATAATAGTTATAACCTGCTGGAAGGCATTACCGGGGTAGGGCTGGCGCTGATCGCAGCGGTAGATACGCAAACCCAGCCTGCCTGGGACCGCTGCCTGTTATTATCATAATGTCTTACTAATCTTTTCAAGTACAAAGACAATTGCTGAAAATTAGCCCTGTTTTTACTATATTACTAGAGTTAATCTAAACCTGTATTCTCGTCTTAGCACATCTGTTAACTGTGCCAAATTGTTAAGACCGTTAAGTAAACTGAAAATAACCATGATCCGCTTATATTTTGTAGATGACCAGCCACTGGTACTGGAAGGGCTGCGTTCCCTGTTACGTTCCGAATCAGATATTGAGCTGGTAGGCCAAACCCGCAATGGACATTCCTGTTTGTCATTCTTACTGGACCACAGCACAGATGTGATCCTGATGGACAGCATACTGCCGGACATCAGCGGCAGCGACCTGTGTGCCACCATTAAAGCCCGTTACCCAGGCATTATGGTGCTGGGCCTCAGCTCTTTTAAAGAACGCAAATATATAAGCAGCATGATGGATAGTGGCGCCAGCGGCTACCTGCTGAAAAATGCGGATAAGGAGGAGCTGCTGCAGGCCATACACCTGGTGCATGCCGGTAAAACCTATTTATCGTCCGGGGCGGCGCAGGCCATACAGCCGGCAGAACAGCCTGCCAACGGGCAGCGTAATCCGCATTTAACCAAAAGAGAAAAGGAAATATTGCTGCTGATAGCAGAAGGATATACGAACCCCGAAATTGCAGAAAAGCTGTTTATCAGTGCTACTACGGTAGACAGTCATCGCAAGAACTTACTGGCTAAGCTGAATGCCCGCAATTCCGCCATGCTGGTGAAATGCGCTATTGATAATCAACTGCTGGTGTAAGCGCGTGTGCATTATAAACCACCCGCAGCTGGGACCTTTTATGAATGTTATTGAACAGGAACACCCCGCACAGGGCTAACAGTGTACAAACAAGATTAAATCCTATATGCAGGGGATAAGAGATCTTTCCCAGGATGCCAGCAGCAGCGTAAGGGATATGTGCATAAAAGAAATACAGCATGGTTAAATACCCGCTGAAAATAAGCAGCTGGAAAAAAGCAGCATACAGCCCCCATTTTTTGGTAGAGGTGATGTGCAGCAGCACTACCGTTAAAAATTCAAAGCCCAGTATAGCTTTTGCCAGCACAGGTTTGTTAATGTTCGTAAGCAGGGGCGACTGGCCCAGGTCCATAATAAATCTATCATAGGCCAGCGCTTTTACCGCAGCCGCATACGCAAACAATATTGTTAGCAGGAAAACTATTATGGCTAACAGGTTACGTCTTTTCATGTGTCCTTTGGAGTATACCCTAAGCTAAGAAAAATTTTCCTGGGAAACAACTTATACGCCTACCATCTCCTTGCGGTCGGCATCCCACACCTTCAGGCGCAGGCAGGCATACATATCCCCGATCCTGAAAGAGGTGGTTTTAGGTGTTTGCAGGGCCGGGATGGCGGCCATCACCTCGGGCAGGCGGTAAAACGGGATCCGCGCATTCAGGTGGTGAATATGATGATACCCGATATTGCCTGTAAACCAGGCCATTACAGGATTCATTACAATATAGCTGGACGAAAGCAGGGCCGCATCATGGTAACACCAGTCTTCATTGGTATTAAAAGATACCCCCGGAAAATTATGCTGTGCATAGAATAGGTAGGCGCCTATGCCGCAGGCAATAAAAAAGGGCATAAAAATAAACAGCAGGGCGGCCAGCCAGCCCAGGAATATAACGGTAACGGCAATAGCCGCTATGTGCAGCACCATCGCCAGCAAAGAATCCAGGTGTTTGCGGGGGCTGGAAATAAAGGATCTTAAGGACATGCCCAGCAGGAACATAGAAAAATAACCCAGCGCAATGGTAAGCGGGTGGCGGGTAGCCAGGTAAGCCCGTTGCTGCTTGGGTGGCAATGATAAAAATTTCTTACGCGTGAAAATGGGATACGAGCCAATATCTGCGCTGAATAATTTGGAATTATGTTTATGGTGATAGTCGTGCGAACGTTTCCAGATGCTGGTAGGCGCCAGCACATAAATGCCGAACACGGTCATAATGGCGTTGGCCAGGGAGGAATTATGTAAAATGGTATGGTGCTGGTGATCATGATAGATCACGAACATGCGTACGATCAGCAACCCTGCCAGCACGCTGCTGCAGATCCTTAGCAGCAGGTAAGGCAGCAGAATGGTGCCGGTTAAGGACAGGATCAGCAAAAGCAGCGTGGAAATGGTGTATAACCAGCTCTTAGCTCTAATTTCTGTGGCATATGGCTTGGTGGCCAATATAAGGTCTTTACCTTCTAGCATAGGATATGAGTACAATAATAATTTTCAGATGCGTTTATGTTTCCAACGGCGGTGTGACCATAACCACGTAGCCGGTTGATCCATAATGTCTTTTTCCAGCTTCCTCGTATGCAATTCTGTAATTGTCCCGTCAGCGGCGCCTGCAGGCTGTTCTACCAGTATCTCTGCCAGCACCGTATAATATCCCCGTTTAATGCGCTGTACGGTCACATACACCACCGGGTTATTCATTTTCTGCGCTATTTTTTCCGTACCCTTGAACACCGGGGTATCCTGGTGTAAAAAGGTCATCCAGTGGGCATTTTGCGGCTGCGGTGTCTGGTCCGCAATAAAAGCCGTGGCATTCACTTCCTGCCGGTACTTCACCATATCCCGGAAGGTATCCTGCATGGCAATTAGCTTAGTGCCAAAGCGGGTGCGCATGCGGTACACCAGCCCGTTAAAATGCTTATTCGCCAGCGGATGGTAGATCACGTATAATTGTTGCGGGCAAAGAATGCTGAAGGTATTGCCTGCCCATTCCCAGTTGCCTTTATGTCCCATAACCAGGATGGCGCTTTTATTTTCAGCCGCCAGTTTGGTAAAAAGGGCTACCGTGTCCGGGTGAAAGCTGCAATGCTTTACCATGGCGCCTTTGCTGATAGTCAGCGTTTTAAAGGTTTCCAGGAACAGATCACAGAAGTAACGGTAAAATTCTTTGCTGATCTTTTTGATGCCGGCCTCCGTTTTATCAGGGAAGGCATTGCGTAAATTCTGAACAACCACTTTTTTCCGGTAACCGGCCACGTAGTATAACAACAGGTACACCCCGTCTGATAATAAGTAGAGTATCGGAAATGGCAGCAGCGATACCAGGTAAATGAAAGGCAGCGCCAGCCAATAAAGGAATAGGGACAATGTACTAAAGTTGTAAAATCAGGTAAAGTCGTGAAAATAATATATTATTTATTAATAATCATATTATAGGGATAATATTAACATATATTTTTCTCGCTTTTAGCCCCTGTTCTTTAATTGCCCGATTTGTGGTAAATTTAAATACACCAGCAACCCAAAACTTTGACAACGTTCTTCCTCAATAACAACCTTTTACACACCGATATGCCCCCCGGGATGTTGCTGCTGGATTTTATCCGTTACCATCAGCATTTAACCGGGACTAAAATCGGCTGTAATGAGGGTGATTGCGGCGCCTGTACGGTGCTGATTGGGAACCTTGTAAATAACCGCCTGCAATACCGTTCCTTTACCTCCTGCCTTACGCCCCTGGGCAATGTGCATGGTAAACATGTGGTAACCATAGAGGGGGTTAATATGCAGGGGCTTAACCCCATTCAGCAGGCCATGTACGATGAATCGGCCACCCAGTGCGGGTTTTGTACGCCGGGTTTTGTAATGTCGCTGGCAGGTTTTTGTTTAAGTGAAGCAGCGCCCACCACGCAGCAGGCCATTAGTGCCATTGACGGCAACATTTGCCGCTGCACGGGGTATAAATCCATAGAGCGGGCTGCGGCCAGGGTAGCGGTGCTGATGCAGGACCGCGCTGAAACAGCACCGGCTGTATTTGCAGCAGAACAACAAATACTCCCCGCTTATTTTTCCAATATTAAAGAACGCCTGCAAACCCTGCAGCAATCCCTGAACGGAGAAATGACGCCGGCTGAAGATGTACGTGCGCACTACGTAGGCGGCGGCACAGATGTATATGTGCAGAAACCGGAGGAAATGAAGCAAAAGGCCATCCGCTTTTTGTTTGATCAGCCACCCCTGAACGGCATTACCCGGCAGGGCAGCCGCGTGGTATTAGGGCCGGCCGTAACGGTTACGGACCTGCAGGAATCGCCTGTTATGCAGGATTGTTTTCCCCAGCTGGATGAGTACATAAAGCTGGTATCCTCTACGCCTATACGTAACATGGCCACCATTGGCGGTAACTTCATTAATGCATCGCCTATCGGGGATTTCACCATTTTCTTCCTGGCACTGGATGCAACACTGGTATTGAGCGATGGTGAGCATACACGCGAGCTGCCGCTGCGACAGTTATATAAAGGCTATAAACAGCTGGCCAAAACAGAGGAAGAATATATTACGCAGCTCTGGTTTGAGTGGCCGGAAACGGCGCAGCACCTGTTCCGCTTTGAAAAAGTAAGCAAACGTACCCACCTGGATATTGCCAGCGTAAACACAGCGCTGCACATTCGTATGGAAGGAGAGGTAATGGCAGAGGTGCACCTGTCTGCCGGTGGTGTAGGCCCGGTGCCGATGTTACTGGAACGTACTGCGGCTTTTTTAAAGGGACGATGGCTGAGCGCCATGCTGCTGCAGGAGGCGTTGAACATTGCCCAAACAGAAATTAGACCTATCAGCGATGCCCGGGGTACGGAAGCGTATAAACGATTATTACTAAGCCAGCTGATCAAAGCACATTTCATAAGCCTGTTCCCGCAGCTATCTGCAGCAGACCTTTTAAATCTTTAGCAGATGAAGAATATAGATGCCGGCACACATGTAAAAGGAGGATCTGTTTACCTGGATGATATTCCACTGGTGAATGGTACGCTGTTTGGCGCGGCATATGGCTCACCCGTAGCGCATGGCAGTATTGAGCAGCTGGATATAACGGAAGCGGCGCAAATGCCCGGGGTGGTAAGGATCTTTACACATGAAGATATTACCGGCGAAAACCAGATAGGGGGCATTATTCCCGATGAACCCCTGTTTGCCGAAGGGCAAACACATTTCTGCGGTATGCCGCTGGCCTTTGTAGTAGCCACCAGCAATGAGGCGGCCCGTGCTGCAGTTAAAAAAATAAAAACCGCCATTACCCCGCTGCCGGTGATCACCGACCCACGGGAGGCACAGGCCAAAGGGGAGCTGATAGTACCACCACGCACTTTTACATTGGGCGATGTGAATGCCGCCTGGCAGCAATGTGCGCATGTGATAGAAGGCCGGGCCGATACCAACGGGCAGGAGCATTTGTATATAGAAACGCAGGGCGCGTATGTAATTCCACAGGAAAATAATGTGCTGAAAATATATTCCTCCACGCAGGGGCCTACTGCTGTGCAGCGGGCCGTATCAAGATCTGTGGGGCTGCCCATGCATATGCTGGATGTGGAGATCACCCGCCTGGGTGGCGGCTTTGGCGGTAAGGAGGACCAGGCTAATACCTGGGCCGCGTTGTGCGCCCTGGCAGCCCATCACCTGAAAAAGCCGGTGAAGTATTCGCTGCACCGTATGGATGATATGGCCATGACGGGTAAGCGGCATCCCTACTCATCCGATTTTAAAATAGGGCTGGATCATGAGCTGAAAATTGTAGCATACGAAGTGACCTTTTACCAGAACGCCGGCGCCGCGGCCGATCTGTCGCCGGCTGTAATGGAGCGCACTTTGTTCCATTGCACTAACACCTATTTTGTTCCCAACGTAAAGGCCACTGCTTACAGCTGCCGCACGCATTTGCCGCCCAATACCGCTTTCCGGGGTTTTGGCGGTCCGCAGGGTATGTTTGTAATTGAAGCGGCTATCGCTAAAGCCGCTGCTGAACTGGGTGTGCCTGCCGCTAAGATCCAGCAACAGAACCTGCTGCATACCGGCGATGAATTTCCCTACGGGCAAAAAGCGCAAAGCGAAGCGCATGCCTGCTGGAACAAGGCGGAGGAATGGTATGATACGGCCGCCATCCGGCATAACATTTTTGCATTTAACACCGCCAATAAGCTGTATAAAAAAGGTATGGCCATGATGCCGGTATGTTTTGGTATTTCCTTTACCAAAACCCTTATGAACCAGGCCCGCGCACTGGTGCATGTGTATACGGATGGGAGTATAAGCGTAAGCACCGGCGCAATAGAAATGGGGCAGGGGGTGAACACAAAAATAGTACAGGTAGCAGCAGCCGTATTCGGGCTGCCTGCGGATAAGGTGCGCATACAGCCCACCAGCACTTTCCGCATTGCCAACACATCGCCCTCCGCAGCCAGCGCCACGGCCGACCTGAATGGCAAAGCCACCTGGATGGCCTGCACCGCTATTGCCGGCCGTTTAAAGGAAGTTGCAGCAGCCGAATTAAGTGTGGAGGCTAATGCCATCAGCTTCCAACAGGAACGGGTACACGTGCACGGAGTACCTGCAGACCTGGACTGGAAAAAACTGCTGATGACCGCTTACGCCAAACGGGTAAGCCTCTCCGAACATGCGCACTACGTCACGCCTGAAATACACTTTGATGGCGCTAAGGAAAAAGGCCATCCCTTTGCCTACCATGTGTATGGCACGGGCATACTGGAAGTAACGGTCGATTGCCTGCGCGGCACCTACACCATAGATAGCGTAAAAGTGGTGCATGACTTTGGCGCCACCATGAACCCCGCTATAGATCAGGGCCAGATAGAAGGTGGCATTGTGCAGGGCATTGGCTGGATGACAATGGAAGAGGTGATCTATGATGCAGAAGGGCGCCTGCGCTCCAACGCCCTCTCCACCTACAAAGTGCCGGATATTTATGCAGCGCCGAAAGAGATCCTGATCGAATTTCTGGACACCCAGCAGGACAACCTGGCCATTTTCCGCTCAAAAGCAGTAGGGGAGCCGCCTTTGATGTATGGCATTGGGGCCTGGTTTGCGTTACGCAATGCCATGCTGGCCTTTAACCCGGCCGCTGATATCCCCTTTACCGCACCCATGACACCCGAAAAAGTATTACTGGCTTTATATTCAAAACCAGCCAACGGAACTATTGTACCGCATGAAAATACAGTTAGCCACCTGGCAGTTGATAAGTAATTGTTTACAGCAGCAGGTACCTGTGATGTTGTTGTATGTGCTGCAAAGCCATGGCAGCAGCCCGGGCCGCTCCGGCTTTTTTATGGCAATAGCGGCCAATGGGGCCATGGAAGGCTCTATTGGCGGGGGCATTATGGAGCATAAGTTTGTAGAAATGGCCCGGGAACGGTTACGGCAGCACGAAGATGAAACCACCATCCGCAAACAGGTGCATAACAAAAATGCTGCGAAGGATCAAAGTGGCATGATCTGTTCCGGTGAACAAACTATTTTATTATACCGGGTAAAACCCGAAGAAGCACCCGCTATACAGCAGATCATTACCTGCCTGCAGCAGCACCGGCAGGGCGGGTTACAGCTCTCACCCGAGGGCCTGGACTTCCGGGAAAGCTTTATGCCGCAGGATGAGCCTTACTTTGATATGGCCGATGAAAATAACTGGGAGTACCAGGAGAATATAGGTTACCAGTCGCACCTGTACATTATTGGCGGCGGCCATTGTGCGCTGGCCCTTTCGCGGTTAATGAGCACTATGAACTTTTACATTCATGTGTATGATGATCGCCCGGAGCTGCATACCATCCTGCAAAATGATTATGCCGACGAAAAATGTACGTTACAGGATTACAGCCAGCTGGCGGAGAAAATACCTGCCGGCCATCATCATTATGTAGTGGTAATGACCTTTGGTTACCGTACGGATGACATTGCCATCCGCGCATTGCTCAATAAAAAATTCCGCTACTTTGGCATCTTAGGCAGTAAAAGTAAAATTGAAAAAATGTTTGAAACATACATGGCGGAAGGCTTTAAGCCGGAGCAGCTGTATAACCTGTATGCTCCTATAGGCCTGCCTATTAACAGCCATACGCCGGAAGAGATTGCAGTGAGCATTGCGGCGGAGATCATTCAGGTAAAGAATAAGTGAACCTTACTCCCGCACCAGCGTGCCGCTAATATAACCATATGGTGCATCGGTAGCCACAAATACTTCGTTCTGGTTTTTCATGCCAAAAGGCTCCAGGTTAAAGGGGATATGATGTTTATTAGGCATTACCAGGCTGATTTCCTGAACGGCATCATAGGCTTCCAGTACTGCTTTACCCATATCATACAGGGTTTGCTGTACGGAAAGGCTTTTATGGTGCGCAAAGGTATGTAACAGCGTTTGGCGGATGTTGCTGAACAATGCGCTGAAATCCCCAGCCGGTTTGGCGTAACGCCAGGTGGCGGTGCATTGTGTAGCCAGTATGCGGTCGCTGGCTGGTTTCAGGGTGGTGTATGCATCCTGGATATAATGCTCAAAAGCAGAATCGGTGGTTTTCAGGATCAGCAGATCCGCAATGCCGGCGCTAACGCTCAGGGTATTGCCTTCCTGTAAAATAAGGGCAGTATGTTTTTCTGCTCCGCCGCTGGTATAAGCGTGCGGGTGCAGCGCTCCGTTAAACTGCATGCGGGTCCAGGTATGTTCCTGTATTTCCACCTGTACCTTATGTACCTGCGGATTATTATTGGTAAAGTGATTGGCCAGGTACAGCGCAAAATCTTCAATGCTGCCGGTAAAATGATCTTTGGCTAAAGCGTATACGGTATTCTTCTGGGTGTCGGTAGGCAGTATGCGCGTATTATCGCCCTGGGTGTAAGCGGTTTCAAAATCGCCTTCCAGCAGGGTATTCACAGATACCTGGCGAAATTCATGGTAATTGGCATGCCGGATGATCTTTGACAATTCCACCGCGTTTTTGCCGTAAGCGTTCTCACCCAGTTTGATTTTCATAGAGCTTGTTTTACTTAACTTTAGCGTATCCTAATTTAAAAAATTAATTCTACTTTTAGTAAAACCGGCTCCCGTGTATGTTTGATCTGGCTATAAGCGGCAACAATATCCTTACGCGCGATGGGCTGCAACGCGCGGTGGTATTGGTGAGCCATGGCCGGATAGTGGAGGTGGCGCCTGCCCTGCCGGATAATATTTCCCCTGATAACATTACAGACATAGGCAACCGGCTGCTGATGCCCGGTGTTATTGACCCTCATGTACATATTAATGAACCGGGCCGCACGGAATGGGAAGGGTTTGAAACCGCTACCCGGGCTGCCATTACAGGTGGTATTACTACCCTGGTAGATATGCCGCTGAATGCATCGCCGGTTACTACCACGGTAAAAGCTTTTGAGCAAAAATTAGCGGCTGCCGCAAATCAGCTGCATACCAGCTGTGGTTTTTGGGGCGGGGTGGTGCCGGGTAATGAAAAGGAGATCCCCGGTTTAATTGACAAAGGCGTACTGGGTTTTAAAGCATTCCTTACACATTCCGGTATTGATGATTTTCCCAACGTTACGGCCACTGACCTGGAAAAGGTAATGCCCCTTATTGCTGAAAGTAATTTGCCATTACTGGTGCATTGTGAGCTAAGTGATGATATGGCGCCCGCGGTAACGGATCCGCATTCGTACCAACAATACCTGGCCTCACGGCCTGCGCATTGGGAAGATGGGGCCATTGCCTTAATGATACAGCTGTGTGAAAAGTACCGCTGCCGCGTGCATATTGTGCACCTGTCGGCCGCATCATCCATAACACAGCTGCGGCAGGCTAAAGAAAAAGGCTTGCCCATTACCGTTGAAACCGCGCAACATTATTTATACTTTAATGCGGAAGCTATCGCTGACGGGCAAACGCAGTTTAAATGCGCGCCACCCATCCGCCATAAAGCCAATAATGAGCAGTTGTGGGAAGCCCTGCAACAGGGCATTATTGATTTTGTAGCTACCGATCATTCGCCTGCAACACCGGCGCTAAAACAGCTGGAAAGCGGTAACTTCAGCAAAGCCTGGGGCGGCATTGCCTCCCTGCAGCTGGCCTTACCCGTGCTGTGGACCGCCGCCCGTAAAAGAAACATTCCGTTAACGGTCATGACCCAATGGTTAGGCGCTGCACCGGCCCGGCTGGCAGGGTTGCAAAAAGGCATGATCGCTAAAGGGTATAGTGCCGACTTTGTAATATGGGACCCGGAAGCCACATTTAAGGTAACAGAAAGTATCTTGCATCATAAACATAAGGTTACACCGTATATCAATGAAACCCTGTATGGGGTAGTGGAACAAACTTATTTAGGGGGCCGGCTGGTATATGACAGGGGCCAATTAACGGCGCCGCATACCGGTAACATCATATTAAGATAAGCCATGCAAACGTATAAACAGCGAGCGGAAGATATTATGGAGCGCATACAGGTGCTGGCCGGGATCAGTGAAACGGAAGGCTGTATTACACGTACGTATGGTACGGCGGCCTGGCGGCAGGGCGCACTAACCATCATGAGCTGGATGCAGGTTGCCGGGTTAACAGTAAGTATGGATAATATTGGCAATGTCAGGGGACGCCTGGCCTGCGGGTTAAGCGGTGCCAAAACTTTTGTGATCGCCTCACATATGGATACGGTAATAAATGCCGGTAAATTTGATGGGCCGCTTGGAGTAATGATGGGTCTTGATCTGCTGAAAGCATTGATCCGCAACCGTACCCCGCTTCCTTTTGATATTGAGCTGGTAGCTTTTTGTGATGAGGAAGGCTGCCGTTTTCATACCACGTACCTGGGCAGCAAAGTGCTGGCCGGTATCTTTGAACCAGCTTTGCTGGCGCATACGGATGCAGCCGGTGTTACCATACAGGATGTGATCCATGCCAATGGCAGCCATCCCGCCAGGCTACAGGCAGATGCCATACCTGCGCCGGATTGGTTAGGTTATTTTGAGATACATATTGAGCAGGGCCCTGTTTTATATGAAAAAGATATACCGGTAGCAGTGGTACAGGCCATTGCCGGGCAAAAAAGAATATCCGTCACCTTCAGGGGAATGGCGGGCCACGCAGGTACAGTGCCTATGGATATGCGGCAGGATGCCCTGTGCTGTGCGGCAGAATTTGTACAGGCAGTTGAAAGAACAGGCTTGTTACATAAAGATAAGGTAGTAGCTACTGTAGGTAAGCTGCAGGTGGAAAATGCCGCCAGCAACGTAATTCCGGGCCTTGTTACCTGCACGCTGGACCTCAGGAGCTCTGATGAAAGTATGTTAGCGGCCACGTATGAAATGCTGCAGCAGACAACGGCAGCTATCTGTAAGCAGCGTAACATACTGTTTGAATGGATGCCGGTGCAGGAAACCACACCCGTATTATGCGATGTTGGTTTAAACGCATTGCTCACAGCTGCCATTGCGGATGCAGGTTATAAACCGCTGGCATTAGTGAGCGGGGCGGGGCACGATGCCGTGGCCATTGCCGCAGTAGCGCCGGTAAGCATGTTATTTGTACGTTGCTTTAAAGGCATTAGCCATCACCCGCTGGAAGATGTAGCGCTAAAGGATCTTATTGCTGCCGTGGAGGTAGCAGACAATTTTATACAGCATGTTATTCATCAATATGATCAGGTATGGAAATATCAGCATTAACCCGTTCCGTGGTAAAAGGCAGCCATGCCGTTATTAGCCCGGACGGATACGTGAACAGCACCGTTCCCGGCTGGACAAACTGCACCGTGAATGTGATCATCAGCGAGGCTATGGGCGCGCAGCTTACCCAAACCCTTATCACCGCCAGGGAAGGCGGGCGCATTACCGGCGCCACGCATGCCTCACAGGTATTCTTTTACGTGATCAACGGCGGCTGCCATGCCACTGCTGACGGTAAAAAGAACCTGCTGAGCGCAGGCCGTTTTCTGTATGTGCCCATTGGTAAAACCTACCAGCTGGAAAATACGGTGCCGGGTACACAAATACTCTGTTTCCATAAAGTGTACGAAAAGCTGGAAGGGTATGCGCCGCCACCGGTGATCTTTGGGGATGCCGCACAAATTGAGGGGCCCACCTACCTGGGCGATCCTGCCCTGCGTTTGCAGGTATTGCTGCCCGATCACCCGGCCTTTGATATGGCCGTGAATATATTCACCTACGATAGCGGCGGACACCTGCCTTTTGTGGAAACGCATATTATGGAGCACGGCCTGCTGTACCTGCAGGGACAGGGCATATACATGCTGGACCAGGAATGGTACCCCATAAAAAAAGGCGATTCCATCTGGATGGCGCCGTACTGCCAGCAATGGTTTACCGCCATGGGCAAAGAACCCGCCGTGTACATTTATTATAAGAATGTAAACCGTTTTCCCTTTACACCATGACCATTGAAGCACTTAATAAACTGGCGCCGGCCGTTCTGAAAGAAACCCTTTTTCAATGTTGCGGCTCCGCCACCTGGGTGGAGCGGATGAGCAGGCGTTTCCCTTTGCAGGATGAAGCTGCATTGTACCAGGCAGCAGCAGAGGTTTGGGAAAGTTGTACTGCAGGTGATTGGAAAGAAGCGTTCTCCCATCATCCCCTGATAGGTGATCTGGAAGGTTTGCAAAAAAAGTTTGCCGGTACTGCCCAATGGGCAGCCGCAGAACAGGCAGCCGTAGAAAGAGCAACCAATATCACTTTGCGGGCCCTGGCAGATGGAAACCGTGCCTATTTACAAAAGTTTGGATATATATTCATAGTTTGCGCTACCGGGAAGTCCGCCGATGAAATGCTGCAACTGTTAGAGGAACGGTTACCCAATACGCCGGAAACAGAAATAAAAATTGCCATGGCAGAACAGGGCAAGATCACCCAGATCCGTTTACAAAAATTATTAGCCGTATGACGCAAATAACTACCCATGTATTAGATACCAGCCAGGGAAAGCCGGTGGTGGATATGACTGTTTTTTTATACCAATACCAGAATAATAACGACTGGGAAGCCATTGGCGGTGGCGCTACAGACGATGATGGCCGCCTGCCGGACATGCTGGGCGAAGATGCCGTATTAACAGAAGGCATTTACAAGCTGAAATTTGCTACGGAGGAATATTATGAAAGTGTAGGCATCAATACATTTTATCCTTATGTAGAGATTGTATTCTATCTCAATAAGGGCGAACATTACCACGTGCCGCTGTTGGTAAGCCCGTACGGGTATAGTACTTATAGAGGATCGTAATTCGTAATTAACCATGAATCTTTCTATTAACGAAAACGAGCAAACGCAGTTACTACAAGCGTTGGGCGAAGCCAATAAGAAATTTCAGCAAACCTATCCCGGTGATAAACCAGAGCGCCAGCCGGTACATACCGTGTATGGCGGCGCTAACCTGTTTAAGGCAGATACCTGTGTGAAGATGGGAGAGGTGGCTTTAAAGAACCTGCAAACCTATGCCCCCAACTTTGTAGTGCTGGCCAATGTGCTGGAGCTGGCCGGCCATCAGCATTTACCTCACGCACTTGAAGATATTATAACCCTTACGCATAAACTGGATCAATTACCGGCAGCCAACCGCCGGCAGGAAACCGCCTGGCTGGCTTACACCGTGTACAACAAGATCATCCAGAAGCTGCGCACAGAGCCGGTAGAGGATTTTCGTATAGACTTTGAAGATGGCTTTGGCAACCGGCCGGATGCGGAGGAAGATGCCACTGCCATTGCCGCTGCGCAGGAGCTGGCTAAAGGGATGGCGCAAAAAACAGTATCGCCATTTATTGGTATCCGCATCAAACCCTTCACCGAAGATCTTAAACACCGCGGCGTACGCACGCTGGACCTGTTCCTCACCACTTTGCTGGATACCACCAAAGGTGTGCTGCCAGCCAATTTTGTAGTGATGCTGCCCAAGGTTACCATCCCGGAGCAGGTAATTACGCTGGTACGTTTATTTGAAATACTGGAAAAAGCTCATCAGCTGCCGGCAGGTTCCCTGAAAATGGAAACCATGGTAGAGGCTACACAGATCATTATGGATGAGGAAGGCCGTAACCCCTTAATGCGCATTATTAAAGCCAGCGAAGGCCGCTGTATTGCCGCACATTTTGGTACGTATGATTATACAGCATCCTGCGGTATTACAGCCAGGTACCAGACCATGGCGCACCCGGTATGTGATTTTGCGCATCATATGACCAAGGTTGCGCTGGGAGGTACCGGCATTTTCCTGTCAGACGGGGCTACCAATGTAATGCCCATTGGCCCGCACCGCGGAGAGGACCTTACTTTCGAACAACAGGCAGAGAACCGCGCGGCTGTGCATAACGCCTGGCGCACGGGTTTCCATCATACCATGCACTCCCTCATTAATGGTTTTTACCAGGGATGGGATCTGAACCCCGCACAGCTGCCCATGCGTTATGCGGCTACCTATAACTTCTTTTTAAGCAGCTATGAAGATGCGGTGTTCCGCTTAAAAACTTTTGTAGAGCGGGCTGCCATCTCTACCCTTACCAAAGATATTTTTGATGATGCCGCCACCGGGCAGGGACTGCTTAACTTCTTTTTAAAAGCCATGAACTGCGGTGCCATTGGGGAATCGGAAGCCCTGGCCACCGGACTTACGCTGGATGAGATCAGGAGCCGCTCTTTTTACCGCATATTGGAAGGCAGACGGAAAAAATAATTATTATCTTTAAAGCCTTCACCCGCTATTAGTATAACCATATGCAATTTTCCAACGGAGTAACGGAACCGCCTGTAAAAAAGCTGGCCGGACTGGATCATTTACGGGCGCTTGCCATTGCGCTGGTATTTCTTTGTCATTACCGGATGTTTGGCCACCCTGACTGGGTAAATGAAGCGGGCAGCTTCGGCTGGACAGGCGTGGACCTGTTCTTTGTGCTGAGTGGTTACCTGATATCTTCACAGCTTTTTAAAAGTTTGCAGCAGGGCAAAGGCATTTCGCTGAAAGAGTTTTACATCAAACGTTTTTTCCGCATTCTGCCGGCTTACCTGGCAGTGCTTACCCTATATTTTGCAGTACCTGCTTTTAAGGAGTTTGAAGGCTTACCACCGCTCTGGAAATTCCTCACCTTTACGCAGAACTTTGGCCTGTACCTGGGTGCTACAAGGGCTTTCAGCCATGCATGGTCGTTGTGTATTGAGGAGCAGTTTTATTTATTTCTGCCACTGATCCTGTTGTTCATTTCCCGGTTCAATGTGCCGCGGATAATGGCCTTTGGATTACTGACACTTTTTGTAGCCGGCTTTTTTATCCGCGCCTGGGGCTGGGCGCATTTTGTTGCGCCGTTAATCGGGCAGGATGATTCGGGGCCGGTGCTGGCCTGGTATAAATGGATCTACTACCCTACCTATAACCGCCTGGATGGATTGTTGACCGGTATTGCTATTGCCGCTGTATTCCAGTACCGCCCTGCGCTGAAAGAAAAGCTAACCCGGCATGGGAATGCCATGCTGTTACTGGGCCTGGCCCTGATCACCGTTGCTTATTTTTTATGCAATAAAGAAATGGTTACCCGGAATACCACTGTGACCGGGTTTCCGCTGATCTCCATTGCCTTTGGCATAATGGTGATAGCGGCGTTAAGCCCGTCCTGTATCTTATATAAGCTGCCTGCGCGGGGGACCGGTTTAGTTGCTACTTTATCTTATTCCATTTACTTAAGCCATAAAGGAGTGGTACACCTCACACAATTGTGGTTAGGCAAATGGGTTGATCCGAATGGAATAGGCATGTTTGTGATTTGTATGGGAATGGTTGTGCTGGCAGCCCTGGTGTTGAGATGGGTGATTGAAAAACCGTTTTTAAGATTGAGAGACAGGGTGTTGAAAAGGAGGGATGAGGCCGCATTGAAGCCTGTAAAGGAAGAAAGGCAACCCGCAGTATATTAATGGGTTGTTTATTAAATAGTTAATGTCTGCAGGCCTATGCCGTTTAGTATTGCTTACCAGAAAGTTGCCATAGAGGAATACGAACTTGCCATTGACTGGTACGCAGAAAGGAGTGAACAGCTGCTGACGATCTGATCATCGCAATAAAGGAAAAACTAGATGTACTCCGTACGGAGCCGGACCGTTACCGTAAAACCTATCGTCAGTTCAGGGAAGTGGCATTAAAGAAATATCCTTACAGTATCGTATATTTTATTAATGAAATGGATCAGATGGTGATATTACTTCTATATATCATCATAAACGCAGTCCCCTTAATAAATACAAAAAGAAAATAAGCCCCTCCGCCCCTCCTCCACTTTAACATACTCTTAAGAAATGATGTTTTATTTTAATAGAGCATAACCCTGCCCATGCTCAATTAAAACCATCAAACATGAACTTCAACAAGATCAACAACATTACCGGTTGGATCGTGTGTGTGATTGCGTGTACCGTGTACCTGCTTACTATGGAGGCCACCGGCAGTCTCTGGGACTGCGGGGAATTTATAGCCGCCTCTTACAAATTACAGATCCCTCACCCGCCTGGTGCCCCGCTGTTTGTGCTGCTGGGCCGCCTGTTCAGCATGTGGCTGTCGCCCGCGCAGGCTGCGGTAGGAGTGAATGTAATGAGCGCTCTGGCCAGTGGCTTTACCATCCTCTTTCTTTTCTGGACTATTACGCATTTTGCGCGTAAGCTAATGGTAAAGGACAACACCGCCATCAGCGGAGAGCAAACGTTGTTGATCATGGGCGCCGGCGTAGTGGGTGCGCTGGCTTATACCTTCTCTGATTCTTTCTGGTTCTCTGCTGTGGAAGGTGAAGTATATGCTATGTCATCCCTGTTTACGGCGCTGGCTTTCTGGGCCATTCTCAAATGGGAAGCGGAGGCAGACAGGGCCTATGCCGACCGCTGGCTGATCCTGATCGCCTACATTATAGGATTATCCATTGGTGTGCATCTCTTAAACCTATTGACCATTCCGGCCATGGTAATGGTATATTATTTCCGCCGTCATAAACCTACGCTCAGGGGCACGCTGCTGGCGTTAATGCTGGGTTGCGCCATTACAGGAGTTGTACAAATAGGGTTTATCCAATACCCTGCTAAAGCAGCCGGCGCAATGGACGTGTGGTTTGTAAATTCACTGGGTATGCCGTTTAACAGCGGCTCCCTGTTCTTTGTAGTAATGATGATAGTGGCGCTGGCGCTGGGTATGCGCTGGGCAAAACGTAAGGGACATTATTTTGTGCGGCTGGGATTACTGTGCACCATCTTTTTATTCATTGGTTACTCCACTTACATTACAACGCTCATCCGCTCCAATGCCAACCCGGGTATTGATATGTATAATGTAGATAATCCCGTGGCTTTGAAGGGCTACCTGGGCCGGGAGAATTATGGTGATTTTCCGTTGGTGTACGGACAGGTATTCACCGCCAAACCGTTGGACTACAAAGAAACCGGCAATACCTACAGTAAAGGAGCTGATAAATATGAAGTTACCGGCAAGCGTTATGAGGCCGTGTATGACAGTAAAGATATGATGCTTTTCCCTCGCGTGTGGGACACACAGAACGACCAGGGGCATGTGGATGCTTACCGGCAGTGGCTGGGACTGGCGCAGGGCGAGCAGCCTACATTTAAGGATAACATCCGTTTCTTTATGGGCTACCAGGTGAACTTTATGTACCTGCGTTATTTCATGTGGAATTTTGTAGGCAGGCAAAATGATATACAGGGTTCCGGTAATGTGCGGGATAGTAACTGGGTGTCCGGCGTATCCTTTATCGATAACCTGCTGTATGGCGATCAGAGTAAGCTGCCGGATAGTCTGAAAGAAAATAAAGCGCATAACACTTTATTCTTCCTGCCGCTGATCTTAGGCATACTGGGTTTGTTGTACCATTACAAGCAGCGGCGGAAAGACAGCCTGGTGGTGGGGCTTTTATTCTTCTTCACCGGCCTGGCCATTGTGCTCTATATCAATCAGCCCGGCAACCAGCCGAGGGAAAGGGATTACGCCTTTGTTGGCTCTTTCTATGCTTTTGCCATCTGGATAGGGCTGGGTGTATTAGCGGTGCACACCTGGTTACAGCAGCGTGCACGGTTAAAATTCGTATATGCGGCGCCGGTAGCGCTGCTTACCTGCCTGCTGGCCGTACCCGCGTTAATGGCTTCCCAGGAGTGGGATGATCATGACCGTTCCCAGAAAGTGCTAGCCCGTGATATTGCCAAAGATTACCTGGAATCATGCGCACCCAATGCTATTTTGTTTGTAGCAGGTGATAATGAAACGTACCCCTTGTGGTATGCGCAGGAAGTGGAAGGCATTCGCCCCGATGTGCGCGTGATCCATACCAGCCTGCTAAGCGCCGACTGGTACATTGAGCAGCAGACGAGGCGCACGAATACAGCGGGCAAGCCGGTAGCCATGACCTGGGGCGCCGATCAATACAAAGGAGATAAGCACAATTATATACTGTACCATGATGCCGGTATTTTTCCGCAGGATAAATTCTACAACCTGAAAGAGGTGATGGCCTTTATGGGCAGCGATGATCAGCGTGCACAGCTCATGACCAGCAGCGGTGAATCCATGAACTACCTGCCCTCCCAGCAGCTATTCCTCCCGGTGAATAAAGCGCAGGTGCTGGCAAATGGTACCGTATCGGCAGCAGACAGTGCACGGGTAGCCCCGCAGGTAACCTTCCGCATTAACAAGAATGCGCTGTATAAGAACGACCTGGCCATGCTGGACATTATTGCCACCAATAACTGGGAACGTCCCATTTATTTTGCCAACCCCTTTATTCCGCGTGGCACCGGTTTGGAAAATTACCTGGAAAGTGAAGGCATGACCTACCGCCTGGTGCCTTTAACACCGCTTACAGACGATGCTGCCGCTGCAGCGGTAGATGGTGTGCCGGTAAACTCAGGGAGAATGTATGATAACCTGAAGAAATTTGCTTTTTGCAGCGCGGATAAAAAAGGTGTTTACTTTGATGAGCCTAACCGCAGCATGCTGCAGCAGCTGCGCGCCACCTACACACGCCTGGCTATTGACCTGGCTGCCAAAGGTGATAAAACAAAAGCGCTGCATGTGCTGGATACCATGGACCGTAACATACGTGAAGATAATTATGCCTACGGCATGACCTCACAGGGAAATTCGCACAATATGAGTTCCATGCAGGTAGCTTATGCTTATTACCTGGCCGGTAATCCCGAAAAGGCGGAAGCGATCTCAAAAAAGATCATCAAAGATTGTGAGCAGCAGATTGCCTATTATGAATCTTTACCGGATGATAAGCTAACAAATGACCTGCGTACCGATTATCAACGTGCAACAGAATACATTATCCCGCAGCTGCAAAAAATGAAAGCGGCCTTTGGTACCAAGCCTGGAAAACTCTTGTAGGCGGCCCGCAGGCCGCGTTCATGGTGCATGATCGATGGATAGATGTCAGTCCACAATCCATGGTCCACTGTCCGGGGATGATGGCCTTCTGTTGAATTGATTTAGATAATTAGCATTATACCAAACGTAAAAAGCAAAAATTAAAATGGCGTGTAAGCCCATTCTAATTTTTGCTTTTTATTTTTACTTCTTATTGAGAGCTCAATATTAACACACTACGCTATGGACCATGGACCGTGGTCTGTGGACTGCTGCGCTACCGGAGGAGCGCCGTCGCACACCACAGCACAGGCGCCTGTCCGTGCAGATCGCCGGTAACACGGCCGCGGTCCAGGTAATACTGATGATCGTTCTTTTTATTTGTGCCTTCGCATACTTCGCGGATGTTATTGTTCTCGTCCAGGTACGTGATCAGCTTCAGCCAGCCCTTGCGCGCAGCCGGGCCATAAGTGGCGGCATCCAGCCAGCCGTTCTTTACACCGGTGATCATGGCAAAAGTGAACATGCCGGTGCAGGAAGTTTCCGGCCAGGAGCTGGCATCATCCACCAGCTGCCGCCACATACCATCTGCTGCCTGGTATTTTAATAAAGAGGCCATCATGGTCTTATACCCTTTCATAATGCGGGCGCGGTCAGGATTGTTTTCGGGCAGGGAGCGTAACAGCTCGCTCATGCCGGCTGCCATCCAGCCATTGCCGCGGCCCCAGAAATAAGGCACATCCGGCGAATGGTAAAAAAGACCATTGGGGCGTTGCAGGCTATCCAGGTACAGCACCATTTCTTTGGCAGCACGTTCTATATATTTCGGGTCATTGGTAGCGCGGTAGGCCTGGGCCTGCACTGCGGTGATCATATACATATCATCGATCCATAAACGGGTTTGCCCGGTATAACCCTTATGGTACCAATCCATTGCCTGCGGGGTGGCGCGGTCGCCTTCCGGTGCGGTCCATTGCTGGTCGGCTATTTGCCGGCCCAGGGTTAAATATTTCTCATCTTTGGTTTGCATATATAATTCCAGCGGTACGGCGCCGAATACAGTATAGTCTACATGCACCGCTTGCGGCACCATAGATGATTCTGTGGTGAACAGCGGGATAAAACGTTGCTCCAGCTTATCTAACAGGGCTTTATCTTTTGTTTCCCTGGCAAAGGTTAAGGAGCCATACCAGGCGCAGGTTTCGGGGTAAATAATAAATTTAGAAGGGCCATGTCCGACATTGCCGTGCGACGTTTCAACAAAATGTTCCGCCACACGTTTGCCAACCTCCTGTGGTGTGCTGCCTTTGGGAAGATCTTTAAAATAAGCATTGGCTTTTTTGGATTGCGCCATAGCGCCGGTGTTAACAGCTGCCGTAAAGAACAAAACCGCCATCAGGCGGTACAGGGTGGGTTTCTTCATAATCGTGTTATTTATAGGAATAACAAGATAATAAAGTCGGCGCTTTTATTCCGGGTTATTTAATACGTAAATGTTCTGCGCTTCTCTTTCGGTAACCGGCTGGAAATTGGTGCTGATAATGAGCGAAGCTTTGGTGGCATCCGCAAAATCCATCGCCACAATGCCAAAACGCCCGCGCTGATTAGCCGTAAAAAAACGGATAATATTATTACCCATAGCCAGGGATACTTTTTTAATATTAGGAATGCGTAAGAATGCGCGCGGCTTGTAACCACTCAGGAAATTAATATACAGTGCATCTGTATTTACGGATCGGGCCTCTGTAAGCAGCGCATTGCTGTTGCTCCATTTAATACGGTTACGCGGCACCAGGAACTCATCCTGCACCCGTAGCTGCGTAGGGCCGTTATTGATAGTAAAGGTGCGGTTACGGGCCCAGCCGGTAGCGTCAATCCCCTTATCTTCATTTTTAGCGGTAAAGCGCCGCAGCAATACAATTTTGCCCCTGGCTTCCTGCAGGGTAGGGATGGTAGGGCTTAAATACCATTTATCTGCATACCGTTTTGCATAGGAATCAAATGTTTCCTCAAAAGAGCGGGTATTATTAACCGACCTGTATTCTTCCTTAATGCTCATAATAATACATTCACCGGGGTGGCGGTCCAGGAACTGCGTACAGGCGTGCATAACCGCATCAAAATCAAGCCGCTGATACACAATGCCGTGGTGAATGGAGAATTTATTATCAATGTGGCGGCAGCGTACATCCAGGAAACGGATGCCGGCCTCCAGCTGTTCGCTGATCGTTAATGTCTGGCATTTGGCGGTTTTGCCAAAACGCTCGTAACGTGCACAGGCATTGTGTGAGCCGGGTAAGGAAAGGTGTGTCAGGTTTACATTACCGGGCACCATCTCCATCCAGCCGCTTAGCGGAATGCTGGCCGGATACGCCGGTGTAGAAGTTTTAAAGGAGGCGTGCTTGAAATAGGATGCCGCCTCCGGGCGTGCTTCATAAACAGGTAACTCTCTGGTGCAGCCAATCAAACAGATCGCTGCCACCATGCAGGCGGCGGCAGCAATGAACGGTTGCTTATTCATAGTAGCAGTTGTAGGTTCCACAAAATTACGTTCGGCTATCTGTTTAACCAGCTATAGGAACGCGGTATAACAATTTGGTAATACTATTTGATATTTACTATACCACTTTTGTTATTTATACAATATAAGGCAGAACGCGATTAAAAGATGAAAAAATATGTTTCGACGGAATTTGACTGAAAAGAGACAAATTTTCTATTAATTTAGTTCCTGCAGTTTCCGGGGAAGCTTCACCTACTTTATTGAAACCGAGCATGATAACCTTCCCTGCCATACAGGAGAATCGCCAGAAGGGGGGCCTCATGAGCATCTGAAAAAAAGGAGCGCTTGTGTCTAAAGCAAATGAAGTACGTTCCTATGAAGGCAAAACAGGTTTTCCAACCGGCCCGAAGGAGCAAAACGGAGCAACAGATCTGCCGGCACTATTGAACAGCAACGCTTTTAAGCAGCTGGTCCAACCGAGAGTATAACAACATAAGAGTCTAAACCGTGGCAACAAACATCTAACGGGTGAAATGCAACAGAGCTCCTATAATGAAACCGAACTGTTTAAGCGTATAGCCGAAGGAAATGAGCCCGCCTTCCGTCAGCTATTTGAGATGTATAGGCAACGGCTCTTCATTTTTGCGTACCAGCTATCGCATTCTACTGTAGATGCTGAAGAAATTGTACAGGACATTTTCTTAAAACTTTGGGAAAACAGGGCGCAGCTGGCCCTTGTCAGCTATCCCCGTAAATACATCTACACCATGGCACGCAACCGTGCCCTGGATCTGCTGGCAGCCCTGGCCAAAGATAAAAAGGCCATGCAGGCTATATGGGCCAACCTTTCCCCTTTACAGAATATAACGGAAGAGCTTTTGGAGGCACAGGAAAGCCAGCGCCTTATTAACGAGGTGATTGCCCAGCTGCCTGAAAAAAAACAGGCCATTTTCTGGCTCAGCCGCCGGGATGGATTGTCGCACCAGGAAATAGCCCGGCAAATGGACGTTTCAGTACAAACAGTGAAAAATAATCTTACGGATATATTAAAATATATAAGGCTGTACCTTTCCCGGCATGCGCAGTTGTTATCCATTGTAGGTTATTGGATACATACTATTATATTGTTTAAGCGGCATTGAGAGCGCGTTGTCGCATAATGAAAAAAAATATGTTTTATCCTTCCGGTACTATCGCTTTTTAAAACAGTCTGTATAACTACAGAGTACAAAAAAACCAACAAATGACGGGGAATTCCGACCGCCTCACCTATTTGTATAGGAAGTATATTCATGGAACATGCACAGAAGTAGAATTGCAGGAGTTTTTTGAATACATCGGCCAACCGGGAATGAAGGAAAAGCTGGAAGCGCTGGCTGATGAACACCTGGAAAATATACTTCCCGGAACGGCAGAACCGCCCATAGACTGGGAATATATGTATGGCAGGGTTACCCGCAATGCATTACCGGCAACGGGTACACAAAAGAAAGTAAAGCGGTTATTGGCATGGCCTGCCGTAGCAGCAGCCTCCATCATAGTTCTGATGGCGGCTACAGGGCTTTACTTCCTGTTCAGGGAAAAACACCCTGCGCCGGCATGGGCGCATAACCGGTTTCAGAACGATCTGCCGCCGGGTAACAGTAAAGCGGTATTAACGCTGGCCAACGGCACCTCTATAGCATTGTATGAAGGAAGCAGCAGCTTTCTTTCACAGCTGGAAAATACCAAAGGTCTGAAGCTGAACAGCGGGGAGCTGGTGTACGATACACCTTCAGATGCTGCCGCCACAGCGGGTTATAATACGCTTACCACGCCCAGGGGCGGCCAGTTCCGGCTGGTATTGCCGGATGGCAGTAAAGTATGGCTGAATGCCGCATCATCCATTACTTACCCGGTAACCTTTACAGGCAGCAGCCGTACCGTAACTATTACCGGGGAAGCTTACCTGGAAGTGTCCAGGAACCCCGGAAAACCATTTAAAGTAATTGTAAGCGGTATGGAGGTAACAGTGCTGGGCACCTGCTTTAACATTAATGCCTATACGGACGAAGCCGGGATCTGCACCACTCTTTTAGAAGGCGCAGTAAGAGTAAGCAGGGGAAATAATGTGCAGGTGCTGCAACCGGGCCAGCAGGCGCAATTACAGCCCAACGGCACTTTTCGCCTGATGCCGGATACAGACACCGCCGCTGTTACGGCCTGGAAGAATGGCATGTTTGCCTTTAATGATGCAGATATTGCCTCTATAATGCGGCAGGTGAACCGATGGTACGATGCAGAAATTGTTTATACCAGCGCCGTATCTCAACATTTTGTAGGATCCATACCCAGAGATGTGCCGGTTTCCAAACTGCTAACTATGCTGGAGCTAACCGGAAGGCTCCGTTTCAGGATAGAAGGCAAAAAAATAATAGTAACACAACCGTAGTAAATATTGTATCGCAGAGCCAAAGTAAAGTAATCAACCGTAAACCGTTTTCAAGTAACTATTGAACGTCATCATTTTACCGTTAAGTTATCCGTATCAGACTTGTTATTTTATCACCTTTAAAACAGCCAGCGTATTAATGTAGAGAAAACAACAAAATGAATACCCTTAAAAGGAAATAGGAATGTTGGTCGCATTCCCCTATTACCCTGTGGGTGATCTAAACCATCGTGTTCTGAACATTTATTAATCAACCAAAATCTAATCTATGATCTTCGCCGTCTGGTGCAGAGGCAGGTTTGTTACATCATTCCTGTCACTGGTATTATTACTCGCTGTTTGCCTGCCAGTAAGTGCCGGTACCTTACAAAGCATTACCCTTTCTTTAAAGGACATTACCCTGGACAGGGCTTTCAAAGAGATACAAAAACAAACAGGCTACTCCTTCCTATACTCAAGAGAAGACCTGGAAAGAACCGAACCTGTCAACCTGGAAGTAAAAAATCTGGATCTTCAATCCGTATTAAAACTCTGCTTTCAACATCAGCCGCTTACCTACAACATTGTAGATAAGGTGGTGATCGTAAAAAGAAGCTCCGGCTCCACCAATGGAAGCTTAGCGCAAAGCACAGCGTCTGTAGCCGTTCAGGGGCCGGTAAAGGGAGTGGTGATCAGCTCTGATGGCGGTCCCGTACCCGGCACCGTTATCCAGATAAAGGGCAAAAGCTCCGGCACCGTTACGGATGGGGAAGGCCGGTTTGAGCTGAATGTACCCATTGGCACTACGCTGGTGATCCGCTCTGTAGGCTATGAGCCGCAGGAAATAAAAGTGGAAGGCGAGGCGCTCCTGCGCATTGTGCTGAAAGTAAGCAACAGCGTACTGGAAGAGGTGATCGTAACCGCCGGTGGTATTAAATCCAAACGCCGCGAGGTAGGTACCGCCAACACTACCATTAAAGCGGCAACGCTGGTAGCCGGAAAAGCAGTGAACATTGCAGGCGGCTTACAGGGTAAGGTAGCGGGTTTACAGATCAACGCCACCAATGGTGGTGTAAACCCCAACTATCGTTTGATATTAAGAGGCCAGCGCTCCTTAACCGGTAACAACCAGGCGCTGGTAGTGCTGGACAATGTAATTGTACCCAACACCGTATTAGGTAACCTGAACCCGGAAGATGTGGAAGACCTGACCGTGCTGAATGGCGCCGGTGCAGCGGCTTTGTACGGTTCACAGGCATCTAACGGCGCCATCATCGTAACCACTAAAAAAGGAAAGAATGGCGTTACGCAGGTAAAAGCATCCAACACTACCACCATTGAATCGGTAGCCTACTTTCCCAAGCTGCAATATGGCTTTGGCGCGGGTGGCAGCTCCTATGGTTATGATATTAACGGCAAACCGCTGTTCTCCAACCTGGAAAACCAGTCTTACGGCCCTGCATTTGACGGTACTAAAGTACCGCTGGGCGTGCCGCTGGAAGACGGCAGCCAGGACTCTGCTATCTATAGCGGCAACAATGAGCATAACAATTTCTGGCAGCATGGCTTAACCAACCAGACAGATTTTTCCGTTACCAGTGGCGATGATAAATCTACCTTCTACCTTTCCGGCCAGTATGCTACCATAAAAGGTACTACGCCTAAAGATAAATTCAACCGCACCACCTTACGCGCCAACGGTACCCGTAAAATAGGCAATAAAGTAAGCAGCACTTACGCTATTGGCTATACGCAGAACAGGTGGGATATTACCACGCAAACTGCCAGCATGTATGCCAACCTGCTGAACATGCCGCAGAACGTGGATATTACCAAGTATAAGAACTGGCAAACCGACAAGTTTGCCAACCCTAACGGGTTCTATAATCCCTGGTACCAGAACCCTTATTTTACGCTGGATAACAACCGCTCCAAAAGCCGGAACGATTATTTAACCGGTAACCTGGAGCTGAAATATTCTCCGGCTGACTGGATTGATCTGACGGCACGCCAGGGTATTGCTACCCGTAACTACTCCGGCAAAACCTGGCAGGGCGCGTTTGATTATACCGCTTATGCAGAAACTACCAGCGGATCCAAAACCGATATCCCTGCTGCGGTTTCCGATGAAAGCGGTTATATCACAGAGCTGCTCAGCGATGCATTTGCACAGTTCCGCAAAGAGTACGGAGATTTCAGCTTTAACCTGATCACCGGCGGCCAATGGCGTCAGGATGAATCCAAGTTCGTAAACGTTAATGCAACCGGCTTAACCATCCCGGAGCTGTATAACAGCAGTAACACTACTTCTAACCTGGGAGGCGGCGAATCAAATTATAAAGCCCGCCAAATGGGCGTTTATGCTGATTTCCGTATCGGCTATAAGAATTTCCTGTTCCTGCATGGTACCGGGCGTAATGACTGGGTTTCCATACTGGCGCCTGATAACCGCTCTTTCTTCTATCCATCTGTGGATGTATCTTTCATAGCCAGCGATGCCATTACTGCATTAAAGCAAAGCCGCACTATTACTTACCTGAAGCTGCGGGGCGGCTGGTCAAAAGTAGGCCAGGTGAACCTGGGTAATGCCGGCGATTTTGGCGCGTACTATCTGCAGCCCACTTTTAGCCAGGCCAATGGTTACCCTTACAATGGCGTAGCTGGTTATACGGTGAATAATACGCTGATCTCCTCCAGCCTGAAGCCGGAGATCACCAAAGGTTATGAAGCAGGCTTTGACCTGAACCTGCTGGATGACCGTATTACTACCAGCGTAACCTGGTACAGCACTAAAACCGATAACCAAACAGTAAATACTACCGTTTCCAGCGCTACCGGCTTCTCCGTTTTCCGTGTGAACAGCGGGCAAACCACCAGCCGTGGCCTGGAAGTAACCACACACGTAACCCCCATCAAAACAGCTGACTGGGATGTAACCGTAGGCGGTAACTATACTTTCCTGGACAATAAGGTAAATAATATCAGCGCAGATCTGCCCCGCTTATCACTGTCAGCCTATGGCAGTGGTACCGGCTCTTATGCTGTAGCGGGTAATATGTTCCCGGTAATTATGGGTAAGGATTACAGCCGTGATCCGGAAGGTCATGTGATCGTGGACCGTATTACCGGTACGCCTAAAACAGATGATACCATTAAGATCCTGGGTAACGCAGTGGCGCGCCACCGCCTGAGCCTGGACCTGAGCGTACGTTTCAAACAATTCCGTTTAACGGCCCTGTTTGAATACCGCGGTGGTTACATGGTGTTTAATAACATGGGTGGTGAGCTGGACTGGTCCGGTACCGGTTACCGGACAGCAGCGTTTAACCGTGACCGTTTTGTATTCCCCAACTCCGTATATGAAGATCCCAACCACCCGGGCCAGTACATTAAGAATACCAACATTACCGTTACGGACGGCAATGGTAACTCCGGTTTCTGGACCAATGATGAAAACCGTACGGTGGCCTCTAACTATGTTACCTCCGGCGATTTCTGGAAGATGAGGGAGATCGCATTGTCTTACGACGTGCCGGCATCCTTCCTCAGCAAGATCAGGGCTATTAAAGCCGCCACGATCAGTGTGCAGGCACGTAACCTGTTCATCTGGCTGGCCAAATCAAACTATTATACAGATCCTGAATACAGTGATGCAGGTAATGACAGCAACGGTATAGGCCTCACAGGCCTGGGGCAAACGCCTCCTTCCCGTTTTTACGGCGCTACCCTGTCATTGACATTTTAACTGCATCTTAAAAAATCAGAGAAATGAAAAAACGCTTACTACTTTTTATATCCATAGGGATGGTTGTGTTGGGAAGCTCCTGTAAAAAATACCTGGATATCAACACCAACCCGAATACCGCTACCTCCGCTACGCCGGAAGTAGTGCTGCCGCAGGCCATTGTATACACGGCTGCCAACATCAGCAGCTTTAACAACTACGGTTCACAGCTGGTTGGCTATGCCGCCAATGCCGGTGGTTACGGTGGTTTTGGCGCAGCAGTTACCTACAATTTCAGTAATGCTACCAGCACCGGTTTATGGACCTCCTCCTACGACCTGCTGGAAGATTTCCAGTACGTGATACAGCAAACAGATACCACAGCGGATTATGGTTACTTTAACGCAGCTGCCCGCATTATGAAAGTTTTCAACTTCCAGATGCTGGTAGATACCTATAATGACGTTCCCTACAAGGATGCGTTAAAGGGCGTTAATGAGCTTACACCCGCTTATGATAAGGCAGAGGATATTTACAAGGACCTGGCCATACAGCTGGATTCTGCCATCATTATCATTAAAAACACACAAGCCAGCCAGGAAGGCAGCAGCACCAGTAACGTAAAAGACCTGGGCAGCAGCTCTGATCCTATGTTCAAAGGCGATATGGAAAAATGGAAACAGCTGGCCAACACTATTAAACTGCGCTTAATGATACGTGCAGGCAGTAAGGTTACTTTTGCCAACACTGCTTTTGATGATGCCGGCTTCCTGACCACTGATGCCATTATAAATCCAGGTTATGCCAGGGATAATAACCGGCAAAACCCTGCCTGGAATACCTGGATCTATACCTCTACCGGCAGCGCAGGCAATAAAGCCTGGATCCCTACTAAATGGATCCTTTCATTTTATAACGGTACCAAGCTGGATGATTACCGGGGCTATGCCATTTATTACCAGTTCCCCAACACTACTGCTAACCAGCTGGGTTATGAAAGCAACAGCGTACCCGCTGCGCCGGCAGGCAGCGCCTGGCTATCCGGCGCCAATGCAGGCAGCGACAGGGGCAGCACCACGGCTGGTGGCAGCATTGGCATTTTCAAAGCGCCCAGCGCCGGTGAGCCTTTGCTGTTAGCTGCTGAAAGTTTTTTACTGCAGGCAGAAGGGGTGGTAAGAGGACTTGTTACAGGTGATGCAAAAGCGCTGTTTGATGCCGGCGTGCTTGCCTCTTTCAAATATGATTATATGAAGCCGGACGGCACCTTTGACCTGAATGGCTGGGACCCGCAGGTGGATTACGATGCTTACCTGGAGAACAATGCTGGCAGCTACCTGGTGCATTTTGACCTGGCCACCACGCAGCCGCAGCAAATAGAAGCCATCATTACCCAGAAGTATGTAGCGCTGAACTTCATACACGGGCATGAAGCCTGGAATGAGTACCGCAGAACACATTACCCTGCCATTACAAATGGTTCTTCTGATGCGCTGAAAACATTTGCATCCACACAATCCATCAGCACCCGTGCCGACAGGCTGCCTACCCGCTTACTGTATCCCAATACGGAATCATCCAACAACGGCACTAATATGCCGAAGGGGATCAATCCTTTTTCATCCCTTATTTTCTGGGCAGCACAGTAAGCAGCGCCGTTTTGTGAAGTATAAACAATTAAAAAAATTAAGATGAAATATATCATAGAGAAAGTATCGCTTGCTGTAATGGTGCTGGCATTTACTTCCTGCTTAAAGGACCACCTGGCCCTGGACCCTGCACAGTCTAACAGCGTGGTGGAATTTGAGAATACCGGTTCTATTGTATCACCTGCCGGCGCTATCGTGCCCCGGTTTGCAGTAGACCTGGGCAGCCTGGGAGTAGGGGAATCTGCCAACATAAATATTAACCTGAGCTATTCAGGCGCGGAAATGGCGCCCAATGATATTACGGTTACGCTGGAGGTTGACACTGCTGCATTAAATGCATACAATGCAGAGCAGGGGACGAACTATGTTGCGCCCCCTGCCAGCGTATACCATCTGCCCAGCAATATTGTGATCAAAAGCGGTACGCAAAAGATCCAGGTATATGTGGCTATTACCCGGAGCAACGACTTTGATTTTAATGTGAATTATGCGCTGCCGTTAAAGATCGCATCTGCCTCCACCGGCGTTATCAGCGGTAATTTTGGTACAGCGCTGTTTTCCTTTGCTGTGCGTAACAGCTATGATGGTATTTACACCATGACCGGAACGATGACAGATAACACCAGCTCCAGCCTTACGGGTTACTATCCGATAGATGTGAACATGATCACCTATTCCGGTAACTCCATTGCCATGTATGATCCGGTTGTGGCTAAAACCTACGGCCACGCCATCAGGAGCGGCGCCACCGGCACCTCTTACTACGGCAGCTTTAGTCCGGTGTTCTTTTTTGATGATGCAGGAAAGATCACTTCCATCACCAATTATTACGGACAGCTGTCCGGCGCCAATAAACGCTCTGCACAGCTGGATCCTGCGGGCGTGAACAAGATCACCTTTGGCGGCGACGGTAAAGTAGCCTCTTTTGAAGTAAGTTATTTTATGACGCAGAACGGCGCCGTAAGAACTTCTTTCAACGAAAAATTCACTTACAAGTCATCAAGATAAATGAGTGCAGTTTTCTAACTGGTGCTTAGGCAAATCAGGAAGCTAGGTTGAGGCTTCCCCATAAGCGAGCATATAGCCCCCGGTTCACGGGGGCTATACTGTTTCAGGGATAAAAAAAATCCCACCCGCCTGAAAGCGGATGGGAAATGACTTGGATGTTGGTCGCATCACCGGTCTGCGGGTAAGCTACATCGTGTTCTGAACTTATTAGTCACCCAAACCAAAAGTATGAATTTAACCAGTAATACGTCCGGAAACCGGCCCTTTTTACATGAAAGGTCAGAGTGGTTTAAGGGGCTGCATCCTAACGTATACGTATAACTACGTATAAGGGTGGCAGTTAATCCGGCAATTATTTTATTGCATTCAAAAGCTGTCCTATCATATCACCCATGGCCTTATAATCGATCCATCTTACTACGGCCACCAGGTCATGATCGGGATCAACATAAATAAAATTGGTGCCGTTACCGATATGGATAAATGCATTTGCCGGTGCGCTGGCCGCCAGCTTATGATCTGTGTTCAGGAACCAGTTCATATAACCATAAGTAGGCTCCGCAGCTGTAGGCGTAAGCGCCTGTTTAACCCATTGTTCAGACAACAGCTGCTGCCCATTCCAGTTACCACGGTGCAGGGTTAGCAGGCCAAAGCGGGCCATGTCATATGCGCTGATGAACATACCACCGCCCCAATGCCCGCCGCCGCTGACAGATTGCACGGGTGCGCCATCCAGCACGATCCACGCATTGCGGTAGCCATACCAGCGCCAGGTATTGGATGCGCCGATGGGGTCCATAATATGCTGCTTTAGCACCTGCGGCAGCGGTTGCCGCCATACGCAGGTAGCTGCCAGCGCCAGGGCATTCACCCGCACGTCATTATACTTGTATACAGTGCCGGGCGCATTGCGTTTGCGGTGCAGCCAAACTTCGGGATCATTGCCCACGGGACGGTCGGCCCAATCCGGCTTGCCCCATAAAGTACCTTCCCAGTCGCTGGTTTGCCGTAACATTACCTCCCAGGTAAGGGTGCGGTTATGTTCACCGGCAAAAGGGTATAACAAAGCCGGCTGCCCGGGCGTGGAAGCAGTGCCAAGCGGGTTATATATTTCAATGGGCGGTATATAAGGCGCTACGGTATCTGTTACGCTGCGTATAAGCCCACGGTCAACCGCTACACCTACCACAGATGATAAAAAACTTTTGGTAACGCTGTTGGTAATATCTACGCGCAGCGGCTCACCCCACTCTGCTACAATATAACCTTTGCAGATGATCACACCCGTAGGCTCACCCCGTTCAGAAAAGGGGCCTATGCCTGCACTGTACGGCTCTTTCCCAAACTGGATAGCCTGGGTAAGCTCCTGGTTGCGGGGATATTTGGATTCATTATCCCTGGCAAATTTAATAGCGGCCTGTAGCTGGATGGAATCCAGCCCTAATGCGGCAGGGGAGCGGTGCTGCCATTCTCCGCGGGGAGGAAAGTAACTTCTTGTTTTGGATTGTGCATGGGTAAGCAGGGCGCAGCCCAGCAGGAGAGTGAGGAAAAAGCAGCGTTTCATAGGGAAAAATTACAAAAAATGTATCAGGTGTGCGAGTGTATCCAGCCTGCATATTTAAACGCCGACATGGGATTCACATGAGATGCACATGGGAGGAACATGGGATCTACTAGGGAAAGACATGAGACATACATGGGAAAGACATGGGGAAAAGGCGTAAGTAAGAGCGATAAATCAATACAGCTGGTTACGCAGGATGCGTTTGATCATTTGCACGGTAGTGCGGGTGGTTTGCCCTTTATATTTTTCCAGCACTTTAGTTTCGCTCATGCCGGCGCCCAGGTCGCTTACAATGTACCACCACTGGCCCAGGAATTCGGCATTGGGCGTGCGGTACTGAAGCAGGCGTTTTACGGTGGTAATAACCGTCATACTAACATCTCCATCATGCAGGGCAAATACTTCATCAATGCTCAGACCAAGGGTAAGGTCATCGGCGATCCGCGAGTAGTCGTGCAGGTATTTTTCGTTGGCTTCCATTACCTGCAGCATGGGGTTGCTGCTGTACTGGATGGGGGTATGTTTGCTGCGTTCCTTTGGTTTCTGTACCCGGGCAAAACCGCGGGCAATGTTGTCACAGATCACCAGGTCATCGGGCAGCAGCTCAAACCATTCCCCTTTTATACGTTTATGCTGGAATGCCGTGTGCAGGCTTGTTTCCAGGTCGTCCATAAGCGTGGTGGTGTATTGGCGTACCAGGCGGAAAACAATGGGCAGGTGGGTATGGTAGGAAGAAAGCCTTTTTTGCAGATCCTGCGTTTTGCCGATCTTATAAAGGTTCTTACCGGTTTTCAGTACATATACGGAATGTCCATTTTGCACCTGGTCCATGTACACGAAAATAAATAAATTATCAATGTGAAAAATGGTTTTATATAGTCCATGGTCCATCGTCGAGGGTCCAAGGCCTGGATCGTATGGTAATTTTAGCAAGTATATGTAGGAATTAGGACCCCGGCTGGTTATAAGTGCCCTACCCGTTATATTTATCCCACTGATAACTGCTATGGACCATAGACCATCCACTTTCCTTATCTTTACCCCTTACACCAACCCCCGCCATTCATATGTTCTATATAGCAGACCTCCATATCCATTCCCACTACTCACGTGCTACCAGCAAGGATCTTAACCTGGAAACCCTTTACCAGTGGGCCCGGGTAAAAGGCATTCATGTAGTGGGCACCGGTGATTTTACACATCCTCAATGGTTCAGAGAATTACAGGAAAAACTGGAGCCGGATGGCAATGGTTTGTTCCGCCTGAAGAACCCGCCCGCAACACCGGCGCTGCCGGGCATGAAAGTGCAGGATATTGATGTACGTTTTTGCCTGACTTCAGAGATCAGCTCCATCTATAAGTACGGCGATAAGGTGCGCAAGAACCATAACCTGGTATATGCGCCGGATTTTGAAACCGTAGCCCGCATCAATGCAAAGCTGTCCACGATCGGTAACCTCGCTTCAGATGGCCGGCCTATACTGGGTTTGCCATCACGCGATCTGCTGGAGATCGTGCTGGCAGCTTCCGACCAGGCTTACCTGGTGCCCGCGCATGTGTGGACGCCCTGGTTCTCCACCCTGGGCTCCCGTGGCGGTTATGACAGTATCGACGAATGTTTCCGGGATCTTTCCGGTCACATCTTTGCTATTGAAACCGGCCTGTCATCAGATCCCGCCATGAACTGGCAATGGAGTGCGCTGGACCGCTTTACATTAATATCCAGCTCCGATGCACACTCACCGCAAAAGCTGGGGCGGGAAGCCAACCTGTTTAATACAGAGCGCAGTTATGAAGGGCTGTTCAATGCACTTAAAACGCAAAAGGGATTTTTAGGCACCTATGAATTTTTCCCGGAAGAAGGGAAGTACCATCACGATGGGCACCGTAAATGCGGCATTTCCTGGCTGCCGGAAGAAAGTGTGCAGCATAATTGCCTGTGCCCGCAATGCGGTGAGCCATTAACCATTGGCGTATTACACCGCATTCAGAAACTATCGGACCGTGCTACGCCGCAACGGCCGGAAGGCGCGGCCAGCTTCGATTACATTATTCCCCTGCCGGAGATCTTATCAGAAATAAAAGGCAGCGGGCCGGATAGTAAGGCCGTACAGCAATTGTTCCATCAAACCATTTCCACTTTCGGCAACGAGTTTAATGTGCTAAAAGAAGTACCGGTAGAGGACCTGAATAAACAGGGCGGGCCGGTATTGGCAGAAGCCATCCGCCGTATGCGCGCCCAGGAAGTAAAACCGGTACCAGGTTATGATGGATTGTATGGCGTGATCAAAATATTTGAAGAAGGGGAGGTGAAAAATCTTTCCGGCCAGCTATACTTGCTGGGCGGGCAGGAAACGCCTGCTGTTAAAAACAAGAAAGGCACTTTTGCCGGCGCCACTGCTGCAGTACAGGCTTTTAGCCCGGTGGTGAAGGCCGTGAATGCGCCCCTGAAGCTAAACCCTGCACAGGAGCAGGTGAAGGCCACACTTAACGGCGCAGTGTTGGTGACTGCAGGCCCGGGCACCGGTAAAACCAGCACGCTTATTCAATGGATCAGCCAACAGGTAACTTCCGGACAGGCCGCTCCCGGCCAGGTGCTGGCCATTACCTTTACACAAAAAGCCGCTGCAGAAATAAAAGAACGCCTTACACATACCCTGGGCGATGATGTGCGGCCTATGCGGGTAGGCACTTTCCACGCCATTGCCTACCGCATGCTGCAGGATCGTTCCCCGGAACTGGATACGGTGTATGATGAAGAAAGCCGTTTATCCATCATCCGCTTCCTGTTCCCGGAGCTGAAAGAAAGCGATAGTAAAAAACTCTGCGAAGCCCTGGCCAACCTGTTTGAGCTACAGGACAGCCGCGGCTTTCCCAATATTCACAGCTATGCGCAACGCTACTGCGATTATGTGCAGCAACAGCATGCCGTGGATATCTCGCACATTTTAACACAGGTAATAGATAGCTGGAAAAAAGAACCTGCCTGGCTGGAGCAATACCGGCGGCAGGTGCAGTCCATTGCGGTAGATGAGTTCCAGGACATCAATACACTGCAATACACTTTTATTCAGCTGTTAGGCGCCGGTAAGAACATACTGGCTATTGGCGATCCTGACCAGGCCATTTATGGTTTCCGTGGTTCGGATGTAAAATTGTTCTTTCGTTTTGCGGAGGAATTTAATGCACAACAGATCAATCTTACACAAAACTACCGCTCCACCCGCACCATACTGGAAGCCGCCGGGCAGGTGATACAGCATAATACGGTACGCAGCGGCTTGCAGCTGGAACCTGCCAAACACCAGGGCCCGCGTATTAAAGTTTATAATGCGCCGGATGCTTTACAGGAAGCAAAATATATTATCCGGGAGATAGAAAAACAGGTGGGCGGGTTTCACCAGCTAACCAGTGGGGTTGCTCATAAAGGCGGATATGTTTTTTCTGATATTGCTATTTTGTTCCGCACTCATGCCGTAGGTAAGGAGCTGTTAACCCTGTTACAGCAATCGGATATTCCCGTGCACCTGAGCGATGGTAAGGCTTTGCTGGCACATGCACCCTTTTCTGTGATAGCAGATATACTGCGCATTTATTTACATCCCGGTGATATGGTGGCTTTGCATGGTGTGCTGCACTATGCATTGGGATGGGAAAAGCAGGAGATCAGAACATACCTCTCGCAGCTGCATACCAAACAGCAGGACTGGCGCGTGCATACACCAACTGCCATCAGTAAAAAGTCGAACGACAATTTACTGTTATGGAAAGCCTTTTATGAGCAGCTGCCGGATGTGCTTTTGCAACGCGGGGCAGCGGGGGCTGTGCAGGCCATTTGCCGCCAGTATTTGCCGGATGACTTTTTGAAAGAAGATCAGCTGTTAAAGAAAGCAACCATCATTACCCTGGCTAAAGAAGCGCAGGCAGATGTGCACCGGTTTTTGGAAGATACCACTTTAAGCGTGCATACCACAACCGGCCAGCAGCAGGCGTATGGCATTCATTTGCTTACCTTCCATGCTGCCAAAGGCCTGGAGTTCCCGGTAGTATTTATTGCCGGTGCAGAAAAGGGGATCACACCTTCCGGCAGACAGGACACCGATATGCAAGAGGAGCGCCGCCTGTTCTATGTAGCCGTTACAAGGGCTAAGGAAGAGCTGCATATTACGCATGCGGCTACACGTATCTTATATGGGAAGGAACAGCAGCAGGAAATTTCTCCCTTTGTAAATGATATTCCCGCTGAGCTGCGCGAAGCGGTAAAAGCTGCGGCTAAAAAAGAAAAAAGCAAAACCGGCGAAGACCAGCTTTCACTGTTCTAGGCCGGTTTGCCCTGATAGATCTGTAAGCAATTCTTAAATAGACTTCAGGAAACGTACCAGCGCATCCCGCTCTGTTTTACTGAGGGCTGCGAACTGCTGGCGGCTTTTTAGTGCTTCGCCGCCATGCCATAAAATGGCTTCTTCCAGCGTGCGCGCACGGCCGTCGTGCAGGTAAAAAGGCGTGCCGTTTGTTTTTTCGAACAGGCCTATACCCCACAGTGCCGGTGTTTTCCATTCATTCCCGTTTGCCGTATAGTCCTGCCGGCCATCACCCAGGTCCGGGCCCAGGTCATGCAGCAGCAGGTCGGTGTAGGGATGTATGCGCTGGTTGCTTAATTGCTTAAAACGTACATCTACTCCCGTTTGTACGGTAGGTTTATGACAGCTGGTACAACCCGTTTGTGCAAACAATTTTTCGCCTTGTTGTACCTGCGGGTCTGTTACACTTCTGCGGGCCGGTACGGCCAGGCTTTGTATGTAAAATGCAGTAGCGTTTAAAATAGAATCCGGCAGCTCGGGATCATCCTTTAATCCATCGGCCGGCGGCTGTCCAAAAGAGCTTTCCTGCGGAAATACCGTGCTGGTAATACCCATATCCTGCTGGTAGGCAGCGGCCACCTGGGTAAGAATAGTGGCGGTGTTGGCCTTCATTCCAAAACGGCCCAGCATCATTTTTTTATTCACGGGGTCCCAGGTATAGTTGGGCCGTCCGCTGATGCCATCGCCATCTGCATCGCCTTCATCTGCAAAACCCAGCACCGTGGATTCAGGAATGTTCTGCAACAACCCTAAGCCAAAAAAGGGCGGCGCCATACGTGCCGACATAAACACGCCGGCAGGCAATGGAATGTAAGGATTCAGTATTGTGTACCAGGGCTTGCGCAGTGTTACAATAGTGCCATCCGGGTAAGTAAAGGGCTGGTCGGTGTAGGTGGTGCCTACCTTTGCTTCAGGCTGTTTGCCAAAAATGGCTACGTCCTGCAGCTGCAGGCCAAAGCCGGGCACAGGCAGCGGTCCGCCATGTTCGTCGGTACCGGGCATGCTTAAACGTACCAGCATGGAGGAGCTTACCAAACCCGTAGTAGGATTGCCTTTCCCGTCGTTATGATGGCAGCTTACGCAGCTCACATTATTAAAAATGGGACCTAATCCGCTGTTGATGGGCGCGGGCGCTGTTACAAAAGTTTGCTCCACGGCATGGTCGCCCAGCTCATGTGCATGCTGATCACTGGCATTCATGCCGTCCATCATATGCCCAAAGGCTTTGCTGGTTTCATCAAACGCGGTGGCAGCGCCTCCGCTCAGGCGGATGTCGTATTCACTGTCCTCAAAAGTGGCCGGCTTGCTGCACATCATTACCATGAAGGGCAGGGTAAGCAATGCCGCCATTATGTATATCTTCCTTATCTGCATGTGGTGTATAATAAGCTACCGCCTTAGTCGGTAATGTTGGTAATGATGAAAGGCTTCAGCTTTTCTTCCAGTGTAGCTTTCAGATCATTAATGGCATTCATGGTATTCTGGCATTGTACTTTCTGGGTCAGGATGGCCTGCTCATAAGGTACGGTAATGCTGTTGAATGAGGTGATAGCTGCCTGGAACTTCTGCTGGATCTCATTATCCAGGGAAATGTTCTTCATGGCCACCAGCTTGTTTAAGCCGGTACCTTCATTACCCAGGAACTTGCAGGTATATACATTATATGCGCCGGTAATGTTGTTCTTAAAATCAATGGCGGAGTTGCCGCTGAAAGGTGATTCCACGATCTGCGGGTCCTGCGCATCAAAGGGCTCTTTCATTTTTCCGCTGCCTACTTCGTCGCAAATACCTATCAGGCCATCTACAATGGCAATATAAGCTTCCTGCTTTTTGGCAAATACGGTGCTGCCGCTGCCGGCGGTTTGTACTTTGCTGGCATAGTTGCCGCCTTCCGGCGCCCAGCTGGTATACAGCGCTGTGCAAATATTTTTCAGATCCAGGGAAAGGCTGGTGATGTATTGTTTCTGGCGGGCCGTAATGGAAGCTGCGGTGCGCTTACCGTCTTTACCCCACAGCACATATTCTATCGGGTGGTAACCTCTCAGGGAAAGGGTGCTCAGGTTCTCAATGTCTGTAAGCTGCAAAGCATTGCTGCTGGCCAGCAGGGAATCCATCTGCACATAGTCCACCGGCCAGGTATCCATGTTGGGATCGTAGTTATCATCTTCCACAGGGCCAAACAGGTAACCTTCGCATTGCTCCCAGGTGCTGCGCATATCACGCCAGGCTGCCTGCGCCGCGGTAAGGTTAGCATCCGTAGCGCTGCTGTTCAGGGCTGTGATGGCATTGTTCAGGGTGGTGGCTTTATCTTTCAGGTTGCTGTAGCCCGGTAAGCCGGTTTTGGTAGCAAAATCCACCAGCACGGTGGTTTTCATGGTATTGAAATCTTCATTGGGATTACCGCCGTTGTTGTCATCTTTACTGCACGCAAACAGGGTTAAGCTACCGGCTGCCAATAGTATGGATAATTTTTTCATGGTGTTTTACTTGTTAAATATGTATGATAAGGTTTGTGCCATTGGTTTCTGTGGCCAGCTGCAGCAGGCGTTTTTCTGCAGGACCTTTTTTCACCATGCCGGTTTTATCAAACTGGCTGCCGTGCAGGCTGCATAAAAAGCCGTTACCGGTAGGTATCAGCTGGTTGGCCTGGTGTGTGCAGCGCATTAACAATGCCTCGTAGGTATTATCAGCATTTTTGCGCACGGCAATCTCGTATTCATAATTCTTAGGGCTGATGATCTGCAGGTCGCTGGTGGCGAACAATGAAAGCGGTACCTCCACCCGGTTGTTATTTACGGTAGTCTTAAAACCCTTCATGGTAGTGCCGCAGGCATCCAGCACATCGGCCATGGAAAAAGCAGCGGCGCTTAACAGGCAGGCCTTGCAGGTATCTTTCAGAAAATTCCTTCTATTCACCGTTATGCGTTTTCAGGTTTAAAATGCGTAGCCAATACCTACATTCAGGAAGGTATTGCTTGTTTTATAAGGGATGCGCGCCGGGCTGGGATTAATAACCAGCACGGGATTTTCATCGCCGGTATGCGCCAGCCGTACATCTGCCTTAATGGCCACATTAAGAATGGGCAGGTAGGTGAAACCGGCTATCAGGTGTTGTTGTTTAAGCGTACCATCGTGAATGCCATTAGCAGGAATGGAGGAGTTCAGGTCAAATGCTTCGTAACGTGCAAAGGCATTCAGCTGCTGCTCTTTGTATTTGACACTTTTTTCCAGCAGGTTATAGGCCAGTTCCGCATAGGCGCCATACATTACTTTACTTACGTTGTTGGCGTAGGCCTTGTTAATGTCGGCCGCATCGGGATAAGAGATAATGCTGCCAATAGCTTTAAAGGCAAACCCGTTATGCGTGTATTGTATATTGGCCTCGCCCAGGTAAAGGGGCAGCCCGAATGCGCCGTGGTGCAGCTGCAGGCTGTCTGACTGGCGTTTGTTGGCGCCATTGGTGCCACCCATGTAACCGGATACCTGGAAGCGGAAGTTTTGCCAGTAATACTGCAGGGAGGCGGTAATGGCAATATCGTTGGCAAAAGCGCCGGAACCCTCTGCACGGCCTTCTATAATGCCGGTGCCATGTTCAAAAGAGGCGGCACTGAGCCCGTTCAGGAGCGCAATGCTATAGTTCAAAGACTGACGGCGCAGGCGGCCATAAAAGCCAATACCCAGCTCACGCCAGGTGGCGGGTATAATAAGCTGCTCTACCAGCGGGCGTTCTACCCCGTTAAAATTCACCGGCAGGTGGTTTTCATTGAGCATGCCGATACGCGGGGTGAATAAACCGGCCACTATATACTGGCGGGGATTCAGGTTAAAGCGCAGGTAAGCCTGCTCCATGGCCAGCTCTCCTTTAAAATTGTCTTTACTGTCTGATCCGGCTTCTACTACGGCATTTTCCAGCTCCATTTCACTGAAGAAGGAGATCTTGTCATTGAAGCGGTGTCCAATGAATAATACCGCTCTTTCCAGGGTAGCCCTGGACATTTCTTCATTAAAGTTCCGTTGATAGAACGCTGATCCATAACCGGATACTACCGTTTTATTGGTAGCCACACCAGCGTTCAGGGAATCTTCGTTGGTGCGTAATACTAGCTGCTGCGCAGGAGTGTACTGTTGTGAGTATAGGAAGGGTATAGCGATGAAGCATCCCGCCAGACATAAAAGGACCTTTTTCATATAAGCATTTCGTGCTGCAAATGTGCGGCATCATATATATGTTCCGTTTACGCAATCGGGAAATATTTTTATCTAAAGCGGAATATTTGGGGAGCGGGGTGTTTATTCCCTGATTTTATATTATCAAAGCCTGATACTTTGTTGTAAAGGCCGGAATTTCCAGGCAGGAGAGGTATACAGCCACCTGGTTTTGATCGTATATTACCTTAACAAACCAGAGCTGTGATACTTATGCGTACTATTCCGATCCTTTTATTGCTGCTTTTAACCGGCAGCATGGCCTACCCGCAGCAAACCGCCAACAAACCTGAAAAAGAGCAATGGTTCATGGATATGGGCCTGGGAATGTTTATTCACTGGAGCGTGGATGTGCAGCTGGGCGCAGTGATCAGCCATTCTATGGCCGGCGCATCGGAAGATTATTTGCAGAAGTTCACCACGGAGCTGCCCAAAACATTCAACCCTAAAAAGTTTGATCCGGAGGAATGGGCTGTGCTGGCAAAGCTGGCCGGCATGAAATACATGGTGTTCACAACCAAACACCATGCAGGGTTTTGCATGTGGGATACTAAAACCACGGACTTCAACATTATGCACACGCCCTTTAAGCGCGATGCGCTGAAGGAGATCATTGCCGCTTTCCGTAAGCAGGGTATTGCCATTGGCCTGTATTTTTCACCGGAAGATTTTCACTACTTCTGGAAACATCACATTCCCCTGGGCAGAATGCAGGCGCCGCAGCACTTCCCCGCGCAGAACCCGGAGCTGATGGCCTATGACAAGGCACAGGTGAAAGAGCTGCTTACGCAATACGGAAAAATAGACCTGATATTTTTTGACGGCCCGGCAGATGGATTAAAGGAATATGCCTGGCAGCTGCAGCCGGATATACTGGTAACCCGCGGCGCCATGCGCACACCGGAGCAGGAGCTGCCCAACCAGCCGGTGCCCGGCCCCTGGGAAGCCTGCTTTACCATGGGAACTGACTGGCAGTGGAAACCTACCAACGACCCCCAGAAATCCGGTACAGAGATCATTAACATGCTTATTGAAACCCGCGCCAAAGGCGGTAACCTGCTTATGAACGTAGGGCCTAAGGCAGATGGGGAGATCCAGATAGAGCAGGAATCCCTGCTGCGTGAGCTGGCTTTATGGAACATGGCCAATGAGGAAGGCATTGCCGCCATCCGCCCCTGGAACATTATCCGCGAGGGCAACATCTGGTTCACCAAAGCAAAAACCGGCAATACCGTGTATGCCTTTGTACCTGCCGGTACGGAATGGAAATATGGAGAGCGTAAGGACCTGGTGCTGAAAACCCTGGAGGGTAATGCGCAAACCAAAGTATCCGTATTAGGTTATGGCAGTGAGCTGGTGGAGTATAAAAAGGATTTTGATACGCACATCTATGTACAACCCACGCCTGTTGGGCTGGTGATCAGTGCTGTGAATGGACAGCGCTTTTACACCAATAATAAGTGGCCTAACCCGGTAGTGCTGAAAATTGAGAGCGTGCAGTATAAGCCGCAGAATGATCACTCTACCCGGGCTGAGCTGGACGGCGCTAAATAATTTCAGTATTTATCGTCATTCACCTCTACCCAATATTTATCAGGGTCTTGCAGGTAAACCTGCTTAACACCATCTACCCGCAGGGTGTATTTCTGCTTTTCGCCCTGCCAGTTGCGGAAGGGAATGTTCAGCTTATTCAGCTTAAGAATAAAATCATCTATAGAGGGCACGCTGAAACATAAGTGTGCAGCTATATCATGCTCCGTAACTTCCTTTGCAGCCTTGATCAGATGCAGCTGGCTGTGGGGGCCTATTTTCAGCCAGGTATGCTTACCGTCGTGGAACGGCTCCGCCAGGGTGTCTATCTCCATTACATCACGGTAAAAAGCAGTGGCTTTATCCAGGTCGTATACGGCAATGGCTATATGATTTAGTACCGGGCTTTTATGCTGCGCATGCGCGTTAAATGATAATGCTATGATACCGGCGCAAAGGAGCAGGCCGGCGCGTACCAGTTTTTTCTTCATACAACAATATACGCCGTGGATCTTACACGGACAATAGACTATCCTGTTACTATTTTATAAATGAGTAAGGGGCTTTCATTGTGCTGAATGCCCTAGATTTGGGGTATGAACTACAAATTATTAGGCAGCTCTGATCTGAAGATCAGCGAAATTGCTTTCGGGGCCATGTCTTTGCAGGGCAGTGATGCAGACAATGCCGCTTTAATACAGCAGGCGCTGGCTGCTGGTGTCAATTATTTTGATACGGCAGATCTGTACGATAAGGGCGCTAATGAAAGTACGTTGGGGAAAGCCCTGCAGGGCAAACGCAAAGAGGTGATCATTGCCACCAAAGCAGGCAACCAGTGGCGGCCCGATGGCAGCGGCTGGGACTGGAACCCGCGTAAGGAATATATTTTAAGCGCCGTTGAGGGCAGCCTGCAACGCCTGCAAACAGATTATATTGACCTGTACCAGCTGCATGGCGGCACGCTGGAAGATAATATTGATGAAACAATTGAAGCTTTTGAACGGCTGCAGGAACAGGGCAAGATCCGCTATTACGGCATATCCTCCATCCGCCCGAATGTGATACGCGCCTATGTGGAAAGGTCCCGCATAATAAGTGTAATGATGCAATACAGCCTGCTGGACCGCCGGCCGGAAGAAACCTGTTTTGAGCTGCTGCAGCAGCATAACATTGGCATACTGGCCCGGGGGAGTGTGGCCAAAGGTTTGCTGGTAAATAAACCTGCCGCTGCGTATTTAAATTATACGGCGGATGAAGTACAACGTGCAGCCAGCGCCATTAAAGCCCTTTCCAATGCACAACGCGGCCCTGCGCAAACAGCCCTGCGTTTTGTGCTGCAGCAAAGGCCGGTAACAGCTGCGGTGGTAGGCATACGCACGCCTGAACAGCTGCAGGATGCAGTGGCCGCGGCTGATGCGCCTTTGCTGAATGCTGTGGAGCTGGGGCAGTTAAAAGCAGCGGTACTGGTGAATGTGTACGAGCAGCATCGTTAATCGCAGATGCGGCTGCCTGGTTGGTTCTTCAGCAGGTTTCCATGCAAACACTTTATACAGTAGCTGTTAAAACGCCAGCAGCTTTCCCTGCTCCGGGAAAATAAGCCGCAGGTGCAGCGCATTCATGTTGGTTAACTGTTTATGAATAGCTGCTTCGTTATTGCCGGTGGGTTTAATATGCGTGATCACTACCGGAAGCCCCTTTACACCATGCGGCCCGCCCAGGCTATCTAACGTATGCATTTCCTGCATCAGCAGGCTAGGGGTAATGTGCCCGAAGATCTGCTTCCGTGGCTGTTCTTCAGGGAACGATACTTCTATGAAAATAGCTTTCAGCTGTTTGGCTTTCAGTAAGGGTGCTACGGTTTGCCATAACTGTAGCAGCTTGTCAGAACCTTCAACGGCATCTGCACCGGTATCACCCAGATAAAGTAAATAAGCATCTTTAGAACGCACCAAAAAAGCGGTGCTCTGGAAAGGAGTGGAGTGACTTAACGGAAACGCCTGTACGCTTAATTCTGTTTGCGCAACGGGTGTTGCTTCAGCAGGCGTCATGGGGCTGTAATGGTATTTTTTCAGCTGCGGTGTTTCGCCGGCATCCGCAAAGTTGGCCCAGCTTTTCCAGGAAAAGTATTTGTCTTTGATCACATCCAGGCAAAAGGGCAGGCCATAAATGGTTTTGGCCGTATCGTCCGGGGAGTTGATGATAAGCCCTGCCACATGATCCAGGTGTGGATGGGAAATGAAGTATGCTTTTACGTTTTGCCGCAGCACATCACCGGCCGGTTTTTTAAAAATGCCGTTGCGTACAGCCTTTTGCAGGCCGGCATGTAAGGTGCCTGCATCCAGGCATAGGTAGTTGCCGGATCCCTGTGGGGCTACGAGGTATGCGGAGAGATTGCTTTCATCCATACCGCCTTTTACGCCCAGCGGTACTACCTTAAATGCCGGGAGCTGCGCAGCTGCGCTAAAGTATAGGATGGTGCAGATAACGGAAAGGAAATACTTCATAGATTAAAGATACTCATTCATCCACCAATAGTTCTGTGGCCAGCTGGTGAGCGGTTATATAATCATCGTACCAGTCGAAGTAATCATCCGGCGGCGTGCTGGAAACAGCGGGGTATTTGTTCCAGTACTCCTCTCCATACACCAGCAGCATGGCCCAGTGGTATTCATAGTCATGTGTAAGCAAAGCTGCTGCTAAAGCATCTGTGGGTGGCTGCTGTACAATAAAGGAGCGGTCTGTAATGGCCTGGGCTTCTTCCCGTGATCTGCCGGTGTATTTCACAATACAGGCAATCACCATTTCGTAAAAGGTGTGGTAATGGAAAATGGTTACCTGACCGGTGCCGGCATCCCTGAAGATTAACTTGCTGGCGGGGTTCATAGCGCGCCCTCAAATAACATTTTTACGGAGTAGTTGCCAAACCGTATCTGGCTGCTGGCATGTGGTAATAATTTTTCCAGCAGGGGCGCCAGCTGGATCCGCTTTTTTTTACAGGCCTTCAGCAGATCGTTGAAGTACATGATCTCGTCCCGCGCATCCGGCATCAGGTCGCGCATCATAAAAAAGGTGAGCGCATATTGCAGGTTTTGCTGGTCTGCTATTATTTCATCTGTGGTGGGCGCCAGGAAATTTTTCAGCTGATGTGTTTGCCCAATGAGTTTGGCTAAGGTATGTACATTGGCATAGTTGGCCTGCTCCAGGCATTCCAGTATGGCCTGCCGTATAAAGGCCAGCTCCGCCTGTATAGTAAGCCGGAACGCCTTTGTGGCGGCCTGCATAGTTTTTTCCCACTCCGGCTGCGTAAAATCTACAGCCGGCTCTTTGTATGCTTTGGTGATCTCTTCATCAATCAGCTCTACCTTTGATCGTATATCCGCCATGATGGTGACTATTATTAAGGATATCCCTTTATTTTAAAGTGCTTCATGTTACCGGGTGCACCAGGCCCGTTTAATCCCGCTTTTTCTATCTGTCCCTGGTACCGGAAAAGTACCTGTCCTTATCTGCTGCTAACTTACGTACGTTACCAGAAATATCCAATTTGCAGGCCAATACTTTTTTTCGCCTCATTACAGGCTTCGCATACTGCGATCCGGGTTATATAGTGAGGGATATTGCTTTCAGCAGGGTAGGGATGACAGGGTAAAAGGCGGTTCATCCAAATATAAATAAAACCGGCAATAATTTAAGGGTTTAAAAGTAACAGCGCGGGTATGGAAATGCCTGAAATGCAAATGTGCAAATGACGGGTATCCGGTACGGGACCCTTCATTTGCACATTTACATATCTGCACATTATTTTCTAAAATCCACCATGCCATTAAACTGACCGGAGGTAATGGAACGTTTAATATTCTGGCGCAGGTTAGGATCCGCTGTCATACGCAGCTCCGGAGATGCCTGGCGGAAGCTGCCGGTGCTGATGTAGCTGAATATTTTGCTCAGGTGGTCGTCACTGGTGCTGCCCCAGGGAATATTTACATAGTCTTGGGCTGTCTGGTCCGGCGCTATGCCTGAATAATACCCACCCTGGTTGGATGCATTCTTGGTTTCAAAGTTAATGGCATACAGGTCGGCCAGGTAATGCTCCTTGCCGGTGCTGTCATAATCCGAAATGGTGTAGCTGAAAAAGCCTACCGGTTTGCCGTAGGTAGTATCGCCTACCAGTTTTACGGTCATATACGGCTTCAGGTTGTTCAGCGTCAGCTCGCTGGCAGAAGCGGTTTGCCCGCTGGTGATAAAGAATACTTTTTCCAGTGACAGGCCGCCGGTGGTGCCGAATTTAATGGAGGCCGGCAGGCCGGTAGCGGACAGGTTCTGCGTTAGCTTATCGTTATAGGTGTAATTGTACATTACCTTGTTCTGCGCGCCGGACGGCGCTATGGCGTTATCCAGGTATTGCGCGGTAGATACAGCCCCGCCGGTATTATACCGCAGGTCCACGATCAGGTTACTGATATTGGCGGATTTAAATTTGGCAAACAGCTGGTCCAGCACCTGTTTGGTAGGTGTGGCTGCGCCGCTGGTATTGGTTACGCTGGAGTAGGTATAGAACACAAAGTAGCCTACCTGTTTTCCGCTTACGGTATAAACAGTATCAAATAATACCGGGTTTACATTGTAAGAGGAAGGCGTTAGGGTAAGCGTGGCAGTAGTGCTGTTAGCTTTTTTAAAAGTGAAGGAGGTAGCGCCCGTAGGGTTATATACCGCATTGGTTACCTTGGTAGTGTTAGCGCCGCCGTTATCATAAGCAATATTATCGTCGCCGTTAATAGCGGTTATTTCCCAGCCTCTTTGCACGCCCTGCACACCGGCCGGGCTGTTCTTATCTGCATACAGCACCATCAGGTGGCTGGCATTGTTCTGGTCCAGGGCGTAGGTTACTTCCATACCCAGGCTGCCGTTGGTGCCGGCTGCTTTTTCGATCACACCATTCTGCAGCTTATTGGCCAGGGAGCCGGTACGGTCCAGGAAGCTGTAGCGGTCCAGGTTGTTGCCGTTCAGCTTAGGGTAGCTGATCATGGTGCTCAGCAGGTCTTCCGCTTTGGCGTAGGAAGTGCTGAAGGGGTCAATTGTGGGCACCTGGCTGTACCAGTAGTAGGTGGGCAGGCCTTTGGCTGCATTCCGGCCGCCATCAGCATATGTTACCTGCATAATGCGGTACACCAGGTATTTCAGTGAATCCTCGTCAGTACGCGCAGTGCCGTTATTCCCGGAGTTATTATCCCCGGGTGATGTTTTATCTTTTTTACAGGAAAAGAACACACTGCTGCAAAGCAGGCTCATTATTATCATGGGCATTCCGGCCGATAAAAAATGCTTTCTCATTCAAACTTGCATTTAGCTGATTAATAGTTGGCTTACGTTACCACGTTACAATGGTACTGATCTGGTAAATATATAAACGCGAAAAAAGTGCATTTGTGCGAATGGCTCGACGAAAAGCGCAAATTGATCGGTGAAGATTACCATTAATTGCCCTATAATAATACGAATTTCTTTTAATACGGGTGGAAGGTGAAAACCGTTGCCCGGGGAGTAAAGAGTTTGCAGTTTGCAGTTGGCAGTTTGCAGTTGGCAGTCGGGGGCCGGTTACTCATTGTATGAATGATAACCGTTATGCATAATGTTAGTTAACAAACCAGCGGATTAAGCCATGCCGGCCACTAACAGCTAATTCGTGTTTACCTTGTCAAACACCAAATAAAACAATGGTTTCGACTGGCCACCAATCCGCTACGATCCTGACTGCCCACTGCCCACTATTTCCTGCCCACTAATCCGCTACGATCCTGACTGCCAACCGCCAACTGCCAACTATCTAATTCACCGCCGCAATAATAGCCGTAACAGCTACGCCTATACCTAAGCCGCCAATGCCCCAGTACAGCTTATCCAGGAAGCTTTTTTTTCGCGCCTGGTTCACCTGCTTAATAGCATCGCCAATAATAATATTGGTATTATTCAGCTGCGTGGATACATTGTTCAGCGTATCCTTTACAATGCCAATATCACGGCTGGTGCGGTCCAGCGAAGCAATAGAGCTGCGAAATAAAGAATCGAACTGCAGCTTCAGGTTGGTATAATCCTGCTGGCCATTGGCGATCATGCTATCCTGCTGCTGCACCAGCGTTTCGTAGGAGCGCAGGATCTCGCTGCTGTTACCGCCCTTACGGTATTGCTGGTAGGCCGATTGGTAAATGGAAAAGTTACGGCTGTTCATCAGCAGGCTGCTATCGCACTGAATAATAATAGTATCGCCGTTGGTAAGCCGGTAGTTGCTGCTGCCGGTGCAGGTGTTAAAGAATTTGAGCCGGCCCTGCGCAGCGGTGTGCAGCACGGGCAGCAGGCCTGCCAGTAACAGCAGGCAGCATTTGAGGTTAGTTTGCATGGGGTTATGTATTTATTTTATTTCAGGTCTTCGGTAATAATATCATCTGTTGGCTGGTAGTTGCTTAGTGTTTTGATCCGGTCTTTAATACTGTCTATTTTTTCTTTGCTGCGTTCATCCCGTACACGTTTTTCCAGGTCCATCAGCTCTGTTCTGTAGCGGATATCGTTGATCAGGGCTTTTTGCCGGTCCAGGTTAACCTGTATGGAATCCAGGCCGTTGCGGGCGTCCTGCAGCTGCACCATAGCGCTGTCCAGCGTTTTGCGCGCCAGCTCCAGGTTGTGTACCGCCTGTTTTAACCCTGCATTGGAACCAAACAGGTTAAAGCCCAGGTTAATTACAAGCACGGCAATAATAACAAATAACAGAATTTTTGGGGTATTCGTGTTCATGGCAATAGATTGTTGGGGTTATATACTATTTATAACAAATGTAACGCAAAAAATTTAAAGGGGAATGGGGGCCGCCGTTCATAAAAATAACCCCTAACATTGTTTTGAACCATTATTTTTACGGTCTTATCGTTAAAACTAACACGTTATCGTACTATGATGAGTAAAATAATCGCAACTGCCCTGGTGCTGGCTTCTTTGTCGGTTCAGGCGCAAACAGTGGACAAGATCAAAGATCCGGCAGATTGGGTGAACCCTTTAATGGGTACGGCTTCCAAACACAGCTTATCTACCGGTAATACTTATCCGGCCATTGCCTGTCCATGGGGTATGAACTTCTGGATGCCGCAAACCGGCAAAATGGGCGACGGCTGGGCCTATACCTATGATGCTGAAAAGCTGCGCGGTTTTAAACAAACCCACCAGCCCAGCCCCTGGATCAATGACTATGGCCAGTTTGCCATTATGCCCATTACCGGCAAAATAGTTTTTAATGAAGATGAAAGGGCCAGCTGGTTCTCCCACAAGGCAGAAATAGCCCGCCCTTATTATTACAGCGTATACCTGGCCGATCATGATGTGACCACCGAGATCACACCCACGGAAAGGGCCGCCCGCCTGCGTTTCACCTACCCAGCTACGGATAGTGCTTTTGTGGTGGTAGATGCGCTGGACAAAGGCTCCTACATCAAGGTAATTCCCGGTGAAAATAAGATCATTGGCTATACCACCAAGAACAGCGGGGGTGTACCGGCTAACTTTAAGAACTACTTTGTACTGTATTTTGATAAGCCCTTCACCTACCAGGCCACTTTTTCCAATAAAAAGCTGAACACCGGCGACCTGGAAGCAAAGGATAACCATGTAGGCGCTGTAATAGGTTTTAAAACCCGGCAGGGCGAGCAGGTGAATGTGAAAGTAGCATCCTCCTTCATCAGTCCCGAACAGGCAGAGCTGAACCTGCAGCAGGAAATAGGCAACAGCGATTTTGCCGCAATTGAACAAAAGGCCAAAGCCGCCTGGAACAAGGAGCTGGGCCGCCTGGCAGTAGAAGGTGGTACGGTTGATCAGACGCGTACTTTCTATTCCTGCCTGTACCGCGCCATGCTGTTCCCCCGCAAATTCTACGAAACAGATGCTAAAGGACAGATCGTGCACTACAGCCCTTATAATGGCGAGGTGCTGCCCGGCTATATGTTCACCGATAATGGTTTCTGGGATACTTTCCGCTCTGAGTTCCCCTTCTTTACATTAATGTACCCAACTATGGACGGGCACATTATGGAAGGCCTGGTGAACGCCTATAAAGAAAGCGGCTGGTTACCGGAATGGGCCAGCCCCGGTCACCGTGATTGTATGATCGGTTCCAACTCCGCCTCCATTATTGCCGATGCTTACCTGAAAGGCATTAAGAATTTTGATGTGAATACCGCTTACCAGGCTATTTTACATAACACAGAGAACGAAGGACCTTTAACCTCCGTAGGCCGCAAAGGCGTGAAGTATTACAACGAGCTGGGTTATGTGCCTTATGATGTAGACATTAATGAGAACACCGCCCGTACCCTCGAATATGCGTATGACGACTTTACCGTATACCAGCTGGCAAAAGCGCTGAAACGTCCGGCCGAAGAAGTAGCCCGTTTTGCCAAACGCTGCCAGAACTACCGCAATGTTTTTGATCCGGAATCAAAGCTGATGCGCGGCAAGAACAAGGATGGCAAATTCCAGACACCGTTCAATCCCTTCAAATGGGGCGATGCCTTTACAGAAGGTAACAGCTGGCATTACAGCTGGTCTGTATTCCACGATGTACAGGGCCATATGGACCTGATGGGCGGCCGCGATGTATATGCCGGTATGCTGGATTCTGTTTTCAAAATGCGCCCGGTGTTTGATGATAGCTACTACGGTGGCGTAATTCACGAGATCCGTGAAATGCAGATCATGAACATGGGCCAGTATGCGCATGGCAACCAGCCCATTCAGCACATGATATACCTGTACAACTATGCCGGCCAGCCCTGGAAATCACAATACTGGCTGCGCGAGGTAATGAACCGCCTGTACCTGCCTACGCCGGATGGTTACTGCGGGGATGAGGATAACGGTCAAACCTCTGCGTGGTATGTATTTACTGCGCTGGGCTTTTACCCTGTTTGTCCGGGCACACAGCAGTACGTGATAGGCGCACCGCTGTTCAAAAAAGCTACCGTGACAATGGAGAATGGTAAAAAGCTGGTGATCACTGCTCCGCAGAACAATGCAGATAACCGTTATGTGCAGGATGTGAAAGTGAACGGGCAGCCGTACACGAAGAACTGGTTTGAGCATAGCGCACTGCAGCAGGGCGGTACCATTAACTTTACCATGAGCGCTACGCCTAACAAAAGCAGGGGCACTGCTCCGGCTGCAGCGCCTTACTCCTTCTCCCGCGATGAGAAGCTGAAATAATTCTTACTTTTGTAATACTGTTGAGGGTTTGATGAATGGGTACGCTAACACCCATTTATCAAACCCTTAAATATTGCACCACTTAACCGTCTTAAATATTCAGCATGGCAAACCCTTATGTATCACTATTGAGCACGGCATGGCGTTTTGCGCGCCAGGAGCGGAAGAAATATGTACTGGTATATGTCATGTTCCTGTGCGCCAATATTGCCGCTTCTCTTACGCCTTTTATTTTCGGCTGGTTCATTGGACAGGTGCAGCAGGATACGGCCCGGGTATGGCACTATACCCTGCTGTATGCAGGCGGTTATTTCTTACTGAAGCTTACAGAGTGGGCCTTTCACGGACCGGCCCGCGTAATGGAGCGGCAGCTGGCCTTTAACCTGAGCCGCAACTTTTTGCAGGAGCGTTATCACCAGGCATTACACCTGCCGGTAAAATGGCACCAGGATCATCACAGCGGCGCCACCATTAACCGTATCCGTAAGGCATATGAAGCTTTACGGGAGTTTTTTGACCGGGGTTTTATGTATATGCATGCGCTGGCCAAATTCTTTTTCTCCGTAGTGGCCATGCTTTATTTTTCTCCGTTGTATGGCTGTATTGGCATACTGCTGGGCGCTTTCACCATCTGGATCATTTTCCGTTTCGATAAACCTTTCATCCGCACACTGGACCAGGTGAATGAACGGGAGCACGTGGTATCCTCCACTTTGTTCGATAGTTTATCCAATATTATGACGGTGATCACCCTGCGGCTGGAAAAAAGTATGGAAACCGGCCTGCTGAAAAAAGTACAGCATATTGCCAGCCCTTTCCGAAAAAATGTAAAGATTAATGAATGGAAATGGTTTTGTGCAGATATGATGGTAACGCTGATCTACTGCGTAATTGCAGCCGGTTATGTGTACCAGCACTGGGAGCCGGGCAAGGTGTTTTATGTAGCCGGCCTGGTTACATTGCTGGGATATGTAAACCAGTTCACCAGCGTGTTCCATGATATTGCCTGGCAGTACACAGATATTGTTCAGTATAACACCTACGTACAAACGGCCGGTAATATTAAGGAAGCTTACCTGCAGCAGCACCGCCCCGATGCGCCTACGGACCTGCCGGAGAAATGGCAGACCATTCAGATAAAAGAGCTGAGCTTCTCACACCGGGAGCAGTATGATGCGGAACATGCGCCGCAAAGCCTGCACCGTTTGAATATTACTATTGGCCGCGGCAAACGCATTGCGCTGATAGGGGAAAGCGGTAGTGGTAAAAGTACCCTGCTCTCTTTATTAAGAGGCTTGTACAACCCGCAGCCGGGTATGGAATTAACGGTAGATGGTAAGCCATACGGGCTGGATACGATCAATGAAACGGTAACCCTGTTCCCGCAGGAGCCGGAGATCTTTGAAAATACCATTGCCTATAATGTTACGCTGGGCCTGCCTTTTAGCGAGGAAGACATTTTAAGCGTATGCGAAAGCGCACATTTTACAGATGTGATCCGGCAGCTGCCGCAGGGATTGGGATCAGACATCCGTGAAAAAGGCGTGAATCTTTCCGGCGGTCAGAAGCAGCGCCTGGCGCTGGCCCGCGGTATTTTAGCCGCCCGTGAAAGCGAGCTGGTATTGCTGGATGAACCCACCAGCAGTGTGGATCCAAAAACGGAAGCCATGATCTACGATAAGCTGTTCAAAGCATTTGCAGATAAAGCCCTTATATCCTCCATGCACCGCCTGCACCTGCTGGGGCAGTTTGATTATGTATATATTTTACGGCAGGGGCATATTGTAGATGAAGGTACCTTTGAACATTTGCGGGATAACAGCCCCATTTTCCAGGAGCTTTGGAAACACCAGAAAGATACTATTGGCAAACATTACCAGTAACCGAACTTTTGGGCATAACATTGGTTTTAATAGCGGTGAAAGGGAGTTGTGCTTTACCTTTCACCCTTCACTTTTTACAAAAAGTATAACTATGATGATCCGCGTTCTGGTATTTATCACGTTCATTGCATGTATATATAGCTGCGCCAGCTCACCATACAGGGCTACGAATAAAGTGCATAAACAGCAGGTAAAAGCTTTTTCAAAAGTATTACGCCAGCTTCCGGCGCCGGTGTATATTGATTCCGTGCAGAATGTTACCTGGTGGGCTGGTACAACCAACTTTAGTATCCGCAAACCTAATTACGTGATCATTCATCATACCGCGCAAAACAGCTGTGATCAAACATTGCGCACTTTTACTATGCCCAGCACACAGGTTAGCGCGCACTATGTAATTTGCAGGGATGGGGTAGTGCATCAAATGTTAAATGATTACCTGCGCGCCTGGCATGCCGGCGCAGCCAAATGGGGCAGCCTTACGGATGTTAACTCATCTTCCATAGGTATAGAAGTAGATAATAATGGTTCTGAGCCCTTTCCCCCGCAGCAGATCCGCAGCCTGATGATCTTACTGGATACGCTGCGGCACCGGTATACGATCCCTGCTGCGAATATTATTGGCCATGGCGATATTGCTCCCGGCCGTAAGGTGGATCCCAGCGCGTATTTTCCCTGGCAGCAGCTGGCTGAAAAAGGTTTTGGCCTTTGGTATGGGGATACGGCAAACATTGTAGTGCCGGATAATTTCAATAACCTGCAGGGGCTGCGCATTATAGGTTATAATGTAAAAGACAGTGTGGCGGCCATAAGCGCATTTAAGCGGCATTGGATCCCGGCTGATTCCCTGACACGGGATACCTTAAGCATGGGTGAAAGAAAGATCCTGTATAGTATTATGGAGCAGAGCCAATAAAAGGTTATATTTATGATGTAAGCCCTACCCCTTATGTTAAGACACTATTATCCGGCCGTACCCTCAGGCCGTTCCGCACAGGAAGCTGTTGGCACCGCAGGTGCGCAGCGCAAAGCAGTTGCATTTACACCCGAGCAACATAATAATGCAAATTTAGTGAAAGCATCTCCTGCAGGACCGTTGCCATTGCAATTTATACCACAGTTAAAACAGGGATCGCGTGAGCAATTGCCGGGCCGTTTTACCTTACCAGGCGGCCAGGTAATACAGCGTAAAATAGGCGCTGAAATAGAGGTAAAAGGGCAATTGACCTATACCAGCCCGGAAAACTTTGCCCAGGGAACCAGTGTAGCTGTTATGCAGGTGAACGGCCAGCCAACGGAAATTCACCTGGAACATCCTAAGAAACTGGACGATACCAACGGGGTAGCTACGCTGGAATTTGCTACCGGTAAATATAATCAGCCCGATGTTGCGTTAAACTCTCCCCTGGCGGAAGGTGCCAGGGAGATCAGCAATGCAGCAGGCGCCCTAACACTAGGCCAGACGGTACCACTCACTAACATACAGGGGATTGTTTTAACAGAAGACGGTGTTAAGATGAATGAAGGCGCAGGGCCGCAGGTAACCATCAATCAAAAAATGGGATCCTTCCAGGTAAATGTTTCCCCTACAAAAGAAAGTGCTATTAACCTGCATGAATACCTGGATGTGAACCAGGGCGTATCCCAAAACTCTGAAAGCCACCAGTATTATGTAGATAAGCGAAGGGATGTGCAGCCGAGGGATATGGCCGTTCTTTTCACCAATGAGGTATACAAAATGATAGTGGAAATTATTGAGAGATCAGTGAAAGCACCTACCTCCATGCCGCCTTACCTGAAGGCCGCCATCCGCACCATGGCAGATATAGCTACCGTACACTTTGGCAGAATAGAGGAATCCTTTGGTATAGACGGTGTAGATACTACTCTTGAAAAGAACCGGTTCCCGGCAAATACCCGTACAGATATTGAAGCCTTATGGCGGCAAACATTAAAGGACGAAACAGTAGCAGCCTGGATAAGTGGTAAGAATATGGACCAGGAGCTGTTCGGTGGATTTAGGGAGGCATTACCGCAAGCGCTGAAAGGTAAATTGCGGCGTGAGAAAAGGATCGATACATACTCAGATGAAGTCCGTGCAGCCGAATTAGAAAAACAGCAAAATATACTCATGCGCAAGTTTATGTCAGATATGAATAATAAAGTGCTGGAAGGTGAGCTGGTGGAAATCGGTAAACAATTAGCTGCATTGAAAGTAACGGATGTAAAAGTAACGGATAAGAGCGATGAAATGATAAAAGAAACGCTGCTTTCATTGGATGGCTTGTTAAGCAGGCAGCTGTTACTGGTTGCACCGCGTAAAAAAGAGGATGAACGGCGTAATACACCAGCGCTGCTTCCCAAAGAACGAACAGACACCACTTATGTAGATATAGATGAGGAAGCGCCGGCCGGCGTAAAAGAAGTGAGGGAGCCTTTCCGGTTTGGCGACCTGAGCTTTGGCGCCTGGAAAGATGCCATCATTTTTTATGAAGCAGAATTAAAAAAGGCCGGCGTACGGTATTAATGTAGATATTTCTATTTAGTCCATAGTATTTGTAGAATAATAAATTATTATTTACTACTTTTGGGCCGGGAAACTAAATCCAGGCCATAAAATGACGACTGACACGGTATATACCGGCAGGGGCTTATACCCTGTGCTTTACTGTAGCCAACATTACACTTATATTTCAGGCGCCTTCATTCATCGCTGTATGCCCTGTCAGGGCTGGTGTTAACAATACGCATATAATCTATCTGATCTGATACAGGCGCTACAGGCGCTTTTGCGGTCATCGCCGTAACACAATTCCTATTGTCGTGAACAATCAATTAAAACCAGTTTCATCATGAAATTTTTACACACCATCGTATTGTTGTCCGTGCTGCTGTTAGTACAGCAGGCCGGTTACGGGCAGGATACAAAGATCACAGGGGTGGTCACTTTTAAAGCGGATGCGCAGCGCGTGCCCGGCGCCGTAGTTACGGTAAAGGGCAGCAGCAAAGGCACACAAACAGATGCGGATGGCAAATATTCCATCTCCGCTAAGGCAAATGATACGTTGCACTTTTCCTACATTGGTTATACCGGTGTGGATATAGCAGTTAATGATACACGCGTGATTAACGTAGCGCTGGAAAGTTCAGAAAGCCGTTTGCAGGAAGTAGTGGTAACGGCCCTGGGCATTTCCCGCGAAAAAAGATCGCTGGGGTATGCCGTACAGGAGCTGAAATCCCGCGATATTACCGAAGCACGTGAAACCAATTTAGTGAATGCGCTGTCCGGCAAAATAGCCGGCGTAAATATCACCAACAGCCAGGGCGACCTGGGCTCCTCCCGTATCGTGATCCGTGGCGAAACCTCTATTGCAGGGAATAACCAGCCTTTGTTTGTGCTGGATGGTATTCCCATAGATAATAGCCAGCTGGGTGTTGGTATTGCTACTGCCCGCGATTTCCCCAATGCTATTTCCGACCTGAACCCGGATGATATTGAATCCATAAGCGTGCTGAAAGGCCCTAATGCAGCGGCTTTGTACGGCTCCCGGGCAGCAAATGGCGTGCTGGTGTTAAAAACCAAAACCGGCCGCGGTGCAAAGGGTTTGGGTATTACCGTTAATTCAAGCGCTACTATGCAAACGCTGCTTACCTTACCTAAATACCAGAATTCTTATGGCCAGGGCTCCGGCGGGCAGTTTGATTATGTAGATGGTAAAGGAGGTGGTATTAACGATGGGGTGGATGAAAGCTGGGGACCCGCGCTGGACGGGCGCCTCATCCGCCAGTTCTTTTCGAAGGGCCAGCCTGCGCCCTGGGTAGCGCATCCTGATAATGTGCGCGACTTTTATGAAACCGGTTATACGCTGAACAATGGTTTATCTGTTGCCGGTACCAATGATAAGCTGGATTACCGGTTCTCTTATAACAATACCAAACAAACCGGCCTGTTACCCAATACCGGCATTACCCGCAACTCCTTTACCTTTAACAGCACTTACCGCATAGCGCCCAAGCTTACACTAAGCACTTATGGCAGCTACATTCGCGGTAATGCAGATAACCTGCCGGGCGTAGATGGCAGACGCTCCAACAGCGTTACGCTGCAATTCATCTGGTTTGGCCGCCAGGTAGATACAAAGCTGCTGCGCAACTATAAAGACGCCAACGGCAATGATTATAACTGGAACCACAGCTACTACAGCAATCCCTACTGGATCCAGTATGAAAATACAGTGGCGCAGAACCGTAACCGTTTCTTTGGCAATGCGCGCCTCTCTTACCAGGTGCTGGATTGGTTAACCGCCAACCTGCGCGTAGGTACAGATTATTATAACGACCGCCGTAAGTACAAGGTGGCTTATGGTTCCAACGGTACGCCCTATGGCTCTTATACGGAAGATGCTTATGCGGTAACAGAAACCAACTCAGAATTTACCCTGAATGCCAACAAAAAGCTGAGCAAGGACTTTAACCTGGATGTGCTGGCAGGTGGTAACGTGCGTACCAACCAGCTGGAAAATAACTACCAGCAGGCGCCGCGCCTGGCCGTGAAAGATGTGTACACGCTCAATAACTCCCGCGATCCGGTGATCTCCACCAACAATTTTTCAAAGCTGCGGGTATATAGCCTGTTCTCCTCTGCCCAGCTGGGTTTCCGGGACTATGCGTTCTTAAACCTTACGGCGCGTAACGACTGGTCATCTACCTTACCCAAAGGCAACAACTCTTACTTTTACCCTTCGGTAAATGCCAGCCTGGTGCTGAGCGAAGCATTGCACATTCAAAGTAATGTGCTTTCCCTGCTGAAGGTTCGCGGTGGATGGGCGCAGGTAGGTAAGGATACAGACCCTTACCAGCTGATCAACACTTATCCGTTCAACCAGCCTTTTGATAACAATCCTTTATTAACGGTATCTGATAAATTCCTGAAGGATGACCTGAAGCCGGAGATCACCACTGCTACAGAAGTAGGTGCGGAAATAGGCCTGTTCAAAGACCGTGCACGGCTGGATGTTACGTACTACAACTCCAATAGCTCAAACCAGATATTGCTGGCAGATGTAAGCCCCACCACGGGTTACCTGAAAAAGCTGCTGAATGCCGGTAAGATCAATAACCACGGGATAGAAGTAACCCTGGGTTTAACGCCGGTTAGCACAGCATCCGGTTTTCGTTGGGACGTGAACGTGAATTATTCCAGGAACGTAAGCAAGGTGGTGGAGCTGGATAAAGATGGTTTCCTGAATGATTATGTGCTGGGAAGCAGCGGCAACATACAGGTGCTGGCCAGCAAGGGACAGCGTTATGGTGCTTTGTTCGGCAAGGCTTTCCTGCGTAATGACCAGGGCGAGATCCTGGTGAATGCCGACGGCTCACCTGCCATTGATCCCAATAAAAAAATACTGGGTTATTATACGCCCAAATGGATCGGCAGCATCAATAACGTACTCTCCTACAAAGGCGTTAGCATCAGCTTTTTGATCGATACCAAGCAAGGCGGCTCCATTTGGTCCGGTACCAACTATACCGGCATTTATACCGGTGTGCTGGCCGAAAGCCTGCCTGGCCGCGATGCGGAACACGGCGGCCTGCCCTATTACTACCCGGGTAATGATAAAAAGGCTACACCCGTGCAGCTGGCAGATCATAATACCGGCGCGCCGGGCGGTGCTACCGTATATCATGATGGTATGATCTTCAACGGGAAAACTGCTGATGGTAAGCAGAACACAACCATCCTGCCTGCACAATCCTATTACAAAGCGGTATACAACAGCAGCCTGAATGAAAGCAGCGTGTACGATGCCTCCTTTATTAAGCTGCGTGAAGTAAGGATCGGTTATACCTTCCCCCATGAGTGGCTCCGTGGCCTGCGTTTTCAGGACCTGAATATTACGCTCACCGGCCGTAACCTCTGGATCATCGACAAGAAAGTGCCCAACATTGACCCGGAAACCGCTTTCAATACTGGTAACGGGCAGGGTCTGGAAACCTTGCAGATCCCTACGGCACGCAGCTTTGGTATTAACCTGAGAGCATCCTTTTAATTGTGAACGCGAAACTAACTAACATGAAAAAGTTAAAATTCATATATACATTATGGTTAGCACTGCCGCTGGTAGCTGTTATAAGCGGCTGCCAGAAACAGCTGGACCGCATTAACCAAAACCCGAATGAACCCCGTGTTGTGCAGCCGGATTACCTGCTGAGCAACGGTATTAAAGCCAATGTGGATACTTACTGGGGTAATGAAGCTGCCATGGAAGCAGCCCTGCTGTACGTACAGTACTGGTCCAAGATCCAGTATACAGATCCTGACCGTTATATACCGGCAGCAGCCAACATTCAAACGGTGTGGAGCAACTTTTATGCGCAGGGTATAGAAGATTTTACGACCCTGGTACAGCTGGGCGATAGCTTGCCCAATCCCAACTACAAAGCCGTAGGCCTTATTATGCGGGCCTGGCTGTTCCAGAATGTAACCGACCTGTTTGGCAGCGTGCCTTACTCACAGGCCGCTAATATCCGGCAATACCTTACACCTAAGTATGATGAGCAGAAGGATATTTACACCGGCATACTGGCCGAGCTGAAAACCGCTTCGCAGCTGATAGACGAAACCGGCAATCCCATACAGGGCGATATTTTGCTGGCGGGAAATATGCGCTTATGGAAAAAGTTTGCCAACAGCCTGCGTCTGCGCATTGCCATCCGCATTGCCGACAGGCTGCCGGAGGTATCCAAGGCCGTATTCGCAGAAGCAGGTGCAGATGCTGCTTTACTGGTGGCAGATAATAAGGAGAACATACAGCTCAATTACAAAGCATCGCCCAACCAGAACCCGGTAGGCCGCAACCGCGAAACCCGGAACGACTACCGCATCAGTAAAACGATCGTTGATAAGCTGAAGGCGCTTAACGATCCGCGCTTAACCATTTATGCAGATAAGGCTAAAGATACCAGCGTACACGATCTTATTGGCGTAACCAATGGCCTGCCGGTAGATTCCGCTGCCCGCCTGGGTTTTGACAGAACCTCTGATGTGGGGCCTGTATTTAAAGCCAGCGATGCACCTGCAGTATTGTTTAGCTATGCAGAGCTATTGTTTATACAGGCAGAAGCTGCGCAAAGAGGCTGGTTAAGCGGCAGTGCAGCTACTTATTACAACCAGGCAGTTACCGCTTCATTAAAACAATATGGTGTAACAGATTCACTGGTGACTAAATATTTAGCGCAGCCTGCAGTGGTGTATAATGCTAACAACTATAAGCAATCCATTGGAGATCAAAAATGGCTGGCCCTGTTTGGGAATGGACTGGAAGCCTTTGCAGAATGGCGCCGCCTGGATTATCCGCAGCTTAAACCGGCTTATTCCGGTGTGCTGCAGGGTAAGATTCCCTTACGTTTAACTTATCCCTCTACAGAGCAGGCCGTGAACCGGGTAAATTATAAAACAGCCGTAGCTACGCAGGGCGCTGATGTGTTAACGACTAAGTTGTGGTTTGATGCGTTTTAACGCGTGACGCTGAATGCTGAACGCTTAAGGCTTAGTATTAAATGTTGAACGCTGAACGCAGATTGCAGGAAAGTATTGCAATGGCGTTCAGCGTTCGGCGTTTAGCATCCGGCGTTTTAAAGTCTTCGCTGAAAAAGTACCGGGTACAGCTTCTCTAATTCTTTCTGATGCTGCGGATCTATCTTATGAAATTCCTGTGAAAATTTTTCCCGGGCAATATGATCTTTCACAGAATCCTGTACCCGCACAACCGCATCCATTAAATTTCCGCGGGCGCCCATCATCACAGTACCCTGGTATTTAAAACGCAGGTAAGCCGGTAGCTTGCCATTGCTTTTATAACAATCTGTCCAGTAGGCTGTCAGCGCGCTGTCAAATGAGTGTTGTCCCCTCGGCACGGCCTGGTCATTAACTTTAATGTTTACCATAGAATCTACTACAATAAATTGTGTGTCAGGCACTGCGGGTGTATCGCCCAGGTCGGGTACGGCCGTAACAGCGCGGGCACTGGTGTCTGTAGCCTGGGTAACATTTTTATTGGGCGTAGATTGCGTACAGGCAGTAAATAGCAGACCTGCGCAAAAGGTGAAGATCACCTGTCGTGAAGTCAGAAAAAACATAAGCAATTCCAATTTGAACCACCCTGATCCTGCAATATTGATGCCTTAATATGCGGTATTATCCCACAGGCGTTCTGCCGCCGTCTACGGAAATATTTGTTCCTGTAATATAGCTGGCGCTGGGAGACGCCAGGAAAGCCACCAGGGCGGCTACTTCCTCCGGTTGCCCGAAACGTTTCATGGGTATTTCTGCCAGCCACTCCTGTTCAATATCTGCCTCGGGCACATTGCGTGCTTCTGCGCTGGCGCTGATAACAGAGCGCAGGCGGGCAGTAGCGGTAGCGCCGGGTAATACATTATTTACGGTAATGCCATAGGGCGCCAGCTCACCGGCCATGGTTTTAGCCCAGGCTGCCACAGCCCAGCGGGTCGTATTGGATACGCCTAAATTTTTCAGCGGGGTTTTTACAGAAGTGGAAATAATATTAATGATGCGGCCGTAACCGGCTGCCGTCATACCGGGTATCACCGCCTGTGACAGGATGTGATTGCATACCAGGTGCTGGTTATATGCTTCTGTAAAGGCATGCGCCTTGGCGTCCAGGATGGGGCCGGGTGCAGGGCCGCCGGTATTGTTAACTAAAATATGAATGGTGCGGGTTTCTGTAAGGGAAGTGATCACCTGCTCCACCCAGGAAGGATCCCGGAAATCAGCTACTACAAAATGATGTTGCTGTTGTGCATCGGTGTTCAGCAACGCCTTTGCTTTTTTTAGCCGGGCTTCTGTTTTTGAGATCAGGATGCATTCTGCACCGGCAGCAGCCAGCTCCTTTGCAGCGGCCAGTCCTATACCTTGTGAGCTACCGCATATGAGCGCGGTTTTCCCTTTTAATGAAAGTTCCATGGTTCCCCGTAATTTAATTAACAATGAAGAATTAAACGGATAGTAATTGTAAATCAATGCAATATCCTGATTAATTCTTCATTGTTAACTTACATTTTATACACGTACATAAATACGCTTACGGTCCAGTATTTTTCCTACGCTCCAGCAAAACAGCATGTAGGTCAGCGCAAACAGCAATGAGCCTACTTTGCCCGGTGCAATGGGCTGGAAAATATGATCGTTTATCCAGGTATATACGGAAACACCGCCGGTGTGGATGAAATACAGGAATATCACCACCACTTCAGACAGCAGGTACAGGAACAGCGGGTTCTTGCCAAACACTGTAAAGAAGCCAGTCCAGCCGGTTTGTTGTTTGAAATCTATTACAAAGATCAGCAGGGATAGCAGCAGCAGATCAATGCCCACGGTGAACAGCACATAAGAGCTGGTCCAGATCTTTTTATTGATAGGAAATGCAAGGTTCCATATCTGTGCAGCAATGATCAGCGCCACACCTGCTACAATAAGCCGGGTAAGGCCTTTTTGTGTTTTGCCCTGCTGCTGTACAAAAAGCCCGGTATAATAACCTGCTATCACATTTACAATGGCTGGCAGGGTGCTTAAAATGCCTTCAGGGTCAAAAGGAAAACCTTCGCCTTTGTACAGGTGACGATCGCCCATGATAAAACGGTCAAAAGTCAGCACTGCATTGCCATGCAAGCTGTATTGATCCCCCGGCTGGCCAAACAGCCAAAGGATCAGCCAGTATCCTAATAAGAGCACGGCGGATAAGGCCCAGACACCTTTCTTAGGCAGAAAATAGATCATGAGCGAGGCCAGGCCATAACACAGGGCTATACGCTGTAACACGCCCAGTATGCGGGTATCGCCAATGGGAATAAATTCCCAGCCACCGTCAGCAGCATGGCGTACAAAAGGCAGCCAGTACATCAGGAACCCTAATAAGAAAATAAGGAACGTACGGCGTAATATTTTACCCAGCACTGCGCTGGTGCCCAGCTGCTCGTATTTGCGCATGCTAAAGCTCATCGCATTACCAACGGCAAACAGGAAGGAAGGGAATACCAGGTCGGTAGGCGTACAGCCATGCCAGTGAGCATGAAGGAGCGGTGCAAAAGTATCTTCGGTGCCCGGCGTATTTACAATGATCATGAAACATACGGTCATACCCCGGAATACATCCAGCGGCAGGAATCTTTGTGGTGCTGACGACATAAGGTGAAGGAATTAATTCTGAATAATACGTAAAAAACGCTGTTTTTCCTACATTGTGGCAAATGTCCAAACCAGTCAACCAGAAAGTTACCATCGCAGATATAGCCCGGGAGCTTAATCTTACCGGCGCCACGGTATCGCGGGCGCTGAATAACCGTAAAGGCACCAGTGAGGATACCCGCAAGCTGGTACAGGCAGCTGCCGCGCGCATGAACTATCACCGCGACCGTATTGCTTATTCCCTGCGGGCGGGCCGTACCAATATTATTGGAGTGATCATTCCCAGCGCGGAGATCAACTTTTTTGGCTCCGTGATACATGGTATTGAGAACATGGCTAACAAGCATGGCTATAATGTGCTCATCTACCAATCCAATGAGCAGCCGGAGTTTGAACAAAAAGGCATCACCACCTTCCTGGGTACGCGGGTGGATGGCATCCTGGCTTCCATTGCCAAGGAAACCACCAACTTTAAACACTACCTGGAAATAAAGGAAAGAGGGCTGCCCCTGGTATTTTTTGACCGGGCCAATGATACCCTGAATATTCCATCGGTAGTGGTGGATGATTTCAAGGGCGCGTACTATGCCACAGAACACCTGGTGCACCAGGGCTACCGCCGTATTGCGCACATTGCCGGGCAGCAGCACTTAAAAATATTCCGCGACCGGCTGGAAGGTTACAAGGCAGCACTGATTACCAACCACCTGCCGGTAGATGATTCCCTGATCTTTAATGGTAATGTATCTATAGAGGCCGGCCGCCAGGCCATCAGCCATTTCTTAACACAGGCCACGTCGCCTGATGCTGTTTTTGCCGTGGAAGATTTCTCCGCCCTGGGCGCTATTAAAGAGCTGAAGGACCGGCAGATCTCCATTCCCCAGGATTTTGGTGTGGTGGGTTTTGCCAATGAATCTTTTGGAGAACATATTACCCCCAGCTTAAGCAGCATAGACCAGCAAACCGTGCAAATGGGCAAGGAAGCTTTTAAGCTGCTGTTAGAGCTGATCGAAGAAGGAGGGGAGCCGGTAAAGCATCATACTAAATCCCGGATCATACTGGAGCCGGTACCGGTATTCAGGCAATCCAGCCAGCGCAAATAGGATTACGAATTGGGATTGCCCGGCAAATTCAGCTCTCCAGTTCTTTCATCATAGCTTTAATAAATCCGGCCTTATCCTTTTTTACCTCTTTCAGCAACGCTTTTCTGTCTTCCGGTATGGAAAAGTATTTTTCAGCCCATAGATTCACTTCAACCATTACGGGCAGCAGGTCAATCCCCTTTTGGGTTAGCTTGTAGAGCACTTTGGCTTTACTATCCGGGTGCGGTAGTTTTTTGATGATCTTATTTTCTTCCAGCGCCTGTAGCCGGGCCGCTAAAATATTGGTAGCTATTCCTTCCGGCGCCTTTAAAAAGTCCCCATAAGTGCATGCTTTTGCAGTCATTAGATCCCTGATAATCAACAATGACCACTTATCTCCCCATACGTCAAGGGAGCAGCTCACCGGACAATCCGACCTCTTTTTTGTAACAGGCATAAAAATATTTATTTAAATCACTTGCATTTTGAAAGTAAATACTATATTTACACTTGCAAAATGCAAGTAAAGTTACAAAACAACACAAAATGAAACAAACAATTCTGGTAACAGGAGCTTCTTCAGGTTTTGGCCTTCTGATGGCCAATGAGCTCCACAAAAGCGGCCACCATGTAATTGGCACCAGCCGTAACCCGGATAAATATAAAGGCAGCCTGCCTTTTAAATTATTAGCGTTGGATATTGCCGACGATCATTCAATTGCATCTTTCAGTAAGCAGCTGTTCAGCCAGATCAGCCCGCTGGATGTGCTGATAAACAATGCAGGGTATTTAGTAACAGGACTTGCCGAAGAAACCTCTATTGAATTAGGACGGCAGCAGCTGGAAACAAACTTTTGGGGAACGGTTAAGCTCACAAATGAGCTGTTGCCTTATTTCCGGAAGCAGAGGCAGGGGAAAATAATTACCATTGGTTCTATAGTAGGTTTGATCGGGCTTCCAAATATTGCTTACTACTCAGCTTCTAAACATGCCCTGGAAGGGTATTTCAAATCACTTCGATTTGAATTGGATCAATTTAACATCAAAGTAAGTATGGTTGAACCCATGGGTTTTAAAACTAACATTGGAGAAAATGCAGTTGCATCAAATGGGAAAATAGATGATTATGATATCTTCCGGCAAAGGGTTGCCGCGTTCACAAAAAGGGAATTCGATAAAGCAGCGGGGCCCGGGCCAGTTGTAGATACCGTATTGAGGATTGTAAATGAAAAAGCTCCAAAATTCAGCTCTCCGGTAGGCAAAGGCTCATCACTTATTCTTACGTTACAACGTTTTGCATATAGCGTTTTTGAAAGCTCGATTTTAAAAAGGGTGAATAAAGCATAAAGATCTATATAGGAGGGATGTATTACCCGAAAAAATTAAAACATGAAAGCATTCATAATTGACCATTATAAAAGTAAGGATGGCGGGCGGATTACTGAAATGCCTGAGCCGGAGCTGCATGACGAAGAGGTATTGGTAAAGGTGCGCGCTGCCGGCGTCAATCTTTTAGATGCAAAGATCAGGGACGGCGAATTCAAACTTATATTGCCTTATCGCTTGCCGCTCATTTTGGGTAATGATGTAGCGGGAGTCATAGTCCGGGCCGGATCCCGTGTGCAAGGGTTTAAGGTTGGCGACGAGGTGTATGCACGGCCGGATAAGGACAGGATCGGAACTTTCGCAGAGTTTATAGCGGTGAATGAAGCTGACCTGGCGATTAAACCGTTAGCGCTGACCATGGAAGAAGCGGCTGCTGTTCCGCTGGTGGCCCTTACCGCCTGGCAAGCGCTGGTTGAAATAGCAGATCTGAAGAAAGGACAAAAAGTGTTCATCCAGGCAGGATCTGGTGGCGTAGGAACCATTGCCATTCAATTGGCTAAGCATTTAGGCGCCATCGTAGCAACAACAACAAGCGCTGCTAATATTGATTGGGTGAAACAGCTAGGCGCCGATATTGTCATCGACTACAAGAAAGAAGATTTTGAAGCAAAGCTGCAGAATTACGATGTGGTTTTGAATAGCCAGGATGCTAAGACGCTCGAAAAATCGCTGCGCGTGTTAAAGCCGGGCGGAAAGCTCATTTCCATATCCGGCCCTCCTGATCCCGTTTTTGCGAAAGAGATCGGAGCGGGTGGCTCGTGAAACTGGTAATGTCCATATTGAGCTACCGGATCCGGAAAAAGGCAAAGGGTCATGGCCTGAGCTATTCATTTCTATTTATGAGAGCAAGCGGCAGCCAGCTAAAAGAGATCACTTCGCTGATCAATTCCGGGATCATCCGCCCGGTTATGGATAAGGTCTTTCCGTTCGAATCAACCAGGGAGGCTATAGCCTATGTAGAAAATGGCCGTGCAAAGGGCAAGGTCGTCGTCAAGGTTAGCTAAGATGAGTTATCGTCACAAATGAATATGGTTGTCTGATCAAAACAACATCTCCCGCTTTATTCCTTCCGTTAAAAAAATAAAAAATTCATTTTGCTAATTCAACGTAATCGATTACTTTTATTTTCCTAATCAATTACCGCAAGCCTTTATGGTCATAACGTAATCGATTACGTAAAAATCAAGAACTGACCATAAATAATTCTACATGTCCGTACAAGAAATTGAACCGTTTATTGAAAGATCAGCCAGTCCGGCAGCAACCCTGCAAGCGTTTTGTGAAGCCAATTTCAATGCAGCACCCCTGGTGATACGCGCCGCCGGCCGTATTAATCTTATTGGTGAGCATACGGACTATAACAACGGCTTTGTGCTGCCGGCAGCCATTGACAAAGCCATTTACCTGGGCATTATTAAAAGGAACGATCGGCAGCTGCGCTTTCATGCACTGGACCTGGATGATCATTACACCGGCAGCCTGGATAGCCTGCAGCCTTCCTCCAAACACTGGCCTGATTATTTACTGGGTGTAGTGCAGCAGCTGCAGCAAAAAGGTTATCCTATACAGGGATTTGAGTGCGCCTTTGGCGGCAATATTCCGCAGGGAGCCGGCCTTTCATCATCCGCTGCGCTGGAATGCGCCGTGCTGTTTGCTCTGAACCAATTGTTTGAGCTGAATATCTCCAAAATGGATATGGCCCGTTTAGCACAAGCTGCAGAAAATAATTTTGTAGGCGTGCGCTGCGGTATCATGGATCAGTTTGCGAGCATTTTTGGAAAGCGCCAGCACCTTATAAAGCTGGACTGTGGCTCGCTGGAGCATGAATATATTCCTTTCCGTTTTGATGATGTGAAGCTGGTGCTGCTGGATACCCAGGTGAAACATTCCCTGGCATCCTCCGAATACAATACCCGCCGGGCAGAATGTGAGCAGGGCGTAAAGCTGGTAAGCCGCCACCATCCGGAAGTAAGCAGCCTGCGGCAGGTAAGCATGGATATGCTGGATGCATATGTAAAACCTTTTAACACGGTTACGTATAACCGTTGCCGGTATGTGGTAGAAGAAATACAGCGTTTACAGGATGCCTGCGCAGACCTGATCAAAGATGACCTCTCAGCTTTTGGACAGCGCATGTTTGCTACGCACGAAGGACTGGATAAGTTATATGATGTTAGCTGTGCAGAGCTGAACTGGCTGGCTGAAATGGCCTCCGGCGAATCCGGTGTGCTGGGCGCACGTATGATGGGCGGCGGTTTCGGCGGCTGCACTATTAATATAGTACAAACCCATGCGGTGGAAGATTTTATTGCAAAGGCAGGTCAGGGATACCAGCAGCAGTTCAACATTCCGTTAAAAGCCTACGTAACCAGTATTGAAGATGGTTGCCGGGTGATGGCATAATTACCGGCATTGATACTCAGCTATAAAAATGCAAATTTACAAGGGGTGGCACACCAGTACGGTGTGCCACATTTTTTAGAACATCAGTTCTGCGCCGCCAAAGTAGTTCCTGCCCGGCGCAGGGTTATAATAACGCTTGCCTACAGCATTCAGATCATTCCCCAGGCTGTAAGACTGGTTCAGCAAATTATCTGCCCCCACGTATACGGATATACGGCATTTGCCGGCATGTGGTATTTGCCAGCCGGCCTTGCATTGCACCAGGTTGTAGGAGCGGGCAAAAGCGGTATTGGCATCATCCAGCGGTAAGCGGTCTGTGAAATTATGCTGGCCAAAAACATAGATGCCGGCCGGCAGCTGCACCAGCAGGCTGTTAACCGCCACCTGTTTGGGGACGCCGGTCAGCTGGTTACCGGAGAAATCCTGCCCGGCACTTTTGTAATCGCTAAAACGGAAATGGCTATACGTATAGCTGCTTTGCCATTGCAGTCCTCTTAATACTCCCTGCTGCCGCGGGGCCAGGATCCATAACATGCCCTGCGCTTCTACCCCTGTTTGATGGGTGCCGCCTGCATTGGTAAAAAACTCTGTGCCATCATCATGCAGGTTGCGCACAATGGCATTTTGCAGGCGGTAGTAATATACAGAGGCGTCTATCCAAAAGCGGTTACGGTTGCCGCTCATACGCAGGCCTATTTCATGGTTCCAGCCATTCTCTGCCTGCAGGGCGGTATTAATAATATTATCGGAGGCGCGCACTTCTGCAATAGCGGGGGTAGAGTAGCCGCGGCTAACCGTAACACGGGCCGCCAGCGCCTGCGTGATCAGGTAGGAGAGGGAAAAGCGCGGCATCCATTGTGCATTGAATTTACGGGTGCTGTCGCCTTTAGCGCCGTCATTAAAATTATAACGGAAAGAGTTCAGGCTTACGGCTGCTTCCCAGATCCATTTTTCATGCAGGCGTACACTCAGGCTGGTGAAATAAAAGTGCTGCTGCGCTCTGAGCTTGTCCGCCGCCTGTACCGTATCCCGTTTGCCGCCACGGTTGCCATAGTTCACAATATCGGAGCTGGTAACCTGCCATTCCAGGCCGGTATTCCAGTTTACCAGCAGATCCGTTCCTGTTATCCGTTTATCATGCAGGGAAATGTAGGTGCGTGCGCCCGCCGTATTTTCATCCCGCGCTTCATAATTGGTAATGAAAGGATTTTCAAAATGTGTGTTGGCGCCAAAAACAGTGATCACATGCTGCCAGCTGTTACTAAGGTTAGCTTCATGCACCAGCCCGCCCTGTAAGGTACGGTTGTATATGGCGGCTTTTTGATCAACAGCGCCTGGCAGGGTGGGGGTGGCCGGCCGTGCTGCGCGGGGATTGTTTAATGCCTGCGCTGCTGTAAGTCCGCCAGGTGTGCGGTAAGAGAGGTCGCTGTAAAAAGCCAGCAGCTTTAATTTATTTTTTTCATTATACTGCCACTGCTGGGCAGTTTGCAGGTAATATCTTTTAGATGCGCTGTTGCTGCGGTAACCATCTGCGCGCTGGTAACCCTGGTACAGGCTTAGCTGGTAATTGCCAAATTGCTGCTGCCAGCCTGCTTTTTCATGGAACAGCCCATAGGCGCCGCCCTGCACGGCTGCCCGTAAATGCATACTGTCGGCGCCCAGGCCCATGGGGTGCAGTAATATCACACCACCGGAGTTGGCGCCGAACAGGCTGCCATCCGGCCCTTTCAATATCTCTGCGCTTTGTATGCTGCCCGGGTCTGCCAGGTTCAGGTAAGTGTTGCCACCGGCATCGGTAAGCGGCATTTCATCCATATATATTTTCACATTACGGATGCCGAAGGGAGAGCGCAGCAGGCTGCCTCTTACAGAAAGACGGTAGCTGCCGGGCGACCGTTCTTCCATTCGTACCCCCGGAACCGTATTCATGGCTGGCAGCAGCGTAGCGCCGGGCTGCAGCTGAAATTGCTTGCTGGTAATAACGCTGGTGGAAGTAGGTACCTGTAAAAGTGTTTGTTTACGTAAATAGGCCTCCACTACAATTTCATGAAGCTGACGCGTGGTATCCGTATCCTGCGCTGCCAGCCGGGTTAAGGGTAAGCCGGCAACCAGGAAAAGTAAAAGTTGTTTCATAGCCGAAACTAATGTAGACAATATTCTTCAGCTTATACCTACCGGCCGGCCATAGCATTCTTTTTTGACTGCATTAGCCATAAAACCGGCCGGGAGATCTGCCGGTTGGCCATTGCCGGGGCAGAATGGTATTGCCGGTAGTATTGTTTTCTTCTTATGACCGGTATCACAAGCGGTAACGGTAAAAAGCAGTCTGGTATCAATCGTGTTTTCATGCAAAAAAGAGATAAGTATTATAGTATCCACAATTATTCTGCCATCATAAAATATAGCGAGAGCGTAGCTTTCCGAAAAAAAAGCGATCTGCAAAAAAAAATCTATAGGTTCTGTTTGGAATTATGAATTACGGATGTATATTTGTCTACCAATTCTATAGGAAATATAGAAATAAAAATACCACCACCCGGGAGTACGCGGCTTAGTACTCCGGCAGCTGTTGTCCCACCAGCTTAACACTGCCCGCCGGTCCATTTTAAATCATAAAAATGGCTGTTATGCAACAGTATCTTAGTATAGCTGTCTGTACTTACAGGATGGGTGTGATGGTAAAGGGCGGTTCTGCCCGGAACCTGGCCTGCAGTGGCTATGGTTGTTGTTAATAAAAGCGTTGTTTGCTGTAAATAAATGCTCCGGATGGTTTGCGGGATCGGCATGTTGCAAATTTATTGGTGGTAAATTTTGTGTAATGTGCCTCCCGCGCCCCGTGGCATTCCGTTAGCAGCATCATTCATAATATTGAGATGCATATAAGATACAATACTTCCTTTAGCAAGATAGGTGATCCCGATCCGGATGTCAATCTGGGCTGGTATAATTATATGCTGTAACTCATTTTCATATAGTCTTTTCGTTAGATCAGAAACCAATCTTTATTACCCCTTTCCGCAGCTGAGCTGCAGAACTGCTGTAAAGCTATCCGTTCAACGGAGCTGCTTTACAGCTTTTTTTATTCCTGTATATGGAAAATTATTCCACCCCGCATCTTATAGAAAACTTATACCATGATGACCTCAACTACACTCCCCGGAAATGATTTTCTCGACATCCTGTTTAACGGAAGGAATAAGGAATACGGTGCCTATGCATTGCGCCGGAAGTACGATCAGCGGGTACGGAATGCCATACTGGGTACGGCTTCCATAGCACTGGTGGTTATAGGCGGTTATGCATTGAATAACACCCTGATGGCATCGGTAACGCATACACGAATTACAGCGCCACCTGTTATACCCATAACTCCAATTGAGCCAATATTACCTCCTGAAAAAGTGGTTACTCCTCCACCGCCGCCCGCTACAGCAAGCACTCCGCCTCCTGTAATGGCTAGTGTCAGGCTTACATCGCCTCCCAACATTACCAGGGATGATGTTCCGGAGGAAGATGAAGTGCCGCCTATAAATGAGCTGGAACACAAAGCAGTAGGCTTAACAACCAGTGATGGCCCTGATGATGGTATGGATCCCGGATTAGTGCCGGATGCAGGTACCGGTGTGGTAAAAGCGCCTACCGCAGCAGTTCGGGATGATCGTGAAGTTATCCGCACCTTTGTGGAAATACCTCCTTCTTTCCCTGGTGGTGAGGAAGCGCTGGCACGCTATTTAAGAGACCATCTCCGCTATCCGCAGCTGGCCTCAGAAACCGGTGTTGCAGGAACTGTATTTGTACAGTTTGTAGTAGACTATGAAGGCAATGTAAAAGACATAAAACCGGTAGGTGCCCGCAAAGGCGCTGGCCTGGAAGAAGAAGCTACCCGTGTGATCAAAGGTATGCCTAAATGGAAACCCGGCAGGCAGAACGGGCAGAACGTATCCGTATATTTTAATTTGCCAATAAGGTTTGAAATAAATAATTAATGGGGGACATATGATCCGGCAGACGGCCGTAAAAAGCAGCTGGCGCCCATCCCGGGAACCTGGCTTTTTATGGCCGCTGCCGTCTTTTAGCCGGCTGCAAGCTTTTTGCTTTTACCTTTCTGCATTTATTCGTACTTTTCGACGGGAATCAGCAAATCAGTTAGCATGGAAGCTCCGGTTAATAATGCATTACAGTTGTTCAGGAACCTGGTAGGAACTAAGTTTCAGCTTTATAACAGTCTTTTTACTTCATTACCTTTTCACCGCGTTGAAAAAACGGGTATTTTCCTTTCCCTGTTCCTGCTCCATTGTGAGGAGGGATTTGCGAAGAAGCATAGCCCGGAAGAGATCCTGAGCTCTTTTTTTGAACAATACACCACTTACCGTGATGAGCAGCAGCAAACAGACCTGCTGTTCCGCTTTGTACAGTATGCCGAACGGCAGGTGGTATTATTTGATGCGCTGGAAGATGCGGCCTTCCGCGATATCCGCGACACACAGGGCGCCGGCTCGCTCCGGCAGCTGCAGTCGCAGGTAATGCAGGGGCAGGCGGAAGAGGCTCTGGCCAAAAAGCTAGAGGATTTCTCCGTGCGGCTGGTGCTTACGGCCCATCCCACGCAGTTCTACCCCGGTGAGGTGCTGGGCATTATTAACGACCTTTCCAATGCCCTTATTAATGATAATACCGCCCAGGTAAATATGTACCTGCAGCAGCTGGGTAAAACGCCTTTCTTTAAAAAAGAAAAGCCTACTCCCTACGATGAAGCTGTTAGCCTCATCTGGTTCCTGGAAAATGTATTTTACCAGGCGGCCGGGCGTACGGTATCTTATCTGAAATCACATTTCCCCCAGGCTGTTAGCGAAAGCAACCAGCTGATCCGCATGGGCTTCTGGCCCGGTGGCGACCGTGACGGGAATCCCTTTGTAAATGCACCTATTACCTTACAGGTGGCAGACGCCCTGAGGGGAGCCATTATAAAATGTTATTATTTAGATGTGCGTAAGCTCAAACGCCGTCTTACATTCAAGGGCGTGGAAAATGAGCTGGCCACCCTGGAACAGAAGCTGTACAGCAACCTGTTCATCCCCGGCCAGCGCACAGATCTTTGCCAGAGCGAAATACTGGATACCCTGCTGCGCATCCGCGATACCATCCAGCAACAGCATAACGGGCTGTTTGTACACCTGGTAGAAACGCTCATCAGCCGCGTAGAGCTGTTCGGGTTATTCTTTGCTTCGCTGGATATAAGGCAGGATAGCTCTGTACACGGCAAGGTGCTGGAGGCTATTGCAGAAGTGAGCGATGCCTTGCCAAAGAACTATGCATCCTTACCGGATGCTGATAAAATAAAAGCGCTGCTGGCGGTTACCCAACCGGTGAACAGCAGCCTGTTAAAAGAAGACCTGCATAAGGATACGCTGGAAACCATAAGGACCGTGCAAACCATCCAGCAGGCCAATGGGGAAGAAGGCTGTAACCGCTACATCATCAGCCACAGCACCAGCGCCCTGAATGTAATAGAAGTGTATGGCCTGTTGCTGCTGGGGGGGTGGAAAAAAGAGCAGCTTACCATTGATATTGTACCGCTGTTTGAAACCATCGACGATCTGCGGGCAGCTGGCAACGTAATGCGCTCCCTGTATGAGAACGAAGCATACCGGCAGCACCTGCACCGCCGCGGTAACAAGCAAACCATTATGCTGGGCTTTTCAGATGGCACCAAGGATGGGGGCTACCTCATGGCCAACTGGAGCATTTATAAAGCGAAGGAAGAGCTCACAAAACTTTCCCGGGAAGCCGGTATTGACGTGGTGTTCTTTGACGGCCGTGGCGGTCCTCCGGGCCGTGGCGGCGGAAAAACACACCAATTCTATGCCTCCATGGGCCGCAATATTGCCAATAAAGAAATTCAGCTCACTATACAGGGGCAAACCGTTAGCTCCAATTTCGGCACGGTGGATTCTGCGCAGTTTAACCTGGAGCAGCTGGTGCATGCAGGCATCTCGAATGAGCTATTCTCCTCCCGCGAGGTAACGCTGAGCGATTCAGAAGCAGACCTGCTGCAATCCCTGGCAGATGTAGGCTACCAGTCGTTTAACCAGCTGAAGCACCATCCCAGCTTCATGGATTACCTGGAACATACCAGCCCTTTACGTTATTACGCAGAGGCTAACATCGGCAGCCGCCCTTCCAAGCGTAATGCCGCAGCCAAGCTTAACCTGAATGATCTCAGAGCCGTACCTTATGTAGGCGCCTGGAGCCAGCTAAAGCAGAATGTGCCTGCCTTTTATGGTGTAGGTACTGCCTTGCAGCAGCTGGAAAAAGAGGGCAGGTGGAGTGAGCTGGAACGGCTGTACCGGCATTCCCTGTTCTTTAAAACCCTGCTGGATAACTGTGAAATGGCTATGATAAAAAGCTATATGCCGTTAACAGCCCATCTTGCCAAGCACCCGGTATATGGTCCCATATGGCAAATGATCTGTGATGAATTTGATCTGACAAAAAAATACCTGCTGCAGCTTTCCGGTGCATCCACCCTGATGGGAAATACCCCGGTAGAGCAGCTGTCCATACAAATGCGGGAGCGTATAGTGCTGCCGTTAGTAACGATCCAGCAATATGCGCTGGGCCGTATCCGTGAGCTGGAACAGCAGGAGGATAAGGGTAACGGGCATAAGGAAGTATTTGAACGGCTGGTAGTACGGTGTTCTTTCGGTATTATCAATGCCGGTAGAAATTCGGCGTAACGCTGAACGCATAACGCGAACGCTCAAAGCATAACCAAACCATAACATTAACGCAAAAGGTAGGTAGCGTTAAGCGTTCGGCCTTAAGCATTCCGCTTTTGTCAGGCGTCTGCAATATGCCGTGCTTTGTACAACACAAATTGGTAAATCATAATAGTATTTGTCCTAATTTTACATCTCTTTCACTTTTACTTTATCTTATGTCAAACAGCTTATATGATTTTGGAATGATTGGCCTCGGGGTAATGGGCAGGAACCTGTTACTGAATATGGCCGATCATGGATTTTCCGTTATCGGATTTGATAAGGATGCTACCAAGAACGCCGCGCTGGAATCCGCTGCCACAGCAGGTACTACGGTAAAAGGCGTAGCCGAGCTGGCCACTATGATCCAACTGTTGCAGCGTCCGCGCCGGGTAATGATGCTGGTGCCTGCCGGTCAGCCGGTGGATGATGTAATTGCTTCCCTGCTGCCTTTACTGGAGCCGGGCGATGTGATTATTGACGGGGGCAACTCGCACTATACAGATACCCTGAGACGAGTAAAATATTTAAGGGAAAAGCAGCTCCACTTCATGGGCATTGGCGTTTCCGGTGGTGAAATGGGCGCCCGTACAGGGCCGGCCATTATGCCCGGCGGCGACCAGGAAGCCTATGAAAAGGTACGCCCTATGCTGGAAGCCGTTGCGGCCAAAGTTAAAGGTGAGCCTTGTGTGGCCTACTTAGGTAAAGAAGGCGCAGGCCATTACGTAAAGATGGTGCATAACGGTATTGAATATGGTATTATGCAGCTGATCAGCGAAGCTTATGCTTTGCTGCAACAGGCCGGCCTGGATAACGACCAGCTGCATAAAATATTTGACTCCTGGAACAAAGGCCCGCTGCAATCTTTCCTGGTAGAGATCACCGCTGACATCTTTTTACAGAAAGACGATAAAACCGATAAACGCCTGGTAGACGTGATCTCCGACAAAGCCGGCTCCAAAGGCACCGGTAAGTGGACTTCACAGGATGCTATGGACCTGCCGGTAGCTATACCGGTCATTGATACGGCTGTAGCACTACGTACGCTGAGCGGTTATAAAGAAGAACGCGTACAGGCGGCAGCGTTATACGAAGCGCCGGCTGCACGTATCAATACACCAACAGATACCTGGATACAGCAGGTGCATGATGCCCTGTATTTTGGTACCATCATGAGCTATGCACAGGGCCTGGCCATGCTGCGTAAAGCATCTGATGAGCTGAAAATGGAAATACCATTACCGCAGGTAGTTAAAGTATGGCGGGGTGGCTGCATCATCCGTTCCGTGCTGCTGGAAACATTTGCCAATGCGTACGTACAATCACCGGAACTGCCCAACATTCTGCTGAATAAGGAAGTGGCGGCAATGGTGAAGCCCATTGAAACCAATACCCGTACTGCCATTGCACAGGCCGCGCAGGCAGGTGTGCCGGTAGCCGGTATCATGGCCGCATTATCTTACTTTGATGCATACCGTACGGAAAGAATGCCTACTAACCTGGTACAGGCGCAGCGGGATTACTTCGGTGCACATACCTATCAGCGTATAGACATGCCCGGTACTTTCCATACCGTTTGGGAACAACATTGAATCAATATGCTAATATGCTGATGTGCTAATGTGCCGGTATTTGTTGAGGATTGCATTTATCATACTCACCAGCACATTAGCATATTAGCACATCAGTACATTAAACTGTTTTTTATGCAAGACCATAAGCGCCCGCCTGCCTCCGTACTCTTTATTTTTGGTGGCAGCGGGGACCTGAATTACCGGAAATTATCCCCTGCCTTATATAATCTTTTCCTGGACGATTGGATGCCGGAGCAATTTGCCATCATTGGCATCGGGCGTACGCCTTATACCAACGAAGCCTATAATGAGCATCTGCTGGATGGTATCAGCAAATTCTCACGCCGTAAAGGTGAGCAGAACGGTGAATGGGCCGAGTTTTCCAAGCACGTAAGCTTTTTGCAGCTGGATGCGGAGAATGCTGAATCTTACGATGCAATGTCAGAGATCGTAAAGCAAAAAGAAGAAGAATGGGGTACTCATCCCAACGTGATCTTTTACCTGGCAGTAGCGCCGCAGCTGGTGCCCGCCATTGCACAAAAGCTGGGTAAGCTGAACCTGTGCAGCGATAAGCATAATACCCGTATTGTAGTAGAAAAGCCCTTTGGCCACGATCTGCAAAGTGCGCATGAGCTGAATGCCTTGCTTACAAGCATGTTCTCCGAAGAGCAGATCTTCCGTATAGACCACTACTTAGGTAAAGAAACCGTGCAGAACATACTGGCGCTGCGTTTTGCCAACGCGCTGTTTGAGCCGGTATGGAACCGCAATTTTATTGAATACATACAGATAACCGCAGCAGAAAGTGTAGGGCTGGAAGGCCGTGGCGGATACTATGAGCGTTCCGGCGCCCTGCGTGATATGGTGCAGAACCACATTCTGCAGATCCTGTGTATGGTGGCCATGGAAGCGCCGGTATCTTTTGATGCCAACGAGATCCGTAATAAAAAGGTGGATGTGCTTAACGCTATTCGCCCCATCAGCAAGGATAAGGTGCATGAATATGCCGTACGCGGTCAGTATTCCGGTGGCTGGATGAAAGGAGAGCGTGTAGCTGGCTACCGTGAGGAAAAAGGCGTACAGCCTAATTCCAATACGGACACTTATGCAGCCGTAAAATTTTATATTGATAACTGGCGCTGGCAGGGCGTACCTATTTATGTACGTACCGGCAAATACATGCACCAGAAAACCACGCAGATCAACTTACAGTTCCGGCAGGCGCCCCACTTTGCATTCCCCACGGAATCTGCTGAAAGCTGGAGGCCCAACCGCCTCACCATCAGCATTAATCCGGAAATGGATATCCGTATCCGCTTCCAGGCTAAACGTCCGGGCCAGACTATGACCTTGGACCCGGTAGAAATGGTATTTAACTACGATGCGGCTTATGGTGAGCATGCGCCGGAAGCATATGAAACACTGCTGCTGGATGTAATGGAAGGGGATGCTACGCTGTTCATGCGTGCCGACCAGGTAGAAGCTGCCTGGAAGCTGATCATGCCCATACTGGAAACCTGGGAGAACCGCGTACCCCAGAACTTCCCTAACTATGCCCCGGATTCCTGGGGACCGAATGATGCGGATGCTCTGATAGCACAGGACGGACATAGCTGGATAAACTTATCAAAATAAAGGTTCAATTATTGTAAAGGAAATGTGCAAGTGATGATGATCGTGATCATTCATTTGCACATTTTTACTTTCGCACATCAAATCATTAAATATGGAATTGCACATCGCCAAAGATCCGCAACAGCTGAGTGAGAACCTGGCCGCCTGGATCAGTAATTATATCCAGGAAGTACTGCAGGACCAGGAACAGTTTACGTTTGTATTGTCTGGCGGTAACACGCCTAAACAGCTGTATCATTTACTGGCTAAGGAGCCGTACCAGCAAATGATCCCCTGGGAAAAGATCCATTTTTTCTGGGGCGATGAGCGCGCAGTGCCTTTTGACGATGAGCGAAACAATGCCCGTATGGCATATGAAACCCTGCTAACACCCATGGGCATTCCCGAAGAAAATATTCACGTAATGCGCACGGATATTATGCCGGAAGCCGCCGCAGAGGAATATGAAAAATTATTGAAACAATATTTTAAAGACAGTGATGTAACCTTTGACCTGGTATTGCTGGGTATGGGAGATGATGGGCACACCCTGTCCTTATTTCCCGGTATGCCGGTGGTAAATGAGCAAAAGGATTGGGTAAAAGCATTTTTCCTGACTGCCCAGCACATGTACCGTATTACCCTCACAGCCCCTGTGGTGAACAAAGCTGCCTGCGTAATATTTATGGCTACCGGCGCCGGCAAAGCCATCACACTGAAAAATGTAATCGAAGGCACCTTTAACGCAGAACAATTCCCCTCTCAGCTCATCCGCCCCCAGGACGGTGAGCTGCATTGGTTCGTAGACGAAGCTGCCGCCGGAGCATTGGAAATATAGTGAGAGATGGGAGGTAGAAGAGAGGCAGGAGGCAGGAGGTAGGGTAATTGAGTTCTCAACAGAATAAACACCAATAAACAATAAAGCGTATGAGGTAACAAGCCACTTCATACGCTTTTATTATTTACAGCGAATCATCAGTTCTTAGGCAATAGCAATTGACGCTATACACCATACACTGCACCAGGCCCATTACCACTCATACTGCACGCCCTTACATAATTGCAGTACATGCCCATTTTTTGCAGGCCCAAACGCCTGGACCTTTGCCCGGCGTGCCCCGCTTGACAACGCTTCATCCATGCCCTCACCCCGATACGACAATCCCCCGCCCAATAGTCATTCAAACAGGCGGGCGCAGTCCAGCGTTGGGCCTGCAAAAAAATGCCTGTAATAAATACCGGTAACAAACCGCTGCAATAAATACTGTAACAAGCCCCTTTGATAAACCGCTGTAACAAATGTCTGTAATGCTTCTCTAATGCCTTCGCAAAAACAACGCAGGCACTCACACATTTCCCTGAAATATTTATTATTTTACTCACTGCTAAATTTTGCCGTTATGAAAAGAATGATCCTCGCCGGTAGCCTGATCTTACTATTGCTGCAGCCATTACTGGCGCAAAACTATTCAGCTGACTGGTCCTCGCTGAATACACGGAAAATACCCGGATGGTTCCATGAATCTAAGTTCGGGATCTTTATACACTGGGGAGTGTATGCAGTACCGTCGTTTGCAGTGGTAGGCCCCGGCGGTTATTCTGAATGGTACTGGCATAACCTGATGAATAAGGGTGCGGATACCCACACCCAGGTGCAGGCTTTTCACGATAAACAATTTGGCAAAGGTTTTCCATACGCGAATTTCGAACCGCAGTTCACCGCGGCATTATTTGATCCGGCACAGTGGGCAGATATCTTTCGCCGTTCCGGCGCTAAATATGTAGTGCTGACCTCTAAACACCATGAAGGTTATTGTTTATGGAACAGCCCCTGGGCAGATAAGGCCTGGGGCCGTCCCTGGAATGCAGTAACCGGCACGCCTAAACGCGATCTGCTGGGCGATCTGACAGATGCAGTACGCAAAGCAGGCCTGCGTATGGGGTATTACTATTCCCTGTATGAATGGTATAATCCTTTATGGCTTTCCAACAAGGAGCAATATATCAAAGAAGTGATGCAGCCGGAGTTCAAAGACCTGGTAACACGTTACAAACCATCTGTGATCTTTTCTGATGGAGAATGGGAGCTGTCAGATACCGCCTGGCAGTCGCCCGCTTTGCTGGCCTGGTTGTATAATGAATCGCCGGTGAAAAAGGAGATAGTGGTGAACGACCGCTGGGGAAGCAATACCCGCGGGCATAACAGTGCCAGCACTTACCTTACCTCTGAATATGGTAGTGGAATGGAGCCGGGCGTAGTATGGGAAGAAAGCAGGGGCATTGGCATGTCATACGGGTATAACCGTATGGAGAATGTAAATGATTACAAAAGCAGCCACGATCTGCTGCTGGCATTAATAGATATTGTATCCCGAGGGGGCAACCTGCTGCTGGACATTGGCCCTACGGCAGATGGACGCATTCCCGTGATCATGCAGCAACGCCTGGTAGATATGGGCAGCTGGCTGGCTACAAACGGAGAAGCGATCTACGAAACAGAATCCTGGAAACAAACGCGCCAATGGAGCCCGGGCCAGCAGCCGACTGTAAAGAAGGCCTCTTTTATGGCTGATTATGATGTTACCCGCATGATACAGCCTTCAAAGGAACATGCGCACATAGAGATGTTCTTTACCCGTAAGAACAATAACCTGTATTGCATTGTTCCTTCTTATAATCCGCAGCTGCTGTTACGCAATTATACGCTGCCCGCCGGCGCAAAGGCCAGTATCTTAGGCAGCAGGGCAAACATCCGTATAAAACAGCAGGGAAAGGATTGTGTGCTGGACCTGTCGGCCCTGCACCCCGGCGATGTACCGTCAGAATTATTTGTTATTAAAATTACCGGCGCATGATCTTCGATGCACATTTTCACATTATAGACCCCCGTTATCCTTTGGTAGCTAACCAGGGATACCTGCCGCCCGCCTTTACAGCATCCGATTATAAAAGCAGGGTAGCACATTTGCAGGTGAGCGGCGGTGTCGTGGTATCAGGCTCTTTCCAGCAGTTCGACCAGCAATACCTGGTAGCTGCGCTGCAGCAGCTGGGAACCGGTTTTGTAGGCGTAACACAGATCCCGGAATATGTAACGGATAAAGAAATACGGCAGCTGCATGCATCCGGCATACGGGCGGTACGTTTTAATGTACAACGCGGCGGCTCTGCTACCGTTGATCATCTGGAAGAGCTGGCCCGCCGTGTATACGACCTGGCCGGCTGGCATACTGAGTTGTACATTGATTCCCGGGAGCTGAAAGATCTGCTGCCGGTTTTAAAACGGCTGCCGCGCATCAGTATTGATCATTTGGGTTTGTCGAAAGAAGGGCTGCCTTATTTATTGGAGCTGGTGGCAGATGGTGTGCGGGTAAAAGCTACCGGTTTTAGCCGTTGCAATTTCAATGTGGTGGAAGTAATGCAGCAGATCAATGCGGTAGACCGCTCTGCGCTGATGTTTGGCACTGATCTGCCATCTACCCGTGCACCACAGCCTTTCAGCGACGATGATGTGGCTTTGGTGAAAGATAATTTCCCGGAAGATGTGGCAAAGCGTATCTTTTACCAGAACGCAAAGGATTTTTATTTCCAGGTATAACAATGTAGGAATAAAATAAAAGGTGAAAAGGATAACAGAATACATCCTTTTCACCTTTTGTATTTGGAATACGTCCTTAGTTCCAACGGTCTTCATGCGCCATCTCCAGCTCATTCCTCATTACTTCCTGCAGCTGCCCGTTCAGGAATACACCGGCAGCTACGCTGGGATATATCTCTTCAAAACTGCGCACCTGGTTCATAAACACACGGCGGAAAATGTGGCTGCGGGTAATATCGTGCGGGCTGCTTAAGCCCGCAGCAGCAGTAAGTTCCATAGCACTCTCAATGGTATCGCGGTGGTAATTCGATACGCGGTGTTTTTTATCTTCTACTACCAGTCCTTTGGCCAGCCATTTATCCTGCGTGGCTACACCTGTAGGGCAGCGATTGGTATTACATTCCAGTGCCTGTATGCAGCCAATGGCCATCATCATGGCGCGTGCGCTGTTACAGCCATCCGCACCCAGGGCCATGGCGCGAAGTATATGGTAGCCGGTAAGTATTTTACCGGAGGCGATCAGCTTCATTTTACCACGTATATTAAAACCCGTAAGGGTATCATGCACAAAGGCCAGGGCATCCATTAAAGGCATGCCTACGGAATTGGAAAACTCCGGCGGTGCAGCGCCTGTACCGCCTTCCCCGCCATCAATGGTAATAAAGTCAGGGTAAATGTTAGTAGCCACCATGGCCTTGCAGATAGCAAAGAACTCGCGGCGCTGTCCTATACATAATTTAAAACCCACCGGCTTGCCCTTGCAGAGCGTACGCATGTGCGCGATGAACTGCATCATTTCCCGCGGCGTATTAAAAGCCGTATGGTAGGGCGGTGAGGATACCGTGGTATAGGGTTTTACATGGCGGATGGCAGCAATTTCCGGTGTGTTCTTGGCAGCCGGCAGTATGCCACCATGGCCGGGCTTAGCGCCCTGTGATAATTTCAGCTCCACCATTTTAATTTGTGACAGCGCTGTTTTTTCTTCAAATAGGCGTTCATCAAAATTGCCCTCATCATTCCGGCAGCCAAAATAACCGGTGCCTATTTGCCAGATAATATCTCCGCCCTGGTTCAGGTGATGCTGGCTAATGCCGCCTTCACCGGTGTTATGAGCAAAGTTGCCCAGTTTGGCGCCGCCGTTTAAGGCCTCTACAGCATTGGAGCTTAGTGAGCCATAGCTCATAGCCGACACGTTCAGGATGCTGGCTGAGTAAGGCTGTGTACAGTCACTACCGCCAATGGTTACACGGGGATCTTTATCCATGTGCTCAAAGCTCCTGGGTTGTATAGAGTGGGCCATCCATTCATACCCTTCCGCATATACGTTAAATTGGGTGCCAAAAGGCTGGGTATCCAGCTCCCGCTTGGCGCGCTGGTAAATGGTAGAGCGGTCTACCCGGTTAATGGGGCTGCCACCGGTATCACTTTCTACAAAGTACTGGTACACCTTGGGCCGCAGTGCTTCCATCCAGTAACGCGCCCGCCCTACTACGGGAAAGTTGCGCATAATTGCATGTTTGGTTTGCAGCATATCCACAATGCCTATGATAATCAGTGGAACTGCCGGTAGCAAAAACCACCATACCCAATGGAAAAAATATCCCAATATGCCCATCACCAGCAAGCTGCTCACCGCAAACACCAGAAATCTTTTAGCCATACACAACATTTTTATAAGCTAAAAATACTTAATAATTAATGATTAATAATTAATAAGAAATAGCCAATAGTGAAATGTTCGACGGAGAAATACCATTGTTTCATTAATAATGGATAAGAAATAACTAATAATGAAGTATTTCCGGTAACGGTACTGGATTATTAATTATTCATTAACCGCAGCTTCTCATTTATCAGCCGCCGCTCTGCATGTGAAGTGGTAAGTGACCAGGCTTGTGTAAGGTGTTTTTGGGCTAACAAGGTTTCTCCGCATTGCAGGTATAGATCGCCCAGTACGGCGCTGTAGATATAATGGGAGGAGAGGAGCTTTTCAATATCCGGAATAGCCAGTATTTCCTGTATAGCGGTGGTTGTTTTACCCAGCTGGGACTGCACAATGGCCCGGTTCAGCAGCACTACCGGCATGGGTTTTTGTTCCAGCAGCAGGTCGTACAGCTGCCGCATGCGCTGCCAGTTGGTTTGTTCAAAAGAGGGGGCCAGGCAATGTTCTGCTGCAATAGCCGATTCAACATGGTATACGGTGAGCCGTTCCCCTGCGGAAGATAAGCGCAGGTAATGATAGCCCATGTCTATCAGCTCCTTGTTCCAGGTGCTGCGGTCCTGGTTCTGTAACAGCACAATGGAATTATTTTCATCAATACGGCTGTCAAAACGGGAGGTCTGAAAACACATTAAGGACAGCAGCGCAAAAGTAGCCGGCTGTTTGCCCACCTGGTGTTCTGATAACAGCAAACAAAGACGCATGGCTTCCATGCACAGGTCTTCGCGGATCAGCTCATCTGCTTTCAGGGAATTATAGCCTTCATTAAATAACAGGTATAGCACGGTGTACACGGTTTCCAGCCGGGGTGGCAGCTGCGGTCCCAGCGGGATCTCCAGCTGAATGCCTTCCTCCTTAATAAATTGTTTGGCGCGGTACAGGCGTTTCTGGATCACGGCCTCATTGGTTAACAGCGCCCTTGCAATTTCTGCGGCGCCGAATCCGGATACGGTTTTTAATGTGAGCGCAATCTGGTCTTCTTCTTTCAGGGAAGGATGGCAGCACGCAAAGATCATGCGCAGCTGGCTGTCGGTGATTTCCGTATCCAGGAACAATTGGCGCACCGTATCTTCTGCGGCATGTTGCAAGTGATAGGCCAGCTCCCCGGAAAGGTGCTGGAAATGCTGCTGCCGGCGGATAATATCCAGTGCTTTGTTCCTGGCTACGGTCATCAGCCAGGCGGAAGGATTGTCGGGAACCTGGTTAAAGGTCCAGGTTTGTACTGCTTTTAAAAATGCCTCCTGCACCACATCTTCTGCAAGGGATAAGTTATGCATCCCGAAAATGCGGGTTAACACGGCGATCATTTTTCCCGATTCATGCCGGAAAAGATGATCAACAATTTGTTGTGGTGAGGAGGCGCCGGATTGCATAAAATGGTAGTGTTACATACCATCAAATTTCATTACTTCCCGCACTTCCACGCTGCCGTTCAAAGGAAGGTCGGGGCAGCCCTTAGCCAGTTCTGCAGCGGCTTCCAGAGAATCGGCCTGAATGATCATGTACCCGCCTACCAGCTCCTTGCTTTCTGCAAACGGGCCGTCGGTTACCACAGCTTTGCTGCCGCTGACCATTTTACCGGGAGGGTATAAAGGCTCTCCCCCTACGTAAATGTTCTTAGACCGGAACTGCTCTATCCAGGCAAACCATTGCTGCATATTGTCCTGCATTTCTTCCGGGGATAATTGGCCCGCGCTGCTGCCGCCGCGGAAAATAAACATGAAATCTTTCATGATGAAAGGTGTTTGGAGGGTAAATAAATACGAATATCAGGGTAATGACGGACGGAATATTATATGCAGGACAAAAATGAAGAATTTTTTTCAGACGGCTGGGAATTATATCAGCTGATGCTCTTTCATAACGCTTGTAACCCGGCTGATAACGGCATGCACCGCCTCATTATAGTGGTCGTTATCATTACTGTTATTTTCATCATAAGCCACCCAGCAGGTTACGGTTACCTTTACATTGGCGCCATCAATGTTGGAATATAATACCTGTAAAGGCCTATGCTCCGCAAGATGCGGCAGGCCTTTCAGTGCGTTCTGCAACAGGGATTGCACGGAGCTCATTTGCTCATTGACAATGGCTACATTAAAGGTGAGCGAGATGCGGCGCTCCGGGGTAAGGGAGTGATTAATGATGGGTTTCTGGAAAATTTCTTTATTGGGAATGATCACATGCAGGCCATCCAGCGTACGCAGCGTAGTAGAACGTAATTGTATATTTTCCACATTGCCGGTAAAACCATTGGTCTCTATCTGGTGGCCTACTTCAAAGGGTTTGCGGAAAGTTATAAAAATACCGGAAATAAAATTGGCGGTCAGGTCCTGGAAAGCAAAGCCCAGCGCTAAACCTATAATACCGGCGCCGGCCAGCAGGGATGATACCGTTTTATCCAGCTGCAATACATCCAGCGCAATAAATAATCCCACAAAGCAAAAGAACAGGTAGGCAACACTTGAAAATAACCCGCTCAGGGCCGGTGTATCAGACAGGCGGTAAACCAGCTTGTACACTAGTTTTTTCATGAGCCGGGCTAACAACACGAACAAGGCTAATACCAATATAGCTACTGCCAGGTTGGGCAGCATTTTGATAGCTGTTTCCAGCCACAAATGGATCTTATTATATATTAGCTTGGTCCATTGCATATACACCATCATATTTATTCCCCCTTGGTTCGGGAACAAAGACCGAATAATTATGCCGTTTTTAAATGCAGGAAGAAGGATCTCTTACCCGTTGATATTCAGCGGGATAAATGAGTAGGTACATCTACACTGCGGAAAAAGTTGCCCATCCGCCCCTACCTTAAAATCCAATTAAATTAAGGTTGCTTTTAAAGCCTCCATACAACTTAAGCGTAGCTTTGAGTGTTAAAATTGATACACTGCTATCACTTATATGCCTGTAAAATTCACCTTACGCGTAGCGCCTTTACTAAAAAAGCTGCATTTAAAAGAGCTGCTGTCAGTATTATTCCTGTTGCTGGCTATCTATTTTTTCCGGCAGGAGCGGCATGAGCTGCGCGCGCTGGTGCCGGCTATTGCGCAGGCTAACCGTGTATGGATGGCCGGTGGTGTATTACTTACATGTGTATATATTCTGTTGCAGGCGCTCATGTATTATTACAGTTTTAAAGCAGTGGAAGCGCGTTTGCCCTTGTCTTTGGGAATAGAGCTGTTCCTGAAGCGCAACCTGCTCTCGGTATTTTTACCGGCTGGCGGCGTTAGCTCACTGGCCTATTTGCCAAAGCGGCTGCGGCAGGCCGATATCCGCAAACAGCAGGTGCACCAGGCCTCCGGCATTTATGGGTATGTGGGCATCTTATCTGTGTTCCTGGTGGGTATACCTATAGTAGGGCTGGCTATTTTACGCAAGCCCGGCCTGCAACGCGCGTTACCTGCGCTGGCAGGCATTTGCGTGCTGCTGGTAGCAGCGGTATGGGTGTTCCGGTCCATTCAAAAGAAAGGAGCCGTATATACGTTACTGTTAAAATATTTCCCGGGCGTTATACACCAGATAGATGACATCTTTTCCTTTCAGTTACAGCGCGGCGCTTTTACCAGCACGGTATGGGCTTCTGTAGGTATTGAGCTGGTTGGCATCGCACATTTATATGTGAGTATGCTGGCTACCGGCGTTACACCTTCGCTGGAAGCGGCCTGCGTAGGTTACATTGTGGCCACTATATTTTTAATTATCTCCCCGTTCTTACGCGGGTTAGGCGCTATAGAATTATCACTTACCTGGCTGCTCAGCAGCTACGGATATACCTCCCTGCAGGCATTGGAAATTACTTTGCTGTTCCGGTTGTTCGAGTTCTGGTTGCCGCTGGCCGGCGGGCTGCTGGCCTTTGCGCTGAAAGGGCGGGAGCTGGTGTTACGCCTGCTGCCACCGGTGCTGATCTTTTTACTGGGCATGGTCAACATTTTTTCCGTGCTTACACCACCGCTCACAGATCGTTTGCGCCTGCTGCATGCCTACATACCGGTAGGTTCCATTCATGCATCCAACCTGCTGGTAGTGTTCCTGGGATTGGTGCTGCTGGTAACCGCCACATTTTTATTCCGGGGCCTGCGCAGCGCATGGATAGTAGCCCTCGTGGTATCCCTGTTGTCTGCTATCGGGCATATGAGTAAAGCGCTGGATTATGAAGAAGCTTCACTGGCGCTGATCACCGCTGTTATATTGCTCGTCACTGCCAGCCAGTACCGGGCAAAAAGTAATCCCCAGCTGGTGAATATTGGCGTGGTTACAGCCCTGGCTACTTTTACAGGGGTGCTGATCTTTGGGGCGCTGGGTTTTTACTTTTTAAAAGCCCGTCATTTTGGAATTGATTTTACCTGGCAGCATTCCCTGCAGGCCGCTTTTCGTGGATTTATGCTGATGAACGATGAGGACCTGCACCCCGTAACCCGCTTTGGGCAAGAGTTCCTGAGCGCTATACGGGTATTGGGAGTAAGCGCCTGGGCTTTTTTATTTTATACTATTATACGGCCTTACCTGCATGTGCACCAAAGCAATACGGCCTTGGAGAAAGCGCGGTTTTACCTGAGCCAGTATGGCGATTCTGCCATGGATTATTTTAAGTTAGGGGAAGATAAGCTGTTATATATTTCTGATGACCCGGAAGGATTTGTTGCTTACCGCGTAGCCAATGGTTTTGCCATAGTGCTGGAAGAGCCGGTGTGCCGGGAAGAGGACAAGCTGCTGTTGTTACAGGAGTTTGAGCAGCAATGCCGCAAAATGGGCCTGCGGCCGGCCTTTTACAGGGTAGATGAGGAAAGTGTATTTTACTTTAACCGCCTCCGGAAAAAGCGGCTGTTAATAGGACAGGAGGCTATTATGGATATACGTGGTTTTACATTGAGCGGAAAGGATAAGAAATCGTTACGGAATGCGTTGAACAGCTTAGCGAACAAAGGGTATACCACTACTATCCGGCGGGCGCCGCAGCCGGCGGCCTTAATAGCGGAGCTGAAAGCAGTGTCCGATGAATGGCTGGTACAATATGAGGTAAAGGAAATGACCTTTTCGCAGGGATCGTTTGATGATGCTATACAAACCCAGGATGTGATCACGGTTAATAACGAAGAAGGACAAGTAGTAGCTTTCCTGAACATTATTCCGGATTATGCCCCGGGAGAATGTACTTACGATATGATCCGCAAACGCAGCGATGCGCCGGGCGGCGTAATGGATGCGCTGATCATTGCGCTTATACAGGATGCGCAGCAACGCAACCTTCAATACCTGAACCTGGGACTGGTGCCTATGTCGGGCATTGCACAACCGCAGAATACAGCCGAGCAGGTAGTGAAATTTGCGTATGAAAAGATCCGCGCTTTCCGCCATTACCATGGCTTGCGGGAGTTCAAGGAAAAATATGCCACCGCCTGGACTAACAAGTATCTGGTATATGAGCATGATTTTGATCTGATACAATTACCGGCAGCGTTGAGTAAGGTAATGCAACCGTAGCGGTAATTACGAATTATTTAATAACGAATTACGAATGGGTGGTTCGGTGTAATTGTAGTTCGTAATTGGGAATTGTTGATGTTGAATAGTTTGAAAATGCCTGATCCATTTGTTAATGAATTTGTAATGGACGATCCGTGGTTAAACTTCATTTTATTCATTCGCTCTAATGAATGCGTAATTATTCATAATTATAATTTCATCCCCATTTTTGGGCGGGATGGTAGTTAAATATGTTTTTACTTCATCCATTCGCTGCATTCTAATTCGTAATTAAATAATTCGTAATTAAGTTATGTATGTTCGTGAATTACTCCTTGTAGCTTTTTTCCAGGGGCTTTTTCTGATGGTGCAGGCCCAGACGGCTGTAACGGAACTGCCGGTAACTGCTATGGCGCCGGCCGGCAGCGGCCAGTATCCGCTGGTATTATACATTACCGGTGATGCCGGCCTGAAAAAATTTAATGTAAGCATGGTAGATGCGTTTACTAAAAAAGGTTATGCCGTGGTAGCGCTGAATACCCTTAAATACTTCTGGAAAAAGAAAACGCCGCAGCAGGCCGGGGCAGACGTAGCTGCTTTACTGAAACACTATGCCGGCCAATGGGGCCATAAGAATTTTTTGCTGGTAGGTTATTCCATGGGTGCAGATGTGCTGCCTTTTATTTATAACAACCTGCCCGCCGATGTGCAGGCGCAGTCGCAGCAGCTGGTGTTTATGTCGCCATCCCGCTTTACAGACCTGGAAATACATGTGTCGGAAATGTTAGGTAAGACCAGCAACAATGGCCTGAGTGTGCCAGGGGCTATGAACCACATTACCGGCAAACCTTTATTGTTATTATTCGGAGAAGGGGAGAATGATTTTGATCTGCAGGAGCTGCATATTCAAAACTATCAGCACATGGTATTACCCGGTGGGCATCATTATGATAATAATGCCGGGAATGTGGTACAAACTATTCTTTCCCACCAGGTACCGCACTGAGATCCCGCTGCACAATTTTCTAAGGGGTTAACTTGCAATTAACCGCTAAAAAAATAAACAGCAGTATCATTGCAGTCAGCAACGCAATATCAGATGGATATATGATCCTTCTGATATCTGATACCCGGTGGCAAGACAAGAAGGTAGTCCTTTCCTGCTTTTATACTATCGGCGTCTTTTCAAAAACCTCCCGGATGCTGCGCCTTGCTGGTCTGTACGGCCGGCAAGGTTTTTTATTTTCTGTTAACATGCAATTAACTGTTGAGCGCTTAGAATGGCTTAACATTGTTTTGCTGATTTAATGAGTGTTAAAAATTACTATTTGTTTCACGAAAGGAGATCAGGTAATGATGTACCGGTTTCAACAACCGGAAAATCGTAACTGAGCTCTACGCGCCCGGTTTTTACCGGGAGCTTTCTTAAAATGGATGAAACCCCAGCCCAGCTTGTGTGCTCACACATTCCCTGACATTGCTCCCGGGGAGTGCCTAACACTATTTCTCTATCGGGTTTATTAACTGCGATCCTATTGCAGTGTAGCTTGCTAACTTGCATTTAATGCCTGACCGGTAAAGGAAGCCTTTTTAAATTACCCTCGAAAAACCCATGTATATGATATACATACGGCACTCGTTTACAATGATGCATACGCAAACGCGGGCACTCGGGAGCATTAGCGGGAACTTTTCTTACAGCCCTTTAACCAGCAGCACAACTACGGAGAAAAACTATTGAATAAATGATGTTGGTTTCAATTAAAGGGTTGATACTTATCAAAATAAATGTATTTAACTTATTTTGGTATAGTTATTCTTATAAAGTAAATTCCATTACCCGTTAAACCCCCCTATGCTAACATGCCTAAGCGTTATTTTGAAAGGTTACAAACGATCGATTACCTCATCCGCATTAAAGGTACTGGTAAACCTGCCCAGTTAGCCAAACGGCTGCGTATTTCCGAACGCACCCTGTATGAGTTCCTGAAAATGATGAAAGACTTAGGTGCGCCTATTGAGTATGACCGATATAAGGAAAGTTATTATTACGCGGAAAAAGGCGGGTTTAATATCCGCTTTGTGAAAAACCTGGCGGCGGCAACCACCATATTGGCAGCCCTTTTCCTGGATTCCTGGTAATTATAACGTTATAGTCTGTACGTAGCAGGGGAAATGGTCATTCCCCCCGGCTATCCTGTTCCCATTGTTTACCGGACGTGTTAACCCCGGTTAACCTTGTATTAACTTACTCTTTAACGCCTAATTAACTAATAAGAAATTATAAAGGCTGAATTTCACCCCCGAATATCCAAAAGGTATTCAATATTCAATTCTCACACTGAATATAAAAGACGGTTTAGATTACAAAACTAGCAACGCGGGTTTCTTTTCAGTCACCTGCCGGTTTTTTAAATCCCTAATGCCATCAGGTTATCTTCAGCACTTATATTTTCCCGGTTTTATAAATGTCAGATCATGATCATCGGATCTTTGTATTATGATCGGTACTGCGTTGAATACAGCTGCCTGTCTAATGCTAAGCGTTGATCCAGGTGAGCAGGGGCCATGCAGTAGTGTTATTACTTGTGAGGGCTCTCTTCCGGCTGATGATAAATACCGATCCACAAAACAGTTGTTAGCGCCTCCACTAAGACCTTGCACAAAGCCAACCCCGGCCGTAGGTTATTTCAACCACCGCATATTCAACCTCGTAGGTCAACTCACAAGGCAACTGTCATCCTTCCACTAAAGCCTTGCACTATAACCATCCCAGCCATATAGTTGCAAATCAACCATAACCCTTCCAGATCATAGGCTAACCATCACATTCCACCCATAAGCCTTCCCGGGTCAATCGATCATAAGAACAGGGAGCTACTTTTTCCTGCAGCGGGTAATAATAAACCGCCGGAGTAGACACTCAGGCGATGTGATATATAACGATAGGAAAAAGAATGCGATGCTTATCGCATCACGATTACAATGTTACAATAGTATTTACCACTATTAGTTAATCACCGGTTAACAATTGAGGTTTACGGGCTGCCCAAAAAAGGATCCCCCCGCAGTAAACACTACGGGGGAACGAAGTCCTTTAAAAGGTTGGCATATACCATCCCGGCCCATGATACTTTTGGGGTTATTATTTATAGGTACCTGGGCCAATATTGGACCTCCGGAAATAAAAAACCATATGGAAATTCTCAGGGTTAAAACCCTGGCTGTATTTGCATACACCAGGACGCGAACATCTTTATTATAATAGCTGTTTTAAATGATCTGGAAAATAGATTTGCAATTGAATAGCCCGTCGTTTGCTCAGGTAAGGTGGAATCCTCTTCTCATAACTATAGGTCTGTTGTAGCTGCGTTTAAATTGATATGCAACATTAAATATTATTTCTACGCTTATTAGTTAATGATTGGTTAACGGAAAAATATATCTAACTGATTGCCAATCTATTACAATCGATTGCTATAACCGGTAAGGCTAAAATATGGTTAATCCCATGTAAGGCGATTTCTGTATTATCATTCGCTAAATCACTATTATAAAAAGCAGATTAAATCAGCGAACTTCATCGTAATCAAACCTAATTCCACGAAAGGGCATCGTTGTCCGCTTCAGCATGAAAACAAATAACACATTATGAGAAAAAGCATGGTCCTTCTGCTGTGTAGCCTGGGGCTGTTATTACAGCTTACCGCACAGGAAAAAAAGATCTTTAATGAAACACCGGAACAAAAAGAGCAACGCCTGGCCTGGTGGAAAAATGACCGCTTTGGCATGTTCATTCACTGGGGCCTGTACGCCCTGCCCGCCCGCCATGAATGGGTGAAGAACCGGGAGCAGCTAACCAATGAAGAATATCAGAAATACTTCGATGCGTTTAATCCTGACCTGTACAATCCTAAAGAATGGGCCCGCATGGCCAAAGCCGCCGGCATGAAGTACGCTGTGATCACCAGCAAACATCATGAAGGATTTTGCCTCTTTGATTCCAAGTACACAGATTACAAAGCCACTAAAACACCTTACGGGAAAGATCTTATTAAAGAATGGGTAGAGGCCTTCCGCGCAGAAGGATTGAAAGTAGGCTTCTATTATTCCCTGATAGACTGGCACCACCCGGATTATACTATTGACCGGGTGCATCCCCAAAGGCCCGCCGATACAGCAGACTATAAAAAGCTGAACCAGGGCCGTGATATGGCCAAGTACCGCGAGTACCTGCGTAACCAGCTGAAGGAAATATTAACCAACTACGGGAAAATAGATATCCTGTGGACAGACTTCTCATTCCCCGGCGCCTATGGCAAAGACCATAACGACTGGAATTCAGTTGAGCTGATTAAAATGATCCGCAAGCTGCAGCCGGATATTATTGTGAATGACCGCCTGGACTTAGGTGAATATGAAGATGGTGGTGATTTTGTAACGCCGGAACAATACAAGGTATCAGAATGGCCTACCCGCAATGGTAAGCAGGTGCCCTGGGAAACCTGCCAAACATTTTCCGGCTCCTGGGGATATTACCGGGATGAGACCTCCTGGAAGGATACGAAGCAGCTCTTAGGCCTGCTCATAGAAACGGTAAGCAAAGGTGGTAACCTGTTATTGAACGTAGGCCCCACCGGCCGTGGGCTGTTTGATCCGCGTGCACAGGCTGCGCTTAAAGCCATGGGTGAGTGGATGCAGGTGAACAGCCGCTCTATATATGGCTGCACGCAGGCATCGTCTGAATTTGCCAAACCGGATAACTGTTTGCTTACTTACAATCCCACCACTAAACGTTTATACGTGCACCTGCTGGACTATCCCTTGCAGAACTTTACGCTGCCAGGTTATAAGGGAAAAGTAAAGTATGCGCAGTTCCTGCATGATGCATCTGAAATAAAAATGAGCGCACCCACTCAACATCATAGTTTGGGTAAAAGCTTAGGGGATGATGACCTTAATCTGAGCCTGCCGGTAAAAAAACCGGATGGAGAGATCCCCGTAATTGAGCTGATCTTAAATTAGCAATTCTTGTCAAGTCTTGAAAAATAACGTCCACTGCCGTTACATGGCAGTGGATTTTTTTATTTTGGTGTCAGTCGTCATCTTTAGTTACCGACTATAAAAAAGTTAGTAATCGGGCAAGCTCTACAGGAAAATGAAAAAATTGTCCATCAACGCCGACCTGCAAATGTCAAAAAAGAGTATTTAAGGCCTGAAATGTAGCACGGGCGTGCTTAATCCATTGAATATAAAATAGTTGTCCACTTTAGCTTTTTGCCCCAAATTTTATCCATGTATTGGTTTTTTAAATAATATAAATTATTTTGTTTATTAATATTTTTTTAAAAACCATATATACATCCGATTGACTGCTGAGGGTATTTGTTTCAAATTTGTTTCGTTATTGGGATTGTGTCCTCATTAATATTATACTAATAAGCGCCTTTTTCGTCATTAAGAGAACTTGCAGTACTGTGAGAAGAATTTTCACAAAATAATAAACCCAAAGTAAAAATTATGAAAAAAGTGCGGCGTGATAACGCAGGCCACTTAAACGGAACTGATATTCTTGAAGTTGCCGGTATCCAGAGTGACGACGAACAAATCTTACAACAACTTGCTAAAGACATTTGCAACATTGTATTCATGGATGTTGAGATTCCTGGTGTAAGCGCCGTTGAAGCAGCCAATATTCTGAAAGCTGCTTATCCCGACATCAATGTGCTGCTGTTAACCGTACACCGCGATAGCCATTCCTTAGCCAGTTTGCCAGCCCGTACCACTACAGCGGATGAACCCATTAACCCGCCGGCTTTAACAGGATTTGTATCCCGGGTATATGATACCGCCGTACAAACCAACCTGACCGCCATTCAGAAGGTGCTGGCTTATTTTCATCACCGCGCACAACATGATATTTCGCAGTACGGGCTTTCCCCGCGCGAACAGGAAGTGCTGGACCGCCTGGTAGATGGGCATACGTATAAGAAGATCGCAGAGCTGTGCCACATCAGCGTAGGTACGGTACGTTCCCACATCATGAATATTTACCGTAAGCTGGAAGTAAATTCCCGCAGCGCTGCTATCGTGAAAGCAATGCGCGGCTAAGCCGGAATGCAAACGTTTGGAGCTAAAGAACGCTGAAGAAAAGAAAACAGAATGTCATTAAAATATTACACAGAGGCTTGCGCCTGCTGTTATTCATTTTATGCCTATATTCTATACATTCTAAATCTTTCCTCTTCACAATACCTCCGTTGTAATTCACAGCCTACTTGCAAATAAATGCCTAACTTGCCGCATGGCCTTACATGCTTGGGAAGGGGATGCTGACCTATGGCGGCATTTTTTGCAGGGCAGCCGGGAAGCCTTTACGGTACTATATGCCAGCTTTGCGCCGTTGTTATATAACTACGGATGCAAGCAGTGTGCGGACCCACGTCTGGTGGAAGATTGTTTGCAGGATGTTTTTGAATACCTGCTTCAGCACCGTGCTCACCTGTCTGAAGTAACCAATGTAAAGGCTTACCTGCTGAAAGCCTATCGCCGCGCGCTGTTGCGTAAAATAAGCAATGTGCGTAAAAATATACCCGCTGTATTAACAGATGAGTCCAGCTTTGCTGTTATGCTTTCACCGGAAAGCATGCTCATTGCCCAACAAAGTGAGCTGCGCCGTAAAGAGCAGGTGAAAGCCGCGCTCAACACCCTGCCGCCCCGCATGAAAGAAGCGCTGTTCCTGCGTTTTTATGAAGATCTTCCTTTTGAAGATATTGCAGCCATCATGGAAATTGATCAGAAGTCTGTATATAAAATGATCTATAAAGCCTTTGATAAGCTGCGGCAAAAGCTGGCCGGTTTCCCGCTCTGGACAGTCTTCCTCACCGTTTGGTTATAATGGCGGCTTTAAACTTTTCTCCTATTCAGCTTGTTGAATAATTTCACTCAAAAAAAATATTTCCCGCAGAAGGGATAAAACCCGGTTAACACTCCTCTATACATATGTAAAATCACCAAAACAGCGCTGTTGTTATGGAATGGAAGGACTACGCAGACTTTTCAGTAACTGATTTCCTGGCGGATGATTTTTTTACGGAATGGGTATTACGCCCCAACGTGGAAAACCAGTCCTTCTGGGAAGCATGGCAGCAGCATTACCCCGAAAAGCAAAGGGTAATAGCAGAAGCGCGGGCAATGCTATTATCACTGGTATACCAACGGCATCAGATGCCCGCGGAAAGTTACGATCGTATATGGCATGCCCTCCATGACAAGATGGAGCATGCTCTGCCGGAAACCATGTTTATGCAACATACCCACTACCGCCGGAACTGGCGCCGCGCCGCCATGTTTACCGGCGTATGTGGGATGCTGGCGCTGGGCGCATTTTGGCTGCTGCGTAAAGAAGATAAGCGCGCCGTATATACGAGCCAGTTTGGAGAGAACCGGCGCCTGCTGCTGCCGGATAGCTCGGTAGTAATACTGGGACCGCATTCTGCATTAAAGGCAACTGCTTTTTCAGCGGAAACTAAAACAAGAGAAGTTTGGTTGGATGGCGAAGCCTACTTTATGATCAAACCAGACTTGAAAGGTAATAAACCTTTTACGGTGCATACTGGAGATCTGAATATAGAGGTGCTAGGCACGGAATTTAATGTAAGTAATTATGATGGCCGCCCCCGGGTAGTTTTGCACAGTGGTAAAGTGGCGCTGCGCGACAATACAAAAAAGTCTGCGCGCATTGTTATGGAACCGGGGGAGATGATCACGTATAGTACCAGTCAAAATCGCTATCTGCGTCAGAAAGTTGTTACGGAAAAATATGTTTCCTGGGTTCATCACACTTTAATATTTGAAAACACCAGCCTGGCAGAAGTAGCCGCACAGCTGCATTATAAATATGGGATCCGCCTGCAGTTTGCAGATAGTACGCTCCGTGGGGAACAGTTCAGCGCTACCCTGCAGCAAGCCGATCATAAGGTGGTGCTTAAAGCTATCCAGGAAGCCTTTGGAGTACAGCTTACACAAGAAAATGATAGTACGTTTTTGATTAGCAGATAAGTAATAACCATGATTGCCAACAGTGAATACCATGTATGATAGAAGGGAATTCCATGTCCGGTAGCGACGTTTAAATAACATTTGCTCGTAATAAACTAAAACAGATCGTTATGAAAGTAACAGGTACACACAAGGGTAAAACCTTGCTGGTGCTGACCCTGGCAGCCGCATTTACTGTGCAGGCGCAGGATCTGGCCTATAGGCGCCCCCAATCCACACACGCAGATACGCCATTGCTCACCCAAAGAACAGGTACACTGCCATTAAAGACGGCCCTGCAAAAACTGGAAAAAACATACCGCATTAACTTTGCTTATAACGCCAGGCTGATAGCAGAAAAGCAGGTGCCGGCCAATGCATTGGACCAGAGCGGTAACCAGCCACTGGAAAATGTGCTGCAAGCTATGCTAACTCCGCTGGATCTGCAATATAAACGAATAGACTCCGCGGTATATGTAATAAAACCACTGAACACACAAGTGGATACTAACAGTAACGACTCTACGGAAATTGCTGTAGGCTACCTGCAGGCCGCTCCGGTTAAGGGAAAAATAACAGATAAGGCAGGCACGCCTTTGATTGGCGTAACAGTACGTGTAAAAGGCACTACCACTGGTGGCACTACCGGTGCAGATGGCACCTTTACCATTAATGTACCGGAAGGGAAAGATACCCTGCAGGTATCTTACCTGGGTTATTTGCCACAGGAAATAAGCATTGCCGGCAAAACTACTGTGGATATTGTTATGCAAAGTTCCGAAAGCCAGCTGGAACAGGTAGTGGTAGTAGGTTACGGAACCCAGCGTAAGCGTGACCTTACCGGGTCTATTTCTTCTGTAAAAGGAGAGGAGCTGGCAAAGCAACCGGTGCTCACTGCAACACAGGCAGCCCAGGGTAAGATTGCCGGTGTGCAGATCATTTCTTCCGGTCAGCCCAATACGCAGCCACAGATCCGCGTGCGGGGTACCGGTTCTGTAATGGCGGGCGCCAATCCGTTATACGTGGTGGATGGAGTGCTTACCGATGATATCCGCAACATTAACAGCGCCGACATTGTGAATATGGATGTGCTGAAAGATGCTTCTGCCGCCATTTACGGCGTACGTGCCGCTAATGGGGTGATCATTATTACCACACGCAAAGGCAAATCCGGTAAAACAGAAGTGCGTTATGATGCCAATGCCGGTTTCCGCCAGGCCTCCAACCTGGTGAAAATGGCCGACCGCAACCAGTATATAGATTATATAAAGGACGCTGCCCCCAGTAAAGACCCGGCTACAGATGGCGCCGCATTCCCCGGTTCTTCCAACTGGTATGATGCTACCTTGCGCAAAGCTTTCCAGATGAATCATAATCTATCAGTATCCGGTGGTACAGATAAGCATACGTACTTCTTTAGCGGTGGTTATATACAGGATGATGGGATCATCAAAACCAACACCTTCCGGCGTTTTACTTTACGCGCCAACAATGAGGTGAACATTACCGATCAATGGAAATTCAGCACACAATTGTCTTATTCCAGGGGCGATGGCCGTAACGTGCCGCTAAACGACATTTATGGCAATATCTACCGCGCTGCGCCGGTAGTAGACCCGGAAGAGAATGGCCGTTATGGTAATACCTCGGCCTGGGGGAATGTGGGCAACCCTTTGCTGACATTAGATAAAAAGAACTACCGGCAGCAGGATAGCCGCTTGCAGGGTAACCTGGCATTAGAATTTACACCCATTAAAGCACTGCGGTTCCGCTCGGCTTTTAATGCAGATCTCCGTTGGGGCAACGACCGCATTTACCAGTACAAATACCTGAATGATGATAAAACTTTCCTGGTAGCAGGTGGTAACCAGCGTTCGGAGAATAGTCAGCTGATCATGGATAACTCCCGTTCACAAGGTTGGGTATGGGATAACACCGCTACTTATGATCAAACTTTTGGTAAAAGCTCCCTCACCTTACTGGCTGGTTCCGTAACAGAGGGTTTTTATAGCACTTACCTTACCGGCTCCCGTATTAATGTACCGGAAAGTGAAGACCTCTGGTACCTGGACCTGGGCAACCCGGATGTACAATCGAAAATAAATAACGGCGGTGACAAATATGCCCGTCAGTCTTTTGTAGGCCGCGTGAATTACGGATATGATAACCGTTACCTGTTAAGCGCTTCCATACGCGCAGATGGCAGCTCTAAGTTCCGTAAAAGATGGGGCTACTTCCCTACAGTAGGTGTGGGCTGGGTAATTTCACAGGAAGCATTTATGAAAGATCAGAGCTTATTCAGCTTCCTGAAGCTGCGTGGTAGCTGGGGCATATTGGGTAATGATAACATTCCTACCAATGCCTATATTAATACCGCTACAGTAAACCTGCCTTATTTTTATGACGGGGTTATCACTCTGGGCAATGCTTTGCAGGATACCAAAGATGCCAATCTTAAATGGGAATCCACCAACCAGTTTGATGTAGGTTTTGAATTTACCTTGTTGAATGAGCACCTGAGTGGTGAGGTGGATTATTACAATAAAAAAACCAAGGATGCCCTAACGGTAGTGAATATACCCAGTATCCTGGGCGACCCGAATAACATTTATATTACCAATGCAGCCTCTTTCAAAAATACCGGATATGAAGTATCGCTGAACTGGAAGGACAATATTACCAAAGAGCTGAGCTATAGCGTAGGCGGCAACATTACCTTTAATAAGAACGAGATCACCAACCTGGCCGGCGGCCAGGCCTTACTGGGTGGTAATGTAGGCCAGCAAAGCTTTGTAACCCGTACGGACAATGGGCAGCCGGTAGCCAGTTTTTACGTATTACAATCCCTGGGCGTTTTCCAAAGCCAGGATGAGATCAATAACTATAAAAGCAAGAATGGTACGGTTATTCAGCCGGGTGCTAAACCAGGTGATCTGAAATATGAGGATTATAATGGGGATGGTGTGATTGATAATAGCGATAAACAATATAAAGGGTCCTATCAACCCAAATTCTTCTACGGTTTTAACCTGGGCTTTAACTTCAAAGGATTTGACCTGACGGCAGATTTTTACGGTAGCGGCGGTAACAAGATCTATAATGGTAAAAAGGCTTTCCGTTATGAGAACACGGATAATATAGAAGCCGATTACGCAGATCATCGCTGGAAGCCAGACCGGCCTTCCACTACAGATCCATCGCTGCTGGTGTCTTCTATGCCTGCCTCCACTTACTTTATAGAATCCGGTGCATTTTTGCGTTGTAATAACCTTACCATTGGTTATGCATTACCTGCAGCAATGCTCAAAACTATTGGTATAAACCGTTTCCGGGTATACCTCACTTCGCAGAACCTGTTTACATTAAAGAAGTTCAGCGGGTTTAGCCCCGAGCTGCCGGGAGGTACCATTGATTTTGACAACAGCATTAATAACAGGACCAATACGCGCTCCAGCGGCGCCAATTCCACCAACAATACCAGTGGTATACTGGATGCAGGTATTGAGCTGAATGCCTATCCAACCACGCGCACGTTTGCCTTTGGTGTAAATGTTTCATTCTAAAAAAAGCGTCATGAAGAACATACGTAAAAATATATGGATAAAAGCAACCGGTGCGGCCCTTGTATTTTCTGCTGTGCTGATAGCCGCCTGTAATAATTACCTGGATGTGAAACCGCAGGGGCAGATAGATGAAGAGGCAACCACTGCCGATCCGGAAGCTGCTCAAAACCTGGTAACCGGTATTTATAATAACCTATGGGTAGGTAACGTACATGGGTTCCCGTTCATTGGAGTTACCAACATCGCATCTGATGATGCAGATAAAGGCAGCTCTCCCGACGATGCCGCGCCTACACAGGGCGCGCTGGATAATCTGACCATGAACGCCAATACCACCACGCTAAACGATGTGTGGTCCGGCTACTACCAGGCCATTGCCAGGGCTAATAAAGCATTGCAGGTGTTAGAGCCCGCAACCATTGATGCAGATGTGAAAAGCCGTCTGCAGGGGGAAAGCCACTTCCTGCGTGCTTACCTGTACTTTAACCTGGTGCGCTTGTTTGGCGGCGTACCTAAAATAGATAGAACCTTAACACCGCAGGAAGCTGCCCAGGACCAGTACCAGACCCGGGCTGGTAAGGAGGTCATCTATCAGCTGATCACCGATGACCTTACGTTTGCGCTGGCTAATCTCCCCGCTAAGGGCGAAGCTGGCAGCCAGGCCGGCAAAGCCACCAAAGGCGCTGCTGCAGCCCTGCTGGCTAAGGTAAGCCTGTATCAGCAGAACTGGCAGCGGGCTTTTAGCCTCACAGATTCTATTATTAACGGCCAGTTGGGAAGTTATGCATTGCTGCCTAACTATGCTGATATATGGAGGGAAACCGGCAGAAACGGCCCGGAATCTATTTTTGAAGTACAAACCGGTGTTAACGCTTCCTGTGATGCAGCTATAGAAGTATACAGCGTTTGCCAGGGACCGCGGGCCGGTGGTAAACGTGGCTGGGCCGATCTGGGCTGGGGTTTTGACAATCCTTCCCAGAGCCTGGTGAATGCCTATGAAGCGGGCGACAAACGTAAGGATGCTACCATTATAACAATTAATCCCGGTGGCACCATACTGTGGGATGGTTTTCGTATACCCAGCCGCGATAGTGTGGAAAATGACCGCTATAACTACAAGGCATACCACAGCCGCACCCGTGAGCAATATTGCGGTAATGCAGACCGCCTGCCCAAGAACCTGCGGATACTGCGTTTGGGTGAAGTGCTGCTGATACATGCAGAAGCTGCCCTGGCCCTGAATAATCCCGGCCCTGCCGTTACAGATATTAATGCGCTGCGTACCCGCGCGGGGCTGCCTCCAAAAGGTGCAGTAACCCGTGCAGATGTTTGGAAGGAAAGAAGGGTGGAAATGGCCATGGAGCACGACCGTTTCTTTGAGCTGGTGAGGGAAGATGCCCTGGTGCCCGGAACTGCAGCAGCGGCTTTCCTGGCACATGGAAAAACGTTTGTAAGAGGTAAGAACGAAGTATTTCCCATTCCGGCTACACAGATCCAGTTTAGCCAGGGAAAGCTGCAACAGAATAATGGATATTAATGATGTACGATTTTAGATTTACGATCTTAGATCTAAGGCGCTACACTTCGCTTCAGTGAAATCTAAAATCGTAAATCTAAAATCTAAAATTTTAGCATGGTATGCGGTTAATATGGATAGGATGTTTGCTGCTGGCAGGTTTGTTGCCGGTACAGGCACAAAAGAAACAGCATAAAGATGCACCACGCGAACAGCTCAGTGATTCTGCGCTGCTAACGTTAGTGCAGCAACGTACTTTTAATTACTTCTGGAAATTTGCACACCCCGTGTCCGGCCTGGCGCCGGAACGTACGGTAACGCCGGATACCGTTACCATTGGCGGATCAGGCTTTGGAGTGATGAGCATACTGGTGGGGATTGAAAGAGGGTTTATAACCCGGGAGCAGGGACTGGACCGCCTGCTGAAGATCGTGAACTTTTTATTTACAGCGGAGCACTATCACGGTATATGGCCGCATTGGATGAACGGCGCTACCGGGCAAACCATTCCCTTTGGCCGTAAGGATGACGGAGGCGATGTAGTAGAATCTGCCTTTATGTTCCAGGGGTTGTTATGCGTGCGTCAATACTTTACCGGTAACAGCGAAAAGGAGATTGCACTGCGCAATAAAATAACCTGGTTATGGAATGAGGCGGAATGGAGCTGGTACACCCGCGACGGGCAGCCGGTATTGTACTGGCACTGGTCGCCGAATAATGGCTGGTCCATGAACCATCCTATTCATGGTTATAATGAGTGCCTGATCGCTTACATACTGGCGGTTGCTTCGCCCACCTATCCCACTTCCCCAAAGATCTATCATGAAGGTTGGGCCATGAGCAATTACTTTAAGAACGGTAAAGAATATTATGGCGTGAAACTGCCGCTGGGCTTTGATTACGGCGGACCATTATTTTTTGCGCATTATTCTTTCCTGGGGCTGGATCCCCGTGGTTTAAAAGACCGTTACGCAGATTACTGGGAGCAGAACCGCAATCATACCCTGATCAACCGTCAGTACTGTATAGAGAATCCTAAAAAATATAAAGGGTACAGCGCCGATTGCTGGGGCCTTACTGCCAGCGATAGCTATGAGTTCTATGATGCCCACTCGCCTACAAATGACCTGGGCGTTATTACTCCTACAGCTGCATTATCTTCTTTCCCATATACACCGGAGTATTCTATGCAGGCGCTAAAATATTTTTATTATAAAGTAGGCGACCGTTTATGGGGAGAGTATGGTTTTTATGATGCATTCAGCGAATCCCGTAACTGGTTCGATTATCAATACCTGGCCATTGACCAGGGACCTATTGTGGTAATGATAGAGAACTACCGCAGTGGATTGTTGTGGAGGTTATTTATGTCCTGCCCTGAAATACAGGCCGGGTTGAAGAAATTGGAATTTACCAGTCCTGCAATACAATAATTCCCGTAAACCCTTTACCGGGAAGCTTTTCAGCCTTATGTAAGCTGGAATTGAAAATAATTTTGCATTTTATGCAATCGATTGCTTAATTTGAGCATAGATTCCGGTTTATGAAAAAGAAGGGAAGTAGAAAGCGATATCCAGCAACCCATTCCTTTTTTCCTGTATGGTATGAACGCAGCAGGTATTCGTAAATATCTCATACAGCGTTATCATTAATAACATATAATTCATCATCGATAATGATCCGTTCTTTGCTCGTATCAGGGCTTATGATTTGTTTATTATTGCCAGTAGCGCACGCACAGCAAAGCTTACGCCTTACCCAGTCCTGGGAGTTCTTACGGGAAGATTTAGGCAGCGTTTGGGAAGCCGTACGCCCCGCAGCAGAAGGCAGCCCCGAATCAGTGCCTTTATGGGAAAAGGTAAGCCTGCCACATTGTTTTAATGCAAGGGATGCGGTAGACCCGGATGTAAATTATTACGAAGGGCCGGGCTGGTACAGAACCATATTGGAGGTAAAGAACCCTTACACGCAGGGCCGTACCCTGCTGCACTTTGAAGGCGCCGGTCAAAAAACAGACGTTTACATTTTCACTAACAAAGTAGGCCACCACACCGGTGGTTATGATGAATGGACCGTAGATATTACAGACGCCGTACAACAGTTCCTGCAAAGTTCAGACGCTAAACGTTATAATGGCAAAGTGCCGCTGGAGATCCGTTGCAGCAATGCAAGGGATGTGGAAATGATCCCTTCTGATATGTCGGATTTTAACGTGTACGGTGGATTATACCGTTACCTTAACCTCGTATATACACCAGCGTTATCTTTTGAGCAATTGCACATACAGGCGGATGTAGATGCGCAGGGAAAAACAGGCGCTGTACAGCTGCGGGCCGCTTTCCGCAACCCATTAAAGCATACACAAGCAACTCTGGATATTAACGTGCTGGACCCGCAGCAAAAAATAGTACAGCGCTGGACCCAGCCGCTTACCCTGCAGGATAGCATACAGGTGCTGCAACCTTTCACTATTAAAAATCCTTTGTTATGGTCGCCCGCACAACCGCAGCTGTACACAGTACAGGCCCGTTTGAAAAGCAGTGCCGGTGAAGCCGTGTGGAGCGGACATTTTGGCTTCCGTAATTTTGAATTTGTAACGCACGGGCCTTTTATGCTGAATGGTAAGCGTTTATTATTGCAGGGCACGCACCGGCATGAGGATGGCGCCGGAGTAGCTGCTGCGCTTACAGATGATATGATACGGCGCGAAATGCAGCTGATCAAAAATATGGGCGCCAACTTCATTCGTCTGGGCCATTACCAGCAATCACCCCTGGTATTACAGCTGTGCGATAGCCTGGGGATATTGGTATGGGAAGAAATTCCCTGGTGCCGCGGTGGACTGGGAGGAGAGGTGTATAAAGCGCAGGCCCGCCGCATGCTTACCAACATGATCACGCAGCACTACAACCACCCGGCTGTGATCCTTTGGGGCCTGGGTAATGAAAACGACTGGCCCGGCGATTTTCCGGAGTTTGATAAGCAAAAGATCCATGCTTTTATGAGCGGGCTAAACACGCTGGCACATACGCTGGACAGTACACGTAAAACCACCATTCGCCGTTGCGATTTCTGCAAAGATATTGTAGACGTGTATTCACCCTCCATCTGGGCCGGCTGGTACCGCGGCCGTTACACCGAGTATAAAGACGAAACGCTGAAAGCTATTGCCAGCGTGCCGCATTTTTTTCATGCTGAATGGGGGGCCGACAGCCATCAGGGCCGGCATGCAGAGTACCCGGAAGAAGCTGTTAAAAAAGTAACTACCGGCAAAGGCGCTGATGAACGCACCGGCGATTTTGCGCTTACCGGCGGCAGTGCACGCGCCTCTAAAGACGGGGACTGGTCTGAAACCTATGCCTGCAACCTTATTGACTGGCATCTGAAAGAGCAGGAAACCCTCCCGCAGCTTACCGGCAGCGCTTACTGGATCTTCAAAGATTTTTCTACCCCGCTGCGGCCGGAGAATCCTGTGCCTTATGTGAATCAAAAAGGCGTAGTAGGCCGCGATCTTACACCCAAAGAGGCTTATTACGTATTTCAGTCGTACTGGACTACGCAGCCCATGGCGCATATTTACGGGCATGGCTGGCCCATACGCTGGGGTAAGGAAGGAGAAGAAAAAATGATCTGGGTATACTCCAACTGCCCGGAGGCAGAGCTGTTTGTGAATGGGAAAAGTTATGGCGTTAAAAAGCGCAACAGCCAGGACTTTCCGGCTGCAGGTCTGCGATGGCAGCTACCTTTACACAAAGGCAGCTACCAGGTAAAAGTAGTGGCCCGCAACGGCAGGCAAACAGTAACCGATGAAATTACTTTTAGCTACCAGTCCGATACCTGGAGCAAACCGGCCCAGCTGCTGCTGGAAAAAACAGCGGCCGGTAATGATACGGTAACGGTAAAAGTAAAGCTGGCGGATGCGCAAAAAACAATCTGCCTGGATGCAAAGGATTACATCAGCTTTTTCATTGCCGGTAGCGGCACATTAATAGATGACCAGGGCACTGCCGGCGGATCGCGCAGGGTGCAGCTGGTAAACGGGCAGGCACAGATAAGTGTACTTTTAAATAAAGGGCAGAGTGTGGTAGGAGCCACCGTGCAGGGCGTACCCGATGCATTTATCAACTTATAGTTTACCAGGCAATTTTGAGAGAAAAGTTTTGCTTACTCTAACTTCTGCGTTATGAAAAAATATGGATTGCTGTTTATTTTACTGTCCTGTACCTGCGTGATGGTGGCCCAAACACCGGCTACACAGCAGGCCTGGCTGCAACGCGTTATAAAAGACCAGCGTACATTTATCCTGAAAAGAGCTGCCGATGCCATGCAGCAAACACCGCTTACTATTACAGCGTATAACTGTCCCCGTAGTGCGGGTGGTAAACATGATTTTTATTCAGAAGCCGATTACTGGTGGCCGAACCCCGCTAGTCCGGATAGCCCCTATATTCAACGGGACGGGCAAACCAACCCGGATAATTTCCTGGAGCACCGCCGGGTAATGGTACGCTTTAGCCGTATTATGGGCGCCCTGGCAGCGGGTTATGTGGTTACAAAAGATAAAACCTACCTGCGCAAAGCCCTGGCGCATGCACACGCCTGGTTTGTAGATCCTGCCACCTATATGCATCCTAACCTGCAATATGCGCAGGCCATTAAAGGCCGGGTCACGGGCCGGGGCATTGGTATTATAGATACTATTCATTTCCTGGAAGTGGTGCAGGCATTACGCATTATGGAAAAAGCAGGCGCCCTGCCGCCGGAAGATCTGAAAGCCATTAAAGCATGGTTCACGGATTATCTGCAATGGATCACCACTCATCAATACGGGCATGATGAAATGAATGCCGCCAATAACCACGGTACCTGCTGGGTAATGCAGGCAGCTGCTTTTGCAGGCTGGGTAAATGATCAGAAGTGGACAGACTTCTGCACAAAGCGTTATGAAGAAGTATTGCTGCCCAAACAAATGGCTGCTGATGGCAGCTTTCCGCTGGAATTAAAACGTACTAAACCTTACGGCTACTCGCTGTTTAACCTGGATGCCATGACCATGGTTTGCCAGCTGTTAAGCAACCCGGTGCATAACCTCTGGCAGTATACTACCGCAGATGGAAAGAACATCGGCAAAGGCATAGCCTATATGTATCCCTATGTAAAAGATAAAAAACAGTGGCCCTTTGCAAAGGATGTAATGTACTGGGATAACTGGCCTGTAGCACAGCCCTTTTTGCTGTTTGGCGCCGTAGCGTATAATAACATGGATTATTACCGCTTGTGGCTACAGCTGGAGCATGACCCGCAGGTAGAGGAGGTGCTGCGGAATGTTCCCATCCGCAACCCGGTGATCTGGTTATGGGATGCCGGATAATAACTGCTTAACTCTTCGTAGCTATCGCTTTAAATGTTAGTTCACAGGTTAATTCATACGTATCACACAAATGTGTTAACCTGTGAATCACAATTATTTAACGAAAAATTTCCCTCCAAAAACTTGCTTTTTAATAATATTATGAATAGTTTTATATATATGTAAACTAACTATTCCTATGAACTGGATGAAAGACCTATACAGTATTTACCAGAAGCTGGACGCTACTGGTTTTGAGGAGGTGAAAAAAGAGATCCTAAAGGCACAAGTGTACGGTTGCAATGCAGGAGAAGTATACTACCTGGTATTACAGCAGCTGGTAATGATCAAAAAGGACAATGTACAGATCTACGAAGTGATCAAGGGGGAAGTGGAGAACATTATTCACCACAGCAAAAGCATGATATACCTGAACTAAACCGGTTATCTTATTTCGTCAATCAGCTTTTTTGCTTTCCAGTATATGGGCGCCTGCTCTGGTATTTTCAGCAGCCATCCAACGCTTTGCTGTTTATCTCCTTCTTTAAGATAGCTGAGCGCCAGGTAAAAAGCGGCGTCGTACCGGTATGGCGACTTATCATCTTTATACACTGTTTGCAGGTCAGTACGGGACTGCGGCAGAAGGTTCATATCCAACAGGCTCACGCCCCGGTAATAACGGGCATAGGTGTTGGTGCTGTCCATTTGTAAAACCTGGTTCAGCTGCTCTACACTTTCGCTGAAACGGCGTTTATTGAAATTACGGGCTGCTTCATGCAGCAGCTTAGCAGCATTATTGGTATCTGCGGTATGGTGGTGCACCATTTCCGTAGGGGCAAACTGCCGGTATACATCTTTTCGCCAGGGGCTTATGAATAACAGGCCGGCCATGATGATAGCCAGCACGGTAATGCCCATCACATACAGTCCCATACGGTTCATATCCCGGTCTTTGCCGTAAAACCAGCGTTGCCGCATATCTACCAGTATCTGGGCCAGCTCCCGGCGGGTATTATCCGGAGTTAAAGCCCTGCGCAGCCATTCTATTGCTTCCTTACCTGATTTTACGATTTCCTGTATACTGCCGTTTTCTTTCAGCTCAATTTCAAAGTTTTGCTTTTCCGTTTCCGGCAGGGATTGCATTACATACAGGGCGGCCTGCTCATAACTTTTATTGGATAATAGCTTATCGGTTTGAAGCTGATGGCCGTGCTCAAGCAGCTTTGCCATACAGGAAGGGAAGTTATCCGGTACCAGCCCCGAGGTGGGATGCAGGTTAGTGCCTGCCCCATCTGCCTGTGGAACGATGATCGCCTGCTGTATAGCCGTTTGGCAGGCAGGCGTTAATTCCATGAAGCATTGCAGCCAGTGCCGCTTTTTTTCACCATTATTGGTGATCTCCTGTACATATTTCAGGTGGGCATTATCCAGGGTGGCCACTTCCGGCTCCGGTGCTTCTGCCACGTTCAGTCCCCTTTTATGCAGCTCTTTACGCCAGGCTATTTTACATACCAGCATAAAAAAAGGCTCAAAACGGGTGGTTAGCTCTATGGGATGCTTTTTGGCATACACATAAATATCTGTAAGCCCTATTTCAAAAATATGCGCTGCATCTTTTTTATTGCCGCCATGTTGCAAGATGAAGGAGCTAACCTTTTTGGCAAATTGCCGGTAAATGGCATCTATAATGGCAGGGGAGCTATCCAGCAAGCCGTCTATGTATTCGTCGTCGTTATATAAAAGCCGGGTAGAGGTCATACGTTCGCCGGTTGTTTCTTATTATTTAGCTGCCGGTATAAAAGTATAAAACCTTGTCCAACACACAAAAAATTTTGAAACAGCCGGTTCTTTTATACACTTTACGTGCCAGAATTGTTAAGAGGGGTTACATGTCGGGGTATACTTTATGTACCAGTTTCATTAATAGTTCTTTAAGGTGTTTGTTATCTTCTTCACCAATTAAATAAGCGTAGTGCTGTTCCATTTCCTGCACGCCTTCTGTGGCGGCAATCAGCAGTTGTTTGCCCTTGTCGCTCAGGAATATCATAATGGCGCGGTTGTCGCTTTCATGCTTGCGGGTTTCAATATAGCCCGCTGCTTCCAGGTTTTTGACCACTTTACTCATGGCCTGCTTGGTAATAAGCGCTTTTTTAGCCAGCTCATTATTAATAATGCCTTCCGGGGCAATGTTGGCGATCAATACCATATCCCCCATCTTAAAATCCGCATATCCCCGCTGTTGCAGCTGCTCGGTAAGCCGGTTGTCCATATCCTTTTTGATCAGATTCACCATACGGATCAACATCTGCGGTCTTAGCGCTATGCATTGTTGTAAACGCTCATCCAACGGACTGTTCATGATAGGCTATTTTAGTCAAATATATATTTATTATCTTGTTATGGCCATGGAAGTGATCGACAATATACTGCATTATATACAACAACATTTCAACGAGGATCTGTCCCTTCATAACCTGGCTGCGCAGGCGCACTACTCACCCTACCATTTCCACCGCCTGTTCCGGCAACGGGTAGGAGAGGCGCCCAAACAGTACTTATTGCGCCTACGCCTGGAGAAATCCTGCAAAGAGCTGATCTTTTATCCCCACAAATCCGTGTACGCCATTGCCATAGATTGTGGTTTCAGCTCCCAGTCCGTTTTTGCGCGGGCCTTTAAAAATAAGTACCGGCTTACAGCAGAACAATACCGGGAACAGGCGCTGAGCGCCATCCGGGAAAAAACAGCGGCCATTTCCCCGGAAGTGCAGCAATACCCCATCAGCATTACCCGCTCTGAAAACCTGCACCTGGCCTGTGAACTAACGTTTCTGCAGGAGGAGCTTATTATGCAGACCTTTAAAAAACTATACCGCTGGGCCGCTGCACATGAGCTGCTGGACCAGCACCCTGAATTTTATGGTGTGTTCCTGGATACGCCGTTCACCACCGCCCTGGCCCAATGCCGCTACCTGGCAGGCATTCGCCTGCACCGCCCTTTTACCGGCCGCGAAAGCTATACTATCCACCCCATGACCATAGCGCAGATACCGGTAATGGGCGAGCTGGAAATTGCCATGGATTATACCCTGCATGTAAAGCACCGCTGGCTGCCTGAAAGCGGTTACCGGCTTATACAGGGCAATCCCGGTTATGAGCATATTACCAACATGGACCTCTCCAAACCTTACTCCCGGCACGCCCGCATTATCTGTATGGGCGTACAGCCGGAATAGCAAGAAATGCAAAACGCATCGCAAGAACCGGGAAAAGTCCCGCTAATGGCGTAGCTACCTTTGAGACATCCAACAAACAAAAAGTTTAAAGATGTCACAGATGAAAGTTGTTATTGCAGGCGGTACCTCCGGTATAGGACTGGCTGCCGCTGCCTTGTTAGCAAAAGAAAATGCAGTGGTTACCATTACCGGCCGTAACCCGCAAAAAATGGAAGAAGCCCTGGCCACGCTGCCTGCCAATGTAAAAGGGCTGTGTGTGGATGCCGTGAATACAGACCACATCAAAGCATTTATGGCCGCCCACGGCGCTATAGATCACCTGGTAATAGCCTTAAGCGGCGCCAAGGGCGGCGGCTTATTTAAAGAGCTGGACCTTACACAATTGCAGGCAGGGTTTGCAGAAAAATTCTTCCCGCAATTGCAAACCTTGCAGACAGCATTGCCTTATCTTTCTAAAAATGGCAGCGTAACCTTAATTACGGCAGTAAGCGGGCATGCTAAAGCGCCCGGCACATCCGGCCTGGGAGCCATTAACGGCAGCCTGGAAATAATGGTGCCCATACTGGCAAAGGAATTACAACCCTTACGGATTAACGCCGTATCTCCCGGGGTGATTGATACGCCCTGGTGGAACTTTTTACCGGAAGAAGCCCGTTCCGCCACTTTTCAGCAATACGCGCAGGCTGCACCTGCAGGCCGTGTTGGCAAACCGGAAGATATTGCCACCGTGATCGCACAGCTGATCCACAATACATTTATAACCGGGCAGGTGATTACGGTAGATGGAGGGTTGGGGTTGTAAAAATGTGCAGATATGAAAATGTGCAGACGTGCAAATGGAATGCCTTGAATCAGGCAATGTAATAGATATGCAAATTGGATGTCTTAAATGATGCTCATGTAAAAAGAAATGTGCAGATGAAATGAAGGGCTTCAGTAAGTAATGCATTAAAAGCAAAATGTGCAAATGATAAGCTCCCGGCCAATCATTTGCACATTTGCATATCTGCACATTTACAAATTACTTCATCCCTCTTCCTATTCCCATCTCCAACCCCCTCAGTTCTGCCAGGCCGCGTAAACGCCCGATGGCACTGTAACCCGGGTTGGTTTTTTTATGCAGATCGTCCAGCATCTGGTGCCCATGATCCGGGCGCATGGGAATAGAGATATTACGTTTATTCATTACCGTTAATATGCTCTTTACAACAGCATACATATCCACGTCACCTTCCAGGTGGTTGGCTTCATGAAAGTTGCCCATAGCATCGCGCAGGGTGCTGCGCAGGTGAATGAAATGGATATGCTCACCTAAACGCTCTACCATACCGGGTAGATCATTGTCGGCACGTACACCGTAAGAGCCTGTGCAAAAGCAAAGGCCATTGGCTGCATAAGGTGCTGCTGCCAGCAGCTCGCGGGCATCCTGTTCAGTACTTACCACGCGGGGCAGGCCCAGTATAGGAAAGGGGGGATCATCCGGGTGAATGGCCAGCTTTATCCCAACTTCTTCCGCCACCGGTGCTATTTGCTGAAGGAAGTAGAACAGGTGCAGCTTCAGCTGGGTAGCATCAACATTTTTGTACTTGTCCAATGCTTCCTGGAACTGCTGAATGGTAAAGCTTTCCTCTGATCCGGGCAGGCCGGCAATAATATTGCGTTGCAGGGTGGTTTTCTCCGCATCCGTCATACTATCAAAGTGTTCTTTGGCGCGGGAAATGTCCACCTCATCATAGTCATTCTCCGCACCGGGCCTTTGCAGTATGAACAGGTCAAAAGCTATAAAGGCTGCTTTCTCAAAGCGCAGCGCTTTGGAGCCGTCTGCCACCGTATAAGCCAGGTCGGTACGGGTCCAGTCCAGCACCGGCATAAAATTATACGTAACAATATAAATACCGCAGGAGGCCAGGTTACGCAGGCTTTGCTGGTAGTTACGGATGTATTCTTTAAAGCGGCCGCTCTGGGTTTTAATGTCCTCATGCACAGGCACACTTTCCACAACAGACCAGGTAAGGCCTGCTGCTTCAATTTCAGCTTTACGTTGCAAAATGTCTTCCTTGGTCCATACGGTCCCGTTAGGAATATGGTGTAACGCTGTCACAATGCCTGTAGCACCCGCTTGTTTAATGTCCTGCAGGCTAACAGGATCTTTTGGGCCGAACCATCGCCAGGTCTGTTCCATTCTCGGCATAACTCATATAGGTTTTTGTATCAAGGCTCAAAAATAGAAGAATTAATAATTAAAAATTAATAATTAAGCATGAATAAGGGCCATCATGATATCCATTACATTGGTTTGGGTAGGCCCGGTTTTTATTAAACCGTCAACGGGGGCAAAAAAGTGGTAGGCATCATTATTATCGAGGTAGCTTTCCGGCTGCAAACCCAGGCTGGCAGCCTTTTTCATAATGGCGGCATTTACTACGGCGCCGGCAGCATCTGTAGGGCCGTCTGTACCATCGGTACCTGCGCTCAGCAGGGTAATATGCGGGTATGCCTGTATGGTAATACCGGCAGCCAGCGCAAATTGCTGGTTGCGGCCGCCCAAGCCCTGCCCGGTTACTACTACGGTACTTTCCCCGCCCATTAACAAACAGGCCGGGCGTGGGCCTGTCCAGCGAATGGCCTGCTGCGCCAGGGCCTGTGCCAGTGTATGTGCGTTACCGGTAACCTCGCTGCTTAACAGCGTAGTATGATAGCCCTGGGCTGTGGCATATTGTGCCGCTGCTTCCAGCGCAATACGGTTACTGCCAATTAAATAGTTGCGCGTAGTTTTAAAACCGGGATCGCCGGGTTTGGGCGTGTCCGGAATAGTATGGTTAGATCCCTGCTGTAAATGGCTTTGCAGGGAAACAGGTATTTTTTGCAGCAGCTCATACTTTTCCAATATGGCCTGCGTATCCGCAAAGGTAGAAGGGTCGGGCACTGTAGGGCCTGAGCCTATTACATCCAGGTCGTCGCCTACCACATCGCTCAGGATAAGCGTGCATAACGTAGCTGGATATACTTTTAATGCCAGCTGCCCGCCCTTTACAGCGGAAATATGTTTGCGCACCGTATTCATTTCATGAATGGTGGCGCCGCTTTTCAGCAAAAGATCAAATAAAGCTTGTACATCCTGCAGATTGGAGCCTGGCGGATAATCTATTAATAATGCCGATGCGCCGCCGGATAACAGGAACAGCACCAGGTCCTGCCGGGCAACCTTTGTGAGCAATTCCATCATTTGCAGGGTTGCCTGTACGCCGTTATCATCCGGTACGGGGTGTCCGGCTTCTATTACCTTAATATGCTGTAAGGGTAAAGCATGTTCGTATTTAGTGATCACCAGCCCCTGTAGCTCATAGGGCAGGTCCAGGGCTTCCAGCGCCTGTGCCATGGCGGCAGCGGCTTTGCCTGCGCCGGTAACAAAAATGCGGCTGTTCTTTTGTAACGGAAAAAATTTACCGGATATCCATAATCCGTTGTCCTGTGCATGCACCTGCCGGGGAATAAGGTGCTCCGGTTGTACAGCAGCAACGGCCTGTTTAAAAATGGATATGGCTATGGATGTTGCATCACTCATTGCTCCTGCCTGGCCAGTTTCCGTTCCTGCTTCTTATCCATTTTCGCCTCCAGGTGTTCCCGCTTTTTCATTTCCCAGTCGTTCCACTTTTTATATTGGGTAGGATTTAATACGGTCTTAAAACGCTGGCTGCGTTCTTCATTCAGTGCTTTCAGCTGCTGCATGCGGTCTTTATCTGCCAGGTTTTTATTTGCTTTGATGGCATCACGGCGGCGGATGATGTCTTCGTTGATAGCATAGATCTGTTTATCCTGGGCGTGGGTAAGGCCTAGTTCACGATACAGCTTATCACTCATCTTATCGGCCCTTTTTTCTGCGGTCCACCGGCCTTTTTTAATGGTATGGCTGCTGTCCTTAACCGGCGCCTGGCTATGTGCTGTAAAGGCAAATGTCAGGCATAACATTAAGGTGGTCAACATCATATGTTTATTCATAGTAAAAGGATTGTGTCTTACAATCATATTTGGCTTGGACTAAGGTACTGAAACTACCACTCATAAAAAATCCAATAAAATAAATATACCTGTATTAAATTTAAGGTTTCCCTGAAAACCAAACCATCATCTAAACCGCAAAAACAAAATCGATCGTATGGAGCAACCCTTAGCTTATGTACCCGGTACCGGCCGAATGAGCCATTTGGTGCCGCCACCGGGGCTTACACGCCGTAAGCGTACAAAGATCTTTTACCTTTTACTGGGCGCCCTGCTGGCTGGCAGCTATGCCAAAGCGCAGGAAACCTTTCCCGTAAATGGAGTAGCCGACCCCCGCGAAGGCTGTTACGCATTTACCCACGCTACTATTGTAAAAGAAGCAGGCAGCACCCTGCAGGATGCCACCCTGGTGATCCGCGATGGCCGCATTATCAGCGCCGGTCCTGGCGGGGCTATTCCCAAAGACGCCGTAGTGGTGGATTGTAAAGGGAAATACATCTATCCTTCTTTTGTCGATATATACAGCGATTACGGTACCCAGCCCGTGAAAAAAAGTTCCCAGGGTTTCCGCTCAGCACCGCAGTTCCTGTCGAACACCAAAGGCGCCTTTGGCTGGAATGAAGCTATTAAAAGTGAAATAAATGCCGCTGCCATTTTTAAAACAGATGAGCCCAAGGCTAAAAGCCTGCGGCAGGCCGGCTTTGGTACGGTGCTAACCCACCAGCAGGATGGTATTGCCCGTGGTACCGGCGCGCTGGTAACCTTAGCGGCAGACCGTGAAAATAAAGTAATGGTGCGCGAAAAAGCATCTGCACAATATTCTTTTGACAAAGGCAGCTCCACACAAAACTATCCCGGCTCGTTAATGGGCAGCATTGCGCTATTACGGCAAACCTACCTGGATGCACTGTGGTATAAGAACCATCCTTCCAAAGAAGGTATTAACCTGAGCCTGCAATCCTGGAACGATGAGCAAACATTGCCCCAGGTATTTGAAGTAAGTGATAAATGGGATGTGCTGCGGGCAAAAAAGATAGGCGATGAATTTGGTGTGCAGTACATTATTAAAGCTGCTGGTAATGAATACCAGCGGGTGGCTGAAATGGCAGCTACCAAAGCAGCTTTCATACTGCCGCTGAACTTCCCGGCTGCCATGGATGTAGAAGATATTAACGACGCCCGTTTTGTAGCCTTAAGCGATCTGAAACACTGGGAGCTGGCGCCTACTGAACCAGCAGCATTTGAAAAAGCCGGGATCCCGTTCTGCTTAACAGCAGCAGGCTTAAAGGATAACAAACAATTCCTTAGCAATGTGCGTAAAGCCATTGAGTATGGCTTAAGCGAACAAAAAGCGCTGGATGCGCTTACCAAAGTACCGGCTGGCCTCATAAAAGCCACCGACCAGGTAGGCACACTGGATGCCGGCAAGCTGGCTAACTTCCTCATTACCTCCGGCCCTTTGTTTAAAGAAAATACAGTGCTGTACCAGAACTGGGTACAGGGCAAACGCTATATTATTAATGAAGATGGTTGGACGGATATCCGGGGCACGTATACGCTTACACTAAACCCGGGCGCCACCTATAACATACTGGTAAAAGGTACGCCGGTAGCGCCTTCCTTGTCGCTATTACAGCAGGCAGATACCATTAGCGGCACTATTGTGCTGGAAGATAAGCTGGTAAGACTGGCGTTTCCCTTAACTAAAAAAGGTACCCGCACCCTGCGCCTGAGTGGTGTAATATCCGGTGATGCCTGGAGTGGCAACGGGCAGGATACCAGCGGTAACACGGTGAAATGGAGCGCTGCTTTTTCCAAAGCATTTGTACCACCCGCAGATTCTGCTAAAAAGAAAACAGACCTGGACCTATCCAAAATATATTATCCGTTTAACGGGTATGGCTGGGAAACCACCCAACCAAAACAACAGGACATCCTCATTAAGAACGCCACGGTATGGACCAATGAGCAGCAGGGCAAGCTGGAAAATACCGATGTGCTGATCCGCGCCGGTAAAATAGCCCAGGTAGGCAAAAACCTGCCGGCAGGTAATGCCCTGGTAATAGATGGTACCGGCAAACACCTGACACCGGGTATTATAGATGAGCACTCCCACATTGCTATTACCAGGGGCGTGAATGAAGGCACCCAGTCCGTAACATCAGAAGTACGTATAGCCGATGTGCTGAACCCGGATGATATTAATATTTACCGGCAGCTGAGCGGCGGCGTTACCTCCAGCCACCTGCTGCATGGTTCTGCCAACACCATTGGCGGACAAACACAGCTGATAAAGCTGCGCTGGGGCGCTAATGCAGAGGACCTGAAGTTTGCCGGCTGGGATCCTTTCATCAAGTTTGCACTGGGTGAGAACGTAAAACAGTCCAACTGGGGCGAGAGCCAGCGTACCCGCTTCCCGCAAACGCGTATGGGGGTAGACCAGGTGCTGGATGATGCGTTTACCCGTGCCCGTGATTATGAAAAGCAAGGCCCTGGCAAACGCCGAGACCTGGAGTTGGATGCGCTGGTAGAAATACTGAACCACAAACGTTTCATCACCTGCCACTCCTACGTGCAAAGCGAGATCAATATGTTGATCCATGAGGCAGATAAATTCGGATTTACTGTAAATACGTTCACGCATATCCTGGAAGGGTATAAGGTGGCCGATAAAATGAAAAAACACGGCGCAGGCGCCTCTACCTTTGCTGATTGGTGGGCCTATAAAATGGAAGTGCAGGATGCTATTCCTTATAATGCAAGCATTATGCAGCGTGTAGGGCTTACCGTAGCCATTAACTCTGACGATGCCGAAATGGCCCGCCGCCTGAACCAGGAAGCCGCCAAAAGCATTAAATACGGCGGCATGTCCGAAGAAGATGCGCTGAAAATGGTAACCCTGAACCCCGCTAAGCTGCTGCATATATCTGATAAGGTAGGCAGCATTAAACCCGGGAAAGATGGTGATGTGGTTTTATGGTCCGATGACCCGCTGAGCATTTATGCCAAAGCAGAAAAAACGATTGTAGACGGGGTGGTGTACTTTGACCGGCAGCACGATGCAGAGCTGCATCAGCGCATAGCTGCGGAACGCAACCGCCTGATCCAGAAAATGCTGGCAGAAAAGAAAAAGGGCGGCCCGGTTGATAAAATTAAACCTACCCGTGATGAGCTCTGGAATTGCGAGGACATGGAAAGCGGCCATCAGCACGGCACAACAGATAATTTCTAATTTTTAGATTTGCGATTTTAGATTTGAATGCACGGAGACCTTCCCCAAAATCTAAAGTCGTAAATCTAAGATCCCAAATCACAAGCTTTATGACTAAACATCTCATATTATATATCACATGCCTGACCTTCACCGGCAGGGCGCTGGCGCAGGAAACCATTTACCCGGCAGCCGCGCAGCAAAAAACAGTAGTGCTTACCCATGCAACTATTCACGTAGGCAACGGGCAGGTAATAGAAAATGGCAGCATTGCATTTGCCAATGGAAAAATAACAGCTGTAGGCGCTGATGTGCCCAGCAGTACCGATGCGCAGGTAATAGATGTACAGGGGCAGCACATTTACCCCGGTATTATTGCACCCGCTTCTGATGTGGGCCTTACGGAAGTGGAAAGCGTACGGGCCACCAATGATTACGAGGAAGTAGGAGAGCTGAACCCTTCTGTACGTGCATTGATTGCCTATAACACAGATTCAAAAGTGATCAATACCCTGCGGGTGAACGGTATATTGTTGGCGCAGGTAACACCAGCCGGCGACCTGTTATCAGGCTCCTCCTCCGTAGTGCAGCTGGACGCCTGGAACTGGGAAGATGCCGCTTACAAGGCGGATGATGGCCAGCACTTTTTTATGCCGCAGCTGCTGCCGCCCTCCAACCCATTCCGCGGACCGCAGCCGCCTGCCAACGACCGGGAGAAAGAAGCCTATGAAAAAATAGAAAGCGTACGCGCTTTTTTCCGCGAAGCCAAAGCCTATATACAGGAAGGCAAGCACTCAGAAACTAACCTGAAATTTGAAGCCCTGCGCAAACTGTTCAACAAAGAGCAAAAGCTGTACATACACTGTAACATTGTAAAGGAAATGTTGCTGGCAGTGGATTTTGCCAAGGAGTTTGGTTTTGAGGTGGTAATTGTAGGTGGTTCCGATGCTTATATGATTCCTGACATTCTGAAGCAGAATAACATAGCCGTAATACTGGCCCAGCCGCATAGCCTGCCCACCATGCAGGATGATGATGTAGACCAGCCGTATAAAACCGCCGCCCAGCTGCAAAAAGCAGGAGTGTTATTCTGCATCAGCAATGAAGGTTTCTGGCAACAGCGCAACCTGATGTTTGAAGCCGGTACTGCCAGCGCTTATGGTATGAGCAAGGAAGAAGCTTTAAGCGCCATTACGCTGAACACCGCTAAGATCCTGGGTATCGATAAAACTACCGGTTCCCTGGAACCCGGTAAGGACGCTAATATAGCCGTAAGCACCGGCGATATACTGGATATGCGCTCCAATAATATTACCCATGCTTTTATTCAGGGCAGGGAAGTAAGCTTGGATAACAAGCACAAGCAGCTGTATGAAAGATATAAGTATAAATATGGGTTGAAGTAAGTATAAAAGCAAAAAGGCGCGGAACTATCCGCGCCTTTTTTTATGATACATATTTTTTTTAAACCGCTTTTACGAGGTAGTAGTTTGTTTTTCCCCGCTGTACCAGAATATAACGGTCGCGCAGCAACGAAGATTTATTCACTACAAAATCCTGCGCCGTTACCTTGCTTTTATTAATGCTGATACCGCCATTCTGCAGCATTTTACGTGCTTCACCTTTGCTGGCCAGTATCTTGGCATCAGAAATAAAGCTAATGATATCTTTACCGGTTTCCAGCTCTGCCAGTGGCACTTCTACCTGTGGTACGCCGCCCATAACTTCCAGCAGCTGTGCTTCTGTAAGGGATAACAGCATTTCAGCCGTATCATTGCGGAATAACATTTCAGATGCCTTTACTGCAAATTCATACTCCTTTTCACCATGAATAAAAGTGGTTACTTCCTGCGCCAGCCTTTTCTGCAGCTGGCGTCGTCCTGGATCCTGCCGGTGCCCTGCTATCAACGCCTCTACCACAGGCTGCTCCAGGAAAGTGAAAGTGCGGATGTAGCTTTCCGCATCTTCATCAGAAGTATTGATCCAGAACTGGTAGAACAAATAAGGCGAGGTCTTTGCGGGATCCAGCCACACATTGCCCTGCTCTGTTTTGCCAAACTTAGTACCATCTGCCTTCTTGATCAGCGGGCAGGTAAAGGCAAATGCTTCCCCGCCGGCTTTACGGCGCACCAGCTCGGTACCGGTTACAATATTGCCCCACTGGTCAGAGCCGCCCATTTGCAGCTTGCAGTTCTTGGCAGTATATAAATGGTAAAAATCATATCCCTGTATGAGCTGGTAGCTGAATTCTGTGAAAGACATGCCGTTGTCGCCTTCCAGTCTTTTCTTCACAGAATCCTTGGCCATCATATAGTTAACGGATATGTGCTTGCCCACATCGCGTATAAAGTCAAGGAAAGAAATGTTCTTAAACCAGTCGTAGTTATTCACCATTTCTGCAGCATTGGGCAGGGCGGTGTCAAAGTTCAGGAACCTTTCCAGCTGCGCCTTAATGCAGCTTTGGTTATGCTGCAGGGTGTCCAGGTCCAGCATTTTGCGTTCTTCCGCTTTAAAGGAAGGATCGCCCACCATACCGGTAGCGCCGCCTACCAGCGCCAGTGGCTTATGCCCGGCCTTTTGCAGGTGCACCAGCAGCAGTATGGGTACCAGGCTGCCAATGTGCAGGGAATCTGCTGTAGGGTCAAAACCCACGTAAGCCGTGGTCATTTCTTTTTGTAATTGCTCTTCCGTGCCAGGCATTATATCCTGTAACATGCCTCTCCAGCGCAATTCATCTATCAGGTTCATCGGTAAGTTGAAAATTTGTGCAAACCTAATAAATAGTTGGCAGTTTGCAGCCCTGAGTTTGCCAGGCAGGCCACTGCGGCTGTAAGGCGGTTGGCCTGTTGTTTGCTGCTCAGGCTAATAGAACTCTTCACCCGCTTAAACCCAAAACCATGGCAAACACAAGCAAGCAGCCGGCATTTGTACATATACAGCAGCAGCCCGAAGTAATTGCAGGCATTGACCTGGGCACTACCAACAGCCTGGTGGCCATTATACATCCATCATTCGGGCAGCCGGTAGCCCTGCGGGAATATAACAACAGCGCCCTGGTGCCCTCCGTATTATATTTTACGGAAGCCGAAAGCGTGGTGGTGGGCAATAAGGCAAAAGCGGCGTTGATCACACATCCCCGCCAAACGGTATATAGCGCCAAGCGCCTCATGGGCCGGTCTTATAGCGATGTAAGGGAGCAGGAAGCATTTTTCTCCTACGGTCTGGTGAATGATGAAACTGATAGCTTATTAAAAGTTCAGGTGGCCGGTAAACATTATACCCCGGTAGAATTATCCGCCTACCTGCTGAGCGCCTTAAAGCGGCGGGCAGAATATATTTTGCAAACACCCATCAATAAAGCCGTGATCACGGTACCGGCCAGCTTTAATGACGCACAGCGCCAGGCTACCCGCGATGCTGGTAAGCTGGCCGGGCTGGATGTATTGCGTATCATTAATGAACCTACGGCGGCCGCACTGGCCTATGGCATGGGATTACAGCATAATGAGGAAAAAACTGTAGCGGTGTACGACCTGGGTGGTGGTATTTTTGATCTGTCCATCCTGAAAATAGCCAATGGCGTATTTGAAGTGCTGGCCACCAGCGGAGATACTACCCTGGGTGGCGATGATATGGACCAGGCCATTGTTGAACACTGGGCCTGGTTGCATGAAATAGAACCGGAAGCATTAGGCAGCAATAAAGGACTGGCACAGGCTTTACGGCTAAAAGCTGCAGAAGCCAAACAGCAGCTGTCCACCGATGATTACTTTCATACCCGGATGGATAATTATGAGCTGCAGCTAACCCAGGCGCAGCTGGAAGAGCTGGTACAACCGCTCATAGCTAAAACAATTGACTGCTGCCGCAAAGCGCTCGCAGATGCGCAGCTAACCGTAAAAGATATCAATGCCGTGCTGATGGTGGGTGGCGCCACCCGCATGCCCCTGGTGAAAGAAGCGGTGAGCAGATTTTTTGAGCAGCCGGTAAATGATTCACTGCACCCTGATGAAGTGGTGGCCCTGGGCGCCGCCATACAGGCGGATATGCTGGCCGGTAACCGCCAGGCCATGCAGCTGCAGGATGTAACGCCGCTATCCCTGGGTATTGAAACCATGGGCGGCTTAATGGATGTGCTTATACCGCGTAATACGAAAATACCGGCCAGCGCCTTCCGTAATTATACCACGCAGCAGGATGGACAAACCAGCATGAAAGTAGCCATTTACCAGGGAGAGCGCGACCAGGTAAAAGATAACCGCAAGCTGGCTGAATTTGAGCTCACCGGCATCCCGGAAATGAATGCCGGCCTGGCGCAGATCCAGCTTTCTTTTTCCCTGAACGACGATGGCATATTGCTGGTAAAAGCCAGGGAGCTGCGCAGCGGTGTCGAACAAAGTATTCAGGTGCAGCCGCAGTACGGGTTAACTGGCCAGGAGGTAGATGCCATGTTACAATCATCCATCCGTTATGCGCAGGAAGATCTGCAAACCCGTGACATGCTGGAAATACAAACCGCTGCCCAGCAGCTGCTGGATGTAACTGCTGCTTTCCTGGATAAGAACCCAGAGCTGCTCTCCGCTGAAGAGATGCAAAATACCCGGCAGGCTATGAACGACCTGCAGGATGTAATAGCCACCAATGATAAAGCCGTAATAGAAGAAAAAATAGCTGCGCTGAATGAGCTGTCAAAGCCTTATGCAGAGCGGCTTACAGATAAAGCTGCGAGAGAGGGCCTCAAACAGCATGTTGAAGAATAACACCAAAAGACAATCGCCGTTCCTGTTAAGAGAACGGCGATGTTGCTTATAATAAGAACGTATTATTTACAGGTGCTGCAGGCACACCTTTAAACTATCTTTCCAGTAAGGCACCTGGATGCCAAATGTTGTTTTGATCTTTTGTTTGTTTAACACGCTGTAGGCCGGGCGTTGCGCCGGGGTAGGGTACAGATCCGTAGTAATGGGAGATATCTCGCAGGCTGCGCCGGTAAGCTCTTTCACTGTAACGGCAAAATCGTACCAGCTGGTAACCCCTTCGTTACTGTAGTGGTATATGCCGCTCACATTAGTATCCGGGTTTTCTTTCCGGTATTGTAAGATCTGCAGTACGGCTTTTGCAAGGTCTACCGCATAGGTAGGCGTGCCTGCCTGGTCAAATACCACATTCAGGCTGGGGCGTTCCTGCATCAGCTCTTTCATGCGTTTTACAAAGTTTACGCCGAACTGGGAGTATAACCAGGCCGTACGTATTACAATGGTGTTGGGATTGGCGCCTATGGCAGCGGCTTCCCCACGTAGTTTGGATGCGCCGTAAATGCTTTGCGGGTTGGCCTCATCCTCTTCGGTATAGGGGCGGTAATATTTACCGTCAAATACATAATCCGTAGAAATATGCACCAGCTGTGCATTGTGCTGCAGGCAGGCTTCCGCGAGGTTCAGCACCGCTTCAAAATTCAGCTGAAAAGCCCTTTCCTCATCCGTTTCTGCTTTGTCAACAGCCGTATAGGCGGCACAGTTAATACAGGCATGAATTTCCTGCTGGGAGAAAAGGCCGGCTACGGCTTCAGGGCTGGTAATATCCAGCTCCTGGTAGTCAGTATAAATAAAATTAAGATCCGGGAAGCTGCCAGCTATCAGCTGAATAGCCTGCCCCAGTTGACCATGTGCGCCGGTTACCAGAATGTTTTGCATAAACACTAAGAATTATAAACAAAGTTATGTGTACAGTTTTCCAGCGTAGGTAATACCTGGTCTTTATCAGAAACAACGGCATCTTTCAGATCAAAGCCCCAGTCAATATTCAGGGCAGGATCATTGTAAATAAGACCGCCTTCGCTGGCTTTATGGTAAAAGTTATCGCACTTATACATCACCTCTGCGGTTTCACTCAGCACAGAGTAGCCATGTGCAAAACCTTTGGGCACCAGCAGCTGCTTTTTATTTTCTGCGCTCAGCTCTATGGTAAATACTTTGCCATAGGTTGGCGATCCCCTGCGGATATCCACTACCACATCCAGTATACGCCCTTCCAAAGCCCTTATCAGCTTGGTTTGTGCATAAGGCTCCTGCTGAAAATGGAGGCCGCGTAATACCCCGTAGGTAGAGCGGGCCTGGTTATCCTGTACAAAGGGAAAGCGCAGCCCTTCCTGCTCAAAAGTACCGGCGTTATAGCTCTCAAAAAAATATCCCCTGCTGTCGGCAAATACTCTGGGCTCATATATCAGCAGGTCCGGTATTCCTGTTTCCGTAAATGGCATCTTATGGTTGGTTATCTTTTTTGGTATTGATCCTCGTAGTATTCCTTGTACGCCCCGCTGGTCACATGCTCCAGCCAGGTTTCATTGCTCAGGTACCAGTCCACTGTTTTTTCCAGCCCTTCTTCAAATTGCAGGGAAGGCTCCCAGCCCAGCTCTTTGTTTAGCTTGGAGGCATCAATGGCGTAGCGCATATCATGGCCGGCACGGTCCTTTACAAAGGTGATCAGCTGGGCGGAAGTACCGGGAGCACGGCCCAGTTTTTTATCCATTATCATGCAAAGCAGGTTAATGAGGTCAATGTTCTTCCATTCATTAAACCCACCTATATTATAGGTTTCGCCGGTACGGCCTTTATGGAAAATAGTGTCAATAGCACGGGCATGATCATCTACCCACAGCCAGTCGCGCACATTTTCACCTTTACCGTACACAGGTACCGGCTTGTTGTTCTTAATATTATGAATAGCCAGTGGGATCAGCTTTTCCGGGAAATGGTGGGAGCCATAATTATTGGAACAGTTGCTGATAATAACCGGTAAGTGATAGGTATGGTGATAGGCCATCACAAAATGGTCAGAGCTGGCTTTGGAAGCCGAGTAGGGCGAGCGGGGATCGTAACCTGTTTCTTCCGTGAAAAAGCCTTCTGCGCCCAGGGTGCCGTATACTTCATCGGTAGATACATGGTAGAACAGCTTGCCCTCCATATTATCCTGCCAGTATTTGCGGCTGGCATTCAGCAATACGGCGGTACCCAGCACATTGGTCCTGATAAAGGCCAACGGGTCCATAATAGAGCGGTCCACATGACTTTCAGCAGCCAGGTGTATAACGCCGTCAAACTGGTAGGTAACAAACAGCTTGTCTATAAAAGCTTCATCTGTAATGTCGCCCTTTTCAAAGACGTAGTTAGGTTTATCCTTCACATCCTCCAGGTTTTCGAGGTTACCTGCGTAGGTCAATGCATCCAGGTTCACGATCTTGTATTCCGGGTATTTATCAACAAATAACCGCACTACATGTGATCCAATGAAACCTGCACCACCGGTGATCAATAAAGTACGTTGCATATGGCAAGTTTTGAATTACGAATGAATGCTCAACGCAGAACGCTTAACGCTGAATGCATAAAGCAGAATGCCTAAAACAAAACACAATCAGCGTTCAGCATTAAGCATTCCGCATTCTGCATAATCCGTAATTATTTATTTAGCGCTTTTTTAAAGTATTCGTACGTGATCTTCAGCCCTTCCTGGCGGTCTACCTTCGGCGACCAGCCCAGGATCTGCTGTGCCTTGGTAATATCCGGCTTGCGCTGTTTCGGATCATCTTTCGGCAACGGCATGTATACAATTTTTTGTTTGGTGCCGGTAAGCGCAATGATCTCTTCTGCAAACTGTTTCAGGGTAATTTCCACCGGGTTGCCAATATTTACCGGCAGGTGGTAATCGCTGAGCAGTAAGCGGTAAATGCCATCCACCAGGTCATCCACATAACAGAATGAGCGGGTTTGTGAACCATCGCCGAACAGGGTCAGGTCCTGGCCGGTAAGCGCCTGGCTCATAAAAGCCGGTAATGCGCGGCCGTCATCCAGCCGCATACGCGGGCCGTAGGTATTGAAAATACGGATGATGCGTGTTTCCACACCATGAAAATTATGATAAGCCATGGTAATGGATTCCATAAAACGTTTGGCTTCATCATACACACCGCGGGGGCCTACAGGGTTTACATTACCCCAGTATTCTTCCGTTTGCGGATGCACAGCCGGATCGCCATATACTTCAGAGGTGGAAGCCACCAGTATGCGCGCCTTTTTTTCCTTGGCCAAACCCAGTAAGTTATGGGTACCAAGGGAGCCTACCTTCAGCGTTTGAATGGGCTTTTTCAGGTAGTCAATAGGGCTGGCGGGTGAGGCAAAGTGCAGAATGTAATCCAGGTTGCCGGGTACATGCACAAACTTGGTTACATCATGATGATAGTACTCAAAATCCTCCAGGGGAAACAGGTGTTCAATATTTTTGATATTACCTGTAAGCAGGTTATCCATGCCTATTACATGGTAGCCTTCTTTAATAAACCGGTCGCACAGGTGCGATCCCAGGAAACCAGCGGCGCCGGTTATTAAAACTCTTTTCTTGCTCATATTCTATATTAGATTTTAAGACTTACGGTTTTGATACCGCACGGCCTACGCTTTCATAATAAAATCCTAATTCCTGCATCCGCTGTACGTCAAACAGGTTACGCCCGTCAAAGATCACCTTATTCTTCAAAATGGCGTTGATCTGGTCAAAGTCCGGTGTACGGAACACGCTCCATTCTGTAGCTATAATCAGCGCATCGGCGCCTTCCAGGCAATCGTACTGGTGTTCTGCATATTGTATCTTATCGCCCACTACCTGTTTTACATTAGGCATGGCTTCCGGGTCAAATACACATACCGTTGCACCTTCGTTTATCAGCGCATCAATTATATATAAGGCCGGCGCTTCACGGATATCATCTGTATTAGGCTTAAAGGCCAGGCCCCATAATGCAAAACGCTTGCCTTTTAAACCTTCTTTGAAATAAGCTTTTATTTTGGGGATGAGAAATACTTTTTGTTTTTCGTTCACATCCATCACCGCATTCAGGATCTTAAAATCATACTTCACTTCTTCTGATGATCTTACCAGCGCCTGTACATCTTTGGGAAAACAGCTGCCGCCATAACCGATACCAGGAAACAGGAAACGCTTGCCTATACGGTCATCGCTGCCAATGCCCCTGCGCACCATATCCACATCGGCGCCCAGCTTTTCACACAGCACCGCTACCTCGTTCATAAAAGATATTTTGGTGGCCAGGAAAGAGTTGGCGGCGTATTTGGTCAGCTCCGCAGATCTTTCATCCATATACAGGATGGGGTTACCCTGGCGTACAAAAGGCGCATACAGGTCGCCCATTACCTTGCGGGCCCTTTCGGAATTAGTACCTATCACCACACGGTCCGGCTTCATGAAATCATCTACAGCTACGCCTTCCCGTAAAAATTCCGGGTTAGATACTACATCAAATTCAACCTTGCTGTTCTTTACAATGGCAGCATGCACTTTTTCGGCAGTACCTACCGGCACAGTACTTTTATCTACAATTACTTTATAGTCGGTCATCAGGTTACCCAGCTGTTCTGCCACTTTCAGCACAAAAGAAAGATCAGCCGCACCGTCAGCGCCGGGCGGGGTAGGCAGCGCCAGGAAAATAACCTGCGCATCCTTAATGCCCTCTGCCAGGCTGGTGGTAAAATGCAGGCGGCCTTCCTTCAGGTTACGCTCAAACAGCTTTTCCAGGCCGGGTTCATAAATGGTGATCTGTCCGGATGATAACTTTTTTACTTTGTTCTCATCAATATCTACACACGTAACATTGTTCCCTGTTTCGGCAAAACAGGTACCGGTAACTAATCCTACGTAACCGGTGCCAACTACAGTAATTCTCATTGGGGAATTAGTTTAAGAATGATTTGACTGCGTTAATAATATGATCCAGCTGATCAGGATCCATTTCGGTATGTATGGGTAAGGAAATTACTTTGGTGGTAAGATCGTCTGTAACTGGCAGGTTAAAGGCCGCACCGCCAAAGCCGGCAAACATTTTTTGCTGGTGCGCCGGTACAGGGTAATAGATCATAGCCGGCACATTATGCTCCTGCAGGTACTTTTGCAGCTCATCCCGGCTAACACCGTTCAGCTGTAAGGTGTATTGGTGGTATACATGGTAGCTGTAGGGTGCGCGGTAAGGCGTGGTAATTTGCGGAATGCCTGCAAAACCGGCATCATAAGCATCTGCCACGGCTCTGCGGGCGGTGACATATTCATCCAGCAGCTGCAGCTTAATGCGCAGCACCACGGCCTGTAAAGTATCCAGGCGGGAGTTAACGCCTACCACATCATGATAATAACGGGCGGATTGGCCGTGATTAGCCACCATCCTGATTTTAGCAGCTAATGCGTCATCATTGGTGAATAGTGCGCCGCCGTCTCCGTAACAACCCAGGTTTTTGGAAGGGAAAAAGGAAGTGCAGCCAATATGCCCGATGGCGCCCAGCTTTTTAACGCTGCCATTTTTAAAGGTGTAATGACCGCCAATGGCCTGGGCATTATCTTCAATTACAGGAATATTATGTTTTTGGGCAATGGCCATCAGTGGTTCCATATCCGCGCTTTGGCCATACAGGTGTACCGGCACAATAGCCTTGGTTTTGGAGGTGATTGCCTTTTCCACCGCTACAGGGTCCAGGCAAAAGGTTTTCGGATCCACATCCACAAACACCGGTTTCAGGTGCAGCAGGGCAATTACCTCTGCGGTGGCTATAAAGGTAAAAGAGGGAGTGATCACCTCATCACCGGGTTGCAGCCCTAAAGCCATCATGGCTATTTGCAACGCGTCAGTACCATTGGCGCAGGGGATCACATGTTTAATATCCAGGTATTGCTGTAATTCCTGGCTAAACTGCTGTACCGGCGCGCCGTTTATGAAAGCGGCGTTTTCCAGCACTTCCTGGATGGCAGCATCCACCTGCGGTTTAATTTTTAAATACTGGCGTTTCAAATCTACCATCTGAATAGGAACCATGCGGAATAGGTATTTTAATTTGTTTTAAAGTGGGCAAATTTACAAAAATTGCCATTGGAAGGCGATTATCTTTGTGCTACCCTTAAAATTTGTCAGGATGTTTGCAGGAAGCGCTATTATTGCCGGAACACCAGCTAAGCGGCTGACAATAAATTCATTCAACCATTATTACGAGCATGTTTTCAACCATTTTCTATAACCTGGGCATTGCCCTGTACAGCGCGGGTCTAAAAATAGCAGCTGCCACCGGAAATACCAAGGCAGCACTTTGGCTGAACGGCCGCAAAGATTGGGCTGCCCAAATGCAGAAAACCCTTGCAGCCGGTACCGGCGGCCCCCTGGTTTGGGTGCATGCAGCCTCCCTGGGTGAGTTTGAGCAGGGCCGCTCCGTGATGGAGGCTTTCAGAAAACAGCACCCGGAATGCCGCCTGCTGCTTACCTTTTTTTCCCCCTCCGGTTACGAAGTGCGGAAGAACTATGAAGGGGTGGATTACGTGTACTATTTACCGTTAGATACGCGCAAAAATGCGCGCCTTTTCCTGGACATTGTACAGCCTAAGCTCGCCATTTTTATTAAATATGAGTTCTGGTACCATTTCATGAATACGCTGCACGAGCGCCAGATCCCGGCCATCCTGATCTCCGGTATTTTCCGCGGTGACCAGCCCTTTTTTAAATGGTACGGAGGCTTGTTCCGCAGGCTGTTACAGCAGCTTACACATATTTTTGTGCAGAATGAAGCCTCCCGTAGTATGCTGCAACAAATTGATATAAAGCATGTTACTGTAGCCGGAGATACCCGGTTCGACCGGGTATGGGCCCTGCAGCAGGAGGCGGTAGAGCGGCCGTTGGTAAAACAGTTTGCCCGGAACCGGAAAACCGTGGTGGCCGGCAGTACCTGGGAAAGTGATGAAGCAGCATTGTTTGCCTGGTGGGCCGGGCATTATGAGCCGGACCGCCGCCTGGTAATAGCCCCGCACGAAATAAACGAAAGCCATATTATACGCCTGCTGGAGCTGTTCCCCGGTGCTTTACGTTACTCCGACCTGGCGGGCACGCACATAAGCCACCCCGAAGATGTGCCCCATGTAGATATTGAGCACCCCGGCAAGGTGCTGATCATCGATAACATCGGTATGCTTTCCTCCCTGTACCGTTACGCCTGTGTAGCTTACGTAGGCGGCGGGTTTGATAAAGATGGTATTCACAATGTATTGGAGCCTGCCACTTATGGCAAGCCGGTAGTATTTGGCCCGGTGTATCAGGAGTATGCAGAGGCGGTGGAGCTGGTGGCCCTAGGCGGCGCTTTTACCGTGCCGCATGAGCCCGCGCTGTCCCAGCAGATGGAGGAATTATTAATGAACGATGAATTATGCACACAAGCCGGTTACATTGCCGGCAAATATGTGTCGGAAAACAGGGGCGCTACCGGTAAAATACTGGCTTATATTCAGGAAAAACGTTTCTTGACCAGCGTGTAAAAGTGCCGCACCGCACGGGTATCATCCAGCCATCCCTGGCGGATCTTCAGCTCCCGTTCAATCCAGTACTCTGCTTCCTGCAGGGTATGGAATTCGTTGATGGTTTTAATGGAGCGTTCATACATGTCCACATCCCCGCGGAATAATTCCTGTATGAACTGGAACTTGTCGTTGATACCAATGGCCTGCCGCAGATCCTTTACAGGCATTTCGCCCAGCTTTTCACCTATTTCCGATTTGGACTGTTTCAGCTTTTCGTTCAGGGAAGGCATGGTTTGCGCTGCCAGCTCATTGATCTCCTTACGCAGGTTGCTGTTATCCTTTGCTTTTTTAGCGGGCGCGGTTGTTTCCACTTCAAACAGCGTAGCGCTCACCGGCTGTTTTTCCGGCAGGGGAGCGGGTTTAGGCTCATAGCTCCTGGTCTCCGCGGCGGGCAGGGGTACCTGAACCATAGTGGGTTTGGGCTCAGCCGGCCTGGTTTCGGGCACAGCAGCCGGTTGTACGGCCATTACCGGTTTGGGCTCAAAGGTTTGGGCATCCACAATAACGGCAGCCGGTTTTATCACTTCTGTTTCAACAGGTTGTGGCTTTGCTGCCGGCGGTTCCGGCGTTTTTTCCGGTACAGCGGTAGTGGTATGGTAGGTGGTATTATTTGAATTCGTATATCCGTTAGCGTAAGTAGCCGGCGCCGGTTCAATTATGGTAATAGTTTGTGCCGGTGCAGGCATTATTACAGCAATATGGCTTTTTACCTGTTGCTGTTGTTCCTGTGCTTTTTGTTGTGTACGGACATGTAACACCTCAGCCTGAAGCATTTGCACATAATATGAAATGGACTGCAGGTCTGCGTTGGAATTTTTTAATTCCTGTAATTTGTCAATTAATGCATTGATCTTTTCCATGCCTTAATTGTTTTAAACGCGTTGTGAGAGAATTTATTTTATTTGCATAAAGTTAGCGTTTTTCAGACATTTTGCTAATCTAAACAGGTATAATATGTTTATTGAACCTTCCCTTGCAGGGGAAAGAAGAGGATGGATTGAAGTGATATGCGGTTCTATGTTCTCCGGTAAAACGGAAGAGCTGATAAGACGGCTGAAACGGGCCAGGATAGCCAATTTGCGGATAGAGATATTTAAGCCCGGTATAGATGTGCGTTATGATGAGCAGAACATTGTATCGCACGATGAGAATAAAGTATTGTCAACACCTATAGATAACTCACAGCAAATATTGCTGTTAGCGCAGGAAGTAGATGTGGTGGGCATTGATGAAGCACAGTTCTTTGATGCAGAACTGCCTTACGTTTGCGACCAGCTGGCCCTGCGCGGTGTACGCGTAATTGTGGCCGGTTTGGATATGGATTACCTGGGCCGTCCTTTTGGTACCATGCCGGCGCTGCTGGCCAAGGCCGACTACATTACCAAGCTGCACGCCATATGTGTAAGGTGCGGTAACATAGCCAGCTACTCCTACCGTAAAACAGCCAGCAAAGCTACTGTAGTATTGGGTGAGCAGGATGTATATGAACCCCGCTGCCGCCATTGTTATTATGAAGGCGAGAACAAGAACGCCTGAAAACAAAAACGCCCTGACGGTTATAACCTGTCAGGGCGCTGATATATCGCTTAAATTTTAGAATAACTTTAACTTTTCAGGCTTCACCTTGAAAGTGAATTTTTTCTGTGTAAGGTAGCTGAAGCATACTACAAAGAAGGTGGTAAATATCTTGGAAATAGTAGGGTAAATATGCAAATGCTCCACAAATAACTTCATAAATACATAGTTCAGCAATATACAGGCGCCTACCAGCATAAAATAACGGAACAATTGCGTACGCCCGCGCAGGTTAGATTCTGAGAACACAACATATTTACTGAGTAAGAAGCCGGTAGGGAAAGTAATGGCCAGCGACATGAACAGCGCTGCAATGTGCGGGGTAAGGGTTACAAACGGCAAATGCACCATTTGCTGTTGTAACACAAAGTTGTACATAATAAAGTAAAGAACAATATCCAGTGCGGTATTACCGCCGCCACAGGCCAGGTAGCGGAAGGTTTGCAAAGGTATCAGCTTTGCAAAAGGACGATGGAAAAAATCTATGACCTGTAGTATAAGGTTCCTCATTTCAAACTATAACTTATTACAAAGTTAGCCCAATTTATCTATCAGCCAACGATTGGTTGTTATCTTAAGGTTTTTCTTTTCTTCCAGCTGCCATTTGCCGCGGTAACAGGCAAAGGTACTTGTCCGATCCGGCTTTCCTCCCAGATCTGCGCCGCCAGGATGGCTGCTGCACGTGTGGCTGCATCATCCGTTTTGCGCAGCACCTCTGGTGCAAAATACTTGCCAATAAAACCCGTATCAAACTGCCCGTCAATAAAAGCAGGCTGCTGCAGGGCCCAGTGGCCAAAGGGCAGTGTAGTGCGGATGCCTTTTACATGATACTCCTCAATAGCGCGGATCAGCCGCAGCCGCGCCTCTTCCCGGTTGCTGCCCCAGGCTATCAGCTTTGCAATCATGGGATCATAATAAATAGGAATATCCATGCCCTGCTCATACCCGTCATCTACCCGTACTCCGTAGCCCTGTGGGCGAATGTAGGTAGTGAGGGTGCCGGTATCCGGTAAAAAGTTATTGGCCGGGTCTTCTGCACAAATGCGCAGCTCTATGGCATGCCCGTTTATTTGCAGGCTTTCCTGTATAAAGGAAAGGGTTTCACCCCTGGCTATACGAATTTGCTCTTTTACCAGGTCCAGGCCGGTGATCATTTCAGTCACCGGGTGCTCCACCTGCAGGCGGGTATTCATTTCAAGAAAGTAAAATTCGAGGTTTTCATCCACCAAAAATTCCACTGTGCCTGCGCCATAATACTGACAGGCGCGGGCCACATCCAGGGCGCATTTGCCCATAGCCGCACGTATGGCAGGCGTAAGGCAGGAGGAGGGGGCCTCTTCTATCAGCTTCTGGTGCCGGCGCTGTATGCTGCACTCCCGCTCAAACAGGTATACATAATTACCGTGCTGGTCGCCCAGGATCTGTATTTCAATATGCCGGGGTGCGCCTACATATTTTTCAATGAACACGGCATCATCTCCAAAAGCATTCAGCGCTTCACTTTTGGCCAGCCGGATCTGTTCGGCCAGCTCACCTTCATTATTTACAACCCGCATTCCTTTACCACCACCGCCTGCAGAGGCTTTGATGAGGATGGGGAACCCGGTTTTCTTTACTACTTCCTGCGCTTCTTCCAGGCTACGTAGCGGCGTTTCCGTGCCTGGTACCATGGGCACGCCGAATTTTTGCGCCGCTTGTTTTGCGGCCAGCTTGCTGCCCATTATTTCAATGGACTGCGCGCTGGGACCTATAAAGGTAAGGCCCGCATCTGCCACCAGCTGGGCAAAACGTGCATTCTCACTCAAAAAGCCGTAACCGGGATGTATGGCATCAGCACCGGTTTGCCTGGCTGCCGCTATGATCTTCTCACCCAGTAAATAAGACTGGTTGGAGGGCGCAGGGCCAATACATACAGCTTCATCAGCATATTGTACAAATGGCATAGTACGGTCTGCTTCTGAATATACCGCCACGGTTTGTATGCCCATTTCCCTTGCAGAACGCATTACCCGTAAAGCTATTTCTCCCCGGTTAGCGACCAGTATCTTTTGCATGCAGTTGTGATTGTTAGGGAGCGAATATAATACTTATTAGCTATTAGCTTTTAGGTATTAGCCCTTAGCTAAAAGCCAACAGCCAACAGCTAATATCTAGAAGCTAATAGCTTATCTTTGCCCCCCATATGCCTGCCCTTCATCAAACACTTACCCTGGTTAAAAAAGACCTGGTGCTGGAACTGCGCCAGAAATATGCATTCTACGGCATATTATTATATATTATATCCACCGTGTTTGTGATCAATATGATGATGGGCAAACCCGAAGAGCAGATCTGGAATGCACAGTTCTGGGTGGTGCAGCTGTTTGTATCTGTAAATGCTATCGCCAAAAGTTTTATGCAGGAAAGCCGCGGCAGGCTGCTGTACTTTTATTCTATAGTGCATCCGCGTTACTTTATAGCAGCCAAGCTGTTGTATAATATGTTGCTGATGGCCATTATGAGCATTATAGCCCTGGTAAGCTGCATTGTGTTTTTGGGCAACCCCATTATTAATGTATGGTATTTCATAGGCGTGGTTATGCTGGGCGGTATTAGCCTGTCGCTGTTATTTACCATGCTGGCGGCCATTGCCGCCCAGGCTAACCAGAATGCAGCGCTCATGGCCATTATGGGTTTCCCCATCATGATGCCTTTACTGATGATGCTGGCCAACATTGCCCGCTCTGCCTTTGTGCCGGTATACCAGCCCGGGTTGCTCAACATGTTCCTGCTGCTCATAGGTATGGATGTGCTGATCATTGGCCTGGCCATGATCCTGTTCCCTTTTTTATGGAAAGATTAACAACCCGGTTCATACCAACTCCCTCTCCAATTTTGTGATTAGTGATAAAACCTGTAGGTTTGCCCCCAATATAGCTGACAAAAAAATGGCAAAACATTGGTGGAAGGCGCTGGCGGTACTATTGCTGCTGTATACGATCATAGCCGGGTTCCTGGTAAAGGTGCCGGTGATAGAAAATAACCAGCAATCCACGCGCAATCTCTTCTTTCACGTACCTATGTGGGTGTGCATGTACACCTTGTTCACCATCTCCGTAGCCAACTCAATCCTTTATCTCACCAAATACGATCTGAAAAAAGATATTCTGGCCAGTTGTGCAGCCAATGTAGGCGTATTATTTGGGCTCATGGGCTTTGTAACCGGCTCATTATGGGCTACCTACACCTGGGGCAGCACCATCACCAATGATCCCAAGCAGATCGCAACCGCGGTGGCATTGCTCATTTACCTGGCTTACCTGGTGTTGCGCATGTCCTTTACTGATATTGACAAGCGCGCGCGGGTATCTGCCGTTTATAATATTTTTGCCTTTGCGCTCTTAGTACCCTTGACCTATATTATTCCCCGCATGGTGGATTCCCTGCATCCCGGCAGCGCCAGCAGCCCGGGGTTTAAGTCAAAGGATACAGATGGTACATTAATGATGGTATTTTACCCTGCCTTTATTGGCTGGACCCTGCTAAGCGTATGGATCTACACCCTGCTGGCACGTTATAAAAGACTAGAGCTAAAAAATATTTTTAAATGATCAACAGAAGAGCATCTTACTTTTTTTCTACCCTGGTCTTACTGTTTACCTCCCTGTTAGCACAGGCACAACAGCAGAATACAGAAACCGGCCCTGTGAATGAAATGTTGCGCAGCAATGGCAAAATTTACGTAGTGGTTGTAGTGCTGGTGATTATTTTTATTGGGATTATTTTATACCTCATACGGTTGGATCGGAAGATCACTAAGCTGGAACACCAACAACAGTCTAAATCATAACCAAAGCAATACTTTCCAAAACAATTTTTTATGTCGCAAGATCAGCATTATAATTTCTTTGAAAGCGTAGAACGAAGCTTCGATAAGGCTGCGCAATTCACCAAATGGGAAAAAGGGATCCTGGAGCAGATCAAAGCCTGCAACGCAGTGTACCGTATTAAATTCCCGGTAAGGGTAGGAGATACCATTGAAGTAATAGAAGCCTACCGCGTACAACACTCACATCACAAGCTGCCCTGTAAAGGTGGTATCCGTTTCAGTGAGGAAGTGAACCAGGACGAAGTAATGGCCCTGGCCGCGCTGATGACCTACAAATGCGCTATTGTGAATGTGCCTTTTGGCGGCGCCAAAGGGGGCATTAAGATCAATCCCCGCAACTACAGCCCTTTTCAGCTGGAAAATATTACCCGCCGTTACACTGCGGAGCTGGTGAAGAAGAACTTCATTGGCCCTGGTGTGGATGTTCCGGCGCCTGATTATGGTACCGGCGAACGTGAAATGAGCTGGATCCTGGATACTTACATGAGCTTACGCCCCGGTGAAATTGACGGTTACGGTTGTGTAACCGGTAAACCGGTGTCACAGGGCGGGGTACGCGGCCGCAAGGAAGCTACCGGTATGGGCGTATTCTATGGCCTGCGCGAGCTGTGTAATATTAAGGAAGATATGCAGAAGCTGGGCCTGGAGCCTGGCCTGGAAGGCAAGCGGGTAATTGTACAGGGTATGGGTAACGTGGGATACCACGCCGCCAAATACTTCCACGAAGCAGGCGCTATTGTAGTATGCCTGATCGAGTGGGATGGCGCCATTTATAATGAAAAGGGCATAGACCCGGATGCAGTGCTGAAACACCGCAACGAAACCGGTTCTATTGTGAACTTCCCCGGCGCTACCAACTTAAAGAAAAATACCGACGGCCTGGAAATGGATTGTGATATCCTGATACCGGCAGCGCTGGAGAATGTGATCCATAAAGACAATGCACCCAACATCAAAGCTAAGATCATTGGGGAAGCTGCAAACGGTCCGTTGACGCCGGAAGCAGATGCTATCCTGAATAAAAAAGGCGTTATTGTAGTACCGGATATGTTCCTGAACGCCGGTGGGGTAACGGTTTCTTACTTTGAATGGTTAAAGAACCTGAGCCACGTACGTTATGGCCGTTTGGGCAAACGCTTTGATGAGAATATGAACATTCACATCCTGAGCACCATTGAAGACCTGACCGGTAAAAAAGTTTCTGAAAAAGAAAGGAAGTTCATTGCCCATGGCGCCGATGAGGTAGACCTGGTATATTCCGGCCTGGAAGAAACCATGCACACCGCTTTGCATGAAGTGCGCGAAATAATGGTCACTAACAGCAAGATCCATGATATGCGTACTGCCGCTTATGTTTGCGCTATTGATAAAGTAGGTGCCGCATACGAGCAGCTGGGGATATTCCCGTAAGAATTACGAATTGTCAATTACGAATTACGAATTGACTAGTTCGTAACCGAAGTTCAATACATAATCAGCAAACTGATTTATTTATAAACAAAAGTCCTGCATTTAAATGCAGGACTTTTGTTTATGCAGTACTCAATTCGCAATTCGTAATTAAATAATTCGTAATTAAACGCCATAGGCCGGAATCTCTCCCAGAAACACCCACTTCCCCTGGTCCGGCTGGTATAAGCAGCAATAAGTGTGTACCCCGTTGGTGATCACCAGGTAAACCGCTTGCAGCACCATATGGTAACGGGCAATCTGCTCTACCGTTGCCAGGCTTAAAGGCACGTTCATTTCCTTACACTCCACGATCATCCAGGGCTGCATGGCACGGTTATACACTACAATATCACAGCGTTTTTTCAGCTCGCCTAAGTAGATCTCTTTTTCAATACCAATGAGCTTACCCGGGTATTGCAGGCTTTTTACGAGGTAGTTGAGAAAGTTTTGCCTCACCCATTCTTCCGGCGTAAGGGTTACATATTTTTTGCGGTACGTGTCAAATATCAGCTCTTTGTTGCCTTCACGTACCAGCTTAAAATCGGGCGCAGGAAACTCAATGGCAATCATAACACAAAACTAACATAAAAAATACGGCCAAAAAGGTGTACATTTGCGTGTCAAAAGGCTATGAAGACAAAAGAAGACATTGTAGCTAATTGGCTCCCCCGCTACACCGGAGAAAAGCTGGAAAATTTCGGCTCCCACATCCTCCTCACTAACTTCAGTAATTACCTAACGCTTTTTGCAGAATGGAATGATGCTACCATAATTGGTCAGGGCCGCCCTATGCAATGCGCCACTGCAGGTGATATTACTATCATCAACTTTGGAATGGGCAGCCCCGGCGCCGCCACCATCATGGATCTGCTAAGCGCCATCAACCCCAAAGCAGTACTGTTCCTGGGTAAATGTGGTGGGTTAAAGAAAAAGAATAATATTGGTGACCTCATCCTCCCCATTGCAGCAATACGGGGCGAAGGTACCTCCAACGATTACTTTCCGCCGGAAGTGCCCGCCCTGCCGGCTTTTGCGCTGCAAAAGGCCATCTCCACCAGTATCCGGGAATATGGCTGCGACTACTGGACCGGTACCTGCTACAGCACTAACCGCCGGGTATGGGAGCATGACCTGGAATTTAAACATTACCTGGAACGTATCCGCGCCATGGCAGTGGACATGGAAACAGCTACCATTTTCTCCGTAGGCTTTTTCAACAAAATACCTACCGGTGCATTGCTGCTGGTAAGCGATCAGCCCATGGTGCCCGAAGGCGTAAAAACAGAGGAAAGTGATAAGAAAGTAACTACCAACTTTGTAGAACGCCACCTGAAAATAGGTGTGGATTCCCTGAAGAACCTGATCAACAGCCACCAAACGGTGAAGCACCTACGATTTTAGATCTTAGATTTACAATTTTAGATTTCGCGAAGCCCTCCGCTGCATTCAAATCTAAGATCGTAAATCTAAAATCGTATATTACTGCATGCTGGTGTCTATTCAGAACCTCACCGTAACGTTTGCAGTAGAGCAGGAAGCTGTAAAGGCAGTGAACAACATCTCCCTGGACATCCCCCGGGGCGGTATCTTAGGCATTGTGGGTGAATCTGGTTCCGGAAAATCGGTAACAGCTTTATCCCTGATGCGCCTGGTACAATCACCCGGAAAAATAACAGCGGGCAGTATTCTTTATCACGCACCAGCGCAAGCCCCTGTAAACTTATTACAACTTTCCCCGGCCGACATGCGTACCCTGCGTGGTAATGAAATAGCCATGATCTTCCAGGAGCCTATGACCTCCCTGAACCCGCTGCACACCTGCGGCGCCCAGGTTTCAGAAGCCATCCGCCTGCATAAAAAAATATCTTATAAAGAGGCCGAACAGCAAACCATTGCTTTATTTCAGCAGGTAAAGCTCCCCAACCCGGAGCAGCTCTTGCACCGCTACCCGCATGAATTGTCCGGCGGGCAAAAGCAACGGGTGATGATAGCAATGGCCATCAGCTGCCGGCCACGGCTCCTGATTGCAGATGAACCTACCACCGCATTAGATGTAACCGTACAGAAAGCCATCCTGGAGCTGTTGAAAGAGCTGCAACAGCAAACAGGTATGAGTATCGTATTCATTACCCACGACCTGGGCGTGATTGCCGAAATAGCCAATGAAGTGGTGGTAATGTATAAAGGCAGCATTGTAGAGCAAGGCCCCGTGCAGGACATTTTCCGTAACCCGCAGCACCCTTATACCAATGGTTTGCTGGCATGCCGCCCCCCATTGGATAAACAATTGTACCGGCTGCCCGTTACGGCCGATTTTATGGAGGTAGATGCAATGGGCAACATCCATGAAAAGAACTATGCTGTAAAGGAGCTTGTACATAACCTGGAAATACCGCAGTCCCGGCTCATAACCCGTGAAAAACAGCTGCAGCAAAGCCCGCCCTTTTTAGAAGTAACTAACCTGCAAACCTGGTTCCCCGCCCAACGCAGCCTTTTTGGGAAAGTAAAGGGCTGGGTGAAGGCAGTGGACGATGTAAGCTTCACCGTGCGGCAGGGCGAAACAATGGGACTGGTTGGGGAATCCGGCTGTGGTAAAACTACCCTGGGCAGAACCTTGCTTCGCCTGGCCGAACCTACCTGCGGCAGTATAATTTACAAAGGAAGAGAGCTTACCACCTTGTCTGCTGCAGACATGCGCGATCTCCGTAAAGATATGCAGATCATTTTCCAGGATCCGTACTCTTCCCTGAACCCACGCCTCACTATTGGGCATGCCATTATGGAGCCTATGCTGGTACATGGATTATACGGACAGGAGCAGGGCCGTAAACAAAAAGTGCTGGAATTGCTGGAAAAGGTGAACCTGCGCCCCGAACATTTTTACCGTTACCCGCATGAGTTTTCCGGCGGGCAGCGGCAACGTGTGGTCATTGCCCGGGCACTGGCCCTGCACCCATCCTTTATTATTTGTGATGAATCTGTAGCCGCCCTGGATGTAAGCATACAGGCCCAGGTGCTGAATTTGCTGATCAGCCTGCGGGAAGAATATGGTTTTACATATATCTTCATCTCCCATGACCTATCCGTGGTACGGTTTATGAGTGACCGGATGATGGTAATGAACAAGGGTAAAATTGTGGAAAGCGGTCCGGCAGGGCAGGTGTATGATCATCCGGAAAGTGCCTATACAAAACAGCTGATTGCCGCCATTCCTAAAAACATTTATGCATAAATGATTGTTTTACAATTTTGAGAATGTTTTTTTGGTATCCTTGACACTTATTAATACCTTTGCAACCTTTAAATTCATTCATACCGTAATATGAAATTATCGCAATTCAAGTTCGATCTTCCTTTAAATCTGATCGCGCAGCACCCTTCCAAATCAAGAGATGAATCCCGTTTAATGGTGGTTAACCGTGCCACCGGGAAAATTGAGCACAAAGTTTTCAGGGACATTATCGGTTATTTCAATGATAAGGATGTAATGGTGGTGAACAACACCAAGGTATTCCCTGCACGTTTGTATGGCCGTAAGGAAAAAACCGGCGCCAAAATAGAAGTGTTCCTGTTACGTGAGCTGAACAAGCAGAACCGTTTGTGGGATGTGATCGTAGATCCTGCCCGTAAAATACGGGTAGGTAACAAGCTGTATTTTGGAGACGACGAATCACTGGTAGCAGAAGTTATTGATAACACTACTTCCAGGGGCCGCACCATCCGCTTTTTATTTGAAGGGAATGATGATGAGTTTAAGGCAGTGCTGGACACCCTGGGTGAAACGCCCCTGCCTAAATACATCAAGCGTAAGCCTGAAGATGAGGACAAAGAGCGTTATCAGACCGTGTATGCAAAATACGAAGGTGCAGTAGCCGCTCCCACCGCAGGTTTGCACTTTAGCCGCGAGTTGATCAAACGCCTGGAAATTAAAGGGGTGAAGTTTGCAGAAGTAACGTTGCACACCGGTTTAGGTACTTTCCGGCCCATTGAAGTGGAGGACCTCAGCAAACATAAAATGGATGCAGAGTATTTCCATATCGAGGAATACGCCGTAAAGATCGTGAACAAGGCCAAGGACGAAAACCGTAAGATCTGCGCCATTGGTACCACTACCGTAAGAGCTGTAGAATCTTCCGTAACCGCGCAAAATCACTTAAAGGCAGCTGAAGGCTGGACCAATACCTTCATTCACCCGCCCTACGATTTTTCAATTCCCAATGCGCTGGTGACCAACTTCCACCTGCCTAAAACCAGCCTGTTGATCATGGTATGCGCCTTTGCAGGGTACGACCTGATCATGGAAGCTTACCAGCAGGCCATTAAAGAGAAATACCGCTTCTTCAGCTATGGCGATGCCATGCTGATCCTGTAAGCAGTTAAATATTTAGTTGTAAAAGATGATTACACGAATTTGTGCAGGTTTTACCTCCGCGGATTCGTGTAATTTTTTACATTCATACCTGGTTTTAGCACTATGCAGCAGCGCAAAAAAATTGCCATTATAGTAGCAGGCGGCTCCGGTACCCGCATGGGGGCCGCTGTTCCCAAACAGTTCCTGGAGCTGGCCGGCAAGCCGGTGTTATACCATACCATAGCTGCTTTCATTAACGCCTATGCCGATATGCAGGTGGTGCTGGTAGTGCCGGAAGCGCATTTTGCACCTGCCCAACAGATATTGGATAGTTTTACTGCTCCGCCACCGGTTACGCTGGTAAAAGGCGGGGAAACCCGCTTTCACTCTGTGCAAAATGGGTTACAGCAAGTGCCGGATAATGCAGTGGTATTTGTGCATGATGGCGTGCGCCCATTATTAACAACAGCGTTGGTACATCACTGTTATGAGCAAACCTTGCTGCACGGCAATGCCATACCGGTAATAGACATGAAAGACAGTGTACGGGAAACAAATGCAGCCGGCAATAAGGCCGTAAACCGGGAGCAGTTCAAGATTATACAAACCCCCCAAACCTTTTTATCAGAACAGCTGCTGCCGGCTTTTGCCCTGCCTTATGATCCATTATTTACAGATGAAGCCACGGTAGTAGAAAGGATGGGCCACCCTATACACCTGGTGCCCGGAGAAGAACGGAATATAAAAATTACCCGTCCGCTGGACCTGGTTATTGCAGAAGCGCTGTTGAAGCAATAATCACGAATTATAAATTCAGGCTGACAACTTCCCCAAGTCTAAAATCGTAAATCTAAAATCAGTTGCTGGGAGCAGATTGGTTTTTACTGATCTTCTGCAATATCTGGTGAGCCACATCCAGGGCCTGCAGGCCGTCAATTACATTCACGGCTACCGGTTTGTTTTGCAGAATGCTGTCACGGAACAGCTCCAGCTCCATGCGAATGGCGTTCGACTGTTTTACTTCGGGGTTATCAATAGCAATGGTCTTTTTACCGGAGTTGGTTTCAATGTCCAGTGTAAATAACCCTTCATCTTCCGGGGTTTTCAGCTTAATGATCTCTGTTTTTTTATCCAGGAAATCTATACCAATGTAGGCATCCTTCTGGAACAGGCGCATTTTGCGCATCTTTTTCAGGGAAATGCGGCTGCTGGTAAGGTTGGCTACGCAGCCGTTATGGAATTCAATGCGTACATTGGCAATGTCCGGTGTATCGCTCATCACGGCTACGCCACTGGCCGAAATACGGCTGATAGTGGATTGCACAATGCTGAGCACAATATCTATATCGTGGATCATCAGATCCAGTATCACACTTACATCTGTACCCCGGGGGTTAAACTCAGCCAGGCGGTGCACCTCTATGAACATGGGCTTCAGATTATAGCTCTTCAGCGCCAGAAAGGCTGGGTTAAAACGCTCCACATGCCCCACCTGGAATTTTACATTCGCCTCTTCCACCAGCTTTACCAGTGTTTTGGCTTCATCCATAGTATTGGTCATGGGTTTCTCTACAAAAATGTGCTTGCCGTTGCGCAGGGCTATTTCGCAGAGCTTAAAGTGTAGGGTAGTGGGGGCTACTATATCAATGGCATCTACTAACTGTATCAGTTCTTCAGCAATGGTAAACCGGGGGATCTGGTATAGCTCTGCTACGCTGGCTGCATTGGCATTGCTGGGATCATAAAACCCTACTACTTCTACATCTTTCATAGTTACCAGCTGGGAAAGATGGATCTTCCCTAAATGTCCAACACCAAAAATTCCAATTTTCAACATACCAGATAAGAATGAAATACGGGTTAGAATGAAATATCTGCGAATGTAAGGAAAAAGGGAATTATTATATCCAAAAGTTTAACTATGTAAAAAGTGCTTTATACCATGGTACCTTCTTCTACCATACTGTAATAACCGGCTTCCGAAACAATAATGTGGTCCATAACATCAATGTCAAATAGCTTACCGGCTTCTTTAAGCTTGCGGGTAAGCCCTATATCTGAAAAGCTGGGCGAAAGGTTGCCGGAGGGGTGGTTGTGGCATAAAAGCAACCGGGAAGCGCTTAGCTCCAGTGCCTCTTTAAAGATCAGTTTAGGATCTACAATGGTGCTGCACATGCCGCCATTGCTGATGCAGCGGTAATGTAACACCCGGCAGTTATGGTTCAGGTATACTACAAAAAAAGCTTCATGATCATAGTCGCTTAAAAGCGGTTTAAAGAACAGCGCCGCATCTGCGCCCCTGCATATTACTTTTTTCTCTAAAATGGAACCGGCCTGCCTGCGCCGGCTCAGCTCCATGGCTGCCAGAATGGTAACGGCTTTGGCGTTCCCGATACCTTTCAGTTTCTTAAGCTGCCGTATATTTAACCGGCCCAGCTCGTTAAGGTTATTATGGGCTGCCTCTAATACTTCCTGCGCCAGTGTTATAGCGGATTTTTGTTTATGCCCGTTATTAAGCAAAATAGCCAGTAACTCGGCATCGCTTAATGCACCGGCACCTCTTTTAATTAACTTTTCTCTGGGTTGATTGTCGGGTGCCCAATCTCTGATGGAGACGTACAACGGGTTAACATTCACATACATACCCAAATATATCCCTCCCTTCCCGGAAAAAAAAATATTTTATTCCACACTTCCCCTCCCGCAATTAATGCCTTGAAAGCCCTGGTATTGCTGGTTTTGCCCATGGCAGCAAGCGTAAAAGTGCTTAGGATGGCCCTGCCCGCCAAAAAAAATGGGGCAGATCCCTTCAAAAGTTATAGTTTTGCAACCTCTTTTCCACCACAATCATGCAACCATCAGTTAAAATCTTTACGGGCAACAGCAACCCCGCACTAGCCGAGAAAATTGCCAAACGCTATGGCAATGGTATAGGTAAGTTACAGATCCAGAAGTTCAGCGATGGCGAGTTCCAGCCGGTGTACATGGAAAGTATCCGCGGTGACTATGTTTTCCTGATCCAAAGCACCAATGCTCCCGCAGATAACCTGATGGAGCTGCTGCTAATGATAGATGCTGCTAAAAGGGCTTCTGCAGGGTACATTACGGCTGTAATTCCCTACTTTGGCTTTGCACGGCAGGACAGGAAGGACAAACCCAGGGTGGCTATTGCCTCCAAGCTGGTTGCCAACCTGCTTACTTCAGCAGGTGCTAACAGGGTGATAACCATGGATTTACATGCCCCCCAGATCCAGGGTTTCTTTGATATTCCCGTGGATCACCTGGATAGCTCCGCAATTTTCATCCCCTATATTGAGAATTTGAGGCTGGAAAACCTTACCTTTGCGTCCCCTGATGTGGGAAGCACCAACCGGGTAAGGGAAGTAGCGTCGTATTTCAATGCAGAAATGGTGATTTGCGACAAACACCGTAAACGGGCAAATGAAATAGCATCTATGGTGGTGATAGGGGATGTGGTAGATAAGGACATTGTGCTGATAGATGATATTATTGACACAGCAGGTACCCTTACCAAAGCGGCTAACCTGCTGATAGAAAAAGGTGCTAAAAGTGTGCGGGCCTTCTGTACACACCCGGTGTTAAGCGGCAAGGCGTATGAGAATATTGAAAATTCTGTATTAAAAGAGCTGGTGGTATGTGATACCATGCCTTTGAAACAGGAAAGTTCAAAGATCAAGGTGATCAGTGTAGCAGAGCTTTTTGCAGTGGCCATCCGCAATATGTACGAGAACAAGTCTATTACCAGCCTGTTTGTACATAGCCAGCGGAGAGGGATGTAAGCGTTTTATTAATTTATATAAATGTTTAACAAATGAAAACAATAACCATCGAAGGACAACTCAGGAGCGACTTAGGCAAAAAAGCCACCCGCCAACTTCGTTCTGAGGAGCAAGTGCCTTGCGTTATTTATGGGGGTGCTGATACCGTGAGCTTTTCCGCTCCGGCAAAGGCTTTTAAAGACCTGGTGTATACACCTGACTTCCAGCTGGCCCAGATTAACGTGAATGGCAAAACTTACAAATGCATCCTGAAAGACAAACAGTTTGATGTAGTAACAGACCAGCTTTCTCACGTAGATTTCCTGGAACTGGTAGAAGACAAGAAAGTAGTAGCTACCCTGCCTTTGAAAATGGTAGGCCAGTCTGTAGGTGTAAAAGCCGGCGGTAAGCTGGTAGTAAAAATGAAAGCGCTGAAAGTAAAGGCGCTGCCCAAGCACCTGCGCGAGAACATTGAAGTGAACATCGACAACCTGGATCTGAATGCTAACATCCGCGTAGAAGATGTAAAGGACGAAAACCTGGAGATCCTGAACTCTCCCCGTATTCCCATCGCTTCTGTAGTAATGACCCGTCAGTTACGTCAGGACGAAGCTGCCGCTGAAAAAGACGCTAAGAAGAAATAATTTCTTTTGCAGATATTTCCGCAAAAGCCCCGGTCCCGGTACAACGGAGACCGGGGCTTTTTTTTCATTCCTGATGAATAGGATGTTAATAGGATGTATGCAGATTAAATTTCTATTTTTGATTGTAATTTAAACAGCCGGGAATATCCGGGGTATATTAAATGAAATACTTAATAGCCGGTTTAGGCAACATAGGTGATAAATACGATCACACCCGCCACAATATAGGCTTTGACGTTGTAAACGCTTTTGTAGCTAAACATGGCGGCGTATTTGCCGGTGGCCGTTTGGCCGATGTGGCGGAATGTAAGTGGAAAGGAAAAACCTTTGTGGTCATAAAGCCCACCACTTTCATGAACCTGAGTGGTAAAGCCGTGAAATACTGGATCGATAAGGAAAAGATCCCGGTAGGAAATTTATTGGTCATCATGGATGAGCTGGCCCTTCCATTGGAAGTATTGCGCCTGCGCCCCGGTGGTAGTGATGCCGGGCACAACGGATTAAAAAGCATCCAGGAGCTGTTGGGTACCAATCAATATCCGCGCCTGCGTTTTGGCATCGGCAATAATTTTCCGAAAGGCCAGCAGGTGGATTATGTATTGGGCAGATGGGAGCAAAAAGAGGAGCCGCTGGTGCAGCAGAAGATCGAAAAATCGGTAGAGATCATTGAAAGCTTTGCTGCCATTGGCATTGAAAGAACTATGAATACATATAATAATCTGACTTTCCCTTCTGCCGGGTAGTAACGGCAGCAGAGGCCATATTATTTAACCTTTAAAAATACGCATTATGAAGATTATTTGCGTTGGACGAAACTATGCTGAACACGCCAAAGAACTCAATAATGAGGTGCCAACAGAGCCGGTGTTGTTTATGAAGCCCAAAAACGCATTGTTACAGAATAACCACCCATTTTATTATCCTGATTTTACGGATAATCTCCACTATGAATGCGAGCTGGTGCTGCGTGTATGCAAGAACGGTAAGCACATACAGGAGAAATTTGCCGATAAATATTATAATGAAATATCTGTAGGTATTGACTTTACCGCCCGCGACCTGCAGGACAAGCAGAAAACAAAAGGCCTGCCCTGGGAGATCGCCAAATCATTTGATAACTCCGCTGTAGTAGGTAAGTTCATTCCCCTCACTCCTGAAACAGATAAAAAGGATATTAACTTTTGCCTGTACAAGAATAAAGAGATCGTGCAGCAGGGTAACACCAAGCACCTGATCTTTACATTTGATTTCCTGTTAGCCTACATTTCAAAATTCTTTACCCTCAACATCGGGGATCTAATCTTTACCGGCACACCGGTAGGCGTGGGGCCGGTAGAAATTGGGGACAACCTGGAAGCCTTTATTGAGAACGACAGCCTGCTGGAGTTTATGGTGAAATAATAGGCCAATTTACAGATATGCAAATATGCAGATGTGCAAATGGAATACAGCAAAACTTTCACTCATTTACACATCTGCATATCTGCACGTTCACACATCGTCAGGGTATATTGCTGTAAATAACATCCAGTATCCTGGTTAATTCCATATAATCCTTTTCAGTCAGATCCTTCCACCCCGTTTTACGCATTTCCAGCACCAGGGGGCGCACATCCTTGTACTTTTCTATACCGGCAGGGGTAAGTTGTAAAAATACCTTGCGCCGGTCGCTGGTAGCGCCTTCCCGCAGTACCAGGTCCTTTTTTACCATTAGCTCTATTATACGCGATACCGTCGTAATATCCTTTGAGGTTAAACGGGCCAGCTCGTTATGGGTGATCTTTTTATGCTTGTACAGGTTTTCCAGCAATAACCATTGGTCCACAGTCAAATCTTTTTGCTGGGCATCAAAGCTCTTTTGCCAATAGTTGCGGATCTTTTTCAAAGTAGCATCCAGCTTAAAAAAAGATGGATTACTGACGTAAGTATCGGGCATATTCAGTAATTTGCAATAGCAATAGTTGTTATAGCAACTATTATTTTCCAGGGAATAGCTTACACCAAAACAATTTTACATGTTTAAAGATAATACAAGCGTTCCAACTTTAAAAACCCCTGCCAATGGGCAGGAGCGCTCCGGCAACCGGGAAGCTTTATTATTGAAGGCCTACCGGCTTATGCGCCTGGCCCGCCACATGGCCGCCACTTATGAAGCTAACCGCTCCACCTGCAAGTATGTACACTCCACTTCCGGCGGTCACGAAGCCATACAAATAGCCACCGGCCTGCAATTGCAGCCATGGGACTATGCCAGTCCCTATTACCGCGACGATAGCCTGCTGCTGGCGATGGGTTTTTCTCCTGAAGAGCTTATGATGCAATTGCTGGCAAAAGCAGATGATCCTTTTTCTGCCGGCCGCTCTTATTACTGCCATCCCAGCAGCCGGCGGGATGACCGGCCGTTGATCCCCCACCAGAGCAGCGCCACCGGTATGCAGGTAATACCCGCCACCGGTATGGCACAGGGCATTAGCTACCTTGAAAAAACAAACTCCGTTAAATTACGTAAAGGCCCGGATGGGGAGCTGCCCGTTGTATTGTGCTCTTTAGGCGATGGCAGCGTAACCGAAGGAGAGGTAAGCGAAGCCTGGCAATGCGCGGTATTATGGCAGCTGCCCGTTATTTACCTGGTACAGGATAATGAATGGGGTATTTCTGCCTCCGCAGCGGAAACCCGCGTAATGGATGCATATGAATATGCCGCTGGTTTTAAAGGATTGGAACGCATGCGTATAGATGGCAGCGATTTTGAAAAAAGTTACCAGGGCATGGAAGCCGCCATTCATTATGTACGTACAGAAAGAAAGCCCATACTGGTACAGGCCAGCGTGCCTTTGCTGGGCCATCATACCTCCGGTGTACGCAAAGAATGGTACAGATCTGCACAGGACCTGGCTGCCCATGACCGCCGCGATCCCCTGCCCCGGCTGCGGCAGCTGCTGCTGGAAAAGGGTATTAAAGAAACCACGCTGGCTGCCATTGATGATGAAACAGCACATACTATTGCCGCTGCTTTTGAAATAGCCGTGGAAGCTGCAGCACCGGATCCGCAAACCGTGCAGGAGCATGTGTTTGCACCTGCTGCCGTAACAACGGAAACCGGTACACGTACCCCGGCCGGTGGCAGCAAGGTAGTGATGGTAGATGCCGCCCTGCATGCAGTAGAAGAAATATTACAGCAATACCCCGAAGCTATTTTTTACGGGCAGGATGTAGGACGCCGCCTGGGAGGCGTATTTCGGGAGGCGGCTACCCTGGCAGAAAAGTTTGGGGATCACCGCGTATACAATACAGCGATACAGGAAGCTTATATTATTGGCGCTACCGCAGGCCTTTCAGCAGTAGGTGTAAAGCCTATTGTGGAAGTGCAGTTTGCTGATTACATCTATCCCGGTTTTAACCAGCTGGTTACAGAAATATCCAAATCCTGCTATTTAAGCGCCGGTAAGTTTCCCGTGCAAACGCTCATCCGCGTGCCTATTGGCGCCTATGGCGGCGGCGGCCCTTACCATTCCGGCAGCATAGAAACCACCTTGCTGAGCATTAAAGGTATTAAAGTGGTGTACCCCTCCAATGGCGCCGATATGAAAGGCCTCATGAAAGCTGCCTTCCTGGATCATAACCCCGTAGTAATGCTGGAACATAAGGGGCTGTACTGGAGCAAAGTGCCCGGTACCCAGGATGCTATGACTATAGAGCCGGATAAGGATTATATGATACCGCTGGGCAAAGGCAGGGTAGCTTTACAGGCCCACCCTAAAGATTTACAGCAGGGCAACAGCGTTTGCATCGTCACCTATGGAATGGGTGTTTACTGGGCACAAGCCGCTGCCAAAGCATTTCCCGGTAACATAGAGATTATTGACCTGCGCACCTTATACCCGTTGGATGAAGCCCTGGTATTTAACACTGTGAATAAACATGGGAAATGCCTGGTGCTTACAGAAGAACAATTGAATAATTCTTTTGCACAGGCGCTGGCTGCCCGCATACAGCAAAGCTGTTTCCGTAAGCTGGATGCGCCGGTGTTTACGCTGGGCGCCCTTAACCTGCCGGCCATTCCTATTAATACAACGCTGGAAAGCGCTATGCTGCCCACACCGGAAAAAGTGGAAGCTGCCATCCGGGAGCTGCTGGCTTATTAAGCTTTACGGGTAAATTTTTCTCTTTGTGCCAGGTACAAGCCGCCTATCACCAATCCTGTGCCTATAAAGGTGTAAGCAGTAATTGGTTCATGTAATAACAGGGAAGAATATATGAAACCGAAAATAGGACACAGGAATAACCAGAAAGAAGCTTTTACCGCATCCTGTTTTACCAGGTAAAACCAGAGCTGTAAGGCGGTAATAGATACCGGTACGATCAGCCAGAACACCGATGCCCAGAAGGTAAGCGTTAAACGGGTAGTGCTGAAATGCGCCGTAAACCCGGTAAAGGGCAATAATAATAAACCGCCCAGCAATACCTGCCACCCGTTAATTACAATGTTGGGCAGCTGCCATTGCACCCGGCTATAATACACCGTAGCAACCGATACCGATACCATTCCAAACAGCAAAATAGCTAAGCCGTCAAGAGAGGCATGGCTGTCCTGCAGCAAGGGGTAGGTGGCCAGCCCCACGCCGGCCAATCCCAGGATAACGCCTATGATCTCGTACCAGCGCAGCTTTCTTTTTACCCAAATGGCAGAAATGAGCATAATGAAAAGCGGGCTGGTAGCGGTAGAAAGGCTGCCAATGCCAGCCGATACCTTTTTCATAGACAATACAAAACAACCCAGGTAAATAGTGGTGTTCATGAGGGCAAAAATGATCAGATGACCCCATTCTGCTCCTTTCGGTAAGGCATATTGTTTATCTCTGCGCAATACGTACACATAGCATAACATAAGCAGGCCGGCTACCAGGAAACGCACGTTTGCCAGTATCAGCGGATCTGCATCCCGGATACCAAATTTGGTAGCCACTGCAGCAGATGCCCATAACATAGCAAAAAGAAAACCGGCGGAAAGTTGACGCATAAATTTGCGAAAATTACGAATTGTCAACTACGAAATGCGAATTAAAATGCAGTGGTTTAACCAGGTGTTTAAAAAAACGGGCTAATCGTCCACTTTAATTCATTCGTGATTAACTCACAATCCATTTCTGTATCGTTACCACGCTCAGCCAGCTCATAACCGCTACCACCAGCCAGCCTGCCGCCTGCATCCATACCGGATGGCGGTAACCGTTCATTAAGCGTTTGCGGGTAGCAGCCAGCAATACCACAGCCAGGGCTACAGGTAATATCAGCCCGTTCAGCGCGCCCGCCATGATCAACAATTTCACCGGCTGTCCCACCAGGATAAATACCAGCGTAGAGAACACAATAAAAAAGGAAATGAACCAGCGTTCATTCAAAGCAATAAAAGGATGGAATGTTTTTAAGAAAGAAACAGAGGTATAGGCAGCGCCCACCACAGAAGTGATAGCAGCGCTCCACATTACAACGCCAAAAAAGCGGTATCCGGTCTCACCGGCGGCAAACCGGAATACAGCTGCCGGCGGGTTGCTGCTGTCCAGCAAAGCACCTTGTGTTACTACACCTAAAGCTGCCAGGAATAGCAAGCTGCGCATAACACCCGTGATCACAATACCACTCACCGCGCTTTTATTCACATACCGTACATGCGAAGGACCGGTAATACCAGCATCCAGCAGGCGGTGCGCGCCGGCAAAGCTTATGTAACCGCCAACCGTACCACCCACCAGCGTAACAATAGTTTTAGTATCAATTACAGAGGGCCAAATGCTTTGCTGTAAAGCAGCACCCAGGGGTGGGTGTGAGCTTACGGCTACATACAGTGTTAACAATACCATTAAAATGCCCAGCCACCGTGCAAAATGATCCAGGGCTTTGCCGGCTTCCTTTAGCCAGAAAATAAACAGGGCTATGCCGCCGCTCAGCAGCGCGCCATAGGCAGTATCCATGCCGCTTAATACCTGCACACCCATGCCGCAGCCGGCAATATTGCCAATATTAAAAGCCAGCCCGCCCAATACGATCAGCGCGGCCAGGAAATAGCCCAGGCCGGGTAACAGCTCATTGGCCAGGTCCTGTGCACGTTTATTCGTTACCGTAAGTATGCGCCATGTGTTTAATTGCGCGCCAATATCCAGCAGTACGGATATAAGTATTACAAAGCCAAAGGCAGCTGCCAGCTGTTGGGTAAATACGGTGGTTTGCGTTAAAAAGCCGGGGCCGATGGCGGAGGTGGCCATCAGGAAAGCGGCGCCCAGCAGGGCGGAAGATCTCTGTTTGCTCAAGGATGGCGGATGGTTAAGTGGTGATCGTGTAAAGCAGCATGCACGGCACGGGCAAATGCAACAGCATGTGCCCCATCGCCATGAATGCAGATGGTATCTGCGATTAGCGGTATCGTATGCCCGTTAACGGTAGTTACTTTTTGCTGGCTTACCATTTGCAGCACCTGTTGTATGGCCTGTTCCTCACTGTCTATAAGAGCATTGGCCTGGCTGCGGGGTGTCAGGGAGCCATCATCCTGGTAAGTACGGTCTGCAAATACTTCACTGGCGGTTTTAAGCCCGGCGGCTTTTGCCGCAGTTATCAGCTGGCTGTTGCTTAACCCGAACAGGCAAAGTTTTTTATCTACATCATATACGGCTTTGGCTATGATGCGGGCCATGTTAGCGTCTTTGGCCGCCATGTTATACAGGGCTCCATGTGGTTTTACATGTACCAGTGGTGCATACAGGGAGCGGCATATTACCTGCAGGGCATATACCTGGGTGGTAACCAGGTCATACAAAGCATTATCTGTTAAGTGCTGTTCTGTTCTGCCGAAATTTTCCTTATCGGCAAAACCGGGATGTGCGCCAATAGCTACTTTGTGCTGTACTGCCAGGGTAGCGGTATGCTGCATGGTATCTTTATTGCCGGCATGATAACCGCAGGCAATATTAGCGCTGCTGATAAAGGGCATAATAGCGCCGTCAGTATCCAGCCCTTCACCCATATCGCAGTTCAGATCAATGTAAGCCATAAAGAGAAAGCCATTCTTCTAACCGTAATTTACAGGCATTTTGCAGCAATTGCAAACGCTGGTCCTGCTGCACTAAAAGGTCTTCCGCTTCCTGTTGTGTAACCAGGCTAAAATGCAGGTGCTGGTGCGGCTTCAGCTGTGCCAGTGAAGGCTGGTCGGCAGTAATTACATGCGCTAAACGCGGGTAGCCCCCGGTGGTTTGATGGTCGGCCATTAATATGATCAGCTGTCCGTTTGGTAACAATTGTACGGTGCCCCTGGTAACACCGGCCGACAGCTGTTCTGTTTTTACCGCCGTTTTCAGGGAAGGCCCCTGCAGGCGAAAGCCCATCCGGTCACTTTGGGCGGTTATGGAAAAAGCCGTGGTGGTAAATTGCTCTTTTGCATGTGCATCCAGTAGGGTAAAACCGCTGCCGTTGGTAATGCGTATCTGATCGCCGGTAGTGTACAGATCGCGTACGCCTATCATCCAGGGCAGCTCACGGGCCAGGTGCTGCTGTAATAGCTTGTTATAGGGAGTGACCTGCCGCATGGGCAGCACATCATTTTTTTGCAGGGTCCGGCCCCGGAAGCCACCTGCGCCTGCTTTCAAATGGGTGCTATAGCTTCCCAGCCAGGGTGTTAAGTCCAGGCCGTGGCGTACGGCCATGTAAGTACAGGCGCCGCTAACCGGTTTGGTAAAATGCAATACGGCCTGCCGGGTCATAAGTACCGGTTTATTAATAGGCACCGGCTGTTCGTTTACCATGGCGCCCAGGTCCGCGCCGGACAAGGCTATCATGGCAAAATCTTCAAACAGCAATGCCGCAGCCGGGAAGTGCATTTCTATCACCGCTTCATCAGGCGCATTGCCCACCAGGCTGTTAGCTACGTACATGGCTATACGGTCCATTACCCCGGTAGGGTTAATGCCCAGGTGCTGGTAACCGGTCCGTCCTGCATCCTGCACGGTATCCAGCAGGCCGGGTTGTAGTACGCGTATGCTCATGGTGTTTATTTAATGATCTCACTTTTTATACCCAGCTGCTGAAACTCTTCCAGGGAAATGGGTACAAACTGTACCTGGTCGCCGGGCCTGCAATAACAAGGCTCGTCCAGCGCAGCATCAAACAAGCGTATAGGTGTTTGGCCTATAATATTCCACCCGCCGGGTGAAACCAGCGGGTAAATACCCGTTTGCTCACCTGCAATGCCCACGCTGCCGGCAGCTACCTGCAGGCGGGGTTGTTTTAAGCGGGGTGTGGCCAGGGTGTTATGCACCTTTCCCATATAAGGAAAGCCGGGTAAAAAGCCCAGCATATACACCGTGTAGGTGCCGGCGCTATGCAGGCTTATAATATCGTTAGTGGTTATATTTTTCTGTTTAGCCATTTCCGTTATGTCAGGCCCAAGGGATGGGTGGTAACATACGGGTATTTGCAGGTGGCGGGGCGGGGGAATGTTAACAGTGATAGTTTGCTGTAAAGTGGCGGTCAAAAGATCTTTGAGCCATATAAAGGCCGGGCGTTTGGCTTCCTGCCTTACCTGCACAGTATTGTACAGCACGGAAAGGGAAGCATAAGCCGGTATCAGGTCGGTAATATATGGCAGCTGCAGGGATTGCAGGTGGTGAAATGCCTGCATCACCTGTGTATGCACAGGTAATGTGATCTCTTGTTCCCACTCAATTATCAATGCGCTATCGCCCAGCGGAGTTATACTAAAGGTTGTGTTCATGATATCCCTGCCGGGGAAGATACGGAATCTTTCCGGAGCAGCAGAACATCATCCGGCAGCTTTTTGCCGGCTTTGGAAGGTTTCTTTTTCTTTTTGCGGTTCAGCCATATGCATAAACCGGTTACGGGAAGGGAAGCAGCCACCAGCGCAGCTATCAGGGCAATGATCTTGGTAGGCCAGCCCAGCAGGCTGCCGGTATGAATGGGGTACACCAGCCGCCGCGCTTTCATGCCGCGGCTTTCCGTTTCATAGGGGCGTACTTTTACCAGCCTGCCGCTGCCTTGCTCAAAATAGGCAAAGCTCGTAATGTTGCTCACAGCAGCATCCGTATTCTGCCGGCTTACGGTAACAGCTTCATTTTTCTTTTCGGAAAAACGGATCTTAATGGGACCGTGATAGGCAAACAAACTATCGGTAGTAGCTAATACCTGGTCCAGGTAAGCCGTGTTGGCAACCTTTGCAGGCGTAACTTTCGGGGCGGTCATTTTTTTATAGGGCTTGCCGTCAAACGTGAGGAAAATGAGGTTATTCACCCATTCATAGCTCCAGGTAAGGCCCATCAGCGCTATCACAAAAATAACAATATGCACATAAAAGCCCAGTACGGCATGCAGGTCCCAGTTCAGGCGTTTCCAGGAGGCATTCCATTTCACCTGCATGCGTTGCCTGCGGGTATTACGTTTTGGCCACCACAACACCAGCCCGGTTAACACCAGTATCAGGAAAATGGAGCAGGAAATACCGGTGATCACTTTGCCCGTAGTGCCCATACACAGGTAGCGGTGCAGCTGCAGCACTACATAGAAAAAGCGGCGCTGTTCCTTCACCGATTCAATAATGGTACCGGTGTATTGGTTTACCGCCACATCAAGCCCATCTGTTTTACTTTTGCGCAGGGTAAAGATCATGCTGCGGCCGGCTTCCTGTTCTATATCAATATCATACAGCTTATATCCGGGATATTGCGCCTGTACTGTTTTGGCCAGCGCATCTACAGACAGGGGGCGGGCGCCGGCAGGAGCCGTTACGTAAAAAAAGGAAGGATGGAAAAGCGGGTCCAGCTCATCTTCAAACACCAGCAGGCTGCCTGTTAATGCCACTATCAGCACCACTAACCCGGATGAAATACCCAGCCATAAATGTAACCAGCCTATTATTTTTTTCACGTGTTAATGATTTAAGAATGCTTAATGCTTAACGCTTAATAAAAAATGCAAGTAGCGTTAAGCATTAAGCGTTCGGCGTTCCGCCTTAAAAAGTATACGATACCGTAGTTTGCCAGTTACGGGGCGCACCCGGGAAAAGGCGAAGATAATCATATCCGCCCACCCAGTACACCTTATTGCCTATGTTATTCAGGTTAAATTGTACCTGCACTTTATTCACCTTATAGTACAAAGCTGCGTTCAGCAAAGCATAACCGGGAAGGTTCTGTGTTTTACTGAGGCTCACATTCCTTTCTGTAACAAAGTTGGCGCCTGCGCCTATGCCAAATCCTTTGATGGGGCCGGCCGGGATGGTATACTTGGTCCACACATTACCCTGCTGTTTAGGAGCATTGGGCTTTTGCACGCCCACCAGGTCAGCATCCGTTTTACCGGATGAGGTGATCTTGGCATCGTTATAAGCATAGGTAACCACCACATCCCAGTTAGGCGCTATTTGCCCGGTTACATCCATTTCCACGCCTTTAGCCTCTTCTTCACCTACCTGTATCATCAGGTCGGGGTTGCTGGCGTCAGAAGCATTGTACAAAGTACCTTTCTGGCGAATGCGGTATACTGCCAGGTTAGCCGTTAAACGGCCACCGAGCCATTCTGTTTTTAAACCGCCCTCTACCAGGTTGCTGGTAATAGGATCAAACGGGCCGCCGGTTAAACGGTTGGCCTGCACCGCAGGATCCTGCGGGTTATAACCTTCTGTATAAATACCGTAGATATTAACGTTATGGGTAAGGCTATACACCACGCCTATACGCGGTAAAAAGGCATGCTGGCGCACATTCCTTACACTATCCGTTTTATAATTGGCTTTATCAGTATACAGCTCATAACGCACGCCCAGCAATACCTGTACGGGTCCCAGTTTTACCTGGTCCTGCGCATAAAAGCCGCTTAAGCCGCCAAAAACCGGTACAGTAGCGCTGTTGGCTGCTGTAGTGAAGATGTACTTCGTCATATCCTCCAGCTGGTTATTCCTTAAGATCAGGTCATAGGAAGGTACATTGGGCTTTGGAATATACCGCACAGAATCTGCTGTACCTGCGCTGTTGCGGATAGGCTTCCCGTGCGTATCTGTTACTTTATAATTGTAGAATACATAGTCATCTTTTTTCTTGGCATTATAAGCGCCGGCAGTACCGTCTTTTTTCAGGTAGCCGTTGGCTGTTTGCTGGGACGATCCCGGAGGCAGCGTGCTTTGGGCATAGTCGTAACCCAGCAGCAGCTTGTGCGCCAGCTTACCGGTATTCAGGTCGTATGTAAGGTAGGCCGATACGTTATCGCTGAACTGTTTAGACTGGCGGATGAATGCCTGCCTTGCTACCAGGTTGCCAATAGGCTTACCGGAAGAATCTACGGCATAGGAATTGGCGCTCCGGTTTTCCACCAGGTCCTGTATATAACCCGTACGTAAGTACGAAAGGTTAAAGGCCAGCTTGGTGCTGAACTGATGTATCAGGGAGGTCATCACGGTAAAATTCTCCTCGTCCAGATGGTCATTCACTGCATTCAAAGCCAGTGAAATGGGCGTGGTATACAGCGCTTTCTGGTCAGTACCGTCAAATACAGACTGGCCACGGTCCAGGCGGCTGTTGGATTTATTATATACCGCATCAAAGTTCAGTCTTGTGCGGGGCGTAGGCAAAAAGGAGATGGATGGCGCTATTACAATATTCTTATCAAACTGTAAGTCGCGGAACGATTGCGCATTTTCATACCCCAGGTTTAAACGGTATAGAATGGTCTTCTGATCATTTAGTGGACCGGTAAAGTCGGCCAGTGCGCGGGTAGTGTTAAAGCTGCCGATAGTGAAGCTCAGGGATTTGCGGTTTTCTTCCAGCGGCTTTTTGGTAACGCGGTTTACGGTACCACCGGGCGATGCATTGCCAAACAGGGCAGAGGCAGGGCCTTTGATCACTTCCACACGCTCCAGGTAGTTTACCATGGGCTGTTTCCAAAAGCCGGTAAAGGTGCGCATACCATTTAAGAGCTGTGTGGTGCTGCCCCCGTTAATACGGAACCCGCGAATGGTCAGATCATCGTAGAAGGTGAACTGGTTCACGCCGCTGAAGTTCTTAACCACATCGCCTACCCGCACGGCAGACTGGTCCTGTATTAATTCTTTTGTTACATAGGAGATTGCCTGCGGCACCTCCTTCAGGGGAGTGGCGGTTTTACTGCCTATGAAAGAGTTGGTGTTCTTGTAACCGGCTTCTTTACGGCCGGTGATCTCCACGGTTTGCAGCTGTTCTGTAGAAGGTACCAGCACCAGGTCTACTACCCGGGTTTCGCCCTGGTTCAGGGTAAGGGTTTTCTGATCTGCTGCAAAACCGGTGTGCGTAAAGCGGATGGTATATTTGCCCGCCGGCAGGTCGCTGAAAAGGAATGCACCGGTAGTATCAGTTGTAGTGCTATGCTGTTTATTGAGTAAAATAACGCTTACTTTTTGTACGGGGGTATTGTTAAGGTCCCTTACAACCCCTTTAATGGAAGTTTGTGCTAAAACATTCAATGACAGGAAGGTAAATACGGCAGTAAGCAGCTGCCGGTTGGTCGCAATTGGCATGTGATATAAGTATACTTGTTTTCGCCGCAAAGGAACACCCCCCGGATATTTGTTGGAACTCCAATCGGGAAAACTGTTTACGCAAAACGGAAAAATCGATGAATCCGGGGAATCGCAGGCGGCAGGCTCCAAAGCCTTTGATAACACTATGTTCAAGAGGAATAAACAAATTATTCCGCAATAGCGCTGGATAAGTATACAGTTTTAATGCATTCCGGCGTTATGGCTAATGAACGGATCATAAAAAAAGCCGGAACAGGATTATTCCGGCTTATTGCCTAAACCTACAACTGTTACACTGTAGTAACAGCAATTATATACGATGAAAAATTAGAATATTATCGTTTTACGGTCGAGTAACGGACAAATTTTTTAGGACCTTCTGATACCATTCATCAGTATGGACACCAGAAAGTCCATCATTTCCCCCATCTCATCCAGCTTTTGATCCATTACCAGGGCCGTTTCTACACCCCGCTGGGCATTTACCAGTAAAAAGGCCAGCATGCCTATATCCTGTTGATCGTAGTTTGGAAATTCGCCTGTAACAACCCCGTACTGCAATATGCTTTTCAAAATCTCTATTTCCGTACAATCGTAATTTCTGCGTATGCTGGTTTCCAGCTCATTACAGAGCTTTAACTCACTGGCCACCACCTGGTATAAGGTGGTCATCCGCTTAATTTCCCGCATTTTGCTGCGGGTAAAGGCTTCCAGCTTTTTAACCGCACTCTCTTCCCTGCTTACGGATTCCTGTATGTTACGGAACATCATGTTCTTTTCCTTACGGATCACCGCATCAAATATCTCCTCCTTATTCTTATAATAGTAATACAGCGTGCTCTTGCCTTTACCAACCGCTCTCGCAATATCTTCCATGGTAGTCTTCTGCAAGCCATAGTGCCGGAAAAGCTTCGCCGCTTCCTCCAGAATATCGGATTTGATCACTTCGTCTTTGGCCAGTGTTGTCATTGTAGGTCTAAAAATCGTTCCGCTCAAAACTACCTAGAAAAAACGACAAGTACCAAACTTTAACTGACTTTCGGACCAAAATACTTTAAAAGTCGAAAATAAAAATAAGGCAAAAATAATATTTGTTGAAACGAATTATTACTATTACTTTTGCTAACGCCGTTAGGATTTCTAAAGGGCAGTTAATGAAAGGATGAGTGTATTACACATTCCATCCTTCAGCATTCAACAATTTTATAGCACATGGGTATTGCAGAACGTAAACAAAGGCAGCGGGAGGAGATCCGGGCCGGCATATTGGATGCCGCCTGGCACCTGGTGCACGAGGAAGGCTGGGCTGCGCTATCCATCCGTAAAATTGCAGAAGCCATAGAATACAGTGTGCCGGTGGTATACGACCATTTTGAAAATAAAGATGCGATCATCGCAGAATTTAATAAAAAGGGTTTTCAGCTATTGGAAAACCAGCTGCGCACTGCCAGGCAGCAGCATACGGATGCGGAACAGCAGCTGGAAGCTATTGGCAGGGCTTACTGGGATTTTGCCTTTCAGCACAAACAATATTACCAGCTCATGTTCAGCCTGGGCATACCCACCTGTGAAAGCGCCCGCAAAATACCGGAAGTGGGAGAGTGTATGGATGTGATCCGGTGTACGATTGAGCATATCATAAAGCAGAACGGGAATGGGGCCGCAGACCCCTTTTTAAAGTTCCATGGCTTCCAATCCATGATCCATGGGCTGGTATCTATTAATATTATTGGCCCGGCCAATAATGAGGAGCTTAACCGCCTGGTATTACAGGATCTTATATCCGGTTTCATCAAAGGATGTAAAGCATAGCCTTTATTTAATTCATAAAAACAAAAAATAAAACACACAATGAAAAAGACCGCCCTGATCTTCGCAGTATGCACTATTTTTTCCCTGGCCAGTTTTGCTCAAACCTGGACCCTCGATCCGGCTCACTCTAAATTAGGTTTCAGCATTACCCACATGATGATCTCTGATGTAGATGGCGCCTTTACCAATTTTGAAGCTAAGATCACATCTTCCAAAGAAGATTTTTCTGACGCCGTAATTGAGCTGACTGCAGACGCTAACAGCGTAAGCACTGACAACGAAAAACGCGATGGCCACCTGAAAACAGAAGATTTCTTTGATGTAGCCAAATACAAGACCATTACCTTCAAAAGCAAATCTGTACAGAAAGTAGGTGATAACAAGTACAAAGTAACCGGCGATCTGACCCTGCATGGCGTTACCAAGCCCGTTACCCTGGATGCTACCCTGCGTGGTACTACCGTAAACCCGATGAGCAAGAAAACCGTAGCAGGCTTTAAAGTAACCGGCACTATCAAACGTTCTGACTTCTCTTTCGGTACCAAATATCCGAATGCAATGCTGAGCGAAGAAGTGACCCTGACCGCCAATACTGAGTTTATAAAAGGATAATTTTACCGGGCCGGACAGGCCTCCTGGAAAAAAATACAACGAATTACACGAATTGGTAATTACAATTTGTGTAATTCGTTTTTAATTTGCGGTTAAATTCATTTTTGGGTATTATTTTCTAAGCTTTTTTCTATTCCAGGAATAATTAATATATATGTGCCCACTTTAAACAGAGTCAAAATAATTAAAAAAAATATTTAACCTATTGAAAATGAGCAATATCCCTATGGAAAAACAAACCTTGCTGCAAAATTTTTTGTTAAGAAATGTTTAAGAATTGTATTTTTGGACATTAAAAGTTTTTTAGTCGAACAAATCTAAAGGCTTTTAAGACAAGCAATAAGCAAATTACGCGTACGATTTTCACAGCTAAGCATATTAATTAATGTACAAGAGGCTACCTGTAAAAGAGGCAGTTATTGCCAAGGAAAAAGGTATATATCCGTATTTCAGGCCTATATCATCTGCTCAGGACACGGAGGTGATTATTGATGGGAAGAGGGTGCTAATGTTTGGCTCCAACTCGTATCTGGGGCTTACCAACGATCCAAGGATCAAGGAAGCGTCCAAAAAAGCCATAGATACCTACGGTACCGGTTGCGCCGGTTCCAGGTTCCTCAATGGTACTTTGGATCTTCATATTGAGCTCGAGGACCGTCTGGCCCGTTATGTGGGAAAAGAGAAGGCAATCCTGTTCAGCACCGGATTTCAGGCTAACCTGGGCGCACTGTCCAGCTTAACCGGCCGCAATGACTATATCATCCTCGATGAGTATGATCATGCATCTATTATTGATGGCAGCCGCCTGTCCTACTCCAAGGTGATCAAATACCGCCATAACAACATGGACGACCTGGAAGCCAAGCTGAAAGGTTTACCCCCTGAGGTGAATAAGCTCATCGTAGTAGATGGGGTGTTCAGTATGGAAGGTGATCTGGCCCGCCTGCCGGAGATAGTAGCCCTCGCAGAGCAGTATAATACCGGAATTATGGTAGATGATGCGCATGGTTTGGGTGTGGTAGGTGAAAAAGGCGCCGGTACCGCTTCTCACTTTGGCTTAACAGACAAGGTGGATGTGATCATGGGCACCTTCAGTAAATCCTTTGCTTCCCTGGGCGGTTTCCTGGCCAGCGATGCAGATACTATTGAATATTTGAAACACAGCGCCCGTTCCCTGATCTTCAGCGCCAGCATGACGCCGGCTGCAGTAGCCAGTACAATGGCCGCTTTAGATATTATAGAAACAGAACCTGAGCACATTGAAAAACTGTGGGCTAATACCAATTACGCCAAGGATCTGTTAATGGAAGAAGGCTTTGAGCTGGGCCCCACCGCTTCCCCGATTATTCCTGTATATGTAAGGGATCATGAAAAAACCTTTGCCATCGCAAAATTGCTGCAGGATAACGGGCTGTTCGTAAACCCCGTAGTACCGCCCGCGGTACCTGCCGATGCAACAATGCTGCGCTTCTCCCTCATGGCTACACATACCTTTGACCAGATCGAAGAGGCGGTGTATAAGATGAAGGAAGCTTTCGCAAAACTGGACATCATCACCTTAAAAGAAAAAATATGACGGAGGCAACGCCGGTGCAGCAGCGTAAACCGCTTACTCCAGCACAAGGGGTAACCATACAACCCGTGCATACAGGTAAACAGTTGGCTCAATTCATAGACTTTCCGCACGATCTTTATAAGGATGATCCTTATTACGTGCCGGAACTGCACATAGCCCAGCGCGACCTGCTAACACCCGGTAAGCATCCTTTCCACAAACATTCCACCCTGCAGCTTTTTTTAGCCTGGAAGGATAATAAAATTGTGGGCCGGATAGCCGCCATCCTCAATAAAAATCATAACGAGTTTAATAAAGCGAACGACGGTTTCTTTGGGTTCTTCGACAGCATTAATGATGAAGGTGTAGCGGCCTCCTTGTTCCAGGCCGCTGAACAGTGGTTAAAGGAAAAAGGCACCCGCACTATGATAGGGCCGGTGAACTTTTCAACCAACGAAACCTGCGGCTTGCTGGTAGATGGGTTTGACAGCCCGCCGGCAGCCATGATGACGTATAACAAACCTTACTACCTGGATCTGATAGACCATCAGGGCCTGCAGAAAAAGGTAGACCTGTATGCATATAAGATTACGGAAGATGCGTTTAATGATAAGGCGCTGAAAATGATGAACCTCCTGAAACAACGTTTGTCTCAGCGGGGTGTCACCATCCGTAACATCAATATGAAAGATTTCAAGCAGGAAGCAGAACGCATCCGCGAAGTATATAATGCTGCCTGGGATAAGAACATGGGTTTTGTGCCCATGACGCGGGAGGAATTTGACTATACAGCCAAAGATCTGAAAATGATCGCCGACCCGGATTTTATCCAGCTGGCAGAGCTGAATGGTAAATTGATCGGCATCTCCATTTGTATTCCGGATATAAACCAGATCTTGATCAAAATTAAGCGGGGCCGTTTATTCCCCACCGGTTTGATTAAGCTGCTAACCGGCCGCAAAAAAATAAATGCACTCCGTGTAATGGTGCTGGGCGTGCTGGAAGATTACCGTAAAATGGGTATTGAAGCCTGTTTTTACGGCTCTATCATGGAAAAAGGCCTTGAAAAAGGTATGAAGTGGGCGGAAGCCAGCTGGGTGCTGGAAGGCAATGAGATGATGAACCGCGCCGTAGAGCACATCAATGGAAAGGTATATAAGACGTACCGGATATATGAAAAGGCGATTTGAGGCTTTAGGTTTGAAGTTTGAACGTAGATCGCATTGTCAAACTTTAAACATTAAACCTCAGACAAACAATAAAAGGTGACACAAAAAGTTCTTATTACAGGTGCCAGTGGATTTGTGGGATTTCATGTGATTGAAGCTGCGTTAAAAGCCGGACTGGAAGTACACGCAGCTGTTCGGGCCTCCAGCCAGGTAAAACATTTGGAAGGACTGGCCGTACAATATGTTTCCCCGGATTTCAGGAGTGAAGAAGCCATAAGGAAATTGCTGGAAGAGCATCAGTATGATTATGTGATCCATGGCGCCGGCATTACCAAAGCCTTTTCCGAAGAAGAGTACAACACGGTGAATGCAGGCTATACACAAAACCTTGCACTGGCTATTAAAAATGCCAAAGCACCTGTTAAACGGTTTGTGTTCATCAGCAGCCTGGCAGCCCTGGGGCCCATTGCATATGAAGCGCAGGCCCCCTTGCTGGAAGAAAGTGCGCCGCAGCCGGTAACGGCTTATGGAAGAAGTAAACTGTTAGCAGAAAAATATTTACAGCAAATAGAGGGACTTCCCTTAATTACCTTACGTCCCACCGCTGTATATGGCCCCCGCGACAAAGACATATTCATTATGTTCAAAATGATCGCCCGCGGATGGGAACCATACATAGGCAGAAAGCAGCAACGCTTCAGCTTTCTGTACGCAAAAGACCTGGCAAAGGCCGCGATCAGTGCGCTTACATCACCTTGCCTGGGTACCTACAACTTGTCAGATGGAAACGTGTATGACCGTTATGCTTTGGCAGACATCACCAAAAAGCTGCTAAAGAAAAACACCCTGAAATTCCATGTTCCGTATGGAATAGTAGAGGTACTAGCGGGCATACTCGAAAAAATGCCTTCCGGAGGGAAAGCGCCGGCGCTCAACAAAGAAAAGCTGAATGAGCTCACTGCGCCCAACTGGAATTGCAGCATTGAAAAAGGCCGGAACAACCTGCCTTATACGCCGGAGTATGACCTTGAAAAAGGGCTGGCTGAAACGCTGCAGTGGTATAAAGAAAACAAATGGTTATAGGTAACAGTTCTTTTATAAAACCACAAAACGAAAAATTGAGCTGAAACTGGTAACTGACCTGCCGATGCCGGCGACGGCATCAGGGAAAGATACCGTGCGCAGCTAAAACCAATTAAAGATGGCAAAGAAACAACAAGTTCAGGACGCAAAAGGTAAGCTGGGAATCCTCATCCCCGGCCTGGGCGCAGTAGCAACTACTGTAATAGCCGGCGTTGAAGCAGTTAAAAAAGGCCTTTCCCAACCCACCGGTTCCCTTACCCAAACAGGTAGCATACGCCTGGGTAAAAGAACGGAGAACAGAAGCCCCAAGATCAAAGATTTTGTACCCCTGGCAGACTTAAATGACATAGTGTTTGGCGGATGGGATGTGTATGAAGATAATGTGTATGAGGCCGCCCGTAAAGCAGGTGTGCTGGACCCCTACCTGTTAAAAGCCATTCAGCCGGAGCTGGAAGCGCTGGTACCCATGAAAGCCGCTTTTGATAAAAACTTTGTAAAAAACCTGGACGGTACCCATGTAAAGGAATATGATACAAAGTACAACCTGGCCCTGGCCGTAATGGACGATATTAAGAATTTCAAGGCCCAGCATAATTGTGACCGGATTGTACTGGTATGGTGCGGCTCCACGGAGATTTTCCATGAAGCGGCAGAGATTCATGACACTTTGGCAAAATTTGAGCAGGCGTTAAAGGACAATGACAGCCGCATTGCCCCCAGCATGATCTACGCTTATGCTGCGCTGAAACTGGGCGTACCCTTCTGTAATGGCGCGCCTAACCTTACCTGCGATATACCCGCACTGGTACAGCTGGCTAAAGAAACCCATACCCCGATTGGCGGTAAGGATTTCAAAACCGGCCAAACTCTCATGAAAACCATTCTGGCACCCGGTTTGCACGCAAGGGCGCTGGGCGTTCAGGGCTGGTTTTCTACCAATATCCTGGGCAATCGTGACGGATGGGTGCTGGATGATCCGGATAACTTTAAAACAAAAGAAGTATCCAAACTAGGGGTACTGGAAGATATTTTCCGTCCTGATCTAAACCCTGAGCTGTACGGTGACCTGTACCATAAGATCCGTATCAACTATTATCCGCCCCGTGGTGATAATAAGGAAAGCTGGGATAACATTGACATTTTCGGGTGGATGGGCTACCCGATGCAGATAAAGATAAATTTCCTGTGCCGCGATTCAATATTGGCAGCACCCATCGTACTGGACCTCGCTTTATTCATTGACCTGGCTAAAAGAGCCGGTATGGAAGGGGTACAGGAATGGCTGTCATTCTACTTCAAATCACCGCAAACAGCGCCTGGTTTGAGACCGGAGCATGATATTTTCAAACAATTAATAAAACTGGAAAATACTTTACGTTATATGATGGGCGAGGACCTGATCACACACCTTGGCCTGGATTATTACGAAGAAGGCGAAGCTTAAAAATGAACAGGTTCCATCAATTGATCTCCACCAGCCTGGGAATAGGTTATGTTGGCAAAGGAGCAGGTACGCTGGCAGCAATAGTAACCGCTATTTGCTGGTATACGCTCCAGGTTGGGGAGATCCCCAATATTACAATGCAATGGGTGGTAACCGCTTTCATTACGGTATTGGGGGTATGGAGCGGTAATAAGGTGGAAGCTTTTTGGGGTAAAGACAATCAAAAGGTAGTAATAGATGAGGTAGCAGGCATGTGCATCAGCTTACTGATGGTGCCTTTAAGCATACCATATGTGGTGGCAGGATTAATCCTGTTCCGCATTTTTGATATTACCAAACCATTGTATATCAGGCGGGCCGAACGCCTGCCGGGCGGTTGGGGCGTAATGCTCGATGATGTGCTGGCCGGTATTTGTGCAAATGTGCTGTTACAAGTGGCGTATAGGGGGGCCAAGTTCTTCTGATGAGAATGGCAACCTTTCTGAAAGCACAGGCATCGTCTTTGGCAGCCACCGCTTTCGACTATTTGACTACAATCGTTTTGGTGGATGTTTTTGGCTGGTGGTACCTGGCAGGTAGTATTACAGGTACCATAGCCGGAGGTGTACTCAATTTTATGTTAGGCAGGCTTTGGGCGTTTAGCGCTACCGATGGGAAAGTAGAATGGCAATTTATTAAATACGCGCTGGTTTGGTCCGGCAACCTCCTGTTAAATGCAGCAGGAGTTTTCATGTTCACGCATTACATGGGTTTGGACTACCGGGTATCTAAAGTTATAACCGGTTTAATAGTTGGCATTGGATATAACTATGTATTGCAAAAGAAATTTGTTTTCAGATGAATAAGCTTATGAAGTATAGCTTGGAAAAATTTGGCCTTGCGCTGTTATTGTTGTTAACCATTTGTTCGGTGCGCTTATCCGCACAAAACACCACCATCAGAGGAACTATTACAGACGCAAAGCAAAAGGCACCTATGCCTTTTGTAAACGTATTTATTCCCGGTACCGCCATTGGAACATCTACAGACATTAATGGTAAGTTCATGCTGCAGTTCACCGGCAGGTATGACAGTGTGCATATTGCCAGCCTGGGCTACAAAACTTTTAGAGTAAAGCTCAACATTGGTACGGAGCAAGTCGTGAATGTACGGCTGGAAAGTACTTCCCGCATGCTGGGAGAGGTGATTGTTAAAGGTGCAAAAACTGCACGTTACCGCAATAAGGATAACCCGGCGGTAGAACTCATCCGCCTGGTGCTGGACCACCGCGACAGCAACCGTATTGAAGGCCTTGATTATGCGCAGTATAACCAGTACGAGAAGCTGCAGTTTGCACTCAGCAGCGCATCTGACAGGGAAAGGCCTAACCGGCTGCTGCGTAAATACAAGTTCATAATGGATAACCGGGACACCACAAAAGTGGAAGGTAAATCCCTGTTACCCATCTACCTGGAAGAAAATATTGCCGACGTATATTACCGCCGTGACCCAGAGAAAAAGAAAACATTTGTACGTGGCGATAAGAAGGTGAGCTTTGACGAAAGTTATATTGACAATGCAGGTATGAGCCAGTACCTGAACCACATTTACCAGGACTTTGATATTTACGACAACAACCTGATGTTGTTCACCAACCAGTTCCTGAGTCCTATTTCCAACGCCGGCCCTACTTTTTATAAATACTTTATTACCGATACACTTTATACGGAAGATAGTACCAAGCTCATTGAGCTGTCATTTGTGCCCCGTAACCAAACCGACCTGCTGCTGCAGGGTAAGTTGTTCATTACGGCAGACGGGCATTACGCGGTGCAGCGTGCCGATATGACCGGGAATAAGCATACCAACCTTAACTGGATCCGCAGTTTCCGTATTATGCAGGAGTTTGAGAAAATGCCCAATGGCCGCTACCGTACCAGCAAGCGTACGCTGATGGCAGATATGGGCATGTTTACGAGCGGCAAGGGCGGTATTTATGGGGAACGGACTGTATCGCTCCGGGATTTTGTGGCTAATAAGCCCATGCCCGATGATTTTTATAAGGGTAACCCTATTGTAAAAGCAGATAGCGCAGATAAAACAACCGACAGCTTTTGGGTACACTACCGTCATGATACCCTTACCACTGCAGAATCAAAGGTTTATGAGAATATCGATAGCCTGCAGCACACCCGTTCTTTCCGCCGCACCATGGATATAGCAACCCTGCTGCTGGCCGGTTATAAGGGTTTTGGCCCCATAGAAGTAGGCCCGGTAAACACTTTTTACAGCTTTAATCCGGTAGAAGGGTTCCGCCTGCGTTTGGGCGGCCGTACCACTCCTAAGTTCAATAAGAGCATTTACCTGGAATCTTACGGTGCCTATGGTTTTAAGGATAAAAAGTGGAAGTACTACTTTGGCGGCACCTACTCATTCACACACCGTTCCATCTGGGAATTCCCGGTACGCTCCCTTTCTGCCAACTACCAGCGGGATATGCAAATCCCTGGTCAGGCGCTGCAGTTCATCCAGGAAGATAACTTCCTGCTGTCGTTCAAGCGCGGTAACAATGATAAATGGCTGTACAACGATATTTACAATATTAACTACCTGCATGAGCTGGTGAACCATACGTCTTTTAAATTCGGGTTCAAGTACTGGGACCAGTCACCAGCCGGTAGCCTGGCCTATATAAAAGGGCTGCCGGTAGGCGGTTTTCCCGACAGTGTGCAAAGGGTAAAAACCTCCGAGTTTTCACTGGAGTTCCGTTGGGCGCCGCATGAGCAGTTTTACCAGGGCAAACAGTTCCGTGTGCCTATTCCTAACCGGTACCCCATTTTTTTACTGCGTGGTACTGCAGGGGTAAAAGGCCTTTTTGGCAGCCAGTATAACTACCAGAATGTAACATTGAATATTTACAAGATGTTCTACCTGTCGCCCATAGGTTACAGCGAGGTAGTGTTTGAGGGTGGCTACACCTTTGGAAAGGTGCCTTTTCCATTACTCTCTATTCACCACGCCAACCAAACCTATGCTTACCAACTGGAATCGTATAACTTAATGAACTTCCTGGAGTTTGTGAGCGATCATTATGTTAGCTTAAACATTGACCATCACTTTAACGGATTTATTTTCAATAAAATACCTTTGCTGAAAAGATTGAAGTTACGTGAGGTGGCAGCCGGTAAAATATTATATGGCGGCCTGCGGGATGAGAACCGCCCGGAGAACGATCCATCATTGTTCAAATTCCCGGTAGATAAGAATGGCATACTTTCTACCTACACACTGGGTAAAAAGCCTTATATAGAGGGAAGTGTGGGTATTGCCAACATCTTCAGGCTGATCCGGGTTGACCTGGTTAAACGGTTCACCTACCTGGACCATCCGGATATTTCTTCCTGGGGGATAAGAACCCGGGTAAGATTGGATTTTTAAGCAGACATTTGCATAATTATTTAGATCAACTATATGCGATGTAGGGTGATCCGGCCTGAAAAACTAAAACATTAACGGATGAAAAAGAGCACATTCAGAGATAAGTTGCAGCAGGGCATTTATGTGGTCATTAATCCCGTGGTAAAGGGTTTAATAAAAATAGGCCTTACGCCCAATGCGGTCACTACCATAGGTTTGATATTGAATATTGGTGTAGCCATTATATTTATAGTTGGAGCAGAGAAAAGTAACCGCGGCGACCTGTCCTATGTGGGCTGGGCCGGCGCATTGATCCTTTTCGCGGGGTTGTTTGATATGCTGGACGGACAGGTGGCCCGCCTAGGTAAAATGAGCTCCAAGTTCGGCGCTCTCTATGATTCTGTGCTGGACCGCTATAGTGAGCTGGTGCTGTTCCTGGGTATTTGTTATTACCTGGTGGCGCATCACTACTTCCTTAGCTCCCTGTTTGCCTTTATAGCCCTCATCGGGTCTATGATGGTAAGCTACACCCGCGCGCGGGCAGAAGGGCTGGGTATTGAATGTAAAGGCGGCCTTATGCAGCGGCCGGAGCGGGTGGTGCTTATTGCCCTGTCGGCCTTAGGCTGTGGTATTGCCAGCCACTACATTGGCGGCGGATATAAATTATTTATACCGGGTATACCATTTCATGTATTTGAAACCATGTCTATCTTTACAGTTCCGATCACCATTTTGGCTATCATGAGCAACATCACTGCCATTAACCGCCTGCGGGAAGCCAAACGGTCGCTGGAAAAAGAACAGATCATGGAAGAACATAAAAGTAAAACGCCTGGTAAGCAGCTGATTGCCGTGATTGGCATTTTTATAATACTGCTTACCGGTATCGGCGCCTATGCTGGCGGTCCGGAACGGCCTAAATTCCCGGTACCTACCGGCATTCCGCACATGCTGTATTACCTGCAGCGTACGCCCAATTCCAATACCGTGGTGTACGATCTGAACCTTAAAGCAGATGGCACCCTGGATGAGGACGACCCGGTAAATGTTTACTGGCTGCGGTATACTGAAGGAGGGACAAAAAAGGGATTAAATTTTATTCAGCGTAAATTTGCATACGGTATTAAGGTAAAACGCCTGTCAGCAGAAAAGTACGAGATCAAATCCGTTGCCTATGACGGCCGTCCTATGTACCTGATGAAGTCTGACAAAGGCCAGTACCAGATGTACATGAAGATCAGCAATACCATGGCCCAGTTAAATAACATCTGGATCCAGATAGAAGGTGGTACCTTTTGGGTGCCCAATGTTATATATGTGGAGCTGAATGGTACGGATCCTGTTACCGGCGCAGTAAAAACAGAACGTTTTAAACCATAGAAAATACTGTTACCCGCTCACCACACGGTAGCATAAAATATATTAACGGGATGAAAAAGAATTATGTATCCAATTCCGAGGAATCCATCCGCATGTTTAAGCAGGGATGGATGGAAGCCTTATCAAAAGTACACTTTTCGGTACCGCTGATCCTGTACGTGCCGGTGATCCTGTATTGTATCTGGCGGGCCTTTGCCGTGATAGGTATGGGCATACTGCCTTTCATTGGCTGTTTTGCCGCCGGCCTATTCTTATGGACCATTACGGAATACATTATGCACCGCTGGGTGTTTCACTTTATACCTAAATCAAAGTGGGGGCTTCGTCTTCATTTCATTTTTCATGGCGTGCATCATGATTATCCCAATGACAGGTTAAGGCTGGTGCTGCCGCCTTCCGTAAGCATTCCGCTGGCGGTTGGTTTTTATTTCCTGTTCAGGGCTATCGTCGGCGAAGCATACCTGTATGCGTTTTACCCAGGTTTTGTGTTGGGGTATCTTTGTTATGACATATCGCATTATGCTTTTCACCACCTGAATTTTAAGAATAAGCTGTGGATGAAGCTGAAAAAGCATCATATGCTGCACCACTATTCAGATCCAACCAAGGGCTACGGCGTAAGTTCGGCGTTGTGGGATAAGGTCCTTGGGTCGGATTTTATAAAGAAGTAAAATGGATTCATTTTCAACTGTCACACCTATTCCATTCTTTGATCGTAAAACAATACTCATTACTACGCTGCTCAGCGTAGCATACCTGCTGCTGTCAACCTTACTGGTGGGTTTTAAGAGCGATCAGCTGGTGCTGGTAGGTTTGTTTAACGGGGCATTCTATCTCTCGCGTCCTACGCGTAAGTTTATCATAGGCTTTTCCATCTTTATCGTTTACTGGATCGTGTTTGACTATATGAAAGCTTTTCCCAACTACCAGTTTGGAACGGTGCATATAGAAAGCATTTACAATGCGGAAAAAAGTGTTTTTGGTATTCATTCCAGTGGTACTGTGCTTACCCCTAATGAATACTGGCTGGCACATTCCAATACTTTCCTGGATGTGCTGTGCGGTTTGTTTTACCTGTGCTGGATCCCACTGCCACTGGCTTTTGCGGTGTATTTATTTTATACCAACCGCATGCAGTTCTTCCATTTTGCCCTTATCTTTTTCCTTACCAACCTGCTGGGCTTTGTAGTATATTATACTTACCCTGCTGCCGCTCCCTGGTATGTACAGCAATATGGATATGCCCTGCATGTACATACGCCCGGTAATACTGCCGGCCTGGCCCGGTTTGATACTTTTTTCCAGGTGAATATCTTTCACGGCATTTACGCAAAAAGCTCCAATGTATTTGCGGCTATGCCTTCTTTACACTCAGCCTATCCGCTGATCGTATGGGTATTTTCCTGGAAGAGCAAAAGTATTTTCTTCCGCGTGCTGTCTACCATTGTAACGCTAGGTATCTGGTTTGCCGCAGTGTACACCAGCCATCACTATGTGCTGGATGTGCTGGCCGGTATTATATGCGCCGTACTGGGCATTCTGTTATATCAGAAGGTATTATGCCGGCGCTATTTCTTCATTAGCTTCTTACAGTATCTGTACCGCCATACCTGATGGGCAGGTATCTCCACATTATTATAGAAAATGCAACACTGCTAAGTAACCTGTTACTCCTTTAGGAGGTGATATTGTTATAGTTACCGGCTATATGAAATAATATGGCAGTCCGGCATATCATTTGAATAATAATTATCAGGACAGAACGCTACATCAGTGCAATTAGTGTTGAGGATGTTGAATTATGCAGCGGGCCTGATCCCCTTCCATGCCGCATCCATTTATGAATGTACAGGAAGAGAAGGAACCCAAAACGGCATGATCAGGGATGGTGCTGAGTGTAGTAATGCAGAGATGCTGAACGCTTAACGGTAAAAAGTTAGGCGTTCAGTTTTTTTATTCCCTACCGGGACAGTATAGGATACCCCTGTATGGGTATTGGGGTATATTTAAATACTTAGATACTTCCATGTTATGAATGCTGCAAAACTCATTTCCCTGGTTTGTTTACTATTTGTTTCATCTGTTGTATACCCCCAGTCCGGCGGGAACGATGTAACTGCACCTTTGCATGCGCTGCAACCTGATTATACGGTTCCTTACGGCGCTCCCGCAGCAGATCATGTAAAGCAGGTGCTGTACCGCATTTATCATTATTTAGATACGGTTACACCACCGCAGCTGGTAGACAAAGTATCCGGGCAGCCGGTAAAAGACTTTGCCGCTGTAAATGAAAATACCATCTGGCAGCAGGGGGCTTTTCGTCTTACCAGCTATGAATGGGGTGTTACCTACCGCGGTATGTTACTGGCCGGTGAAGCCACCGGGGATACGCTCTTTACCGCCTACACAAAAAAACGTCTGCACTTTATTGCAGATGCACAACCAGCTTTCAGCAAATTATACCGGCAACCCGGTAACAATGCTAATCCACTGCGGGCCGTGCTTTTCCCCCACGCCCTGGACGATGCCGGCGCTATGTGCGCCGCTGTGGTTAAAACGCTGCAAACCGGCGGCCAGGCTAATTTGCGGCCCCTGGCAGATCACTATATTGATTACATATCCCATAAAGAATTTCGCCTGCCGGATGGTACCCTGGCCCGCAACCGTCCCCAGAAGAATACACTCTGGCTGGATGATCTGTATATGAGCGTACCGGCCCTGGCCCAAATGGGCAAGCTTACCGGCCAGCGTGCTTATTTTGATGATGCGGTAAAGCAGGTGCTGCAATTTTCCCAACGCATGTTCAATAAAGAAAAAGGATTGTATATGCATGGCTGGGTGCAGGGCATGGATGTGCATCCGCAATTTCACTGGGGCCGTGCCAATGGCTGGGCCTTCCTGGCTATGACGGAGCTGCTGGAAGTGCTGCCGGATACCCACCCCGGCAAACCCGCAGTGCTGGCACAGTTCCGCGCACTGGCAAAAGGGCTGGCCAGCTACCAAAGCGGCCAGGGTTTCTGGCATCAGCTGCTAGACCGTAATGATTCTTATCTGGAAACTTCTGCCACAGCTATTTATGCATACTGTTATGCACGCGGTATTAATAAAGGCTGGCTGAATGCCATGGCCTATAGCCCCGCAGCGTTACTGGCCTGGAATGCGGTAGCTACCAAAGTAAATGATAAGGGGCAGGTAGAAGGTACCTGCGTGGGCACCGGTATGGCTTTTGATCCGGCATTTTATTATTACCGCCCGGTAAATGTGTATGCTGCACATGGCTATGGGCCGGTATTGCTGGCTGGTGCTGAAGTATTGAACCTGTTAAAACATTTCCCGTTTGTGATCAACGATAGCTCCCTGCAAATAGATCAAAAATAAATTAGCCGGTTGCCAGCAATACAATGCCTGCCAGTATTACTACGGCAGCCACTATACGTTTTTGGGCATCTGCTTCTTTCAGCAGGTTGGTGCCAAAGAACACACCTACCACAATGCTTAGCTCACGTGCCGGGGCCACATACGTAATGGGCGTGGTTTTTAGCGCTATCAGCACCAGCAGGTAGGAGAGGGGTTGAATTTGCGGTAACCGGTTTGCAGCAGCACAAAATATAACAGGTGCAGGATAGCGCTTACCAGGGCAAAGATCAATACGGTTTGCGTCCAGGTGAAACGCACAGGCGAAGATTGCAGCCAAAGGAAGGGTAAACAAATAATACTCGCTGCCAGCGATACCAGCCAGAAAAAGGGCAGCTTGCCATTCACCTGTTTGGTGATCAGGTTCCAGGCAGCGTGTAATACCGCTGCAATAACAACCAGTAATAATGCCTGAATGCTCATAGGTACAAACTGCTTTTACCAGGAAAGCTGGAATAAAGATACGGCCTGCCGCGGTAGCTGCAGGCGCACTACCGCTGCGCCGTTATTAACAGGCAGTGTTTCCGGGTCGCCTGTAACCTGCAGCTGTCCTGTTTTTTCCAAAGTTGTTATTTGTTCCGGCGTAGGCTGCTGGGGCGATCCCATTTGCTTCCAGGCTTCATAGGCATTGCTGTGGGCAGCATCAATACTGTATTGCTGCAGCTGAACTTTATTGGCCGTTATACCCTGAATAGTAATGCTAACAGGTGTAGGCGGCGCCGGGCTGTTATTATCATGATAGTTCCATACCATTATAGCAGCCGTACGCGCATCCTTTGTTGCCAGGGCGTTAATATCCGGTTGCGGGCCACGCACGCTGGAATCTTTTATTTTAATATAGTCATATGCCAGTGTACCGCTAACGGCTACACGATTACCCTGCATTTTACCAAACATACGGAACACGTTCAGCACCGGTTTATCTACACCGTTGGTGGCCAGGTCGCGGAAACCGGCAAACCAGGGCTGGTTCTCAAACTCAAAAGCCCAGGTAACAGCGCCGGCCAGGTTTACGCCACGGGCCGCTGCCAGCTCATATTTACGTGCAAAAGAGGCGGCTGTATAGCTGCTGTACATGGTGCCATTGCGGTAGGCATTTTCCGGATGATATTTTTCAGAACAGGCGGCACAGCCTTCGGGATCTGATTCGCCAATGATAATGGGCAAATGTTTCAATGTGGGATACGAGGCAACTATTTCAAAGCCTTTATCAATATCACGTAGCTGTGTGCCCATGTTCATTTGCACTACGCCATTTACCAGCTTGGGCGCGCCTTTGGCGTGAAAGGTGATCACATCCAGCGGGGAGCCGGTTTTACCGGTTACATAGTTGGTGCCGCTTACCACATGGTCCAGGAAGGCTTTCAGGAAATCGGCGGCATCTTTCCAGTTAGGGCCGGTTACTTCGGGGCCGCCTATACGTGCGGTGGGCAATGCACGTTTTACGGCATCGGCTGTGTAATCATATAGTTTAATGTATTCTTCTGTAGTGCCTTTCCAGTAGCTGATGTTAGGCTCATTCCATAATTCCCAGTACCAGCTTTCCACTTCTTTTTTGCCATAACGTGTTACGCAATGCTGCACCCAGGTATACACCAGTGTTGCAAATTTTTTATAGTCTTTGGGAGGATAGGCCCAGCCGGTGAAAATTTCGTCGTACGGATGGTCCGGCTGCCAGTGATGCCGGTAAGGCTCGGGCTTTACAGACAATGCCTGCGGCATAAACCCGATCTGTGCTACTGGTTTCATGCCGCGTTTTATAAAAGTATCAAATATGCGGTCTGTGATGGCCCAGTCATATACCGGATTGCCATTTTTATCTTCTGTATAGGCGTTGGTTGATCCCCATTTTAAAGCTGCCTCGCCGTCGCCGGTCACTAAAAGGCTGTGTACCCTTACATACACCGGTGCTTTGCTTAGCTGCGAAATTTCGGTGAGCAGCTTTTGCCCGTCTTTCATATAGGTGTAGTTGGGCTCATCATAGCCAAACCAGGCCCAAATGGGCGTCATAGGGCCTTTGGGCTGGTCCAGGTGAACCTGTATGGCTACTGTATCCTGCGCCAGGCAGCGAAAGCCAATGCAGGTAAGCACAAGCAATAACAGTATGGAGCGAATGGAAGTTGATCGGGTCATACGCACAATTTTATGTGGAATCTATTAAAGATACGGTTTGAAGAAAATAAAACGGAATGTATTATTTTTATCTACCAAATAAGTAGACTAATGAAAACCGCTTCCAGTTTTGTTATTATGTTGCTGCTCACAGCCGGTACCGTATTGGCGCAGATGAAGAAAGATCCTATACAGGCATCTGATCTTAAGCGGGACCTGTACCGCATGGCAGATGATTATTTCCGTGGCCGGGAAGCCGGTACGCTGGATGAGCTGAAAGCTTCCGTATGGCTGGCGGAAGAGGCGCGTAAAGCAGGGCTTGAGCCGGCGGGGGAGGATGGTACTTATTTCCAGTTCTTTCCTTTAATACGCGAGCGGGTAAGCACGCGCAGCACCATTAGCATCGGCAGCCGCTCCTTTGTGCTGTGGAAAGATGCTATTGTATATGAACCTTCTTTTGCAGCGGTACATGCGCCGCTGGTGTTTGTGGATGATCCGGCTACGGTTACCGATGCTGCGGTGAACGGTAAAGTAGTGGCCCTGCAGTTCTCTGATAAAGGTATTAATGATCCACGGGTACATGTGCCTATGCGGTATGGCGCTATCGTTATCAGCTTCTGGGCTAAAAAGCTGGCTGCTAAAGGCGCTAAGGCCATTGTGTTTGTGTCTGATGACCTGGCAGATAAAGCCTGGGCACGGGGTTCCGAATATGCTAACAGGGGCTCTTACCAGATAGAGGGCAGCCTTTTTCACCGGCAGCTGCTGAATGGTATTCCCATCATCTGGCTAAAAAAGGAAGCGCTGGATCTGGTGCGTACACCCAACCAGCAGGTAGATGCACAGATCTTTTCTGAGAATTTCACCTATCCCTCTGTGAATGTGGTGGCTAAAGTAAAAGGCAGCGATCCAAAGCTGGCCAATGAGTATGTACTGTTCAGCGGCCACCAGGATCATGATGGGGTACGCAATATTACACCGGGTAAAGATTCTATTTTCAACGGGGCCGATGATAATGCTACAGTAAGCGTAGCGCTGCTGGCCATTGGCCGGGCGTTTCATCAAAAACCGGGCAAGCGTTCCGCCTTGTTTGTATGGCATGGGGCAGAGGAGCGGGGATTGTTTGGCTCCACCTGGTTTGCAGATCATCCTTTAGTGCCACGGGAAGCTATTGTAGCGGTATTAAACGGGGATATGATCGGTAACAATGCGCCGGATAGCGCCGCTTTGCTGGGTGTAGTACCGCCGCACCGCAGCTCAGCCGACCTGGTAAATATTGCCTTGCGTGAGAATGAAAAAGGGCCCCGCTTTAAGCTGGATACTGCCTGGGATAAAGCCTCGCACCCTGAGGGCTGGTATTTCCGCAGTGATCATTTCCCTTATGCTAAAAAGAATATTCCTGCTTTATTCTTCAGCTCTTTGCCGCATCCACTGTACCATACGCCGGGCGATGAAGCAGCCAGCATTAACATAGAAAAGCTCACTAAGATCACCCGCTGGATGTATGCCACCGGTTTTGCAGTAGCGAATGCAGCGCAACGTCCGCGGCTGGAACCTGGCTTTCAGCTGGAGCGGTAAGCTATCCTTTACCGGTTATTTTCTTTTTGTGCTTCTTGCCCCAGTCTATCATAGCTAATATAATAGGGCCAAAGGTTTTGCAGTAATCCGTGCTTTCATATTCCACGCTTACGGGTATATCTGCATACACCGTGCGGGTAATAAGCTTATTCAGCTCCATTTCCTTTAGCTCCCTGGATAGCATACGGGTGGTAATGCCCGGAATGCTGCGCTGTATATCGCGAAAGCGCTTGTTGCCATTACAAATGGAGTTAATAATAGGCAGCTTCCATTTACCACCTATTACATAAATGGTATCCTGCAGTGCCTGCACTTCCTCTGCCTGGTTACGGGGAAAGGATAAGATCTTTTTTGCCTGTTTTTCTAAATGCATACCTGGTATACTCTGTTATACTGGTTACAAAGTTATACCAATTGCGCCGGATATTTGCACTGGAATTAAACAAACAGAAAATGAGCAAAACAATTTTTATTACCGGCACCAGTACCGGTTTGGGTAAATTAACGGCCATACATTTTGCCAACCAGGGCTGGCAGGTAGCGGCCACTATGCGCAGCCCGGAAAAGGAAACGGAATTAACGGCCTACCCCAATATCAGGATCTTTAAGCTGGATGTTACAGATGTAACACAGGTACAGCAGGCTACTGAAGCGGCTATTGCTGCATGCGGGAAAATTGATGTGGTGGTGAATAATGCAGGCATAGGTGTTTACGGCCCGCTGGAATTTGCAGCCGATGCTGTTATTGACCAGCAGTTTGCCGTAAATGTACGTGGACCTATTAACGTAATCCGCGCTTTTCTGCCGCATTTCAGGGCCAATAAGGGTGGCATGTTCATTAACATCAGCTCTTTTATGGGTGTAACCACTGCGGTGCCAATCGGCTCTTTATATAACATGTCCAAGTTTGCGCTGGAAGGCTTAACGGAAAGCTTATACTATGAGCTGAAACCCTTCAACATTCAGCTGCGGCTTATAGAACAAGGCGGCTCTAACGGTAACAATTTTAAGGAGAATATAATCTGGACCACCCACCCTACTATTACGGATTACGATCCTATGGTTAACAGGCTGAAAGCCCTGATGGATAATGCAGACCCTTCCCTGCGTGACGATCCGCAAGTGATCGTGGACGAGATCTATGCCCTGGCTGCCGGTAAGAACCAGCAGTTCAGGACATTGATCGGTAACATGGGTAAGAATCTGATGGCTATGCGCAACAGCCTGCCCATTGAGGAATACCTGGAAAAGATAGCCGCTAATTTTGATTAGACTGTGGTTTGTGGAACCGCACCCAATAAATATGGCATTCTTTTTCGCTGGTGCCTTGTGTATAGAAAAGGTATTTGTTATCCGGTGTAACATATTGTCCCCAGCGGTGTGCAGTGCCATTGTTAATGAGCGGACCCATGCTTTCCGGTGTGCTCCAGCTGCCGTCATTTTGCCGGTAGCTGATATAGAGCTCGCATTCAAAGTCCTTCGTTTCTTTGGCGCTGATAATGATATAAGATTCATCTCTTGCAATAAAAAAATCCCCGTCAAAGCCGGGTGTGTTTAAAGGCGCACCCAGGCTTTGAATGGTGGTATCTTTGGCCGACATGGTGAATTTGCAGAAATCATAGGTGCTCCAGTCCTTCATGCTTCCCTGGTTCCCGTTACTGCCCACGTAAAAAGCGCCGCTTTGCACCGGCATAAAATCATAGAGACCGTAATTTTTTTTCAGGTACAATTCCGGTTTGCTCCAGCCCTTGCCCTTGCGTTGCGATTGCCATACCTCTCCGCTATTTAGCTGCAGGTATAAAGTATTGTCATCTAATGAAAAGGTGGGTGCGTAATACTGGTCCGTTAAAACAAAGGGGCCTTTCCACTGGTGATCGGTATACTTAAAATATTTAATCTTATTAGTACCGGCGCTGAACCATTTAAGCGCATTACAGTAATAAAACTCCTTTCCGTCTGCTGACCAGGCTACCCGGTCCATTGCAATGCCGGTATCGGGCAGCAGGCCGGGTGCAAAGATCTTGGGCGTATCACCCGGTGGTGTTTGGCCCAGGTAGGCATGGGCGCTGTTCCAGAAATCAGCTTGCGCCCGGCATACCAGGTTGGTGGTCAGTAATAGTAACGCGGCAATCATAAAGTGTTTGTACATAGTTAAACAGGTTGAGGGTGAATGATAAACCAAAAAAAGATTGTAACTTTTTGCGGAAGGAGCTGTATTGTTGTTCAAAGCTATCACAGGTGCAACACAGGTACAATTCACGGATGGTACAAGTTATTTCAAGTTTTATCACACTGATTTCCAATGCCGGCAGATATAGATAAATTGTTGCGTATGATTGAGCAGAAGCTCGATTGGGGTGATAGTGCGGCCTGGCAAAGCAGGGATTTTGAAAATCTGCAGCAGCTGATCCTGGACGAAACAGGTGTATCTCTTAGTGCCAGCACTTTAAGAAGGGTGTGGGGCCGTGTTACTTATAATAGCCTGCCCAGCACCACTACGCTGGATACGCTGGCCCGCTTTGCCGGTACAGCTAACTGGCGGCAGTTTGTAAAGGAACACACGGATCATAATAACACCGCAGCACCTTTGCCTGCGCCCCAACCAGCTAAGCGGCAGCCGGCCAGGCTGGTATGGATGTTAGTGGGTAGCGTGATGATCTCCCTTACGCTGCTGGGTATTTTTGCATTAAAGAAAACTCCGCCACCCATTAAAAAAGGTGATTATCAATTTGCAGTAAAGCCGGTTACCCGCAGCATTCCCAATTCGGTTATTTTTACGTACGATGCGGTTGCTGCGCCTACAGATTCCGTTTACATTCAGCAATCCTGGGATATACGCAGAAGAACCCTGGTAAGTAAGAACCAGCATACCCATACCTCCGTTTATTATGAACCGGGTTTTTACCTGGCCAAGCTGGTGGCTAATAACCAGGTGGTAAAAGAAATACCTTTACTGATCCCTACTGATGGGTGGCTGGCCGCTATAAGCAAAACACCCGTGCCGGTTTATTTGCCTGCAGCCGGTTTCATGAATAAAAGCATGCTACGCTTACCGGCCGAAGCTGTTACGGCACATAATATGCCGATGCAGCCGGATGCACCGGATGTATATTTTTATAACGTAGGCAATTTTAATCCGGTTCCCCTTTCGGACTTTGCTTTTAGTGTTCGTGTAAAAAATGAGTACGGGGAGGGGGCTGCTGCCTGCCAGTTCACAACCATTACACTGGTTACGGACGATTCGCCGATTGTTATTCCCCTGTCTGCCAAAGGCTGTGTATCTGAAATAGGTTTGTTAAGTGTAGACCAGATGGTATCCGGGAAACAGGCCGACCTGTCTGGTTTTGGTGTAGATTTTTCAGATTGGGTACAGGTGGGCTGCAAAAGTATTGGTAAAGCGCTTGAATATAACGTGAACGGGAAAACGGTATACACCGGCACGCTGCCTGAAAGGCCGGTGCATATTGTAGGTATGATCTACCGTTTCAGAGGCGCTGGTGCAGTAAAGGACATCAATCTTTATCAACAGAACAAGCCTGTGTTCCGTGCATTTTTTTAGCGTTTACTATTCAGGATACAGCAAATATTTTTTTCGCATGGTTTTATATGCGGATAGCTGCGGTTCCCAGCTTTTGCGTATTTCTGCTTCCGATTTACCGGCTATGATCTGTTGTTTAAAAAGGGTAGTACCAGCCAGCTTATCTATATTGCCCATTTGTTTGCTTTGGCTCATATCAAAGAATCTTTCTTTGAAGGGATAAGCTTTGTACATTTCTATCATCCACTGAATATTCACTTTGCCGCTGCTGCGGAGGGCTGTCATATCATACTGCCGCAGGTCCAGGCCATAACAAACTTTATCCTGGTGTAAAGGTGTTTCAGACATGCCGGGTATGCTTACCGGCGTAAAGGAAAAAGTATATTTTCCTTTCAGGTCCGGGTTGCCCAGCACCGTGAAAGGCATATGGGTACCGCGCCCCTGGCTGATGATGGTGCCTTCAAACAAACACAGCGAGGGATAGAGCAGTATGGATTGCTGTGTGTTTAAGTTAGGCGATGGCGCCACCGGTAAAGTATAGTCCATGTGATGCGCGTAATGTTTTACGGTGATCACTTTTATTTTACATTTTTGTTTGCCGGGCAGCCATCCTTCGCCGTTGATCATCTGCGCAAATTCACCGATAGTCATGCCGTGCGTAATAGGAATGGGGAATTTACCAATGCCGGAAGTAAGCTTCATATCCAGCACAGGACCGTCTACATACCCATTGGGATTGGGCCGGTCCAGGATCAGCAGCTCCTTATTATTTTCAGCGCAGGCTTCCATAATATCCGCCAGCTTATTAATATAGGTGTAAAAACGGCAGCCCACATCCTGTACATCAAAGATCATGATGTCTATACCCGCCATATCTTTTGCGGAAGGTTTTCTTTTCTGACCATATAAAGAAATTACCGGGATACCTGTAGCCGGGTCAATTTCATCGCCAACCTTAGCGCCATTGCTGGCATTGCCACGAAAGCCGTGTTCGGGGCCAAAGATCACTTTAATATTCACGCCTAAGGCATGTAAGCTATCTGCAATAGACTGGTTACCAATAATAGAGGTTGTATTGGCCAGCATGCCTACCCGTTTGCCTTTCAGGTAAGGCAGATAAGCTGCTGTTTGGTCTGCGCCGGTAATGATGGTACCTGTTTTACCCGGTTCACTGGCCGGCAAAAAGGAAAAGCATAATGGCAAAAGGATCAGCGTAATGAACTTCCACATGGTATGTTGCAGTTGTTGTTGTTACAAGGTAATTATTTTACCGGCTATATTTAAGGCGCTTGCTAATCTTTTAGGTAGTAATAGACATTGCGGGATTATTGTTTTATTTTAAGGTACTCATTAGCGCTACTATGCAGAAAATAATTCCACTCATGTTTACCGCTTTCCTGCTGCTGGTCGTCCTTACCATTTGCCGGGGACAGCAATCACCTAAAACGGTCACTTTCAAAAAACATGTTATTAATCCCATGTTTGTATCAGAAGGCGCTGCTACCGGCGATGTGAATAATGATGGCCGCACCGATATACTGGCCGGTAATTACTGGTATGAGGCGCCCGGCTGGCAACGCCATCTGCTGCATGCAGATACCTTGCACCCGGTACCAGGCTACAGCACTACCTTTCTGAATTTTTGCATGGATGTGAATAATGACGGCTGGGCAGACCTGATCCGGTTTGACCAGCCTGGCGGTGTATGTGTGTGGTATGAAAATCCGAAGACAAACAATAAGCTTTGGCCTTCGCACATGATCTTACCATCTGCCGGTATTGAAACACCGCTTTTTGCAGATGTAGATAAGGATGGCAGAAATGACCTCATCTGCAATGATACATTAGCCAAACAGGTCATCTGGCTGAAGCCCCCGGTAGGCAAGGGTGATACGCTCTGGCAGCTCCACATTATCAGCAGCGATCCTGCAAGGGGTACGCACCGCTACACCCACGGGCTGGGTTGGGGAGATGTGAATAAAGACGGCCGCAATGATGTGATCATTAAAAGCGGCTGGTGGGAATCACCTGCCGATGTAAAACAGGCTGACTGGGTTTTCCATCCTGCTGATCTTGGAAAGGACTGCGCCAATATGTTTGTGCTGGATGCAGACGGTGATGGCGATATGGATGTGGTCAGCTCTTCCGCGCATGATTATGGCATTTGGTGGCATGAGCAGCAGGCGGCCGGTAAATGGATCACCCATGATATTAATAACTCATTTTCGCAATCACATGCCATGGGTATGGCAGATATTAACCGGGATGGCCACCCCGACCTCATCACCGGCAAACGCTATTTTGCACATAATGGGCACGATCCCGGTGAATATGAGCCGGCCGTATTGTATTGGTTTGAGTACATTCCAGGCAAAACCCCGCGCTGGATCCCGCATGAGATCGATAACAATTCTGGCATCGGTAATAGCTTTGTAGTAACGGATATGAATAAGGACGGGCTCCTGGATATTGTGGTGAGCAATAAGAAAGGCGTATACTTTTTTGAGCAGGAGAAGAAGTAGGGCGGATAGTATATGCGTTACGGTGGGTAAGAAATAATTTGTAGTTTGTTGTGCAAATCAAACCATTTTCACAAGATGACTACCCCCGAAGTATTATTAGAACAAGCTAATAACCGTGGCACTTTGCATGCAGTAGTAGAGCAGGATGACCGTACCGCCTATTTTTATATTTACCCCGCAGAGCAATTTTCCGGGCGTTATAATATAAGAGCCTGTTGGCTGCGCAACCTGCAGCCCGCCCCTGAAGAGCAGGATAACGCGGCCATGGAAGAAGGAAGGGCGCCGCTGCTGGAGGCACAGTATTGCAAACATCCGCAAGGCGCGGAACCTTTGCAGGCAGAATATGTAAACATCATGTGGAATGAGGAAGATGATGGGGCTACGGTGTTTTACCAGGATGAGCCGATGGCCATTATTCCCGGATGGAGCCTCTATTCCGACCAACGTGCCTGTTATACATTGGACTGCAGTGCTATAGTTGAGGACAGGGGTATTTTTCCGCTAACCGCACCTGCATTATATGACAGGCTGCAAAAGACATCCGCTTTCTGGGATAAGTGGGGAGATGAGGATAGCAATCCATGGCCGCTCATTCAGCAACAGTTCCTGGATGCGTACGAAGCGCAGCTTGGCAGCTCACTGCAATATTATGCTATAGATCAGCAGCAATGGCCGCCCATGGCATTAGCCAGGTTTGAGAAAGATGATATTGTATATTTTATGAGCCTGGGTGTAAGCATCCGGCCCATGCCCTGGGTAGAGCTGTTGTATAATGACCAGGCAGCAGGTTTCAGAAGAATGGAGCTGGGACTCGCTGTGAGTAAAAAAGATTATACGGAAGAGCAAATCATGAACATGGCGCAGGCGGTATCCGGTATGGCAGATAGTCCCTGGCGCAACCTTACCTGGTTGGGAGAGGGGCATACCATTAGTTCATCCGGCCTGCCCGCAGGGTTTGATAGTTTTATTCTTTCATCCGCGCTGTATAAAGGCCCGGCCATAGACTTACCATCCATGGAAGGCGACCGTGTAAATCTTTATTGGGCCTGCCCCATAACGCTGGCGGAAAGAGAAAGTGCACACAGCAAAGCCAATGGAGGTTATGAGCTGCTGGAAAAAATGATCGGCGCCGGCATTACGCATATTGTTACAAAAAGAAAAGGTTTATAGAACGTTTTTAAAACCATAAAGCCGCAAATACTGAACAGGTGTTTGCGGCTTTTGTATTTGGAGAAGTACCTGTTTACAGCCCTTTGCTTCCTAACAATTTGTTGATGCAAATTTAACACCACCGGCCTTTGGGGTCTTATAACTTTGCGGCGCACAATTCTTCTACGGAAACCTTTTACTCAATAATAATTTTGATATGATGTTCAGGAATAACAGCATGTTTGCAGGTATGGTTTATACCGGGTTGCTGATGGGATGTATCAGCAGCGCTGCATTGGCACAATCAGGGCACAGCAATCCATGGGCACCTACGGTTATTAATACAATGCCGCCTGTAGCCAGCCTCACTAATGGTGTGTGGCTAAAGGGAGATCTTCACGTACACTCCCGGCATAGTAAAGAATCATCAAATAACCCTGTTGCAAAGATCATCGCGTTTTCTAAGTCTGTTGGTATAGATTATATCTGCATCACAGATCACGATAACCATGTTGAGGGCGATGTTGCGAATAACACCTGGGCCGATCCTGAGTTTAAATCAGATTCCGTGCTGCTGTTGTATGGTGCAGAGTGGACAACCACCCGCGGCCACGGCAATGCATTTTCAGCCAAGCCGTACGATCACCAACGGCTCTACGATGTTCGTGATCAGCGCGATGTGGTAATTGGGGCCGTAACGAAACAGCTGGGGATCCATTTGTCAGCCAACCATCCGAGCGGGAAAGATCATTTTGGATACTCCTATGATATCATTGAATCTATTGAGGTTTGGAATTCTGCGATCTGGTCAAAGAATGAAAATGCGATCATGATCTGGGATGATATGCTGTCATCCGGTCGCAAGTTAACCGGCAGGGGAGGGAGCGATGCGCATCATGGTACGCCGGATACACCTGACAAGGCAACAAAGAACAGCGTACAGGCAAAGGCGAACTATGTTGGTACTCCTACAACCTGGGTATTTGCCACAGCACGTACTCCACAGGCAGTGGTAGATGCTCTCACAAACGGCCGGGTGGCTGTTAGCGCAAATCCATATGCACCCCGTGTTGAACTTTATGCCGACCTGGATCAGGATGGTAAGATGGATATGATGATGGGCGATAATGTTAAGGCCACAGGGAAGGCCGTGAAGTTCCGTGTTCAGCTAACAGGAAATACCGTCCCGGAGGCTTCTTATACCATCACTATTGTGAAGAACGGTAACAAGTTCGATTCCTTAAAAGTAACCGGTAAAACACCCGTTGCTGAGTTTACGGATACACCGGCAGCACTAGGCCGTACCTATTACCGTGTTACGGTAGAGGGGCCGGCAACACCCTATCCGCAAGTGCCGGCATCAATGACATTGAGCGGGAATATGGTAGGGCTGTCGAACCCGATCTATTTTAATTTTGACCCGAATTTTTGAGGATGGAGTGAACTTAAATGTGATACACAAAGAAAAAGCTTTGAGCATTTTATGCCGGAGATTTTTCTTTTTATAGCACGAAAGAGTGAATACGGACGCCGTTTTATACGTTATATTTAATATGACATTCCCATACGTTGTTAACATTAAACCCATACAACATGCAAGATCCAATGATCACCCCTGTTGCACCTATGCCCGCAACCGAGCCTATCCGGCACAGTATTTACGAGATCTCCCGGGAAACCGCTGTAAAATGGCGCCGGAACTGGGAAGCCGACCTGGCAGCTGCCAACACTCCTAATTATGTTCGTTCTTACCGGATTGATGCAGCAGAGCTGGAAGAGATATTGCGCATTCCCGGAATGAAGTATGTGCGTGTTTATTTTGGCCGTGCAGAACGTGGGCACCATGACAGGATGATACTTGTTGCTGCAGATGTGAATGGAAAAGATATGGTGCATGGTGAGGGTGCTAAATTCTTTGATTTTACTACACCAAGACCTCCCTTTGATGAAGGTGAAACAACGGTTTGGTGGTAAGAAAAGAAGGAGGGTGTTCGCCCTCCTTTTTCAATTTGAAATTGAAAATAACGGAAACACAAAATTGTACGAAGATTTACCAGCACTTAACTATTTATCCATCGCGGATGTGTTAATTTCATGATTAATACAAAGACGTGTGAAATGGAGAATAATCAGATTATTATTTATCAAACACCTGATGGAGAAACATCCATTGATGTTATCCTTGATCAGGATACAATTTGGTTAACGCAATCACAGATTGTAGATCTTTTTCAATCCAGTAAGGCAAACATCAGCGAGCATATAAAGCATATATTTAATTCAGAGGAATTGAATCAGGAAGCAACTGTTCGGAAAATCCGAACAGTTCGAATGGAAGGTAAAAGAAACATTTCCAGGGAGTTAGAACACTATAACCTGGACATGATCATTTCCATTGGCTATCGTGTCAACTCAATCCGCGGCACCCAATTCCGCATATGGGCAAACAAAATCCTAAAAGAATACCTGGTTAAAGGATACTCCTTAAACGAGAAGCGCCTGCACGAACAAAGCCAGCAGTTTGAAGCGCTTAAGCAAACTGTGAAATTAATGAGCAATGTACTGGAAGCGCAGGAATTATCCTCCGACCAGGCCAGCGGCCTGTTAAAGGTAATTACCGATTATACTTATGCGCTGGATGTTTTGGATAAATATGATCATCGTAAGCTTACAATAGAAGCCACGCATACGCAGCAGGGTTTTATCGCCACTTACGGGGAAGCAATGAAAGCTATCCGTAGTTTAAGAGATAAGTTCGGTGGCAGCAGCTTATTCGGTAATGAAAAGGATGAATCTTTCCAAAGCTCTATTGCAACCATCTACCAGTCTTTTGGTGGCCGCGATCTCTACCCGAGCATTGAGGAAAAAGCAGCTCACCTGTTATATTTTGTAGTTAAGAACCATTCATTTTCAGATGGCAATAAACGGATCGCAGCTTTCCTTTTTGTATGGTTCCTTGAAAAGAACAGTATCCTTTACCGGGAGGATGGTTCAAAACGCATTGCGGATAATGCGCTGGTTGCGCTAACGTTAATGATTGCAGAAAGTAAACCGGATGAAAAGGATATTATTGCGCAGGTGGTTGTTAATCTTATAAATGGTTACAACTAAAGCAGCATTATTGCTAGTTCGTAGCTCCCTGAAAGCCTTCTAAAAGTGTAACCGGAAAAGGGGAGAATTTCCTGACCACTGAACTTATTACCCATCCCTTATATAAAATATACCAATCATTCTGTGAATTTAAAAATTTGCTTTTATTAGAAAATTGTTAATTTAATATTAAATGCAATCGATTGGATAATTAAGACAAACGTTTGCATATTAGATGTATTTTAATCCCTTATTTCCCCGTAACCCAAAATTTCCGTTATGAAAACAACCCTGCAATTCGTTATTGTTTTTATGCTATCCCGGCTTTTTAACCCTCTTCATGTTCATGCACAGGTAACATTACAGGCAGATGGCCCGGGCAACACCTACGAGCTTATTCAAAGCGTTTTAGGCAGCGGCACTGCCGGTGAAGTACCGGACTGCGGTCACCCTGCCTTTGGCCGGCATATTACCGAAGTGTTTGACAGTCAGCTTAACAAAAATGTTTTTGTATTTCACATCCATGTTACACCTGATAATGATCGCTGTAATGGCAGTACAGACCGGCAAAGGAATGAGATAAAAACACAAGGTTCCTCGCCTGCAAACCTTAAAGGTGCACTGAACGAAACGGTTACCTATCGCTGGAAGTTCAAGCTGGATGCAGGGTTTATACCTACTTCCAACTTTTGCCACATTCACCAGATCAAGGCAGGTGATGGCGATGACGGCGCCCCGCTTATTACCATCACCCCCCGGGCCGGCAACCCGCAGAAACTCCAGATCATCCACAGCACCGGTAATGGCGGCACTGGCGGTGAAATTCACAGCGAAAATCTTTCATCATTCAAGGGCGTATGGGTAGAGGTGTTCGAGAAGATAAAATACAGTACCAGCGGTACTTACCAGATAATCATAAAAAGGGTAAGCGATGGTGTTACACTGCTTTCCTACAGCAATAGCAACATTAATATGTGGCGGGATGGTACCACCTTTTGCCGGCCTAAATGGGGTATTTACCGCAGCCTTAACAGCATAGCCCAATTACGTGATGAACAGGTGCGCTTTGCGGATTTCTGTATTGCAGAAGGCAATGCCACTTGCCCCAGTGATGTAGGCAGCGCCTCCGCTTCCGGGTTAACAGCCTATTCAAAAAAGGATGAGGCATCAAAAGAAATAGCAGACATAGTGGTAAAAGCCTATCCCAACCCACTGCAGCAGAACACCACTATTGATCTTAGTCTGAAAGAAGCCGGGAAAACCCTGGTAGAAGTATTTGATACGCAGCAACGCAGAGTAGCAGTATTAATAAATGCCAATCTGCAGCCTAGTACTCACCGCGTTGTATTTAACGCAGGATCTGTTCCATCCGGTACTTATGTAATAAGCGTGCTGCATAATGGAAAGGCCGTAACGAAAATGATAGCTAAACAGTAGTAGCACAACCCACGTTATTGTTAACTGATCAATCAAAAGCAAATGAAAACCTATTCAAACTGTAAGCATGCCATCTATGTGGCATGGCCACTGGCACTGCTGGTAATCATTCTTTTTACCGGTAGCTGTAAGAAAGCAGAAGAAGCAATTAATGAAGATCACCTCTCCTCAATTGAAACGCAGAAAGCCATTACCGGCCGTAGTAATGTTACGATAGCAGCGGCATTGGGCTCAGGATGGGTAGCATATTCACCTACCAAAAAAATTCACCTGGATGATGAGAACGGGCTGCAAATTTTTAACTGGACTTCTTATAAATCGGTGGGTAGTCCTATTTGTGCAGACTATCGTTCAGAGAATGGAACAGAAACTTTCCGCATTGTAAATAATAAATCCAACCGCTCGGAAATACGGCTGCAGAACGACTATTCCACCGGTAGCCGCCAGTTTGAAGGCTATGTTACTTTCACGGCTCCTTTAGACGATGAATCCCTGATGCAGATCTTCGGCAGCACTGACGGAGCCACCCAATTAATGATCCGTGGATATGCTGCTGATGGCGGATCTATAAGGGGAGCCGGCCAGACACTCGCTACCAATGTTTATGGAAAAGAGGTGCATATAAACGTTATTCATTTACAGGAAGATAAGGGCAACAGGATCAAGATCTATATTAATGGGGTTAAGAAGGCAGATATTGCAGATAATGAGGCGGTCACTAACTATATGAAGTACGGTAATTACGGCACATTAAGAACCGGGACTGCTACTGTAAAGTGGAGAGCGGTGAAAGTGTATACAGATGGTACCGCTCCTAACTGATAGTGAAGTGGCCCAAAAAGGTAGATCCTTTTTGGGCCACTTTATATTACTCTTTTAATTCCACTACAGTTCCATCGTGGCCCTGCAGCTCCAGCGTATATTTATCAGAAAATTTACCCAGGCTTTTGCCAGTCCAGTGGTCCACTACTTCACAGGGCTTATCCAGTTTGGCTGTAATGATTCTGGCTGTGCTATCCCAGTTTAGCAGCACCACGTATTTGCCTTTGGAGGTAGATAACCGGCCAATCTCAAATCTCCCATCTTCAAAAGCAGCTGCCTGCGCGGTAGGAGGTACTGTTTTTCGTAATACGTTTAACCGTTCAGGTGAGGTGGTGGTCAGGTCGTCACCGCTCAGCAGCATACCTCCCGTGCTATAGATAAGCGCTGCATGAAAGCGAAATTCATTATCCGGCATTTTACCGGTCAGCAGCAGACAATCGGGATCATTCCACCACAGGCGGCCATTTTGCCAGGAGCGGTACAGGTTTTCCCTGCCCGAACGCTCAAAAACAGACCACTGGCGTTTAATATCCATAGAGCTGCGGGAGCCATGTATAAGACCCAGAGATGGCCACAGCGGATGATTACAGCCCAGTATAAAAGCGTCGCCGGCGCCTTTAAGGATAGCTTCCATACCGCGGTGGTATGCATCCACACGAGTAGCCTGCTCGTCATAGAAATAACCGCCGTGTATAGCTCCCCAGAAATTTGCGTCCAGCTTAAAGTAGGTGCATCCCCACTGGTTACGCATAACGCGGAACATTTGTTCCAGGTGCTTTTGTACGGCGGGGTTGGTGCCATCCAATACGTACCAGGGTTTAAGCCGCCAGCCGCCGAAGGTAACAAGATCGCTGCGCAAGGGTTTACCATTTGCATCTTTTACCAGCCAGTCAGGATGCTCTTTATATACCGTTGAATTACTATCGCAAATAAAGGGAGCCACCCATATGGCCGACTCAAAACCTTTGCTGCGTATGGTTTTCAATACCGGTTGTATATTACCGCCAAATGACTTGCCGGTGGATAACCAGTCACCCATATGCGGCTGGTAACCATCATCTATCTGTATGTATCGCAGGGCAGGCAGGTTGGCCTTAATATAATCCAGGTTATCATAAATGTTCTGCGCCGTTACCTGCGGACCAAAGCAATACCAGCTGCACCAGCCGGTAGGTGGTTGCTTAAAGGCCAGGCGGGGATGATAATGATTAATACGGTTGGCAAATTTTTCCAGCAGGGCCTTACCTTCCGCGCCATTCAACAGCGCCCATTCTTCCAGCTGAAAAGCTGCTCCGGGAGCCAGGGACAGGTTTTCCAGGTCCATGACCACTTTAATAGTGTCTGCATTCAGGTAGAATTTACCTACAAAATGTTTGCAGCTGGTAAAGCCCAGCAGCAGCTGCGGTTCGCCGGCAGGGTATAGGCGTAACAGGTTGTACACGGCCAGGTAACCGGCCGGCTGTGGTATACGGTAATGCCCCTCATCTGTATAATTACCCAATACCTGCGGCTTTTCCAGTGTGCCGCTTGTCTGCGTCAGCATCTGGAATCCTTCGCCATAAAAAGGCGTGTTAGATGGTAATGCTTTGCCTGCCTGCGCCAGCACCACTTCCCGGATACGTACCGGCGTACTACCGGTATTGACTATACGTGTAGCGCAAAAGTCCCCGTTCCAGCTGCGGGTGATCTGCACCGTAGCAGGTGCGGCTTGCCCGTTGTCCGTTACAATAGTGGCTTTGCTGCTTTTTAATGCCTGCAGGAACTGATCGGCCGGGCCGGCATGCAAAGCTGTTCCTGCCAGCAGGCCTGCTAATAGGCAGGCATAGCTCCGTTTCTTTAATATCATTCGTACGAAATTTTACCTGGTTGGTGTTAAAGTGATCTCAAATAATTTCATTAGCTCCTCACCGGCTATTGTTCCCGGCTGTATGCTTAACGTATGTACGCCGGCAGGCAATGCCAGGTCACCCAAAGGCTGCGTTATGATGCTTTCGTTTGAGGATACAGCCTGGGTTTTTCCACTAAGCGTTTTCCCGTTTACGTTCACCAGAAAATTATTTACGCCGGTAGTTGGATCTGCCGCGTATTTGATAGCTGCCTGGAAATGCGCCGGCGTTGTTAGCCGGAAAGTCCAGCTAATGTACTGCGCTGGTTTGGTCCAGTTATATACATAATATTTTGGCGCTTTACCATCTCCATAAAGGAAACCATCCCCATGCAGGGTACCATCAAAAGCCCGCAGCACATTTGTAATGGAGCGGGCATCCAGTATGCGTACAGTGTCGGTTGCCAACTCCGGTATGTCCAGCACTATTACGCTGTTCATAGAATCCGGGGCTGCGGCGGGTAATGTGATGGTTACATCCAGGTCGTTCACCCGTTTTACGGACAGTGCTTTTTGTTGCGGATCGGCCAGTAACCAGGCTTTGCGGACATTACTCTTTAATCCGCCCACATATAACGGTGCTTTAGCCGGCCAGTTGAATACATGCAGGTACAGGCGCTTGCCTTTAAGCGTGCTTTCACCCCAGGGTTGTAAAGGCAATGGGGAAGCGATAGTGCCATAAATGCTTTCTCCGTTCACCTGCATCCAGGCGCCAATGCGGTGCAGTATAATGGTATCACGCGGGTCTATCAAGCCATTACCCATAGGCCCTATGTTCATAAGCAGGTTACCACCCCTGGAAGCAGCTTTAGCCAGCAGCCTTATAAAAAAAACGGCCGGCTTATGACTGTTATCATACTTTGAATAACCGTAAGATTCATCTGTAGTAGGAATCGCTTCCCAATCTCCGGTAACGGGATAAAATTCAGCAGGACGATCAGACGTATTCTTGTAGTCTCCGAAAGAAATATCGGCAGTGCGTGCCAGGCGGCCATTCACCACCACATTATTATCTACTTCACGGATGGCTTTTAAGATGCGGATGTTCTCACTCAACGGTAATTTACTGGGTGTATCAAACCACAGTATATCCGGGTGGTATTTGCGGATCAGCTCTACTATCTGCGGGATGGCTTTTTCATTCACATATTTTACTGCTTTGGGTAATAGCTCGGGGTGAACATTAAACCAATTGATGCCGCCATGCAAATGCTTGTCACCGCCGGGGTTATCATAATCCCAGTCATTGCCCGGCGCATCCGGATGTTCCCAGTCAAAGGCATGGGAATAATAGAACCCGAACTGAATGCCATATTTTTTACAGGCAGCAGAAAGTTCCTGCATTGGATCGCGCTTGAAAACGGAAGCCCTGATATTCATATCACTTACTGTAGATGGATACATGGCTACCCCATCATGATGCTTGGAGGTAATGATCAGGTAACGCATGCCAGCGGCCTTTATCAGCCGTACCCAGGCATCTGCATTAAACTGCTCCGGGTTAAATGTTTTCAATAATTTTTCCCGGTAAACTTCCCTGGGTATTGTTTCCTTACGCATGAGGTGCTCTGCATAACCATCTACCTTTTTACCATTCCATTCCCCGCCGGCGGCAGAATATACGCCCCAGTGTATGAAGCAACCAAATTTATCTTCCCGCCACCAGGCTATGCGGGCATCATGGTTTTCCATGCTGCGTTTCCACCAGCCGTTCACTGCATCATCAATAGCTGCCCGATCCCGTTCAGCACCCTTTTGCATTAAAAGGCCCTGCTCATCACCCTTGTCGCCGGTAGGCGTTTGCGCCTGTAGGCCTATGGACGTAACGGTAATGATTGCACTTAAAAATATGCGCTTCATAGTATTGTATTAGTTATGCTACGTTAATAGGTATTAATGTTGTAATCTTTTCCGGCTCTTGTCATCAGGTCATACTCATAGATCTTTTTCAGGGGCAGCTCCGGCAGCTTAGTTTTGTCCTTCACTTCTGTTTTTACCGGCAATGGAATAAAGTAGTATGGGTTGGGATTATTTCCGCTGGCGGGTTTTAATGCAGTACCTGCTGCAGTTACAGGTACCTGTATACGAATGCGGCAGTTGCCGCCCAGTTTACTGTGAAGCACTGCTTTGGTAAGGTGTCCCTGTTCCCATTCTATATCTATTTCAAAGCCGCCACGGGCCTTCAGCCCTTTTACATGACCGTTTGGCCAGGCTGCTGGTAATGCAGGCAATAAATAAATAGGGCCATCATGGCTTTGCAGCAGCATTTCCGTGATGCCGGAGATTACGCCAAAGTTGCCGTCTATCTGGAAAGGCGGATGTGCATCAAACAGGTTAGGGTAAGAGCCGCCTGCTCCATCTGCCACGCTCATACTATCCACCGTAGTCAGGAACAGCTGTTTGTTCAGCATAGTATAGGCATGGTCGCCGTCTTCCAGCCTTGCCCACCAGTTTACCTTCCAGGCTTTGGACCAGCCTGTGCCTCCATCGCCCCGCAGCAGTAAGCTGCGTTTGGCTGCTGCTGCCAGCACCGGGTTATGACGCGGTGTAATGAAATAGCCGGGGAACAGCCCGTATAAATGAGAGAGGTGCCGGTGATGGTCTTCCGGGTCATCCCAGTCTTTATACCACTCCTGCAATTGGCCGTACTGCCCTACGTGAAAGGGATACAGTTCCTGCAGCGTAACCTTTAACCGGTTTGCAAATGCAGCATCTTTATTTAAGAGCTGCGCTGCCTGCACTGTATTATTGAACAGGTCACGTATGATGGAAAGGTCCATGGTAGTGGCTATGCTCACTGAGCCTTCTCTTTTACCATTTATCAGGAAATTATTTTCCGGAGAGGTGGCGGGGCTGGTTACCCATTGGTTTTTATCGTTCTTTATCAACCAGTCCAGCATAAATTCTGCGGCAGACCGCATAACCGGGTAGGCCGTATCTGACAGGAAGGAACGGTTGCCGGTGAACAGGTAATGCTCCCACAGGTGCCGGGCAAGCCAGGCGCCTCCCATAGGCCAGATGGCCCACCTTGGAGTACCCCGCGGATCATTAAAATCAATACCGCCTGCGGGATTGGTCATGGCCCAGATGTCGGCATTATGGTGTGCGGTCCAGCCCCCGGCGCCATAATTAACGTCAGCGGTTACACGCCCTTTCCTGGCCAGCTGCATAATAAAGTTGAACAATGGAATGCCGCATTCACTGAGGTTGGCCGTTTCAGATGGCCAATAGTTCATTTCTGTATTGATGTTAATAGTATAGTTGGAGCCCCAGGGCGGTTGCATTTCATGGTTCCATAAACCCTGTAGCGTCATGGCTGGCCCGCCTTTCCGGGAACCTTCTATCATCAGGTAACGTCCATATTGATACAGCAGTGTGGTTAGCTGCGGATCGCGGTGGCCACCACTGGCTGTGTATGCCTTTAGCCGCACATCAGTAGCTTGTGTTGCAGAGCTGTCTTTGCCAAGGTCTAGTTCTACTTTACGGAAAAGGCGCTGGTAATCTTTTTCATGTTCCTGCAGCAGCTGTGCGTAATCTTTTTGTTTCGCAGCATCCAGATAACGCAGGGCTTCAACAGCAGGATCTTTACCTTCTCTGCCCGGAGATCTATCCGGACCGTTATAGCTGGTGCCTATGGATACTAACAATACTACCTCTGAAGCGTTCTGCACTTTTAACCCGCTGGTATCCGAATGCACGGTACCATCTTTTACCCTTGCCTGTAAATGCACTTCGTAATTCATTCCTTCACCATTCGCATCGGGAGCATACACAATTTGCCGGGCTTCTGCCGGACGGTTAGCAACATACTCCGGGCATTTGCCTTTCATGACCACGAAGCGGTCGTTCACCGCATGTGTATGATGCGGCATAGGGTTTTGAAAACGGGTATTAAAGGTAATAGCGCCGGAGCGGCTGGCTTTGAAACGAACTACCAGCAGCTGCGCGGGGTAGCTGATGAATACTTCCCGTGTATAGGTAACGCCACCTGCGGTAAATGTTACGGTGGACAAGGCATTGTTCAGGTCCAGCTCCCGCCGGTATTGTTCCGGTGAGCCGTTGATGCTGTTATCAAAGAACAGGCTGCCCAGGGTCAGGTAACGGGCACTGTATAGTCCCATCATTTTACGTGCAGCCTTGTCAGCCTCCGTGTATTTTTCTTCAGACAGCAGCTGGCGTACAAGCGGTAACGTTTGTTTGGCTTGGGGATTATTACCATCACGCGGCCCACCTGACCACAGATAACCTTCATTCAATTGCAGCTGTTCCTGCTGCACGCCGCCAAATACCATGGCGCCTATGCGTCCGTTGCCTACAGGCAGGGCGGCTACCCATTGCGTGGCCGGCTGTTGGTACCACAGCCGTAGCAGTGAATCTTCCGGCGGCGCTGCGGATAAAACCTGTGCTGCGAATAATAAAAGAAGGGTAATGGTGTAACGTTTCATACCGGAATTCAGATTTTTTGTAGAACAGCGGATCGCTGATGACATTTTATCTATAAGATCAAGCTTCCAGGCTTTGCGGAGATTGCTGAATGGTGTTAATAATGCCTATTGCCCATCCGTTTTTAACATCGCGCTTATAAAGTATAACAGGGTGGTTATAGCAACTCACAAATGCGGGCAACCTGGCGTTGATAAGCAATGATAACAATACAGTATGCTTCTTGCAATAGAGAAAAAGAGGGATGGACTTAACAGTATTTGCGTCCTTCTTTTTCATAAACCTGGAATCTTGATTCAAATTAAGCAATCGATTGCATAAAATAAAATTCTGGTGAAGATTACATCAGAAAGAGAGGAAATCACATTAATGGTACCAGGATGATCAGAAGAGATCTTAAGATCTTACGTTCAAAACGTTAAGAGAGAGGGGCGGTGTACCGGATAAAATGGTTAGGGATTAAGCAAGGATGTATTGAATTTTTTGAGGTAAAAGAATGCTCGCTGTATAGATCATAAAACTAAAAACGCCCCGCAATTACGGGGCGTTTTTAGTTTCGTCATGGGTGCTGATAAAGGTGGTAAACAAGGGTTCCTGATGGCGGCAGGCCCGGTCCACCATCGGTATAGCCCAAGGCTACCAGAGTTCCGTTAACTGGATTGGTGTCGGCATCGCTGACAATTTCTGCATTTGCCAACGTGCTCCAGGCAACAAACTGGCCGGAAGGGGTGTACCACGCGTAATTAATGATGGCAGGTCTTGCTGTTTGGGTCTGTTTAGTTGAAAATGAGCTTAACAGAAAGATCCCGGCGAATAGTGGGAAAAAGAGAAGGGCTTTCACGTTTTTCATGTGAAAATGTTTAATGGTTAAGAGGAGTATATCATTTAAATCTACAAAACAGATTTGAACAATCAAAGACATTTCGGAACATGTTTGTATGAATTGTGTAACAGACGGATTATACGGGTGAACGGTATTTATAGGTTTCCTGATTTAAGTTATTTACATACATTAGCGGCGTAAAAAATGTTGATCATGGAATATGTAAAAGAATATGTTGTTAATCCTGAGCATATTGACGTTCAGGGAATAATGGATGGGCTGTTTTACCCTTTTTACATGGAATATTGCAGGCATGCGTTTATAAAAGATGTTCTTGGATTTGGCCTTGAAGAAGAGGCGAAAAAAGGAATAAATATGGTTTTGTCTCAGTATACGATCAATTTCCTTCGTTCCCTCAAAAAGGATGATAGATTTACAGTAACCTGTGAATTGTTTGCTGATAAAAGCGGCAAACCGCAAATACATTTTGAACAAAAAATAATTCTGAACGGAAAGATCGTTACCAAAGCAGTTTTCACCGGAACCTGTGTGCCTGCCACCGGTGGACGGCCATTCCTCCCGGATTCAATCAAAGAAAAATTGATCACAGCACCTGTACTGGAATCTTAATAAAGTATTAATTCGACCCAAAATGAAATTTACAAAACTGGTCCCCAATGTATTTTATACAGACATTAAAGTTGGCCTCAGGCTTTTTATTGAATGCCTGGAATTTAGTATTGGGCATGATGAATTGAGCTCAGCTGATCCTTTTTGTGTGATCGAAAAAGATGAATTGCGTATTAACCTTTTTCAAAACAAGGAGTATGCAGAAAAAGACCGGCCCGAATTCAGGCTGGTAACAACTGATATTGAAGAGGTGTATAAAAAGGTAGCATCAACGCATCCGGAATTGCTGCATCCCAATCTTAATAAAATTACACTCCGGCCATGGGGCGCCAGGGAATTTGCATTGAAGGATGAATCCGATGTTTGTATGATCATTCAACAATGGTAGTTGCGGGCAGTGTTCATTCTCCATCGGGATCCACCACATCTGTTTGAGCTACGCGGCCAACCTGCCCATCCTCCAGCCGTACTTTTATTCCTCTTGAATGATAGGCTGCTGATGTAAGCAGATCTTTCACAACACCATATGTTAACCTGCCGCTTCGCTGGTCTTTTTTAAGAATAATGGCTACTTCCTGTCCCGGATAAATGTCTTTTCTATATTGGCCATCCATATGTTTTCTGTTTATCAGCCGTAAAATTATGGAAGGAAAGCATCATTTGGAAAACTTATAACAGGATCTTTATCCGGGGCATTCAGGTCCTTGGAAAATCCAAGACCAGGATGCCAGAAGCATACCAGGATCTAAGTGTTTGCAACCAGTATTAGCTCAGCATCCGATAGGGAAAGCCCATCTTCCCTGCCGGCAAAATACTTACGTGAGAGATCGCTCCCCGATACAATTTCTGAACTGCGCAATCCCGCTTTGGCAGAAAGCTCCAGCATCTGCCCGCGTGTAAAAAAGCTGAGAAATGGTGTGCCTGCTGCCGCAGCTCCTTTCATGGCCATCTCAAGCAAACGTTGTTCGTCCGGATGCAACAACTCTTTCGGCAATAAGAACGACATAGCCAGTGTAGAATGCGTAGCCAGGGATGCAACCTGCTGAAGCATGCCCAGTACCGCCTCTTGTGTAAGGTACATGCTAACGCCGGTACAGGCAATAATTGCCGGGCTGCTGGTATCAAAGCCGGCATTGGCCAGCGACAAAAGCCAGTTGCTGTTTTTTTCAAAATCAACCGGAACAAACCGTAATCTATCAGGTATACTTAGGCCGAGCGTAACAAGGCGCTGCTCTTTCCATGTCTGTGTGCCGGGTTCGTCAATTTCGTAAACTGTTATTTTTGAACTGAGGTCTTTTCGCCGTAACGCAAATGTGTCAAGGCCGGCGCCCAGGATAACATACTGCTGTATCCCACGATTAACGGCCGCTGTCACCAGGTCTTCTACAAACCGCGCCCGCGTAACTATTGACAGGCGTGCCTGCCGGGTGCCTTCCGGATGCATGTCCGGCCGCTGTTGCCAGGTCGCTTCCGGGCCTGCCAGCTGCAGGCCGAGTTCATCTTCCAGTATGTGAGGCGGTGGATCTACCTGCAAATGTAATGCCCTCCATAAAGCCACGCGAACGGCTGTATTATCCGGTATTGTTTTTTGCATATACTAATTGTTTGCATAATTGAATGAAGTCAATTGGATCAGAACAGGATTAACTGCCAGGAAAAATTGTATTTATCTGAAAAGAAAGCAAATTTACGGCTGAAGCCATAACTATCCAGCGGCATCATCACCTTGCCTTCTTTTGATAGCGCATGATAAAGCGTTTCAATTTCTGTATCGGTTTCACAGTTTACGGCTATGGATACAGAAGGATTAAAAGAGTAGCTGCCTTCCTGATCATCTGCTGCCATATATTCTATACCTGCCAGTGAAAAAAGCACATGTTTGACCAGGTCTTTTTCGGAGCCCTGCTCACCTGGTTCAAATGCTTTTATCTCTTTTATTTCTGAATTTGGAAGGAGCGATGTATAAAATGTAACGGCTTCTTTCGTTTTTCCGCAATTATCGCCGGTAAACATCAGAAATGGTATTGTCTTTTGCATAAGTGTTTATTTAACCGATGCAAAGTTACCAGCTGCAGCTAAATTGAAATTGTACAAAAACGACACACATTTTCTAAGATTGCCATTCCGGAAAACCAGGCATCCGTTCAATGGTTTTGCGCAGATAAATGCGTGGACTTGCTCCTGAAAACAATTTGAAGTCGCGGATAAAATGAGACTGGTCATAGTAACCGGTCGAATGTGCAAGATCTGTAAGGGAATGGAACTTGCCCTGCCGCAAAAATGCTAATGAGGTTTGGAACCGGCAGATACGTGTAAACAGGCTGGGGGCAATGCCTATATGTGAGTTAAAGAGCCGTTCAAGCGAACGTGCCGATAAGTTTAGATCATGCAATACGCGCGATAAATTTGTGCCCTGTTGCAGCGCGCCGGCAGCATATTCCACTTTTTTATTTCCACCTTCGTGACGGCGTACCTGTGCCAGCAGGAACCTGGACAAGCAATCAACCTGTTGTTGCAATGAGCTGCAGTTGAGCAGCTGTTCCGTTAGAAATGTTTTAGTAAGCTGAGAGATACATGTATTTTGATGGGTTAGCTCATTTGCGTTTAAGCCAAAGACCGATTTAAGCGCTGTTGGTTGAAAGCTTACACCAAGGGTGCGGAAACTGCCATGGCAATGCAATTGTCCATAGCTTGTAGCCTGACCGAAGACAAATAATTGCGGCAACCGTTCTCCTTCAAAACCGGCGAATGCTTCCGGCTTCTCCTGGAAAATAAGTCCTGGTATACCATTACACATTGCGGTGAAGGTCTTTGGCGATACATCATCCGTTTGATCCTCGAGCATCCAAAAATGGCGAACATAATTTTGGAGGGATGGAGGAGGAGGAAGTATTTGAAAATTCATGCGGTGGTTTTTCCGGGGTAAAGATACGACGAATCAAAGCAAGATGGCTGGATGGTTTAGCAGGTTCATCTCGTACTATCTTTTAGGCAAATCATCCACGACAAAATCTATCCACCTGTTTTCAGGAAGCCTGATCGGCACATCCGGGGTAAAACCCGTTTGATCAATAGGCTTAGTGTCTGTCCAGCTTGATTTGGCAATGGGAATGGTTAGAATAAATTTGTTGTATGGCAACGCCGTTGGATTAGACATGCCTTCGTAATCCATCATTCCGATAGTGTTTGAGCCGTAAGTGGTTACCTTTTTACTTTGGTGGCTGAGGGAGATAAAATACTCGGTTGAGCTGCCGCAAAAGCCGTCAACTATCACGGCCACTTTTTCGGGTTGTTTGGTTACAGAGTCGAGTGGGAAAGTAACAGCGGGGATCGGATAGAAATGCTCTTTTGTTATGGGCAGCTCAGCGTAAGCTTTTTTATAGGCGTTCAGCACCTTATCGGGGAAATACTTTTTGTATTCAGCGTCGATGGGATTTTTTACAAAGTATTCCAGTTCGGGTAACTTGCGTTTGATATTGCCGGGTGTTACACGCATCAACGCGGGTTGCTGAACGATCGGATTGGTCATAAGATAGGGGAGGAAATAAACCCAACCTGTATTGCCGCCGCCATTGCCTCTTAGGTCTACAATAAGGTATCTGGTATTCCTGATAGTGGAATCACTCGCGGCTATCAATTGCTGGATCTTGCTGTCGTTGTTATAAAAACTCGGGATCTTTAAATAACTTATTTCGTCATTTATTTTTTTAAACGCGAGACCATTCTTGTTGTTCTTCCAGGTAGAAAGCTCTTCGTTTTCAGTTGCTGTCATTTGCTGCGGAGATACCTTGCCCCACACCGTATGATTCCAGATCCGTAATAGGTTACCGTTTTGTTTGGCGGGGAAATCGGTGCTGACAAATCCATCATATTTTTTCACTACGTACTGATCTCCTTTGGGCGTAAGGGTGAAATAAACAAATCCTTTGGGAAAGCTGTCGGTAGATGATTCGTATTTGATCGCTTCGAAAGTACCGTTAGTGGACTTTTGGATGGCAATCTTGGTGGAACTATCAGGGCTTATCCAGATGCCTTCAATTGGTAAAACTGGTTTGGAGGAATAACTGGTAACCGCGCTGTCGAAATCCTTGGTGTTGGTATAAGAAATAATAAAGTGCTTGTCCTTGAAGGATCTTACATATTCACGAATAAGATAGTAACATTTCTTAGGTTCGGTTACTGCGGAAGCCTTTGCCTGCAGTTGTGAAACCAGTTGTTTATACCCGGCGTTCACTTTTGCAGGATAGCCTGCATAGTTGGCTTCGGTTTCCTGGATCGTTTGGTTTAAATTATCCAGGCACTTACAGGTTTCAATTTGTGCTTTTACCGCCGGCGTCATTAACAGTAAGGCAAATACTAAAGCCAGTTGAGTCAATATCATTCTTTTCATAGTTCGTTACAATGCTTTACAAGTTGGCATTACTCCTCCTTTTTCAGGTGCAGGTAGTAAAATAGTGTAATATTTATAAAGTCACAAATTGGGTGAAACCCTATCTTTGTATTGTTCCTGCTCATTTGATTTGAGACGGAACGATTGTTTGAACCTGACGGAATTGGCGGGGATCGAATACAATTGAGTAAAGAATACAAAAGGATTATATAAATTACTTATCAATTTAGATTCGATGAAGGAACAGGAGATGAACTTAAACATCAGGTATGATGCCTCTGATGAGGTTTGGAATAAAGTTCCCGTAATTTATGCGCAGCTTAATGGTTGGCTGGGATATGGCATTGGTGGTGATCATGGTGAAAAAGGAATACCGTACTGGTTTAGTTTCAAAGAGAATGAAAAACATATTTCCGCATCCGTTGAACCTGGCGGACTTCAATTTGTTGGATTAATGGATACCGGCGAATGGGACATGTGGGTTAAAGCAATTAAAGAGATTGCAACAAAAGAGCTAGGCTATAAAGTTGGAGAAATCGAATTGGTAGAAGTGGATTTCTGATATGTGTGCTTCAGGATCGGGTTTACACTGATGTTGAAGATCCGGACGATCTATTTGCCGCTTCATCACAGAATTAATCGAAAAAAATAAACTAAAAATAAAAATCATGAGAGCAATTAATCCCTGGATCAACTTCAATGGCAATGCCGAAGAAGCATTTACTTTTTACAAATCGGTTTTTGGCGGCGAGTTTACAAAAATCACCCGTTTTAAAGACTTATCAGGCCCGGAGTTTCAGGTAGCCGAAGATGAGGCAAATAAAATAATGTACATCGGCTTGCCGCTTGGCAAAAACAATGTGTTAATAGCCAACGATGTTCCCGGATTTATGGGGCGGGTAAGCGAAAATGAAAACCGGTCTAAAATACACGTGAGTGCCGAAAGCCGTGAAGAAGCAGATAAAATATTTAACGGATTATCAGCAGGCGGAGAAGTGGAAGGACCTATTGACGACAGCCCATGGGGTACCTATGCCGGAATGTTCAGAGATAAATATGGGATTGAATGGATTGTAGAGTTTGACCCGGGTTATAACGGGTAAGGTTAACATTGTCCTTTTTGTTGGCGCACGCTGCGGTGTGTGTAGAAACTGTAATACCCAACTAAAGAGGTTTCCCTTTTGAGACAGCCTGGTACCTTATTTTAACCTCGTTCCCAGATCACACAGGCCAAACGCAATATCTGGCTCTTCAGGGTCCAACTCTGTTAATAACCATATAAAATCAGTGTGTAGTAAAAAACCGTAAAGCGCCACTATTGTTTCCTTTCATAGGTGTTGATGATTAAAGAGGAAACGCAGTGTGGGAAATGGCGCTGTTTCCGGAGGATATTTATTACAACGCGAAAAATCGCTGGTATCTAGCCACAAAAATAAATGAGTTCGTTCGCGTATCGGCGCTACTGGGTTTTGTCCAAAAAAGAAACGGAAACTTCCAATATTTCCTTGAAAATTCCCGTTCTGTAGCGAGAAGGGAGAATTAATTGAAATAGCTACGATTTAATCTGACAGTTAGGGTTAATTTTAAGTAACCACACTTTTAATCAACCCTTTAAAACTGCCAGAAATGAATACAGCAGTAAAGTTAAGTATCATGATTAGAATAAACATTTAGGCTCATAAAAAAGCTACTATCGGACGCTAACCATCTTCCGGGCTAAAGCGTTATGCCCTAAATGATGTGTTATGCAACAACAATCTCATCAGGAGGTTAGCTTTACGCCTCAGCTAAACAAAGCTTGTGGTATTGACGTACACAAGGACAAAATTGTCTGTTTCATCTCTGACAAGGAGGGACAAGAGCAGATACTACAGGAGTTCGGTACGTTTACGTGCCAATTAATCAGATCAAGGAATGGTTATTGGAGAATGGTGTTGAACATTGTTTAATGGAAAGTACGGGTATATATTGGATGAGTCTTTATTCTATTCTTAATTAAGCAGGTATAAATGTTACTGTAGCCAATCCAACTCATATTAAGCAAATTCCAAAACGTAAAACCGATCGTAAAGATGCGCGCTGGTTATGCACCTTACTTCTACACGGCCTTGTACGTCCTAGTTTTATACCAGATGCCAGACAAATTGCATTAAGGGATTATTGTCGTAGCAGACTATTTTATAGCTGGCAGCAGACGAAAGCTATCAATAGAATGCTAAAAGTGCTGGAAAGCAATAATATTAAGCTTAAATCGGTCATCAGCACACTACGTACTCAAACCGGTATGGACATCGTAAGATTACTCGCAAGTGGAGTAACCGCTAAAGAACAACTCTTTACTTGTGTTCGAAGGAATGTGAAAGCTAAAAAGGAAGAACTACTTCATGCATTAGAAGGTACGCTACTATACATCATTGCACCCAGCTACAAATGTTGTTAGATGATTATGATCATGCACAAAATCAAATTAACCGATTAGAGAATTCTATTGCTTCTATTGTCGGCGAACACTATGCGCATGTTGCTGAGTGCTTAGATAGCATCAGCGGTATTGGGACTAGATCAGCTGAGATTATTCTCAGTGAAGCTGGCGATGATATGAGCCGCTTCCCGAGCTCCGATCATTTCACTGCATGGTGCGGAGTCGCACCCGGAAATAACGAAAGTGCGAGTAAACGAAAGAGCACTGCCGTCAAAAAAGGCAACATATATCTACGGGTTGCGATAGTCACCTCAGCTTGGGCGGCCGTTAGAATGAAGGATTCCTATTGGCATGCTCTTTTCGACAAATTACGAAAACGTATGAAGGTACAGAAGGCTATTGTTGCTATTGCTAGAAGATTATTAAAAGTTGTATATAAGACAATGTGTTCACTAACCATTTACGAGGAAAAAGGGGTAGCTCATTTTCTGGATATTCAAGCTCGCAACCTATCTTTTCTCCGCCTAAGAGTGCCCCATTAATCCAAATGCTATTGAATATAGGCCGATTTTTGATTTAGAACTTCCAAGTCTGTAAGTTAAGCTGCCGATCTATTATTAGAATTTAGGCTTGTTCTTTAAGAACGTAGAGGAATTTTATTTTATATCATAAAGCAGTGTTGTTATTTTTAGAGGAATTAAAAACAAAGTAGGCTTATTGAAATTGGCCGAAGAGCTAGGGAATGTATCTCATGCATGTAAATTATTTGGTTACAGCCGAGACAGTTTCTATCGATTTAAGGAACTGTATGATGAGGGCGGAGAAGCTGCGCTGCAGGAGATAAGCAGAAAGAAACCCATTTTAAAGAATCGAATTGAACCCGAGGTAGAAGATGCTGTTGTTGCAATGGCAATAGATCAACCTGCGTTCGGCCAGCTACGGGCCAGCAATGAACTTAGAAAGAATGGCATTTTTGTTTCACCAGCGGGTGTACGATGTGTCTGGTTACGCCATGACCTGGAAACCTTTAAAAAGCGCTTAAAGGCACTGGAAGCCAAATCTGTAGCAGAAGGAATGGTCCTTACAGAAGCACAGGTAATTGCCTTCGAAAGGGCAAAGGAAGAGAAAACGGCCCATGGCGAGATCGAAACTCATCACCCGGGTTATCTTGGAGCGCAAGACACCTATTACGTCGGCACCATCAAGGGAGTTGGCAGAATCTATCAGCAAACATTTATTGATACATACTCCAAGGTCGCCTTTGCCAAGCTCTATGATTGTAAGCATGCCCTTGTAGCCGCTGATATGCTCAATGATAGGGTTTTGCCATTCTTTGAGGATTATGGTATCCGCTTATTGCGCGTTTTGACTGACAGGGGAACAGAGTATTGAGGGGCTAGAGAACATCATGAATATGAGCTCTATTTGGCTTTAGAAGACATTGATCATAGTAGGACTAAGGCCAGAAGCCCACAGACAAATGGAATCTGCGAACGCTTCAACCGTACTATCCAGGATGAATTTTATGCTATAGCCTTCCGCAAGAAGAGATGCAAACTGACCTTGATGCCTGGATTGACGAGTACAACCGCAATCGCACTCATACCGGAAAATACTGTTTTGGTAGGACGCCTTTACAGACTTTTGAAGAAACACTATCTTTAGCAAAAGAAAAACAGCTGGACGATTTACCGCCAGCTGCCTAAAAATATTAACCCGACTGTCGGACCAAATCGGAACTATTACAGATTGAGATTGATAGAAGATCTGTTGGCTTTTACTAGTTAGAGTTAGGTAACTGAGTTGTAATAGACGGCAGTTTTGCTGTAAAACTCTCAGCAAAGCTACCTACTTTGCCTTTAAGCAATTGCCCAAATTTGCATTACTGAAAAGTAGTTTTTCTATTTCTTATCGATAAGTTCATAGAGATGAAATGTACCTGGTATGTTTTTAATATCATCTATTATTCCACTTTCTTGAGTGGTAAAATCTTTTGAAATACGAGCATTTGTACTTGAGGAAACAAGAATTTGTCCTTTGGATGTTCTCGCTTCAATTCTTGCCGCCAAATTTACATCAGCGCCCAATGCTGTATATTGATCTCTGATTTCTGTACCTACATTTCCAACTAAACATTCGCCTGTATGAATCCCACAGCCTAGACCGATATCAATAGCTTGAGCTGAAAATAATTTCCACCTCTCTAACCAAGCAACTAGAAGCTTTTGGAATTCCTTCTTCAGTTCCAAAGCAGCAAATGATGCAAGGGAAGCATCCTCAATTCCCTCTTTATCTCGTCCATTTAGAGATCCAAATATAGCCATTACTCCATCACCTATAAATTTGTCCAACACTCCGTGGTGCTTGAAAATGACTTTAGATGCCAGTTCAAAATAGTCCTTTAGGAATTCGGCGATTGCATTAGGGTGAGCTTTTAATATCTCACAAGCCTTCGAAAAACCTCGGATATCCCAAAATATAATAGTTACAATTCTGTTTTTTAAGTTCAATACATCGCTATTTGCTTCAATTTTTGAAAATACTCTGGGATCGAAATATCGTTTTAATACAGACATTTTTCTTTGAGCATCAATTTGCTCTTTAATCATAGTGCGAAAAAATAGAGCAGTTTTTGTCTTGGCTACTATTTCGTCCGTTGTTTTTAGACCTGGAGTGGATTTGGCAATGCAGTCAAATGCTCCACTTTCAAACGCTTGGTATCTATCCATTAAATCTGCATATGCAGTAACTAGAATAACCATGACTAGTGGGTCTTTCTCCTTGGCGTCGCTAAGGACGCGTAATCCACTTTTTTCATCTATCATGGCCAAATCCGTGACAATAACATCAAAGTTTTTTTCCTTAATCAGCTCCGCTGCACGTAGTTCGCTGTCTGCCATGTCTACCTGAAGCATTGGCATATTTAACTCTATTGCCCTTTTGTACGCTTCTGCATTTGACTTCTCATCGTCTACGATTAATATATTTGCCATAATTTATTTTATTATAAAAAACTATTTTTTTACTGGAAGAAAAATTTCAAAAATGGCGCCTTCTCCTGCACGCCCTACCTCTCTAATTTTACCTCCATGTCCATCAAATATATTTTGACAGAAGGCCAATCCGAGTCCGGTGCCATGAACATAGCTTCTTTCAAATGGTTTAAAAATTATTTCCTTTTTTTCATTTGGAACCCCACAGCCATTGTCTGAAAACACAATTTTCACGTATTCTTTATTCCCGTCGACATCTTCGGGTAATTCCTTTCTGACAGCAGCTTCTAAAGTTATAGTGATTTTCTGATGAGTTCCTGAAGTAAGATGATGTATTGAATTACTTATCAATTCGCTAAAACAGTCAGACACCTTTTTTATATCAATAAGGATTTCAGGAACCTTATCCAACTTAAAGATAACTTTTATGCTCTTATTTATTGCCTGCTTTGCAGAATAGTTTAGAATTTCATGTAGTTTATCTGAATTTACTACTTCTGGATTAAGTTCATGTGCAACTGATAAATTCCGAAACTCGGATACTATTGATTTCGCTCTTTCAATAGAGAATTCCATACTTTTTATAATCTCGTCTACCATTTCTGACTTTCCTAATTTCAAAACTTGTTTCAAGTTGGAAAGCTCAGAATCAATTGCGTCCATAGGGTTACCCAGTCGATGAGCGGCAGTAAATGATAATAATTTCCAAGCTGCATCTCTTTCTAGCAGCTGAATCTTGTTACGTTCTGAAATCAATTGTTGATTAGCCTTTTGTAACTGATCATTTAGCTCAGCATATTCTTTGTACAACTCTTCATAGGATAGTCGTACGCCAGAACGTTGTAAAGCATCAGATGAAAAATATTTTCTTGCCAGCGGCAGATTATTTTGTACTAATGAAGTAATAATCTGTTCATCCCACCACCTTACACGAATTGTAAAACGAGAGCCGGGTCTCTTCATGCGGAATTCTTGATTGGTAAAATTCCTTATGAGTTTTTTAGAAAATCGCTCCTTCTGCCTTGATATTATTAATAAGGTCAATGGGGCGTCATTATTTTCTGCCCGAATTTTGGAACCCTCTCCCATTCCATACTCAAAATTTCTATATATGCGTTCAACAAAATATTCAGGATCATGGTAAGCTATATCAAGTAGTTCATGTAGCTTATGCTCATCGCCAAAAGAAATTAGCCAAAATTCATTGTATTCATAACCATCAGGGTCTTGTTTTCGAAGGGTTGTGGCTGCGTCAATGAAGTCCCCTTTTACTTTCCATTCTAGATCTTTATATCCCAATCGAGATAATAATTCAAAACACAAATTTTCAAAATCACGTGCATTCAACCTTTCAACATCCACAATAATTTGTGAACTTGTATCCGTATCAATTATATTTCTAGGTGCAAATCTTTTCGGACTTTCAATGTACTCTGATACGAAGGAATTTAACCTTGATTCTAATTCTTTTTGATTATTGTAAATAATAGTAACAATTTGGAAAATATTATTGGGAAGGTCATCTAAATATCCTTCTTCCGATAAGAAAACTAGGGTTTTACCAAGCGCCCTCGCAATACCAATATCAAAAAAAGTACTTGGGGATATGTTATGTAAATCAACAATAATGAGTTCGCTAGAAGTTAAGACCTCAATAAAATTTTTCTCTCTTTGCCTAGTGTTTAAAATCAAGGCTCCACTATTAGAATGACCATATAAGTCAAGTTGAATACTTGTGTTATGGTTAAGGAGAACCTTATTAATAAGCGGTTGTAATTTATTTAAACCTTTAGGAGAAGAAACCAGTAGGGCTTTTAGCTTTTTTCTTCTTGCCATTTTTTTATGATATTAGGCTGACTTCGAATTAAAAATAAGGAAAATGAATGCTCTCAATCTACTCAATTTAAATAATTTAATGAATAAGGGTGACAAAATTAACCTTTGCAGACGTTTAAGGGGAATACTTAGAAAAAAAGAGAGCGTTAGGACAATTATGGAGGTATGACGAAAAAAGTCGCAATACTTTCAGTTATAAAGAATTTGCGACTTTTTTCAAATCCGTAGCGAGAAAGGGAGTTGAACCCTTGACCTCAGGGTTATGAATCCTGCGCTCTAACCGCCTGAGCTACCTCGCCATATAAGCCCTTCTTTTTACGGAGGGAGTGCAAAGATAATGGTCAATCCTGAAATATCAAAAACTAATCAATTTTTCTCAGTAAATCCCAGGTATCAGCCGCTTGGTATGATTTTTATATTCCAGGTAATCCGCCCCTAAAGCCTCCGACAGCATGGTTTCCTCCACATGGATCCGGTACAGGAAAGCGATCGTCACCGGTACAAATACCACCAGCAGGGCTACCCAGTTATTCATGGAAATGCCAAACCCCAGAAAAGAGAGCAGCGAGGCTGAGTAGGAGGGATGCCGCACATATTTGTACATCCCATCCCGCTTAACAGTATGTCCTTCACGGATAGCTACATTCACCGTAAAAAAACGGCCCAGGGAAATAACCGCGATCAGCCGCAGCACCATACCGGATATAATCAGCCCGATGCCCACGAGGCCAATAACGGGGGACTTTATAATCGGGAAATAGGTCCATTTAGAGATATTTACAGCAGCAACCACACAAACAATCACCGTTATCCATATGTAGGTCAGGGTGTGGTTGTCCGGTTTTTTATCATTTTGCCCGGCACGCAGCACCCGGTTCAGGATAATCTCTGATGCAAACCAGCAGAAGTAGATAATATTGAAAAAGAGCTCCATGGCAGTCTGTTCTCCTAAAGATAATGGCTGCAATAGCAATAAACAAGAGGCTGTCCGCTGCTGAACTACCCTCCTGGGGGTATGAAATTTTACCGCAGTCAACCGGTCTAACTTTAGGTTCTCCCTTAAAATAACCGGTATGGAACAGTTACACCTGCCGCAGATCTGTTGTCCGTTTCCGGCCAGCATCAGCCATCTGTTGGATGATGTGCATGCGCATAATATGTATTGGGTACAGCAGTTCAACCTGGCGCCCACTCCTGAGCTCATGGCTGCTTACCGCCAGGCCAGATTTCCCTGGTTCGTTTCCCGTATCTATCACACAGCCGGCTATTTAGAGCTTTGCCTGGCCTGTGATTTCTGTACCTGGCTGTTCAGGGTAGATGACCTGTTGGAGCAGCTGGGCGGCAACAAACGGCAGCATGAGCGCGTGGTGCAGGAAATGGTCCGCGTACTGGAGCATGGGCAGGCCAGTGTATTGAGTGAGCAGGCAGCTTTAGCCGCCGGGTTAATGGATATCTGGGAACGCATGAAAGCCCTTTGCCCGCCAGGCTGGCAGCGTCATTTTATAAAGAATATGAAGAACCTGTTTGATGCCACCTGCTGGGAAGCGGATAACCGGTTTGCGGCCCGGCCGCCCGGTATAGCAGAGTACATTAAAATGCGGCCTTACACCAGCGCCATGTATCCCTGTATTGACCTCATAGAGATGATAGACCAATCCTGGCTGCCGGATGAGATCCGTTTGCATGATGCGGTGCAGCAGCTTACCCTCACCTGTATAGAGGCGGTATGCTGGGTAAACGACCTGGTTTCGTTTAATAAAGAACAACGTATTAACGAGCCGCATAATGTAGTACTGTTGCTGCAGGGCGAGCATCGTTTAAGCCCCTATGACGCCATCCGCGAAGTAACAGAGGTCTGTAATGAAACCATCCGTCACTTTCAGTTCCTGGAAAAGAAATTGCTTACAGGCGGAAAGGTGGTACACAAAAATTTACCGCATTACACGGCCGGGCTCCGCTCCTGGATCCGGGGAAACCTCGACTGGAGCCTCTTTGATACAGAACGTTATGGTGTAAAAGTGGTGAAGCGGGATGAAGAATATTTATCATTCAGTAAAATATTCCTGGAGGAATAGCAACAGACAAAAAAATAGCCACCTATGCCGGGTGGCTATTCATGTAAAATCTAAATATTAAAACGTATCAATCCAAAATTAACTCCATTTGAATATTGGCCCTTTCATATGGTGAGGGCGGGCCGGTTATTTTCTTAAACCCAAGTTTGTGGTAAAGGTTAATAGCCGGCTTTAAAATAGTATTGCTTTCCAGGTACAGGCGGTGCGCGCCAACGCTGCGGGCCTTTTCTATAATAGCATTCCCCAGCAGCCACCCAATGTTCTTACCACGCGCTTTCGGCGACACAGCCATCTTGGCCAGCTCATAACCGCCGTCTTCCATTTTAATAAGCGCACAGGTGCCCACCGGTTCGTTATTATAAATAGCCATCAGGATATATCCGCCTTTTTGCAGAATGTATTCTTTGGGATGATCCAGTGCTTTGTAATCAGCCGCTTCCATTTTAAAATAAGTAGTGATCCATTCTTCGTTCAGCTTCCTGAATGCTGCTGCGTGTTTGGGCTGGTAATCTGCGATCTGCACCTCTGCGCTTTCCCGTTGTTTTTTCTCCTCCTGTACGCGCCGCAGCAGGCTTTTCTGCTCCAGCAGGAATTCCCATTCTGCAATGCCTTTCCAGAGGTCGTATTGCGTGGTTTTCATGGCCGTATCCACCGCCGCGCCTACATCTTTATACTGGTCCTGTATCTTTATGCGGATGGCTTCTCCGGCAGGGGAGAGAGTAATGTAGTTCTTACGCCCGTCCTTTTTGCCTTTCTTCTCTTTCACATATCCCTTCTTGGCCATTTCCCGCACAATCTGGCTTACAGAAGGGTGGGTATGTCCGATCTCCTGCGCTATCTCTGTAATGGTTCTTTCCTCCCCGCGTGAAAGCACATAAAATACCGGGAACCATTTAGGCTGCATGTCAATAGCATACAGGCTGTAGATCTGTGAGGCTTCTTCCGTTAGCAGATCGCTCAGGCGCCGCAGCCGGCTGCCCAGGGCCATTTTTCCTATTTCATCGTAAAAATCCATAACTGCATCTTTAATTACGTAACTGCTTACGTAAATTTATGGGGAAATATTTTCCCGGCCAAATTTAGTTTCTCCCATGTCCTTCCCATGTGTTTCTCATGTCTTTCCCTACTAAATCCCATGTTTTTCCCTAGTGAATCCCTAGTGAAGTTCATGTCAGGGCATATTCCCTCCCCCCTTCATCCCATGTATCCGCATATGGCTTGCTTCCAGCAAAAGGGTAACCATATGTGCCGATAATCCATCCGACCGCTTGTAAAATGCATACCGCAATGCCGCTTCCTGGAAAGAATAGTTGCCCAGAAAAGGTTTGTAAAACGCATACCGTACACCCATGCCCAGCTTATAGCTGTTAAAGGTAGAAAGGTCGTAGTCAGATGTATAGAAACGCTCGCTAAGAAGATGCTCCTTATAGGGTTTAAAATACTTGCTGCCCTGCTGATTATAATAACGCAGCAGGGGCGATAAGGTAAGCCGGGGCGTTATTTTTACCGGCGTTTCCAGCTGCAGGGTATGTGCCGTAATACCAAAGTTATCCCGGTAAAAACGGTAATAGGAGCGCAGAATAAGCCGTTGGCCTACAAAAGTGTTCAGCTGCACTCCCAGCGGTACTTTCCACCTTTCCCGCGGCAGGTTCTCTACTTTTAAGCTATCGCCAAAAAAATATACACGGTGAAAAGGGGTGGATAATAATCCATGCTGGTATACCAGCTCCGGGAAAACAGCCAGCTGCATGCGTTCATTGATCACCTGGTATAAAGCAAAGCTGGCATTGTAAGAGCGGCGTTTGTACTCCGTAAACCATTCTTTATACCGCAGCTCCTCCGGATAAATTAGTTTTTCAGGTGCAAAATGATCAGGGTCCAGCCGGCCCCAGCGCAGATCGTCCAGGAACACCTGCAGGGAAGCGCTTACTTCACGGGTACCGCTGGCATTTGCCTGGCTCAGGGTTATGCCAACAGGTATAGAAAAATAATCGGATTCAATAGAAAAGCCGGAGTGGATGCCTACCCGTACACGGGACCGCCGTAACAACCGGCTGTAACCTGCATCCAGGTGAGTACGGGCATCTACCCGGGAGGCAGAGGAAACAATATGATCTATTTTATCAGTGGATGCAGAGGTGATTACATCTACCCCAAAATTTACACGAAAGGTATTTACGGAATCGCGTTTATGCGTAATAGTTACCTCCGGTGCATATACCTGTAACGCCTCCGTGCCTATACCGCCGGTAACAGCAGAATGATCGCCTTCCTGTGTGTAATAAGAGAACAGCAGCTGCACATCCGTTTGCGATACCCGCTGCTTTTTATACGTACTGTCTTTTGCCTTTTGTGCAGATGCAGATAAAGCCGTTGCTAAAAGTCCTAATACCAGATATTTCTTTTTCATGCCCTGATTCAGTTACAGCCGCATCCTCCGCTGGCTTTGCCATTGCCGCCGCCACTGGCGCCTTCGCGGTAAGTATGTGCACCTTCTTCAAATTTTTCTATGTCGGGTTTGCCGGGTTGCATATTTTCATCATTCAGGTAAGCCCGCTGGTAAGGTTTTACACTTACACAGCTATGCAGCGTAAAGATCAGCGCTGCCGTCATGAATAAAATATACCACCTTGTTGTATTATGCTGTTGCATGGATATTAATATGCCTGGATTGAAAAACCTGGTTCTCTGCATCTATAAGCAGGCAATGTACATTCGGCAGCTGATCTACCAGGTACATACCTGCCTCGCGCCCCATTACCGTTACAGCCGTGGCCAAAGCATCTGACAGCTCTGCGCTGGGGCTCACCACCGTTACGCTTTTAATAAAAGGCACCGGCTTACCGCTTACAGGGTCTATGTTATGGGAATAGCGGATGCCGTTCTGCTCAAAGTATTGTTCATAATTACCGGAAGTAGCTACCGCCGCATTATTTACCGGTAGCCAAAGCATTATTTTAGAAGGATTGTCCGGGTCGGCAATGCCTATTTTCCAGGGGCTGCCATCGGGCTGCGTGCCCCAGGCGGTAAGGTCGCCGCTGGCATTTATTACACCGCTTTTCACACCCTTAGCCATCCACAAGGCTTTTACCCCGTCGGCCGCATACCCTTTACCTACCGCTCCAAAACCAATACGCATGCCCTTGCGCGATAAGTAAACGGTGCGTTCGGGCCGTAATTGTATATGCCGGTAGCCCACTGCCTGTAGTGTAGCTGCCAGTGTAGCCGCATCCGGTAGCTGAAAGGAGCTGCCTTTAAAATTATACAATGCCTTTAACGCGCCTGCCGTAATATCAAACGCACCCTGTGTAAGTGTGGATAAGCGGATGCAGCGTGCTATAAGGGCATATACTTCCTCATCCACCTGCAGGGGTTGCACACCGGCTTGCCGGTTCAGCCGCTCGGTTTGAGAAGTGTCATTAAATTCAGTGAGTAATTGTTCAATACGTTGTATCTCTGCCACACCTTCGTGCAAGCGTTGCTGTGAGGTAGCTGCATCCTGCTCCACAACAATCAGCTCAAAGTCTGATCCCATTAACCGCAGCTGTACCTTATGGCTTTGCATACACGTTATTTTAGCATTTGCCGCACCGTGGTAATAAAATCACCCACGGTCTGGTGATTGAAAGGTACCTGCGCTAACATTTTTTTTGCAGGGGAAAGCAGCACTATCTGCGGAAAAGCCCCATGGGGATTAAACTGCTCCGCCAGTGATTCATACTGTGTTTTCAGCGGGGCCGGTATTTTTTTACGCTGTGGAAAATCGGCTTCCAGCAGCACCAGCTTGTCATGTGCAAAATGCTGAAAGCTGCTATCGGCCAATATGGTTTTATTAAACTGTATACAGGGAATACACCAGTCAGACCCGGAAAAGATCAACAGCACTTCCTTGCCGGAGGTTTGCGCCAGCGTAAATGCTTCATCCGGGTTTTTAAGCACCTGCGCCTGTGCAAAAGCAGTAGTAAAAAGTAATAACAACAGCAAGGTTCTGAACATAGGTAATAGCATTACACATTACAAAATTAGGGATGTTGTTACGTAAGGCCAATATTAAATTTTAACTGGATGTTCCTTCCCCCGGTGGTTTTTCCGGTTTCCACTGTTGTAAAATGGTGGGATCCACAGATTTAATATGCAGCTCCCGCTGTGGAGAAGGTATCCGGATGCCTGCTTTTTGCAGGTTTTCGTATATGCGGATCAGTACATCGTGCTGTAAGGTGCCGGCAAGGCCCAGATCCAGGATCCAGAAAAAGATGCGGAAGTTTACAGCGTTATCTCCAAACTGGTACAACAGCACCACCGGTTCGGGGTTCTCCATCATGCCTTCCCAACCCTTTACAGTTTGTTTTAAAATATCCGTTACCTGTTTTAGGTCCGATCCGTATTCTACCCCAATAAGCAGCTCAACACGGCGGGTACGGTTACTGAGCGTCCAGTTGATCAGCTGCTGGGAAATAAGATCGCCATTGGGCACAACTACATCAGAACCATCATACGCGGAGATCTTACTGGAACGGATGCCTATTTCCTTTACCACGCCCGACCGGGTACCCAGCTCAATTACATCGCCCACCTCAATAGGCTTTTCAAAGGCAAGTATTACGCCGGATACCAGGTTGTTCACAATATTCTGCAGGCCAAAACCAATGCCCACCCCTAATGCGCCTATTACAATGGCCAGCTTATCCATCGGTATGCCGGAAGCCGCAAAGGCCAGCAGCACGCCCATCCCCAATACTGCTAAACGTATCAGCAGAATGGCAGATCCCAGCTTTTTCTTTTTACCGGTGCTGGCATTTTGCCCGGTGTCGCCAAACATATAGGCGATCATCTGCGTAACTACGGTAGATACCCAGAGCACCAGCAGGAAAATGATCACGCTGCTGAATGTAAAAGTGGTGTTGCCAATGGTGCGGCCGGCTCCCAGAAAATTGCTGATCGCCTCATAAATATTATCAAACACATACAGGTTGCGGGCTATCAGCATTAGCCAGGTAATGGTGGCAAACAGGTACAGGAATACCTTTAAGCGCGACTGCACATTCTGAAAATCAATAAAGGAGATAAAAGTGCTGGAATTTTTATTCGCCTCTACCTGCAGGTACACCGCCTCCATCAGCAGGTCCACAAAAAATACCAGGTTAACGGCCATGGTTATACTAATTGCAGCCGTAGCGCCAATGATCTTGGCCGCTGTAACACGGCCGGTTAGCACCAGCAGCAGGGAAAAAGCGCTCATCACAATAAACAGCATCAGCATGCTGCGTGAATATTTAGGCAGGGCCAGCGTGCTGTGTTTGGTTATTCTGCGTAAACGGATGCCTAATACAATGCATGCAATAGCCGCCAGGAACAACCCCCATTGTTCCGCATTGGTAGCCTGTATGGTAAGGTTATTTAAAAAATAAATGAACAGCAGCGCCACCAGCGCTATCCAATGGTTCAGCAAATGCCGGGGTATGGAATGGCCTATCACATAGCTCAATGCCGTAATGGTAACCACCCAGTTTAGCTGAATGAACAGGATAGGATACTGCACGGAAAGCAGGCCGGCCAGCGTAAAAACAAAGATGAGCGTACTGGCTACCGGGAAACGGTATAATATACGGGAGTGCTGTAAAATAGCTTCTGCCTCTGTTGGTGGATGGCGCTGCCGGATCTTACGGGTATTGTTATATGCCCAGAAAGCAAACAAGCCTGCCAGCAGCAACCAGATAATAAGCACCGGCCATTGCACGGAAAAAAAGATGAGCAATATCTGCAGGTTCTTGTGCACAGAATCCCTTAACACGGTAAAGAACGAAGGTTCCTGCAATTGTTTTTTGGGCTGCCATAAGTAGGTATAATCCTTAATGAACATGCGCCGGCTGAAGTTGTCCAGCTGAAACTCCATATCTCCCAGCAGGTTGTTTACGGCTATATAACGCATGGCCACCTCGTTCTGCAGCAGTCCTATTTGCAGCAGGGACTGTTTGTTTGACTTATCAATTTGCCGGAACTTCATGATAAGGCTGGTGAGCTGGCTGATGTAAAAAGTGCGCAGCTCATCCTCCGTAGGCACGGCGCGCATAGCTGTATCTTTACGCACCTGTTGAAGGGTATCGTTAATGTTCACCAGTTTTGCATAGTGCTGGAACAGGTCGTCCTGCCACATTTTTAAAATGCGGTTCAGCTGCACGAGCATTACTTTATTGGTATACAGGTCATGCACATTAGGAGTGCTGCCCAAAGCGGCAATATTGTTCTTAATTACATGCAGCGTGGAATCCATCAGGGGCAGCTTCTCCGTAATGTGGGCAGTATCATATCCACGTTTAAGGGTGCTGCCCAGCTCATTCAGCATAAGCGTATAGCCTTCCAGCCGGTTGATGATAATGGCCACCGCGGTATCTGATACGCGGGAGCGGCTGGTATCCTTCGTGCTTTGTATCACCTGTTTGCTGATACGGGCGCTGTCTGCCAGGGTAGAATCCTGCAGATTTTTTGCGGGCGTTTTTTTCCCTTTCTGAGCCTGTAACCCGGCCCAGGGTAGTAATAATAAAAGCAGCCACAGTAGCCGGCGGCCGTGTTTTCCAAAGATAGGCTTGTTCATGGTTACTGTATAAATACCCTGGCAATTTAAGGTATTCCCGCTTACTTACCTGTAGCAATACAGCTAACAAACTCTGGCATTATTAATGATTACATAATACCGCTTGTGCCAATAAGCCGTTATATTCAGCCTTTAATTATACAATACAACATGGTGAAACAAACTTTACTGCTAGGTACTTTATTGATAGCAATGTCAGAAATGAAAGCGCAAACTACCTTCCCGGCTTTTGATAAAGAAGGCCACCGTGGCTGCCGCGGGCTTATGCCTGAAAATACTATACCCGCCATGAAAAAGGCCGTTGATATAGGGGTGACCACACTGGAAATGGATGTGGTGATCACGAAAGACAAGCAGGTAGTGCTTTCCCACGATCACTATATTAACCCCCTGTTCAGCCTTACACCGGATGGCAGGGAGTTTACAGGAGAAGCTAATTATATAATCTATAAAATGGATTATGCGGAGGTTAAAAAATTTGATGTAGGCTCCAAAGCCCATCCTTACTTTCCGCGGCAGCAGAAAATAAAAACCTATAAGCCATTATTGGGTGAGCTCATTGATTCTGTAGAAGCATATGCGCAGCAGAAAAAGAACCCACCCATGTGGTATAACATTGAAACAAAATCTGTAGAAGGGCATGATGGCGAATGGCAACCCGCGCCCGAAGAGTTTGTAGACCTGCTGGTGGCCGTGCTGCAGCAGAAAAAGATCACAGACCGGGTAGTGATACAATCCTTTGACAAAAGAACTTTGCAGGTATTACACAAAAAATATCCTGATATAAAAACATCTTTCCTGGTAGGCGACGATAAATTAGGCGGACTGAATGGCGCTCTTACAGCCTTGGGTTTTACGCCCTTCGCATACAGCCCTAACTATAAGCTCGTAAACGCCCAGCTGGTGCAAAGCTGCAAAGAAAAAGATATTAAGCTCATACCCTGGACACCCGATACCGCTGAAGAAATTGCCCAGCTGAAAGCCTTAGGCGTAGATGGTATTATTACAGACTACCCGGACCTGTTTTAATTACGAATTGTTCAATTACGAATTGGGTATTTCGGATAAACAGTACAACACTAACTCATGCAGCACTCAATTCGTAATTCGTAATTAACTAATTCGTAATTATCTGTTCTCCCATTTCACTTTCGCCGCTATCGGCTTCAGGCGCCGGCCTTCAGGCAGTGCCTGGTCTGTATAGCCCAGGTAAAAGAAGCCCAGCACTTTATCCTGGTCGCGCAGGCCCAGGTAATCCTGCATGGCAGGGGTGTACGTCATACCGCCGGATCCCCAGTAAGCGGCTATTCCTTCCGCCGCAGCGCCTAACCACATGTTCTGCACTGCGCAGGATACGGCCGCTATTTCCTCTATTTCCGGGATCTTGGGGTTATCGCCCCGTTTCATGCAAATGGCAATAATATGTGAGGCCAGGTCGCCCTGGTGCTGTAATTTCTCGTAATTACCCGGAATGTACTGCGCAGCAGGGGTGTGGGTTTTATACAGCTCCGCATGATCAGTGCAGAAACGTTTTACGCCTTCGCCGCTATACACTACAAAATACCAGGGCTCTGTATAACCATGGGTAGGGGCCCAGTTGGCAAGCTCCAGTAATTGCTGAATGGTTTCATCCGGTACTTTTTTGCCGTTCATGGCAGCCGGTTTAACGGTTCTTCTGTCCTTAATAAGTGTTGCTAATTGCTGATCCATGTTCATCGTTCGTTTAATGCTTAATTCAATAGTTCTTTCCAGGCAGCAGACAGGCGGGTTACCTTGCGTTGCGTATAATCAAAACATACCATGCCGGTTTTGCCTTCGGCTATTAAAATGCGGGTATCCTTGCGCAGGGCGGTGATACGGTAGTACAGGTCAAAACCAGTGGCGCTGTGCTCTGCAGCCGCTACTTCAACTTCCAGCACATCGCCATGAAAGCTTTCGCCCTTATAGGTGATGGCAACATCGGCCATAATAAGGCCGGTGCCGGCTTCATCCAGCTCCTTCAGATCACGGGCCTGCAGGTACTGGATGCGGGCTTCATGCATAATAGATAAGATGGCATCGTTGCCAACATGTTTGCCATAGTTCAGGTCCTGTATACGGATGGGAATGTTTGTGCTGAAGTTAAACTGTGCTGGTAACTCTAATTTTACGCGTGCCATTATGGTTTTATTCGAATAGTTGCTGTTGTATTGTTGTCGTTCAAAGGCTCACTTTATTGTAAGTGGCTCCCATTATTATTTTTTGCACTCTGCAAAAAGGCCACCAGTTTGGCAAAGGCCCGGGCCCGGTGGCTATACTGGTTTTTCTCTGCAAGCTCCATCTCTGCAAAGCTGCGGGTAGCGCCTTCCGGCACAAATACCGGGTCATAACCAAACCCTTTGCTGCCTTTTCTTTCCAGTAATATATTACCAGGACAAATACCTTCAAACTGGTGTTCTGTTCCGTTAAGGATCAGGGAAATAACCGTGCGGAACTGTGCGCTGCGGTTGGTTTGCCCCTGCAGCTCCTGCAGCATTTTGGCAATATTATCATCCGCAGATTTTTGCTCCCCGGCATAACGGGCAGAGAGTACGCCCGGCGCGCCGTTCAGGGCAAACACTTCCAGGCCGGTATCTTCCGAAAAGGAGTTTTGCCCCGTCATTTTATAAATCGTCTCAGATTTTTCCCGGGCATTTGCTTCCAGGGTATCATGCGGTTCAGGAATGTCTATATCAATACCCGCTTCCTGCAGGGTAATAATTTCAAAAACATTGCCCAGCATGGAGCGGATCTCTTTTATCTTGTTATCGTTATTAGTGGCAAATACCAGTTTCATCCGTTGCGTTTGATTTAATTCCGTAAAAAAATGATCCGCGCAGTAATTAAGCGGTGATCAAAAGTTTATTGCTGATCAGCTGATTATAAAAAAAGTTGTTTTAAGCCGTTCCATAATTTGCCCTTCAATACCTTGTCAGCAGCAATTAATTCCAGGGCATCAGAGAAGAGCAGCTGTATACCGCCTGCAGTCTGTATCTGGTACGCAGGCAGCGGCTCCAGACCCAGGCTGGCAGGAGGAATACCGAACAACACACATTGCTTCATACTCACAGCCTGCTGCCACGCTGTTAAGGGTACTGCAGGGAAGCCCGCTATATTTACCAATGCAACATCCTGCATGCCCAGTTTACATGCATTTAATATATTAGTGAGCAGGTTAAACAATTCATCGTTTAAATACGCACCGCTTTCGTTTTGTATGACGAGTACGATGTTTTTTTGATTTTCTCCTAAAAATTTCACTTTAGGCAAGGGCTTTTGCTCCGCCGCAACAGGGGTGCTTTTCCCGGGAATGATAGGCTGGGTATATATTTTAGCCAGAAAGTATGGGTCCAGTTGCAATTGATCAAAAGACATAGATATTGATTTTAGTAATCACATGATCGTTCCTGCTGGGGAAAAATCAGTTTATTTGTGTAAAAATATCGAGATAAAATTGATAAACCATGATGGTAGTAGATTATCCAGGCGTAAATGCAGCAGTAATGGAACAGGCATTAAAGCAGATCAGGGTCAGTAAAACCACTAACAGCCGTATTAACGAAGTGGATTTTAATAACCTGGTGTTTGGGAAAAAGTATGCAGACCATATGCTGGTAGCTGATTTTGACGGTGAACAATGGCATAGCGCGGAGATCCTGCCCTTTCAACATATTTCTGTAAGCCCCTCCAACGCAGCCTGGCATTATGGGCAGGCCATCTTTGAAGGTATTAAAGCTTATAAAGACCAGGAAGGTCATCCCATGATCTTCCGTCCGTACGATAACTACGAGCGCTTTAACATCTCTGCAGAAAGAATGGGCATGCCAGCTGTACCGGAATGGCTTTTCATTGGGGGGATGGCTATGCTTATTGACCTGGACCGCAACTGGGTGCCAACCGGTGAAGGATGTTCTTTATACCTGCGTCCTTTTATGATCGCTGCCGATGAATTTATTGGCGTGCGCCCTTCTGATACCTATAAGTTTGTGATCATTAATTCTCCTTCCGGAGCATATTTTAATAAACCAATTAAGCTGCTGGTGCAGGATAAATATATCCGTGCTTTTCCTGGTGGGGTAGGGTATGCCAAGGCTGCCGGTAACTATGGCGGGGCTATGTACCCTACCATGCAGGCCCGCAAGCAGGGGTACGATCAGATCCTTTGGGTAGATGGTATGGAGCACAAATACCTGCAGGAATGCGGCACTATGAACGTATTTGCCATCATCGGCAATAAAGCGCTGACCCCGGATCTGAATCAGGGCACTATTTTGGCAGGGGTAACCCGTGCCAGTGTAATGACGCTGCTGGAAGAGATGGGCCTGACCCTGGAAGAAAGACCGGTATCTATTGACGAGATCGTGACAGCCTGGAAGGCAGGCACCCTGCGCGAGGTATTTGGCACCGGCACCGCCTCCAGCGTAGCTTATGTAGAGCAGCTGGATTATAAGGATCATCATATTAAGCTGGATACTACTAAATATGAAGTAGGTGCGGAGGTGATCCGCCGCCTGGATGCCATCCGCACCGGAAAGGTAGCGGATGAAAAAGGATGGAACTACCGTATTGATAAATAATTAGTTTTAGTTGTGTTATGTTCACAGGCTGTTTCTTAGTGGAACGGCCTGCTTTTTTATAGACCATTCTTGTTAACAGGGGCGGCATTCTCAAACAAATCCTGTATTTTTGCCCTCCGCTTTTTTAAACACTTGTGCCATGACCTTAGACGCTTTTATTGCCTCATTGAGCCAGGCAGCGCCGCCCGCAGGGCTGAGCGGGCCTCTACAGGCACTTTGGTGGGATGGTAAGGGCAACTGGGAACAGGCGCATAATGTGGCGCAGGATATTGATAACAGCACCGGCTCCTGGATCCATGCCTACCTGCACCGTAAGGAAGGCGACCGGTCCAATGCCGCCTACTGGTATACCCGGGCAGGTAAAAGCATGCCGTTCAGCACCCTGGAAGAGGAGTGGAGGGATATTACCGCCGCTCTTTTATAAAGATCGCTGTAGATAGCAGTCTTTGATTAGAAGGATGCGCTGGAGATTTCCGGAGATGATTTCAGGCAGGAATTTTTGAACGGTTATCGGCCCCCGCTTTAATAAAATAAGGAGATCCAGCCGCTCTCAGGAGGTAATTTCCTGCTTTTTTAGCGCTGGCGCGAGTTTTTTTGGAATTTGGAAGTAAGTAATTTGGAATTTATCATAGTTCGTTTTACCTTTGCCCTCCCAAAATCCTTTACTGGACTTTGGAATGTCATTGTAAACCGACAGCAAAAAAAATTAGGTAAAGAATGCCTACTATACAACAATTAGTAAGAAAAGGAAGAGAAATTATCCGGGCTAAATCCAAGTCCAGAGCTCTTGATAGCTGCCCCCAGCGCCGGGGTGTATGTACCCGCGTGTACACTACTACGCCTAAAAAGCCTAACTCCGCGCTGCGTAAAGTAGCTAAAGTGAAGCTGACCAATAAAATAGAGGTGATCGCTTATATCCCTGGTGAAGGGCATAACCTGCAGGAACACTCTATCGTGTTGATCCGTGGTGGTAGGGTAAAGGATCTGCCGGGTGTGCGTTATCACATTGTACGTGGTTCCCTGGATACTGCCGGTGTGAAAGACCGTAAACAGAGCCGTTCCAAGTATGGTACCAAAAAGGAAAAGGCTAAGAAATAATCTTAATACTCAAGAGAAATTTTTCAGATAAATGAGAAAGCAAGCTGCTAAAAAATTACCATTGGCTCCGGACCCCCGGTTTAATGATAAACTGGTGACCCGTTTCGTGAATAACGTAATGGAGCAGGGAAAGAAGAGCATTGCCTATAAAATATTCTACGATGCCGTAGATAAAGTAAGCCAGATGACCGGTGATAATGGTTACGAGGTATGGAGAAAGGCTTTGAATAACGTAACACCTGCTGTAGAAGTTAGAAGCCGCCGTATCGGTGGTGCTACCTTCCAGATCCCTTCAGAGGTACGCCCCGACAGGAAAGTATCTTTGAGCATCAAATGGCTGGTACGTTACGCTGGTGAAAGAAATGGTAAAAGCATGGCTGAGAAACTGGCAAACGAGATCGTAGCTGCCAGCAAAGGTGAAGGTGCCGCTTTTAAAAAGAAGGAAGATACACACCGTATGGCTGAAGCTAACAAGGCTTTCTCCCACTTCCGCATCTAATCAGAAGCAGAACGCTCAAGATATATAGCAAAAAGCTGATCATAACGGAAACGTTGTGGTCAGCTTTTCGCATTTGGCAGCAGGCGATAGGGAGGAAGCAAGCAACAGGGAACCAGGAGCTAATACCATCGCAGCCGGCAGCGCCACTTCATCAAAGCCACGCAGGCAATGTTCTTTAATGCCTGCACTTCAGGGCTAACCCGACACCCAAGCCATTACAGCTCTCTGGCTGCTGAAACAGCATTTAACTTAACACATAATATAATAAAACAAACAAAAAAGCCCGGAGCATATACCCCGGGCTTTAAGCATTCAGCGTTCCGCATTCAGCATTCCGCCTTCCTGCTTATTTCACATTCACCAATACTTTGATCTTACCGGTGCCGTTACCATCAAAGGCTTCCAGGGCTTTACCGATCACCTGCCCGGGTTTTACCTTGTCCGGGTCTGCCTTCATCGCATAGCCGCGCAGGCTGGAGGTTACCAGCATATCGCCCCGCCGTACAGGACCGTTCTCGCCGCACACTTTGGTAGGAATTACACCTACCACGCCCATAGGCACCTTATCAGAAATATCTGTATCTATACCTTCTTCAGTCAGCAGTACGCCCGGTTTGGTAGCATACACACCCACTACCAGGGTAGAGTAGGCGCTGGTTGATTTTTCAACGGTCCGGTCGGCACCCGTAGCAATTACCAGCACATCACCCGGCTCATAAGCCTGAACATTACCGGTTACGTCAAAAACCTCTGCCACGTCAGCGCCACTGTTCTGGGTACCGCCGTTAAAAAATCCCCTTCCTGCTGAGTTGATCCTGGCAACATTTACAGTACCGGGGTTACCGCTCTTAAACACGGCGATACTGCCGTTGCTGTGTTGCTCTACTGTCAGCACCGGATTGGTATTAGCGGTATTGTAATTTACGAGGCGTCCGGCCCTGCCCTGCCCGAAGTTCGGCACCCAGGCATAAATGGCAGCGCCGGTACCGTCTGCCGTAGTTTCTACACCGTCGCCGGTATTGCTGGCATTAGCGGTAATACCGTTGCCATTACCGTCGGCGATGGCTATCAGGGCCGGCCCGTTGCCGGCAGGGTTAGAGGCATGGAATAACCCTGCATAACCACCGGTACCGGACGATATGCCATAAATACCGGCAGTACCGAAGTTGGCGAACTGGGAGTTTACTTCTCCTCTTACAGCAGCAGAGGTGCCGGTTACCTTATCTACCTTGAAATTACCGGCAATACCATTACCTACAGTGGTTACGGTTATTGCATCGCTGGTATTATTCTCATTGAAAATATTAAACCTGCCGGCCCGGCCTGTGGCAAAGGAGGGCACCCAGGCATACAGGGCGTTACCGCCACCGTCAATATTGGCTTCTACAGCATTGCCATCCTTACTGGCATTAGCAGTAATAGCATTGCCATTACCATCCGTGATAGCTACCAGCGCAGGGCCATTACCGCTTGGGTTAGAAGCATGGAACAGGCCTGCAAAGCCGCCGGTACCCGAAGAAACCCCGAATATCCCGGCTGCGCCGAAATTGCCGAAGATGGTCTTTACCTCACTTCTCACACCGGCTGCCACGCTATTGGTATTATTCACCAGGAAAGAGGCTGCGTTACCCTGTGTATTATCAGGGATGTTACCGTTGCCATTGGTTTCTGCTTCCAGGGTATTGCCGGTGGTATTGGTATTATTAAAGTTCTCGAAACGGCCGGCTCTGCCTGTACTGTTATTCAGGCCCACCTGCCCATATACGCCAATGGCTGTGCCGCTGGTGTTGGTGGCTACAAAACCACGTACGCCATAACCGCCGCCATCATTCCGGCCTACTACCGCGCCGGCTATATCACTGGTGGTACGGCCTACTACTGCTTCCCCTCCGCCATTATTATCGCCTACCACACCGGCAGAAGTTTGCGCGCTGGTAATGCCATGCACGCCAAAACCAGCAGCAGTGGAGCTTCGCACGCCCGCGCCGTTGCCGGTGGTGGTTACATTAACCACAGTGCCATTACCAACGCTGTTAACATTTAATGCAGTGTTGTTATTGGCATTATTGAAAATGGAAATGCTGGCTGGAATACCATTATTACTGGTAGCAGTAAGGCCGGTGCCTGTGTTACTGTTGGCATAAACGCCTGTACCGTTTGCACTGGCATTGCCGTACACACCTAAGCCATTGGGCGTAACGCCATACACACCCCAGCCGCTGCCGTTCTGCGAGCCATATACACCAACACCCAAACCGCCGGTGCCATTATTAATACCGCGCACCCCGCTGGAAAAGCCGCCGGGAGAAGTGGAGCTCACGATACCCCTGATAGCGCTGATATTGGATGTAGCAGTGTTGTTCACTCCTTCCAGCGAAGTACCGTCACCGGCATTGGTAATGGAAAAAAGGGTAGCTGCATTATTTTCTGCGGCGCTATAAGGTAGGGTTAGCCCGCCACCACCGGCATTATCTGCACTGGGCAGCCAGTTGGTGCCATCAAATTTTAACACCTGGCCGGCTATGGGCGCAGTGGCGGATACGGGTTTGGTTTGTATTGCTGCTACCACCGGGTTAGGATAAGTACCGCTTAGGTCGCCGCCTGCAGGTGCGCTGTTTATACTGCCGGCCGGTCCTGCAGGGCCTATAGGTCCTACAGGGCCAGCGGGTCCTACGGGTCCGGCAGGCCCAACCGGCCCGGCTGGTCCGGCAGGTCCGTTAGCACCAACAGGGCCAGCAGGTCCTGCCGGTCCGGCGGGGCCCACAGGTCCGGCAACACCGGGAGGGCCTTTTACACCCTGTGGTCCATCAGGCCCTACAGGCCCTACATCGCCCTTAGGCCCGGCTGGTCCGGTTGCACCGGCAGGACCTGCCGGTCCCGCGGGGCCTTGCGGGCCAGGGGTAGTATTGGCCGCGTGCAAAGCAAAAGGCACGCTTTTGAACGGGGTAGTGCCCAGCGTTTCAAAGCTGCCATTGCCAATAGCTGTTTCTACTTTCAGGTATTGATTAGCATTAGCCCAGGGAACAGCAGCAAAGGTGCCGGTAACCGGGGTGCCGTTACCTATTTGCAGGGTAAACAACCCCAGTGTATTGGTAGTAACATCATGTGTTTCCTGGTATTGTACCGGGCCGTTGGCAGCCCCGCCTAATATGGAAATGCGTACCGTCATGGCCTGGTTAGCCAGCATTACGCCATTATTGTTGCGGGCTACCGCCTGGTAATTAATACCGGTAAGCCCGCTCTGCGCCTGTAAAGCGCCAGTTAAGGCTATTAATATCAGTAGGGTGAGTAAAGTTCGCTTTTGCATGTATAGCTGATTTTTATTGTTGTTGTTGAATAGGGGTCTTTTCTATTTTCACCGGTTTAATGGCCCTGAGTGCTTCTGCCGCAGATATATCAGAAGGCTGGGGTTTGCCATTACCGCTTACCGGGCGCCGGTTTAGCTGGCTGCTGTTGCTGCGGGGCTGCTGATAATTGGTAAAGATCAGGCTGCGGGTGGAGGTGGCCGTTTTGCGAGGGTCGGCCGTAGCGGCAGCTGTATGCTGTTTGGCAATATCTTTCTGGAAATCGGGGAACAGCTGGTCACGGGTGCGTTGCTGCGCATGGGCAGTAACGGTTGCAGCCGTTATCATAAACAGGAGTAAGTACAATGCTTTCATTAGTATATGTTTTGTGTTATTAACAAGGATTATTGTTTAGCAGGCCGGGTGTAGATCACAGAGAACTGCAGGCTGGCCCGTTGCAGCACCCCGGTGGTAGGCATACGGTAGGCTGCATCCAGCTGAAGGGAATGAATGCGCAATCCCACACCGGCGCTGAAGTGTTGCCGGTAGCCTTTATTGGGATGCTCGTAGAAGTAGCCGGCACGGGCAAAGAACTGGTGCTGGTAGTTGTATTCCAGCCCGCCGCCTGCAGTAAATTCCCGCAGCTCTTCCTGGAAACCGCCGGGTGCGTCCCATAAAGAGGTGAACATAGCGGAAACCACTCCCCGGTTTGGATCTTTACCTTTCAGGATCACATTGGTGGGCTGCCCGTTAGCATCCAGCTGGTATTCAGGCGGGGTGGGCACCAGCAGCTTGTTGATGTCGGCCAGTATGGTGAATTGATGGTCTGCCGTATTTACAAAAGTGAATCCGCCGCCTATGCGCAGGTTCATGGGTAAAAAGGTGCGGCGGTTACTATCATCTGTATAAGACAGCTTGGAACCTATATTGGTGAAGCTAATACCCCAGCAGTACCGGTTGCCGTAATCCAGTATATCGGAGTAGTTCTGGTAATATAACCCCACATCGCCGGCGCCGGCAGATGCAGGTTTTTGCTGCAGGCCGTTATAGCTGCCCTGGCCCAGCTGGCTGCGGATGTAGCGGAGAGATACCGCCAGCGATAAATGCTGGCTCAGCCTGCGGGCGTAAGTGGCATCCAGCGCATATTCCACAGCATGGTACTGCTGCAGCATCATACCATTATTATCCCGGAAGGTGATATCCCCGTGATTAAAATATTTGAGGGATGCGCCTACCCCCTCCAGCTCATTAAAGTTCTTAAAGGCGGCAATATGCCCCATATGTGTTTTGCGGTCATTCACTTCCCACATCCAGGGGGAGTAGGAGGCGCTTACGCCCCAGTCGCCGGCAAATACAATTTTTGCCGCATTGCCAAACAGGTCGTTCACATTGGGTTCAAGGCCGGTAACAGCATCGCCTACCGAGCCGCTGCGGGCATCAGGGTTAACCAGCAGGAAGGCAGCGCCCGCATTCACCGGCACCTGTACTTTTTGCGCGGCTAAGGGCAGCGCCGCCAGCAACAGGCAGGCAGAGAATAGAGTAAAACGGTATTGCATAAACGTAGATTTTTATTGGATGACCAGTTTATCAAAGAAGAGTTTCCCGTTTACGTTCAGGATCACGGAATAAATACCGGCAGCAAAGCGGCTTACCGTAACCGGTATTACCACCTGTCCCGGGCCATAGTGCTGGAACTGCTGGTACACCTGCTGCCCTGCGCTGTTAAGGATGCGGATCATCACACCGGCGCCGGCAAGCAGCTCAAATTGCGCCTTAGCAGTACTGAAGGCTGGGTTGGGGTAGAGGATAAAATTCCGGATGGGATCTGCCCCCGGGGTCAGGGGAGGGTATTCCGGCTGCTGGAACCCCTGGGTAAGCATGGTAGCGCCGCCTGTAAAAGTAGCCACTACCGGTTCGCCTATAGTGTACTGGATAAATACATTGCCCACCAGGCCGCTGCCACCGCTGCTGGCCACCACCTGCCGCTGTGTACTTTGCGCCCGGGCCGGGCTGCTTAACAAACCCATCAACAGTAAAGGCAAAAAAAGTGTGTAGATAAATTTCATGGAGCAACATTTAGTAATGAGAATATTTATCCGCATTGCCCGTAAAGGCAATAACAGAGCATCAGGCGCCGGTATGGCAGCCTGACAATGAGTTAAATAATAGGTGTTTGAAACCGGTGTTATTCGGTTAAAACGTCATGTATCAAGACGTTACATTAATAATTAGGGTATTCATTCAGTTCGCATTGGAGGTTGACGAAAAATTTTATTACTACCAATCTTTGGGATTTGCTACCAGGCGCCGGGGCAGCCTGCACATTCAACTGACAGACCTTTAAAACAATAACACAAAAATTAGGTAAATGGGTAGGATAAACAACAGGCACTTTTTTTTCGGTTAAATTCTGCCGGTAGCTGGCAGCCTGCGCGCTGTAGATGGTTTTTTTACCGGTTATTTATATGAGGCGGGCCCCGGATATCATTGTTTTACTATTAAATAACATTTTGGCAATACATCCTGGTTTTATTTATTTCTAAAAAAGGATTACCTTTGCCCCCCAAATTGCATTTAAAATACAGTCATTTCTAATATTATGGCAGACTTAAGATTTCAAAGGAACTTTGGTATTGCAGCGCACATTGATGCGGGTAAAACCACTACCACAGAGCGTATCCTGTACTATACAGGTAAAACCCACAAGATAGGTGAGGTGCATGAAGGTGCTGCCACCATGGACTGGATGGCACAGGAGCAGGAAAGAGGTATTACCATTACATCTGCTGCTACTACCTGTTTCTGGAACTTCCCGACCCTGCAGGGTCAGGTTCAGCCTGATACCAAACAATATAAATTCAACATCATTGATACTCCGGGTCACGTGGACTTTACCGTAGAGGTGGAGCGCTCCCTGCGTGTACTGGATGGTCTGGTAGCACTGTTCTGCGCCGTATCCGGTGTAGAACCCCAGTCTGAAACCGTATGGCGCCAGGCTAACCGTTACCGTGTACCCCGTATCGGTTTCGTTAATAAAATGGACCGTTCCGGTGCCGACTTCCTGAACGTGGTAAAACAGGTGAAGGAAATGCTGGGCGCTAACCCCGTTCCCCTGATGCTGCCTATCGGCGCTGAAGATACCTTCAAGGGTGTGGTTGATCTGATCACCATGAAAGGTATTATCTGGGACGAAGAAGGTAAAGGCGCTACTTACCAGGAGATCGAGATCCCGGCTGATATGAAGGACGAGGCTGATGAGTGGAGAGCTAAGCTGGTAGAAGCTGTTGCTGAATACGACGACAAGCTGATGGAGAAATTCTTCGAAGATCCGAACTCTATTTCTGAGGCGGAAATTCACGAAGCTATCCGTAAGGCTACTATTGATATTGCTATCATTCCCATGCTGTGCGGTTCTTCTTTCAAGAACAAAGGCGTACAGAAAATGCTGGATGCCGTTTGCCGTTACCTGCCTTCTCCGGTAGATATTGAAGCGGTAAAAGGTACCAACCCCGACAATGGTGAAGAAATTGAGCGCAAACCGGATGCAAAAGAACCTTTCGCAGCCCTGGCATTCAAGATCGCAACCGATCCGTTCGTAGGCCGTCTGGCATTTTTCCGGGCTTATTCCGGCCGTCTGGAAGCAGGTTCTTACGTACTGAACACCCGTACCGGCAAGAACGAGCGTATCAGCCGTATCATGCAGATGCACGCTAACAAGCAAAACCCCATCGACTTCATCGAAGCAGGTGATATTGGTGCTGCGGTTGGTTTTAAAGATATCAAAACAGGGGATACCCTTTGTAATGAGAACAATCCCATTGTGCTGGAATCTATGACCTTCCCTGAGCCGGTGATCCACATTGCCATTGAGCCTAAAACACAGGCCGACGTGGACAAGATGGGTATGGCCATTGCCAAGCTGGTAGAAGAAGATCCGACCCTGCGCGCAAAAACAGACGAAGATACCGGCCAGACCATTCTGAGCGGTATGGGTGAGCTTCACCTGGAGATCATCGTTGACCGTATGCGTCGCGAGTTCAAGGTAGAAGTTAACCAGGGTGCACCGCAGGTGGCTTATAAAGAAGCATTAACCGCTACTATAGAGCACCGCGAAGTGTATAAGAAACAAACCGGTGGTCGTGGTAAGTTCGCCGACATCCAGATCGAGATCGGCCCTGCTGATGCAGAATGGCTGAAAGAGAACGATGGCAAGCACTACCAGTTCATCAACGATATCTTTGGTGGTGCAATTCCTAAGGAGTTCATCCCCGCGGTTCAGAAAGGTTTTGAACAATCTATGAACCAGGGGGTATTGGCTAACTACCCGCTGGATAACCTGAAGATCCGTTTGTTCGATGGTTCTTTCCACGCAGTGGATTCTGACGCTATGTCGTTTGAGCTTTGCGCCAAATCTGCTTTCCGTGAAGCCGGCCGTAAGTGTAAACCCGTGCTGCTGGAGCCTATCATGAAAGTGGAAGTAACTACCCCTGATCAATACATGGGTGATGTTACCGGTGACCTGAACCGTCGCCGTGGTATGCTGGAAGGTATGGAATCAAGAGCAGGTGCCCAGGTTATTAAAGCCAAAGTACCGCTGAGCGAAATGTTCGGTTACGTAACTCAGCTGCGCTCTCTGTCCTCCGGCCGTGCTACCTCTATCATGGAGTTCTCTCACTACTCACCGGCGCCTAACAACATCGCTGCAGAAGTGATGGCTAAGGTAAAAGGTAAAGTGAACGCTGATTGATTATAAGCTTAAAGCAGAAGGCTTAAAGCAAAAAGCATAAAAAAGATCCCCGGTGCATGTATTTGCACCGGGGATTCTGTTTTAAGACCTTCCTGGTTCACATTGCAGCCTTCACAGTGGTACCACAAGCGTTCAGCGTTCAGCCTTCGGCATTCAGCATTACAACCCACTGATCTCGATCACCTTATCATTGTTCCCGCCATTGCTGGTGCATAGGTATACCCGCCCGGCCGGCGACACACAAACATCCCGCAGGCGGCCAAAGGCATTCACAAACCAGGTACGGCTGCCGCTAACCTGCTTTCCATCTGCCGACAGCTTTAGCTGGTACAGCCGCTGCGATTTTAAGGTAGCTACCAGCAGGGAATTGCTCCATTCCGGTATACGGCTGTTATTATAATACTCCATGCCGGAAGTAGCCACCGTGCTGCTGCCCGATGACCAGATGGGCGCCGGTACATTGTTCGTGTTGCAGAAATTCTGCTCACCCCCCTGGTCGCAGGGGCCTTCTACCGCCGGCCAGCCATAGTTGCGCTGTTTTTCTATAATATCCACTTCATCCTCAATATTAGCCCCATGTTCCGCGGTATACAGCCGGTCATGGGCCCATACCAGCCCCTGAGGGTTGCGGTGACCATAACTCCATACGGGGTTATTAGCAAATGGATTATCTGCAGGGATGCTGCCATCCAGGTTAATGCGCAGCACCTTGCCATTGGGAATGCCTGTATTTTGCGCATTGGTGCTGTTACCGGCATCGCCGGTGGTGATCCAGAGCTTGTTATCAGGGCTTATCAGCAGGCGGGCACCGTTATGGATACCGGCAGCCTGAATGTTGCTCAACAGTACCTGTGGGCTGTTAAGGGTGTTGTTAGTGTAGCTGTACCGCACCACTTTTTCCCGGTAATTCCCGCTTTGATCATAATTGTACACTACATACAGGTAAGGCTGCTGGGGAAAATTGGGGTGCAGGGTCATGCCTAACAGGCCGCCCTCCCCATCCGTTTTCACATCATTGATAGTTAGTAAGGCTTGTACAGCGCCGGTTTTAGGCTCAATGCGGCTAATGCGCCCGCCCCTTTCCGTCATCCAGATATAATTATCAGGTCCCCAAAGTATTTCCCAGGGAAAATTCAGCTGCTGGGCCACCATACGTACACTGTCGCTGGGCCAGTCATCATCCGGCTGGGGAGTAGTGGACTTTTTTTTACAGGTTACACTGAGCAGGCTAAGGGTTATTATGCTCAGGATCAATACTACAGGAGATTTCATTTGAATGCAGGTTTAGTTTTTCAATACCGTGAAGGCCGGTTTATGGCAACATTATTCGCTATACCAGGTAATAAAACGGCTGTATATATAACGTAACCCGGGCCGCTTTAGATATATGCATTCCCATAGGATCGGACATAGGACCTAATGATTATTCTCCCCTGGAATATTTAGGCACGTTTCATGATAGATGATTCATTTTCAGTAGTTTTGCGGCATTATGCCCTAAAATCCATTATTCCTTGCCCGGTCCCCATTTGCTCTATACCCTATTGTTCATGTGTATTAGCGGTAGTTATAACACCGCATTTCTATAGTGTTTTGATGGCAAGTATTATTAACCAAAACAAAAATTCCGGACATGAAGAGGATCTTTAAACTGACGCTGGCTGCTGTGGCTGTATTTTGTAGCTCCGTTGCCGTAGCGCAAACCCAACAAGGCAACATCATGGTAGGTGGTGACATCTCCAATTTTAACCTCAATTTCCTGGGTGGGGGAGGCGGCACTGCCTTCCAGATGGACCTCACGCCCAAAATAGCCTATTTCATTAAGGACGGATTGGCCTTGGGCGGTTATGGCCGTTTAAGCCTGGTTACAGCTAAAGATGCCGGCACGGCAACCACTTATGGCATTGGAGCCCTTGGCCGCTATTTTGTGGAAGACAAAAACGTGCGGAAGCTGGAGTTCTCCAAGAGGAGCCGCTTTTTTGTAGAAGCCAATGCCGGTTTCGGCGGTTCCAGTAATTCCAAAACATCTGCCAGCACTACTGGCCTGGACCTGGGAGTAGGCCCTGGTATCGCGTATTTTATTACACCTAACGTATCACTGGAAGCGCTGTTAAAGTATGAGTTAACAGTAGGTTTCGGGAGCGCTACCACCTCTAACCGCTTAAACCTGGGTATCGGTTTTCAGGTATACCTGCCTTCCGCCAGGGCCCGCCAGCTCATGAAGGAAGAGTCCGGTAAATAAGCACGGAACTATACAAATGTATTTCAGGTCCCTGTTTCACCATTAATGTGGTGAACAGGGATCTTTTCCTTTTAAAAGGGCACCACGAACAACCTGCCTGCCTATTCTTTTAAGTAAAATTGAATACCTGGGTATATCTAATTGATAATGAATGTACTGAATAGAATGGTACAGGGAGATTGCTGTATTTTGCACATCTGTAAGGTCTCAATTTTTACAGGTGGGATTGCCGAAAACCAGTAATAGAGTAGGCGGAACAAATAAAGGAACGTGCATATGAATGACTTACTGACTAACCTGTTAAAGGCCCTGTGGGACTTTTTAAACGGGCTGGTGGGAACGCTGTAATAAAGTCCCCCCTTAGCTATTTTACCTCCGGGCCGGGCTGCCCGGAGGTTTACTTTCCGGCCGGCGCTAATGCCTCACCCCGTAATTATGAAATATGAGCCATATAGAGTGCACCTGCTATTAAATTTTTCCGGGCAGCTGCGTTCCTTTCCGGAAGGTTGCCCCAAACCTATACCGATTGGGCTCCCCAGCTGTTATTACCCGCTCATTTCGTTGATTTTACGCGCTTTGAGGAAGCTTTACCTGGTTCTGGCCTTGCCCATATTGAGGCAGGGCCTTAATTTTATATGGTTTTTTTTCCGGAATAATTTGTCATTTGATAAAAAACAAATTACCTTTGCCCTCCCAAATTGTACGGGTAAAACAGAAGTAGTTCATTGCATATGTCTCAGAGAATAAGAATCAAGCTGAAGTCCTACGATCATAACCTGGTAGACAAATCTGCTGAGAAGATCGTAAAAACCGTGCGTAACACGGGCGCTGTGGTAACTGGTCCAATTCCGTTACCTACTGAAAAGAAAATCTTTACAGTACTGCGTTCTCCGCACGTTAACAAGAAAGCAAGGGAGCAATTCCAGCTGTGTACACACAAGCGCTTGCTGGATATCTATACCTCCTCTTCCAGGACGGTAGATGCCCTGAGCAAGTTGGATCTGCCCTCCGGTGTAGAAGTGGAAATTAAAGCGTAGGACATCGGCAAGGTGGCAAAAGGCCTCCCTGCTTAGATTGATACAACGGGTAAAAAAGGTGAAATGGTCATACAACCGTATGACGGTTTATGCACGCCTGTCCCGGCAATAAAACACTTAAAATACAGGTCACGCCTTCTGGGTGGCCGCCCAATAAATGTATATAAACCGCCCATCCTGGGGAAAGCTAGAACACCCCCAGGCGCTGGGTAAAAATGTATAAATAAATGAAAGGTATTATTGGTAAAAAGATCGGCATGACCAGCATCTTCGAAGCTAATGGCAAGCAAACTGCTTGTACCATTATCGAAGCCGGTCCGAACGTGGTTACTCAGGTGAAATCACCAGACACTGATGGGTACACCGCCATTCAGGTAGCATACAGCGACAAAAAAGAAAAGCACGCTACCAAAGCAGAAACAAATCACTTCGCGAAAGCAAGCACCTCTCCCAAACGTTTTGTAAAAGAATTCCGTAACCCTACTGTAGAAAAAGCCCTGGGTGATACCATCACCTGCGAGATTTTCGCAGAAGGTGAAAAGGTAGATATCGTAGGCACCTCCAAAGGTAAAGGCTTCCAGGGCGTAGTTAAACGCCACGGCTTTAGCGGTGTGGGTGAACAATCACACGGCCAGCACGACAGAAGCAGGGCTCCCGGTTCCATCGGTGGTTCTTCTTATCCTTCCCGCGTTTTTAAAGGTATGCGTATGGCAGGCCAAACCGGCAACGAAACAGTGAAAGTGAAAGGCCTGAAAATTCTGAAGATATTTCCTGATAAGAATTATATCCTGGTAAGTGGTTCCGTTCCCGGCCACAATGGTTCAATCGTTTTAATCCAGAAGTAATATGCAACTCGATATTTTAAATATAGAAGGTAAGAAAACCGGAAGAACTGTTGAACTTCCTGAAGAGATCTTTGGTGTGGAACCTAACAACCACGTAATTTACCTGGCTGTAAAACAATACCTGGCCGCTCAGCGTCAGGGTACACACAAGGTAAAAACCAGGGCTGAAGTAAAAGGTGCTTCCCGTAAACTGCACAAACAAAAAGGTACCGGCGGTTCCCGTAAAGGTAACATCCGTAACCCGTTATATAAAGGTGGTGGTACCATCTTCGGTCCCAAACCTCATGGTTATGACTTTAAGCTGAACAGGAAAGTGAAAGATCTGGCTAAGATCTCCGCCCTGTCTACAAAAGCTAAAGAAAACAGCATCATCATCCTTGAAGATGTGAACCTGGAAGCTCCCAAGACCAAACAATTCTTAGGTATCTTAAAAAGCCTGAACATTAATGTAGAAGGCCGCAAAACCCTGGTAGTAATGCCGGAGTATAACGATAATGTATACCTGTCTTTAAGGAACATTCCCAGCGTAGACGGCGTAGTACTGGCCGATATCAATACTTATGATATCGTAAACAGCAACTACCTGGTGTTCACAGAAAGCGCTGTAAAAATCTTCACCGAAGAACCGGCTGAAGCATAATTAACTGAATAACAAGCTAACGGCTCAGGCCCACAGCTTAAAGCAAATAAAGATGAAACTTTCAGACGTTTTAATCAAACCGGTGGTAACAGAAAAGGTGAATAAAGCCACTGAGAAATTCAACCGCTACTACTTCATTGTTGACAAAAAAGCCAACAAGCTGGAGATTAAAAAAGCAGTGGAAGATTTTTACGGCGTGGCCGTAGCAGAGGTAAATACTGCCGTGATGCCCGGTAAAAGCAAATTCCGCTTTACCAAGGCAGGTTTCATTGCAGGCAAAAAGCCCTCTTACAAAAAAGCCATCGTTACGCTGGCCGACGGAGAAACGATAGATCTGTATGCTAACATATAGTGCCCGGATCCTGGGCTAACACCCGGGACCCATGGTTGTATATACAGATCACATTATAAACAATAACTAGCAATAAGAACTAGCAATGGCACTGAAGAAGTACAAACCGATCACAGCCGGTACCCGTTGGAAAATAGGCAATGCATATGCTGAGCTGACCAGCGACACACCGGAAAAAAGTCTCCTCGAGCCTGCCAAGAAAACAGGCGGTAGGAATGTGCAGGGTAGAAGGTCTATGCGCTACATAGGTGGTGGCCACAAACAGCACTACCGCGTTATAGATTTCAAACGCAACAAACAGAACATACCCGCTACTGTTAAAACGATCGAATACGATCCTAATCGTAGCGCATTCATCGCATTACTGAGCTATGCAGATGGCGAAAAACGTTACATCCTGGCTCCCCAGGGCCTGCAGGTAGGCGCTACCGTTGTTAGCGGCCCTGAAGTAGCTCCGGAAGTAGGTAACGCCCTGCTGCTGAAAAATATGCCGCTGGGTACTGTAGTTCACAACATTGAGCTGCAGCCTGGTAAGGGTGGTGCTATTGCACGCAGTGCCGGCACCTACGCCCAGCTGAACGCCAAGGAAGAAAAATACGCTTCCCTGAAAATGCCTTCCGGTGAGCTGCGCAAAGTGTTGATCACTTGCATGGCAACCGTAGGTACCGTTTCTAACTCTGACCACGCGCTGCAGTCTATCGGTAAGGCCGGTGCCAACCGTTGGAGAGGCATTCGCCCCCGCAACCGTGGTGTGGCAATGAACCCCGTAGATCACCCGATGGGTGGTGGTGAAGGTAAAGCTTCCGGTGGTCACCCCAGGTCCAGAACTGGTAAATATGCAAAAGGCCTGAAAACCAGGAAGCCGCATAAGAGCTCCGATAAGCTGATCGTTACCAGGAAGAACGGTAAGAAATTATAAACAACATCCCACCGCATAAGTTCCGCTAAGGGATCACCGCAGCGGAACTTATAAAGTGGAAATTGGAATCTAAATAAACAGACACAGACATGGGTCGTTCCATTAAAAAAGGTCCTTACGTAGACCAAAAATTAGAGCAGAAAGTAGAGAAGATGAATGAAGGCGCCAAGCGTACCGTGATAAAAACATGGAGCCGCCGTTCAACCATCACTCCTGACTTTGTGGGCCATACGTTTGCGGTGCACAATGGTAACAAATTCATCCCTGTATATGTAACAGAGTTTATGGTAGGTCATAAACTGGGTGAGTTTGCGCCAACCCGCAACTTCAAAGGACACGCTAATAAGAAAATGTAAACATATTGATGTATGAAGTAAGAAGTATGAGGGTAGCATCCTGCATCATATTTCCTCAGTCCTACTTCGTACTTCAGGCTTCAAATATCAAATATCAAATAATTAACAATGGAAGCAGTAGCTAAGCTGAATAACAATCCCACCTCTACCCGCAAAATGCGTTTGCTGGCGGATCTGATCCGCGGTCTGGATGTGGAGAAGGCTTTGAATATTTTGAAATTCCATCCAAAGCATCCCAGCGTACCCTTGGAGAAACTGCTGGTATCTGCCATTGCTAACTGGAAAGTGAAGAACGAAGGTAGCCGTGTAGAAGATGCGAACCTGGTTGTAAAAACTATTTTCGTGGATGGCGGCCGTATCCTGAAAAGAATGCGCCCCGCTCCGCAGGGTAGAGGTTACCGTGTACGTAAGAGAAGTAACCACGTTACCCTCGTTGTGGATAGCCGTAACGAAACAGTAAAGAAATAAAACTATTCAACTAATTAGATAAATAAACCAGGAACATGGGTCAGAAAACAAATCCTATTGGTAACAGGTTAGGTATCATCAGAGGATGGGACTCTAATTGGTATGGTAGCAAAAAAGATTACGCTACCAAGCTGATCGAAGATAACAAGATCAGGACTTACCTGAATGCACGTATCAACAAAGGCGGCATTTCACGCGTAGTGATCGAAAGAACACTGGGTAAGCTGATCATCACCATCCACACTTCCAAACCTGGTATCATCATAGGTAAAGGTGGTGGCGAAGTAGACCGCATTAAAGAAGAGCTGAAGAAACTGACCGGTAAGGAGGATGTACAGATCAATATTCTGGAGATCCGCCGTCCGGAAGTAGATGCCAATATCGTTGCCGAAACAATTGCCAAACAAATTGAAAGCCGCATCAACTACAAGCGCGCGATCAAAATGGCTATTGCAACTGCTTTAAGAATGGGTGCAGAAGGTATTAAGGTGAAAGTGAGCGGCCGTTTGGGCGGTGCGGAAATCGCCCGTTCAGAAGAGATCAAACAAGGCCGTACGCCTTTGCATACTTACCGTATGGATATCGATTATGCTTCCCTGTTTGCCTTAACCGTTTACGGTAAAATAGGCATCAAGGTATGGATCTGTAAAGGTGAAGTACTGGGCAAGCGCGATCTGAATCCGAACGTACTCACCGGCAAAGAAGGTGAAGGACGTACCGGCGGTGGCCGTGGTGGTGAAAGAGGCGGTGAACATGGTGGCGAAAGAAGGGATCATGGCAACCGTGGTGGCGGCGGAAGAGATAACCGCGGCGGCGGTGGTGGAAGAGACAACCGTGGTGGCGGCGGCGGTCGCAGATAAGTGGCATAAACAATTTTCGATTAACAATTAATAACATATAACAATGTTACAGCCCAAGAGAACGAAACACAGGAAAATGCACAAAGGCCGCATTAAAGGCAATGCCAAGCGTGGTGCTGAGCTTTCCTTTGGTACGTTCGGACTTAAAGCATTAGAGCCGAAATGGATCACTGACCGGCAGATAGAAGCTGCCCGTGTGGCCCTGACAAGGCATATGAAACGTGAAGGTAACGTGTGGATCCGTATTTTCCCTGACAAATCCATTACTGCCAAACCGCTGGAAGTGAGGATGGGTAAAGGTAAAGGTGCTCCTGATCACTGGGCGGCTGTGGTAAAACCAGGCCGTATCCTGTTCGAAGCAGACGGCGTTTCCTTACAGGTAGCCAAAGAAGCAATGGAGCTGGCTGCACAGAAACTGCCCATTAAAGTGAAGTTTGTTGTGCGCCACGATTATGTTGCGTAAGTGAAGATTGAGAGCTATCAATTACAAGTAAATCAGTAAAATAAAAATTACAGCAATGGCAGCAAAAGAAAAGCTGGATCTGAAAAGCCTAAGCCAGCAGGATCTGAAAGAGAAGATCACTGAGGAGCAACTGCGCTTGAAGAAGATTACGTTTAGTCATGCCATCACGCCGATCGAAAATCCAATGAGCATCCGCTCTTTGAGAAGGGAGATCGCCCGGATGAAAACTGAACTGCATAAAAGAGAGCTGGGCTTTTAAATTCAAACGGGCAGCCGGCAGGCCACCCCGTAAAAGCATACAACATTACATGAACCCTTCCGCAGCAACGGAACGGTTTGAAGGGAAAAAATACTTTCAACAATGACCGAAATAAGAAATTTAAGAAAAACCAGGACCGGCGTGGTATCCAGCAACAAAATGGATAAAACCATCACTGTTAGCGTGGAGCGTAAAGTGAAGCACCCGATCTATGGTAAGTTCGTGAAAAAAACTACCAAGTTCATGGCGCACGACGAAAAGAACGAGTGCAGCATCGGCGATACCGTTAGAATAATGGAATCCCGCCCGCTGAGCAAGAACAAATGCTGGAGACTGGTAGAAGTAATCGAAAAGGTAAAATAATTTATTACTTGTTTCAAGCTCCACACCGGCGTTCCCGGGTGTAGCCGCTGACTAAACAAAACTTAGTACGATGATACAACAAGAATCAAGGCTGAATGTAGCTGATAACAGCGGCGCCAAAGAGGTGCTGTGTATAAGAGTGTTAGGCAACTCCGGCCAGGACTATGCGAAAGTGGGCGATAAGATCGTAGTGACTGTGAAAGACGCAATTCCTGCCGGTGGCGTGAAAAAAGGTATGGTTACCAAAGCGGTGATCGTAAGAACCAAGAACAAGCTGCGCCGGAAAGACGGTTCCTATATCCGTTTTGACGATAATGCCGTTGTATTGCTGAATAACTCCGACGAGCCCCGCGGTACCCGTATTTTCGGTCCGGTTGCCCGTGAGCTGCGCGATAAGGGATACATGAAGATCATCTCTCTGGCTCCCGAGGTGCTGTAAAGCGAAAGGCTGAAAGCAAAAAGCAGAAAGGTGAGGTAAGAAATTTAAGCTTTCTGCTTTACGCTTTGTGCTTTCAGCTTTAAATCATATCTTTGCAGCCCGTTTCACAAAAACGAGACAAAATTTATCAAGCGGAACAAAGGTTTCGCTTGGCGTTTATAAATAAACAAAAATGAAAACTAGATTCAAGCCTAAGTTCAACATTAAGAAGGGCGACATGGTGGTAGTGATCACTGGTGACGACAAGGACCGGACCAAGCCGCGCAAAGTGCTGGAAGTGCTGGTAGACAAAGCCCGCGTAATGGTAGAAGGTGTAAACATCATCACCAAGCACACTAAACCTACTGCACAGAACACCAAAGGTGGTATTGTTAAGCAGGAGGCCCCCATCGCCATTTCTAACGTAATGTTGTGGGATGCGAAGGCTGGTAAACCTACCAGGGTGAACAGGCAGAGAGAAAACGGTAAATTAGTTCGTATAGCTAAAAAATCAGGGGAGGTAATTAAATAATGGCAACTACTACATACATTCCCAGGCTGCAGCAGAAATACCGCGATGAGGTGAAAGCTGCTTTGATGAAGAAATTCGGTTACAAAACCGTTATGCAGGTACCCCGCCTGGTTAAGATTTGCCTGAACCAGGGTATCAACGGTGCCGTTAGCGATAAAAAACTGGTGGACATTGCCGTAGACGAAATGACCCGTGTTGCTGGTCAGAAAGCTATTGCCACCCTGTCTAAAAAAGATATCTCTAACTTTAAGCTCAGGAAAAACATGCCGATCGGCGCCCGCGTAACCCTGCGTGGAACCAATATGTACGATTTCCTGGACCGTCTGGTAGCAGTATCTTTACCCCGTGTACGTGACTTCAAAGGCGTAAATGAAAAAGCATTCGATGGCCGCGGTAACTATACCCTGGGTATCACTGAGCAGATCATTTTCCCTGAAATAGATATCGATAAGGTAACCAAGATTGCCGGTATGGATATCACCTTTGTTACGACTGCCAACACCAACGAAGAAGCTTACGAGCTGCTGAAAGAGTTAGGTATGCCGTTCAAGAACATGAAAAAAGACTAATCAGACATTATAAACCTTACATTATAAAATGGCAAAAGAATCCGTAAAAGCCAGGCAAAGGAAGAGAGAAGCAATGGTAGCCAAGTTTGCAGAAAAACGCGCAGCCCTGAAAGCTGAAGGCGATTATGCAGCGCTGGACCTGTTGCCGAAAAATGCTTCCCCCGTTCGTTTAAAGAACAGGTGTCAGCTCACCGGCCGTCCTAAAGGTTACATGCGTCACTTCGGCATTTGCCGTAACATGTTCCGCGACCTGGCCCTGGCTGGTAAAATACCCGGCGTAAGAAAAGCAAGCTGGTAAGCCAGCCGTTACGAATTAACAATTACGGACAATCAGACGTAGTTGCTCATTCGTAATCTGTATTTAAGTTTTTTGATTTTCCTTTCTATAACTGACTGGATATCGCATTGTAACACTTTTAACTTTTTACAAACAATGGTTACTGATCCAATAGCAGACTTCCTGACCAGAATCCGGAATGCTCAAATGGCCAACCACAGGATCGTGGAAATTCCGGCTTCCAAACTGAAAAAGCGTATCACTGAGATACTGTACGACAAAGGTTATATCCTGAAGTACAAATTTGAGGAAGACACCAAACAGGGCCTGATCAAAATAGCTCTGAAATATGATCCTCAGACCAAAATACCCGCCATTACCGATTTACAACGTATCAGCCGTCCCGGTTTGCGTCAGTATTCCAAACCTGGTGATTTCCGCCGTATAAAGAACGGTCTGGGCGTAGCTATCATCTCTACCTCCAAAGGGGTAATGACCGATAAAGAAGCCAAAGCACAGAACGTAGGCGGTGAAGTAGTTTGCTACGTTTATTAATATATACCAGCGGTGTATCTGACAATTAAGCCTTTTATAAGGGGCTGAACACGGACCACCGGTACTTATAACAAACATAAAACTTATAACATGTCACGTATAGGGAAAAGTCCCATCAAATTAGCCAGCGGTGTAACAGTAGCTGTTTCCCCTGCTAATGAAATTACAGTAAAAGGCCCCAAGGGTGAGCTGAAGCGCAGCATTGACCGGGATATTACTGTAGAAGTAAAAGATGGGGTGCTGAATGTAACCCGTCCTACAGATCAGATCCGTCACCGTGCCCTGCACGGTTTGTACCGCGCCCTGATCGCAAACATGGTAAAAGGTGTAACCGATGGGTTTAAACAACAGCTGGAGCTGGTAGGGGTAGGTTATAAAGCCGCCAACCAGGGTCAGTTATTAGACCTGTCATTAGGTTACTCTCACAATATTGTATTTGAAGTACCCAAGGAGCTGAAGGTAGCCACCTTAACAGAAAAAGGTGCCAACCCTAAGATTATGCTGGAAGGTATCGACAACCAGTTATTAGGCCAGGTAGCCGCTAAAATTCGCAGCCTGCGTAAACCAGAGCCTTACAAGGGTAAAGGTGTTCGCTACAGCAATGAAGTGGTTCGTAAGAAAGCAGGTAAGTCTGCAGGTAAATAACTGGTTGGCAGTCTTCAGTAGGCAGTTAGCAGTTTGTGCAATTGTCACTTTACTTAACTGCAAACTGCTTACTGCCAACTGCAAACTCTAAAAGCCCGGCAGCATCGGGCGTTAAAACTGAAAACAATGATTACTAAAGAAGTTAAGAGACAGAAGATCCGTTACCGCATCCGTAAAAAGATCAGCGGTACCGCGCAAAAGCCCAGGTTGTCTGTATTTCGCAGCAACAGCGATATTTACGTACAATTGATCGATGATACCACTGGTACCACCCTGGCTGCTGCCTCTTCCCGCGATAAGGACATCAAGGCGCAAACAGGCACCAAAAGCGAAAAGTCTAAGCTGGTAGGCGCTGCCCTGGCTGCAAAGGCTAAAGCCGTAGGGGTAACAACCTGCACCTTTGACCGTGGTGGTTATTTATACCATGGCCGCGTAAAGAGTGTAGCAGATGGAGCAAGAGAAGGTGGTCTGCAGTTCTAAACTTAATCGTAAATCTGAAATCGTAATTCGCAATCGCAATTAATAAAATGGCAAAGAATTCATTCAATAGAGTAAAGGCCGGTGACCTGGAGTTGAAGGAAAAGGTGGTGGCCATCAACCGCGTTACTAAAACTACTAAAGGCGGACGTACTTTTAGCTTCTCCGCACTGGTGGTAGTAGGCAACGAGAACGGCGTGGTGGGTCATGGACTGGGTAAAGCCAAGGAAGTGCAGGAAGCTATTACTAAAGGTATTGATGATGCTAAGAAAAATCTGATCAAGATACCCGTAATGAAAGGCACCATTCCGCACGACCAGCTGGCTAAAGAAGGCGCTGCTAAAGTGCTGATCAAACCCGCTGCCCATGGTACCGGTGTAATTGCCGGAGGTTCTATGCGTGCCGTGCTGGAAAGCGCTGGTATCACAGACGTACTGGCAAAATCACTGGGTTCTGCCAATCCGCACAACGTGGTAAAAGCTACCTTTAAAGCATTAGGCCTGCTGCGCGAGCCTATTCAGGTAGCTAAAACCAGAAGCGTGTCCCTGAAGAAGGTATTTAACGGATAATCCCTGCTTATCCAAGACAAGTAATTTCAACTTATTATGGCAAAGATCAAGATCACTCAGGTTAAAAGTGGTATAGACCGTCCTGAAAGGCAGAAACTGACCTTAAAGGCGTTAGGCCTTAAGAAAATGCACGCGAGCGTTGAAGTAGAGGCTACCCCTCAGATCAATGGCATGGTGCGTAAGGTACACCACCTGGTAACGGTAGAAGAAGTGAAAGGCTAAGCACTGTGTTCAGTCTTCACTAAATAGTACTAATTTTGCGTTGGTATTAGGAAAATAACATCTATATTTAAGCGAGCGGTTAATTTCCGCGTAAGTAAAAAAAATTATTATGAATCTGCATACACTGCAACCTGCCAAAGGTTCTGTACATAAAGAGAAACGCCTGGGTCGTGGGGAAGCTTCCGGTAAAGGTGGTACTTCTACAAAAGGTAATAAAGGTCATCAGTCCCGTAACGGTTATTCCAGCAAAAAAGGTCACGAAGGTGGTCAGATGCCTATTCAGCGTCGTTTGCCTAAACGTGGTTTCAAAAGTATCGATCCTTTAGAGTATAAGATATTCAACGTAGGCCAGTTGGATCACCTGGTTGAAAAATACGGTCTGCAGGATTTCACAGTTGATAACCTGTATGCTAACGGCCTGGTGAACAAAACCGCCAAAGTGAAGCTGTTAGGTCAGGGAGAACTGAAAGCCAAAGTAACCGTAAAGGTGAACGCAATCAGTGAAAAGGCCAAACAGCTGATCGAAAAAGCTGGTGGGTCTGTAGAACTGGTATAAGACTTTACGACTGAGGAGACGCCTACGGAGTAGTGCGTCTTTTCGAATTTAATAGCGCTATTAAACCTTTATCTTCCTGTGAAGAAATTTATTGAAACAATAAAGAACATTTGGAGTATAGAAGATTTGCGTAACCGCATTCTTACCACGTTGCTCCTAACCCTGGTTTACCGTGTTGGTTCCTACATTGTGCTGCCCGGTATTGACGCGAACGCCCTGCATCAGTTTTCAGAGAAATCTAATCAGGGTATCTTGGGGCTCTTCAACATGTTTGCAGGAGGTTCTTTCTCCCGCGCATCCATTTTTGCGCTGGGGATCATGCCCTATATCTCTGCATCTATCGCCATTCAGCTGCTTACCATCGCAGTACCCTACTTCCAGAAACTGCAGAAAGAAGGGGAAAGCGGCCGTAAGAAGATCAACCAGTACACCCGTTTGTTAACCGTGGTAGTAACCGGTTTCCAGGCAAGCGCGTACGTGGCTTATCTGAAAAACCAGTCTGGTGGCGCCATCATTCCTCAATACAGTGCATTCCTTTTCTGGCTCTCCACAACGGTAGTATTAACTGCCGGTACTTTATTTGTAATGTGGCTGGGCGAAAAGATCACCGATAAAGGTATTGGTAACGGTACATCCCTCATCATCATGGTGGGCATCCTTGCCCGCTTACCGCAGGCATTGATCCAGGAGTTCACTTCCAAAACAACAGAAGGCGGCGGTGGTTTGCTGATGTTCCTGATCGAGCTGGCAGTGTTCATCCTCATCACCATCGGTTTGATATTGCTGGTACAGGGTACGCGTAAAGTACCGGTTAACTATGCCAAGCGTATTGTAGGTAATAAACAATATGGCGGCGTGCGCCAGTTCATTCCCCTGAAGGTGAATGCAGCCGGTGTAATGCCCATCATCTTTGCACAGGCCATTATGTTTATACCGGCAACGGCTATAGGTTTTGCCACCTCCAGCGAAAGCGCTTCCGGTTTTATCCGTATCTTCAGCGACCATACCAATGGGTATTATAACCTGATATACGCAGTACTGGTAATCGTATTCACTTACTTCTATACCGCTTTGATCTTCAACCCCAACCAAATGGCGGAAGAAATGAAGCGTAATAATGGTTTCATACCCGGTGTAAAACCCGGTAAGGCTACCGCCGATTATATTGGCGCTGTAATGGACCGTATTACCCTGCCTGGTGCCTTTTTCCTGGCTCTGGTAGGTATACTGCCCGGTGTAGCCGCTGCACTGCATATCAACAGTAATTTTGCCTCCTTCTTTGGCGGTACTTCCCTGCTCATCATGGTAGGGGTAATACTGGATACGCTGCAGCAGATAGAAAGCCAGCTGCTGATGCGCCATTACGATGGCCTGATGAGCGGTGGCCGTATCAAGGGCAGAACAGCGCCCGCTAACGTGTAGGTAATTATTTGATTATAAAGGCACAAGGTCAGAGGGTTATACCGCAGGAGCGAAACCTTTTGACCTTGTGACATTGTGACCACCGGGAGAATATCATGATCCACTATAAAAGCAAAGAGGAAATAGAGCTGATGCGCAAAAGCGCATTACTGGTAAGCGCTACCCTGGAAACAGTGGCCGGCGCATTAAAGCCCGGTATGAGCACCCTGGAGGTGGATACGCTGATAGATCAGTTCATCCGCGATAACGGCGCCATTCCGTCCTTTAAGGACTACCGCGGCTATCCCAAAAGCAGCTGCATTTCCGTGAATGAAGAGGTAGTGCATGGCATTCCCAATGCCTATGTGCTGCAGGATGGGGATATTGTATCTGTAGATGTGGGTGTGTTCTTAAACGGCTTTCATGGCGATAGCGCCTATACCTTTGCCATTGGTGACGTAAAGGAAGAAGTATTGAAGCTGATGGCTGCCACCAAAGCGGCCCTGTATAAAGGCATTGAAAAGGCATTGGTAGGCAACCGTATCGGGGATATTGCCTTTGCTATCCAGGAGTATGCAGAGAAGGAGCGGGGATATGGCGTGGTAAGGGAGCTGGTAGGCCATGGCCTGGGCAAACACCTGCATGAAGATCCGCAGGTGCCTAACTACGGCAAGCGTGGCAGCGGCCCTATGATGAAAGAAGGTTTGGTGATAGCTATTGAGCCCATGATTAACATGGGTACCCGCGAAGTAGCCTATATGGACGATGGCTGGACGGTAGCTACCCGCGATGAGCAGCCCTCTGCACACTTTGAGCATACCGTAGCGGTGAAGAAAGGCCAGGCCGATCTTTTATCCAGCTTTGCCGGTATTGAAAAGGCAGAGAAAGCCAATAGTGCATTGAATACTAATTACTAATAAATACACAATAATTAAGCGCTGTTAATGCGGCCGCGCTGGGGAACGTGATAAAATGAGGGCTTATGCGCGGAAAATATTGATTATTCAGCATTAATAACAATTAATTTCGTGATTTTTTTAGATTTCAAAAGATAAATGCTATCTTTGCAGTCCTAAAAATTTTTATGGCAAAACAGGCACTCATTAAACAGGATGGAATTATACTGGAAGCCTTGTCAAACGCTATGTTCCGTGTAAAATTGGAGAATGGGCATGAGATTTTGGCTACCATTTCTGGAAAAATGAGAATGCACTATATAAGAATTTTGCCCGGCGATAAGGTAGGAGTGGAAATGAGCCCATATGATTTATCAAGAGGAAGGATCATCTTCCGTTACAAATAAAGAATAGGGTAGCAGGGCAAAAAAAAAGCAGGATCATTTTCAGATAAGATATCAATAACTAGACTTATAACTTTTAACTTATGAAGGTAAGAGCTTCCATAAAGAAGAGAAGTGCAGATTGCAAGATAGTGCGTAGAAAGGGGAAATTGTTGGTGATCAACAAAAAGAATCCTCGCTTCAAGCAACGTCAGGGATAATCGTATTCTAAACACAACAACGTTAAATTTAAAATAGCAATATGGCACGTATAGCCGGTATAGATCTTCCTAAAAATAAAAGAGGAGAAATAGGCCTCACCTATATCTTTGGTATAGGCCGTTCTACCGCCCAATACATCCTGACCCAGTCAGGGATCGACTTTAGCAAGAAAGTAAAGGATTGGAATGATGATGAGCAGGCTGCCATCCGTAACATTATCAATGCTGAGATCAAAGTAGAAGGCCAGCTGCGCTCTGAAGTGCAGATGAACATCAAGCGCTTGCTCGATATCGCCTGCTACCGTGGCTTACGTCACAGGAAAGGCTTACCGGTTAGAGGTCAGCGTACCCGTACCAACAGCCGCACCCGCAAAGGTAAGCGTAAAACAGTGGCCGGTAAGAAAAAGGCACCGAAGAAATAATCTTGACATCACAAATAACAAGTTCCGTTTTCCAATGGTGAGATACCTGGTAAGTGGAACCTGGCAATTGGAATCTGGAATTATAAATTATTATGGCAAAAGCAACCAATACAAAAACTGCTGCTAATAAAAAGAGGGTAGTTAAAGTAGACAACTACGGAGATGTACATATCTCTGCCAGTTTTAACAATATCATCGTAAGCATTACCAACAAGCACGGTCAGGTAATATCCTGGTCTTCTGCAGGTAAAATGGGCTTCAAGGGTTCTAAAAAGAACACTCCGTATGCCGCCCAGTTAGCTGCTTCCGATGCTGCTAAAACTGCCTTTGATGCCGGTCTGAAAAGAGCTGATGTGTTTGTAAAAGGCCCCGGTGCCGGTCGTGAAAGCGCAATCCGTGCTATATCTAACTCCGGTATTGAGGTAAATATGATCAAGGACGTTACACCTTTACCGCACAACGGTTGCCGTCCTCCCAAGAAAAGAAGAGTATAGGTATTACAATATCCAAATTCCGGGTTCCAGGTTCCGATATACGGGATCTGGAATCTGGATTTTGGAGTTTATATTGTGATCAGCATAAATTAAATTGGGTGTATGATCAGGTTTAAGATTTTTTAAAGATCATACATCGTAACTAAAAAATCTAACAAAGAAAAAACATGGCAAGGTACACAGGACCAAAGACCAAGATCTCCAGGATTTTTGGCGAACCCATTTTAGGTAATGGTAAGTATTTAGGTAAGAACAGCAACCCTCCCGGTCAGCACGGTGCAACCCGTAAGCGTAAACAGCTGGGCGAGTATGCACTGCAGCTGCGCGAAAAACAAAAAGCAAAATACACTTACGGTGTGCTGGAACGCCAGTTTGCTAACCTGTTTGATGAAGCAAACCGTCGTAAAGGCGTAACCGGTGAAGTATTGATCAAATTGCTGGAAGCCCGGTTGGATAATACCGTATTCCGCTTAGGCATCGCCCCTTCCCGCCCTGCTGCACGTCAGCTGGTATCCCACAAACATATCACTGTTAACGGCCAGGTAGTGAATATCCCTTCCTTCCAGCTGAAACCCGGTGATATCATTGGCTTAAAACCCAAAACAGCCGGTAATACCGCTTTAACCAGCGTTATCCGTGGTAAGAACCCCAAATTCAGCTGGCTGGACTGGAACGAAAAAGAAAACAGAGGTACTTTCATAGCCTATCCCGAAAGAGAGAGCGTTCCTGAGAACATCAAGGAACAGCTGATAGTGGAATTGTACTCTAAATAATAAACTACTAAACTTCATATAGCAATGGCAATTCTAAATTTCCAAAAGCCTGATAAGATCGTTTTGCAGAAGTCAACAGACTTTGAAGCACAATTCGAGTTTCGGCCGTTAGAACCTGGTTACGGCGTGACCATCGGTAATGCGCTGCGTCGCGTACTGCTGTCATCCCTGGAGGGCTATGCCATTGTAGGAATAAAGATAGAAGGTGCAGACCACGAGTTTGCCACCCTGAAAGGTGTTACCGAAGACGTTACCGAGATCATTCTGAACCTGAAGCAGGTACGTTTTAAGAAGATTGTGGAAAATGAAGTGAACAACGAAAAGATCCAGATCTCCATCAAAGGTAAGACCGAGTTCCGGGCTGATATGATCGAAAAAGCCACCAGTGCTTTCCAGATCATGAACCCAGAGTTACTGATCTGTACCCTGGACCCTTCTTCCAAGCTGGATATTGAGCTGACCATCGGTAAAGGCCGTGGTTATGTGCCGGCAGAAGAAAATAAACCCAAGGATGCAGTTTTTGGCTACATCGCCATTGACTCAATCTTTACCCCTATAAAAAATGTAAAGTACAGCATCGAAAATACCCGTGTGGAGCAAAAGACCGACTATGAGAAGTTGATCATGGAACTGGCTACCGATGGTACCATTCACCCGGAAGAAGCTGTAAAACAGGCATCCCGCATCCTGATCCAGCACCTGATGATCATTACTGATGAAAACATCAGCTTTGATACCAAGGATACTGAGAAAGAAGATGTGGTTGACGAACAAACCCTGCAGCTGCGTAAGATCCTGAAAACACCGCTGGAAGACCTGGACCTGAGCGTTCGCGCTTTCAACTGCTTAAAAGCTGCCAAGATCAACTCTCTGAGTGAGCTGGTACAGTACGAGCAGGAAGAGCTGATGAAGTTCCGGAACTTTGGTCAGAAATCGCTGAGTGAGATTGAGCAGGTGCTGAACGAAAGAGGCCTCCACTTTGGTATGGACCTGTCCAAACTGAAACTGGAAGAAGAATAATTCAAACATTAAAAAGCAAAAGGAAGAAGCGTCCGTTTTTTCTTTTTGCTTTTTCCTTTTTATTTAAATAAGTACCCTGTAATTCCTGACACGGTATAGGGGAATAAAAAACAAAACGTCATGCGTCACGGAGTAAAATTAAATCGCCTGAGCAGAACTTCTGCTCACCGTAAGGCACTGTTATCCAACCTGGCTTGTGAGCTGATCAGCCACAAACGTATCACAACTACTTTAGCAAAAGCAAAAGCCCTGCGTATTTATGTAGAGCCCCTGCTGACCCGCGCTAAAGCAGACAGCACTCATAACCGCAGGATCATTTTCAGCTACCTGCAGGATAAAGAAGCTATCAAGGAAATGTTCGGCGTGATCAGCGAGAAAATTGCTAACCGTCCCGGTGGTTATACCCGCATCATTAAGCTGGGTAAACGTGTGGGCGATAACGCAGAAACAGCCCTGATTGAGCTGGTTGACTTTAACGAGATCTACGGCAAAACTACCGAGAAAGCACCGGCTAAGAGAACCCGTCGTGCTGGTGGTGGTAAAAAGAAAGCAGAAGGCGGTGCTGAAGAAGCAACACCTGCTGCTGAAAAAAAATCTGACGACAAAGCAGCCGAGTAACTCACGGTTGTTCAACAGTATAGAAGGGACAAGGCATTTGCCTTGTCCTTTTTTTATGCACATAAGGGCTGAGCGGCTGCAGACAAATGCTTTTTTTTCGTAATATAGCGGTCAGAAACTTTTTAATAATTCCCTTATTCCTATGTATTACCTGCGATGCCAACATTGTGGGCACAACAACGCTCTCAGATCTGAATTTCTCACCTTCTGTGAACACTGCGCCAAGAAGCTGCCCAATACATTTGCCGAATGGAAACAAAAGAACCCGGAAGGGGAGTTTGAAGCCTACCAGCAGGAAACAGCGATCTATATAGATGAAACCCCACCCAAACCGGGATGGGTACAACAATACCTGTGGCCGGCCGGCCGCAGGGGTGTAATGCTGGTTTTAGGGCTGGTATTTGCCCTGGTGGCAGTAGCAGGCACCTATTTTGGCAAAGAGGCAGTGCTTACCTGGTTCTTCCCCAAAGTGGCCAAATCCTGGATGTATACCTCCTGGGAAACAGTGACCATTGGCCGGCAGGCCCTGGAAATAAGCTCACCGGTGCATTTACGGGTAAGTGATAAAGCCCTGCCCGATGACCTGAACGGTATGGTGGAATATGCTAAAAGCTACGCTAACCAGCCGGGAACCGGCATGCAGATAACGGTAGATATGTTCAGCTTTAAGGAAACCGTATCCAACAACCTGGAAGAGGCTAATAACCTGGCCATTAAAGGCCTGCAGGGGGAACCTGGCGTGTCTGAGCTGCACTATGAATCCAATCCCATGCCCCAGACCGAAATTCAGGGCATTATGCAGGAGGGAAGCTACCTGTATAAGAATGCAGTAAAACTTTCTTTCTATAACCTGATCATGGTAAAAGGGCAGCACCGCTGGCTGGTAAGCATCCGCTACCGGACAGATGATAATAACGGGCAGGAGGTAGCTAAACGGGTATTTAACTCCGTAAAAGTGAAACCGTTAATAGTGAAGATTTAACAGTTTATAATTAATAGATAAGTAATGCGCGTGTGGGGAATAACAGCCCCGTACGCGCATTTTGCTTCATTATTAATTACGAAATGCATAATTTTGCACGATTTTTTAAAAAGATCGTATAAGAACAATGCCTCATACTAAACACAGCCAACCTGCCATCTTATTATTAGAAGACGGCACGGTTTATCATGGGAAAGCTTTTGGTAAAATTGGAACTGCTTCCGGTGAGCTTTGCTTTAATACCGGTATGACGGGTTACCAGGAAGTATTTACTGATCCTTCCTACAAAGGTCAGGTACTGATCATGAATAACTGCTACGTAGGTAACTATGGCACCAAGCAGGAAGATGTGGAAAGCAGCAGTGTAAAGATCAGTGGGTTGATTTGTAAGAACATTGCCCAGAACTACTCCCGTAAAATGGCCGACAGCTCCCTGGAGAAATTCCTGGAAAGCAATAACCTGGTTACCATTTACGATGTGGATACGCGGGCACTGGTATCGCATATCCGCAGCAAAGGCGCCATGAACTGCATCATTTCTTCCGAGATCCTGGATGTGGAGCAGCTGAAAGACCAGCTGAAGCAGGTACCTTCTATGGAAGGCCTGGCGCTGTGTGCAGAGGTATCTACCAAAGAACCTTATAACATTGGCGATCCCAATTCCAGCATCCGCATAGCGGTAATGGATAACGGGGTTAAGCGTAATATGCTCAAATGCCTGTCTGAAAAAGGCGCTTACCTGCAGGTATTCCCCACTACTACCAGTTTTGAGGAATGTGAGCAGTTTAAGCCGCATGCATATTTTATATCCAACGGTCCTGGGGATCCGGCTCCGTTAACCTATGCGGTGGATACCGTAAAGAAAGTGTTGAATGCCAACCGCCCGCTGTTTGGTATTTGCCTGGGCCACCAGCTGCTGGCTTTGGCAAACGATATTCCTACCTATAAAATGCACCATGGCCACCGCGGTTTAAACCACCCGGTAAAGAACCTGGCTACCGGCCGTTGCGAGATCACCACCCAGAACCACGGTTTTGCAGTAGATCCTAAAGCGATAGCAGCCAGTGAAAATGTGGAGATCACCCATGTGAACCTGAATGATGGCTCCATAGAAGGCATCCGCATTAAGAACAAGCCGGCATTCTCCGTGCAGTACCATCCGGAATCAACGCCCGGTCCGTACGATTCCCGCTATTTGTTTGATGATTTCTTTAAGATGATCGAGCAATACCAGTAATCAGCATATAACATATTGGCATAGAACCAGAACGGTCCCGAGGATTCGGGACCGTTGTTTTAATTCCACGTTATGAAAACAAGCAGATGGGAAATGTTACTGCATGCGCAGGTAACAAGGCGTCATCGCCGTTTCATGATGGAACAAAAATGGGAAAAATTTTGACTGGCCGTTAGCCACAAGTGATGAATTGACCTTTATACGCGATAAGTGGGGGAAAATCAGGGATTAGGGAAAAAAAATACGGCTCTGTGAACAGAGCCGTTTGCCTTTATAAATTCCACGTTATGAAAAACTGATACAAAAATATGTTATTTTGCTAAAACGTTTTAGTTGATTTCCGACTTTTTACAAAAACTTGATAATTCTATTTTTCAAGCTTCAATGGGTCAAAGTTCGGACCAAAAAAACATTTGAAAAAATTCTGTTAGTTAAATTTTTCTTAAACAAACCTTATTCGCTTTCCTCATATTTCGATTTGTTTAATTCTTTATTTTTTTCTCTTCCTTCACCGTTTCTATAACAAATATACAAGCTTAAATTGATTTAAAAAAGAGTTTTCTGAATTTTTTTAGATTTTTTATGAAAATATAAAATATAGAATTATTCGTAATATGAAATTATTCTTTTCAAAAAAATCCTCAAACCTTTAAAAATCCGTGTAACTTATTGATGGTCAATATGACTGGATAAAGGTGAGCTCTTTTGATCTGTGAGCCCTAAAATTGTCCTGAGTGAAAAGTAAATGTATGTAATTATTTATAATATGATCTATTTCCTTTTCAATCGATTTCTTACGGGTGCAAAGATCGGGTATTTTCCATTGTGGTTTATGTTAAAATATTATGAACGCTGCTGACCTGGGTTATCCGTGTGTGGTTACAGTATGAGCGGTAGCTGTTGCAACACGGCCGGGATAAACTTCCAGCGCTTTCTCCAGGCATACTATGGCTTTGGCAATGTCTTCCCTGTTTAGCACATAAGCAAGGCGTACTTCCTGCTTACCCAGGCCGGGCGTAGCATAAAAGCCGGTACCGGGCGCCATCATTACGGTTTGCTGCTCATAGGCAAAAGATTCCAGCAGCCATTGGCAAAAACGATCCGCATCATCGATCGGTAATTTTGCCATTGCATAAAAGGCGCCGCCAGGATTCGGGCAAAACACACCGGGTATATTGTTCAGGCCTGCCACCAGCACATCGCGGCGGGCCAGGTATTCTGCTTTAATGCCGTCAAAATAATCGGCCGGCAGGTCTACCGCTGCCTCACCGGCTATTTGTGCAAAGGATGGAGGACTTAAACGGGCCTGCGCAAATTTCATCACTGCATCCAGCACCTGCTGATTTTTACTAACCAGCGCGCCTATACGTCCGCCGCAGGCGCTATATCTTTTGGAGATAGTATCCATCAGTATCACATGGTTATCCATCCCTTCCAGGTTCATGGCGGAAAAGTGTTGGCCGGTATAACAGAACTCGCGGTAAGCCTCGTCAGAGAACAGGTACAGGTTATGCTGCAGGCACAGCTGCTTCAGCACTTCCATTTCTTCCTTACTATATAAATAACCGGTAGGGTTATTGGGATTGCAGATTAATATGGCTTTGGTACGGGGCGTAATAGCTTTTTCAAATGCTTCCATTGCCGGCAGCGCAAAACCGCTTTCAATGCTGGAGCCAATGGTGCGGATGGTAACGCCTGCCTCCACCGCAAATCCGTTATAGTTAGCATAAAATGGCTCCGGCACAATCACCTCATCGCCCGCATCCAGGCAGGCCATAAAGGAAAACAGGATGGCTTCTGAACCGCCGGTGGTAACAATGATCTGCTGGTGGTTTACCTGAATATTAAACCTTTCATAATAAGTAACCAGCTTACGGCGGTAGCTTTCATTACCCGCGCTGTGGCTGTATTCCAGTACTTTGAACTCGGAGTGGCGTACCGCATCCAGTACCGGTTTAGGGGTTTCAATATCCGGCTGACCTATGTTCAGGTGGTATACTTTTACGCCTTTCTTTTTAGCTGCTTCAGCGTAAGGCACTAATTTTCTGATGGGTGAGGGCGGCATGTGCACGCCTCTCTGGCTTATATCAGGCATCGTTTGATTGGTTTGGCGATTGCAAAGTTAAAGGAAATGTAGGGATATGCTGACGGGGGAGTACATAATGTGCAGCCCGGTAAGCGCGTGAATATGGGAATATATGCCGTACCAAGGCACAAATTTATGCAGGCAAAGCACCGGGCTGTGATGAACGGAAAACAGTTCAATAAAAAAACCTTACAGCTTTCAAAACTGTAAGGTTCTTTTTATCAATGGAAGGATCTGCACGGTGTGCACATCCAATCATTTGAAAATTAGTTTTCTACGGTGCCGGTCAGGTGTAATTCCTTATCCTGATCCACGCCTTTGAACTTAACCCAGATAGTTTTGCTTTGCTGGCCTACACCATTGGCGCTGTAAGTAGCGGTTACTTTACCTTTTTTACCAGGTAAAATGGGCTCTTTAGTCCAGTTGGGAGTAGTACATCCGCAGGATGCGCGGGCTGCCTCTACCAGGATGGGTTCTTTGGTGATATTAGTAAATTCAAAATCAACAGTTACGGGTTTGTTGAGTTGGGTTTTACCAAAATCAATTGATTCCTTCACGAATTTCACTTTTGCGTCTGCGGTGTTGCCGGCGGCGGAACCATTTTGTGTCTGGGCCCAAAGTGCTGTAGTTAACAGCATGCTCGCAAATAGGGATAAGATAAACTTTTTCATCATGTATAGTTTGGTTTTAAACGGTTTTGGTTAAAAAGATAAATCCTACCCGGATTTATGCAAATTTACAGCCAAATTTTATTTCACGTAAAGCAAATTATTAAAATCTTCTTAAAAAAAACATTTTAATTTAAGAACGGCATTTTCAGCATGTTAGCAACTATTTTTCATCTGTATAAATTAACCTTACTTTTGCACTTTAACCAACCCGCATGATAGAAAATAATGAACTGACTATGAATATGGACAGCCGGTTATCTTTTGAGGAATTCCGCAAGGAGGTATTGAATGACTACCGGTTGGCTTGCGAAAGCAGGGAAGTTAGTTTGCTGGCACGCAAGGAGGTACTGACCGGTAAGGCCAAATTTGGCATTTTCGGAGACGGTAAGGAGGTTGCGCAGATTGCCATGGCTAAATATTTCCTGCCGGGTGATTATCGCTCCGGTTACTATCGCGATCAGACTTTTGCCTTTGCCAGCGGTATTGCTACTATAGAGCAATTTTTCTCTCAGCTGTATGCCGACCCGGACCCGCTTAACGAACCTTTCTCCGCCGGCCGGCAAATGAATGCACACTTTGCCACGCCCAATATTACGCCGGATGGCCAGTGGCGTGACCTTACCAAAATAAAAAATACGGCCGCCGACATGGCGCCTACTGCCGCACAAATGCCGCGTGCACTGGGTTTGGCCTTTGCATCTAAATTGTTCCGTGAAGTAGAGGTGCTGAAAGAATTCAGCCACCTGTCGCAGAACGGTAACGAGATCTGTTTTGCTACTATCGGCGACGCCTCTACGTCAGAAGGGCATTTCTGGGAAACCATGAATGCAGCCGGTGTTTTGCAGGTGCCGCTGGCGGTTTTCATATGGGATGATGGATACGGGATTTCCGTACCTCGTAAATACCAAACTACCAAAGGCTCTATCAGCACGGTGATGGAAGGCTTCCGGAAAACAGAAGGTACCAATGGCTTTGATATTTATAATGTAAAAGGCTGGGATTATGCCGGCATGTGTGAGGTGTTTGAGAACGGCCTGCGTAAGGTGCGGGAAACGCATGTACCTGCGTTGTTCCATGTAGAGGAGATCACGCAGCCGCAGGGCCACTCCACCAGCGGATCGCATGAACGTTATAAAAGCAAGGACCGCCTGGCCTGGGAAAAGGATTTCGACTGCAATCATAAAATGCGGCAGTGGATCCTGGAAAATGCATTGTCTGACGAAGGCACCCTGCAGGAAATAGAAGCCCGCGCTAAAGTACTGGCCCAGGAAAGCCGTAAAAGTGCCTGGGAAAAATATATTACGCCTATTAAGCAGCAGGTGCAAACCATGGTAGGTTATGGCAATGCGATAGTATCAGAAGGGGTGGCAGATACGGCAATGGTGCAGCAAGCCATTCATGAGCTGCAGGTGAACCGTGAGCCGCTGCGCCGCGATATCCTGAAAACAGCCGCCACTATTCTGTTCCACAACAAGAAAAAACAAAGCCCGGCCTTACAGGCTTTACAGCAATATTATAACCAGCAGCTACAGCAGGAAAAGCAAACCTATAACAGCCTGCTGTATGGTGAGGGTGCTAACTCAGCCCTGAATGTACCGGTAATACCGGCTACCTATGCAGCAGATGCACATGTGGTGAATGGTTATGAAGTGCTGAATAAATATTTTGACCAGCTGTTTGCTGAAAACCCCAAGGTATTTGCTTTTGGGGAAGATGTCGGTAAGATCGGCGATGTGAACCAGGGATTTGCCGGCTTACAGCAAAAACATGGAAAAGACCGCATTTTTGATACCGGTATACGGGAGCTTACCATTATGGGACAGGCTGTGGGCATGGCCTTGCGTGGCCTGAAGCCTATAGCAGAGATCCAGTATGTGGATTATATGTTATACGGCCTGCAGCCCTTAAGTGATGATGTGGCCAGCCTGCATTACCGCACCGGCGGTACACAGGCCTGCCCAATGATTGTACGTACCCGCGGCCACCGGCTGGAGGGGATCTGGCACTCCGGATCGCCCATGGCTATGATGATCCACAGCCTGCGTGGCATGCACCTTTGCGTACCCCGGAACATGGTACAGGCAGCCGGTATGTATAATACCTTATTACGCGCCAATGAACCGGCTGTAGTAGTTGAATCCCTGAACGGCTACCGCCTGAAAGAGCAGCTGCCCGATAACCTCACCACTTTTACCGTGCCCCTGGGCATACCGGAAGTAGTAATGGCCGGTACGGATATTACATTAGTATCCTACGGCTCTACCCTGCGTATTGTGGAAGAAGCCGCGCATACGCTGGAACAAATGGGCGTTTCCTGCGAGGTGATCGATGTACAGACCTTATTACCTTTTGATATTCACCACAGTATTGTTGAATCTTTAAAAAAGACCAACCGTATTGTGTTTATTGATGAAGATGTACCGGGTGGTGGTACGGCCTACATGTTCCAGCAGGTAATGGAGCTGCAGGGCGGTTACCGCTGGCTGGATGTGGCGCCCCGCACCCTGAGCGCACAGGCGCACCGGCCTGCCTATGGCTCTGACGGGGACTATTTCTCCAAGCCCAATACGGAAGATGTGGTGAAGGTGGTAATGTCTATGATGGAAGAATAGCGCATAAAGCGTTTTGTATAAAAACAGTACGTCCCGTAGCGGCCAGGCCGCACGGGACGTTTTTCTGTAACAGTTGTAGGTTTAGGCAGATGACAAGCAGTATGTTCACAAATATTAAAAAATATATCCATACTATTATGCCATGCCTGTGTTATTTAACTATAATTTCAACATGAAGCAGGCAGAAAATATGCCAGTTTACTTTGTTATTTTACGGCATTGGCCATTTGAAAAATAGCAAGGATGAAAAATATAGTTGTTTTAGACGGATATGCCCTGAACCCCGGCGACCTTGACTGGGGCCCCTTACAGGCCCTTGGGAATGTTACAGTATATGACCGCACCCCGGAAGCGGAAGTCCCTGCCCGGGCAAAAGATGCCGAGATCCTGCTCACCAACAAGGCTATTATAAGCGGCGCTGCCATAGCACAATTACCAAAGCTGCAATACATCGGTGTAATGGCCACCGGGTATAATATTGTAGATGTACCGGCTGCCACGGCCCGGCAGATCAGCGTAACCAATGTGCCTGCCTATGGCACGCCTGCGGTGGCACAGCTTACCTTTGCCCTGATCCTGGAACTTTATAATCATGTAGGATTGCACGCGGCCAGTGTGCGCGCCGGCGACTGGAGCCGCAGTAGTGATTTCAGCTACTGGAAAGCGCCTTTGCACGAGCTGCATGGCAAAGTGCTAGGTATAATAGGGCTGGGGCAAATAGGACAGGCAGTAGCCCGTATTGCGCTGGCTTTTGGTATGCAGGTAATAGCCTTTCATAAACACCCGGAACGGGACAAAATGGAGGGTGTTACGTTTGTTGACCAGGCCACCTGCTTTGCCCGGGCAGATGTGGTAAGCCTGCATTGCCCGCTGAATGAGCAGAACAGGGCTTTTGTAAATGAGCCGTTAATAAGCACCATGCGGCCGGGTGCTATTTTAATAAACACCAGCCGGGGCCCTCTGATCAATGAGGCCGACCTGGCCCGGGCGCTAAATGACGGCCGTATAGCCGGCGCTGCCCTGGATGTACTCTCCACCGAACCGCCGCCGGCCGGTCATCCCCTGGTAACGGCTAAAAACTGCATTATTACCCCGCATATTGCCTGGGCTTCCATAGAGGCACGGGGGCGTTTGCTGCATACCACCATTGCGAATGTAAAAGCCTGGTTAGCGGGCCAGCCGCAGCATGTATTAAATAGCTGATTATCTGGTTATCAAAATGATAGATATAAATTCTACCAGATTTATGTTATAATAGGAATATGATGAGCTGGATAAACTAATTATTGATTTGTTTGTTAATCAATAGTGAATATGAATTATATAGTATGCCACCGATGAATGAAATGAACAAAAAAGACCACAAAAAAACTTTTCGGGTAATTTCGGGATTCAGTAATAATTAGCTAAATTGGAACAGGTTATAAACACTGTATGTAGGGGTTGCTATTTAAAAGACGCTCAATAATCATTTAGGCCACAAAACGCCCTGGAATCAATCAAATTTTTCATCATTAGATCTAAAATCCACCTGTATGAAAGCAGGAATTCTACTGGTAGAGGATGACCATTTTTTTGCTAAGGTTATCAAAAGACATTTAGAGAAGGAAGGTTTTAATGTAGTACACTGCCTGGATGGCGATGAAGCCTGGGAAGCGTTCCAGGAGCGTGCATTTGACATCTGCCTGCTGGATATAATTATGCCCGGTAAAGATGGTTTTAGCCTGGCGCAGGAGATCCGTAACCGGGATACGAATGTGCCTATTATCTTCATCTCCTCCCGCTATATGGAACAGGACCGCCTGAATGGTTTTGCCGCCGGTGGGGATGATTATATGGTAAAACCGTTTAACATTGAGGAGCTGCAATACCGCATAGATGTGTTCCTGAAAAGGAGCCGCCTGCTGCAGAGCCGCAAGGTGCAGATCTATCAGATAGGCTCCCTGGAGTTTAACTACACGGAGCTCAAGATCTATCATGCGCCAACTAATGCAACCGTAAATCTGCCGCCAAAAGAGGCCGAGCTGCTGAAATTCCTGTGTGAGAACCCCAACCGCAAGCTGAAACGGGAAAACATTTTGCTGAGTGTTTGGGGGAGCGATGACTTTTTCGCGGGGCGTACCATGGATGTGTACCTGACCCGCCTGAGAAAACATTTCCGCATGGATGATACGGTGAAGCTGGAAACCTTCCATGGTAAAGGCTTACGCCTTATGACAGATGAACAGGCCTGCCTGCTGGACAACTAAGTAACGCAGAAACACCACACCAACACATATATTATTGGAGAACCGTTTTGCTTTTGGCAGAACGGTTCTCTTATTTTATGCTGTAATGTAATGTGTTTTAACGCAGGTTGTGGAATACCTGTTGCACGTCATCATCCTGCTCCAGGCGGTCAATCAGCTGTAATACTTCTTTGGCCTGCTCCTCATCCAGCTCTGTAGTGGTGGTAGGAATGCGCTGCAGCTCCGCGCTCAGGGGGGTAATACCTTTTTCTTCCAGGGCTTTGGCCATATTGCCGAACTCAGTGAAAGGCGTACGCAGAATAATGTTGCCCTCACTATCTTCCCCGATCTCTTCCAAACCGGCATCGATCAGCTCCAGCTCCAGGTCTTCCAGGTTCTGGCCTTCATTTTTGATCTTGAACACGCCCATACGGTTAAACAAAAAGCCTACGGAACCGCTGGTACCGAGGCTGCCGCCTTCCTTATTAAAGTGCATGCGCACATTCGCTACAGTGCGGGTAGGGTTATCGGTGGCTGTTTCTACCATCACCGCTACGCCGTGGGGGGCATACCCTTCATATACAACTTCCTCATAATCGGTTTTGTCCTTACCCATTGCGCGCTTAATGGCAGCTTCTACCCGGTCTTTAGGCATGTTCACACCTTTGGCGTTGGCAAAACAACGGCGCAGGGCGGGATTGTTATCCGGGTCAGGACCACCTTGTTTTACTGCGATGGCTATTTCCTTACCGATCCTGGTGAATTGTTTGGCCATCCGGTCCCAACGGGCAAACATAGTGTGCTTTCTTACTTCAAATATTCTTCCCATGTTGGTTTATTATCGAATCGCAAAAATACAGTTTATAGGAATGTAAAACCCCTAAAATAAAAACCGCCCCGGTATTATTCCGGAGCGGTTCAATTATTTAATACAACAGCCTATTGCTGCAGCTTACGCGCTTTACTGTGTTTAACGCTGTAGCCAAAGTAAATGACAAAACCAATGGCCAGCCAGATCACTAACCTGATCCAGTTATCGGCGCCCAGGCCCAGGATCATTAGTCCGCACACAATAGCACCGGCAATGGGTACAACAGGCACCCAGGGGGTTCTGAAGGGGCGCGGTACATTCGGATCGCTTTTGCGCATTACCAGTACGCCAATACATACCAGCACAAAGGCAAACAGGGTACCGATGCTGGTCATGTTACCCACAATGTGATCCGGGATAAAACCGGCAAACAGGGCGGTGAACACAAAGAACAGCATTTGTGATTTGTATGGCGTGCGGTATTTAGGGTGCAGCCTGGAAAACACCGGTGGTACCAGCCCATCGTTGGACATGGAGTAGAACACGCGGGTTTGTCCCAGCAACATTACCAGGATCACGGAGGAGAAACCGGCCAGGATAGCGATGGTGATGAATAATGATAGCCAGCTATACCCGGGCATGTAGGTATCAATAGCATATGCCACAGAGGCTTCGCTACCGGCTTTCAAAAAGTCTTTGAAAGGAGCCACGCCTGTTAATACGTGGGAGAACAAGATGTATAATACCGTACAAATAGCCAGGGATACCAGGATTCCGATGGGCATAGCGCGCTTGGGGTCTTTGGTTTCCTGTGCGGCGGTGGATACGGCATCAAACCCAATGAAGGCAAAAAATACCACCCCGGCGCCGGCCAATACACCTAACCAGCCGTGGTTGCGGGGTTGGGAGTAATCGACCACGCTACCATCGTTCAGCGTTACAGTACCTGCATCGGCAGGTATCATATAAGGAGTGTGGTTGGCAGGGTTTATAAAGTGCCAGCCCAGCCCAATGAACAATAATACGATGGCTACTTTTACTATTACGATGATGGTGTTAACCGTGGCAGATTCCTGCGTACCGCGGATCAGCAGTAAGGTGAGCATCAGTAGGATAAAAATAGCGGGGAGGTTGATTATACCATGTACGCCGGTGGCAGATACTTCAAACGGCGAGTGAGACAGCTCGTATGGTATGGTAGTATGAAAGAGTGAAAATAATAGCTTGTTCAGGTACTGGGACCAGCCAATGGATACGGTTGCGGCGCCCAGGGCATATTCCAGCACCAGGTCCCAGCCAATGATCCAGGCAACAAATTCACCAAGGGTAGCATAGGAATACGTATAGGCGCTACCGGCAATTGGTATCATAGAAGCAAATTCCGCATAACATAAACCGGCTAAGGCACAGCCAATAGCGGCTACTACAAAGGAAAGGGTTACCGCAGGTCCGGCGTGTGCGCCGGCAGCCGCCGCGGTGCGTACAAACAGGCCTGCACCAATGATAGCGCCAATACCTAACGCAACCAGGGAACCCGCCGTTAACGTTCTTTTTAATCCTTTTTCTGTTTCCGAGGCTTCAGATAATAATTGACCCAGTGGCTTTTTTACAAAGAGTCTACTCATGATAGAAGTATTGTTGGTTGATTTAAATGGTTTAGTTGTTGTTTTGAGACCGCCAAATATAACTATCAAAACTCAAATCGGCTTGTTTTATTTTATGGCGTAATGGGTGAATATTGGTTCAGAACCTTATTTTTGGGAAATTTTAAACACGCACAGCAGCAATAAATTAAGCATGGCATGAAGAAATCTAACCGGCTTACCCTGTACATAGTTCTTGGTATGATATTAGGAATTTTAACAGGGTATATCATATTCAACTCATATGCGAACGATGAAGCGGCCATTAAAAAAATTGCAGACAACTTATCTATACTTACCGATGTTTTCCTGCGGCTGGTAAAAATGATCATTGCCCCGCTGGTATTCTCCACCCTGGTAACAGGGGTGGCTAAACTGGGAGATATCAAAGCCGTGGGCCGCATTGGAGGCAAAACCATGTTATGGTTTATTACTGCCACCTTTGTGTCCCTTTTCCTGGGTTTAATACTGGTGAATATATTACAGCCCGGCCATTCATTAAACTTACCTGTTCCCGATTCGCATGCCAGCGCCGGGGTTTCGGGAACGGATATGACGCTGCGCGGCTTTTTCCGCCACGTGTTCCCGGACAGCGTAATTATGGCAATGGCCAATAATGAGATATTGCAGATCGTAATTTTTGCGTTATTCTTTGGGGTAGCTATTGCTGCTATCGGGGAAAAAGGGCTGCCGGTGGTAAAGCTGCTGGATGCTGTAGCGCATATTATGCTAAAGGTAACTTCGTACGTAATGAACTTTGCGCCTTTTGCCGTATTTGGCGCTATGGCTGCCATCATATCGCAGAAAGGATTGGGAATTTTGCTAACCTATGGCACATTTATCATTCAGTTCTATGGAGGGCTGATCTTGTTGTGGATCATCCTGTCGCTGGCAGGTTTTTTTGTACTGGGCCGTTCCGCATTCAATTTACTGGGCCGGTTAAAGGCTCCGCTGCTGCTGGCTTTCAGCACAGCTACCAGTGAAGCGGCTTACCCGCGTACCATGGAGGAGCTGGAAAAATTTGGTTGTGACAGTAAAATAGTGAGCTTTGTATTACCCCTGGGCTATTCCTTTAACCTGGATGGCTCTATGATGTATATGACCTTTGCCAGCATGTTCATTGCACAGGCTTATAATATGCACCTGGGCCTGGAGCAGCAGATATCCATGTTACTGGTACTGATGATCACCAGCAAGGGGATTGCAGGCGTGCCCCGGGCCTCGCTGGTAGTAATAGCCGGCACTTTATCCATGTTCCACATCCCGGAAGCCGGTTTGCTGCTGCTGCTGGGGGTAGATCATATACTGGATATGGGCCGCTCCGCCACCAACGTAATTGGTAACGCTATGGCCACTGCCGTGGTTTCTAAATGGGAAGGCTCGCTTGCAAAGGAGCCGGAAGCATTACAGGAAGTATAACAATTCAGTAACAGTAAAATTGCTATTTTGGCAATTCGCCATTTTCGGAAATTCTCATAACATAGTAGCATGGACCAGATCACAGAGCTTTTTAAACACCTTATTAACCCGCAATGGATCATTGACCACGGGGGCATTTATTTATTGTTGCTGATCATTTTTGCGGAAACAGGATTGTTTGTGGGATTTTTCCTGCCAGGTGATTCCCTGCTGTTTGTAGCCGGCATTTACGGTGAAAGGCTGAGCGAAAGCTTTTTTAATATGCCTTTTGTGGTAATAATGCTGCTGATAGCTATTGCTGGTGTGCTGGGTAATATGGTAGGCTACTGGTTTGGCCGTAAATCGGGACCGCTGCTGTTTGCAAGAAAGGATACGTTATTATTCAAGAAAAAGTATTTGTACCAGGCCAAGGAGTTTTATGATAAACATGGTGGCGGCGCTGTTTTCCTGGCCCGTTTTTTACCCATTGTGCGCACCTTTGCGCCTATTGTAGCAGGGATTGTACAAATGGAAAGTAAAAAGTTCATGCTCTATAATATTGTAGGCTCTTTTTCCTGGGTATTTTCCATGATGCTGGCCGGCCATTACCTGGATAAATTGTTCCCCGGTTTAAAGGAGCACCTGGAGCTGATCATCATTGTAATAATACTGATTACCACCCTGCCGGTATTGATAAAACTGTTTTTCGGAAAAACCAAGCACCCGGAGCACCTGCATCACGAGGATAGCAAAAAATCAACCGATACAACGGTTTCCTAAGAAAACGAACTATTTATTTACTAACCATATGAAGAATGCAAATAACCGTTCCACGTCTATCTTCAATATAGCCGTTATAGTGGCTTCACTGGGCTATTTTGTAGATATTTATGATCTGCTGCTTTTTACGATCGTGCGCGTACCCAGCCTTAAATCGCTGGGGGTACCGCAAGCGGAAATTGATGCCGGTATTGGGCTGCTGCTCATTAACGTTCAAATGGCCGGCCTGTTAATCGGCGGCATTTTCTGGGGTATTGTGGGCGATAAAAAAGGCCGCCTGAGTGTGTTGTTCGGTTCCATATTAATATATTCCGTTGCCAATATTGCCAATGGTTTTGTACACAGCACCAACATGTACCTGGTATGGCGTTTTGTGGCCGGCTTAGGCCTGGCGGGCGAGTTAGGCGCAGGTATTACCCTGGTATCTGAAATATTACCCAAGGAAAAGCGTGGTTATGGCACCATGATCGTGGCTACTATCGGCGTATTTGGCGCAGTGGTGGCAAACTTTGTGGCCAAAATAGTGCAGGACTGGCGGATCTGCTATTTTATAGGAGGAGCGCTGGGCCTGGCTTTGCTGGTGCTGCGCATTAGTGTGCTGGAATCTCATTTATTTAATGCCATTAAAGCAAGTAACGCCAGCCGCGGTAATTTTTTACAGCTGTTCACTGACAAGCACCGTTTTTTAAAATACCTGAAATGCCTGCTGCTGGGCACTCCTACCTGGTTTGTAGTAGGCATACTCATGGCTTTCTCCAATAAATTTGCCATTGAAATGCATGTGCGCGATGCCATTAGCCCCGGCGATGCCATTGCTTTTTGTTATACCGGTCTTACCCTGGGCGATTTTGCCACCGGCCTTATTAGCCAGCTATGGAAAAGCCGCCGTAAGGTAATGCTGCTGTTCCTGTTGCTCACGGCTGCTTTTGTAACGCTGTATTTTCAGCTGCACGGGGCGGGTAAATGGAGCTTTTACGCGGTATGTTTTGGCTTAGGCTTCAGCGTCGGTTTCTGGACCATCTTTGTAACCATTGCAGCAGAAAGCTTTGGCACCAACCTGCGGGCTACTGTAGCTACTACGGTGCCCAATTTTGCCAGGGGGCTGCTGCCGCTTATTTCCATGTTGTTTGTGGCGTTACAGAGCAGCTTTACTTACCTGCAAAGCGGCGCTATTGTGGCCGCTATTTCCATAGGTATAGCGCTGGTAACCTCTTATTACCTGGAAGAAACCTTTGGCAAGGAATTAAATTATGTGGAAGAGATATAACCGCATTTAATACTGCGCCAGCACTTTATCTACCAGGTTATTAAGCTGGGCTATTTCCTCGGGATCCAATGCTTTTTTCAGCACATCATCCAGCTGTGTTACTTCCTCTTCGATTGTTTTCAGCAGCTGCAGGCCTTTGGGTGTGATCTTTACATCCACGGCGCGGCGGTCTGATTCACAGCTTTTGCGTTCCAGGAGATCTGCTTTACGTAAACGCTCTACCAGGCGGGATACATCGCTCATTCTATCCAGCATCCTTTCTTTCAGCATATTAATGTTGGCGGCTTTGGGGTGTTGGCCACGCAGTATGCGCAGTATATTAAACTGCTGCATGGTAATGTCAAACTTTTTAAAGAATTGCTGGTTACGGCTTACGATCCAGTTGCCTACGAATACCAGGCCTATCATGCCTTTTGTGTATTCATTATCAAAGGCTTTCTGGGAAAGCAGTTTTTCGATGTTCGACATAATGCAGGTACAGATAGATTTTAAGTGTCAATAATACATGGCGTGTGCAAAAAACAGGCCGTAAAAACGGTTGATCTTAGCTGTTTTGATGTGTTGTTTTTACACTATCTCCTTTAAAAAGTTACGGTGGCTGATCTGCCTGAGATCAGCCACCGTATTGTATCATATCAGCATCTGGTGTTATGCTGTTACTTTCATATTATCCAACACGTCCATTACTTCTTTTACGTGCTGTGCGGAAGTATTGAGCAGCTCTTTTTCTGCTGCGTTCAGCTGCAGCTCAATAATTTTTTCAATACCGGTTTTACCCAATACTACGGGTACGCCCAGGTAAATATCCTTCAGCCCATATTCGCCGGTAAGCCATGCGCAGCAGGGGAAGATGCGTTTTTCATCTTTCAGGATAGCTTCTACCATTTGTGCGGCAGCAGCGCCGGGTGCATACCAGGCAGAGGTGCCCAGCAGGTTTACAATTTCACCACCGCCTACTTTGGTGCGTTGTATAATAGCTTCCAGCTTATCGGCCGCTACCAGCTCTGTTACGGGAATACCGGCTACAGTGGTATAACGGGGCAGGGGCACCATGGTATCGCCATGGCCACCCATTAATATTGCCTGAATATCTTTAGGGGAACAGCCTATTTCATCGGCCAGGAAAGCGCGGTAGCGCGCCGTATCCAGGATACCGGCCATACCAAATACTTTGCTGCTGTCTTTTTTGGCAGTCAGGAAAGCGCAGTAGGTCATTACATCCAGCGGGTTGCTTACTACAATAATAATGGCATCCGGGGAATATTTACCAATGTTCTCAGTAACAGATTTTACGATGTTGGCATTGGTAGAGATCAGGTCATCGCGGCTCATACCGGGTTTGCGTGGTAAACCCGAGGTAATTACTACCACGTCACTGTTGGCGGTTTTAGCGTAGTCGTTGGTAACGCCTGTTACTTTGGTGCTGTAATAGTCAATGGGCGCCTGTTGCCAGGTATCCAGTGCTTTTCCTTCCGCCGTGCCTTCCTTAATATCCAGTAATACTACTTCCCGTAAGAAATCTCTGTGGGCCAGTACATTAGCACAGGTTGCACCTACATTCCCGGCTCCTACAACAGTAACTTTCATTTTATCTAAATATTTTAAGGTGAAGAATGAAGAATAAGGTAAATGTAAGTAAAAAGGCGGAACCATGCTTAATGCTAAACGCTGAATGCTTAACGCCTGTGGTATAACATGGTAAGCGTTCAACGTTTAGCATTAAGCTTTCCGCCTAATTCAGGTACTTCAGCACCTGATCCAGCTTCACGGTACCTTCAAAGCCTTTTACCAGCGCCTGTTTTTTATTGTATACGAACAGGCCGGGGAAATAATGCATGTCGTAAAAATACATGATCTGCCGGGTGGGTTCGCTGGCCATTATAATATTGTGGTAGTTCTGGATCTTGTAATGATCATAGTACTCCTTCATTTGCTCCGGTTTAAAAGGCGTTACCATCAGGATCTGCGTTTTCTTAAACTCGTCTATGTGCTTCAGCAGGTCTTCGGTCAGCGCTTTACAATGGTCACAGTCTACGCTGAACACAAACACCACGGTCGGGATGTTCTTGCGCAGATCGTTCTTGGTGATCACATGCCCATCCGGCAGGGTAAGCGGGAAAGCCGGTATAACCGGGTATTGCAGGTAAGGTGATTTAGCGGGTTGTGCAGGCGCATTCTGAGCCTGGGCCAGGAAAGTGGAAATACATAAACACAACAAAAGTAAATAACGCATGTTTCGGGCTAGTTTTGGATAATGAGTGCTAAAATTAAGGTAGAACGGGCTGAATCAACCCCTTAAATTGATTTTTTTGCAAAAAAATTACTAGATTACCTGTCCTTACCTTATGTTTGCATTCCTAAAAAAAATAATGAGTACGCATTTTAGCGTTTTAAAATCTAATTAATTCGCGGAATGCAGTACTACAGAGCAGTTCAGAAAGATTTCGGAGAATGATTTACTTTTGCTGTCCTGACCTAAAATTTTTAAACCTAAATTAAGTATCCTATTTTATGGCTACCACTGCAGATATCAGAACAGGATTGATCATAAAGCTGGATAACAGCTTATATTCTGTTGTAGAGTTTGGACAGAACAAGACCGCCCGTGCCGCTGCCAAGGTTTGGGCTAAATTAAAAGGTGTAGATAACAGCCGCTCTATAGAGCACACCTGGAACTCCGGCGATAACATTTTCCCTGTACGCGTTGAGAAAAAAGCATTCCAGTTCCTGTACAAGGATGACAGTGGTTACAATTTCATGGATAAAGAAACTTTTGAGCAGATAGCCCTGGCAGAAACTATGGTGGATGCTCCGCAGTTCCTGAAAGACGGGGATGAAGTGTTTGTAATGATCAATACCGAAACAGAGCAGCCTATGAGTGTGGAGCTGCCTGATAAAATAGTGGTGAAGGTCACTTATTCCGAGCCGGGTATGAAAGGGGATACTGCTACCCGCACCCTGAAACCCGCTACTATTGAAACCGGCGCTACGGTAATGGTACCCCTATTCGTGAACGAGGGAGAATCCATCCGGGTGAACACCAAAACCGGCGAATATATTGAAAGAGTAAAAGAATAATCCATATCAACAACGAACATTTCTAAACCAAAAACTGTCTACATGGATTTTAAACAGATTCAGGAGCTGGTAAAAATGGTCAATAAGTCCAATATCAGTGAACTGAGCATAGAGGAAGATAAGTTCAAGATTACCATAAAGCAAAAGGATAATGAGGTACAGCAGGTTATTACCGTACCGGCGGTAGCACCCGTGCAGGCAGTTGCACAGGTAGCGCCGGCTGCTGCTGTTCCTGCAGCTACTTCCGCTGCTCCTCCTGCGGCTACTGCGGCTGATACTAAAGCCACCAACCTGCTTACCATCAAATCTCCTATGATCGGTACCTTCTACCGCAGCCCTGGTCCTGACAAACCGGCGTTCGTGAATGTAGGTGATGACGTAAATTCCGGCAAGGTAGTTTGCATCATTGAAGCCATGAAGCTGTTCAATGAAATTGAAAGCGAGGTATCTGGCAGGATCATAAAAGTGCTGGTAGATGACGCTTCTCCGGTTGAATATGACCAGCCTTTGTTTTTAGTAGAACCATAAGAGAACCAATGTTTAAAAAAATACTGATTGCCAACCGTGGAGAAATAGCCCTGCGTATAATACGCACCTGTAAGGAAATGGGTATCAAAACGGTGGCTGTTTATAGTACTGCGGATAAAGACAGCCTGCATGTGAAGTTTGCGGATGAAGCAGTGTGTATAGGCAAACCGCAAAGCAGTGAATCCTACCTGAATATCCCTCACCTGATGGCTGCTGCGGAGATCACCAATGCGGATGCCATCCATCCCGGTTACGGTTTCCTGGCAGAAAATGCCCGCTTTGCCGAAATATGCGGCGAGCATGGTATTAAGTTCATTGGCCCCACCCCGGATATGATCCGGAAAATGGGGGATAAGATGACGGCCAAAGAAACCATGATAGCTGCCGGCGTACCGGTAATACCGGGATCCGAAGGTTTGCTGGAAAGCCTGGAACAAGCCAGGGAATTAGCCAAGAAAATGGGCCTGCCCGTGATCCTGAAAGCTACAGCCGGTGGCGGTGGTAAAGGGATGCGCGTGGTATGGCAGGATCATGAGCTGGAGAATGCCTATAACATGGCCAAAACAGAAGCCCGCGCCGCTTTCAGCAATGACGGTATTTACATGGAGAAATTCGTGGAAGAGCCCCGTCACATTGAAATACAGGTAGCCGGCGACCAATATGGCAAAGTATGCCACCTGAGCGAAAGGGACTGCTCTATCCAGCGCCGTCATCAGAAGCTGGTGGAAGAATCTCCTTCTCCGTTCATGACGCCGGAGCTGCGTGAGAAAATGGGGGAAGCTGCTATTAAAGCCGCCTCCGCCATTAACTATGAAAGCGTAGGTACCATTGAGTTCCTGGTAGATAAGCACCGCAACTTTTACTTCATGGAAATGAACACCCGTATACAGGTGGAGCATGGGGTAACGGAAGAGGTGATAAACTTTGACCTGGTTAAAGAACAGATCAAGATAGCGGCAGGCATCCCCATCTCCGGCAAGAATTATACGCCGCAGATGCATGCCATTGAATGCCGTATTAACGCGGAAGATCCGTACAACGATTTCCGCCCATCCCCGGGTAAAATAACGGTATTGCATATACCGGGTGGCCATGGGGTGCGGGTAGATTCCCACATCTATGCCGGTTACGTAATTCCGCCCTACTATGATAGTATGGTAGCCAAGATCATAACCGTTGCGCAAACCCGGGAAGAAGCCATTAATACCATGGAACGCGCGCTGAGCGAGTTTGTAATTGAAGGGGTGAAAACCACCATACCGTTCCACCAGCAGCTGATGCGTGATGAGAATTTCCGTAAGGGTAACTTTACCACGAAGTTCACTGAAACCTTTAAGCTGGTATAAGTAGTAAATTAATAAGATTTTATGTGTGCCACACCTTTAAAGTGTGGCACACGTTTTTACTCCACTTTTATAACGGTAGTGCGCTTACCGATCCCATTCTCATTGAACGGCTCTATACAGAAATAATAAGGCTGATCTTTTTCCATGGCGGAGAAGTAGTATTCGTTATTACCATATACCATAATGCTGGTGTACAGCTTATCCGGCGCGGCGCCGGTATAAATAGTATAGCCGGTGGCGTTATTACTGGTTTGCCATTTAAGCCAGGCATTCCGCCGCTCACTGTTTCCCCGCAATACAATAAACTCTTTTACCGTATCCGGTACGCTGCCTTTACCCAGGCCAAATACGCGTAACCCGCTAATGGCAAACTTACCGGAGGGCATGTGCACATTTTCCATTTTTATATACCGTGCCTGCACGGGAGCGGCAAGGGGAATGTAATCATGCGGCACATCGGTAGTATTGCGGCTTTTATCGGTTAGCAGCTTCCAGCTGCGGCCATCTGCCGAGCTATAGAGCTTATACTGATGGTACAGGCCGGGCTGCTTGCCCATGATGGCAGCATCCTGGTCGGCATAGTTGATCTGTATGGCGTGTATAGTGCTAAGCTGGCCCAGGTCGGTTTGGATCCATTCCCCTTTATTGCCGGTAGCAGCGCTCCAGTAGGTTTTAATATTTTCATCTACCGCGTTATTGGGGACATAACCGCCGTAGGTAGAGGATACCTGCACCGGTTTATTATAGTTCAGCAACATCCAGCCGGTGAACAAGCTTTTAGTGGTAGCGGCGGCTGGCAGGTAATGCGGATAGTCGCCATAAGCGGTGTTGCAGAACAACAGATCATCCTTATCAAAACCAGCCGGCCATATGCCGATCCTTCTTTCAAAATTATTTTTAGTACCGATCACGATAGTAGATACATGCCACCAGTTACCATACGTATCCTGGTAGGTAGCCCCGTGACCTGCACCCCGTGCAAACCCGCCGGGTTTGTATGAAAAGGGATTGTGTGATTGGTAAGTAAAGGGCCCCAGGGGGTGCCTGCTTACATACACACCATCACCATACCCGCTGAACTCTGTGCCCGGTGCGCCATATTGCAGGTAATACAAACCATTGTGCTTATTCATCCAGGCGCCTTCTATAAAGGGTTTCAGAAAGGTGTTATCATTATGCTCGCCAAAACGTTCCCAGCCATGCAAAGTATCGTTTAGCCGTATGAGTGATTTACGTTCGCCAATGGGCTGTAATGTTTTACGGTCCACTTCCTGCCCATAAACGGGAAACTCGTTGCTGGAGCCATGGTACAGGTACAGACGTCCATCATCATCCGCAAAAAAAGCAGGGTCCCAGGCACCTGCCTGAAAAGAATCCACGGCCTCTTTCCAGCTGTCTGTACGGGGATTCTTACTCATCCACAAGGGAAAATTTTTGGAATAGGTTGATCCGATCACCAACAAGCTATCGCCCAGCACTACTGTAGCAGGTGCGCACAGCTCATCATACACATGGTGCCATGGTTTCAGAAATTTGCGGGATACAAAATGCCATTGCAGCATATCATGGCTCCACCAGTAACCCCATTGGTTGGTAGAAAAAAGATAGTAATCGCCTTTAAATAAGGTAATGGCAGGATCCGCCGTGGCACGGTGTTTACCCTGGGTTACAAAGTTGGGAATGGGGCAGTACCCGTAATCTATATTAATGGGATTGCAGTAAGTTTTTTGCTGTGCCATTATGCCGGTAACCGGTATTAAGCACAGCGATAGCAGCACTAATCTTTTTCGCATGATTGTTCCGTTTTTGTATCCGTAGCATTAAAAGTAAAAAAAATCCCGCTCACCGGAAGACGAGCGGGGGATTCCTTACTTTAACCTAATTGTTCTTTATTGGAAATAATTATGACTGAGACTAAGCTATTATGTTTTGCCCGGCGTGGTTTTGCCCGGTAGCTGCCGGTCCTGCAGGCGTTGTGCGCGCTGCCAGCGCTCCTGGCTTTTAAGCATCAGCTGCTGGTATTGTACATACTGTGTGGCGGAGAGCAGGGCTTTTACCTGGTCGGCATGTGTTTGCTGTAACCGGTGCAGCTGTGCATCTTTTTCTGCGCTGCTGAGCGATTCATTCCGGCGTATGCTTTTGGCCTGGCGGCGAAAGCTGGTTTCAATATTCTGCAGCTGCCTGCTTTGCGGGCCGGTGAGGGCCAGCTCCTGTTTCATTTTACGGCTTACTTTATGGGGAAGCACGGTGCTGTCCTGCGCAAAGGCAATACTGGAGGTGCTGAGTATTATAAACAGGGCGGGTAGCAGCTTCATATAGATTGATGGTTTACTTTCATATAGACCGGATGGTGTACGGAAGGTTTAAAAACAGAAAAGCCCACGGTGAAAACCGCAGGCTAATCATACACCAAAACAATCTTACGGTTTTATCGCAAGAAAAGCAGCTCTCTGTACTTGGGCAGTGCCCATTGTTTGTCATCCACCAAAAACTCCAGTTTGTCGGAGTGGTAACGGATCACTTCAAAGTACGGCTTAATTTTTTCACAGTAATCTATCGCTTTCTGACGGCTGTCAGTGAGCTTGTTTGTCACTTTACGCGCCTCAATCATCGCCTGTACATTCTCACTGATGACATTAATATGTTCAGCTATTTTACCAGCTATCTGTTTTTGTGCTTTAACGGCATCTTCACCTAAGCCTATGTCCTTTAATCCGCGGATGTTTTCGATCAGCGTGTTCTGGTAGCTGATAGCAGCCGGCAGAATGGTGTTGGTGGCCAGGTCGCCAATTACGCGGGCTTCGATCTGCACTCTCTTCACATAATCTTCCAGCAGTATTTCGTGGCGTGCGTGCAGCTCTTTTTCATTGTAAACGCCGGTTTCCGTGAACAGCTTAGCTGCTTTGGGAGTTACCAGGGCATCCAGTGCCTGCGGGGTAGTTTTAATATTCGGCAAACCTCTTTTTTCTGCTTCTGCAGCCCATTCTTCGCTGTAGCCGTCGCCTTCGAATAAAACTTTTTCCGAATCTACAATATATTTCCGAAGAGTTTGCATGATGGCAATCTCTTTTTTCTCGCCTTTTTCGATCAGGGAATCCACTTCTTTTTTGAACACCTGCAGGGTTTTAGCCATGATAGTGTTCAGGGTGGTCATAGCGGAAGCACAGTTTGCAGAAGAACCTACCGCGCGGAACTCAAACTTGTTACCGGTAAAGGCAAAAGGAGAGGTACGGTTACGGTCGGTGTTATCCAGCATCAGCTCCGGAATGTGGCGGTGCAGATCCAGTTTCAGGATGGCTTCGTCCTGCTCATCAAACTTATTGTTTACGCGGGTCTTAACTTCCTGCAGTACTTCAAACAGGTATTTACCTACGAAAACAGAGATGATAGCGGGAGGCGCTTCGTTAGCACCCAGACGGAAGTCGTTGCTGGCAGAAGCAATGGAAGCACGCATCAGATCAGCATAGTCATGCACGGCTTTGATGGTGTTCACAAAGAAGGTCAGGAACATGAGGTTGGTCTTGGGTGTTTTACCCGGGGCCAGCAGGTTCACACCGGTATCGGTGGCCATGCTCCAGTTGTTGTGCTTACCTGAACCGTTAATGCCTGCAAAAGGTTTCTCGTGCAGTAACGCTTTCAGCTTGTGACGTTTAGCCACTTTATTCATCACGTCCATCAGCAGGGAGTTGTGATCCACTGCAATGTTCACTTCCTCAAAGATAGGAGCGCACTCGAACTGGGAAGGAGCCACCTCGTTATGGCGGGTTCTCAGCGGAATGCCCAGCTTGTAAGACTCTTCTTCAAAATCGCGCATAAAAGCGTAGGCGCGTTCCGGTATGGAGCCAAAGTAGTGATCTTCCAGCTGCTGACCTTTGGAAGGTGCGTGACCTACCACGGTACGGCCGCACATGATCAGGTCAGGGCGGGCATTAGCCAGGTTCTCGTCAACCAGGAAGTATTCCTGCTCCCAACCCAGGGTAGCGGTTACTTTGGTTACATTTTTATCAAAATAGTTACATACATCTACAGCAGCTTTATCCAGGGCAGACAGTGCTTTCAGCAGCGGCGCCTTGTAGTCCAGTGATTCACCGGTATAGGCTACAAAAATGGTAGGTATGCAAAGTGTTTTGCCATATCCTTGTTCTATAATAAAAGCAGGAGAGGAAGGATCCCATGCAGTATAACCGCGGGCTTCAAAAGTAGCGCGGATACCGCCGCTGGGGAAGCTGGAGGCATCAGGCTCCTGTTGTACCAGTGCATCGCCGTCAAAAGTTTCAATAGCAGAGCCATCGCTTTTAATGGTGAAGAAAGAGTCATGCTTTTCAGCCGTAGTGCCGGTAAGGGGTTGGAACCAGTGTGTAAAGTGGGTTACACCTTTTTTCATGGCCCATTGTTTCAAACCAGCGGCAATCTGATCGGCCATTTTACGTTCGATCTTAGAGCCAGCTTTAATGGAATTCATTAAGCTTTTATAAGCTTCGTCACTCAGATTTTCGCGCAAAACTTTCCCAGTGAAGACATTACTGCCAAACACTTCGGTGATTTTCCCGTTAAATTGTTCGGGCTTAATTTTTAAATCAACACCGGAAAGGTTTTCCAGCGCATTGAAGCGTAAAGATTGCATGCTGTAATTGATTTTATACTAAGTAAAGTAATTTTACACAAAAAAACATCCATTACGTAATATAAACAAGAAGTTTATTGTTTTTTGCTAAAAAATTTCATTTTGACAGTAAAAGAAGTGAATTTTTTAATTTTTCAACAAAAAAAAGGGCGAGAAGGTTTCATAACTGATACATTAAAAAAACAACTATATGACTTTGATTACGTAGGTAATCAGTGGAAAACGATTAAGGGAAAAGTACAATGATCAAATAAGACAAGCCAGGGGTAAGGGTTACAGCCTGTTATATTCTACAGCAGCCTCAAAAATGACCTTAAATATATAACGTACGTAGTTTTTCTGCCAAAAATCGTTGTTCTATCGCCCAAAGGCAGCATTAACCAGTGTCATAAAAAGGGGCTAAAACCACCAGTCAACCCGTTTTAAAACATCTGCCTGCCTTTAATCCGGTTATACCTACCCGTTAGCCCTTGTCAATTGCAGGAAATTTAGCTAGGTTTGCATTTCTTTCATACTACAAGTCTACAATTACCTAAATACATGCAAAGCACTGTAGAAACTTCCGATAAATTATTAAATACCACCGTAGAAACGGCAGAACAATTAGGACTTACCGCAGACGAATTTGAACGCATAAAAACCATCCTGGGCCGTGTGCCTAACTTTACGGAGCTGAGTATGTACTCCGTAATGTGGAGTGAGCATTGCAGCTACAAAAACTCCATTGTATGGCTAAAATCCCTGCCCCGTGAGGGCGACCGCCTGCTGGTAAAGGCTGGTGAGGAAAATGCAGGGCTGGTGGATATTGGCGATGGCTATGCCTGCGTATTTAAAATAGAATCACATAACCACCCCAGCGCTATTGAGCCCTTCCAGGGTGCTGCAACCGGTGTGGGTGGTATACACCGCGATATTTTTACCATGGGCGCACGCCCTATTGCCGCGCTGAACTCCCTGCGCTTTGGCAACCTGAAAGATGCAAAAACACAACACCTGCTAAAAGGTATTGTACATGGCATTGGCCATTATGGCAACTGCTTTGGCGTACCTACTGTTGGTGGCGAAGCATATTTTGAAGACTGCTACGGTACAAACCCGCTGGTAAATGCCATGAGCGTGGGTATTGTAAAGGTTGGGCAAACCGTTTCCGCTACTTCCTATGGCCCCGGTAACCCGGTATTCATTGTAGGTTCCGCTACCGGTAAAGACGGTATTGGCGGGGCTTCCTTTGCAAGTGCGGATATTACGGAGGAAAGCGCAGAAGACCTGCCGGCCGTGCAGGTGGGCGACCCCTTCCAGGAAAAGAAGCTGCTGGAAGCCTGCCTGGAAGTAATTAAAACCAATGCCCTGGTAGGTATGCAGGATATGGGCGCTGCCGGTATCACCTGCTCCACCGCAGAAATGAGCGCTAAAGGCGAGCATGGTATGAATATTTACCTGGATAAGGTACCTACCCGCCAGGAGAACATGAAAGCCTGGGAAATGCTGCTGAGCGAAAGCCAGGAAAGAATGCTGATAGTTGTGCACAAAGGCCGGGAGGCTGAAGTGCTGAAAATATTTGAAAAATGGGACCTGCACTGCGTACAGATCGGTGAAGTGACCAAAGAGCCGCACCTGAAGTTCTATATGAACGGCGTGCTGGAGGCAGATGTGCCTGCGGAAAGCCTGGTGCTGGGTGGCGGTGCTCCCCAATACCACCGCGCTTATACAGAGCCTGCTTATTTTGAAAAGATCAAAGCATTTGATGTACAGAATGTGCAGGATACCCTGCACCCGCGTTTTGTAGCGGAAAGGCTGGTAAAGCTGCCGAATATAGCATCCAAACGCTGGATCTATACTCAGTATGACAGCATGGTGGGTACGGCCAATGCCAGCACCAATGCGCCCAGCGATGCGGCTATTGTACTGGTAAAAGGAACGAAGAAAGCACTGGCCGTTACCACAGATTGTAACAGCCGTTACGTATTTGCCAGCCCGCATATTGGCGGACAGATAGCAGTAGCGGAAGCTGCCCGTAACATTGTGTGCAGCGGCGGCGAGCCGGTAGCCATTACCAACTGCCTGAATTTTGGTAACCCATACGATCCTGAAGTGTACTACCAGTTTGTACATGCTATTAAGGGCATGGGAGAGGCCTGCCGTAAGTTTAACACACCGGTTACCGGTGGTAATGTAAGCTTCTATAACCAGAGCCCGGATGGCCCCGTATATCCTACGCCTACTATTGGTATGTTAGGTATACTGGACAGCCTGGAGCAGCGGATTACTCTGAACTTTAAAGAAGAAGGCCACCTGGTATACCTGGTAGGCCGCAGCCGTAATGATATTAACAGCTCTGAATACCTGCACAAGATCATTGGTATTGAGCACAGCCCGGCCCCGCATTTTCACCTGGAAGAAGAGCACCAGCTGCAGGCGGCTATTGCCAAGCTGAATAAAGCAGGTTTGATCCAGTCAGCGCACGATGTAAGCGAAGGCGGTCTGTTTATAACCCTGCTGGAAAGCGCTATGGCCAGTGGTTTGGGCTTTGATGTACATACCAACAGCAACTTCCGTAAAGATGCTTACCTGTTTGGTGAAAGCCAGAGCCGGGTGGTAGTTACCGTAAAACCGGAGAATAAGGAGAAATTTGAGGCTTTACTGCATGGATTGGTAGATGCTACAGACCACTCTGTACGCAGCGAAAAAATAGGTGTGGTAAAAGGCGAACATGTAGTTATAGACGGTGAAGACTGGGGTAAAGTAGGCGAGTGGAAAGCGTTATATGACACTGCTATAGAAAACCATCTGCAATAAAGGGTTAATAGTAAGTAATACAACAAGGGCAAAAGGCGGTTTAACTGCTTTTTGCCCTTTGTTCATTAAAAGCTTTTTCAGGCAAATAACACATAGGTTTGTTGCTGTTTATAAAGGGTTTTTATACATACATAGCTACCAGACAAAGAGTAGTGAATGTATGTTCCTGCGGCGTTTAATTGCCTGGAAATGTGGGGAGTTTCTCTACAGTGGTTGAGTTTCAGCGGAGATAAATGTACTTTACACACTTTTAACCGCGCCATTGCACGCTGCAGATACATATTATTTGTTTATACAAATCACAAATTTTACGCAAACGCCGAACGTTGTAGCTTAGTATTTTATTATAAGTCATTTAACAGGCTATTAACAAAATGACACATTCGTGTGATCTTTTGTACGTACAGGAGACCTAATTTTGATAACAGAGAGAAGCAAAATACTACATTTAACACAAGAGAATCATTTACACCTTATTATAAAGTTTATTAGAACCATTTGGTTGTTTCTAATTCTATGAGACCAGTTAGTTCTACCATGTCCTCTGAAAGCTGCAAGCTTTAATTATTTTACACCTAGTGAAAGAACTTGATTTGTTGAAAGGGCCGACTGCAGTCGGCCCTATTTTTTAAAGTTACAAAGTGCTGCTATTCCATAAACAGAACGTCCCGTAAATCAACTGATCTACGGGACGTTTGCGTTTACTGCAGCGGGTTTACACCATAGGTATCTCCGCTACTTTATATTCTTTCCTGTCCAGCTTTTGCTTGGTTTCGCTGAAAGCTTTCAGGGTTTGTGCAATATCATCATCGCTGTGCGCTGCGGTTGGTATCAGGCGGTAAATGATCTGCCCCTTTGGTATTACCGGGTATACTACAATAGAGCAGAAGATGTTGTAATTCTCCCGCAGGTCCAGGCACATGGCGGTAGCCTCCGGAATATCGCCTTGCAGGTAAATAGGGGTTACCGGGGAGTTGGTGTGCCCGATGTTAAACCCTTTTTCCTTAAGGCCGCGCTGCAGCTTGTTCACATTGTCCCACAGCTTTGCTTTCAGGGCAGGCTGGCTACGCATGAGCTCCACTCTTTTCAAATGTCCGATCACCAGCGGTAACGGAACGGATTTGGCAAAAATCTGGGCGCGCATATTATAGCGCAGGTAGTTAATAATGCCTTTATCGCCGCTCATGAAAGCGCCTATGGAAGCGCCTGATTTGGCAAAGGTATTGAATAGCAGGTCTATTTTATCCTGTACGCCCTGCTCTTCGCCGGTACCGGCGCCGGTTTTACCCATGGTGCCAAAACCATGCGCATCATCCACCAGCAGGCGGAACTCATATTTATCTTTCAGCGCGGCAATCTCTTTCAGCTTGCCCTGATCGCCGGCCATGCCAAACACGCCCTCTGTAACTACCAGTATGCCACCGCCGGTGGTTTTGGTAAGCTCTACGGCGCGGTTCAGCTGCTTTTCACAATCCACTATATCATTGTGCTTGAATACGTAGCGGTGCCCCTGGTGCAGGCGCAGGCCATCAATAATGCTGGCGTGGCATTCTGCATCATACACGATCACATCCCTGCGGTTACATATGGCGTCAATAGCGCTCATAATGCCCTGGTAGCCATAGTTCAGCAGGGTAGTATCTTCTTTCCCCATGTAATCAGACAGCTCTTTTTCCAGCTGCTCATGGTAATTGGTGTTGCCACTCATCATACGGGCGCCCATAGGAGCGGCTAAACCAAAGTCTGCTGCGGCCTTTGCATCCGTAGCGCGTACTTCCGGATGGTTGGCCAGGCCCAGGTAGTTATTCAGACTCCAAACAATTTTTTCCCGGCCTCTGAACTTCATACGCGGGCCAATTTCCCCTTCCAGCTTAGGGAAGGCAAAATAGCCATGGGCTCTTTCAGAATGCTCCCCAATGGGGCCTCTATGCTTCAGCAGCTTCTCAAATATATCCATATGTTAATTAATGATTAATTGTGATCATTAAAAATCGGCACAAAGGTATTAAATAATTACTTTTTGTAATCTTCCATTACTTTTGTTCCCGCTTGCCAAAACAATAAATTTTCAGGAAGCAGCCTGTACACAGTGAACCGGAAGGCAAACCTGCGGCATCGCTTCATAGAACGGTTTTAAAAAAATAATTTTTCTGTCATGAAATGGATCAACTTACTGGTATCGGCATTTTTGTTTTTATCACATGGGTCTGCAGCTCAAAAAGCCACTTCTCCTCAACCTTTTTACCGCCCTGCTGAAGCAGCCGCTCAAACAGCAAGCCGCCCTAAGCTGGTGGTGGGCGTGGTGGTAGATCAGATGCGGTGGGACTATCTGTACCGTTATTACAACCGTTATACCGCTAATGGGTTTAAACGCTTGTTACGTGATGGATTCTCCTGCGAAAATACGTTAATTAACTATGCGCCCACCATTACAGCCTGCGGGCATACCTGTGTATATACTGGCTCTGTACCGGCGGTGCATGGCATTATCGGGAACGACTGGTGTAATGCAGGCCTGCGCAGGAATATGTATTGCGTAGAGGACAGCACTGTTAGCAGTGTAGGCGGCGGCGCCCTGGCCGGTAAAATGAGCCCCCGCAATTTGCTGGTAACCACTATTGGCGATGAGCTGCGTTTATCCAACAACTTCCAGAGCAAGGTAGTAGGCGTGGCCATTAAAGACCGCGGCGCTATTTTACCTGCCGGGCATACTGCCACGGCTGCCTACTGGTATGATGGTACCAGCGGCAACTGGATCAGCAGCACCTATTACATGAATGCCCTGCCAGGCTGGGTGCAGGATTTTAATGGTCAGCAATGGCCCGGCCAGTACCTGAAAACGCCCTGGAACACGCTGTACCCTATTAATACCTATAAGCTGAGCACTGCCGATGAGAAGGCCTACGAGGGCAAATACAAAGGCGCGGACAATACCTCCTTTCCGCATGACCTGAGCGCCAGTGCAAAATCCCTTATAGCCGCTACACCTTATGGTAATACCATGACGCTGGAATTTGCCAAAAAAGCGCTGGAAGCCTATAAGCTGGGCAGTGGCGATGTAACGGACCTGCTGGCCATCAGCCTTTCCTCCACCGATTATGTGGGCCACCAGTTTGGGCCTAACTCTGTTGAAATAGAAGATACTTACCTGCGCCTGGATAAAGACCTGGCAGCTTTTTTTGATTACCTGGATAAAAAAGTAGGTAAGGGGCAGTATACTTTTTTCATAACAGCGGATCATGGTGTGGCGCACGTACCGGGCTTTATGGAAGAGAACAAATTACCCGGTAAAACCTTCAATGATGTTACGCTTATTAAAAGCCTGAATGATAGTATTAATGCCCGTTTTGGCATTGCCAAAGCAATACTGGGCACCAGCAATTACCAGCTGTACCTGGACCATGCAGCCATTGCCAAAGCAGGTAAAACCCAAAAAGAGGTGGCCGGTTTTATTATAGCACAGGTAATGGATTTACCGGCGGTGGTGAATGCATTTCCTTTACAGGAATTAATGACCACCCCTTTACCGGAACCTATGCGCACCATGCTGCTGAATGGCTTTAATGCCAAACGCGGCGGGGATATACAGCTGGTACTGGCGCCGGGATGGATAGATGGCGGCCCTACGGGCACTACGCACGGCCTCTGGTACCCCTATGATGCGCATATTCCGCTGGTATGGATGGGCTGGGGCATTCCGGCCGGTAAAAGTAACCGTACCATTGGTATGACGGATATTACCCCTACACTGGCAGCGCTGCTGCACATACAAATGCCTAGTGGTAACGTAGGTAAAGTAATTGAAGAAATAACGAGGTAATGTGAGGATCTGCAGATAAGAGGAATGTATTAATGTGCTGATATGCTAATGAGCTGGTTAACGCACCGGTGGCATTAGTGTATCAGCATATTAATTTTATGTTGTATTGTGTCATTGGTGTTAATCCCCCGAAGCATCTGAACATTTACGTATCCCGCATATTTGTACACCGGTTTGGAGCGTTTAATTAGTTTGAGATTTGGTCTCAATTTAAGTAAATTGCTTTCCGGCCCCGGCCGGTGTATTAAAAATGTAACCTTGTCACACAACCTTACAACTACTTTTTCATTCATTACCTATGAGGTGAAGAACCGTATTGCAACGGTTACCCTGAACCGGCCGGAAAAGCGCAATGCGCTAAATGGCACCATGGTAGCGGAGCTACAGCAGGCGTTTAAACAAGCGGGGGATGATGACACGGTAAAAGTGATACTGCTAACAGGGGCCGGCGATGCTTTTTGTGCCGGCGCTGATCTGGAATACCTGCAACAACTACAGCAGAATACTTTTGATGAAAACCTGGCCGATTCCAAGGCCCTGATGCAGCTTATGCAGCAGATATACCATCATGATAAAATAGTGATAGGCCTGGTACAGGGGCATGCCATTGCAGGTGGTTGCGGGCTGGTAACCCTGTGCGATCTGAGCTATGCTGTGCCGGAAGCCTTACTGGGTTATACCGAGGTAAAGATCGGGTTTATACCTGCGCTGGTGTCAGTATTCCTGGTGCGCAAAACAGGGGAGGGCCGTGCGCGGGAGCTGTTATTAACCGGTAAGCTGGTGAGCGCTGACAAAGCCCAGGCTTATGGTCTTATTAACGAAGTAGTACCCAAAGCAGACATAACCGACTACGTGAACAAGATAGCTACCGGCTTGTGTGAAGAAGCCGCTGCAAATTCTCTGAAAGTTACTAAACAATTGATAGGCATGGTGTTGGATAAGCCGCTGGATGAAGCCCTGGAGCAAGCGGCCCGCCTGAATGCGCAAACCCGTGAGCATGAGGAATGCAGGAGGGGGATACAGGCATTCCTGAATAAAGAGAAGTTAGCCTGGTAAATTAATAATGAATAATTAAGAATTAATAATTGTGGGAAGCGTAGTGCCAGTATAAGGTGTGTAGTGCGGTATAAATGGAGGGGAAATAGTGAATCTGGCAGTAGTGGTAATTATTAATTAACCCGGACCTATGAAAAATAAAAGATGAAAATGCACAGAAAATCACTCAACAAATGGCTGCTTATTCTTTTGATATGCAGTATGGCAGCAGGCCGTCTGTGTGCACAGCGTTTGGTGTCTGACATGAAGATTGTGTACAAGCTGGAGCTGCCACCCGAGCAGCTGCAGGCTGATGCCATGCTGGAAGGCAGCACCCTTACCCAATACGTGCGCGGTCACCTGAGCAGGATAGATATGAACCTGAATGTGGTGCACTATACTTATCTGATCAACAGCAAAGAGCAGAGCCTGATAACCCTGATCGATAATCATGGCGATAAATACCTGATCCGTTCTGACAAGGAAGAATATGATAAGGAACTGAAACAGTATACCGGCATCCGCTTTAAGGATGAAGCAGGTACCAAGGAGCTGCTGGGCTATACCTGCAAAAAAGCCACCGGCATTATGCCGGATGGTAAAACCTTTGAAGTATATTATACTCCTGACCTGATACCGGAAAACAAACATTACAACCGGCGGTTTGTAAACCTGAAGGGAATGCCGCTGCAGTTTGAAATTATTACCCGCCCCGGCACTAAAATGAACGTAATAGCCACTCATATTGACTTACACCCGGTACCGGCCGCTTTATTTGAAACGCCTGTTTCCGGTTATAAGGTGATCAGCAAAGAGGAGCTGCAAAAAATGGGAAGCTGAGCAGGGGGGACCAAATAGTTAAGGCCGGCGTTATTGCCGGCTTTTTTGTTGCGGAATGAGGGTAGAGAAGATTATCCTGTATAAACCGGGAAAGTGCAGGAGGTACTGCATAAATGCCGGGTTGAGCCGGGTGGATTAAGGAAAGGTACTGGCTGTAGAGACTCCCCGGAATATGCGTTTGATCCCTAATTCCCTGAAACTAAATAAAAAAGCCCGGAACATGATTCCGGGCTTTCTTTTTATAAGTTAAAACTTATGAGCGCTATTTTAAAGGCAACAGGATCCGCAATTTATGGAACTGCTGCGTGTTAGTGGGCTGTTGTACCTGTACATTATACGGCAGTACAAACGTTACATTCCCTTTTTTATAGGTCATTACGGACTTTATGTTCCAGGAAGTAGGGGATGTTAGCTTAAACTCAGAGCTTAAGGTACCGCTGTAGCGGAAACCATCAAGGCTGAGGTTGGTTTTGGGCATGGCCCCCAGTAAAAAACGGTTTTCCGTCTTTTTAGCCACTTTGTCTTTATCACTGTTAAGCGCCAGGTCGTTTGCCCGTGCGGTCAGCACGCAGCAAATCAACATGCCTGCCAATAAACAGGTCAATGAAAAAGACTGCAATATGAAGGTTCTCGTTTTCATTGTGTCACAAATGTACAAACTTTTCAATATATCATATAACAAATTCTTAACGCAATTTACAACTATTTCCTAAAAATCTGTTAAAAATTCCATGAATGGCGTCCTTTTGTCTGCATTTGCGTGGTTCAATAAAAGTATTATATTTACAATAATGAATCAAGACTTTCCATTATTTAACGAGGATTTTGAGGAGCTTAGAGACTTGTTGCAGCAGTTTGAAAACCTCAGAGCTGGCCAGTCTCATTCCTTTTTAGACGAAGATTCCTTTGAGCAGATCATCGACTACTACGATGAGCATGACGAGCTGCCGAATGCAATTCAGGCGGCAGAAATAGCTATCGAACAATTCCCCTACTCATCCACCCTTTTACTGAAAAAAGCAAACCTCCTTATAGAAACCAAGAAATACCCGGATGCGCTGGAGCTGCTGGAAAAAGCCGCTATCCTGGACAGTACGGATATTAACCTGTACATTCTGCAAACGGATATTTACCTGGCCCTGAACCAGCACGAAAAAGCTGCTTCGGTACTTGAGGAGCAGATCAAACAGTTTGACGGGGATGACCGTACGGAGCTGCTGCTGGAGCTGGCGGATGTGTATGATGACTGGGAGGAGTTTGACCGCGTATTTGATTGCCTGAAAATAGCCCTGGAGCATGATCCCAATAATGAGGAAGCCCTCCACAAGATCTGCTTCTGGACAGAGTATACCGGGCGTAATGAAGAAAGCATCCGCCTGCATACCCAGATCATTAACGACCACCCGTATAACCAGCTGGCCTGGTTTAACCTGGGCACTGCCTACCAGGGCTTAAAGCTGTATGAAAAGGCCATAGATGCCTATTTGTATGCTGTAGCCATTGATGAAAAATTCGACTACGCTTACCGCAATATGGGCGATGCGTATATCCGCCTCCGTAAGTTCCAGGAAGCTATTGAAGTGTTGCAGAAACACCTGGAAATAGCCAAACCGGAAGATGTGATCTATGAAGCCATAGGCCACTGTTACGAGAAGATGCGCAAATTTACCCAGGCCCGCTATTACTACCGTAAGGCATCGCACTTAAGCCCCCAGGATGATAAGCTGTATTACAAGATAGCTGTTGCCTATATGATGGAGGCTAACTGGGAGAATGCCGTAAAATCTATAGCCAGCGCGCTTAAGATCAACAAGGGCAGCTCTGAATATTTTATAGCCCTGGGCCAGTGTTACCTGGAGCTGGGCAAAAATAAAGATGCGCTGATCCAATTTATGAGCGCCCTGCGTATTAAACCGCAAAGCGTTACCACCTGGCAGGAGTTCATCCGTGCGCTGTATGTAGCCCGCTTTTTTGATGAAGCCATGATACAGTTGGATGAGGGCGAGCAGAAGCTGGGCCGCAAGCCGGTATTTATTTATTTCCGTGCAGCGGTATTGATCACAACCGGCCGTACCAAAGAAGGCCTGATACAGCTGGAAACCGCGCTGCAGCTGGCGCCCCGCCAATTGAAGAAGATGGTGGAGCTGGACCCTACGCTGCTGCAGCATACCAGCGTGGTAGAGCTGATAGCCCGGTATAGAAAAAAGAAAAAGTAAAAAAGGTAAAAATTAAAAATAAGCGCCTGTTCCGATCCATTGGGACAGGTTTTGTTTTTTTAGGGAAACATGTTGAAACACCTTTTGGAAGGCCGGGGATGCGCAGGCATACATTAGCGGACTGTCAACTGCCAGCTAAAGACTGCCAACTATGGTACGGGGATACATAATCATAAATTAACCCTGCTGTTTGGCTGCCCTGCCGAAAAGCAGCTTATAAATTAGAGATAGTTCTTATTTTTGCGCCGGTTTTCCACTTTGGTTTGACTTGGCATAAATAACAGACAGCATGAATTTCAATCTTACTCAGCTCCCGGACCGTACAAAGAAGCCCCGCACCCATGGGTTAACCATGGTAATGGATAAAGGCCTTAGCGTGGAAGAAGCCCGCAACTTTTTGTCAGTGGCAGCGCCACATATAGATATACTGAAGCTGGGCTTCGGCACCTCCTTTGTTACGCCCCGGCTGCGTGAAAAAATAGAACTATACCAATCGCAAAACATACCCGTATATTTTGGAGGTACCCTGTTTGAAGCCTTCCTGATCCGCAACCAGCTGGATGAATATATTAAAGTGGTGCAGGATTACGGTATTACCTACATGGAGGTGTCTGACGGTTCTATTACTATCCCGCATGCGGAAAAGTGCGGTTATATTGAAAAGCTGTCAAAACTGGGGCTGGTGCTGAGCGAAGTAGGGTCCAAAGATGCAGAACATATTATTCCTCCCTATAAATGGATAGAGCTGATGCGCGCAGAGCTGGATGCCGGCGCCACCTATGTAATTGCCGAAGCCCGCGAAAGTGGTAATGTAGGCATTTACCGCGGCAGCGGCGAGGTACGAGAAGGTTTGGTACAGGAAATATTAACACAGATCCCGGCAGAAAAGATCATTTGGGAAGCGCCGCAAAAAGCGCAGCAGCTTTACTTCCTGGAGCTGGTAGGGTGTAATGTGAATCTGGGCAACCTGGCCCCGCATGAAGTAATAGCCCTGGAAGCTATGCGTATAGGCCTGCGCGGCGATACGTTCCATTTGTTCCTGGACCAGGAATAATAGTTAATTACGAATTGCCAATTACGAATTACGAATGAGATACTGCATTAAAATAGGTATCTTACTTTTATACAGGAAACCTGCCTTTTGAGGTACACAATTCGTAATTCGTAATTCCTAATTGAAAATTCATGAAAGTATACGGTCTAATCGGTTACCCGTTGAGCCATTCTTTTTCCAAAGGATTTTTTGCAGAGAAATTCCAGCGGGAAGGCATCACCGGCTGTGTGTATGAAAATTTTCCACTGACCAGCATTAGTGAGCTGCCGGCATTGCTGAAACGTACAGACCTGTATGGTATTAATGTTACCATTCCCTATAAAGAAGCGGTACTACCTTTCCTGGATGAATTTAGCCCGGCAGCCGAGCAAATAAAAGCGGTGAACTGCATCCACCTTCACGCTGGCAAAAGAAAGGGATTTAATACGGATGTAATTGGTTTTAAAAGATCGTTACTGCCGTTAATAAAACCGCATCATGCCCATGCGTTGGTACTGGGTACGGGTGGCGCTGCCAAAGCCGTAATGTTTGTGCTGGAAGAGCTGAATATTCCCTTTACCGTAGTAAGCCGCAGCGCGCAACCCGGCACCGTGCCTTATGAGGCAGTGGATGCTGCTGTTATTGAAATGCATACGATCATCATTAATACCTCTCCTTTAGGCATGTACCCGCAAACAGATGCGGCGCCTGCACTGCCATATGATGCTATTACCCGGCATCATTTGTTATATGATCTGATCTATAATCCTGCTGAAACATTGTTCCTGCAAAAAGGCGCGGCACAGGGAGCTGCTACCAAGAACGGCCATGAAATGCTGGTGCTGCAGGCAGAGGCCAGCTGGGAGATCTGGAATGAGAAACAGTAACTAATGTGCTGGTATATTATGTTTTAAACACAAAAACCAGCACATTAGCATATCAGCACATTATTTAATTAGGTAGTATACGCAGGTAGTTACAAAGTTCCGCACAAAAGGTAAATGTGTTACAGGGCCCCACTGGGTGCGGGGTTGCAGCCCGAACTTGTATTTATAAATAGGATTAATGAGGTAATGTTTTTTACGGGTTACTGTAAACCCCTGCTGCTTCACTATTTTCTCAAAACGTTCAATAGAAATACCGGTATCCTTTATTTCCATCAGTTCCTGTATAGTGCTGCTATGCTCACCGCCTGCTTTCAGCAATGCACGGTATAAAGGGCGTGGCAGCAGGTGTATATAGGGCAGCATGCTTAATACCTTGCTGTTACAGATCTGCTGATGGCCGCCATGCGGCATATACCAGGGCGGAAATCCAAAATATACCTGCCCGTTGGGGCTAAGCAGATTTTTCAGATAACCAATGATCTTTGACTGATCCGGGATGTGCTCAATAGCATCTTTGAGGATGATGAGATCAAAAGAATTTTTGAACTCGCCCAGGAAATCAACGTCGTAAATATTTTTGGAGATCAGGCGCAGCTGCCCGCTCTGTACATAGCTACTTAAAAAATTATTGGCCAGCTCAATACGGATGGGATCCAGGTCTACACCCACACATTGGCAGCCCTTTTCCAGCAGGGGTGTTAACACACCGCCTTCCCCGCAGCCTATTTCCATTACACGCATACCCGGCACTAAAGGCATAGCCTGTTCAATGAACGGAAGTACGTAGGTGCGCGAGTTATCTACCTGTTGCTGGTACCGGAGGTTGGCATCTTTATGCTGTTGTAAGGCCATAAGGCGCTAAAATAATAAAAAAGCGGCAAGCTGCAAGTTGTGGGGCGGCGTGGTTCATTATCTTTGCGCCATGAATCAGAACCAGGAAAAAAATATTTACGAGGAAGGACAGGTGCTGCTGATGAATAAACCCCTGCACTGGACCTCTTTTGATGTAGTGCGTAAGATCCGTAATACCACCAAAGCCAAAATAGGGCACGCCGGTACACTGGATCCGCTGGCCACCGGTTTGCTTATTTGCTGTACCGGTAAAATGACTAAGAAGATCAATGAATACCAGGCACAGGAAAAAGAATATACCGGCACTTTTACCTTAGGCGCTGTTACCCCCACATTTGACCTGGAATCAGATCCCGAACAATTTAAAGATACCGCCGGTATTGATGAAGCGCTGTTATACGCTACCACACAACGTTTTATAGGACAGCAGCAACAGCTGCCACCCATCCATTCCGCAATTAAGCAAAACGGTAAACCCATTTACCACCTGGCCCGGCAGGGGGTGGAAGTAAAGGTGGAGCCCCGCAATATTTTCATCAAAGAATTTGAGCTCACTAAAATTGAAATGCCGGTAGTATTTTTTCGCGTGGTGTGCAGCACAGGTACCTATATTCGCTCACTGGCCAATGATTTTGGCGCTGCGCTGGGCTGTGGCGCTTACCTGAGCAGCTTATGCAGAACACGCATCGGGGAATTTAAGCTGGAAGATGCAGTAGAGGTGAGTGAGTTTATTGAAAACTATAAGAAGTAATCCTTAATTAAAACGGGTATCCGATCGCTACGTTCCAGATAATATTTTCCCTTCTCCATTTGGGATCTGCCAGGTCCCATTCGCCAATGTACCAACCGCTTTTCTGGCCGTTGAAGTAGGGTACTTTCAGCGGAATGCCCCAGTCCAGCCGCACCAGGAAAAAGGTGAAATCCAGGCGCAAACCTGCGCCGGTACCTACTGCCAGGTCATGATACAACTTGTTCAGGCGGAACTCGCCGCCGGGACGCAGGTCATCTTTACTCAGCATCCAGATGTTGCCAATATCCAGAAAAGTGGCGCCTTTGAGGTTTACGCTGCCGTTAAACATGCGCAGCATATCAAAGCGAAATTCCACGTTTCCCTCCAGCTTCATATCACCGGTTTGGTCGGGAAAGATCTTAGCAATAGCGGAACTATCTTTATAAGAGCCAGGGCCCAGGGTACGCAGGCGCCAGGCGCGTATGCTCAAAGGGCCGCCTGATGTGAACTGCCGTATATAGGGCAATACATCCGACTTGCCATATGGGATACCTACACCGCCGTATACACGGGTGGCGACGGTGTTATGCAGGTTTATGTTCCAGTAATGCCGGTAATCTGCCTCCAGCTTTACAAAGTTGGAGATCTTTAGCCCGGTTACGGATTCCAGGTTGCTTTTATGACCGGTAATACCGTTCATAATACTGTTAATGCCATTGAGCCACAGGCCTGATTCTTCTATGTTAGCACGGAAGTAGGAGTTATGCCACTTATGCAGCACATCATTATTGCTGAAAATGTAGGTAATGTTTTCACCGCCAATGAATGCCGGCTCAAAGCTCCTTTTCAGGTAAGGGTTCTGGGCCACCACCGTATCCCGGAAATCGGGGTTCAGGCTTACACCCACATAGTTAAGTGAAATGGGTTTTACGATCCAGCGTTTGTAAATGCTTTCATTCCACTCATATCCAAAAGAGGCGTTGATGTTATTGATCTTAAAACGGTCGATCCTGGAAAGGTAATCCCAGCCGGCGCTCAGGCGGGTTCGGATGGTGGCGCGGTTACTGCTGCGGATACGGAACGGCGTAATAAAGCGCGGAAACATCAGGTCTACCTGCCCGCCCAGCTGTTTGGCCTGTAGTACAAAAGCATCATCCTGGTTGCGGATCATTTCCAATCCTGCATTCAGGCTTACGCCTAACTGGTTGGCGGCGCGGTTTACATTCAGGTGCCGGTAGTTGAAGCTTACGCCGCTACCCACCAGGTAATCGCTGCTGGTGCTCACCTCAAAGTTGGCGCCCAACTCCTGTTTACGTTTAGGCGTCATGTACAGGAAAGCGTCCAGCTTATTGGCGGTATCCTTTTTTTCTTTGTATTGCAGGGTTACGAATTGCCAGATGTTCAGATCGTACAGGCGGTTAATGGCGTTGGTTTGCTGCTGCTGGGAATACAGATCGCCAGTGCGTAACAATACGGATCGCGACAGCACTTTAGGTTTGAGTATTTCCTGTTTGGAACGGATAGTGATGTATTTGCGGTTATCGGTCTTAAAGCCGGTATCAGCCGGGTTGCCATTGATCGGGAAATCGGGGTATACGTAAATGGAATCTATGTAATAACGTTCCCAGGCCGTGAGCGTATCTTCCGGGTTCTTGATGCGCACCGTAATATCCATGGTAGGTTTTTCCAGGCCTTTACGCTCATTAAAAATGTTGGTGATGCCTTCAAAAGGGTTCAGCGGGTTGCGGAACAGCGCTTTATGCAGGGTATCTATCTCAAACTCAATGGCATCGCGGCTGAACTTAAAGTAACCGGCATTTTTTACCAGGCGCATCAGGCGCTCCCGCTCACTTACCAGGGCATCCTGTTTATAAGGCGTGTTCTTTTTGATCAGGGAAAAGGCCGCGGCGCCTGTTACCAGCTTGTGTATGGAAGAATCTTTAATATCGTAGTAAATGTTATTCACTATAAAGTTCTTACCGGTATTTACATAGTAGGTAACACTGGCTTTCTGGCGTTTGATCTTTTCCGTATAGGTGGCGGTAGCATAAAAGTAACCCTGGTTATTCAGGTAGCTTACCATGCGCTGCAGGGATTCTTTTGTTTTAAGGGAATCGTACACCACCGGGGCTTCCAGGTTACGCGGCGCCAGGATAAGGCTCCAGAACCAGTTGGATTTTTTTTCGTTATACTTCTCGTTGTACAGGAATGTTTTGATGCGGGTGCCTACAAACTTGGTATTGGCCTGCTGCAGCATTAGCTGCTTAGAGCTGAGAGAGCTGCGCAGGTCCTGCCGGTCGGCAGATACCAGGCCTTCTCCTTTTACGCTTACATCACTGGTAACATAAAGGGCCTGATTTTTTTGCAGGTATTTGGTGTTGGAGCAGGCCGCCAGCGTTAGCAGGGCAATCAGTAGTACTGTTGTATAGTTCAGGTTAAAAGAATGGGAACTATGTGGCGGCTGCATCTCGGTGAAAACAATTATGATATTTTTTAAATAGTTTTGACACCATGTTGTCAAAGGCGCAAATTAAGCATATTCAATCATTACAGCATAAAAAATACCGCCAAAAATACGGTCAGTTCATGGCAGAAGGCGATAAGATTGTGCAGGAGCTGCTGCAGGCAGGGCTTGTACAGGAAGTATATGCAACAGCTGACTGGCTGGATGAGCAGCGCGCTTTATCGGCTACGCTTCCTGCTGCTAAGGTACATGAAGTGGCGCCGCAGTTGCTAAAACAGCTGTCGGCACTCACTACGCCCAACCGTGCCATGGCGTTGCTGTCTATACCGCCTGCAAAAGCAACGGGTGATTTAAGCGGTACCGTAGCGCTGGCATTAGAAGCCATACAGGATCCGGGCAACCTGGGTACTATTATTCGTATAGCCGACTGGTTTGGTATTCCGCAGGTGATCTGCTCACCGGATTGCGTGGATGCCTATAACCCTAAGACCATACAGGCCACCATGGGCAGCATTGCAAGGGTGCAGGTAGTGGAGCATGATATTATTCCGCTGCTGCAACAGGCTAATGTACCAGCTTATGCTGCCACTTTGCAGGGAAAGAATATCGTTGAATTTGCGCCTGTTAAAGAAGGGATCATTCTCATTGGCAATGAATCGCGGGGCCTTAGTCAGCCGGTAATTGACCTTTGTAAGCACCGGATCACTATTCCCAGGCTGGGCGGCGCAGAAAGCCTGAATGCCGCAGTGGCAACGGGGATTATTTGTGGAAGGCTGCTTTTGAACTAATTATTAATTACTTGAACTGTATTGCTTTAACCGGTGTAATGCGGCGGATGATAAGAGAAGGAATGAGCAGTACCAGTAAGCAAATACCAAAGGTAGAGATGTTAATGAGCACTACTTCCCACCAGCGCAGATCAATGGCAGCTACCGACATATAGTAGGATTCTTCCGGCAGCTTGAAAAAGCCGGTTACTTTTTGCAGAAAGGCCAAACCCAGCCCCAGCAGGTTTCCCAGCAATAAACCACTGAGTACAATATATCCAGCCTGGTAAATAAATACTTTTTGAATATGCCAGTTGCGCATGCCTAATGCCTTTACAATACCCACCATGTTGGTACGTTCCAGTATCAGGATCAGGATGGCGGTGATCATGTTGATCACGGCTACAATGGTCATGATCACTACTATGATCACTTCATTTTTATTTTGCAAACGCAGCCAGTCGAAGATGTTGGGATATATTTCCCGGATGGTGCGTACAAACAGCTTTTCGGGGATCTGGGAGTAAATCACCTGCCCGATGTCGTCCATGTCCTGGTACCGCTTCACAAAGATCTCGTATCCACCAATATCCGCAGGGTTCCAGTTATTGAGCTTGCGGATCAGTCCCAGGTCGCCAATGACGTAGGTTTTATCATATTCCTCGATGCCCGTTTTGTATATACCCGTTACCGTTAGCTTACGTGCGCGGGGGGCCTGGCCGCCGCCCTGTATAAAGTATACAATAATCTTATCGTTCAGCTTTAATTGCAGCTCTTTGGCCAGGCTTACGGAAATAATGGCTTCCGGCGCGTAGCTGCTGTCGGTATAATGAATAGGCCGGCCCTGTACCAGGAAACGCTGCAGGTGCTGCCAGTTATAACGTGCATCCACTCCTTTAAAGATCACACCTTCAATATCCTTCTCTGCCTTGAGGATGGCGGATTTGGTGGCATAGGCATTTACAGCGGTTACACCGGGTATACGGCTAATGCTATCGGCCAGGGAGCTGTCGGCCATAAAAGGGATCTGTTCTGTAAGCGGCCCTGCATTAACCTGGTACTGCGTTACATGAATATGGCCCCAGAAGCTGAAGATCTTTTCCTGTATCACCTGCTGAAAGCCGTTCACCAGCGCAGTAGCCAGTATCATTACCGCTACGCTGATGGCAGTGGCAATAATGGCAATGTTGATGATGAACCTTGAAAAAGAAGATCCTTTGTTGAATGCGATCCGCCTGGCGATAAAGAAAGATAAACGCATGATAGTACGAAGAAACGGAAAAAAGGGGAGAATTGAGCGGGAAAGGTAATGGGGAAATGATGAAGGAATAGTTGTAACTTAAACCCTCTATTTAAGTGTTATGAAGATACAATGCCTTTTCCTGCTGATGATGGCAGGGCAACTGCTGGCCACCTACTCTGCTGCTGCACAGGAAACACCTCCTTCACCGGACCATATTTACTACAACAACATTAAATCGGTGAAATTCATGGCCAATGGCGATCCCCTGAGCCTTCCGGTGATACAGCTTAACTCCAGCGAGAAGCTGGAGCTGAGCTTTGATGACCTGGATAATGATACTAAGAACTATTACTACTCCTTTGTTTTATGCAATGCCGACTGGAGCCGGGCGCAGGTGAACACCTTTGATTACCTGCAGGGCTTTTCTGAGAACCGCATACAGAACTACCGCTTTTCCAGCATTGCGTTACAGAAGTATACGCACTACAGCGTATCTGTACCTAACAGCAACAGCTACCCGAAAAAATCAGGCAACTACCTGCTGATGGTGTACCTGGACAGCGATACCAGCCAGCTGGCCTTTACCCGCCGTATGATGGTAGCGGATAATAAGGCGGGTGTAGCCGGTTTTATACAGCAGCCGGTAAGTCCCAAACTGTTCCGTACCAGCCAAAAGGTGAACTTTTCCATTACTACCGGCGGGCTGAATATCAACAATCCTTTTGACCAGATCAAGATCTACATATTGCAGAACTACCGCTGGGATAATGCTGTCAGCAATATTAAACCCATGTTCCTGAAAGGATCGGAAATTGTTTATAATACGGAGGTAAACTGTGTGTTCCCGGCAGGTAAGGAATGGCGCTGGGTAGACCTGCGCAGCTTTCGCCTGCAAACAGAGCGGGTAGAGAAATCGGACTACCGGCGCAACGGTACCGATATTTATGTACGGCCGGATATATCGCGGGCCAACACGCTGTACCAGTTTATTAAAGATATTAACGGCCGTTACCAGCTGGCTACCCTGGATGATTATGATCCTAATTTTGAAGGGGATTATGCAGCGGTGCATTTTACATTCCCTTCCCGGGAACCTTATGCGGGGTACGACATGTACATTTTCGGAGAGTTCACCAGCTACGAGTTTAATGAGAGCAATAAAATGGTGTACAACCCTGATAAAGGCGCGTATGAAGGCACCCTGTTCCTGAAGCAGGGCTATTACAATTATATCTATGGCCTGATCGATAAAACCGTTCCTAACAGCAAGTTCAGTACGGAATATACGGAAGGCGACAGCTGGGAGGCCGAAAATAATTACACCATCCTGATATACTACCGCGCCCTGGGCGGCCGTGCCGATGAGCTGGTAGGAATGGTGAACCTGAACAGCATTCTTAACAGGAAATAAAGTTACTGAGCCCCTACAGGTGTTTCCGGCTGGGGTACTTCAGCTTCCTGCTGCAGCACGCTTTGCCGTAGTTTTACAATATTGGCAGCGCCGCGCTTAATGATGATGCGGGTACCGCGGTCAAACGTAAAGTAGCGGTAAAACCAGTTGATCAATACCACCATTTTATTACGGAAACCCAGCAGGCTCATAAGATGCACGATCATCCAGATAAACCAGGCAAAACGCCCGCTTAACTTTGTTTTACCAATTTCTGCTACCGCTTTGTTGCGCCCAATGGTGGCCAGGCTGCCAAGATCCTTGTATTTAAAGGGCAGCATATTGGTGCCTCTTAAACGTTTAGCCAGGTTCTCTGCAACCAGCTTTCCCTGCTGTATAGCTACCTGTGCTACCATGGGGTAACCCCGGGGGAATTTAGGATCGTTGGTCATTTGGGCAATGTCGCCAATAGCCAGTATATTCTCATATCCTTTTACCTGGCAAAACTCATTTACTATAATACGGCCGTTGGGCAGTATAATATCTTTATCAAAACCATTAATAGGTATGCCTTTAACACCGGCCGCCCAGATGAGGGATTTGGTGTTTATTTTTTCGCCGCTGCCCAGGAGCAAGGTTTGGCCGTCATAATCCTTTACTGTGGTGTTCACCAATACCTTAATGCCTAAACGCTCTGAACCTTCCCGGGCTTTATCGGATGAAAATTCGCTCATGGAAGGCAGCAGGCGGGGCCCCATTTCCACCAGGTAAATTTTCATACAGTCAAGCGGCAGCTCAGGGTAATCTTTGGGCAGAATGTATTTACGCAGCTCGGAAATAGCGCCGGCCATTTCCACGCCGGTAGGTCCGCCACCTACTATTACAAACGTAAGCTTGGCTTTTACCTCTTCCTGATCTGAAAGCAGCAGGCTTTCCTCAAACTGTTTTATTACGTAGTTACGGATCTGAACGGCTTCTATCAGCGATTTCATACCAATTCCATGCTCTTCTATCAGCTTATTGCCAAAGAAGTTGGTATTGCTGCCGGTGGCTATTACCAGGTAATCGTAACGGATCTCTCCAATGCCGGTTTCCAGTATATTTTCTGCAGGCCGCACACCTTTTACTTCGGCCATGCGGAAATGAAAGTTCTTTTGAGTACCAAAAATGCCACGTAATGGGAAAGCAATACTATCCGGCTCCAGCCCGGCGGTAGATACCTGGTATAGAAGAGGTTGAAAAAGATGATAGTTGTTCCTGTCCAGCAAAACTACCTGTACCGGGGTTTTGCGGAGCTTTTTGGCCAGGTTAATGCCTCCAAAGCCGCCACCTACGATCACTACACGGGGCAAGCTGGTTTCCGGAATATTGGGCTGCATCATAGCAAATTATTTATTGATGAGACAATCTTATAGTACTGCACTACAACAGGCGACAAATGCTGTACCAGCCGTTGCGCCTTTCGGGTTAAATTACATATCAAAATTACAAAACTTTCAGAAAAAAATGAAAGATATGTTTGAGAAAGGAGAATATGGAAGGATCTGAAGAAAGGAAGTTGGAGGATAGGAGGGTGGGATATTGAGGGTACCTGATGCTATTGCGCCTGTAGGTAAGCGGAATATTACTGTAGCGTAAGCCGCATTATTGAATGATATTTGAAACAAATGAATAGGAAAAACCAAGAAGAGGCTGGTATAAACACGCATTTTCCTATATGCGTACACGTATAAATACGTGTTGGAAGAAATAAGGGGAAATACTGGAAAAATGCTGACTGCTAAATGCTAAACGCCGAATGCTGAATGCAGGCGAGCGAAATGAGGCTAAACCGGCTGAATATAAAGTGGGGAAGCCTTCAGCCTTCGGCGTTCCGCACTAAAAAAAAATCCCGGTACAACTGGCATTGTACCGGGAACCATCTTAAAAAGTATACGATCTTTTACCTGGTTTTCTTGGCATCTTCCAGGAACTTGGCCAGGCCAATATCGGTAAGCGGATGTTTGAGCAGGCCCAGGATTGAATCTAACGGGCAGGTACAAACGTCGGCGCCGGCTTCTGCACACTTTACAATGTGTAAAGCGCTGCGGATAGAGGCAGCCAGTATTTCCGTTTTAAAGCTCTGTAAGCTGTAAATGTTGGCGATCTGGGCTATTAAGTCCACACCATCCCATGCGCTGTCATCTATACGGCCAATGAAAGGCGATACATAGGTAGCGCCGGCTTTGGCAGCCAGTATAGCCTGTCCTGCTGAGAACACCAGGGTACAGTTGGTTTTGATCTTATTTTCAGTGAACCATTTAATGGCTTTCACCCCGTCTTTGATCATGGGTACTTTTACCACAATACGGGGGTGCAGGGCCGCCAGCTTTTTACCTTCTTCAATAATACTGTCAAAGTCGGTAGAGATCACTTCCGCACTTACATCACCCTTTACCATATCGCAAATGGTTACGTAATGCTTCATGATGGCTTCTTCGCCTTTAATGCCTTCTTTGGCCATCAGGGAAGGGTTGGTAGTTACCCCGTCTAAAATTCCCAGGTCGTGCGCTTCCTGTATCTGTGCAAGGTTAGCTGTATCTATAAAGAATTTCATATAATAAAGTGTTTGTCTTTTTAATTGAGTTAAAGATCTGTTTCACATGACGCTTTTGCAGCAGGATAATATTTTGAGGATAAGATGCCTACGTGCATTTGCAATACAGTGATAACAGGAGCAGTTGTTAGATGGATCAGGTCAATAAGCGCCGGTACGGGTCATTAGCGGTGGAGGAAGAAAATAGCCACCGGATGACTATTTGATGGCACTAATGACGCTGGAAGAACTTGGAACTTAAGGAAAAAAAAACGGCAAGTTACTTACATCGCACCGCTACAACCGCCTACCCTTGCTACATTCCTGTCCTGGGGGAGTTCAGCAGGAGCTGGTCGTATAAGACTTGCCGGTTGCAAAGGTAAGGGAATTGGGGAAAAATGCAAACTTTCTCTGGAAATAATCATATTGGTTCACACGTAGTTATACGTATATTTTAAAAAATAATATAAATTAGTGAACATTTCCATAGAAATACGGTTTATTTGTGATGTATTCTTTAACCTATTTTAAAACCTCCGTTTAAAAACCAGTTATTTTATGGATTCTGCAATGTCATCCTTCTTCATTGTTTTTGGTATTATCATCCTGGCTATTGTCGTGCTGATAGTTGCCAGTATGTGGAAGATCTTTGAAAAAGCCGGACAGCCTGGCTGGGCCGCCATTGTGCCTATTTATAACTTATACATCCTTACCAAGATCATTGGTAAACCAGGATGGTGGGTTTTATTAATGATCATTCCCTACCTGAACATCATTTTCATGATCTGGGCATACAACCTGCTCAGCAAAAGCTTTGGTAAGGACACCGGCTTTACCGTTGGCCTGGTATTACTGGGTATTGTTTTCTTCCCGATCCTGGCATTTGACAAATCTATCCAGTACCAGGGACCTGCAGGTAACCCTTCTGCCGGTTTGGGCGATCAGATCCAGAGCATTGGCGCGGACATTAGATAAGTTGTAAGCTCTTCACAAGGGAAAGAACTAACTGAAGGTGTTCCGCAAAAGCGGAGCACCTTTTTTTATCCTGAAAATGCCCCTTTAGGGTTATGGATTTGCGGACCCTGCGCAGTAATTTTAAAAACTCTAAAAAGGGACATAAAACTATACCTCTATGGAAACAATTCATCCATCCTCCGGCCAGCAAGACCTATTGGCCGACCTCGACGAAATTGTAGTCTTAAATCATGCTACGCAGGGGCAACGTTTTGCCAATTACCTGATTGACCTGATCGTTACCTATTTAATTGCTTTTGGCCTGCTGTTCCTGTACGGTGTGGGCATTAGCCTGAACGGCGGCAATGCGGAGGACCTGCCGGATCAAACCCTGCTGTACTACCTGGCTGTGTACTCTTCCCTGATCCTTTATACCAGCGTAATGGAAGCCTTTAACAAGGGCCGTACCATTGGTAAGCTGATCACAGGTACCTATGCGGTAAAGAATGACGGGCAGCCCCTGGATTTTGGTACTGCGCTTAAACGCAGCTTTAGCCGCATTGTGCCTTTTGAGCCGTTTTCAGGTTTTGGCGCAGCACCCTGGCATGACAAGTGGACCGATACTACAGTGGTGAAAAAGTAAAGTGGATTAATCTTTTGTAACGTAGTAATTATAATCGTTCAAAAGGGTTTCGAGGAATTGCACATGTTCCATTTCTGTTTCAATCTTAAGCACATCCCTTACACGGTAGGCTACCCTGGCGCTTAACTCCTGGTTATTGGATTTAAGTGCCAGGTCCATCAGCTCTTTTACTTTATTGAGGTCCCTATCCGAAAGGCGCAGGATCTGTGGAAAATGTGGCTGGTAGTCTGTTTGGGATACTTCCCGGAAAATAGTGTCGCTTAGCTTGCTCTTGTTTTTAGTGTTCACCACAATGGTGCCGGCTACGAGGTCGCCCAGGCGCTGGTTGTATTTGGAGCGGATGATAGAAACGATGGGCACTACACCCCAGATGATCACCGGTGTTTCCAGGATTCGGAATAACCAGCGGATCATATGCTGGCTAAAGCTGGGCGGGTTACCCAACAGACTTACTACTTTGATACCCACCGCTTTTTTACCCGGTGTTTGCCCGCGCATGAACATTTCCATTAACAGAAAGTAAAAGCTAATGGGGATCAGGATGCTCCAGAATGCAAAGATGTTTTTGCCATCGCTGGGCCAGTTAACATTGGACACTACTACCAGCACCAGGCACAGGTAGGCGCCCCGCACCAGCAGGTCAATGAACCAGGCGCCAATACGCTGGCCAATGTCGGAAGCCTCAAATTCCAGGTCAATGTTAAAAGCAGTTGGTATTTTTATAGCAGCCATATTACAAATTTAGTAATTAATGCATATGTTTGTTCGATATGAGAGAATCTACTTTCATTAAAAAGAACCTGGCCCGCTGGAAACAGTACCAGGAGGAGCCCAGCGAAGACCCCGACGTGATGGCGGAGCGGTTCACCAGCTTGCTGGATGATCTTGCCTACGCAAAAACTTTTTACAGCTTCAGCAAAGTAACCCTGTATATCAATGGCATGGCGGCGGCTATTTACCAGTATATTTACCGTAACCGCCGGGAAGAGGCAGGACGTGTGCGCCGCTTCCTTTTATACGAGCTGCCTTTGCTGTTACGCAGGCACCACCGGCTGCTGCTGTTCACCTTCGCTTACTTTTTACTGTTCAGCATTATAGGCGCTTTTTCTGCTGCGCATGATGAAAGCTTTGTACGCGGAGTGCTGGGAGATGAGTATGTGAACATGACGGAGCAGAACATCAGCAACGGCGATCCCTTTGGTGTATATAAAAGCGGTAATGAATGGGTCATGTTCCTGTCCATTGCCTATAACAATATTAACGTGGCCTTTATGTGCTTTGTAAGCGGAATTATGTTTGCTGTGGGCACTTTATGGCTGCTGTTCAAGAATGGTATTATGCTGGGATCTTTCCAGTATTACTTTTTTGCCAAGGGACTGGGCTGGCAATCGGTGCTGGTAATATGGATCCATGGTACGCTGGAAATATCGGCTATTGTAATTGCCGGTACTGCGGGTATGATCATGGGCAGCGGTTTGCTTTTCCCCGGTACGCGCAAACGGGTAGATTCATTAAAGAGAGCTGCCAAAGACGGTGTAAAAGTAATTGTTAGCCTGGTGCCGGTGTTTATTGTAGCGGCTTTCCTGGAAGGGTTTGTAACCCGCCACACGGCTATGCCTATGTGGCTGAGTATCTCCATTCTGCTGTTATCACTCACCTTTATTGTGGGCTATTTTGTAATATACCCCATACGCGTGCAGCGCAAAGGCTACCGGCTTACGATCGACGGGGTATTGATAAAACCTGCGGATAAAAAGGATTGATCAGATCCGGCAGGTTTTCAGAAAAATAACTATATGCGAATAACGGATAGGTATACACGCTACTGTTGGTTAACTGCCTGCATATTGCTTATGCTGCCAGCATTACTGCGTGCGCAGGATGCAAAGGATACCATATATGCTCCACTAAGTGTAGAGGATTTGAAGGAGCCGGCAAAAGAAGCCGGGGTAAATGAGGATACCTATAATGAACCCGGTGCAGATAGTGATACAGAAGATGCAACGGAAGACACCGTGCCCCCACCTCCGCATTACCTGTGGGATCAGGCGGTACCGGCTGATGCCGATACCCTGGAGTGGTGGGAGAATAACGGGCTGGTGATACGCAGGGTACCGGCTTCGGTAATGGAAAAACTAAGAGCCGATAAAAAGCTGCAGTACGATAAAAAGATAAAGCCACCCTCAAATAATCTCCGCTGGCTGGCAGTGGCGATAATGGCCCTGGCGGCTTTTTTACAAAGCATTCGTTATATTATTTATATCCTGCTGATAGTGGGGCTGGTATTGCTGGTGCTGTTCTTTATGCGGCAGCAGGGCTTTCGTTTTTCCCGGCGCAAAGGCGACCTGGAGCTGCCGGAGGTGGAAGCAGAGAACATTGCGGCTACTGCCTATGAAAAGCTGATACAGGAAGCTATCAGCGGAGCGCGCTTCAGGCAGGCCGTGCGGCTGCTGCATTTGCAGGCGCTGCATTTATTGTCGGAACAGCAGCTGATCACTTTAAGCAAGGATAAAACCAATACGGATTACCTGCGGGTATTATCTAAAACCCAGTGGTACCAGCCCTTTGCGCGCCTTACCCGGGATTATGAGTATATCTGGTACGGGGAAATAGCGGTGAATGAGGAACAGTTTGCGCTGGTGTACGGGCGGTTCCGGGAATTTCAAAAAGAACTCAATCATCTTTAAGGCTGGATGGTGAAAGCCATACAAGCCTATATAAAAATCTTGTTAGTTGAAATCAAAGTTTTCCATAATTATAGTAGTGCTGGTGGTGGTGTGCATCATTCTGCTGCTGGTGGCGGGCACCCGCTCGGTGGAGGATGAGATCCAGGACCTTACCAAGCAAAGCTTTTCCTACAAGGATAAAAAGCCGGGCGGCTGTTATGCGCTGTTCCAGGTGCTGCCGCACCTGTATACCAATGAGCCGGTAAAGGTGGTGACCAAACCCTTTAGCCTTACCTACAAAAAGAACCAATCCTTTGCAATGGGAGAGGAAAGCCTGTATATACTGGTAACTAAAAAATTATACGCGAGCGAGCAGGATGTAACGGATATGCTGCAGTTTGCTGCTAACGGCAACCAGCTGTTTATAGCCATGACAGAGCCCGACAGCCTGCTGCAGGCCCGGCTGGCCGTTGAAGCAGATACGCTGGACCGTAGTTTTAGCATGCCGGTAAGCACCCAGCATTATATAAATCCGAACCTGGCGCCGGATACTGTTTTTACACGCAAGGGTATTGCAGCTGGCCGTTATTTTACCAGCTATGATACCAGCGCTACCACCATTTTAGGTACCGGTATTGTACCGGATAGCAGCACCGGCCGGGCAAAGCCCAACTTTATACGTGTTGCTTATGGTAAGGGCGCTGTGTTCCTGCTGCTGAACCCTTCCACGCTTACCAATTATTTCCTGATGCATGAGCCTAACATGGCATCGCTGGAAAAACAGCTGGCTTATACCTACAACATTCCCACTGCTATTTATTGGGATGAATATTATAAATACCTGAACGGACCCCGGGGCGATTTCAGCGAGTGGCAGGTGCTGATGCGCTACCCCGCTATTCGCTGGGCATTGTGGCTGGTAGTGGCCCTGCTGCTGTTATATGTGCTGTTTGAAGGGAAACGCCGGCAGCGTATTATACCGGAAAAGGAAGTGCTTACCAATAACTCGCTGGAGTTTGTGGAAACGCTGGGGCAGCTGTATTATCAGCAGGGCAACAACCGTAACCTGGCGCATAAAATGGTGCTGCACTGGACGGAGTATATCCGTACCCGTTTTTACCTGAACACCACTTACCTGAATCAGGCATTTATAGATACGCTTACGCGTAAGTCGGGATTGCCTTATGCAGATGTGCGGGAGATTGTGGACAGCATACATCATATACAGCTGTCGGAACAGATCAATGATAAGTATTTAGAACAATTTTATAAAAACATACATCAGTTTTACCAAAACACGAAATAGATGGACGTGAATACATTTGAACTCAGGTCAGACCTATCCTCACTGCACCAGTCAGTAGAGGCTATCCGTGCGGAGATCGGCAAGGTAATAGCCGGCCAGCATGAAATGATAGACCTGCTGATCACGGGGCTGCTTACGCAGGGACATGTGCTGATAGAAGGCGTGCCCGGCGTGGCTAAAACACTTACTGCCAAGCTGCTGGCCCGCTGTGTGGATGCGGACTTTTCCCGTATACAGTTCACCCCGGATATAATGCCGGCCGATGTGCTGGGCACCTCGGTATTCAACCCCCAGAGCCGGGAGTTTGAATACAAGCGGGGGCCGGTTTTCAGCAACCTGGTACTGATAGATGAAATTAACCGTGCACCTGCCAAAACACAGGCGGCGCTGTTTGAGGTAATGGAAGAACGGCAGGTAACCAATGATGGTATTACACACCCGCTGCCATTGCCGTTTATGGTAATAGCCACGCAAAACCCTATTGAGCAGGAAGGTACGTACCGCCTGCCGGAAGCCCAGCTGGACCGCTTCCTGTTTAAGATAGAGGTGAAGTACCCGGCTGTTGCAGAGGAAGTGGCCATGCTGCAGGCCATGCATCAGCACAACAACATACAGGACATTACACAGCTGGTGAACCGCGTGATCACAGCCACCCAGGTAATGGAATACCAGGCGCTGGTACGCAAGATCCATATTGAAGAAAAGCTGCTGCATTACATTGCAGCGCTGGTGCAGGAAACCCGTGTGAATGCCTCTTTATATCTGGGCGCATCGCCACGTGCATCCCTGGCCGTTATGAACTGCGCCAAAGCCGTAGCTGCTATGCGCGACCGTGATTTTGTAACACCGGATGATATTGTTGAAATGCTGCCGCATGTGCTGCGCCACCGTATTATGTTAACGCCGGAACGTGAAATGGAAGGTATTGCTACAGATGAAGTGATAGCGCAGATCGTTAAGGCAGTGGAAGTACCGAGATGAGCTGAAAGCTTAACGCCGAACGCTTAACGCAATGTAGAGCGCCAGGCATAATGGCTTATGGATAAGGGCAATAGCATAATGTGGGAAAGCGTTCAGCATTCAGCATAAATTTTAAAGAATGTCCATCAAAGAAATATACCGCGCCTTTTTCTTCGGCAACCGCTTTTACCTGTGCCTGGGCGGGAATGTACTGCTGTTTATAGCAGCCTTCTTTTTCCCGGCGCTGTTCGTTATTGCGCAGCTGGTGTTTGCTGTGCTGGTGGTGCTGCTGTTACTGGATATCAGCATGCTGTTTGGCGCATCAAAGCCCTTGCAGCTGGAACGCAGTATGGCGGCCCGTTTCAGCAATGGAGATGATAATGAGGTGCGGATAACGGTGAAGAGCAGCTTCCGCTTCCCGGTAAGCCTGTCTGTGATCGATGAGCTGCCCTTTCAGTTCCAGCTGCGGGATCATGTATTAAAAACCTGGCTGAAGCCCGGCGCTACACACGTTTTTAACTTTATGCTACGCCCGCTGGAAAGGGGCGTGTATGAATTTGGTAATACCAATGCATTTGCTGCCAGCCCCTTTGGTCTGGTAAAGCGGCGGGTGGTGTTTGAAAATGCGCAGGCGGTAAAAACCTATCCATCCTATTTACAGCTGCGCAATTATGAACTGCTGTCTTTCACTAACCGGCTGAATGAGCTGGGTGTGCACAAAAAGCGCACTATTGGCCACAGCATGGAGTTTGATCATATAAAAGAATACAGCCGTGGCGATGATGTGCGTATGCTGAACTGGAAAGCTACTGCACGCCGGGGTAACCTGATGGTAAATACCTATGTGGAAGAACGCTCCCAGCAGGTGTACTGTGTAATAGACAAAGGGCGTAATATGAAAATGCCTTTTGACGGATTAACTCTGCTGGATTATGCCATTAACGCTACGCTGGTATTCAGCAACGTAGTATTACAAAAAGGCGATAAAGCCGGGTTAACTACGCTGGGTGCGCAACAGGTGGATATTTTACCGGCCAGCAATAAGAAAACACATCTTAACAAGATCCTGGAAATGCTGTATGCGCAGCAAACCCAATGGCAGGAGAGTGATTATGAGCGGCTGAGCATCAGCTTACGCAGCGCATTATCCCAACGCTCGCTGCTGATCCTTTTCACCAACTTTGAATCTACCACCGGTATGCGCCGGCAGCTGCCTTACCTGCGCCGGCTGGCAAAGTATCACCTGGTGCTGGTAGTATTTTTTGAGAACACGGCACTGAAGCAGGTTACGGAACAGGAAGCTGCGAATGTAGAAGAGATATATAAGCAGGTAATTGCACAGCAGTTCACCTATGAAAAGAAATTAATTGCAAAGGAGCTATCACAGTATGGGATTATGTCGCTCTTATGTACGCCCCAGCAGCTTACTATACAGGTTATTAATAAGTACCTGGAGCTAAAGGCCAGGATGTTGATATAATAAAGTCCATGGTCGGTGGTCCATAGTCCATTGCATGGATCATATGGAAGGTTTGCAATTTTATTAAGTGTATGATCGCCGCCGTGTGATATGCCATGGACCATCGACTATGGACCATGGACTACATAACTATCCCCGCTTTTTCTTTTTATTATTATTGTAAAGCTGACGCTCATCGTTGATGATCATGGAATCATCGTCCGGTTTTTGTTTTACGGGGATCACGGAATGTATCACCAGGGAAGGGTTATCCCGGTAGGTAGCGGTTACGTTAATGAAACGGATGGTATCTGTTTTGCTCAACAACAGATCCTGTCCCAGCAGCTGGCCGGCAGAGGTTTCAAACTGTATGCTGGTAGTGTCCAGCGGGTATATTTTACCGGTGTTAAAGCGGCCTTCTACATTCAGGTAAAAATGAATATCGCGTTTTAAGCTGTCTGCATAATGGTGAAAACGGATGCCGGTAACATAAGGCAGCTGCAAGGCAGCTTCTATGGGCTGCTCCGCATCGGGCAGGGTTACCAGGAGTTTTACCTGGTAACGGTTTTGGGCCAGGTAGCTGCGGTCAAAGGTAAGCACTCCGTTACGGCAGGTACCGTCGGGGGAGGTTACTTTAATATATTTCCAGCGGTAATCACCTTTCAGGAAACCTTCTGTTGAGCGTATCTCGCCATTGGTATACGTAATCTCCAGCCCAATAGGCGCCTGGTTATATAGCTCCACTACAGCAGTAGTATCATAATAAGCCGTAATGCTTTTTACTGTATGCTTTTGTGCATGCAGCATAAACGGCAGCCATAAAAAAGTGAGGAACAGGTATCCTTTCATTATCCGTTAGCTTACTTATACTTTCACCGCGCTTTTATATTCACACAGATCCTAACTGTGACGCGGCTTGCAGCGTTTCGTTCAATTCTTGTACCAGCTTTTGAACAATAGCCTGTGTGGGCACAATATCTTCCACCATCTCCACGCTTTGCCCGGCGCTCCAAAGCTGCTGGTAAGTGCCGGGGCGTACGGCCTGCTCCAGTTTTTTCATGCCGCGCAGCTGTACCAGCATTTTAAAATATTTGCGGGTACGCGGGTTGTGGCTCAGCATTTTTTCCATCCAGTTCTGCTTATAGCCTATTTTTTTTGCAGCAGGGGTATTGATGATATTGCAGGGCGTACCGGACAGGCGCTCTGTAAGCACAATATCCTCCATACCATATTCCAGGATGGCCTGTTTATATTCATCACTTACGCTGGCTTCTTCACTGGCAATAAAACGGGTGCCGATGGATACGGCCTGCGCGCCGAGGATCATTGCGCTGGCTATTTGCTGGCCGGTAGCAATACCGCCCGCCGCTACCAGGTATTTATCCGGGAAGGCTTTTTGCAGGGCAGGCACCAGCACATGCATAGGGTAGGGGCCTGCATGCCCGCCTGCGCCTGCGCATACGGCAATAAAGCCGTCGCAGCCTTCTTTGGCGGCCTTTTCTGCGTGCTGCAGGTTGGTTACATCACACAGCACTTTGCCGCCATAGCTGTGGGCGGCATCAATTACCTGGCGCGGATTGCCCAGGGAGGTGATGTATAAGGGCACTTTAGCTGCTGCGCAAACCTGTAAATGTTTTACGTAGAGCGGGTTTGTTTTTTGAACGATCAGGTTTACGCCATAGGTGCCGGCAGGGTTATGGGCCGTAATGTGTTCGTTTAACCGGTCCAGCAGGACTTTCAGCTCGCCTTCCTTGCGGAAGTTGAGGGATGGAAAGGTACCGGCAATGCCATTGTCCATGGCAGCTTTAACCATGGCTTCATTACTTACCAGGAACATGGGCGCCTGGATAATAGGGTAGCATACGTGGAATGCCTGGGTGAAGTTGAGCATGCAGTTCGTAATTAATTCTTCGCTGTTACTGCCAGCTGTCTTGCCACATATTTTCCCAGGATGTCAAATTCCAGGTTAACGGTATGGCCGGGTGCTACGGCAGATATATTGGTGTGCTGATAGGTGTAGGGGATCACGGCCACGGAAAACTCCCGGTCCGTTACGTTAAAGATGGTAAGGCTGATGCCGTTCAGGCAAATGGAGCCTTTTTCCACCAGCAGGGCGGCAAAATCGGCCGGGTACCGGAAACGGTATTCCCAGCTGCCGTTTTGTGAGGTTTTGGACAGGCATTCGCCCACGCCATCAACATGGCCCTGTACCAGGTGCCCGTCTATACGGCCGTTGAACACCATAGCCCTTTCCAGGTTCACCCGGTCACCGGGGCTTAGCTGGCCCAGGTTGGTTTTTTGCAGGGTTTCAGCCACGGCTACTATCTCGTAGCTGTTGTCCTGCAGTCCGGTTACCGTGAGGCATACGCCATTGTGGGCAATGCTCTGGTCTACCTTCAGCTCCGGCGCCAGGTTGGATTGTATGCTGATAACCAGGTTGCTGCCTTCCTTTTTAGTGGATACTACTTCTCCTAATGATTCTATGATACCGGTGAACATAACTTTTACTTTAGTATTTAAAAGTAAGCAACTTGAGGGAAAAAAGGAGGGAAGAAGTAAGAGGCGGGGCCTGATTTGACTGATCGGATCAGAGCCTGACATGGACTTCACTAGGGATGGACTAGGGAAAAACATGGGATCCAGTAGGGAAAGACATGAGAAACTCATGAGAAAGACATGGGAAAATGACAGGGAGGGTTAAGGGTGGGGTTTTATGTAGGGGGGTAGAGTTGCGCACGGGTTGCACACGGGATACGGGGCTATTTTAGGAGGGGAGGGTACCAGTTACACCCGAATGGGACACCAATGAATTACCTTTGCTTCCCCGGTCGGGGATATGTAAATAGTGAGCCTGATTGCATTTGGTATTTTTAAAACATTGCTTTATCTTTGCTCTCCCTAAAATTATTAAAGGAGTTTTTACTATGTTAATCATCGATTCTAAAGATTGCGAAAACATTGACAAGGCGCTGAAGAAGTATAAAAAGAAGTTTGAGAAGGCGCGCATTCTGCTGCAGCTGCGCACCCGTCAGTCTTTCACCAAGCCTTCTGTAAAGCGTCGTAACCAGGTGCTGAAAGCTGTTTACAAACAGCAGTTAGCCAGCGGTAAATTTGAAGATTAATCGGATAAAAGTATCCGTTCAAAATACTTGATGATTGTAAGGTTTTGTATAACTTTACAATCATCAAATTTTTTGTATTTGAGCAAGCAGCCACTTCACCCTGCCGTAGCCAAGTTCCTATCTTACATACAGCTGGAAAAACGTTATTCCGATCATACCGCTGTTGCTTACGAGCAGGATCTCCGTCAGTTTTTTGATTATTTACAGACCCAGTATGATGGCGTACCTGAGCTTACGGCCATTGGGCATTTACATATCCGTTCCTGGCTGGCCAGCCTGATGGCTGAAAAACAGCAGGCCCGCACGGTTAACCGCAAAATTTCCTCACTTAAATCTTTTTTTAAATATACTGTTCGCCAGGGTTGGGTAAAACAAACGCCTATGGTGAAAGTTGCTGCGCCTAAAATAAGCCGCCGCCTGCCGGGGTTTATTGATGAAAAGGGCATGCAGGCCGTGGAGGACAATAAAAGCCTGCGCCGCGGCCAGGAAGAGACGCCCATTTTCGCAGATGACCTGGAAGGCGATACCCACCGCCTTATTTTTGAGCTGCTGTATAATACCGGCATCCGTTTGTCGGAGCTGATCAACCTGCAGGAGCGCAATGTGGATACCGGCAACCTAACCATTAAGGTGCTGGGAAAGGGCAATAAGGAAAGGATCATCCCGGTGAGCCGGGAGCTGCTGCAGCAGGTGCAGGCCTACAATGCCCGCAAACGCCGGGAGCTGGAGCAGCCGGAAGGGGCAGTACTGCTGGTGCACCCTAAAAGCGGCCGTAAGCTGTATCCCAAATACGTATATAATATGGTGCGGGGCTATCTCACTGAGCACCAGATCACCACCATTACGCGCAAAAGCCCGCATGTGCTGCGGCATACTTTTGCTACCCACCTTACCAATGCCGGGGCAGATATTAATGCCATTAAAGAGCTGCTGGGGCACTCCAGCCTGGCCGCTACCCAGGTGTATACGCATAATACCATTGAAAAGCTGAAGAATGTATTTAAGCAGGCGCACCCGAAGGCGTGAGGGAAAGCTCCAAAAGCGCCCCCAGCACTAACTCCAACGCCCTACTTTTTTCCCGGTATTAACAAATTATTATGCTTTAAAAATGCAAAAGCAGATAAAAAGCATTACATTAGTAATAGAGTTCTTTCCCAACACATTTAAACAAAAAAAGCCTATGAAGTGAATGTTTACCAATTCTAACCGAGATTGTTAAATATTAAAAAATTAAGTGTCATGAACGTTCAAATTCAAACTGTGCATTTCGATGCTGATTCTAAACTGATTGATCATGTTAACAAAAAAGTTCAGAAGCTCACTAATTTTTACGACCGGATTGTTAGTGTAGATGTTTTCCTGAAGCTAGACAATGTAGCCCATCAGATCAAAGACAAAATAGCTGAGATTAAGATCCGAATACCCCGCCAAGATCTCTTCGTCAAGTACGAGACAAAATCCTTTGAAGAGTCCTTCGATCTCGCCTTTAATGCCGCTGTAACCCAGATCAAACGCCAAAAAGAGAAGAAATTTCAGTAAATCCTGAAAAATATTTTGAAGTTTATAACCTCTTTACTACCTTTGCCATCCCGATTCAAAAAGGGATTGGTGAAGGTAGTAAAGTTCTTTACTGTAGGGCATTTTAGCCAAAACACATCAGGTAGAATTATTGGCGGTTCCGGGTGCTGAAAAAACAATTTTGAGAATTCAACAAAGCTGTTATTTTTGCGCTTCCTTTTACGGACACCTAAGCATAAATTACTTGGTATGCCAGCATAGCTCAGTTGGCCAGAGCTACTGATTTGTAATCAGTGGGTCGGGGGTTCGAATCCCTCTGCTGGCTCCTGATAATCTTCCCGCAGCCGGCGGGATGGATTGGGAGAAAAATATTGGGCAGGTTCCAGAGTGGCCAAATGGGGCGGACTGTAAATCCGCTGTCTTTCGACTTCATAGGTTCGAATCCTATCCTGCCCACCGACAAAGGTGAGTTCCGCTTTTGCTTCCCGCAGAGGCGGAACTTAGTTGTTGAAAGGCATTAGTTCTTTGGAAATAGTTTTTTGAAAATATTATGCGGGAGTAGCTCAGTTGGTAGAGCGACAGCCTTCCAAGCTGTAGGTCGCGGGTTCGAACCTCGTCTCCCGCTCCCAGGATCTTCCATTACGAATTGCCTGAAGAGGTTTTTAGTAATTGAAAATTTGAAATTAATTTTTTCGCTGTTGTAGCTCAGGGGTAGAGCACTTCCTTGGTAAGGAAGAGGTCGTGAGTTCAATTCTCATCAACAGCTCAAGAGTCTTTGATAAAACAGAGTTGCCTTGTATCGGGGCATGAGCCTTAAAGAGGTGGATCTGCGACAGAGCATCCCGTGTAACGGGAAGGTCGTGAGTTCAATTCTCATCAACAGCTCAAGAGTCTTTGAAACAGGGTTTAATTTGCGATCTGCGCGCATTCGGTGAGAACCGGAAAATCGTAAGTTCAATTCTTCATCAACCACTCCAACATTGTTTCAGTAATTCCTTACGGCCTGCTGATCAAAGTTTTTATAACTAAGCGTTGTAGCTCAGTGGCAGAGCAAGTTCCGGGTCACTCAACCACTCCGGAAAAAGACATGAGTTCAATTCTCATCAACTGCGCAAGTTTGTAAAACAGTTTTTAACAACTATTAATACAATCTTTACAAACCATCTAAAAAGAAAATAAAATGGCAAAAGAAACCTTTAAGCGGGATAAACCCCACGTAAACATTGGTACCATCGGCCACGTGGACCACGGTAAAACTACCTTAACTGCTGCCATTACAACCATTTTGGCAAACAAGGGTCTGGCAGAGAAGAAAGGTTATGACGAGATCGATGCGGCTCCTGAAGAAAAAGAAAGAGGTATTACCATCAATACAGCACACGTTGAGTATCAGACAGCTAACCGTCACTATGCTCACGTTGACTGTCCGGGCCACGCTGACTATGTGAAGAACATGATCACAGGTGCTGCGCAGATGGACGGTGCTATACTGGTGGTTGCCGCTACAGATGGTCCGATGCCGCAAACAAGGGAGCACATCCTGCTGGCTAAGCAGGTAGGTGTACCTCGTATTGTTGTTTTCATGAACAAAGTTGACCTGGTGGATGATCCGGAACTGCTGGAACTGGTAGAGATCGAAATCCGCGAACTGCTGTCTAAAAACGGCTTTGACGGTGATAACGCTCCTATCATTAAAGGTTCTGCAACCGGCGCACTGGCTGGCGATGCTAAATGGGTAGGTGCCATCGACGAACTGATGGATGCTGTGGATTCTTACATTCCGCTGCCTCCTCGCCCGGTTGATCAGCCGTTCCTGATGTCTGTAGAAGACGTATTCTCTATCACTGGTCGTGGTACCGTTGCTACCGGTCGTATCGAGCGCGGTCGTATCAAAGTGGGTGAGAACGTTGAGATCGTAGGTCTGCAGGAAGAAAAAATGACCTCTACCTGTACTGGTGTGGAAATGTTTAAGAAAATACTGGACGAAGGCGAAGCTGGCGATAACGCTGGTCTGCTGCTGCGTGGTATTGAAAAGACCCAGATCCGTCGTGGTATGGTTATTTGCAAACCCGGTTCCATCACTCCGCACACTGAATTCAAATGCGAAGTTTACGTACTGAGCAAAGATGAAGGTGGCCGTCACACTCCGTTCTTCAACAAATACCGTCCTCAGTTCTACTTCCGTACTACTGACGTAACCGGTGAAGTTGAATTACCTGCTGGTGTTGAAATGGTTATGCCTGGTGATAACGTGTCTCTGACCGTTAAACTGATCCAGCCCATCGCTATGGATAAAGGTCTGAAATTCGCTATCCGCGAAGGTGGCCGTACCGTAGGTGCTGGTCAGGTGACTGAAATCATCAAATAAGCATCTAATTCTGATATAGCCGTAAGTTGCAAGTCGTTAGGAGTTAGTTTGTAATTACATAATAATAAATTAACTTACATTTCTAACAATTTGCAACTTTCGGCTTCTTACGGGCATAGTTCAATGGTAGAATAGCGGTCTCCAAAACCGTTGATACGGGTTCGAATCCTGTTGCCCGTGCTAAAGAAAAGAAGTGAAAGAGTGAATAGTAAGAGGTGAATGGTATTGACAAAAAACCTTCACTTTTTACCGTTCACTTTTCACCATTACAATAACCCATAACGGTTAACTTTATACCATGAACAAGATCAGAACATATTTCCAGGAATCTTATCATGAATTAGTACATAAGGTGTCCTGGCCTACCTGGCAAGAGCTGCAATCCTCTACTATGATCGTGCTGGTAGCTACGATTATCATCACCCTGATGGTATGGGGTATGGATGCACTTTCCAACGTAGTGCTAACTCAATACTATAAATTATTTTAACAATGGATGCATCCAATACCAATACCGCACCCACCCAGGAAACAAAGTGGTATGTACTACGTGTTGTTAGCGGCAAGGAAAAGAAAGTGAAAGAGTACCTGGATATTGAGGTGCGCCGTTCCGACTGGGGCAACGTAATTACCCAGGTTTTTCTGCCGGTGGAGAAAGTGTACAAAGTACAGGCAGGGAAGAAAGTGATGCGCGAAAAGAATTTTTACCCCGGTTACGTGATGATTGAAGCGATAGATGGTAAAATGACCGATGAGGTGATCCAGTCTATACGTAATGTATCCGGTGTGATACACTTTTTAGGAAAAGAACATCCTATTGCGCTGCGCAAGGCAGAAGTGAATAAAATGCTGGGTAAAGTAGATGAAATGAGCGATCAGGGTATTACCATGAGCGAGCCTTTCATTGTTGGCGAAACCATTAAGATCATTGATGGTCCGTTCAACGACTTTAACGGTATGATCGAAGAAGTGATAGAAGATAAGAAGAAGCTGAAAGTAACGGTGAAGATCTTTGGCCGTGCTACCCCTGTTGAGCTGAATTTCATGCAGGTAGAAAAGATTAGCTAAAAAAACGAGCTGTAATATTATTTGCAACGCCACAATCAAGCAATTGGTTGTGGCGTTTTGCTATATTTGTGTACTGTAGTCATTAGTTCCTTTTACCCCGTACCGTTAACCTACAAGCCGAAGACATGCTCGTAAGCAACAAGCATTTTACGCCAGTTATAGGGTTGGATATCCATATCGTTATATTGTTTGGTTTTCCCATACCCCTCCCACACCCTTATATTGGATTTGTAGTAGATCCCATGGATTATATTCCTTTTATTGGCGCTACTACCAAGGTAAATCATGTGCCCCGCGGTAAAAGCGATACCAGCGGCATTTTCATAATCCTGTTTCATATTCCCATGGGCGGCCCCTTTCTGCTGGCGCCCATGATAGGCCACGATTCGGTAAACTTTTTTGGCAGTAAGACCACTAAAGTGGAAGGCAATCTTTTCAGCCCTTCCGGCCATATGCTAATGACCTGTAATGATATTGGCATACCCTTATCCCTGCAGCCGGGAAAGAAAATGAAACCCATTCCCAGCATGTACCTGCCTACCTCGTTCTCCATCCCATTGTCTTTCGGCAAACCGGTATTGGTGGGCGGGCCCTATATACCGGATTGGGCGGGCGCTTTACTGAACCTGGTAATGAGCTTTGGCTTTGGCGCGCTTATGAAAGGCCTGGGCAAGGTGGGTAAAAAGGCGCTCACTAAGTTTAACCATGCGCTGAAAGGAAAAATAGGCAGCAATAAGCTGAGCGCTGCTTTGTGTAAAAAAGGTTTTGAACCGGTAGACCTGGTGCAGGGTATTGTAATTTATGATGGGATTGATTTTGAGCTGCCTGGTCCTATTCCACTGAAATGGGGCCGCTCCTGGAACAGCGACAGCGAATATACCGGTGTATTAGGCCATGGCACCCATTTTAGCTATGACCTGCGTGTGCAGGAATTTGCCGCAGAAGATGCCACGGTTGTATTGCTGGGCGATGGCCGCAGCGCCGTGTTTGATCAATTACCGTATGTGGGTAACCGTGAGTATAACCGTCATGAGAAGCTAACGCTTACCCGTACTGACATCGACGAATATGAGATGTTTGATCACGCAGAACGTTTGCATTACAGCTTCCGCAAGCTGCATCCATTGGATGAACAGTACCGTTTGTATGCTATTCGCAGTGAGGCTGGTTTTATGATCAGCTTTCATTACAATCACAAAGGCCAGCTAGTACAGGTAATAGACAGTGCCAGTCGTCACCTGCATGTAAGCAATGATTCCGAAGGCCGTATGACCAGCGTAACAGCCAAACATCGTGGTGCTGAGCAGGTCATGATCCGTTATGCTTACAATGAAGCCGGCGACCTCTCAGAGATCACCGACGCACTGAACCAAACCACCCGCATCCAGTACCGCAATCATTTAATGATAGCCAAAACCGACCGTAATGGTCAAAGCTTTTACTGGGAGTATGAACGTGCCGGTGCAAAAGCCCGCTGCGTGCATACCTGGGGCGATGGCGGTTTGCTGGAAGGCTGGCTGGAATACTATCCGGAGAAGGGATATAATATTATCACCAATGCCTTAGGCCACTCAACCACTTATTATTACACCCCGGATTTTGTGGTTACGCAGATCAAGGATCCGCTGGGTAATTCGCAGTTCTTTGAATACACGGAAGATTTTGAGATCTACCGGGAGATAGATGAAGAAGCTAACGTTACCGGGTATACGTATGACGAAAGAGGGAACCGTACAGGCATGATACAACCCGATGGCAGTACATATACGTTTAATTATGATGCGGAAGACCGGCTGGTATTAGCTACCGACCCGCAGGGCGCAGGACGGACGTATATTTATTATAAAAAGGAAGAGCATAAGGGTTTGCTGCATACGATCACGGAGGCAGATGGGGCGATCACGATCTTCAGGTATAATAAGGAGAATTTGGTAAGCAGGGTGGAAGATGAGCACGAACGTAAAACGCTGATGACCTATGATAAAGATGGTAACCTGCAAACCTTGACATTGCCTAATGGCAGTGTTTCCAGCTGGGAATATGATGCCTGGGGGCATTGCACAAGATCGCGCAACCCTTTACAGCACGAGCAGCATTTCCATTATGATGCCCTTGGGCGCGCTACAGATGTAAGCCTGCCGGATGGTAACAATATCCGGCTACGGTACAATGCTTATGATGAAGTACTGCAGCTTACAGATAAACAGCGTAATGTTCGCTTTGATTATACCCCGTTAGGTAGTTTGAAAATGCGGGAGGAGAACGGGAATAAGATCCATTTTGTTTACAATAAGGAAGAACAGTTAACCGGATTAGTTAACGAACATGGTGAAATGTATCGTTTTTCCCGGAACAACCGTGGGGACATTATACAGGAAACGGCCTTTGATGGCCTGGTACGCCGCTATGAACGGGACCCTGCCGGAAAGATCGTCAAAGTGCAGCGCCCCGGCAAGCGCTGGACGGAGTTTGAATATGATTTTAACGGGCGGCTTACCCGCGCTGAATACAGCGACGGGAGCTGGCAAACGTATAGCTATGACCGTAGCGGACAGCTGGTGGAAGCAGTGAATGAATATGGCACTGTTAAATTTCAAAGGGACATAAAAGGCCGTATAACACAGGAATGGCAAAATGGTTATACTGTAAGCAGTGTTTATGACAAGCGCGGACAGCGCAGCAAGGTACAAAGCAGCCTGGGTGCGCAAATGCAGCTACAGTATAATACTACCGGGGAAATTACTGATATACACGCACAGGCCGCCGGCATGGACACACCCTGGACCGCACATCTTGAACATAACCTGTTAGGGCTGGAGATAGAACGTACTTTACCCGGTGGCGTTAAAAGCAGCTGGACGTATGATAAATCCGGTATGCCTGAAAGCCACACCGTTAATGCAAATGAACGCAACACCCGGCGTAAGCACTACCGTTGGGACGCCAATCAGCGATTGAAACAGATCATTAATGGGATCAGCAACGGTACTGTTAAATTCGGTCATGATGATATAGGTAACCTGGCCTGGGCGCAGTATGAAGATGGCGCTTTTGATTACCGGCTGCCGGATAAGGTGGGCAATTTATATACAACTCCTGAACGTAAAGACCGTAAATATGGGCCTGGCGGAAAGCTGCTGGAAACCCCCGATGCAAGGTTTATCTATGATGAGGAGGGCAACCTGGTTAAAAAGTTGGTTAATACCTCCGTTGGAGCTGCCTGGGAATACGAATGGTATGGGAACGGCATGCTGAAAAAAGCAGTACGTCCTGATGGGAAGACCGTAACATTCCACTATGATCCGCTGGGCCGCCGTATTGAAAAACAATTTAACGGACAGCTTACCCGCTTTGTATGGGATGGTAATGTGCCTTTGCATGAATGGAGCTATCCTGTAAAAGATAAACCGGTTATTACCATTGATGAACTGGGGGATATTCAACAAAGCCATCCCGAACCGGTACCGGCTGAAACGCTGGCCACCTGGGTGTTTGAAGCAGGTACTTTTATTCCGGCCGCCAAATTGATACAAGGAAAACAATATTCTATTATCACGGATCACCTGGGCACGCCTTGTGAAGCGTATGACGAAACAGGCCAGCAGGTATGGAGCTGCGAATTGGATATTTACGGCAAGGTGCGTAAGTTAGCAGGTGACCGTACGTTAGTGCCTTTCCGGTATCCCGGGCAGTATGAAGATGCGGAAACCGGTTTGTATTATAACCGGTTCCGTTATTACAGTCCGGATGAAGGGATGTATATAAGCCAGGATCCGGTGGGGTTTGCTGGGGGCTTCAATACTTATGCCTACGTAAAGGATTCTAATATTTATGTTGATATTTTTGGGTGGGAAGATATTTGGTACCGTGCCCTTAACAACAAGGATATCTCCAACCTGGATGCAGGTAATGGAATTGTACCAAAAAATCCGGCCGCTACTAATACGCCTATGGAACATGTGTTAAATGGATCTACACCTGGTTATGGTGATCAATATATTTCACTTACCAAAGACAAAGCTTTTGCAGAAAGATGGGCCAGGAAGGGTGGTACAGAAGTAGCAGAGATTGATCTGGACAAACTGCATAATACTAAACTGGATCTAAGTACACCTGAAGGTCGGATTGCTCACCTGGGAGACGCTTCCAGGGCGCCATTAGGATCTGAATTACTGGATGCTAATAAGAAAGCAAAAGGCGCAAAAGAATTATTAGTGGAGGGTGTAATACCTAATGAAGCAGTTGTTAAACGCATACCATGTAAATAAAAATATATGAAGGAATCATTAAAGCAATACGTTGAATATGTGGAGTCAGAAGATGAATTTTCTTACAAAGTAAGAATGGAAAGAGAATGGGATGATGATGAATACCATCGATTTATAACTCTGCTACTGGCTGTAATTGACGATTATAAGAATACGGACCTGATGCCTATACCAGTGATGTTGTTCTTTACTTCTCAATTAAACTACCTGGTGGGTACTATTTCACACCCTGACTTTTTTATTAATACTACCAAAGAGTATGAAGAACTTGTAAATACAAGGAAGGCGGAATTATTGGTATTGCAGAAAAAGTTTTTTTCCGGTGAGCTATTGATTAAAACTAATTGATAACCGTATTTCCTGATTTGGGCTTTGAAGATCATGAATGAACGGCATTTAAGTAAAACATTAAAAGTATGGGAGGGCTGTGGGAAGATGATGGCAATCGCGAACCTGACAGCTACAGCAGCGCAAACAGGAAAACACTTAGCGAAGCTTTAAAAATATTCAGTGAGAAAAGGAACGCGCACCCTGATGAAAAGCGCTACCGTGCTTTCCCTGAATGAGTACCCCTCTGGAAGTAATATGTCAAATATTCCCAGGTTCTGTATGTAGAAAATATTTTATTGGAGATGAGTTTGAGCAGTAATAATTGGCCGGACATCAACACATTACTTTCGTTTAGAGATCTACGCGCTATCGGTCATGAAGAGCCAATGGAAGCCGGCCTGCTAGTTAATAAAAAACAAAAGGGGATTTTTTCCTGCTATTATGAAGATACTGCTATTGACGATTTTATATCCGCTGAATTATATGATGAACTGGCAGGCTTCAGCCATGACCAGGCCTATAGTGATTACCTGTTTTTAACAGAAATAGTGCTGGATACACTTAGTTACAGTAAAAAACCTTCAGCTATTAACCGCAGGTTGAAACTATTCTGTTTTAAGAACATGATGTTGCATCTGCCAAATGAGCAGGAGTTATACAGAACAGATCTATTCCGGTTCTTTTTATTTTTTCACCCCTGTAAAGAAGATCTTCTAAGATCATTTGTTTTAAATAGTAAAGGTTTTGCATACAAAGGTGAACAGATTGATCTTCATCAACAGATAAAAATGCTTTTTGAAGCCATCTTTAATAAAAAAAGTCATTTCCCCTCTTTGAGCAGATTTACAGAACAATCCCTGTCCCTTAGCCGGGATATTGTGTTATCCTTACTGCAAGGCATATTATATCCAAGCCCCTGGATATCTTTTCTGGATATGGGGAAAAACAAAGATCTACTGGCAAGGATATTTACAACACCTGCCCTTTTCTTTGACCTTTATCAAAATGACCGGGAAAAATTTTTCCGATTGTTAGAAGAAAATATAGATCAATATATTGTAAAGAGCTGGGACAATGATCCAAAGTCCCAGGCTATGCTGTATTATGGATCTGCCAGCAATGAGGTAGTCGAAAATTATTTTAACAGGCCGGCAAGGCTATATCCGAAAAGAAAATATTTGACGGCATTTTTTATAGACCTGTATGTTTTCTATATGTTACGTAAACCTGCAGAACTGGAAAACCTAATGACCTATTTTATTAATAAACCTGCCATGCAATTGAAGATGTCCGTTATTCTTTTCTCCCACCCCTTTTATAATGGGGAAGCCAAACTGCAACTGATAAGGTCTGGTAAAGATACATTGTTACCTGGTGGCTTCTGGATTGAGCGGCTGAAAAAAATGAAGGGCAACGTAACGGAGCCATAGTCACCCCTCTCAACAAAAAACCATATCTTTATACCAGTTATATCAACTTTTAGAGCGTAGCCAAGGACATTCATAACCCCAAAAATTCTGTCACATATGGCCGCCCCGTTAAAATCGCTGTTACCCCAGCGGCGCAATACCTTTATTGTGATCGTTATATTATTTGTGCTGGGTACCGCCTTTGCCACCTACTATTTCTATTACATTCCGGGTAACCGGCAAAGACTGCACCAGTACGGCTTCCAGGTATTGAGCGGTATTTCTGCGAACATGAAAGCCCGCAACAGCGACCTGCTGAAGCTTTACACCAACCTGGTGAACGGTGAGTTCCGCGATGCCAGGACAAAAGAGGATTCCGCCGCCATGAAAAAGGCGCTGGAGGCCTTACCGGAACAGGTAAAAGCCAGCTTTAGCCGGAACACAGATACATCGCGGGCTGGTACTTATATTAAAGGCAACCTGCTGGAATACCACATTATCCCTAAAAAGCAGGATGCCATAAAGCTGGTGCTACCGGTGGAAAAACTGATACAGCCCATTATTGACTACCGGCATGAGCTGTTCACCTCTTACCTGCTGATAAAGCTGGATCATGGCCCCGGCACCATGGTGTATTATGATGAGCGCCTGGGGCTGGATAACCAGGTGCAGCCGGATAGTTTGCTGATGCATTACCGTGGCACTACCTTTTCACAGATCATAGATATCAGCATACAGGGCATTTCCTACAAGCTGTTCTGCTTCCCGTTTGTGATGGGGCAGGAGCGCCTGGTGCTGGGCGGGTTAATAAAGAACACCGACTACCGCCAGCGCCTGGGCAGCATACCAGTGTACCTGGTGTACCCGCTTATTATTGTGCTGCTGCTCATCATCATTAGCCTGCCCTTTTTGAAAATATACCTGATGGGAGCTTATGAGCAGGTAAAGTTCAGCGACCTGGTAAACCTGGCGCTGGCTATCTTTGGCGGGATTACGGTGATCACCATGATCGTGATACAGGTATTGCTGCTGGCCAGGGGATATATGACGGCCAATATTGGGTTAAGAACCCTCTCCGGCCAGATTGAGCAGAGTATGACAGGAGAGGTGCAGCAGATGCGGCAGCAAATGCGCTTCTTTGATACTTCTTTTCTGCGTGTGCTGCAGCATAGCGATAGTATACGAACAACCAATAAACTGGTGGTGCAGGTAAGAAGTAAAAAGTCACGTTACGCAATTCCACTCACGCCACCATCCGGAAAGCCCTATTATAATTTTGAGCGCATTAACTGGGTGAGCAGAACGGGCATGCAGCGTTTTCGCGTACAGCTGCCGGATACTTCCAGCCTGTACCTTATCAGCGTAAAGGAAAGGGACTATTACCGCTTTTTTGCGCAGCAGACCGGCAATGGAGCAGATACCGGCATTTCCCTGATGGATCCCGTGTATAGCTGGTCCGGAGGCGATTTTGTAATTAACCTGGTAGAAAGCAGCCGGATAGATTCTATGGCGCTGGTATCTTTTTCAGCCCGCATGTACTCTTTATTAAATATCGTAATGCCGCCGGGCTATGGCTTTTGTATTATTGATAGTAAGGGCAAAGTATACATTCATTCGGAAGCAGACCGCAACCTGAAAGAGAACTTTTTTGACGAAGCCGCTGAAGCAGGGCCTTTGCACGATGCCATTAACAGCCGGCAGGATACTACTTTGAACAATGTGCATTGTTATGGTAAAACCCACTCCTTATATATACATCCGCTGTCGCAACGCCTGGTCATGCACCCGGTGCCAGGCCGTTCCTTTTACCTGCTTACTTTTTATAATAATGGTTATATAACGCCGGTTAACCTGCGCATACTGCTGTTTTCCCTGGTATGCACGTTCTTTACTTTTCTGCTGGTGTGCGGCTGGCTGCTGCTGCATCATGGGTTCTCCAAACGTTCGCTGCTGTACCGCGATCCGCTGGCGGCGCGTTTCACCTGGATCATTCCCCGGGAGGCAGATGATGCTATATACCGCAAAGGTTTATGGTTCCTGGTGCTTTACCTGGTGGTGCTGCTTACCTGCGGTGTGTTTGGGAGGTGGTTTGATGATTATGTAACCTTTGCGCTGGGCCTTATTTCGCCGCTAAATATCCTCATACTGCTGTATGCCTACCATTCCTGTTCGCAACCCGGGCGCCGGAGCCACTCCTGGAAAATAGCCGCTTACCTGCTGCTGATGCTGGGCTACAGTGTATTTATATACTGGCTGCTGGCCATTGGACAAAGCGGGGGAGGGGGTGCCTTCTGGCTATTCCAGGGTGTGCTGCTGCTGATACTGGTTGTAATGTGGGGCTGGCCGCAGGCTAATGAAGCTACCGCTGCTGCGCCGCCGCTGCCGGTATCGTTAATGCATTACAGCTGGTTTGTATTACTGCTGGCATTGTGCCTGGGGGTAATGCCCATGGCCGTGTTCACCTGGTATGCGCATAACCGGGAAATTGTACAGTCGGTGAAAAGACAGCAGCTGTGCATGGCCCGTTGCCTGGAAAAACGCAGGCCGGCTTTGTTAGGGCTGGTAAAGAACTTCCGCAATACAGGGGCGCCTGTAAAAGGTTATTACACTCACTGGTGCTGGCAGCAGGGTATTTACAGCACGGGCCAGGATCATATTATGCCTGTAAAACCCTGGGACCAGCCGCCCGCTAATACCCGGAATATACCGGAGCTATATTACAGCAGCCTGTCAGGGCAGATAAATATGAAAAATGAAGAGGATCCTTCCAGTTTGCCGTTACTGCAACAGGCGGCAGACGGGGCCTGGTACTGGGATCAGCAAAAGGGCGGGCTGGCGCTGCATTACCGGATGGCGCCCGGTAACTACCCGGATAAGGTGCAGGCCATACAGATCATTACGCGGCCGCCGGTACGCTACCTGTTCCTCAGTGGCTGGCAGCATATTACTATGCTGTTACTGCCGGTACTGCTGTTATTGGGCGGTATTCTTTTTTTGATCCGCAGTGCAGTGTCGCGCATTTTTCTGCTGGATTTTATACGCATTTTCCGGGATGCTGAGCCGGATAAGACATTGGAAAAAAACACGCTGCCCTTTACGGACGAGGAAACCAAAGCTATGATACAGCAGCAATACCAGCGGGCCGTGTTTTTCAAAAGCAAGTGGAACCGGCTCTCCGGCAGCCAGAAGATCATTTTGCTGGACCTGGCGGCAGACGGGCTGGTGAACTATAAAAATGCGATGGAGATCAGCACCCTGCTGGGAGCAGAAGGCGCCCTGGGTATTTATAATGGCCTGATCGTGATCCGGGACCCGGTTTTCCGGCAGTTCCTGCTGGAGCAGCGCCATACAGCAGAATCGGCAGAGCTGCGTAAGCACTATAATGCCCGCAGCCTGTGGGAGTCCATCCGTACGCCTTTGCTGGTGATAGTAGCGCTGGTTGGGTTATTTATTTTTACTACGCAGGAAGATATTTCCAAGAAACTGCTGGTGCTGTTAACCACCCTGAGCACTTTGCTGCCCCTGCTGCCCAAAGTGCTGAGCAGCTTCAGGGCCGCGCCGCCGGTGAAGAGCGGGGAGGGGGGAACGTAAAAATGTAAAATGCTAAATGTAAAATGCTAAATGCAGCGGTTCAGGCCATCGCATTTAACTTTTACATTTAGCATTTAAAATTTTACATTTTACATTCTTTAGATGCTCAGTTACTTCCGGGTAAAGGTAATTTCCATGTTCTTCACTTCTTTACCATTTACTACCGTGTACATTTCCATTTGCTGGGTGTTGTCATCTACCCACTTGTAAATTTCTTTCACATCACAGTCCTTACCGGTGGTGGGGTCTAACATTTTGCCGGTAAAGTGAACGGTTTTGGAGGCTTCGTCCCACTTGCCTTCCATGTACATCATGCCGGTGCCCATATTATCAACCCAGGAGCTCACAAAGACCTTCTTGGCATTATCGTACCCGGTGGTGCCCATACCTTCAAAAGGCATGTCCATCACGGTGCCGGTGCAGCGCATTTCCTGGTAGCGGCCCCCAAGGATCATGTGGTAGGTGGCGTTGCCGGTGCTTTTCGTGGGGGCTGCGTTGGGGTCCATCCAGGAGTTCATGGTAAAGGTCCATTCGCCGTCTGATTTGGCCAGCATCTGATGCATAGCAGTAGGGGTCATATAATCCATCCATGCTTTTTGGGCAGCCTGTTGATCTGCGGATTGTGCCTGCGCGGGATGGTGTAGCAGCAGGACCAGCAGGGTGGCTGTTAACAATAGACATTTCATAAAGGTGGTATTTGTATTAAAGATACTGAAAATCAACAGGGTGATCGGGCGGGGCGGGGGAATTAATAATTAAGACTTAATAATTAAGACTTAATAATTAATAGAGAGATACTCCGGGGATGAAGTGGTATAAGAGGAGGGGAGTATTAAAACAAGGAAATATTTTGTATTTTTGCAGCCGGTTTGTTAGCTATAACGGAAACGAAAAATAAAATTCAGGGGAAGCGAAAAGTGAGGAATTGCAATAGAATTGTAAAAAATTTATATCCTAAGCAAAAAGAGTGCCCAACTTCAAAAACTTTTTGCCATAATAATTATATTAGCTACCTTTGCATCCCCTTTAAAAGGCAAAATTTAATTTAATCAGTTAGATTTTAACACCTTTTAGTTTGGGAGTTCCGCCCTGCGCGGGACGTTTTCACCAAATTAAAACACACATTTATGGCAAAAGAGATTGCAACGTACGTGAAATTGCAGGTAAAAGGCGGCCAAGCCAACCCTGCACCTCCAATCGGACCTGCCTTAGGTTCCAAAGGTGTGAACATCATGGAGTTCTGCAAACAGTTCAACGCCCGTACCCAGGATAAAATGGGAAAGGTACTGCCTGTATTGCTGACCGTGTACACCGACAAATCCTTCGACTTTGTTATTAAGACGCCGCCCGCAGCAGTACAATTGCTGGAAGCTGCCAAGTTGCAAAGTGGTTCCAAAGAGCCTAACCGTAGTAAAGTAGGTAAAGTTAACTGGGCACAGATCGAGGCGATTGCCAAAGATAAAATGTCCGACCTGAACTGCTTTAAGCTGGAAAGCGCTATGACAATGGTAGCCGGTACTGCACGCAGTATGGGTATCACCGTAGACGGTAAAGCTCCCTGGGAAAACTAATTCTGTCAAACCTCCGCTCTAACGGAGTAACCATTCAAAAACATTGACAAATGGCAACTAAAAAAAGAAAAGCGGCGAATTCAAAGGTAGACAAGAATAAAGTCTATACCCTGAAGGATGCTTCTACGCTTGTAAAAGATATTAACTGTACTAAGTTCGACAGTTCTGTTGATCTGCATATCCGCTTAGGCGTTGATCCTAAGAAGGCCGACCAGGCTATCCGTGGTTCTGTAACGCTTCCCCACGGAACCGGTAAGACCAAGAGGGTACTGGTGCTTTGCACCCCTGATAAAGAAGCCGAGGCTAAAAATGCCGGCGCTGACCATGTAGGTCTGGATGAGTTTATCCAGAAGATCGAAGCTGGCTGGACGGATGTTGACGTAATTGTAGCAACCCCGTCTGTAATGCCTAAGATCGGTAAGCTGGGTAAGATCCTGGGCCCCCGTAACCTGATGCCGAACCCGAAAACAGGGACTGTTACCAATGATGTAGCAGCTGCTGTAAACGAGGTAAAAGGCGGTAAGATCACCTTTAAAGTAGATAAAGCTGGTATTATCCATGCTTCTATTGGCCGTGTTTCCTTTGCACCTGAAAAAATTGAGCAGAACTCCCAGGAGCTGATCAATGCAATTGTAAAGCTGAAACCTTCCACTGCGAAAGGTACTTACCTGAAAGGGTTATCTATGGCCAGCACCATGAGCCCGGGCATTATCATAGATACTAAATCTGTTCAAATCTAATCCGTTCCCTGACGGGTGCAAACAAAAATGGCAATGAACAAAGATCAAAAAAATGAAGTGATTGAACTGCTGAAAGGCAAGTTCGCTCAATATAGCAACTTTTACATCACCAATACGGAATCATTAACCGTAGCCCAGGTGAACAAGTTAAGGGCGGTATGCTTTGACAAGCAGGTGGAGATGAAGGTAGCAAAGAATACCCTGATCCGCAAAGCGCTGGAATCACTGGATAACGAGAAATACAGCGGCGTATACGAAGCGCTGAATGGCGTAACTGCCCTGCTGTTCTCTGATAGCCCGAAAGATCCGGCTGTGATCATTTCTACTTTCCGTAAAGAAAGCAACGGTGATAAACCGATCCTGAAAGCGGCGTTTGTAGGTGAAGAGATCTACAGCGGCGACAATCAGTTGGCTGCACTGGTACGCATCAAAACCAAGAACGAGCTTATCGGCGAAGTTATTGGCCTGTTGCAGTCTCCTGCCAGCCGCGTAATTTCTGCTTTGCTGGAAAAAGCAAAGAAGGAAGAAGCTGGTGCAGCGGCACCGGCAGCGGAATAAGTTTGCAGTGGGCCGTTGGCAGTCATGACCATCTGCTCCACTAACAAATGCTAACGCTTAAAACTGGTAAGTGCAATGGTAATAGCAGAGCAGTCCATGACTGCCAACTGCCCACTGGCAACTGCCAACTCAAAAAAGGCTTCCAAGTCACTCTATAAACAACATTTAAAAAAACTATCTAAAACATTATACAAAATGGCAGACGTAAAAGCATTGGCCGAACAATTAGTAGGCTTAACTGTTAAGGAAGTACAAGAACTGGCTGACGTACTGAAATCTGAGTACGGCATCGAACCTGCTGCTGCTGCAGTAGTAGTTTCTGGTGATGGCGGTGGCGGAGCTGCTGCTGCTGAAGAAAAAACTTCCTTCAACGTTATTCTGAAAAGCGCTGGCGCCAGCAAGCTGAACGTAGTTAAGATCGTGAAAGATCTGACTGGTCTGGGTCTGAAAGAAGCCAAAGAACTGGTAGACGGTGCACCGAAACCGGTTAAAGAAGGCGTTAACAAGGCTGAGGCAGAAGATCTGAAAGCTAAGCTGACTGAAGCAGGCGCTGACGTTGAGATTCAGTAATTCTTTGCTTAATTATACCTCTTTTAAGGTCAAAAGTGCATTCAGCACTTTTGGCCTTTATCCCTTTGGGAAAGTTGTCTTTTTTAGCACCTTTTGATGGTATATTGACGAAGAAATCTTAACTTCAAGGATTTACGTTGTGAAATTTAGCTCACAATTTATACAAGTCATATAACTGCTAACTTCGAATATGTCTCTAAAACAAGCCCAAGCAAACGAAAGAGTTAATTTTGGAAAGATCAAACAAGTGACTGAGACACCGGATCTGTTGGCTATCCAAATTCAATCTTTCAAGGATTTCTTCCAGTTAGAAACCACACCAGATAAGCGGAACAACGAAGGCCTTTTTAAAGTATTTAAAGAGAACTTCCCGATTACGGATACACGAAATATCTTTAATCTGGAGTTCCTGGACTACTTCGTAGATCCGCCGCGTTACACGATTGAAGAGTGTATTGAAAGAGGGCTTACCTACTCCGTACCGCTGAAGGCCAAACTGCGCCTGAGCTGTAATGATGAGGAGCACGTAGACTTCCAGACCATTGTACAGGACGTGTTCTTAGGGAACATTCCTTACATGACCCCGAGAGGAACTTTCGTGATCAATGGTGCTGAGCGTGTGGTAGTATCCCAGCTGCATCGCTCTCCTGGTGTGTTCTTTGGACAATCCATACATCCGAACGGAACAAAGATCTACTCTGCCCGGGTGATCCCGTTCAAGGGCGCCTGGATGGAGTTTGCAACGGACATCAATAACGTGATGTACGCCTATATAGACCGTAAGAAGAAATTCCCGGTTACCACCCTGTTACGTGCCATTGGCTATGAAACAGATAAAGACATCCTGCAGCTTTTCGGCATGGCGGATGAGGTTAAAGCAGACAAAAAAAGTCTGGATAAATACGCCGGCAAAAAGCTGGCTGCCCGTGTGTTAAGAAGCTGGGTAGAAGACTTTGTGGATGAAGACACCGGTGAGGTAGTAAGTATTGAGCGTAACGAGATCATGCTGGAGCGCGATAGCATCCTGGATGAAGCCAATATTGAAACCATTGTGGATATGGGTGTGAAAAGCGTGTTCGTGCAGAAAGAAGAGGTGAGCGGCGATTTCTCCATCATCTACAATACATTAAACAAGGACACATCTAACTCCGAGCTGGAAGCCGTTCAGCACATTTACCGCCAATTGCGCGGTGCCGATGCGCCGGATGATGAAACCGCAAGGGGTATCATTGATAAATTATTCTTTTCCGATAAACGTTACGACCTGGGTGATGTAGGCCGGTACAAGATCAACCGGAAGCTGGGTTTACCCACGCCCCTGGATATGAAGGTGCTGACCAAAGAAGATATCATTGCCATCATCAAATACCTGGTACAATTAACCAATGGTAAAGCTGAAATAGATGATATCGATCACCTGAGCAACCGCCGTGTACGTACGGTGGGCGAACAGCTGTACGCCCAGTTCGGCGTTGGTTTGGCCCGTATGGCCCGTACCATCCGCGAACGTATGAACGTACGTGACAATGAGGTGTTCACCCCGGTGGATCTGATCAACGCCAGGACATTGTCCTCCGTGATCAACTCCTTCTTTGGTACCTCCCAGCTGTCACAGTTCCTTGACCAGACGAACCCGCTGTCTGAGATCACGCACAAGCGTCGTATCTCCGCGCTGGGCCCCGGCGGTTTGAGCCGTGAAAGAGCCGGCTTTGAGGTGCGTGACGTACACTACAGCCACTACGGCCGCCTGTGTACCATTGAAACACCGGAAGGTCCCAACATCGGTCTGATCTCTACCCTGTGCGTACACGCCAAGGTAAATGATATGGGCTTCATTGAAACGCCCTACCGTAAAGTAAAAGACGGTAAGGTAGAAATGACCAAAGTACAGTTCCTGAGCGCTGAAGAGGAAGACCTGGTGAAAATAGCCCAGGCCAATGCGGAGCTGGATGAGAAAGGCGCTTTTGTAAATGATAAGGTAAAATCCCGCGAAACCGGTGATTTCCCCATCCTGGACCGTGAAGAAGTGGAGTACATGGACGTAGCTCCGAACCAGATCGTAGGTTTGAGCGCCTCCCTGATCCCCTTCCTGGAACATGATGATGCCAACCGTGCATTGATGGGATCGAACATGCAACGCCAGGCCGTACCGCTGATCGCTCCGGAAGTACCTATCGTAGGTACCGGTCTGGAAGCGAAAGCAGCCCGCGACAGCCGCCTGCAGATCACTTCTGAAGGTAAAGGCGTGGTAGAGTTTGTAGATGCCAACGAAATACATGTACGCTACGAGCGTGATGAGATGCAGAAGCTGGTGAGCTTTGAAGACGATCTGAAGATCTATCGTTTGACCAAGTTCGTTAAAACCAACCAGAGCACCTGTATCAACCTGCGCCCCTGCGTTAAGAAAGGACAGCACCTGGTAGAAGGCGACTTCCTGACCGAAGGTTATGCTACCCGTGGTGGTGAGCTGGCCCTGGGCCGTAACCTGAAAGTGGCGTTCATGCCCTGGAAAGGTTACAACTTTGAGGATGCCATCGTGATCTCTGAGCGTGTGGCACGTGAAGACCTGTTCACTTCCATTCACATTGATGAATATGAGCTGGAAGTACGTGATACCAAGCTGGGTGAGGAAGAGCTGACGCCGGATATCCCGAACGTGAGCGAAGAAGCCACCAAAGACCTGGATCAGAACGGTATTATCCGTGTAGGCGCCCATATTAAAGAAGGCGATATCCTGATCGGTAAGATCACCCCCCGCGGTGAATCTGATCCTTCTCCGGAAGAAAAGCTGCTCCGCGCCATCTTTGGTGATAAAGCATCTGATGCGAAAGACGCTTCCCTGAAAGCGCCCCCGAGCACAGAAGGTGTGGTAATTGACAAGAAATTGTTCAGCCGCGCCAAAAAAGATAAGAACTCCAAGACCCGTGAAAAAGCGGCGCTGGAAAAACTGGAAAAAGTTCACCAGAAGAACGAGGAAGACCTGCTGGAAGTGCTGATGAGCAAGCTGCTGGTACTGCTGAAGGATAAAACCTCTGCCGGTATCACCAACACCTACGGTGAAGTGCTGATCTCCAAAGGCTCCAAGTTCTCCCAGAAGAACCTGGCGAACGTGGACTTCCAGAACGTGAACCCGCTGGGCTGGACCACCGATGATACTACCAACGACCAGATCAACTGGCTGCTGCATAACTACAACATCAAATACAATGAAGAGCTGGGCCGTTACAAACGCGAAAAGTTCAACATTTCAATTGGTGATGAGCTGCCTGCAGGCGTGCTGAAACTGGCGAAAGTATACCTGGCCAGCAAGCGTAAGCTGAAAGTGGGTGATAAGATGGCGGGCCGCCACGGTAACAAGGGTATTGTAGCCAAGATCGTGCGTGATGAAGACATGCCGTTCCTGAACGACGGTACTCCGGTAGACATTGTACTGAACCCGCTGGGCGTACCTTCCCGTATGAACCTGGGTCAGATCTATGAAACCGTATTAGGCTGGGCCGGTCTGAAGCTGGGTGTGCGTTTTGCAACCCCCATCTTTGACGGCGCCACTACAGAAGAAATAGCTGAATTCATTAACAAGGCCGGACTGCCAAGCTTTGGCCATACTTATCTGCACGACGGTGAAACCGGCGAGCGTTTCCACCAGAAAGCTACCGTAGGCGTGATCTACATGCTGAAATTAAGCCACATGGTGGATGATAAGATGCACGCCCGTTCTATAGGCCCCTACAGCTTAATTACTCAACAGCCGTTGGGTGGTAAGGCACAATTCGGTGGTCAGCGTTTTGGTGAAATGGAAGTGTGGGCGCTGGAAGCATACGGTGCATCCAACATCCTGCAGGAACTGCTCACTATTAAATCTGATGACATTGTGGGCCGTGCAAAAGCTTATGAAGCCATTGTTAAGGGCGACAACATACCGAAAGCCGGTGTGCCTGAATCCTTTAACGTATTGATCCATGAGCTGCGTGGTCTGGGTCTGGACCTGAAGTTTGAATAAAGCTCAAAGCATAACGCTGAATGCTGAACGCGAATGTCACGATAAGGCAAGCGTTCAGCGTTAAGCGTTCGGCGTTCAGCATTTACTAAGTGAATTTTCTTTAAACAACATATACAATGGCCATTAAGAAAGAAAATCGTCCTAAATCAAATTTTAGCAGCATTACCATCAGTCTGGCCTCTCCGGATGCAATCCTGGAGCGCTCTTACGGTGAAGTGCTGAAACCGGAAACCATCAACTACCGTACTTACAAGCCGGAGCGTGATGGTTTGTTCTGTGAAAGGATATTTGGCCCTGTAAAGGACTATGAATGCTATTGCGGAAAATATAAGCGTATCCGTTATAAGGGTATTGTGTGCGACCGCTGTGGTGTGGAAGTAACGGAAAAAAAAGTACGTCGTGAAAGAATGGGCCACATCCGCCTGGTGGTGCCTGTGGTGCATATCTGGTACTTCAAATCCCTGCCGAATAAAATAGGCTACCTGCTGGGTATGTCGTCCAAAAAGCTGGAAACTATCGTATACTATGAAAGATACGTGGTGATACAGGCGGGCGCCAAGCAGGAAAAAGGTATGAACTACGGCGACCTGCTGACAGAAGAAGAATACCTGGATATACTGGATACCCTGCCCAAGGACAATCAGCTGTTGCCGGATGAAGATCCCAACAAGTTCATTGCCCGCATGGGTGCTGAAGCGGTAGAAATGATGCTGGCCCGTATTGACCTGGACAGCCTTTCTTACCAGCTGCGTAACCAGGCTGCCACTGAAACTTCCCAGCAACGTAAGGCAGAAGCCTTAAAACGTTTGAGCGTAGTGGAAGCTTTCCGTGAAGCCAATACCCGCGTTGAGAACCGTCCTGAATGGATGGTTATGCAATACATTCCCGTAGTTCCACCGGAGCTGCGCCCCTTAGTTCCCCTGGATGGCGGCCGTTTTGCGTCTTCTGACCTGAACGACCTGTACCGCAGGGTAATTATCCGTAACAACCGTCTTAAACGTCTGATAGAGATCAAGGCGCCTGAGGTGATCCTGCGTAACGAAAAACGTATGCTGCAGGAAGCCGTGGATTCCCTGTTCGATAACTCCCGCAAATCCAACGCGGTGAAGGCAGAAGGCGGCCGTGCCCTGAAATCACTCTCCGATGTGCTGAAAGGTAAGCAAGGCCGTTTCCGTCAGAACCTGTTGGGTAAACGTGTGGACTACTCCGGCCGTTCCGTTATCGTGGTAGGTCCGGAGCTGAAGCTGCACGAATGCGGTTTGCCGAAAGATATGGCTGCTGAGCTGTTCAAACCGTTCATCATCCGCAAGCTGATCGAAAGAGGTATCGTTAAGACCGTAAAATCTGCAAAGAAACTTGTTGATAGAAAAGAAGCAGTGGTTTGGGACATCCTGGAAAATGTGCTGAAAGGCCACCCGGTGATGTTAAACCGTGCTCCTACCTTGCACCGTTTGTCTATCCAGGCCTTCCAGCCCAAGCTGGTAGAAGGTAAGGCAATACAGCTGCACCCGCTGGTGTGTAGCGCGTTCAACGCCGACTTTGACGGTGACCAGATGGCGGTACACGTGCCTTTGAGCAACGCGGCCGTACTGGAAGCCCAGCTGCTGATGCTGTCATCACACAACATCCTGAACCCGCAGAACGGTACGCCTATTACGCTGCCTTCACAGGACATGGTGTTGGGTTTGTACTACATCAGTAAGGGTAAAAAATCTACCGAAACTGAAAAAGTTCAGGGAGAAGGTAAAGCCTTTTATTCTGCAGAAGAAGTGATCATTGCCTATAACGAAGGCAAGGCCGACCTGCATGCACACATCAAGGTAAAAGCCTGGGTGCGTAACGTAGCTGCAGGCGTGCTGGAGCACAAGCTGATAGATACTACTGTAGGCCGTGTGATCTTTAACCAGTTTGTTCCTAAAGAAGCTGGTTATGTGAATGCGCTGCTGACCAAGAAATCACTGCGTGAGATCATCGGCGACATTATCAAATACACCGATATTCCGAAAACAGCCAAGTTCCTGGATGATATCAAGACGCTTGGGTTCCGTACGGCATTCCGCGGTGGTTTGTCCTTTAACATCAATGACCTGATCATCCCCGAAGTGAAACAGCACATGATCGATGGCGCTGCCTCTGAAGTGGATGAAGTGTGGGATAACTACAACATGGGTCTGATCACCAATAACGAACGTTATAACCAGATCATTGATATCTGGTCACGTGCGGATACCAAGGTAACGGAAACGCTGATACGCGAGCTGGCAACAGACAAGCAGGGCTTTAACTCTGTGTACATGATGCTGGATTCCGGCGCCCGTGGTTCCAAACAGCAGATCAAGCAGCTGGCTGGGTTAAGAGGATTGATGGCCAAGCCGCGTAAGAGTGGCTCTACCGGTTCTGAGATCATCGAAAACCCTATCCTGTCTAACTTTAAAGATGGTTTGAACGTATTGGAGTACTTCATTTCTACGCACGGTGCGCGTAAAGGTCTGGCAGATACCGCGTTGAAAACAGCGGATGCCGGTTACCTGACCCGCCGTCTGGTGGATGTGGCACAGGACGTGGTGATCACGGAAGAAGATTGCGGTACCCTGCGTGGTATTGCCACTACTGCCTTAAAGGATAACGAAGAAGTGGTAGAACCGCTGTACGACCGTATCCTGGGCAGAACTTCCCTGCACGACGTATTTGATCCGCTGAGCGATGATCTGATCGTATCTGCCGGTGGAGAGATCACAGAAGAAATTGCACACCGTATAGAAGAAAGCGCAATAGAAACCGTAGAGATCCGCTCCGTATTAACCTGCGAAAGCCGCAGGGGCGTGTGCGTGAAATGTTACGGTAAGAACCTGGCAACCGGTTACCTGGCGCAAAGAGGTGATGCCGTAGGTATCATCGCTGCCCAGTCCATCGGTGAACCGGGTACACAGCTTACCCTGCGTACCTTCCACGTAGGTGGTGTGGCCGGTTCTACTTCAGTAGAATCTGCACTGCCGGCTAAGTTCGACGGTACCATACAGTTCGATGGCTTACGTACTACCACCTACGAAAATAACGATGGTGATAAAGTACAGGTAGTTATTGGCCGTACCGGTGAGCTGCGTATCATGGACGTTAAGAACGACCGTTTGCTGATCACCAACAACATTCCTTATGGTTCTACCCTGCTGGTTAAAGACGGGCAGAAAGTAGCCAAGGGAGATGTGATCTGCACCTGGGATCCGTTCAATGCCGTTATCGTATCTGAAATTGCGGGTTCCGTACGTTTCGACAGCATCATAGAAGGTATCACCTTCCGTGAAGAGGCTGACGAACAAACCGGTCACCGTGAGAAAGTGGTAATTGAAACCAAGGATAAGAACAAGATCCCGTCCATCGTAATAGAAGGTAATAAAGAGGTTAAATCTTACAACTTACCGGTAGGCTCCCACATTGTAATTGATGAAGGAGAAAGCGTAAGGGCCGGCCAGGTAATTGTAAAGATACCGCGTGTGCTGGGTAAGCTGCGTGATATCACCGGTGGTCTGCCGCGTGTAACGGAGCTGTTTGAAGCCCGTAACCCGAGCAACCCTGCTATTGTATCTGAGATTGATGGTGTGGTAACCTTTGGTAACATTAAACGTGGTAACCGCGAGATCATCATCGAAAGCCGCGAGAGCCAGGTGAAAAAATACCTGGTGCCTTTAACCCGTCACATCCTGGTACAGGACGGTGACTTTGTGAAGGCTGGTACTGCGCTGTCTGACGGTTCTATTACCCCGGCAGATATCCTGTCCATCAAAGGGCCTTTTGCCGTACAGGAATACCTGGTGAACGAGATACAGGAAGTATACCGTTTACAGGGTGTGAAGATCAATGATAAGCACATTGAAGTGATCGTACGCCAGATGATGCGTAAGGTAACCATCGAGGATCCGGGAGATACCCGCTTCCTGGAAGGCGATACCACGGACAAATTTGAATTCTTTGAAGAGAACGATAATATCTTTGACAAGAAGGTAGTAACTGAAGCAGGTGAATCTGCCAGCCTGAAAGCAGGCCAGATCGTGACCCTGCGCCAGGTGCGGGAAGAAAACTCCCTGCTGCGCCGTGCAGATAAGAAGCTGGTAGAATACCGCGATGCAAATCCGGCTACCTCCAGCCCGCTGCTGCTGGGTATTACCAAAGCGTCACTGGGTACACACAGCTGGATCTCCGCTGCGTCCTTCCAGGAAACCACCAAAGTATTGTCATCTGCAGCCATCAACGGTAAAACAGATGATATGCTGGGCCTGAAAGAGAACGTGATCACGGGTCACCTGATCCCGGCCGGTACCGGTTTGCGCGAGTTTGAGAATATGATCGTTGGTTCCAAAGAAGAATATGATATCCTGTCATCTTCCAAAGAGGTGTTCCAGTTTGATGAAGAAGAATAAACGAATCATGCATAAAAATGAAAAAGTCCTGCCAGTAACGGCAGGACTTTTTTGTGTGTAGTTATGGCATTAAAACGTTTACTTTGCGTACTAGACTGTTGTTACGAAATGAAAAAATGGATACGCCCTGCGTTGATCATATTCCTGCTGGCAGCCGCCATAGCCTGCGGTAAGAACAGCGATTCTGACCTGCCGGATACCAGTTCCAGTGTACGGGTATACCAGTTTGTTGACAGCAATACCGCCCACTTTGATTTTAAGCTGGATACCGTTACCCTGGGAAGTAACCTGGGGTATGGGGAGAACACGGCTTATAGATCGTTCCGTGCACAGAAACACAGCTTTTACGTATACCCTGCCGGCAGCACGGTACCTATTCTGGGCGGGGAGCTGAACCTACGCAATGGCAAGCACCTGTCAGCGCTGCTTTGCAGGAACCACCTGAATGTGCTGCAGCTGGTGGTTTTAGACGATGATCTTGCGCCGCCTTCAGTAGCGGCCAATGCCCGCATACGGGTGGTGAACCTGAGTGATACCTATTACACAATAAAGGGGAAGAATAACCTGCAGGCGCTGTCCCTTGATTTCAGGATCCGCTGGGGCACGAATGATACCTTACGGATCTTTGATGGCATTGCTTATGGCGCTGCCACCTCATCGCCCGAAATACGGGCCAATTCCTACCAGGTAGATTTTAATTTCCGCGATTCATCGCTGGTGCTGGGCACCTTCCCGTTTAAGGCCGATTCAGGTAAGGTATATACCCTGGTTACTACCGGTAAGGCTACAGATAAGCCCAACTTTAAAATGTGGAAACTGCAAAACAACTGATACAACACCTTAAGGAAAAGTTAAATATCGTAAGAACTTGTACTGCAGCACGTTTCCGGCCAACGGATTTTAGTTTTATCTTTTTCCTTTCTGCTTTTTACCTTATTTTAGCCCTTCATATTTTAAACTATAGTTTCATCGGAGTTCAAAAATCCATTTATCAACATGCATAATGTTCAACAAACTGTGAAAAACGGATGCCTGGTTATTCTGGCGACCGGCCTATTTGCAGCCTGCCAGCAGGGAGGAAAAAGCGCGAATACAAATACTACTGCATCACCGGCTGCTACCAGCAACACCAAAGCAGGCGATGCCGGCCCGCGGATAGCTTATGTGGATCTTGATTCTGTAGAAGCCCGTTATGAATATTTTAAAGCAAAAAAATCTGAGCTGGAAAAAAGACAGCAGGCTATTGATAATGAGCTGAAAGCCAATGTACGCGCGCTGCAGAATGAAGCAGCCGATTTTCAGCGCAGGGCTAATGCCAACCAGCTTACGCAGGCAGAAGGCGAAACAGCACAACGTACGCTGATGGAAAAACAGCAGCAGCTGGAAGCTAAACGCCAGAACCTTTCCCAGCAATACATGGAGCAGGAAGCCAAGTTTAATGAAGACCTGCAAAAACGCCTGGATGATTTTCTGAAAACCTTTAATGCCGATAAGAAGTACTCCTTCATTTTCTCTTACCGCGCAGGCGCCAGCAACATTTTGTATAAAGATGAATCCCTGGATATTACCGCCCCTGTAATTGATGGCCTCAACAAAGCCAACGAGGGAAAAACTAATTAATGATTAAAAATTAATAATTAATAAATTTGGTGCACTTGTGGATGTTTGAATAATAGTGCCTTTATCAATTAATTATTCATTCTTAATTATTAATTACTTCTATCTATGATTGAAAACCAACAAGCGTCTTTCAAACCTAGCTTAAGTTTACTGGATGCTACTATGATAGTTGCCGGGTCCATGATTGGATCCGGTATTTTTTTGGTATCCGCTGAAATAGCCCGCAGCGTGGGCTCTGCGGGATGGTTTACCGTAATGTGGGTACTGGCCGGTATCGTAACCATGATAGCGGCAGTTAGCTACGGGGAGCTGTCGGGCATGTATCCCCGTGCCGGCGGGCAGTATGTATACCTGCGCGAAGCCTATAACCCATTTGTAGCCTTTCTTTTTGGCTGGACCCAGTTCAGCGTAATTCAAACCGGTACTATTGCCGCTGTGGCGGTAGCTTTTGCCAAGTTCACCGCCTACCTGATACCTGCGGTAAGCGAGCAGCATATACTGTGGGATGCCGGGTTTATGAAGGTATCTGCCGCGCAGATCGTGGCTATCATCTCCATCATCCTGCTCACGTATATTAATACAAAGGGTATACGGAATGGTAAGATCATTCAAACCGTGTTCACGCTGGCCAAGCTGCTCTCTTTATTTGGATTGATCATATTTGGCTTCCTGATAGGCGCCCGTGCAGAAGTATGGAACGCTAACTGGCAAAATGCATGGGCCACTATGTCGCTGCAGCAGGTGAACGGGCAAACCGTAACCACTATGCTTACGGGCGTGGCGGTGCTGGGCGCTATTGCGGTATCTATGAAAGGCTCGCTATTCTCCAGCGACGCCTGGAACAATGTAACCTTTATAGCCGCAGAGATCAAGAACCCGCAGAAGAACATTGGCCGCTCCCTGTTCCTAGGTACACTGATCGTTACCATCATTTATGTGAGCGCCAACCTCATGTACCTTTCTGTGCTGCCGTTGAATGAAATTGCTTTTGCTGCCAATGACCGGGTAGGGGTGGCTGCTGCGGAAAAGATCTTTGGTAACAGCGGTTCATTGATCATTGCTGTTATGATCATGGTCTCCACTTTTGGCTGTAATAACGGGCTCATATTGTCCGGCGCACGCATTTACTACACTATGGCGCAGGATGGGCTGTTCTTTAAACAGGCGGCTTCCCTGAACCGTTACAGCGTACCGGAAAAAGGGATGTGGATCCAGTGCTTATGGGCCTCCCTGCTATGCCTGAGCGGCCGCTATGGCGACCTGCTGGCGCTGGTGATCTTTGGTGTGCTGATCTTTTATGTGCTGACTATACTGGGCATTTTTATACTGCGTAAAAAGCAGCCGGCTGCAGCGCGCCCCTACAAAGCGTTTGGCTATCCTGTGCTGCCTATGGTATATATTGCTGTAGCAGTGGGATTAGCTTTGCTGCTGCTGGTGTTTGAAGCTAATTACACCTTACCGGGCCTGGGTATAATCTTACTGGGTATTCCGTTATATTACTGGGCTATGCGGAAAAAGCAGGCTTAAGTTATTTTGTTAATGAATTGTTATTGATGGTTGGCAAAGGCTATGGATACATAAGCAGTTGCTAACCATTCTTTTTGGGTATAATTTACCCAATGCTAACACGAATGTTGTATAAAATGGCCAAAAAAAACCTGCTCACTGCGGTATTTTTTACAGTGGGGTGGATTAATTTGCACGTACAGCGTTCAAGGAACCCGGATAAAGTTAGCGTGAGTAACCCTGTCTATTATAACACGTATGAAAAGAAAACCCGTTGCCTGCTTTAGTGATCCTGTTTATAGTAATAGTATCCTGTGTGCAAGGTATATCTTATCATATCAGGTCTTCTAACAGAATATAAAATAATTACCAGTGCTGGTAGGAATGTGCTCTTTGCTGTTTAAGCATACGATACCTGCATTGTAAAACATAAAATCATTTAAAACTTATAACTAGGTGGTTAAAAAACGTGAAGGTATTCTAGCCCCAAGATAACCATTAAAAGCCTACACGATTTGCATTCTCGAACATTCACATGACAATCTTTTACAATAAGCGTAAGGTTTCCACCCTACGCTTTTTTGTTTTTAGCCCTTTCCCTTTGCTAATATTAACAAATTGTAAACTCCACTTTTGCCATTGGTATCTGCTGCTTTTGTAAACGTACTCTTTTCTGTATGCACATAGATAAAGAATTACTGGAAAAGTATTTTAAAGGCCGCTGTACCGCAGCAGAAGCAGCAGCAGTGGAGGCTTACCTGTTACAGGAAGCTACCCCTGAGATGGATGCATACCTGCTGGAAACCTGGGAACAAACCTCCCAAGCCCCTGTTATCCCTATACCGGCCGCTATGCCGCAGAAAGTAAAACCTTTATACCGCAGGTGGTATAGTGTTGCTGCAGCCGTACTGCTGCTTTTAATTGTTGGCGCGGGCGCATGGCTATGGCAATCACAACAAGGTTTACAGGGACCGGCCCTGGCACAGCAATGGGATACGGTTTATAACAACGGCCGTAATATACGCCTGGTATCTATGCCGGACGGTTCCCGCGTATGGCTGAATGCCTATGCTGCCGTAGCTTATTCCCATGAGTATAATAACCATGCGCGCGACCTGTGGTTAAAGGGCGAAGCTTATTTTGAAGTAGCGCAGGTTGCCGGTAAACCTTTTCGTGTACATGCCGGTGAATTAGTGACCACCGCATTAGGTACGGCGTTTAACATTGCTACCGCTAACCAGGCCGACAGCAGCATTGCGGTAAGCCTGCTATCCGGTAAAGTGTCTGTAAGCACTGCAGCCTTCTCTTATGTGCTGCAGCCGGGCGAAGTATTGTTATATAAAAAAGGCGTGCTGCCCGCACCCGTCACCCGCTTTAATACTGCCGCCACCCTTGACTGGAAAAGCGGGAAATTAATATTCGATAATGCCACTTTGGAAAATGCATTTGCCAAGCTGCAAAGCCGCTATGGGCAAAGGATTGTACTGAAAGATAACAAGCTCGCAAAACGGAAGGTATCCGGTTCATTTACCTCAAATGAACCGCTTGAGCAGATACTGACCACGTTAGAATATGTATATGGATTCTCATACCATTTATCCGGTGATGGCAGTGCTTATGTAGTAGAAGGAAAACAATAAATAACCATTGACAAAAATAATAAAGGGCACTGTGGAGACAGTACCCTTTAACCGGACACTTCCCGGTTAAGTATTCATTTTTAACTAAAAGCAAAACAAAAGTATGCAAAAATCTACAAACAGATTTTTTGACAGGGGTACTATGCAAAAACTGGCGGTTTCCCTGTTGTGTTTTTTATGCACCGGTGCTTTACAGGCGGTGGCAATACAATCATATAAGGGGTTAACAGACAGAGTACACATTAACATGCAAAAAACAACGGCAACTGCCGTAGTAAAGAATTTAGCGCAACAAACAGCTTACACTTTTATTTACGATCCTGAATATTTAGACCAGTGCACACTGGCAGCAGTAAAGTTCCAGGATCAGCCCCTGGCAGACGTACTGCACTACTTAGATGTATATGCCCCCATTGATATTGCCTATACCAACAATACCATTGCCCTGCGCAAAGGCAGGCAGGAAAAGGTAGCCGGCCAGGATAAAGGCCGTGTGAGCGGTAAGGTGGTGGATAATAAAAATGAACCGCTGCCGGGTGTTACCATCCAGGTGCAGGGCGGGCAGGGTACTGTAACCAATGTGGATGGTACCTACGAGCTGCAGCTGGAGCCCGGAACCTATACACTTACATTCAGCTATATATCTTATGACACGCGTAAAATAACAGAAGTGGTGGTAACAGACAAAGGGGTAACCCCACTGAATGTATCACTGAAAAGCGGTGGCTCCCGTTTAAAAGAAGTAACCGTAACCGCTAACTACAAACGCGCTTCCGTGGAGGGCCTGTATGCCCTGCAAAAAAATAATTCAGCTATTACAGATGGTATCAGCGCAGAGCAGATCAGCCGTACGCCGGATAAAAATATTGGTGAAGTGCTGAAACGCGTGAGCGGCCTTTCCACCATGGAAAATAAATATGTGGTAGTGCGCGGTTTAAGCGAGCGTTATAACCAGGCGGTGCTGAACGGGCAGATCATGCCCAGCACAGAGCTGAACAGGAAGAACTTCAGCTTTGATGTGATCCCCTCCAATATTGTTGAAAACGTAACCGTAGTAAAGACCATTACGCCAGACCGCAGTGCGGAATTTGGCGGTGGTCTGGTGGAAGTGCATACGCTGGACATACCTACCAGCAACTTCCTGAACCTGAGTGTAGGCGGCAGCATTAATGATAAAACTACCGGTAAGGATTTTTTAACCACAAAGTTAGAAGGTAAGGAATACTTTGGCCGGGTAGCGGACCATCGCAATTTAATGGGTACCCTGAACTGGAAAAGTGAAACAGATATTCATAATAAGTTCCTGGAATCCGGTAAGGATGCAAATGCCTTCAGCAATAACTGGGGTTTGTATAAGCTAAAGGCGCATCCTTCACAGAACTACCAGGTATCTATAGGCCGGGTGATCCCGGGGAAGAAGAGCAACCAGTTTGGCGTAGTGGCATCTATAGGGTACCGGAACACGCTGGCAACGCAGGACATACGTATGAGCCGCGATGGATTTGAAGGACAAAAGGATGGTCCTGCATCAGAATATGCAGCGTATAATGGTCAGCGTTATGGCTTTACTACTAATCTTGGAGGCTTGCTGGGTGTGGGTTACAGGAATGAGCGTAACCGCATTGGATTTCAGAGCCTGTACCTGCGCACGCTGGATCAGCAGCTGATCATTGGCAGTGGTGTGAATGCTACCCGCGGTTATGCTTTAGGTTATTATGATCTTACTTCACAAACAGACCTGTGGCAGAACCAGCTGAAAGGGGAGCATTCAGTAGGTAATAAAGGCATTAAGCTGAAATGGGCCGGCAGCTATTTGCGGCTGGACCGGCAAAAGCCGGACAATCACCAGCTTACCACAGAATTTATAAAAACAGATTCCAGCGCCTTAAATGAATACAGCATATTGAGCGCCACCAGCAATGGCATTAGTACCGGCGCGCTGCGCTGGTGGAGCCGTGCAAAGGAAAATAATTATACCTGGGATGCATCTGCCGCTGTTCCTTTCCGGTTCAATGCGGGCCAGGTGGCCATCAGCAATACCTTTAAAGCAGGTTATGGCGGCTGGAGCAAAGACCGCTTGTTCTATGTGGTCAATACCGGCGCTACTTTTGATAACCATGACGGTTATTATCAGCCATTGGCCCAGGCATTTTCTCCCGCTAATAATGCAGGTTTTGTTTACAGCCAGTTCAGTGATGATTTTCACCGCACTGCTACCTTACACGCCGTATATGGCATGCTGGATGATAAGATCGGCGATAGGCTAAGACTGGTATGGGGTGTAAGAGCAGAATATTATAACCTGAACAATGCGAATGCCGGCCTGGATTCCCTGGAACGCTGGATTAACCAGACCCGGAACGGGGGAGGGGTGGATAAATATGATTTCACCGAATTGCGCAACCGGGAACCTAACTGGAATATTTTTCCCTCTGCTAACCTTACGTACAGCCTTACCCCTGCTATGAACCTGCGGCTGGCCTATGCTAAAAGCATTATCCGTCCTGACCTGCGTGAGCTTTCTTTCTTCCGTGAATATGATTTTGAATTAGGCGGCGCTTATGTGAGCGAGCTGGTAAAATCTACCATTGCCCATCACCTGGATTTCCGTTATGAGTGGTATCCCGGGGCCGGCGAGCTGCTATCATTCTCTTTATTTTATAAGAAGTTTGATTATCCGATGGAGATCTATGCAGATGAGCAAAGCGGCGGCATATTCGTATTGCGTAATAACAAGAATGCAAAGAACTACGGCCTGGAAGTAGAGGCGCGTAAATCGCTGGCATTTACCAAAGTGCCGGTGCTGCAAAACATAACGCTGTATGGCAACTTCACAGCGCTGGATGCACGTGTAACGCCTATGACCGTTAACTACAATGGTGTAGATCCAAATAATGCACTGAAGGTGATCCCTAATGAACAGGTATTAAAAGAGGAAAAAAGGCCGCAAACAGGCGCCAGCAATTACATCGTAAATGCCGGCATCTATTATGACACAAAACCGGTTTCTCTTAGCCTGGTATACAATTACGTGAGCAACCGCATGTTCCGTCCGGATAAGTCTTACCAGTTCTCTTTGTTTGAACGCCCGTTAACAGCCTTAGACGGGCAGGTAGCGGTACGTTTCTTAAAACAGCGGGCAGAAGTAAAGCTGAATGTTGGCAATATCCTGAATAGTTTTTCTGTGGTGTACCAGAACCGTTATGATGATGACCAGGCGGTTAACAACGGTGAAAAAGATCCTTCTACAAAGCAGCTGTTATACCAGCGCGGAAAGGATGTGATTAATTATGAAGCACGGCCGGGCCGCACCTATAGCACCACTTTGAGCTATAAATTCTGAGCATACGCGTAACAGTTATATATCCTGATCAGGTATTCATTTTTAACCTTAAAAGCTAAATCATGAAAAGGAAACCCTTAGTTTTAACCCTGGCCTCGGCCGCTTTAGCAGGTGCTGTGTTAATGAGCTCCTGTAAAAAAGAAGGCCAGCCTGTTGCTGACCGTTCAGTATCTGCTACCCAGATCATTCCCTCAAATCCAGTTTTGAGCGGTGTATTGGGTACAGGTCATACCATTAAAGACACCATCCGCCTGACCAGCTCTGTAGCCTGGCATCTGAGTGGCCTGGTGTATGTTGATTCATCTGATGTACTGATCATTGAGCCCGGTACTGTTATCCGTGGGGATAAGAGCACCAGCGCAACTGTTCCCGGTGGCGGCGTGGTAGTAACCCGTGGCGCAAAAATACTGGCACAGGGTACTGCTACCAGCCCTATTATTTTCACTTCCAACCAAACTACACCGGCTTCCGGCGATTGGTCCGGCATTATCCTGCTGGGTAATGCATCCAGCAACCACAGCGGCCGTGTACAGGTTGAGGGTATTCCCAGCAATCCCCCGGCTGACGCTACTTATGGCGGTACAGTAGGCACTAACGACAACGACAACTCAGGTATCCTGCAGTATGTACGTATCGAGTATGCTGGTTTCGAACTGTCTACCGACAATGAGATCAACGGTTTAACCCTGGCTGGTGTAGGCCGTGGCACTGTACTTGATTTTATTGAAGTGTACAAATCAAAAGATGATGCTTTTGAATTTTTCGGTGGTACGGTAAATGCTTCCCACCTGATCTCTGTAGATGCGCTGGATGATATGTTTGATACAGACAATGGTTACAGAGGTACTATCCGTTATGCTTTAGGCCTGGCTGACACTACCCGTGCAGACAAGAGCCAGTCTAACGGCTTTGAAAGCGATAACAACTCAACCGGTACTACTGCTACGCCTATTACACACCCGGTTTACCGTTACATTACTATCGTTGGCTTACCCAGCCAGGCAAGGGCTTCTATCACTAACGGCCAGCCTTCCGGCACCGGCTTATATGGCCGTGGCGCACACCTGAGAAGGAATGCTGAATTTGATATTGACAGCGTTATTTACCTGGGCTACAACTTTGGCGTTTCCCTGGACAGCGCCCTGGGTACTACCCGCGATAAGTTCTATGCCGGTACTTCTGTGCTGAAACACAGCTTTGTACATGCGTTCGTTAAGCCTTTCGTAACTGAAAGCGCCGGTAACCCTGTTACCACTGTAGGTTTCAACACCGCTGCCAACCAGTTTACCATTTTTGCTACTACAGCTACAAATGGCAACACCGGCTTTACTACTGCTAATCCGAATGCCAACATTGGTTTGGCTAATCCGTTTGTTCGTCCGGCTACCGCTACCAACGCGGCTAACTGGATCCCCGGATCACTGAATGCTTCCCGCACTGTGGGCGCATTCCCCGGCCGTACAGACTGGACTGCCGGCACCGTTGGCTGGTTAAAATGGTAATAAGCAATTTCATGACACCTGTAATAACGTATAAGGCCCGGCCTTATACGTTATTACTTCAAAAAAAGCGATCGATCACATGATGCGGTTATTTACATATTCCATTATCACAGTTATTATTATCTCTGCTTTGTCGTGCAGTAAAGGGGAGCTGCCCGAAGAACATTTTTTTGGTAAAGTAGGGGTTACACTGGTGAACTTACCCAACACACCCAACGTAGACCTGTACTTTGATGGAAAGAAAATAAACAGCATTCAACCTTCCAACACTACGGTAAGCGTAGTATTGCCGGCCGGCAGATCCGGCAAGCTGGCATTTTATAAAGCCAATACAGATTCATTGATAGTGGACAGCCTGATCACTGTTATGCCGAATGCTGCCACCAACCTGAAGCTGGCATATAGTGAGGGCATTGGATTAAAAGGATTTATAACCAGCACGCCGGTATCGCCGGATTCGCTGGCTATGCAGATCTTTGAAACGTTGAGCGATACTTATTTCCCTTATGAAAAGCTGGACCTGCATATTATTTATGTAGATAACCAAACCGGTAACCTGGAAGAAACAGGTTTTGTGCTGAAAGGATTAACAAAAGGATCTCTTTATCCACAAACCATTGTGCTGCCGTTAAATGATGCCAGCGGGCAGCCTATTACCTATGGCGGCCGGTTTGAGAACAGTGCAACCGGTGCGCCTGTAACACAGCCGGATGGTGTTACGGATATTTTTGCATTACCGGTAGATCCAGGAAAGTTTTACCTGCTGAATATACATGACGATCCCTCCGGCAACTTTTATCCGGAAGTGATCAACCTTTAATATAAAAGTTTACTATGCAACACCGGTCCGTTAAACATAGAAGCTGGTTCCGGTCCCTTTTTTACGGGGGCTGTACCCTGGCGGCTGTAATGCTTGCCGGCTGTGAAAAGGAGCCGGTGGCTGCAACAGCAAATGTAGGGGTGCAAACCATTCCCCTGCATGATACGCTGCGGAAAGTGATCACAGAAAATATACTGCTTACCAACAATCATCCCTGGTATATAGAAGGCTGGGTGTATGTAAGCAATGAAGCCACTTTACATATTGAACCGGGTACCGTAATAAAAATAATTACGCCGCTGCCGGCCTATGGCAGGGAAAGCGGCGGAGGTTTGGTAATAACCCGCGGCGCAAAGATCATAGCAGAAGGGCAGCAGCGCTGGCCTGTTGTATTCCGGTTAAATGATACTACGTGCAATACGGGGTGGAAAGGTATTATACTCCTGGGCAAAGCGCCACAGACGGGTGCAGGTAACGTGCTTGAAAATATAAGCTCTCTTACCGGCAGCACCGGCCTTGCCTACGGCGGGCATGAGGCGGAAGATAGCTCGGGAGTAATGCGGCACGTACGCATGGAAGGTTTGGAATTATTATTAAGAGGCATTGGCCGCAGAACGGAAATAGCTGATATTACTATACAGCCAACCGGGAACAAACCTTACCATCTGAAAAAAGTTCTATTGCCATAATGGCTTAACAGCAATTAACAACACAAGTAATTTGGAAACCCTGTTTATGAGAAATACATTCTGATGATCCCCTCCATCGAATATGGTGCACGCCGTGTCTACGGTGTACAATTTATAACATCTGTTGTTTGTTAACGCCCTTATCTTATGCCTTCGTTCATTCTCTGAATAGCTTAGCCGGTATTTTCACCACATTCATATCTGCCGGTTGCTGCCGGGAATCAAAATAGATCCTGGTGGTTGTTTGCGGCGCCGGTGCTGTTTGCCGCCCGTTGCCATTTAAAATATCAATGGCCTTTGCTATTAACGGATCGGTGTTATCACCTACCGGCGCCAGGGGTAGTTTACTTAATTCATCTACCAGATATTGTGGGGTAATGCCTTGTGTGTAACCACCCTCACCCTTAGCATTGGCCAGATTGTAGCTGATAGGCATCAGCGTCCATGGGATACGTTTGGGGGTGCGCATATCCTGTATAATCACGGCGCCTTTATCTTTGCCAAAAGTTGGCTGCCCGATAAGGATCACCTGCATATAAGGCTTCAGGTTATTGATCAGCAGCTCTGCAGCGGAGGTGGTTTGTTTGCTGCATAAAATAAAGATCCTGGGCAGGGATAAGCGTGCCGGTTCCAATGAGCTGAAGGTTACAGGTGCACCACTTTCCGGAACAGATAATGCAGCTTTGAAGGAAATAATGCGCTGCCCCAGGTAGTTATTACCGCTATACTTTACAAAGCCGCTTTGCTCATTAATATTAGGTGCTATTAGAGCAGCCAGCATAGCAGCAGCAGCTACACTGCCGCCGGGGTTGTAACGCAGGTCCAGGATGAGCTCATTGGCGCCGCCTGTTTTGAAATCCTGGAACAGGCCTTTTACAGCCGTGTTATAGCCATCATTAAAATAATTATAGAGCAGGTAAGCTACTTTGCGTCCGTTTACTGTACGTATGCCCTGCCCGTAAATGGGATATTCGCCCAGCGATTGGGCAGGCAGGGTAACAGCAGTATCTTCTTTTACCGTATTACCGCTTACAGTGGCCAGTGTGAACGTACCGGAAGATTGCCGCAGTAAATTTTCACTAAGGGTGGCTGCATTACTACTGCTTACGATCGTACCGTTAATACGTGTAAAATAATCGCCCCGCCGTAACCCCAGCATGGCAGCGGGGGAGCCTTCCAGCACAAGCCTGATCACTCCAACAGCGCCGGCCGGTGCATTGGGAAATGCTATAATGGTAAAGTCTATCCCAAAATTATACAGCATGTATTTAGGGTAGGTTGAAAGATCGTTCTGATCATAGATAAAAGAAAACCGGTCGTCCTTATTCTTTAACAGGTTAAAATAGGCCACGGCTGCCGGTTGTGTATCCACCTTAGCCGGCAGGGTGCTATTCCATAAATAGAAATAGCGCATGCTGTCCAGGATCCAGCTATTGGTTTCTTTTTGGGTAACCGGCCCGGTGGGAACAGGCGGTGGTTGCGGGTCTTTACTACAGGCAGCAGTGAGCAGGACGGCAGCTAAGGCCGGTACCAGTTTGGACAAAAGGTTATAATGAGGCATGGGGTGGAATTTATTTGGTTTCCATATTGTAATGCAGCAGCATTTCCCTGCGTATAAACTGCAGCGCCAATGCCAGGTGGTTACGTACTGTGGAAGGAGAGAGGCTCAGCTGGTCTGCGATCTCTTTATGGCTGTGGCCTTTATCGCGGCTAAGCAGGTAAATGTTGCGGCGCTGTTCCGGCATTTTATCGATCACTTTCTGGATCTGCTGCCAGAATTCTTTTCGCATCAGCAAGGTTTCTTCCCGGTTATCAGCAGGGTGTACCGGCTGCTGGGATGACATTTGGGCCAGCGTTTGTTTTTCGCGGTATAATTTACGGGTTTCATCCACCACAATATGTTTGGTGAATACAAATAACAGGGGGAAAACATCTTGTCCCGCTTCTATCTTGTGAATATTTTCCCAAAGCCTGATGAAACACTGCTGGGTAATTTCCTGCGCACGTACCGCATCCTCTGTCAACTTATACGCGAACCGGAACACTTTATCGTGGTTGACTTCAAACAACTGCTGAAAGAGCGCTTTTGACGGGTTATCAGACATAGCTTATGCATTAGCGATTTGCGACTTTAAATGTAGAAAGAATATGTTACTACAATGTTAACAGTATTGGGTCCATGGTCGATGGTCCATAGTCCATGGCAGTTTGCGATGAGATGTGTATATCGTAGTAATGGAAAAATTACCTGCCTTTCTCAGATATTTTACCTCACGTAGTATGCTATGGACTATGGACCATCGACCATGGACTGCGGTCTGTTGACCGTCGACTAATTTTTTTACCTTTGCCGGATGTTTACAGAATTATGCAACCAGGTATTTAGCCAGAGCATCAAGGATTATCATGTGAAAAATGATGTGCATCAGGATATCGTAAATCCTTACGAAAGCAGCAGCATTGAACACCTGCTGTACCTGAAGAACTGGATAGATACGGTGCAGTGGCACCTGGAAGATATTATCCGGGATCCGGCCATTGACCCGGTTAAAGCGCTGGAGATCAAACGCTGGATAGACCGTTCTAACCAGGAGCGCACGGATGTAGTGGAATATATTGACAGCTATTTCCTGGAACGTTATAAAACGGTGCAGGCAGCTCCTGAGGCAAAGATCAATACAGAGAGCCCGGCCTGGGCGGTAGACCGTTTATCTATACTGGCGCTGAAGATCTACCATATGCTGGAAGAAGCTACCCGTACAGATGCAACACCGGAACACCGCGCTGCCTGCCAGCGTAAGCTGGACATTTTACTGGAACAGCGCCGCGACCTGAGCACCGGTATTGAGGACCTGCTGGCAGATATCAGCACCGGCAAAAAGTATATGAAGGTGTACCGGCAAATGAAAATGTACAACGATCCTTCCCTGAACCCGGTATTATACAGCAGCCGTAAGTAAGCCGCATGCAACAAACCATTCTCGCACTCCGTTTTTCTGCTTTGGGCGATGCCGCCATGACCATTCCTGTAATGCGACAGGTGCTGGCGGAAAACCCTGCGGTGAATATTGTTTTTGTTTCCAACAAGAACTGGGGCGCTTTGTGTAAGGATATTCCCCGTCTTACGTTTTTTCCGGCCGATCTTAAAGGCAGGCATAAAGGCGTGCCGGGTTTATACCGCCTGTTCCGCGAGATCCGCCAACAGCACCGCATTCATGCGGTGGCCGATCTGCACCAGGTGCTGCGCTCTAAAATCGTGCGCACTTTTTTCCGTTTCAGCGGCGCGCCGGTAGCGGTGATAGATAAGGGCCGTGCAGAAAAGAAAGCGCTTACCCGCCGGGAGAATAAGATCCTTCAACCGCTTACCACTACCATTGAGCGTTATGCGGCTGTTTTCCGGCAGCTGGGATTGCAGTGTAACATGGCGCAGGCGCAGGTAAAAGTTGCGCCCTTGCCCTTAAATGACCGCATTACGTCCATTACCGGGCCTGTAGCGCCGGGTACCTGGATAGGGCTGGCGCCCTTTGCTACCTACCGGGAAAAAATGTACCCCCTGCAAAAAATGGAGCAGGTGCTGGCGCAACTATCGCAGCATAAAGTGCTGCTTTTTGGCGGTGGCGCAGCAGAGGTTGAGCAGCTGAGCGCATTAGCGGCCCGCTATCCCAATGCGGTAGTAATAGCCGGCCGTTTTACACTGGAGGAGGAGCTGGCCATTATCAGCCACCTGCAGCTGATGATCAGCATGGATTCTGCCAACATGCACCTGGCTTCCCTGTTCGGGGTGCCCGTGGTGTCTGTTTGGGGCGCTACCCACCCCTTTGCCGGTTTTATGGGCTTTGGGCAAACACTGGACCGGGCCGTGCAGATTGATGACCTGGAATGCCGCCCCTGTTCTGTATTTGGGAACAAACCCTGCTTCCGGGGCGATCATGCCTGTATGGAGTGGATAACACCGGAAAGGGTGCTGGAAAAAGTAGGACAGGTATTGTATAAGTGATTGATTATGTGTGGGTAAAAAAATGAGCAAGATATTTTTTGAAGTAATAAAAAAAAGGCTAATTTTGCCATCCCAAATCATGGAAACATGATGTCCCATAGTATAATGGTAGTACGACAGATTTTGGTTCTGTTTGTCTAGGTTCGAATCCTGGTGGGACAACTTGATAGGACTCAGCGGAATTTTTCTCTGAGTCCTATTTTTTTGTGCTAACCCTTCAGAAAATATTGCAAAATGGCCTATTCAAAACCCATCAAGGAAATTATTACCTATCCGCCGGAAGCGCTAAGATCATTCGAGCTTATTATGTATGAATGGATAGATAACCTGGATTTTACCCTTGCCCCCGGAGACTATTTAACGAATGCGGATGCTTACATAAATATTGCCCGTGAATTATTTTCAGCAGCCGGCTGGGATGGAGATGGCGACATCCGGTTAATGTGGATACCGCCTTTTATGTTCAGCGGTGTAAGAACAGCGGAGTTTACTGTTGGCGTAATAGTATGGCATGTAAAGCAGGATAATGACGGACTTTCGTGGATCTTATCGCCGGTGGAATTGCCGTGTGAAAGTGAATTTGAATAGGTGTTATAAACAAGCCCGCTTTCTTTTGAAGCGGGCTTGCTGTTCATTATAGTTATTTAATCGTTGTCCTGTACAATCCTGTGCGCCCGGTAAAATATAAAGTATTACCATTCGTAATAACCAGTGATGAGGGGCGTTCCGGTACCCGGATCCATTCCCGTTGTTTGCCTGCTGCATCAAAGGAATAAATGTCCCCGTCTGCTATCCACACATTTCCCTGCTGATCCGGAATAGAATTGAATTCACCTTTTTCTGCAAAGTAGCTAAGGTCAGAAAGATAGCCCTGCGCATCTACCTGCATTTTCACCGTACGTTTGTCATATTCATCTACCGCATATAAAGGCTTACCCGGGAAAGCGTTTACCAGGGCGCAGGAGCGGGCCAGGTCGTAACAAATGGGGATGATGGTTTTCCCATCCGGCGCTACCCAGCATTCTTCGTTCCTGTTTAATGATACGGTATTGAAATCATGATAATCGCGCCAGCGGTTAGAGGGGTATAATGCCTTGTACACATTCTTCACGGTACCCATTTGTTTTTTATCCAGCAGGCGGATGGTATTTTCCGGCTGTTCCGGATCTACTGCATACACTAATGTACCAAAGCCGGAATTACCCCAACCACTAAACGAAGTACCGCTGGCATCCGGCGGATTCTGATAGCGTTCCGGCTGCCCGTTGATGATGTAGCCGGGTTGCGGGTTGTAGCGAAATACTACCAGCAGGTTGTCTTTGGAATCACAGGCCAGTGAAAGCGGCTCCCAGGGAAAATCGGCCAGCAGCTGAAGGGATTGTGTAGCAGCCGACCATTTGTATACGCGTTTCATGCGTTGCTCTGCAAAGTATACGTTGCCTTTTGAATCAGCGCAAAGGCCAATGGCAAATTCAAAACCTTTGGCTAACAGCTGTATGGGCGCGGCAGCTTTTGCGGGTTTATTACCGCTGATCAGTAAACGTGCAAACTCGGTAGGGCGGATGGTTATATCGGTATTAATATCATAGAGCGGGTTATCGGTAGTGTACTTGATCTGGCTGTAGTTGTGCACATTCAGCAGCTCCAGGTTAGCGCAATCCCAGGTACGTACGGAATAGGGATAGGGCACTTTAACCCTGATCACGCGGAACATGTACAGGTTGGCAAAGGTCATATCCTTACATGCTTCAATTTCCAGCGGCTGGCATTCAGAGCTTTCCACGCTTTCCTCTTCTAACTGCAAAGCATATACTTTCCAGTTGGATACGTTTTTGAAACGTACTTCATTCCGCACATGATGCTCTACCGACATAGCATATACCCTGCCGCGTGTAGCCGTATTGTTCACATAGCACCCGGAGGTAGCAAAGGTGCTGGCAGACCAGATGTTCTTGAAAATACCGCCGCCGTTATTGGTTACCCACAGGCTCCAGTATTGCGTATCCCACAGCGGATCTCCCACGGTGCGGCGGCCTGTTTGCGGCTGCTCTCTTTCTTCCCACTTCCAGCGCACCTGCGGGCCGGGGCGCATAGTGCCATGCCCGCCAATGAACTTCACATCATCCACCATCGACTTTTCACCGGCCATCCATTTACAGGCTACTGCGCGGTAGTTGCTTTCTGCAGTGTACAAACCAATTCCGGTGATGATGTTGGCGCCGCCTTCCGGCGCTTCTACCATGGCTTTGGGCGCGCCAAAGCTGCCGAATGCCGCTGCATTCTCTGCCAGCGCAAAGTTAGTGGCCATGGGATGCAGGCCTATTAATACGGTATTAGGTTTTAGCCGGATGGTTTCAGAAATGCGGTAAGAGCCTTGCGGTACGTAAATAACAGGGTGTTCGTCAATGGCTTTCTGAATGGCTTTGGTATCGTCTGTAACACCATCGCCCGCGGCGCCTAATGTTTTCAGGTTCACCCAGTCTGCCATGGGTGGCAGTGCAGGTATATCATTACTTAGTGTGGCTGGTAATGTGTTTAGCGCTTGTATTTCGCTGATGGTTTTATATACAGGCTCTTTATCCAGGTCTTCCATCTGCAATCCATATACGAGGCGTTGTACTTCGTAGGTGGTAAAAGCAGCTTTAGTTACGCTGTCTGCTTTTGGGTAATGCACTAGCACCGGCACCTGTTTGCAGTACAGGTTGCGGATGTTCAGCTGCATATTGGCATTTCCTTCATTGCTGATCCTGATGGCGGTATCGTGGATATTTTCAAATTTGCAGTTTTCCAGGAATAGCTTTTCCCAATAGTTGCTGTCAACCTGTATAGCGGCCGACACATTTTTTACCTGCATACGCACAATGGTAAATCCGGCCTGCTGTGTTTTAATGGCTGTTTTACGCTGCCCTTCAAAGTAAGTGTCCATCATCATGAACTGCCAGCCGGGAGATGCTTTGGTGGTGTAAATGCCGTAGTCACCGCCAAAGAATTTTACATCTTCCATAAAGTTGCCAACATCAAACAAACCGGCTTTCCCTTCTCCAATATCAATATTACAGTGCGCTACATAGCTGTGTTGTGCAAAGTGAGTACGCAGCGCTACTGCAGCGGGGTTGCCGTCTTCTATCTTCAGATCAATGTTGGAGAGGGCGCTGTAAAAAGTGCCGGCGCCGGCATCGCTTACATTGCCGCCGGGTTCCACTATGCTGCTGGTGAACCAGAACATGTAGGAGGCTTTGCCTTTGTCCTGCTGGTTGGCTTCAGCAAAACCAGGCGAGTTCTTTTTTAAGACGATCACCGGGCGGCTTTTCCCATAACCTATTAAACGGATGGCAGCAGGTATGTAAATGGTTTTGGAAATAAAGTAAGTGCCTTCCGGGATGAAGAGGATGCCGAAGTTCCTGTCTTTTTTCAGCTGGTTGATGGCGGTTTGCAGCTGATCGGATACATCGGTTGTTTTGCCGGGAGCGAAGTACACTCCCTCCGGATCATCCGGCTTTTGCGTGTACAAAGATCTGCCGGGTGTGAATTGACTAAAAGCGTTGCTGCAGCTGCCGGTTAACAGAACCAGCAGCAAAAAGGCCTTGACGTGGTAAGCCATATAAAGTGGAATTTTTTGCAGCAACAAAATAGTGCGGAAAGAGATAGGTTCAAAGGGTATCCAGGTAATCCGGCGGAAAAACCTGCTGCCCGTATTTTTCGCTGATCGCTTTCATTTTGTTGATGCCTGCTTCATCCATTGGTACTGGCGGTAAAAATGTGCCGGCGCTCACCGGGGTACCTACTTCCTTGAAAAAATCATCCAACCCAGCCGGCACCACAATACATAACAGCTGCGCCATTTGCTTGCTCTTGTTCTTAAACCCATGCACAATGCCGCCCTTGGGTATATTCACAAAAGCGCCTTTGCGGGCTACATAGGTTTGCGTTTCTGTTCGTACTTCTATTTCTCCATCCACTACATAAAAGTTTTCCTGGAAGCCGGCATGTGCATGCGGGCCGGGGCCGCCGCCCGGGGGCACCAGCATATCGATCACGGCAAATTCGCCCTGTGTTTGCTGCCCGCTGATTATGATGCGATAGTTGCCGCCTGCTATGGCTAAGCTATCACCGGCTGTAGGGTCTATGGTGATGGCGGGTTGTTTGGTTTGTTCCATATATTAATGTTTAGGAAGTTCAAAATTCACAACTACTGTGCCGTTACCAATGCAGGATAACGAGCGTCACGTGAATTTTTTAAAATTTAACTGAACAAAGTTCCTCCTGTGTGCGTACTAATAATAGTCGTAGCCGTCTTAAAAATAGCCGGATGAGACGGCTGAATAATACCCAGGTGATTGATAAAATGGCGCGTGCCGCGAATTATTATCCTAACCGCAATGGTAGCTTTGGCTGGGGTAAGGTGAATGCGCTGGCAGCTGTACAGTAATATTTTTGCGCACGGCCGTCTTAAAAAGGAGCGGTACTATTTTATTACTAAACGGGTTGTTAATAGCTGATTATACGTTAATAAATCCGTACAATTACCCTTATGTCAGCTGCTGATCTTTACGTATAAACCCGGTTTTTTGCAGCCCAGGCGGTCCGCGGGCGGTAAAGACGATTATTTGTATATTTTTGTATCCATTCTGATTAACCTTAATCTCTCCTTAAGAGTACAACAATGAAAAAGCTATTTGTAATTGGGACCGCCTGTATGTTAACCTGTACGGTAGTAAAGGCACAACTATTTGACCGCATTAAAAATAAAATGGAGCAGAAAGCAAATGATGCGATAGATAAAACCATAGACAATGCGGGTAAGAAAAAGGACAAAAAGAAATCCGGTGAAAGCTCCCCGGAAAGTACTGATAGTGGCAATACCGGCACTACTACTACCACTAACAGCGAAGGCAGCACAGGCGCTGCCACCGCCTCTAATATGGATATTACCTCTTACTCCAAATTTGATTTTGTGCCCGGCGCCAAAATAATTATGGATGAAGATTTTTCACAGGAAGCCATTGGTGATTTTCCTGCGCAGTGGAATACCCGTACGGGCGCAGAAGTGGTAACTGTAAGCAACCGCCCCGGTAAATGGCTGGGTATTAAACAGGATGGTTCATTTTACCCGGAATACCTGACCAGTAATTTCCCCGATAATTTTACACTGCAGATGGATGTAATGGCCAACAACGGGATTTCCAGTATTGCGCAGCTGACCATTACCCTGCTGCAGGCGAAAGATACAGATGAGAAGTTCGACTATGGCACCTCCAGCAGCACCAGCGGCACTCCTAATTTTAAGGTGGGCCTTAACCCTAAATCTTCCGGGTATGGTAGCATGAATTATTCCAGCAACGTTATTGGCAGTCATAACATCAGCGCCACGCCGGAATTCAGTGTACCTAAAAAGAATACGGTAAGAGTATCCATCTGGCGGCAGAAACAACGTATACGCCTATATCTTGACAGCACAAAAACCCTGGACCTGCCCCGCGCGCTGGATGCCAACGCTGTGCTGAACTCCCTGGTATTTAACGCTTATGCGCCGGATTATGCAAAGGAAAACGGAACATTCTTTATCAGCAACATACGCCTGGCAGTAGGTGCGCCGGATACCCGCAATAAGCTGATAACAGAAGGCAAATTTGTAACGCACGGTATTTTGTTTGATGTGAACAGTGATAAGATCCAGGCCGCATCTTACGGCAGCCTGCAGGATATTGCCAATGTGCTGAAAGAAAATGCCGGGGTACGTGTGAAAATTGTTGGCCATACAGATGCCAACGGCGATGACCAGCTGAACCAGGACCTTTCCAAACGCCGCGCTGCAGCAGTAAAAGAGGCGCTCAGCAAAAATTTTGGTATTGATGCCTCCCGCATGGATACAGATGGTAAAGGCAAAGCACAACCTATTGATGATAACAATACCGCTGCCGGCCGGGCCAATAACCGGAGGGTAGAGTTTATAAAGCTGTAATCCGCTGCTGTAAAGTATATAATTATAAAACCCGCTATGGTTAGCACCGTAGCGGGTTTTAATTTTAACTAAAGCTGGCGTAGCGTAACGTTAGTTTATGTCAGACGGTAATGAAAATTTTATCGGTAAAGTATGGCTCATCTTAGCTGTAATAGAATTTTGTTTGCCCGGGATCCATTTACCGCTTTCCTTTATCAGGCGCACGGCTTCCTCTCCCATAGCGGGGCTGGGCGATCGCATACAGGTAACATTGGACAGGGTACTGTCTTTTGCCACCACAAAATATACATAGGCAATACCTTCCAAACGTGCCTGCCTGTCTTTTTCAGGATAGCGTAAATTTCTGCTGATGAACCGCTGCAGGCTGTCTGTACCTTTCAGGTAGCTGGGCGGTTGTTCAATAAACACAAAAACACGGTCGTCCCCATCACTTTCCTTTGTAAGCGGTATACCGGCCGTTTTAGTTTGTGCCATGCCCGGGATAACGGTTCCCAAAAGTGTTATCCAGAGTAAAAATCGAATCATATTAACATTATTTAATATGGCAAGATAGGGACTTTTCTGAAAAAGCCGGTTACGTGGATGTTAAGGTTAAAAAAGTATCTTTAAAAGGTATTAATGTATTATTGGGATGTAGTATACATTAATGCCACACCTGGCCGGTGTGGCATTAATATTAAACAGTGTTTCCGTGAATGAAAAATGTTTACAGTATTCACATCTCAGCTTTATAGAACACATAACCGCCGTGGTACAATACTCCATCCCGGAAATCGCCGTCAGCGCTAAAGCCGGAATCATCCTGGTACTCTATATGATCACCATTAATGGTATAGCTGCCGGTGTAGGCGCTTTGGCGGGTGCCTCTTGCTTCATCATACCGGCCATTGGGTAACAGTTCCTGGCGGATGTGGCCATCTTTCGTCATCCACATGCCGGTGTAAGGAGAAGGTGTTTGCATACAGTATAGTTTTTTAAGGTTGTGTTATGCATTCACTGCTTCATAAGCAGTGGTGGTACCCAGTGCTTTCCAGTCTTCCAGGTCTTTTTCAATGGCAGCAATTTTTTTATACGCCAATTCATAAGCATCTTCTCCCAGGAACAGGTGTACGGGCGGATTCTTTTCATTGGCAATGCGGATCACTGCTGCTACTGCTTTTTCCGGGTCGCCTGGCTGGTTACCGTTTATGTCTTGCTGGTGCGTCTCCTGTATAGCTCTTACCGTTTTGTAGGCTGCAATTTTGTTAGCAGGCACCCGCAGGGAATCTGACGTCAGGAAGCTTGTTCTGAAATAACCGGGTGATACTATAGTAACGTTCACACCAAACTCTTTTACTTCTGCTGCTAAAGATTCTGAGAGCCCATCTACTGCAAATTTGGTAGCGCAGTAAATGCCAAAACCGGGGAACCCACCGGTAAAGCCGGCAATAGAAGAAATGTTGAAGATATGGCCAGCCTGCTGTTCACGCATATACGGCAGTACGCTGCGTACTACGTTCAGGGTGCCGAATACATTTACATCAAAGTTGTCGCGGCTTTCGGCGTCGGAGAGTTCTTCCAGGCTGCCTGACAGGCCATAACCGGCATTGTTCACCGCCACATCAATACGCCCAAAATGGTGAATAGTAGCCGCAACAGCATTTTGTACGCTGCTTTCTGATTTAACATCAACAGCCAGCGGAAAAAACCCTTCCACATTTTTACCTACTGCGGAGATCAGGTCATCTATATTCCGGGAGGTAGCTGCTACCTGCTGGCCTTGTTGCAATAGCTGCTTCACAAAGGAAAGGCCTAAACCTTTGGAGGCGCCGGTAATAAACCATGTTTTTGTGCTGTTCATATGTTTGTGTTTTTGATGGAACAAAATTAGCGCAGGGAACCATGCGAGAGCTTACGCGGTTCAAACGTATAATTGCAAAATTCAAACAATGGTAAACGGGGGTAACGTTGGCTAACAGGGGGTGCCCCTTAAAGGGGGGAGCGTGGCTATTATTAATCAAAGAATTTAAACAGGGCTGGCTACTGCAACAGGAGCCCCAAACGATACCTATGCGGTTCCTTATTTGCAACCGTTCCGCATCAGGTTGCTTGTAGCTATTAGTTAGATAGATTGTCTACAAACGGCAACACATTGTTTATAAAAGGCGGCAATACGTTTGCTGATACGGTATAAGCGCAAACTGGCGCGATTTTTCTACTTTTTTCGATATGGAAAAGCATTTCAAAAAGGGCGATACCGTTCACTGGAAATCATCCGGCGGCCCATCCACCGGTAAAATTATTAAGGTGCACACCAAAGATTTTACGTTTAAAGGCGTAACACACCGTGCATCTGCCAGCGAGCCGCAATACGAAGTGGAAAGTGATAAAAGTGGTGAAACTGCCGCGCATAAGGCATCTGCCCTGCATAAATAAGATCTGATCATCAAAAAATTTGTGATATGCCTGCACATAAAAAAGCAACATCGCATAAAACTACCCGGAAATGGTCTGCTGAGGTAACAGAGAACAGTGATGCACTTGACCTGAAGAAAAACATTTTTGAATCACATGATCCGAAGGAGATTGCGCAATCCCTGAAATCATCCGCCAATAAAAGCCACCGGCGAAAATCCAACCCGTACAGGTCTGCCATGTCTATGTTAACTTTTTATATTAACCGGGCGGGAAAGAATTTGCCGAAGCGGCAAAAGAATATATTGGAGAAAGCAAAAGATGAGCTGAGAGTGGCTTTTGGACGAGAGTGAAATAATGTAAAATGTAAAATTTTAAATCTTAAATGTAAAAGTGGAGCGTAGTTCCTTTCTTACGTTCCACTTTTACATTTCTCGTTCATAAAGTCTTTTAATTGGTGTCTATGAACCTCCTTTGCCGGTTTGAAATTTTACATTTAGAATTTTACATTCTTTAAGTTTAGTATCCTTACTCCGGCAGCGCAAACGCTACATACGTATCCCCCGACTTACTTCCTATTTTACCACCGCCGCATGCAATTACCACATACTGCTTACCATTTGCCATATAAGTAGCCGGTGTTGCATAACCGGCAGCAGGTAAAGGCGCTTCCCACAATACTTTACCGGTAGTTTTATCAAACGCACGGATCTTTTCATCTTTAGTAGCCGCAATAAATATTACCCCGCCTTTAGTAACCAAAGGCCCCCCATAATTTTCAGTACCGGTTACAGGAAAGCCCTTTTTTGTGAGCTCCGCATATTCACCTAAGGGTACTTTCCATAACAGCTTACCACTGTTCAGGTCTACAGCATTCAATGTGCCCCAGGGTGGCTTAATGCCGGGATAACCAGCTGCATCCAGGAAACGGTTATAGCCTGTCATGGTATAGGGCACTTCATCCAAGATACTTTTTTTCATGCGCATGCTGTCTGTGCTGCCGGGCTCTTTGGGCATCTCTTTTTTAGTGGCCGGTATGGCAGGCTGTTTTTCCTGCAGGTGCAGTAAAAAGGCCAGCAGCGCCTGTTTTTCACCGGTCTCCATTTTAAAGGCAGGCATCATGTTCTTGCCGTGGGTAATAATTTCCTGCACCTGTGCAGCGGAATATTTTTTACTGATATCTACCAGGGAAGGGTAGGAGCTGCCGTTGCCTTTCAGCTCCGGCCCATGGCAGGCTACACAGTATTTTCCGTACACCGCTTTGCCCAGGTTTTTGGGAGAGGCGTCCGCCGTTTTTGCCGGCATATCTATCATGGTTAATGACCAGGGCAGCTCGCTGCTGTTCACATATAAAATACCGGTTTCAGGATCTACAGCTGCGCCGCCCCATTCGCCGCCGCCATCAAAACCCGGGAATATCCATACTCCTGCTTTGCTGGGTGGTGTGAACATGGTATTGTACTTCACCTGGCGGAACTTTTCCATGAGCAATTCATATGATTCATGCGTAACGCCAAATACATCGGCAGAATCAAAATGCTGGCGGGCAAAAGGTTCCGGCAGGGTGGGGATGGGCTGTGTAGGCCATACAACCTCACCCGGCAGGTCAGAGGGCGGGACCGGTGTTTCATTGATAGGAAATACAGGCTGACCGTTGCTGCGGTCAAACAAAAAGATGTACCCATATTTGGTAACCTGCGCTACGGCATCGATCTTTTTACCATTACGGGTAATGGTTACCAGGTTGGGATTGGCTGCCAGGTCACGGTCCCAGAGGTCGTGATGCACAAACTGGTAATGCCAGCTATATTTGCCCGTAGCTGCATCCAGCGCTATCAGCGAATTACCATACAGGTTAGCTCCTTTGCGGATGCCGCCATAAAAATCGCCCCCGATAGATCCGGTAGGTACATACAGGATGCCGGTACTTTCATCTAACGACATACCGGCCCAGCTATTGGCGCCGCCGAACTTTTTCCAGGCATCCTTATCGTCCCAGGTATCATAACCTTTTTCACCGGGCTGGGGAACGGTATGGAAGATCCATACCCGCTTTCCGGTAAGCACATCATAGGCGCGGATATGGCCGGGTGCTGCATCCGCAGATTCTGCTACCCGCATGCCGATGATCATTAAGTTCTTATAGATGATACCCGGTGTGGTAGCTGCAATAAAGGGATTATAGCTGGCGGTATCACGGTCCAGGTCTTTGGAAAGATCCACATAACCCTTTTCGCCGAAGCTGCTGATATGCTTACCGGTAGCGGCGTTAATAGCATATACCTTTTCGCCCACACTGTAAAGAATGCGTTTATCTTTCCCGTCTTCACTTTGCCAGTACATAACACCGCGGCTTACTTTGAAGAAAGCCATGGGATCGGCATTGGTAGTGTCTTCCAGGCTGGCAGGGTCAAATACCCATTTAGGGGCGCCGGTGGCTGCATCCAGCGCCAGCAGCTTCAGGCGCGGAGAGGTGCCATACAGCACTCCATCTATCACAACAGGATTACACTGGTTCTGGGAATGATTATCCGGGTCTTTATCATGGGAGCTGTAGGTCCAGGCTACCTGCAGCTTAGCTGCATTCCCTGTATTGATCTGGTCATTGGATGAATAACGGTTGCCGTCTTTAGAACCGGCATAGGTGCGCCAGCCGCTGTAATCATGTTGGGTGGAGGGTTGCCGGCAGGCGGCCAGCATCAGCGCTAACAAGGTTGCCTGCGTGAACGTGCGTAAGATCATACGTGGATTAGCTTATCTATCAAATATAAGCGTCCGGACCTGTATTTTATAATTTACCGGGGGGATGAAATACCGCCGGTAAATCCGATTTTTGCAGCAATAATACAGGACAGACAGATGAAGATGATATTCAAAGACCCCGCTGTTGGCGGAGAGCTGCTATTAGTGATCAATGAACCGCAATTTGACCGGTACTTTTTTACCCGTGACAGCAAAACAAAATACCTTACCATTGCCTGGAACCGGGGCCCCGCGCAGCAGGTAGTGATAGATGAGATCAGCTATACTTTCCCGGCCAATGCCATTCTGCCGCTGGTCATTAACCAGTCGTTCCGGTTTGAAAGGCCGGAGGACATTACCGGCTGGCAGTTCAACCGCGACTTTTACTGTATTATTGATCACGACAAGGAAGTGAGCTGTATAGGTTTCATTTTCGGCGCATCGGAACCCATGTTCATTCATATAGATGATGCGGAGGAGCATAAGATCCAGGCCCTGCTGGAGGTATTTAAAGACGAGCTGGCGGATGAGGATGAGATCCAGGCCACTATGCTGCGTACCCTGCTGGTAAGGCTGATCATTAAAATAACCCGCCTGGCTAAAAAACAATATATAGACCCCGAGAAGATCAACAAGAACAAGCTGGATATTATCCGCCACTTTACCCTGATGGTGGAGGAGCATTATAAACAGCAGCACCAGGTGCAGTTCTATGCCAATGCGCTAAACAAATCGCCCAAAACACTTTCCAACCTGTTTGCCCTGTATAACCAGCGGTCACCCCTGCAGATTATCCAGGAAAGGATTATCCAGGAGGCCAAACGCCTGTTCTACTATACAGAAAGATCGGCCAAGGAAATAGCGCTGGAGCTGGGTTTTGAGGATGCGGGGCATTTTAGCCGTTTCTTTAAGAACCAAACAGACCTGAGCCCCTCCGACTTCAAAAGATCATTGCAAAACAGGGCATAGGGAAAAATCGGCAAATCTTCGGGAAGAGTGTCCATTTTAAAAGGACTGAAATCGTAGCAATTTTACATCGTCAACAACGACAATGAAAAATTAAAACGATAAAAAATGAAAACGTTCAAAGTTCCCGCCAAAGAAAATGTATCCCCCGCCAACCAGCAGCTGTTTGATAAATTAGCCAAAGGCATAGGTAAAGTGCCCAACCTGTACGCCACCATGGCCTATTCTGAGAATGGCCTGGGCGCCTACCTGGCGCTGAATGGTGCTAAAAGCTCTTTAAAATCCAAAGAAAAAGAAGCCGTTAACCTGGTAGTGAGTGAAGTGAATAGCTGTGACTATTGTTTAAGCGCACATACCATGATCGGTAAGCTGAACGGTTTTACCGATGAGCAGATCCTGGAGATCCGCGGTGGTGAAGCATCTTTTGATACTAAGCTGGATGCCCTGGTGAAACTGGCCAAGAACCTGACTGAAAAACGTGGCAAGGCCGATGCGGAAATAGTTGACAGCTTTTTTGCCGCCGGTTATACAGAAGAGAACCTGGTAGATACCATCCTGCTGGTAGGTGATAAAACCATTACCAACCTGCTGTACGGTGTAACCCAGATACCCATTGACTTTCCGGCAGCCCCTGCTTTACACGCTGTAAAAGCCTAAAATAATTTTATAACAATAATGGCTCTCCATATATAATTGACCGGGATATTCTGGTATCTTTATAAAGGCCCCGTGAACCTGTGATCGTGTGGTACCAGATATCCCCTTCAATTTCTCCCAATCCATCATCTTTAAAAATCCAGCATCATGAGTAACACAATCATCGTAGAAAAGAACAGCGCCGTAGCCAACTATGCAACAGACCCCCATCTTGACAGCGGTACCAAAGCTGTATTAAAAGTATTAAACTCCGGTGGCGCCCCGGTAGAAAGCCTTTCCAAGGAAGATGCCCGTAATGTACTGGTAACGGTGCAAAACTCTGTAAAAGTAGACCTCTCAGGCATTGAAGAATCAGAAAAAACTATTAACGCAGATGGTTACACGGTGAAGCTGAACATTGTGCGTCCTGAAGGTGCAACTGAAACCCTGCCGGTATTCATTTTCATCCATGGCGGTGGCTGGATCCTGGGCGATTATCCCACCCACAAACGTATGGTGCGCGACCTGGTAGTGCTTTCCGGCGCAGCTGCGGTGTTTGTGAACTATACCCCTTCTCCCGAAGCCCAATACCCACAAGCTATTAACGAAATTTATGCGGCTACCAAATGGGTGGCAGAACATGGCAGCGAAATTAATGTGGATGGTAAAAGACTGGCAGTAGTAGGCAACAGCGTAGGTGGTAATATGACCGGTGTAACGGCTTTGATGGCTAAAGAAAAAGGCGGCCCGGATATTAAATTGCAGATCCTGATGTGGCCTGTAACAGATACCAACTTTGAAACGGAGTCTTACCAGAAATATGGTGAAGACCGCTTTTTGAGCACTTCTTTAATGAAATGGATGTTCGACCAGTATACTACGGATGCTGATGAGCGTAAAGAGCCGCACCTGGCTATTCTGCGCAACCCCGTTGAAAACCTGAAAGGGTTACCTCCGGCATTGATACAGGTAGCGGAAAACGATATTCTGCGTGATGAAGGTGAGGCTTACGGCCGTAAGCTGGACGAAGCCGGTGTAAAAGTAACTACGGTACGTTATAATGGTATGATCCATGACTTTGGCCTGCTGAACCCCCTGGCAGAGCTGCCCACCGTACGCTCCCTGTTTGAGCATGCCGCTGCGGAGCTGAAGAAATATCTTGCTTAGAGCAGAAAGGGGAAAGCATAAAGCTAATGCAGCGTATATATAAAGGCCATTGACCTTTTGCCGGGTTCTGTGCTGTGTGAGGCTTTTGAGGTGTGGATGATCCGGGGTTAATGGTTACAAAGAAGCAGGTGTTTAAACTTATGGTTTAAACGCCTGTTTTTATTTTGGCCTGAAGCCATGGTGAGGTAATTGCATTCATTAAAAAAGGTATTGTGCGATGATCTCCACCAGCTCATCCTGGGAGAACCGGTCCGCGGGATCTTTTTCCTCATCCGCCTCAGCAGTATAAGTGCCTACCGCCCATTCCCGCGGCAGCGCAGCAGTGCCACATACTGAGCGTGGTGCTGCCGGCGTTTCAGGCCATTGCTGGTAAATATTCATATGCATATTGCTGGTCATATCCGTTATTATTTGCTTGATGATACAAAGTAACCACCGGGTTGTGACAGCATTATGTCAGTAGGAAAAAGGAAAAAATAATTAAATGGTGTATCTTGATTAGATCGTTGATAATTAATTGTTTATAGGTGTCCGGTACGCCGGTTATTTATGATAATAAATATTGTTGCTGCAGGGGCTGCATGTGCGGCGCCTGTAAAGCAAGGGCGCTGGTAAACGTGTTTAGTAAATAGCACTATAAACTCCAGGATGCGCCATCATCCGGTACACTGATCTGCGCCTGCAGGTTGTTGGCTTCAATGGCCGCTTTAAAAGCGGGTCTTCTCTGGTAGCAATGGTTCACCGTTTCCAGGTGTACTACCTTTATGGGCGCTTCGGTGAATTGCGCCACTGCCAGCACATCGTTGATGGTCATGGTAATGGGATCGCCCTGTACAAACTGCGCCCCGCCGCCGTTTACAATAATGTGGGTAGGCAGGTGGGTGGTAATGGCATCTTCCACATCACTGCACCAGATAGTATCCCCGGCAATATATAAACGCTGTTCGCCGTACGTAAGCACAAAGCCTGAAACGGTTCCCATTTTCTGCCCTATCTCGCCGGTGCCATGCTGCCCATTGGTGCGGTGAATGGAAATATCGTTCCAGATGAAATTACTTTCAATAGGCTGTACACGGGTAAATCCCTGCGATTGTATCAAGGCTTCATCAATAGGCTGGCAGAAAACGATCTTGTCTTTTGCGATCTGTTCCTGCGCAGCAGCATCCCAGTGATCGCGGTGGGTATGGGTAACAAGAACGGCGTCTATATCATTTAATAAAGTGGTTAATTCAGTAGCGGAAACCGGGAGGTCTACCAGGGGAATGCGGTCTTCGTTAGCAGCCATGGGTACGGGATCCATAGCGGCTCTTTTGCTGAGCATGGGATCTACGAGTATGCGTTGGTTATTGATGGTGAGAAGGAGGGTAGCATGGCGCAGGAGCTGGATGGTAATGGTAGACATGGCAACGGTTTTTTGATGGGATAAATATAAGGGGATAGTCCGAGTTTTAGAGTATCCGGGATGTTGTCTTTATTGTGTATCTTTACTGCAATTGTAAGTAGGTTGTTAAATTATTTGTTATGAATACCAGGCAGCAGCAATTATTGGAACGTGTTACGATTATTCCGGGGCTCATGAGCGGTAAGCCAACCATTCGTGGTATGCGTTTTCCGGTGGGGGATATATTGGAAATGCTTGCAAATGGTATGACAGAAAGTGATATCCTGGAGCAGCATCCTATTCTGGAAAAGGATGATATTCATGCTGCGTTATTATATGCTTCTTTGAAACTGAAAAATACGGTGGTGATCCATGCTGCCTGAGTGGGAAATATGGCTGGATACAAATATTTCACCAGCCATTGCTAAATGGATAAAAGAGTACACGGGATTTCAGGTAAAGTCAGCATACGCCCTGGAGTTTTATGCCTTACCGGATATTGAAATTTACAACAAAGCGAAGGCATACGGTCATGTGATCCTGATCTCAAAGGATGCAGATTTTCCCGAATTGATCAGCAGGTTGGGAACCCCACCCAAACTCATTAATATTAAAATAGGTAATTGTGATAACCGCTCTTTATGGGAGCTTATAAAGCCACATATCAAAGAGGCTGTTAACCTGTTAACTACTGCTGATATCGCCATTATTGAACTGGATTAACCCACCCCTACACCTTTATCCACCCTTTCAACAACATTCCCAATGAGCTATACGCCAGCTGGTAACCTTGCGGCATTTCATCCAGCAGGCTGTGAAATGTTACTACCCGTGTACCTGCCGGCTTACTATCCAGCGCCTGGTACAGCGCACGGGCATTAAAATTGTACATCCCTTCAGAGTAATCTACTTCATCGTCGATCCGGTCGTCAGATTCAACCAGGTGCTCATAAAAAGAGTTGTAAAAATAAAAGTGGTTATACGGGGTTACATCCAAACGGGTAAAGTCGCCGTGTATAAAAGTTACATTCTCCACACCGGTTAGCGCCTGCGCTGCTTCCGCATGTTCAATCAGCTCCCTGCGTTGTTCTATCCCGTAAAAATGCTGCTCCGGGCAAAAGTGGCCACCCACCAGGCAAAATTTACCTACGCCGCTGCCAATGTCCAGGATCTTATCACCTGGTTTGGCTGCCAGGAACTGTGCTGCTTTTTTGGCTACGCCCAGCGGGGTCCAGTGGCGTTTGGATAATTGCCGGATACGCTCCGGGTAAATACTATCAAGATCCGCATTAGATGAAAAATAATGCGGCTGCTCCGGGTCAATCATTTCACCGTTTTTACTTTTTCCATCACAAAGTTAATCCCAAAAAAATAAATCGTGGTCATGATAACACCGGTAGGGCACTATTACAGCCTTCCCAATCAGTGCTTATACAACAATTTAACTGGCCCTCTTTTCATGCAGCAGCATATTCACTGCATGTTCTAATGAGCCGGCGCGGATCACTTCTCCTGCATTCACAAAAAAGATCTCATCTGCATTTTCAATGGTGTTCAACCGGTGTGCAATGATCACGCGGGTAGTAGTATCCGGCAGCTGTTGTAAGATCTTTTCCAGCAGCTGTTCTGTAATGGTATCAATGTTAGCGGTGGCTTCATCTAATATCAGCAGCTCCGGTTTGCGCAGTACGGCGCGGATAAAAGCGATCAGCTGTTTTTGCCCCAGGCTTACCGCATCTCCGCTGGTCAGTATCTTAGTATCCAGCCCCTGTTCAAAACGCGCCAGCAGGCTTTCCAGGTGGGCTTCTTTTATTACCCCGTTCAGCTGCTCGTTTGTCATATCCACATATTCCGCGTTACCAAACAAAATGTTATCGCGCAAGGTGCCGCTGAACAGGAAAGGCTCCTGTAATATAAACCCGATCTTGCTGCTGCGGGTGGCTGCTTCGTAGGTGCGGATATCCTTACCATTCAGAAATACCTGTCCTTCCGTAGGATCGTACAGGCGTGCTATTAACGAGGCCGTAGTGGTCTTGCCGCCGCCGGTTGGCCCTACCAGGGCATAGGTTTTACCCTGCTCCATGGTAAAGCTTACGTTGTGCAGTACGGGCGGACTATCAGGATAACGGAATTGCACGTTCCTGAATTCAATAACAGCCGTGTTATTACTTTCCGCTGCAGTGGCCAGCAAAGGCAGGTCAGACTGCAGGGTAAGGATCTGTGAGATACGGTCCCAGCCTGCCAGCGCTACCTGGAAGTTGGCCCACAGCACGGAAAGCTGGCGTATAGGATTATAAAAGCTGGTCACATATGCAAAGAAGCTGATGAGCATTCCAATAGTGAACTGCCCGGTAGATACCAGGTAAATACCGTAGGTAAGCACGGTTAGCTGTGCCAGTTGCGCGCATAAGCCAAACACCGGCATAAATACGTTGTTGGCCATGCCTGCACCAATGGCAGTACCGTAGTTCTGCTTATTCACCTCATCAAAACGTTTCCGGAAGTAATCCCGCCGGTTAAAGGCTATGATCACTTTAAAGTTGTTCAGGCTTTCCTGGATCTCTGCGCTCATGCTGCCGGTGCTTTTCATGTTGGCAGCATTTTTCCTGCGCACCCAGGGCGAGATCAAACGGGTGAATACCAGCAGGGAAAGCGCCGGTACCAGCGCAGCCCCACCCAAACGCGGGTGAATAGACAGCAGGAAAATACCGGAACCCGTCATCAGGAATATGTTGCTTACAAACTGCAGCAGGTACTGCGAAAAGAACTGGTTCACCTTATCCGTATCGTTATTGATACGGGAAATAAGATCGCCGGTTTTGTTCTGGTTAAAGAAAGCTACGGGCAGCTCCTGCAATTTGGCAAACACTGCGTTGCGCAGGTTAAACAGCATGCGCTGGCCTATACCGCCCATCAGGCGGGCCTGCAGATAGTTGGCTATAAAGGCTGCCGTATATACCAGCAACAGCAATCCGCAAAAGAGCAGCACATTGTGGTATTGATGGTTTTGTATAAAATGATCGATCGTATAACCGATAATGATAGGCCCTGTAAGGTTTAATCCTGAGCTGACAATAATAGTGAAAAAAGCCAGCAGCAAGGTTTTTTGCTCTGCTGCCAGGAACCGGAATAACTTTTTCAGCGCCGAAAGGGTGCTGGTTTTCTGTGCCGGATCAGCAGTGCTATTTAGATTGTAATTCATAGTGATTGGTGCTGCGTTGTGATTGATAGATCTGTACATATTCCGGACAGCTTTGCATCAGTGTTTCGTGGGTGCCGGAGGCCACAATTTCACCTTCCATCAGTAATATGATCTGGTCGTAATGCTCAATGGAGGCAATCTTTTGCGTTACGGATACCAGGGTAAGATCCGGGTAATACAAAGACAGGTTTTGCAGTATCTGTTGCTCCGTGCTGCTGTCCACCCGCGCGGTAAAATCATCCAGCAATAAAATTTTCGGATCAATGGCCAGCGCACGCGCCAGCATAATACGTTGTTTTTGTCCGCCGGAAAGGCTGGTGCCGCGTTCAGATACCATGGTTTCCAGCTGCTGCGGCAGCGAATCTGTAAAGTCTTTCAGCGCAGCAGTGGTGATAGCGCGTTCCATTGCATCTGCCGTTACGCTGTCGTTGAACGCAATGTTCTCCCGCAGGCTTATGTTGAAGATAATGCTGTCCTGGAATACCATACCTATCTGCTTGTGCAGCGCATCACGGTTATAGGTGCTCAGCTCATGCCCGTCATAAAGGATGCTGCCGCTATCCGGTTTGCCAAGATTGGTGAGCAGGTATAACAGCTGTGTTTTACCTGCTGCTGTTGGGCCAATGATGGCTGTTTTTGTACCGGCTTTTACGGAAAAGGAAATATCCTTTAATACCGGTTTGCCTTCATACTGCAGGCGCAGGTTTTGTACGCTGATGTCGCCGCGGATAGCTTCCGTTACAGTACCGGTTTCCACCGCATCCGGCATGGATAATACCATTTGCACGCGCTGGTAGGCAGCGGTGGATTGTGCGATCACGTTACTCATAATACCGATGAGCACAATGGGGAAAATGAGGATGGCGAGATAGCTGTTAAAGGCTGCAAGGTCGCCTAAGGTCATGCTGCCGCTGATCACGAAATGCCCGCCCAGCGCCAGGATGGTTACAATGGCTATACCGGCAATAAAGGAAATCACCGGTATCAGCAGGGCATACAGCCGCATAATGTCCAGGCCAATGTTCTTCGCATCTGTATTGGCAGTGTAGAATTTATCGTATTCCAGCAGCTGCGCATTCAGCACCCGTATAAGGGCAGATCCCAATATACTTTCCGTGATCACTTTATTCAGCCAGTCGGTGGTAGCCCTTACTTTCAGGAACAGCGCCCTCATTCTGCCAAACACCATTACAAAGGTGATGGTGATCATCGGAATGATCATGAGTACGGCCAGCGCCAGCTTCCAGTTGATCTCCATTAACAAAATGGCGGCTCCTATGATAATAACCACGGAAGATGCAATAGAAGATACAGCCTGTGAAATGAACAGCTTTACTGTATCAATATCTGCCGTGAAGTTGGTGAGCAGCTTGGCCGGGTTACTTTCCTGGATCTGTGCATAGCTCTGTCCTGATACTTTTAAGGCCAGCCGGGTGCGCAGGTCGCGGGCCACCCGTTCAGAAGCATAGGTTTGAACAATGTTCTGCAGGTAAGTAAAAATGAAAATGAGCACGCTGGCGCTGGCAAAGTAAATGAGAATAGGTTTATACACCAGCTGCCCTTTGCCAAAGGAATCAATCCCATAGGCAATAATGCGGGGTATAACCAGGTTTAACCCATTACTGAAAAGCGCCAGCAATACCAGCAGCAGCACCATTCCCCGGTAAGGCTTAATAAGGGCAGCTATTTTAGGAGGCTTGTTGCCGGCAGGTGTGGTACTTCCGTTGGCTTTTTTCATAGTTGATCTGAATGAGGGTATTTAGGCATGACGGATTAACCGGCAATTATATTTTAAAAGTAGAAAAATATTATGGCTTGTTAATAGTGAAGTATAACTAAGCTATTATTCTGCCCTATATACACTCTACATAAACCCCCTCTTATAAGGGGGAGCTTATAGGGGGCGTACATGGGGAGTATAGAGGGCTTATAGGGGGCTTATCTGACAAATGGCGCCGGCAAGTGTGCCATACCTTCAAGGTGTGGCACACTTTTAAAGTTGTTATCTTGTAATAACAATCCCTCTTATGCGCCTTATTTGTTTGATATTATGTTTTTGTTACGCCCGGCTCATGGCCCGGCAGCCCGCGGATACCGGCTATATTCTGCTGCAGCCTATGCAGGTATTTGACGGCCATACCCTGCAAAAAGGCTGGCAGGTGCTGGTAAAAGGAAATACTATTGCAGCCGCCGGCCCGGCCGGTTCTTTTACCGTACCGGCCCAGGTGCGCACTATAGCCCTGCCGCAGCAAACCTTGCTGCCGGGCTTAATAGAGGGGCATACGCATATGTTCCTGCACCCTTATAACGAGGTTAGCTGGAAAGAGCAGCTGCTTACAGAATCCCGGGCAGAAAGGGCCATACGCGCGGCAGAACATGCAAAGGCTACCCTTATGGCGGGCTTTACCACCGCCCGCGACCTGGGTACAGAAGGCGCGGGGTATGATGATGCAGGCCTGAAACAAAGTATAGCCAAAGGTGTGATACCCGGCCCGCGTTTGCTGATAGCCACCCGGGCTATTGTGGCAACAGGCAGCTATGGGGTTAAGAACGAAATGGCCGACCTGGAGCTGCCCAAAGGCGCAGCAGAAACCGATGGTAAGGAAGGCATGATCAAAGAAGTACGCACACAAATAGGCCAGGGTGCTGATGTGGTAAAGGTGTATGCGGATTACCGCTGGGGACTGGATGAGCAGCCTGCGCCTACTTTTAGCATAGAAGAATTACAGGCAGCAGTTGAAACAGCGGCATCCGGCGGGCGTTATGTTGTAGCCCATGCCGGTACGGCAGAAGGTATGCGCCGCGCCATACTAGCGGGCGTACATACTATTGAGCATGGGGATATGGGCACACCGGAGATCTTTCGCCTGATGAAAGAAAAAAACGTGGCGCTGTGCCCCACCATTATGGCTGTAGAAGCAGGCGCTATGTACAAAGGCTGGCGCCCGGGTATTGACGCGGAACCGGAACGGGTGGTGCAGAAACACAAAAGTTTTAAAGCAGCCTTACAGGCCGGCGTTACCATTTGCGCCGGTGGCGATGTAGGTGTGTTCACACATGGTAAGAATTACCTGGAGCTTGAAAAGATGGTGGAATATGGCATGCCCACAGAAGCTGTGCTGCAGGCCGCTACCAGCGGTAATGCGGAGGTTATTGGCTGGGGCGCTAAAATAGGCAGTATCCGTAAAGGTATGCTGGCCGATCTGATTGCCGTAAGCGGCAACCCGGTAGCTGATATTAAAACGCTGGAACAGGTAAAGTTCGTAATGAAAGACGGCGTGATCTATAAGCTATAACAAGAACAGGGAAAGCAAATACACTACCAGCAGGGTTACTAAGCCCATCCACAGGGTAGCAATGGAATATACCTTTAGCATGGTTTTCATTTCCAGTCCCGAGAATTTGGAGATCACCCAAAAGTAGGCATCGTTGGCATGGGAAAGCGTCATAGAACCGCCGCCCAGGGCCAGTATGCACAAAATACGGCCCATATCGCTGTCTAATCCTAACGCCGGTAATAAAGGTTGCACAATGGAGGCCGCGGTAATAATGGCTACGGTAGATGAGCCCTGCGCGGTTTTCAGCAAAGCAGCTAACAGGAAGGGGAACACGATGCCAAAGCTGCCCAGGGGTACGGCTGCGCTTACATGCTCTCCAATTTTTGCGGCAGCCAGCACGGCTCCAAAAGCGCCGCCTGCACCAATGATCACTAAAATGCCGCCTGCTTTTTCTGCAGCTTCTCCCAGCAGCTTGCCGGTAGTTGTTCTGTTCCAGCCCCTGCCGCCTGCAAAGGCCAGCAGCACACCTACGGATAAGGCCAGCACAGGATCGCCCAGGGTATGAAAGAAACGTAAGGTACTATTGGTGGTTTTTTCAATATTAGTAAAGGCGCCTATGGCAATCAGCAAAATGGGTACTACCACCGGCAAAAAGGCCAGCCATACGGGCGGTGCAGGGCTGTTGGTTGCTTCTGCAGTTTCCGTTTGCTGTACTACAGGAATTTTTTTACCTGCATAATGCGCCCACCAGCCGCCTGCAATGGCAGCCGGAATAGCTACACAAATACCCATCAGCATTAATTTTCCAAAATCAGCGCCTATGGCGCCTGCGGCCGCAGTAGCGCCGGGGTGGGGCGGTATCAGGCAATGCACCGCATATAAACCCGTGGCCAGGGATACGGACATAATTACCACGGAAATGCCTGTACGTTTTGCCAGGGATTGGTTTAAGCCGCTTAATACAATGTAGCCGGAATCGCAGAAAATAGGCAGGCCCACAATAAAACCTGTAAGGCTCATAGCCACTGCAGCATACCGTTCTCCCACGATCTTTAATATAAACGCCGCCATTACCCGGGTGCTGCCTGTATGTTCCAGCAGCACACCTAATGTAGTGCCCAGCACTATAATAAAACCCAGGGATTTCATGATATTGCCAAAACCATCTTTCATGGCTGTAATAATATCTGCTACAGATAGCTGTACCATGAGGCCGGTCACAAAGCAGGCCAGGAACAGGGCAAACAGGGCATGTACGCGGTATTTGGCGGTAAGCAGTATAATAACGCCAATGCCTGACAGTAATGCAATTAATACCTGTATCAGATCCGTGGTCATGCGTGGAAGGGTTTAATTACACAATATAATAAAACCACTTTTAAACGCTGCCCTGTCTTGCTACCATAGACCGGTAATGTTTATACAGCACGCTGTAAAGGATCATTTCATAACGGCGCTGCGCCATATGGAACAGGCGGTTAATGTGCATGTGCAGCAGATCGCCGGCCAGCTGTTGTAATGCCGTGCTGTTACGCTTTTCCAGCAATGGCGGTAGCAGCTGCGCCCAGGCGGGCCGGGGGCGCGTGTTCTGTAACAGCTGCTGTATTTCAGCCGTATGCTGCCGGTAGTACTGGTTGTAAATTTCCTTTTCTTCCTTGCCGGGGTTAAACTCCCGTTCAAAAGCATCCTGGTAATGGGTTACAAAAGCCAGCTTTTGCGGCAGGGTAAAATGGAATAAGGTCAGCAGGTCATCAGCATACTGCAGTGCGCTGAACAACAGGGAAGGGGCCTGCGCTGCATCCGTATGCTGTTGCAGCAGCTGCAGCACATAGGTACTATCTGCATAAAAAAGCTGCTCAATGGCTGTTATATCTTCCGCGCCATAACGTTCCAGCTCCCGGCAATAGGTATCTGTTTGCACTTTCCACACAAAATGGCTTTGTATGGCATGCTGCAGCGTGGTTTGTAGGTGATGGATCACTGCGCCGGTATGTATAACATTGGTTAAATGAAAACGTACGCGAAGGTGCGGTTCGGGATCCTGGTAGCGGATAAAGAACCAGCGGTCGGCCAGGCCATGCAGCAGGAACAGCTCTGCCGCTGCGGCAATGGTATGCTGCAGCAGCTCGTTGGCGTAATGCGTGCTGCAATACAGCTTAAAATATAACCATTCTGATCCCACTGCAAAATGCCGCTCCGGCAGGGTAACGGGTGTTTGCAGCACGGGATCATTGGCGGGTGTTTCATTTTTTACTACTGCAATGATCTGGTGGGCGTAAGGTTTGTTGTGCTCATCCTTCACGGTGCCGGAGGCATACAGGAACTCTTTCAGCACTATTTGCTGCTGGTCTTTAATGGCGCCGATGAAAGCCTGTATGCCGGCCGTATCTTCCTGGTCTACCAGCAGGTATTGATCGCCATTGGCCAGTACAAAAAAGGGCGGCAGCTTCCATTTGCCCGCAAACAGGTAAAAGGCGGCTTCGCCACCGGGCTGCAGCAGATCTTTATAATGTTTTAAGGACAAATGCCATTGCGCCGGGCAAAGGATCACCTCCCGGTACTGCACGCGCGGGAAAAAATGTATGCCCGGTAACGTTATATTCCATGAAAAGCTGAGCGCTGTTTGTTTGCCCTGGCCCTGCAGCTCGCCCAGCAGGCGGTACAGCGGCAGGGTATTAAATACATAGTTATGTGCATTGTCTATACGCGGCAGCACATTTTTTTCATGCTGGGGTGAGTACAGGATCAGCTCATTGTTTTGCAGGGTTATATACAGGTCTGAAACAGCGAGCTGTCTTTCCGGTGGCAGGGAGGAATGGGCCAGGTAAGGTATTTCGAGGCAGCGCACGGCAGGGTGCTGTAAAATATTTCCCGTCCTGTCTTCCGGCAGGTGCACTACTGAGCTTACGATGCTGCCCGGGTGGCGGCCCTGCTCAAAGGCATGAATAGATTGCAGCAGTGCGCGGATGCCGGCATCCGTATGGCCAAAACGCCCTATCAGCGCGCTGCCGCTGGCGCCGCCCGCATTTTCCATTAAGATAGTATTGCCATCATTCACAAAGCTGAACATCACGGAAAATGTAGCGGGCAGGGGCTGAAGCGTAATTTTTTTACGCAGCCCGTTGATCTCCGCATCTGTAAAAGTTACGGTGTAGTCGTCGCGTTTAAATGCCTGTAATAATTTTTCCGTGATCAGGGTTTGCGCCTTTTGCCGGTCGGGCGTATCCTGCGCAGGATTGTTAGTGGTGGCGCTGGCAAAGCCCTGCAGCGGCTGGCCATCCAGCTCAATACCGCCGCCTCCGTTGGTAATAATGCCGGTGTCGGGGTCAATGATATGCGTAAGAGGTACGGGTTCAGTATCATAGCGGCTGGCAAAACCAGCTTTCAGCTGCTGCAGCCAGGGGCTGTCTGTTTGCCCGGCGCACAGTACCTGCAACACTTCCAGCGCTGCAATAATATCTTCCTGCAGCTGCTGGTGTATGGTTTGTTCCCTGCAGCCTACGGTACCATCCAGCTGGAACAGCCGGTTTTCCTGGAAGCTGAAGCCCGCGGCGTTCAATTGGTTGCCGATGGTTTCCAGTGCCGCCGGCAAATAGCTTGCAGCCGGCGCTTCCCGCAGCTGTTGCTGCAGCTGTACTAATTGCTGTAAATAATGGCCGGTTACTGCATCGGGGTTAGCGGCGTGTATAGGTTCCAGTATGCGGATGATGCGGTCTAAATAATCCACGCCCGTTACCTGGAAGTGCAGGTTGCTTTCCAGCAGCTGTGATTGTATCAGCGCTTCGAGGTACTGTTCCGCTTCTGCTGCGGGTACCTGTACCTGTGCAATAATATGATCGCGCAGCGTATAAAAAGCAGTTTCCTTTTTCCCGCACAGCGCTAATAAGTGCATCAGCAGCGGCGTGGCAGCTACGGCGCTTACCTGGTATTTGCGCTGGCTGTTTTCCAGCTGGTATTCATAATACCGGTATTCATTGCCTACTTTATATACAGAGGTATTAAAGCGGTAGTGCAGCTGGTGGCGGATGGCTTTATGCTGCTGCAGCTCCTGTACAAGCGCGCACAAAAAATCCACATCAAAGCGAATGTGCCGCTGCCATTTACTGCTGTCTAAAGTAATACGGGTATCTGCGCCCCACTGCAGGGTGGTGCAGCCGGAGAACAGGCCAAATGGTGTGGGCCTGCTGCGCATACGGTTGTAATACTTGGTTAAGCTGTTCTGCAGCTTCTGCTTTTTGGAAGCATCTGTTGCGCCTGCCTGGTATTTGCGGCATTGCTCGTACAATACAGGGGAGGCCAGGTGAATGGCTTCCATAAAAGCAGCGTCGTTCAATAAGGTGATAATATCCGGCGTTATGGCAGTTTCCTCAAATGGTTTAGCAGGACACCTGCATAACAGTGCCGGAAAAAAGGACAAACCCATACGTTATGGTTTTGATTAAATAGGCTTCTTATTCCCTATGATCGTTTGTTTCAGCAGGTCAAAAAATGCCTGCCGGTAGGTTTCGCTTAATGGTATGCTTTCTTTTACATTCTTCAGAAATATCTGGTTTCCCTCAATAATTTTTATTTTATCAATAGATATGATGTAGGATTTATGTACGCGGATGAACTGGTCTTTAGGCAGATCGTTATCCAGGTCTTTCATGTTCAGCAAGGTCATTACCTGCTGCTGATCCTTGTGAATAGTTACATAGTTCTTCATGCCTTCTATGTACACAATCTCATCCAGCTCTATCTTTTGCAGCTTATTCTTGGCATCTGTTTTAACAACAATGTAGTTTTTTGTTTGTTTGGTTTGATTGTCCTCTTCGGCAAAGGTAAGCTGGTTCATGGCTTTTTGTACGGCTTTCAGAAAGCGGTCGAACGAAATTGGTTTCAACAGATAATCCAGCACTTCGTACTCAAAACTTTCCAGCGCATACTCTTTAAAGGCTGAGGTGATGATGATCCTGGCCTTGCCTTTCATAAGCTTAATGAAGTCCATGCCGGAAAGCTGCGGCATGTGCATGTCAATGAAAATAATGTCTACATCCGTTGCTGTTATTGCGTTCAGCGGATTGTTGTAGGTGCCCCTTAGTTCCAGGAAAGATACTTTTTCAATGTAACTTTTCAATAAGTCTATGGCGTGCTGTTCATCATCTATTATAATACAAGATAGCATAACAGAAATTACAGGTTTAGGTTAAGGGTGACAGTGTACAAATTACTATCCTCTTCAATATCGAGGTTATATTGATCGTTGTTATACATCAGGTTTAATCGTTTCTTAACGTTGGCCAGGCCAATTCCGCCGGAAATTCCTGATGGGAACGGTACTTTTTTCTTGTTGCGTATAAAAAAATGCAGCTGGCCGTTGTTCATGTAAATGTTCACCTGTAGCGGATGTGCAGCATCCTGCAGGTCTCCGTATTTAAAAGCATTTTCAACAAAGGTGATCAGCAGCAGTGGCGCAATTCTGCGGAACTTAAATTCCACCGGCTCACCGATCTTTATTTCCGTATACAGCTCGTTATTAAAACGAAGCTGGTGTATCTCTACCAGGTTAATAATATGCTGGATCTCTCTTTCCAGCTCTACTTTTCCCTCTTCATCATGGTTGTCCAGCGCATAGCGCATAATGTCCGACAGCAGCATTACGCTTTTGGACGCTGTGGCCGAAACCGTTCTTACCTGTGTGTAAATAAAACTAAGTGTGTTAAACAGGAAGTGCGGGTGTATCTGGTAGCGCAGGTAGCTGAGCTCTGTGCTAAGGATCTCCTTTTCCAGTGAGGCCTGGCGGCGGCTTTCCTCAATTCTCAACTTATCCAGCTTACGTAGCTGGCGTTCTTTGGCAATAGTGTTCAGCGCAAGATAATAACCATAGCTTAACGATATAAAATAAATAAAACGGAATACCCGTAGTAATATAAACGACTTTATAGTTTGTATGGTATACAGCGTAGGAATTTCGTGGCTTTCCAGGTTATGGGTGATCATGTAGTTCAGGCCCAGGTACAGCACACAGAGTAAAAAGGTGAGCAATACCAGCAGGGGCGCCCTTTTGCGGCCAAAAGTATAAGGGAGTATGAGGTAGGTATTTACATAAAAAATAAAGGCATTGAGGATGAAAAAGATAAGGGTAGAGAACAGCGTAACCTGTGAGGGTTCTATGATCATTACAATGCCGTTCTCATAGAAAAAATACAATACCCATACCAGGATATGCAGTCCCAGCCTGTTGATAAGGCTTTTGTGCCGTAGTTCATCAGGAATTATTGTTGCCACATCGGTCATCTGAGGAAGAAAGGTGTTTTATATAGAAAAAGGGGATTTCGTGTAATCATCAGGCTATCTTATGTAATTAATTTTTGTTGCTGCCATGTTCTGTAGATATTTGAATTGTAATTACACGGCACGGTTAAAAATATGGTTAAACACATCACAAACATTTCTTTATGGAAAACATGTTTAGAACTACAGGCAAATTGCTCTTCGAAAAAAGAGTAGTAATAAAAATAATAAATAATGAGGTAACCGGCAAGAAAAGGGAAGCATATCATACCGTGCCTACCACACTCCCTACAACTATTACAGGGTTTCACGCAGGCAGTTAGCGAATGTTTTTTATTTGTTCCAACTAATATTGTCAAACGATGATAAAACCCGAAACCCCGGAGAGCTACGTGCTTGAACGAATTATAACCATTATCGACAGGCAATTTTATGAAAGACCGGGGTTTGGGATACAGGATATTTCATTCGCGCTCTTTTATCACTACCTGTATAAAGTAACAACAGATAACGATCATTTAACACGACGGAACCAGTGCCTGGAAGTAATTATAAATGATCTGGAACAGCAAGACAGTGCCACCGCAACCTTAGGAAGATACCCGTTTTTTTTTAACTGTCTGGCGCATCTGTTGCAACAAATACAAACGGAAAATTTGGCATTGCAACCATTGGTGCAACGTATAAATAACTGGAACAACCGGCTGGCAACCGACACTGAATTTGACATCACAACATTGCCCGCAATGGGTTACCTGACAGGTTGGGCCGGTGTGCTGTATTACTTTAAGAATTTGCCGGCTGCGTTTGAATCGAGGCAGCTTTTACTGGACCGGCATTTTGAGCCCATTGCCAATCATGTGCAATGGATGTGCGAGCAGGAGCTTTTCCTTTTGCCGTACGAAACCAGGGAAACGGATATGGGGCTGGCAAAAGGCATCTGCGGATTACTAATGGTAGTAGCAGATGTAGCGCACCTGGTAAGCTATCCGCAAACCGGCAGCATAATCGGAAGCTGTGTGCACCAGCTGATAAGATTACGCCAGGAGGTAGACCAGTCCGCTGATAAATGCTCTTTTTTTCCTTACCGGATCGATAATGAACAAAAGGTAGCATTGTACAATAACAGCCTGGGCTGGGACAGCAGTGATCTGGGACAGGCATTGCTGCTTTGCAGGGCGGCGCTGTTGTGCAAAAATTCAAATTACCTGCGTATGGCAGAACTGATCGCACTCAACACTCTGTTAAGAAAAAACGAAACGCATACCGGCATACACGATGCTACCGTACAATATGGCGCTGCCGGGGTTGCTCTTTTATATAAAAGATTATTTGCCTTCACAGGCAGAAAGGACCTGCTAAAAGGATATCATTACTGGATGGACCAAACCCTGCTGCTGGCGCAGGCCGCACTGGAAAAGGAAGGGCCGCCTGAAAAGAACACCGGTATACTTGAAGGACTAACCGGCATAGGACTGACCCTTTTATCCCGCAAATACGATTACGCAGCAGACTGGAGTAAGATCCTATTAGCCTAGAATGGATATGACCATGTAAGTATTTAACCTGCACTTTCTAAGTCACTTATGGAACAGGAATTAATCCCACCGTCACTGACGGAAGCCCTCCTCATGCTTAAAAATGAGGCACATACCGGTATTACATTTATAAGCGGCAGCCAGCAGGAAACCTTTGTTCCCTACAACCTGCTGTATGCACAGGCGCTTAGCTGCCTGGGTTATTTACAGCAGCAGGGCATGCAGCCGGGTAATGAGCTGGTATTACAGGTAGATGATAATCATACCTTCCTGGTAACCTTCTGGGCGGCCCTCATGGGCGGCATACGCCCCGTGCCGCTGGCTGTAGCGCATTATACGGAGAGCAACCAGAAACTGTGCAGGATCTGGAAGATCTTAAACCACCCTTATTTACTTACTAACCGGCGCGTACATACGAACCTGGAAAAGTCTGCCGATGACCCTGCAATGAACATGCAGGAGATCTTATCCGGCGGGCGTTTGCTGTTGTTTGAAGATATGATGCAGCATGAGCGGGAAGGTAATATACATATGCCTGCGGCAGATGATATTGCGTTCATCCAGTTTTCATCCGGTTCAACCGGCACCCCTAAAGGTGTTACGCTTACCCATCATAATGTGATCACGAATGTAAGCGCCATCATCAGCGCAGGCGCTATTTCAAAGGCAGATGCTACCTGCAGCTGGATGCCGCTTACACATGATATGGGCCTTATTGGCTTTCACCTGGTACCGCTGGTACTTGGTGCGCAGCAATATATGTTACCTACCGACCTGTATATACGCAGGCCGGCATTATGGTTACAGGTACTTTCCGCCCATAAGGCTACGCTCACCTCATCGCCCAATTTTGGTTACAAACATTTGTTGCAGCGCTTAGATGTTAATGCGCTGAAAGATATTGACCTCTCCTCCGTCCGCCTGATCTTTAATGGTGCAGAGCCCATTTCCATGGACCTGTGCCGCACTTTTCTTGCTGCCATGCAGCCGTATGGTTTACATCCGGATGTGATGTTTACGGTATACGGCCTGGCCGAAGCTACGCTGGCCGTGGCTTTCCCGCCACCGGCCCGCCCGCTTACGGGCATCCGTCTTTCCCGTTTGCGCCTGGGTGTAGGCCAGCGGGTAAAGGTAGATGCTACAGAGCACCAGGTGGAATTTGCCAACCTGGGTAAGCCGGTGCCTAATTGCCGCATCCGCATTACCAATGAAAAAAATGAAGTGCTGGATGAGGGAAAGGTAGGGTATGTGCAGATCAGCGGCGACAACGTTACCAAAGCTTATTACAATAATTCCACCGCCACCAAAGAGGTGATCAAAGCCGGCTGGCTTAATACCTATGACCTGGGTTTTGTGCTGGAAGGCAACCTGTTTATTACCGGCCGTGCAAAGGATATCATTTTTGCGGGTGGCCTCAACTATTATGCGCACGATATTGAGCGTATTGCAGAGGAGCTGGATGAAATAGATACCGGCCGCATAGTAGCCTGCGGTGTGCCGGATACGGTTACGCAAACAGATGCGCTGGTATTATTTGTACTGTATAAAAAATCACTGGAAAGTTTTTATCCCCTAACACAGGCGCTGAAAGCCCTGATAGCGGCCCGTTTGGGCATTCGTGTGCAACAGGTGGTGCCGGTAAAGCATATTCCCAAAACCACCAGCGGCAAAATAAAAAGGTTTATGCTGCTGGATGATCTTTTAAAAGGAGAGTATACCGCTGTACTGGAAGAGCTGGAAAAAATGCAGCCTGCACCGGAACCCGCAGTTATTGCTGCACCGCCTTTGCAGGAGCTGTCGGCCGCTGCTATCCGCCAGCACATCATTCAATTCCTCTCCGGCCGTCTGCGGGTACAGCCTGAAAATATAGATCCTTCCCGTGCGTTTGCCGAGCTGGGCGTAACCTCTATGATAGCCGTGGAGCTGGCCGGGCATCTGGGGCAGCTGCTGCAGCGGGAGCTGGATACTACCCTTGCCTGGAACTTTGCCAACATACAGGCTTTAACAGAACATTTGAGCGGCGCAGCAGTGCAAACCACTACTGCCGCTGCTGATCATACTATAGCGGAACCCATTGCCATCATCGGGCTGGCCTGCCGTTTTCCGGGTGCAGAAAATGCCGCTGCTTATTGGGAATTGCTGAAGAATGGAAGGGATGCCGTAGGCCCCATGACCGCAGCACGCCGTGCGCTTACTCCCATGAACGGCCTGGCCGCACCCGGTGGCTACATTAGTAATATTGATGCTTTTGATGCAGCCTTTTTTGGCGTATCGCCCAAAGAAGCGCCCTGCATGGATCCGCAGCAGCGCATTATGATGGAAGTATGCTGGGAGGCGCTGGAGCATGCGGGCCTTACGGAAGAAAAGCTGGCCGGCTCCGATACCAGTGTATTCATGGGCGTTAGTGGGAATGATTATGCGCGTATGCAGCTGGCTGCAGAAGGTGCGTTAAGCCCTTATGCAGGTACCGGCAGCGCATTTTCCATACTGGCCAACCGCCTCTCTTATTTCCTGGACCTGAAAGGCCCCAGCATGGCTATTGATACGGCCTGCTCATCTTCCCTGGTAGCCTTGCACCAGGCCTGTAACAGCATCCGCAACGGGGAAAGCCGCATGGCCATAACCGGTGGCGTGAACTTAATTTTAAGCCCTGAGCTGAACGAAGTATTTGGCGCAGCCAGCATGTTATCTGAAGATGGTAAATGCAAAACCTTTGATGCTAATGCCAACGGTTATGTGAGAGGAGAGGGCTGTGGTGTAGTGATATTGAAAAAGCTGTCGGCTGCTATGGACGATGGCGATACCGTGCTGGCCGTTATCAGCGGCAGCGCCATTAATCAGGATGGCCGCAGTAATGGTCTTACCGCGCCCAACGGGCTTTCACAGCAGGCAGTAATATTGCAGGCCATGCAGCAGGCAGGGCTAACACCTGCTGCGGTAAGCTATATTGAAGCGCATGGCACCGGTACGCCGTTAGGCGACCCTATTGAAATGAATGCGCTGAAGAACGTGCTCATGGAAGAAGGGCGGCAGCATCCTTTATGGATAGGCGCTGCAAAGGCCAGCATTGGCCACCTGGAAGCCGCAGCCGGTATAGCCGGTGTTATTAAAACCGTGTTGGCATTGCAACACCGGGAAATACCCGCTCAATTGAATTTTCAGTCATTAAATCCTAATATTTCCCTGCAGCAGCTGCCCATGCATATACCGGTGCAGCATACTGCATGGGAAGTGCAAGAAGGCAAAAAACGGGTAGCCGGCATCAGCTCTTTTGGCTTTGGCGGCACCAACAGCCATGTGCTGATCACAGAAGCTGCTGTTGCTAACAACACCGTTATAGAAGCACCGCATCACCTGCTGTTATTATCTGCGAAGAACAAAGCGGCCCTGCAGGATCTGTGCTGCAAATACCTAAGCTATTTGCAGCAGGATGATATAACATTAACACAAGTTTGTTATACTGCTGCCACTGCACGTACGCATTTTCCTTACCGTTTGGCCATTTCCGCGGCTAATGCGCAGGAAGTACAGGTGCAGCTGCAAAGTTATTTACAGGCCACTGATACCACAGCCCCGGCCCAACGTAAAAGTGCGCCGCGTGCAGCCTTTCTCTTTACCGGGCAGGGCGCACAATACAGCGGTATGGGTAAAACCTTATACGAAACCTACCCTGTATTTAAAGATGCAATTGATAAGTGCAGCGAATTATTACAGCCTTATTTACCGGTGGCGTTGACAGATGTTTTGTTTAATCCCGCACATACTGCCTTACTGCATCAAACAGCTTATACCCAGCCTGCATTATTTGCTTTTGAATATGCGCTGGCGCAGCTGTGGATAGCTTTTGGTATACAGCCTGCGGTGGTAATAGGTCATAGTGTAGGTGAATATGCCGCTGCTTGCATAGCAGGCGTATTCAGCCTGGAAGATGCCGTGAAGCTGATTGCTAAACGCGGGCAGCTGATGCAGCAATTACCAGCCGGTGGTGAAATGATGGCTATTTTTACTGCAGCTGAAGCAGTGGATGCACAATTAGCCGAGCTGCGGGATACTGTTTCCATTGCAGCTATCAATGGCCCCAAGCTTACCGTAATTGCCGGTGCAGCTGCCGGTGTGCAGCAGGTGGCTGCGCATTTTGCAGCAGCAGGTGTCCGTACCAAAGCATTGCAGGTATCGCACGCCTTTCACTCCCCACTGATGCAGCCCATGGTAGCTGCTTTTAAAGAAGCGGCTGATACAGTTACTTATCACAAACCGAATATTAAATTCATCTCCAATCTTAGCGGCGAAGTAATGCACGATGCGCTGGCTACGCCGGAGTATTGGACACAGCATATACTGGCGCCTGTACAGTTTGAAAAAGGCATTCACATCCTGGAACAAACGGATTGTACGGCCTGGATGGAAATAGGCCCTGCACCCAGCTTACTGACCATGTGCCGCGATTTTACGGATACGGCTGCACGCCTGCAGGTAATGAGCGTTAAACCCGGGCAGCAGGACCTGCCCTTGCTGCTGGAAGCATTGGGCGCTTTATATGTGAATGGCGCACATATTCAGTGGCAACAGGTGTACCGCCCCTGGCCCTGCGCCCGCATTCCTTTACCAGCCTATCCTTTCCAGCACCAGCAATACTGGATAGAAAAACCTGTATCACACATGAACAAGCAAGAACAACCAGCTATGCAACACAGTGTTATTACCCCGGTAGCAGCTCCCAAACCCGCTACTACGGGCGTATTGGAAGCTATACAAAATATTATGGCCGCTGCCCTGCATGCGCAACCGGATCAGTTGGATGTGCAGCTGCCCTTCCTGGAAATGGGCGCTGATTCCATTGTGCTGGTAGAAGCGCTGAGTAAAATTGAAAAGATCTACGGTATTAAAATAAGCATTGCGCAGGTGTTTGAAGAGCTATCTACCATACAAGCCCTGGCAGATTATATTGAAGAACAAAACGGCCCTGCTGTATCTACAATGGATAGTATGGCAGCCCCGGTAACAGTGCCTGTAAAAGCCCTTCCCGTGTACCAGCAGCTGCTGCAGGAAATGGAAGCGCTTAGCCTGGATTATGTGATACAGGCCTTACAGGAGCTGCATATGCCGTTGCGGCAGGGCCATCAATTTCGTTTAGGCGAGATGGCGCAGCAGCTGAATATAGCCAAACCGCATTACCGCCTGTTACGCCGCATTTTGGAAATGCTGGAAGAAGGCGGCATACTGCAGCAGTACAGTGATGTGTGGGAAGTATTAAAAACACCCATGCCGGTAAACCCGCAGCAGCGCGTGGCTGCCTGTTTGGAACAATACCCGGAAGCGCAGGCGGAATTAATGCTGCTGCAACGCTGCGCAGCACAATTACCTGCTGTATTAACCGGTGTTTTAAACCCGCTGGAAGTATTATTCCCTAAAGCAGATACTAATGGCGCTGCACAGGTATACACTAATTCCTTTGGTGCGCAGGTGCTGAACACCTGTTGCCAGGAAGCGGTGAGCGCCTGGCTGCCGCTGTTCCCGCAGGGAAAAACGGTGAAGATCCTGGAGATAGGGGGCGGCACCGGCGGCACTACTACCTATGTGCTGAAAGCATTGAACACAAGGCCGGTGGAGTACACCTTCACAGATATTTCTGCTTACCTGCTGCATAACAGCAAACAACAGTTCAGCGCTTATCCCTTTGTGGATTTCCGCAAGCTGGATATAGAGCAGGATCCTATTGCGCAGCAATACCCGCAGCATGGCTATGATATGATCATTGCCGCCAACGTATTGCACGCTACCAAAAACATGACGCAAACCCTGCAGCATGTACGCTCCTTATTGGCGCCGGGCGGGGTGCTGATGCTGATAGAAGGCGTACGCAAACAACGCTGGCTGGACCTGACCTTTGGTTTAACAGAAGGCTGGTGGCGTTTTGAGGACCAGCAGGTACGGCCGGATTATCCGCTGATGTCGCGGGAGATGTGGATGCAGCTGCTTACCCGCACGGGTTTTCAGTCTGCCGAATGGTCATCGCCTATGATGCAGGATCAGAACGATTTCTTAGGGTATACGTTTATGATAGCGCAGGCAGTGGTAAACCAAATGCCGGCGGCCAATCCGGTAGTGACTACACCGGTTGCTATTTCTGCGCCTGGTATGCCAGCTTCCGGTAGTGCGCTGGAAAATATATTGCTTAAGCAAATGGAGCTGATGAATGCGCAGCTGCAGTTGTTGAAAGGGATGCCTGTTGGCGGAGATGGTGTGGCTGTGGTGGCTGGTATGGATAATAGGGCTGCAGCAGATGTATCTATGTATGGGCAAAGTACAGTACAAGCAGCGGCGACTATGGTAACAGCAACTGAAAGATCTGCTGCAATACAGGAGCAGCCTGCGGTTGCTATGAGATCAGGCACTGCACCCATTCGTGCAGCCAAACAGGAAACCGTAAAATTCAATCCCGTAAAGCTTGCAGAAGATAAACCGCTTTCATTCCGTCAGCTGGCCTTCCTGGAAAATTTTATACAACGTTATAATGCTAAAACCGGCGCCTCCAAAGCTTTTGCACAGCAGCACCGCCGCGTGCTTTCCGACTGGATCAATTCCTTAGGTTTCCGGCAGGCGCTGAAAGAAGTGTTGTACCCCATTGTATCAGCACATTCCGCAGGCGCGCATTTTACAGATATTGACGGTAATGAGTATGTAGATATTGCCATGGGCTTTGGCGTAAACTTTTTCGGCAACAGCCCGGCCTTTGTTACTGCTGCCATACAGGAGCAGCTAACAGAAGGGTATGAGCTGGCCACCCAGTCGGACCTGGCAGGTGAAGTAGCCAACCTGGTACATGAGCTTACCGGTGTGGAAAGGGTAACCTTCACCAATACCGGTACTGAAGCGGTAATGAATGCCCTGCGTATTGCCCGCACCAAAAGTGGTAAGAGCAAGATAGCGGTGTTCAAAGGCTATTACCATGGTACTTTTGATGGGCTGCTGGCGCAATCGCACAGTGATGGCAGCAACGTATACACTTCACCGGTAGCACCCGGTACCACACAGGGTATGGTAGAAGATATGGTGCTGCTGAACTATGGTACCGATGAAGCGCTGGAATATATTATAGCCAATGCACATGAGCTGGGCGGGGTATTGGTAGAACCTGTGCAGAGCCGCCGCCCGGGCTTTTTCCCGAAAGACTTTTTACTGCGCCTGCGGCAGATCACCGCAGAGAAAAATATTCCCTTCATACTGGACGAGATCATTACCGGTTTCCGGATGCATCCCGGCGGTATGCAGGCTAAGCTGGGCATCCAGGCCGATATTGTAACCTATGGTAAAATAGCCGGTGGCGGAATGCCTATAGGTATTGTAGCTGGTAAAGCTGCTTTCCTGGATGCTATTGACGGCGGCTGGTGGAACTACGGGAATGATTCTTATCCCGGTGCACAGATGACAGTATTTGGCGGCACCTTTTGCCGGCATCCCTTAGCCATGGCGGCTGCCAGGGCCGTGTTACAGCATATCAAAAAAGCAGGCGCCGGTTTGCAGGAGGGTGTAAATGAGAAAACCGCCCGCCTGGCTGCTAAGCTGAACACCTTTTTTGAAGCCTGTAATGTAAGCATCCGCATGGTGCACTTTGGCTCCCTGTTCCGCTTTGAACCCTTTGGAAAATACAATCCCCTGTTGCAGCCGATAGAAATGGATGTGTTCTTTCATATGCTGATAGAAAAGGGCATTTACACCTGGGAAAGAAGGATCTGTTTCTTATCAGCCGCGCATACTGACCGGGATCTTGACCTCATTGTACAAAAGGTAAAAGAAACCATCCTGGAAATGATGGGTGGCGGATTTTTCCCGGAAGCGCGTTATGAAGATACAGTGGTAGTACCTGCCATGGAGAGCCTGATCATGAACAGCCACGCGCCGCTAACAGCCGCCCAGCAACAGTTATGGGTGCTGGCGCAGATGGAGGAAGCCGGATCACAGGCCTATAACGTACATGCCTGTGTGCAAATGGAAGGCCCTGTGCAGGTAGAAGCTTTACACCAGGCCTTACAAAAAGTGGTGGACCGGCATGAGGCATTAAGAACTGGCATCAGCGCAGATGGCGAACAACAGATCATCCATACACATGCAGCCGTTTGTTTTTCCCTGGCCGATTGCAGCAACCTGGCTGGTGAAGCGCAAGCTGCCGCCATTACACAATGGAAACAGGGAAAAAGCCAGGTATTGTTTGATGGGCTGCAACAACCTTCCCTGTTCCGTGCAGACCTGCTGCGCACCGGCCCGGCCACTTACCTGCTGCTGTTAACCGTGCATCATATCGTATCGGATGGCTGGTCAATAGGCGTATTGCTTCAGGACCTGGCCAGCTATTACACAGGTATCTGCACCCAACAAAATATAACTTTAGCAACACCCCGGCAGTTCAGGGAATATATCCGTGAACGTGATCAGCAGCTTACACCTGAGCAGCGTAAGCAGCATACTGCTTACTGGCTGCAAAAGTTTGCCGGTGCACAACCGGTGCTGGCCCTGCCTTTGGACCATGCGCGGCCCCCGGTAAAAACTTATACCGGCGCCAGCCTGGCAAAACACCTGGACCCTGCCCTGATGCAGGAAGTTAAAACCGTTAGCAAACAAAATGGCGTAACCCCTTTTATGACGCTGCTGGCTGCCTACATGCTGCTTATGCATAAGCTCTCCGGGCAGGATGAGGTGATTGTAGGCATACCTGCCTCCGGCCGTTTTGCGGCGCAGGATGAAAACACCATTGGTTACTGCGCGGGCATACTGCCGCTGCGTAGCCAGCTGGCAGCAGGTTGCAGCCTGGCGGGTCATATGAAGGCCGTGAAGCAGGAATTTATTAGCAGCCTGCAGCATCAGGATGTGCCCATGGCCGATTGGATGCAGCAGCTGGACCTGCCGCAGGACCTGAGCAGCACTCCCTTATTCTCAACCGTATTCAATGTAAACCCGGCCATTGTGAACGCCGCTGCCATGGAATTTCATGGACTGCGTACTTCATTCTTGCCACTGGATATGCATTACACCGCCTACGACCTCATTTTTGATATGATGGAGGAGAACGGGGAATGGGTACTCTCCTGCGTATATAATACCGATCTTTTTGAAGCTGCTACCATACAGCGTTTTGCAGACTTTTATGAAATAATGTTGCGCAACATTACTACCAGTGTAAGCACACCGGTAGCTGCCAGCTCCATTTTAACCGCAGCAGAACAGCAACAGCTGCTGGCTTTTAATGATACAGCTGCTGATTTCCCGAATGATAAAACCCTGGCACAGCTGTTTGAAGAGCAGGTGCTCTTACGCCCGGATGCTACGGCCCTGGTGTTTGAAGAAAAACGTTTATCCTTCACAGAGCTGAATGAAAAGGCCAACCAGCTGGCGCATTACCTGCAAACCAATTACCAGCTGGGGCCTAATGACCTGGTAGCGATGATCATGGACCGTTCTGAATGGATGGTGATAGCGCTGTTAGGCATCTTAAAGGCAGGTGCAGCTTATGTGCCCATTGCTACGGAATACCCGCTGGAAAGGGTACACTATATCCTGAACGATACTAAAGCCCGTGTAGCCATTACTGATAGCGCTATGCCGGAGCTGGCCATAGCCTTACCGCTGGCAGCCAGCTGGGCTAATATTGCCGCCTGCAGTAATAGGAATCCTGAACATAATTGTACAGCCACTGACCTGGCTTATGTGATCTATACCTCCGGCTCAACCGGCCAGCCCAAAGGGGTAATGGTGGCGCATAAGGGAGTAGTGAACCGTTTACACTGGCAGCACGGGTATTACAATATTACCCCGGCAGATGTGGTGCTGCAGAAGACCCCTTATGTGTTTGATGTATCGGTATGGGAATTTTTTGTACCGCTGTGTTATGGTGCACGCCTGGTGCTGTGCCCTAAGGATGCCGCTTATGATCCTGAATTATTAACTGCCCTGGTGGCTGCACACGGTATTACGCAGATCCATTTTGTACCCAGCATGTTAGGCCTGTTCCTACAGGCGCTGGATGCGGAAAAGGTGCAGCAGCTGCAATCCCTGAAGCAGGTGTATTGCAGCGGTGAAGCGCTGAAGCCGGAATTTGTGAAACAGTTCTTTACCGTATTATCCTGCGGGCTGCATAACCATTACGGGCCTACGGAAGCCTCTGTAGAAGTAAGCAATTACAGCGCCCGGCCCAATGATGTAGTGATACCCATTGGTAGGCCTATCAGTAACCTGCAGCTGTATGTGCTGGACAAAGCCCTGCAGCTGGCGCCCATTGGCGTAACCGGTGAATTATACATTGGTGGGGTAGGGCTGGCTAAAGGTTACTGGAACCAGCCAGCGCTTACCAAAGAAAAGTTTATCAGCAACCCGCATAAAGCCAACGATACTTTATACCATACCGGCGATATTGCCCGCTGGCTGCGGATGGGAATGTAGAATACCTGGGCCGTACAGACCAGCAGGTGAAGATCCGCGGTTACCGCATAGAGACCGGTGAAATAGAACATGCCCTTGCAGAACATGAGCAGGTGAAAGATGTGGTGGTGCTGGCCCGTACCGGCAAAAGCGCAGAGCCTTACCTGGCGGCCTATTTCACCAGCGAGGTGAATATAGAAAGCACGGTGCTGCGCAGCTACCTGCTGCAACGCTTACCTGAATACATGGTGCCCGCATGGTTTATACAGCTGGGCAGCATTCCGCTGAATGTAAGCGGCAAGGCCGACCGCAAATCATTACCTGATCCGGAAGTTATGGGCCTGGTGCATAATAATGATTTTATAGCGCCGCGTAATACAGCAGAAACAACGCTGGCCGGCTTATGGGAAGAAGTATTGGGCCACAATCATATCAGCGTGCAGGACCGGTTCTTTGAAGTAGGCGGCCAATCGCTGAAAGCGGCCAGGCTGGCAGCCCGCATACAGCAGGCTTTCCAGGTACGGGTACCTTTACGCCAGTTGTTCCGCCATACCACTATTGAAGAACAGGCTATGATGATAGAACGGGCCGGCAAAAAGGAAACAGCAGTTATAGAAGTAATACCTCAACAGCCTTATTACGACGTAAGCCAGGCCCAGCGCAGGTTATGGATGATGAATGAATTTGAGGCCGGGCAAACCGCCTTTAACATGACCGGCGCTGCTATGCTGGAAGGGCAGCTGGATATTAACGCCTTCCGCGAAGCATTTCAGCAGCTTATTAACCGTCATGAAATATTACGTACCACTTTCATCCGTGTGGATGGAGAGCCCAAACAGGTGGTACATGCTAACACCAGTTTTGCAGTAGCGTATATAGACCTCCGTAAGGAGGCTGCCCCGCAGCAGCAATTAACCCGCCTGCTGGAAGATGCAGCCCGCTGCTCTTTTAACCTGGAACAGGGGCCGCTGATGCAGGTGCTGCTGATACAGCTGCAGGATGAGGTGTACCGCATCAGCTTTACCATGCACCATATTATTTCCGATGGCTGGTCGCTGGAAATACTGATCAATGAAGTATGGCAGCTGTATGGCGCGCTTGTGCAGCAAAAGCCTGCACCCTTAGCTCCCCTGCGCCTGCAGTATAAAGATTATGCATACTGGCGCAACCAGCAAATGCAGCAGGGCGCCATGGAAGCACAGCGCCGTTACTGGCTGAAACAGTTTGAAGGCGAAGTGCCGGTATTGCATCTGCCTGCCGACAAAGCCCGGCCGGCCGTGAAAACGCATCGCGGCAGCACTGCCTGGTTTATGCTGGATGCCGCTCTTAGCAAGGCTATTGAACGTATGGCCACTGAAACGCAGGTAACGCCTTTCTCCGTATTGCTGGCAGCTGTGAACCTGCTGTTATACCGTTACACCGGGCAAAAAGACCTGGTAGTAGGCGTGCCCATTGGCGGCCGCGACCACCCCGAGCTGGAAAACCAGATCGGTTTTTATACCAACATGATAGCAGTGCGCAACCAGCTGCCCGTGCAACAATCTTTCAAAGAAGTATTAACCGCTACGGAAAAATGTTTTATAGAAGCTTATGAGCATGGTGTATATCCCTTTAACCAGGTAGTGGAAGACCTGCACCTGCAGCGCGATCCGGGCCGCTCTCATTTGTTTGATGTAATGCTGCAGTATGAAAGCTTTACATCCATACACAGCACGGAAGAACGTTATGCAGGCATCACCTTAAGAACGCTGGATATGGATGATGGCGCCAGCAAGTTTGACCTCACGTTTGCCTTTAAACCCGTGGAAAATGGTTTACAGCTATCCATCAATTACAGTACAGACCTGTTCTTACCTGCTACCATTGCAGCTATAAAAGATGAGCTGGTGAAGCTGCTGGATGCCGTACAGCAAAACATGCAGCTAACGCCTGTAGCATTGAAACAGCAGCTCTCAGGCACACAGCAGGAGCAATGGCAGTTTGCCACCACCGCCATCAGCGCAGATTTTTAAACCGCCTTCAAAAGATAAATATGAATAAGAAAATTCTTCATACGCTATTTGAAAACCAGGCCGCACAAGCGCCGGAATGTATAGCCATCCGGGAAGTACAGCGCAGCCTTACCTATGGTACACTGAATGCAGCTGCCAACCGCCTGGCCCATTATTTACGCAGCCTGGGCATTGGCCGCGAAAGCATGGTGGGTGTGATGATCCCCGGCGGCGGTGCGCTGGCAGCAGCCTTGCTGGCTGCCTTTAAAGCAGGCGGCGTATACCTGCCTATAGATACCGCTTTTTCCGGCAAGCGTTTGAAACAAATGTTCACACTCAGCACACCGGAAGTATTGATCATTCCTGCTGCGCAAAAGGCAGCTATCCTGGAATTGCTGAACGGCTTGCAGATCCCCCTCCCGCAATTAGTGGTGCTGGATGAAATGCTGTTGTTTGAAGGCGCTGATAGTTTTTCAGCTACCAACCCTGAGCTGATCAATGACCCCGAAGATGGTAACTATCTTTTTTATACCTCCGGCTCAACCGGCGATGCCAAAGCCTTCCTGGGCTGCCACCAGAGCCTGAGCCACTTTATACACTGGGAGCTGAAGGAATTTGGGATCACTGCTGAAGACAAGATCAGCCAGCTGTCGCAGTTCACTTTTGATGCTTCCCTGCGCGATATTTTCCTGCCCCTGAGCTGCGGTGCTACTTTATGCATGCCGGAGCCGGGCATTAAATCCAATGTGCTGCAGCTGATAGACTGGATCAATAACAGCGGTGTTACGCTGGTGCATTGTGTGCCGGCGCTGTTCCGCCTTATTACCAAAGAGCTGCTGCAAAACCCGCAACCCGGCATGTTCCCGCAGCTGAAATACATACTTATGGCCGGTGAGGCGCTGTATGTAAAGGATATTCAGAGCTGGCGCAGCGCAGTAGGTACACATGTGGAGATCGTGAACCTGTATGGTACCTCTGAAACTACGCTGGCCAAAACCTTTTACCGCATTGGTGAATTACCTGATAATGCGCAGCTGGCCATTCATGCCGGTAAGCCTATTGACAATGCTGCAGTGCTGATCATGAACGATGGTATTCCCTGCGCCGTGAATGAGGTAGGTAACATTTATATCCGCACCCCTTTCATGACCAAAGGTTACTACCGCAATGAAGCCCTGAACCGGGAAGTATTTATACAAAACCCATTGGTGGATTTTAAAGATATACTGCACCAAACCGGCGATATGGGCCGGTTCAATGCCGATGGCAATATTGAGGTGTTAGGCCGTACAGACGACCAGGTGAAGGTGAATGGCATCCGTGTAACGCTGGGAGAAGTGAAGCAAGGCGTGCTGGAAGTAAGCGGCGTGCAGCAGGTGGAAATTGTAGCTGCAGAAAATAATGATAATGGCAACGACCTGTTATGTTATTATACCGGGGCAGTTACAGTAGAAGAGCTCCGCAATCAGCTGGCCTATGCGCTGAATGAGAATATTATGCCTGCCTTCTTTATTCAAATGGAAAGTTTTCCGCTTACCATTAATGGGAAGGTAGATAGGAAGATGCTGCCCAAACCCGCAGCAGTAATAGAAGATGCCGGTTATGAAGCGCCGGTGAATGATACGGAAAAAGAAATGGAAGCCATGTGGATAGAGCTGTTAAGCCTGCCGCGGGTGGGCCGCAATGTATCGTTCTTTAAAGTAGGCGGTACTTCCCTTAAAGCCATACAGCTTATTTCCCGCGTGTACAAGAAGTACAATGTGCTTATTAAGGTGAACGACATTTTTACCCATGCCAGCATTGCGCAGCTAAGCGTTTTCCTGATGAATAAGCAGGCCCCTGCCACGGGTATTACAGCAATAGCCCCGCAACCCTACTATGATGTAACGCACGCGCAGAAACGTTTGTGGATGATGGACCAGCTGGAAGATGCGCAGGCAGCCTATAACATTCCCGGCGCGTTTATGCTGCAGGGTGATCTGAATATAACCGCACTGGAACAGGCCTTTCTCCAGCTGATAACCCGTCATGAAAGTTTGCGCACCACTTTTACAGCAGTTGACGGTGTACCTAAGTTCCGGGTACAGGAGGCGGGTGCGCAGATCTTTCATATTGATTGTAAAGACCTGACCAATGATTCACAGGCACTGCAAACAGCCCGCCACATGGCCAGTCAATTGTTCAGTACCCCGTTTAACCTGCAAAGCGGCCCACTGTTAAAAGCTTTGCTGCTGAAGGTTGCAGCAGATGAACATGTGTTCCTGTTTGCCATGCACCATATTATTTCCGATGGCTGGTCAATACAGGTAATGGTAAAAGAGCTGCTGGCATTGTATAATAATAAAAATGCAGCCTTGCCTGCGTTGAGGATCCAGTACAAGGATTATGCTGCCTGGTTAAATAACCAGATGAATGATAAAAGCTGGCAGGCCCACCGCCGTTACTGGTTACAACAGTTTGAAGATATGCCGCCTGCATTGCAGCTGCCTGCCGACCACCCACGGCCATTAGCCCGGACCACCAATGGCGCTACACTGGAATTTGAGATCAATGAAACTATAACTGCCGGTATTAAAGCCCTGGCCCGTGCGCAGGATGTAAGCGTGTATATGTGCCTGTTAGCAACGGTGAAAGTGTTATTACATCACTACTCCGGCCAGGATGATATTGTAACCGGCATGCCGGTGGCAGGCCGCGTGCATAAAGACCTGGATGAGCAGCTGGGCCTGTATGTGAACATGCTGGCCATCAGAACCAGGCTGCAAGGGAAAGATAATTTTCTGCAGCTGCTGAAGAATGTAAAACAAACTTTACTGGGCGCTTATGAGCACCAGGTATATCCCTTTGATCAGCTGGTGGAAGCCTTGCACCTGGAACATGATACCAGCCGGTCTCCCTTAACCGATGTATGGATACAGCATAGCGATACACCCTGGGTACAGGCTGAAGATGCCAGCCTGAAGATCACACCTTTTGAAACCGGCCATACCTACAGCAAGGTTGACCTGACCGTGAAATTCATTGAAACAGGCAATACCATGAGTGTGATCCTGGAATATAATACCGACCTGTTTGAGGAAAGCACGATGGTGCAAATGAAAGATAAGCTGCTGCTGTTAATGAATGCCATCCTGCAACAGCCGGAGCAGTCCTTAATCTCCCTCAGCGCACAGCTGCCAACTATGCGTCAACATGCGCCTGTACATCAGCTGGAAAGTATCAGTAACGACTATTAATCTCTTTTTATGAATAAAAGGATCATACATACCGTATTTGAACAGCAAGCCCAGCGCGTGCCCAATAATATAGCTGTTGCGGAAGAAACGCAGCAGGTCACTTACCAGGAACTGAATAGCCAGGCTAACCAGCTGGCACACCTGTTAAGAGAAAAAGGCGTGGGTAAAGAAGAAGTGGTGAGTGTGCTGCTGCCTGCGGGTATTCAGCTTGCCACATCGCTGCTGGCAGTGTTTAAGTCAGGCGGGGTATACCTGCCTATGGACCCGGCATTTTCCCGTAAGCGTTTGCTGCAGATGTTCACGCAAACGGCTACACGGGTGCTGATCACCTGCCGTGCTTTACAGGAAACAGCGCAAACCCTGATCCGCGAGCTGGAGCTGGACATTCCGCACCTGCTGGTAATGGAAGACCTGCCTTATGAGAATTATTCAGCTGAAAACCCGGCGCTGATCAATGAACCGGGCGACAGTAACTACATCTTTTACACCTCCGGCTCCACCGGCGCTGCCAAGGCATTCCTGGGCTGTCATGATAGCCTGAGTCATTTTATACACTGGGAGCTGAAAGAGTTCGGCGTAAATGAAACCTTTAAAGTAAGCCAGCTTTCACAGATCACCTTTGATGCTTCCCTGCGCGATGTGCTGCTGCCCCTGAGCTGTGGCGGTACTTTGTGTGTGCCCTTACCGGAAACACGTTCTAATGTTATTACGCTAATGGCCTGGCTGGAAGCGCAGCACGTAACATTGGTGCATTGCGTGCCCTCCCTCTGGCGCTTAATGAGCAAAGAATTAGCTGCGCAGGATGCTACAGCAGTACGCCTGCCGGAATTGAAGCATATCCTGATGGCCGGTGAACCTTTGTATGGTAAAGACCTGCAGTTGTGGTTCAGCACTGCCGCACAACATGTAGAGATCGTGAACCTGTACGGCACTTCCGAAACCACCCTGGCCAAAACATTTTACCGTATTAAAGAAGCCCCGGCAGATGCCTCACAGGTAATGCACGTAGGGCAGCCTATCAGCAACACGGCAGTGATGATCCTGCACCAGGGCCAGTTATGCGAGCCGGGTAAGATCGGTGAAGTGTACATCCGCACCCCTTTTATGACCAAAGGTTATTATAAAGACCCGGCTTTAACAGCCAGTGTATTTATCCAGAACCCTTTTGTGAAAGACCGTAAAGAGCTGATGCACAAAACCGGCGACATGGGCAAGTACCTGCCGGATGGCAACATAGAAATACTGGGCCGTTTGGATGAACAGGTGAAAGTGAACGGCATCCGTGTGGAGCTGAACGAGATCAAACAGGCTGTACTGGGCATGCCCGGTATGCAGGAAGTGGTGGTAATGGCGCATAAGAACAGTGATCACCAGAACGAGCTGGTTTGCTATTATATAGCATCCGGTGTAACAGTGACGGAGCTACGTACTTACCTGGAAGCGGAGCTGAATGAGAATGTAATACCGGCCTGGTTTGTGCCTATGACAGAATTTCCTTTAACCATCAATGGCAAGGTAGATAAAAGGGCCCTGCCCAAACCGGAAGCCCTGGTGCTGGACCCGGCTGACTATGAGCCTGTGCAGGGTGAAACGGAACAGCAGCTGGAAACTATCTGGAAATCCATCCTGGGTTTGAATAATATTGGCCGTAAGGCAAACTTCTTTAAAGCCGGTGGTACTTCTTTAAAAGCCATGCAGGTTATATCCCGCATCTACCAGCAGTTTGAAGTAGGGGTGAAGCTAAGCGATATGTTTGCCCGGCCTGACATCAGGCAGATGGCAGCTTTCATTGAAAGCGCATCTACCAGCGCTTACCAGGCCATACCTGTAGCCCCGCAGCAAACTTATTACCCGGTAACACCGGCCCAGAAAGGGCTGTGGATCCAGGACCAGTTTGGCTCACAACCGGCCTTATATAATATGCCCGCGGCATTTATACTGGAAGGTAAGCTGGACAAGGCCGCTTTGCAAAAGGCTATCACCATACTGGTTATACGGCATGAAAGTCTGCGTACCACATTCGTAAGCAGCGGCGGTACCGTACAGCAAAAGATCCATGCTGTAATGGAAGTGCCTCTTTCCACCACGGATCTGCAATCTGCTAAAGACCCGCTGGAAGCAGCTGAGAAAATAGCTATGCAGGCCATGGCCATGCCTTTTGACCTGCAACAGGGGCCAATGATCCGTACACAGCTGCTGCAGCTGGCAAAAGACAGGTTCATTTTCCTGTTCAATACCCATCATATTATTTCTGATGGCTGGTCAGAGGAGATCCTGGTAAAAGAGCTTTTTACCCTGTATGCCGCTTACAGCAAACAGCTGGCAAATCCTTTACCGCCTTTGGCTATCCAGTATAAAGATTATGCAGCCTGGTTAAATACGCAGCTGAGTGATGCCGTATTACAGGAACAGGCCCAATACTGGCAGCAGCAGTTTACCGGTGAGCTGCCGCTGCTGCAGTTCCCTACAGATTACCCGCGCCCGGCAGAACGTACTACTAACGGGGATGTATATACATTTTCTATCCCTGCCGGCATCACTGCACAATTGCAGGCCTGTGCGCAGCAGGAAGGCGCCTCCCTGTTCATGGCGCTGGTAGCAGCGGTAAAAGCCCTGCTGAACCGCTTCACCGGCCAGGAAGACATGATCATTGGCGCACCCATTGCCGGCCGTACCCATAAAGATGTGGAGCCGCTGGTAGGCTTGTTTGTGAACATGCTGGCATTGCGTACACAATTCAGCGGCACGCTCACTTTCCGCCAGCTGCTGCATAAGGTAAAACAAACGGTTACCAATGCATATGCACATCAGCATTATCCCTTTGATGAGCTGGTACGTACGCTGAACCTTGAATTTGATAACCGCCGTGCGCCGCTTACAGATGTTTGGGTACAGCTAACAGATGCGCCCATGACGTTTGATGATAAAAGCGACCTGCAGGTAACGGAATACAATCCGGGTTATCTTACCAGCAAGGTTGACCTCACCTTTAAATTCACTGCATTTGATGACCGTTTGCAGGTGATCATGGAATACAATACAGACCTGTTCCGCCGTGAAACCATGGAACAGCTGGAAACGCATTTCAATTATGTATTACAGCAGCTGCTGGATAACCCCAGCCTGCCCCTGAGCGCTGTAACCCTGCTTACCTCCGGCGAAGAAGCAGCCGAAGCAGACGATTTCCTCAACAGCATGTACAACCTATCATAAACTATAAAACAGAAGACTATGGAACATACTATGTTACAGGAAGCGCTGGTGCAGGTGGATGAACAACAGTTCCCGCTGACCATCACTTTTGAAAAGAACACTCCCGTAGATACTTTAATAGAATGGTACAGGAATAACACCGCATATATAGATGAGCAGCTGCTGAAAAAAGGCGCTGTGCTGATCCAGGGCGTAGCCATTAACACCGTGCCGGATTTTGAAAGAATGACGGCCTCCGTTTCCACCAAGTTCCGCAATTATGTGGATGGCAGCTATCCCCGACGCAACCTGAAAGGCCATGTGTACATCTCCACAGAGTATGATCCGGCCTTTGACATTACGTTACACAATGAGCTGTCGTACTCCGTAAAATGGCCATCCCGCTTATACTTTGGCAGCATTATACCCGCAGCTACCGGTGGTGAAACACCGCTGGCCGACAGCCGCGAGGTAGTACGGGTAATGAACCCCTCCCTGCTGGATGAATTTGAGAACAAAAAAGTTCGTTATGTGCGCAACCTGCATGCAGGTGACGGCTTAGGCCCCACCTGGATGGACACTTTTGAAACAGAGGACCGTAAAGTAGTGGGGCGCCACTGCGATGAAATTGAAATAGAATATTACTGGAAAGATAACGGCGGCTTAAAGCTGGTACATACCCGGCCGGCTACACGTAAACACCCGGTTACCGGTGAGCGTGTATGGTTTAACCAGGCCGACCAGTTCCACCCTTCCCATTTCCGCAAGGAAGTATATGAAACCCTGATGCTGCTGGCAGATTTTAATGAAGAGGAATTGCCTTTGTACGCCTGCTTTGGCGATGGTACCAAAATACCGGAAGCCGCCATTAAGGAAGTGATCGATACCATTAATGGTGTTGCTGTAACCCGCCCCTGGGTAAAGGGAGATTTTGTAGTGCTGGATAATATGCTGGCAGCGCATGGACGTAAATCTTACACCGGCGACCGGCAAACGGTGGTGTCTATGGCGCCGTGATTGACAATTCGTAATTACTCTTTCACTCAAAAAAACAACACCATGTGTGGCATAACCGGGATTTTCGACATTAAATCTAAATATACCATTGAGCGGTCAACCGTGATGTGTATGGCAGATGCCATTCAGCACCGCGGGCCGGATGAAGCATCCTGCTTCATTGATAAAAATGTAGGGCTGGGTTTTCGCCGCCTCAGCATCATTGACCTGGCGCATGGCCATCAGCCTTATTTTACAGCTGATGAGCAGGTGCGTATGATCTGTAATGGTGAGATCTATAATTACAAAGAGCTGCGTGCAGAGCTGCAGCAGAAAGGTTATCATTTCACCACCAATTGCGATGTGGAAGTAGTGCTGCATGCCTACCTGGAATATGGTACTGCTTTTATTGAAAGGCTGAATGGGCAGTTTGCCTTTGCTATTTCCGATGCGCGTAATAATAGCTTTTTGCTGGCGCGGGATCACTTTGGCATTTGCCCATTGTTCTATACCATTACAGACGAGGTGCTCATTTTTGGTTCGGAGATCAAAGCCATTCTGCAAAACCCGATGGTGAAAAGAGCGGTGGACCTTACGGGTCTGGACCAGGTATTTGCATTCCCCGGTTTGGTGAGCCCGGCTACCATGTTCAAAAACGTGATCAGCTTAAAACCCGGCCATTACTTGCAGGTAAAGGATGGTAAGGTAAGCGCCAATGAATACTGGGATATTGATTACTATCCGCAGGAACATAATTATGAGAACAAGCCTGAGTCCTACTATGCGGAGCAGCTGGAAGAGATCCTGCTGCAGTCTATCCGGTACCGGCTAAACGCAGATGTGCCGGTAGGCTTTTACCTCAGCGGAGGCCTGGATTCATCGCTCATTGGCGCTATGATGAAAAAGATCCATCCGGATACCAGCTATCAGTCGTTTTCCATTGGTTTTCCCACACTGGATCACAAGGAGATCGACGAGCGCAAATACCAGCAGATAGTAGCCAGGCATGTAAACTCCCGCCATACGGAAATACCTTTTGACTGGCCGGAAATAGAGCAGCGTTTGCGCCAGGCAGTATACCATTCCGAATGCCCGTTGAAAGAATCCTATAATACCTGCTCCCTGGCCTTATCTGAAAATGTGCGTAACAGCGGCGTAAAGGTGATCCTTACCGGGGAAGGCTCCGATGAATTCCTGGGTGGTTATGTAGGCTACCGCTTTGATGTGCAGCGCAGCCAGATGCCGGTAGAGAAAGACCTGGAAGACCTGCTGGAAGACCAGATGAATGAGCAGCTATGGAGCGATCCCAATTTCTTTTACGAGAAAAGGCATGTCTCTTTCCGGGAAACGGTGCAGGCATTGTATTCCGATGAGGTGAATGAAGGTTTCAGCGAATTTGACTGCCTGGAGCACCTGGGCATTGACAGGCGCAAGCTGGAAGGCCGCCATGCTTTTCACAAACGTTCTTACCTGGATATGAAGCTGCGCCTCTCCGATCACCTGGTAGCAGATCACGGCGACCGGGTAGCGTATGCAAATTCCATTGAAGGCCGTTATCCTTTCCTGGATGTGAACCTGGCCAACTTTGTAAAAACCATCCCGCCGGAAATAAAACTAAAGAACCTGGTAGAGAAATATATCCTGAAGGAAGTAGCAAAAAAATACCTGCCGGAAGAGATCTATGCCCGCCAGAAACAAGGTTTTGTAGCACCCGGCAGCCCGCACCTGTTAAGGAATAACATAGAATGGATCAATGATATGCTTTCTTACGACCGCATTAAAAGGCAGGGTTATTTTAATCCCGATACCATAGAAAGGCTGAAGAAAATATACTGCAAAGATGATTTTAAGCTGAACCTGCCGTTTGACAGCGACCTGTTAATTGTGGTGCTCACCTTTAACATTTTCCTGGATGTATTTGACATGCCCGCCTTCGTTCATTCAAACGCTCAAAAATTAGTTTATGCAAGTTAACAACGTATCTAAAAAGAAGCTGGGCATTATAGGCGGTATGGGATCGCATGCCGGCGTATGGCTGTTCAACCGCATCACGGAGCTGTCTTACGCACAAAAGGACCAGGAGTACCTGGACATTTTAGTGCATAACAACAGCGCTATCCCTGACCGTACCCGCGCCATTGTTTATAAGGAAGCCAGCCCCTTACCTGAGCTGGAACGCTCTATCAGCATTTTTAACAACAGCGCTGTGGAAGTGGCTGTGCTGGCATGTATGACGGCACATTATTATTGTGAGCAGCTGGAACAGCATTTCCAGGGAAAGATCCTCAGCGCGGTGAACCTGGTGCAGGAAGAGCTGATCACTAACCCCCTTTATTCCGGTAAAAAGAAGATCGGCATCATTGGCTCAACCGGTTTGCTGTGCTCCGGCATTTACCAGCAACGTTTAGAACCCCTGGGATATGAAGTAGTGACCCTGAATGAAACGGAGCAGGAAGAGTTTTTTATGCGCCCCATTTACATGGATGGCGGCATTAAATCAGGTTGTCTTACCGACGAGGTAAAGCAAATGTTCTGCTGCCAGGTGCCCATACTGGTATCAAAAGGTGCGGAAGTAGTGATAGGGGCCTGCTCTGAAGTGCCGCTGGTAATGAAGGGCAGCATGGTGGTGCCTTTTATAGATGCATTTGAACTGCTGGCCCGCAAAACAGTAGAGTACTGTTACTATGGCGCCCGTACTATTTCCAAAATTAAAAATTAACAACAATGGAATACCAACACAGGATATTAATAGGCGGCATTGGCGATGATGCACATTCCGTGGGCATAGGGCTGCTGGAGCTGGGTTTCAAGGATGCCGGATTTTTTGTAAAGAGCCTGGGCATCCGTAATCTGATCTCCTCATTTTTTGATCATGCACCGGACTTTGACATCATCATGATCTCAAACAAGAACGGGCATGCGGAATTATACCTGCAGGATTTTGCCCGTCTTATGAGCCAGTACAAGCTTACAGACGACAGCACCAAGCTGTGGTACCTGGGCGGCAGCCTGGCCGTGAGCGAATCTGATTTCCAGATCAAGAAGAAGTATCTGGGCATGGGATTTACCAATGTATATCCGAAACCGGTACCCTTTACCCAGGTGCTGGAAGAGATCCGGAAAGATATTCACCGGCATGAGATCCCTAAACGGGAAAGCAATTACCGCAAGAACAGGCGCCGCTCGCTGGTAGCGGAAAAGCTGCGGGTAGATGAGATTACGGACCGCCAGTGGACCCGTGAGGAGCTGACCACACACCGTAAAGAGGTGCTGGCAGAGTGGCATACCGGCCGGGAGGTGATGACAGATACTTACCAGAACGCAGACAAACAGCACACGCTGGGTAATATATTATGGAGCAACAAACAGGCCGGTAATAAACCCCTGTTCCAGCCCAGAACCGGCGTAGCGGATATTGAGCAGCAGATAACCCTGCTGCAGCACCTGGAAGCAGAAGGCAGTGATGTAAGCTCGGTGCAGCTGGATGCAGCCTCACGCTCACGCATGTATGATAAGGCAGAACTGGGGAAAGACCTGAGCATAGAAAGAAAACAATCGCAGCTGAACGGTTTTCCCATCCCGGTGTATGGCGTAAAAGAAGTACGCCGCCTGATCACGTCCCTGAAACGGCCTTTCCAGCTGAGAGGCGGCGGGCCTGATCACCGCTTTACCTACGAGATTGCGCTGGCAGCCGGTATTACAGCGGTAGAAGGGGGCTGTATCTGTTACTGCCTGCCCTATGATAAGCTGACCAACCCGATAGAATCTTTACGCAACTGGCAGTTCATTGACCGCCTGAGCGCCTTTTATGAAGAAGTACATGATGTGAGCATTAACCGCGAATACTTTGGCACGCTTACCGCTACGCTGATAGAGCCTTCTTTAGCCATATCCGTGAACGTTATACAGGCTATCCTTACCGCACAGCAGGGTGTGAAAAATATTACGGTGGGTTATGCAGAGCAGGGCAACCGTGCGCAGGACATTGCCGCTATACAGATAATGGAAGAACAGGTGAATGCTTTCCTGCGTTTGTACGGATTTATGGATGTACGGGTAACCACCGTGTACCACCAGTTTATGGCGGCTTTCCCATCTGACTATAAAAAAGCGGAAGACCTCATTTTTAATTCCAGCATTACCGCCACGCTGGCCGGCGCTACCAAGGTAATGGTGAAAACCGCTGTGGAGGCCATCCGCATCCCGGACCGTTTTGATAATGCCAAGGCCGTGAAGCTGAGCAAACAGGGCGCCCTTACTGCGCACCACAGTATGGTGGATAAGGAAAAGCTGAAGATCGAAAAGCAGCTGATCCGCTCTGAAGTAAAACAGATCATGGACGCCGTAATGCAGCTGTCAAGCGGTTCTATTGCCAAAGGCGCTATCAAAGCCATTGAAGCAGGCATATTGGATATTCCATGGTCGCCCAGCATTTACAACAAGGGAAAGGTAGTAGGCGTGCGGGATATAGATGGTGCAGTACGTTTCTACGACTTTGGTAACCTGCCTTTTGATGAAAAAACAAAAGATTTCCACCGGGAGAAAGTTGTGATCCGTAAGAATATGGAACGTGATTCCAGCATCTTTTCCCTGCTGGAAAAAGACCTGAGCCGCATTTGGCAGAACGATTACAAGACCTGGCCTCTTGACGGTACCTATGTTTATTAATTAAGAATAAACCAAACACGCATGGCACAGTTATTAGTTGCAGATTTTGAAAGAACGGTAGCGCAATACCCGGAACAGCCGGCAGTGGAGGAGTATAGCCGCAAGATCACTTACCGGGAGCTGAATATAAAAACAAACCGCCTGGCCTGGGCCCTGAAAGCCGCAGGTGTAAAACAGGATACCATTGTAATGGCAGCCATGCCTTCCGGTATTAACCTGGTGGCATCATTGCTGGCTGTGTTTAAGGCAGGTGGTATTTACCTGCCGGTGGATCTTGCTTTCCCGATCCGGCGCATGACGCAGATCTTTGAGCAAACCGCCTGCGAAGTGCTGATCACTACCAGGGCGCAAAAGGATGCAGTGAATGCATTGCTGGAAACCCTGCAGGCAAGTGTGCGCTATTTGTTTGTGCTGGATGAAGATGCGCAGATAGCGGAGTGCCTGCATGATGCCGCTCATGATCCCTTTGACGGTAAGATCTGTGACAAGAACCCCGATGAGCTGATCCTGGATACTGACAGCTGTTATATTTTTTACACTTCCGGATCTACCGGTGAAGCCAAAGCCTTTGTGGGTGTGCATCGCAGCCTGCATCATTTTATTGGCTGGGAGCGCAAGGAGTTTAATGTGCAGCCGGGCATTCGTGTAAGCCAGCTAACCCAAACCACTTTTGACGCTTCTTTAAGGGATATATTTTTACCGCTTACTTCCGGCGGTACGCTTTGCATTCCTCCGGTGGAGTACCGTACCAACATGACGCAGCTTAGCGGCTGGCTGGAAGATAACGGGGTAAACCTGGTGCATTGCGTGCCTTCTCTTTTTCGCCTGCTCATTAAAGAATTATCGGCTGCTGAAACATCCAATACCCGTTTTACGGAATTGCAATATGTGCTGATGGCCGGCGAGATCCTTTACGGGCGGGATATACAAAACTGGCAGCAGGCAGTAGGCACGCATGTGGAGATCGTAAACCTGTATGGTACTTCTGAAACCACGCTTGCCAAAACCTTTCACCGTATCAATGAGCTGCCCGCAGATCCTGCACAGGCCATTCATGCCGGTAAGCCCATAGAAGGCGCTTTTATAGCCGTGATCAGCAATACCGGTAAATTATGCCGCATAGGGGAAATAGGAGAGGTGTACATTAAAACCCCTTACATGACCAAGGGGTATTTTAAAAATGAAGCCCTTACCCAAAAAGTATTTGTACAAAACCCCTTAACCCCTGAGCCGGATATTATTTACAGAACCGGTGACCTGGGCCGCTATTTGCCCGACAGGAGCCTGGAAGTGCTGGGCCGCCTGGACGAGCAGGTAAAGATTAACGGCATACGGGTAGAGCTAAACGAAATTAAACAGGCCGTGTTGGGTAAAGACGGGATCCGGGAAGTGTTTGTAACCACGCACAAGAACCGGGAGGAGCAGCAGGAGCTGATCTGTTATTACATAGGCAACAACATTACCATAGATGACCTGCGCGCTTTCCTGCAAACGGAGCTGCCGCAGGGTCTGATCCCTTCCTGGTTTATACCTATGGAAGAATTTCCCTTAACGCTTAACGGTAAGGTAGATAAGAAAGCGCTGCCCAAACCGGATAGCCTGATCATTAGTGATGAAGATTATGAAGCGCCGCAAACAGCTACAGAAACATTACTGGACGGAATTTTCCAGGAAGTGCTGGGCCTGAAAAGGGTAGGCCGCAAGGTATCCTTTTTCCGGGTAGGCGGTACTTCCTTAAAAGCTATGCAGGTAATATCCCGGGTGTACAAAGCGCTGGATATTTCCCTGAAGGTGGCGGATATTTTTTCAAACCCTACCATAGCGCAGCTGGCCACAGTGGTGGCACAGAGCGGCCAAACCACGTATACTGTTATTAATCCTTTGCCTGTACAGGAACATTACGAAGTTTCTCATGCACAAAAACGTTTGTGGATCCTGGATAAGCTGGAACAGGGACAGGTAGCCTATAATATGCCGGCAGCCGTAGTGCTCAATGGAACGCTGGACCGGGACGCTTTTGCACGGGCGCTGGAAACGCTGGTAGGCCGGCACGAAAGCCTGCGCACCGTTTTTATTACAGTAGATAATGAACCCCGCCAGAAAATATTACCGGCAGCCAACTGCGGGTTTAAGCTGCAGTACTATGATCTGCAGCAGGAAAGCAACAAAGAAAGCATAGCAGCGCAGCTGGTGCAGGCGGAATTTAATACGCCTTTTGACCTGGAAGCCGGTCCGCTTTTCAGAACCACCTTGTTACAATCAGGAGCCACGGAATACGTGTTTGCCTATACCATCCATCATATTATTTCTGATGGCTGGTCAATGGAAGTGCTGGTAGATGAGGTGTTGTCTTTGTACAATGCTTATGTGAAGGGAGAGGATAATCCGTTAGCACCGCTCTCTATTCAGTATAAAGATTATGCAGCCTGGCAGCAGGAGCAATTGAATGGTGAGGCTGCAAATACTCACAAAGCTTATTGGTTAGAGAAATTCAGCGGCGAGCTGCCGGTATTGAACCTGCCTGCAGATCATGCCCGTCCTGCGCTGCTCACTTCCAATGGAGATGTAGTGAAGTACAGCCTGGATAGCTCGCTCAGCCAATCTCTAAAAGACTTAGGCAAACAACAGGGCGCCAGCTTGTTCATGGTGTTACTGGCTGGTGTAAAGGCACTGCTGTACCGCTATACAGGCCAGAATGATATTATTACCGGCTCACCCATTGCTGGCCGTGATCATTACCAGCTGGAAAACCAGATCGGTTTTTATGTGAATACCCTGGCATTACGCACACAATTCAAAGGCAATGAAAGTTTTGTACAGCTGTTAAACAAGGTAAAAGAGGTAACGGTAGGCGCTTACGATCACCAGCTGTATCCCTTTGACCGTTTGGTGGATGACCTGGATCTGCAGCGGGATATGAGCCGTTCTCCTTTATTTGATGTAATGGTAGCGTTGGAAAACGTAGAGCTGTCTACTACTGAGCAACGCGACTTCGGCGGTATTGTAGTAAAAGACTACCCGGCAGATGTGACCATCAGTAAGTTTGATCTCTCCTTTGATTTTTATGAATACGGTGATGCATTGCAGCTGCGTATAGAATACAATACAGATCTGTATAACCGGAATCGTATTGAAGGAATGGGCGCGCATTGCCAGCAGATATTAAAATCTATTGCAGGGAATAGTGAAACATCCATCGATAAACTGAGCTATCTCACCGCCACAGAACAGGAACAGCTTTTAAACACTTTCAATGCTACTGCCGCCGCTAACCCGGCCGGTAACATCCTGGAACTGTTTACCCAACAGGTACAGCAAAACCCCGAAGCTACTGCGGTAGTGTTTGGAGATACCGTTTTGAGCTACCAGGAGCTGGACGAAGCCAGTAACCAATTAGCCAATTACCTGCTGGCCCGCTATCACGTGCAGTCCGAAGAGCGTATTGGTATCATGGTGAACCGCTCCGAGCAAATGCTGGTATATGTGCTGGGCGTGCTGAAGGCAGGAGCTGCTTATGTGCCCATTGATCCTGCTTACCCAGCCGACCGCTTGCAGTACATGATCAGCGATAGCGGCATTAGCGTACTGCTGACAGATAACCAGATGGATGAACGTATTCATGGCATGGGCATTATGATGGTAGATCCTGCATTGAATGCAGATGAGATCCATATCTACAGCACTTATGCGCCACTGGTAAATATCACTGCCAATCAGCTGGCCTATGTTATTTATACTTCGGGTTCTACCGGGCAGCCTAAAGGTGTAATGGTAGAACATGGCAATTTATATAACATGGCGCTGGGCTGGCGTTCAGCTTACAAGCTGAATAGTTTTGAAGTGCACCTGTTGCAGATGGCCAGCATGTCGTTCGATGTGTTCTTTGGAGATGTATGCCGTGCATTGCTGAATGGTGGCAGTATGATCATTGCCCCGGCAGATCTGCGTACTGACCCTGAAGGATTGTATAAATTAATTGCGCAGCATCGCATCAATATTTTTGAATCCACGCCAGCACTAGTGCTGCCACTCATGGACTACATCTATGAGCAAGGATTAGATAGCTCCTTTATGCAGCTGGTGATCCTGGGTTCAGATACCTGCAGGGTGGAAGATTTTCGCCGTTTGCAGGAGCGTTTTGGAAGCCACCTACGCATTCTTAACAGTTACGGCACTACGGAAACTACTATTGATGCATCTTACTACGAAGCTACTTTAGAAACTACTCCTGCATCCGGTCGTGTGCCCATTGGTAAGCCGATGCGTAACACGCAATACTACATCCTGGATGCGCAGCAGCAACTGTTGCCGGTAGGCATACCCGGAGAGCTGTACATAGGCGGTGCTGGTGTGGCCCGTGGTTACCTGAACCGGGAAACCTTAACACAGGAACGTTTTATTACCATCAACAATAATCGTTTATACAAAACCGGGGATCTGGCCTGCTGGCAGGCAGATGGGAACCTGTTGTTCCTGGGCCGTAACGACCACCAGGTAAAACTGAGAGGTTACCGCATAGAGCTGGGTGAAATAGAAAGTGCTTTACAGGCACATGCCGCTATTACACAGGCAGTGGTACTGCTGCAAGGCAATACAGAAGATGACCGCCAGCTGGTGGCCTGGTACACTGCCGGCGAAGCACTCACGGCAGCTGCGCTACGCGCTTTCCTGGAAACCCGTTTGCCGGTGTACATGATCCCATCCTGTTTTGAGCAGCTGGAAAGCTTCCCGCTTACGGTGAACGGTAAAATAGATTACAAAGCTTTACAGGCTGCTACCCTTACTGCAGCAGTCACTAATAATTATGTAGGGCCGCGTAATACACTGGAAACAAAGCTGGTAAACATCTGGGAAGAAATATTAAACAGAGCACCCATTGGTGTATTGGATAATTTCTTTGAGATAGGCGGGCATTCCTTAAAAGCTACCCGTGTGTTATATCAGGTGCATAAGGTGTTCCATGCAAAAATGGACCTGCGTACTATTTTCACGCATCCTACCATTGCTGCACTGGCAGAAGTGATCGCACAATCCAACGTGGTGGCATATGAAAGTATTACACCCATTACACATGCAGCGCACTACGCTATTTCCCATGCACAAAAACGCCTTTGGATCCTGGACCAGCTGGAAGAAGGGCAGGTAGCTTATAATTTACCCGGCGCTTTCATACTGCAGGGTAAACTGGATGTAGCTGCCTTTGAACAGGCGCTTACCACCCTGGTAGCAAGGCATGAAATACTGCGCACCACTTTTATTACAGTAGATGGAGAACCACGCCAGCGGATACATACACCGGAAGCTTTTAAGTTGGTGAAAGTTGATATGCAGCAAGCACCGGAAAGCCAGGTGATTGAATGTGTAACAGCAGCCGCCAACCACGTATTTAACCTGGAACAAGGGCCGCTGTTAAAAGCGGATCTGCTGCAACGCGCTGCGGATAATTATGTGTTCCTGCTCACTATGCATCATATTATTGCTGATGGCTGGTCAATGGAAGTGCTGGTAGATGAGGTGTTGTCTTTGTACAATGCTTATGTGAAAGGAGAGGATAACCCCTTAGCACCGCTCTCTATCCAATACAAAGATTATGCAGCCTGGCAGCAGGATCAGTTGAATGGTGAAGCTGCAAATACTCATAAAGCTTACTGGTTAGAGAAATTCAGTGGTGAGCTTCCTGTACTGAACCTGCCTGCAGATCATGCCCGTCCTGCGCTGCTTACTTCCAATGGAGATGTGGTGAAGTACAGCCTGGATAGCTCGCTCAGCCAATCTCTAAAAGACTTAGGCAAACAACAGGGCGCCAGTTTATTCATGGTACTGTTAGCTGGTGTAAAAGCATTGCTGTACCGCTATACAGGCCAGAATGATATTGTTACCGGCTCGCCCATTGCCGGCCGTGATCATTATCAGCTGGAAAACCAGATCGGTTTTTATGTAAATACCCTGCCATTACGCACACAGTTTAAAGGCAATGAAAGCTTTGTACAGCTGTTAAATAAAGTAAAGGAGGTAACGGTAGGCGCTTATGATCACCAGCTGTATCCCTTTGACCGTTTGGTGGATGACCTGGATCTGCAGCGGGATATGAGCCGTTCGCCTTTGTTCGATGTAATGGTAGCGCTGGAAAATGTGGAGCTGTCTACTACTGAACAACGCGACTTTGGTGGTATTGTGGTAAAAGACTACCCCGCAGATGTGACCATCAGCAAATTTGATCTCTCCTTTGATTTTTATGAATATGGTGATGCATTGCAGCTGCGCATAGAATACAATACCGACCTGTATAACCGGGATCGTATTGAAAGAATGGGCGCGCATTGCCAGCAGATATTAGCATCTATTGTAGCTGATAGTGGAAAAGCGTTAGATAAGCTGACTTACCTGACAGCTGAAGAGCAACAACAGTTGCTGGAAATATTCAACGCCACTGCCGCCGCTAACCCGGCTGGTAACATCCTGAAACTGTTTACCCAACAGGTACAGCAAAACCCGGAAGCTACTGCGGTAGTGTTTGGAGATACCGTTTTAAACTACCAGGATTTGGACGAAGCCAGTAACCAATTAGCCAATTACCTGCTGGCCCGCTATCATGTACAGCCGGAAGAGCGCATTGGTATCATGGTGAACCGCTCCGAACAAATGCTGGTATATGTATTAGGCGTGCTGAAAGCCGGTGCAGCTTATGTGCCCGTTGATCCTGCTTACCCAGCCGACCGCTTGCAGTACATGATCAGCGATAGCGGCATTAGCGTACTGTTGACAGATAACCAGATGGATGAACGTATTCATGGCATGGGCATTATGATGGTAGATCCTGCATTGAATGCAGATGAGATCCATATCTACAGCACTTATGCGCCACTGGTAAATATCACTGCCAATCAGCTGGCCTATGTTATTTATACTTCGGGTTCTACCGGGCAGCCTAAAGGTGTAATGGTAGAACATGGCAATTTATATAACATGGCGCTGGGCTGGCGTTCAGCTTACAAGCTGAATAGTTTTGAAGTGCACCTGTTGCAGATGGCCAGCATGTCGTTCGATGTGTTCTTTGGAGATGTATGCCGTGCCTTGCTGAATGGTGGCAGTATGATCATTGCCCCGGCAGATCTGCGTACTGACCCTGAAGGATTGTATAAATTAATTGCACAGTACCGCATCAATATCTTTGAATCCACACCCGCACTGGTGCTGCCGCTCATGGATCACATTTATGAGCAAGGATTAGATAGCTCCTTTATGCAGCTGGTGATCCTGGGCTCAGATACCTGCAGGGTGGAAGATTTTCGCCGTTTGCAGGAGCGTTTTGGCAGCCACCTGCGCATCCTTAACAGTTACGGTACTACGGAAACCACCATTGATGCATCTTACTACGAAGCAACCTTGGAAACCATTCCTGCATCCGGTCATGTGCCCATTGGTAAGCCGATGCGTAACACGCAATACTACATCCTGGATGCACAGCAGCAATTGTTGCCGGTAGGCATATCCGGGGAGCTGTACATAGGCGGCGCTGGTGTGGCCCGTGGTTACCTGAACCGGGAAACCTTAACACAGGAACGTTTTATTACCATCAACAATAATCGTTTATACAAAACCGGAGATCTGGCCTGCTGGCAGGCAGATGGGAACCTGTTGTTCCTGGGCCGTAATGACCACCAGGTAAAACTGAGAGGTTACCGTATTGAGCTGGGTGAAATAGAGAGCGCTTTGCAGGCACACAAAGCCATTATACAGGCAGTGGTATTGTTGCAAGGCAATACAGAAGATGACCGCCAGCTGGTAACCTGGTACACTGCCAGCGAAGCACTCACAGCAGCTGCGCTACGCGCTTTCCTGGAAACCCGTTTACCGGTGTACATGATCCCATCCTGTTTTGAGCAGCTGGAAAGCTTTCCGCTGACAGTGAACGGTAAAATAGATTACAAAGCTTTACAGGCTGCCACCCTTACTGCAGCAGTCACTAATAATTATGTAGGGCCGCGTAATACACTGGAAACAAAGCTGGTAAACATCTGGGAAGAAATATTAAACAGAGCACCCATTGGTGTATTGGATAATTTCTTTGAGATAGGCGGGCATTCCCTGAAAGCTACACGCGTATTATCGCAGGTGCATAAAGTATTGCAGGCTAAGATAGATCTGCGTACCATCTTTGCACATCCTACTATTGAAAGCCTGGCCACTGCCATTGCGCTTAGCGGTAAAACAGCGTACCAGTCTATTGTACCGGTTCCGCAACAAGCGCATTACGCACTTTCACCTGCCCAAAAACGTCTTTGGATAGCCGATCAGCTGGAAGAAGATACGCTGGCCTATCATATGCCGGAAGCCATTTTGCTGGAAGGTGCATTGAACGTTCCTGCATTGTGCGCTGCCTTTAAAGCGCTGGTGCAGCAGCATGAAATATTACGCACCCGTTTTATTATAGTGGACGGAGAACCGCGCCAGCACGTGCAGGACATTACCTGCTGTGAACCAGATCTGCAGGTAACGGACCTGCGCAACCGGCCGGATAATGAAATGAAAGCGCATGACCTCATGAAGCAGGAGCTGGCGCTGCCCTTTAACCTGGCTGCCGGTTCTCTGTTACGCATCCGCTTGTATCAGCTGCAGGATGAACAGCACATTTTCCTGTTAAACATGCCCCACATTATTGCAGATGGCTGGTCAATGGAAGTGCTGGTAAAAGAAGTGTTTGAACGGTATGCTGCCGGTAATGCATACATCAATAAACCATTGCCCATCCAGTATAAAGATTATGCAGGCTGGATCAATGAACAGCTTTCCGGTACTGCCATTCAGCAGCATGAACAATACTGGCTGCAACAGTTCAGCGGCGAAGTGCCGGTGCTGGACCTGCTCACAGATCATCCGCGCCCGGCTGTTAAAACATCCAATGGCGATACGGTTCCCTTTGTGCTGGATGCTGCGTTAACAACTGCTTTATCTGATCTGGCATTACAACAGGAAGCCAGCTTGTACATGGTATTAACTGCCGTAGTGAAAGCAATGTTGCACCGCTATACCGGCCAGCAGGACATTGTGATCGGCACACCCGCAGCCGGCAGGGATCATGCAGACCTGGTGAACCAGATCGGCTTATATGTGAATACCCTGGCACTCAGAACACAATTTGAAAGTGATGATAGTTTTGGCGCCCTGCTGGGAAAAGTAAAACAAACCACGCTGGGAGCATACGACCACCAGCTGTATCCTTTTGAGCAGCTGGTAAAGGCTACACAGGTAAGCTACGACCGGAGCCGCTCTCCGCTTACAGATGTATGGATCCAGTACATGGACAGCACCCTGCAGGAAAAACAAAATACTGCCTGGAACGGGTTAAAGATCACGGACCTGAAGCTGGCCGACAAAGCCTGCAAGTTTGATCTGGCATTTGAATATATAAAAGCAGGGGAGCAGGTAAATGTGATCATCCGTTACAATACAGACCTGTTCAAAAGAGCTACTATTCACGAGATGCGCAACAACCTGCTGTTTTGCCTGCAACAGGTAACAGCCAATGAGCACATCGTATTACAAGAGATACAGTTATTACCATCGGAACGGGAGACAACAACAGAAGATGAATTCATGGCAGCCATTATGAAATAAGTAATTCCTTAAAAATCTAACACATGAGAAAGTCTAAAAAACTAGGTATTATTGGCGGCATGGGGTCCAGGGCCTGTTCCCTGTTCTTCAACAAGGTCATTGATTACTGTCCCGCAGTAAAAGACCAGGATTTTATAGAAGTGATCATCCACAATAACACGGCTATCCCCGACCGTACGCGCGCTATCCTGCATAATGAGCCCTCTCCGCTGAAAGAGATCGTACGCTCCATTCAGCTGCTGGACCAGAGTAATGTAGATGTAATGGTGCTCACCTGCAATACTTCCTATTACTACTATGATGAGTTCTCCAAATACGCAGTAGCTAAGATCCTGCATCCGGTTGAGCTGGTAAGGCAGCATGTACAGGAAAATAATTTCTCCAAAGTGGGGCTGCTGGCCACCAGCGGTACTATCAGCTCAGGGATCTACCACCGGGAATTTCACAAGCATGGACTGCCGGTGCTTACCCTGAATGAAGAAGAGCAGGAAGCCTTGTTCATGCAATCTGTGTATATGGAGAACGGCCTTAAATCTTCCAATATCTCAAAACGCGCTATCCGACTGATGCAGCGGGCTATGAACCGCCTGCTGGAAATGGGCGCGGATGCTATAATAGCCGGTTGCACCGAAGTGCCGCTGGCATTGAACCAGGATAATGTGCCGGTGCCTTTCATTGATCCCATGGACATACTGGCCAAAGCGGTGATCACAGAGTGTTATGAAAAGCTAACGCCTGTAATACCGGTACCTGCCCTGATAGCCGTATAAGCATGCCCTTAATCCTCAATCAGTCCGCCATGATACATATCGATTTTGAAAACAAAGCACAACAGTTCCCTTCCCGTATAGCCATTGCCGAAGGAACACAAGAGATCACCTACGATGCATTAAATACCGGCGCTGATAAGCTGGCCAACACATTGCGCCAGCTCGGCGTGCAGCAGGATACCATTGTAGGCGTAATGCTGCCTTCCGGTATTAACCTGGTGCGTTCATTGCTGGCAGTTTTTAAATCCGGCGGTATTTACCTGCCGGTAGATCTCAACTTTGCCTGGAAACGCCTGCTGCAAATGTTCAGCCAAACCGGTACGCAGGTGCTCATTACCCAGCTGGCAATGAAAGAGCAGGTGGAAGACCTGTTGCAGCAGCTGGACCTTAAGATCCAATACCTGGTGCTGCTGGATGAAGCAGGAAATATTACGGTGAGCCAGCACTGGGGCAGCTTATCATCTCCCTCACCCACAACAGCGCAGCAGCGTGCAGTAGCAGCTGCCGACAGCAACTATATTTTTTATACTTCCGGCTCAACCGGTGAAGCCAAAGCCATACTGGGCAAACATGAGAGCCTGGCGCATTTCATCCGCTGGCAAATAAAAGAATTTGGGATAGATGAGCACTGCCGCGTAAGCCAGCTGATACAGTTCACCTTTGACGCCTCCCTCCGCGATATTTTTGTACCCTTATGCAGTGGTGGTACTTTGTGTATACCGGGTGAAGAAATTAAAGGCAACATTTCTAAGCTGATTGACTGGATCAATGATACGGGCATTACGCTCATGCACTGCGTACCTTCCTTACTGCGCTTGATGCTTAAAGAGCTGCAAACAGTACCTGCAGCCGGGCATTTCAGCAAGCTGCAGCAGGTAATAATGGCCGGGGAATTATTATATGCAAAAGATGTTCACACTTTCCGTGCCGTAGCAGGCGATCATGTGGAGCTGGTTAACTTCTATGGCCCCTCTGAAACCACGCTCATTAAAAGCTTTCACCGCATCCGCGAAGTAGCGGAAGTGCCTTCACAACCCATACATGTAGGCAAACCTATTGCAGATACAGCGCTTATTATCCTCAACAATAACGGGCAGTTATGCCGTATTGGCGAAACCGGGGAAGTGTATATCAAAACCCCTTTCATGACCAAAGGCTATTTTAAAAATGAAGCCTTAACAAAAACTGTGTTTGTTCAGAACCCGCTGATCAAAGACCGTACAGACATTATTTATAAAACCGGCGACCTGGGAAGGTATCTGCACGACCGGAGTGTGGAAATACTGGGCCGCACAGATGAGCAGGTGAAGATCAACGGTATCCGTGTAGAGCTGAATGAAATAAAACAGGCCGTGCTGGAAATGGATGGTATTAGTGAAGCCCAGGTAATTACCTGGCAGAATAATGACCATCAGCATGAGCTGGTATGTTATTATACCGGCACTGCCATCCCGGAGGCTATGCTGCGCCAGCACTTAAAGGGATTGCTGAATGAGAGCCTGATCCCCGGTTACTTTATACAGCTGGAAAAGTTTCCGCTGAATGCCAATGGTAAGGTGGATAAAAAACAACTGCCACGGCCGGAAGCTATTGTGGTGGATGCTGCCAGCTACGAAGCGGTAGCCAATGTAACAGAACAGCAGCTGGAAAGCATCTGGAAAGAGATCCTGGGTGTAGCTCAGATCGGAAGGAAAGTATCCTTTTTTCGTATAGGCGGCAATTCGCTGAAAGTAACACAGCTTATATCCCGCATCTATAAAACATTTGCAGTGAACCTGCGCATCCGCGATGTATTTGATCATCCCAGTATTGCGCAGCTGGCAGTGTTGATCGCTAACAGTACCGCGGAAACAAAAGCTGCTATTGTACCACAGCCGGTACAGGAACATTATCCGCTGTCTGATGGGCAGCGCCGGCTTTGGGTGCTGGACCAGTTCAACGAAGGTAAAACCGCCTACAACATGGCCAATGCATTCCGCTTAAAAGGCCGGCTGGATACAGACGCGCTGGAAAAAGCATTTGCTGCGCTTATAACCCGGCATGAAATATTGCGTACTACATTTATTACCATAGCTGAAACGCCCCGTCAGAAAGTGCAGGCAGCAGCTGCTTTCCGCTTTACCCTGCCGCTGATTGATCTGAGCAATAATGCTAACCCTGAGCAGGAACTGCAAACCCGCGTAATCAATGATACCGCTGTTGTGTTTGACCTGGAAAATGGCCCGCTGCTGCAGGTGAAACTTTACAGGCTGTCTGCAGATGAGCAGGTACTGGTGATCGTAATGCATCATATCATTTCCGATGGCTGGTCCGTAGCTGTTTTCTTTGGAGAGCTGGTGAACCTGTACCAGTCCTACGTAAAGGGTGCACGCGAAGCGCTGGCGCCGCTGGCTATTCAATACAAAGATTATGTGCACTGGCAGCAGGAGCAGCTGAGTGGTAGTAACCTGCAGCAGCACCGCGATTACTGGCATGCACAATTTGCCGCCGGTGTTCCCAAGCTGGAGCTGTACCCTGATCTGCAAAGGCCTGCTGTAAAAACATACAACGGCAGCTCCGTTAGCCTGCAGGTAGATGCCGCCTTGCAGCAGGCGCTCACCACTTTAGGCCGGCAACAGGATGCCAGCTTGTTCATGGTATTGCTGGCCGCCTTACATGCTTTATTATACCGCTACGCTTACCAGGAAGATATGGTGATAGGCACACCCATAGCCGGCCGTGATTATGTGGAGCTGGAAGACCAGTTAGGTTTTTACATCAATACGCTTGCACTGCGTACACAATTTTCCGGTACCGGTACTTTCACTGAGCTGCTGCAGCAGGTACGCAAAACCGTACTGGATGGTTTTGAGCACCAGGTATACCCCTTTGACCGCCTGGTGAATGAGCTGCAGCTGGAAAGGGATACCAACCGCTCTCCTTTGTTTGATGTGGTGCTGGTATTACAGAATGCCGGCATGGGACAGGCTTACACCGCGCCGGAAGGGCTAAGCGTATCAGCTTATCCTTTCAGCAGCAATACCACGAAGTTTGATCTCATTTTCAATATCACGGAAACAACGGACGGCTTGCAGCTGCTGCTGGAGTACAATACAGACCTTTTCCGTGAAAGCAGGGCACAGCGCATGCTTGCGCATTATAAGAATGTGCTGGAAGGTATTGTACGGAACAGCAACACAGCCCTCACGGCAATGGATATACTTTCCGCCCCTGAAAAGCAGGCATTGTTATATACCTTCAACGATACAATAGTACCATATGCAACTAAGGGTACGCTCCATGGCCTGCTGGAAACACAGGCCGCTTTAACGCCGGGTAATATAGCCCTGCGGCTGGGTGGTGAGGAAATGACCTATGCAGACTTAAACAGTAAAGCCAACCAGCTGGCGGCTTATCTTATAGAAAAAGGAATACAAACATCCGACAATATAGGCCTTATTACCGGCCGCGGTTTTAACATGATCATTGGCCTGTACGGCATTCTGAAAGCAGGTGCAGCTTATGTGCCCATTGACCCCACTTACCCGGCAGACCGGCAATTGTACATCCTCCGTAACTCAGGCGTATCGCTGGTATTAACAGACCAGGCAAATGCGGTGGCAGCGGATGCAGTTGATATAGATACTGTATTAAACGCCAATTACCCGGATAATAATCCCGGCATTATAAAGAACAGCAAAGAGCTGGCATATACTATTTATACCTCCGGCTCCACGGGCCGCCCTAAAGGTGTGATGATCGCGCATCATGCAGCAGTGAACCTGGTAGCCTGGGTAAACAAACGCTTCAGTGTGAATGAGCAGGACCGCCTGTTATTCATTACCTCCATGTGTTTTGATCTTTCTGTGTATGATATTTTTGGCATCCTGGCCGTGGGTGGCACCGTAGTGATTGCACGGCAGGAGGAAGTAACAGACGTGGAAAAGCTGCGGCAGCTGATGCTGGAAGAGCGCATCACCTTCTGGGATTCTGTACCCACTACCATGAATTACCTGGTGAATGAAATAGCAGAAACAGGCTTGCCTTACCAGCAAAATGATCTGCGGGTAGTGTTCATGAGTGGCGACTGGATCCCGGTGAATCTGCCACAACGTATTAAACAATACTTCCCGCAAACGGAGGTAATAAGCCTGGGCGGCGCAACAGAAGGCACGGTATGGTCCAACTACTACCCGGTGGAAAAGGATATGTCGGCCCAGCTGAGCGTACCTTATGGCAAACCGATCGACAACAATTTCTTTTACATACTGGATGAACATTTAAACCCCGTACCGCAGGGCGTAGTAGGGGAGCTGTATATAGGCGGTGCAGGTGTGGCAGAGGGTTATGCCAATGATGCAGAGAAAACAGCTTACTCTTTTGTAGCCGATCCATTCAATACGCAGCTGGGCGGCCGTATGTACCGCACCGGTGACCTGGGCCGTATGATGGAAGATTACAACATGGAGTTCATGGGCCGTAAAGATCACCAGGTGAAGATCCGCGGCTTCAGGGTAGAGCTGGGAGAGATCAAGAACGTACTGCTGCAGCATGCGGATATTAAAGAAACCGTGGTGATCGCGGAAACAGATGCAGGCGGCAATAAATACCTGGTGGCTTACCTGGTAACACAACAGCAGCTGGACTTAACTGCAGTAAAAGAACATGTGGGAAAGCACCTGCCGGATTATATGATACCAGGCTGTTTTGTTTGCCTGGATGCATTGCCCTTATCTTCCAATGGGAAGATTGACCTGAAAGCCTTACCGGCGCCGGGTGAAGCTGCCTTTACCGGTGTGCAGTATTTGGCTCCGCGGAATGCAACGGAGGAAACGCTGGTAACCATCTGGCAGGAGGTATTAGGTAAACCGCGTGTAGGCGTTAAGGATAACTTTTTTGAAACCGGCGGGCATTCCCTGAATGCCACCCGTGTTATATCCCGCGTAGCGCAACAGTTAAACGTAAAGCTGGCCCTGCGCGACCTGTTCGTACATCCTACTATTGAGGCGCTGGCAGTGCTGATAAGTAATACTGCAAACAATAATGCGCAGGCCATTACAGCCGCTGCCGCACAACAGTTCTACCCGGTATCCCATGCGCAAAAGCGTTTGTGGCTGCTGGAACAGGCTGCAGACGGCCTTACCGCCTTTAACATTACCCGTGCATTAAGGATCAGCGGCTGGCTGGATACAGCAGCGCTTACCAAAGCATTTAACCACCTGCTGGAACGGCATGAAATATTGCGCACCCGCTTTGCAGAAGTGCAGGGTATACCGGTGCAGCAGGTACAGGAGTCGGTAGCCACCGCTATTCCTTTGAAGGACCTGCGTACCGAAAATAACCGCGAGCTGCTGTTGAATATGCTGCTGGCAGAAGCAGCCAACCATTCTTTTGACCTGGCCAATGAGCAGCTGATCCAATGCACCCTTTTCCGTTTGGAAGACCGGCAGCATGTATTGCTCATTAACCTGCATCATATTATAACTGATGGCTGGTCGCTGGAAGTGCTTACCAAGGAATGGCTGGCGCTGTACCAACACTATACCAGCGGTGAGCCGCATAACCTGGCGCCGCTTACCTTACAGTATAAAGATTATGCAGTATGGCATAACCAGGAATTAAGCGGTAACCGGGCCGCACAGCTGCAGGCTTACTGGTGGAAACAGTTTAATGAGCTGCCGCCGGTGCTGGCATTGCCAACCAAACAACGCCCGGCTGTAAAAACCTATAACGGCAACGATCTTACGTTTGAAATAGACAACAAGCTTGTAAAAGCCCTGCAATCCATCATCCGCCAATATAACAGCAGCTTGTTCACCGGTTTATTAACTGCCGTGAAAGTATTGCTGTACCGGGTAACAGCGCAGGAAGATATCACCATCGGATCTGTACACGCTGGCAGGGAAGATGCGGCGCTGGAACAACAGGTAGGCCTGTACGCCAATACCCTTGCGCTCCGCACCTTATTGCAGGGTAGCGATTCCTTTGTGCAGGTATTGGAAAAGGTGCAGGAAACCATGCTGGGCGCTTACGAGCACCAGGCCTATCCCTTTGACCGCCTGGTGAGCGACCTGCAGCTGGGCAGGGATGAAAGCCGGCACCCGCTGTTTGAAGTGTATGCCGACCTGCTGAACATTGGCGCCGTAGATGTGCAGCAAAACCAGGATGCCCTGCAGATCACGGAGCTGGAAGCCGGCGGCGCTACCAGCAAATACGACCTTTCTTTCAGGTTTTTTGATGCCGGTGAAACCATTACTACCGTACTTGAATACAACACAGACCTTTTTGAAGCGCATACCATAACGCAGATCCGGGATACTTTCCTGGAGCTGCTGACAGCCCTGGTACGGCAACCGAAACAAGCTATTGCAGCCATTGCCTTATCGGATAGTAACAATGGCGGCACTGATACAACAGCCCTGGAAGAAGCATTTGATTTCAGTTTTTGACAACCCTTAAAATCTAAACCAATGAACGCAATAGATAAAGTTCACTTCCTGGACCCGGTTTACCAGCCCAGCCAGGAGTTCTGGAGCCGCCGGCTGGCAGCAGGTTATGGTGCGTTTAAATTCCGGCAAACCAATGCCAGCACCCCGGGAAATGACAGCCGCCAGGCCGTACAACATTTTGAGCTGAGCGGTGAATTGTATAATAACCTGCTAGCGCGTACAGGCGGCAACGATACCGCTGCATTTGTATACCTGCTGGCGGCTTTTGGCATCTTATTAAAAAAATACAGCGGCAGCAGCCGGGTAACTATTGATAGTCCTTTATATACTCCGGGATTTAAAGGCAAGGTACAGGCGCCGGTAACACCGCTGATCCTGGAACCTGTTAATGACTTATGCCTGCGTGATTACCTGGCTGAGGTGAAACAAACCGTAAAGGAAAGTTATACACATCAGAACTATCCGCTGGAACTGATCTATGAGCAAAAGGAAATGCGTAACAGCAATGTGCTTATTCACTGGGATGCCATTCATATGCCGCTAACACAGCATAACAACTACGACCTGGTGATCAGCATTAAGCGCTCTGCCACCCTGCATGTCAGCCTCCATTATAATACTACTGCTTTTGAAGCGGGCTTTATGCAGCGGCTCCCTTTCCATCTAAGAAATGTGCTGGCCTGTTTTGAATCCATGGATACATTGTTACAGGATGTTGCGATCCTGGACCTGGACGAGAAAATGAAGCTGGTGCGCGACCTGAACCGCACCAATAAAGATTATGCCCTGTTAAAAACTTTCCAGGAGCTGTTTGAAGCACAGGTAAGGAAAACGCCTTATGCTACTGCGCTGGTGTTTGAAGAAACAGAGCTTACCTATGTGGAGCTGAATGAAAAAGCCAACCAGCTTGCACACTACCTGTTACAGCAATACCAGGTAAAGCCGGATGATATTGTTGGGGTGCTGGCAGAACGTTCTGAACGGCTAATAATTGCCATACTGGGCATACTCAAAGCAGGAGCTGCTTTCCTGCCTATTGATACCAGCACGCCTGCTAACCGCATCGCCCATATTTTACAGGATGCCAGTGCCAAAGTATTACTTACAGAAAATAACCAGCTGCAGTACCTGCAGGATTATGCCGGTGCACGGGAGCTGCTGGATATGTTGCTGCCAGTGTTGAATGATAATACAGTAAACCCCGGTTTAATCAGCAAACCCTGTAACCTGGCATATGTGATCTATACCTCCGGTTCTACCGGTTTGCCCAAAGGTGTTATGCTGGGGCTGGACAATCTTTCCCATTACCTGTTATGGGCTAATGACTATTACTTTAACAACATACTGGGTAAAAGCTTTGCGTTGTTCACCAACATATCTTTTGACCTGACCATTACCTGCATTTTTACCACCCTGCTCAGGGGCGATACTTTATTTGTGTGTGGCAATAAGGATATCAGCGATATTCTGCTGGAGCTGTTCAGCGGCGCTGCCGGTGTAAATACGGTAAAGCTCACCCCTTCCCATATCAGCATGCTCAGTTACCTGCCGCTGGAAAGCACGCCGGTACAGTATGCGATAGTAGGCGGCGAAACGCTTACCGCTTTCCAGGTAAGCACCCTGCAACGCCTGAACCCTGCTATGGACATCTATAACGAATACGGCCCAACGGAAATAACAGTAGGCTGCACGGTAAAACATGTAAAAGACGTAGCTACAGACCTCAGCACCATTGGCAAACCCATTGCCAACACCCAGCTGTATATTATGGATGAAAACCTGGAACTGTTGCCCATGGGCATTACCGGGGAAATTTGTATAGGCGGGGCTGGTGTGGCTAAGGGCTACCGTGGCCGCCCGGAGCTTACCGGCGAAAAGTTTGTGAAAGATCCCTTTGGTGCAGAAGATGACCGCTTATACCGCACCGGCGACTTAGGCCGCTGGAATGAGGACGGTGAAGTAGAGTTCCTGGGCCGCCGGGATAATCAGGTGAAGATAAGAGGGTACCGCATTGAGTTGGGTGAAATTGAAAATGCACTTCTTCAATATGAAGCAGTAAAGGAGGCAGTGGTGTTGGTGCATGAGCAGGAGAGCGCTGTGAAAAGCCTGGCAGCTTATTGTACCACTACTGCGCAGCTATCCATACCTGCATTAAAAGAATTTTTAACCACCCGCTTGCCGGAATACATGATACCGGCGCATATCATGTGCCTGGATAAATTCCCTGTAACCAATAACGGCAAGGTAGAACGCAGCGCACTGCCTGTACCCGGAACAGCAGCAAGCAGCAAATGTTATGAAGCCGCCTGCAATGATTGCGAGGCAGTATTAATAGCAGCATTCAGCAAAGTATTGGGCGTTAACAATATTGGTGTGCAGGATGATTTTTTTGCATTGGGCGGCGATTCTATCAAAGCCATACAGATCACTTCTCATCTTTACGAAGCGGGCTACCGGCTGGAAGTAAGGCAGGTGCTGCGTTACCCGGTTATTAAACGGCTGGCTGCGCAGGTAACTCCTTTAAGCCAGCTGGCCAACCAGGGGGTAATTACCGGTGAGCTGCCTTTAACGCCTATTCAGCAACAGTTCTTTGCTTTTAAGCGTAAAGCGTATGACCATTTCAATTTTGGATTATTGTTCTTTTCCAAAGAACGGCTGGAAGCAGCAACAGCAGCAATCATCTTCCGGAAACTACAGGAACATCATGATGCATTAAGGATCACGTTCCGGTTAGATGATGACACCGTTACGCAGTACAACCACGGATTGGAATATCCCTTTTCCATAGAGGAATATGAGTATACGGAAGTAAAACAGCTGGAAAAGAAGCTGCGGGCCATGCAGGCGCAGATCAACCTGGGAGAGGGGCCGCTGTTAAAGATAGCCCTGTTCCACCTGCCGGACGGCGACCGCCTGGCTATGATCGTGCACCACCTGGTAACAGATGTAGTATCACTGCGCATCCTGTTTGAAGATCTGGGCACTTTGTACCGGCAGCACCTGCAGGCGCAGCCCTTTAGCCTGCCCCGCAAAACAGATGCGTTTAAGGTATGGGCGGAAAAGCTGCAGGCATACGCCAACAGCGCAGCTTTCCTGTTGGAAAAGGCCTACTGGCAAAAAATACTGGCTGTGAATACGCCCCTGTTGCAACCGGATTTTCCGCAGGGCAGCAACCTGATAAAAGACCGCGCTACCAAACAAATATCGCTGGAAGCAGATGCAACGCATTTATTGCTTACCGCTGTACATAAGCGTTTCCATACAGAGATCAATGATCTGCTGCTGACTGCTCTGGCACTGGGCCTGCGCCAGTCATTCGGATGGGAGCAATGCCGCGTGCTGATGGAAGGGCATGGCCGGGAAGATATTTTAGACCAGGTGAACGTGAGCCGTACCGTTGGTTATTTCACTACCGTTTACCCGGTGATACTTACTGCTGCGGGTGATGACCTGAGCATGCTTATTAAGCGTAATAAGAACCGCCTGCATGCCATTCCGCATAAAGGCATTGGTTACGGCATCCTCAAATATTTAACAGCTACAGAACACAAACAGGAGCTGGATTTCAGCGCACCGGAACAAATTGCCTTCAACTACTTTGGGCAGTTTGACCAGGACCTTGCACACCTGCCCTTTGGTTTTGCAAAAGAGGATACCGGCCCTTTACAGGATACCCGGGAGCAAAGGGAGTATGAGCTGTACATTACCGCCATGACAGAAGGAGGCCTGTTCACGCTCACCATAGATTACAGTGTGAAACGCTTTGCAGCCGCCACTATACAGGGCTTGCTGGAAAGCTACCAGGCTGCATTAAACGGGATTATTGAACATTGCGTAGCACCTGTAACCGCATAATTGTTGACCTATAAAAACAAAAGAAATGCATATTCTTCAGCTATTACGGAAACAATCAAAATACTTCCTGCTGTTCGTAGCAACGCTGGGCAGTGTGAACAGCATTGTGTACCTGGGCTTGCTGGCATTCATCAATAATGCGGTGAACGGCTCTTCCCTGTCTTTTGCAAAAGGTTACGACGGCTGGATCTTTGCCGGCTTAGTGCTGCTATCGCTGGTGTGCACTAAGGTGTTCCAGACCTATATGGTGAAATTAACCCAGGAGCTGCTGCTGCATTACGAGCTGTCTGTTTTGCAGCAGCTGCGCTTTGCCACTTGGCAGGCCTTTGAAAAGCTGGGCGCACAACGTATTTACACTGCCATTGGCGATGTACGTATCCTGGCTTACATACCGGAGGTGCTGGTAGCGGTTGTGAACTCCGCTGTGATCATCGTTTGTGCATTGGCGTACCTGTTCTGGGTATCACCATTGGGCGGCCTGGCTGTACTGGCCTTAACCGGCGCGCTGCTTACCTTTTACATGTGGCGCAATAAGCGCATTGAAAAAGACCTGAACGTAGTACGGGACCTGCAGAACGATTATCACCAGTACCTGCGCGATCTGATCTACGGTTTTAAGGAAGTGAAAATGAGCACGGAAAGAAATGACCGCATTTATCATGATTACCTGAAAGAGAACCGCCTGAAAGGGAAAGAGCTGGGAACCCGCAGCGCTGTAAAATACCTGGACAATGAGCTTACCGGCACTTACAGCTGGTACATAGCGCTTGGCGTTGGTATTTTCCTGCTGCCAAACCTGCTGCATCTGAGCCTGGCCCAAACTGTGCCTTTCATAGTAGTGATCCTGTACCTCATGGGACCTTTGGCATCCCTGGTAAAGATCATCCCTTATTACACTAATGTAAAGATTGCGCTGGAACGCATTGATGGTATCCGCGCAGATATTGAGGCGGAAGTAACTGTAGCGGATTCTTTCGGGGATGCGCCTGCCATTAAAGGTGAATTTGCGGAGATCCGTTTCCGTGATGTGACCTTTGAGTATAAGGATGAAAAGCAGAATAAAGTATTCCGCGTTGGCCCGGTGAATCTTACGTTTAACAGGGGAGAGGTGGTGTTTATTACCGGCGGCAATGGCAGCGGCAAAAGCACTTTCATTAACCTGCTCACCGGCTTGTACCAGCCCACCAGCGGCACCATCAGCCTGAATGGGCAGGTGATTCCACTGTCGGCCTACCCGCATTACAGCAATCATATTTCTGCCATCTTCACCCATGCTTACCTGTTCAATGAAAACTACGACCAGTTTGATCTGAGTGCAGACAATAAAGAGCTGAGCAAGCTGATAGAAATGATGGAGCTTACCGCTGCTATCCGCATCGGCAACGACCGCAACTTTATCGATAACAATTTATCAAAGGGGCAGCAAAAAAGGCTGGCCATGATCTACGCTATTATGGAGAACCGCGACATACTGGTGCTGGATGAATGGGCCGCAGAGCAGGATCCGCATTTCAGGGCCTACTTTTATAAACGCCTGATCCCGGAGCTGAAACGCAGGGGAAAAACCATTATCGCTGTAACGCACGATGATCATTACTTTGATTGTGCCGACCGTATGCTAAAGTTCGATTATGGTAAGATCGTAGCCGATACCCTGATCACCGCAGAAGATGCCCATTTTTCCATTGACGTATGTAATAACTGAAAAGTATGAAAGTGAATATTTTTTGTTTGCCATTTGCAGGCGGCAGCCGTTACTCTTACCAGGGATATGAGAAGTATGCCGGCCCGCAGGTTACCATTATACCGGTGGACCTGCCGGGCAGGGGCAGCCGTTTTGCCGATCCTTTGCCCGGTAATATATACGAGCTGGCTGACGATGTTTTTCAGCAGCTGCAGGATCGCCTGCACGAGCCTTATGCATTGTACGGGCATAGCATGGGCGCTTTATTGAGCTATTTGCTTACAAAACGCATTTTACAGGAGGGATTGCCCGCGCCTTTACACTTATTCCTCACCGGCCGTGCGGCGCCCTCTGTTCTAAAACAGGACGCTGTTATTCATGCTTTGCCCAAAGCTGCTTTCTTTGAAGCACTGGCAAAGCTGGGCGGCTGCCCGGAAGAGCTGTTGAGGAACGAAGACCTCAAGGATTTCTTTGAGCCTATTATCCGCTCTGACCTGGGTGCATTGCATACTTACCGGCATGAGGAGACCATTCCTTTTGATATACCCATGACTGTGATGACGGGACTGCAGGAAAACATCAGCTTTGAAGATGCGCTGGCCTGGCAAAAAGAAAGCACGGAGCTGATAACCGTACGCAAATTTACCGGGGATCACTTTTTTATTTACGATCATGAAAGAGAGATCGTGCAGCTGATGGCCGGCCTGCTGACTGGTGCAAGGAAAAAACAGCATACCGCCGTGTATGCATAAAATGATGAGCTATGGTAGTATTACAACAAGTGAAGAAGGCATATAAAACAGCCAATGGCCAGCTGCCCATCTTAAAGGGTATTGACCTGGAAGTGGCCACCGGTGAGTTTGTAGCCATTATGGGGCAGTCAGGCTCCGGTAAATCCACGCTGCTCAATGTGCTGGGTATACTGGATGATTATGACACCGGCAAATATTACCTGGATGGCACTTTGGTGAAACATCTTTCCCAGTCGAAGGCTGCCTGGTTCCGGAACCAATACATTGGTTTTGTGTTCCAGTCGTTTAACCTGCTGCCGTTTAAGAATGCGATGGAAAATGTAGCGCTGCCACTATACTATCAGAAAGTAAGCCGTCAAAAGCGGAACGAAATGGCGCTGGAGCTGCTGGACCGCGTGGGTCTGAAGAACCGCGCCGATCATCTGCCCACCGCCTTATCCGGCGGGCAGAAACAAAGGGTGGCCATAGCCCGCGCACTGGCAGGTAACCCCAAGATCATACTGGCAGATGAACCCACCGGCGCACTGGATTCCAATACTTCGGATGAAATTATGGAGGTATTCAAAGAGCTGCATGAACAGGGCATGACCATTATTATGGTTACCCATGAACAGGATGTTGCGGATAAAGCAGAACGCGTGATCCGAGTAAAAGATGGTTTGGTAACTGCTGACACAAATATTTTATATCATGTTTGACCTGGACAACTGGCAGGAGATCTGGAGCTCTGTCAAAAAACATAAACTAAGAACCTTGCTCACCGCCTTTGGCGTGTTCTGGGGCATTTTAATGCTGGTGCTATTGCTGGGCGCCGGTAAAGGCCTGCAGAACGGAGTGTACCAGATGTTTAGCAGCGCAGCGCGCAACAGCATTTACATTTGGCCGGAAATTACCCGCACTCCTTATAAAGGGTTAGCGCCGGGCCGTAAGATCACCTTTGATAATGGCGACTACCAGGCCATTTTGCACAAGGTGCCGGATATTCAATACCTGGCGCCGGGGCTGAACCCCAATGGAAAAATAAACATGGTGTACCGGCAAAAGAGCATGGCCTTTACACTCAAAGGCGTGCACCCCGACCTGCAGCATATTAAAACCATGGCATTTCCCAAAGGGCGTTTCCTGAATATCCTGGACCTGCAGCAGGAGCGCAAGGTGGCCGTGATAGGAGAGCGCATCCGGGAAGTATTTTTCCCCAAACAGGATCCCATCGGGCAGTTCATTAACATACAGGGTGTGCCTTTTCGCGTGGTGGGCTGTTTCACCACAGAGGAATCGGCCAGCCATAAGGAAGATGCCGAAACAGTTTTCGTACCCCTCTACACGTTACAGCACACCTTTGACTATAAGGATAATATTTCCCTTTTCACCGTTTGCCCAAGACCCAATGTGCCGGCAGAGAAAGTGGAAACGGCTATCCGCAGCCTGCTGGCCGCCCGGCATACCATCCAGCCGCAGGATGCAGAAGCTATGGGCTCTTTTAACTCCGAAAAAGAATTTAACAAGTACGTGAGCCTGTTTGCCGGCATCCGGCTGTTCATCTGGATCGTAGGTGCAGGCACCATTGTGGCCGGTATTATTGGCGTGAGTAACATTATGCTCATTATTGTAAAGGAACGTACCCGGGAGATAGGCGTACGTAAAGCCTTAGGCGCTACGCCGGCGTCTATTATAAGCCTGATCATCATGGAATCCGTGGTTATTACCAGCGCTGCCGGTTATGTAGGACTGATCACCGGTATGGGCATTATTGCCGGTGTGCGCAATTTGCTGGACAGCTCCGGTTTCAAAAGCGAATTTTTCAAGGACCCGCAAATAGATCTGCAGGTAGCCCTTACCGCCGTAATAATACTGGTGGTAACCGGCGCCCTGGCCGGGCTGGTACCTGCCGGCAATGCAGCCAGAATAAACCCGATTGAAGCACTTAAAACTGAGTAGACATGAAAACGAGAAAGAAAAGCGTATTACTGCTAACAGCAGCGCGTGTAGCCCTGGTACTCTTAAAAATAATAGCCGGTTACAGAACTATAAAGATCTGGCAACAGCTGGGCATGTATGCCACTGCAGCCGCAGGTTTGGCTTTGCTGGTAATAATACCCGGCTGTTTATCGCAGCGTTCCGGTAAAGTAAAAACCGTATATAACACCGACACCGCTTTTGTGACCGACATTGTACAGAAAGCAGTGGCTACCGGCACCGTAGCGCCGCGTAAGCAGATAGAGGTAAAAGCACAGGTATCCGGCATTATAGAAAAGGTATATGTAACAGCCGGTCAGCCCGTGAAAGCGGGTCAGCTATTAGCCAAGATCCGCCTTACACCGGATGCGGTGAACCTGAGCAAGGCGGAAAGCGAGCTGCAGAAAGCCCGTATTTCCTACACCAATGCCAAAATAGAAAAAGAACGTTTTGAGCAGCTATTTAAGGAAAAGGTAGTAGCGGAAAAAGAATACCATGAGTACCTGCTGAATTTCAATAAGGCTGATGCCGACCTGCGGGAAGCGCAGAACACCCTGCAGCTGGTAAAAGTAGGCGCCTCCGCACAATCCGGCATTGCCGCCAACGAAGTACGGTCTACCGTGAATGGCATATTGCTGGATGTACCTGCCAAGGAAGGCAACTTTGTAATAGAACGCAACACCTTCAATGAAGGCACTACCGTTGCCACCATTGCCGATATGAACGACATGATCTTTACCGGCAAAGTGGAAGAAGCCGACGTAAACCGCCTGAAACCCGGTATGGACCTGGCCATTACCGTGCGGGCCACCGAAGAAAGGACCTACCATGCCCAGCTGGAATTTATTTCGCCCAACGGGGTAAAGGAAGAAGGCGCCACCACTTTTGAGGTGCGGGCGGCCATTAAGCTGGACAGCACCCAGTTCCTGCGGGCCGGCTACAGCGCCACGGCGGATATTGTGCTGGAAAAACTGAATAATGTGCTGGCAGTGCGGGAAAGCGTGGTACGGTTTGAAAAGGAAAAACCTTATGTGGAGGTGGAAGTGCAGCCCCAGACCTTTGAAAAAAGGTACGTACAGCTGGGTTTGTCGGACGAGATTAATATCCAGGTGCTGGGCGGGTTAAAGGCTACGGATAGGCTGAAGGCGGTTTTTTAGGGCGCTTGCGTTGTTTTCTGGGTGCGGGTTTAGGTGCGGTTTACCCGGGAAAAGAGGGCTGTTCAATTAAAAAAATTATATTTATTGGCTATTTTTTAAAAAATTTATACATTTGCCGTCCCAATTCGCGTAATGCCCGATAGTATAACGGTAGTACGACAGACTCTGACTCTGTTTGTCTTGGTTCGAATCCAGGTCGGGCAACCAGCTTAAAAAGCTCAAAAATCACTAATGAGCGCTAAAGTATTTTAAAGCCGCTACAGTCAATGATTGTAGCGGCTTTTAATTTCTCCCGTTGGAACATTGACGGTCATTCTACTGATCATTTATTTTCAGATCGTTTTTGCAGATAAAGCTTAGCAGTATCGCTCATGAGAACAAGCGCGGCACCGAGAATTACAATGTCTTTGATCACCAGCCTTCCCCGGCCGGACAAAAAGGGAAACCCATAGTCGTGATCACCCAATGGCGGCACCCAGCTTTCAGGGGTAGTTACAAGAAATGAAAGTGTGCCCAGGGTCATGATGAAGATCAGCACAGTGGCAATAAGACTCCATCCCGGCGTGATCTTGTACAACAGCACAGAAATACCGAGTATCACCAGGAAAACACCCAGGCCTTTGGAAAAACCGTATGTGTTATTCTCTTCGTGCCATTGATGATTTTCCGCATTAAACTCACCTTCTTTATTGATGTGCTTTTTGTATTCAGCGGGATGATTGTAGAAGAAGGACATAAAAGGACTGTTGGCTACAAAGGGCACTATCCCGTCTGCCTCATAGGTAAAGAACTTCAGCCCGCCGATCCATATAAATACAACCGCAACGGCGATCCTGAGCATTTTCTTTGCCATGCCTTCCCATCCGGCCATGGCGGAAACAATTGAGTGTATCATAAAAGAGAGATTATCTATTGGTTTGTTTCGTTACAAAATGCGCCATGTTGCTAAGGGCCTTGCGGGATGCTTTGGTATGGATATCCATGAAAGGCCATACATGCAGCTCGCCTTCGAACAGCTCAAGTGTGGCATCTACACCGGATTGGATCAATTGCTTGTGTAAATTTACGGAATCGTCTTCCAGGATCTCGTTTGTACCACACATGATGAGCACCGGCGCAAGATCATTGAATACCGCATTTACCGGTGATAATAAAGAGGCAGACAGTTCGCGGCCGCCAGCATAGACCTTTGCGGCTTCCAGCAGGTATTCCCTGGATAGGACAGTGTCTGCCAGTTTATTACGGATGTAGCTTTCGTTCTTGCAGGTAAGATCTACCCATGGGGAGATCACGATGCTGTACAACGGAGCAGGTCCATTGCCCGCTTTTAATTTGAGCTGTGTGGCCATGGTGAGATTGCCACCGGCGCTATCGCCGATGATACCGAAGGGGAGGTCCAGTTGCTGAATAACGGCTACGCAATCGTCGATGCCTGCCGGAAATGGATGCTCGGGAGCAAGGCGGTAATCTATTACCAGCACTTTTCGCTTCAGTGCCTGCGCGATGTAGCTTACCATCGGTGCATGGGAATTGATAGAACCGAAGATAAAAGCGCCACCATGAATAAAGACCGCAATATCTGCTGTATTTAGATCTGCTGGTGTGAACCATGCGCAGGGAATACCTGCAATCGTTACGTTCTCACGGGTAACATTTTCAGCAGGCAGGTATGTGTTGCCTATGGCTTCGAAGCCGATCCTTCCTTCATTAAAGTTTATCATAGTTTTTAATCTTACATGCAAAACTCTATGATAGGCCGGTTAAAAAACTTAATATTTCTTAGTTTTTTACGGAAATTGAGATGGTAACTTTTCGCCCTATCACTACTTATTATTAATTGTTCAACCATGGCATTCGAAAGCATTTTAAAGAACATAAGCCGGTTTGCTTCACTCACACTGCAGGAGGAAGAAGCGTTTTGTGCATTGCTTGCCATCAAAAAAGTAAAGCGGAAAGAATTTATTTTACGCGAAGGGGATATATGCACTGCTGAATATTTTGTGAACAAAGGATGCCTGCGCACCTATTTTGTAGATAAAAAGGGATTTGAGCATAATCTTTATTTCGCCATAGAAGACTGGTGGATATCCGATCTGTACAGCCGCACGCAAATGGCGCCAACATACAGTAACATCGTGGCTTTGGAGGATTCAGAGCTGGTAGAGATCAAACACCAGGCCCTGGAGGAGTTTATGGTAAAAGTACCTGCACTGGAAAGATTCTTCCGCCTCTCTTATCAATTATCGCTCGTGAATCAGCACCTGAAAAATCTTGATATGCTGCATTTGAGCGCAGAAGAGCGATACATCAATTTTATAGAAAAATATCCCCGGCTGGCAGGCCGTATCCCGCAAAAACATATCGCCACTTATCTGGGCTTAACACCTGAATTTTTCAATACGGTACATGCGAAGGTGACGCGTGCAAGAAAGTGAGATCTCTTAATTTTTTCAGGGCCTTTAAACCGTCTCATAAGCAATTGTGAGGCGGTTATTTTTTACAGCAAGATCTTGTGAAAAGAATATAGGGGGCTAAATGCAATACCAGATTTTCCAGATTTCTTAAGTTTTCTTAAGAGCCGACAGGCGGCATCGGGATAGCTTTGCATAAAATATTTTACACCTTATGAATTCGTTACTTATTAAGGCCGGACAAACAAATCCTGCAGCCATACCGCTGCTTATTCTGAGAATTGCTTTTGCCATCGTGATGTTCCCGCATGGAGCACAACTGCTTGCGGGATGGTTTGGCGGATATGGTTACACCGCATCTATGGGCTATTTCTCTTCGATCGGAATACCATCGGCGATCGGTTTCCTGATCATCTTCCTGGAGTTCTTCGGCAGCATTTTTATTTTGCTTGGCCTGTTTACCCGTTTGTTTGCATTAGCACTTACAGGCCTTGTGACGGGGATGATCTTGATGGTGCACATTCATGCAGGTTTCTTTATGAACTGGTTTGGCAACATCAAAGGGGAAGGATTTGAATATCATATCCTGATGTTGAGCATGCTGCTGTCTTTATTGATCGCAGGTGGCGGAAAGGCCAGTCTGGATGCTTTATTATTTAACAAAAAAGTATAATGATATGCTATCTGATTTAAAGCTATCCGGAATAGTACAACTTGTTCAAACCGGCAACCCGTCTTTTTCTGCATTCAGGGCTAACAGGCAGGATTATGCAGGCTTGTTCTCGCCGCTCATGGGATTCGATAACTTCCGTTTAAGCAGCGATGTTTTTGGCCCGCATCAACACCGGCATATGTCTGCATTGAGTTATCTTTTTGAGGATTCGGCGGCATATCATAATAAAGACTCCATGGGGTCAGATCTCACCATCACCCCCGGCAGCCTGCTGTGGACCTGGGCCGGCAGCGGCGTTACGCATCACGAGTTCCCGGAAGTGAACAATACACGGATCCACGGGCTGCAGCTCTTCCTGGATATTCCCGTTGAAAACAGGAACCGGCCGCCAAAGAGTGTGCTGATCCCTGTTGAAAGAATGCCCGTAAAGGAGGCAGATGGTGTACGCGTAAAAGTAGTAATAGGTGCAACCGGTGACCTGGTGAACAATGTGAGAACACCGGAGGATATTACCTTTCTTGACCTGATGATCAATAGTGGTAAAGCTTTTCAGCATATGCTGCCCGCCGGTTGGAATGGTACTGTTTACTTACTGTCCGGCGAACTGCAGATGGGAACGCCCGCCGGAAGTATCGAAATGCGATCAAATGATACGGTCGCTTTGGGAGCTTCGGCTGAAAACATACAGATCACTTTAGCTGCCAAAGCCAGCTGCCATTTGCTGTTCATCAGCGGACTGCCTGTTGCATAAAAAAGAAGCGGTTCCAGTTCCGGAACCGCTTCTTCGTAAAAAATTAATCTACCTTAATTTTTTTTGATGCACAAGTTGGGATATTTGGCTTTTCAAAGCCAGGTATCTTTATGGAGTTCGAACGTATCCTTACAAACATCCGCCGTCACGTTACACTTACAGAAGAAGAAGAGACGCAGTTTTGCGCCATCATGAGCATAAAGCTGCTGAAGCGTAAAGAATTTTTAGTTCGCAGCGGAGAAGATGCGCGCCATGAATATTACGTGAACAAAGGTTGTTTAAGAACATACTATATTGATCACAAAGGGATGGAGCATAATACATATTTTGCTGTGGAAGGGTACTGGGTTTCCGACATATACAGCAGAACCTTCAATGCGCCGGCTTTGTGCAGTATCATAGCGCTGGAGGATTGTGAGCTGGTACATATACCGAATCTGGCGTTGGAGGACTTTCTGAAAAAAGTACCAGGGCTGGAACGCTTTTTCAGGATCTCTTATCAGAATGCACTCGCTATGCATCATCTGAAAACAATACAGCTGCTTTCTATGAGCGGCGCCGAGCGATACAACTATTTCCGCACGAAATACCCGGAGCTGGACAAAAGGGTACCGCAGAAACATATCGCCAGCTATCTTGGCTTTACCCCCGAGTTTTTCAATACTATCCGGTCAAAGGCAATCCGGAGCAGCAGTACAGGTGCTCCGGTAAAAAGCATGTAATTCCGGCAAAAAGCCTGTTAGAACTTGATATTCAATTTCCGGGAAATAAGCTTATCATCTTTATAGTATTCAAAGAGCCATTCACCATTTTTCCTGAATACAATACCTTGCGATACGCCATCATTCGCAATAAAATGATCCGGCTCAGATGTTTTCTGCAAGGTCATTACTTTTTTGGGAGTGGTATCGATCAGCTGATAGCCGTTGCCATTAGCCTGAGCATATAAAACATCCTTGCTTTCATTAACGGTAGCAGGTTGGGCAGGAGCTACAGGAGCAGGCGGAGCACTTTCCGTTGGTTGTGCGGCCTGTGGCGCCGTAGTGCCATCGTACTTATATTGTGCCGCATTCAGTGAAGTGAAGGCATTTGTGAGCGCTTCTGAATAGGCTGCCTGCCATTCTTTCTCCCTGCTTTTTCCTTCCTCACCTTTATAAATGATCGTACCCTGGCAATCTTTTAACAGCAGGGTTAAACCGGTTGACAGGAATTTTTTCTTTTCTACAACTTCCGCTTTCAGTGCATTGCATTTATTATTACCGGCAACTTCCACAGGCAATGCTTCATTCGTCATGAAAGCAGTAAACCCTACTTGTTGAAGTAATAATTTTGTCCGCATATTCAACCCATACTGATCATCTGTTTTTAAAAAATCGAACCGTTCGGGTACCAGCACGTATTTATAATTATTGATGGTATTTTGCGCATGGGCTGTGATGGCAAAAGACATTGCCAGCAATAAAGCGACTATTTTTATGTGAATTTTTGTCATATAGCTAAGATAAAAAAAACTTTGTTACAGGAACCACTATGTTGGTTGTGGGGGTATTTTCAACGGATCGGATCTTTACCCCTTATCCCGTTTTGTTCAGCTACCGGCAGTTGTGGCCTCCACAATGGATCTCCGCTATGGAACCAGAGATTGTTGGAAAAGATAAAGCTTTCAGGTGCCGTGCCAGGTCCGATGCTGCATGCCACCCGCATCTGCTCATCAACATAAATAATATTGTTACGAAAGATGTTATCACTGCATTTTACAAAACGCATCGTGTCTTTATTTTCCTGCAATATGCGAATGACCCAACGGGTGGGCTTGTAGATGATGTTATTTACCACCGAGGATCGTGTGCAGCCTGCAAAGGCCATCGGTACTTCGGAGCCGGCGAATACACAGCTATACACTTTTAGGTCCGTTGCTTCATAATTCGCATCCATAGGCCTGAAGAATGCAGCACCCGTGCTGCCACCAAGATTAATCGCTCTGCTGCCGGCATTTTTAAACCGGCAGGCTTCAACAAGAATATCACTGCTGCCGCCTTTCATCTGCACGGCATTTGCACCCATGTTCTCAAAATAGCATTGCCGGATAATGCTTTTATGGCAACCCACCATATCGATGCCACTACCACCTGCAGCGCCATTCAGGAAAGTACATTCCTGAACGATGAGATCATCCACACCGGAAAGTTTCAGCAGATCATTGTTGCCATTAGCAGCCATATCGCGGAAGATGCAATGCTGCAGCATAATATGATGAGAAGGGGTAGCATAAGTGGTTCCATCGTCAAAGTTGAGGCCATTGCCTGTTTGCTTTTTGAACACGATCCCTTCGATCTGCAGATAGGCAATATCGCTGCCATGCCATGCAAAATTTCCGCCTTCATATACTACTGCGCCGCGCTTTTTTGCGAGGATGTAGATCCATTTGCCGGGAGCGCCTTTCAGGTTTGGTAAAGATTGATCACCGGGATAAGTACCGTTATGGATGAGGATCGTATCCCCGGGAGCCGCCTCCCTGGCTGCCGCTGCAATATCCGTATAAGGCTGCCCATAACCCGTATGCAACACTGCCGCAGATAAAGGGTTATGAAGAAGTATTAAAAGGAAGAACAGGCGCATGAGGGAGTTTTTACACGAAAAATAAAGAAAAAACGTCAATTAGATTTTTCTTATATTAGCAAAAGAAGCTGTCGATGCAGTGATGATACCCCTCAGATACTTTAATACCCCTTACCAATGCTCAAATTTAAGGCTTCCCCAATATTAATTTTATGGCTTGGCATAGGCCTTTATATCGGCATTGCCGGCCTTACACGCGCAAAATTGGATGATAAACTGCAAGAGCTTGATCAGAACAAAGCAGCCTTAATGAAAGACAGTATTAATATTTCATATGGAGGGCTGGATTTTGCAAACAAATATGAGATGAAATATTACCTGGAAATTAGCAACATGCGAAAGGTGTTTCCCTGGGCTGCTGATATATCTGGTTTTTTAAGTCTCATTTTAACTTCTATGTCTTTTGGAATGTTGGGCGCCCTGATCTCCATTATCAGAGGTATGTTAACGGGGACAAAACCACTCGGCTTCCGGCAGGCGCTCCTTACGCCTGCTTTAGGACTGTTAGTTGGACTGGTTGTGTTAGGTTTAAGCTATCTTTTACCCACTATACTGGTCAAAACTAATGACGAAATAAGGCCGATCTCCCTGATGTTCATTAGTCTTTTTGCCGGTATGTATTCAGACAAATTTTTTGAAAAGCTTGAATCATATTTTGAAAAGGTTTTTTTATGAATCTTATTACTCCCTGAAGAAAATTAACTATTATGAACAGATCTGTTATAACCCCTGCTTTAATTCTTATCATATTTGGGTTATCTCCCAATATCTCCATGTCTCAGACTATAAGATCGAAAAGTGACATTAATGAATATATGGCAAAGCTGCCATCAAATGAAAAGGACAAATTTGTAAAGGAGGTGGATAAACTTGCGGAAGAGAACCGGGTAGATGGAGTGATGGAATATAAGCAATTCGGAACAGACCGGAAGGCCAGGTATAAATTGCTGAATGAAAACGGCAAGATCGGCGGAACAATTAAAGTAGAAGTCAGAGGCACACCAGGCCGGTTACCTAATGATAAGCCTATAATAAACATTGTAGAAGTAACTCCGGCAACGATGTATTACTGTTGTAAAGACAGCACACACAATCCGCACCATTCCTGCGCAAAGCAGGAAGATATACCAAAGGTTAAACAGGAAAATAAGTGTACTAAATTTGGAGTTTGTTTCATTGAGTAAGCCTGGCTGCTTCATTAATTCCTGGAGTTCTAAGCTAAGCCCTCATTCTGTACCGGATGCTATATCACGTTTAGGGTACTGCTAACTTCTTTTCGTTATTAAAGTGCCTTCCGCATCTAAATACAGGAGCTTTAACATCCAGCCGCTATGGTCGCTGAACTTTATATTTATATAACGTCCATCCGTTTTGTTAACTAAGGTCCATTTACCTTTTATGGCGGTTTCTTTAAACCGGTAACATCCTTCACCACGTTTCCTGGTAAATTTAAACTGTCCGGCGGCATGGTGAATGCAAGATTGTTTCCGTAAACCGGCCTGGTTGAATCCTTTGAATAGTCAATTTCCTGTATCGGCTGATCCTCGTCTAATGCCTGGATATTTTGTTTCCAGATGCCGGTTTTCCTGTTGTTCAGGTATTGTCCTTTCCAATAAATGCGGGATTCAAAGGTATTCCGGAAAAACTAATAACCGTGTCAATAGTATTTGCCGGAACACTGTGCTGAGAACGGGCATTGATGGCAATGGTCAATAAAAGAAAAGTGATTATAGCTTTCATAGTCAGGCGAAGGGAAGCTAAGTTTTATTTCCCCTAAATATAGTGAACACACTCGTCAACTCACGAAATATCGTGAAAATCCTCTCATCTCTTTTTTTGTAATTATCTCATAACCATGATTTTACGCGCATGGCATATGCCTTGCAAATTTCCACTCGCATTCACAGCACATAAGCACAAACAACATTTTTAACCTTCAAAATCATTGTATATGAAAGCGCTCTCCTTTCTGTTCCGTAACATTTTCCCGGACAAAGAAGCCAAACCCATGCCGGAGCTTGTACAAACAGCACTGGAACCGGTACATGAAAAAGATCCCAACCAGGGCGGTGAATTCCTGGATGATTTTGTAACCATGGAGGATGAACCTCAGGAGCAGGATTAGCATTAACTATTAAAATTGAAAGCCATGAAAGAGTTCTTACTGGTATTCCGCAGAGACTATAAAACTAAGGAGCTGCAGCCCACCACTGAACAAATGAACCAGCACCTCAGGCATTGGCACGACTGGTACATGAGCCTTGCAGCAGAAGGTAAGCTGGCCATGCCCATACAACGCTGGGACCCTGACGGCAGGGTGTTAAGACAAAACCTTACAGTAGCCAATGGTTCTTATGCCGAAGTGAAAGAATCCATCCGTGGTATCATCATCATAAAAGCAAATGATTATGACCATGCCGTGGCTATTGCCCAAAGGGCGCCGGTGCTGGAGCTGGGCGGAACGGTAGAGATCCGCATGGCGGTTTAAGCCAGGAAGTATCCATAAAATTTAATTATCAGAACAATGCATGTAGGTAAATCGTATAAATTATCAGAATTCCTTATCTGGACCAGGAGAAAGATCTATGTATTGCTCGTTTTAGGCATTATACCCGTGATCCTGTACCAGGTGATGGGTATAAAATGGCTGGCAGTACCCTGGACGGTAGTAGCGCTTTTGGGAACAGCAACCGCCTTTATTGTGGGTTTTAAAAATACCCAAACCTATTACCGTACCCGGGATGCCCAGCAGGTATGGACCAACATCTTAAACAGCAGCAGGGCATGGGCTATTATAAGCAGAGATTACCTGCATGATCCTGAAAAAACAAAAACACTCATCTACCGCCATTTTGCCTGGCTTACCGCTATGCGTTACCAGATGCGGGAAGACAGGATATGGGAAGCAACGGATAAAAGATACAATGCAGAGTACCGGCGGTATTACACAATACCTGAAAGGGAAACAACTTTGGAAACAGCGCTGGAAAAATATATACCGGACCATGAGCTGCATTACATTCTTGGCACAAAAAATAAGGCCGCCCAGATAATGGGAATGCAAGGTAAAACCATCAGGGAGCTTTACGATAGCCAGCAGATTGCCCTGGCCCAGTTTATGGAGATGCAAAAGGCTCTCAATAATTTTTACGTGCAGCAGGGGCAATGCGAGTCCATCAAAGATGCGCCCTATCCCAGGCAATATTCTGTTATTAATACACTTTTCGTACGGCTGTTTTGCTTTTTGCTGCCTTTTGGCATGTTACAGGAGTTCGATAAGCTGAACAGCAGTTTGGAGGGGATCATGAAAGGTAACATGGTATGGCTGGTGGTTCCTTTCAGTGTTATTATTTCCTGGATGTACACTTCCCTGGAGCAGGTAGGGGAAAGCACGGAAAACCCCTTTGAAGGCAGCGCCAATGACGTGCCGATCTCGCAGATGTGCCGGGCTATTGAAATAGACCTCCGGGAGATGATCGGTGAGCAGGATACGCCGCCCTACCTGCAACCAAGGAACAATATCATTCTGTAACCGGCTCAGCAGCAAAAAAATCACAGGGTTTTGTCCAAAAACAAAACTTCAGTTGTTATTGATGTGTAATAAATAATAAAAAGATGGAAACCAATCAAACAACAAAGAAACAGGTGGTGGTGATCGGGGGTGGTTTTGCAGGGCTGAATTTCGTACAGCACCTGTTCCATAACAAATACTATAATGTAACAGTGGTTGACAAGAACAACTATAATTACTTTACGCCGCTTTTGTACCAGGTGGCTACCAGCTTTCTGGAACCTTCCAGCATCAGCTACCCGTTCAGGAAGCTTTTTAAGAAAAAGGGTATTGCTTTCAGGATGGCGGCGCTATTACGGGTAGATACTGCCGCCAGTAAATTGTACTTAAGTGATGGCGGTGAGCTGCATTATGATGTGCTGGTTTTTGCAGCCGGCTCCAAAACCAATTTCTTCGGGAATGACGCCCTTCGCCACAGTACCTTTTCACTGAAAGGTATTGATGATGCGCTTTTTATGCGTAATGAGCTGATCAAGACCCTTGAAAGGGCTGTTATTGAGCAGGACCCCATAGAGAAAAAACGGCTACTTACCATTGTGATCGCCGGCGGGGGACCAACCGGTGTAGAGGTGGCAGGCATGCTGGCAGAAATGAGAAAATACATCCTGGGCCATGATTATCCCGAGCTGAAAAATACGCCGACAGAGATCCATGTGATCGACGGCGCAGCTAACCTGCTGGCCCCTATGAGCGATAAAACGCATAAAGAAGCATATAGAGAGCTGGAGAAATTAGGGGTGCTTGTAAAGCTAAACACGCAGGTTAAAAGTTATGAGAATGACCGGGTGCATTTGTCGGATGGGACCATTATTGAAACCAAAAGCCTGATATGGGCCGCAGGCGTTATAGCCAACACTTTTGAAGGCATCTCAGATCAAAGCATAGGCAAAGGCCGGAGAATGATCACCGATGCCTTTAACCGGGTGCAGGGTTATGAAAATGTATACGCCATTGGCGATATCAGCATACAATTTACAGACAGCGCTTATCCCAACGGCCACCCGCAGCTTGCCCAGCCGGCTATTCAGCAGGGTAAGTCGCTGGCTAAAAATTTACTGCGCATGGCACAGGGGCGCCCAATGAAACCGTTCAAATATTTTGACCGTGGCGATATGGCCATCATTGGCCGGCAGTTTGCCGTAGCCGACCTTTTTAAGCACAAGGTTCATTTAGGCGGCTTGCTGGGCTTACTAAGCTGGCTTTTTATTCACCTTGTTTCCCTGGTTAATTACAACAACCGCATAAAAACATTGTATAACTGGGCCGTAGCCTATACTACCCGCGACCAGGCATTAAGAATGATCTTCCGGTCCGGGAACCGGGAGAACAAGTATTGATCTCCGTCCCTCATTGAAAGAGGCACGCTTATCCACAACTTTAAAAGATCTATTGATGAACAACTTTAGGCAATTCTTTAACTCATCCCTAGGTAAAAAGCTGATCATGTCCATGACGGGCCTGTTCATGTGCCTGTTCCTGATCGTACACCTGGGCGGGAACCTTACTTTATTTGCGGGCGATGAGGGTTATACCTTTAACATCTATGCACATTTCATGACCCATTTTCCACCAGTGGAAATAATCAGCTATATCCTGTATATCTCCATCCTGGTGCATGCACTGTACGCGCTTATACTTACTATACAGAACCGGAGGGCCCGGCCGGTTAAATATGCGGTGGCTTCAAAAGCGCCTGTTAAATGGGCTTCCCTGAATATGGGCCTGCTGGGCAGCATTATATTCTTATTTCTCATTGTGCATATGAGCAATTTCTGGGGCCGGTATAAGTTTACGGAAGGTACCTACCGGGAATACCGCAAGAACCTTTTAACCGGTGAATTAACTTCAACGGTTTACAAACCGCTTTCCCCACATTTTGAATACGCGGTTACCACAGAAAATAATATTGAGATTGTAAGGGTGAAAGATCTGTATGTTATAGTAGCGCACAGCTTTAGCCTTTTATGGTACGTGACGCTGTACCTCGTGGCGATGGTTGCCGTTGCCTATCATTTATATCATGGCTTTCAAAGCGCTTTCAGAACCGCAGGCTGGATGCATAAAAAATATACGCCCATTGTGCAGTTCACAGGTATCTGGATCTTTGCGGTTATTATTCCATTAGCATTTGCCTCCATGCCCATTGTATTTTATATAAAGTCGTTGTTCTGATTCAAGGAGAAGTTAATTGCTTTCCTGAGTGCTCAATACCCTGAAACCGTAATGGCCATTCTCTCCGGAAGCGCCCCAGGTGGCTGTAATGTAGTGTTCAATTTTACTGATAGCAATTTCTTTTGATGATGCTGTTTCCTGCAGGTATTCTATTTCCATTTCCATTTCTCCGATCCTGTCTATTACAGCAAATAATAGCTTAACGTGGTATGGCATTTTTTTAAGTTTAGGTAAAGGATAAAAAAGAGAGCCGCCCTAAAGAGAGCGGCTCTGGTATCCAATTGTTTGTTAACCCCAAAGTAAAAATGTCTTTAAATAATTCTTCATAGGATAGTTGGAAAATATTCACTGTTTCGTTGAATCAAAGATATAGTTGGATTGAACATTTATGCTAACATTTATGTGTGATCAAATATTCACAAAAATGAATGCCTGATCAATCATAAGTAATTAAAAATGAACGTTCTAGTGTTGTCAAATGTTAACGGTTCCGTTAACAAATGGTGTTGCAACATTTAGTTGTCCCACGAACATTTATTTTTAGCCTTTATAAATAAAATAGTGTTTAGTTGCTTATGGTAATAGCGGCTGAATGTGCGGTAGGTATATAAGTTATGCTGCAATCTCCTTTCAGATCACTGCGCACTTTTTTTACTGCTTTCCCATCCACGCTGAAAGTATGGTCAGCACCGGGTTTCAGCCCATGAATATTATAAGTGAGCGGGCTAAGGCTGGGCGCTGTAATGGTTTGGGTCCAGCTCATGTTATCAGCGCTCCAGTTTTTTATGTTAATGGCTAAGGGATTATTAGTGGTAACCTGTAAGGCAGCGCTGCTGTTATCAGCATCAAAATAGAAAACATTGTTTTTTGTAGCGTTAAAGCCAAAGCGTTTAGGACTGCTTATTTTAAATACCTTATTGGATACGGAGTAGCTATTACTGTCAAGGCTTATAAGCAGTCGCTGTTGCTGGTAGTTATAAGTAAGCTCCGTGCCTGCCAGCGCGGGTGTAATATGAGGATCCAGCAGCAAACGGTTATACAGCGGATTCATGCCATAAATAGCCTGGTACAAACCTACTATGGATAGACTGTTTCCGGATAATATATCATCTCCCCGGCCATCCTGCTTAAGGCGGCCGTAACGCTGAAATGCAAGCCCGTCCTGGTTGTATTGCTGCAGCACATTTTTTACATACTTCAGCGCAATTTCCGGATTGTATGCTGCATAAGCTTTAATGGCAACAGAGCCCCAGGATAAGAACAGGTCCCCGTTCTCATATTCAGGAAAGGGATACTGGGATTCCCTGCCTTCCCCGATAGCGTAGGAGGTCATGGCTAAAGGCCAGAAGAAAAGCTGCTCCTTTACCATTTGCTGCTCAATATTATCCAGGATTAATTTAGCCTTGCTGGCATCATCACAGATCCCGTAAGCAATGGCCATAAAGTTAACAGGGGTTACCATGTTGCGCCCATGCGGCTGCTGCGCTTTATCCAGCCAGTGTACATAGCATTGATTTTCCTGGTCCCAGAAACCGCCCTTGCTTACCGGTTTATTAAAGCTGCTTTTCAGCTTAGCTGCGAATTCCTTGTACTGCTGCTCTTTCGCCGGGTTTCCCAGCTGGCCTTCAATAGCGGCCCATTTGGTTAAAGCCAGGTAAAGCTTGGCATTTACAAAGGCATTTTCATACGATGCCCAGATAATATCTATCCAGTCGCTGGAACGTTTTTGTTCCTGTGAATCGGTCATCATTTCCACCAGCCCGTTATTGTTAACATCTCTTTTCAGGATCCAGTCCAATGCCTTTTCACAGCTGCGCTGGTGGCTTTTAACCCAGCTTTTATTGCCGGTCATATCATAGAGCTCTGCCACATTCGTAACAAAGTCGGGGTTTGAATCCATCAGGATACCCCATTGTGCTTCATAAAAGCCTTCTTTGTTAAATGCGCCCGGCATAGCATCTTCATTAGTGTAAGCCCAGCGGGGATATACCCGCCCGTCAGGATTTATAGCATGGTCCCGGTAATAATCAAGGCAGCTTTGATAACCCCTCAGGTAATCGGGATCATTAATGCCCAGGCCCATTTGCGCTATATATTGCTCATGCAGGCAAATAGGCCCGTAAGGTGTATGCCAGCTGTTGCCGCCAAAGTGCAGGGAGTCTATTACGCCTATCCTGGCAATGGTATTCAGCACAGCGCTTACAGCTGTTCCGTTTATACCGGCAAATTTTCCACGGCCATATTTTTCATTGAAATCAAAATAGCTGAATGTTATACGCTGGGTGCTGGCGCCGGCAGGCATTGTAAAGGGCGCCCAGACATCGGTTCTGTTCCTTACAAATAAGCGCCGGTTGGTTCCGCTATCCGATCCGGGGATCATGGCGTTATTGGAAACGGTAACGGTATACGCCAGCCTGTTATCGTTTGTACGGCTGTATTTCATGGCTACCTGCTTACCAGGTGCATCCACCGTTACCGTTAAGCCATTCCCGCTTTTACTGTTCCAGAAGTTAGATGACCTTGTATGTACGCCGTAAGTAGATTCCTTTTCATTGAAAAGATAGAACCAGGCTAAGCCGCCGTAACCCTGGTAGGCGCCTTCCCAGGTGTTTATACTATCAAAGTTCAGGACCGGCATGCCGGCTTCCTCCATCTTTACGGCCCGGGGCAGCGCTCTTTTTATTTCCCACTGAATAGCCTCACCAACCTTGGTGAAGATCCAGCTTTCATGGACGGTAATATTTTCATTACCATAGTTAATACCACTGATGATAGTGCTGTGCGGAGTTTGCTGAACAACGGGTTTTTCTTTCAGGTGTATGGACGAGTAAAGCATGCCTGCTGCTTTTACTGCAGTATAGATCCCGTCTTTGCTGCTAATAACCTCCTGGCCGTTAATAACAAGCGAGGTAATGCTTGCCTTATTATCGCAGTCAATGGTCATTGTAATTTTGGGACTGCTGATGCGGAGTATGCTTGAGTCCTTACGTGGGCTACCCTGGCTGATCACCGGCAGCAATAAACCTGGAAGGCAGGTAAATACTAAACAGAGATTTTTTATAAACATCTTACTTGCGGGTATTATAAAGATGTAATGATCTGAAAATTTTTTCTAAGATAGGATAGCATGGGATGGAAGTGTCAAAAAATACAATTTAATTGTCAATTAATATATTTATCTGTAATTCCGCTGTTGAATACATAAATTTCATGTGAGAAATGCTCCGATACAATTCATTGAGTGATTTGGAATTGGTGGAGTTGCTGAGGACCGGCGATCAAAACGCGTTTGCTGAAATATATGAACGTTACTTTGAGCTGCTTTATTTACACGCCTACAACCGGTTAAGGGACAAGGATGAAGCCAAAGACCTGGTACAGGAACTCTTTTCACACCTATGGTCTAAACGCAGCACGCTGGAGCCAAAGACTAATTTTTCCAATTACCTGTATACCTGGGTACGGAACCGTGTGCTCAATGCCATTGCACATAAGCAGGTGGAAGAAAAGTACCGGGCTGCCTTGCCGGGCTGGATCAGCGGCACAGAAGCGCTTACAGACCACCGGGTACGGGAGCGGCAGCTGGCAGCCATCATAGAAAGGGAGATCCGGGCGTTACCTCCAAAAATGCGCGAGGTGTTTGAGCTAAGCCGCAAATCCAACCTAAGCTATAAGGAAATTGCAGAAAGGTTAAACCTGAGCGAGCAATCTGTAAGAAGCCACGTAAAGAATGCGCTGAGAGTACTGCGCATGCGGCTGGGCATCCTGTTATACCTCTTCTTTATTTTTCACAAATAATTTTAAATTTATTACCCCCCTCACCGGTACCTTCCCTGTCTATCTATTACAAGACAGGAGTATACATGCAAAAACCGGACATACAGCATTTACTGGAAAAATACAGGACCGGCACTATCAGCCCCGAGGAGCTGGCTTTGCTGGAAGCCTGGTACCTGCAATGGCAGCCTGAAGACCAGGATATATCGCCGGAGGAGTTACAGGCAATTAAGGTAGAGGTTTGGCAGTTTGTTAAGCCGCCGCCCGCAAGGGTTATCAAAACCAGGTCATGGCCGCGCATAGCTGCAGCAGCATCCCTGTTGTTATTACTCGCTGCATCTGCTTATTATTTATTACAACAGCCTGCGCAGCAATCCAAACAAAAACAGGTAGCAGCAAGCCCTGTGCATGATTTTAAACCGGGTGGTAACAAGGCTTTGCTAACCTTATCAAACGGTCAGCAAATTGTGCTCACGGATGCAAAAAATGGTAAGCTGGCAGACCAGGGATCTGTAACTGTAAATAAAACGGCCAATGGGCAGCTGGTATATGGCGCCGGTACAGGCAATGCATCTGCCAACATGATCTACAACACCCTGGCCACTCCCAGGGGAGGGCAGTATCATATTACCCTTACAGATGGTACACAAGTTTGGATGAATGCCGCATCTTCCATCACCTATCCTGTAACATTTACAGGTAATGAAAGAAAGGTAGTTGTAAACGGGGAGGTTTATTTTGAGGTAGCCCCTGATGTGAACAAGCCTTTTAAAGTAACCACGGGCAACCAGGAAGTTACGGTACTGGGCACCCGTTTTAATGTGAATGGATATGCAGAGGATGCCGGTATCAGCACCACGCTGCTTTCCGGAAGCATTAAGGTCCGCAACCTTACATCCGGACAATCCAGCTTACTGGCCCCGGGCCAGCAGGCCAGCATCTTGAAGAACCAGGCGCCGGTCCATATCAAAACAGTGAATGCTGAAGATGCTATTTCCTGGAAGAACGGATACTTCCTGTTCGATAACCAGGATATCGGCAGCGTTATGAAAATTATGAGCCGGTGGTACGATGTAGATATCGAATACAGCAATTACAACAGGCAGGACCGGTTTGGCGGAACGTTTTCCCGTTCAGCCAACCTCTCGGAGATCTTACACAATTTAGAACAGGTGGGACCAGTTCATTTCAAAATGCAGGCTAACAAAATTATTGTTACAAATTAAGCGCAACCAGGATCAGAAAATTCGTCCATTAATTAACAGCAGGAACAGGAACGATCGGCCGATCAATAAACTAAAGTAATTCCAAACCTTTATCACAAGCAACCAGGCGCTATGATGCGCCCTGGCGGGTGGCTGTATGCAAAACCAGGTCATGTTAAAATAAGCAAACAAATAGATCCAAATTAAATCTAACCAACAAATGTATAAGAACGTTATTGAATTACTGCTCAGGAGGGATCCCTATGTACCTTCCACGTTTTTCCTGAGAACCAAGCTAACTTTCATCTTCTTAACGATCATGTTCCTGCAGGTACAGGCAGCAACCTATGCGCAGAGGGTCACAGTAGTTGCGGAAAGGGCGCCCTTAACAGAAGTTATTGCCCAGATAAGAAAGCAAACAGACTATGATTTTCTGTATAACAATGTTACGCTGAAAAATGCCAGGCCCATTACCGTGCACGCCAGGAATATAGATCTTGTTAAAGTGCTGGACCTTTGTTTTGAAGACCAGCCCTTTAAATATGTTATCCGCAACAAGACCATCCTGATCCTGGAAAAGAACAGCAGCGTGCCTGTAAAGCCTGTAAATGATATACAGGCGCTGAGAATATCCGGCGTGGTCAGGGATAGCAGCAACGGCGATCCTTTGCCCGGAGTAACCGTTGGCGTGGAAGGCACTGCCATTGGCACCAGCACAAACGGGAATGGCGAATTTTCAGTGGAGGCGCCGGGGCCCAATTCCATCCTGGTGTTTTCCTTCATTGGATTCCTCACACAGCGGATAACAGTGAATGACCAGGCCAATATGCGGGTTAGCATGGTTAAGATCGATACCAAGCTGGATGAAATAGTGGTAGTAGGTTATGGTACGCGCACCAAAGGCGCGGTTACAGGCGCTATCTCTACTGTTAAGTCAGATGTGTTTGAGAACCGGCCATTGAACAACAGCTTTGATGCGCTGCAGGGCACCATACCGGGATTAACCATTACCAAAGGCAGCGGGCAGCCTGGTAAGCAAAGCTACGGACTGCAGATCCGCGGTTACTCTTCCATAAACGGGAACCTGCCACTGGTGCTGGTAGACGGTATCCCGGGCGATATCAATACCATCAATACCAATGATATTGCAGAGGTATCTGTACTGAAAGATGCAGCAGCCTCTATTTACGGCGCACGCGCTGCAGACGGTGTAATACTGGTAACCACCAAAAGAGGGAGAAAAGGCCCGCCGGAAGTTACCTACAGCGGCAACATCGGTTTAAAAACACCCACTTACCTGAGAAAGATCCAGAACACCTTACAGTTTGCGAAATTTATGGATGAAGGATTGCGCAATGCCGGCATCAACGGTTTTTCGCAGGAAGTATTTGACAAGATAAAAGCAAATGCGCCACCGGAGCTGGATGGCGGATGGAACTATGGTATTACCAGCTATCCTGGTTTTTACGGGTATACAAACTGGAATAAGGTCATTTACGGCAATTCCACGCAGCAGCTGCATAACTTATCTGTTTCAGGCGGCGCAGATAATAATAATTACCTGCTCTCTGTAGGGTATAACCGGGACGAAGGTTCATTGAAGTTCGGGGAGAATAGTTCTGAGCGGTACAACCTGCGGCTTAATTATGATTTCCGGATCAGTAAAAAACTAAGCATTGAAACCCGCAGCATTTTTGAGAACCAGGCCACGGTAACGCCTACTATGATCGATAATGCGCTTAGTAATGTGCCGCGCCAGTTCCCCTACCAGCCGGTGTATAACAGCGTAGGCCAGTTCTATGGATACCAGGGTTATGAAAACCCCGCCCAGTCGCTGGAAGAGGGTGGCCGGCAGCAGAATAATTTTTCAAGGTTTGCTGCCAATCTGAAAATTGATTACAGCATTATACCCGGGTTGAAATTAACCGGACAAACGGCCGTGAGATTTGATTACACCAACGAAAATGGCAATACCCGCACCTTTACCCGTTATAACTATGCAGGCGGGGTACAGGATATCCGCAACACGCCTAATTCGGCCTATTATGCAAACCAGAAGCTGCTGAATAAATTATACCAGGCATACCTGGACTATAACCGGGAGTTTGGGGAGGATCATAAGATCAATATTACCGGAGGCGCATCACTGGAACAAACCCGGCGCGAAGGACAGTCAACCACTGGCTACAATTTTGTTGGCAATAATATCTTTACCCTTAACCTGGCCGACCGTACGAAAGCAGCTTATGCAAATTTCACCGGCAACCTGGATAACCAGGCACTCGCTTCTTATTTCGGCAGGTTAAGCTATTCCTATAAAGACAAGCTGATACTGGATGTAACGGCGCGTGCAGACGGCAGCTCCAAATTTGCGCCCGAAAAACGCTGGAGCGCCGTGTTCCCGTCGGCAGCGCTGGCATATAATTTATCGGAAGAAAGGTTTATTAAATCACTGCGCACCTTTGACCTGTTAAAGCTCAGGGTATCCTATGGAAAAATGGGTAACCAGGAAATAGGTAAGTTAGGGCTCTATGACTATATTCCATTGGTATCTGTAAGCGGTAATTATCCTTTAGGATCACCTAATGCCGGGCTCACAGGGGCTAATGCCAATCCTGCATCTGCAAACAGAACCTGGGAAACGATCGAGAATAAGAACATTGGTATGGATGTAGCGGTGTTCAATTCCCGGCTTACCTTCTCCTTTGATTACTACAATAAGATCAATAATGACATGCTGGTAAACATAGCAGTACCGGCTACTTATGGCGCCACACCGCCCAGCACTAATCAGGGCAAGGTAGTGACCAAAGGTTTTGAGGTATCGGCTACCTGGAAAGATCACATCAGTGATTTCCGGTACAGCGTATCGGTACAGCTAAGCGATAGCCGGAACAAGCTGGTGGAGCTGAAGAACAGCGATAATTTCCAGGAAGGTTTGAATTACACCAGGCAGGGTTACCCCATCTACTCCTATTTTGGATATGTATATGACGGCATCATTAAAACCCAGAAACAGCTGGATGAATATAAGCAGCTGCAGGGCGTACCGTCCAGGATCTCATTGGGCGATGTGATGTATAAAGATGTGGATGGCGATGGAAAGCTGACCGCTTTCGGTGATAAATCAAAAGGCCTTTCGGGCGATATGGTTTACCTGGGCAACCTGATACCCCGCTATACATTTTCATCCAACATCACCATGGGTTATAAGCAATTTGACCTGCAGGTGTTCTTGCAGGGCGTAGGTAAAAGGAATGTTATTTACGAGGGAGCCATCAGCACGCCCAATACCTTCTTCTGGCCCTCTTTAGCTTACTATGCAGATAAGACCTGGAGCCCGGAACGGCCGGATGCTAAATACCCCCGGTACCTTCCCGGCAGCGTAGGGTATGATGATATCCGGAGCTATGATTACCGCGCCTCCGCATTAACCCTGCAGAATGTGGCTTACCTGCGTTTTAAAGTGATCACGGTAGGGTACAATCTGCCCACTGCTGTAGCCATGCGCATTAAAATGAAATCAGCCAGGATCTTTTTTAGCGGGCAGGACCTGTTCACCATATCAAAAGGAACACTGGGGGGCAACTTTGACCCGGAAGATGGCTACCGTAATGAGGGCACCTACCCATTCAATAAAGTTTACTCACTGGGCATAAATGCTAAATTTTAAAAGAAGAGATCATGAAACTTACATATAGGTATATTATGCTGGGCCTGGTGCTGTTCACTGTAACGGGTAGCAGCTGCAAGCGGGATCTGAACCTGGTATCACAGGACAGCATCACCGATTCCACCTTCTGGAAAACAGCAGGTGATTTTAAGCTGGCCGCAAATAATCTTTATAATGGGCTGGACCGGTTCGGGTTTGAGGATACGGAATCTGATATCGCTTTTAATTTCCCTAACTCCGTTAGTAACGGCAACCTGCAGCCGGCAGAAACATCCGGTCAGTGGAACGACAGTTATGGCTACATCCGGTCCGCCAATAACATTATTGAAAAAGGCGCTGCCAGCGAGGATGCAGATATTAAGCGTTATGTGGCGGAGGCAAAGTTCTTCCGGGCCTGGTACTACTGGAAGCTGCTGCGTATTTATGGCGGTGTGCCCCTGATCACAAAAGTTTTATCGGCAGATGATCCTGCTTTATTTACGCCACGCTCAGGCCGGGGCGAAACAGCGGACCTTATTTTAAAGGACCTGGATGAAGCGCAGCATGATCTGCCGGTGCAGCCGGATCTTTCATCGTCAGATATAGGAAGGATCACCAAAGGCGCAGCGCTTGCTTTAGCTGCACGGGTAGCGCTGTTTGAAGGAACCTGGGAAAAGTTCAGGGGAGAGGCCGGTGCAGCCAAATACCTGGATGCGGCTGTTACAGCTTCACAGGCGGTTATTAACAGCGGCGCCTATACGCTGTATACAGGCAGCGGGGCGCAAAGCTACCGTTACCTGTTCCTGGAAGCAGGCGACGATTCGCACGAAACCATCCTGGACCGCAGGTATGCAAGGAACATTCTGGGACATGACATGCCTTACCAGTATGATGGAACGGGTTATAACCCCACACGGAAAATGGCGGACCTGTACCTGGATAAAAATGGGTTGCCCATTACGGCTGCCGGTAGTGTTTTTCATGGGTACAGCACTTTTAGCTCCGAATTCCAGGACCGGGACCCGCGTATGACCATGACCATGATCATACCAGGTACGCTTACGAATCGTGTATTCTTTCCCGTTACCAAAGTAGCTAACTGGCCGGATAAGCCGCAGCGTAACTTTAACACCGGTTATATCCTGTACAAATACATGTCTGAGGACCCGGTGGCCAACAACTCAGGCCAGCTGGGCGATGCCAGCCTGTTTGATTATGACCGGCACCTGATCCGTTATGCAGAAGTGCTGCTGATCTATGCAGAAGCAGTATATGAGAAGAACGGCTCCATCAGTGATAATGACCTGGCCCTTTCCATTAATAAGCTCAGGGACCGGGTGAATATGCCACACCTCACCAATGCCTTTGTTACGGCGAATGGCCTTAACATGCGTACGGAGATCCGGCGGGAAAGAACCGTAGAGCTAACGCTGGAAGGATTCAGGTACGATGATATCCGGCGCTGGAAAACAGCGGAGACTGAATTGCCGCAGGATGTGAAAGGGATTAAAATAACCGGCACAGAATGGGCTACCAGGGCGCCTTACAACGACCCAAGCTACCAGAACAAGGTAGACGCAAATGGTTTCCTGATAGCAGAAACCAGCAGGAAATTTGATCCCAATAAGGATTACCTGCAGCCGCTGCCCACACGGGAAGTTGCTTTTTATTCCGCTAATGGAAAAACGCTGGAACAAAACCCGGGTTGGTAATAATTAAGGTATAATTGCACACAAATACGTATCAGTAAAAATGAATAAAGGAATAAGATCATCGGTTTTTATAACAGCAGGCATAACATTCTTATGCCTGCTGTCTTCAGTTGGATATGCTTTTCAATCAGTAAAGAAAGCAGCAGCACCTAAGGATGGGCCTAAGATTGTGAACATTGTGAACTTTATCCGTTTACTGGAACCCAGGGATCCTAAGATCACGGAAGATGTGTTGTACCAAACGGTAGTGAAGCAGGTGGAGATTATGAAACAATACAAGCTGCCGGGAACCTTCTTATTACAATATGATGCATTAATGGATCCCCGGTACCAGCAGCTGTTAGCGGCGCTGCCCAAAGGATCATTTGAAATAGGCGCCTGGTGGGAGATACCCCAGCCGCTGGTGGAAAAGGCCGGCCTTAAATGGCGGGGCCGTTATCCCTGGGACTGGCACGCTAACATTGGTTTTTCAACCGGTTACACACCTGAGGAGCGGGAAAAGCTGATCGATGTTTATATGGCCGATTTTAAAAAGATCTTTGGTTATTATCCACACTCAGTAGCCTCCTGGTTTATAGATGCGCACAGCCTGAACTATATGTATGAGAAGTATCACATAACAGCATCCGCCAACTGTAAAGACCAGTATGGAACAGATGGTTATACGTTATGGGGCGGTTACTGGAACCAGGCCTATTATCCCAGTAAGATCAACTCTTATATGCCGGCGCAAAATGCGCAGCACCAGATCCCGGTTCCCATTTTCAGAATGCTGGGCAGCGATCCTGTCCGGCAGTATGATCAGGGCATAGGTTCAAACCGGCAGGGCGTTATTACCCTGGAGCCGGTGTATGAATTTGGCGGTGGCAGCGCATCCTGGGTGAGCTGGTTCTTTAAGACCTTTACAGAAGATGCGGCATTAGGTTTTAACTATACACAGGCCGGGCAGGAAAATTCCTTTACCTGGGATGGCATGTCAAAAGGATTTGAGATCCAGATGCCGCTTATTGCACAGCTGTGGAAAGCCGGCAAGCTGCGTGTGGAAACCCTGGAGCAATCCGGACTTTGGTTCAAAAAGAACTATAAGGTAACACCGCCTACCTCTTTCGCCGTTACCAAAGACCTGGAAGGCAGCAACCTGAAAACCATCTGGTTTAACAGCCGGTTTTACAGGATCAATATGTTATGGGAAAAAGAAGGCCTGCGTATCCGCGACATTCATTTGTTTAATGAGGCGCTGCCCGATGTATATACGACCCAGGTAGCTACCACTAACGAATGTACGTTCTTTACCCTTCCGGTGGTGGATGGATACTTATGGAGCAAGGCCGGTCAGATCGCAGGCCTGCGCTTCAAGGCATTAATAGACGGAAAGGAAGTGCTGTTAACAGGTAAAGATCCGGTGTTCACCAACAGGGGTACGGGTGCAGTACACATCTCATGGCCGCTAACCACGGTAAGCGGTTCGCTGGAAATGGACCTGGATGAAAAAACCTTTACTATAAAGCTGCTGAGCGGGCAGCCCTGTAACTGGTACCTGGACCTGAATACAGCCACAGATGCTAAGCTGCCTTTCCAGCAAATCACCCCTGCAAAAATTGACTGCAGCTTTGATGGAATGAATTATAAGCTGCCTGCCCTGAAAGGTACCTTCTCAAAACCAGGTAACGGAGCGGTATTACGGCTGCAGCCGCAAATGAATGTTATTAGCCTGAACCTTGCGGATACCAAAGCGCATTAAACCTTAACTATGAAAAACAAAAAGGCCACCCTGAAAAGAGTGGCCATAATCATGTTATTTGTTAACCCCAAAAACTTACAGTTATTAGTTTTACAAGCAAATATTCATAGGATAATTGGATAGTCGTTATTCTTAATCTGCGATGAAGATACTATGCAAATAATTACGGGCACTGACATGTACATGCTATTAAATTGTAAATGTGCATAGGATAAAGATCCGGACAAAATTTCTGTAATTAAATAAATGTCAATGTTTTATAGGTCTTATGTCAGATAAAATTGTTGTTGGCTGATCCGGATCCGCTTTCTTTTCCTACCACTTTTTGCGCAAGGGGCTGGCGCAGCCCTCAGTTAACCCCCTGAAAATAAGCTATCTTTGTGCCCTCATGAAGTTTGAACAATACCGCATTGCGGAAGAAATTAAAAGAAGCCTGGAAGAGCAGGGCTTCAAACGCCCTACAGATATACAGTACAAGGCTATTCCATCTATTCTTAAGGGAGATGATGTGCTGGCTATTGCACAAACCGGCACCGGTAAAACAGCCGCTTTTGCCATCCCGGTCATTCAGCTGCTGCACCAGCAAAGCCGTTCCCGCACCAGGGGCGAAGTAAAGTGCCTGGTAATGGTGCCTACCCGTGAGCTGGCTATCCAGATCTCCGATGTATTTAAGCAGCTGGGTAAATATACCCGTGTGGATATTATGGGCCTTTTTGGCGGCGTAGAGCAGGATGCGCAGATCAAAAAGCTGGATAAAGGAGTAGATATTTTAATTGCTACACCGGGCCGTATGTTCGACCTCATTAGCCAGGGCCACCTGGATCTTAGCCATGTGCAAACCCTGATCCTGGATGAAGCGGATCATATGCTGGACCTGGGTTTCATCCGCGATATACGCGATGTGATCAAACATCTGCCCCGCAACCACCAGACCCTGTTCTTTTCTGCTACCATTGATGAAGAGATCAAGGACCTGGCTTATTCGATCGTCCGCAATCCCATCCGCATCCAGATCTCGCCGGATGATCCGGTATCCAAGAACGTGAGCCATTCCGTGGCCTTTGTGGAGATGGATGATAAGCGCTTTTTCCTGGAACGGCTGGTGAAAGAATTTCCGGAGAATAAGATCCTGGTATTTGTACGCACCAAAGTGCGGGCAGAGCGTGTGGCGGCTGCCATGGAGCGGGTAGGTATTAAAACCCTGACCATGCATGGCGGCAAGGAGCAGGACGACCGCCTTACCGTAATGAAGGAATTTAAACAAGGCGATATAAAAGTATTGATCACTACCGATGTGAATGCCCGTGGTATTGATATTCCCAACGTGGAATATGTAGTGAACTACGACCTGCCCGACGAGCCGGAGAACTATGTGCACCGTGTGGGCCGGACCGGCCGCGGCGTACAAAAAGGCCAGGCCGTTAGCTTCTGCAGCCCGGAAGAAAAACCTATCCTGGATACCATACAATCTTTTCTGGGCAAAGAGATCCAGGTAATGAAAATAGATAAGAACGATTACCGCCAAACCATCAGCTTCTCTGAAGACATACCCAATGAGAACTGGCAGCTGCTGATAGAACAGCATGAAAAAGCGAAGAAGGAAGGCAAGCGGAAAAAGAAGTAGCTACACATGCGGTACTATCTTGCTGACCGTTGCATTATGCTCTTTTAACCAGGCTTCCAATTCTTTCAAACGTTGTACCTGCCCCGGCCTGGGATTAATAAAGGTGCGTACTTTTTTTACTGTGGCAAAAGCATCGTCGTAAGTGGCGCCCATTTTTAACAGGTAGGCAATGGCCATGCTGGGACCTCTGCCCAGCCCCTGCCTGCAGTGAATATATACTTTGCCGCCGTTCTTAATTTCATCACAGGCAAATTCTGCGCCTTTGATCAGATCCTCCAAAGTGGGCGGGGTATTATCTATTGTAGGCAAATGAAGGTAGCGGAAGCCCTCATACTGCGCCTCCGTATAAATGGAATGCATGCGCATGTTAATGATAGCGGTGATGCCTATTTCTTTTAACCGTTTTAATCCCTGCAGGTTGTATTGCCCGCCCAGGAACAGGTTAGCGGTGATCTGGCTGCGTTTAAGCCGGGGAATGCCCCTGATCCGGCGGTAGGTGATATCCGTTAGCTTCTGGAAGAAAATAACTACCAATAGCCATATGCTTTTTAATCGCTTAAGCATTATCTTTTGTTTTTGGTACAGCAACATTCAGTGATGCAGGGGAAATGCGGATCTTAAGCTCCGCCGCTGTTTGTTCTTTATCGTCGCAAAGAAAGTGCAGATCGTTATCTCCGCGTATTGTAATCTCTTTTGCCTGCCGGTGGTTCAACAGCTCCGAATCTTTTTGAAATAACATGCTGCCCGTAACTTTCAGCAGCGACCACAGGTTGGCATCACTCATGGAAATAACATCCAGCATTCCATCATTTACACTAATGCCGGGTAAGAAGGAATAACCTTCCCGGCCAATATTCCCGGCATTGGTGATAGTTAATGCCACGGCCTTTTCACTGTAAGGTTCCCCATCTATTGTTAAATGGAAAAGCGTACCTTCTTTGGGTAATTTTTGAAAGGCGGTTAGCCCATAGGCCCATTGTCCCCATTTTTCTTTCATTTCCGGATCGGTTTCAGTGATCATGTCGGAAAGAATACCCAGGTTTACCCGTATTAAAAAGGGAGTACCGTTCACCAGGCCCATATCAATGGTCTTTATAGTATATTCACCGGCCACCAGCATGCTTATAGCTTCTTCGCTATCTACAGGTATATTCAGCTCTTTGGCCATTACATTAGCTGTTCCGCCAGGCACAATAAACAGGGGGGTGCTGCTGCCATGCAGGGCACGCGCAGCTTCCATCACAGTTCCATCGCCACCGTACACAGCCACTATATTATCTGTATCCCTCAGCGCTTTTACCAGGTTGAAAATATCGCCAGGAGCTTTACTTTCTGTGATAACAAAGGGAATTGCAGCGTTGTGGAAAGCCGCTGCAATAATGGATATAATTGGCTCCTCCGTTCCGGCAGCAGGATTAATAATGAAGTGTATTTTTTTCAACACAATAGGTTTACATTGGAAAAGCTCCAAAATCATGCCTCCGCAACTACTATGGGGTTAACAGCAGTATTAATTTTATATGAATAAAGGCAAATGGTTTATTGCTCAACAAATTTCTTCAGCAATACAATAGTCACATTCCAGTAAAAGGCCAGGTGTTTATAAATAACTTCTGTAGGAAAATTACGGAGCGTAAGGCTTAGCTCCGTTCCATCTTCCCCGGGTGTCAGGGCAAATCCGGGAAATAATTGACGGCAATTTACCAAGGCCATAAAATTATAAATGACCGGTATGGCCGGTCATTTATACGTGTCAAACCTTTTGGGGCTTCAGCTCTTTTAAGCTACCAGGCTGGCCTCTGCTCCAAATGCATGGTCTATCAGGATCTTCCAGGTGCCATCATTCTGCTGGATCATTACTTCAATACCTTTGGCGCTGACCTTTACTTCATCACCATCCGTAATGCTCCATTCAGACCGGCCTACTGCAATGTCGCCGGTTTGCAAACAATACACGGTTTTAATTTCCATTTTGCCTTTAACGGATAAGATGCCTTTGATGGCTTCCTCAAATTTTTCAGCGCCGGATACTGGTTTGCCGGGTTCGGGCACAATAAAGCCGCTTACATCGTACATGCTCATTACAGTATGTACATCGCCGGTGTTAAAAGCGGCGGCCAGTGCGGCATGCGCATCTTCTGCTCTTTTAGGTAAGTTCATTTTTTTAAGGTTTAAGTGTTTAGAATAAGGAGGAGAAATTTTCTTCTGTGGCAACGGTTTTTGCAAGCGTGCCTGCATGCTGGTATACTTTATCAAACAAAAAGCTGCCCATGCTGATCCTTTTTACACCCAGCGATGCCAGGGTCTCAAAATCCGGCAGCTGCGGCATGCACATTACGTTAATGGGCAGGGTAGTAGCTTTTACTACTTCCCGGATATCGTCCGGGCGCGTAATGCAGGGCACAAAAATGCCGTCGGCCCCGGCGCTTTCATAATGCTTTATGCGGGTAAGCGTTTCGCTTAATGCAGTGGGCATGCCCAGCAAAAAGCCATCTGTACGGATGTTCAGGAAGATGTCCAGATTATTGCGGCTGATGTGGTTTGCTACTGCAGATAACGTTTTATGAAAGGCGCTTACTTCCTGTAACACACGGCTGCTGCCGGCAACAGTATCTTCCAGGTTAATGCCCACTACTCCTGCATCGTGCAGCTGTTGTATATGATCAATAATACCTGCGGCAGTGCGGTTATAACCTCCTTCTATGTCAACAGAGAATGGTATACTTACCGTTTCTGTTACCCGTTTAGCCAGCTGCAGCAGTATCTCAAAGGGAAGCTGCTCCCCGTCTTCATAACCGAAAGATTGCGCCAGCGCCATGCTGGAAGTGCCGATGGCTTTATATCCGCTGGCTTCAAATACCCGGGCGCTATGTACATTCCAGATATTGCCCAGCAGGAGTGGTGTTGCATTTTGATGCAGCTGCGAAAGGGTTTCAAATGCGCTCATACAAAAAAGTTTTATGCTTTGCTGTTATTTTTCAACAAAACTAGGGTAGTGCTGCGCTTTGAAATTGTACAAATCGGAACAGCGTACTTATTGTACGAAAGCCTGGTTAATAGGGAAGTTATTTTCCAGGTAGGCAGAGGGGGTAACGCCGGTAAATGATTTAAAATCCCTTATAAAATGAGATTGGTCAAAATAACCACATTCATACGCAATAGAAGTGAAAGGCTGATCATTCCTGGAGATCAGCTTAAGACTGTGCTGGAACCGGTATATTTTATTAAAGGATTTTGGGGACAGGCCGGTATGCTGGTAAATTATTTTTTGCAGATAACGGGGCGTAATGCCATGTTTGGTGGCAATGTTGCTGATGTTTGTTTCTGCTGCATCATTTTTTATACTGGTTAAAATATGCGCTACTTTATCAATGCTGAAGGATCTTTTTTCGTTGCGGGATAATCTCTTTATTAAAAAATCCTCTACCAGCGCTATCCTGTTTTCGGGTACGGTTTCTTCCAGCAGCTGCGCGTGCAGGATCTTTGCGGGTTTGCCTATAATGTCACTCAGGTCCGTAACGCGGTTGTTGAACACGCCCATTTCATCATCAAAGAAATAAGCGGCGGAATGGGTCAGGAAACGGATGCCCAGCATGCTATGCCTGCCTTTTGAGCGGATGGCCAGAGGTTTGGTGATCTGCCCCCACAGCTCTATGGGCGGGTTTTTATAAAATTCGTTTTCCACTTCGGCCTCCCAGGCGCCTTCTCCCAGGTTAAAGATCACTTCCATATCGCCGCTGGGAAATACCGTATCATCGAATGCAATGTTGGCATTGGATTCAAAGATATAGTAGTGCCGGATATACGGCCTTAAAGCAGGGGATGGGAGGAAGTGTTTAAATTCCATATACTAAAATTAGGGATTTTCGGTTATAAATCCCGCGCCTTCCATATCTTCCTGAGGCTCACTATACTAACCGCCAGCCAGCATATGGGGCGCAGCATATATAGCAGATAGTTTTCCCGGCCCGGCGCAGCCAACACAGAAGGACAAAGATCTTCATCAGGTACAGGGTATTATTATATTAAGATGGTTACTTTTTCCGGAAATTTATAATAAACCGGCAGATACGGGCCGGGGAATATGCCTGGAGTGATTTTCGCAGAATATGCTTACATTCAGTGTATAATTATCCCTCAAATACCTTAATATTCCGGTTTATGCCATATGCCCCTATTATAAGCCCTGTTAGCCGGCCTGCAGGCCGCTCAGCAGCTGATAACACGTCTGCCAAAGGAGTGTCAAGACCTGCGGTAGCTCCCTTACAAAAAATAAGTGAAGAAATAATTAACAGCCCGGTATTACAACGGGTAGTGATCCATAATGTAACAGAAGGTGAATATAAAATCAGCGTGGACTATAAACCAACGGGGCTGAGCTACCTTGTTAAAAAGGAGCAGGTGAGGCGGAAACCCTTTCTGCTGAGGAAATGAAAGCAAAGTATGCCGATCTATGGAAGGCCGTTCCTCATGAGGAAGTAGAACAAAAAGTGAAAGTAAGAAAGCAGCGGACAAGGGTGGCTGATTGGATCAAGGAAAAGAATACGGCAAATATCAAATGGCCCTATTATACCGCAGCTGGACTGGATGCCATTCATTCCATACTGAAAGCGATTGACTTTGAGCGTACCCTGGAGCCGTCATCAAAAGAAAAGAACAGGCGCCAGAGATGGAAAAAAAGAATACTCCGCATGGAGACCCAGTTAGAAGAAATAGCAGAAGCCAATTGCTTTTATCACGAGTTCAATGCCAACCTGGAGGATGATGTTAAGGAAATCGTAAAAGCAGATCCTCCCAAAGCCGGAAGAGGCTTAAAAGTAAACTATAGCGACGTTAAAGCAAAAGAGATCTGGAAAAGCTACACACCTTATACAATAGATTTACCGGCGGGGCTGGAGGATAAAGTGCATGCACAGGTGATGGCATTGAAAGAAAAACCAGCCGCCACTGTTGCCGGTCCACCGATTGAAGCCTCCTCACTTGTGCAATGGCGGGCCATCCGTAAAAAACTTTTACAAAGAGCGCCGGCTGAAGGCGCGCTCACCTACGCCATGACAGCAGACGGGAAAATAGCCGGAGCCGGGAAAAGCGGCTGGAGCTGGCAGAACTATTTTTCCATAAGCAAGGCGGGGGTGGTAAGTACGGATGAACCCGAGCTGACAGGTTTTGCTGCAAAGCTTTCAGGAGTTGATAAAGTAGAATCACTAGGACGCTCAATCCTGGCCTGCGGAGAGGTATCCGCTGCTACAAATGCACTATTAAACGGGATAGTTACCGATGTGGATAGCCTGTATTTTGCCACATCAGAGCAGCAGGTAAAGCCCAAAGTGGGAACCGTTAAACGGCTTTTAAAAAGATGCGAACATTGTGAACAGTGGGCAAAAACTGCGTATACAGAACCGTTATAAGCATAGGGGTTGGGTAGGAACAGGCAGCCGGGCATCAGATTGAGCATTTTATTACGCAGTGCTGAAAGCAGCTCTGCATCACACCTATGAATATATGATATAATTAACCCGGCTCGGGGGACTGAAAGTTACCTGAGAGAAGGATACATATCTGGTTGATAGCTTATCTTTAATGCAATCGCCATTGTAAAGGGCATGCCAGGATGGGGCCTACGGATAAATGAGATATAAATATTATGTTTAATGCGGTGTTTTTAGTATGATTTTTGAGCGGCATTCATTTTAGAGGTTACAACAATGTAAAAGTACTGTGCTGCCGGGAACGAACGCACCTAAATCTATTTTAATTGTTATTTGATAATTCCTTTATTTGCAGTTAAAAGAGGGGGATTTTTTCTTCCAAAAAGATAAAGATTATTATGACGACGAATGTTAATCAAGATCTGACACATGTTTTAATGGCTGAGGATGACGACGACGATTACCTGATTTTTTCTTTGGCAATAAATGACCTGACATCGGTTAAAGTGGTATTAACAAGAGCGGAAAATGGCGATATCCTGATGAGATTACTGGGTGAAAAGCATCCGGATCTGTTATTCCTGGACCTGTTAATGCCCTGTAGGGATGGGCATCAATGTATAAAGGAGATCCGTGCCAATAAGAAGTTTGATTCGCTTCCTATTATTGTATATTCTTCCCTGAGTGATCTGCAAACCATTGAATTCTGTTACCGCGAGGGCACAAATCTGTACGCCAAGAAGCCTTCCTCCCTGGCAGATCTGAAAGATGTGCTGGAAAAGATCTTTGCGATTGATTGGAAAAGAATGCTTTACTACCCGCCTATGTCACAGTTTGTGATCAATGGGTAAGTAACAGTAACACCCCTTGCTCTGCGCATTTTCTGCCTGCCGGTAACCCCTCGCCAGGGTGGGGGCACTATCAGTGCTTTAATTCCCTGGCTGCATCCAGCACTATCAAGATTCCAATCCTGTCCGTACCCGATGCCGGGCAGTAACACCAGCATTGGCGCTCATTGAATCCGCTACTTTTCCCATATCCACTTCACTCCAGTTACCATAAGAGGCCTGTACCATAAAGTTCTTATCCCGTTCAGAGACCAGTGGATTGTCAATACCATCATCATCATCAGAGCAGGCAGTAAAACATACGGCATTCATAGCAAGCATGCCTGCAAGGAAAAGTTTTTGCATTTTCATATATACTTTTTTAATGTAAACAGATGTGAAACCAAAGCGGAGTTAGCTACCTCCTTATTAAGGTGAAGTACAAATGGTATGCGCGGTTGAACATCAGGTTTTATTTTAAAGCAGAATATACTTGTGCTTAATGCTTACTCTTTTATATGACCTAAACATAAGCCCTGCCCGCTGTACAAATAACGTAGCATCGGCTACACAGAAGTGAGGAGAATTAATTACGGATCCTGTGTAAAATGAGTGGTAATATATTCCTTAGCCCGCTCTATGGTGCTAAGATGATTCTTCTTTAAGCGGCGTTAATGCGGGTATCCGGTGCATAGCCCGTAACGGAGCCTAATACCTTATCCGTCATAATGAAAAAAAGGACCCCGCTTTGCCCAGAGGAGTCCTTTTTGAAATTAGCGTGGTAAGAATACCTGCTATGTCTAATAAATTCTTGTCTTTAAAGATACAGTGTGGAAACCGGCCATTTGTTAAGCATTGGTTAATCGTCCCGGTTTTTTTAAAACGGGCGCTTGTCCAGCCTGCAATCGGCAGCAGCTCCATGTTTAGTGCTGCTAAACGTAATGAAAATACCGTCAAAATGCTATAGTTTCGCATCTTCCATGTATCCGTTCATTCATAGCGTAGTTAATATTGGAATCAGGCCTGGTCACCCGTTCGAAGAGCAAAAGAAAATAAGGTCCCTGAATGCAGGGGCGCTGCTGGGCTTAGTAATGGTAGCGGCGTTATTGGTGTTGAACCTCGCAACGGCACATTTATGGTTAGCCTGCTGCTACCTGTTGTTATCACTGGTGATAGCGGGCATTTTCCTGTTGCAGCAACGCCAGCTGTTCCAGCCTGCCCGGTTTACGGCCATCATGACCATTGCCCTGTTCTTCAGTTTTATTTCACTGGCCTATCATAATAATACAGAGCTGCTGCTGTTATTAAACATAGCAGTGATCATACTGCTGCTGGATTCCTGGTGGTTAATAGCCGTAATGGCGCTGGTGGATATGTTCATCTTCATCTTTACCCGTATTTATAACAGCCATCACGGGCCGTTAATAGAGGCTTTACCTGCTTCACGTGATCTCATCAGCGTAACGTCTGTATTTGTGATGATGATGGTAGTGCTGTTATATAATAAGTATGAGCAGCAGCGTTACCGGCAGCAGATGGAAGGACTGAACCGGCAGAATGAAGATAAAGCCGTGCGTTTGGAGAACCTGAACAAATCCAAGGAAAAAATACTTTCCATTCTTTCACATGACCTGCGGGAACCCCTGGCTGCCATGCGTTCCCTCTTAAGCCTGGATGCGGAGATGGCTGCGCCCCTGTTCAACGAGTTTGCAGGCCGGGCGCGTAACAGTTTGGATAATGTGCTGCTGAGCTTAGATAATACCCTGCGGTGGTCGCATATACAGTTAAAAGGCAGCACAGCTTACCCGCAGTACTGCGATGTGCAGGAAGCTATCATACAGCTGCAGCAAAAAATGGGATCGCAGATGGATGAGAAAGCCCTGGCCTTTCACCAGCAGGTACCGAAGGATACGCTGGTGTATGCCGACCCGGATCACCTGGCCGTGCTGCTGCGCAACGTGCTTTCCAATGCTATTAAATTCACACACGGCGGCGGCAATATCACCATAACTGCTGCCACCGAAAAGGAAACCGTACATATTCGTGTAACCGATACCGGTATAGGAATGGATGCTGCCACCCAGGCCCGCCTGTTTGACCTGGAACGGCATTTTACCCGCCGCGGCACAGATAATGAGCATGGGGCCGGTTTGGGATTGCTGGTGGTAAAAGAGCTGGTAAGGCTCAACGGTGGACAGCTGCAGCTCTCCAGCGCGGTAGATAAGGGAACTACCGTAAATATTCAGCTCCCCGGCTCTTATGTATAACCTGCTTAAAAAGAAGACCTTTCTACCAGCCTGCAGGGGTTTTGCAGGTGCGCTTTTTTCTTCTTTAGGATCATATTGATCACATCCGTTCCCATTCTTGTAAAGTCACTGGAGATAGTGGTAATGCCGTTACCCACAATTTCTTTCATAGGAAAATCATTGTAAGAGATAATGCCTACATCCTTCCCCAGCTTATAACCAAAGGTGGTGGTCTTTTTTACCAGCTGCACCAGGTCCTGGTCATTTACCAGCACATACAGCTCGCCGCGGGCCGGCCGTTTGTTCTTTGCATGGGAAATAATGGAAAAGTCCAGCTCAAACTCACGGCAGAACTGCCGGAAACCTTTTTCGATCTGTTTCAGGTTATAAAATTGCGGACCCAGTACCAGCACCAGCTTGTTGTACTTACGGCGGATGGTAGGCAGGCCCTGTTGTAATACCTGGTAAATATCTGTTTCAAAATGCTGGCAAACGGAAGGGTAGGCCTGGCCCCAGTCCTGGTAGCCCATATCCAGGATGTATATTTTATCCTGCGGTAATTTTTTGAGCGCGGGTTTCATGCCTTTGTCGGGTATGGGCATAATAATATATTCCGTGTACTTGCCCGCGCTTTGCGCTATCAGTGTTTTAAACACTTCTATATTGTTGTGATGAAAGAAAATATCTACCACGCCTTTTCCGTCCAGCGTACTTTTTATGCCTTCGTAAATATCTTCTTTATACGCCGTAAGATGATTGAACAGCACAAATATATTGTGCTTTGAATGGGTGTTGGCGCTGGCTACAAAATAACCTTTATACTTTACGGCAGAGATTACACCGGTTTGTTTCAGCTGCTCAAATGCCTGTACTACGGTCTTTTTGGCAATACCGGTGCTGTCGCTCACCTCGTTTACGGAGGGTATTTTATCCCCGATCCTTAACTGCTTGTTATCAATAGCGCTGATAACAGATTGTATGATCTGCTGATACTTTGGCGCCCCCGAATTGTGATCTACTGTGATAATAGACTTCATAAGTATGAATTAATGCTTAATGCAAAACGCTTAATGCTGAACGCTGATTGCTGAATGTTGAATACCCGGTACGCTGCTTTAAGCGTTAAGCATTCGGCATTCAGCGTTTAGCGTTCAAAAAGCCAGTCCAGATCCTCGTCCGCATCGGCCTTCTGTTCCCCTTCCATAAAACCCAGTACCAAACAGGCCCCTTTACCCAGTGTAAGGGTATGCTCACCAGCTGCAAAGTAATAGGTATGCACATTCACCGGCGGCAGGGAAGGTATGCTGATGGCATGCCGCAGGCGGATGGCTGCCTGCCCGTAATTATCGGCGCCGGCGTCTGTTTCCAGGTCCGGCTCCTGTAAAAAACTCTTGTCTTTACTTTCAAAAAAACCTACTACTACTTTTACCGGTTGCTGGTTGCGGAACTGTAAGGTGGTGCCGGTTGTTTGCTGCTGCTGCATGGAGCAGGTAATGCCCTGCAGTGTTTTTAATGTAGCGGAAACAGCTGCCAGGCGCAGGTCTTTATCTGAAAATACCCTTGCCCCGCTTGCGGGCTGGTAATGGCCCTGAGTCGGGCTTAATAACGTAACAGCAGCGGGTTCTAACATAGGCCTATTAACCCGTGTGTAAATACCGGATGGCGCTGCCAAGGTTTGCAGGTGCTGTTTAAAATACTGCAGCTCTGCTTCATAATAAGGCAGCAGCTCGGTCCAGGTTTTATTCTTCCCGTCGTCTCCGCCAATAGGCACTTTTCTTTGCGCGGTTTGCATGCTGTTGGCATACAGGTAAGTATCTTTTGTAAGGGCGGCCAGCTCACGGTAGTATTGTACGCTTTGTTCCAGCAGGGGCAGCGCTTTTTGCAGATCGTCTGAATTGTGGCTATGCTGGTATTGCAGCACCCATAAAGCCGCCTGCACTTTGGCCGAAAAATAATTAGCCAGCGCGCGGTAGCAGTATACATCATTTTTCAGGCGGGTAAATTCTGCCTGGTTTTGCTGTATGCTGGCCGCCGCTTTGTCAATGGCGCCTGCTGCCAGCTCCCCGTGCTGTACTACTTCTTTAATTACCTGCACTGGTGTTTCGCCGGTATGCGGTGTATGCTGCCATTCCTTATCTGCATACTGCAGCAGGGTTTCGCCTTCCGGCCCGTCAGAATCATACAGGTCAGGCCATACGCGCCATTTTTTAGGATTGATCAGCTGGTTCATGAACATGCCCAGCGTAAGCGTTTGCCGGTTACCGTTAGTAATGCCAAAACGCCGTAACAGCTTGGGCGCTATTTCGCCGGTTTGCTCATAGGCTTCCAGTATCTCTTTACCGGCCTGTGTGCCGTATTTTTTATTTAAAAGACCGCTCCAGTAAAGGTCTTCAGCTGCCCGGTCGCGGTGGCAGTTCCAGGCGTAACGCGCCCAGGCCTGGTACCAGATCCAGTCACGGTCTGTTTGCAGCAGGCGGGGAGTGGTTTTATCTGCAGTATAGGGCCAGTCCCAGTAAGAGGCCTGTGGGTACAGGTGCAGGCCATTGGCGCCATGGGCCGTGTGCATGGCCTGCACGCATTTTTGAATAAAGCTGGTAGCGCCGTAACGGAAGGGTTCCAGGTTGGCCAGTATATGCACGTTATCAATATCGGCAGCAGCCAGCCGGCTTATCTCGCGGTGCATGGCCGCCCAGGGGCCACGCGGGGTATAGGTGGTAAGCGCTTCCCCGTTGTATTTATTTTCTACATACAGGTTTGAATAGAGTGGGAGGGCAGCTTTCAGCAACAGCTGCGGATTGCTGTCGTGCCCGCGTAATACAATTGGGGGCAGTGTTTTCTTGCCCAATGTTTGCAGCCCGTCCTTTACTCCTGGAATAATAGTTTCAGTGAACCATTTCACATCCATGTCATCGCCTTCCATGGCTTCTCCCAAGGTTACCAGCAGGCCTACATTGGGATATTTGGCTACAAAGGCGGCAATGGATTTACGGGTGTAATCCGCTATCAGCGGGGTAATGGGGCGTTTCCGGTCCTGCGTTACCAGCCCGTGTTTTTCTGCAAAAGGTTTGGAAAGAATAATGTTGTAGAACATCTGTATCACCCAAATGCCGCGGCGGTCTGCTTCTTTGGTGAGGAAGCGGTACAGGTCCTCATTCTTTTTAAAAGTAGCGCTGTCCACTTCTACCGCATAAGGGTATTCCTTTAACCGCACCAGCGATGCAAAGGGGTGGCCGTTCCACAGGTACAGGGAATTCATGCGGTTTTCCGCCAGCATATCCAGGTAGCGGATCCATAAGGCTTTATCATACAGCCAGGGAAATACTTCGGGAGTATAGGGATATTCATACACCATTCTACCCGGCAGGTAAGTAGGCTTCTGAATGCCTACACAGGCGCCGCGCAGCACCATTTCCGGCTGGTCGGTAAAAGAAAGCTGTGTGGGTAAAGCGCCTGCCGCACGTACGCGGGCAGCCAGCTCCAGGCAGCCATACATAGCGCCACTGGCATCTGTACCGCCAATAACGGTATGGCTGTTGGCTGCTGCAATAGTAAAACCTTCTTTACCTGGTGTTTGTGAAACAGATACTTTATAAGTACGTATAGCCTTCTGGGTAAGCACATCGTTCAAAAGGCCTATCACGATAGCTGCACCGGATGGTACATTGGCCTGTGTAAGCAGCTTTACCTGGTAACCTGCAGCCTGCAAGGCTTTGCTTAGGTGATCTGCTCCATATTGTACCCGTGCGCTGGCATGCGCTTGTGTTACCAGCGTTATATTTTTATCCCCTGCTGCAAAACAGAAATGCCAGCAACAGCTCACCAATAAAATACAAAACAATTGCTTCATACATCCAATTTCATAACGTACATCAATCAAACATTCAATAACAATCCTATTACTTCAACCCATCCATCATTTCCTCCATAACCTGCCGGTTCAGCTTTACCTGCACCATTCCAATGGGATGAAAGCGCTGCTTATTATTAATAGCCGCATACAGAATGGTATAACGGTCATCCCCCTCCGGTATCAGGCAAAGCGGGGTACGCATTATATCCCACCACTTTTTTACTTTGGTATGAATAGGAAAGTACTGGGCGGCAGTCCAGTGCAGGCCATCCCTGGAAAGCGTGTAACCCATCATGTTAGGCAAATGTAAACCAAATCCTTCCGGTCCGCCATCAAAAACGGCAATATATAAACCGTTCGGCAGCCGGCTTACAATAGGGTTTTCAACAAACCAGGGATGTATGGAGGTTACCGGGTTCACAGTAGTATCCATCCGTGTCCAGGGGCCTTCCATGGCGGCGGCCCTGGATAATCCAACATACCAACCCTTGCCGGATTTTGTTGGATAGTCGGACCATTTTGCATAAGGATATGCGCCGCCGTAAAAGGCCAGCCATTCATTCCCTGCCGGGTAAGGATAAAAGAAAGCCACGCCCTGCCGGCCTTCCCAGAGCTGGGAATCTACGCCCGGCTCCATTACAATGCCTTTATCCTCATAGGGGCCGCCAATACCTTCCAATCCTTCCTTTACAGATTCCGCCCGCCAGATGCGGCCAAAGGAATGATTGGGTTCAATATTTTTATCTACCGTATAAGCCAGGTAATAGCCATACCAGCGGTTATGCGCTTTGTTAAACACCGGCATAAAAGACCAGATGGCCGCCCGCCGGTCGTTCACCGGGTTATCATCTGCCGCTACTGCATATTGCCCGCTGGATGCATATAAAGTGCTTTCCCGTTTCCAGTGAATGGCATCTGTGCTGGTCCAATGCCCGATGCGGGTTTTTACCCGGTCGTAATACGCTGCCACCCCATTTTCTCCTGCTCTTTCTGTGGGGAACAGGTGGTAAGTGCCATTCACCTTTACACAGGTACCGCCTTCAAACCCGCCCTGTATACCGCTTGTACCGGGCATGCCTTCCTGTATCACCGGGGCATCAGGCCCGCCCAATATTTCAAACAGGGGTGTGGCAGGGTTCCCCTCCTCGTTCACGTTATGAATGGAATGTTGAACTACGATCCTGAATACATAAGCAAGGTCTGATGGGATCCTTGTTTTCTTTGGGATAGTAAGCGCCAGCCCCTGCTCGTCCATCTTGAACGGCATGGTTTCCAGCGATTTTAAACCCAGCATCTGCAGCGATTGGATGCTGCCTCCCAGGCTGTTATTATTCAGCGCTTTCAGGTGTACGGTGGCGGAATCCCCCGGCCAGTCCAGGAAAATAGCATACAGCGTATCGCCCTTGCGGGTATAGTGCACGCGCTGGCCTTCCGGTGTGGTTTCGCCAAACACGCTGAAAGGGCGGGTACCGTAAATGGAGGCGCCATTAGCCCACATCCATTTACCCACGCGGAACATTACTTCCTGCTGGTTCTCCGGGATAGTGCCGTCAGCGCGGGGTGAAAGGTTCAGCAGCAGCTGTCCGTTCTTGCTCACCACTTCTATGATCTTATGTATAATTTCTTTAGGGGTACGGATCTCCATACCGTCTGTATATCCCCAGGAAAGGGCATAGCCGGTACCAATGGAATAATCGCAAAGCCAGGGTTTTTCTACAATATGATCGGGGTTGCTGTTCTCATGGTCCAGCATACCGATACCATCCGGTATATCATTGCCCTTGTAGGTCATGGTTACATCCTGGTGGCGTTTTTCCGCTGCATTAAAGTAATGCGCTAAATAATGTTGTATGTAGGTGGGGGGAATATTTTCCAGCCAGGAATCGTGGTATATAATATCAGGGTGGTATTTGTCTACTATTTCTTCGCACTTGCCTTCCCACATTTTCAGCCAGGCTTCGTGCGGCATGGGCGTGCCGTATAATTTGGCGTATCTGGGATTGGCGGCAGCCCATCCGGGTTTTGGCTTTACATATCCGTAATTCAGCTCATGATGCAGGGATACAAAGAATTTCAATCCTCTTTTGCGGATGGCTTTTTCCAGCTCACCCACCACATCGCGGTGCGGCCCCATTTGTTTGGCGTTAAAAGGTGTAAGCCGGCTGTCCCACATGGCAAAGCCATCATGGTGCTCCGCTACCGGTCCGGCAAAACGCGCTCCGCTTTTTACAAACAGGTCGGCCCAGGTATCGGCGTTAAAATGTTCGCCCTTGAACATCGGGATAAAATCATGGTACCCGAATTTGCTGAGAGGGCCGTACAGGGCCACGTGCCGCTGATAGGTACCCAGTTTGGAGTACCCGGAATCCGCATGCATATGAGAGTAATAATGTTCATTATTATAGGCAGGCACGGTATATACACCCCAATGGCAGTAGATGCCGAATTTGGCATCACGGATCCATTCCGGTACTTCCGTGTGTTGCTGAAGGGAGGTCCAGTCAGGTTTGTAAAGTATATTTTTTTGTGCAAAGGAAACGGAAAAGAAAAAAACTACCAGCAAAAGGGCAAGGCCCCCAAGCCGGCACCGGAACATAACATGCTTCATAACCTGGTTTTATAATAGAACGCGGAACAGCAGTCAGGATTGAGATTGAAAAAGACCAGGGTGATTAAATCCAATTAACCCCAAGATACTATATTTCGCTTATCTATACTATACTATGGTAGTCTTTTTTAGCTAAAGTGGGCACGCCATCGTTGCCGGTAACGATTGCGTAAAAAAAAAGCCGCTATGCTCCTTTTTTAAATAATTATTTCTGTAGCTTGACCCCTGAGATTATTACCTCTCTTACTGAAGGGAGTTATCAGGGGGGAACAGCAGCCTTGATTGTTATGGGAAAGACCGTCATCTTAAAATTCCGTTAGTTATGAAAAGTATACTTCTTTTTTTATGGACTATATTTTAATTGTCTGGCTGACACAAACCACTTTAGTCCTATTCTATCAACTTATTTAGTCCTGTTCTTAAATCATTAAAACAATGATTCATCATTTACTTTCTGGTAAGCGGCTTACCACAGGGGGAGCTGTATTGCTGATACTACTATATTTATGTGCCAACATCACCACCACGTATGCACAAAACAACAACACGCCTGTTACTGTTACCGGAAAACCGGCAGGTATCACTGTAAGGGGAAAAGTATACTCTGAGGATGGTTCCGAAGTTCCAGGCGTAACTATCCGTGTAAAAGGACAATCAAAAGGTACCGTAACAGATGTTGACGGTAACTATACCATACAGGTGCCGGATGGCAAGGCGGTACTGGTTTTTACCTACACCGGCCAGGCTCCGCTGGAACAGGCAGTGAATGACCGTTCTGCAGTAAATGTAACTATGAAAAGAGGGGTTACGGACCTTTCTGAAACAGTAATAGTAGGTTACGGTTCCCAGAAAAAAATTCATTTAACAGGCGCCGTTGCCACAGTGAATGTAAAAGAAATTGAGGACCTGCCTTTGGGCAATCTGTCTGCAACGCTTGCCGGTAAGCTGCCGGGAGTAAGCGTGGGCGGCGGTACTGCACGCCCGGGAACTCCCGCTACCATTACTATCCGCAACCCTGTTATTTATGCTAAAGATGGCGGTACCCTGCAGCCCCTGTATATTATTGATGATGTGATCCGTACCCCGGATGATTTTAACCTGCTGGATCCTACGGAAGTAGAAAGTATTTCCGTATTAAAAGATGCAGCTGCAGCAGTGTATGGTGCACGTTCCTCACAGGGTGCTATTGTGGTAAAAACCAAAAGAGGTAAAGCCGGTAAGCTGGCTATCAACTACAATTCATCCGTAGGTTTTAGCCAGGCTACCAAACTGCCTACCATGATGACGGGTTATGACCTGGCCACTTACCTGAACGATATGAACACTACCGGGGGCAAACCAGCCACTGATCCGGTTATTTATACCCCCGATGAATTAGCCTATTTTAAAGATCATAATTACGACTGGCTGCGCCAGGCCTGGAAAACATCCCTTACTACCCGGCATACCTTTAATATCAGCGGCGGTACGGAAAAGGCTACTTTCTTCGCAGGCGCCACTTACTTTTACCAGAATGGTAACCTGGACAAGATCAAGAACGACCGCTGGACATTCCGCGCCAGCACAGATGTAAAGCTGGCCACTGGTTTAAAAACATCCCTTTCCGTAAGCGGCGATCTGTCTAACACCAAAATGTTCCTGCTGAAACAGGGTGGCGAAAATGCAGAGAACGACCTGAAAGGGCTGATCTATACTCCGCAGTTCAATCCGCCTTATGTAGATGGTTTACCGGTGCTGCTTAGCACTGCCAATAATATTGATGCCTTCCACTTTTTTGCAGTACAGGCATTGGACAACTATAGCCAAACCCGTTCCAACAGCCTGAACGTGGTAGCCAACCTGGAATACCAGCCCACCTTTATCAAAGGCTTAACCGCCAAAGTGCAGTACGCCAAAATAATGGACAATGTATTCCCTAAACAGTTTGGTACTTATTACAACCTGTATTCATTCTCCGGCCTGGGTGAGCATAAGCATATCATAGGCGGTGATGTGATAAACGCTACCCGTATGAAGAACGGCGCCCGTGTATTCTTTAAACCTTCCTATGGCGATCGTTACCAGCTGGATGGTTACCTGAGCTACAACCGCAAATTTGGTAAGCATGAGATCTCGGTGCTGGCCGTAGCAGAGCAGTCTGAATACAGCTATGACGATGTGCAGGCTTATACGGAAGATCCTACTGAAAGCGCCCCGGATATTTCCCGTTTTGCTTTCGGCGCCATGAACGTATATGAAACAGCCAATGAAACCGGTAACTTATCTTACATAGGCCGTTTGAATTATACCTATGCAGATAAGTACCTGCTGGAATTTGCTTTCCGTTATGATGCCTCCACCAACTTTGCACCGGCTTACCGCTGGGGCTTTTTCCCTTCTGTGTCTGCAGGTTGGGTAATATCAGAGGAGAATTTTTTCCGCCAGAATGTGAACGCAATTGATTTCCTGAAATTCCGCGCTTCAGCCGGTCACCTGGGTGGTGATGCTACCAAGGCCTGGGGTTACCTGCAGCGTTATACACCCAGCCAAACCAGCGGTGCAGTTTTTGGCGGCAATAATCCCAAGAGCGTAGGTACCAGGCCGGAATCTATGCCTAACCCCGCAGCCCGTTGGGACGATGACCTGAAATTTAACGCCGGTATTGATGCCAAAGCGCTGAATAATCGTTTATCCGTTACCATTGATGGATTTTACGATCACCGCTATAATATGCTCACCTCTTTAACAGCAGCCGTGCCGCTTACAGTGGGTTCCGCTATTTCTGCAGAGAACTATAACACCATCAACGCATACGGTTACGAGCTGTCACTGGGATGGAATGACCGCATTGGGAAGAATATTGATTTTACTGTAGGCGGTTTCCTCGCCTGGAGCGATGCAAAAGCAGTGAAAGTAGATGTGGACCGCGGTGTTGTCGGTACCTGGGAAGATCCCAACGGTCATTCACTGGACATGGGTTTGAAAGGATATGTATACGAAGGCATGTTCAGAACACAGGCCGATGTAGATAATTTCCTGGCAAAGAACCCCGACTACACCATTATGGGTAAAAAACCTGCACCGGGTATGTTATACTATAAAGATATCCGTGGTGCAAAGGATCCTATCACTAATCAGTATGCTGGTCCGGATGGTAAGATCGATGAAAATGACCAGACCTTTATTACCAATAAGGCCGACAATCATTACAGCTTTGGGATCAATATAGGCGCAGGTTATAAAGGCTTCCGGCTGGATATGGTAATGGCGGGTTCATTCGGTGGCGTTGCGCAGATAGAAAGCGGCGCCCGTAAGCAGGCCACTGCTACCTCTTCCCGTCCGGCTTTCTGGACCGATCACTGGACGCCTGAAAACACCAACGCAACTTATCCGGATCCTTATTATAGCACTACCTATGACCTGGCTTCATCTTTCTGGAACAAGAGCGCCTTTAATTTCCGGATGCGCACACTGAACCTTTCCTATACTTTTCCAAGGTTCATGACAAGAAAAATGGGCATGGAAGGTTTGAAGCTTTATATCAGCGCTACCAATCCCTTTAACTTCTACAATCCGTTTGATTACAGGGATAATGCACTGGGATCCTATGATGTGTATCCTAACCTGAGAACATTTGCATTTGGAATTAATGTAGGTCTGTAATTAGTAAGAAAAAAACAACGACAATGCGTACACGAATTCACATATTTATATTTTCAGTTTTGCTGTTGTCCATGGCAAGCTGTAGTAAGGTGCTGGATAAAAGGGACCTGGGCTCATTACAGGGCGACCTGGTATTTAACGATTCCGTGCTGGCACGTACCTATCTTGATTATATTTATGACCAGAACCTGCCCGGCTGGGGCGGCACCTGGGGAACCAGCGGCAACCTGTCCGACGAATCTTATGGCGAAAGCAAATACTTTGAAGGCACCCTGCAGCCAAATGATGTAAATGACTTTGGCACCAAGCTGGATGCCAATAACGCCTATGGTAAGATCCGCGCTATTAACCTATACATACAACAGGTGGATGGTGGTTCCTTAACCACTACCTGGAAAACAGCCTTAAAAAGCCAGGCATTATTTTTCCGCGCCTGGCGCTACTTTGAGCTGGTGAAGCTATACGGTGGCGTACCCATTATCCTGGAACCGCAAAGTGCAGTGGGCGATGACGCTAAACAGGAAGCCTATGTGCCGCGTAACAAAACTTCCGAATGTATTGCACAGATCGTGAAAGACCTGGATGCAGCTATAGCTGCCCTGCCAGCCAGATGGAGCAACACCAATGACTGGGGCCGCATTACCAGTGGCGCAGCTGCTGCATTAAAAGCAAGAGCACTGTTATACTGGGCCAGCCCTGAATTTAATCCGTCTAACCTGGCAGACAGGTGGCAGGCCGCTTACACCGCAGCCAAAGCTGCAAAAGACCTGCTTTCTTCCAACGGTTATGGACTTAATTCCTCTTTCCAGAATATGTGGTTTTCAGAAGTGAATAACCCCGAAGCAGTATTTGTAACCTGTTATAACAACCTCTCCGGCGACCAGACTAAAAAGAACAACGGGTATGATAACAGCACACGCCCGTCTATAAACGGTACGGGCGGTGGGTCTAACCAGCCATCCAGAGAGCTGGTGGATGCTTTCCCCATGATCAATGGTAAGAAGCGTACAGAGGCTACGGCGGCATATCCCTATAACGATACGTTTTACTATAAGAACCGCGATCCGCGTTTTGATCAGACCATTGCATATAATGGCGCCACATGGCCGTTAAACGGCACTAACGATTATAAGATCTGGACGTATTTTGTAAAAAATACTTCTACAGAGAACGGGAAGGCTTCCAATACCGGTTTCTATTGCCGTAAAGCCATTGATCCGGCAGTAAGCACCGGCAATGTGCAATATTCCGGTACAGATTGGATGGAAATACGGTATGCAGAAGTATTGTTAAACCTGGCAGAAGCAGCTACCGCCGTTAATAAGCTGGATGAAGCTTATGTTGAATTAAAAGCCATCCGTAAGCGGGCAGGTATTATTGATGAAGATAATAGCGGTATGTATGGATTGAAGCCTAATATGACCCAGGCAGAAATGTTTAGCGCTATATTAGATGAACGCTTGTATGAATTTGCGTTTGAAGGCAAACGTTTCTGGGATCTGCGCCGCTGGAAATTATTTGAAACATTGCTGAATGGTAAAAAGAGGACCGGCGTTAAGATCACGCTGAACATTCCGGCTTCCGTACCTGATAAAGACGAGGATATTAAAAAATACGGAGCCGCTTTTGCGCTGCAGCGCAATGGAAAAGATCTGGATAGTCTTTACCGTACCGATTTTAAAGTAGAATCAAAAGTAATGGATACCAAATACGCCATTAACTGGAAACCGGAATACTATTTCTTTGCCATCCCTAAATCAGCCATAGATAATAATCCCAAGCTGGATCAGAATGTGGGCTGGGGCGGGAGCTTTGATCCCGTTCAATAAAATAAACGGGTATACAGACATGCTTATGTTGTTAAACTGAAATAATAAGAAGATGAAGAACTATTTTGTTGTACTTACATGCACTGTTGCATTGGGACTGGCCCAGCCCGTGCTGGCACAATATCCAACCATACCAAAGGATATACAGGCGGCCAATGAAGCGGCTTTAAAGGAGGCGCAGCGCTTGTCTGATGAAGCCTGGGAAAAAGCATTGCCAATTATTAATGAGGATGCAAAACATGGTAAGCCTTTTGTGCCCTGGGCTTCCCGCCCAACAGACCTGCCGCAGGCAGAGATCCCTGCATTTCCCGGTGCAGAAGGTGGCGGCGCATATACCTTCGGCGGCCGTGGCGGTAAGGTGTACGTGGTAACCAGCCTGGAAGACCGTGGCCCTGGTACCCTGCGCGATGCAGCAGAACAGGGCGGCGCCCGCATTATTGTATTTAATGTGGCAGGCATCATACATTTAAAAAGTCCGTTGATCATCCGAGCACCTTATATCACCATTGCAGGGCAAACCGCACCGGGCGATGGCGTGTGTGTGGCAGGGGAATCAGTGTGGATCAATACACATGACGTGATCATCCGCTATATGCGTTTCCGCCGTGGCGAAACCAATGTAGGCCGCCGTGACGATGCGCTGGGCGGTAATCCTGTAGGCAACATTATCATAGACCATTGCTCCACCAGCTGGGGCCTGGATGAAAATATCTCCATGTACCGTCACATGTACAATCCGGGGGATGGTTCACCGGACGAGAAGCTGCCCACGGTTAACATTACTATTCAGAACTGTATCTCTTCCGAAGCGCTGGACACCTATAACCACTCTTTCGGCAGCACCATTGGCGGCGAGAACTGTACGTTCATGCGTAACCTGTGGGCCTGCAATACCGGCCGTAACCCGTCTATCGGCTGGTTTGGGCAGTTTAATTTTGTGAACAACGTTGTATTTAACTGGAAGCACCGCACCATGGATGGCAGCGATTACCGCGGCCTGTTCAACGTTATCAATAACTATTATAAACCCGGCCCCATTACACCGAAAGATGAGCCGGTAGGTCACCGTATCATTAAACCGGAATCCGGCCGCAGCAAGCTGAAATATAAAGTGTTTGGCCGTGCGTATGTGAACGGCAACATTATGGAAGGTTACGACAAGATCACTAAAGACAACTGGGCCGGTGGCGTGCAGGTAGAAGATGAGGAAGACGCCGGCCAGTACCGTGATGATATGCGCATCGTAAAACCCTTGCCTATGCCGGCTATCACAATAATGCCGGCCAAAGAAGCGTATGAGTTTGTGCTGGCCAATGCAGGCGCTACCTTACCTAAACGCGACCCGGTAGATACCCGCGTGGTAGAGCAGGTGCGCACGGGTAAGATCATTTACAAGGATAATACAGCTACAGATGTGGGCAGCCAGTACATTCACCGCCGTTTAGACAAGGATTCCTACAAACAGGGTATTATTGCCGACATCAGCCAGGTGGGCGGCTATCCGGAATATAAGGGTACGCCTTACAAAGATTCTGATAACGATGGTATGCCCGATGAGTGGGAACGCAAACATGGGCTGAACCCCAAGGATGCTGCCGACGCAGTAAAGGATATGAATGGCGATGGGTATACGAACATTGAGAAATTCATCAATGGTATTAACCCGGATAAAAAAGTGAACTGGAAAGATCCGAAGAATAATTTTAACACGCTTTCAGGTAAAACCAGCGGCCAGATGAGCCGTTAATAACAATTGACTTGTTATGAAACAATTACAATATTTATTTTTAGCAGGATGTATGCTGGCCGCTGCTCCGGTACTTGCACAAAGCGCCGCTGGTACAGATACGGCTTATGTGCGGGTGGTAACCCAGCGTGCCGGTAAGATCGTGGCTTCCATGAACCTGAGCAATACCACGGTATCCACAGAGGTGCGTGATATTATTGCACAGCAATACCAGGATCTGAATAAGATCCAGGTGGAGCGGGAAGCACAGGTGAAGGCTGCCAAAGAGGAATTGAAGGATAACAAGACTGCCCTGGACGCCCGTTTACAGGCTATTGAAGATGCTGCCAATAAAAAGCTGGATGTGCTGCACCAGGCATACCTGGCAAAGCTGTCCGCAAAGCTGAACCCTGCGCAGGTTGACCAGGTAAAGGATGGCATGACCTACGGTGTGCTGCCGCTCACTTATGGCGTGTACATGGATATGCTGCCCAACCTTACCCAGCAGCAGAAAGCACAGATGATGGCCTGGCTGGTTGAAGCCCGCGAGCATGCCATGGATGCTGGTTCTTCAGAAAAGAAGCACGCCTGGTTCGGGAAATATAAGGGCCGCATTAACAATTACCTTTCAGCTGCCGGCTACAACATGAAAGAAGTGGAAGCCGGCTGGAAGAAAAGAAAAGGAATGAAGTAAGAAGCTGGAAGTAAGCATACGGCGCAGAATAATCTATATGAAGTAGGGTGTATAATGTAAGTAGCAACCAGGCTTCTTATGTTATACATCCTACTTCTTACTTCATTTTATGCTGCTTCGTTTAACAAAAGAAGAATGAACCGGAAACTGATCAACATATTTTGTGCGCTTACGCTGGGTGTTGCCACCGGCGTGTATGCCCAGAAAAAAACTGCACCTCCATCACCGGCGGCGCTTAATGCCAGCGGGCATTTAGTATATACGCCCGATGAGCAGGGCAACCGGATCCCTGATTTTTCCTACTGCGGTTACATGGCCAGCGAACAACCCATTCCGGATGTACCGGTACGTATAGTAGTGCCTGTTATAAAGGGCGATGCTACCGTACCTGTACAGGCGGCATTGGATTATGTGGCTGCATTGCCGGCGGATAAACAGGGCATACGCGGTGCAGTACTGCTGCAGAAAGGCCGCTATGAAATAGCCGGCAGCCTGCACATACGCGCTACGGGTGTAGTGCTACGCGGCAGCGGGGCAGGGGAGCAGGGTACTGTTTTGGCAGGTACGGGGCCCGACCGGCAAACGCTCATCCGGATCTATGGTCAGGCTAACCGCAGCACCGCTATACCCGTTAAAATTACCGATGCTTATGTGCCGGTAAATGCCCGCACTATTCATGTAGCTGCTGCGCAGGGTTTTAAGGTGGGCGATAAAGTGCTGGTGCACCGCCCCAGCACTAAAGAATGGATAGAAGCCTTAGGCATGGATCACATGGGCGGCGGTATTACTACGCTGGGCTGGAAACCGGGAGAGCGTGATATAGACTGGGACCGTACCATAACAGCTATAGATGGTAATGCCATTACGCTGGATGTGCCTTTAACCACTGCGCTGGATACAGCCTACGGCGGCGGTACCCTGGCTGTATACAGCTGGCCGGGCCGTATTGAGCAAACAGGTGTTGAAAACCTGCGCTGCCAGTCAACCTACGATACAAACAATCCGAAAGATGAAGCCCACCGCTGGATGGCCATCACCCTGGAAAATGTTTGCGATGCCTGGGTACGCCAGGTCACCTTTGAACATTTTGCAGGATCGGCTGTGCTGGCGCTGGAAACCAGCAAACGTATCACGGTGGAGGATTGTAAATCGCTGCAGCCTGTTTCTGAAATAGGCGGGCAGCGCCGTTATAGCTTTTGGACCCTGGGGCAGCAAACCCTGTTCCAGCGTAACTATGCGGAATATGGCTACCACGATTTTGCGGTGGGTTTTTGTGCAGCAGGTCCAAATGCATTTGTACAATGTGAATCACATTTACCCGATAATTTCAGCGGCGCTATTGATAGCTGGGCCTCCGGGGTATTGTTTGATATAGTGAATGTAGATGGTAATGCCCTGCGTTTTGGTAACCGCGGGCAGGATGGACAGGGCGCCGGATGGAGCGCCGCCAACAGTGTATTCTGGCAATGCAGCGCAGCGCGTGTGGACTGTTACTGCCCGCCAACTGCCAATAACTGGGCTTTTGCAACCTGGGCACAGTTTGCGGGAGATGGGTACTGGGGTGAATCCAATGAACACATTCCGCCCTGCAGCTTGTATTACGCACAGCTGGCCGATCGTTTAGGCAAAGACGTTAAACAGCAGGCGCAGCTGATGCCCGTGGAATCAGAAGCTTCCAGCAGCCCCGGCGTGGAGCAGGCGGCTGCATTGACCCGGGCAGCTGTTAAGCCGCTGCCACAGCTGACAGACTGGATAGATGGGGCATCAGCCCGCAATCCGGTTACTACAAAAGCAGCCGGTGTTAAAACCATTAATGATATAGGCTATACGAAACCAACAGCCCCTACGCTGGCCCCTTCCATGCATGTAAGTAATGGCTGGCTGCTGCGCGGCAATGCCGTATTAACCGGGGCGCATTTTGAAGTACCCTGGTGGCGCGGCGATGTACGGCCCGATGGTATTAAGGAATCCAAACCCGGTATAACCCGCTTTGTACCCGGCCGCATTGGTACCGGCCTCACAGATGATCTGCAGGAAGTAGCGGAGTGGATGAAGGATAAGCACATTGTATCCCTGGAACATAATTATGGGTTGTGGTATGATCGCCGGCGTGATGATCATGAACGTATACGCCGTATGGATGGCGAAGTATGGCCTCCCTTTTACGAGCTGCCTTTTGCCCGCAGCGGGCAGGGAACCGCCTGGGATGGCCTCAGCCAGTATGATCTTACTAAATACAACGCCTGGTACTGGCTGCGCCTGAAACAGTTTGCCAACCTGGCCGACCAGCAGGGGTTAGTGCTGGTGCATCAGGATTATTTTCAGCATAACATTATTGAAGCCGGTGCGCACTATGCGGATTTTCCCTGGCGCAGCGCCAACAATATCAATCATACCGGTTTCCCGGAACCGCCTCCCTATGCAGGTGATAAACGCATTTTTATGGCGGCGCAATTCTATGATGTAACTAACCCGGTACGCCGCAAGCTGCACCAGGCTTACATCCGCAAATGCATGGAGAGCTTTGCCGGTAATACAGGCGTGATCCATTTTATTGGCGCGGAATTTACCGGGCCGCTGGCCTTTGTACAGTTCTGGATAGATACCATCCTGGCCTGGGAAAAGGAAACCGGTAAAAAAGTAACCATTGGCCTTAGCACCACCAAAGATGTGCAGGATGCTATACTGGCCGACCCGGTACGTTCAAAGCTCATAACTGTAATAGATATACGCCAGTGGCACTACCAGCCGGACGGCAGCGCCTATGCACCCTTAGGTGGCCAGAACCTGGCGCCACGCCAGCATGCCCGCCTGCTGAAACCTAAGAAAAGCACTTTTGAGCAGGTATACCGGGCCGTAAGCGAATACCGTAATAAATACCCCGAAAAAGCCGTGGTATATGCCGGCAGCGCATACGATGAATTTTCCTGGGCTGCTTTTATGGCCGGTGGTTCTTTGGCCGGGATACCGGTAATAGCAGATAAGGGCTTCCTGGAAGCAGCAGCTACTATGCATCCTGTTGAAAGCACAGCAGGCAGGTTTACGCTCACTAATAACGGCAAAGCATATATTGTTTACGGCAATGAAGCCGGCCCCATACAGCTGGATCTAAGCAAAGCCACCGGTACCTGCAGCATTCACTGGATAGATCCTAAGAACGGGCGGCTGCTGAAAACAGAAGAGCAGGCAGGCGGTAAAGAACTTACCTTACAAAACCCAGGGGCAAACCCGGTGGTAGTTTGGGTAAGCAGTAAATAAAACATAAACGGAAATCATGCAAAAGATCGGTTTTATACTATCCATCACATTATTAATGATCAGCGGCGCTGTGCAGGCGCAAATGAAGCGGGTAGTACCGCTGCAGATCTCAGCCAACGGCCGGTACTTTACAACCGCCGGCGGTGCACCGTTTTTCTGGTTAGGCGATACCGGCTGGCTGCTGTTTAATAAGCTTACCCGTGAAGAAGCGGATACCTACCTGGAAAACCGCCGTCAGAAAGGGTTTAATGTAATACAGGTAATGGTGGTGCATAACCTGGGCCAGGTAAATGCCTATGGCGACAGTGCCCTGATCAACAAAAATGTAGCTACCCCTAAAACTACACCCGGCAATACTTTTACGGATACTGCGCAATATGATTTCTGGGATCATGTAGACTATATTGTTGATAAAGCAGCGGAAAAAGGCCTGTACATGGCGCTGGTGCCGGTATGGGGCTCTAATGTAAAAGAAGGGCATGTAAGTGAGCAGCAGGCAAAAACGTATGCAGGCTGGTTGGCTGCACGTTATAAGAACAAGCCTAACATCATCTGGTTGAATGGAGGTGATATAAAGGGAAGCGATCACATAGAGGTATGGAACGCCATTGGCAGCACCCTGCATGCAGAAGATACTGCGCACCTGGTTACCTATCATCCCAGGGGACGCATGCAATCTTCCACCTGGTTTCATAAAGAAAGCTGGCTGCAGTTTAACATGATGCAGTCCGGCCACCGTACTTACGCGCAGGATACCAGCGCCGAGGACATGCGCTATGGAGAAGATAACTGGAAATACATTGTAACAGATTACCGCCTTACACCGGCAAAACCAACACTGGATGGAGAGCCCTCTTACGAAGGCATTCCGCATGGCTTGCACGATAGCCTGCAGCCCCGCTGGACCGACAGTGATGTGCGCCGTTACGGTTACTGGTCTGTTTTTGCCGGTGCTGCCGGTTACACCTACGGGCATAACGCCGTAATGCAAATGCACAAACCCACTGACAGCAACGGCGCTTACGGCGTACGTGAAGTATGGACCAGCGCCATGAACGATCCCGGTGCGCAGCAAATGGTGTATCTGAAAAACCTGCTGTTATCTCGTCCTTATTTTGAACGGGTACCGGATCAGTCGTTGATCGCCAGCGGCCAGGGAAGCCGGTATAACCGTTTGCTGGCCACCCGCGGGCAGCAGTATGCATTTATTTATACCTACAATGGCCGCAACATACCTGTGAACATGGGTAAGATTGCAGGAGACACTGTAAAGGCATCCTGGTATAACCCGCGCAATGGAACCGTAACCATCATTGGTAAATACCCGAACAAAGGCGTTAACACTTTTGACCCGCCGGGCGAACAAAAAGATGGGAACGACTGGGTATTAATACTGGATACCTATACGCCCGGCAAAGAAGTGTATTTGTTCACCTCTTTCCGGGAGCCCGCTACAGATGGCCTGCACCTGTTATACAGCTATGATGCATATCACTGGCTGGATCTGGGCCGCTCCTTACTGCAGCCACAGGTAGGTGAAAAGAAATTAATGCGCGACCCTTCTATGATCCAGGGGGCAGATGGTACTTTTCATTTGGTATGGACCAGCGGCTGGAAAGGGGATAAAGGATTTGGTTACGCCAGCTCAAAAGACCTGGAACATTGGTCGGATCAGCGCGCCATTAACGTAATGGAAAAAGAGCCCACAACCGTAAATGTATGGGCGCCGGAACTGTTCTATGATAAGGCTGCCAGCCAGTATATTATTATCTGGGCATCAACCATTCCACGCCGTTTTCCAAAAGGGCAGGAGGATGAGGATAATAACCACCGCATGTATTACACCATCACAAAGGATTTTGAAACCTTTACCCCCGCTAAGCTATTCCTGGACCCGGGTTTTAGCGTAATTGACTGTGTGATCACAGAGCAGGCAGCAGGTAAATATGTGCTGATCTTAAAAGACAATACCCGCCCGGAAAGGGATATTAAGGTAGCATTCAGCACACAGGCTTTAGGCCCGTACAAAAATGTATCAAAGGCATTTACACCTTCTTTTACGGAAGGTCCTGCCGTGGTAAAAGCCGGGCAGAATTGGCTGGTCTATTTTGATGCCTACCGCGATAAAGAATATGGCGCCGTTAAAACAGCTGATTTCAAAACATTCACAGATATATCTGCTGAAGTACTGGTGCCGGAAGGGCATAAGCACGGCACCATCTTAAAAGTAAAAGAAGAAGTATTGGATGCTTTACAGCATTGAACGTGTACCACACCTCAAAGGTGTGGCACACATAAACACTAAGGCATGAACGGAAAACTCCTGCAAATTATTCCACTCCTATTCCTCGCTCTTACAACCAACGCGCAGGACACCGTACGTTATACCGGCCAAACCCGCGTAAATATCGACTACCACCACGGGCAGCTAAGTCCGGCCATGGGCGTACATAACATACAGGTGCTGCGCGCTAACCGCGAACATCCTGAAATGGCTGAAGGCATGGGCTGGACATACAACCACGCGCCCATGCTGGCTTACTGGAACAACAAATTTTACCTGGAATATTTAAGTGACAGCATTGGTGAACATATACCTCCCGGCCAAACTTTATTAACCAGCTCCAAAGACGGTTACAGCTGGAGCAAGCCGGAGGTGATCTTTCCGCGGTATAAGGTGCCGGATGGCACTACCAAAGAAGGCCACCCTGGTGCAGCGCATAATTTATATGCCGTAATGCACCAGCGTATGGGGTTTTATACCTCTAAGAAAAAACGTTTGCTGGCATTGGCCTTTTACGGTTTTTGCCTGGATATAAATGATGATCCAAATGATGGAAAGGGTATTGGCCGCGTAGTGCGGGAAATACTGGCCGATGGCAGCTATGGCCCTGTTTATTTCATTCATTATAACTCTGCCTGGAATGCAAAGAACACTTCTTATCCCTATTATACCAGCAGTAAGGATAAGGGTTTTGTGGAAGCCTGTAATGAGCTGCTGGCCGATCCACTTGTTACGCAGCAGTGGAATGAGGAAGCTGACCGCAATGATCCGCTTATCCCGCTCAAAAAACAATACAAGGCATTAAGCTATTACCATTTGCCGGATGGCAGGGTAGTGGGGCTGTGGAAAAATGCGCTTACTGCCATTAGTACAGATGAGGGTAAAACCTGGCCTGCATCTGCCGTAAGGGCGCCGGGCTTTGTAAATGCCAATGCCAAGATCTGGGGGCAGCGTACCGCTGATGGCCGTTATGCCACGGTATACAATCCCTCTGAATACCGCTGGCCCCTGGCCATTTCTTTAAGCAACAACGGCCTGGAATACACGAATATGCTGCTGGTGCATGGTGAGATATCTCCCCTGCGTTATCACGGTAATTTCAAAGATTATGGCCCCCAATATATCCGGGGCATTACGGAAAAAAATGGTACGCCGCCGGACGGTAATCTGTGGGTTACCTATAGCATGAGTAAGGAAGATATCTGGGTATCCCGCGTAAAAGTACCGGTAATGGAGAAAGCAACGCAGCAGGTAAATGATGTGTTTAAAGAAATGCGGCCGGATACAGCGCTGAATTTATGGAATATTTACAGTCCCTGCTGGGCGCCGGTGAAAATGGAACAAACACCGGACGGCCCTGCACTGGCGCTAAAAGACAAGGACCCCTACGACTATGCTAAAGCTGAACACCTGTTTCCCGAAACACAAAAAATAGCAGTGGAGTTTTCCGTAACACCTGCACAAAACAATAAGGGCCTGCTGCATGTTGAGCTGCAGGATGCTAAAGGCAGCGGCTGCGTACGGCTGATGTTTGAGCCGGATAGTGTGCTGCGGGCAAAGGCCGGTGCAAAGTTCAAGAACATTATGAAATACGAGGCAGGTACTACCTATAATATCCGCATCACGCTGAATACTTACACCCGCTTTTATACGGTGAATATTAATGGGAAGGATGCTTTGAACCAGCTTACGTTTGCGCCCGTGCAGAATGTGAGCCGTATTGTGTTCCGCACCGGTATGCCGCGGCATGAGCCTAATGCGGATACGCCTGCCGCGCAAACCTACGACCTGCCCCATGCCGGTGAGCCGGATGAGCAGGCAGTATTTTACATCAGGTCATTAAAAACAGCAGCCATCAATTAATGCGCTACTTTGTTTTCATACTAACAGTTATCATTTACGCTGCCAGGCCGGCAACTGCTAACGTACAGCTGCAGAACCTGCGTTGCGAAATGTTATCCAACCCGGTGGGCATTGATGTTACAGCACCCCGCCTGAGCTGGGAGATCAGCAGTGCGCAGCGCAATGTATTACAAACTGCTTACCAGGTGCTGGTAGCATCATCTGCAGAAAAGCTGGCTGCCAATGAAGGCGATCTTTGGAACTCCGGTAAGGTAAGCAGCAATCAGTCCATACAAGTAGTGTATGCAGGTGTTCCCTTACAGAGCAGAACCATTTGTTACTGGAAAGTAAAAGCCTGGACCAACCAGGGTATAAGTGAGTGGAGCGCACCGGCACAATGGAGCATGGCGCTGTTATCCGCAAAGGATTGGCAGGCCGGCTGGATCGGGATGGACCGTGCATTTCCATGGGATAGCGCGCAAAGCAAATTCTCCCGTTTATCGGCCCGTTACTTCCGCAAAACATTTGCAGTAAAGCCAGCTGTAAAAAGAGCCACGGCCTATATAGCCGGCTTAGGCTGGTATGAGCTGTACCTGAACGGGCAGCGCATCGGTAACCAGGTATTGGCGCCCGCGCCTACGGATTATGCCAAAAGTGTATTGTACAATACCTATGATGTAACGGCTGCTTTGCAGCAGGGCGATAATGCAATAGGAGCCGTATTGGGCAATGGCCGCTTCTTTACCATGCGCCAGGCTTATAAGCCTCAAAAGATCCGCACATTTGGTTATCCTAAAATGCTGCTGCAGCTGGAAATTGAATATAGCAATGGTACCCATGAAACCATTACCAGTGATGCTTCCTGGAAGGTAACCACCGATGGCCCCATCCGCACCAATAATGAATACGATGGTGAGGAGTATGATGCCACCAAAGAAATGCCCGGCTGGAATACTGCCCGCTTTGATGATCATGCCTGGCTGCAACCGGAACTGGTACAGGCCCCTGGTGGTGCAATAAGGGCACAGCTGAATGAAAAAATGCAGGTGATGGAAACCTTGCAACCCAGGTCCATAAAGGAATTAAAACCAGGTGTGTATATCCTGGATATGGGACAGAACATGGCAGGCTGGCTGCAAATGAAAGTAAAAGGCCCGCGCGGTACTCATGTTACACTTCGTTTTGCAGAAACCCTGCAGCCTGATGGATCCCTTTACACCGCTAACCTGCGCGATGCAAGGGTAACTGATATGTACACACTAAAAGGAGAGGGTACGGAAACCTGGCACCCGGCCTTTGTATATCATGGCTTCCGGTATGCGGAGATCAGCAATTACCCCGGCACGCCCACTGTACAGGATTTTGAAGGACAGGTGATCTACGACAATATCAGTACCACCGGTACCTTCACTTCATCAGATACTACACTGAACCAGATCTTTAATAACGCTTACCAGGGCATTCGCAGCAATTACAAAGGCATGCCGTTGGATTGCCCGCAGCGTAATGAGCGTATGCCCTGGCTGGGCGACCGCGCTACCGGCGCTTATGGAGAAGCTTACCTGTTTGACAATGCAAAATTATATGCCAAATGGCTGGATGATATTGAGGAATCACAAACGCCGGAAGGCGCCATACCAGACGTAGCGCCGGCCTACTGGCGTTATTACAGTGATAATGTTACCTGGCCGGGTACCTACATCCTGGTGGCGGATATGTTGTACGGCCAGTTTGGCGATCAACGTGCTATTGCCAAACATTATGATACCATGAAGAAATGGCTGGCCTATATGCGCGCTAAGTATATGAAAGATTACATCATCACTAAAGATAAATACGGTGATTGGTGTGTACCGCCGGAGTCATTACAGCTCATTCATTCCAGGGATTCTACCCGCAATACAGATGGTACCTTACTGGCCACCGCTTATTACTACCGGTTGTTATTTTTAATGCAGCGTTTTGCAAAAGTGCTGCATAAACCGCAGGATGCACAGGCGTTTGCAGAGCTATGTACACACATCCGGACAGCCTTTAACAAGAAATTCTTTAACCCGCTTACTGCGCAATACAGCAATAATACAGTAACGGCCAATCTACTACCATTGTATTTTGGAATAACACCCGCTGCAGCTGAAAAACAGGTGTTTAACAATATTGTGAACAAGATCCGGCAGGAATATAAAGGGCATATCAGCACTGGGGTAATAGGCACGCAATGGCTCATGCGCGGCTTAAGCCGCTGGGGTAAGCCGGAGCTGGCCTTTCACATTGCGGCTAACCGCGATTATCCCAGCTGGGGATATATGATAGATCGTGGCGCTACCACTATCTGGGAGCTTTGGAATGGCGATACGGCCAATCCCGCTATGAACTCTCATAACCATGTAATGCTGCTGGGTGATCTGCTGATCTGGTATTATGAAGACCTGGCCGGTATCCGCAGCAGCACAGCATTTCCGGGTTTTAAGCAGGTGATTATGCAGCCGGTTTTGCCGGAAGGTTTGCAAGCAGTGAATGCTTCCTGTCAATCCATTCACGGTACTATCAAAAGTGAGTGGAAGAATTGGGATGGCAAATTTACCTGGAATATTTCTGTACCGGGTAATACAACCGCATTGGTATATATACCCGCTACAGCTGCTGCACAGGTAAAGGAAAGTGGTAAGGCCGCTACCAAAGCAGCCGGTGTAAAGTGGCTGCGTATGGAAGGTAACCGGGCCGTGTTTGAGGTAGGCTCCGGGAATTATGAATTTGAAAGCAGTAAATAACTATGATGTATAAACGTATTTTTTGTGCAGTTTTTTTATTACTCGCAGCGCTCAGCAGCCAGGGCCAAACAGCTAAGCCGCGTACTTTTAAGGAAGGGATCGTAACAGACGAATTTATTTTTGAGAAAGCGCCCTTCCCATCCTGCCATGCAGCTACTATTGCAGAAACGCCGAGAGGGCTGGTTGCAGCCTGGTTTGGCGGTACTAAAGAAGGCAAACCGGATGTAAGCATCTGGGTAAGCCATAAAGCAACAGCCAATAGCCAGTGGACAGCGCCGGTGGAAGTGGCCGATGGTAAAAAGAATGATACTACCCGCTATGCCTGCTGGAACCCGGTATTATACCAGGTGCCCGGCGGCGATCTGTTGCTGTTCTATAAAATAGGTCCTAAAGTAGCGCAATGGAAGGGCTGGATGATCAGCTCAAAAGATGGCGGTACTACCTGGTCGGCTCCCAAAGCTTTACCCGACGGCTATTTAGGCCCTGTTAAAAACAAACCGGTATTGTTAAGCGATGGCACTTTGCTATGCGCGTCCAGTACAGAAGGTGATGGCTGGAAAGTACATTTTGAGCTCACAAAAGACAATGGCAATACCTGGGAAAAGATAGGCCCTGTAAATGATGGAAAAACCTACAACGCTATACAACCAAGCGTGCTGTTTTACAAAGATGGCAGGCTGCAGATCCTTTGCAGAAGCAAGAACCGCGCGATCCTGGAATCATGGTCAACAGATAATGGCCGCAGCTGGTCTGCCTTGGCGCCTGTTGACCTGCCGAATAATAATTCCGGTACGGATGCAGTAACCATGAAGGATGGCCGGCAGCTGCTGGTATACAATCATGTGCTGCCGCCTGATGGTAAGCCCAAAGGCCCGCGTACACCGTTGAACGTAGCTGTATCCAAAGATGGTAAGGTATGGAATGCCGCGCTGGTGCTGGAAGATTCACCCATCAGCCAGTATTCCTATCCTTCTGTGATCTGCGCTAAGGACGGCGCTATTCACATTGTATACACCTGGCGCCGTGAACGGATCAAGTATGTGAAAATAGATCCTAAACAATTACAGCTTACTGAAATTAAAAATGGCCAATGGCCGATGTGAAGAATTCGTAATCCAATTAACATGCATCGTCGTCATTTCCTTCTAAATACTTCCCTCGCCCTCACAGCAGGTTTACTACACCGGCAATTCGCCCGGGCTGCTACTACATCTGCCAATACAGATCACCGTTATAAAATAGCCGTATGCGACTGGATGATCCTGAAAAGGCAGAAGCTGGGCGCATTTCAGCTTACCAAAGATATTGGTGCCGATGGGGTAGAGCTGGATATGGGCGGTTTAGGCAACCGGGAAACTTTTGACAATAAGCTCGTAGATCCTGCTTTGCGCCGGCAGTTCCTGGACAAAGCAAAAGAGCTGAACCTGGAAATTAGCTCTGTTGCCATGTCGGGTTTTTATGCACAGTCATTTGCAGAACGCCCGGGAGTAGATAAAATGGTGCAGGACTGCATCGATACTATGACCCAGCTGAATGTAAAAGTAGCCTTCCTGCCCCTGGGCATCCAGGGCGATCTGGTACAGCATCCGGAGCTGCGCCCTGTAATTGTGCAGCGTTTGCAGGCAGTAGCCAAACAGGCAGAGAAAGCAAATGTGATTATTGGCATAGAAACATCCCTGGATGCCGCCGGAGAGGTAAAGCTGCTGGATGATATAGGTTCTCATGCCATCCAGAGCTATTTCAACTTTGCCAATGCGCTGGAAGCAGGCCGCGATCTGCAAAAGGAGCTGCGCATCCTGGGTAAGGACCGCATCTGCCAGATCCATTGTACGGATAAAGATGGTGTATGGCTGCAGGATAACCCGCGCATTCATTTACCTAAAGTAAAACATACGCTGGATAAAATGGGATGGAGCGGCTGGCTGGTGATTGAGCGCTCCCGTAATGCGCAGGACCCCCGTAATGTAAAATGGAATTTTGGTGCAAATACTAAATATCTGAAATCGGTTTTTCAACAGGCTTAATGAAAGGTATAAGAACGATATTGTTTTACGTATGGGCGTGTATGTTATCACTGCCGGCTCTGGCGCAGCAGCATGATCTGGAAAGAGATTTCCGCCAACCGCCTGCTGCAGTTAAACCATGGGTATTCTGGTACTGGATGCAGGCCAGCGTATCAAAGGCAGGCATTACTGCCGACCTGGAAGCAATGAAAGAGGCAGGTATTGGCGGCGCTTACCTGATGCCCATAAAAGGAGCCGCTAATCCGCCGCTGATGCAGCCGCCGGTAGCGCAGCTTACGCCGGAATGGTGGGGCATGGTGCGGTTTGCCATGCAGGAGGCGGACCGTTTAGGTTTGCAGATCGCTATGCACGATTGTGATGGTTTTGCGCTGGCCGGCGGACCCTGGATAACGCCTGAGCTCTCCATGCAAAAAGTGGTTTGGTCAGAAACACAGGTGGAGGGCGGCCGCTTGTTCAATGATACCTTGTTAACCCCGCCTGCGTATAAAGGCTATTATAAAGACATCCAGGTGCTGGCTTATCCTGCATTGCCGGGAACAGCGCCTGCGTCTGTGCCGGTAGTAAGTACCAGCCAGGCTGGTATAGATGCACGCTTTTTACTGGATCCCAATAACAAGGAGAATTTTCGCAGTGAAGCCGCCTGCTGGATCCAGTATACATTTGATAAGCCCTTCACCTGCCGCAATATTCACATCCGCACCAACGGACCTAACTACCAGGCACAGCGCCTGATAGTAACCGTTAGCGACGACGGGCAAAACTTCCGCAGCATTGGCCGTTTGGAAGCGCCCCGCCATGGCTGGCAGGATAATGATTTTGGCGTAACGCATGCTATCACCCCGACGAATGCACGTTATTTCCGTTTTGTATATGATAGCACAGGCTCCGAAGCCGGATCAGAGGACCTGGATGCTGCCAAATGGAAAACCACTTTAAAAGTATGCGGCATTACATTATCCGGCGAGCCGCGCCTGCACCAGTTTGAAGGGAAGAACGGGGAGATCTGGCGCGTCAGCAGCCGTACCACTACGGCGCAGATGCCGGATTCACTATGTGTGCCTTTGAATAAGATCATTAACCTCACCGCTAAAGTAAATAAACAGGGCCGCCTTGTATGGCAGGTGCCCCCCGGCCGCTGGACCATCCTGCGTATCGGCCATACTTCTACCGGCCATACCAATGCTACCGGTGGCGCGGGCATTGGGTTGGAGTGCGATAAGTTTAACCCGGTTGCTATCCGCCTGCAGTTTGATAAATGGTTTGGCGAAGCCTTCAGGCAGGTAGGGCCTGCGTTAGCCGGCCGCGTGTTAAAAGTATTTCATGTGGATAGCTGGGAATGCGGCAGCCAGAACTGGTCGCCGGTGTTCCGCGAAGAGTTTCGCCGCCGCAGGGGATATGACCTGTACACTTATTTGCCGGTAATGGCAGGTATCACGGTACAAAGCGCCGATATCTCAGAACGTTTTTTACACGACATCCGCCAGACTATTTCAGAACTCGTTGTAGATAATTTTTACGGCACTATGGGCCAGCTGGCGCGGGAAAAGGGTTGCAGCTTTAGTGCGGAAAATGTAGCCCCTACCATGACCAGCGACGGCATGGCGCATTACAGCGCAGTGGATATACCCATGGGAGAGTTCTGGTTACGGTCACCCACACACGACAAACCCAATGATATGCTGGACGCTATTTCCGGCGCGCATATTTATGGAAAGCAGATCATACAGGCAGAAGCTTTTACGGAATTACGCATGGCCTGGGACGAGCATCCTGCTATGTTAAAAGCCTTGCAGGATAAGAATTACGCCATGGGAGTGAACCGCCTGGTGTATCATGTACTCACGCACAATCCCTGGACAGACCGTGCACCGGGCATGACGCTGGACGGCGTAGGGCTTTATTTTCAACGGGATCAAACCTGGTGGAAACCGGGCCGCGCCTGGGTTGCGTATGCACAACGCTGCCAGGCCCTGTTACAGCAGGGCCGGCCGGTAGTGGATGTGGCAGTATTTACCGGTGAGGAAATACCCCGCCGTGCCATATTACCGGACCGTTTAACCGCTTTAACCGGTATTGTGGAAGACGGATATGATTCTTTTAATCGCGATGCCCTGTTAAGGTTAACGGAAGTGCATAACGGCCGTATTGAACTGCCGGGTGGCGCCAGTTATGCAGCACTGGTATTACCCGGTTCGCATCCTATGTCGCCGGATGCAAAGATGTTATCGCCGGAAGTGGCTACCCGTTTGCAGGAGCTGGTGAAGGCAGGTGCTACAATACTTACTGCGGAACATGCAGATCATGCGCCCGGCTTATCCGGTTTCCCTGCCAGTGACGATACGGTGCGCCGGATCATGCAAACATTAAAATTAAAAACCTGGCAGGAATGGCGCCTGGAAAGGGATGTGATCACACAACCCGGCGTAGTATGGACCCACCGCCAGCTGCCTGATGCAGATATTTATTTCATCTCGAACCAGCTGGATACTACCCGCATCCTGGATGTTTCGCTTCGTATAGCCGGTAAGGTACCTGAGCTATGGGATCCGGTAACCGGTGACATACAAACAGCAAAGGAATGGGCTGTTGAAAAAGGGCGTACCCGCCTGCCTTTACAGTTAGGCCCTTCAGGTTCCATATTCGTGGTGCTGCGTAAGCCAACCACGGAAAAACAACAGCATGCCGGTCAAAACTGGCAACAGCCACAAATACTGCAAACCCTTACTGGCAGCTGGCAGGCTGCCTTTAATAAAAGAACAGGAGGTTCCGTAACATTCCCTGAGCTGCAGGATTGGAGTAAGCATACAGATAGCACTATCCGTTATTACTCCGGCACTGCCGCCTATACGAAAACATTTAACTGGAACACAACCACCGGCCGTATATGGCTGGATGTAGGAAAAGTAGCCAACATTGCGGAGCTTACCCTGAATGGTATCCCCTGCGGCGTAGCCTGGACCGCGCCTTACCGCGTAGATATTACAAAAGCCCTGCGGCCGGGTAGCAACGAGCTAAAGATCGAAGTATCCAACACCTGGGCCAACCGTTTGACCGGGGATCATAACCTGCCGGAAGCACAGCGTTCTACCCGCACTACAGCGCCTTACCGTTTAGAAGGAAGTCCGTTGCTGGAAGCCGGTTTGCTGGGGCCTGTAACAATAGTGAAAACAAATGAATGATAGGATGAAACAAATGTTAACATATCTGCTGCTTTTAATTGGAACGATTGCCTATGCGCAGAACAAACCGCAGGAAGTACCGGCCAATGTAATGCAGAAAGTATACGACCAGGTGAAAACGCCCTATAAATACGGGTTGGTAGTAGTACCGTCAGATGATGCAAAAAAAATGGATTGCCCAAGCGTGTTCCGCAGGAACGATAAATGGTATATGACCTATATTGTTTTTGACGGCAGGGGCTATGAAACATGGCTCTCAGGCAGTGATGACCTGCTGCACTGGAAAACAATGGGCAGGCTGATGTCTTTTTCTGATACTACGGATTGGGATAATAACCAGAAGGCAGGATACATAGCGCTGCAGGATCCGCAATGGGGCGGCAGTTATGAATGGCAGCCCTATAAGGGCAAATACTGGATGTCGTACATTGGCGGCAGCAACCGTGGATATGAACAGGGCTTGCTTTCAATTGGAATGGCATATACAAAGAAGAGCCCTGTAAAAGCCCATGAGTGGCAGCGCCTGCCCAAACCTATACTGATGGCCACTGATACGGATGTTCGCTGGTGGGAGAATAATACCTTATATAAAAGCACCGTATTATGGGATAAGACCAACAGCATTGGTTATCCTTTTATAATGTATTACAATGCAAAAGGCGACAGCCTGAAACCCAAAAGAGGAAAGGAGCGTATAGGCATGGCAGTATCTAATGATATGGTGCACTGGAAACGTTATGAAAAGGAGCCGGTGCTGAACCATCATGCCGGTATTACCGGCGATCCATGGATCCAGCGTATGAATGATGTATGGGTGATGTTTTACTTCGGCGCTTTTTGGAAAGATCGTCCGGGCGCCTTTAACCGCTTTGCCTGTTCCTATGACCTGGTGCACTGGACCGACTGGACAGGTGATGACTTAATAAGATCCTCAGAACCCTTTGATGACCTTTTTGCGCATAAGTCCAGCGTGGTGTTTTACAAAGGCGTGGTATATCATTTCTATTGTGCCGTAAATAAGACTGAACAGCGGGGTATTGCCGTGGCTACTTCTGTGGACAAGGGAAAGAGCGAAGTACAGTTTGTACCGTCCGTTAAAAAATGAAAGGCTCTCCGTAATTTTATATTGTACTTATGATTAAGCGCATGCGATTATTAACAGCTCTGTTTTTACTGATAACTATCTACACCCAGGCCCAGGACAGCAGCCGCACACAGTTATTTGATGCAGGATGGCGTTTTCACCGTGGTGGGGCACAGGGCGCCGATGAGCCGGATTTTGATGATGCTGAATGGCGTGCAATAGACCTGCCGCATGATTGGAGCATTGAGGATCTGCCCGGCACACAATCACCCTTTAGCCCGGATGCTGTTAGCCAGGTAAGCGGCGGCTTCACCACCGGTGGCACCGGCTGGTACCGCAAAACATTTACAATACCTGCTGCGCAAAAAGGCAGGCGTGTACATATACAGTTTGATGGCATTTATATGAATGCGGAGATCTGGCTTAATGGAAAAAAGCTGGGTAAGCACCCTTACGGTTATACGTCTTTCTGGTACGATGTTACGGATCGTGTAAAATGGAATGAGAAAAATGTGCTGGCCGTAAAGGTCAGGAATGAAGGGGAGAACAGCCGCTGGTATGCCGGTTCAGGCATTTACCGCCATGTATGGCTGCAGGTGATGGACCCGGTACATGTAGCGCAATGGGGAACTTACATTACCACCCCACAGGTAAACGCTGCTACAGCTGATGTGCACATAAGTACTACGGTCCTGAATGAGAGCAATAGCGCTGCATCCATAAAGCTGGTTACCCGCATTTTAAATGCAAAAGGAAAAGAAGTAGCCACTGCCAGCGGCACGCAAAGCTTAAACTCCAAAGATACTGTTACCTATAACCAGGATCTGGCAGTAGCACACCCTGAGCTGTGGTCTGTTACCACGCCGGTATTGTATACCGCTGTAACAGCCGTTTACCGCGATGGGCAATTGGTTGATCAGCTGCAAACTCCTTTCGGCATTCGCAGCATTACCGCCGATGCCGTGAATGGTTTCCGTTTGAATGGGCAGCCGCTGAAATTAAAAGGCGGTTGTGTGCATCATGATAATGGCCCTTTGGGTGCAAAGGCCTACGACCGTGCAGAAGAACGTAAGGTAGAAATATTAAAGGCCAGCGGGTATAACGCCATCCGTTGTGCGCATAACCCGCCCTCACCCGCTTTCCTGGATGCCTGCGATCGTTTGGGCATGCTGGTGATAGATGAAGCCTTTGATGCCTGGGAACATGGTAAAAACCCGGACGATTATCATCTCTACTTTAATGACTGGTGGAAGAAAGATATTGAGAGCATGGTATACCGTGACCGCAATCATCCATCCATCATTATGTGGAGCACCGGTAATGAGATCCCGAACCGGGAAAAGCCGGAAGTTGTGAGCATTGCCAAAATGCTCAGTGATCACATCCGCACGCTTGATAGCACACGGTTTATAACCTGCGGGGTGAACGGTGTAACGCCGGATAAAGATCCTTTCCTGGCTACACTGGACATTGCCGGTTATAACTATGCACGGGATAAATATGTAACCGATCATCAGCGTTTGCCCAACCGCGTTATGTTTGCCACTGAATCTTTACCGCTGGAAGCATTTGATTACTGGATGGGTGTAACAGATCATCCCTGGGTGATCGGTGATTTTGTATGGACTTCCTTTGACTATATAGGAGAGGCCAGTATTGGCTGGCTGGGTTACTGGCAGCGCCAGCACTTCTATCCCTGGAACCTGGCCTATTGCGGCGATATAGATATCTGCGGCTGGAAACGCCCGCAATCCTATTACCGGGATGTGTTGTGGAAACCTAACCAGGTATCGGTTTTTGTAAAACCGCCGCAGCCTTCTTTTCCCATCAACCCAAATAAAGTAGATTGGAGCCATTGGGAATGGCATGATGTGGTAGCAGACTGGAACTGGAAGGGTTATGAAAAGCTGCCGCTGGAAGTAGAAGTATATTCCTCCTGTGAGCAGGTGGAGCTTTTCCTGAACAACCGTTCTTTAGGAAAACAATCCACCAGCCGCGCTAATAAGTTTACCGCTACTTTCAAGGTGCCTTATGAAGCAGGTATGCTGGAAGCAATAGGCTATAACGGCAACAAAAAAGTGAATACGGCTGTATTACGCACAGCGGCTGCGCCTGCACAGCTCAGGCTCACAGCAGACCGTAACACTATGCAGCCTAATAACCAGGACCTGGTTTATATCACGGTAGAATTACTGGATGCCAATGGTGTGCGTGATCCTAAAGCAGAGAACCTGGTCCAGTTTTCTATAACAGGTCCGGGTACAATTGTAGGGGTGGGTAATGCAAATCCTGTTAGTATAGAAAGCTGCCAGCTGCCGCAGCGTAAAGCCTGGCAGGGCCGGTGTTTGGTGATTGTGAAAGGTTCAGGAGAGCCGGGGAATGTAGTGTTAAAGGCAAAGGCGGATGGGTTGCAGGAGGGGCAGGTGAGTGTTGTGGTAAGGTGATCTACTCCACCATCACCACCACATCCTTCTTCCTCTCCTTCGGAACCACTTCCAGCTTCACAATCTTCCCATCCTTCAAAACACCCTCCACCGTTGTCTCATATGGTGCATGCAGTTTAAAATGCACATCCCATTTAACCGGCCAGGCAGGAAAAACAAAAATATGTTTCCCATCCGTTTGCAGCAGCATTTCCTGCAATCCTATCATCCCTGAGCCTCCCTGGTTGTGATCCGGCGTCCAGTCAAAACCAGGCCCCCAGAAAGCAGGGAAACGGTTGGTACTGTTTTTCAGTTTTTCCAATGTATAATAAGCCGCTTCTTTAGTAAACCCTAAACGCGCACAGAAAATATTATCCTGTTTCCAGCCCACCGCACTACGGCGTGCTATGGCATCCGTATCATACAGCCAGGTGTTGCGTGCAGTATCCAATCCGGGTTTGCCAATACCATACATGCCATAAGGAAATACCGGGTATAGCTGTGGCGTTTCCTGGTTATTGATCCGTTGCCATGACTGCGCCGGTGAAATAGTCGTATAACCCTGCATGTTACGGAAGGAGAGAGGCGGTATGCGTTTTAAGAAAGCCTGCAGCTTTGTGCGTGTACTATCTGCAATAGATAATTCCAGCAAGCGGCTGGTAACCGTATGCAAACCTGCAATAGTAGTTGCGGAGTTATAAGCCAGCTTATATGTTTCACCAGCTGAACCGGGATACAGCACCAGGTGTCCGCTACTATCCAGCGCAGCCTCGCCGCGTAAGGTGGCCAGGTATTGATAGTGCTCATCAAAAAAGGTAATGCAGCTTTCAATAAGCGGCAGGTACTTTGAAATATCCTGCCCGCTGAAACGTTCCCAATCCAGTATCATCAGGCAAAATTCCAGCACAGTATCCCATTCATATTCCAGCCACTTATTGTATTCTACACCTTTATCAAAATCGGCCGGGCGCTTCCAGCCATATTCACTGGCAGCAGGTAAGCCAAAATTTTCGATTTGCTCTGTGAAGCTGGCGCCTGCATGTCCCCAGTAAAAACGGGTACGCGCTTCGGCATTTTGCAATGCCCGCCTGTAAAATTCAAATTGCGCAGTCATCAGGTCAAAGTCGCCGCTTTTCAGCAAGGGCCAGTACACCAGGCGTTGGTTTTGCGCTGTGAAAGTGCCGCCACCCCAGCGCCGGTGATCCGGCGAGAAAGGATCAGCTTTATTTACAAACACGGGATCGTACGTAAACAGTCCGCCGTTAAATTTGGTCGGATAGTCGCCGTATGCATTACAGCCCAGCATATAACGGAACAGTTGATAATTACGGCTGGCCTGCCATTCAACGGTGTTGGTATCCTTTTGAATGAAAATAAAGCTCCGGTCCCAGTACTGCTGCCACCAGGCTTGTGTTTTTTCAAAACTGCTGCCTGTAGCTGCCGCTATTTGCTGCCGCAAACCCTGGTACCAGTTAATAGTATCTACATGCAGCAGCACATTAATAGTATGCTTACGTGCCGCCTGCCTGCTTTGCAGCTGCCAGGCGGTGTAAGGAGTGTTGAGGTATTTACCGGTTACAGTACCGGCGGCCTGCATATTACTGCCCCACATTGCTCCGCCGGAACTAAGCCCCTGCTGCGGATCCCAGAGCTGTGACCTTATTGGATTTAAACCTTGTTGCTGTACAGTTAAGTCAAAGACCAGCTTATTATCCCGGTTGCGGTGACAGAACAGCACCTGGTTTCCATGAAAAGCAATACTATCATGATAGGCTGTTACCGGCATGCTGCTTCCTTTATAACCGGAAGAGGCCAGTAGCTCACCAGGCAATAATAACCGGTCCTGGGTGCGCCAGCTCTCATAACGCGCAGCAGCTTTTACAGGCTGATTGCTGTTTACCTCCACCTGTATCAGGGGGTGAAAAACATCTACCCACACCCGGATGTTTGCCCGCAGCGGGCCTTTGCTGCCGCTGATCTCAACATAACCCTGCCGTAAATGCAAGGTTTGCCTGAATTGCGTACCGTTCTCAAACGGGTTGGGCGTAAGCTTTACCCGCAGGCGTCCCTGTTTGAGCATAATGTTATGTTCATCAAATGCGCCGCTGCGGGAAAGGTAGCAGAATAATTCCCCTTTCTCAACCCACACATTCAGGCCTATATCGCCGCCACCACAAGGCATTGATTCAGCAGAGCTGCGGCTCTGGCTGGTCCATGTAATATTACAGGCATCCAGCCCCGGCTGCTGCGCCTGTATGTTAAGAACGCATATAACCGGCAGCAGGCAAAGTAATATGTTGCGAAAACTCTGGTACATATTGTATAAGCGGACAAAGTTAACAGAACATTTTTAAACGCCTGCTCCGGCAACGTTTGCGTAAAAAATTTCTAATTTACCTGTATATTTCTGTAGTTTGAACCCCCTGGCGGAGATCTAAAATTCCATGTTGATGAAAGTACGGGGACTTTACCGTTTTACACAGCTGTTATCGAATAAGTGTTACTTATACAGTTATACTAAAATTGCCATTGGTATCATATGCCTGTGGGCATTCCCCCTGTATGCCCAGCAATCCACTAACATTATTGACTGGCGGGCAGATGAAATGCTCAATACTTACCTGATGCAGCAAATGCATCAGCAATACGCATTACGCAATACCCGTCTGCAAACGGTCCTGCAATCCCCGCAGGGAGTACGCAATTACCAGCAGCAGCTGCAGGCTGCCTACCATAAATTATTAGGTCCCTTACCACAAAGAACGCCGCTGCAGCCGCTTGTAACAGGCAGGCTGCAGCAGGATGGTTACCGTATTGAAAAGATTATTTACCAAAGCCTTCCGCAGCATCATGTAACTGCTAACTTATATATACCAACAGGCAAAGGACCTTTCCCTGCTGCGCTGTTGTTTTGCGGGCACGAGGCCACGGCAAAGGCCACACCCTCATACCAGCAAACAGCTATACTGCTTGCAAAAAATGGTTTTGTGGTACTGATCATTGATCCCGTTTCGCAGGGGGAACGTCACCAGCTTACAGACAGTGCCGGCAAGCCTTTGACCAGGGGCGGTACTACAGAACATACTTTATTAAATGCAGCAGCTGCCCTGGTAGGCTCAAGCGTAGCGGCTTACGAGCTATGGGATAATGAGCGCGGGCTGGACTATCTCTTATCCCGCAGGGAAGTGGATACCACCCGTATTGGTTGTTTAGGCAATTCCGGCGGCGGTACGCAAACTGCTTACTTCATGGCTTTTGAGCCGCGTATCAAAGCAGCAGCGGTATGCAGCTACATTACTTCCCGCGAAAGAACATTTGAGCTGGCCGGTCCGCTGGATGGTTGTGTGCAAATACCCCATGAAGGTGAACAGGGAATTGAAATAGCCGACTACATGCATCTGCTGGCGCCCAGGCCTTTATTAATATTATCCGGCCGGTACGACTTTGTAGATTATACCGGCGCTGTGCAGGCATACAACGAAGCCAAACAATGTTATACTACTTTAAATGCTGCAGATCATGTGCAATTAGTAACGGTGGATGATGGTCATGGCATTTCCCAGCCCAAACGTGAAGCTGCCGTACGCTGGTTCCGTAAATGGTTTTATAAAGATGATGCGCCGGTAAAAGAAGGCACGCTGAATGTATTACCTGCAGCAGATCTGAACTGCACTACTACCGGTGAGCTGAATAACACCATGCCTAATGAGCTTACACTACAGCAGCATTTTATGAAGACGGCTACAGCATTAGCTAACAGCCGGAAGCAACTCACCGGCAAAGCGCTGGCACATACCTTGCAACAACTATTAGCATTAACAGCCACCCGGGAAAAAGTACTGGCAGAAGATACCGGCGCTTTTTCACACCCCTTAGGTAAAATAGAAAAGAAGCTGCTGCGCAGCGCTCATGAACCACCCCTGCCATTTTTGCTCATCCGCCCGCAGGAACAGATTACCAAAAAAGTAGTGATCTGCTTACAGGACGATGGCAAACGCGCCCTGCTGGATAGCACCGCTTTGTTACAGTCGTACCTGCAAAAAGGTTATGCCATCCTGCTGCCCGATCTTCGGGGTACCGGTGAAACAGCCGACCGGCCTGAATTTAACAATACCAAGTTCTATAATAAAGAATACCGCAATGTAATGTCATCCCTGCATCTGGGACGGCCGCTCCTTGGACAGCGTGTAACAGACCTGCAGCTCTTGCTGGATTATTTGCAAACAGATGCTGCTTTCCGGCAAAGTGAGGTGGCTGTACATGCCACCGGTATGAGCGCCCTGGTAGCGCTGCATGCCGCTGTGGTGGATGATCGTATCAAATACCTGCAGGTAGCGGATCACCTGCCTTCTTTTACCACTATCATTCAGCAGGTGCTGCAAAAGAACTGGTACAGCTGTGTAATACCGGATGCTTTGCGGTATTACGATGTACCGGACCTGCTGCGGATCGTTGATAAGCGGTTTGCTTTTCCATAGCAGGCCGTTATGTTTACACCATAGTATAAAATATTTTTCATCTTTTGATCTCAGTCAATGTCTGTCAAATCTTTTTTGCTGTATAGCGCCATCATTGTAAGCCTCGTGGCTTGTTCATCGGGGAAAAAGGAAACGCTTCCCGTCGAAAGCCTGCCCATGGATCCGCTTAGCCTGGATAACCTGGATGCTTTTACCGCAGCGGGTAATAGCTGGCAGATAGCCGGTAACGTGTATATGAACCGGCAGCAGCCGCACCAGCTGGAAGTAAAGGAAGGCAAAGGCATCCTGGTATTTAATGCAGCTGCTAACGGTGAGCTGCCTACGAAAATTACACATGGGGATATAGACCTTGAGCTGGACTTCATGCTATCGCCGCAGGCAAATGCCGCCATTCTTTTCCAGGGTAAATACCCGCTGCAGCTGCAGGATAGCTGGCTTAAAGACAGCCTTACTGCCGCGGATTGCGGAGGGGTTGCAGATAAAGCGCCCCTGCTGAATGCCTGTAAGGCGCCTGGTTTGTGGCAACACCTGGTGGTGAAGTTTAAAGCAGCGCGTAGCGGTAATAATGGCGCTACGGAAGCAGGTTTTGAATCTGTAACACTGAACGGCCGTACCATTCAGCAGGATCCGGCATTGGGCATTACTGCGCAGGATACCTTACGCAAGCAGGTGCAGGCATCTGGCCCCTTGAAGTTTGTGGTGCATAACGGCCCTGTAGCTTTCCGCAACATCCGTTATAAAACCTATGGCGATGCGCGCGCCAGCATAACCGGCCTGCATTACCGTGTATACAAAGGCGTATATAAGAATCATGATACATTAAAATTATTATTGCCCACCCGCTCGGGTAATACCGATTCACTGAGCTACCGCGTAGGTGATAAACGTGCGCAGCTGCTGCTGGAAGGCAAGCTGCAGCTACCGGCAGAAGGGCACTATGTATTCAGCATCCGCGCCGGCGGGCCGGTACGGCTGATGATCGACGGGAACGAAATTGCCAATAACGGCGGTACCCGCGACTATGAACGTTCCTTTTACGGTGATACCTTACTGAAATCCGGCCCGCACGATTTCCAGCTAAGCTATGCAAATTATGATGAGAGCCTGGTGCTGTTATATGAAGGGCCGCATATTCCGTTTACGGCGCTTACTACACCCGCATCTGAACGGCAGGTGGAAGTATCCCCGCAAATGGAATATCCTGTTAAAGCAAGCGCCGTTATTCAACGCGGCTTTATGCAACATGGTGATAAAGTGGATCCCTATAGCATGGCAGTTGGTGCGCCGGGCGGTATCAACTATGCGTATGATATGGTGAATTACAGCCCTTTACTGGCCTGGCACGGGCGTTATATTGATGTAGCAGAGATGTGGCATGAGCGTGGAGAGAAACAGCTGGCCCGGCCCTTAGGCGCTCCGCTGGAGCTGGCGGGCATTCCCTGTATTGCAGAACTATCCGGTAAGGATGCTGCCTGGCCGGATTCTGTAAGGGAAGATAGCAGCAGCTATACTAACCGCGGTTTTAAAATATTACCCAATGACCTGCCGGTATTTTTTTACACCCTGCACCAGTGGTCGGTTGAAGATTACCTGCATCCCCGGACAGACGGCAAAGGACTGGAAAGAGAAGTGACCATTAACAGCACTGCATCAGCTAACGGAAATGCATACTGGCTAATGGGTAGCGGCGGCCTGATAGAAAAGCTGCCGGATGGCAGCTATGCGGTAGATGATAAACACTACTACATTGAAACAAAGCATCAGCCGGAGATCGTGGAAAGCAAAGGGCGATACCGCCTGGTGCTGCCCTTACAGGCCGGTAAAACTATGAACATTCATTACTCCATTATCTGGTAAATAATATGAAGCGTCAATTGCATATAGCCTTTTTATCGTTGTTGTGCGGCCTGCCCCTTGTGGCAAATGCGCAAGCAGAAATGAAGGCAAAGGAAGGTAAGTATTATAGTATAACGGATGTGCCTATGCCGGATAGTGTGGTGCTGGAAGTAGGCGGGCTGGCCTTTACGCCGGACGACAGGCTGGGCGTATCTACCCGGCATGGGGAAATATGGCTGATCACAGACCCATACCAAAAGAGATCCAAACAACCGCAGTATAAACGTTTTGCATATGGTATGCATGAAACCCTGGGCCTGGCCTGGCACAACGGATCTTTTTATACCACGCAGCGTTCTGAGCTTACAAAGGTAACCGACACTAATAATGATGGTAAAGCAGACCTGTTCCAGACCGTAGCCTCCTGGCCTTTGTCCGGCAACTACCATGAATATTCTTATGGCCCGCTGTTCCTGCCAAATGGCGATATGATCGTAACGCTGAACCTTTCCTGGATAGGACGTGGGGCTAGCCTGGCGAAATGGCGTGGATGGATGATGCGCATAAAGCCCGATGGTACTATGCAGCCTTATGCTGCGGGCATGCGCTCCCCTGCAGGTTTTGGCCTGTCGGAGAACGGAGAGATCTTTTTTGCAGAGAACCAGGGCGACTGGATAGGCTCCGGCCGTATCACGCAAATGGACTATGGCGATTTTGCCGGCCACCCGGCAGGCTTGCGCTGGTCCGGTGAATATGGATCGCCCATTAAGCTGAAACCGGAACAGTTCCCGGATTCAATAGGCATTCTGCACGACTTTGCCAAAAAAACACCGCAGTTCAAAGAGCCCAGCGTATGGTTCCCGCACACGCTGATGGGCATTTCCACTTCAGAAGTATTAACCATTAACTCTGATGCCTTTGGCCCTTTTAAAGGGCAGATATTGGTAGGCGACCAGGGGCATAGCAAAGTGATGCGCGCTTTCCTGGAAAAGGTAAAGGGAAAATACCAGGGCGCCTGCTTTCCTTTCCTGGAGGGCTTTTCATCCGGCGTGCTGCGCATGGCCTGGGGGAGTGATCACTCCCTTTTTGTGGGTATGACCAGCCGCGGCTGGGCTTCCACCGGCCCTGCATTATATGGTTTGCAACGGGTGAATTTTAAAGGCACTACGCCTTTAGAAATAAAAGCCATGCGTGCACAAAGCAATGGCTTTGAGCTGGAATTTACTTTGCCGGTAAATAAAAAGCAGGCAGCAGATGCCGGCTCGTACAGCGTAACCGGTTTTACCTATGCTTATCATAAAACATACGGCAGCCCTATTATTAATCAGCAGCCCTGCGCAGTGATAAAAAGTGAAGTGTCTGAAGACGGCCGCCGGGTAAGGATCTATGTGGAAGGCTTGCGCGAAGGATATATTCATGAGCTGCATGTGAATGGCCTGCGATCACAATCAGGCTTAGCGCTGTTGCATAACGTTGGCTACTATACGCTAAACGCTATTCCGGCCGGCATAGGCCCCGCCTGTGCAGTTACTACTAAAAGCCTGGCTGCCAGCGGCGCTGGTAATAAAGGCGCCTGCGGTACGGATCCTGCCAAATGTGTGAGTGTACAACCCGCCGGCTGGGCTAAGCCGGATATCACCTTACAGGTAGGCACTAAACCCGGTTTAAAGTTTGATGTAGCGGAGCTGGAAGTAACTGCCGGCAGCAAAGTAAAGCTGGTGTTTAATAATAATGATGATATGCTGCATAACCTGGTGATCACCGCTCCTGGTAAAGGAGATGCAGTAGGCAAGCTGGCTATGGAAATGGGACTAAGCGGTTCACAGCTGGCCTATGTGCCGGGATCAAAAGATGTGTTGTACAATACCTGCTTACTGCAGCCGGAAACCTCGCAGAGCATTTATTTTATAGCGCCTGAAACACCGGGTAGCTACCCGTATGTATGCACTTTCCCCGGCCACTATGCGGTTATGAAGGGCATTCTGAAAGTAAAAGCAAAATAAGGAACAGCAATAATCAAAAGAAGCCATGCAACGTTTTTTAAGTGTTTGTTTATGCCTGTGTGCAGTATTGAATGGATGGGCGCAGCAAAAGGCCCCTTTCCTTAAAAGGGATCGCTTACAGCAATACGTAAAATTCTTTAATCAGGTAGATGATAAAAAGAATGTGCTGAATTATGTGCCGGATGGGCAGGCCGCTACCTGGCTGCAAAACAATATTCCTTTACTGGATTGCCCTGACAGCACCATTGAAAAGATCTATTATTACCGCTGGTACAGCTTTCGCAAACATTTAAAGCAAACGCCGGATGGCTTTATTTTTACTGAATTTATTGAACCGGTAAAACATGCCGGCAGGTATAATGCATTAAGCTGCGCCACAGGCCATCACATTTATGAAGGCCGCTGGCTGCGCGATACCCAGTACGTAAACCAGTACATCCGTTACTGGCTGGAAAAAGACAAACACCAATCCAAGCCACGTTTTCACCAGTTCAGCAGCTGGGCTGCCGATGCTGTATACAATTACTACCTGGCTACCGGCGACCGCAATTTTGCCATCAGCATGCTGGATTCCCTGGATGCCGATTACCGCTTGTGGGAGCAGGAAAGATTATTGCCGGATGGTATGTTCTGGCAGTTTGATGTAAAGGATGGCATGGAAGAATCAATCAGCGGCTCGCGGAAAGAAAGGAATATACGCCCTACCATCAACAGCTATATGTATGGCAATGCAAAGGCACTGGCGCTGATAGCCGCTATGGCCGGGCGCGACAACCTGCGTGAGCGGTATACAAAATTAGCTGCGCAGTTAAAAGCAGATGTGCAGGATAAGTTGTGGGACGATACTGCCGCCTTCTTCAAAGTACGTTTTGCAAAAGGCGGTTTATCCGGCGCAAGGGAGGAGATAGGTTTTATACCCTGGTATTTTAACCTGCCGGACGATAAGGCCGCCTATGCAAAAGCCTGGCAGCAGCTCACCGATCCCAAAGGCTTTGATGCACCCTGGGGCATTACCACCGCAGAACAGCGGCATCCCGCTTTTCGTACGCATGGTACCGGTGGCTGTGAATGGGATGGCGCTATATGGCCCTTTGCCACTACCCAAACATTAAAAGCATTAGCCAACCTGTTAACAGACTACCGTAATCACGATGGAATGACTGCGCAGGTATACTATCGCGCACTGAAAACATACGCCCGTTCACACCAGAAGAACGGACAACCTTATTTAGGCGAATACCAGGATGAAAAGAACGGTTACTGGTTAAAAGGAGATGATCCGCGCAGCAGCTTTTACAACCACTCCGGTTTCTGCGACCTGGTGATCAGCGACCTGGTAGGATTAAAGCCCCGTAGCGATGAACAGGTGGAGATAGCGCCGCTGATCCCTGCCGGAACCTGGGACTGGTTTTGCCTGGACCAGGTGCCTTATCATGGCCGCCTGCTCACCCTCCTGTGGGATAAGACCGGAAATAAATACCATAAAGGAAAAGGCTTTCAAATATTTGCAGACGGTGAAAAGATCTACAGCGCTAACAATCTTACCCGCATTGTAATACCGCTGCCTGCAAAAAAACAGGCGCTTACTTTGTGGTACAACAGCCCGGCCGTTAAATGGACCGCTGCATTGCCCATTGGCAACGGTCACCAGGGAGCTATGATCTACGGCGGCGTGAACACAGAGCACTTACAGTTTAACGAAGCTACTTTATGGACCGATGGCCCGCGGGAACATGCCCATATTGGCGCAGTACAATACCTGCCGCAGATCCGTGCGCTGCTGGCAGCCGGTAAGCAAAAGGAGGCAGAGCAGCTGGCTGAAGAACATTTCCTGGGACAAAAAAGCGCTCCACCGGCCTCCCGTTACCAGGCTGCCTACCAGCCTTTTGGCGATTTACTACTACACGTCAGGGACACCACTGCGGCAGTAACAGATTATCACCGTGAGCTGGACCTGAATACCGCCATTGCCCGTACCACTTATACAACCAACAACATTCATTATACCCGTGAATACCTGGCCAGCGCGCCACAGAAGGCCATTGCAGTGCATTTAACAGCAGATAAGCCGGGCAGCATCAGCTTCACCGCAGCAATAAGAACACCACACAGAACATACACCATCCGCAAGGTCAATGACAGCACGCTGGCGCTTTCCCTGCAGGTAAAAGATGGCGTGTTAAAAGGCGAAAGCTGGCTAAAGCTAAGCGCTCGTAAAGGGCGTGTAACCGTTGGGGATAGTACCATTACTGTTGAGGATGCAGATGAAGCCACGCTGTACCTCACTGCTGCCACCAGCTACAAAAGCTATAAAGATGTTAGCGGCAACCCGGCTGCCCTTTGCGCGCAGGTAACAGCAAAGCTCAAAGGTGTTTCCTATGCCGGTATTAAAGCAGCACATATCAAAGACTATCAGCAATACTTTAACACACTGGATCTTAACCTGGGCGAAGGGCAAACACAGCTGCCTACGGATCAGCGCATCCGGCAATTTACGCCTGCCACAGATCCGGCGCTGGCAGCATTATATGTACAATATGCCCGTTACCTGATGATAGCAGCATCGCGCCCGGGCGGGCAGCCCATGAACCTGCAGGGCCTCTGGAACGATCAGCTAACGCCGCCCTGGGACAGCAAGTACACCACCAATATTAACTTTGAAATGAACTACTGGCCGGCAGAGGTATTGCATCTTTCCCCCTGCACAGCGCCTATGTTCAGTTTGATAGATGATGTAGCGCAAACCGGCCGTGTTACTGCAAAAGAGCAGTACGGTGCGCCAGGCTGGGTATTACATCATAATACCGATCTGTGGCGGGCCACTGCGCCTATTAACGCAGCGAACCACGGCATATGGGTAACAGGAGCAGCCTGGCTCAGTCATCACTTATGGGAGCATTATTTATTTACAAAAGATCCGGTGTTCCTGCGGCAAAGGGCATATCCCGTTATGAAAGCCGCGGCGAGCTTTTTTGTGAGCTTCCTGGTGAAAGACAGCACTACAGGCTGGTTGATCAGCACACCTTCCAATTCCCCGGAGAATGGCGGTCTGGTGGCCGGTCCTGCAATGGATCATCAATTGATCCGCGACCTGTTTAAGAACTGTATAGATGCAACAGCCATCCTGCATACAGATGCTGCCTTTAGCCAAACCCTGCAAACAAAATATAAACAGATAGCGCCTAACCAGATCGGTAAGTTCGGGCAGCTGCAGGAGTGGCTGCAGGATGTGGATGATACTACCAGCCGCCACCGGCACGTATCCCATTTGTGGGGCGTGTTCCCCGGTAAGGATATTACCTGGGATCAGTCGCCTGAATTTATGAAAGCAGCGCGCCAGTCTTTATTATTCCGTGGTGATGGCGGCACCGGCTGGAGCCTGGCCTGGAAAGTGAACCTGTGGGCCCGGTTTAAGGATGGCAACCACGCATTGCTTATCCTCAAAAACCTGCTAACGCCGGCGGAAGACCCGAACGGCGGCAAGCCGCATGGCGGCTCATTCACCAACCTGTTTGATGCGCATCCGCCTTTCCAGATCGATGGTAATTTTGGCGGCGCTTCCGGTATTGCAGAAATGCTGGTGCAAAGCCATATGGGATATATTGATCTGCTGCCCGCCCTGCCGGATGCCTGGCCTGCCGGCCATGTAAGCGGCCTTTGCACCCGTGGCGGCTTTGTGCTGGATCTGGATTGGGAGCAAGGTAAGCTGCAGCAGCTAACGGTAACGGCTACTGCCGGCGGCCCCTGTGAGCTGAAGTATGGGCAGCAATCGCTGAAGCTATCTACCCAAAAAGGAAAGAAATACCGGCTGCAGGTGAAAGATGACCGGTTGGAAATAGTGAAGTAAGCATAAAGCAGAAAGCAGAAAGCACAAAGCCCTGCTAAGCGTCATGGTTTATAATTAACAACCTTTCAAACGAATACTCTTAATACGCTCTACCCAATTCGTAATTCGTAATTGACCAATTCGTAATTAAAAATGAAGTATTTCTTCATATTGCTCACTCTCTCCTTTGCCCTTCTTCCGGCTGCTGGGTTCTCTCAAAAGGTTGCGCCTGAAGCCACCGAAGACTGGTCGCACCAGCCGCCGGTAGTAACCCCTGCGGATAAACGCCATGCGCCTTCAGACGCCATCGTGTTATTTTCCACTGCGCAGGACCTTAACAAATGGGAGCACCCGGACAGCAGCGCCGTAAAATGGGCGGTGAATGGCAATGAGCTTACCATTGTGCCCAAAGCAAAAGATATTCGTACCAAACAGGCCTTTGGCAGCATGCAGCTGCATATAGAATGGAAAACGCCCGATCCCAAAGAAAATAAAGGCCGTAATAATATGGGCAACAGCGGGGTGCTGTTCATGGGCCTGTATGAGCTGCAGATCTATGAAAGCTACCAGTACCGGGAACGTATATATTATAATGGCCAGGCTGGCAGCATTTACAAACAATATGCGCCCCTGGCAAATGCCAGCCTGCCGCCACAAACCTGGCAAAGCTTTGATGTGGTGTTTGAAGCACCGGAATTTAATGCCGATCAGTCTTTGAAAACACCCGCTTACATCACCGTTTTTCAGAACGGCATCTTAATTCAGAACCACGTAGCTATTAAAGGGCCTATGGTATATGCCGGTTATCCTGAGTACACCTGCCACGCCGCTAAGCTGCCATTGGTACTGCAGGAGCACGGCAGTAAGGTTAGCTTCCGCAACATATGGGTAAGAGAATTATGACAGTGTAGGATAGTTAGTTGGCGATAATTTATTATATTCCGCTAACTCACCATACGTAATGCCACGTGGAAGATCAACTTTGGGATGCCATAAGGGACAATGATAAAGAAGCCTTTACTATGTTGTACAAGGCTCACTACCAGCTGCTTTTTGCAGAAGGCTTCCGCACCTGTGGTAATAAAGACCTGGTGAAAGACTGTATTCATGAGCTTTTCCTCGAAATATGGTATAACCGCCACAAACTGCCGCCGGTACAGCATGTAGGTGCTTATCTCAAAACCTATCTCCGCAGGAAAATTCAGCGCGAAGCCGGCAAGCTGCAGCATTACGCCGTAGCCGATATGGAAACCCGCATTACCGAAACAGAACGCCCCTACGAAGAGCTGCTCATCCTCATGCAATCAAAAAAAGAAATGGCCGACAAAGTACGGGCCGCCATGCAGCAGCTCTCCCAGCGCCAGATAGAGATCATCCGCATGAAATTCTTTGAAAATAAGAGCTACGAAGAAATATCCGCCCTTACCACCACCACCACGCGTACTATTTATAACCAGGTATACGACTCCCTCAAGATCCTGCGTAAGTGCTTAAGAGTAGTGCTATTTTTCTAATTACCAGCCCGTTAAAAATTATTTTTAAATTTTTATAACAATTCCATAGTAAAAATGGAATGCAGGTTGCACTTATATATATACAAAGCCCCCGTATGGATTATACATTATATGCACCGGAAGACTTTGCGGCCAATGAATCCTACCTGCGGTACTATTTTAAGTTAGACCCCGTAGATGTTTTTTTCTGGCAGAACTGGATCAGCAATCATCCGGAAAAGCTGGATGTGATCATAAGCGCCGATCAGCTCATCAGCTTTGCTGCCCTGCAGCTGCCGGAAGAGGAATACCAGCAGGAAATGGAACGCCTGCACCGCGCAATTAATACCCATGAAGGCGAAGCCCCGCAAGAGGAAGCACCGCTGATAGCCACCAAGCAGGGCCGCCTGATACGCCTGTTTGCGCTGGCCGTGATCACCATTGGTATTGTGCTTACCGTAATACTGTTCCTTTATAATAAGGAGTATTACAGTAATAAGAATACCCGGCAGCTGCTGGCCACCCAATACCTGCAGGAGAGAAAGAATGAAAGTACACAGCCATTGACCATACAGCTGGAAGATAGCAGCACCGTGATATTGGGAGCAGGCGCCAAACTTTTATACCCGCCGCATTTCAAAAGCGGTAAAAGAGAAGTATACCTGGAAGGGGAGGCCTTTTTTGATGTAAGCCATGATGCTGACCGTCCTTTTTATGTGTACTACAATAATCTGGTAACACATGTGCTGGGCACCAGCTTTCGTATAAAAACCAATCCGAAGAAGCAGGTAGAGGTAACAGTGCACAGCGGTAAGGTAGAAGTGTATGAGCAGGTTACCGCTTCCCGCAAACAGGAACGTACCAATGTTAGCAATGGCGTGATCCTGACGCCAAACCAGAAAGTGATCTATTCGGAAGATAGCCGGCAGTTTGAAGCCTTGCTGGTAGAAGATCCGCTGCCCTTATTACCGGTAGTGCCGGCAGACAGTTTGCAAAACGCCGGTTCAGCGGTTGCAGCAACCGGCTTTGTGTTTAACAGGGCGCCCTTACCGGAAGTGCTGCGAACATTTGAACAGGTATACGGGATAGAAATAGAAGTAGAGAATGAGCGTATTAATAACTGCCATTTCTCAGGAGACATCTCTAACATGGATTTTAATGCCAGAATGGAAGTGATCTGCGAGGTATTACATGCAACCTATGAGATCAGGGGTACAAAGATCATTATCAGGGGCAGCGGTTGCCCGGTGTAAAAGCAGAGTAGTCAACAATTAAATAACGGTCAGCCAAAAAAACAAGCCGGCAATGTGGCGCATTACCGGCTGTTAGTGTTGTCCGGATCCTTTTACTAAACGAACAAACAATTCCAAGTTATGAAAAATTAACCAAAATCAATTCCACCAGGCCTGCCGGTATTGTGGCGCAATACCGTTTAGCATGGCCTTACATTCCGGATCCTTTTATTAAACCAACAAATTTTTCATGTTATGAAATCTAGCGATCGCTATTCATCGCAGGTCATTCGTGTGCCTAAGCAAAGGCCATGGAAGGCCAAAATACTGCTTGTCATGAGGATAACAGTAATACAGCTGGCACTGGCAGGTATGTTTGCCTGCACCGTGTATGCCAGCAAAATATCCGCACAGGATGTATTGAACAAAAGAGTAACACTTACAGTACAGCCTACACAAATTTCCGGCATTATTGAGCTGCTGCAGCAGCAAACAGGCATCCGCTTCCTGTATAGCCCGGAGGTGATCCGGACAGACCGCAAGCTGTCGTTCTCTGTAAATAATGAGAAGCTGGGCGTGCTGCTGGATAAAGTATTAAAACCAATGGACATTGGTTATAAGGTGATGGATGAGCGCATTTTGCTGTATGCGCTGGATAAGGATAAGCTTATCGCCGTCGCAGCATTCCAGGAAAAAGTGATCACCGGCACGGTCCGGGACGACCTGGGCCATCCCATACCCGGTGTAACGCTGGTGATAAAAGGCTCCACCAATGGTACGGTTACCGGTCCCGATGGCGCCTTTAAATTACGGGTAACCGGCAATAACCCAATGCTGCTGGTAAGCTTTATCGGCTATGAAACACAGGAGCTGTCTGTTGAAGGCAAAACAACGGTTGACATACAGCTGCGGCCTGCCTCCCAATCCCTGCAGGATGTAGTGGTAGTAGGTTATGGTAAGCAGGAGCGGCGTAATGTAACCGGCGCAGTATCCACCGTACGTGCAGAATCCATCAAAGACCTGCCGGTAACCAGCGTGGATCAGAAGCTGACCGGCCAGGTAGCCGGTGTACAGGTAATGCAGGTAACGGGCACGCCTGGTGGAAGCCCGGTGGTACGCATCCGTGGCGCCGGTTCCATAGGCGCGGGCGATGATCCGCTGTACGTGATAGATGGGTTTCCCATTACCACCAACTATAACAAATACTCAAACCCGCTCAGTCTTTTCAGCCCTAATGATATTGAATCCATCACGGTGCTGAAAGACGCATCTGCAGCGGCTATCTACGGCTCCCGTGGCGCCAATGGCGTAATACTCATCACCACAAAAAAAGCAAAACCCGGTACCAGCCGCCTGGAAGTGGACCTGTATACCGGCATTCAGCAGGAGTATAAACGCAACCGTGTAAAAATGATGACGGCGCAGGAGTATGCACAGTGGCGTACAGAGCACCGGCAGGATATGGCTGCATTTACCGGGCAGCCTTTTGACCCCGCATCTGTACCAGCGCAGTACCGCAACCCGGATTCATTAGGCGCCGGTACTAACTGGTACGATGCTATGACGCATGCTGCACCTATTCAAAGCTATAATGTAACCTGGAGCAAAGGCTCGGAAGATATCAGGGTGCTGCTGTCCGGCGGTTATTTTAACCAGCAGGGCATTGTACGCAATACCGCTTTCCAGCGCTATACCTTCCGCGCAAATATTGAAGGCAATGTGCGCAGGAATGTTACCATAGGCCTTAACTTTTCACCTACCTATAACATCCGCAACCTGCAGGAAACAGAGGGCCACTTTAACACCGCCATTCTTACACAGGGCTTGCTGAACAGTCCCGTGCCGCCCGTAAAACAGCCGGATGGCAGCTTTACACCGGTCATCGGATCGCCGGATGCTTTTTCCAATGCCAACCCGGTGAATGTACTGGAGAACACTACCAACAAGGTGAACAGCGTACGTGCGTTAACGAATGTATATGTGAACTGGGAAATTATTCCCGGCCTGAATTTTAAAACCACCCTGAATGTTGACTACAGTAACGATAAGCAGAACATTTACGTACCTTCTTTTGTAGGCAGCTTCCGCAGCCCGCCCCCACAGCCCGCAAGCGGCCAGTATAACACCGGAAGCGTATTAAGCCTGCTGAATGAAAATACACTTACCTATGACAAGCAATGGAAGCAGCACAGCTTTTCCTTGCTGGCCGGCTACACCGCGCAGCAGGAGCGGGGTGAGTTCGGCAACTTTACGGGTACACAATACCCGGATGATAATGTGCGCACATTAAATGCAGCAGCCGTGATCACCGGGCAAACCTCCGTACAGGAATGGCGGCAGCTCTCTTACCTGGGCCGTATTAACTATGGTTTTAAAGACCGTTACCTGGCCAGTGTGGTATTCCGCCGTGATGGTTCTTCCCGTTTTGGTGAGAATAACCGCTGGGGTAATTTCCCCTCCGCATCACTGGGATGGCGGGTATCTGAAGAGCCTTTTTTCCCGAAAACCCGGTTTATTGACGACCTGAAATTACGCGCCAGCCATGGTTTGGCAGGCAACAATAACATTGGTAACTATACCTATTTACCTGGCGTGGTAATTGATAATGGCAGCAACTTCTTAAACAATACCAACTATGTGCTGGGCGGTGGTTTGGCCAGCGGTGTACGTGTGAACGCCCTGGCTAACCCCGACCTGGGCTGGGAATCATCCCGGCAAACAGATGTAGGCCTTGACCTGTCCATGTTAAAAGGCCGCATTTATTTTATTGGTGAATACTACGTCCGTGATACAAAGAACATGCTGCAAACCATTGATGTGCCCAGCGTATCCGGCTTTGAAAGCGGCATTGCCAACATTGGCGAAGTACGCAATCATGGCTGGGAGTTTTCTGTAAGCACCCGCAATTTTATAAATGCTTTCCGCTGGAGCACCGACTTTAATATAGCCTTTAACCGTAACCGCATTCAGAACCTGGGCAATAAATCACAGATCATTTCCGGTAGTGAAAGCACAAATATTTCCCGGATCGGACAGCCAATGGGCATGTTCTACGGCTATATTTTTGAAGGCATTTTCCAGAGCCAGGAAGAGGTGGATAAATCACCGCATCAAACCGGGCAGGTAGCCGGCACCGTGAAGTATAAAGATGTGAATGGAGATGGTAATATTACCAGCGCCGATAAAACCATTATGGGCAGCCCTTACCCGGATTTTACCTGGGGCCTTACCAACAAGTTCAACTACGGCAATTTTGACCTGTCTATCCTCATCAACGGATCACAGGGCATTAAGGTGCTGGACCTGTACAAACGTTTTACCACCAACCTGGATGGGGTATTTAATGTAGAAGAAGATGTAAAGAACCGCTGGCGCTCGCCACAGCAGCCGGGCAACGGGCAGCTGCCCACTACAGTGGCCAGCACGCCGCTGGCGCGTGAGATCAATTCCCTGTGGATAAAAGATGCATCGTACGTTGCTTTACGGAATATTACCCTGGGCTACAGCTTTAAAATAAAAGCAGCCAATAATGTGCGGGTATACTTCAGCGCGCAGAATGCCTGGATCTTCTCTTCCTACAGGGGGAACCCGGAAGTGAATGTGAACGGCAGCAACTCCCTGGCGCCGGGCGTGAACTATACCGGCTACCCGGTACCAGCCACATTTACACTGGGCGCAAACCTGAAGTTATAGGAATGATGGTCTATTCAAAAACATGTAACATGAAACACACAAGATATTTATTGCTCACCTGCCTGTTGCTTAGCGCCTGCGGAAAAAGCTTTCTGGATATATCACCGGAACAGTTTCAGAAAGAAGGTAATTATTTTAAGACCGCCGACCAGTTTGTGCAGGCCTTAAACGGCGCCTATGCCCCATTGCAGGGCTTATACACCGGCAGCCACTGGGTTATGGCGGAAATGCGTTCCGACAATACCTCTTACCAGAAGAATACCGGCGATGCTTCCGGCTTTGCACGCGAAGAGCTGGATGAATTCCGCGAGCAGGATGATAACAGCTTTGTATACGCATACTTTAACTATAGCTACAATGGTATTGCGCGCTGTAACACAGTGCTGGATCACTTAAGCAGCGCCGGTATAGACGCAACCATAAAAACGCAGATCACCGGCCAGGCCAGCTTTCTGCGGGCATTCTATTACTTTAACCTGGTACGCGCCTTTGGCGATATTCCATTGGTTACACATGAAGTAACCTCTACCAACGATGCCTTCAGCGTAGCAGAACGTAAACCTGCAGCCGACATCTATACCCAGATCATAGCAGATGCGCAAACCGCTATCGCCAACCTGCCGGACGCATGGACCAATGCCAAGGATAAGGGACGTGCAGTAAAAGCCAGCGCACAAACCTTGCTGGCAGAAGTATACCTTACCCAAAAGCAGTATAATAACGCCGTGCCGCTGTTACGCGCTGTAATGCAGTCGCCCAACGGGTACACGCTGTTGCCGGATTATGCCAGCCTGTACACGCTGGCTAACAAGAACAGTGTTGAATCTGTTTTTGAGATCCAGTATATGGAAGGCAGCTCCAATGAGTTCAGCGATTTTATGTACCAGTTTGCACCTTACAACGCCGGCAGCAGCATTACCGGTTTTGGTTTGTATACAGGCTCCGGTTCAGGCTGGAACATTCCTACCCAGGATATGCTGGATGCTTATGAAGCAGGCGATAAACGGAAAGATGCATCCATCAGCCTTTCCTTTACCGATCCCAATACCGGTAAGATAGTACCTTATGTGATCAAGTATAAAACGCCGCATGCCATCCGTTACCAAACAGCCAGCAACTTCCCGGTATACCGTTTTGCAGATGTATTGCTGATGCTGGCAGAGTGTTTAAATGAAGCAGGTTTTGCAGCTAACGGGGAAGCATATACCTTGTTGAACCAGGTGCGCCAGCGTGCAGGGCTGTTGCCCAAAACATCCGGTAACGCCAACCCGGCGCTTAACGTAAGCACGCAGGAAGCTTTTCGCCAGGCTGTATGGCAGGAGCGGAGGGTAGAGCTGGCTTTTGAAGATCACCGCTGGTTTGACCTGCTGCGCACCGGCCAGGGCACTGCCGTTATGCAGGCGCATGCAGCCAGGGAAAAGAGCCTGAAAGCTTACCTGGTGCCTGCCGCCTATACCAGCATAAAGCTTATTTATCAGTACCCGCGCAGGGAAGTGCAGCTGATGGATTAAGGAATGTAAAATGTAAAATCTTAAATGTAAAATGTAAAAGTGCGTGTAAGAGAACTCCAACTATACGCTGCATCCCGTTTTACATTTAAGATTTTACATTTTTAATTTTACATTTTTTTCATAAATACGCGTATGAGATCCATAATCTTAACCGGCCTTTTATCCGGTTTGTTACTATCGCAACAGGCATTTGCACAACAGCCCGATACACAACTCTCCGAAACGGCTTTTCAGCAGCCGCCTGCTGCTTATGGTATCCGCTGCTGGTGGTGGTGGCTGAATGGCAATGTAAGTAAACAATCCATTACCCGCGACCTGGAAGCCATGAAGGCAAAGGGCTTCAGCGGAGCCTGTATCTTTGACGCAGGCGGGCAGGATCAGCGTGGAAATAGTAATGTGCCGGAAGGCCCCCTGTTTGGCTCACCGGCCTGGCAGGAGCTGTTCCGCTTTGCTGTACAGGAAGCACACCGGCTAGGGCTGGTACTAAGCCTTAACATACAAAGCGGCTGGAACCTGGGCGCGCCGGATGTAAAACCGCAGGAAGCTGCTAAACGTTTAACCTGGTCGCAAACCATCATCGGCGGTGGTCAGAGCTACGTACAGTCATTACCGGTACCAGCTGCGCTGGATGGTTTTTATAAAGACATTGCAGTGCTGGCCTTTCCCTACAGGGATACCACCGGTATACAACCCCTGCATAACCTGAAACAAAAAGCAGCCTTTGATGAAGTAGGCGGCTCCGCTACAGATACACGCTTTCTGCTGAATGAGGATACCACCAATAATAAGCTGGTGCACGCACAGCACAGTGCCGTTATTAACCTTACACAAAAAATGAATGCGCAGGGTGTTCTCAGCTGGAAAGCGCCTGCCGGCAAATGGGTGATCTTAAGATTTGGATACACCCTCAACGGTGCGGAAATATCTACCTCCAGCGGTAAATGGCAGGGCTTAGTAATTGATTACATGAGCCGGCAGCATTTTACCCGGTACTGGAATACACATGTACAACCGCTGCTGCAAAGCATTGGTAAGGATGCAGGTACTACGCTGCGTTACCTGCAAACAGACAGCTGGGAGCTGGGCGGCATTAACTGGACAGAAGATTTTCAGCAGGAGTTCCGGACCCGCAGGGGATATGACATACTTCCTTACTTACCCATAGTAGCCGGTAAGCTCATTGACAGCCGCGAGGTAAGCAACCGTTTTTTAGCAGACCTGCGCAAAACCATCAGCGATTGTATTGCCGATAATCATTACAAAGTATTCCAGGAAAAAGCTGCTGCTTATGGCATGGGCATTCAGCCGGAAAGCGCCGGCCCGCATGCAGGTCCCTTTGATGGCTTAAAGAATTTTGGACATAGTGAAATTATGATGGGCGAGTTCTGGTCGCCCTCCGTACACCGCCCTTTGCCGGAAAGCCGCTTTTTTGTGAAACAGGCCGCCAGCGCAGCGCACATCTACAATAAGAACCTGGTAGGCGCAGAAGCCTTTACCACTATTGGCCATCACTGGGACGACATTATCTGGAAAGAGATGAAACCCAGCTTTGACCATGAGTTATGTGCAGGCCTGAACCTCACCTTGCTGCATACCTTTACCAGCTCGCCGCCTGAAATGGGTTTGCCGGGGCAGGAATATTTTGCAGGCACACACTTTAATCCCAACATAACCTGGTGGAAGTATTCAGATGCCTTCTGGAGCTACATGGCCCGTGTGCAGTACATGATGCAGCAGGGCCGCTTTGTAGCCGATGTGCTATATTATTATGGAGATCATGTACCCAACATTGCACGCCTGAAAGAAGATGATCCTGCAGGCGCTTTACCCGGCTATGATTATGACGTGATCAATGAAGAGCGCTTAATGGCCTTACAGGTACAGCAAGGCTGGATCACGCTGCCGCATGGTATGCGTTACCGTGTGCTGGTGTTGCCCAAACACCGCGTAATGTCGCTGGCCGCGCTGCAAAAAATAGATCAGCTGGTAAGCGCCGGCGCTACGGTGATAGGCCCGCGCACACAGCGAACGGTAAGCCTGGAAAAATATGCGGCCTCCGGCAAAACATTACAACAGCTGGCAGCGCATTTATGGGGTGCAGACAGTGCGGCTAATCAGCAACCAGGCAGCCGGGCAGTGGGCAAGGGGCGTATGGCCTGGGGCTACACTGCTGCGGAATGGCTGGCCTTACAGCACATAGCGGCCGACTGCCATTTTGAAGCGCCGGCAACAGATACATTTGGATATATCCATCACCGTTGGAATGAAGCAGATTATTATTTCATCAGCAGCCGGCAGCAAAGGCCTGTAAAAACTACGGTTAGCTTCCGGGTAAGCGGGCGCCAGCCTGAGTTCTGGGACCCGGTAAGCGGCCGCACCCAGCCGGCAGTAGCGTATACACAGGCAAACGGTGTTACTACGGTGCCGGTATCTTTTGCGCCTTATGGCTCCTGGTTTGTAGTGTTCCGCAAGCCAATACCGGCTACACAGCAGGGCATAGCAGCCACCAACTTTCCGGAGTTTAGGGTAACAGATACCCTGCAGGGGCCCTGGCAATTACACTTTGATGAACGCTGGGGAGGACCCGCTTCCGTGGAGTTCCCGTCCCTCACCAGCTGGACGGAAAGGCCGGAACCCGGCATCCGTTACTACTCCGGCAGCGTGGTATACCAGAAGGAGTTTAATTATGATCCAAAGCAAAAGCACATTTACCTGAACCTGGGCGCTGTAAAGGATGTAGGCATTGCCGGGGTGAAATTAAATGGAAAAGAGATTGGCGTACTATGGGCGCCGCCTTATCGTATAGCCTTAAATGATATACAGCCGGGTAAGAATGTATTGGAAGTAGAAGTGATCAACAGCTGGCGTAACCGCCTGGTGGGCGATCGTGGTCAGCCGGCGGAAAAGCGGTTCACCAAAACCAATATCACCATCCGCCCGGAATGGCAGCTGCTGGAATCCGGTTTATTGGGGCCGGTGGTGTTGGAAACACAGGATCAGTAATAGAGCTGAGGGCTGCGCAGCAGCAGGTTGCGAACAATGCGCAGGGAGCGCGCCAGCTGGTGCTTAACAGTAGAGGGGCTGATGCCAAGCTGTAAGGCTACTTCCTTTCGGTTCATGCCGTCAAAATAAGTGTAGCGGAATACCTGTGCAGATGCGGGCGGCACCTGCTCTATCACCTGCAGTACACGTTCCCAGAAATCACTGGTCTCAGCAGGCTGCAGGGGAAGCTCGGCAGCCTGCTGTAACAGCAGCTTTAATTTCTTCCGGCGCAAAGCCTCGTCCCGTAGCCGGTTCAGGCAACGGTTCTTCATGGCGCAGTGCAAAAAGCTTTTCAGGGAGATGCTTACGTTCATGAATAATTGTTTCTCCCAGCAATCCATAAAAAAATCCTGCACAACGTCATGTGCTTCCGTTTCATCTTCCAGTAACGTATAGGCTATATAAACCATCCAGCGGCGGTACTGGCCAACGAGCTGCGTAAAAGCAGTAACATCACCAGCCTTCAGGCGGTTCAATAAAAGTTGATCATTCGGATTCATACTTCCGTAATTGGTGAATGGAATAATCAAATGCAGCTAAATTCCGGACAAAGTGAACAGTAGGGATATACTTGGCAACAGGAGGTTCCTTGAAGATATACGGCATACCAGCCCGGCCGGATCTTAGGCAGGCATATTTTATAATTTACTAAAATGTACTGTGGTAGCTGCTTGGAGAGTTGGCGTATTATTTATAGCCGAAGGTGATTGTTCTGAGCTTTATAAACGCAATACCCCCGGGGCGGTGGGGAAAATGACAACTATTTTTTCTTCCGGGGCTGTGTTTTTTCCAGGAAATTTTCCAGCGCATCCAGCTTGCCGGTCCAGAAAATACGGTACTTTTCAGTCCACTCCGCTACCTCCTGCAGTTTTTGCAGCTCCGCATAGCAATACCGTTCCCGGCCCTGTTGTTTGATCACTACCAACCCGCACTCCGTGAGTATTTTAATATGTTTGGAAATAGCCGGCCGGCTGATGTCAAAGTTCTCTGCTACTGCATTCAGGTTAAGGGCCTGCTGGGCCAGCAAGTGTATAATTTCCCTTCTCGTTGGATCCGCGATCGCCTGGAAAACATCCCGTCTCATGGTAAATGTAATTAGCCGGGGATGATAATTTTCCCCCGCCACAAAAATAATGAAACCTTTTGGTTACTGAAATGTTTTACCATCAGCTCCCTGTAAAAACAATTGGCGGCCATGGCCGCCAGTTATTCATTTGTGGCGCATGCCGGCATCACCCGGAATGCGCCGGAGGTACTTATTATTCCCTTGTAACGTACCTCAACCTTTAAGCAATATCTAACAGCTTAACGCTGTATTAAGCAGCTTATCTGAAATGCAGTATACCCTGACCGTCAAAGTAACAATCTACCCCGGTCACGTTCTTCACATCATCCATAAACTCCTGGATGGGTTTGTGTTTATCCACCATACCGTTAAAGCGAATATCATGCCCCTGCTGGCTGTTGTCTATAACCGCTTTAATGCCCATATGGCGGTACAGAATGAGGCAGATATCTGACAGGGAGGCCTTATCAAAGAAGTGCTTGCCGGCTTTCCAGCTCAGCACTGTTTTTTCATCAAAGGATTGTGTATATAGGGCCCCGGGCGGCGTGCATACTGCTTCCATACCGGGTTTTACCACCACGGCGGCGCCATGAGTGTTTATTTTAACCGACCCGCTTACCAGCGACAGGCGCACCTGCTTTGGATCGTAGGCATTAATATTAAACGCCGTGCCCAATACCTGCACCGTGCTGTTAGGCGTGTGTACAATAAAAGGCTGGCCGGCGTCAGGGGCCACCTCTATATATGCCTCCCCGCTCAGCAGGGTAATTTCCCGGCTGCTGCCGTTAAAGCTAAAGGGAAATTGCAGGCGGGTGTCGGCGTTCAGCCATACAGCGGTACCATCGGAGAGGGTAACCCTGTATACTTTGGCTACCGGCACTATCAGCGTGTGCTGACCGCCATATACAGAAAAATTGTTAGGGCTGCTAAAGGTGAGCTGGTCTGCCGCATTGTGCAGCTGCACATCGCCCAGGCGGATGTTGGTGGTTTTGTCAGACAGCAGCACGGTTTTACTGTCGGCCAGCTGTAATACTACCTGCGGAGGTTCGGCCGTAGTAACAGCCGCTAATGGAGGTGCTGGTTTACGGTTCGTTAAAAAGTAAAGTCCCGCGGCGCTTACCAGCAGGCCTGCCAGCACAGCTGCCATGGTATATTTACCAAAGCGGTGTGTGGGGGCAGTGCGTGGCCGGGATTTGATCACGCTTAAAAGATCGGCCCAGTCCTCATCATCCTTTAAACGTTCAAGATCTTCATGACCAAAGGTGATCTGTATGGCGTGGAATGCTTCCTGCATGGATTCATCTTCCCTGAGCTGCGCTTCCAGGTAATGCAGGTCTTTCGTGGAGATCACGCCGGCAACTTTCTCAAACATCAGTTGCCATAGGTGTTCATTCTGTTGTTGTGTGTGTGTCAAGGCTACAATGTTGTTTCGTTGGCAGTCATACAAATTGACATGGTCGAAGTAGAAGTAATAATGGTACTACCGGTCAATAAAATGGCATATTGTTGATCTATTCCCGAAGATTTATCAGGGGTACATGTTTACCTGTATACCCTGTTTTTTGCAACGCTCTGTAAGGGTTTTGAATAGAAAAGTCCTTAACGGAACGCGAACATCCTTAAATAAATTCTTATCCCAGCATTCTATGAAAAAGTCTTCCACCAGGGTTTTGGCTTCAGCTTCATCGGTGAGATAAGTGGTAGCTACCACCAGTAGCCATACACGATATTGACGATAGGCATCGTTCAACGCATTTGGGTCGCCCGTTCTGAGTCTGCGTAATAATTGTTTGTCATTGTGTTGCTCCACTTTTCGTTTCATACACTAGATTTGGTTTTTCTGTTCATAACGTTGGCCCGTAGCCGGTATATGATTACCGATGTCTACGATACAATAGCCGGAACCAGGCAACATTTTAAGGAAGAGCATCTAACTTTCAGGGCAAGGTTCGTAATTCTTATGACAAGCAGTTGTGCCTAACTTATACTAACTAAAAGTACAGAAAATATTATTTGACCGTTGTTAACGTAAATAATTTTTTTTGTTAATGATTAGAGCCGCAGCGCTCTGCAAACAAGCGGGCATGGTCACATCCAACTAATACAGTACCAGGGCGGATTGCAGGGAATAAGGGTTACCGGATAAATATATGGTGCCGGTATCAGGAACCGGCAGATCTTTAACCGGTAAAAAGCCCTGCCGGGAAAATATCGTGTAGCCCATGCTGTTATAGATCCCGGTACGGACCATCGCGGTATCCGGTTCAATTTTTTTCGCATCCCGTAAATAATTTTCCCGATCCCGTAAACGCTTTAGCCGCTTAAATTGCAATTTTGCCAGGTAATCTGATAAGTGACAAAGGCATTAATAAATAGAGACGCAGCTGTAAGGCAAACGTTTTTATATGTTAAATACCTATAATAAGGCGTGTGATGCCGCCGGCTTTACCATATGGGAACTAAGAAAAAGGATCTGAAGTACTGGATAGGGAAAATTCATCTTTGGCTGGGGCTTGGCTCCGGACTGATAGTTTTGTTCCTGGGCCTTACCGGCTGTATACTGGCTTTTCAGCACGAAATTGAAGGTGTAACCACCCCTTACCGTTATATTAAAAATGAGCAGCGTCCCTTTCTGCCGCCTTCCGTATTAAAGGCCGCTGCAGAAAAAGCCCTGCCCGGCAAACACCCGCACAGCGTAAGCTTTTTCCCGAAAGACCGGGCCGCAGAAGTAGCCTTTTATGCAGCAAACCCGGAATATTATTACATCGTATACTTTAATCCCTATAGCGGGCAGGTGTTGAAGGTAAAGGATATGAACCGCGACTTTTTCCGGATCGTGATCATGGGCCATTACTATTTATGGCTGCCGCCTGCCATTGGCCAGCCCATTGTAGCCAGCGCTACCCTTATTTTCGTGATCATGCTTATCACCGGCCTGGTATTGTGGTGGCCCAGGAACCGGGCTGCCAGCAAACAGCGTTTTTCCGTAAAATGGAATGCCCGCTGGCGGCGGGTGAACTATGACCTGCATAATGTGCTGGGATTTTATGTTAGCTGGGTGATCATTTTTATAGCCCTTACCGGTTTGGTAATGGGCTTTCAATGGTTTGCCAAAACCGTGTACTGGACAAGCTCCGGCGGCAAAAGCCTGGTGGAATATTACGAGCCCTTCTCTAAAAAGAGCACCGCTGCATTAGCCGCTGCCACCCCGGTTACAGACCGGCTCTGGGAAAAAATGAAAGCGGATTATCCTACAGCGCAGATCATAGAAATACACTATCCTGAGAGCGATACGGCCGCCATTTCAGCCGTAGCCAATCCGGATATGGATACTTACTGGAAGCAGGATATTCTCTATTTTGATCAGTATACCCTGCAGGAAATACCGGTTACCCACTCCTACAACCGTTTTGCAAAAGCATCTGCTGCAGATAAGCTGGCCCGTATGAACTATGATATTCACGTAGGCGCCGTACTGGGCCTGCCCGGCAAGATCATGGCCTTCTGCGCCAGCCTTATTGCCGCCAGCCTGCCCGTTACCGGCGTTTACATCTGGTGGGGCCGCAGGCATAAGAAAAGCAAAGGCAAACCCGTGGCCGCACAACAGGTGGCAATGGCGTAAACACATAGCTCCGCTTCCCCAGCGTCCAGATTCGAACACCCCACTGCCATAAAACCGGACATCCCCACAACCGCTCATATCGCAACCGCCTGGTAATCAATACCCACCCAATCCAGCATTCCCTTTGCGGGCCTTTCTACGCTCAATCCCGGGTTATGCTTAAAAATTATCTTAAAACCGCCTGGCGCAATATGTGGCGCAACAAGGTGTTTTCCATTATTAACGTGGCTGGTTTGGCCATTGGCCTGGCCTGCTGCATGTTCATTTTGCTGTATGTGCAGGATCAGTTTAGCTATGACCGGCAGCACCGGCACCCGCAGGACCTGTACCGCCTGGGTACGGTAAGCATAGGCCGGGAGGGGGCCATTCGAAATGTGATAAGCGCCGCGCCCATTGCCGCAGCCCTGCAGCAGGAGTTCCCGGAAGTAGAGCAGGCTGCCCGTTTGTTTGTACCCTATAATGAGGATAAAAGCCTGTTGCAGTATTATGAAGGCGGCGCCCTGGTGAAGTCGTTTTACGAAAGTCATGGCTATATGGCCGATGCGCCTTTTTTCCGCATCTTCAACTATCATTTCACAGAAGGCGATCCCTACAATGCCCTGCAGGAGCCTAATACCGTAGTGCTCTCTAAAGAAACCGCCATAAAATTATTCGGTACCGCGCCCGCGTTAAATAAGGTCATCCGCATTAATAGCAGCAACGGCAACATTGATTACCGGATCACCGGCGTGTTTACCCCCACCGGCAAATCGCATATTGATGGTACTTTTTTTATGTCGCTGCAAAGCGGGGCAATGGGCGAGTTTGCGCGTACCACCACAGACTTTGCCGTAAACAATATCTTCTATACCTATCTCCGGCTTAAACCCGGCGCCCATGCGGCAGTGCTGGAAAGTAAGTTCCCCGCCTTTATAGAAAAATATGAACGCAAATGGCTGAAAGCCGCCGGCTTCGATAAAACACATTTCCTGCAGCCGGTAACCGACATTCACCTGCATTCCCACCTGGACGCGGAGTTTGCCCGCAATGGCAGCATTACCTATGTGTACATGCTCATCCTCATCGCCGTGTTCATACTGGTGATCGCCTGCATTAATTTTATGAACCTTTCCACTGCACGCAGCAGCAAACGCGCGGTGGAAGTGGGCATCCGCAAGGCCATTGGCGCAGGCAACGGCTCGCTGGTGCAGCAGTTCATAGGCGAATCGGTGCTGGCAAGTGTAATTGCATTAGTGCTGGCCGTTGTTTTACTGGCCTCCCTGCTGCCCTTGTTCAATGATGTTTCCGGAAGCGCCATCACCTTAAACGTGCTGGCCAATCCCTTGTACATTGCCGCCTTTATTATACTTACGCTGGTGGCGGGTTTGCTGGCCGGCAGCTACCCGGCTTTCTACCTTTCCGCCTTTCGCCCGGTACAGGTATTAAAGGGCCGGTTAAAGAACAACTTTGCAGCAGTGTTTGTGCGCAAGGGATTGGTTGTTTTCCAGTTTGCGATTGCCATTTGCCTTATCCTGGCCTCCATCATTATTTTGCAGCAAATGCGGTATATGCAGCACCAGCAGCTGGGTTTCCAGCAATCACAGCAAATAGTGATACCCCTGAGAACAGCGCATACTAAAAAGATGTACCAAGCCTTTAAAACAGAAGTCAAAAAAAGCAGCTTGGTAGCAGAGGCCTCCGGCTGCGACACTTATCCCGGCAATGCCGTGCTTTCTGATAAATCTTTTTATACAGAAGGTAAATCGTCCAAAGAGGGAATAACCATCCGCTCCAACTGGGTGGATTATGATTATGCGGCCACCTTGCAGATCCCCCTGCTGGCCGGCCGTTTTTTCTCCGAAGGATTTGCGGCAGATACCGCCGGTTTCAACAAGATTGTGCTAAATGAAAAAGCCGCCAGGGAGCTGGGCTATCAGCCGGCAGATGCTGTTGGCAAACGCATTTTCTTTGACTGGCAGGGCCGCAAGTACACCTATGAGATCATTGGCGTGACTAAGAACTTTCACTTTGAGGGTTTGCAGGAACCCATTAAATCTTACAGCTTTGAAATGCAGCAGGGGCAGTATAACTACCTGATGGTGCACCTCAATACAAAGCAGCTGCAAAGCGCCCTGCAATCCATAGCTGCTGCCTGGAAAACCCTTAACAGCGAAGAGCCTTTTGAATATTACTTTTTAGACCGGCAGTTCCAGTATAATTATGAAATGGAGCGCCGCACCGGTACTATCATCACCGTTTTCACCATTATGGCGGTATTTATTTCCTGCCTGGGATTGTATGGCCTGGCCCTGTTTACAGCAGAGCAAAAGGTGAAAGAGATCGGGATCCGTAAAGTGCTGGGCGCCTCTGTAAGCCAGGTAGTAAGCCTGTTATCAAAAGAGTTTTTGCAGCTGGTAATTATAGCAGCGCTCATAGCCGCTCCTATTGCAGGCTGGGGCATGCAGCAATGGCTGCAGCACTTTGCTTACCGTATCACTATCCAGTGGTGGGTATTTGCTGTGGCAGCCTTACTGGCCTTATTAATTGCCTTTTTTACCGTCAGCTTCCAGGCGGTAAAAGCCGCGGTAGCCAACCCGGTAAAGAGTTTGAAAACAGAATAACGCTAAAAGATATCCTTTGAGAAGGGAACAGGCTGTATCAGTATAGGATGCAGCCTGTTTTTATTTGGGCCCGTGTTTAATGAAATAACACAAGTTGTCCATTTGTACTTGCATTCGGTTGCAGTAAACAGATAAGCCCCCTATAAGCCCTATATACTCCCCCTGTGAGCTCCCTATAAGCCCACCCTTATAAGAGGGGGCTTATCTACGGTTTATTACCAGCTAAAGAACGGCTTAATCCCGGATTAAGCTTACAGGCCGGATAAACAATCCTGCCTGAAGTTTACATAGCCAGGTTACGTACCTTTAACCCTATCTAAACAATCAACACGTCATGAAACGGATCCTTACCGGCTGTACAATGGCCCTCCTTACCATTGTACTTGCAGCCCCAGCCCAGGCCCAGCAAACATCAGCAGCTAAAAAGCAATTCATTACCCAGCTCATACAACGCATGACGCCGGATGAAAAAATAGGCCAGCTTAACCTGCTTACCAGCGATATGGATGTTACCGGCCCCTTCGTTAGGCCGGGTTATAAAAAAGATATTGAGGCCGGCCTGTGCGGGTCTATCTTTAACGCCTACACGCCGCAGTATACCCGTAAGCTGCAGGAAATGGCTATGGGCACCCGCCTGAAGATCCCCTTGTTATTCGGGTACGATGTGATCCATGGCCATAAGACCATTTTCCCCATTCCCCTGGGCGAAGCCTGCACCTGGGACCTTGGCCTGCTGGAAAAAAGCGCGCGTATTGCCGCACAGGAAGCCAGCGCCGACGGGCTGCACTGGACCTTTAGCCCAATGGTGGATATTGCCCGCGATCCCCGCTGGGGCCGTGTAGCCGAAGGGGTGGGGGAAGATACCTGGTACGGCGTACAGGTGGCCAAAGCCAAGGTAAAGGGCTACCAGGGTACAGACCTTGCTGCCAATAATACCATACTGGCCTGTGTAAAGCACTTTGCCTTATATGGCGCCGTGGAAGCCGGCCGCGATTATAATGTAGTGGATATGAGCCGCCGCCGCATGATGCAGGATTACTTACCGCCCTATAGATCGGCAGTGGATGCGGGCGTAGCCACCGTAATGACCTCCTTTAACGAAGTGGATGGCATACCCGCTACCGGCAACAAATGGCTGATGACAGAGCTGCTGCGCAGGCAATGGGGCTTTAAAGGTTTTGTGGTAACGGATTATACCGCCATTAATGAAATGATCAATCACGGTGTACCTAAAGATGAATATGAGGCTGCTGCCCTGGCCCTGAATGCCGGGGTGGATATGGATATGCAGGGCAGCGTATTTGCCACCCAGCTAAAGAAGCTGGTGCAGGATAAAAAGATCACACTGCAGCAGATCAATGATGCAGTGTACCGCATACTTGCCGCCAAGTATGATCTGGGCCTGTTCAAAGATCCCTTTAAGTATTGCGATACCACACGCGCCGCTAAAGAGATCATGAGCCCGGAAAATTTGCAGGCTGCCCGTGAAATAGCACAACGCTCCATTGTACTGCTTAAAAATGAAACACAGCTGCTGCCGCTGAAAAAACAGGGCAGCATTGCCCTGATAGGCCCCCTGGGCAATAGCCAGCGGGATGTGATCGGTAACTGGTCGGCCGCAGGGGATGCCGGCAAAGCAGTAAGCCTGTTACAGGGCATTCAGAACAAGCTGGGTACTGCTGTAAAAGTTACCTATGCACAAGGCGCGCACATAACCAGCGATACCGGCTTATTAAAAAAGGCCATGCAAAAACAGCGGCTGGAAGCAGCTGATACGGCCAACAGCGCACAGCTGTTATCCGAAGCGGTAGCGCTGGCCAAACAATCAGATGTTGTGATCATGGCCCTGGGCGAATCGCAGGGCATGACGGGCGAAGCAGCCAGCCGTTCCAACATCAGCATACCGGAAAGCCAGCAGGAATTATTAAAGGCAGTATATGCCACCGGCAAACCGGTAGTGCTGGTATTAATGAATGGCCGCCCGCTTACGCTGGAGTGGGAAGATGCGCACATTCCATCTATTGTGGAAACCTGGTTCCTGGGTACAGAAGCCGGTAATGCCATTGCCGATGTGCTGTTCGGCGATTATAACCCTGCCGGTAAGATCACCATGAGCTTTCCGCGGAATGTGGGCCAGATCCCTATTTACTATAATCACCGCACTACCGGCCGCCCCATTGATCCTAACAATAAATACTCTACCAAATACCTGGATGTATCTAACGAACCGCTGTATCCCTTTGGCTACGGGTTAAGCTATACGAAATTCACCTATAGCAGTCCGCAGCTGAGCAAGCCGCAGATCACAGCCACAGCGCCTTTGCTGGTAAGCGTGAATGTTAGCAATACCGGCAGCTACGATGGGGAAGAGGTGGTGCAGCTTTACATCCGCGATAAGGTGGGCAGCGTAACCCGCCCGGTAAAAGAGCTGAAAGGATTTAAAAAGATCTTTTTGAAGAAAGGAGAAAGCCAAACCGTAACGTTCACCATTAGCGTGGAAGACCTGAAATTTTATGACAAGGATATGCGGTGGACCTACGAGCCGGGCGCCTTTACTGTATTTGTAGGCACTAACAGCCGCGATGCGCAGGGCGTGGACTTTACTTTGAATTAATGGGCAATTAATTTTGATTTTCCACATTTCTTACTATTTTTGCCCCGTCAATATGATCACTAACGTACATACCCATCATCACCACCATACTTACCACACCGGTAGGCAGGGATGATATTATGTATAAAAAATATATCTAAATATCAGCGGCTTACCGGAAAAGGTAAGCCGCTGTTGTTTTTACTGAACATTCATCATTTATGAAGCTTAAACTCGCCATCCAGAAATCAGGCCGCCTGCACGACGATTCTATTAAACTGCTCAAAGAATGCGGTATAGACATCAACAACGGGGTTAACCGGCTAAAAACAGAAGCCAGCAACTTTCCCCTGGAAGTATTTTTCCTGCGCGATGATGATATTCCGCAATACGTAGAAGACGGTGTAGCCGACTTAGGCATAGTGGGTGAGAATGTAGTGATGGAAAAGAATAAGCAGGTACAGGTAGTGGAAAAGCTGGGTTTTGGTAAATGCCGTTTATCCGTAGCCGTGCCCAAAGCCATGGACTACAACGGTGTGCAGGACCTGCACAAGCTGCGCATTGCCACTACCTATCCGGTGATCGTAGATGATTTCCTGAAAAAGAACAGCATTACCGCAGAGATCCACGAGATCAGCGGATCTGTGGAAATAGCGCCTGGCATTGGTTTGGCAGATGCGATCTGCGACCTGGTGAGCAGCGGTTCCACCCTGTTCATGAACGGCCTTAAAGAAGCGGAAGTGATCCTGAAATCAGAGGCCGTGCTGATTGCCAACAACGGGCTGAATGCCGCACAACAGCAAATGCTGGACAAGCTGCTGTTCCGCATAAAGGCAGTAAAAAAGGCAAAGAACAACAAGTACATTCTGCTGAATGCGCCTAACGATAACCTGCAGCAGATCATTAGCCTGCTGCCTGGTATGAAAAGTCCCACCGTGCTGCCGCTGGCAGAAGAAGGCTGGAGCTCCGTACATTCCGTACTGAATGAAAATGATTTCTGGGACATTATTGAAAGCCTGAAAGCCGCCGGTGCACAAGGGATCTTAGTAGTGCCTATTGAGAAAATGATCATCTGATGTTAACGTGGGGCTGACTAAAAAGAATGTAAAATCATGAATGTAAAATTTAAAATGTAAAAATGGAATGCCACGATTCGGAGTACAGGCTTATATTCATGTCATTCTACTTTACATTTATGATTTATCTCGTTCATAAAGTCTTTTCAATGGTCTCTATGAACCTCCTTCGTCGGTTTGAAATTTTACATTTTACATTCTTTTTAGTCAGCCCCACATAAAAAAACTATATGCAAGTATTCGAATATCCTGATATTGCTTCCTGGCCGGCGCTTTTACAACGCCCGGTAATGGATACCACTGCGCTGGAAAGCAATGTGGCCGCTATTTTGAAAGAGGTGCAGCAACAGGGCGATGCCGCTGTTCGCAAATACGCTTTACAGTTTGATAAGGTACAGCTGAATGAGCTGCAGGTGACCGAAACGGAATTTGCACAGGCCACCGCAGCTTTAGATCCCGCCCTGAAACAGGCCATTCTGCAGGCCAAACAGAATATTGAAACCTTTCACCGCGCACAACAGGAAGCCGGTAAAATTATAGAAACCATGCCCGGCGTGCATTGCTGGCGCAAATCCCTGCCAATAGAAAAAGTAGGCTTATACATTCCCGGTGGTTCTGCACCCTTATTCTCCACCATCCTGATGCTGGGCATACCCGCTGTAATAGCCGGCTGTAAAGAGATTGTGCTGTGTACGCCCTCCAACGCCGCCGGTGAGGTACATCCTGCCATTTTATTTGCAGCCCGCCAGGTAGGTATTGACCGGGTGTTTAAAATAGGCGGTGTACAGGCCATTGGCGCTATGGCATATGGCACTGCTACCGTGCCACGGGTGCATAAGATCTTTGGCCCGGGCAACCAGTATGTTACCTGCGCTAAACAATTGATCAATAAAGACGGTATTGCCATTGATATGCCTGCAGGTCCTTCAGAAGTAGCTGTGCTGGCGGATGAAAGCTGTGTACCTGCTTTTGTGGCTGCGGATCTTTTATCGCAGGCAGAACATGGTCCGGATAGCCAGGTGCTGCTGGTAAGCACCAGCGCCGATGTTATTAAGCAGGTACAGCAGGAGGTTGATAAACAGCTGGCTGGGCTGCCCCGCCGCAGCATAGCCACACAGGCGCTGGAACACAGCCGTTTGGTGCTGGTAAAAGATATGGATATTGCCATGGAGCTGCTGAATGCCTATGCACCGGAACATCTGATCATTGCCTGTAAGGATGATATTACCCTGGCAGATGGTGTGGTAAATGCTGGTTCCGTTTTCCTGGGTAATTACTCGCCGGAAAGCGCCGGTGATTATGCCTCCGGCACCAATCATACCCTGCCTACCAATGGTTATGCCCGTGCATACAGCGGCGTATCGCTGGATAGTTTTGTGAAAAAGGTAACCTTCCAGCGTCTTACACAGGAAGGTTTGCAGAATATAGGCAACACTATTGCCGTAATGGCCGCCGCAGAAGGGCTGGATGCCCACAAGCGCGCTGTTACCATCCGTTTAACTAATAATTATTAATTCTCTTTTATGTTCGATCTGAATAAGTTACTGCGCAATAATATTAAACAGCTGGTACCCTACTCCTCTGCCCGTGATGAGTTCAAAGGCGAAGCCCGCATTTTCCTGGATGCTAATGAGAACAGCTTTGGTTCCCCGCTGCCAACAGATTACAACCGCTACCCCGATCCCATGCAGTGGAAGCTGAAATACAAGCTGGCCGATATTAAAGGTGTACCGCCCCAGCATATTTTTATAGGCAATGGCAGTGATGAGGTGATAGATGTGCTGTACCGCGCCTTATGCAATCCCGGGGTGGATAATGTGATCCTTTGTCCGCCTACCTATGGCATGTACGAAGTAAGCGCGCACATTAATGATGTGGTGATCCGGCAGGTAAGTCTTACCGAAGATTTTCAGCTGGATATGCCTGCGCTGCAGCAGGCCATAGATGAGAACACGAAGCTGATCTTTGTTTGCTCGCCCAACAACCCTACCGCCAACTCTATTAACCGTGAGGATATTGAGCTGCTGCTGAATAATTTTGAAGGCATCCTGGTAGTGGATGAAGCCTATATTAACTTTGCCCGCCAGAAAACATTTATCCAGGAGCTTACGGAATACCCTAACCTGGTGGTAATGCAAACCCTTTCCAAAGCATGGGGCCTGGCTGCATTACGTGTGGGGATGGCTTTTGCCAGTGAAGAGATCATCCAGGTAATGAACAAGATAAAACCGCCGTATAACATTAGCCAGGCAGCACAGGAGCTGGCATTGCAGGCCCTGGAAAATATAGCGCAGGTAAATGAGTGGATCCGGGAAACGGTGATTGAAAGGGACCGGCTGGCAACCTCACTGGAAAAGCTGCCGCTGGTAGTAAAAGTATATCCCAGCGATGCAAATTTTGTACTCGCTAAAACCATCGATGCCAAAGCCATTTATCAATACCTGGTAACACTGGGCATTGTAGTGCGCGACCGTTCCCGGGTAGAGCTGTGCGCCGGCTGCCTCCGCATTACCGTAGGCACACCGGACGAGAATGAAAAGTTAATAGCAGCCTTAGCGGATTATAAAATTGAAGTAGGAAGTATTAAGTAAGTCAAAACATCATTTGTATGAAGCGTGTACTTTTTATAGATCGTGATGGTACCCTTATCAAAGAAGTACCGCCCACTTACCAGATAGATACCCTGGAGAAAATAGAATACTATCCCAAAGTATTCACCTACATGGTGAAAATAGCCACCGAGCTGGATTACGAGCTGGTAATGGTAACCAACCAGGATGGGATGGGAACGGAATCTTTCCCGGAAGCGCATTTCTGGTTAGTGCAGAACAAGATCATACAGGCTTTTGAGAACGAAGGGGTGGTATTTAAAGCTATACATGTAGACCGTACTTTTCCGCATGAGAATGCGCCTACCCGTAAGCCGGGTATCGGGATGCTCACCCAATACTTCTCTGCCGGCTATGACCTGGCCAACTCTTTTGTGATAGGCGACCGCATCACCGATGTGCAGCTAGCCAAGAACCTGGGCGCCAAAGCCATCTGGATGAATGAAGGCACCGGCCTGGGAAGCGCGGAAATCAAAGACGCCGCTGCTGCTTTACAGCCGGTAATAGCCCTGGAATCAACCGACTGGGCAAAGATCTATGAGTTCCTGAAGCTAGGCTTAAGGACGGTTACGCATACCCGTACTACCAAAGAAACCGATATCAGCATTTCCCTGAACCTGGATGGCAAAGGGCAGGCGCATATTGAAACCGGCCTGGGTTTCTTTGATCATATGCTGGAGCAGATTGCCCGCCATGGCAACATTGACCTTACCATTAAGGCCAAAGGCGATCTGCATATAGATGAGCATCATACCATAGAAGATACCGGCCTGGCGCTGGGAGAGGCCATGGCTAAAGCCCTGGCCGATAAGCGGGGTATGGAGCGTTACGGTTTTTGCCTACCCATGGATGATTGCCTGGCCCAGGTGGCCATTGACTTTGGCGGCCGTAACTGGCTGGTTTGGGATGCTAAGTTTAACCGGGAGAAGATAGGGGAAATGCCTACAGAAATGTTCTTCCACTTCTTTAAATCCTTTTCAGATGCTGCCAAGTGCAATCTGAACATTAAGGCAGAGGGAGAGAATGAGCATCATAAGATAGAAGCCATCTTTAAAGCCTTTGCCAAAGCCGTTAAGATGGCCGTGCGCCGCGACCCGTCTAATTTGCAGCTGCCCAGTACCAAAGGGGTGCTGTAAGGCTCAAAAAAAATTTGCATTTTCTAAAAAAACTACCCATATTTGCTCCCGTAATGAAACAGAACGTAACATACAAGCATTGGTGGTGGCACGGAATCATATCCTGATCTGTGTTACAGTGCCATAATTTGTATGAACAAATATATTCAGAAGGCTCGCTGTTACACAGCGGGCCTTCTTCCTTTTAGGCAACTTCCGACTTCAAAAATCTCAATAATACATGCGTACCATTCAAGTAAGAACGAGATCCAAACAAATGCTGGCAGATGTGTACACCCCGGTGGGCATTTATCTGCGCCTGCGCGATAAGTTCCCCGGCACGGTGCTGCTGGAAAGTACGGACTACCGCGCCAGTGAGAACAGCTTTTCCTTTATCTGTGTAAAGCCCATAGCCGGTATTGAAGTTACCTCTACCTCCAATTTTGAGTTCAAGTATCCCAACCTGCCGGTAGAACGTAAGCAGCTGAAGAATAAAGAAAGCGTGCTGGATGAGCTGCAGCAGTTCTTAAACCAGTTCAGCTTTTCCGGCCAGGTGCCCTTACCCGTGGTACGCAGCCTGTTCGGATACACCACTTTTGATGCGGTACAGTTCTTTGAAACCATTGAATTTAATAAGCAGAAACCCAATGGCAACACCATTCCGTTGATGCGTTACCGTTTTTACCAGTACGTTATAGCCATTAACCATTTTAAAGATGAGCTGTACCTCTGCGAGCACCAGGTAGATGGCCTGGACAGTGAGTTTGAGCTGATAGAATCCCTCATTAAGCATAAAGATGTGCCCACCTATAGTTTTACTGCGGTAGGCAATGAAGAAAGTAACATGACGGATGCAGAGTATATGCAGATGGTAGAGCAGGGCAAGCAGCACTGTTTCCGGGGCGATGTGTTCCAGGTAGTGCTGTCGCGGGCCTTTCAGCAACGTTATAACGGCGATGAGTTTAATGTATACCGCGCCCTCCGTTCCATCAATCCTTCCCCTTATCTCTTTTACTTCGATTACGGTGATTATAAGCTGATGGGTTCTTCGCCTGAAGCGCAGCTGGTCATCAAAGACAATAAAGCCACCATTCACCCTATAGCAGGCACTTTCCGAAGAACCGGCGATGATGAGCAGGACCAGCAGCTGGCCGATAAGTTATTGCTGGATCCCAAGGAAAATGCAGAACATGTAATGCTGGTGGACCTTGCCCGTAATGACCTGAGCCGCCATGCCAGCAATGTGGAAGTAGAATCTTACCGTAAGATCCAGTTTTACTCGCATGTGATACACCTGGTAAGTGAGGTGGTAGGCAAGATCCAGCCGCATGTAAATCCTTTTTCCCTGCTGGCGGCCACCTTCCCGGCCGGTACCTTAAGCGGGGCGCCCAAATACAGGGCTATGGAGATCATTGACCAGTATGAGCCAACTGCACGCGGCTTTTACGGCGGCTGTATCGGCGCGGTAAGCTTTAACGGCGATTTTAACCATGCTATTATGATCCGCTCCATGCTTAGTAAGTCCAATACACTGTATTACCAGGCAGGCGCCGGTGTGGTAGCTAAATCCGTAGCCTCTTCAGAACTGGAAGAAGTAGGCAATAAACTGAATGCATTAAAACAGGCCATACTGCTGGCCCAAAAAATATAAGTGTGATGAACATACTGGTATTCGATAACTACGATTCTTTTACCTATAACCTGGTACACCTGGTTGAGAAGATCATTAACGGCAAGGTGAAGGTATTTCGCAATGATGAAATACCCCTGGAGCAGATCAACGGATTTGATAAGATCATTTTATCACCGGGGCCCGGTATACCGGAAGAAGCAGGTTTGTTATTACCGCTTATTAAAGAGTATGCCCCTACGAAATCCATTTTTGGCGTATGCCTGGGCCAGCAGGCCATAGGACAGGCTTTTGGAGCAAACCTTATTAACCTGACAGAAGTATACCATGGCGTAGCCACCCCGGTGAACATTGTATCCCGCGAGGGACGTTTGTTTAAGGAGCTGCCCGATGAGCTGGAAGTAGGCCGTTATCACTCCTGGGTGGTAGATGAAAAAACATTACCTGCTGAGCTAACTGTTACTGCGCGTGATGAGCATGGGTATGTTATGGGGCTACAGCATAATAAGTATGATGTAAGCGGGGTGCAGTTTCACCCGGAAAGCGTGCTTACGCCGCATGGCGAAAAGATCTTACGGAACTGGCTGCAAATGTGATCCGCACATGTGCCACACCTCAAAGGTGTGGCACACATAGAACAGCAAACTCTAACTGCATTACCTGATACATCATGAAAAAAATACTCAACTACCTTTTTGAACATAAAACATTTACCCGGGAGGCTGCAAAGGATATCCTGATCAGCATTTCCAAAGGCATGTATAACGAGAGCGAGCTGGCCGCCTTTATGACGGTGTTCCTGATGCGCAGCATTACCATCAATGAGCTGCTGGGTTTCCGCGATGCCTTGCTGGAGCTGTGCATACCGGTAAAGCTGGATGATTATGATGTGCTGGATATTGTAGGCACCGGTGGCGATGCCAAGAACACGTTTAACATCTCAACATTGTCGTGTTTTATTGTGGCCGGCGCCGGCGCTAAAGTAGCCAAACATGGTAACTATGGCGTATCCTCGATAAGCGGGGCCTCTAACCTCATGGAAACAGCCGGTTATAAATTTAAGAATGATGAATCTAAATTGCGGGCGGAAATCGAGGAAGCAGGCGTTTGTTTCCTGCATGCGCCGCTGTTTCACCCGGCACTGAAAAATGTGGCCGGTATCCGCCGCCAGCTGGGCATTCGTACGTTCTTTAATATGTTGGGGCCACTGGTGAACCCGGCTTTTGCCAAACACCAGCTCATAGGTGTGTACAGCCTGGAAATGGCGCGGGTATATAACTACCTGTTCCAGCAAACAGATAAGCAATATGCCATTGTACACAGCATGGATGGTTATGATGAAATATCGCTTACCAGCGATGCCCGCATTATTACCAACAAAGGTGAGCAGGACTGGACGCCAGAACAGCTGGGCCGCCGCAGGGTACACCCGGAAGATATTTACGGCGGCAACTCCGTAGAAGACGCTGCCAAGATCTTTATGAAGATCTTAAAAGGAGAAGGCAGCTGGGCGCAAAATTCCGTAGTGCTGGCTAATTCTGCCATGGGACTGTATTGTATGGGCAAGTATGAAAACTATACGGATTGTTTTCAGGCAGCAGTTACTTCCCTGGAATCCGGCGCCGCACATAATGCGTTTAAGAAATTGATCGATATGCAATGATCTTATCTAAGATCGTAAACAGATAAACGATGAGCAATATTTTAACTGAAATAGTAGCGCATAAAAAGATAGAGGTAGCGGCACGTAAACAGCAGCGCAGCGCAGCAGAGCTGGAGCAGGCGCCGGCATTCAAACGCACGCCGTTATCGCTGCGCCGGTTCTTACAGGACCCTGCCAAAACCGGTATCATTGCGGAGTTCAAACGCCGCTCGCCCTCCAAGGGATTGATCAACGGGAATGTAACCGTACAGGATATTACCACGGCATATACCCGCTACGGCGCCTCCGGCCTTTCCGTATTAACAGATGAGAAGTTCTTTGGCGGCACCGCCGATGATCTGCAGCAGGCACGGGCAGCCAATAACATACCCATTCTGCGTAAGGATTTTATGATCGATGAATACCAGATCATAGAAGCAAAGGCAATAGGTGCAGATGTGATCTTACTGATCGCAGAATGCTTAACAGCCGCAGAAGTAGCGCAGCTGGCCACCTTTGCAAACAACCTGGGTCTGGAAGTGTTGCTGGAAGTGCATAGCGAAGCGCAGCTGGAAAAAGTGAGCGGGCATGTGCACCTGGTAGGCGTGAATAACCGCGACCTTACCACTTTTAAAGTAGACTTTAACCGCTCCTGCGAGCTGGCGCCTAAGATACCGGCCGGTAAGCTGAAGGTAGCGGAAAGCGGCATCAATGATCCCGCGGCTATTATAACGCTGAAGCAGGCCGGCTTTGAAGGGTTCCTGATCGGTGAGCATTTTATGCGGCAGGACGATCCTGCCAGGGCCTTTGAGCAATTTGCAGCAGCTATTAAGAGCGGTGAAAATGTAAAATGATAAATACTAAATGTAAAATGTAAAAATGGAATGCAGCGAATTGGTTAAAGAGGTTTTGTACCTCCATTAACTTTTACATTTGAAATTTTACATTTATGATTTTACATTCTTAAATTATAATTAATGGAACTCAACATAAAAGTATGCGGCATTACCCGTGAGCAGGACCTGCAAGCCCTGGTACAGTATGGTGTGAACTATGCCGGTTTTATCTTTTATGAAAGATCGCCCCGTTTGGTTACGGGTAAGCTGGATGCAGCTACGGTACGCAATACTACCGGTATAAAAAAGGCAGGTGTGTTTGTAGATGAAGATCTGCAGGCCGTACAACAGCTGGTAGCCGATTATGGTCTGGACCTGGTGCAGCTGCATGGTAATGAAACACCGGAATATTGCGCTGCCATCAGAAAAGTAGTGCCGGTTGTAAAAGCTTTTCGTATAGGGGAGCAGGTGAGCTGGCAGGAGCTGGCGCCCTTTATACCGGTAAGCGACTACTTTTTGTTTGATACCGCAGTAGGGAAATCCTATGGTGGTACCGGCCAGCAGTTCAACTGGGACCTGCTGAAAAGCTATCCCTTCAGCCATCCTTTTTTCCTGAGCGGTGGCATTGGCCCGGAACACGCCGCTGCATTGGCTGAGCTGGAATTACCTGCTTTATTTGCAGTGGATGTGAACAGCCGTTTTGAAACGGCGCCCGGTATAAAGGATATGGAAAAAGTAAAGGAGTTCGTGAATGAGGTACGTTCATAACAGGTACTATGAACTAAACGAAATATGCTATGGACCATCGACTATGGACCATGGACTTATTAAAAATCATAAAACTAATTAGAATGGAGATTGCGGTAAATACAAAGGGCTCCAAATATCATGTGAATGAAAAGGGATATTACGGCAGCTTTGGCGGGGCATATATTCCCGAAATGCTGTATCCCAATGTAGAGGAGCTGCGGCAAAACTACATGCAGATCCTGGCAGATCCTGGCTTTCAGCAGGAGTTCACCCAGCTGCTGAAAGATTATGTGGGCCGTCCGTCGCCGCTGTACCTGGCCAAACGTTTGTCTGAAAAATATAAGGCTAACATTTACCTGAAGCGGGAAGACCTGAACCATACCGGCGCGCACAAGGTTAACAACACCATTGGGCAGATATTGCTGGCGCAGCGCCTGGGCAAAAAACGCATTATTGCGGAAACCGGCGCAGGGCAGCATGGAGTAGCTACCGCTACGGTATGTGCTTTAATGGGCCTGGAATGTATTGTGTACATGGGCAGTGTGGATATTGAACGGCAGGCTCCCAACGTGGCCCGTATGCAAATGCTGGGCGCTACCGTAGTACCTGCCACCAGCGGCAGCCGTACATTGAAAGACGCCACCAACGAAGCTATCCGCGACTGGATCAATAACCCGGTGGATACGCATTACATCATAGGCTCTGTAGTAGGGCCGCATCCGTACCCGGATATGGTAGCGCGTTTTCAATCCGTGATCAGCGAAGAAATAAAGCAGCAGCTGCAGGAAAAAACCGGCAGCCCTTATCCCAATTATGTGCTGGCCTGTGTAGGCGGTGGCAGTAATGCAGCAGGCGCTTTCTTCCATTTCCTGGATGATGAGCAGGTGCAGCTGGTACCCGTAGAAGCAGCCGGTAAAGGAGTGAACAGCGGTTTTTCCGCCGCTACTTCCCAGCTGGGCAAACCGGGTGTTATACATGCCAGCAAAACTTTGCTGATGCAAACAGAAGACGGGCAGATCGTGGAACCGCACTCTATTTCCGCCGGTTTGGATTACCCGGGTGTAGGGCCTTTGCATGCCCACCTGTATGAAACCGGCCGCGCACGTTTCCTGAACGCTACGGATGATGAAGCCCTGGAAGCCGCTTTTGAGCTTACCCGTTTGGAAGGCATTATCCCTGCGCTGGAATCATCCCACGCGCTGGCCCGTTTAAAAGACCTGAACCTGAAACCCAGCGATGTAGTAGTGGTATGCCTTTCCGGCCGTGGCGATAAGGATATGGGCACTTACATTAAACACATGCAGCAATAATAAAATCGAATGAATCGCATAGATCAACTTTTTGCAAGCAAACAAACTGGCATCCTTAATATATACTGCACAGCAGGTTTCCCTGCCCTGGAAGATACTTTGCCGGTAATGACGGCCCTGCAGGCGCATGGCGCAGATATGATAGAACTGGGCATGCCTTTCTCCGATCCGCTGGCAGATGGCCCCGTGATACAGGACAGCAGCACCCGTGCCCTGCAGAATGGCATGAGCCTGAAAAAGCTGTTTACCCAGCTAAAGGATTTCAGAAAAAATATACACGTTCCCGTTATACTCATGGGTTACCTGAACCCGGTAATGCAATTTGGAATAGAGCAGTTCTTGCAGCAGTGTGCAGCCACCGGGGTAGATGGCCTTATTTTGCCGGACCTTCCCATGCAGGAGTATGAGCAGGAATACCGCCCGCTTTTTGAAAAATATGGATTACACCTTATCTTTCTGGTAACACCGGAAACCAGCGAAGCCCGCATCCGGCAGATAGACGCGCTGAGCAAAGGATTTGTGTACGCCGTATCCTCCTCTTCCACCACCGGGAAAGATAAGGATATGAAAGGCCAGCAGGCCTACTTTGAACGCTTAAAGGCCCTGCAGCTGAAAAACCCGGTACTGATCGGTTTCGGCATAAAAGATAAACCCACCTTTGATGCAGCCTGTGCATACAGCAACGGCGCTATTATTGGAACGGCGTTTATTAAAGCATTAGAAAATGCAAAAGACCTGGATGGAACCATCAAACAGTTCATTCAATCCGTAAAATAAACGTGTGCCACACCTTTGAGGTGTGGCACACATAAGATATAACATGAAAACAGCTATTATAAAATACAACGCCGGCAACATCCGATCCGTGCTTTTTGCACTGGACCGTTTAGGTGTACAGGGCACGGTAACCGATGATCCTGAAGAGATCCGGGCAGCTGACAAAGTGATCTTCCCCGGTGTGGGAGAGGCCAGCACCGCCATGCAGTACCTGCAGCAGCGCGGCCTGGATAAAGTGATCACCAGTCTGCAGCAGCCGGTGCTGGGCATTTGCCTGGGCTTACAGCTCATGTGCAAGCACTCTGAAGAGAATAATACACCCTGCCTGGGCATTTTTGATGTAGAGGTAAAACGTTTTCAATCACCGGTAGCTAACCTGTTAAAGATACCGCAGATAGGCTGGAACAACATAGCCGGTTTGCACAGCACCATCTTTGAAAAGGTGCCGGAAAACAGCTACATGTATTTTGTGCACAGCTACTACGCCGCACTGGCGCCGGAAACAGTGGCTATTGCCAATTATGTGGTGAACTACAGTGCTGCTTTACAAAAGGATAACTTTTACGCAGTGCAGTTCCACCCGGAGAAATCAGCAGAGGCGGGACAAAAATTGCTGGAAAGCTTTCTGAAGTTATAAGCAATGGCAGGTATTGAAATAAAGCAGATCCAAACCAACGATACTTTACTGCTGCGCAGGGATGTATTATACCCCGGCCAGCCGTTAGACAGTGTACGTGTAGCGCACGATGAAGCAGCCGTACACTTTGGCCTGTTTAAAGACGGGCAGCTGGTAAGTGTAGGCTCCCTGTTTATGAACGGTAAGCAGGCCCAGTTCCGCAAGCTGGCTACCACACCGGCTTTGCAGGGTAAAGGATACGGCACCTTACTTATTAAACGAATGCAGCAGCAGTGCCGGGAAGCAGGTATCCCTTTATTATGGTGCCATGCCCGCCGTACTGCCGAAGGTTTTTATACCCGCCTGGGTTTTACAAAGGCAGGTGATTATTTTGAAAAGAATAACATTATTTATTGCAGGATGGAATTACCCGTGCAAACAATCAAACAGTTTACCGTAATACCCGCCATAGACATTATTGACGGCAAATGTGTGCGCCTTACACAGGGCGACTATGCACAGCAAAAGGTGTACAATGAACATCCGCTGGAAGTAGCAAAGGCATTTGAAGATATTGGAGTGCAGCGCCTGCACCTCGTAGACCTGGACGGCGCAAAAAAAGGAGCGGTAGTGAACTGGAAGGTGCTGGAAGCCATTGCCGGGAAAACCGGGCTGGTAGTGGATTTTGGCGGAGGTATTAAAACAGTAAAGGACCTGGATATTGTATTTGAAAGCGGGGCCGCGCTGGCTACTATTGGCAGTATAGCGGTAAAAGACCCGGAGCTGTTCTTTGGCTGGGTAAAAAAATATGGCCCTGAAAAAATATTCCTGGGCGCTGATGTGAAGGAAGAAAAAATAGCAGTAGGCGGCTGGCTGGAAACTACCCAGCTTTCCATCTATGATTTCCTGGAAGAGAATGTACGCCATGGCGTGCATAATATCTTTTGTACGGATATTGCAAAGGATGGCCTGTTACAGGGCCCGTCCACTGCACTATACCAGCAAATACTGGAACGTTTTCCGGATATTAACTTTGTAGCCAGCGGCGGCGTAAGCAACCTGCAGGATGTTGAAACCCTGCGCGAAATAGGCTGCAGCGGCGCCATTGTAGGCAAGGCTATTTACGAAGGACGCATTACCATGGACCAGCTGAAGGAATTAATAAAGAATAATTAAGAATTAATAATAATGGAAGAAGCATAACGAAAAGTGCAATTCCTTCATAATTAACAATGAATAATTGCTAATAAGAAAAGAAGCATAACGTGAAGTACAAGCCCTGTGATTATTAATTATTCATTCTTAATTATTAATTAAAAAAATTAAAAAGCATGCTTACAAAACGAATCATCCCCTGCCTGGACATCAAAGACGGGCGTACCGTAAAAGGGGTGAATTTTGAAAATATACGCGATGCCGGCGATCCCATAGAGCTGGGCGCTTTATACGCACAGCAGGGAGCAGATGAGCTGGTGTTCCTGGATATAACGGCTACGAATGAACGGAGAAAAACACTGGCAGAGCTGGTAACCGGTATTGCCAGGCACGTGAACATCCCGTTTACAGTGGGCGGCGGCATATCGTCTGTAGAGGATGTATATGTGCTGCTGCAATCCGGTGCAGATAAAATATCCGTAAACACTTCTGCCTTCAAACGCCCGGAGCTGGTGGATGAGCTATCCCGTGAATTTGGCAGCCAGTGCATTGTGCTGGCCATTGATACCCGTTTTGAAGAAGGCGACTGGTATGTATACCTGAACGGCGGCCGTGTAAAAACCACCACCAAAGCCTATGACTGGGCCAAAGAAGCGGTGGACCGTGGCGCAGGTGAAATACTGCTTACCTCCATGAACAACGATGGTACCAAGCAGGGTTTTGCACTGGACATTACAGGCCAGCTGTCACAGAACCTGAACGTGCCCGTGATCGCCTCCGGTGGCGCTGGTAACATGGATCATTTTACAGAAGTATTTGAAAATGCCCAGGCAGATGCCGCGCTGGCCGCCAGCATTTTCCACTACAAGGAAATAGAAATACCCGACCTGAAGAAGTACTTATACAGCAAAGGAATAAATATCAGATTTTAGATTGGGTGGAAGGAGTACAAAACAAATACGATTAGTATGCAAATTGATTTTCAGAAATCTCCCGACGGCCTGGTGCCGGCCATTGTGCAGGATGCAGCTACTTTAAAAGTGCTGATGCTGGGCTATATGAACCAGGAAGCAGTGAACAAAACCCTGCAGGAAAAAAAGGTGACCTTTTTCAGCCGTTCCAAGCAGCGCCTGTGGACCAAGGGAGAGGAAAGCGGCAATTTTTTGCTGCTGCAGGACGTTAAAGTAGATTGTGACAACGATACCTTGCTGATAAAGGCCAACCCGGTAGGGCCGGTATGCCACACCGGTGCAGATACCTGCTGGGATGAGGTGAATGTGAGCAACGATTTCCTGGCAAAGCTGGAAAGCGTGATCACGGACCGTAAGAACAATCCTACGGAAAAGTCTTACACCGCCAGCCTGTTTGCCAAAGGCATTAACAAAATAGCCCAGAAAGTAGGGGAGGAAGCGGTGGAAGTAGTAATAGAAGCCAAGGATAATAACGAAACCCTTTTCCTGAACGAAGCCGCCGACCTGCTGTTCCACTACCTGATCTTATTGAATGCCAAAGGCCACCAGCTATCCGATGTGCTGAACGTGCTGAAGGAAAGGCACAAGTAGAATATTTTTTATATATTTATAACATGAAGCATTTATTCCTGGTGATGTGCTGTGCCGCCAGTGCCTTAGTTGCCAACGCACAAAACGTAATATCCGGCACGGTAAGCGGGGCCGATGGGAGAAAGATCTATTTGTTCGATGATGCGGACAATAACCCGGACGATTCCACTGTGCTGCAAAAAGGCCAGTTCAGCTTTACCATTAAGCAACCCTCAGAACCCTCTGTATTTGCGTTGATATTAGAAGGTACGGACCAGCCGTTGTTATTTGTGCCGGGCCCAACCCCGCAGCAGCTAACATTGAGCGCAGATAAATTCCCGATAGCAACCGCTGTAAAAGGCAATGATAATACAAAAGCACTGCAGGAATACCAGGTGCAATTTCAGCCGCTGATCCAAAGAGCGCATGCATTGAACCAGGAAGCATCCGGCATTTCAGGAGATGACGAAGCAGCCAAAGAGGCTTTCCGCAAAAAGGCCGGTGTTTTCAGCGATGATGTGATAAGGATTGGTAAAGCCTTTGTACAGCAGCATCCCAAGGCATTAGCCAGTATGTGGATGCTGATCAATGAGTTACGCCCGCGGCTGAAGCCCGATGAATTTGCAGGACTGTTTGCCGGCCTGGATAAATCGCTGCAAACCGGTAAGTACGGACAAAGTGTAAGCCAGTATATCAGAAGCCAGAAGCTCAGCGGTATTGGTGAAATGGCAGATGATTTTTCGCAGGATGGGATAGATGGTAAAGCCATCAAGTTGTCCTCTTTCCGCGGTAAATATGTGCTGGTAGATTTCTGGGCCAGCTGGTGCGGTCCCTGCCGGGCAGAGAACCCCAATGTGGTAAAAGCCTTTAACAAATACAAAGACAAGAACTTTACAATACTCAGCGTTTCCCTGGATGATGATAAGAACCGCTGGCTGCACGCCATTAAGCAGGATGGCCTTAACTGGACACATGTTTCTGACCTGCATGGCTGGAGCAATGAAGTAGCCGTACAGTACGGTATCCGTTCCATACCCTCTAATTTCCTGGTAGATCCCCAGGGGCGCATTATAGCCCGCAACCTGCGCGGCTCCGCCCTGGAAGACAAGCTGGGAGAGATACTGAAATAATTAGTTAATGTGCTAATATGCTAATGTGCTGGTGTGCTGTGCTCTGTTCGCAGTCGCCGGCACATTAGCATATTAGCACATCAGCACATGGTTCCGTTTATCACAATCAGTTTGATTATGCCCCGCCGTTTCCTCATATTTGTTGCTACGTATAAACGTTAAAAGGAGCATTAATAATTATGAAGAGAGCTATACTGACTGCCGTGATGTTAGCGCCGGTAGTTTTGTTTGCGCAGGATGAAAAACCGTTTACGATCAGTGGAACGGTGGCGCAGTTACAAAAACAGGCCAAGGTATATCTGAACGTGCGGAAAGGGGATGATAATACACTGGATAGTGCAGAGGTAAAAGACGGTAAGTTTGCTTTCAAAGGAACGATTAAGGAGGCTTCTATGGCCAGCCTGATGATGGTGATCAGCGATCCGCCTGCTGATATGCCCAGAGGTGGCAGGCGCGATGTATTGCCGCTGTTCCTGGATAACGGGAACATTACCATTACGGCGCAGGATTCCATTAGCACGGCCACTGTAAAAGGATCTAAAGCCAATGATGCATACCTGCAGCTGAATGGTATGCTGAAAGATATAGATACCCAGATGCGGGCCCTGCAAAAGGAATACCGCGAGCTATATATGGCCAAGGATGAAGAGGGGATGAAAAAGCTGGAACCGCGGTTTGATTCACTGGAAGCACAGGAAAAAACGATTATGCGCGCTTACCTGGATAAAAATCCCGGTTCGCCTATAGCCATGTTTGCGCTGAACCAGTATGCCGGCTATGAAATTAACCCTGCAGATGTAGAGCCGGTGTTTAAAAAGCTGGATAAAAAAATAAAGAGCTCAGCATCCGGTAAGGCTTTTGTACAGCGCCTGGAAGCAGCCAAGAAAACCGCCATTGGCCAGCCTGCGCTGGACTTTGCACAGGCGGATGCCAGCGGTAACACCGTTAGCCTGGCCTCTTTCCGCGGAAAATATGTGCTGGTGGATTTCTGGGCCAGCTGGTGCGGTCCCTGCCGGGCAGAGAACCCGAATGTAGTTAGAGCTTACAGTAAGTTCAAGGAAAAAGGTTTTGAGATCCTGGCTGTTTCCCTGGATGATAAAAAAGATAAATGGCTGGCTGCCATACAGGCCGATAACCTGTCGTGGACGCACGTTTCAGACCTGAAAGGCTGGAAGAATGCGGCCGCAGAGCTGTACAGCATCCGCGCCATTCCCCAGAACCTGCTGATCGATCCGCAGGGCAGGATCATAGCGAAGAACCTGCGCGGCGAAGCGCTGGAAACCAAGCTGGGTGAAATGATGCAGTAGTTCAATCGGAAGTATCAAATAACAACAGGCGCCGGATGCAGTAAAATGTGTCCGGCGTTTTGTTTTTTCAGATCACCTCTAAACTTTTATTACCTGCTCACCTCTTTAACCCAATTCCCCTCACAAACTGCCTTTCCAGAGTCTGTTAAGATCACTGACCCCAAGTCCCTCCAAACTATTTAAAAAAAAGAATTACGAAATAATCGTAGAATTACGAAAATATCGTAACTTAGTCCTGTAAACAGAAATATATGGAAAAGCTCACGCAGCAGGAGGAAGCTGCCATGCAGGCTGTATGGCAAAAAGGGAAGGGTATTGTAAAAGATTTCCTGGAAGCGCATAGTGCGCCCGCCCCGCCTTACACCACCCTGGCATCCACCATCAAGAACCTGGAAAAAAAAGGTTACCTGCAAAGCCGCAAAACAGGTAACGTATATGAGTATACGCCTTTGATAGCAGAAGAAGAATACAAGAAGAAGTTCATGAATGGTTTTGTGCAAAACTACTTTGAGAACTCCTATAAGGAGCTGGTGACCTTCTTTGCAAAGGAGAAAAAGATCAGCCCCGACGAGCTGAAAGAGATCATTAAAATGATTGAGAATAACGATTCAAAATAATAAGATATGCCGGCCTTATTAATATACCTGTTAAAAGCCAACATAGCGCTTACCTTATTTTACCTGGCTTACCGCTTTGGACTGCGCAGGCTTACCTTTTATGTGCTGAACCGGTTCTTTTTGCTTACCGGCATTGTTTGCTCATCCGTATTCCCGTTAATAGATGTGAACGCGCTGCTGCAACGGCACCAGCAGATCAGTAACGTAGTAGCCTATGTGCCGGACCTGGATGCGTTGCAGCTGCAGCCGGCAAACGAATTTACCGTATGGCATTTACTGGTATATATTTTCTGGGCAGGAGTAGCAGCAATGGCTATACGCTTTTTTATGCAGCTGTTATCCCTGTGGCGTTTACACCGGCAGTCGCAGGCAGCCGTTATACAGCAGCTGCCGGTAAAAGCTTTACAGCAGCCGGTGAATCCTTTTTCCTTCTTTAAGAATATTTACATTAATCCCTCGCAGCATGCCCCCATGGAGCTGGATGCCATTTTGCAGCACGAGCAGGTGCATGTTAAACAGTGGCATACCATTGATGTGATGATGGCGGAGCTGAATAATATTTTCTACTGGTTTAACCCCGGGGCCTGGCTGATGCGCACTGCCGTGCGGGAGAACCTGGAGTTTATTACAGACCGGCGCATGCTGCAGCAGGGAATAGACCGGAAGATCTATCAATATAATCTGATAAAAGTTAGTGGAATTCCATATGCGACGGCCATCGCAAACAACTTCAATCTCTCACATCTGAAAAACAGAATTAAAATGATGAACAGCAAACGTTCCGCAAAATATAATATGCTGCGTTACCTGGTGCTGGGATGCGTGGTAGCAGTAGCACTGCTATCATTAAACTACAGCCGGGCCGCGTTTAAGCATGCGCAAACAGTAGGTATAACAGACACAATACCTGCACCCCCGGTAGCACCGGTAACTGCCGATGCCCCCCCACTGGCGCCGGTAGCGCCCGATGCACCGGTGCGGATAGTACCGGGCGGAGCACCTCTGGCCCCAATAGCGCCTGAATCACGGGGAAGACTTGCACCAGCAGGCCTGGATACCTTCCCCCCACCGCCTCCTCCTCCGCCGCCTGCACCTGCGCCCGGACGAGTACCACCTCCACCTCCCCCGCAAGCGCCAACCCCGCCACCACCTCCTCCGGTGCCGGATACCGTAAGGCCTAATATTACGATCGGTACTCCGGATCCTAATATACTTTGGATAGTAGATGGAGTGGAAATGCATAAGCCCAAACTTAATCCTGACGATATTACCTCCATGAATGTATGGAAAGGAGATGAGGCGCTGTCACGTTATGGCGATAAAGGAAAACATGGGGTGGTTGTGATCACTACCAACAAGGGCAAGGGAGGATCCGGTGTAAAGGTCATTAATTTTAAAAGGGATTCTGTACCCGGCGTAAGGGTTGTTAGTTTTAAAAGGGATTCTGTAAAGGTACGTGCGGTAAAATTTACGGCGGATACTGCTCAGACCATCAACAAGAACTACAACTATAACTATAACACCAACACTAATGTAAGAACAACCTTTAGCATCCGCGGGCTGGATAGCTTAAAAGCCCAGCCGCTGGTGATCGTAAACGGGAAGGTAAAAACCCTGACAGCATTGAATACAATGGATAAGGACAGGATCACATCTGTTAACGTTCTTAAAGGCGAAAGTGCGGTATCCATTTACGGAAGCGCCGGTGTCAATGGCGTGATCGTGGTAAATACAAAAGATACCGTTACTGTAAAATAACTCAGTGGTGAAAGGTGAAACGAAAGTTTCACCTTTCACTTTTTCCTACTTCACATCCTTCACACAACGGAAACCTAAGTTGGCCAGCCCGGAAGTGGGCGTGGTTTTCATTCTGGCCGTAACCCGGTACCCGCTGCAATATTCATCTGTACACATAAAGGAGCCGCCCCGTATCACCCGCTTGGGTGCAGCCGGATCAGCGGGGTCAAAGCCTTTGTCAGGCCCCTGCGGATTATGCGCCCCTGCCGGTGTATGCTGGTAATAATTAGCATCATACCAGTCTGCACACCATTCCCATACATTGCCCGACATATCATACAGTCCATAACGGTTAGGGGCATATGTTTTTACCGGCGCAGTACCATAAAAGCCATCTGTTTTGGTATTCTGGTAAGGGAAATGCCCGTTCCAGGTGTTGGCTTTAGGCTGGCCTGTGGTTAGCGCTTCATTGCCCCAGGGATAGTTTTGGCGGGCCAGTCCGCCGCGGGCGGCATATTCCCACTCTGCTTCTGTAGGCAGGCGCTTACCGGCCCATTGGGCATAGGCCTGCGCATCTTCCCAGGATATATGCACGGCGGGGTAATGCTCTTTTCCGTTGATGCTGCTTTCCGGCCCTTCGGGATGCTGCCAGCTGGCGCCGGCTTTAAAGGCCCACCATTGGGATACATCATCCAGCGGTACTTCATGATCCGGGGGCGAAAATACCAGTGAGCCGGCCTGCAGCAAGCTGCTGTCGGGGTCAGGTGAGCCGGGCGGTAATTCTTTCAGGATCTCTTCTTTGCTGATGGGTTTTTCTGCAATGGTAACATAACCCGTAGCTGCTACAAAGGCTGCAAACTCTCCGTTGGTCACCTCATGCTCATCCATCATAAAACTATCCACCTGCACAGTATGCACCGGCTGCTCATCGGGCTGGGCAGGCATTTCATCTGTTCCCATTTCAAAGGCGCCGCCGGGTATCAGCACCATGTGGTTCATGGTATCTGTAAGCTTTACAGCCTGTACCGTGCTGTCGGTAGCGGTTGCAGGCCGGGCGCCATTACCGCAGGCAGCCATGCAGCCGGCGCCTGATAGCAGGTATATGAGTGTGCGTGCATTCATACCTTAAAAATAAAGCGCTTATTGTTAACAATTAAATAATGATTTTTTTAAATAAACTATTGTAAACTGCGGGTTGTATGGAATCACTTAATGCACCATTCAGCCGTCGTGATTTTGGAGATGATTTTTTATGGGGTGTTACTATTGCCGCTTTTCAGAATGAAGGCGCGCATGATAAAGACGGCAGGGGCAAATCCATCTGGGATGTTTTTACCCAGCGTAAAGGCAAAATTAAAGATGGCAGCCATGCCCGCGTGGCCACTGATTTTTATAACCGTTATTTCCAGGACCTGCTGCTGGCTAAAATAATGGGCTTTTCCGTTTTCCGCTTTTCCATTTCCTGGCCCCGTATACTGCCAAAGGGCAGCGGCCAGGTAAATTCTGCCGGCCTTGCTTTTTATCACCGCCTGATAGATGCCTGCCTTGAAATAGGCCTTACCCCCTACATTACTTTATACCACTGGGATCTGCCGCATGCCATGGAAACAAGGGGGGGCTGGTGCCACCGCGGCGTAGTGTATGCATTTGAAGAATATGTACGTATATGCGTACGCGAGTATGGCGATAAGGTGAAGCACTGGATAGTGCTGAATGAACCTTTTGGCTTTACCTCGCTGGGATACATGCTGGGCGTACATGCGCCGGGCAAATTCGGGTTATCATATTTTTTACCTGCCGTGCACCACGTGGTGCTGGCACAGGCGGCCGGCGCCCGGGTAATACGGGAAGAGGTAAAGGATGCGGTAATAGGCACTACTTTCTCCTGCTCGCATATTATACCCTATACACAAAATGAGCGCGACCTGCTGGCCGCCCGCAAAGCCGATGCCCTTTTTAACCGCATGTTCCTGGAACCTGCGCTGGGCATGGGATACCCGGTACATGATATGCCCATGCTGAAACGTATAGAACGGCGCTATGCCCTTTGGCGCGACTGGGACCGTATGGCGTTTGATTTTGACTTTATTGGTATACAACACTACTTTCCGCTGGTAGTGCGTTACAATGCCTTTATGCCCGTGGTAGGCGTATCGGAAGTAAAACCCCGCTACCGTAAGGTGCCGGTAACAGCGCTGGGCTGGGAAATAAGCGCCGGCGGTATGTATGCCGTATTAAAACAGTTTGCCGCTTACCGCGGTGTAAAAAGGATCATTGTAACAGAAGGCGGCGCCGCATTTACAGACGTGCCGGAAGACGGGCGTATCAGGGATACGGCCCGCATACAATACTTCCAGGATTACCTGGGCGCTGTATTGCAGGCAAAAAGGGAAGGGGTGCCGGTAGATGGTTACTTTGCCTGGACACTGACCGATAATTTTGAATGGGCAGAAGGTTACCGGGCACGCTTTGGATTGGTGTACGTGGATTTTGAAACGCAGCGCCGCACCATTAAAGATTCGGGCTACTGGTTTAAGAGCTTATTAAATGAGGAAGGATGAAGCCGGGTAGCCTCATCCTCCTCTTTCATTGTTAACTGCTGCTTTTACTTACGCGAAGTGTTTTGTTGTACGGGTGATTGATCACTGTTCCATAGGATATACTACCATGAGGGGTTTTGCCCTACATTCGGGCTGATGGAGGTTTCACTCTGCGGAATAGCCCACAGGTAATCCCTTTGGGTGAATTTCCGTTGTTCCACCAGTATATTTTTACCATAATCACTGCGGGTATTATCAAAGTAGTTGAGAATACCATACACAGGACCATTCATTACGGTCATTCCAATTTTCCAGCGGCGGATGTCGAACAGGCGGTTATCCTCCAGCGGAAACTCCACCCTTCTTTCCCTTTTCACCACTGCCAGCAGGGCCGCCTGTGTAGGGGTATTGGCCGCGGTTACTGCAGGCATGTTCACACCGGCGCGCTGCCGTACGCGGTTAATAGCATCATACACGGAAGCGTCGATCTGGCTAAGCTGGATCTTTGCTTCCGCATAGGTGAGCAATACTTCCGGGAAACGCAGCAATACAATATCATTGTAAGAGTTGCGGTCCCAGCTGCCGTCAATATCAGCCGGTACATATTTTTTGTAATAGAAGCCGGTAAAGGAGCCGTTGTTCTTGCCCAAACCATCAATGGAATTGGGCTTGCTTACATCAATAACAACCCCGTTCACCGTATCGCCGGGCAGTATAACGTTCAGCCTTAAACGCGGATCGCGGTTAGCAAAGGGGTGCGCCGGATCATACAGGGGAGACTGGTCAATGGTTTTACCATCCGTGCATTCAAAAGCATCAACCAGTGATTGCAAAGGTGTGATCTCTGACCAGCCGCCCAGGGAAGGGCCGCCTACCCAGGTAGCCGTAGCATTGGGCAGCGTATTTTTTACGTACTGTGCAGATAGTATGATCTCTTTGCTGGTTTTATTAGTACCGTTAAAAAGGCTCAGGTAGTTGTTATCAATAATGTAAGTGTTCTGGTCTATTACTGCTTTTGCAGCAGTAGCAGCATCCTGCCACCTGCCTTCGTATAACAGGGTGCGTGCTTTCAGCGCCAGCGCAGCGCCTTTGGTGGCCCTGCCGGTGTTGGAGGCATCGTAGGCAGCCGGCAGCACATTGCTGATGGTATCCAGCTCACTTACAATAAAGTCAGCCACCTGAGAGCGGGGAGTACGGCTTTCATTCAGCTCTTCTGTGGTGGGAATGTGCGTTAGCAGCACAACATCGCCATACAGGCCAATGAGCTGCTGGTAAGCAAAAGCGCGCAGGAAGCGGGCCTCGCATTTCAGGCGGTTGCGCAACGTTGCATCCATATTGCTTACGCGGTCTATATTTTCCAGCACATCATTGCAGGAGGTGATCATGCGGTAAAAGTTGCTCCAGAAATTGGAGAAGGCATTGTTGCCGGGAGTGGCGCTGCCATTACCTACATAGATCATTTCACTGGGCCAGTTGCTCCATGCATAGCTATCATCTGTAGCAGCGGAAAGGAACATACGGTTGTCTACATCACCCAGCCCGCGGTAACAGTTGTTCACTGCGGCAATGGCGTCGGCTTGGGTTTTCCAGTAGCTTTCGCGGGATACGGCATCCTGCGGCTGCTCATCCAGGAAACTTTTTTTGCAGGCTGTAAAGTACATACAGGCTGCTGCGGCTATTAAGAATATGCTTAGTTTTTTCATGATTGCGAGCGTTTAGAATTCCACATTTAATCCGAAAGTGTAAGTGCGTACCTGGGGATAATACCGGCTGTCGTTAGGCGCTTCGGGATCTATATCCTTAGGCAGGCCGCTGAAGGTGAGCAGGTTTTGCCCGCTTACGTATAACCGGCAGCGTGACAGGCCTGCTGCCTGCAGCCATGCTTTAGGCAGGGTGTAACCCAGCTGCAGGCTTTTTAAACGCAGGTACGCGCCGCTTCTTACCCAGTAGGATGAGGAGGCATAGTTCTGTGAGGTGCTTACCAGGCGCGGGAAAGTGGCGCTGGTGTTTTCAGGCGTCCAGCTGTTCAGGTGCTCCGGTTTAAAGTTGGCATCGCTGTTAATAGGCGCTCTTTCCATTACTACGGTATTAATAGATACTTTGCCTACACCCTGGAAAAATGCAGCAAGGTCAAAACCTTTGTAGCCGCCGCCCAGGTTCACACCATAGGTGTAACGGGGAATGTTGCTGCCCAGGTACACCATATCACCGCCTACAGAGGCATCGCCTTCTTTCACTACCTTATCATTATTCTGATCTTTATACATCAGGTCACCGGGGGCAATGTTAGCGCCGGGTTGCGGTGCGTGACTGTTCACCTGGTCCTGTGTCTGGAAAATACCTTCTACCTGGTATCCGTAAAAACCATCAATAGGTATGCCTTTTATTCTGCCGGTGTAAATGTTGTTATTGTCTTTGCTCACTACATCGGCCCCTTTCAGGTCAACGATCTTATTACGCACGTCGGACAGGTTAGCGCCTACATTGTAGCTGAAACCGCCTATTTTATTATGGTAATTCACTGCCAGCTCCCAGCCGGTATTACGCACTTTACCGGCGTTTTGCACGGCGGCATTCAGCCCTACATACATGGGCAGGCGCAGGTCCATCAGAATGTCGGAAGTATTTTTCTGGTAGTAATCAAAGGTAACATCCAGGTTCTTCAGCACGGTCAGGTCCAGGCCTACATCCGTCATCTGCGTGGTTTCCCAGGTAAGGCCTGAGTTGGGATATACGGTGATGCCTGCCGTGGGGTTCAGGGAGCCGCCAAAGGGGTAGCTGTTGTACTGGTAAGTGGTTTGATAGGGATAATTGAGCCTGGCAGGATCTGTGTTGTTCACAAAAACATCGTTCCCCAGCTTACCCCAGCTGCCGCGCAGCTTCAGGTTGTTGATGAAGGTAACATCCTGCATAAACTCTTCACCGGAAACACGCCAGCCTGCGGAGAAGGAGGGGAACCAGCCCCATTTCTGATTGTCGGCAAAGCGGGATGAACCGTCCCTTCTGATATTAGCTTCAAACAGGTATTTGTCTTTATAAGCATAATTCAACCGGCCAAAGAAAGAAAGCAGGCTGTAAGCATTTGCAGTACCTTTTGCCTGCTGCCCATCGGCCGCGCCGGCATTGATCTGTTCAATTTCGCCGTTCGGCAGGTTGGTACGGTAACCGCTCAGGTCATCATTGGTTTCTGTTAAGCGCGATGCGCCGCCCATCACCTTAAAGTAATGGCCGCCAGCCAGGTTCTTCTCATACTCTATTAACCCCTGGAAGTTGCGGAACCAGTAACCCTGGTATTCTTTGGTAATGTTGTTCTGGCCAACGGTTAAGGTGTTGGTGTTTTCGGGAAAATTAGTAAAGTAGTCCAATGAGCGATTGTGTAAGCTGTTATAAACAGAGCGGTAGTTCACCGCTGCCAGGCCGGTTATCTTTAACCCGTCGATCAGCTGGTAGCTGCCTTTGAAGTTGCCGGTGAACAGGTTGTTCTTGTACACATATAAGCCGCCTTCATCCTGCAGGCGAATGGGGTTTTGGCCGCCTCTTACCAGGCCCCAGGTACCATCGGAATATTTATTTACGTTCAACGGGTTGGTAATAAATGCCTGGCCAAACTGGTACCATGCAGAGCCGTCCTGGCCCTGTGGTTCCTGCTGATCGCCCAGGCGGGTAGAGATGTCTGCGCTGAGGCTTAGTTTTTTAGTGATCTGGATATCTGTATTTAAACGAACGGTAATGCGGTTGTAATCCATGTTTTTGATCAAACCTTTCTGATCAAAGTAGTTGGTGGAGAACTGGTACTTGATATTTTCCGTACCACCACCTACATTCAGGCTATGTGATTGCTGAAAGCCGCTACCGGTAAGGATATCCTTTAACCAATAATTATCGGGGTACAGGTCTTTATTACGGTTGGGATCATCATAGGCCGCGATCTGCGCATCTGTATACTGTGCGCTGGAACCGGAGTTGATGCGCAGCTGGTTTACCAGTTTCATAAAGTCCTGCGCACCTACGAATTTAGCCAGGCGGGCCGGGTTTTGCCAGCCGAAGTAGTTGGAGTAAGTGACTTTGGCTTTGCCGGTGCTGCCTCTTTTGGTGGTGATGAGTATAACGCCGTTGGCTGCACGAACACCGTAAATGGAGGCTGCTGCCGCATCTTTCAGAATAGACATAGAGGCAATATCATTTGCATCCACATCATTCATGTTGTACTGCACTCCATCTACCAATACCAGCGGATCATTATTGTTCAGCGTACCCATGCCGCGTATGCGGATGGTACCCTGGTCGCTGCCGGGCTGCCCGCTGTTTTGCGTAACGGTTACACCGGGGGCTACACCCTGCAGGGCTGCAGATACCTGGCCTACCGGTTTCCAGTTCACGTCTGCGCCGTTAAGGGCCGATACTGCGCCGGTAACATTCACCTTCTTTTGCGTGCCGTAACCTACCACCACTACTTCCGACATGGCTTTAATATCCTGCACCAGCTGCACATTAATGCTGCTGCGGTTGGCAATGGCTATTTCCTGTTTCAGGTAACCCATATAAGAGAATTCCAGCGTGCCATTACCATCCGGTACCGGTAGGGTATAAGTGCCGGTAGCATCTGTAGTAGTACCGGTGGTGGTGCCTTTCAGCAGCACGGTAACACCGGGTACCGGCTGGCCTTTTTCATCGGTTACCTGGCCTTTTACTATGATCTGCTGCGCTGCACCGGGGCTATAAATGTTGCTGCCCGGGTTCAGGGCCGGGCTGGCAGTATTATCGTTTGCCGGTGCGGGCTGCTCCGGGAGTGTTTCATCTTTGCTGTAAATAATATAAAAGTTATCTCTTACTTTTTTATACTTCAGGTCATTAGTATTGGTGAGCGCTTCCAGGGTTGCTTCCAGGGAAGACTGCGTATCTGCCGTGGCTGTGCTGAGCGGTTTTTTTTCAAGCTGGCTTTTATATAGAAAGGATACGCCGTACTTTAATTCAAGCTGGCTTAATACATTTTTCAGGAGCTTCTTTTTTGCATTGGATGCGGGTTGGGATTGGCGTGGAATGGCGGCCATATCCTGGGCGTGAGCAGGGAGCCCGCAGTAACAGCTCACGCTAATGGCTGTTATAAAGGACATAAAGTATCTGTTCATAATACTTTGGTTGAGTGTTATCTAAAATTGGTTATTGTTGGTTCTTTTCAATGTTCACGGTAGCGTTTTGCCGGGTAATTTTCAGGTCAAACAGCTGCGAAAGGCCTTCCAGCAGCATGTTGGCATTCTGACTGGGCACTGTACCTGAAAACTGCTGGTGCAGCAGCGTGGAATCTTTAATGATCACAGTGATGCCGTATGTTTCCTGTAATACCTGTGCTACCTGCGCCAGGTCGGCATTGCTGAACTGCAGCTTATGGTTTTTCCAGGAAGCATAGGCAGCGGCGTTAATATGCTTTTTTACAAGGGAGCGGGCATTGGTATTTACCTCTACCAGCTCGCCGGGCTGCATTTCTATGGGCGCCGGCAGGGCTTTGCTGCTGCCGCTTAAACGTACCTTACCGGTATTCAGCACTACCTGTGTGCGGCTTTCACGGTCCAGCACATTAAAGGTGGTGCCTAATACCTCTACATTGATCTGGTGTGCAGTATGTACCAGGAAGCGTTTTTGTGCAGCCGGCTTTACATCAAAGAATGCTTCGCCCCGGATCCATATTTCCCGGGCTTTTGCGGTGTTCCAGTACCGGCGGTACTGCAGGCTGCTATTGCCGTTCAGCGTAACTACAGATTGATCGGGCAGGGTAAAGCTGCGCACTTCGCCATAAGCGGTCTGGTATTTTACCAGGCTGTTTTGTTGGTACATTTTCCACGCGGCAAAAGAAAGCACTGCCACGCCGGTAATAACGGCGGCGGTTTTTAACGGCCCCCATCCCCGCCACCTTTGCCGGGGCGTGGTTATATCCGTTTGCTGTGTGGTGTGCAGTATGCGCTGGAACAGCTCCTCCGACCGATGGGTGCGTGCCAGCTCCGGCTGCAGGGAGCCGTTTTCAAGATCCTCCCGGATGGCAGCAGACAGGTACTGGCGGCCTTCATCCGTATCCAGCCATTCCAGTACTTGCTGATACTCTTCCGGGGTGCATTGGTTGTTAAAGAATTTTGCTAATAGTGCAGGGTCCATTTCGTGCATGTATAAATTGCCTCCTTACTAAGTACTACACCCGGCGCAAGGCAAAGTATTATACGCGCAGAAAAAAAATTTCAGAGGAAAAGACGAACCAGCAAAATGAGGAGCGTGCTGCTGAATAATTTGAGGTAATGCCGTAACAGCTGGCTGGCCTGGGAGAACTGGAACTTAACGGTGTGGATGGAGATGCCGAGCTTTTGGGCCACTTCTTCGTTGGTAAGCCCTTCTACCGTTCTTAATTTAAAGATGTGTTTTTTGCGGGGGGGAAGCTGTTCTATGGCCTGGTCCAGGGCCTTTTTATAATCATTGAAAAGCACTACGGCTTCCGGCTCCTCATGGGAGGCAGGGGCCTGGTAAGAAAGATTGTATTGTTTTATGAGGGCGCGTTTATGATCGCGGATCACATTCAGCACATGGAACTTTAAACATTTGAACAGGAAGTTGCGCACACCCTGCCCGGGATCCAGCTGCTGGCGGTTTACCCAGAGCTTTACAAACACCTCGTGCACTGCATCCTCTGCCATCACCGCATTCTTCAGATATTTACAGGCTACTCCATATAATAACTGGTGGTATAAGCTGTATAATTCTTTGAAAGCAACGTGGTCGCCGGATTGCAGGCGCATTGTCAATAGCAATTCTCTATCTGCATAGTGTACAGGCACTATTTCCCCCTTCTGTTTACGAGTTTAGAGATGCTGCGCTAACGTTGGCACAGTTACTAAAATTAGGAAACGGGGAAATACTGTGTTAATGGAAACTTAACAATTACTACTGCTTTTTTACCCAAAAAGAAGGGGACTATTCGTATATTCTGCGTATAAACCAGATATCGCGTAAAGAGAAGTGTAATACAGCGTTCACATAATTCTCCTTGATCAGGTTATTGGTGGTAACACCGCGCTGCCCTACCTCTATACCCAGGTAGTAGCGTAAAGCGCCGTTGCGGCTGGGCAGTGACACGCCTACTGAACCGGCAACATCCTTGATCTGCTGGCCTGCTACCACCAGGTAGGATTTGTTTTGGGAAAAGCCTGCCTGCAGCACCATCCCTTCAACTATACCATTAAAGTAATGTCTTTTAAAGGCGTATTCAATACCACCGGCAATCCGCTCCGCATCCGTGAGCCTGTAATTGGTTTGGCTGGGGTTAATACCGTTCCACATCTGCTTGCGGTAATCAGCTACAATGGTCACATTACCTTTACCTAAAGACAGGCCTGCGCCGTATTGCTCCGGCAGGGAAAATTTCTGTGTGCCCTGGTCGTCTTTATACAGCACGGTTTCATTAGAGTTCACCACATTCACTGTATGCTGGAAACGCATAGTGGTTTTAAAGCGGTAAGTGGCGCCCAGGCCTATTTCCCAGTCTTTTATCTTACCGGAATATTGCAGGCCGGTATTGAAGTTAACATTATAGGCATAGCGTTTATCCACAGTGGATACCGTATCATTACCCAGTGTTTCAGTTGTATTAATAGGCCCGAACAGGAACGCAGAGGAAACCCCTACGGAAAAGTTCTTGGTAATTTTTATAGCATTGGATACATATACCCGGTTAATACCGCCGGTGCCTTCAGTAACCGCGTCTATTGCCTGGCCGGTACCTTCAATAAAGCGCTGGTTCAGCAGCTTATAGTCCACAGTGCTGTAAGGGGTAAGGCCTGCGCTGATGCCCCAGCGTTTATTGGCTTTAAAACCAATGGCCAGCCGTTTAATGTTCACATCACCGGCGCTCTGGCTCAGGCTTTCACCTTTATAGCTTACACTGGTGCCGCGCAGGGCTACATCAAACATAAAGTTTTGCGCCGGAATGGCGGTATAGGAAGCAGGATTAAGCTCATTCAGATAATAAAGGGAAGGGCGTGCTATACCAGCGCTGCCCAGGCCGAAGTTACGGCTGTAATCACGGTCTTCAAGATCGCCTACACCAAAAGCAGAGTACAGGGAGTTTATGCCTTTGCCGGTTTGCGCATTTGCCTGTACACAGCCTAACAACAACAAACCACAGATACCGGTATATTTTTTTATGTTGAACATTTACACTTATTTAAAATTTGCCTTCACGTTTTTAGCGGCGTATTAATTGTACAGCAGGTAATATACCTGGATACGGATCTTGTTCTGTTTATTCTTACTATCTCCCAGTACCAGCCGGTTAAAGCTGGTGGTAGCAGCCCCTCTGGACGGCATTACCAGCAACCCGTAGTTGTTATAGCCGTTGCTGTTAATATTATTAATGGCGTAGTGTGTAATATCGTAGGTGTAGGTAGTATTTAACTGATACAGGTTATCTATTACCAGGTTACCGTGCTGCACACCGCCGGTGCTGGCAACAAGGGTATCTATCACATTATTTTTATCATCCGTCTCACACAGCGTCACAGCCGGGGGCAGGGTGTAATAGTTCTGGTACGTGCCTGCAACCGGCAATAAGGTGAGCGTAGCCCGCATCACCTTAAAGAACTTACCCACCGAGGCCAGGGTTTTCAGCGAAGGCAGGTCTATACGGGTAAGGATACCGGTAAGCGGCTGCACAAAGCTCATATTATTGGTAGCGGTGCTGGGCAGGCTTTTGGTAGTGCCGTTAAGGCCGGCCAGCAGGGTGCCGGTACGGTCGGCAGAGATCTGGTTAAACTGTACATCCGGGTTGTACAGGTTCATATCCAGGTGGCGGTCTGTTATGATCACTTCATTTACATGGTAGTGCAAACGCAGGATCACAGAGGTGTCGCTGGTGAGGAAGCCCATAATATTGGCGCTGCTGGCACCGGGTTTAATGGCCAGGCCCCGGTAATATTGCAGGAAGATATCCTGGGTGGATACCTCGTTATTCTTATTCTTGAACAGGTTAAATAACGTATTCCCGTAGCTGTTAGGCAGCTTAATGTGAATGCTGCTGTCGCTGCTGGGCCTTACTACCTGCTGTACGCTGGCTAAAGGCTGCGCAGCTGTCTGGAAGTTGCTGTTATTATATAAATAGGCGCTGTTCTCTGCTTTCTGAATGGTTTGTAACACTTCGTATACGCCAATCTCCTGCATGGCCAGCGTATCCCCATATATCTGCCTGTTAGGTTTCAGGATCAGCTCTACAGAATCGTACCTGGATGACAGGTCGGCCTGCATGGCGCTGGTAACAGTGGAGGAAGGCAGCTGCAGCTGGAAGAATGCAGAAGCGGTTATTTTGCCCAGATAAGGATCCTGGTGGCGGCCGCATAACATTACACCGGTACCGTTGGTTGGAACCGAATCCAGGGCCACGGTGTTCATGTTAATGGTTAAGGTATCCGCAACTATATAGCTGGACGGCTGATTACTGCCCGTCAGGTCGTAGGTAAATCCGTTCTTTTCACAAGCGCTGCTGGTGGCCAGCAATAGCATGGCCACCCCAATTTTTAAGTAGGCATGGGCGCACCTGACACGGCAAATAATATTGTTCATGGAGCGCAATTTTAGACAGGAAGCCTACTTTCCGTTGATTTAATATGCCAATAGCGGTTTTTCATCGATGAATCCGCGGGAATCTTCTTTATATAGCCGCCTGCCCCCCAAAGGCAGGTAATAGGTTAAACCAAGCAATTGGCAGATGAAATACACCCTTTTGTCCGGTGAAAGGGGTGGTATATCTATTTTATATTTATGCTAATATAACGGCGGATAATTTTGGCAGCTATAAAAATTATAAAATGCTAATGCGTTATTCAACAGGTTTTTGTTTGCTGATGTCCTTGACGTGGATGGCCTGCTCTAAAAGTAGTGATAGTACTACAACGGTGGGGAACTGGATTCATAAGGTGGATTTTAAAGGTGCTGCCCGCAGCGAAGCGGTGAGCTTTACCATTAACGATACTGCTTTTGTTGGTACTGGCTATGATGGAACCAACCGCCTGAAGGACTTTTACTCCTATGATGCAGAAAAAAATACCTGGACGCAACGCGCTTCCTTACCGGATGCAGCCCCCGGCCGTAACAGCGCCGTAGCTTTTTCCGTTGGTGGTAAAGGTTATATGGGCACCGGTACAGATGGTGTGAACAAATTCAACGACTTTTACGAATATGACCCGGCTTCCAATGCCTGGACTGCAAAAGCGCCCTTCCCCGGTACGCCCCGTTATGGCGCTGTAGGTTTTGGCGTTGCCGGCAATGGCTACATAGCCACCGGTTATGATGGTACCTGGTTAAACGATACTTACCAGTACAACCCGGCCAGCAACAGCTGGTCTGCCAAGTCTGATGTACCCAACTCTAAAAGACAGGATGCTTCCGCTTTCGTGATCGGTGATTCTGCCTATATAGTAACCGGTACCTCTAACCTTACTACCATTAATGAGCTGAGCCGCTACGATCCCAAAACTGATACCTGGATCCTGAAAAGAGCGATCACCAATGTTAGCGACGACGATTATGATAATGACTATACTTCCATAGCCGGCAGCAATTGCTCTGTTTTTGTAATGAACAACAAAGCATACCTGGCTACCGGTGCTAAACCCAGCATTTCCAATGTATGTTGGGAATATGATCCGGTAACAGACCTGTGGGACCTGAAGCAGCCTTTTGAAGGTACTGCCCGTACCGGCGCTGTAGGTTTTGCTATTAAGAACCGCGGTTTTATAACTACCGGCTCCAGTGGCAGCGTACAGCTGAGCGATACCTGGGAATTTAATCCCACACAGGATTACAACAAGAATGACTAAAGGCAGGCAACATATCATCCTCCTTACAGGAGGGTGGCTGTTGCTGGTGATCATAGCATTTGGGTGCACCAGCCAGCCATCCGCCAGGGAAACTACTAATACAACCGCAGTGCAGGACAGCATTGCGGTTGTACCTTTTGAGACCGGCGGCGGCTGGGGCTATTCCGTGAACATTGGCGCCCGCCCCTATATTTACCAGGATATTATACCGGCCCTGCCCGGCAGGAATGTGTTTAAGACCAAGGCCGATGCCCTGCGCGTAGGCAACCGTGTAGCAGAAAAAATGCGCAATAAGCAGCTGCCTACTATCAGTAAAGAGGAACTGGTGGAGCTGGGGATTGTGAAGTAGTGGGGTGGTCCATGGTCCATAGTCGATGGTCCATGGCGTACTACGATACTTCCAGTTGTTTGAAAAACAATATTTTATGAAGCAGGCTATGGACTATGGACCATTGACCATGGACTATTTTAACATATGCTTATAATTGGTTAACAAATTTTAACAGATGGTTAACCCGATAGTGATGTATGTTTACCCCGCTTTTCAGGCGGTGTATGATCAATTTTAAAAATATTTACAGGAACCGGCTCTTCATTATTGGATTGCACATTGTTGCGTGGACCTGTTTCCTGTTACTTCCCTTTTTTATTTATCGCCTGCGGATCCTGCACCCCTGGTTCTTTACCCGGGAAATTATTGATAACCTATTCCTCATAGGTGTATTTTACCTGAATATTTACGTACTCATACCGCGCTTTTTTACCCTTAAAAAGATTGTTTATTACTTTGGCTGCGTGCTGTTAGTATTGGTTTTCATTACATTACAGCAAGCGGTGATGGATCATTTCTTCATGCGCTACCTGGCCACTCATAAGGTAGAGCTGAACCTGCCGGGCACCGCCATAGATAGCTCAGGGAAAGTAACTTTAGTACCGGCTCGTGCGTTTATGCGTTATCGCGCTTTTGCAGCAGGGGAGAATGGAGTATATACCGTACCCCGGGCACGGTTCTTTGGTAACGGCCGGTACGTAACCGGATCCAGGCCACCGGAATTTGCAAGGGATTCCGTAATGGCCCCCGGCCCTAACGGCGCCATGACCCTGATGCCCATAGGACCGCCCACCTTCTGGCAGCACATGTTTTTCCCGGAAGTGCTGCGAAAGTCAGTACTGGCGGCATTATTGATGCTGCTGATGAGTGGTTTTATCAAGATTGCGCAGGAATGGTTCAAGAGTGAGCAGCAGCGGGAAGCCCTGAAAGTGGAGAAATTACATGCGGAATTAAAATTTTTAAAGTCGCAGATTAATCCTCACTTCCTTTTTAACTGTCTAAACACTATCTACTCGCTGGCGCATAAACATTCCGCACAAACGGAGAACGCTATCATCAAGCTGTCTACCATTATGCGGTATATGATCTATGAATCCAATGAGGATATGGTGCAGCTGCAGCATGAGTTGCAGTATTTACAGGATTACATTGACATACAGAAGCTGAGATTACCCTCCGGTATCCAGGTGGATTACCAGGAATGCGGATCGCCGGATGGGTTGTGGATAGAGCCCATGCTGCTGATACCTTTTGTGGAGAATGCTTTTAAACATGGTATCAGCTATACAGATCATTCTTTTATCAGCATTGTGGTAACGGTAGAGCAGCAGGTAGTGCGGATGCTGGTAAAGAACAGCTTATTCCCGCAGCGGGTAGGGGAGCAGGGGGGTATTGGGCTGCAGAATGTATTAAAACGACTGGAATTGTTATATATCAACAAACACGAGGTAACCATTACGGAAACTGAGCACCAATTTATTGCTGATCTTAAAATAGTGTTGAAAAATGATTAAGTGTATTGCAGTGGACGATGAACCATTGGCACTGGAGATCATCACGGACTTTGCCCGCAAAGTTCCTTTTCTCTCACTTGTGCAAACTTTTGAAAACGCCGCTGAGGCCATGCGGTTCCTGCAGGATGAAAAGGTTGACCTGGTATTCCTGGATATTAAAATGCCGGACATTAATGGTATTCAATTCCTGAAATCCCTCAAACACCCGCCCCTGGTTATTTTTACAACGGCCTATGGTGAGTATGCGCTGGATGGCTTTGACCTGGATGTAGTGGATTATCTGCTGAAGCCCATTCCGTTTGACCGTTTTCTGCGGGCCGCTACCAAAGCCCAGGAATACATGACGGTAAGCCAGCAAAAGAATGGCGACAACGGCCATGTAAATGATTATATTTTCATAAAAACGGAATACAAGATCATCAAGATCAACCTGGAAGATATTTTGTTCATTGAAGCTTTGAAAGATTATACGAAGATCTATACGCCTTACCAGCCTGTGCTAACGCTGCGCAGCCTGAAATCTTTTGAGAGCCGCCTGCCGGCAGATAAATTTATACGTGTACACCGCTCTTACCTGGTATCGCTTAATAAGATCAATTCTGTAGAAAAGAATACAGTTATGATCGCCAATCAATCCATCCCGATCAGTGATGGGTACCGGGAAAGGTTTTATGAGGTGATAACGAGGAATTCCTGATAATGTGCTAATGTGCTGGTTTTTGTTAGAACCAACACATTAGCATATTGGCACATTAATAATTACTTCATCTGCCTTATCCACTCCTTCACCAGCTCCACCCCCTCTTTGTGCGTAAGCTTGCGGCTAAGCTCCGGCATCATTATACCCGGGTCTGTAGATTCCATTCTGTAAACTAAAATGGACTTTTCCGGGTGGCCGGGTACAATATCAAATTGCAGATCAGCTGCGCCGCGGCCTGCTGCTACCGGTGTTTTGTTGATGCCTATTTTTACAGGATCCTGCTCGCTGGCATTCAGGAATAAACCCGATGTTTTGGCCGGGCCCTCCGGTTTATGGCAATGGGCGCAGTTAATTTCCAGCCAGGTACGGGCGCGGGCAGCCAGGGTACCGCTTTTGGGATCATTCCACACCGGCACTTTGGGGGCCTTTCCCGCATCATCCAATCCTTTTAAGATGCCTGCTTTTTGCCAGTGCTGCAGCTGGTTCTCGCGGCCGGTGGTATAATTGAAATCGCCGTTCAGCTGCCGTGCAGTAGGGCCAATGGGGGTCATTACTTCATTGGTATTATGGCAGCCCTTGCACTGGTTCAGGTTGGGCACAATATATTCAAAGGAAACGGTATGCCCGTTATGATCAATGAACTGCGTGGGTTTCCGGTCGCCCGCTACTTCCAGGAACGCATCGGTTTGTTCATCGTTCCAGATATATACCAGCGCTTTCCAGCCGCCGGGTTCATGTTGCAGTAAACGCGTTTCCATCAGCCGCCGGCCCTTTTCCGGGTGGCGGAAGTCTTTCGGATAATAAAAGGTTTTAATGATGGTAGCGCCAACAGGTAAGTGCATTACATCAGCGCTGTCATACGTGATCACACTATCTTTGGGAAGCTGGATAAAGCGCAGCTTCTCGGCATAGTCAGAGAATAGCGGCGTGTTTAGCTGGTAAGGCATAATACCTGCTACCGGTACCTGCTCTGCTATATTACCACTGAAAAATCCGTAGGCCGATAAGGTTTCTTTCGGCGCTTCCCGTTGTGTACCTGAGGCCAGCAGCGCTGCCAATAAACCCAGTGTAAGGGTTATACCAATAACACGTTTCATCAATCTCCACTTTTAGCCGGCACCGTTATATTAGTGGTAACGGGGTTACTACAGTTATACTGTGCCGCATTGCGCGATACATTTTTGAAATTATTTCCTGCATCCAGGTTGGCAAAGCTGGCGTTCTTATTGTCGCTGATACAAATGCGGTATTCCGGTTTGTACTGGCCATTGCTGTCTGTCCATTCTTTATTAAGGATGCCGTCATAAAAAATATGCGGCACATTTTTCCCAAAACGCAGCTTGAACTTAAACATCAGCCCTATGCGCCCTTTGCCCTGGAACTTCACCGGGTCGCGCACATAATCATTATCATGAATGTACACGGTGGCCGGGTATGGATTGTATAATGAATCCTTGATAGGGTTTTCCGTCATAAAGTAGCTGATAATAGCCGTGCCTGCGCTGTTGTTGTAATGGATCCTGTTATTATACAATTCTACGTGGCTGGTGGCCAGTATCATTACCCCGGTGCCTGCCGGCACTTTACCTACAGTATTACCTTTGGGTGCAAAGTTGGGAAAGTTGTTATGGTGAATGTTGTTGTTATACACTTTTACATAGCCGCCTTTTTTCTGCACCAGGTCCGGCAGGTCAAATACCAGGATACCGCCGGTATTTTCCAGCGCTTCGTTGTTATATACTTCTGCATGCAGGGAGTTTTCTATTTCTATACCGGCTACATTGTTCTTAGCTACGCAATTGCGCACTACAATGTCTTTGGATTGCCCTACATACAAACCCGCGTCCGATGCGCCGATGGCCGTACAGCTGTCTATCAGCACCTGCTGGCATTGCACGGGGTATAAGCCATATGAGCCGTTCTCCTTGGCAGGTGGGCCGGTCCATTCCACTTTCACCTGTTTAAAGGCAATGTTGGTAACGTTCATGGTTTTAATACCATCGCCTTTGGTATTCTGTACGGTAAGATCGCGGATGGTAATGTCCTGCGCGTTGGATACCCGCAGGCCTTCAGCGCCTTCGCTTTGTCCTTTGAAGTTAAGGATGGTCTTATCTATACCGGCGCCTTTGATCAGGATGTTCTTTTTACCTTCCAGTGAAAGGGTGGAGGTGAGCTGGAATTGCCCTGCGGGCAGCTCAATTACGCTGCCGTCTTCGGCCATGATCAGTTGGCGTTGTAATTGTTTTTGTATGTCCTGCCGGGCATATATGGGCTGATGGCAGATGGCCAGCATGCCCAGGGTTAAAATGGGGATGATGCGCATAATACGTGGATTTACAGGCTATCTAAATTTACGGAAAAAAAGGGTAGGAAACGGTTCGCGTGAAAATATCCTTTATATTGTACTAATTACTGATTGTCATTTGTTTACCCACACCAAACCAACCGAATACATATGACGCTTGTTACCTCCGTTGTTACGCCGTTGCATAAGCAGCATTATTTTCTTGACGAAGCAGGCGACCCCTGTTTTTATGGCAAAGGAAAAACGATTATTGTAGGGCAGCAGGGCGTTTCCCTGTACTACATTCTGGGAATGGTACAATTTGAAGGCGACCTGCAGCCTGTTCGCAATGAAGTAGTAAAGCTACAGCAGGAGATCATTACCAATCCTTACTTTACCGGTATTGGCAGCATAGAAAAGAAGAAACAAAAGCAGGGATTTTACTTTCATGCTACCGATGATATGCCGGAAGTTCGTAAGCTGTTCTTTGACTTTATTAAATCGCTGAACTGCTCTTTTGAGGCGGTGGTAGCTGCAAAAATCCCCAGCCTGTATGTGCATAAGCATAATGCAAATCAGAAGGAGTTTTATGCGGATCTGTTGTCGCACTTATTGCATGAGAAGTTAACGATTGATAAAAGGTTGGTATTAAATATTGCTAAAAGGGGCACCAGCACCCGGCACGATAACCTGCAACTAAGCCTGCATAAAGCAGTAGCAAGGTTTACAAAAAAGAACCCCGGTTCAATTATAGATCCTAATGTGGTGTTTAATGTGCAGGATCAATTACAGGAGCCGCTATTGAACATTGCAGACTATTTATGCTGGAGCATTCAAAGAGTATTTGAAAAAGGTGAAACCCGCTTTTATAATTATATGCAGGATAAGATCAATGTGGTGGTAGACTTGTATGAAGATGAAGAAATAGCAGAAGGGGAGTTTAACAGGAACAATTTCCTGATGATCACAAATAAAAAAGGCCCATTATCAACCTAAGCAGGATACCTGCCACGCTCAGAGAGCGAACTTTCAATTGTAACAGACCGGTACAAAGATATGCCATTACAATAAATAAAAAAAATCCCGGCCGCAGAGCCGGGATCTTGCATTTATAAGTTACTTATACCAGCTCTTTCAACTTATCTACCACCTGGTCTATCTCCTCTTTGGTATTGTCTTTAGAGAAAGAAAAACGTACGCTGATCTGGTTAGGATTGCTGTTCAGCGCGCGGATCACGTGGGAGCCTGCATCTGCACCGGATGTACAGGCACTGCCACCGGAAGCGCAAATGCCGTTTATATCCAGGTTAAAGAGGATCATCTCGCTCTTTTCAGATTTGGGGAAAGATACGTTTAGCACGGTGTACAGGCTACGCCCATGCAGATCGCCATTAAAACCGATGCCGGGTATGTGCTGCTGCAATTGTGCGGCCATGTACATACGCAGGTCATTAATGTATTTGCTATGCTCCTCATAATGGGCCGTGGCCAGTTCCAGGGCTTTGGCAAAGCCAATAATGCCATACAGGTTCTCTGTACCGGCCCGCATATTACGTTCCTGTGCGCCGCCCTGTATAAAAGGCGTGATCTTTACATTCTCATTAATATACAGGATGCCTACTCCTTTGGGGCCATGAAACTTGTGCCCGGCGCCGTTAATGAAGTGTACTGGCGTATTGCGCAGGTCAAACGGGTAGTGCCCTACGGTTTGCACGGTATCGGAATGGAAAATAGCATCAAACTCCTGGCATAGCTTACCTACCGCGTGTATATCCAGCAGGTTGCCAATTTCGTTGTTGGCATGCATCAGGGTAACCAGGCTTCTTTTGGAGGAGCCGGCCAGCAGTGCACGCAGGTGCTCCATGTCAATATGCCCGTTGGGCAGCACTTTTACATAAGAGAGCGCAATATTTTGCCCGCTGTGCAGCTGTTCTACACTGTGCAGGGTAGCATGGTGCTCTATCTCAGAGGTAATAATGTGGCGGCAGCCCAGGTCGCGGATAGCGGCATTAATAGCAGTATTGCTGCTTTCTGTACCGCCGGAGGTAAAGAAGATCTCTCCCGGGTGCGCGTTCAGGATCTTAGCTACCGTTTTACGGGCATTTTCTATACCCAGCCGGGATTCCCGCCCGTAGGAGTAAATAGAGGAAGGATTGCCGAAATGATCTGTCATATACGGCAACATTGCATCCAGCACGGCCTTATCCAGCGGTGTGGTTGCTGCATTGTCAAAGTAAATTCTTTTCAAGGTGTGGATGGTGGTTTTTGATATAATAAAAATGGGCGCCCTAAAGCGCCCACAAATGTCCGAAAAAATTTTATAAAACGGTCCATGGTCAACTGACCATGATCCATGGTCTATTAATGCATAAATTCCTTAATATCCTGCATTATACGGCGGGCAATATTGTCGGCCGTAGTTTCAAACTGACTTTCAGCGTAAATGCGGATGATAGGTTCGGTATTGGAAGTGCGCAGGTGCACCCAGTCCTTTTCAAACTCTATCTTCAGGCCATCTTCGGTATTGGTAGGCTGGTTCTTGTACTTGCCCTGTATTTTTTCAAAGATGGTTTTTACGTTCACGCCTTTATCCAGCTCAATCTTATTCTTGGAAATAAAGTAATCAGGGTAGCTGTTGCGCAGGTTCTTAATGTTCTTTTTGCTGTGCGCCATATGGCTCAGGAACAGGCCTATGCCGATCAGCGCATCGCGGCCATAGTGCAGGTCCGGTACAATAATACCGCCATTGCCTTCACCGCCTATTACAGCATTCACTTCCTTCATTTTCTTTACTACATTCACCTCACCTACGGCGGAAGGGTAGTATTCCCCGCCATTCTTCAGCGTAATATCTTTTAATGCCTGGGTAGAGGAAAGGTTGGAAACCGTGTTCCCTTTTCTTTTACTCAGTATATAATCTGCTACTGCCACCAGGGTATATTCTTCGCCAAACATGCTGCCATCTTCACATACAAAGCAAAGGCGGTCTACATCCGGATCTACGGCAATGCCCAGATCTGCGTTGGAGCGGTTAACTTCGTTGGAAAGGGCAGATAAATTTTCAGGAAGCGGTTCGGGGTTGTGGCTGAAACGGCCGTTCACTTCACCAAAAAGCACTTCTACCTGGGTTACACCCAGCGCTTTCAGCAGGGCGGGTATAAATATGGCGCCGGTTGAGTTTACAGCATCCACTACTACCTTAAAATCACGTTCGCGGATGGCGGCAACATCCACCAGGGGATAGTTCACGACCAGGTCAATATGCTTTTGCAGGTAGCTGTCATCCTGGTGATAGGTACCCAGCTTGTTCACATCTGCAAAGGTGAAATCTTCCCGCTCGGCAATATCCAGCAGCGCATTACCATCTGCGCCGGAAATAAACTCACCATCGCTGTTCAGCAGCTTCAGCGCGTTCCATTCCTTTGGGTTATGGCTTGCAGTAATGATAATACCGCCGGCGGCCTTTTCCATCTTAACAGCAATTTCAACAGTGGGGGTAGTGGATAAACCCAGGTCTACCACATCCAGACCTAAACCGTTCAGGGTGGATACTACCAGGTTCTTTACCATTTCGCCGGAGATGCGACCATCACGGCCAATCACTACTTTTTTGTTGTCAGGTTGTTGATTGGTTAGCCAGGTGCCGTATGCTGCGGTAAATTTTACTACATCCAGGGGAGAAAGTCCTTCGCCGGGGCGGCCGCCAATGGTGCCACGAATGCCGGATATCGATTTGATCAGTGCCACAAATTCAATTTTAAGGAAGGCAAAGATAAAAAAATCCACCAGCAAGAAAATTAATTTAGTTGCGATGGTCTATGGTCCATAGTTGATAGTCCACAGCCTATGCATCAGCAGACTATAGTGCAACTTTTCGTGAGCAACCACCATGGACTAAGGACCATCGACAATGGACCAAATAAACTATATTTGCAGCTACGCTTTGAAATTTTTAATAATAAATAGACTTAATAATACATAAACGCTTACGTTTTACATGAAGTACTTTTGGAAGAATATACCCCGGTATATTCGGTATGTGCTTGTTCAAACACTCTGTCTTTTCATATTCACGGCCCTTTTTCGCCTGATATTTTACTGTTTCTTCTTTAAATCCTCCATCACAGATAGCGGTATTATTGCCAAAGCATGGTACCTGGGCCTGAAGTTTGACCTGCGCCTTACGCTCATCTTAATAATCCCGCTGGCATTGCTGGCCGTTATTGCCCGCAACAGGTTCTTTACTTCGGTTGCCGTACGCCGCGCCAGCTTCGTATACCTGTTCCTGGTGTACCTGCTGCTAACATTGTTGTATGTGCTGGACCTGGGCCACTATGCCTACCTGGGCCTGCGTTTGGATCCGTCTATTACCCGCTTTTTTGCGTCCGGTGAGCGGGCGGATAATGCCAGGATGGTTTGGCAAAGCTATCCGGTAGTACGTGGCCTTATTGGTATAGCGCTGTTCCTGTTCCTGGTGAGCCGCCTGCTGATATATATATACCGCCGGTATGCCCGGCAGCAGGCGGTTAGCATCCGCAAAGGCCGTTATGCCGCCTGGATCAGTGCCCTGGTGCTGTTGTTTGCCGCCGGCATCTATGGCAACTTTGCCTATTTTCCCCTGCGCTGGAGCCAGGCCATGTTCACCCGCGACAATGGCATTACCAGCCTGGCCCTGAACCCGGTATTATACTTTGTATCCAACTTTACCGTAAAAGGCGATACCTACGATCTTCAAAAGACCCGCGAATATTACCCTTACCTGGCCCAATACCTGCGGGTAGACAGCCTGGATGCGCAAAAGCTGAGCTATGTACGCACAGTGCCCGGCGTTAACAAACCGCGGCCTAACATTGTACTGGTAATGCTGGAGTCCACCGGGGCAGCGGTTACCAGCATGTTCAACAATCCCATGCAGGCCACGCCCAATATGCAAAAGCTGGCCGACAGCGGCATCCTGTTCCGGAACTTTTATGTGCCGGCCATCAGCACCGCCAAAACTGTGTATGGCGTAACCACCGGCCTGCCGGATATTACCCGGGTTAAAACCGCCAGCCGCCACCCGCAGATGGTAGACCAGCGCATTATTATGGACCAGTTTGCAGGGTATGAGAAATATTACCTGCTGGGCGGCAATACCAACTGGGCCAACATACGTGCAGTGTTCAGCAATAATGTAGATGGTATCAAAATATACGAAGAGGGATACTTTAAAGCTGCCAAGGCCGATGTATGGGGCGTTTCCGACTACGACCTGATCACAGAAGCCAGCGCCATTTTTAAAGATGCGCACCAGCGTAAGCAGCCTTTTGTGGCTTTCCTGCAAACGGCCGACAATCATCCGCCCTATACTACCACCAAAGGCGCCGGCGACTTTAAAAAAGTAACGGAAAAGAATATAGATATGAACAAGTTCAAACAAGCCGGTTTCATATCCATTGACCAGTTTAATGCCTTACGCTACCTGGATTATAACCTGGGCCACCTGATACAGCTGGCCAGAGAAGGCGGTTACCTGGATAATACCATTTTTGTGTTCTTTGGCGATCATAACTGCACGCTCAATCCTTACCATTTTATGCCTTTTCCGGAGTATGAGCTGGGCAGCGGCGGAGAGCATGTGCCCTGTATCATGTACGGGCCCGGCCACCTTACGCCACAGCAGAATACCCGCGCCGGCAGCCTGCTGGATGTGTACCCTACGGTGGCCAAGCTGGCAGGCATTCCGTTTAAGAACTACACGCTGGGCGTAGACCTGCTGGATACAACTTACACCAGCCGTTACGCTTTTATTTCCTATATTAAGAACCTGCAATTCTGCACCGCAGTAATAGGGGAGCAATACCTTTTTGAGGTGAACAACGGCACGGGTAAAACTGCGTTGTACGACCTGAAGGGGGATGCCCTGAAAGATGTGGAGGCGCAGCATACAGATACTGCCCGCGCGCTTAATAATTTAACGCACGGGTTTTATGAAAGCACCCGATATTTGATGTTTAATAATAAAAAATAGCAGTTAGCCTTTAGCTCTTAGCAACAGGCAATTGCTAAAAGCTAAGAGCCAACAGCTAACAGCTCAAAGATATGGAAGCAGCAAAGCAGTGGTTCAAAGATTGGTTTAACTCCCCCTACTATCACGTGTTGTACAGCAACCGGGATGAAAAGGAGGCCGCTATGTTCATTGATAAGCTGCTGGCCTACCTGCAGCCCCCCGCAAATGCGCTAATGCTGGATGTGGCCTGCGGGCGGGGGCGGCACGCCAAATACCTGGCAGATAAAGGCTTTACCGTTACGGGCATAGATCTTTCCATTGACAGTATTAATGCCGCCAAAAAGCTGGAAAACGATCACCTCAGCTTTTTTCAGCATGATATGCGCCTGCCTTTCCGCATTAACTATTTTGATGCGGTGTTCAACTTCTTTACCAGTTTCGGCTATTTTGATACGCAGCGGGATAATGACAATGCCCTGCGCACCTTCAAAAACGCGCTGAAACCCGGCGGCCGCCTGGTGCTGGATTACCTGAACAGCCCTTATGTGGCGGCGCACCTGGTACCCAGTGAGGTAAAGGAGCTGGAAGGGGTGGTGTTTGACATTAAAAGGGCCATCCATCATAACTGTTTTCTAAAGCAGATCAACATACTGGATAAGGAAAAAATGGTGCGCACCTCTTTTACGGAAAGCGTGCATGCCTTTACCCGGGCTGATTTTGAGCGGATGTTTGCCAAACAGGGCCTGCAGATCATGGATGTTTTCGGCGATTATCATTTTAATGCATATGATGAGCAGCGCTCGCCCAGGATGATATTGATCGCGGAGAAGAAGTAAACGAAGTTTTTATGCTAGAATGGTTGTTACGTCAGGATCTAAGATTATTTTTTCATATCAATAACCAATGGCAGCAGCCCTGGATGGATGCGGTAATGCCCTGGATCCGGGAGCCCTACCTATGGGCCCCATTATACCTGTTCCTGGGGCTGTTTGTAACCATCAATTACGGGTGGCGGGGTTTTTTCTGGATCGTGCTGTTCATTGTTTCCTTTGGGATCGCTGACCAAAGCAGCAGTTTCCTGAAAGATACCTTTAACCGGGTGCGGCCCTGCCGCGATCCGCTGCTGCAGCAGTTTGTACGGGTGCTGGTTAACTACTGCCCCATGAGCGGCAGCTTTACCTCTAACCACGCCGCTAATCACTTTGCGCTGGGAACATTTTGTTTCTTAACTTTAAAAACGGCTTTTCAACGTTATGCCTGGCTGTTCTACGTATGGGCATTTGCGATAGCTTATGCACAGGTATACGTAGGCGTGCACTACCCGCTGGATGTGGCAGGGGGGGCATTGCTGGGCACTTTGATCGGATTATTGAGTGGCAGCTTTTTTCAACGCCGCATTAGACTGGAGGCAGAACTAACAACATGAATTGGAGCTATTTGATATTAATATTTGCAGCTACCATTGGCGGCGGGGTGATTCCCATAACCGTTAAGCGGCTGCATCCCAACTTACCCATTTACCTGCTGGCTTTTACCGGCGCTTTCCTGTTCGGCATCACCATTATGCACCTGCTGCCGGAAGTGTACCAGGAGCTGGGGCATGCCGCGGGGGTGTATGTGCTGCTGGGTTTTTTTCTGCAGGTATTTCTGCAGCAGCTTTCCCACGGTATGGAGCACGGGCATACCCATTTGCCGCCGGCAGAGGGGCAGCATCATCATATTTCCATCACACCTTTACTGCTGGGTTTATCCATCCATGCTTTTATGGAAGGCATTCCGCTGGGCCTGCGGTTCCAGGACCAGTCGGCCCTGCCCTCCCTGGCGCTGGGCATTGCCGCGCATAAAGTGCCGGAAGCCCTGACCCTGATGACGGTTATGATGCACACGCACCAGCCGAAGGGCCGTTTGTGGCGCATTCTGGTGCTGTTTTCCCTGGTAACCCCGCTGGCAGCCGTACTGGCCGGGCAGCTGGGCCTGCATTCACAAACGGTGAATGCATCACTGGTATATCTCACTGCGCTGGTCATTGGCGCATTTGTACATATATCCACCACTATTTTCTACGAAAGCGGTACCCGGCATCATGAATTAAGCAAACGGAAGATTCTTGCGTTTGCCACTGGTATTGTTTTGGCATTTCTTACCTTAATATTTGAATAATTTTTTATTTTTAGCCTTTATATCATGGAAGTCGTCATTATCCTCATCCTGATCTTACTTAATGGTCTGTTCTCAATGTCAGAGATCGCCCTGGTTTCTGCACGTAAAGTCCGGCTGGAACACCAGGCCGGTAAAGGCGATGAGCAGGCAAAGGCTGCCCTGAAACTGGCTAATAATCCGGATAAATTCCTCTCCACCGTACAAATAGGCATTACCCTTATAGGCATCTTAACCGGTATTTACTCCGGCGAAAAGCTGAAATCGGACCTGGTAGCGTTCGTTGGGCAAATGGAGATGCTGCGCCCCTACGCCAGCGGTATTGCCACCGGTATTATCGTAATAGTGATCACCTACTTTTCACTGGTACTGGGTGAGCTGGTGCCCAAACGTCTGGGTATGGCCCGGCCGGAAGCTATTGCCAAAGCAGTAGCCAGGCCCATGACCTGGGTATCCAAGATCACCTTTCCGTTCATTGCCCTGTTAACAGTATCCACCAACGTGATCGTAAAGATCTTTAAGCTCAAAGGCTCAGACCAGCATGTAACGGAGGAGGAAATTAAAGCCATTATCAATGAAGGCACCAACTCCGGCGCTATTGAAGAAACGGAGCAGGAGATCATTGAACGGGTATTTCACCTGGGCGACCGGAATATTACCTCCCTCATGACCCACCGTACGGATATTGTATGGCTGGATATCAACGAGCCGGTAGAGGTTATTAAACGTAAGATCAATCACAGCCTGCACTCCGTATACCCCGTATGTGAAGGGCAGATAGACAGCATAAAAGGCATTATCTCTATTAAAGACCTGTATGCAGCAGCGTCAACCAACAGCTACGCGCTGAAACCCATAATACGCAAACCCCTGTTTGTTCCGGAAAATAACAGCGCCTACCAGGTGCTGGAAAAGTTCAAGGAAACACAGATCCATGCGGCCTTTATAGTGGATGAATACGGTACTTTCCTGGGGATGATCACCCTGAACGATATCCTGGAAGCCATTGTAGGCGATATGCCGGAAACCGGGCAGCATGATGACTATGAAATGACCAAACGGGACGATGGCTCTTACCTGGTAGATGCCCAGATCCCTTTCTACGATTTTCTGAGTGAATTTGATAAGGAGGACTGGATGGCAGAATTTGAGCAGGAGTTTGATACCCTGGCAGGTTTTATACTGCACCACCTGGAACATATCCCCCAAACAGGTGAGAAATTTGACTGGAGAGGATTTACCTTTGAGATTGTGGATATGGATGTTCATCGTATAGACAAAGTTTTGGTATACACACCCGTACCAAGGGAAAGGGAGGAGGAGTAAATTTTTAGTCAATGGACCACAGTCCACGGTCCACGGCGTTTTACATAGTTATATGTATTTTAAGAGAATGGCTGGGAATTGCGGTCCATAATAGCCCATGGTTCACTGTCCACTGCTTTTGCGTAGTTACATGTACTATAAAGGAACGGCTATAGACCGTGGACTATGGTCTGTGGTCTTTTTTTTAGGTTATTTCCAGCTTTGTATTATTTTTGTGCGTTTTTACATATAATAAATAATTTAATTTAAAATAATGATCCCAGTAGGAAGTAAGGCGCTTTCCTTAGATGAAGTGTACCGTATTTTATTCGGGCAAGAAACGTTGGAGCTGGAAGAAGCTGCTTTACAGCAGGTACAGGAAAACTTTTCGTTCCTGCAAAAGTTCTCAGCCAAAAAGCTGATCTACGGTATTAACACGGGTTTTGGCCCAATGGCGCAATACCGCATACCGGAGGCCGATACCCTGCAGCTGCAGTATAACCTTATACGCAGCCATAGCTCCGGCGCCGGTAAATGCATGTCTCCGCTGTTAACCAAAGGGTTGATGATAGCGCGCCTGAGCAGCTTTATGCAGGCGCATTCCGGCGTACACCCGGATGTGGTGAAATTATTAAGGGATCTGATCAATAAGAACGTATATCCGTGTGTGTTTGAGCATGGCGGGGTAGGCGCCAGCGGCGACCTGGTACAGCTGGCGCACCTGGCGCTGGTGCTGATAGGCGAAGGAGAGGTGTGGTATGAAGATAAGATACAGCCAACAGCCGAAGTATTTGCCCGCCTGGGTTTACAGCCTATGAAAGTACATATCCGCGAAGGGCTGGCCGTTATTAACGGAACCTCTGCCATGACCGGGGTAGGCCTGGTAAACCTGATAGAAGCCAAGAAGCTGCTGGGCTGGAGCTGCATCCTCTCTGCCATGATCAATGAAATTGTGGAAGCGTTTGATGATCATTTGTCGTACGAGCTGAATGTGGTGAAAAAACATGAAGGCCAGAACCGGGTAGCAGCCGTAATGCGTGATGTGCTGAAGGATAGCAAAATGGTGCGCCACCGCCCGGATCATTTGTACAAAGAGCTGGAAGAAGAGATTTTTAAAGATAAGGTACAGGAATACTACTCCCTGCGTTGTGTACCCCAGATCCTGGGCCCGGTGTATGATACGCTGGTGCATGCGGAAAAAGTGGTGGTGCATGAGCTGAACTCTGTGAGCGATAATCCGGTAGTGGACCACCATCACCAGAATGTATTCCATGGCGGTAACTTCCACGGGGATTATATTTCCCTGGAAATGGACAAGCTGAAGATTGCCATCACCAAGCTGAGCATGTTATCTGAACGGCAGCTGAACTACCTGCTGAATGAAAAGCTGAACCATAAGTTCCCGCCTTTCATGAACCTGGGTAAGCTGGGCTTTAACTTTGGTATGCAGGGCGTACAGTTCACAGCTACCTCTACGGTGGCGGAGAACCAAACGCTTTCTTTCCCCATGTACGTGCACAGCATTCCCAATAATAATGATAACCAGGATATTGTGAGCATGGGCTGCAATGCTGCGCTGATGGCCAATAAGGTAATAGAAAACACATTTGAGGTGCTGGCCATACAGGTCATGACCATGCTGCAGGCGGTAGATTACCTGAACTGCCAGGATAGATTGTCCTCTTTCTCCCAGCGTATTTACCGGGAAGTAAGGGCTATTTTTCCTAAATTTATCGAGGACAGCCCCCGGTATAAAGATCTGCAAAAGATCAAGGAATACCTGGTGCAGCAGGTACCGGTAAGTGTGTAAATGTGCGGATATGCAAATGTGCAGATATGCAGATGATGAGAAAATGTGCTGATGTGCTAATGTGCTGGTATTTGTTTGTAAAGAGTTTGCCAAACGATGTATCCAATTCGTAATTCGTAATTGAATAATTCGTAATTAACCATGAACTGTGCTTTAGTAACCGGCGGGTCAAGAGGAATAGGCAGGGCAATATGTATAAAGATGGCCGAATTGGGTTATCATGTGATCATTAATTTCAAAGGCAATACCGCTGCGGCACAGGAAACCCTGGATGCAGTGCGGGCCAAAGGCAGCGATGGTGAGCTGCTGCAGTTCGATGTAGGGAATGAGGAGGAAGTACAGGCAGTATTAGGCGCCTGGCTGGAAAATAATAAAGATAAGCAGGTGCAGGTATTGGTGAACAATGCCGGCATCCGGGAAGATAACCTGCTGTTCTGGATGAACAGCGCCCAATGGCACAATGTGCTGAACAGCAGCCTGAACGGGTTCTTTTATGTAACCAAGCAGCTGCTGAATAACATGTTGCTGAAGCGCTACGGGCGTATCATTAACATTGTTTCCCTTTCCGGCATTAAAGGGCTGCCGGGGCAAACCAATTACTCCGCTGCCAAGGCCGGCGTAATTGGCGCTACCAAGGCCCTGGCGCAGGAAGTGGCTAAACGGGGGGTAACGGTAAATGCTGTTGCGCCCGGCTTTATTAAAACAGACATGACAGCAGAGCTCAATGAAAAGGAGCTGGCCGCGCAAATACCTATGAACCGTTTTGGTACGGCGGAAGAAGTGGCGGATGCCGTGGGCTTCTTTGCTTCCAAAGCATCGGGATATATTACCGGCGAGGTGCTGTCTATTAACGGAGGTCTATATACGTAATTTTAAATTACGCTTAACGCAGAACGCTTAATGCAGAATGCTTAACGCCTAATGCAGAACGCGATCAGCGTTAAGCTTTAAGCGTTAAGCATTCAGCATAATTGGTAATTCAATATGAACAGAGTAGTGATTACGGGCATGGGAATTTATTCCTGTATAGGGAAGAACCAGGAGGAAGTCCGGGACTCGCTGTACCAGGGGAAATCAGGCATTGTTATGGACCCGGAAAGAAAAGCCTTTGGTTACCGTTCCGCACTGACCGGTGCCATTGAACGGCCCAATTTAAAAGGAGCGCTGGACCGGCGTGCACGGCTTACAATGCCGGAGCAGGCCGAGTTTGCATATGTGAGCACCGTAGAGGCCCTGGCCCAGGCGCGCATTGATCCCGATTATATAGAACGTACCGATATTGGATTGCTGTTCGGCAACGACAGTACCGCCCGTGCCGTGATAGAAAGCATGGATGTGATCCGTGAAAAGAAAGATACCATGCTGGTAGGTTCCGGTTCTGTGTTCCAGACCATGAACTCTACCGTGAATATGAACCTGGCTACCATTTTCAAGCTGCGGGGCGTTAACTTCAGCGTAAGCGCGGCTTGCGCCAGTGGCTCACACGCTATTGGATTGGGGTATATGTTCATTAAGAATGGTATGCAGGATTGTGTGATCTGTGGCGGCGCACAGGAAGTGAATAAGTATGCCATGGGCAATTTTGACGGTATTGCTACCTTTTCCATGCGGGAAAATGAGCCGGAAAAAGCCTCCCGCCCCTTTGACCGGGACCGGGATGGGCTGGTACCCAGCGGCGGCGCAGCCACTGTTATACTGGAAAGCCTGGAATCGGCACAGCGCAGGGGCGCCACTATCCTGGGCGAGGTGCTGGGATATGGTTTTTCCTCCAATGGGGCGCATATCTCTAACCCAACGGTAGAAGGGCCGGTAAGGTCGTTACAAATAGCTTTGAAAGATGCCGGCATGCAGCCCGGCGATATCCCGTACATTAACGCCCACGCCACTTCTACGCCGGCAGGTGATGCCAGTGAGGCCAAAGCGCTGTACGAGGTGTTCGGGTCGTCCAACCCCTACATCAGCTCTACCAAGTCAATGACCGGGCATGAGTGCTGGATGGCAGGCGCCAGTGAGATCGTGTATTCTATGCTGATGATGCAGCATGGGTTCATAGCCCCCAATATTAACCTGGAAAACCCCGATGAGGATGCTGCCAGATTAAATATTGCGGATCGCACTATTAATAAAGATTTTAATATATTTTTGTCTAATTCCTTTGGTTTTGGGGGGACGAATTCCTCCCTCATCGTTCGGAAATGGGAGGGGAAATAGCTGTATTTCAATCGTTTGGTCCTAATTCTTGTAGCCCAGCAATAGTATAACCCCGGCCCGGCGAACGGCCTTTGTGATAACTTATAATATATTATTAACTTTGAGTACAATTTACCATTGTAATTGGGTTTAACGACAACAATAACCGGTCACACTTTTATTTTTTAATCAACCTATACTGATAGAGTTACACTATTATGGACATTAAAGAGATCATACAAACCACAAATGCGTTCCTTATTGAGGAGTTTGAAGCGGACCCCGCGAAAATTGCGCCTGAAGCTAACCTCAAATCAACCCTGGAGCTGGACAGCCTGGACTACATAGACCTGGTTGTGGTAATTGAAAATAATTTCGGGTTTAAAGTGAATCCGGAAGATTTTCAGAGCATTGCGACTTTCCAGGATTTTTATGATTATGTAGCCCGTTGTTTAAAACAAAAAGAGCTGGTATAATGCCGTCGTGGCAGGGGAAGTCTAAAGGCAATAAGCTAGGATACCGGATATTCATTGACATCTTGCGTTATGGGGGGATATGGCCGGCTTATGCGCTCTTAAGGTGTGTGGCAGGGTATTATTTTTTGTTTTCCCACAGTTCTTCAAGACCCATCTTCAGATATTTTCGTACCAGAATAGGGTATGGCTGGTGGCGTTCTTTGCGCAGTGTATACCGTAATTATTACGTGTTCGGGCAAACGCTGATAGATAAGGTGGTGGTAATGGCCGGCATCTCCAATAAATTTACATTCGAGTTTGAGGGGGAGCATCATTTACGGCAGCTGATAGCAGCCGGGAAGGGTGGTATATTATTAAGCGCACACCTGGGCAACTGGGAAGTGGCCGGCCACCTGTTTAAGCGGCTGGAAACCCGTATTAATATTGTGATGTTCGATGGGGAGCATGAGCGCATCAAACAATACCTTTCCACGGTTACCGGTGAGCGGAATGTAAATGTTATTGTAATTAAGGATGATTTATCGCACATTTACGCTATTAATGATGCGTTGAGTAATAACGAGCTGGTGTGTATGCATGCCGACCGGTTCCTGGAAGGCAACAAAACGGAAACCGCATTGTTTTTAGGTAGTAATGCGCGGTTCCCGGCCGGGCCTTTTTTATTGGCGGCCACTTTCCGGGTACCCGTATCATTGGTATTTGCATTTAAGGAATCTGCTACCCACTATCACCTGTTCGCCACCCCGCCCCGGGAATATCATGGCCGCAGGAAACAGGGTGTGCAGGAAGCCGTACAGGATTTTGTTCATGTGATGGAAGAAAAAGTACGGCAGTATCCTGAGCAATGGTTTAACTATTACGATTTCTGGGAGTAACCATAATCATAACCACAACATTGATGTTCATTCATTCAGACCATATTATACATTATATTCCACAACGGGCGCCCATTGTAATGATCAGTGGCATACTGGAAGCAGAAGGCCCCTTTACACGCAGCGGGCTGCATATCAGCGACGATAATATTTTTGTGCAGGATGGGGTGCTTACCCCGCCGGGGCTAATGGAAAATATAGCGCAAACGGCGGCTGCCAGTGCCGGTTACCAGGCCGTACAGGATAATGCGCCGGTGCCTATGGGGTATATTGGCGCCGTAAAGGATCTGGAAATATTTGAGCTGCCCCCGGCCGGCGCGTTTATAGAAACCACCACACAGGTAGGCCACGCTGTTTTTAACGCCACCATGGTTACCGGCAAAGTAACCTGGAACGGGAAGCTGATGGCCCAATGCGAAATGAAGATTTTCATAACCCCCTAAATACAGTAAAAGTTATGCACAAACACTTTTCCTTATTGTTGGCCGCCATGCTGTCCGTTGTAAGCACACAGGCGCAAACCTTGAAAGATTTTTTCTCCTCCGATGAGCCGCTGACTTACCTGGGGATCGACTTTACCCAGGCCAGGGTGATCGGAGAACCGGTTACGGATGCCAATGACATGCGTGACCGCAATTTCCCCGCTATTAATGCCGTTGTGGTGAATGAGCCCAAGAAATATGATATTGCAGGCGCTTTCCACAAAACGGTAAATACAGACCTGGCCCTGGTGAACAAGCACAATGAAACCACTAACACCGCCACCCTGAAGTCTGACAACGCTTCCGACTACAACCGCCTGAAGCAGGAAGATGTAGAGAAGCTGGTAAAAGGCTACAACTTTAACGGTAAAAAAGGTGTGGGGCTGCTGTTTGTAATGGACGGTATGAGCAAGGCCGAAAAAGCAGCGAATGTATATGTAACGCTGGTTGATATGGGCACTAAAAAAGTGCTGCTGGCGGAAAAAATAGAAGGGAAGGCACAGGGTTTTGGGTTCCGTAACTACTGGGCCTATACCATACATAAGGTGCTGGAAGAGGTGGAGAAGCATAAGTATAAAGACTGGAAAGCAAAGAATTGATATTGGATCAGCTGACCGGAAAAGAATGTAAAATGTAAAATTTCAAATGTAAAATGTAAAAGGATAATGCAGGGATACCGTGTAATTCACTTTTACATTTATGATTTTACATTCTTTTAGTCAGCCCCTGTAAAGCATAAAGCATGGAGTTAACAGAGCGGGCCAACATACTGGTAAAGTTTAATGAAGCAGATCCACTGGGTATTGTATGGCACGGGCATTATATCCGGTATTTTGAAGATGGACGGGAAGCATTCGGCGAAAAATACGGCCTGCGCTACCTGGATATTTTTAACTACGGTTACACGGTGCCAGTAGTGAAGGTGGAATGCAATTATAAACGCTCGCTCCGTTATGGCGACCGGGTAATAGTGGAAGTGAAGTATGTGGATACGCCCGCCGCTAAAATTAAATTTACGTACCGCCTGTACAATCCCGCTACCAGTGAGCTGGTAGCAGATGGGTCCTCTGTACAGGTTTTTTTGGATACAGCCACTTCCTCGCTGCAACTAACAATACCTCCGTTTTTTGAAGCATGGAAGAAACAGTGTGGATTACTATGAGTAAGGTATATGTAATAGCAGATAATATTGTGGCGCCCCTGGGCCGTACAACAGCAGAGAACTTTGCTGCTGTATGCCAGGGCAAAAGCGGTATTCAGCTGCAGCATAGCCGCTTATTATCCCCTGCTGATTTTTATGCTGCAATAATGGCCCCCGGGCAGCTGGAAGCCTATAGTAACGGTAGTAACCTGGAAGGGTATACGAAGTTTGAGCAGCTGCTGATCCTGTCCGTTCAGGAAGCTTTGGGGCAAACCAATTTAGATATTACCAACGGGCGTACCGCCTTCATTGTATCCACCACCAAAGGGAATATTGAGCTGCTGGAACAGCAGCCTGCACAACCGCCTTTAGGGGAAATGGAATTGTTTGCTACTGCTAAAAAGGTAGCTGCATATTTCAATTTCAGGGCAGCGCCGCTGGTAGTGAGCAATGCCTGCATATCCGGGCTGCTGGCTATTTTAACAGCTAAGCGTTTAATAGCAGCAGGTTTATATGATCATGCGGTGGTTACCGGCGCCGATGTGGTTACGCAGTTTGTGCTGTCGGGTTTTCAATCATTCCAGGCAGTAAGTAATGAGCCCTGCCGTCCTTTTGATGCAGCGCGTAAAGGCGTTACGTTAGGGGAGGGTGCCGCTACCGTAATACTCACTAAGCAGCTGTCGTTAGCGCCTGCAAATGCAGTGGTAGTAAATGCGGGCTCCGTGAGTAATGATGCCAACCATATTTCCGGCCCCTCACGTACCGGTGCAGAACTGGGAATGGCCATGCGCCATGCGATGTTAAACAGCGGGCTTACCCCGGCGGATATAGGATTTGTATCGGCCCACGGCACTGCCACGCTGTATAATGATGAAATGGAGGCCAAAGCCGTGCACCTGGCCGGTTTGCAGGACAGGCCGGTAAATAGCTTTAAAGGTTATTACGGGCATACGCTGGGCGCCGCCGGTTTAATAGAAGCCATTATAGGCATTCATGCACTGCAGCAGCAAACGGTTATACCTACCCTGGGCTTTGAGCAGCTGGGCGTAAGCATGCCGGTAAATGTAAGCAGCACCTTAACCCGGCAGCCTATGCAGCATTACCTGAAAACAGTATCCGGTTTTGGAGGATGTAATGCCGCATTGGTTTTTTCAAAAGAATAAAAGAGCGATTGAGGATTTACATAAATCGTAAGTCCAGGATCTAAAATCGTAAATCATAATAATGGAATTTTTCACCAAAGAAACGAAAACAGCACTGCAGGCTAAAGAAGCCGCCCTGCAGCTTGCCTTTGCTCCTGTGGCTTTCCAGGCTTCCCGCGCCCTGCGGGATTTTGGCATTTTAAAGATTGTGAGCAAAAGCGGCGCCAACGGATTAACCATTGAAGAGATCATGCAGGAAGTAAAGCTGTCGCGCTACGCCATCCGCGTATTGCTGGAAGCCGGCCTGGGCATGGAGCTGCTGATCGTTAACAATAAAAGATACTCCCTTACCAAAACAGGATATTTCATTGAGCATGATCAGCTCACCCGCATTAACATGGACTTTGTGCAGGACATCTGTTACAAGGGCATGTACCACCTGAAGGACAGCCTGGAAGAAGGCCGCCCTGCCGGCTTAAAGGAGCTGGGCCCCTGGGATACTATTTACCCCGGTTTGCCTTTGCTGCCACCGGAAATAGGCAAAAGCTGGTTCGATTTTGATCACTACTATTCTGACCTTGCTTTTCCGCAGGCACTGCCCATTGTGTTTAAGGATAAGCCCCGTAGGCTGCTGGATATTGGCGGCAATACCGGTAAATGGACGCTGGCCAGCACTGCCTATGATAAAGAAGTGCAGGTAACCATGTTTGACCTGCCGGGTGAAATAGCCATTGCCCAGCAAAGGGTGAAGGATGCCGGCGTGGCCGACCGTGTGTTTTTCCATGAAGCCAACATCCTGGATGAAAGCCTGCCTTTTCCGCAGGGCTTTGACGTGATCTGGATGAGCCAGTTCCTGGACTGTTTTTCCGAACCGGAGATCGAATCTATTTTAAAACGCTGCCGGGAAGCGCTTACACCCAACGGAGCCATTTATATACTGGAACCATTCTGGAACCGGCAGGTATTTAAATCTGCAGCTTTCTGCTTACAGCAAACCTCTCTGTATTTTACCGCTATGGCCAATGGCAACAGCCAGATGTACCATACCGATGAATTTTTCCAGTGTATTCAAAACGCCGGACTGCAGGTAGTGGACGAAAATAACCAGATGGGATTAAGCTACACCTTACTAAAGTGTGTGAAAGCATAATGTTCTAATTAATTCCTACCTATAAATTGTTACAGATGAAAACAGAGCAAGTAGATGTGTTGGTAATTGGCGCGGGGCCTGCAGGTACCGTGGCAGCATCTATTATTCACCAGGCAGGTTACAGGGTAAAGATCGTGGAGAAGCAAAAGTTTCCGCGGTTCGTGATCGGGGAAAGCCTGTTGCCACGTAGTATGGAAGCCCTGCAGGAAGCCGGTTTTATTGATGCTATCAAGAAAAAAGGTTTTCAGCAGAAATATGGCGCCAAGTTCGTAAAAGGTGATGGCGTATGTGATTTTACTTTTAAGGAGCAATATACGCCCGGCTGGGAGTGGACCTGGCAGGTAACCCGGGCCGATTTTGATAAAACGCTGGCCGATACCTGTGAAAGCATGGGCATACCCATAGCCTATGAAACTACGGTAACAGGCATACGTTTTAACGGATCAGATAGTGTAACCACGGTAGAAGATGTGCAGGGCAACAAGCAGGAGATAGCTGCCCGCTTTATTGTAGATGGCAGTGGTTATGGCCGGGTAATACCCCGCCTGTTTAACCTGGAAAAAAATTCTGTGATGCAGCCGCGTAAAGCGTTGTTTGCACACACCAATGATATTCGCCGCTCCATGGCCGACGAGCCGAACCGTATTACTGCGGTGGTACACAAGCCAGGCGTGTGGATCTGGATCATCCCCTTTTCCACCGGGGTTACCTCCCTGGGTTTTGTGGGCAATCCGGAATTTTTTGCACAGTACCCGGGTACACCGGAGCAGCAATACCGCGCTCTGCTGGAAGCAGAACCTTATACCAGGGAGCGTTTCAGGGATGTGCCGCTGGTATTTGAGCCGCGGATCCTGGAATCATGGTCGGCCACTACCGATAAGTTTTATGGGGATGGTTTTGTGCTTACAGGCAATGTAACAGAATTCCTGGACCCGATCTTTTCATCTGGCGTAACTTTGGCCTGCGTGTCCAGCCAAACAGCTTCCAAGCTGGTGATCCGTAAGCTGAAAGGAGAGGCGGTAGACTGGGAAACCGAATACATGGCCCCCACTATGCAGGGCGTAAACACATTCCGCTCTTATGTAATGGCCTGGTATGAAGGTACGCTGGATACTATTTTCTTTAAAAAAGATCCGGACCCGCTGGTAAAACAGCAGATCTGTTCTGTGCTGGCAGGTTATGTATGGGATATGAGCAACCCTTTTGTGAGCAATCACGATACGGTGCTGAAACGCCTGGCCCGCACCATTGAAGTAATGGGAAAGCTGGATAAACTAAATGAAGAGCATTGAGTAACGGTAACGTATATATTACAGCAAGCTGTGTGATCAGGGATCAGCAGGTGTTCAGCAACGGTAGCCTGCTGTGGCAGGATGCGCCGGCTGCAGAGCTTACTGATTTTCTGCGCAAGGGGTACGACCGTTTTTCGGGGCAGTATCCCAAATTCCATAAAATGGATGCGCTCAGCAAGCTGGGATGGCTGGCTACCGAAGTATTATTGCGCACTGCACCGGTAGAAGATCATTTGCCGGAGCAGGTGGCCATTGTGCTTAGCAACCGCAGCGCCAGCCTGGATACGGACCTGCGTTACTACAATACGGTAAAAGATATTCCCAGCCCGGCGCTGTTTGTATATACCCTGGCTAATATTGTAATCGGGGAAATATGCATCCGGCATGGCTTTAAGGGAGAACATATTTTCTTTACCACCAATGGCTTTGATGCGCAGCAGGTAATGGCCTATGCGCAGATACTGCTGGATACCGGCGTTGCTACCGCCTGCATTTGCGGCTGGGTAGAGGTGATGGAACAGCAGTACGAGGCGGTGCTATACCTGGTAGAAAGGCAGCAGCGGGAAGAAAGCCGGCCGTTCACTGTAGAGGAAATGAGAAATATTTACGATCTGAGATCGTAGATCTAAGATTTAAAATTACTTGTGTTTTATATATGGAAAAATTGATGGCGGATCTGAAAGCGCAGATCATTGAGCAGCTGAACCTGCAGGAAGTAAAACCGGAAGATATCGGGAACGATCAGCCTTTGTTTAAAGAAGGCCTGGGCCTGGATTCAATTGATGCGCTGGAGCTGATCGTATTACTACAGCAGCACTATGGTATCCGCATTGCTAACCCGGAACAGGGGCCTGAAATATTTCAGTCTGTGCGCACTATGGCAACCTACATCACTGCGCAGCAAAAACAGCCGGGATGAGTGAGCCGGTATGGATAGCCGGTGGCGGCGTTATTTGCGGTATAGGCGCTACCCTGCCCGCCTGCGTGGAGGCTTTCAGCCGCATGCAGCCCGGTATGGAGGAGGTGCAGTACCTGCATACCGTACATCGTGGCGTATTCCCGGTAGCTGAAGTAAAGGCCGGTAATGCTACGCTGGCCGCGCAGGCCGGCATGCCTGCACATATTAGCCGGACAGCCCTGCTGAGCAAAATAGCTGCACAGGAAGCCTGGGACAGCACCGGCCTGGGTGATCTGTTACAATACCGCGTAGGTTTTGTATCCGCCAACACCGTTGGCGGGATGGATAAAACAGAAGATTTTTTTGCTGAATACCTGCAGGATCCTACCAAAGGGCATTTGCAGCAGGTAGTGCATCATGAATGCGGCAGCGTTACAGAGCTGGTTGCAGATGCCATGGGCATCCGCCACCAGGTAGCAACCATCAGCACCGCCTGCTCATCCGGCGCTAATGCGTTGATGTATGGTGCACGCCTTATCCGCAACAATATTGTAGATATTGTAATAGCCGGTGGCACGGATGCGCTTACACGTTTTACATTAAATGGTTTTAACACCCTCATGATATTGGACCAGCAGCCCTGCCGGCCGTTCGATGATACCCGTACAGGCTTGAACCTGGGTGAGGGTGCGGGTTACGTGGTGCTGGTAAGTGACGTTATACGTAAACAACTGCCCAATGCACCCTGGTGCCGCTTAAGCGGTTATGCCAATACCAGCGATGCATATCACCAGACTGCTTCCTCGCCCGATGGTACAGGTAATTACCTGGCTATGAAAGGTGCGCTGGATATGAGCGGGCTGCAGCCAAAGGATATTGCCTACATTAACCTGCATGGCACCGGTACGCAGAATAACGATTCTTCTGAAGGCAAAGCCATTGAACGTTTGTTTGCACCAAACTATCCGGCTGTTAGCTCTACCAAATCATTTACCGGGCATACGCTGGGCGCCAGCGGTGGTATAGAGGCCGTGTTTTCCGCACTGGCAGTGCAGCAGGGCATTATTTACCCGAATGCACGGTTTGCCACACCCATGAAGGAGTGGCCGGTAGCGCCGGCTACGGTTTTTTCCAGTGGTAATAAATTGTCGCATGTAATGTCTAATTCCTTTGGTTTTGCCGGTAACTGTTCCAGCCTGGTATTTTCAAAGGAATAGCAGTATGAAGAAGAAAATGTGAGTGAAATACTTCATCACAATTATTAATTCTTCATTCTTAATTATTAATTATAAGAAGCAAGCATGAATATTTACATCCAGGGTATGGGTTGTGTATCACCGCAGCAAACTGCGGCGGAAGGCCCGTTCCTGGCAGAGATCCGCGAGTATGAAGGTAACCGCCTGAAAGTGCTGGACCCGGATTATAAACAGTGGATCCCGGATGCAAACACTATGCGCCGTATGGGCCGTGTGGTTAAAATGGGAATAGGAGCAGCTAAATTAGGCTTGCGGGATGCCGGTATTGAAATGCCGGATGCTATTATTACCGGCACTGCTTACGGCTGCCTGGCCGATACCGGCGTTTTCCTGACCAGGATGATCCAGGGGCAGGAAAGCGCATTATCGCCCACCCCGTTCATACAATCCACCCATAATACTGTAAGCGGGCAAATAGCACTGCTGCTGGGCTGCCACGCCTACAACAGCACTTTTGTACATAAAGGTTTTTCTTTTGAAAGCGCGCTGCTGGATAGCATTATGATGCTGCGTGAAAAAACCGCACAGCAGATCTTAATAGGCGGGGTAGATGAGATCACGGATCACAGCCACACCATTTTATCCCGTTTTGGATTGTACAAGCAGGGGCCGGTACGCAATACCGCGCTGCTGCAAAGCACTACAAAAGGTACTATTGCCGGTGAAGGCGCGGCCTTTTTTGTACTGGGTACGGCAAAAGGAGCGGTGAAATTAACCGGGCTGGATACCTTGTATAAACCGGCTTCCCAACAGGAGGTAAGCAGCGCCATACAGGGTTTTTTAGCCACGCACCGCTTAAGCACCACTGATATTGACCTGCTGATCACCGGCCGTAATGGGAATGTGGGGGAAGATGCTGCTTACACACAGCTTACACAAACCCTGTTCCCGCAAACATCTGCCGCAGCGTTTAAACATTTGTGTGGTGAGTATCCTACCGCCAGCGCATTTGCTATGTGGATGGGCGCACAGATCATACAACAGCAGCAGGCGCCGGCCGGCGTACTGTATAGCGGTACAGCGCCGCAACAGCTAAACAGGATCTTAATTTATAACCAGTACCAGGGCACCCATCATGCGCTGATATTGTTGGAAAAAGCATAAACAAACTTGTTATACCGCATTACAAATATCACCACCTTTCTGCTGCTTGCAGTGCTTTTGTGCCTGCACAACCTGTGGCAGCCAATAGCCTGGTGGGTTTTTGTAACGCTGTTATTCGTATATGTGTCGCTGTTGGTGTGGGGCTCCATGGATATAAGGGCCGGTTTTTACATGCCGGTTACCTGCCAGGCGCCTGCGCAGCAGAAGGTAGTGGCCTTAACTTTTGACGATGGCCCGCTGCCGCAGTTCACCCCGCAGGTGCTGGACATATTACAGGCGCATAAAGTGCCCGCTGCTTTTTTCTGTATTGGTAAAAATATACCGGGCAATGAAAGCTTGCTGAAACGGGCGCATGAAGAAGGGCACCTGATCGGCAACCACAGCTACTCCCACCATTTCTGGTTCGACCTGTTCGGGGCGGGCCGTATGCTGGAAGAGCTGCAGCAAACAGATGCTAACGTGCAGCAGGTAACCGGTCAGCGGCCGCTTTTTTTTCGTCCGCCATATGGGGTTACCAATCCTAATCTGAGCAAAGCAGTGCGTAAAGGCGGTTACTTTCCATTAGGCTGGAACATCCGCTCTTTAGACACGGTGATAAAAGAAGAAGGGCCCTTGCTGGAACGTATTACCAGCCGACTGAAGCCTGGCAGTATTATTTTGCTGCACGACAGCGCTGCAGTAACAGTACAGGTGTTACCGGCGCTGATCGCCTATTTACACAATAATGATTATACGATAGAAAGGATTGATAAACTATTAAATAAACCTGCTTATGCGTAGATGGATGTTATTGGTTTGCTGTATGAGCGTGCTGCATATATATGCACAAACAGGCGGTTTCAAACCTGTGGCGGATGCAGCTGCCTTTAAGCAGCAGTTTGCAAAGGCATCGCAAAGCACACAATCCATACAGGCCGATTTTGTGCAGGAGAAGAACCTGAGCATGCTGTCTGATAAGATTGTTTCCAAAGGAAAGTTCTGGTTCCGTAAAGAGAATAAGGTGCGTATGGAATACCAGCAGCCATCCTATTACCTGATGGTAATGAACGGTAAGGATATTTTTACCAAAGACGGTCAAAAACAGAACAAAGTAAGCACCAAAGGCAATAAGCTGTTTGAGCAGATCAACCGCATTACGGTAGATTGCGTGCAGGGTAATGTGTTAAACAATCCTGACTTTACCACGAAAGTGCTGGAAAATGCGCAGTACTACCGGTTGGAGATGACGCCGGTATCCAAAGCGCTGCAGCAGTATTTCAAAACTATTGAGCTGCTGGTGGATAAAAAGGATTATTCTGTATCGTCCATTGAAATGCAGGAAGCCGGCGGGGATAATACCATCATCAGCTTTTTGCATAAACAAATGAATGTAAATATTCCGGATGCAGTGTTTACGGTTAAATAGTGAAAGCGGCCCGGGGAGAGAGGGCAGCGTTGCGAAGTGTGGGCGCGTTTTGGGGCCGGTAGCATTGATTTGCGTGCTGTTATTCAGCTCCTGCACTTCCGTTTACCGCGGCCTGCAGCGCAGCAATGGTGATGTGAATTGCATCCGGCAGTTTCAGCCGCAGTTCAGCAATACGCTGTACAGCACGCAGGTAGATGTGCTGAAGCATCACCTGAGCGGTTTGCTGTTCTTCAAAAAAATGCCGGATAGCAGCCTGCGTGTGGTGTTTGCCAATGAAATGGGATTTAAATTCTTTGACTTTGAATTCACCAAAGACAGTGGTTTTGTAAAACATTACATGCTGCCGAAAATGGATAAAAAGGTGATCGTAAAAACCCTGCGGAACGATTTTGAATTAGTGCTGCTGCGGGCCAGTTTAGAAAAGGCCACGGTACTGCAGGATAGCGGGTATCATTACATCGCGGTGCCTACAGCCAAGGGCAACAATTATTACATAACAGATACGGCCTGCACCCGGCTGGAGCGGATAGAGAAATCATCTAAACGCAAACCGGTGGTTAAAGTGTGGATGCAGCATTATGAGCAGGGCGTACCGGACACTATTTTAATACAACACCAGAATTTTAAGTTCAATATTTCATTACAACGCGTACAAAAATAATGCTGGAAGGAAGTTTTTATAACATTGTACAATCAGAGCAAACAGCGTCGTCATTTATGGCTTTACTGGCGCTGAACGCCGCGCATCCTGTATTTGACGGGCACTTTCCCGGTCAGCCGGTAGTGCCGGGCGTGTGCATGATGCAAACCATCCAGGAGCTGCTGGAAAAAGGCCTGCAAAGCAAAGTATTGCTGCAAAAGGCTACCAGCATGAAGTTCCTGGTGATGATAAACCCGGTGGTACAACCACAGGTAACCGTTACCCTGCAATACACTTTGCAGGAAAATAATATAGTAAAAGTGAATGCTGTTATTAAAAGTGACAGCTGCATTTTTATGAAATTTCAGGGAACGTTTAGTTTAGTTACGAATTGATCAATTACGAATTACGAATTATGAAGAGCGTTACTACTTATAGTTCACTTAAAAAAACAGGACCGCATGGGATTATCCCAGGCATTCCAATTCGTAATTCGTAATTAAATAATTCGTAATTCTTTTATACAAATGCGAAGTACTGCTCCAAATATCGCTGTCCTTATTCCCACCTACAATAACGCCTCCTCTCTGGGGCAGGTATTGCAGGATGTGCTATCCTATACACAACACGTAATTGTGGTGAATGATGGCAGTACCGATGCTACTACTGAAATACTGGACCAGTTCCCTGCTGTACAGCGCGTAGCGTATACACCTAACCGTGGTAAAGGTATTGCCCTGCGCCGGGGCTTTAAATATGCCCTGCAGCAGGGCTACGAATATGTGATCACAATAGATGCAGACGGGCAGCACTTTGCCTCTGACCTGCAGGTGTTCCTGGATAAGCTGCAAACAGAAAAGAATGCTATACTCATTGGTGCGCGTAACCTGCACCAGGAGAATATGCCCGGCAAAAACTCTTTTGCCAATAAATTTTCCAACTTCTGGTTTTATGTGGAAACAGGCATAAAGGCTGCGGATACCCAATCCGGCTACCGCCTGTACCCTTTAAACCTAATAGCGCCCATCCGCTTCTGGTGTACCCGTTATGAGTTTGAGGTGGAGGTGCTGGTACGCAGCGCATGGAGAGGTATTAAAATAGACTGGGTGCCGGTGCAGGTATATTATCCGCCGGCAGAAGAGCGGGTATCCCATTTCCGTCCCTTCCAGGATTTTTCGCGTATCAGCGTGTTAAACACAGTACTGGTGCTCATTACTTTCCTGTACATTAAACCCCGCGATTTTATCCGTTTCCTGTTCAAAAAAGAAAGCTGGCGCTGGTTATGGAAAGAGGTGTTGCTGAATCCCGCTGAATCAAACGGTAAAAAAGCATGGTCTATCGGGCTGGGCATCTTTATGGGCATTGTACCCATTTGGGGGTTCCAGATGTTAGTAGCATTATTGCTGGCTACTTTTTTTAAGCTTAATAAAGCATTGGTGCTTATTGCGGCCAACATCAGCATACCGCCTATGATACCGGCGATCGTGTTCCTGAGCTTTATGGTGGGCCGTTTCTGGGTGGGGCATGATGCTACCTTCTTAATATTCAGTAAGCATCTTACACAGGAGGCCGTGCAGCAGAATTTATTACAGTATATCTATGGCAGTGTAACGCTGGCCGTGGCAGGGGGGATCATATTTGGATTGGTAACCTACGTGTTGCTGTCCATATTCAGAAAGCAGAAACATGGGTAGTTTTTTTGTACATATCTATAACTTTTATGCAACCCGCAAAGTGTGGCTGTGGATCAGCGTGGTGGCTGCTTTTGCGCTCACCGGCTATTTTGCATCCCGCATTCAGCTGGAAGAGGATATTACTAAAATACTGCCTCAGGATAAAACGCTGAACAAGCTGCAGCAGGTATTTAATGATTCCCGTTTTGCAGATAAGCTGGTGGTAATGGTATCGCAGAAAGATACCGGAGCGGCTGCGGAGCCGGATAGCCTTACCACATTTGCCGCTGATCTCGAAACAGCCATAAAGGAAGATACTGCACTAAACCCATACGTTAAACAGGTACAGGCTAAGATAGAAGATACTGCCATACTGGGTTTGATGGCTACCATTCAGCAACACCTGCCGGTATTCCTGGATGAAAAGGACTACCGTAGTATCGATTCGCTTATACAACCGGAACGGTTACACCAAACACTGGAACATAATTACCAGACCTTAATATCACCTGCGGGATTAGTGCTGAAGAAAATGATCCAGTCCGATCCGGTGGGCATGTCATGGCAGGGTGTTAAAAAACTGCAGCAGCTGCAAATTGATGATCAGTATGAGCTGTACGATGGGTTTATTGTAACAAAAGATCACCGGCACCTGCTGCTGTTCCTTACACCTGCTTACCCACCCAGCGCCACGGGTAAAAATGCCGTATTCTTAAAATTATTGCAGGCTAAGCTGGCCGCAATGCAGCCAGGGCATGCTTTTACAGCTGCCTCTTACTTTGGCGCCACCGCTGTATCCGAAGGCAATGCTCACCAGCTGCGTATGGATACCATGCTTACACAAGGCATTGGCGTGGTGCTGCTCATAGTGCTTATTGCCTTATTCTTCCGCAAAAAAAGAGCGCCGGTATTAGTGATGCTGCCGGTAGTTTTTGGCGCGCTGTTCTCACTGGCTTGTATTTATCTGATCAAAGGAAAATTATCTGTTATAGCCCTGGGTGCAGGCGCTGTGGTACTGGGCATTGCAGTGAATTACTCGCTGCACGTATTCAACCATTACCGCCACCTGGGCAATATCCGCGAAACTATCCGCGACCTGGCCACACCCATGACCATTGGCAGCTTTACTACCATTGGCGGTTTCCTGTGCTTGCAGTTTGTGGAATCGCCTATGTTGAAGGATGTAGGTTTGTTTGCAGCATTGAGCCTGGTAGGCGCAGCATTGTTCTCCCTGATCTTTTTACCACATTGGATCTTAACCAAACAGCCGGTTGCCAGGCATTCACACACCTGGTTGGATAAGCTGGCCAGCTACCGGCCCGAAAAAAATAAATACCTGGTGTTCGGCATCCTGCTGCTCACCGTTATATTCTGCTTCACAGCCGGCAAAGTAGGTTTTGAAAGTGATATGATGCGCATGAACTTCATGACGCCGGAGCTGAAAGCCGCTGAAGCAAAGCTGAACAGCCTGAGCGCGTATGCTGCACAATCAGTATACGTAGTAACAGAAGGCCCTACGCTGGAAGAAGCCCTGCAGGCTAACGAACGTATGCTGCCGGTAGTACAGCAGCTGCAGCAACAGGGCATTGTGAAAAGGTATGCGGGTGTAGGCAGCTTACTGCTATCGCAGCACGAACAGCAGGTGCGTTTACGACGCTGGCAGCAATACTGGACCCCGCAGAAAAAACAACAGCTGATCACTTACCTGCAGCAGCAGGGGCCTGCGCTGGGTTTTAAAGCCACTGCTTTTGATCCCTTTGCACAATGGCTGCAGCAGGATCTTACGATTATGACAGCCGCAGACCAGGAAGCGCTGCGCAACAGCTCCCTGGGTGATTATATTACTGTAAAGCCAGATCGTGTATCGCTGGTTACCCTGCTTAAAGTGAACCCAGGTCAAAAAGAGGCGGTGTATAAAGCACTAGCCTTACAGCATAATACTACGGTGCTGGATAAGCAATATGCCGCCAACCGTCTGGTAGAGGTGATCCGCAATGAGTTTAACAGCATTGCCTGGATGACCTCCCTGCTGGTATTTTTTGCGCTGCTTATCTCTTACGGCCGCATAGAGCTGGCGCTCATCACCTTTATTCCCATGCTCATCAGCTGGATCTGGATCCTGGGTATTATGGGCATGTTCGGCATCCGCTTTAATATTGTGAACATTATTCTCAGCACCTTTATTTTTGGTTTGGGGGATGATTACAGCATATTTACGATGGATGGCTTGTTGCAGCAATACCGTACCGGTAAGGAGCAGCTGTCCTCTTTCCGCTCTTCCATCTTTTTATCAGCCATTACCACCATTCTGGGATTGGGAGTGCTGATCTTTGCAAAGCATCCATCCCTGCGCTCCATTGCACTGATCTCTATGATCGGTATTGGCTGTGTGGTGCTGATATCGCAGGTAATGATACCGCTGCTGTTCAACTGGCTTATTGCCAAACGCACCCGCCGTGGCTGGGCGCCGTGGACCTTGAGCGGCTGGTGTATCTCAGTATTTGCATTCACCTATTTTACGCTGGGCAGCTTGCTGCTCACTACTGTAGGTTATATTCTCATCCGCCTGAACCCTTTTAACAAGCAAAAGGGTAAGTACCTGTATCATGTATTCCTGTCGTGGTTTACCTGGTCGCAGCTGCACATTATGGGCAACGTGAAAAAGCGCGTTATCAATCCCCTGAACGAGCAGCTGCAAAAGCCGGCCGTTATTATCAGCAATCACCAGTCATTCCTGGACATATTAATTTCTATTGCGCTTAATCCCAAGGTGATCCTGCTTACCAATGAATGGGTATGGCGCTCACCGGTATTTGGCGCAGTAGTGCGGCTGGCAGAGTATTACCCGGTGGCAGAAGGTGCGGAAGCCAGTGTAGATAAGCTGCGCGGGATGGTAGAACAGGGCTATTCCATTGTGGTGTACCCGGAAGGTACCCGCTCACCAGACCCGGTGATCAGGCGTTTCCATAAAGGCGCATTTTATTTAGCGGAGCAATTGGACCTGGATATACTGCCGGTGCTGATACACGGCACTGCCTATACGATGAGTAAGAGCGATTTCCTGTTAAAGAACGGAGTGCTTACCGCGCAGTACCTGCCCCGGATTAGGCCGGAGGATAAGAGCTGGGGCGAAGGGTATGCGGCGCGCACCAAAAACATTAGCCGCTATTTTAAGCAGCAGTATGAGGAGCTGCGCCGCAGTGTAGAAACACCTGCCTATTTCCGTGAGCAGCTTATTTACAACTATATTTATAAAGGCCCGGTGCTGGAATGGTACATGCGTATTAAAACCCGCATGGAAAATAATTATACCCTGTTCCATAGCCTGGTACCGGAAAAAGGCCGTATCCTGGATATTGGCTGCGGATATGGGTTTATGAGCTATATGCTGCACTTCCTGTCCGCAGAGCGTACGGTTACCGGTGTAGATTATGATGAGGATAAGATAACCACCGCTAACCACTGCTACCTGAAAAATGATAAGGTGAATTTTGAATATGCAGATGTGGTGAGCTATACTTTTGAGCAGCACGATGCTTTTATTATCAGTGATGTATTGCATTACCTGCAGCCACAGGAGCAGGAGCAGCTGCTGCAGCGCTGTTTACAGCAGCTGGCGCCCGGTGGGGTGATCATTGTGCGGGATGGCGATGCCGATATGAGCAAACGGCATGAAGGTACCCGCCTTACAGAATTTTTTAGTACGCGTTTGTTGGGATTTAATAAAACAAAACAGCAGCTGTCCTTTTTTTCCGGGCAGCATTTGAAACAATTGATAGAGAAAATGGGCGCCAGTTTGGAGCAGATAGACAATACAAAGTACACGTCCAACGTGATATTTGTGATTAGGCAAAACGCTTAACGCCCAATGCTTAACGCAATGTTTTACGAAATTAATGATCTACGCTGTATTAAGGCGTTCAGCATTCAGCGTTTAGCATTCAGCATCCTTTAGACTATGAGTTATGATGTAGCCATAATCGGTAGCGGCCTGGGAGGCCTGGTTTGCGGCGCTTTATTAAGCCGTAACGGGTATCGTGTGGCCGTATTTGAAAAGAATAAACAAATAGGCGGTTGCCTGCAAACCTATGTTCGTAATAAGGTGATCTTTGATTCCGGCGTACATTATATTGGCGCTTTGGGAGAAGGGCGTAACCTGGAAAAGATCTTCCGATACCTGGGCGTTATGGACAAGCTGAAGCTGCAGCGCCTGGATCTGGATGGCTTTGACCGTATTGCCTTTAATGGCGACCCTACCGAGTACCGCATAGCCCAGGGCTATGATAATTTTATAGCCCAGCTGTTAAAAGACTTTCCCGGTGAAAGAAAGGCCTTACAGGATTACTGCCATGCTATGCAGGATGTATGCCGCCGTTTTCCCCTCTACAACCTGCGCATTGGCAGCTTTGCCGAAAAGCAGGAGGTAATGAATATTGATGCCAGCAGCTTTCTTAAACAGCTAACCAGTAATGAACGCCTGCAGAATGTGCTGGCAGGCAATAATATGCTATACGCCGGTGTGCGTGATAAAACACCTTTTTACGTACATGCGCTGGTAGTGAACAGCTATATTGAAGATTCCTGGAAATGTGTGGATGGCGGCTCCCAGATAGGTAAGTGGCTGGCGCGCGCTATCCTGGAAAATGGCGGAAAAATTTACCGGGATACCATGGTGCAGCAGATCGTAGGAGAGGGGAACAAGGTGGATCATATTACGCTGGTGAACGGGCAGCAGGTAAAAGCCAGTTATTTCATCTCCAACCTGCATCCTTCGCAAACTATGGCTATGACGGAAAGCGACCTGATACGGGGCGCATACCGTACCCGTATCAATACCCTGGAAAATGCCATTGCACCTTTTGTGCTGAACATTGTGCTAAAGCCTAACACATTCCCCTACCTGAATTACAATTACTACTATCATCAGACAGATGATGCCTGGGAAGGCATTGATTATACAGCAGATACCTGGCCGCTTACCTATAGCCTGTTTGCGGCCGCCAGCTCGCGCCATATGCCATATACAGACAGCCTCTCTATATTAACGTATATGCGTTATGATGAGGTGGCCCGCTGGCAGCATACTTTTAATACTACCTCACAGGAACAGCACCGGGGCGATGATTATGAAGCATTTAAACGGGAAAAGTCGGAGCGGCTGCTGGATGTGGTAGAACAGAAATTTCCGGGCCTGCGTAACAGCATTGCTACCTGTTACGCCGCTACGCCGTTATCGTTCCGGGACTACCTGGGCACGGCGGATGGCAGCCTGTACGGGGTGCAGAAAGATTATAAAGATGCGTTAAAAACCATGATCACACAGCGCACCAAGCTAACCAATTTGTATCTTACCGGCCAAAATTTAAACCTGCACGGCATTCTGGGAGTTACCATCAGCGCGGTAATGACCTGCGGGGAGATCCTGGGGCTGGACTGGCTGCTGGAACAGATCAACAAAAATGATCCATCATATATACCATAACTAATGAAAAAGAGAAGCGGTTGGAGAAAACTGGGACGGATATTATTGTATATAACAGGTGCTTTCCTGTTGCTTATACTTATTTTGGTGATCTATGTGGTAAGCGTATCACATATTGATCCGCCGCAAATAGCGGATAAGAGCGCATTGCAGTTGCAGCGCAAACAGATCGATACCTCCTGTTACACCATCGGCAATAACTGGTTCCGCAAAAGCAACAGCGGTTTGTACGAAATGTATATTGAGGGTAAACCTTTTGAACGCGGTGTTATCTACGGTAAATTATCGGCAGAATTAGTGAAAAGGCAGGAAGATAATTTCGTGGACCAGATCAAGAAAATGATCCCCTCCCAATCTTACCTGCGTTTCCTGAAATACTTTGTGGGATGGTTTAACCGTAACCTGGCAAAGAATATTGCAGAAGAAAATAAGGAGGAGATCTACGGCATTTCTTTTTCCGCATCTGATAAGTATGATTTCATTGGCAGCAACTATGAGCGTATTCTGAACTACCATGCCGCGCATGATATAGGACATGCCCTGCAGAATATGATGCTGGTAGGCTGTACCTCTTTTGCCACCTGGGATGGCCGCTCAGCGGACAGTAGCCTGATCATAGGCCGCAACTTTGATTTTTTTGTAGGCGATAAATTTGCAGAAGATAAAATAGTGGCCTTTTACCATCCGGATAAAGGATTTCCCTTTATGATCGTAACCTGGGGCGGCTTTACCGGCGCAGCTTCCGGCATGAATGCACAGGGATTGACCGTTACTATTAATGCAGATAAAAGTGAGATCCCTACCGGCTCCGCCACCCCGGTATCGCTGGTAGCAAGGGAAATATTACAATACGCAAGCAACATTCAGGAAGCATGGGCCATTGCAAAACGGCATAAGATGTTCGTGTCGGAATCTTTCCTGATAGGCTCCGCGGCCGATAACCGCGCCGCCATCATTGAAAAAACACCGGATGGCATGGACATGTATGACCCGCATAGCAATTTTATTACCTGCACCAACCACTTCCAGGGCGATACCATGCGCAAGCTGACCTCTAATGTACAGTGGATGAAGGAAAGTGCCAGCGAATACCGGTATGAGCGTTTGTCGGAACTGCTGCAGGAGAGCGGGCCTAATACCGTACAGAAAACTGTGAACATCCTGCGCGACCGCTACGGCCTGCATAACCAGAACATAGGCATGGGTAATGAAAAAGCGGTGAACCAGTTCATAGCCCACCATGCCATTGTATTTGAACCGCAAAAACGGCTGGTATGGGTATCCACAGCACCCTGGCAATTGGGTAAGTTTGTAGCCTATGACCTGAACAAGATCTTTGGCATGCATGGGTTACAGGCTAATCATGAAGTGTATGACAGCGCGTTAACCATTCCTGCCGATCCTTTTCTGCAAACCAGGGATTACCAGAATTTTCTTACTTTCCGTCACCTGAAGTCGGAGATCATGGATGGTAAGGAAGTGGATCTGCAGCAGCTGGTAGCCTCCAACCCGGAGTTTTATCATACCTACGTGCTGGCGGGCGATTATGCATTCAAACACAAACAGTACGCTTCAGCCAAACAATATTACCAGACGGCTTTAACAAAAGTGATCGCCACTAGAGGAGAGGAAGATCATATACGGAAACAGCTGGAAAAATGTGAGCATCCATGATCTATGGCATTGGTACCGATATTGTTGAAGTAGATCGTATAGCGGCTAAAGTGGCCAAGGGAAAGGGCTTCCTGGACCTGGTATTTACGCCGCATGAAATAGCCTATTGTGAGCAGCAGGCCGGTTCTGCTGCGGCAGAAAGTTATGCCGCCCGTTTTGCCGCTAAAGAAGCATTCCTTAAAGCCATGGGCACTGGCTGGGGCCACGGGGTTATTAATTTTAACCAGATAGAAGTGCGTAATACTGTATTGGGCAAACCGGAATTGTTCCTGTTAGGTGATGCAGCAGCCCATTACACGCAATTAAATATTCAAAAGATCCACCTGTCGCTGTCGCATATTAAAACTGCCGCAGTAGCCATGGTTATTATAGAAGTATAGTTATGTACATACCAGACATAGAATTGCAATCTACGGCTGCTATCCGGCAGTTCCAGGAAAAAGAGGTGCTGCATCTTATTGGTTACCTGAGGCAGTTTTCGCCCTTTTATAAGGAATGGTTTGCAACACATGGCATTACATCCGCTACTGTAAATAGTTTGAGCGATCTCGCTAAAATACCGCCGGTAACCAAAGAGGAGCTGCAGCAACGCAACTGGGATTTTTTATGTGTGGACCGCAGCAAGATCGCTGAATACACTACTACTTCCGGTACCCTGGGCAAGCCGGTGATCATTCCGCTTACTGCGAATGACCTGAACCGTTTAAGCTATAACGAATACATTTCCTTTTGCTGCGCCGATGGTGCAGACGATGATATTTACCAGCTTATGCTTACGCTGGACCGGCAGTTTATGGCCGGTATGGCTTATTACACGGGCATCCGCAAGCTGGGCGCCGGTGTGCTGCGCGTAGGGCCGGGCGTACCTTCCCTGCAATGGGAAAATATACAACGTATACAGCCCACTACCATTGTAGCAGTGCCTTCGTTCATATTAAAGCTGATCGCTTTTGCCAAAGAGCATAACATTGATATCAATGCATCATCTGTAAAAAAAGCAGTGTGCATAGGCGAAAACATCCGCCAGGTGGATTTTTCGCTGAATGTGCTGGGTAAAAAGATCACGGAGCAGTGGAACATTCAGCTATATTCCACCTATGCCTCTACGGAAATGCAAACCGCTTTCACAGAGTGTAAAGCCGGCCAGGGCGGGCACCACCATCCCGAGCTGTTGTATGTGGAGCTGCTGGATGATGAGAACCAACCCGTAGGCCCCGGCGCAGAAGGCGAAGTAACCATTACCACCCTGGGCGTAGAAGGCATGCCCCTGCTGCGTTACAAAACCGGCGACATTTGCCGTTATGAAACCTCGCGCTGCAGCTGCGGGCGTAATACCATCCGCCTTTCCCCGGTAATTGGCCGTAAAAAGCAAATGATCAAATATAAGGGCACCACCTTATACCCGCCTGCTTTGTTTGACCTGCTGAATGAAATGGAAGAAGTAAAAGAGTTTGTGGTAGAAGTATTTTCCAATGAAATTGGTACGGATGAGATCCTGCTGCACCTGTGGCCGGTTTCTGAATCTGAAGATACAGACCGTAAGATCCGCTCTTACCTGCAGGCCAAGCTGCGCGTAATACCGCAGGTACATTATATTTCCCAGGCAGAGATCATGAAAATGCAGTTCCCGGAGGGCATGCGTAAGCCGATGAAGTTTGTGGATAACAGGCATCCCTAAAACACAAAATCCGCTACCCGTTCCGGGTTATCCAGCTTGGTGCTCTTGCGTACATCCTTCACCACCACATGCATCATATTGATCTGTTCCGGGTGCTCCGTATAAAGAATATCATTAATGATGTGCACCTTTTTTACCCCTGCCACGCCCTTTACCTCTAAAAAACACCAGGCGGCATCTTCCTCTATCTGATAGCCTAAATAGTGCAGCGCCAGGGGTTTACCATCAATTGTAATCCGTAAATGTTTGCCCAGGTAATCGGCTATCAGGTCATCCACGGCCTTACGGTCGGCAGGGTGCAGAATGTCTACCGGGGTTTTATATTCCGTTTTCAGCGTACGTTCCAGGTCATCATAAAAAATGCGGCTGCTTACCTGCAGCTCCTGCTGGGCGGCATTATGTCTTATTTCTGTCACGCTCACATAAAAAGGGTGCAGCAGCAGCGCCCATGCACCAACCAACCATTTACATAATATTAAGCCCACTTGACTAAAAAATTTTAATTTTAAACGGAGAGTTTATATAATTACCAAAATTAGACAAAATATAGGCAATGAGTGAATTCGGCTTGTATTTCCAGTTAGGTTGGCAGCATATAGTAGCGTGGGATGGGGTTGATCATATTTTGTTTATAACTGCATTGTGTGCAGTATACCTGCTGAAGGAGTGGAAGAAGGTGTTGATACTTGTGACCGCATTTACTATCGGGCACTCCGCCACCCTGGCGTTGAGCGTGCTGGATATAGTGCATATATCCACACCCCTGATCGAGTTCCTTATACCGGTAACGATCTTCATCACCGCTTTATTCAACATCATTCGCCCGCCGGCAGAAGAGCAGCAGCAGACCGTACAGCTTAATTACCTGTTTGCATTATTCTTCGGGCTTATACACGGCATGGGTTTTTCTAACCGCCTGAAAAGCCTGCTGGGCGATGGAGAGAACGTAGTAGTACCCTTACTGGGATTTAATATAGGACTGGAATTCGGGCAAATACTGATCGTAATATGCGTATTGCTGCTGGCAGGGATCATTGTAAATATAACGGGGGTAAAACGCAGAGACTGGACCATGTACCTTTCTTCTGCTATCTTTGGAGTTGCTTTTGTAATGGCAATTGAACGTTTTAAAGCATTATTTACATAACAAAGGGGAGTAACAGCACCTGCACCTTTAAAAACAAAAATCTAAACCGCTAATGCAACCGGGCAAAAGCCAGGTTCACCGGCCATTAATATACGAGCATGCGGAACATACCGCGCAAAAAATGAAATATTACGGATGAAAATGAAGTACTTATGGCTGCCACTCTTATGTTGCAGCAGCGCTTATCCTTTGATGGCGCAGGATGCTAATCCTAATGGATCTAACCACGGTACCCGCTTTGAGCAGCTGGGCACCATGATCCAGGACCCTAATATGTACCGCTCTGCGTCCGGCGTACCCGGTCCTAAATACTGGCAGCAGCGTGCAGATTATGATATTTCCGCTACCCTGGATGATGCTGCGCAAAAGCTCACCGGTGCAGAAACCATCACCTATTACAATAACTCTCCCGACCCGCTTACCTACCTGTGGCTGCAGCTGGATGAGAATGAGCATAATGCCAAAAGCGATAACCAGCATTTTGACGGCAGCCATATGTCCGATAAAATGTCAATGCGCGATGTAAATGGCTTACTGGGCACCACCAAAGACCTGGGCGTGAAGATCGTGAAGCTTACGGATGCCGGCGGCAATGCCCTGCATTATGTGGTTAACCAGACCATGATGCGGATAGACCTGCCTAAAACCCTGATGCCGGGCGAGCAGATAAAGCTAAAAATTGACTGGTGGTACAACATCTCCGACCGTATGACAGAAGGCGGCCGCGGTGGTTATGAATATTTTAAGGAAGATGGTAACTACCTGTACACCATGTCACAGTGGTATCCCCGCATGGCGGTGTACTCCGACTTCCAGGGCTGGCAGAACAAGCAGTTCACCGGCCGTGGCGAGTTTGCCCTTACCTTCGGCAACTTTCATGTAAAGATGACGGTACCTGCGGACCATGTGGTAGGCGCTACCGGCGAATGCCAGAACTATAAGGAAATGCTGAGCGGCGCACAATTTCAGCGCTGGCAGCAGGCGCAAAACGCTAAAGAGCCGCTGGAGGTAGTAACGCTGGATGAGGCTAAGAAAGGCCTGCAAAGCAAAGCCACCGCTACCAAAACCTGGGTGTACGAAGCGCAGAACGTACGCGACTTTGCCTGGGTGAGCTCCCGCCGTTTGGTGTGGGATGCCATGGCTACCAATGTAGAGGGCAAAAAGGTAATGGCCATGTCTTATTATGGACCGGAAGCCTATCCTTTATACCGCCGTTATTCCACTAAGGTAGTGGCGCATACATTAAAAAGCTATTCCGCACATACCATCCCTTATCCTTACCCGGTGGCTATTTCCGTGGAAGCGGCTAACGGTATGGAATATCCCATGATCTGTTTTAACTACGGCCGTGCGGAAAAAGACGGCACCTATTCAGAAGCTACAAAGAATGGAATGATAGGCGTGATCACGCATGAGGTAGGGCACAACTTCTTTCCCATGATCGTGAACTCTGATGAGCGCCAGTGGAGCTGGATGGATGAAGGCCTGAACACTTTTTGCCAGTTTATGGCAGAGCAGGAGTGGGATAACAACTTCCCTTCCGGCCGCGGTCCTGCGCATAAGATCGTGGATTATATGAAGATGCCGAAAGACAAGCTGGAACCCATTATGACCAACTCTGAAAATATTATTCAGTTTGGCCCTAATGCATACGCTAAGCCAGCTACAGCCCTGAATATTTTACGGGAAACCATTATGGGCCGTGAGCTGTTTGACTTTGCCTTCCGTGAATATGCACGCCGCTGGGCATTTAAACATCCTACCCCGGCTGATCTTTTCCGCACCATGGAAGATGCCAGCGCAGTAGACCTGGACTGGTTCTGGAGAGGATGGTTCTTTGGCATTGAGCCGGTTGATGTGTCTATTGACAGCGTTAGATGGTACCGCCTTAATACACAGGACCCTGCGGCTGTAAGCAGCGATGATAAAGCCGCTTATGACCTGAAGGCAGATCATATTGCCCGCACCCGTAACCGTGCAGCAGGTGTGAAGTTTGCCGTTGAGCAGGATACCAGCCTGCAGGATTTTTACAGCAAATGGGACCGTTTTGCAGTAACAGATAGTGATAAAACTAAGTACAGCCAGTTCGTAAGCAGCTTAACACCTGAAGAAAAACGTTTGTACGACAGCAAAAAGAATTTCTACGAAGTATCCTTCTCTAATGTAGGCGGCCTGGTATCGCCCCTGATCATTGAATGGACCTTTGCAGATGGCACCAAGGAAACAGACCGCATCTCTGCCTACATCTGGCGTAAGGATGAATACCATGTAACCAAGGTATTTGCAAAAGATAAAGAGGTAGTAGCCATTAAGCTGGATCCACAGCGGGAAACAGCGGATATAGATGAAACCAATAACAACTGGCCTCGTGTAGCGCTGCCTTCCAAATTTGAGCTGTTCCGCCAGCAGGAACGTCCCAGAGGCTCCACTGCAGGGCCTAACCCCATGCAGCAAGCCAGGGGCGGACAACAGTAATGCACTCGATTTTTATAGCTTAGCAAGCCAAAGACATAAAATGAAAAAAGTCCCGCCATTGTGCGGGACTTTTTTGTAGCTGCTTTTGTAGCGATCTATGATTGATGGATAAATGGTTCAAAGATTTTTAGAAATGCCGCCGGTGGGAACACCAGCGGCTTTTTTCAAACGTGTGAAATGTAGATAGAGAGTAAAAGATCTTTATAGCTTATCCCACCACAGTCTTGTGCCGCCATTGTCAGGCCCGCCCAGCAGCTGTATAGCTTTCTGTACTTCGGCCTGGTTGGCAACATATTCCGCCTGCGGGAAGTTGATGCGTCTTATCTGTATAGTGGTGCTGATAGTACCGTTGCTCAGGTTATTCACTACCGGGAACAGTTTGGGATAACCGGTGCGGCGGAACTCAGACCATGCTTCCTGTCCTTCAGGGAATATGGCTATCCATTTCTGAGTGATCACGCGTTCCAGCTTGGTGTCAAAAGTGGCGCCATCATCCCACTTAACAGTAATGGCAGAAGGAGCAGGCGCATTGTTGGCCGCATTCTTCGGATCCACATAGGCAGCCGGTTTGCTGGCAGCATCATTAATATACTCGCTGGCCTGGTCTGCTACGCCCCATTGTGAAAGGGAAGTGGTGATACCTTTTTCATACAGCTCCTGTGCCGTACCGCCGGGATTAGCCCAGCTGCGCAGCGCTGCTTCTGCCCGCAGGAAATATACTTCCGCAGCCGTCATTAGCTGTAAAGGTGAATTATCCCTGATGCTTTTTGTTTCCTTATAAGCCAGTGTTGAAAAGCCGCTGTAACCCGGTTTGGCAGTAATGCTGCCGCCTATACGAATGCCTTTGTACTGGCCGGGATAATCAGATGCCGGATCAAAATATTTGCCGATACGCGGATCATGAAAACCACCCAGGTAAGATTCCATGGAAGCGTTCATGCTGATATCGCTCCAGCCATCTTTATTGGTGATGGTATATAAAGGATGGCGTATGCCAAAACCGCTCACCAGTACATTATCGTTATTGGTTTCCAGCAGGCCGCCGTTATCAGCCAGCGCTTTCTCGCCCTGTGCTTTAGCAGTAGCGGGATCAGCTTTCACAATACGCAGCGCAAGGCGCAGGCGCAGGGAGTTGGCAAATTTTATCCATTGCTTATAATCACCGCCATAGATCATATCGAACTTTGCAAAGGGGGTGGCGCCTGGTTTGCTGGCTATGTAAGCTTTCAGGTTAGTTACAGCAGTATCCAGCTCCAGGAAAAAACGTTTGTAAATGCTTTCCTGGCTGTCGTAGGCAGAGGTGGTGCCGCCCTGGCCATACTGGCTGTAGGGGATGGGCCCGTAAATATCAGTAACACGGTGCATAGCCTCTACTTTCAGGATCAGCGCTACACCCCAGAAATCCGGCGCTACGGATTGTGCGCCCCTTCTCTTTACCTCTAAAATAGGCGCCATTACACGGTTATAAGCCAGGCTGAAAGGGAAGCCGTTCCAGTCATTTACCAGGGAATAGGTAAGGTTGCTGATGTTGCCACGGAATGGGTTGGCCGACATCATGTAACCGGAGTACACATCTGCGATCAGGTTTTGCTGCAGCTGGTATTCCCAGGTGGTATTGTTATAGTTATAGTAAATGGATGATTGTATCTGGGGATAAAAACCGCCAATGAAGTTGAAGTCCGGCTTCAGCTGGTCTTCGGTAAGCCCCGTTGGATCTGTATTGTATTCCTCAAAATTCTTGGTACAAGCCCCGGCGCCCAGCAATGCCGTTAATGCAACAAGGGCCAGTGCTCTATATTTATTGCTGATCTTTTTCATCTTCCTTGATTTTTTGGTGAGTTACTTAAAAGGTCACATTCAGGTTCAAACCAAAGCTGCGTACAGCAGGTAAGCTAAACACATCCACACCAGATAGGCCGTTACCGGTTGACATAGTAACTTCCGGATCATAAGGCGCTTTCTTGTGGAAATAAGCCAGGTTGCGGCCTATCAGTGATAGCTTCAGGTTCTTAACAAAGCTGCTCTTCAGCATAGATGCAGGTAAGGAATAACCGATAGATGCTTCACGCAGCCTTACCACAGTAGCGCTGTACACATACTGCTCACTAACGCCTGCACGGCCGCCAACAGTTGTATACCAGGTTTTGGCATCTATGGTGCTTACCGGTTTTTTATCAGCATCTACACCATTAATAGCTACGCCGCCGGCATCACGGGCATCGCCGCTTGCTTTGGATACGCCGTACTGATCCAGCATGGCCTGTGTCATAGACAATACCTGGCCGCCGAATTTGCCATCCACCAAAAAGCTTACGCTAAAATCTTTAATGTTAAAGCTGTTGTTCCAGCCGGCCTGCCATTTAGGATTGGGGTTGCCAATGAATTTCTGGTCTGCAGCTACCATGGGTAAACCGTCAGCGCCTATCATAATGCGGCCCTGCTCATCACGTTGTAATACGCGGCCGTAAATATCACCATAAGAACCGCCTACTTTGATCAGGGAAGTGTAAGCATTGGAACCCGGATCTGTTAAGATGAACTGATCAATGCTGGGCGCCAGCTCTTTCACCGTGTTCTTGTTCTTGGAGTAGTTGATGGTGGTGTTCCATTTAAAGAACTTGCTGTTCACCAGGTTGTAACCTAACAATACCTCCACACCTGTATTCTGAACATTACCGGCATTCACATACCGGAAGCTGTAACCGGTGCCCGGTGGTACGGCTATCTGGAAATACTGGTTAGTGGTATTGGTTTTATAGTAAGTGAAATCAAAGCTCAGCGCATCTTTCAGGAAACGCCATTCAGTACCTACTTCCAGCGATTTTGTTTTTTCAGGTTTCAGGTCTGTAAAAGGCTGAATAGTGTTGAAGTCAAAGGTACCGCCTGAAACGCCCAGCTTATTTACCGGGTGTGTTACGTAAATAGGTACGGAGTTACCTACTACAGAATAAGAACCTCTCAGCTTGGCGTAAGTAATAGCCTGCGGCATAGGTATCATATCATGCAGTATGAAAGATAAACCTGCGGAAGGATAGAAGTAAGAGCCATTTGGTGTAAAGCTGAGGTTAGATGACCAGTCGTTACGGCCGGTAAGGTCCAGGAATACCAGGTCTTTAAAGGAAATGCTGGCATTACCGAAAACTGCCTGCAGCTGCTGATGGCGGCTGGGCTCCGTACTGATCTGGCTACCGGGCGTCATGTTCTGCAGCGTAAAGAAGTTAGCTACATACAGGCTGCCGTTATAGGAATCGGCCCTTAAACCTTTTGTTTTGGTATCTGTAATGCTGGAACCTAATAATGCATTCAGCTTAATATCGCCAAAGGACTTATTCAGGTTCAGGATCACATCGCCATAGAACTGGGTGGTAGTAAGGTTGCTGGTAATGTAACGGCCATTGGGGCCGGAAAGCACACCGTTGGTACCTGCATAAATGCTGGCATCGTAGGTATCATTGGTGCGGTCCATATTACCACGTGCCTGCAGGCTTAACCAATCAGTAAAATCATATTTGGCAGATGCGCTGAACAGGGTGCGGTTACGTTCTGTAACACTGCCGTTCCTGTTTATGATCCAGTAAGGGTTCTGCTGCACATCTTCATTAAAGGGCCAGTTCTGTAAGTAGATCTGTCTTACATCATCCAGCTTGGTATAATTATCCTTGTAAGGCTGCATGTTTAAACCGCGGGGAAACAGGTACAGGCCTGTGAGCGGGTTAAAGTATAAACCTGTTACAGGGGCGTTGTTTATTTTTTGAATGATCACATTAGCGCTTCCATCCAGGGTTAGCTTGTTATCCAGGAACTTGCCGGTTTCGCGGAAAGTAATGTTGTGCCTGGAAAGATCATTTTCCGGTATTACACCGTTCGCACGGGTATTGGCATACGAAAAATAGGTCTGCATTTTTTCATTACCGCCGGAAAGGCCAACAGAGTTGATCCAGGTATAGCCTGTGCGGTAAAAGTCTTTTACATTATCCGTTGCGCCGTTAATAGCAGGGCCCCAGCTTTGTGTGGCTGCATTGGGATCCTGGCCATACTTGTTCTGGAACTCAGGTTTGATAGCTACACGGTCCAGCTGAAAACCACTGGAAAGGTCTATTTTGGTAGCACCGTTCTTTCCTTTTTTGGTGGTGATCAGGATTACGCCGTTAGCGGCCTGGCTACCGTACAATGCAGATGCTGAAGCGCCTTTCAGTACAGAAATGCTTTCAATATCATCCGGGTTCAGGTTAGAGATACCATCACCGCCATCGCGGCCGGGCGCGTAGCTGATAGTACCATCGCCACCCCAGGTGCTGTTAGGCTGCTGTACGGTATAGTTGGTCATGGGTATACCATCAATTACATACAGGGGCTGGTTGCTGCCCTGCGCTGATTTGTTACCACGCAGCACTACCTTAACTGAGCCGCCTGCGCCGGAGCTGCTGCGGTTAATGTTCACACCGGCTACCTTACCGTTCAAAGAGTTCATAAGGTTGGGATCTTTTGCAGTGGTGAGCTCTTCACTGCCGATGCGTTGTGTGGAATACGTAAGTGATTTGGGCGTTTTCTTTACACCCAGCGCGGTTACTACTAATTCATTTAAACCTTTTACATTGCCTTGCAGCGTAATGTTCACCGTGGTGCTATTGCCCACAGGTACTTCAGTGCCAACAAAACCAATGGAGCTAAATACCAATACATCACCGGGGTTGGCGGTGATCTTAAATACGCCGTTAGCGTCTGTTTGTGTACCCTTGTTACTTCCTTTTACCTGTACGGTTACACCGGGTAATGGTGTGCCCTGGGCATCGCGTACGGTGCCTGTTACGTCCTGCTCAACCGGGGTATGAGCAAATGTGGGAGTAGCTGCAATGGCCTGCATGCGCGCATCTCCGGCCAGTACCAGGCAAAGTATCACGCTTGCCGGTCTGCATGTCCATGAAAGACGGAATTTTCTGTTCATATGCTAGTTTGGTTGAAATGTCATGGTTTACGTTAGGCAATAGGATCCCCCTCAGCTATAGCGCTGTGTTTTTTCATAATCATAAATGCTGTTTACACGTTAAATTTTACACGTTAAGTTGGTGCACGATTTTGTTGACCTTTAAAGGATGCAGATAAGAGGTCGTACGAAAAGTACCGAAGTACCATCGCACAAAAGGAAATTTTAAAATAAAGTTAACGCGGCTGCTTAAGGGCTTTGGAATATGCATCCAGACAGCGTTTACGGGCAGCTTCGTGTGCTATGATGGGAGTGGGGTAGTCTAATGTATCCAGCTCAGGCACCCATTTTTTTATGTAGTGCAGCTGCGGATCAAATCTTTTTGTTTGCAGGGCTGGATTAAAGATCCTGAAGTAAGGCGCCGCATCACACCCGCAGCCAGCGGCCCATTGCCAGTTACCATTGTTAGCTGCCAGGTCAAAGTCCAGCAGCTTTTCCGCAAAATAAGCCTCGCCCCAGCGCCAGTCTATTAATAAGTGTTTGGCTAAAAAAGAAGCGGTTACCATTCTTACACGGTTATGCATAAAACCGGTTTCATTGAGCTGCCGCATACCGGCATCTACCAGCGGGTAACCGGTAGTGCCCTTACACCAGCGTTCAAATTCCTGTTCAGGATACCGCCACTTGATAAAATCATAGTCGGCTTTAAATGCTTTGCCTTCGCCTACTTTGGGAAAATGCCAGAGAATGCTTTGAAAAAAATCACGCCATATCAATTCCGACATAAACACCGCATTCAGCTCCTGCGCTGCCTGCAGCAGCCGGCGAATGCTAACCGTGCCAAAGCGCAGGTGTACGCCCATGTGCGTGGTGCCGGTTATGGCGGGTATATCACGCTGCTTGTCATACTTACGTACAATATCTTCATCCAGTGTGGCAGAGGGGAATGGGAGGCCTGCTTCCTTAAATCCCATGGACTTTAAAGAGGGTATCCGGTGGGCAGATTGCTTGTAAAAATTGTGGAAGTATTTTTCAGTGGGATAGCTTTTTGCGTAAAAATCATTCAGCGTAGCTTGCCATCTTTTGCTGTACGGTGTATATACCGTATAGGGATCCCCGTTATCTTTTGCTACCTCGTTCTTTTCAAAGATCACCTGGTCTTTATAGGTATGAAAGCTTATGCCATGCTCTTGCAGCAAATGCTGAACTGCCTGATCTCTTTTAATGGCATAGGGTTCATAGTCATGATTAGTAAAAACCTTTTCAATGTTATGTTGGGCGAGCAGCTTTTTAAACACTTCCACGGGGGTACCATAATATACTTCCAGGGAGGCGCCTTTTTGTACCAGTGCTTCCTGCATATTTTCCAGCGCCAAACGGATAAATTCTACCCGGCGGTCTGTTTTTTCTTCCAGGTCGTCCAGTATAAGCTTATCAAAAATGAAAACAGGTATCAGGGGTTTGTCTTGTTTTAAAGCATGGTATAATCCTGCGTTGTCATCCAGGCGAAGGTCACGCCGGAACCAAAAGATGTTAACCTTCATAGTATCAATGTATGATGATGCTTAAAGGTCGTATTTATTCTTTACTTATGGTTTGTCCCACCATAACCTTGTACCGCCATTGTCCGGCCCGCCCAGCGCCTGCAAAGCCCTGGCCACGCCCTGCGGATTGGTGGCATATTCCAGCTGCGGGAATGCAATGCGGCGTATAAACGTTTCAGTAGGTATTTTGCCATTGCTGTAATTCAATACTACGGGGAACAACTTGGGGTAGCCGGTACGGCGGAACTCGGCCCAGGCTTCTTCGCCTTCCGGGAACATAGCAATCCACTTCTGGGTAATAATACGTTCCAGCTTTTGAGCGGTAGTGGCGTTATTATCCCACTGAATGGTAATGTTACTCAGGCAGGGGCTGTTGGCCGGTACATTATTAACAGGGTTCCTGGGATCTGTATAGGGGCGGGCTGTGTAGCTATGATTGGTAATGTATTCCGGAAATTCGCTGTCAAGCTGGTATTGTGCAAACGAAGTATGTATGCCCTGCTCATAATTACTGCCGGCATCACCCGCACCTTTCCAGCCATACAGGGCTGCTTCTGCTTTCAGGAACCAGGCTTCTGCGGCCGTCATTAGCTGTATGCGCGAGGGCAGGGGCGCCAGTTTGGAAAAGCCGTTGTAAGTATCCCGGCTGCTGATGTTAATGCCGTTACGGATACCGTTATACGAAGAATCGCGTACATCGGAATACACAAAGTAGGAGGGCAGCCGGGGATCATGGTAACCGGTCATAATAGATTCCATGGGTGCGCCCATACGGATGTCGTTCCACTTATAACAGATCACGTACAGCGGGTGTGTAACCGGGCTGATGTTGATGCTGAAATTATCTGCCGCTGTGGTTAACAGCCCCAGGGGATGTTGCAACGCTGCCTCTCCTTCCTGGCGTGCTTTGTCGGGGTCCACTCTGGAAATGCGTATAGCCAGGCGCAGGCGCAGGCTGTTGGCAAATTTTACCCATTTAGTATAGTCGCCACCGTAAGCCAGGTCAAAAGGTGCAAAGTTCTTTTGGCTGCGGGTGGTGTATAGCGTTAGCGTATCAATGGCGGCTGAAAGGTCCTGGAAAAAGGCGTTATAGGCATCCTGCTGCGTATCATAATCCACGCTGCGGTCCGCATTAATAATGCCATACCGGGTATAGATAATGGGGCCGTATACATCGCTTACCCGGTGCATGGCAGCTACCCGCAGCAGCTGTGCCCAGGCGTAAAAATCGGAGTACCGGCCTTTGGATTTTTCCTGTACAAACTTGCAGTTAGGCATTACATTGCCATAGGCAATGGTCCATACATGGTTGTTCCAGTTATCTAAAAGATCGTAGGTAGTGTTGTTGCGGTTGGATTCAAAAGGAGTGGGCGTCATCATGTAACCGGAGTACACATCGCCTATCAGGTTTTGCTGTACCTGTGCCGTGGCAGGGTCATTGCTTACCACAATATTCAGCATGGTTTGTATCAGCGGCTCGCCCAGCAGCTTCAGGTCCGGCGTTAGCTCATCCTCATTAAAATCGTAGGGGTTTTCGTTGATGCTTTCAAAGTTTTTGGTGCATGCGCTTAGCAACAACCCGCCCAGGCAGGAAGCAGCTATCACACGTTTTATCTTATTGTAAACACACCCCATTTCTTTGTGAAATTACGCAGGTTTGATCGATGCTTTTTACATCATATCACCTGTTCCGGTTTTTTCAGTTCATCAGAAACCAACTCTCAAATTCAGGCCCATGCTGCGTACAGCCGGCTGCCCATATACATCTATGCCTTGTAAGCCATTACCGGAGCTCATGGATACTTCCGGGTCAAACGGCGCATCCAGCTTAAAAAAACAAAGGTTCCTGCCTACCAGGCCGGCCTGCAATTGCCGGATCCATTTGGACCGGATGGGCAGCTGCCAGGTGAGCGATACCTCGCGCAGGCGTACGTTGGTGGCGCTATACATATACAGATCGCCAATGCCGGCGCGCCCGCCAATAGTGGTATAATATTTTTGCGCATCGTACTTACCGGAAAAGGGCGTACCATCTTCATTCACGGCATTTAACGCTACTCCGCCGTTATCCCGGGCCTTTGCGCTGGCTTCACTTACGCCATATTCATCCTGTATGGCCTGGGTAATGCTCATTACCTTGCCGCCGAACTTACCATCTACCAGGAAGCTAAAGGTAAGCCCTTTATATTCCAGGCTGTTGTTCCAGCCCAGCGTAAAGCGCGGGTTAGGATTGCCAATGTTCTTCAGCACATCCTTATTGGTTTTCAGGTGCCCGTCGCCGTCAATTACATACTGGCCCTTTTCATTTTTATAAAGCTCTTTATTGCTGTAAATATCGCCCCAGGCGCCGCCTTCCTTAATAAAAGAGCCGTACATATTGGTAAGGAAGTCCGTTAATATAAAGTAATTATCCGGCCCGGCGCCCGGTATGCTATTGTTGCTGAGCTTTATTACGCGGTTCCTGTTAAAGCTGTAGTTAAAGCCCGATTGCCAGCGGAACTGTTTGCTGCGTACGGGCACCAGCGTTAGGGTAGCTTCCAGCCCGGTGTTCTGGATATTGCCCAGGTTCAGGTAATAGAACAGGTAACCGCTGCCGCTGGGGGCTGGCACTTCCATGTATTGCTGGTAGTTATTGTTCTTATACCAGGTTACATCCAGGTTCACGCGGTTGTCCAGCAGGCGTACTTCTGCACCGGTTTCCAGGGAACGGTTGTCCTCCGGTTTCAGGTACACGCCTGGGTAGGGGGATCGTGTGTTGAATGCAATGCGCGTAACACCGGCCACTGTTTGTAAGGTAAACCGCGCCGGCCGCGATACGTAAGGGGCAATATCGTTACCTACCTTTGCATAGGAAATACGCAGCTTGGCAAAGCTGATGGCAGTGGGAAGCTTCACCATATCGCTCAGCAATGCGGTAATGCCGCTGGAATAATAAAAGTACCCTTTACCACTGATGGGCGTGTAGGCAAAGGTGCTGGACCAGTCGTTGCGCCCTGTAAAGTCCAGGAACAAATAATCTTTAAACCCTAGCTGGGCGCTGGCAAACACGGCCTGCAGCTGCCGCTTTTCTATGTATTGCTGTGCATCCAGCGCATTGCTGGAAATATCTGCTACGGAAAAATGATTGGCAACGCTTAAGCCCGGGTTAGCATTCGGGTTGGTGCTGATGAGTGTGCGGTCGTGCGCGCGTACATCCATAATGCTGGAACCCATGGTGGCGGCAAGCTGCAGCCGGTTGTTCCATTTTTTTACAGCGCTCACCAAAAGATCGCCATACAGCTGGGTATTGTTCTCTTTCTCCAGCGTATAACGCCCGTTAGGGGGCGAAAGTACGGTTTGAGTGCCGGCGTAGGCTTTCAGCTCGTACTGGTCGGAGGAGCGGTCAAAGCTGCCCCTGGCCTGTATAGAGAGCCAGCTGTTCACCAGGTACTTCATAGATAAAAAGCCCAGGCTGCGTATGCGGTTCTCTTCCCGCAGGCTCCTGTACAGCAGCCAGTAAGGGTTCTGCTGATCATCCTGGCCGGTCCAGTCCTTATCATTACGGATATTCCACCAGTTCTGTAAGGGCATGTTGCGGGCTGCATCAAAATACTCGTAATTCTTATAGCTGTTGAAATTAAGCCCTCGTGGAAAGTTGTATAAACCGGTGAGGGGATTAAAGTATAAGCCGCTGGCAGCGCGGTTCAGCGCTTTTTGCAGCATAAAGGTTACGTTACCATCCATCAGCAGCTTATTATCCAGCAGGCGCAGGGAGCCGCGGTAGTTAAAGGTATGCCGGTCCAGTTTGGAATTGGGCAGTATGCCTTTGTTATTGGTGTTGGAATATGAAAAATATGAAGGCGCTTTTTCCAGGCCGCCGCTGAAAGAAACAGAATTGGTAAAAGTTACGCCGGTATTAAAGAATGGCTTAACATGGTCGGGTGCTGTAACCGGTGCGCCCCAGCTATCTGCAGATCCGGGCTGCGGCTGGTCTTTATCATCAATATAAGGCAGCGTGGTTTGCCCGTAGCGGTATTGCAGCTTGGGCAGCAGCATGGGTGTTTCAATAGTAAGGTCAGAGGATATATTGATGTGCCCTTTACCCGGCCGGCCTTTTTTAGTGGTGATCACAATTACGCCATTGGCGGCCTGGCTGCCGTATAATGCGGCTGCAGAAGGGCCTTTGAGTATGCTGATGCTTTCAATATCATCGGGGTTCAGGTTAGAGATGCCATCACCGCCATCACGGCCGGTATTGCCTACAATGCTGCTGGATTCTCCCCAGATGTTGGCGGGTTGCGAAGGTGTGTAGTTGGCCATGGGCACACCGTCAATAATATACAGGGGCTGATTTTCCCGGGTAGATTTATTCCCTCTTAAGATCACTCTTGCTGAGCCGCCAATGCCGGAGGCGCTGCGGAAAATATTTACCCCGGCAATTTTGCCGGACAGGCTGTTGATCACATTTGCATCTTTTACCCGGGTAAGGTCTTCATTACTGAGCTGCTGTGTGGCATAGGTAAGCTCTTTGGTTTTTTTGGGAATGCCTAATGCCGCTACTACAAACTCATTCAGCCCTTTAATGGATTCCTGCAGGGTTACATTCAGCTCATCATCGCTGTTATCCAGGATCACTTCTTTTTGTAAATGACCAATGGAGCGGAACACCAGCACTTCTGAAGGGGCGGCGCTGAGCGTAAAGCTGCCATCTGCGCCCGCCTGTGTGCCTTTGGTGCTGTTCTTTACCAGGATGGTAGCGCCGGAAAGGGGGGCGCCGTGCACATCGTATACCCGTCCGCGTATTTCCTTTTCCGGCAGCCGGCCGTTCACCAGGGTTACGCTGTTCAGGGCTTCCTCCGGTCCGGGATCGGGGCCTACGATGATCTTATCTTCTTTGAGTACGAACTTTAACCCGGTTTGGCCGGCCAGTATTTGCAGCACTTCCTCCACCGGCATTTTATTACAGCGCAGGGTGATCTTTTTTCTGAGGCTTTGGCTAAGGTCTGTTTTATCGTAGTGGAAATTAAGGCCGGTTTGTACGGAGATCTCTGCCATTACGGCTTCCAGCGGTTTATTGCGGGCCTGTATGCTAACGAGTATAGGTATATCCATGCACGCTGCCGGCAACCATGTTAACAACAGGCCGGCAGTCATACTTACCATATAGCAGTATGATCTAAACGTTGTCATGGGCTAAATGCAAATGGTTAATGGAGGGCCTTAGTTCTTCAGTACTATCGTATCATTGCTGATCGTATAGGAAAGGGACTTGGCCAGGCATATGGTCTCTACTACATCCTGCAGGCTTTCTTCCTTAAAGAAGCCGGTATACTTCCACTCTTTCTTATTGCTTTGATTGATGACGGTAACACCATAACGGTTCTCTATCTCGGTGATCACTTCGTTGTACGAGGCGTCTTTAAACACCAGGTAGCCCTGTTTCCAGCCGGTGATCTCTTCCGGTTTTTCAAAGGACGATTTTACCAGTTGCAGGGATTGCACATTGTAATGCACCTGCTCATTGGGCAACAATATTACGCTATTTCCCTCTTTATTATTATCAAGTACACGATCTATTTTCACTTTACCTGTGAGCAGCGCCACAGTGATGCGGTTCTCATGCGCATAGTCGCGGATGTTGAAAGAGGTGCCCAGCGCAGTGGTTTGCAGGTTGCCGGTATGTACGGTAAAGGCGCTTTTTTCATTGGATGCTACGGTAAAAAAGGCTTCTCCTTCTTCCAGGTACACATCACGGCGGGCGCCGCTGAACTGTAAGGGGTAGCGGATATAGCTGGATGCATTTACCACGATGGTGCTGCCATCTGCCAGCACTACGCGTTCTGTGGCGCCTTTGGTGGTGCGCAGCTCCATAAACCCGTCTTTTTCGGTACGGCTGCTTTTGGGAGGGGGTGTTTGTGCTATGGAAGCCCCGGCCGGTATAGTGGTGCGGGATTGTTTAAGGTAGGTGAACAGCCATGCACCGGCCAGCAGCAATACGCTGGCAGCGGCAGCCACATAAAAATACAGCGGACGCAGCTGCCGGCGGGGCGCCTGGATCCTCTCCCGGATGCTTTGCTTCACGGCTTCCAGCTGCAGGGGCAGGTCGTCATCCGCCACGGGGGTAGTATGATGCCGGTTTACGCCCTCAAACCATTTTTCAATGATCGCTGATTCTTCGGCCGTGCATTGTCCCTGCGTATAGCGCTCCAGTATCTGTTTTATGTGTTCTGTATCCACCGTTTCGGATTTATGATTTACCAGTAGTCGTATAAGTGAGACTTAGGTACTACTATTTTAGATTTACGATTGCAGATTTTAGATTTAGCTAAAATTAATGGCTTCCGTATTTACAATCGTTAGTTTTGTCCCTGTTTTATTTGATATTGGCTGCCCCATGCTATGGCCGGCGCCGCTTGTTTCCCCCCATCCAGCTTCCAACATCACCCCCCAATCTAAAAATTGCAAATCTAAGATCGCCTCATGATCGCAGATCCTGGTGTGATCTCAGGATCTTCAATGCTTTCGTGATCTGGTTTTTCACGGTTTGCTGTGATAGTCCCAGCCGCTGGGCAATTTGTTCTATGGATTGGTGTTCCAGCCTGCTGAGCATGAATATTTCCTTCATGCGGTCGGGCAGGTGGTTAATGGCTTCCAGTATTTCCTGGTTTTTGGCTTTATAATCAACGGCTTCCGTAATATTTTCCGGCTGCGCATCAAAATGCTCTATCAGCTGCTGCAGGTATTTCCGGTAAGAGGTATTCTTGCGGTAAATGTCAATTACTTTATGCCGGGCGCTTTGGTACAGGTAAGATTTCAGTGATTCGCTGATCTGCAGCTGTTTACGTTTTTCCCACAGGGATACAAAAAGGTCCTGCAGCACATCCTTGCTGATCTCCCCGGTTTCCAGCTTGCTCAGAATGTACAGGTACAATGGCTTGCTGTAACGCTCATAGATGGCGTTAAAGGCCGCGACATTATCGGCCCGGAGCAAGTTAAGTAGCTGTTGATCTGAATAGTTGCTGTACATCAGGATTACAGGTACAAGAAATATTTGGTTGAAAAAGTGAACAGCGTGTCTTCTACCTACCGTTGGGCCTGAAAATAGAACAATGTTTTGAATTGCAGAAATAAAAATGGGATTCACGCTCAATGCTGAATGCTAAACGCTTAACGCTGAATGCGTAGCAATAAATACACGACATTTAAGCCGTGGTATGCAATGCTTTTTTAGTCTGTTTTAGCTTTTTTATGTATTCTATAGTTACCTTAGATATTTAGCATATTACATTCAATGGCGCCTTTGAGCATCCCGCCTTCCTCTTTCCATCACCCTGCACCACCTTCGGTGCTTCATCTTTACCTTCTCAATCGCAATATGTGCTCAGCGTTCTGCCAACCTGCACCTTTGTCGGTTACCTTCATCAAGAGCATTCTGCATTCAGCATTAAGCATTCAGCATTAAGCCTCCTTCAGCCTCAGCTCATGCTTATACTCCTTCGGCGTTTTCCCAACGATCTCCTTAAAAAAGCGGTTAAAGTTAGAGAGGTTCTTAAACCCACAGGAGTACGCAATTTCTGCAATAGACCAGTCTTCCTCTGTTAGCCGCTTGCAGGCATGGCCAATACGCACCTCGTTCAGGAACTGTACAAATGACTTTTTGGTACGGTTCTTAAAAAAGCGGCAGAACGACTGCGGGGAAAGGTTGGTGATGCCCGCCACATCCTGCAGGGATATTTCCTTGGAGAAATTGTTCATCACATACTTGAACACCTCGTCGATCTTATGATTGTCCTTTACATTAAAGGCATGGGAGTAACCGGTGCTGGCCAGAAAGTAATAGTCCCGTGTTTCGGACAGCGTTTTCAGAATGCGCAGCAGGGAAATAATGCGGTCCAGCCCTTCTTTTTTGGGCAGGGCCAGTATTTCTTCTTTCAGCGCCTCCTGGGTATTGCCAATGATCTTCATACCGCGTTGCGCGCGGTGGAACAGTTCTGAGAGCGCTTTGGTTTCCGGCAGGCCATAGAACTTATCGCCAAAAATATCTTTTGGAAAATAGATCACTACAGAGCGGGCTCTGAGCGATTCAAGCCCCTGGTAATAATCCTCCTCATTATACCATACATGCGGAATGTTAGGCCCCAGGAAAACCATGTCGCCTACATCAAAGCTTTCAATACTGTCGCCAACAATTCTTTTCCCATGGCTCTCCGTCACATATACCAGCTCGCACTCCGGGTGGAAATGGAAAGGTGTGTTAAAATGCGGATCACTACGCTCTATAATGGTGATCTGGTTGTCTGCAAAAGCCCCAACTTTAATAAGGATGGGTTTCATCCGGTTCTGTGTTTTATGTGTTTGGTCGTAGTGTGTTGTCTCTTAATGGCAATGGTCAGCGTTGCCCGCCCCCCGCGGGCGTTTTCCTGTGAATGATGCCAATTTATTAATTTTTGGTTAAAAAACTATCATTTCCCGTAAATTAGCTGTTGGAGAGAGTATTGTTTTTTTGACAAGTATTTTTGTATTTTACACAGGGCTAAATCGATTGAGCGTTTTATACCTGCGCTCAATAGGAAGTTCCGGCACACCTGAATTACAAGCATAAGCACAAACTAATATCACGAATGAAAGGAATTTCTATAAAGGACATCGCCAAACAGGCGGGGGTGTCTCCTACCACAGTTTCTTTTGTATTGAACGGAAAAGCCAAGGAAAAACGGATCAGCGACCAGGTTAGCAAGAAAATCCTGAAAATTGCCAATAAGCTCAAATACAAGCCTAACCAGCTGGCCCGCGGGTTACGCACGGGTAAGACTAAAACCCTGGGGCTGATCGTGGAAGACATTGCCAACAACTTCTTTGCCAACGTGGCCAAAGTAGTGGAGGATGAGGCAGACAAGCATGGCTATAAGGTATTATACGGCAGTACAGAAGATAACAGTGAAAAGGCACACGGCCTGCTGGAGGTATTAAAATACCGCCAGGTGGATGGTTACATTATTACACCTACCAAAGGAATGGAAAAGGAGATAGAGCTGTTGAAAATGGTGCGCAAACCGGTAGTGCTGATGGACCGTTACTTACCCAATGTAGACTCTCATTACGTGGTGGTGGATAACTACCAGGGCGCGTACGCCGCCACTACACATCTCATAGAGCAGGGATACCAGAAAATAGCCATTATCACCACCACCTCTGACCAGGTGCAGATGAAACAGCGTATGGATGGTTTTATGGCAGCCTTCAAAAAGCACGGGTTACCCTATAACAAGAACGTAGTAAAACGCCTGCCTTTTGAAATGGACCGGGTAGGGCATACCCAGGAAATTACCAAGTACCTGAAAGCAAGCAAGGTAGACGCCGTATTTTTTGCCACCAACTACCTGGGCATTTATGGTATAGAAAGCATCCGTTCATTAGGCCTTCGTATAGGCGCTGACGTAGGTATGGTATGTTTTGATGATCATGATCTTTTCCGCCTGCACAGCCCTTCTATAACCTGCGTATCACAACCCATAGAAGAAATAGGAAGGCAGATAGTGAATGTATTGATGAAGGAGCTGAATCATGCCTCCAGCACCTCTCAGCAGCTGGTATTACAACCTACGCTGGAAGTAAGGCAATCCACTATGAAAGAAGTGGAACCCGTTGCATAAAATGCGTACATGCATATGAGTTATTCTACCCGTAAACCATAATTTTTGTTAAAGAAAGCTTAAGGCAGGATCATAATGATCCTGCTTTTTTTTGCTAAACCCCTGGTTTTATTTTAGCAGAAACTGGGGTTGTTTTAACTATTTTATTGAAAATGATCAGATAAGCTTGCAGATTATAAAAAAATTATCTATGTTTGATGTTGATAAGTGATTGGAACATAACCAGTGATTAATGATTAAAATTTTTATGTTATAAGTATAAACCCATATACTTATAACATATCAGGTGTTTTCATTTTTTTAAGAGAGTAATACAAACTTTTTCAGAACAGATAACGTATTTATGCTTTGGGTGGGACAAAAACAAAAAGCCCTGAGGTGTACAGCGGGAAAAATATTATAATAATTTTTACTGTTTTGAAATAAATATCTATATTACATTATATTATAATAGATTTTACTAGAACAACTATACCAACAATTGCCGCTTTTCGGGTTGTAAAAACAGCATAACAGCGGAGTTACTATTTGAAACCTAATGAAAATCTTATTGAACCTATGAAACAATTCGACACAACACCATGAAAACCAGTACTCGTAATGGTACGCAATACTTATTCCTTATACCTAAACTACAGATTGTAAATAGCAGGCCACTCTGCAAATAAAACAATAATGAATAACTATTGCCAATCTCGTTATCCCCTGCGGTGGGATGGTTATAACTATGCCAATTCACACATTAACGCTTTAACACTATAGTAATTAATCTAAAAAAGAGTAAAATGAAAAGATCGCTCCTCGTATGCGCGGTACTTTTCCTGCTATGTGCCAACTTTGTTTATGCACAGGAAAAGAAAACTGTAGCCGGTATCGTGCAGGATGAAAAAGGTGGCCCGCTCGTGGGTGTGAGTGTACAGGAAAAAGCCGGTTCGGCTGGTACGCTTACGGACGCTAACGGTGCCTTTAAATTGAGTGTAAGCACAGAAGCTTCGCTCGTTTTTACGTACATCGGTTACGTAAAACAGGAAATACCTTTAAATGGCCGTGTTTCCTTAGCCGTAAGAATGGCGCCGGATAGCAAGGGTCTGAATGAGGTGGTTGTAACAGCTATGGGTATCAAAAAAGAACGCCGTAAGCTGGGTTATGCCGTTTCTAACATCTCCGGTGAAGATCTGGTAAAATCTGCCCCTACCAACTTTGCATCCGCAATGTATGGTAAAGCAGCCGGCGTAAGCATTCAAACCGCACCCGGTGGTAGCACCAGTGCTGCCATTATTAAGATCCGCGGTGTAAACTCTATTAATGGTGATGGTCAGCCGCTGATCGTTGTGGATGGTGTACCTATCCGTAACGATATCATCAACACCGGTGACGCCAATAAATATTGGGTAGATTCCCGTATCCGTGGTAACAGCTTGCTGGACATTAACCCGGAGAACATTAAGGAAGTGAACATTCTGAAAGGTTCTGCCGCCACTGCGCTGTATGGTTCCAGTGGTAGTAATGGTGTGGTAATGATCACTACCAAACAGGGTAACAGACGTGCCGGCCTGGGTGTTGATTTCAACTACTCTTATGGTATCGAGCAGGCTGCTGTGCTGCCGGATATACAATCTGAATACGGTCCTGGTTATGACAGGAAGAACATGGTTGGTTCCGGTTACCCGGCCGATGGCTGGATTCCCCTGGGCGATATTAATGGCGATGGTAAAACAGACGTAAGGGTACCCTATGATGTGGATGCCCAGTTTGGACCCAAGTTCGACGGCAGGGATGTGGTATATGTGGATGGTAGTACCCGTAAATATGTTGGGACCAGCGATAACTGGAAGAAGCTGTTCAAGAATGGCTACAGCTCCCAGGCTAACATCGCATTATCCAACGCAAATGACAGAGGCAGCTACCGGTTTTCTTATAACCGTATTGATTACAAAGGCATACAGATCGGCGGTAAACAGCAAAAGAACAACTTTAACCTGAATACCTCTTATAAAATAACTCCACGGTTAAGCACCGACGTTACAGTAACTTATGTGAATGAATACGTGCATAACCGTCCGGAGCAGATGAACCGTGTATTGGCAAGCTATGCAGGTTTCTTCAGTGCCTTTGATGATATGGACTTTTTCCTGAAAAAGTATCAGACCAGCAAAGGTTATAAGTATGTAACGCTTGACAACTCAAGCCGTGACCCTGAGGAATCATTCAAATATCCCTTCTATGCTACTGACTTTCTGGATTTCGTGTGGAAGCAGAAACGGAATAGCTATGACGAAAAATCCAACCGTTTTATTTCCAGCTTTACACTGAACTATGACATCGCCACCGGGCTGAAGTTCCGTGGCCGTATGGGTACAGACTTTACTGGTTATACTTCAGAAACTAAAAACTATTCAGAGTATCCGCTGTACGTTTCTGAATCCGGTGCATATGCAGTTAGCAATAACCAGTATAATATCGCTTATGGCGACTTATTGCTGACCTATAACAAAGACTTCTCTCCGAAATTTAGCTTAAATGCCAGTTTAGGTTACCAGGCCCGTCGCGAAGAACGCCGTTTCAGCGGCATGAGCACAGCAGGCGGTCTGCTGCAGGAGAACTGGTTCACTATACAGGCTTCTAAAAACCCTGTTACCGGACAGAATGATACCAAAAGGACTTCTTATTTGCAGGATGGTATCTTCGGTATTATTGGCTTAAGCTACCGCAACTTCCTGTTCCTGGAAGGTACCGGCCGTTATGAAAGAGTATCTGTACTTGCACCCGATAAGAATAGTTACTTCTATCCCAGTGTAAGTCTTTCATTTGAAATGTCCAAGGCATTACATATGCCCACTTTTGTGGATTACAGCAAGCTGCGTCTGTCTTACGGTGTGGCTGCCAACCCACCGGGCATTTACCAGGCAAACATTGTTTATACCGGAAGTTCAGTTAATGGCGCTGCAACAATGTACCCAGGCAGTAACTATGGTAACAATGGTTTGAAACCGGAGTTCAAGCACGAATATGAAATAGGCTGGGAAAGTAAAATGTTTGAAAACCGCTTAGGGTTTGACATCTCTTACTATAATAACATTGTTAAGGGCCAGATCATTAACCTGAACGTAGCCTCTTCAACCGGTGCAAAAAATATCTGGCAGAACGTAGGTGACCTGAACAACTATGGTTTGGAAGCAGCCATATATGGTACGCCTGTCTCCACCAAAAACCTGACATGGGATGTACGTGTTAACCTGGGCTTTAACAGGAATAAGCTGAAGAGCTTACAGCCCGGCCTTACTCAATTACAATTAATGAATGTGGATAACGGTTCTGCATACATCGTTGCAAAAGTAGGCGAAGCAGCAGGCGACATCATGGTGAACATGAACAAGAAAAGTGCAGACGGACAGAACATCATTGATGCAAATGGTTATTATGTAACTGATAACTCTACCCCTAAGAAAGCCGGTAACATACAGGCTAAGCTGAACGGTGGTATTAGTAACACGGTTCGTTACAAAAACTGGAGCCTGGACTTCCTGGTAGATTCCCGCTGGGGTGGACAGATCCTTTCTGTAACCAACTACTATGCTACAGGTGACGGATTATATAAAAGCACTTTAAAGTATCGTGATGAAGCCAATGGCGGCTTAACTTACTATGAAGATGCTGCCGGTAACAGAACGCTGCTGAACGGCGGTTCTGCTCCTGCAGGTACTACAGTATATCACGATGGTGTGGTATTGGACGGTGTGGATGAAACCGGGAAGAAAAATGACAAGATCCTGCAGGCAGCACAGTATTATGAATATACCTATGGTTGGGGTAACTATGGCTCCAGAACTAAAAACTCTTACCAGGGCGCTGTGTTCAACAATAACTTTGTTAAACTGCGCGAAGTGGCGCTGAACTATTCATTCCCTGTAGCACTGGCTAACAAAGCAAAAATGCAGACGTTAACCGTAGGGCTGTTCGGCCGCAACCTGTTCTATTTCTATAAAACAGTACCGAATGTGGATCCTGAAGTAGGTATTGGTAGCAACTTTGTAAGCCAGGGTCTGGACGCCGGTTCATCCGTAGCTTCCCGTACAATAGGTGGAACCGTGAGATTGAGCTTTTAATTGATCTAAGCAAAAAATTAAAAACATGAAGAAGAACATTCTTGGAATAATAATGCTGGCGCCAGTGCTGGGTTTCATCGGGGCATGTAAAAAGTCTACGATAGACAGCAAATACCTGGACCCTGAAAAAACCACCAATGGTAATATAGATGCCTTTTACACGGGCCTGTTCAAAAACCGCAGGGTTTTACCGGATTACTGGGGGATGTGGACATTTAATGGCATTCAGATAGGAACCTATACCCAAACCCTTGGGGTGGTAACCGCCAATAAAATGTATGAGCAACCGGAATCCTATGCGCAGGATCGTTGGGACGATTTTTATAGCGCACCGGGTAGTGATAATAACTGGTCTGCTCCCATATCCAGTTACCGGGAAATAGAAAAAGCCTATGACAACCTTTCTACAGATGCAGATAAGGCAGGTTACTTACTGTTCACTAAAACTGCGCAGATCTTCCTGTATGACCAGGCCTGCCAGCAGGTGGACCTTTGGGGAGATATTCCGTTCAGTGAAGCAGGTGGTCTGAATTCAACCGGTACTTTAAAGCTGGCTGCGTTTGATGACGGCAGAGCGGTATATGATAGCGCCATCACTAACTTAAAAGCCATCAGCAACTGGCTGGCAAATGCTCAGCCGGAACAGTTTTACCTGAACAAGCTGACCAAGCAGGACATCCTGTTTAAAGGCGATCTGCTGAAATGGCGTCGTTATTGTAATTCCCTGTTACTGCGCCTGGCTATGCGTAAATCTTATGTAGATGAAGCCAATTCCAAAGCGCTGGTACAGGAAATTATGGGTAACCCCACGCTGTATCCAATGATCGATGCTTATACGGATAATGCTGAAATTGCAACCGGCGGTACTAACCTTGTGATCGACATGACCTCTAACTTTAACGATGGCCACCAATATGCCCCCGGTTATATGGTAGATTCCCTGTTGAAACCTTCCGGCGACCCGCGTTTGCGCATACTGTACACCAAAAATACGGCTGGTCAGTATCATGGCATGATCCCCACAATGACTGCTGCGCAGCAACAGGCTGAGATTGGTAGCAGACTGCTCTCGCTGATAGATAGTACCACCTTTGTAAAAAATACAAAGTTCCCCGGCATTATCTTTACTTCTGCTGAAACCTGGTTGTTGAAAGCCGAAGCCCTGGAAAGATGGGGTAGCGGTGTAGGCGGTGGAAGTGCAAAATCTGCCTACGAGCAGGGTATCCGCCAGTCTATTGCGTACTATTACAAGATCCATAACCTGAGCGACTACGGAACCAAACAAACCGCAGCTACAGAAGCTGAGATCACGCTGCTGCTGGCTAATGCTAAAGTAGCTTATGGTTCTGTACAGGAAGATAACCTGAACAAGATCGGCTTACAGAAATGGGTGAACTTCGGTATCATACAGAATTCACAATCCTGGGCTGAAATGAGAAGAAGTGGTTATCCCAAGATCACCTTCCCTACAGATCCGGGTGTTTCTACTGTGCCTACACCTGCTTACAGGTTAACGTACCCTGGTAGCGAGCGTTCGCTGAACGGTGAGAACTACGCTAAAGTAGCAGATAAGGATCTTCCTTATGCCAAGATCTTCTGGATGAAATAGGCTTACTACTTACTAATCCTATACCTACATTAGAAACAGAGATGTTGCGTCCCGGGCTTAAAACCCGGGACGCTTTTTTTTACCTGCCTGAATATGTATTTTGTGTTTTTGCCATAACTATAATACTCCACTATGCAGAAACTCATCATCTCTTTTTTCCTCCTGCTTTCTTTAGGCGCATCCGCCACCGTTAAGTTACCCGCTGTTATTGCAAGCAATATGGTGCTGCAGCAACGATCACAGGCTGCCTTATGGGGTACTGCCGCCGCCAATGCCAGGGTTACTGTTACCACCTCCTGGAACAAGAAGTTATACACCGTTAAAGCCGGGGCCGATGGCGCCTGGAAGGTAAAAGTGCAAACACCGGCAGCCGGCGGACCTTATGATATTACTATTTCAGATGGTAAGCCGCTTACCCTGCACAATATCCTTATTGGCGAAGTGTGGTTCTGCTCCGGCCAGTCCAATATGGAAATGCCCGTGAAAGGGTTTAAGAACCAGACTATTTTACATGCCGCCGATATATTGATGGATGCGGATAACCCGCAGATCCGCCTGTTCAATGTACCTAAAAAAATATCGCGGGTACCGCTGTCAGATTGTAATACTACCTGGCAGGTATCGGATGCCGCCAGTGCAGCTGATTTCAGTGCAGTGGGATACCAGTTTGCCCAAATGCTGCAGCAAAAGCTGAAAGTGCCGGTAGGTATTATTGAAGCTACCTGGGGCGGCACGGTGATAGAAGCCTGGATGCATGCCCAGGCCCTGCAGCCCTTTACCAATGAAATTAAAATTCCTGCGGTAACGGATACACTGAATTTAAAGCCGAATGATCCTACCAATTTATACAACGGTATGGTATCACCCATAATGGGTTATACCATTAACGGTGCCTTGTGGTACCAGGGAGAAAGTAACCGTGGCCGCGCTGCCCAGTACCGGCAGCTGATGAGCGCCATGGTAAAGTCCTGGAGAACGGCCTGGGATTGCGGGGAATGGGGATTTTATTATGTGCAGATAGCGCCTTTTGTATATAAAGGCGATAAAGGAGAAACCTTCCTGCTCCGCGAAGCACAGTTAAAAGCGCTGGACGATATTCCCAACTCCGGTATGGCTGTGAGCATGGATGTAGGAGATGAAACCAACATACACCCGGCAGATAAGACCATTATTGCCAAACGCCTGTTGTATAATGCACTGGCCAAAACCTATGGATATAAGAACATTCCTTATGCCACACCCGTGTATAAAAGCATGAAGGTAGCTACAGATACCGTGCAGCTGTTCTTTAACAATGCGCCGAATGGGTTAACCACTTTCTCTTTTAATAAACCGCTGTCTGATTTTGAAGTAGCCGGCGCCGATAAGGTATATCACCCGGCCACCGCCTGGATAACCGGTTATGGTATTGCTGTAAAAAGTGAGGAGGTAAAAACACCGGTAGCCGTACGTTATGCGTATAAAGACTGGTTGGTAGGCACCCTGTTCAGCAATGAAGGGCTGCCCGTATCCTCTTTCCGGACAGATGAATGGTAATTTTTTTTAAAAAATAAAGGTCGCTTTTCAATAGTTTGTATTATTGAAAAGCGACCTTTTATTATGCATGTCGTGTTGCGGGTGTTAACCAGCAAAGTATTAACCGTTAATTCAGCCCGATTATATCAATATTATATCCTTGCGATGTGCTGCTGGTAACTGTAAATATTATGGTTTTTATAGTATTGTTGGTTGCCGAACCCATGCCGGTAGCAAAATACTGGGGGTTGCTCCCGGTAAAAGGATAGGTACCCACTGTAGCCGAAACAGGGGATATAACAGTGATCGTAACAGTGGTTGGAGTGGTGCCGCTACCGTTTATAGTATATTGGTAAGTAGCAGGGCTTCCCAGGTAAGCTCCATCAATGGTACCGGTGATCGGGAAAGAGAAAAAACGCTTTTCTTTTTTTAGTACCGTAGCGGGTTTAGTGGAGGGCATAAAGCTGGACATAGAAAATACGGTGCACAGCAATAGTGCAATAGCAACTAACTTTTTCATAGTTAATAATTGAGGATTTGTGATTTATAAAATAGGATTACAAAAAAAAACTCCAAAAGGGAATAAGGCATGTTTTCTCTACTGGGCTTAATCTCTATCTACATAGGCCTGATAGAATGCATAAAATCAAAATGATTTTAGTGGAAAAGTTTTTTTCATGTCTAATGGTTATTGTGGGTTGGGTTAAAAATTACGTATACCGAATTTAAGGATTTTTTTAATACGGGCAGCGTTAATTTAGGTGTTTTATCAGTGCTGCTGCCTGCACGTAAACATAAGCTGGCCGCCTGGGCGCAACGTGCATATGAGAACATTGCAAAGTACCAGCAGGCTTGCAGTATTATTGTTAAACAGCATCCTTTTCTTTTTCCGCTGAGCTTAATAATTACTACCCTGCTTTACCTGAATAAGTATTGCATGCAATATGTTATACTGTTAGGGTTGGGGGTACATTCCAGTTTAATGCAGGTGATTTCCATCCAGGTGCTGATACAGTTCATGATCTATTTCGCGCCCAGCCCCGGCGGCAGTGGTTTTGCGGAGCTAAGCATTTCTGTGTTGTTTGGAAAGATTGTGCCGGCAGGTTTGCCGGTGTTTACTTTATTACAGCGTTCATTCCTGTTGTTTTTCCCGGCGTTGATTGGTGCGGTAGTAGTGATTGATCTGTTGAGGAAGCAAACGGCCGTGAGTGGAAGGGGCTAATGCAACCAATACAATTTGAAGTCCATTACCGGATAATTTTAAAATGTGCAGGAAAAATGGCGGTAGTATAAGGCAGCGCTGCCGCTGGAGGAAATCTATCTTTAACAACGTTCTCCTTCCACAAATAATTTTAGTAAAAAACGACAGCCCCTCAATCAGGGCTGTCGTCAGCGTGTATGCACGCTGTTGCTCTCTCTATCGCAAATATTTTTAAAATAAACAGCCCTTTCGGGCTGTTTATTGGTATGCGGCGCATACCGTGCATCTCTATCTTGTATAACAAAAATAAGGTAGCCAGTATTATTATAGCGCTAATCAGTTGTTAACGAAAAGAAAATATTTTCATTGTAATAATTGCATTATCAATTGTTTTCATTTTATACTAAATTATAATTTATTAATAACATAAACTTATAAATACCACCAATTTTGATACACTCAAACCGGATTACTTTTATCTCTTATGTAGTTGAGGTCCCATGCCGGTGATTTTAACAGCATGCGGGAAAATGGCGATCAGGGTAGATGCCCTGATGGGTTTTCCTTGTGGATGATTTTAAAAATGTGTGGGAAAATGGCGGTGGTATAAAGTAACATTGCCGCAGGAGGAATGGCAAGATACCTTTGAAATAATACTCTCTTGTCCACAAATATTTTGGTAAAAAAAACGACAGCCCTGATGGCTGCCGTTTGCGTGTAAGCACGCTATTTGCTCTCTCTCGTGCGCCTAGAAATGTTAGTAATAAACAGCCCTTTCGGGCTGTTTATTGGCATGCAACGCATGCCATTACATCTTTCTCGTATAACAAAAATAAGGTAGCCAGTATTATTATAGCGCTAATCAGTTGTTAACGAAAAGAAATATTTTCATTGTAATAATTGCATTATCAATTATTTTCATTTTATATAAAATAATAATTTATTAATAACATAAACTTATAAATACCACCAATTTTGATACACTCAAACCGGATTCCTTTTATCTCTTATGTAGTTGAGGGTCCCTTTGCGGTGATTTTAACAGCATGTGGGAAAATGGCGATCAGGTAGATGACCTGATGGGTTTTCCTTGTGGATGATTTTAAAAATGTGTGGGAAAATGGCGGTATGAATTAGCAGACGGTATTAACTAACAGTGCGGCGCGGAAAAAATAACAAGCTCAAAGGCGATAGATGAAATGCCGCATTATCTCTTTCCCATAATAGTAGACGAAGATCTCATTACCCGCAGCTTAATTACCGATAACATTACCAACTTACACTACGCAAAAAAAATCCGCCCCGGAGGGCGGACTTTTGGAGAGCGGCCTGTGACCGCTCTCCTCTCTCTCAATAGTGAAACAAAAATAAGGCGCTAAATTTGAAAAAACCGCTAATCAGTTGTTAATGAAAATTAATTTAATTATCACATTATCAAATAATTTCAATTAAAATTAATAATTAATTTATACGTAAATAGTATATATAAATCGATTCATTTACATTTGCAGGAACAAGAAACCAGTGTTAATCTTACTACCATAATACCAGCAGCCAGTAATGATACTGGTACCAGATAACCAGGAATATTTGCCTGCACCTAATTTCTGCCGGGTTCCAGCTGTAAAAAATACTTTTAGCAACAGCAAAACTAATCGTATCGTAAAACGAACGATCTTTGCCAGAGAAGTGATCCTGTTTATAATATAATCCTGTGATAGTTGTCCTGTGAGAAATACTGTATGGTTTCAATAAAATCTTTCTTCCATCGTTTTTAACATAGTACCGAGTTCGCTTAAACATATACCGACACCTGGCTGAAAACAAGGAGGGGGCTGGTTTCATATACCTGTCCGATGCTGATCCCAAAAAGAAGGTAGCCCCCTAGGATTACCCTGATGTGCATACATGATGCAATGCTCCCTCATGAAAAGGTTAAGGTTCTGAATATGTTTTTTTGCTAATCTGATGTAATGATAATGAATAAGTTACTACATTATCATCTGTTTTTCTATGAAAAAAAAGTATTATATATTTATATTTCTATTAACTTAGTGCCAATACCCATGTCCTATACATGAGAAGCCTTATTCACTGCCGTATCCTATGTCCGCTGATACTCCTGGTAGCCGTTTGTATCAGCATGGCCACACCACAATATTCGTATGCCGCCCCTGCCAGGGGCGCGTGGCTAACGCCTTTTACCTACTCCAGTACCTGTGTGAACACAGATATCAAGTTCGCTATTACTACTGAGGATGAAACCATTGATTCCGTATTGTGGGACTTTGGTGATCCGCCCTCCGGTGTACAGAACACTTCCGGTAAAATGATCGGCAGCCACCAGTACACCACTATTGGTACCTATACCGTTACCCTCATAGCTTACCGGGCCGGTGTAGCAGATACCACTACCGTTTCCATCACGGTAGTACAGCCTGTACCCTACAATTTTCCCGAACCGGTTGATACCACACTTTGCGAAGGACAAACCATTGTTCTCAGCGCGCCGGTGGTAGCCGGCGCCACCTATGAGTGGACGCGGAAAGATTCCGTAGGCGCCACCATTGTAGCAGATACCACCGGCACCTATAGGGTAAAGATCAATGGATGCGAGGTACCGGATTCTGTGAATGTGTTCTTTACGCCCATCCCGGAAATTGATCTGGGCGATGACCACCTGCTGTGCATTAACGAGGCCATTCGCCTGGATGCTACCTCGCAGGATGGCAACTACCAGTGGTACCGGGATTTTACACCCATAGCCGGAGAAACTGCATCCACTTATGTTGTAACCACCAGCGGCACCTACATGGTGCAGGTAAATGCAGGCGGCTGCGGCATTTTCCGCGATACCGTGACCATCAACTTTGGCGGGCATGAACATCCCTTTACCATGGGGCCCGATACCTTGTTATGCCCCGGTGAAACTATTGTGCTGGCGCCCCAGGTAGCCGGCGCCTCCGGGTACAGCTGGTTTAACGGTTCAAAGAATCCTACGGTACGGGTAAGCAGCCCGGTAGATGCCTGGGTGTTTGTAGAAGTAGATAATGAATGCGAGGTGCTGGATACCGTGCGGGTAGATTATAACCGCCTGCGCGGCGTGAACCTTGGTGGTGATACCACCATTTGTAAAGGCGAGTTCCTGGTGCTTACCGCCGATTTCGGGCAGGGCCAGTACCTGTGGCAGGATGGCTCTGACCAGGCCACTTATTACGTGCGGGAACCCGGCTACTTTTATGTACGGGCGCAAATAGGCCGCTGTATTTCTTCTGACACCATCCACGTAACTTATGATGATACTTTGCACATCAACCTGGGACCTGATAGTACCATATGTAAGGGAGAGCAGATACGGCTTTACCCCAAAGGCGCAGGCACTAATTATAAATGGCAGGATAGTACCAACATTCCTGTTTTTATGGTAACCGAACCCGGTTACTACGCCGTAGTGGCTAACAACACCTGCGGCCGCGCTACAGATTCGGTACTGGTGCTGGCAAAAGATTGCGAGTGCCAGGTATGGCTGCCGAATGCATTCACTCCTAACGGCGATGGGAAGAATGATTATTTCCGGCCTATTTACCGATGCCTGTTATCAGACTTTAAGCTCAGCGTGTACGACCGCTGGGGACAGCGGATCTTTTACAGTACCGATCCGCAGGTTAGCTGGACCGGGCGGCAGAACGGTGTGCAATTGAACGTTGGCACCTATGTGTGGGTAATGGAATATACGAGCGCCAGTACACAACAATCGTTCAGGAAAACGGGCGCCGTTACGATCGTATATTAATGTGCTAATGTGCTGGTGTATTTGATTGGAATAGAATGTAGAATTATGCTTAATAAAAAGGTGCAAATGAACTATTCATTTGCACCTTTTATTTTTATTAGTAAAATAGCTGCTTAAGCAAGAACCAGCATATTAGCACATCAGCACATTAGTCTACGTGAAACCTGGCCACAAACGCAGCGGTCTCGCGCTTTTTGAAAGGTACATCCCAGGTACCATCGTACGTAACCAAAGCGGGTATTAAAAGATCATTCTTTTTAGTCATCTCCACATTCATACGCACGTTAAAATCAAATAAAAGCGTTTTGTAAGAGAGGGAATATTTACGGCCTACGATCTCAAAGTTCTCCTTATTAAAATAAGTTACCAGCTCATTGATCACCACATCGCCCCGGTCTATGCGGCCCAGGTCTTTTTTAGCACGGGCGGCAAATACATAGCAGGATACGCCCAGGTAATTTTCCGCAGTAATGGAAAAATCATAAAAGCGCATTACCTCCGGGTTAAAGATGGCCACTTTAGGCCCTACAATAGGTACGCCGCGTACGGGTTTTCCGGGATTAAAGATCAGCTGTTTTAACTGGGCCTTATGCCGTTGCATACTGCCGCCTCCCTGTTCGGGGCCATTGCCGTTTGCATCTACACAGGCAGTACCTTTTGTAAAAAACAGGCCGGCATACAGCTCGGCGGTGTAGTAGTTATAATTGCCTTTGGAGGTGTAAAAATCACCGGTAACTTTTTCATCAATTACCTGCATGGTGCGGCAAAGGCCATTCATGGTCTGGCGGGTTTCACTTTTCAGGGAAGCCTTCACCTGCTTATCGTTATCGTATATACGAATATCGTTATCAGCGGTAAAGCCCAGCAGGCGCAGGTTCTTAAAGGCCCGGTAAAAGGTGGTATCTTCTTCCACCCGTTTAATAAAGCTATTAACGTCAAAGCCTATACGTTTGGCATTCACAACCACTTCATCCAGGTTCACAGTCATTCCTTTATAACGGGCAGTATCCTGGGCATAGGTATTATTAAAGTGTAACAGCCCGGTTATCAGAAAACCGGTAACAACCACGAAAAACTTCTGCATTCCTGCAAAATAGCAAAAATGTAATTAATGGCGGAATGCGGGTATTGGTGCTGAATAATATATTGATATGATGCTTGTGTGGAAAGCGTTTTGTTAATAAAGGGTTAAGCAAATTTACAGATTGGAACTACTTTGCCCACCTGTGTATGTGGGTACATGCACAGGAAATTATTTTGTTAATGAAGAGTTAAAGAGCTACGGCTTCTCGCATTTCGTTGTTTCATCCGCTACCATGCGCAGCAAATGATCTTTGATTGCAGGTGGCGGTGCAATGGCCTGCAGGCTTACATACTGCTCCAGGTCCCGGCGGCAGGATTCTATTTCCTTTTCCAGCTCAGGATATGCGGCCATAGCGGCTTCTAACTCTTTAGCTTCGGCTTCCGAGGCCATCCCGGTTACATACAATTCAATGATGCCGGAGGATATAAAACGCTCTAAGCTCACTGTTTTATAAAGTTTTTAAAAGATTCCTTAATTTGATCATCGCCAGGCGTGTTCTGGTCTTAACCGTACCCAAAGGTATGTTCAATATGGTAGATATTTCTTCTTGCGTACAACCTTTATAATACGACAGGTCAATGATAATACGCTGTTCTTTATTCAGTTTTTCCAAAACTTTTGAAAGTCCCAGATGATCAGTAGATTGGTAAACGGCTAAGTGACCTGTATATAAATGTACGTCGTCCCCGACATCTTGGATTTTTTGCTCAAAACGGTGGGCTTTAGACCGGAGCATATCAATGGCTGTATTGCGTGTAATATTCAGCATCCAGGTGAACAGCCTTCCTTTTTCCTCGTTATAGCGGTCTATATTGCGCCATATTTTCAGGAACACTTCCTGCAGCGTATCGCCGGCTGCATTTTCATCATTCAGTATTTTCAATGCAACCCCGTACAGGGCAGGCGAATAATGATCATATAAATAGCCGAATACGCGCTGGTTCCTGGCTTTCAGTCCCTGAATTAATTCTGCTTCCGTATATGTATAATCGGATTCCACTATTAATCTCCTGGTTATTTAAAAGGTTTCCTAAGGTAACAGTAGCCGGTACCTGCTAAGCAATCGCTTTCAGAATGGGCTGGTCTGCTATAAAATTCACTGATTCTAAAGGAGGCAAGATTATGGGGTAAAATGAGATTGAAAGATAAGGAATTAATTAATAATTAAAAGTGAATACGGGATAATTAACAAGTAAGTATACACGTAAAATTTTAATATAATAAAATCAGTTAATTATTAATGACTCATTATTAATTATGCACTGCTCAGCCATTTATTTTGCCGCTTACAAACACCTGATCCGGGGTAGGATTGGTGTTACCGCCTTTTTTTTCCAGGGTAATGAAAAATACCTGGGCAGCAGCCAGGTCCTTCATTTTTTGCATGGCAGTACGCTGCGGTCCCATTTCAAACACACCGGCATCCACCGGTTTACCATTCACCATGGTCCACAGCTGATATTGCTGATCTGCAGCAGGTTCCGGCAGGGTTTGCGCCAGCAGGTACACTTCTTTGGACTGGGGGTTCCAGCATATAGTGGCAAACTGACCGGCATGTTTACTGTTACCGGAAAGTTTGATCCATTTAAAGGCCGGGTCTTTCATCAGCAATAGCTCCCGCTCCGTATGCTGCAGTTTTGATTGTAAGGATTGATGGTCTGTAGTAGTTTTATTATGGGTGGCAACCAGCTCTTCGTATTGCTGCTCAGACGCTTTATAGCGATCGGCATACCGCACATTCATGACCAAGCTAATGATCAGCAGCACAACTGCCAGTACCAGCGCATATTGCCAGATACGCTCCCGCGGAATGGAGAGCTTAAAACCTGCCGAGGGGGCGTCTTCTTCCGGCGCCGGTTCCCGCAGCTCTTCCGGCAGCAGGGTTTCCCCTTCTGCGGAATCTTCTTTATCTATTACTTCCATCAGGCGTTTGCGGATGCCTTTTGGCGGCGTAACGGCATGCAGCTGCACATATCTTTCCATATCCTGACGGCAGGCCTCTACTGCTGCCTTTACTTCGGGGTACAGGCTTATAGCCTGCTCCACTTCCCGGGCTTCCTGTGCGGGAAGCAGGCCTACCACATAGCTTTCAATGATACCGGACGATATGTAGCGTTGTACATCCACCTTGATTACACCTGTTTTAAGAGATTCCTTAATTGAATAATGGCATTGCGCATTCTTGTCTTAACAGTGCCCAGCGGTATGTCCAGTAGTTTGGCAATTTCATCTTGTGTGCAGCCCCGGTAATAGGCCAGGTCAATGATCACCCGCTGCTCTTTGTTCAGCTGGTCCAGCACTTTGGACAGGCCCAGGTGGTCTACGGACTGCTGTACGCTCAGTTTTTCCCATTGCAAAGTGGCATTACCCAGCTCCTGCATTTTCTGATCCAGCTTATGCGCACGTGAGCGCAGTGTATCAATAGCCGTGTTGCGGGCAATGTTCAGCATCCAGGTGAACAGGCGTCCCTTGTCCGGATCGTAACGCTCTGCGCTACGCCAGATCTTGAGGAAGATCTCCTGTAATGCATCTACCGCGATGTTCTCATCGTTCACCACTTTAAGGGCCACACCGTACAAAGCCGGAGAGTAATGATCATATAAGTAACTGAAAACCTTCTCGTCCCGGGCTTTTAGTCCCTGAACAAGTTCAGCTTCTGTATATGTAAGAGAGGGTCTCAAGTTGGACACAGGGATAGTTAAGTAAGCGGTGTCCAAAATAACAGGAATATTTTACATTACAAAATTTTTATCTATTTTATTTATGGAAAATCATCTTGTAATCGGTGCTTATTTTTCCTTTGGAGATATCTTCCAGCTTCCCTTTTAGCATTCTGCGCTTCAGGGGCTTCAGGTAGTCGATGAACAGCTTACCATCCAGATGGTCATATTCATGGAAGATCACACGGGCAGTAATGCCGTGAAAGGTTTGTTCGTGCGGTTGAAAATTTTCATCTACATAACGCAGGCGGATGGTTTCGGGACGGTACACATCCTCCCGGATCTTGGGGATGCTCAGGCAGCCTTCGTTATAGGGCCATTCCTTGCCTTCAGCATCTACTATATGGGCGTTGATGAATACCTGTTTAACACCCTGGTCGCCGGGGTAATCGGCTTTTTCGTCTTCTTCCAGGTTATTAATGATCTGCTCACTATCTACCACAAATAAGCGGATCGGTTTATTCACCTGTGGTGCGGCCAGTCCTACCCCGCTGGAACCATACATGGTTTCCCACATATTGGCAATAAACTGCTGCAAATGCGGATAGTCGGGAGTAATATCTTCACTAACTTTTCTAAGCACCGGGTGGCCGTACGCTACAATGGGTAATATCATTGCTAATAATATTTTTAAAGAGGGGCAAAGGTAATAAATAGTTGGCAGTCTTTAGTTGGCAGTGGGCAGTCAGGAATAGAACGTAGTGAGGTATAGAGAAATGAGGCAGCAATAGCGTGCAGTAATAGCATAATCATGAGGAAGCGGCCATCGGCTGCCCACTGCTAACTGTCAACTACTTGTACTGCAAATACTCCTGCAGCAGCACCGTGGCGCTGATCTCATCCACCAGGGCCTTGTTCTGCCGGTCTTTCTTTTTAAGGCCACTGTCGATCATGGAACGGAAGGCTATTTTGGAGGTAAAACGCTCGTCTATTTTTTTCACCGGCATATCCGGGAAATTTTTTTGCAGGATGCGGATGCATTCGGTGACCAGGGCAGTAGCATCCGTAGCATTACCATCCAGCCCCTTGGGTTCGCCAATAATAATTTCAGACACCGTTTCCTGTGCAAAATATTTTTTCAGGTAAGGGATCAGGTCGTGCGTAAGCACTGTAGTTAACCCGCTGGCAATCAGCTGCAGTGGATCTGTAACGGCCAGGCCGGTCCTTTTTTTTCCGTAATCAATGGCCAGGATGCGCCCCATAATTATTTGTAAGATGCGTTAAAAAAGAAAGGGATGTTACCCGATGATCAGCATATCGCTGATCACAAATACAGCATATACCACGCTGGCAATGCCATTGGTGGTCATAAAGGCCAGGTTTACCCGGCTTAGGTCATGCGGTTTTACCAGCAAATGCTGGGATATGAGCATGATGATGAACACGCCGGCGCCTATCCAGTACAGCCAGTGAAAATGCCCTATTACACCAATGCCCAGCACAATAATGCCGGCTATAATGTGCAGCACTTCGGAAAAGCGCAGCGCGCCTGGTTTGCCCAGCCAGGCCGGTATGGAGTTAAGGGATTGGGAACGGTCAAACTCCTCATCCTGCAAGGCATAAATAATATCAAAGCCCGATACCCAGCAAAGCACCAGCACCGATACCAGCACCGGCAGCAGGTCAAAATAGCCGGTTACGGAAAGGAAAGCCCCGATGGGCGCCAGGGACAGGCCCAGGCCCAGCACCAGGTGGCACAATGCCGTAAAACGTTTGGTATAGCTATAGCCCAGCACTACCAGCAGTGCTACAGGCGACAGGAAAAAGCAAAGACGGTTAATGAACCAGCTGCACAGCATGAACAGCGCGGCATTGGCAATTACAAAGAACAGGGCATTACCCGGCGCTATAATACCGGCAGGGATCTCCCTTTGCGCGGTACGCGGGTTCCGTTTGTCAATATCCGCATCCAGCCAGCGGTTAAAGGCCATGGCAGCGCTGCGGGCAAATACCATGCACAGCACTACCAGCAAAAATTGCTGCCAGTGAAAAGGTTGCTGCGCCTTTATGGTAGCCATAAAAAAGCCGGTCATAGCAAAGGGCATGGCAAAAATGGTGTGACTGAACTTTACCAGCGAAAGGTATTTATTAACGGTGCTGATCATATTTTTTAGCTTTTGGCTGTTAGCTGCTAGTGGCTAATGACTATTTTTTCAACTTTGCAAAGATATCCCAAACCACAATACCCGCGCTAACGGAAATGTTGAGGGAGTGTTTCATACCGCTCTGCGGTATCTCAATACAACCATTCACCAGCTGCATCACCGCAGCATCTACGCCCGATACCTCGTTGCCGAAAACCAGCGCCAGCGGCTGGTTGGCAGGTGGTGTAAAGGCATCCAGCATTACGCTTTGCGCGGCCTGCTCCACAGCCATTACGGTATAGCCGGCAGCCTGTAACTGCTGTACAGCATCCAGCGTGGTGGGAAGGTATTGCCAGTCCACTGTTTCAGTGGCGCCCAGGGCGGTTTTATGAATGTCCCGGTGTGGTGGGGTAGGCGTATAGCCGCAAAGCACCATGCCCTGTAAAAGAAAGGCATCGGCGGTACGGAAAACCGATCCTACGTTATGCATGCTCCGCACATTATCCAGCACCAATACCAGCGGCGTTTTATCGGCAGCTTTGAACTGGTGGATGGTTTTACGCCCCAACTCGTCCATGGTTAGTTTACGCATAGAGCGCAAAGATAGGAGAATAAGTTAGCAGTTGGCGGTGGGCAGTTGGCAGTCTGTGGCCGCTTTCTCATGATTATACTATTACTACAAGCGATTGTTTATGCCTGCTGTTCCATATTCATGCCCAACAATTGCGCATTAGGTGCATCTTCCTGGCATATACCATCCGCTGCCACTTCTCTATAACTCACTACTTCCCGACTGCACACTGCCCACTGCCAACTGCCCCACTGCCAACTATGGACTGCATTTAATATATTTGCCCCCTATGGCTAAAAGCAAATCAGAAGAAACCCCATTGATGCAGCAGCACAATGCCATTAAGGCAAAATATCCGGATGCCGTGCTGCTTTTCCGGGTGGGCGATTTTTATGAAACGTTTAACGAGGATGCAGTGATCGCTGCACGGGTACTGGGCATTGTATTAACAAAAAGGGCCAATGGCGCTGCTTCTTATGTAGATCTGGCCGGCTTTCCGCATCATGCGCTGGATACTTACCTGCATAAGCTGGTAAAGGCCGGTTACCGGGTAGCGGTATGCGATCAGCTGGAAGATCCCAAATCTGTAAAAGGGATTGTAAAACGGGGCGTTACAGAAATGGTAACACCCGGCGTGGCCGTAAATGATAAGTTGCTGGAAAATGCCAGCAACAACTTCCTGGCCGCGGTGCACTTTGGCAATAATAATACGGGCGTAGCTTTCCTGGATATCTCTACCGGCGAGTTCTTTATAGCACAGGGCAACCTGGAATATATTGATAAGCTGCTGCAAAGCTTTAAACCGGCAGAGGTTGTGTTTGCCAAACCCCAGCAAAAACATTTCCGCCAGCATTTTGGCAGCCGCTTTTATACCTATACGCTGGATGAGTGGATCTTTACCACGCAGTACAGCCAGGAAATATTACTCAAACATTTTGGTACGCACTCACTGAAAGGCTTTGGTGTAGCCGACCTGGAAGAGGCGCATATTGCTGCCGGCGCTACCCTGCATTACCTGCGCGATACAGAGCACCCGCACCTGCAGCACATTACCGGCCTGCAGCGTATAGACCAGGATGATTTTTTGTGGATGGACCGCTTTACCGTGCGTAACCTGGAGATCATGAACAGCAGCGTGGAAAACGGGCATACGCTGCTGAATGTGCTGGATAACACGGTATGCCCCATGGGCGCCCGCCTGCTGAAACGCTGGCTGGTATTTCCGCTCCGTGATCCACAACAGATCAACGAACGGCTGGATGTGGTGGAGTACTTTATTAAAGAAACCGATCTGACCAAAAACCTGCAGCAACATCTGAAACAAGCCGGCGACCTGGAAAGGCTGGTATCTAAAATACCGCTGAAAAAGATCAATCCCCGGGAGGTGATGCAGCTGGCTAAATCCCTGCAGCAGGTACAGGCCATACAGGAGCTGCTGACAGCTACCAGCAATAACTACCTGCAACGCCTGCACGCACAAATGGATCCCTGCCCGGCTATCCTTGATCGTATCTTACAACAGGTAACAGATACGCCGCCGGTACTGGTAAATAAAGGCGGCACCATCCGTGAAGGGGTGCATCCGGAGCTGGACAAGCTGCGTATGATAGCCAGCTCCGGCAAGGAATACCTGCTGCAGATCCAGCAAAAAGAATCAGAAGCCACCGGCATTCCCTCCCTGAAAGTAGCCTTTAACAACGTGTTTGGCTATTACCTGGAAGTAACTAATGCCCATAAGAATAAAGTACCCAACAATTGGATCCGGAAACAAACCCTGGCCAATGCGGAGCGGTACATTACACCGGAGCTGAAAGAATATGAAGAGCAGATCACCGGTGCAGAAGAAAAGATACTGGCCCTGGAAATACAGCTGTTTGATGATCTGTTGCTGGCTTTACAGGAGTACATAGTGCCCATACAGCAAAATGCACAAGCCATGGCGCGCATAGATTGCCTGCTGTGTTTTGCATGCAACGCGCTGCAATATAAATACCGGCGTCCGGTGCTTACAGATGGTTTTGAGCTGGATATTAAAGAAGGCCGCCACCCGGTAATTGAACGCGGCCTGCCTGCCGGCGAAAGCTATGTGGCCAACGATATTTTGCTGGATCAGGAGCAACAGCAGATCATTATCCTTACGGGTCCTAACATGAGCGGTAAATCGGCCCTGCTGCGGCAAACGGCGCTTATTACGCTGATGGCGCATATGGGTAGCTTTGTACCTGCCAGCAGCGCCACCATTGGGCTAACGGATAAGATCTTTACACGTGTAGGCGCTTCCGATAATCTGAGCGGCGGAGAATCTACCTTTATGGTGGAGATGAATGAAACCGCCAGCATCATCAACAACATTACGCCCCGCAGCCTGGTGATCCTGGATGAAATAGGCCGCGGCACCAGCACCTATGACGGCATTTCCATTGCCTGGAGCATTGTGGAATACCTGCACGACATGACACCGCACAAACCCAAAACATTATTTGCCACGCACTATCACGAGCTGAATGAGCTGGAAAATAAACATAGCCGGGTAAAGAACTACCATATCACGAATATGGAATCCGGCAACAAAGTGATCTTCCTTCGTAAGCTGGCGCCGGGCGGCAGCCGGCATAGCTTCGGTATTCATGTAGCCCGCATGGCAGGTATGCCGCCTGCTTTAGTGAACCGGGCAAATGAAGTGCTGGCGCAGCTGGAAGAAAAACATATTGAAGCGCCGCTGCAGCATAACATTAAACAAATAGCCAACTCCACCAAAGTGCAGCTGAGCATTTTTGATGCGCATAGCGATACCTTTAAACAGATCCGGGATATGCTGGAGCATGTGGATATTAACCGCTTAACACCTGTTGAAGCGCTGCTGAAGCTAAGCGAGATCAAGGGGCTATTATAAATTCATTTTCATTAACATCTGATTAGCGCTATAATTATATCAGCTACATTATTTTTGTTTCAGAGAGATGCAATGGTATGTGTTGCATACCAATACACAGCCCGGAAGGGCTGTGTATTATTAATCTTCGCAGATACAAAGAGAGAAGCAAATAGCGTGCTTACACGCAAACGGCAGTCCATCAGGGCTGCCGTTTTTTTATTAAAATTATTTGCAGAAAGTTATTCTTCCAGCGGCCGTGCGGCTACATACCGCCGCCATTTTTCCAGCACATTTTTAAAATCATCCGGTAGCGGACTTTCAAATTGTATCGGTTGCCGGGTACGGGGATGAATAAAGCCCAGGGTTCGCGCATGCAGGGCATGGCGGGGAATAACCTCAAAGCAGTTTTCTATGAACTGTTTGTATTTGGCAAAAATGGTTCCTTTCACGATCCGGTTCCCTCCATAGGTATCATCGTTAAATAAAGGATGCCCAATGTGCTGCATATGCACCCGTATCTGGTGCGTACGGCCGGTTTCCAGCCGGCAGGCAATAAGGGTTACATAGTTAAACCGTTCCAGCACTTTATAATGGGTAATAGCTTCCTTGCCATACTCGCCATCCGGGTAGGCGTCCATGATCTTGCGGAAGCGCTGGTGCCGGCCCACATGGGCTACTATGGTACCTTCATCCTCCTCAAAATCACCCCATACCAGGGCCAGGTACTGGCGCTGTACGGTATGGTCAAAGAACTGTTTGGCCAGGTCGGTCATAGCCTTATCTGATTTGGCTATCACCAGCAGGCCGCTGGTATTTTTATCAATGCGGTGCACCAGCCCAAAGCGCGGTATTGCCGGTATTACGGCGGTGCGGGAATGCTCATCGCCCAGGTACCAGGCCAGCCCGTTCACCAGGGTGCCGGTGTAGTTGCCGCAGCCGGGGTGTACCACCAGGCCGGCGTGTTTGTTGATGATCATCAGGTCATCATCCTCATAAACAATATCCAGCGGCATATCTTCCGGCAATACTTCCAGGCTTTCCGGGTTTTTGCTGGAATACACGATGATGCGGTCGCCGGGTTTTACCTTATAGTTGGATTTTATAGGTTTTTCATTCACCAGCACCATGCTGCTTTCACAGGCTTGTTGGATCTTATTACGCGTAGCGCCTTCCACCCGGTTCATCAGGAATTTATCAATGCGCAGGGGCTCCTGGCCTTTATCAACCTGTAGGTTCACCCGTTCGTACAGTTCCTCACTGCCTTCCCCGTTGTCCAGTTCATCTTCCAGTTCCGGTAATACTTCCGCCATGTGTGCTTTAAAATTTTTGCAAAAGTACGGCTATTTTCGCGCACCTGGCTGTTGGTTGGCACTGCCTTACCTTATCTGCCATCTCAGTACGTCCCTAAACAGCCGGTACTGCCATATTTCAGTTGCGGTAACATATTGCTGCTATTACCTCCCCTGGTCCGCCATCTTGCCCCGCTCACCCGATCCGGTAATCCAACATAATTTGCAGCATACAGCATACTATTCCTGCCGATCCGCCCCCTTCTCCAAATCCGGTAAATCCAGCGTAAATTTGCAGCATGAAACAACAGATCAATGTAGATGATTTAGGCCTGATCGATTACCAGCAAGCCTGGGACTACCAGGAGAATCTGTTACAACAGAATGTGCGTATTAAGCTGGATGCCAGCCGCGCTGCGGTAGCCACCCCGCCCGCTACCATCCATCACCTGCTTTTTTGCGAACACCCGCCTGTATATACCCTCGGTAAAAGCGGCCATATGGAAAACCTGCTCATTAATGAGCAGCAGATGAAGGAAAAAGCTATTGCCTTTGTACCCACCAACCGGGGCGGGGATATTACCTTTCATGGCCCGGGCCAGGTAGTGGGTTACCCCATCCTGGACCTGGAATACTTTTTTACTGATCTGGGCCGCTACCTGCGCTCCCTGGAAGAAGTGATCATTTTAACCCTGGCAGATTATGGGATCGCTGCCGGCCGTTCCAAAGGGGAAACCGGGGTATGGCTGTCGCCGGAAGACCCGGCCACTGCCCGTAAAATATGCGCTATGGGAGTGCGCTGCAGCCGCTGGGTAACCATGCACGGTTTTGCGCTGAATGTAAATACAGACCTCAGTTATTTTAATCATATTATACCCTGTGGTATTACCGATAAAAAAGTAGCCTCCATGCATGAGGAGCTGGGCGGCCCGGTACCGGTAGGGGAGGTAAAAACCCGGCTGCAAAAGCACTTTGGAGAAGTATTTGGTGCTGAGCTGATGGTTAAAGTGTAATGTCTTTCCCATGTGTTTCTCATGAGTTTCCCTGGTAAATCCCATGTTTTTCCCATGTGAATCCCTAGTGAAGTTCATGTCAGGCTCTTATTTTCTGCTGCTATGATCTGTAATTCAACGGTATAAAAAAGCTCCACTTCTCTTTCAGCTTCCCATCCTCATACAGCTCAAAGTTAAACCAGCCGGAGTGCAGGAATATCGCTTTTTCCAGTATCAGGAAAGGTTCCTTCACCTGGTCTATCTGGAACAGGAAGCTGCCATCCGTTTCAAAGAATTTAACAGAGTATTTCTTTTTTTCAGCATCCGGCAGGTTAATGTTCACATTGCCATCCACTGTGGTATAGATCGTATTTGAGGGGTGCCATACTACTTTTTCCGGCGCTTTTTCTCCGTTGGGAGCGCTTTTCTGTAATTCCTTTACATCCTCAATTTCCAGCTTCTGGGTGGCCTTGATGGTGCTGTCCGGCACAGCCAGTACGGTATTGCTGTACATGTACCGCCCGGTGTTAAGCAGTATGAACAGGCGATAGTAGTTGCTGCCGGGTAAAGGTTTGGTATCCAGGTATACATTCCGGGTTTGGGCCGGGTAAGAGGCATATGCAATCGTGTTGAAGTTCAGCACACTATCCAGCGAACGCTGTATACCGATCTGTTTTACATTGGTAAAACCCGACAGCCATTCCAGCTGGATCTTACCGGTTTTTATCAGGGCCATAAAATCCGGCAGCACCGGTGGAGTGTACTGCTGGGAAGGCGCTTGCTGGGCATAGGCACACAGCGTAAATATGTTGAGTAATAATGCTATGAATGATAAACGCGCGATCTGCTTCATACAACAAAAAACAAGTTCAGTTCCACTTTACTGTTCCTAATGCCTTTACAGGCGCCGGGCATAGCCAGTTCCGGATGGGTAGGTAACTCACCGGGCATATGCGAAGACCTGTAAAAGGGATTGGCTGTTAAGTTGGCAAAAATACAATTAGCTCCAAATATAGCGAAGCGCTTTTTATTAAAAGCATAGAACGCCGGAGGGCAGGGAAAGATTGCCCTGTAAACCACCGGTATGTATCAGCAGCAGGCGGCTGCCCGGGGAAAAATAGCCCTGCAGTACCAGCTGTTGCAGGCCCCACACCATTTTACCGGTATAGATCATATCCAGCGGTACACCGGTTTGTGTATAAAAGTCATTTATAAAGGCTATCAGTTCCGGGCTTACTTTGGCATACCCGCCACCATGAAATCCCTGTAATAGCTCCCAGTTGGCAGTAGCAGGGCTTTTCAGCAGATCCTCCACTTCCTGCTGCAAATAGGTGGCGCCTTTTAATACGGCAACACCCAATACCTGTTGCTGCGGTTGTGCGCTGTTAATTAATCCCGCCAGGGTAGTGCCAGTGCCTACCGGGCATAGGATATGTGTAAAATGCTGCGTGGGCGCCAAGGTTAATATTTCCTTACATCCGGCAGCACCGGCTGCATTATGGCCGCCTTCGGGGATTATAAACCCATCCGGGTATTGTGCTTCCCAATCGGTATTATCGTTTTGTTTATAGGCCTCCCGGCTTATAAAGTGCAGCTGCATGCCAGAGCGTTGCGCCTGTTGTAAGGTAAGGCTCAGCACAGGCGCTGCTTCCCCGCGTATAATACCCGTGCTTTGCAGGCCCGCTAAGCGGCAGGCGGCCGCAGTAGCAGCAATGTGGTTAGACCATGCCCCGCCAAACGTTACAATGCGCGGTTTACCGGCCGCTTTCGCCTGCTTCAGGTTCTGTTTCAGCTTAAACCATTTGTTGCCGGATATCTCCGGATGCAGCAGGTCTAAACGCAGCATGGCTGCCTCCAGTTGCGGAGGCAGCCATGCCGGTTGTATGGGCTGAAGTTTTATATTTGAATATTTGAGTGGGTCCATGGTCTACTCCACAAACAACGCATTCCTCAAATTCACATTCCCTGTTTTGGTACGCACCGTTACGCCCAGTTCAGCACCGCCGCCTGCGTTAAAGTACAATATCTTTATTTTGTGAAAGCCCGCCTTCAGGGGCACAATGCCGGTTTTATCCAAAGGTGCATGTTCGCCGTCATTATCCACGGTCAGGTCATCATCAATATACAACACACCGCCATCATCACACTTCAGGTTAAACTCATACACGCCATCCGCATCTACTTTTAAATAACCTTCATAGGCTAAGCTGAAAACATCCTTTTTCAGGAATGGGCGCAGGTCAAACGAGGCCTGCACGCCGCTGCTGTCGGCCTGTCCGCTTACCTGCCTGGCATTTTTGAAAGTGCGGTTATAGGCATTAAAGCGAATGCCTTTGTTGGCCGGGTTCACATTAGCTGCTGCTACATAATCTTTACGCAGGTAGGTAGCGCTGTACACGCTGCTCTTACGGCCTGAGGGTGTTACCACTATGCATTTCAGCACAGTAGGTGTTTTGTGTACAGGAAGGCTGATGGTTGTTGCATAAAGCGTGCTGCTTTCCGTGGGCTCGCTGCCATCAGTAGTATAATAGATCTTAGCGCCTGCTACTAAAGGCTGCAGGGTAATGCTGGTTTTGGAAGATGCTGTTACATTATTTTCCAAACCAACGGGTTCCGGTATGCGAAAGGGTACGCCGGTTTTGTCCATATGGGCCAGCTGTGCGGGCAGGCGTTCCAGGAATTTATCATAGTTCTTTTCAGCAGCCGGCGACCAGGTGATCTCTGCAACTGCAAGGGCGCGGGGCCATAACATATAATCTACCAATTGCCCCGTAGGCAGGTACTCCGTCCATAAGTTGGCCTGCACGCCTTTAATATATCCCTGCTCGTTGTCCGTAAGGGTAGGGGGCAGGGGCTCATAGTTATACACGGTTTGCAGGGGTAAAAAGCCGCCAATGTTCAGCGGTTCGGTAGCCGGGTTACCCTGGTAATAATCCAGGTACAGGTAGGTATTGGGCGTCATGATCACATCGTGTTTTTCTTTGGCTGCAGCAATACCGCCTGCCTCGCCCCGCCAGCTCATTACCGTGGCGTTAGGCGCCAGGCCGCCTTCCAGGATCTCGTCCCAGCCAATAATACGGCGCCCTTTGCTGTTAATGAACTTTTCCATGCGCTGTATAAAATAGCTTTGCAGGGCATGTTCATCCTTTAAGCCTAATTCCTTCATACGTTTCTGGCATTTGGGGCATTCCTTCCAGCGGTCCTTGGGGCACTCATCACCGCCAATATGGATGTACTGGCCCGGGAACAGGTCCATTACCTCTGTTAATACATTTTCCAGGAACGTGTATACGGAGTCGTTACCCGCGCAATATACCTCCTTATTCACACCCCATTTACCCGATACTTTATACGGCCCGCCGGTGCAGCCCAGGTTGGGATAGGCTGCCAGCGCAGCTTCTGAATGGCCGGGCATTTCTATTTCGGGAATGATGGTAATATGCCGCTCTGCCGCATATTTTACAATATCCCTTACTTCATCCTGCGTGTAATAGCCACCGTGGGGCTTACCATCATAGGTATTGCTGCGGGCTGCATGGCCTACAATGGTTTCTGCACGTTTGGATGATATTTCCTGCAGGCGCGGGTAGCGTTTTATTTCTATATGCCAGCCCTGGTCTTCCGTAAGGTGCCAGTGAAAGCGGTTAAACTTATACTGCGCCATTACATCAATAAAGTGTTTTACATAGTCGGCCGGGAAAAACCAGCGGCCTGCATCCAGCATCAGCCCGCGGTAGGCAAAGCGTGGTGCATCCGTGATCTTTACATTTGGTATGGTCACTGCTTCGCCCTCGCCCTGCATCAGCTGCTGTAAGGTTTGGAGGCCATAGAACAGGCCGGCGCCCTTGCCGCGCAGCTGTACCATTTTAGAGGTTACCCACAGCACATAACCTTCATCCGGCAGGGTATTATCCGGCACAATGGAGATCATGCCGGTAGCCGTTTTGGCCATGGCCTTGTTCATAGGCAGGGTAATGCCGTTGTTGGCCTTTAAAAAAACGTTCAGCAGGTCGGCTACTTTTTTAGCCTCATCATCCCCATAAAGAATGCGGGTTTGTTTGGAGAAGGAAAAAGTACCCGCTGTGGTTTGAACGGATTTTGGCTGCGGCACCAGCTGCAGGGCCGGCGTTTGCTGTGCGCTGGCGATTACGCAGCATAGCAAAGCCCAGGAAAACACTAAAAGTTTCTTCATGTTTATTTGTTTATAAAGGCAAAAAGCATAAAGGATAAAGCATAAAGCTTTGTCCTTCGCTTCCGTTAAAATTCACTATTAATAAGCATAAAGCCCAATCCTCCATGCAGCGGGCTTTTCGCTAAAATCCACTATACATAACTCCCCCAGACCAGGCCTTCAATCCAACACAAACAGCTTTCTGCTTTCCGCAAAATTTACCATTTGTTCATATAAGCATAAAGTGTAAAGCCCAACCCCAACGCAGGTAGCTTTTTGCTTTCCGCTTTCCGCTTTGAGCTAAAAAAGAACGCGTAAAATACTTTTAATGACTAAATTTAACGCTGATATTTATGGTTCAAGATTTGAAAATTAAAAACTAATCAGTAGAAAATGAAACCTACTTTATTGATTCTGGCAGCAGGCATGGCAAGCCGGTACGGTAGTTTAAAACAGATCCAGCAGTTTGGTCCCAGCGGTGAAACCATCGTGGACTATTCTATTTTTGACGCCATCCGCGCTGGTTTTGGTAAGATCGTATTTATCATTCGTAAAGACTTTGAAAAAGATTTCAAAGACATTTTTGAGCCCAAGCTGAAAGGCAAGGTAGCTACTGATTACGTGTTTCAGGAAATGAATGCCTTTACACAAGGCCATGAAGTACCGGCAGACCGTGCTAAACCCTGGGGTACCGCACATGCCGTATTATGCGCTAAGAACGCCATTAACGAGCCTTTTGCCGTAATTAATGCAGATGATTTCTATGGCCGCGATGCTTTCCAGAAAGCAGCCGACTTCTTAAATAACAAATGTGCAGCAGATACCTATGCAGTAATAGGCTATGAGCTGGGCAAAACCGTGAGTGAGCATGGATCCGTATCCCGTGGCGTATGCGCGGCAGATGATAAGGGCAACCTCTCTGCCATCAACGAACGCACCAAGATCTATCCTGAAGGCGGTCAGATCGTGTATGAAGAAGCAGATGGCTCCAAACACCCGCTGTCTCCTGATACCCCGGTATCCATGAACTTCTGGGGCTTCCATCCCTCTGTATTTGACCTGAGTGAAAAACAGTTCAAAGCTTTCCTGGATAAGAACATCAGCAATCCTAAGTCAGAGTTCTTCATTCCCATTGTAGTGGATCACTTTATCCAGAACAAGCTGGGCGTAGTAAATGTTATTCCTACCAGCTCTAAATGGTTTGGCGTAACCTATAAAGAAGATGCTCCTGGCGTACAGGAAAGCCTGAATGCACTGGTAGCGCAAGGAGAATATCCCAATAACTTATGGAAATAAGACCGCATGACAGTATCCTGCGGGCCTTTAATATAGATGGCGCCGGAACAGAGATCAAAAAATTCGGCAGCGGTCATATTAATAATACCTTCCTGGTGCAAACCCGGAACGAGAGCCACCTGATACTGCAACGTATTAATACAGCCGTATTTAAGGAACCGGCGGCCATAGCGCTTAACCAGCGCATGGCCGCCGATTACCTGTCCCTGTACCACCCGGAGTACCTGTTTATAACACCGGTGCCCACGGTGGATGGTAAGGACCTGTTTGTGTTCAATGATGAATACTGGCGCGTAATACCCTTTATTGACGGCTCCCTGACGGTGGATCAGGCCGATGATCCGGCCCAGGCCTTCCAGGCAGCACAGCAGTTCGGCCGCCTGGCCCGTTATCTGGATGGTATTGATCTGCAGGGTTTTAAGGCTACCATCCCCAACTTCCATAACTTAACCTTACGCTACAACGCTTTTGAAGAAGCCGTGCAAAATGCAGGTGCAGAGCGTAAAGCAGCTGCAGCGGACCTTATAAAGGCCTTTCTGCAGCATAAGGATATTGCCGCTACCTACGAGCGTTTAACCGGCAACCCGCAGTTCCCGGACCGTCTCATGCACCACGATACCAAGATCAATAATGTATTGCTGCAAAAAGGCACCTACAAAGGGCTGTGCGTGTGCGACCTGGATACCCTGATGCCCGGCAAGATCATTTCTGACCTCGGCGATATGGTGCGCACCTACGTATGCCCCGTATCCGAGGAGGAGCCGGATATCAGCCGCATCCGCATCCGCCAGGAGTATTATCATGCCTTAATGGATGGTTACTTATCAGAAATAGGCGATGTGCTTACAGCAGTAGAAAAGGAGCACCTGTTCTACGCAGGCCCCTTTATGATCTATATGCAGGGCCTTCGCTTTTTAACGGATTATCTGAACGGGGATGTGTATTACCCCGTCAAATACCCGCAGCACAACTATAACCGGGCCATTAACCAGCTTACCTTACTGGAACGCTTACTGGAAAAAGAGGCCGTTTTACAGGAAATTATCAGCACCTGCCTTGGAAAAGCAAGGAACGATATATAATATTCCTACTATTTTGATAGAAATCATCTAAAGTGCGAAGCAAAAATTTCAATATCTTCAAAAACATGCCCCTTGGTTGCGAAACATCAAAATTTTTAGCTGATATTGTTTTTTCGTGCGTACTCTAATACATTTGTAGTCACAGTAAAATAAATGTGTCCCTCCATGTGGGTAAATAAAGACAATAATAAACTCAATCACATCGTACCGCAGCTCAACTGGGCTATTACGCTGGTCGTGATTGTCGTTGTCATTATAAGCCACCAGTATGGAGGATAGGTTGACGTGTATAATCACTACTAAGATATAGATCGCCTTCCTCCGCAAAGAGGAAGGCTTTTTTTTTGCCCGAACAAATAGAACAGTAAAACAACAATCAATCAGGAAGTATAATTCAAAATCATATGTACAGCTACTACAACGAGAACACCATTCTTTACTTTGACGGTGAGTACGCAAAAGCCGCTGAGGCTAAAATAGACCTGTATGGTCAGTCCCTGCACTACGGTTATGCAGTTTTTGAAGGCATCCGCGCCTACAAAACAGAAAAGGGGGAAGTGAAAATATTCAAAGCCGAAGAACACTTTGACCGGTTCAAGCGTTCCTGTGAGCTGATACACATTCCCTACAAGTACAATAACGAAGAGCTGATCAAGGCCTGTTACAAAGTGCTGGAATTAAACAATATGGAGGAAGCTTATATCCGCCCACTGGTGTTCTGTCCGCCGAACATGACCCTGAAAGCTGCCAGCGAATCACATATTCTCATATGTGCGTGGGAGTGGGGAGCGTACCTGGGCGAAAAGCTGCTGCGCGTAATGACCTCCTCCTACCAGCGCCCCAACCCCAAAGCATTCCAGATCGAATCCAAATCAGCCGGTTTATATATCAACTCTATCCTGGCCTCCCAGGAAGCCAAGGAAAAAGGCTATGACGAAGCATTACTGCTGGATATGAACGGTAATGTAGCAGAAGGCCCCGGCGCTAATATATTCTTTGAAAAGAACGGAAAGCTCTATACGCCTCCCAGAGGCCACATTCTGCCAGGCATTACCCGCGCCACAGTGATTGAGCTGTGCCATGAGCTGGGCATTCCCCTGGAAGAGAAATTATTCACCCTGGATGAGCTGAAACAGGCTGAAAGCGTGTTCTATTGCGGTACCGCAGCAGAAGTTATTGGCTGGGATTCCCTGGACGGGCAATCCTTCTCCAAACCCTTCTCCGAATCACTGGGTAAAGTGTTACAGCAGGCCTACAAAGCCCGTGTGCTGGAAAAAGAATTCAAACGCGAAGCTAAAGTAGCGTAATAATATACCGGATCCGGGATGTGGATTCCCGTAATCCACATCCCGGTATTTCTTTGGAATCCGGAATTTCGCCTATACGATTTTCACTACAGTAAAGGGTTTGAGCCATAAAACCACAGATTTGAAGACCGGCTAACCTGTAATTGTTGGTTTGGCGCCCTCCACGAATACTAACTATTTTGTAGCCTCTTAAGTTCCGCTCTGGAGCGGGACATGGGGCTTATTTTCTCTTGTAAAACTGGAAACTTGGTAATTCAACGGCAATGGAACTGAATAAATATAGTAAAACGATCACGCAAGACCCTACGCAACCGGCCGCGCAAGCCCAGTTGTATGCAATAGGCTTAACAGAAGAGGACCTGAAAAAAGCGCAGGTGGGTATTGTAAGCATGGGCTACGACGGTAACAACTGTAACATGCATCTGAATGATCTGGCAAAAGAAGTAAAAAAAGGTGTATGGGCACAGGACCTGGTAGGGCTTATCTTTAATACTATAGGCGTAAGTGATGGTATCAGCAATGGTACACCCGGTATGCGCTATTCGCTGGTAAGCCGCGATCTGATAGCAGATTCCATTGAAACCGTATGTGGCGCACAATATTATGATGGCCTTATAGCTGTACCCGGATGCGATAAGAACATGCCCGGCTCACTGATGGCCATGGGCCGTATGAACCGCCCGGCCATTATGGTGTATGGCGGTACTATTGCCCCCGGTAAGTACAAGGGCCAGGACCTGAACATTATTTCAGCATTTGAGGCCCTGGGTCAGAAAATGGCCGGCCAGCTGGACGAAGCCGACTTTAAAGGCATTGTACAGAACTCCTGTCCGGGCGCCGGCGCCTGTGGTGGTATGTACACCGCCAATACCATATCCAGCGCAGCAGAAGCCCTGGGTATGAGCCTGCCTTACAGCTCCTCAAACCCCGCGCTCAGCAAGGAAAAACAGGAAGAATGCCTGGCTGCGGGCAAGTATATACGCCTGCTGCTGGAAAAAGATATTAAGCCCCGCGATATTATGACGCGCGAAGCTTTTGAAAACGCCATTACCGTGGTAATGGTACTGGGCGGCAGCACAAATGCAGTGCTGCACCTGATAGCCATAGCCCGCTCCGTAGGTATTAACCTTACCCTGCAGGATTTCCAGGCCATCAGCGATAGAACGCCGCTGATAGCCGATCTGAAACCCAGCGGTAAGTACTTGATGGAGGACCTGCATAACATCGGCGGCGTACCCCTGGTAATGAAATACCTGTTAAAACAGGGCCGCCTGCACGGACATTGCCTTACCGTAACCGGTAAAACAATAGCAGAGAACCTGGAAAGCGTGCCGGATATTGACTTTGAAAATCAGCAGATCATTTTCCCGCTGGATAAACCGCTGAAAGCTACCGGCCACATACAGATCCTGTATGGTAACCTGGCCGAGCTGGGCTCCGTAGCCAAGATCACCGGTAAGGAAGGCGAACGTTTCCGCGGCCCGGCCCGTGTATTTGACGGGGAGTTTGAGCTGATAGCCGGCATCCAGAGCGGACGTGTAAAATCAGGCGATGTGGTAGTGATACGCCAGGTAGGCCCCAAAGGCGCACCCGGTATGCCGGAAATGCTGAAACCCACCTCCGCCATCATGGGCACCGGTTTGGGTAAAAGCGTGGCGCTGATCACGGATGGCCGCTTCTCTGGCGGCACCCACGGCTTTGTGGTAGGGCATATTACTCCCGAAGCCTTTGAAGGCGGCACCATAGCCCTGGTAAAAGACGATGATATAATAGAAATAGACGCCGTTAGCAACAAGATACATGTTGAGGTAAGCGATGAAGAGCTGGCAGCCCGCAGGGCCCAGTGGAAACAACCCGCTTTAAAAGCCACTAACGGGATATTATTTAAATACGCAAAACTTGTAAAAAATGCAACAGAAGGATGTGTTACCGATGAAGACTGAACCGTCTGATAAACGGGTTACAGCCTCACCAGCGCCTGCACTGAACATTACCGGTGCAGAAGCGGTGATCCGCTCCCTTATTGCAGAAGGAGTGGAAACCATTTTCGGTTATCCTGGAGGTGCTATCATGCCTATCTATGATGCGCTGTACGATTTCCAGGACCAGGTACATCATATACTGGTCAGGCACGAACAGGGCGCTACCCATGCTGCGCAGGGGTTTGCGCGTACATCAGGTAAAGTAGGTGTGGTGTTTGCCACTTCAGGACCAGGCGCAACCAATCTGGTCACCGGCCTTGCAGATGCACATATGGATTCTACCCCCATGGTATGTATTACCGGGCAGGTAGGAGCCTCCTTACTGGGTACCGACGCTTTCCAGGAAACCGATGTAATAGGTATCACCATGCCTATCACAAAATGGAACATCCAGGTAACACGCGCAGAAGATATTCCCGGCGCCATTGCAAAAGCATTTTATATAGCTGCTAACGGCCGTCCCGGCCCGGTGCTGGTAGATATTACCAAGAATGCACAATTTGCCAAATTCGATTTCCAGTATAAGAAATGCGATTACATCCGCAGCTACCGCCCCGTACCTGAATTACAGCCGGAGCAGGTAGAGGAAGCCGCCGCACTCATTAACAGCGCTAAGCGCCCTTACATCCTGTGCGGGCATGGCGTGTTAATTGCCAATGCGGAAAAAGAGCTGATCGCCCTGGCTGAAAAAGCGCAGATCCCCATTGCATCTACATTACTTGGCCTCTCTGCCGTACCGGTAGATCATCCGCTGTATGTAGGTTACCTGGGTATGCACGGTAACTATGGCCCTAACATTAACACCAATGAGTGTGATGTATTGATAGCTGTAGGTATGCGCTTTGATGACCGTATAACCGGCGACGTTAATAGTTATGCCACACAGGCCAAAGTGCTGCACATAGAAATTGATGCTGCGGAGATCAACAAGATCATTAAGGCCGATGTAGCCGTGCATGCCGATGCAAAGGCCGCATTAACCGCCCTGCTGCCGAAAGTGAAAGCACAAAAGCACGATGAGTGGCTGCAAAGCTTCCGCGAAGCAGATAAAAAAGAAGAAGAAAAAGTAACCAGGAAAGAATTATATCCCACAGAAGGGCAGCTGAAAATGGCGGAAGTAATTCGCCTTATCTCTGAAAAAACCGGCGGCCATGCCGTACTGGTAACAGATGTAGGCCAGCACCAGATGGTGGCTTCCCGTTACTACGGCTTTAAAGATCCTAATACCAACATCACCTCCGGTGGTATGGGTACCATGGGTTTTGCCCTGCCGGCCTCTATGGGCGCCAAAATGGGCGCACCGGAAAAAGAGGTGGTAGCTATTATTGGCGATGGTTGTTTCCAGATGACCTTACAGGAGCTGGGCACTATTTACCAGTCGGAAATAGGCGTGAAGATCGTGATCCTGAACAACAACTTCCTGGGCATGGTACGCCAGTGGCAGCAGCTGTTCTTTGATAAGCGCTATTCTTCCACGGAAATGATCAACCCTGATTTTGTGCAGATAGCCAAAGGGTTTTACATTCCCGGCAGAAAGGTAACAGAGCGTGCCGATATCAGTGCAGCTATTGATGAAATGCTGAGCCATAAAGGCGCTTACCTGCTGGAAGTAGTGGTGGAACAGGAAGACAACGTATTCCCGATGGTACCTTCCGGCGCACCTATTTCAGATATCCGCCTGGAGTAGTACCGGTTCATCCATCACTTTTTCACCAACACATTTAAGACCATCATGCAAAAAGAATATACAGTAACGGTATATACGGAGGATCGTATCGGTATCACTAACCGTATCACCGTTATCTTCACCCGCCGCGGCATCAACATCACCAGCCTTACCACGGCTGAAACGGAAATACCCGGTGTATATAAGTTCATCATCACCGTACTGTCTGAACGCGAAAAGCTGGACAAGGTAGTAGGCCAGATAGAAAAGCTCATAGAGATACACCGTGCCTTTGTACATGAAGAAGATGAAGTGGTGTACCAGGAGCTGGCATTATATAAAATATCTACCAAATCGCTGCAAAATGGTAATATTGAGCAGCTGATCCGCGATAACCACGCCCGCATCCTCACTATCACCGAAGAGTATTTTGTGATAGAAAAAACAGGGCATCAACAGGAGCTGATAGATATGCTTAAGAAGCTGGAACCTTATGGGTTGATCGAGTATTCCAAAAGCGGCCGGGTAGCCATTGTAAAATGGAGCCGCCGTTTCCACGATCACCTGAAAGAGCTGGCCGGTAAAGAGGCAGATAGCTTTAAAACCAACATTTAAAATCACACTGCATCATTAATTAAATCTAAAATCTAAAATCGGAAATAACAATGGCAACCATCAATTTTGGCGGGGTACTGGAAGACGTAGTAACCAGAGAAGAATTCCCCATGGAAAAAGCGAGAGAAGTTCTGAAAAATGAAACGATCGCTATTATCGGTTACGGCGTGCAGGGCCCCGGCCAGGCATTGAACCTTAAAGACAATGGTTTTAATGTGATCATTGGTCAGCGTAAAGATTCTAAAACCTGGGATAAAGCCGTTGCTGATGGCTGGGTACCCGGTAAAACGCTGTTCGAGATCGAAGAAGCTGCACAGAAAGGCACCATCATCCAGTTCCTGCTGTCTGATGCCGGCCAGATCACACTGTGGCCTACATTAAAGCAATACCTCACCCCCGGTAAGGCATTGTATTTTTCCCATGGTTTTGGCATCACCTATAAAGAGCAAACCAACATCATTCCCCCTGCAGATGTAGATGTGATACTGGTAGCGCCTAAAGGTTCCGGTACTTCCCTGCGCAGGCTGTTCCTGGCAGGCCAGGGGCTGAACTCCAGCTTCGCCATTTTCCAGGACGCCACCGGCAAAGCACGCGATCGCGTTATTGCGCTGGGTATTGGCGTAGGCTCCGGCTACCTGTTCCAGACAGATTTTAAGAAAGAAGTATATAGCGATCTTACCGGCGAACGTGGTACGCTGATGGGTTGTATCCAGGGTATTTTTGCCGCCCAGTATGAAGTGCTGCGCAAAAACGGCCACTCTCCTTCAGAAGCTTTCAACGAAACCGTAGAAGAGCTCACCCAATCCCTGATGCCGTTGGTAGCAGAGAATGGTATGGACTGGATGTATGCTAACTGTTCTACTACTGCCCAACGCGGTGCGCTGGATTGGTGGAAGAAGTTTAAAGCAGCTACCCAGCCGGTGTTTGAAGAGCTGTACGCCAGCGTAGCAGCCGGTAAAGAAGCCGCCCGTTCTATCGCCTCCAACAGCACTCCGGACTACCGCGAAAAGCTGAACGAAGAGCTGAAAGAGCTGCGTGAAAGTGAAATGTGGCAGGCCGGTGCAGCGGTTCGTAAGCTGCGTCCGAACAACGCCTAATATTCAATTACGGATTATTTAATTACGAATTACGGATTGACTAGGGCGGATGATTGATCCGATTTTTTTGAATCGCTTTATTCAATCGCTGCATTTTAATTCGTAATTCGTAATTAATAATTCGTAATGCTAAAAGTGAGTTACAACATGTCTGAAGTATCTGCCCAACCATTAAACATCCTGCGGGCCGCTGAGCGGCTAAAGCCGGTGGTGAACCGCACGCCGCTTACCTATAGCGCCACTTTATCCCGGCGTTATGGCTGCGAGGTATACCTGAAGCGGGAGGACATGCAGATCGTGCGTTCCTATAAGCTGCGGGGCGCTTATAATCTCATCAGCAGTTTAAAACCTGAGCAACTGGCTAATGGCGTAACCTGCGCCAGCGCCGGCAACCACGCACAGGGATTTGCTTACTCCTGTAAATTATTAGGCATCCAGGGCGTAGTATTTATGCCCATCATCACACCCAAACAAAAGGTGAACCAGGTGAAAATGTTCGGTGGTGATCACATCCGCATTCAGCTGGTAGGCGATACGTTTGATGATTGCGCATTTGAAGCGCAGGCCTTTACCAAACAACATGGCATGACGTTCATACCTCCTTTTGATGATCCCCTGATCATTGAAGGGCAGGGCACCGTAGCTGTAGAGATCCTGGAAGATCAGCCGCAGGTAGATTACCTGTTTATACCCATTGGCGGCGGCGGGCTGGCAGCCGGAGTAGGCACTTATTTTAAAACATACAGTCCTAAAACAACCATTGTAGGGGTAGAGCCCAAAGGCGCACCGTCCATGTTACGCGCGCTGGAAAATGGCGCCCCTGTTACCCTCACCGAAATTGACCGCTTTGTAGACGGCGCTGCCGTAAAACGAGTAGGCAACCTGCCTTTTGAGATATGTAAAGATGTATTAGACAAAATGCACCTGGTGGCAGAAGGTAAAGTATGCTCCACCATCCTGCAGCTGTATAATGAGGACGCTATTGTGGTAGAACCGGCCGGCGCCTTATCCATGGCCGTGCTGGACGATTTTGCCGCTGAAATAAAGGGCAAGCGCGTAGTATGTATTGTAAGCGGCAGCAACAATGATATTGACCGCATGCAGGAAATAAAAGAACGTTCCCTCCTGTACGAAGGGCTTAAACATTACTTTATTGTACGTTTTGCCCAAAGGCCCGGCGCGCTCAGGGATTTTCTGAACAACATACTGGGCCCCAACGACGATATTACCCGCTTTGAATTTATACAGAAACACAATAAGGAAACCGGCCCCGCGCTGGTAGGCATAGAGCTGAAGAACCGCGAGGATTATGATACACTGATAGCCAACTTCCGCAAGTATAACCTGCATTATACCGCACTGAACGAAGACGATAACCTGTTCGGGTACCTGGTTTAGTAGCGTAACGCTGAATGCGGAACGCTTAACGCTGAATATCTCACTTAAAATGCCTGGCGCAATAAGCATAATGCATTGTGCGTTCAAAATGGCAGAATAATTGAGCAATTAATTATTACAGTAAATGCTTAACACATAACGCAGGCAGCGTTCGGCGTTAAGCATTCAGTGTTCAGCATAAAAACACACGCTTAACAACATAACGCAGGCAGCTTTGAGCATTCAGCGTTCTGCGTTAAGCACAAAAAACGGAATCATGCAAGCAGCTACCTTACCACAATTTGGCGATGCCAACACTTTTGAAATAACAGACATCCCCATACCACGGCCGGCTGCAGGCCAGCTGCTGGTAAAAGTAAAAGCCGCCGGTATTAACCCTGTAGATTATAAAACACGCGCCGGCAAAGGACAGGCACAATACTTTACACTCCCCGCCATACTGGGCTGGGATATTGCCGGCCAGATCGTGGATGCCGGCCAGGGCGCACACAAGTTCAGCCCCGGCGACCGGGTGTTTGGCCTCAGCCACTTCCCCAATCCTGCAAATGCCTATGCACAATTTGCCATAGTAGAGGAACAGGAGTTTGCCCGTGTGCCCGATAATATTACAGATGATGTAGCCGGCGCCGCACCCCTGGCAACTCTCACTGCCTGGGAAGCCCTGTATGATCATGCACAGCTGCAGCCCGGCCAGCGCATTCTTATACATGCAGCAGCAGGCGGGGTAGGGCATATAGCTGTACAGCTGGCGCGTAATACGGAAACATATATCATTGGTACCGCCTCCGCACAAAATCATGCTTATCTGAAAGAGCTGGGTGTAAATGAGAGCATTGATTACCATGATCAGCACTTTGAAAAGAATATAGCGCCTGTTGATGTGGTGCTGGATGCCATGGGCGGGGAAACCGCCCTGCGTTCCCTGGATGTGCTTAAACCCGGCGGCATAATGGTATCATTACCTTCTATGTTTAAAAACGATCCGGCAGTGCTGGCCAAAGCCAAAGAAAAAGGCGTGCGGGTAGTGTGGATGAGCGTACGGCCCAGCGGGGAGCGTATGGAGCAGGTGGCTGCCCTCATGGCCGGCGGTAAGCTGCAGATAAAGGTAGATGCCAGCTTTCCCCTGCGCGAAGTAGCCAAAGCCCACCAGGCGCTGGAAACCCATCATATTAATGGTAAGGTGGTGCTGATACCTTAAATTTGTCCATAGTCCATGGTCCATAGCCTGCTGCGTAATGCTGTTATGCACGCAAAATGCCATGGACTATGGACCATTGACCATGGACTTTTTTTATGTTAAGCTACTGGGAAAAACAAAGCCTTCTCCACTATCACTACATTATATTAGGCAGCGGTATAGTGGGCCTGTCAACTGCTATCAGCATTAAGGAGCAGCAGCCGCAGGCCCGTGTGCTGGTGCTGGAACGGGCATTGCTGCCCACCGGCGCCAGTACTAAAAATGCCGGCTTTGCCTGCATTGGCAGCCTCACAGAAATATTAGCCGATCTGCAAACCCTTTCCCCTGCGGAAGTTACTGCCCTGGTAGCCATGCGCCGCAAAGGCCTGCACATGCTGCGGCAGCGCCTGGGCGATGAGCATATTCATTACCGGGAGCAGGGCAGCTATGAATTGATCAGCACCCGGGAATTACCGGCGCTGGAACAGCTGGATGCGGTAAATGCCCTGCTGCAGCCCGTATTAGGTGGTAATGCTTTTACCCTGGTAAATGAAAAAATAGCTTCCTTTGGATTTGATGGCAGCTTTACACAGGCATTGGTACAAAACAATTATGAAGGGGAGCTGCATACCGGTCATATGATGCGCGCCCTTATAGACCTGTCTATTGCTAAAGGGGTGGAAATAAAAACCGGCTGCACCGCAGTACGTATGGAAGAAACACCCACAGGCGTTCACGTTATAACGCAGCAAACCAATCCGCAGGAAGAGATTGTGTTCCATACCGGCAAGCTGGCCATTTGCACCAATGCCTTTACCCGGGCACTGCTGCCCCAGCTGGATCTGCAGCCTGGCCGTGGGCAGGTGCTTATTACTGACCCGGTTCCGGGCCTGCCCTTTAAAGGCATTTTTCATATGGACGAAGGCTATTTTTATTTCCGCGAGCTGGAAGGCCGGGTATTATTTGGCGGCGGCCGCAACCTTGACTTTACCGGGGAAACTACTACGGTTCTTGAGCTGAATGACCGTATACAACAGGTGCTGGAAGAAAAGCTGCGTACCATTATCCTCCCGGGCTGCTCCTTTACAATAGCCGGTCGCTGGACCGGTATTATGGCCTTCGGCGCCAGCAAGCAACCCCTGCTTAAACCCTTTAGCAGCCGCGTTTTCCTGGGCGTGCGCATGGGCGGTATGGGCGTAGCTGTCGGCAGCGAGGTAGCGCAGCAGCTGGCGCAAATGATGCTGGGGGAAGCAGAAAGCTGAAAGCATAAAGCGCAAAGCTTAATGCATAAATGCAGCAGGTACTCAAATCATCTCAGCATTCAGGCAATACGTATCAATTTGGAAGCTTTCAGCTTTATGCTTTGCACTTTCAGCTTTCTTTCCTATATTCATCCGCTTTTTTATCGATCACCAACCCGGTATATGGATAAAATTATTCAATTACCACGTTAAACCATTTATGCAAAAGAGTTTACAGTTCCTTGATTACGCCGTATTCCTGGTGTACTTTTTTATCGTAGCCGGTTATGGATTCTACATTTATAGAAAGAAAAAGAAGAGCACCGCTGATACAAAAGATTTTTTCCTTGCAGAGGGATCGCTTACCTGGTGGGCCATTGGTGCATCATTGATCGCGTCTAATATTTCCGCAGAACAATTTATTGGTATGTCCGGCTCCGGTTTTGCCATGGGCCTGGCAATATCTACATATGAATGGATGGCGGCCGCCACGCTGGTGATCGTTGCCATCTTCTTTATACCGGTGTATCTTAAAAATAAGATCTACACCATGCCGCAATTCCTTTCCCAGCGGTATGATAACCGGGTGGCTACCGTAATGGCCGTGTTCTGGCTGTTGCTGTACATTTTCGTAAACCTTACATCCATCCTGTACCTGGGTGCGCTGGCAGTGCAAACCATTTCCGGTTTCAGCTTCACCACCTGCGTTTGGGGCCTCGCCATTTTTGCCGTGTTCATTACACTGGGTGGTATGAAGGTGATCGGGTATACAGATGTGATCCAGGTATTTTTCCTGATCCTGGGAGGCCTGGCCACTACTTACCTGGCGCTGAACCTGGTAGCTAACCATTTTGGCGGCGATGGGGTAATGGCTGGTGTAGGCATGCTGCGTAAGCTGGCGCCGGAACATTTTCACATGATCTTCGACAAATCCAACCCGCACTATAATGAATTGCCCGGTATTGCCGTATTGATCGGTGGTATGTGGATCGTGAACCTGAACTACTGGGGCTGTAACCAATACATTACCCAGCGTGCATTAGGTGCAGATCTTAAAACCGCCCGCGGAGGCATCCTGTTTGCCGCTTTCCTGAAGCTGTTAATGCCTGTGATCGTGGTGCTGCCTGGTATTGCAGCCTACGTGTTGTATAAGAATGGTGTGTTCCAGTCAGAAATGACCGATGCAGCCGGCGTTATTAAACCGGACCATGCCTATCCCGTATTACTGAACTTACTGCCTGTAGGTTTAAAAGGATTGTCATTTGCCGCCTTAACCGCTGCCATCGTGGCTTCCCTGGCTGGTAAGGCCAATAGTATCAGCACCATTTTTACGCTGGATATTTACCGCCATTATTTTAAGAAAGATGCAACAGAGCAGCAGCTGGTGAATGTAGGGCGTATAGCCATCATCGTAGCCTGCATTATTGGTGTGATAGTAGCGCCGCAGCTCAGCAACCTGGATCAGGGCTTCCAGTACATCCAGGAATATACTGGCTTCATTTCACCGGGTGTGTTTGCCATCTTCATACTGGGCTTCTTCTGGAAGCGCACTACTTCAGCCGCCGCATTAACCGGTGCGCTGTTGTCTATCCCCCTGTCTATCGTTATTAAATTCAGCATGCCATCCATGCCTTTCCTGGATCGTATGGGCTGGATCTTTGTAGTGATTGTGGCCATTATGGTGGTTATGACCTTACTGGATCCTAAGAGCAAGAACAATCCGAAAGGGCTGGAGGTAGATGGTTCCATGTTCAAAACATCCGGTACATTCGCTGTAGGCGCTATCCTGGTATGTGGTATCCTGGCCGCCTTATACACCGTATTCTGGTAATAGTTATTATAAACTGATATTAGCAAGTAGGATGTAAGATCTGGCCGCTGCGCTGTTTCATACATCCTACTTCTTTCTTCATACTTCTTAATTTTCAAGCATGTACTTACTTGGTTACGATATAGGCTCCTCTTCTGTAAAAGCCGCTTTGCTGGATGCTGACAGCGGTGTTTGTGTAGCTACCGCCACCAGCCCGGCGCAGGAAATGCCTATGCAGGCGCCACAGGCTGGTTGGGCAGAGCAGGACCCTGAACGTTGGTGGCAGGAGGTGCAGCATGCTACCCATTTGCTGAAAAAGCAGCAGCCGTTTGACGGTCATACCGTAGCCGGTATTGGTATTGCTTACCAGATGCATGGTTTGGTATGTGTGGATAAAGATCAGCAGGTACTGCGCCCTTCCATTATCTGGTGCGACAGCCGTGCGGTGAATATCGGTAACAAGGCATTTGCCCAGCTGGGGCAGGAGTATTGCCTGGAACATTTACTGAACTCACCCGGCAACTTCACAGCCTCCAAGCTGCGCTGGGTGCAGGAAAATGAGCCCAAGCTGTATGAACGCATTCATAAGATCATGCTGCCCGGCGATTTCATAGCCATGCGCCTCACCGGCGAAGCCTGTACCACCGTATCCGGCCTTTCAGAAGGTATTTTCTGGGATTTTGCCGGGAATGGTATAGCACAGTCACTGCTGGATTATTATAAAATAGACCGCTCCCTGTTATCCGGCATTGTACCCACATTTGGTTTGCAGGGCAAGCTTACGGAAACAGCAGCCAAATTACTGGGCCTGGCCCCAGGTATACCGGTTACTTACCGCGCCGGCGATCAGCCCAACAATGCATTTTCCCTGAATGTGTTAAACCCCGGGGAAGCCGCCACCACGGCCGGTACATCCGGTGTGGTGTACGCCGTGCATGATCAGATTGCATATGATGAGCAAAGCCGCGTGAATACTTTTGTGCATGTGAATAATACGGAGGCGGATATACGTAATGGTGTGCTCATGTGCCTGAATGGTACCGGCATTTTAAACAGCTGGCTCAGAAGCATGACCGGCAGCCTGCCGTATAACGAAATGAATATCCTGGCAGGCAAAGCACCCGCAGGTGCAGACGGGCTGCGCATTTATCCTTTTGGTAACGGTGCCGAACGTATCCTGGCCAATGCTGATGGAGGTGCATCCGTTAAGAACCTGCAGTTTAATATTCACCATAAAGAGCACCTGCTGCGTGCCGCGCAGGAAGGTATTGTATTTGCGCTGCGTTATGGGGTAGATATTATGACGCAGATGCAAATGAACATTAAACGGGTAAGGGCCGGCCATGCCAATATGTTCCTGAGCCCCTTGTTCCGCCAGGTATTTGCCAACACATTGAACGTAGTAATTGAGCTGTATAATACAGATGGTGCGCAGGGCGCTGCCCGTGCAGCCGGTGTAGGTGCCGGTTGTTATTCCCTGGAAAATGCCTTTAAAGGAATGGAATGTATTGCAACCGTTGAGCCGGATGCAGCACAGGCACAGTACCAGGAAATTTATGCGGAATGGCTGCAGGGAATGCAGTAATTTTAATAACATGCCTTACCTGAGCAACCCGCTTTTAAATACAATACCGCCCTCGCCAAACTGGCAGGGCACACCGGTAGATGATCGCGGCAGGTTCCGGAACATAGAGCATCCTTACATAACAACGCTGTTGGAGGTGCTTAAATGGCAGCTGCAAAAAAATCCTTTTAAGCAGCAGAAACGTACCCGCTATCAACCCAATATCAGCACAGATGTTTCATGGCTCAATAATGAGCAGGATTGTATTGTATGGCTGGGCCACTGCACATTCTACATCCGTTTACATAAAACTGTTTTTCTTACGGATCCTGTTTTTGGCAACATTTTGTTCAACAAACGGGTGTCTCCTTTTCCGCTGGATCCGCAGCTGCTAAAAGGTATTCACTACGTGCTTTTATCACATGATCACCGTGACCATTGTGATAAACAAAGTTTGGAAGCCGTATTCGCCAATAACCCGCAGATACAGGTGCTTACCGGTTTACACATGGATGCCTTGCTAAAAGGATGGGCGCAAAATGTACGTATACAAACCGCCGGCTGGTACCAGCAATACCAAACCAATGAAAGCGGCCCGGCCGTATATTTTGTACCTGCCCGGCATTGGGCTAAGCGGGGCGCATTTGATACCAACAAACGTTTATGGGGTGGCTTTGTAATTAAGAGTGACCAAACCAGTATTTACTTTGGCGGGGATAGTGGTTATAACGGGCATTACAAACTCGCTTCGCAAACTTTTGGACCATTCAGTTATGCCTTATTAGGTATTGGCGCTTATGAACCGGAGTGGTTCATGCATGTAAATCATCAATCCCCCACAGATGCCATACAGGCTTTTAAAGACCTGCAGGCTTCACGGCTTATTCCCATGCACTACGGCACCTTTGACCTGTCTGATGAGCCATTGTATTACCCCGTACAGCAGCTGCAGCAGGCGGCCCAAACCAACGGGCTTGCAGCAGCCATGTTAATACCCGCTTTGGGCCAAGCTGTTTATTTATGATAGTATAACCCTTACCGTTACCAGCAGCTGGCCGGTATGCCGCATGGTATGCTCTGCCGCATGGAACATTAAGCCCAGCAGGGTAGAGGGTAGCTGGCTGCGGCCAACCGTTCTTGCTTCCGTTAAAGTTTTTTCGTCCGTATTTTTTAAGATGGTAAGCACATGGGTTACCTGCATATCAAATGTATGCAGTAAATGTGCGGCTGTTATATTTTCATTGGCAGCGCCTTCTGCTATTAAGTATTGCAGCTGTTGTTTGGAAAGCGTTTGCCCGTTGGCGTAGGTGAACAGGCGGTCCAGCACACCGGTGAGGTGCTGCAGGTGAAAACCTACGGATGCCACACCCGCAGGCCGCTCCCACAGCTTATCAGCAGGGAAGTCCTGCAGCAGCACATGTATCTCTTCCTGTGCCTGTAATAAAGCATGCGCTACCGGTTGTAATAATGCCGGTACCCCTTCTACTGGGCCACGTAACCAAACTTCAGGTTTTGTATCGGACATAGACTCAGCAAATTTTTAACAATATATAAAGATATGTACCAGTTTGGGTAAATTCGGCTACATTTTGAATTACATGGCATTTCGTACCCACACTTTTCAGCAAAATGGTTTTGAGATTTTTGCCCTGCAGGATACCGGGAATAATACACAGGTAGAGATAATACCTTCCCTGGGCGCCGCCCTGCATGCCTTTACCATTCCGCATAACGGGCAGCCCCTGAACATAATAGATAATTATAAAAGCCTGGATGAGCAGCAGCAACAGCTTACTAAAAGTTTCAAAGGCGTGAAGCTCAGCCCTTATGCCTGCCGCATTCCATACGGGCAATATAAATGGCAGGATCAGGCTTACCAGCTTAGCCGCCTGGCGCCCTCCGGCCACGCTATTCACGGTTTGCTATATGATGCAGCATTTACCATATTGGAAACCATTACCAATGAGCGGGAGGCCGCCCTGGTACTGCAGCATAGCTATAAAGGCACGGATCCCGGTTATCCCTTTGCATATGACTGCCGGGTGCGGTACAGCCTGCAGCCTAACTATACTTTATCCGTTAGCACTACGCTCATAAATCATGCAGGCACAGCCATACCTGTTATGGATGGCTGGCATCCGTATTTTACTACCGGCACCCCGGTAGATGCGTTGGAGCTACAGTTTGCATCGGAACAAATAGTGGAATTTAATGAGCAGCTGGTGCCCACCGGTCAATTATTGCCCTGTAAAGATTATTTGCAGCCTCAGCTGCTGAAAGATGTGCAGCTGGATAATTCTTTTCTGCTGCATTTCACACATCCCGGACCGTTATGTACCTTATTTGATCCGCAGCAGCGCATAGCTATTGATTTTTATCCGGATCACAATTATCCCGTTCTGCAGGTGTACATACCGCCGCACCGCCGCAGTATAGCGATAGAGAACCTCAGCGCTCCCCCCGATACCTTTAATAATGGTATGTATTTGCAGCAGCTGCCGCGGGGTGGGGAGCAAGCCTTTACTACCCGCATACAGGTACGGCTGGCATAGTCTTTGGATTTTCATTTCCTGTAATAACCTAATTGTTCACATAAAACAGAATGTTATGGATACGTTACAGATCAAAGGAACATGGAATGATATTAAAGGCCGTTTAAAACAGCAGTATGCAGATCTTACAGATGATGATCTGCTGTATGAAGAAGGCCAGGAAGACCGGTTAATAGGCAACCTGCAGAAGAAGCTGGGTAAAACCCGTGAAGAAGTGATAGACCTGTTACGCTAATACCTGCCTTATTAAGGGATTCATTTCCCGGTCATAAAAAAATCCTCCTGTACCCGGGAGGATTTTTTATTTTTTTTAACAACTTGTTACTTACTTTGTTTAGCATATACTTGCCTCTTAATATGACCTTTCTGAAACCAATCAATTATGTATACATTCAAATACCTCAGCGCATTATTACTTTGTAGTGTTATGCTGCTGGCGGTGCAGCAGGTACGGGCCCAGTCCCAGATCACCCTTACCGGCCAGTTAACGGATAAGGATAACAATCTGGTATTACCCTATGCCTCCATCATCAACAAAACTACCGGCAAAAGAGCTACTACGGACCAGGGTGGCTTTTACCGCATAAACGTTAAACCGCATGACCTGATCCTTTTCACTTTTATTGGTTACAGAACAGATAGTTTGGTGGTAGAAGCATCTGCCAACGCCACCGTTACCCAGAATATACAGCTGGAGGTAGAGAACAAGATGCTGCACAGTGTGGAGGTAACAGCCAAATACACGCCTTACCAGTTAGATTCCATAGCCCGCCGCGAGCAATATGGGTTTATACTGGATAAAGCAAATAAGCCCTTGGCCGGTGGTAATACCCCGCAAGGCTTTGGGCTTACCTTTAGTCCCTTTACCCGTTATTCCCGCAAGGAAAAACAAAAAAGAAAGTTCAAGGAGATCTATGCAAAGGCAGAGGAGGAAAAGTATATCGATTCCCGTTATACACCGCTGCTGGTTAGCCAGGTTACCGGCCTTAAAGGCGATTCCCTGCAGCACTTCATGCATGATAATTATCCCAGCTATGACGCTATGCGTATGATGCGCCAGGAAGACCTGATCTACTGGATCACGGATAAATACCGGGGATGGAAGAAATAAACGTGTGCCACACATAAAAAATAAAAAAGGCTACACTGTTTTAAGAGTGTAGCCTTTATATTTAATCTAAGGCCAATTGTCATTTGATCTCACCGGCACATTAGCATATCAGCACATTAACACATTATCCCTTACATCATCTGCACATCAATTATACACCTTCACCATATACACAAAATCTTCCAGCTTCTTGATCTGGTCTATACGGCTCATGCTTTCCAGGTGAGCGCTTTTGCGGGTCCATTCCCGGCGGGGCAGCTTTTCCTTCGGCATTTCATCCAGCATACGTTTCAGGTGGGCTGATTTTACTGCAAAGGCAATTCCGTCTGAGGTAGTTTGTTTACCGGTAATAATACCTACTATATTGCCTTCAGCATCCATCAGCGGGGCGCCGCTGTTACCGGGGTTCACCGGGATGGATACCTGGTAGGCCACTGTATCCCCGTTAAAACCGGTTTGTGCGCTAATGTAGCCTTTACCATACACAATCTCATCCCGCGGGTAGCCCATGGTAAATACTTCTTCACCCAGGTTCACCGGTTGCGGTTTCAGCTGGTAGGGCAGGGGCTGGCTTTTAAAAGTGCTGTCAGCTATTTTAAGAATGGCCAGGTCACTGGATATATCTTCAAAAATGCTGGTGGCTTTATAAGCCTCGCCTTTGTTATTCTGTACATATAATGAATCGGCGCCCTGTACTACGTGGTAGTTGGTAATAATATAACCGTTGGTAGAGATGGCAAAACCGGTACCGCCGTAAGTGCCCGGGTTAGCCGGTGCTTTTTTGCTGGTGCTGTTCATATTATTGATCAGCGCATTCTGCGAGCGTTGAATATTATTCAGCACCCTTCTTACATCCTCATACTGGGCGGTAGTTTTTTGCTTGGCGGCCCTTTGCATAATGGCAATGGTGCTCAGGGAGGTTACCAGCGCTATACAGGCAGCTGCTGCCAGGTTGGTAATTGTACGCCTGCGCGGGTACGGGGTGCTTTTACGTATAGGCACTACGTTAGCAGGCTTTGGTGTGGCTATATGTTCGTGGATACGGTCCATTTTCTGCTGCAGCTCTGTGCGGCGGCCGTATTGTTGTAAAGTTTGCAGGAATAGCTGCTGCTCCTCTACCTGTGCGTTCAGCACAGGATCGGCCTGGCAGCGTGCCTCAAAAGACGCCCTTTCGGCATCGTTGAGCTGTCCTTCCAGGTAGCTTTCTATTTCCTGTAATAATTGTATCTGATCTTTCATCACCGTTCCTTTATAGTTTTAATGATGTGGATGTATTAATTGGTTACTGGGTATCTTTATATTGATCAAAGAACAGCTTTTTAAGCCGCATGAGGCATTTATACTTCTGGTTTTTGGCGTTTTCCGCGTTGGTATAGCCAAACTTTTCTGCAATGTCCTGCATGGATCGTTTATGCAGGTAGTAATCAGCTAACAGGGTTTTACAGGGTTCTCCCAGGCTGCCCATGGATTTTTGCATGATGCGGAACTGCTTGTCCCTTTTTTCATGTTCCTCCATGGTATCTTCCAGCGGCAGGGTTTCCTCTATATGGTCCGAAAGCCCGATCCAGGTATTACCCTGTAATTTTTTCAGCCACAGGCGCCGGCATACGGCATATAAAAAGGTTTTTAGTTTGCTGTACAGGTCAAAATCGCCCTGTTGTACCTTTTCATATAATATGATCATTGCCTCCTGGAAAAGATCTTTGGCGTCATCGTCTGACCCGTTGTTCTGCTGCACCATTCTCAGGATCACTGGAAAATTCTCCAAATAAATGATTTCCAGCGCTTTGTCATCACTACGGGCCAATCCTTGCAGTAATTTTCTGTCCCTTGCTATGTTTAGATGGTCACTCACTTATTTAATACTATTATGTGCTTTTGGTAACCCAAAGTAGCAAAAAAAAATTTTTTTAAAAGGTGGGTTACCTTTTTCCGAACCAGGTATAAAGAAGAAATTATTTCCAAAACCTTAAAATCATTGTACGATGAAAAACATTCTGAAAATTAGCTTCTTAGCACTGGCTTTCGGTTTATTTGTAACAGCTTGTGGTTCCGGTACCGGTTCTGAAACTGCTGATTCTACTGCAAACGCTGCAACTGAATCTATCGATTCTACTGCTGCTTCTGCTGATTCTGCTGTAAACGCTGTTGCTGATTCAGCTAAACAAGCTGTTGATTCAGTTGCTGCTGACACTAGCAAAACTAAATAATTAGTAAGCAAAAAAGGTTTCTATAAAAAGGCCGTTCCGCTAACCGCGGGACGGTTTTTTTTTGAGGATTCATAGTCCAGTCTATGGACCATCGACCATGGACCAAAAACATCGACCATGGACTCTTTCAAAAATATTTGCTAATACAACTATCTGTCTTTTATACACTTATAAAAGCCATTTCCTCCTAAACCATGCCCTTTTCTGCTTGTTTTTTTGAATGAAAACTGTCTTTTGCTCTCTTTTATTGAATAAAATGTAATTTTTACGGCCGGTGCTTGGATAATAAAAAGCACGGTGTATTTTTGTCGGGCAAACAATCATACAATATGATACGCACTGCGACCTTTGGATACTTTTATGGTTTTTATTATTTCTGGTTCCGGAAATAGGAGGTCGTTTGTAAGTATCAAGATATAAAAGAAACTAGCAAAAGGGCCTCCTGAAAAAGGGGCCCTTTCTTATTTAAAATAATAGCAATGTTACAGCGTCGTTCCGGTTTTTACTTTTACTACTTTTTCTTCTACTTCTTTTACGTGGAGAAGGCCGGGACTCTTTTGTAATAACTAAAAAAATATAAACCAGTTACAAAAAAAGGGTCCCGGCTCCTCCGGGGCCCTTTTTTTATGGCCATATACAAAACAACATAATAACAGCAATAATACAGCGATGAATATAGCAATACAGGGTTTTGAAGGATCTTTTCACCAGATAGCGGCACAGAGTTATTACGGTAAGCAAACAACAGTAGAGTGCTGCGCTTCCTTTGCGGAGCTGGTAAGAAAAGTAAAGCAACAACCCGATGTAGATGCCGGTGTAATGGCCATTGAGAACTCTATTGCAGGCAGCATTTTACCGAATTACAGCCTGCTCAAGAACTCCGGCCTGCACATTAACGGGGAAGTATACCTGCAGATCAAACAACAGCTGATGGTATTGCCCGGCCAAACGCTGGAGGATATACGCGAAGTACATTCCCATCCCATGGCATTGCTGCAATGCATGGATTTCCTGGAAAAGTACCCGCACATTAAGCTGGTAGAAACAGAAGATACAGCCCTCAGCGCTAAACATGTAGCACAGAAAAAGCTGAAAAGCACCGCTGCCATTGCAGGTAAGCTGGCTGCCGACCTGTTTGGGCTGGATATTATTGCTCCCAACATTCATACCGCTAAAAATAACTATACCCGTTTTCTGGCTATTTCCCGTAACGGCACCGCGCCGGCGCCGGATGCCAACAAAGCATCGGTATACTTCCAAACCTCCCATGATAGGGGAAGCCTGGCCAAAGTGCTTACTAAAATTGCAGATGCCGGCATTAACCTGTCCAAGCTGCAGTCTTTTCCCATACCAGCCAAAGAGTGGACCTACTACTTTCACGCGGATATGGAATTTGAAAGCCTGGACCTCTTTAACAAAGGCCTGGAACACATTACACCATTAACCGAACACCTGAAGGTATTAGGTGTTTATAAAAAAGGAATAACGCATTAATTTATGAACATACAGGTAGCCAAAAGATTACAGCATACGGAAGAGTATTACTTTTCAAAAAAGCTGCGCGAAATAGACGAGATGAACAAGGCCGGCGCCAGCGTTATTAACCTGGGCATTGGCAGCCCGGACCTGCCGCCGCATGCATCTGTAATTGCTGCGCTGAATGAGTATGCGCAAAAGCCCAATACCCATGCCTACCAGGGTTACAAAGGTATACCGGCCCTGCGCGCAGCTATGGCCAGCTGGTATAACCGTTTTTACGGTGTAAGCCTGGATGCAGATACCGAAGTGCTGCCGCTGATAGGATCTAAAGAAGGTATTATGCACATTTGCATGACCTACCTGCAGGAAGGGGATGAAGCCCTGGTGCCTAATCCCGGTTACCCCACCTACCGCTCTGCCGTGCAGCTGAGCGGCGCTACCGTGGTGGATTATGACCTGGAAGAAAAAAACAGCTGGCTACCTGACCTGGATGCCTTATCTAAAAAAGACTTGAGCAGGGTAAAGCTGATGTGGGTGAACTACCCGCATATGCCTACCGGCGCAGTAACCAATACTAACTTTGCAAAAGCATTAATAGCATTTGCTAAAAAGCATAACATCCTCATTTGCCATGATAACCCTTACAGCTTTATCCTGAATGATAAGCCGGAAAGCCTGCTGCAGGTAGAAGGGGCAAGAGACGTGGTGCTGGAGCTGAACTCCCTCAGCAAATCATCCAACATGGCCGGCTGGCGTGTAGGCATGCTGGTTGGTAAGGCTGCCTGGATCAATGAAGTGCTGCGTTTTAAAAGTAATATGGATTCCGGTATGTTCCAGCCCGTGCAAATGGCTGCTGTAAAAGCGCTGGAGCTGGGGCAGGACTGGTATGATGAGCTGAACACCATTTACCGTGGCCGCCGCAAAAAAGTATTTGAGCTGCTGGAGCTGCTGGGCTGCACTTTTGATACCAAGCAGGTTGGCCTGTTTGTATGGGCTAAGATCCCGGCCGGCGCAAAAGATGGTTATACCATTACAGATGAAATCCTGCAAAAGGCGCATGTATTCATCACGCCCGGCGGCATCTTTGGCAGTAACGGTAACAATTACATCCGCGTAAGCCTGTGTAAGGATGAAGCCGTGTTCCAGGAAGCTATTGACCGGATCAAGGAAAAAGTAAAAAAGTAAAAAACGTGGTGCAAAACACCAGCATTCGTAATTCGTAATTGAATAATTCGTAATTAAAACATGGTCGTAGCTATAATAGGCGTAGGATTAATCGGAGGGTCACTGGCAATTAGCCTGAAGGAGAAAGGTATGGCCAGCCGGGTAATTGGCGTGGACCAGCAGGAGCAGAACATAAAAAAAGCGCTGGACTTAAAGCTTATTGATGCAGCGGCCACCCTGGATGAAGCTATGCAGCAGGCGCAGTTAATTATACTGGCCATACCGGTTGATGCATTAATGCAGCTGCTGCCCGCCATACTGGATAAAGTACAGCCACAACATGTGATCATGGATGTGGGATCTACCAAGAAAAAAATCTTAGAGCTCGTTGCCGGTCATCCCAACAGAGGTCGTTTTGTAGCGGCCCATCCCATGGCCGGCACGGAGTATTCCGGGCCGGAAGCAGCCATACCTAATTTGTTCACTAACCGCACGATGGTGCTGTGTGATGTAAAGAACAGTGATGAAGATGCGCTGGAAATTATAGAAGCGCTGGTAGATGCTTTACAAATGCGCCTGGTGTATATGAATGCTGAGGAGCATGACCTGCATACGGCCTATGTATCCCACATCTCCCACATCACCTCTTTTGCTTTGGCGCTTACGGTGTTAAAGAAGGAAAAAGAGCAGGGGCGTATCTTTGAGCTGGCCAGCGGTGGTTTTGAATCAACCGTACGTTTGGCAAAAAGCTCACCGGATATGTGGGTGCCCATCTTCAAGCATAACCGAAATAATGTGCTGGATGTGCTGGATGAACATATTCACCAGCTGCAGCAAATGAAACAGCTGCTGGAAGAAGAAGATTACGATGCCTTTTATAAGCTGATCCAGAAATCAAATAAGATCAGGAAGATTTTAAAATAAGCAAAACGCTGCATGCTGAACGCTTCACGCAAAAGCAAGTGGCACTAACATAAACAAAAATTAAAAAATCCATAAGCGCAAAGGCTTGGCAAATAACACAAACAGCGTTCAGCATTAAGCCTTCAGCGTTTAGCCAAAAACACACACATGGAACAGATCTTAGCAAAAACGAAATTCGCTGACCCGTCATCTGACAAAAAGCCGCTGATCATTTCAGGGCCCTGCAGCGCAGAAACAGAAGAGCAAACGCTGGCCACGGCGCTGGCGCTGGCTAAAACCGGTAAGGTAGATGTATTACGCGCCGGTATATGGAAACCGCGTACCCGTCCCGGTTCTTTTGAAGGTATTGGCACCAAGGGTTTACCCTGGTTACAAAAAGCCAAAGAACTTACCGGCATGCCTGTTGCTATAGAAGTTGCTACCGGTAAACAGGTGGAAGATGCGCTGCACTTCGGGGTAGACATTCTGTGGGTAGGCGCCCGTACCACTGTAAATCCTTTCTCTGTGCAGGAAGTAGCTGATGCGCTGAAAGGTGTGGATACTACAGTGCTGATCAAAAATCCTATTAACCCTGACCTGGAGTTGTGGATCGGTGCAGTAGAACGTATCCAGAAAGCAGGCATTACCAAAGTAGGTTTAATACACCGCGGCTTCTCCAGCTATGGCAATACTGAATACCGTAACGCACCCATGTGGCACCTGCCTATTGAGCTGAAACGCCGTATGCCCGGTTTGCCCATGATCTGTGATCCCAGCCACATTGGCGGCCGCCGCGATATTCTGCAGGAAATTGCGCAGGAAGCGGTGGACCTGGATTACGATGGCCTGATGCTGGAAACACACGTGGATCCTGATAATGCATGGAGCGATGCCAAACAGCAGGTAACACCGGAAAGACTGGCTGAAATACTGGATGGTATTGTATGGCGTCATGAGCGCACTGACCAGAAAGATTTCAATACCGCCCTGGAAAAGCTGCGTGCGCAGATCAACCAGATAGATGATGAGATCATGCTGCTGTTAGGTAACCGTATGAAGGTAGCAGAGAAAATAGGGATGTATAAGAAAGAGAACAACATCACCATCCTGCAAACCAACCGCTGGAACGAGATCCTGGACCGCAGCATCAAAAAAGGTGATAAGCTGGGCCTTACCAAAGATTTCATCCTGAAATACTTTGATGCCGTGCACCTGGAATCCATTAACCGCCAGAACCGTGTAATGAATGACGATAAGAACGCTTAATGCTAAACGCTTAGCGCCTAACGCATAAAGCATAACGTAAGCGGCGTTCAGCATTCAGCATTTAGCATTAAGCATATAAAAATGAAAACACTCAAATACCAATTCCAGCAAAGCACTACCACCTATTACCTGGGGGAGCAACTGACACAACTGGGTAATTATGTGGATATGTCCAGGACCATTTTGGTGATGGACGAAAACGTAGATCAGTTTCATGGACAACGGTTACCCGGCTGGAAAAAGCTGGTGATACCCGATGGGGAAGAGAACAAAAGCATGGAGGTAGTGCAGCAGATCGTGAACGGGCTCATAGAGCTGGAAGCCGATCGCAAAACCATGCTGGTAGGTATTGGCGGGGGAATGCTCACCGACCTTACCGGGTTTGCCGCCAGCATTTATATGCGGGGCATTCCGTTCGGTTTTGTGCCCTCTACGCTGTTAGCGCAGGTAGATGCTTCTTTGGGTGGCAAAAATGGTATTAGCCATGGCCACCACAAGAACCTGCTGGGCACCATTAACCAGCCGCAATTCATTTTGTTTGATTACACTTTGCCGGCCACCATGCCGGATGAGGAGTGGCATAACGGCTTTGCAGAGATCATTAAGTATGCCTGCATACTGGATGCAGACCTGTTCAGCTTCCTGGAAGAGAACCGGGATAAAGCCCTCGAGCGCAATGTGGATATTCTTGAACACCTGGTAGAACGTTCTGTGGAGCTGAAAACCAAGGTAGTGCAGGAAGATGAATTTGAAACAGGGATCCGCCGCTTCCTTAACTTTGGCCATACGCTGGGGCATGCCGTGGAAAAGATCGAGAACATAGCGCATGGCAAAGCAGTAGCCATTGGAATGATAGCTGCCGCCAAAATATCGGAAAAGCTAAGCGGCCTGCCTGCAGAAGAAACCAACCGCCTCATGCGCTTGGTGAACGACTACCAGCTGCCGGTAACGCTTACCTCCAACAAGGATAAAGTATTTGACATTTTTAAGCTGGATAAAAAACGCGAGAAAGATGTGATCCACTTTGTGCTGCTGGAATCCCTTGGCAAAGCCGTCACAAAACCGGTACCCATTGAGCAGCTGAAACAATTGTTGCAAGAACTGTAAACAGGAAGCAGCCGCTGTTGCTTCCGCCATCAAAAAGGAAAAATATGCAAGTCATCGTATCACCAGGTGAAATAAAAGGCACCGTTACTGCCAACCCGTCAAAAAGCGCTATGCAGCGCGCTGTGGCAGCGGCTTTGCTAAGCAAGGGAAAAACGGTTATCCATAACCCCGGCTTAAGCAATGATTGCCTGGCAGCACTGGAAGTAGCCGAAAACCTGGGCGCTAAAATAAAACGCGAAGCAGAAGATATAGAGATCACCAGCAATGGCGTAAAACCTTTTTATGACAGCATTAACTGCGGGGAATCCGGCTTAGGCATCCGCATGTTCACACCCATTGCAGCGCTGGCAGATATTGCCATTACCATCGAAGGCCATGGCAGCCTCACCACGCGGCCTATGGATTTCTTTGAAGCTGTGCTGCCGCAGCTGGGTGTGGAATGCAGCACCCGCCAGGGTAAGCTGCCCTTGCACATCAAAGGCCCCTTACAGCCAAAAGATATTACAATTGATGGCTCACTCAGCTCACAGTTCCTCACCGGCCTGTTAATGGCCTTTGGCGCAGTAGCGGAAGATGCCACCATTACTGTAACGGACCTGAAAAGCAAACCTTACATTGCGCTTACCCTGCAGCTGATGGAGCAGTTTGGCGTAAAGGTAGAGCAGCACAACTTTGAAACTTTTCATTTTGGGAAGAAGCAAACTTACCGCGCTGGTGAATATACCGTAGAAGGGGATTGGAGCGGCGCCGCCTTTTTACTGGTGGCAGCAGCAGTAGCCGGTAAGGCAGAGGTACACCACCTGAACACACAATCTGCACAATCAGATAAAGCCATCCTGGAAGCGCTGGAAAAAGCAGGTGCACACATGCTGCCGGGCGTTTTTACCATCATAGTAGAAAAAGGTAAGCTGGAAGCATTTGAATTTGATGCTACCGACTGCCCGGACCTGTTTCCGCCGCTTGTAGCTTTGGCTGCTAACTGTAAAGGCACTACGAAAATAAAAGGCGTAAGCCGTTTAGCGCACAAAGAAAGCGACCGTGGTATAACCCTGCAGCAGGAGTTTGGCAAAATGGGCATCCGTATTGACCTACAGGGCGATGATATGCTGGTGTATGGCGGTACCGGTATTAAAGGTGCACATGTACATTCCCATAACGATCACCGTATTGCCATGGCCTGTGCAGTAGCTGCTTTAACAGCCGATAAGCCGGTAAGTATTGAGAATGCAGAAGCGATTAACAAATCCTATCCTGAATTTTTTGAACATTTGCAGAAGATCGGCGCCGCAGTAAAGAATGAAGAATTAAAAATTAATAATTAAGGGGCGGCTGAACGGAAGGCATATTTCCTTTACGCTTATAAATCAGATTGTAATGAATGGTTTTGGACGAATATTCCGGGTAAATGTTTTTGGCGAATCGCATGGCGCCAGTGTAGGCGTAAATATTGATGGGGTACCGGCAGGTATTCCCTTACAGCAGGAAGATTTTTTGCCGGATCTGGAGCGGCGCAAAGGCGGCGCCCGGGGCACTACGCCACGGAAAGAGGAAGACCTGCCATTCATTAAATCCGGTGTGTTCAACGACCGCACTACCGGCGCACCTATTACCATTTTATTTGAGAACAATAATACCCGTAGCGCAGACTACGAAAAGCTGCGTGAGTTTCCCCGCCCGGGCCATGCCGATTTTGTGGCTACGCAAAAATTCGGCGGCTTTGAAGATTACCGCGGCGGCGGGCATTTCAGCGGCCGTTTAACCCTGAACCTGGTAGCGGCCGGTGTTATTGCTAAAAAGATCTTAGGCAACAACATTACGGTAACAGCTGCTTTAAAAGAAGTAGGCGGGTATGCTGATCCGGAAGAAGGGCTGGAAGCTGCCATTGCCGCCAAAGATTCTGTAGGCGGTATTGTGGAGTGTGTGGTGGACGGCTTGCCTATTGGCCTGGGAGAACCCTTTTTTGATTCAGTAGAATCCTGCATTGCACATGCAGCTTTTTCCATACCGGCTATTAAAGGTATTGAGTTTGGCGCCGGCTTTGCCGCTGCCCGCATGAAGGGACTGGAACATAATGATCCTATTTTAGATGCTACCGGTAAAACAGCCACCAACCATGCCGGGGGCGTAGTTGGCGGTATTACTAATGGTAATCCCCTGGTATTCCGCGTAGCGGTAAAACCCACCAGCAGCACACCTAAAGAGCAGCATACCTTAAATATTAAAAGCGGGGAAGTAGAAAGCTTTAGCGTAAAAGGCCGTCATGACCTGTGTATTGCCTTACGCGTACCCGTAGTGCTGGAATCCGTAACCGCTATGGTACTGGCAGATCTGATGCTGTTGGAACAGCGGGTGAAGCGGATCTTTTAATATGCAGATACATTACCCTTAAATAAAATGTGCAGATAAGTTATTCAACTCATCTGCACATTTGCATTTAGGCAATATACAAATGTACAATTTCGTTACTCCTAAAATAAAATGTGCAGACAATGTAGATCCATCATCTGCACACTTGCATTTTTAGCAAATCTGCACATTAATTCTGTTCTATCTCCAGCAGCTCTACATCAAATATCAGCGTGCTGCCGGGGCCAATTTTCGGGCCTGCCTGGCGGTCGCCATAAGCAAGATCGGCGGGAATGAATAAGCGCCATTTAGAGCCTACAGGCATCAGCTGCAGGGCTTCTGTCCAGCCTTTAATTACACCGCCCACAGGGAAGCTCACCGGCTGCCCTCTTTCCACAGAACTGTCAAATACAGTACCGTCGATCAGGGTGCCGTGGTAATGTGTTTTTACCTTATCTGTAGCCGTAGGCTTAGGGCCGGTACCTTCTTTCAGGATCTGGTATTGCAAACCATCGGGCAGGGTTACTACGCCGGGTTTGGTTTTATTGGCAGCCAGGAATTGCTCGCCGGCTTCTTTATTCTTGGCAGATTTCTCGCCTTTCAGTTTCTGTAAATAATCACTGATACTCATATCACATTGTTCTTTTGTTAATAATGGCTTTTGATTCTTGGTGGCATCCTGTATAGCTTTCATCAGCAAAGCGGTGTTCAGGTTATCCAGGCCCTGTGCTTTCAGGCTGTTGCCAATATCCTGTCCGATGGCATAACTCACAGAATCCAGTTTGGTTTTTAAGGCAGCAGGTGCGGCTGTTGCCATTTTAGGTTTAGGTTTTGCCTTTGCGGTTGTTTGTGCAAAGCCCTGGAAGCTTACCAGGCCCAGTGCCCCCAGGAATAGGAATTTTCTGATCATAATTTTAAAATATAGGCAGTAAGATAATGAATAATGGATAATAAATAATGAATAAGCCTGCGGTAGTGGCCGTATGGCGTTTCAGTACCTATAACGTGCGGTTGTTAAAAAAAGTGCCGCTAAGCCCTTTTTTTGTAATTTACCGCCCTCGAAATAGCCAATTTGATCATTAATTATTTTATCCCTCTTAATCTAACCATCGTATGCAATTGTCCTATACCCTGCTAAGCGTTCCACCGCTTTTGTTGCTGATACTCATGATCATTTTCTTTGCCATTACCGGAGGCGGCAGCACTTATCTTTTCCGCAGGTATGTGCGTATGCGCGTATTGCAATCGCACAATGAAGTTACCGGCAATATATTTTCCTGTGCCGGTGGCTTATACAGCCTTTTACTGGCCTTTGTGGTCTTTCTGGTGTGGGATGGCTTTAATGATGCCGCCCAGCATGCCAACATGGAATTCAGCATGGCCAAAGGCCTGTACCGCGATATTCAGTATTACCCGGATACGCTGGAATCCCACAGGATAAAACAGGTGTACCTGCAATTTATGGAAACAGTAGTGCAGGATGAATATCCTGCCATGGCCCGTTTGGAGCCGTCGCCGGCCAGCAGTAAAAAAGCCTTTGATGAGCTGTTCCGGGTAGTGGAGCAAATGAACCCGCAAACACCGGCATTAACCACCCGTTCTGCAGAGATCTTCCGTCATTTGAATGAGCTGGCTACCCATCGCAGCTTACGCCAGCTGGATGCAGGTACCGGCATACCGCTGGAAATGTGGATCCCGTTATTGATCGGCGGTTTTATTGTAATGGTGTTTGCGATGATGCTGGATATAGAGAACCTTAAGCTGCATATTTTTATGACCGCCCTGCTGGGTTCTTTTATTGGCATTGTGATATACCTGATCATTATCCTGGATTACCCTTTTTCCGGCTATCTGAATGTGCAGCCTACCGGGTATGTTGAGATTATTAATTGGGCAAAACAAGGCTTGTGATCATAACATAGAAAAGCGCTGGTGCTATTGGCTATACCAGCGCTTTCCAATTAATTATTAATTCTTAGTTATTCATTTCACTACCGGCAGCTGCACGCTGGAGGCATGTTCCGCATCATGGTAAATGCGGATGGTAGCCTTCTGAAAATCTTTATCATCACAGGTGTAAATGTTGGTGAATTTTTGCGGGTTACGGTCTACCAGCGGGAACCAGGTGCTTTGCACCTGCACCATGATCCTGTGGCCTTTCTTAAAAGTATGCGCTACGTCCGGCATGCTGAATTTTACAGGCGTAGGTTTACCCGGCTCAAAAGGTTCCGGTTTTTCAAAGCTGTTGCGGAACTTGCCCCGCATAATTTCTCCACGTACCAGCATCTGGTAACCGCCCATGGGATAGGTGGAAGAGGGTACCCGGCGATGTTCGCTGGCTGCTGATTCTTCGTATTTAAAATCATCCGGGAATACATCGATCAGCTTTACTATAAGATCCGCATCCGTACCGGTGGTGCTTACTATCAGGTCTGCCAGCAGCGGGCCGGCCAGGGTTACATCGGCTGTTAAAGTATCTGTTTCAAATACCAGCACATCCGGACGGCGGGCTGCAAAACGCTGATCGTCCGTCATGTAATTAATGGTGCGGGAAAAATGTACGTCTTCTGTATAAGGTACCGGTTTAGCAGGGTCGCTTACGTATTCACTAAAGCTATTGGCGCCGGCAGGTTTGCTGAAAGCCAGCCTGCCATTAGCCTGCAGGAAAATGGGTTGGGCCTTCATGTCAGCCGGCGGCCATTGCGGTAATTGTTTCCATTGATTTTCGCCGGTGAAGAAAATGGTGGCTTCTGCAATCTTTGGCCCGGCGCCTTGGCCTTTCAGGTAATAATCAAAGAAGGGGATCTCCACATTCTGCTGGTACCATTCGGAGGTATTGCTATCAAACCGCACATTGCCTAAATGCGTACCGTCTTTAGATGCCCATTGCCCGTGGTACCAGGGGCCCATTACAATACGGTTGTTAGTGCCGGTGCTTTGTTTTTCAATGGCTTTATAAGTGTTCCAGGCGCCAAAACAATCTTCTGCATCAAACACACCGCCTACTTCTAACATGGCCGGCTGTACGTTTTTAAGGTGGGTGCGTATATTACGGGCTTTCCACCATTCATCCAGGTTAGGATGTGCGTACAGGTCTTTCCAGAAAGCAATGCTATCGCCCATCAGGCCGGCCAGGTTCTTAAGGGAGCCTGTCTCTAAATAGAATTTATAGTTGTCATGCGTGTAATAATCAAAGTCAGTAGGCCCTACGGTAGTGGGCTGGGGGCGCGGTTTACCAAAGGAAGTGTAAAAAGAGAAGCCATCCATTACAAAAAAGGCGCCGTTATGATGAAAGTCATCACCCTGGAACCAGTCTGTTACCGGCGCCTGCGGGCTTACCGCCTTTAGGGCAGGGTGGCCGCTCAAAGCTGCCATGGTGCTGTAAAACCCGGGGTAAGAGATGCCGAACACACCTACCTTGCCGTTATTATTGGCCAGGTTCTTTACCAGCCAGTCTATGGTGTCGTAGGTATCGCTGGCTTCATCAATATCATTTTTGCCCTTTTTGTTGGGGTTAAAGGGGCGTACATCCATAAACGTACCTTCACTCATCCAACGGCCTCTTACGTCCCCTATTACCATGATATAACCTTCTTTCATGTATTGCAGCACATAGCTGTTCCAGAAGGGCCTGAACTTATCCTCACCATAGGGTGCACAGCTGTAAGGCGTACGGGTCATAAGCACCGGGTGTTTTTCACTGTTATCTTTCGGAAGATAAACGGAAGCGAACAGGCGCTTACCGTCCCGCATAGGGATGTATACCTCTTTCTTGGTATAATGTTCATACACCCACAGGGAATCTTCATTAATAGCTTTTGCAAAAGCCGGAACTAAAAGGAGAATGGCAAAGGCCAGCCACAGCTGTCTGCTCATAAGTGTAAAAGGTTTAGATTTTGATCGAAGCGCTGAATTTACAATTTTTGGCCTTTGGTTTTTCCTATTAATTGATGGGTGGATATATTTTTCCATCAGCTCTAAAATCGTAAATTAGTAACATGCATATTGAACAGTTCAGAGAATATTGTCTTAGCCTTAAAGGCGTAACAGAAGAATTTCCTTTTGGCCCGGATACACTTGTATATAAGGTAATGGGAAAGCTGTTTGCCTTAACAGATATTAATGCATTTGAAAGTGTGAACCTGAAGTGTGATCCTGAAAATGCCGTAGAGCTGCGGGAGCGTTATGAGGGCGTAACACCCGGCTACCATATGAATAAAAAACACTGGAACACCGTAGTTACCCATGGCGCCGGTATTTCAGACAAGCTGCTGTATGAATGGATTAAGGATTCTTATGACCTGGTAGTGGCCAGCCTGCCTAAGAAGGTAAGGGAAAGCTTATAGAAAAATGTAGCATCCGGCCATAATTTGCATAATATGCTTAAATTTGGTTATTACGTTATGAACAATTAGCCATTGAAAGAAGATCTTTCGCAGGTAGAGAGTTATTGGCTGCAACAACTGCAATGCAACAATGAACAGGTGCTTGCCTTGCTCATGAAGCAGTATTATACGGACCTTTATAATTATGCAGCCCGTTTGTCGCCCGATGAATCCATGATCAAGGATTGTATCCAGGAAGTGTTTATCAGCCTGTGGCAAAGGCGTGATAGCGCTACAGCTATCCTGTCTATCAGGTATTACCTGCTGCGGGCGGTAAAGAACAAGGTGCTGAAGGCGCTTTATTATAATAACCGGAAAGCCAGCCCGGTACATCTGCAGGCCGCTTATAGTTTCTCTTACGAGTTTTCTATTGAAAAGCTGATCATTGATCAGCAGGTGTCTGAAGAAAAAGCTGCTAAGCTGAAACGTACCCTTTCCCAGCTATCCAAACGCCAGCAGGAGGTGATCTACCTGAAGTTTTATCAGCACCTGGACCATGAGCAGATTGCAGAGCTAATGGGCATCAGCCGCCAGTCAGTATACAACCTGCTGCACGAAACCATTCAGAAGCTGCGGAACCTGTGGCATACTGAGTTTGTAGCCCGTTAATCCCCCCTTCAAAAAATATTTCCCTTTTTTACAGTAGAATGGCCCGGTTCCGGGAACTTAGTAGATATGAAAGACTTTCGGTTGTATGATATTACTGATTTTGTGCTGGACGAAGATTTCATACGCTGGGTATATGAAAAGCGTGAGGAGGACGAGGTTTTCTGGGACCAATGGCTGCAGCAGCATCCCGGCAAGCACCTGGTAATAGCAGAAGCCCGGCGTATACTGGAATCTTTAAAAACCACGCAAACAGCAGTACCGGCGCTTGTAGTAACACAGGAAGTTGAACGGCTGATGCAAACCATACGGGAGCAGCATGAACAACCCGCATCGATAACCCGTACCTATAAAATAGGGTGGTATGCAGCGGCGGTTATATTAGTATTACTGGCTGTAGCAGGCTTTTCTTATAAGATGTTCTTACCCGGGGCATCTACCTCACCTTATTCCTATGCCCCCCTTACGGCCGACAGGAAGCTGGTAGAAAAAAAGAATAATTCCGACATGCCTATGCACCTTACGCTGCCGGATGGCAGCAGCATTGAGCTGGCGCCGGACAGCCGTATTAGCTATGCCCGGAACTTTGACAGCGCAGGTACGCGCGATATTTACCTAAGCGGGGAAGCATTTTTTAGTGTAACACGTATGCCCAACCGCCCTTTCCGTGTATTCTCCAATGATATTGTGACCAAAGTGCTGGGTACCAGCTTTAACATCCGCTCTTTTGAAAGTGATACCACCATACAGGTAATAGTGAGAACCGGTAAGGTAAGTGTGTACACCATGGCTGATGAATCGCCCGTTACCAGGACGGCGGCAAACCAGCCCGGCGAGGTGATACTGGCCTCTAACCAGCGGCTGGTATATGCAAAAGCAGCACAGAAATTCCAGAAGGTGCTGCTGGATAATCCTGTAATGATAGTGCCTGCTGCTGCAGATAGAAATATGGTGTATGAAGATGCGCCACTGGAAAAGGTTTTCAGCACCATTGCCAAAGCGTACGACATTAGCATTGTGTACGACAATGAGCTGCTGAAACATTGCACCGTAACGGCCGACCTGCGGAATGAAACGTTCTACCGCAAACTGGAGCTTGTATGCAGGGCCATAGGCGCTACATATGAGGTAATTGACGGACAGGTAGTGGTACAGGCCAGCGGGTGTAATTAAAATAAAGTCAACTAAACCATAAGATATTACAGGCTTGTTATCCAATAACGTTCTTCAGCACGTTTTAAACCGCTCATGTCCAGTCTGAAACAAACATTGTCCAGGATCCAACAAGCCCTAAAAGATCTAACCTGTTTTAAAATAAGGAACCGGTATTGCTGTAAACAATACCGGCTCCCAGGATTGCCCTGCTGCGCTAACATCCAGGGCAGATGTTCATTAAAACTGATTGCTTTAATTAAACTCTCCAAAGTTATGAAAAAAAGGGCTCCCGTTTCCTTGACAACCCGCTATTTGATGAAGATAGGGCTACTTCCATTACTACTTGTAAACTGTATTACAGGAGTGTTATATGCAAAAACTACCAGTGGCCAGGAGGTGCTGGACAGGAAGATTAACCTGGTTGCAGAACAGCAGCCGGTTAAAACCATATTAAGCCAGATCAGCAAGCTGGCGGAAATAAAATTTGTGTACAGCGCACAAAAGGTACCTGCAAATAAAAGGGTATCGCTCATGGCCCACAACCAGCGGCTGGGCGAAGTGCTGAACCAATTACTGGATCCGCTTAACATTAGTTACCATGTATCCGGTGAGCAGATAGTGCTTTCGCAGAAAGGAGAGGGGGCCGGGCAAATGCTGGCCCTGAACCTTGACGCCAATAAAATATCACCTGATTTGTACATGGCTAAAGTGATAACGGGTAAGGTAACGGATGAAACGGGCGCACCATTGGGGGGTGTTTCCATACAGGTAAAAGGCACTTCCCGCGGCACTACCACCGGGCCTAATGGCAGCTTTTCCATTAGCGTGGATGCCGGTGAAACTTTAGAGTTCACCATGATAGGCTATAAAGTGCACGCTATAAAAATAGGTGTTGAACGTACACTTAATATACAGCTACAGCCCGATGTTGCTCTGTTAGAGCAAGTAGTGGTAGTTGGATATGGCACACAAAAAAGAAGCACGCTCACCGGCGCTATTGCTTCTGTAAATTCTAAAACTATTGCAGAGCTGCCGGTAGCCAGTGTGGAACAGGCATTGCAGGGAAGGGTATCAGGCCTGGCGGTAACCAATAACGGCACACCGGGTACTTCGCCCATTGTGCGCATACGTGGTATCAGCTCTATTAGCTTTAACTCTGATCCTTTGTATGTAATAGATGGCTTTCCCACCGGTAACCTTTCCAACTTTGACAGCCGTGATATTGAGTCCATAGAAGTGTTGAAAGATGCCAGTGCCGCCGCTATTTATGGCTCCCGCGCTACCAATGGCGTGATCATGATCTCTACCAAAAAAGGAAAACGCGACAGCCGGCTGCGGATAGCGCTGGATTCTTACGTAGGCACACAAAGCCCTTGGAAAAAAATAGACCTGCTGAACACGCAGCAGTACCTGCAATATGAAAGAGCGCTGAACGGTGCTGCCGGCATTGCTAAACCGCCCCGCCTTGAGGATGCCAACTTTAGGCAGCCTATTTACGACGGCGCCAGCCAAACGTTTGCACAAACCAATACAGATTGGCAGGATGCCTATTTTAAAAGCGGTATCATTACTCAGCACAATATATCCGTAGGCGGTGGTAATGAAAGATCGCGCTTTTATTCTTCTGCCGGTTACTTTAAGCAGGATGGTATTGCACAGGGTGTGAACTATGAGCGCGGTAACTTCCGTATTAATTCTGATCACAACATCAGCAAGCTATTCACATTTGGTGAAAACTTGTATTTTTCGTACTCTGATCAACGTTATGACAATACTTCCGGTAACCGTACCCGCCTGGTAAATGTGGTACGCAGCCCGCCTTACCTGCCTGTATATGACCCCACTACGCTGGGCGGTTTCCGCGGGGCAGAGAACAGTGTGGATGGCGCAGACCCTACCAACCCGGTAGAAGATGCGCTGCTGCTGGGTAATGCGCATAACAAAACCTTTAAGCTATTAGGTACCGCCTACCTGGAAATTAACCTGGCCAGGTGGCTAAAATTCCGCTCCACCTTTGGAGTGGATTATGCCAACCTGGCGCAGCACCAGTTTGCACCGATCTTTAATGATAAGGGAAGAAGTACTGCGGTAGCTACTATCACTGACCTGCGCAGCAGCACCACCAATACATTGTACACACAGCAGCTAACCTTTGATAAAACATTCAATAAACATCACCTGAATGCCGTAGGTGTGTTTGAAACACAGGGCACTAAATACTACCAGGAGAACAGCTCCGGCAACCAGTCCTCCAACGATGTGGAAACCTTTGACGGGGCCAGTAATGTTAGCTTTAAATCCATACGGGCAGAGAACCTGCTGGTATCTTACATTGGCCGTGTGAGCTACGAGTATGCGGAAAAATACCTGTTAAGCGCGGCTATCCGCCGGGACGGATTATCCATTTGGGCGCCTGGTAAAAAGTATGCCACCTTCCCCGCAGTATCCGTAGGCTGGCGTATAGATCAGGAGTCTTTTATGAAAGGTATACCCGCTATTTCTGAACTAAAATTAAGGGCCGGTTATGGGGAAACGGGACTGGATGCCAGCAATGCCTTTTATTCTGCCAGCAAATATTATCCCTGGCAGGTAGTGGTGTTTGCCAATGGCGCTACTTACCCTTTCAATAATAACAACACTACAGGTAATGCCACTTATTACAACACGTTAAGCAATATAAACCTGAACTGGGAAAAGACTAAACAAACCAACATAGGGCTGGACCTGGGTTTGCTGGATAACCGCATTACATTATCTGCAGAGTATTTCAGGCGTAAAACCGATAACCTGATATTAAATATTCCCACGCCGGCCTCCTTTGGTTTTAATGGTACGGGCGTATACCTGAATGCCGCCTCCATGGAAAATAAAGGAGTGGAGCTGCAGGCCAGCTACAACAAAACCAAAGGCAGCTTTAACTGGAACGCTACCGGTAATATTACTTTTATTACCAATAAAGTGTTAAAGCTAAATACTCCCAATGCTACCATTGATAATGGCGGTGATGGCGATTTTGGCGGTGGTGCAGCCATTACCCGCACCGCAGCGGGACAGCCCATTCAATCCTATTATGGTTATGTGGTGGAAGGTATTTTCCAGAGTGCAGATGAGGTGCGGCGCAGCCCCGTACAAAACCCGGGCACAGCTGCCGGCGACCTGAAATTCAAAGACCTGAACGGCGATGGTAAGATCACTGATGCAGACCGCACTTTCCTGGGCAGCTACATTCCTGATTTTACCTATGCGCTGAACCTGGGCGCTAACTATAAGAATTTTGACCTGTCGTTCTTTTTCCAGGGAGTGCAGGGTAACAAAATATTCAATGCCGCCAGAGTGATCACAGAAGGAATGGCGCGCCTGTTTAACTCCAGCACTACCGTACTGGATGCGTGGACGCCTGCACATACCAATACGGATGTGCCGCGTGCCATTAGTGGTGATCCTAACCAGAATGTACGCCCATCTACCCGCTGGATAGAAAATGGCTCTTATTTACGGCTAAAGAATGTAATACTGGGTTACACCCTTCCGGGTACCCGGCTGCAATCGTTAACCAGGGGCGCTATCAGCAGCTTCAGGGTGTATGCATCATCACAAAACCTGTTAACGTTTACGGGTTATAAGGGTTGGGATCCTGAAATAGGTTCCAAGAATAATACGCTTACCAATGGTATTGATTACGGGCAGTATCCTGCAGCAAGATCATTCCAGGTGGGTGTGCAAGTGGGTTTTTAATGTTACCTGAATTTTAAAAGTATCAGTATGCGATATTCAAATCTCAATAAATTATTAGCGGCTGTAATGCTGGTGGTAAGTATAACGATCCTGGCCTGTAACAAACAGCTGGAAAAAACAGATCCCAGCCACCCTACGCTGGACACATATTTTAAGAACAGTACCGAACTGTTAAGCGGTACCAATGCTATTTATGCTATTTTCCACTCCGCCTCACTGGTAGGCCGGGAATGGTTTTTCCTGAATGACCTGCGCAGCGATGATGTAACCTCCGGTGGCGGACAGCTGGAAGTACCAAGAGCGCAGATCCTGAATGGCGCTACCACGGCAGATAATGCAGTGATGAACAGCGTATGGAATGGCTTATACACAGTGATACACCGCTCCAATACGGTCATTGACAACGGCCCCAATATTACCGACAATACAGCGCTGCGTGACCGGTGTGTAGGAGAAGCAAAGTTCTTCCGCGGCTGGGCTTATTTTGAGCTGGTAACCATGTGGGGGCCGGTACCGGTGTATACCACACAGGTAACAGCGGCGGATCAGTTCCAGGCCAGGAAGCCGGTAGATAGTGTATATATACAGATCATTAAAGACCTTGCAGAAGCAGCTGCCGCCTTACCCGCTACCATGGCGGATCAGGGTCGGGCTACCAAAGGTGCGGCCAATGCACTGTTAGGCCGGGTATATATGCAAAGGGGCGATTATGCCAGTGCCAAAACAGCTTTGCAGGCAGTAATGAATGCCGGCATGTATAGCCTGATGGATAACTATAGCTACAACTTTGATGAAGAACATGAGTTTAACAAAGAATCTATTTTTGAAGCTGTGTTCTTTGACCGGGGTGATAATAACTTTAACTGGGGCGGCACGGGCGATGACCAGCCCAATGCACAGCCGCAAAGCACCGTGCGTAACCAGGAGTATTCACCCATTGCCTGGCGCAACCTGATCCCGTCCAATCACTTTTTAAATGAGTTCGAAAATACCGCCACCGGCGCTGCTAAAACAGATCCGCGCTTTGGAATGGCAGTGTACCAAACCGGCGACAAATACTTTAACAACACAATTACTTTAACCGATGCTGCGCAGAACGGAAATTCCTCTGTATTGAACGGCGTTACCAAAAAGATCAGCTGGCGCAAGTTTACGCTGATCTATAAAGACAACAGCAGTTACCGGCCCGGAGGTATTAACCAGCGCATTATCCGCTATGCAGATGTGTTGCTGATGATGGCAGAATGTGAAATAGAGCTGGGCAGCGCACCGGCAGTAGCCCTGGGCTACCTGAACCAGGTGCGGGACCGGGCAGGCGTACAAATGCCGCATTACCCAACTACGCAGTTCCCCTGCAGCAATAAAAGCGAAGTAATAAAAGCTATTATGCATGAAAGAACGGTGGAGCTGGGTGATGAAGAAGTGCGTAACCGCGATATTTTACGCTGGCGTAAAAAGGGATACTTCACTACGGATCCGCTACCATACTTCCGCGCTAACCGCGATGAGCTGCTGCCCATACCACAGGCTGAAATAGATAACAATCCGGAACTGGGCGCCGGCGGTATTCCAAAGCAGAACCAGGGTTATTGATAAACAAGGATATCCATTTAATTAAAGGCCGGCAACTCAGGTGGTTGCCGGCCTTATATTTAATATGGGACAGCAGCGGTTAATAACAACCTGCTGCGTGTATCCTATACCGCTAAAAAGTAAAAACCTGACAGCTCTTTGAAAACTGTCAGGTCCTGTCCCCTGTAAATAATTTCCTTTCTAAACTTTATTGATCGCCAGTATTACCCTTGAATACCGGGCATAGCTGATCTCCACCTCATTGCCTGCGCGGTAATCGCTCAAAGCGCCGCGGGTCCAGTAGAACAGCCTTTTCCTTTTTGAATTGGGCAGCATTACCATGAAGTTGGTTTGTGTGTCGTCGTTCTCATGGTACACGGCTTCCAGCGGCGCCTGCATGGTACCTTTCTGTAAAGCCATCAGATCGCGTTTAATAGTGAAATAACGCACCTCTGTTACCTTGATCAAAGCAAATACTAATACTACAATAAAAGATAACATCCAAAGCCAGAACCAGCCATTGGTGTAAGAAAACAGGGATTGATCCGCTTCCTGGGCTGTGCTGTGCGTGTAAAGATAAACTTGTGGTACTACAGCGGCTACAATCATCAAACCAAGGCCAATCAATACGAATTTAGTTACCTGTTTTTTGTTCTTTTTGAGGGCATCCTGTAGTAGAAAATGCTCTTCTGTGGTCATAAAAGAGAAATCCTGCATAGATAAAATAAGGTTTTTCTGTTACTAATATAATCAATAACGATTAATTATTGGGATTTAATATATATAATCTATAACTACCGGATATTGATCTGGTGGGGATTAGGAAGGATTGCACCTCTTTTGATTAGTTATGAGCTACTTATAGCCAAAAAAAAGATTGCCGCGATCCGGGACCGCGGCAATCATAATTCTATAATTCTTAATTGAACTAGGCTTCTGCTTCTGCGTAAGCGCTCACCGGCTCGCAGGTGCAAATGAGGTTACGGTCGCCATAGGTGTTATTTACGCGGCTAATGGAAGGCCAGAATTTGTTAGCCTTCACATATTCCAGCGGATAAGCGGCCTGCTGGCGGCTATACGCAAATGACCATTCATCGGCAGTAATTACAAACTGCGTATGCGGTGCATTTTTCAGTATGTTGTTTTGTTTGTCTGCTTTACCTTCCTCCACTGCACGGATCTCTTCGCGGATAGCCAGCATAGCATCGCAGAAGCGGTCCAGCTCAGCTTTATCTTCACTTTCCGTAGGCTCTATCATAATAGTACCAGCCACAGGGAAGCTAAGGGTAGGGGCGTGGAAACCATAGTCCATCAGGCGTTTGGCCACATCTTCCGCTTCAATGCCGGCGCTGGTTTTAAAGGGACGCAGGTCCACAATAAACTCGTGTGCACAGGTACCGTTCTTACCATTATACAGGATGTCGTATGCTTTTTCCAGCCTTGCCTTCATGTAGTTGGCATTGAGGATGGCGTATTCAGATGCCTGTTTTACGCCTGCTGTGCCCAGCAAACGGATGTAGGCATAAGAGATGAGCAAAATACTTGCAGAGCCGTAAGGAGCGGCAGATACTGCCTGTGCGGTGCCTTTATTCAGCGATACGTGGCCGGGCAGGAAAGCTGCCAGGTGCTCGCCCACGCAAATGGGCCCCATGCCGGGACCACCGCCACCGTGCGGAATGGCGAAGGTTTTATGCAGGTTCAGGTGGCATACATCTGCGCCAATTAAGCCTGGTGCTGTTAAGCCTACCTGCGCGTTCATGTTGGCGCCGTCCATATATACCTGTCCGCCGTATTCGTGAATGGTGCTGCAAATGTCTTTTACACTTTCTTCATACACCCCGTAGGTAGATGGGTAGGTGATCATGATACCTGCCAGGTCATTGGCATGCGCCTGTGCTTTGGCTTTCAGATCATCTACATCTATATATCCATTTTCCAGCGCTTTTACAACTACTACCTTAAAGCCCGCCATTACTGCAGATGCGGGGTTGGTGCCGTGTGCAGAAATGGGAATAAGCATAATGTTACGATGGCCTTCATTACGGCTTTCGTGGTAAGCGCGTATCACCAGCAAACCGGCATACTCGCCCTGGGCGCCGCTGTTGGGCTGCAGGCTGCAGGCATCAAAACCGGTGATCTGGCAAAGGTATTCGCTCAGCTCATCTGTGATCTGTTTGTAACCGCCGGTTTGATCCTTCGGTGCAAAAGGATGGATCTTGCTCCAGTGCGCCCAGCTAAGCGGTATCATTTCTGTAGCAGCGTTCAGCTTCATGGTACAGGAACCCAGGGAGATCATGGAGGTGTTCAGAGAAAGATCTTTGTTTTCCAGCATTTTGATGTAACGCATCATCTCTGTTTCGCTGTGGTGTGTGTTAAACACAGGGTGCAGCAGGTAAGGAGAGGTACGTGTCAGGGAAGCCGGTATAGCCGCTGCTTTTGCAGTAATGGTCTTAGCGGTTACCTGGCCTGCATCAAATAGCTGCAGAATATCATTTACATCCTGGATGGTAGTGGTTTCGTCCAGCGCAATACCAATGGTATCGGCGCCAAAGTAGCGGAAGTTAATGCCTGCCTGTTCTGCTTTGGGTTTGATGGTTTCAGCAGGTGCTTTTACTACCAGGGTATCAAAGAATTGTTTATGCTGTACAGTTATGCCTTTGGCCTGCAGCTTTTCTGCTATGGTATTGGCCAGCAGCGCTACGCGGGTAGCAATGCGCTCCAGGCCCTGCGGACCATGGAACACTGCATACATAGCGGCCATATTGGCCAGCAATGCCTGGGCGGTACAGATATTAGAAGTAGCTTTTTCGCGTTTAATGTGCTGCTCGCGGGTTTGCAGGGCCATGCGCAGTGCGCGGTTGCCCTGGGCGTCAATACTTACGCCAATGATACGGCCGGGAATGGCGCGTTTAAAATCATCCTTCACGGCAAAAAAAGCAGCATGCGGGCCGCCAAAGCCTAAGGGTACGCCAAAACGCTGGGCCGATCCCAGGGCAGCATCCGCACCCAGCTCACCCGGAGGGGTAAGCAGGGTAAGCGCCAGCAGATCGGTAGCCATAGCTACATAAGCGCCGGCAGCATGTACCTTTTCAATAAAGGCGCGGTAATCCTCTACTGCACCCATATCATTAGGGTATTGCAGCAGGGCGCCAAAGTAAGTAGCATCCGGCTGGGCGGTTTTATAATCGCCGTATACCACTTCAATATCCAATGGAGTAGCGCGGGTAAGCACTACATCTTTGGTTTGCGGGAATACGTTATTATCTACAAAAAATTTAGGACGGGTCAGGTGATCATGATCGCGGTTCAGCGCGTTGAAGAACATGGTCATGGCTTCTGCGGCAGCAGTAGCCTCATCCAGCAGGGAAGCATTGGCAATAGGCAGGCCGGTAAGGTCGCTCACCATGGTCTGGAAGTTCAGCAGGCTTTCCAAACGGCCCTGTGAAATTTCTGCCTGGTAAGGAGTATACTGGGTGTACCATCCCGGGTTCTCAAAAATGTTACGCAATATTACGCTGGGGGTAATGGTATCGTAATAACCCTGGCCAATATAGTTACGGAACACTTTGTTCTTCAGTGAAACCTCTTTCAGGTGGCGCAGGTAGTCGCTTTCACTCATGGAAGCCGGTATAGCCAGCGGCTGCTGCATGCGGATGTTGCCGGGTACGGTTTTGTCCACTAAAGCTTCCAGGGAGGAAACGCCGATGGTGTCCAGCATCTGGTTGGTTTCAGATTCATTTGGCCCGATGTGACGGGACACGAACTCATTTTGTTGAATATCAAAAAGATTCATGATGTAAAAGCAGGTAGTTTGAATAGAATGTGCAAAGCTATAACGATTTTAAGCAACTGCCAAACGGGCGGCAGGGTTGTGGAAACTGTGGTGATAAATGAGTGATTGGAAGCTGTTGGATTGTCATAGTATTGTTGCTTCGCTGTCGCTACGCAGTCCATGGTCAATGGTCCATAACCTACTTCAATGTGAAGGTACTGTAATTGAATGCAGTAACCAGGTAAGTGTGCGGGGATCAAATACCTCCATTCCCGAAGTGCCACCCCCATGATCTATGCCATGGACCATGGACTATGGTCCATCGAGTTTTAAAACTTACCTTTGCGCTCAAATGAACCACTTACTAGAGAACTGGGAGCTGAAGGCAAAAGAAAAGCAGAAGGCTAACAAGCAATTTTTGCAAAAGCTGCAAACCAAAAGAGGCAAGGGCGTAGAAAAGCTGTTGCCCGGGCTGCATGAGGAAGCTTTTAGCCATATTGACTGCCTGCAGTGCGCCGGTTGCTGTAAAACCATTAGCCCCCGGTTTAAAACGCCGGATATTAAACGCATTTCCAAACACCTGGGCCTGAAAGAATCTGTATTCATTGAAACCTACCTGCGCCTGGATGAGGATGGCGACTATGTAGTAAAAAGAACGCCCTGCCCTTTCCTGGGGGCAGATAACTACTGTGGCATTTACGATGTGCGGCCAGGTGATTGTGAGAATTACCCCTATACAGATAGTTACGATTTCTTTAAACGGCCTAATACCACTTTCCTGAACAGCACCATTTGCCCGGCAGTGTATTATGTGCTGGAAAGGTTAAAAACGATCATGAAGTAAGAGAGCAGGGGAGGCTGACATGGACTTCACTAGGGATGGACTAGGGAGAAACATGGGATCCGGTAGGTAAAGTCATGAGAAGCTCATGAGAAACACCTGGGAAAACAGGATGTTTTACGCCTTCAGATCCAGCTTACGCATAGCCGGTGAAATAATGTAAGTAGTGATCACTACGCCCAGTGTTACACATCCGCCAAACACCACAGAAGGCACCAGTCCCATTGCCCGCGCCATAAACCCGCTTTCAAAAGCGCCCAGCTCATTGGAAGATCCTACAAACATAGAGCTTACAGAAGCCACACGGCCCCGCATATCATCCGGCGTTTTCAGCTGCAAAATAGTTTGACGGATGATCACGCTGATACCATCCAGCATACCGCTTATCAGCAGCGCAAAGAACGAGAGGTAAAAGCTGGTGGACAAGCCGAAAATAATAATACACAACCCAAAGCCGAAAACGGCCGCCAGCAGCTTAATGCCCGGCTTATTCACCAGGGGGCGGTAAGCCAGTATAAACATAGTAACCAGCGATCCTACCGCCACTGCGGCCCGTAAAAAGCCAAATTCCAGGGAGCCCACATGCAGCACATCTGTAGCAAAAGCAGGCAGCATAGCGGTGGCACCGCCAAATAATACGGCAAACATATCAAGTGCCATGGCATTCAGCACTACCTTGGTATTCCAAACAAAGCGGATGCCTTTGGTAAGGCCTTCTATAAAACCTTCGCCCTGTGATTTATAGTAAATGGGTTTGGGCTTTATCTGCAACAGGCAAAACATTGACAGTACAAAAAAAGCCACTACCACCAGCATAGACCAGTGCACACCAAACAGGTGTATGAAAAGCCCGCCCAGCGCAGGCCCCGTCATACCGCCTATTTGCCAGGCGCTGCTGCTCCACGTAGAGGCATTGGCGTATAATGAACGCGGTACCAGTAACGCCAGCATTGAAAAGTTGGAAGGGCTGGTAAATGCCCGCACAATACCACCCAGGAACACCAGCGCATAAATAAGGTTCAGCACCAATTGGGTAGAAAAGCCCTGCACAGCACGGTCCCAGGTAAGCAGGAACAAACCGGTGCCTATAACAATGTAAGAGATAATACAGGCCAGCAGCATGCCTCTTTTTTCCCGCTTATCCACCATATGGCCGGCAAAAGGCGCCAGCAGCACGGCGGGTATCACCTCTGCCAAACCTATTAAGCCTAATGTGAACGGATCATGAGAAAGGGCATACACCTTCCATTCAATAATGGTGAACTGCATGCTAAGGGCAAATACAATTGCAAAACGGATAACGAGGTAAAAGTTAAATTCCCGTATGCGAAGGGAGGCATAGGGATCATTCTTTGCAGGAGTTGCCGTGTCCAAGCTAATGCGTTTTATTGAGTGATAAGGTGATACAAATTTAAAATAATTGTTGAAAAGTTAAGAGCGAATTATGGGAATGCGCTACAGCAGCGGGCTGCAGCGTATCCGTATTATATCCGGAGGGGAATAACCTGAACGGAAATTAATAATTGTTGAACGGTAACAGCTATCACTTTAAGATGATTATTTTTATAGTAAAGAACCTCCCTTTATGAATGCATTTCGTTTATTGATAGCCGTGCCTGCGCTGGCATTTTCCATTGTCTCCCAGGCTGCCCCTTTATTGAAAGAACCTCCCGCGCGTAAAGCCCGTTTACAACTGGTAACCAATAAGTTCATTTCTCCCGTAGCATTGGGCGTACCGGGTGATGGCAGCGGGCGATTATTCATTTGCCAGAAAGAAGGGAAAGTATGGTTAATACAGAACGGGCAGCTTGCCGCACAGCCTTTCCTGGATGTAAGCGGTGAAATGGTAAAGATCAACCCCGGTTATGATGAGCGCGGATTGCTGGGCATTGCCTTTCACCCGCGGTTTAAGCAAAACAAAAAGTTTTATGTGTATTACAGCGTGCCTTCCAATACGGCCGGCAGCAACCATAAAAGCCGTATTTCAGAGTTTACGGTATCAGCCGGCAACCCGAACGTAGCTGACCCGGCCAGTAAGCGGGTAGTAATGGAAATAGAGCAGCCGGAATCCAACCACAATGGCGGCGACCTGGTATTTGGCCCTGATGGTTATTTATACATAGCCCTGGGCGATGGCGGCGGCGGTGGCGATAAGCACGGCGCTATTGGCAATGGCCAGAACCTGAATACTTTGCTGGGTAAAATTTTACGTATAGACGTTAACGGTAATCCGTACAATGTACCAAAAGATAATCCCTTTGTAGGTAAGCAGGATGTACGTCCGGAAATATGGGCCTATGGCCTGCGCAACCCCTGGCGTATATCCTTTGACAAGGCTACCAAACGGCTGTTTGCCGGTGATGTAGGGCAGAACAAATATGAGGAAGTGGATATTATTACCAAAGGCGGTAATTATGGCTGGCGCATTATAGAAGGTTATCATGATTTTAATGTGCCGGCTGGCGCCGATAAAAGTAAGCTGATAGCCCCTATTGATGAATATAGCCACGACCTGGGGATTAGTGTTACAGGCGGGTATGTGTACCGGGGAAAAGCCCTGCCGGATCTGAAAGGCAGCTATGTATTTGGCGATTATAACGGTAAATCCTGGGTATTGGTACAAAATGGCAGTAAATGGGAGCGGGCCGACCTGGAGCTGGAAGGGCGCCCTGCCGAAGGCTTACAAATATTAAGTTGGGGCGAAGATGAAGCAGGTGAGCTATATATGCTTTGCAGTTCTTCTACAAGTGAGGGTTTTAAAGGATCCGTGTATAAATTGGTAGGATTTTAGCGGTAATGTTTTGTTAAACCAACGCTAACCCGCTCTAACGGGAGCCAATTTTAGTTTAAATTTGATAAAGTTCAATTGTTCCATATGAGAAGAATGAAAGTGATTATCCCGGTGTTGCTAATAGTTATCTCCGGCGGCGTACTGGCTTTCAATAAGTTAGGCAAAACAGACGATCCTCCCGGACGCTATGAGATTATCATGAACCTGGTAGGGCAAATATTAAAAGAGGGCCATTACCAGCCCAAAGCACTGGACGATGCATTTTCTAAAGAAGTATTTACCAAGTACTTGAAAGATCTGGACAGTGAAAAGAAGTTCCTCCTGAAAAGCGATATACAGAAACTGAGCACTTTATCAACCCACATTGATGACGAGCTGCAGGGCGCCCCGCTGGATTGCTTTAACAGTGTAAATGCCATCATTAAACAACGGGTAAGCGAAGCCGCTTTGTTATACCCGGCCATTCTGTCCCAGCCTTTTGATTTTACCAAAGATGAAAAAGTAGTGCTGGATCCCGACAAAATAGATTACCCGGCCGATGAAGCAGCCCGCAAAGAAGCATGGCGCAAAGTGCTGAAATACCGCACCCTGGAAAAATTAACCGATCTGCAGGAAATGCAGGCAAAAGATAAAACCAACGCTAAGCCTAAAACCGACGCTGAGCTGGAAGCTGAAGCCCGGGCCAAGGTAAAACAGCTGTACGACCGTTATTTTGACCGCCTGAAGAACAAGCAGGATGATAACGACCGCTTTAGCCTGTATGTAAATGCCATTACCACTACCATGGATCCGCATACGGACTTTATGCCGCCTGCTGAGAAAAGGTATTTTGAAGAGCAGATGGCCGGCAAGTTCTTTGGCATTGGCGCCCAGCTGCGGGAAGAAGATGATAAGATCAAGATTGCATCCGTGGTAACCGGCAGCCCCAGCTGGAAACAAGGCCAGCTGAAAGCAAATGATGTGATCCTGAAAGTAGCGCAGGGCGATAAGGAACCGGTGGATATTACCGGTTATACCGTAGAAGATGCCGTAAAGATCATTCGCGGAGCTAAAGGATCTACCGTTAAGCTGACTGTAAAAAGTACCGATGGTACGGTAAAAGATATAGCCATTGTGCGGGATGAGATTGTGCTGGACGACACCTTTGCAAAATCGGCCATTATCAATGGCCAGCATAAAATAGGATACATTTACTTACCGGAATTTTACGCCGACTTCCAGGACAGGAACGGCGCGCGCTCCGCAGTAGATGTAGCTAAGGAAGTGCAGAAGCTGAAAGCAGAAAATGTAGAAGGCATTATCCTGGATCTGCGCTACAATGGCGGTGGTTCCCTGCAGGATGTGGTACAGATGGCCGGCCTGTTTATTCCGGATGGCCCCATAGTACAGGTACGCTCCCGCGGTGGCGATAAAGTTGTACTGCCCGATCGTGATAAGAACGTACAGTATGATGGCCCGCTGGCTATTATGGTGAACGAATACAGCGCCTCTGCCTCCGAAATTATGGCAGCCGCCATGCAGGATTATAAACGTGCAGTGATCATAGGCAGCGGATCAACCTTCGGTAAAGGTACCGTGCAGCGCATGTATAACCTGGACGACTTTTTCCCCAGCAAGCCTGAAATTGGCGCACTGGGCGCTTTGAAGCTTACCGTACAGAAATTCTACCGTGCAAACGGCGGATCTACCCAGTTAAGAGGTGTGAGCTCTGACATAGTATTACCGGATCCGTACGCTGAAGTAGGAGAGAAGAAAGATGAAGATGCGCTGGCCTGGGACGAAATACCCAAAGCTAACTTCACCACCTGGTACGATCCTGTGAATGTAGAAGCGCTGAAAAAGAAAAGCGCCTTAAGGGTAGGCAGCAGCGAAGCGTTTAAGACCATGACGGAGAATATCAACGCTATTAAGAATATAGACAAACAGGAGTCTTACCCGCTGAATATACAAACGTATAAGACCGAGCAAAAGAACAATACCGCAGCGTTGAAGAAATACGATTCTGTAAACGACAAGGTGAAGGAGCTGAATATTGCCAGCCTGAAAACAGACCTCGACAAGCTGGGTAACGATACCGGCAAGGTGGCCCGTAATAAGGATTGGCTAAAGTTCCGCGCAAAAGATCCTTACCTGGATGAGGCTGTGAATGTGATGAATGACCTGATCGTAATGTCTTATCCCAAAATGAAAGGAAAACAGGAAAGCAATTAAGTTTATTGCAAAACGTATAATGCAGAACGCTGATCACCACGCAGGGATCGGCGTTTTGCTTTTTATATTATCAACCATCAGTGTATATGAATGCCAGATTCACTATTGCCACCCTTAGCAGCCAGCCGGAAACCATTGCAGCCCTTTCAAACCTGATTATTGACACAGTTGCCAATGGCGGCTCCGTTAGTTTTATGCACCCCTTAGCGCCTGAAAAAGCTACCGCTTTCTGGGAGGCCTCACTGGCAGCTGCCGGCCGTGGAGAGCGGGTAATACTGGGTGCATATGACGGCAACCTGCTGATCAGTACTGTAACCTTGTTGCTGGATTGCCCGCCCAACCAGCCACACCGTGCCGAAATAGCCAAAATGATGACCCGCGTGGAATACCGCGGCCAGGGCGCGGCCCGTATGCTGCTGCAGGCAGCTGAGCGCATTGCTGTTGAACGGGGTAAAACCCTGCTTACGCTGGATACTGCGGAAGATGAAGGTGCCGCAGGGCTGTATGATAAAATGGGGTACCAGCGGACGGGGGTTATCCCGGATTTTGCATTAAAGCCGCATGGCGGGCTTACCGGTACTATTATTTATTGGAAGCGGCTCAGTCCCCCAGCATATTGATCAGGTTCACCAGCTCATCATACCTGTACCGCTCTTTATCTTCCTGGAAACATTTGGCCAGCTCCTCCAGCAAAAAGCGGATGATCTGTTTATTGGACTGCGGGCGGTAATAGGCCGGCACCGGCGGTACAGATACCCTTTTCAGGTAGGTTTCTACATCCTGGTGGGAGTAGATCTGCCCCTGCATGGGATCTATAAAGAACAGGATGCGGTAGTCATCCGGTTTGGGTGGTTCCGCAAAATCGTAAAAGGAATCAAAGTAAGCCAGTATAAACTGCCGGGGAATGTTTACGGCATATACCGGCAGGTCCAGCATGGCGCACAGGCTTTGGTAAATAATGCCGTTGGTGATGGGGTTACCCCTTTTGGCTTCCATTACCTGGTTAATGAAAAACTGGTTCTTACGCATGTAAGCCACTTCTTCGCCCTTTAGCCCAAAATAGTTATAGATCATGCTGTTGAGCACATTGATCTGCTCCAGCGGGGTAAGATAGTTGTTCAGCTCTAACCAGATGTTGCGCTTAATACGCTCAATCTCCGTCATTACCGGGTTGGGCTGCATATCAGGGAACTGGTAGCGGGCTACCAACATGGCGCCCTGCAGCAGGTCAGGGGTTTCTGCACGGGTCCAGTGTTGTATGGCTATCTGCAGGTCCTGGTAATGTACGCGGTGTATAAGCTGTTCTATCCGTTCCTGGATAGATTCATCAATTGTATTCTCCCACAAATTCTCCAGGTTGGGTATAATTTCTTTCCCAAACAGCAATATTTTACTGGCTACGGTATCAAATACTTCCTGATCCGGGTCGTCCAGCAAATGGAACAGAGCATTAATTTCTTTAGTTTCATTCATACGCGTCACAATGTGCTAATGTGCTGATATGCTAATGTGCTGATGTGGCGGAAAGTACTGCAACAGCATATATGCACACCTGCAAATTATTCAGTCTTCTTCTTTCTAGGCGGTGCCTTTTTCTTGGGTGGATTGGCCTTTACATCTTCAATAATGGCTTTGGCTTCTTCCACGGTAATATCCGCAGCGTGATCAATCCTTTCCTTCGGTATCTTATAGTTCTTCAACCCTTGCTTTATATATGGGCCGTAAGGGCCTTTTAAGATCTGGATCTTTTCTTTTTCAAATACCTTGATTGTACGCTCGTCTTTAGCAGTGCGTTTTTCCACGATCAGGGGCCCTATTTCTTCCAGCTCTACGGTGTAAGGGTCCATTTCCTTTTTAAGGGAGTAGAACTTCTTATCGTGCTGTGCATAGGGGCCAAAGCGGCCTATGTTCACCGTTACTTCCTGGCCTTCGAACATGCCCAGGTTACGGGGCAGGCGGAACAGCTCCATGGCATCGGCCATGCTAATGGTTTCAATGCTCTGGGTGGCTTTCAGCTTGGCAAAACGGGGCTTTTCCTCATCTTCTGCCTTGCCTATCTGTATCATGGGGCCGTAGCGTCCCATACGGGCCACTACGGGCTTGCCGGTTTCAGGATCCTCACCCAGTAAACGCTCACCTTTTACACGTTCTGCCTTTTCCAGGGTGTTGGCTACATCCTGGTGAAAGGGCTCATAGAACTCGTTGAGCATTTTATTCCAAACCTTTTTGCCATTGGCTATTTCGTCAAACTCCTCTTCAATTTTGGCGGTAAAGCCGTAGTCCATTACAGAATCAAAGTACTGGTTCAGGAAGTCGGTAACGATCATGCCCAGGTCTGTAGGGAACAGTTTGGCTTTTTCTGCGCCGGTATTTTCCGTATCGGCGGTTTTAGTGATCTTATCCGCTTTCAGCGTCATAATACGGAACTCACGCTTGATCCCTTCTTTATCGCGCTTTTCCACATAGCTCCGTTTCTGGATGGTGGTAATGGTAGGCGCGTAGGTAGATGGGCGGCCTATGCCCAGCTCCTCCAGCTTTTTAACCAGGCTGGCCTCCGTATAACGGGGGGCCGGGCGGGTAAAACGTTCGGTAGCCTTCATTTCTTTCAGGTCCACAACCTGCTTTACTGCCAGGGGTGGCAGTACGCCTTCCTGGTCCTCTTCGTCCGCATCTTCATCATCACGGCCTTCCATATATATTTTCAGGAAGCCGTCAAACTTCAGCACTTCACCGCTGGCGGTCAGCTCCTCGTGATTGGTGGAAATATCAATTTTAGCGATGGTTTTTTCCAGCTCCGCATCGGCCATCTGGCTGGCAATGGTACGCTTCCAGATCAGCTCATATAAACGGCGGGTATCGCTATCATCAACCGTAGCATTGTCCATGTAGGTAGGGCGGATGGCTTCGTGCGCTTCCTGGGCCGATTCGTTCTTGTTCTTGAACTTACGGTGCTGGTGGTAACGCTGGCCATAGCTCTTTTCAATGGCTTGTTTAATATCAGTAAGTGCGGTATCGGAAAGGTTTACGGAATCCGTACGCATGTACGTGATCTTACCGCTTTCGTACAATTTTTGGGCCAGCAGCATGGTTTTGGAAACGCTGTACCCCAGCTTACGGCTGGCCTCCTGCTGCAGGGTAGAAGTGGTAAAAGGCGCTGCCGGCGATTTTTTGGCCGGTTTTACCTGTATATCCTTTACTGTATAGGTAGCGCCTATGCACTGTTGCAGGAACTTCTCCGCATCTTCCGCTGTTTTAAAGCGGGAAGGACCCTCGGCCTTAAAGCTCAGGGTTTTACCCTGGCTATCCTTCGCCGTAAAAAAGGCTTCTACCTTAAAGCTGCTTACTGAATTAAAGGTATTGATCTCCCGCTCACGCTCCACAATAAGCCTAACCGCTACTGATTGTACACGGCCGGCGGAAAGGGAGTTGCGCATGCTCATTTTGCGCCATAGTACCGGAGACAGCTCAAAACCCACAATACGGTCCAGTATACGGCGCGCCTGCTGGGCATTCACCAGGTTCATATCCAGCAAACGGGGCTGCTGTACGGCCCTTTCTATGGCAGGCTTGGTAATTTCATGGAAAACTATGCGTTTGGTGGTATGGGGGTCCAGGCCCAATACTTCACATAAATGCCAGGATATGGCCTCACCCTCACGGTCCTCATCCGTTGCCAGCCAAACCTCATCGGTATCCTTGGCTAACTTCTTTAACTCCTTCACTATCTTTTCCTTATCTTCGGGAACAGCATATTTAGGTTTGAAGTTATTATTAATGTCGATACCCATATCGTCCTTTTCCAGGTCGCGTATGTGACCAAAACAAGATTTTACCTCAAAGTCATTTCCTAATATCTTTTCTATGGTCTTAGCCTTGGCCGGGGACTCAACTATAACTAGATTTTTTGCCATGAATGCCTTCTTTATTGCGAGCTAAATATGCAAAATTTAATATAAAAAATAACAATACGATTTTTGCAAGTATAGAAATTAAGGGTGAAAATAAAAAATAAGGCTTTGTTTTATTGCGTTATAGGTTGTTTTAATGTGAATAATGGGAGGGGGAAGGTTACATATGGCCGTATATTCATATATTCGGCGTCGCGGACGATTAAAAACGGATAAAAAGGACCAATTCTATGGAGATTGTAATTATAGGTGCCGGTAATGTAGCACATGCTTTCGGACAATTATTAAAGATCAACGGGCACCAGATCAAGCAAGTCATTAGTCGCAGCGCAGAGAGCGCTAAAGAGCTGGGCGAGGTATTACATGCGCCTGCTACCAACGACCTGCTGGATATTTATATGGAGGCGGATGTGTATATACTGGCGGTAAATGATACGGCCATACAGGCGTTGAATGATGAGCTGCGCCTTGGCCGGCGCATAGTAGCGCACACGGCAGGGGCAGTGCCCCTGAGCGCCATCAGCCGCATATCCACCCACACAGGGGTATTATATCCGCTGCAATCCCTGCGGAAGGAAATTAAAACCCCGCCACCCATTCCTATTATGCTGGAGGCCGGTAATGATGAGGCCCTGCGCCGCTTACAGTCCCTTGCGCAAAGCATTGCTTCCCGTATAGAGATCATAGACTCGCACCAGCGCCTGCAATTACACCTGGCCGCGGTGCTGTGTAACAATTTCACCAACCACCTGATTGCCCGGGCAAAGGTATATTGCGAGCAGGAGGGGCTGGATTTTAGCCTGCTGCAGCCAATTATAAAGGAAACTTTTGAACGCCTGGATAAATATCCACCGGAGGCGGTACAAACAGGGCCGGCTATGCGGGGCGATACGGCTACCATGCAGCTGCACCAGCAGCTCCTGGGTAACGATGCCCTGTTCCAGCAGCTATACAAGGTACTGTCTGACAGTATTTACCAGTTCCAGGCAAATAAACTTTAGCCAATAAAACATATTTTTGCGATCTGCTGAGTAACCTGTATTACGCGAATGCCACACCATATATATAATATGGTCACGTGCGTAGCACAGGTTACTCAGATATTATTAAAAGACACACAGATTTCCCGCTTCCAATCATTAAATCAAAGAATGAACGTTTTATCACTTTTCAAGCCTATCACCACGTTTGTATTGGATGTGGATGGGGTGCTTACAGACGGTACGGTGCAATTGCTGCCCGGCGGGGAAATGTCCCGGAAAATGAGTGTAAAGGATGGTTATGCGCTGCAGCTGGCTGTGAAAAAAGGCTACCGGATCGTGATTATCTCCGGCGGCAGGTCAGAAAGTACGGTGAGCCGCCTGCAGGGGCTGGGTATAAAAGATATATACCTTAACGTTACCCATAAAGAAGAGCGCCTGCAGGATTATGTATTAGAGCATGACCTGCGCTGGGAAGAAATGTTATATATGGGCGATGACATACCAGACTACCGCTGTATGCAAATGGTAGGGCTGGCAGTGTGCCCCGCTGATGCGGTGCCCGAGATCAAAAGCATTTGCCGCTATATATCACCCCTTAACGGCGGCAGTGGCTGTGTGCGGGATATACTGGAAAAGGTATTGAAGCTGAACGGGCACTGGGAAATTGATGAAACCATTGCGTCGAAATAGTTAGCAGTTACCAGTGGGCAGTTGGCAGTATGAAGTACTACAAGACTGCCAACTGGCCACTGCCCACTGGCAACTTGTTTAAATTGTGAAGAACTTTTATGAAACTACTGGCTGCATTTTTAAAGCTGATACGCTACCCCAACCTGATCTATATCGGGTTAACGCAGTTTTTACTGCAATTTTGCGTAATAGCGCCGGTACTGGCAAACAGCGGGGAACGCCCTTCCCTTTCTGTGCTGTGTTTTGTGCTGTTATGTATTTCCACGGTGCTGGTAGCTGCCGGCGGCTATATCATTAACGATTATTTTGATATTAATATAGATATCGTTAATAAGCCGGACAAAATGGTGCTGGACAAGATCATCAGCCGCCGCTGGGCCATGGCCTGGCATACCTTATTTAATATGGCCGGCGTATCCATCGGGTTTATAGTAGCCTGGAAAATAGGGCAGATCTATCTGGGCTTTACCCAGGTGCTGTGCTCCCTGTTATTATGGTTTTACTCCACCTCTTTTAAACGGCAGGTGCTGATAGGCAATGTGGTGATCTCTTTATTAACGGCCCTGTCTGTAGTGGTGGTGGGTTTTTATGAAAAACAGATCTACGAAAGCCTGGAAGCCATTATGTCTCCGGCCGGGCGTAAGCTGATACAGATCATCGGAGTATATGCAACCTTTGCCTTTGTAATATCTATGGTGCGGGAAGTGGTGAAAGACCTGGAAGATATGATCGGTGACAGTAAAGACGGCTGCCGCACCATTCCTATTGTATGGGGTGTGCTGCCGGCCAAACGTTTATGTTATGGCCTGCTGCTGGTGTTGCAGGTATTGCTGCTGCTGGTAGAGATCAGGGTAGCTATACCCGGCTGGTACCTGGCCATTGCTTATTTGCTGCTACTGGTGCAGGCGCCTGCTATTTATATATGGTTCTTATTAAAGAAGGCACATTTGCCGGAACATTATCATAAAGTAAGCTCGCTCATTAAATGGGTAATGCTTAGCGGCATTTTATCCATGATATTCTTTAAAATCTATCATTAATGTACAAGGGACAACGGGTGGTATTGGCATCGCAATCGCCCCGGCGTAAGCAATTGCTGGAGCAGGCAGGCATTCCTTTTGAAGTAAAGGTGGTGGAAACAGCGGAAACTTTTCCGCCGGATATGCATATACCGGATGTACCCGTACATATAGCCCGTCACAAAGCGGCTGCCGTGGCGGAGCTGTGCAACCCGAACGATATTATAATTGCGGCCGATACCGTAGTAGTGCTGGATGATACCATTATCGGCAAACCTAAGGACAGGGAAGATGCCGTTAACATTCTCAGCGCCCTGAGCGGCCGCATTCACCAGGTAATGACCGGTGTAGTTATTAAACAGGATGCTGACCGGGAGATTAGTTTTGTAGATATTACGGAGGTGCACTTTAAACCGCTTACCCGGGAACAGATCATTTATTATATAGATCATTACCAACCCTACGATAAAGCAGGCGCCTATGGTGTGCAGGACTGGATAGGCGCTGTGGGTATTGACCGTATTAACGGCTGCTTTTACAATGTAATGGGGCTGCCGGTAAGCAAGGTAGTGGAGCAGCTAACACGGTTGGCTGCTGAAGCGGCCGTGCAATAATAAAAAACGGCCCACCACCTTAAAGGCCGTGGACCGTTGACTGTAAACCATAGATACTATTCCAGTACCAGTAAGTTCACATCTTTATTCTTCAGCCAGTTATTTTCTTTCAGCTTTTGCAGGTTAATGATGCCCACTACGTAGCGGTAGGTAGGAGATTCGTATTTCTCTGAAATGTTGTAGAACGCGGTCAGGTCTACCTGGTCAGGTGTTTTATAACGCAGGTATACTTTCAGCTGCACATCATTTGTAAAGGTAGGCTGGTTGTTCTGCTTGATCTTTTTATACTCGTAGCGGTAATTATACAGCAGCGCTGAAATATCAGACAGCACTGCGCTTCCGGTAGCCGTACCGCCCGCGCCTTTGCCTACAAAGAACTGCTTATCGGTAAACGCGCTTTCCAGCAATATGCCGTTATACTCGTTGTATACATCATACAGCAGGTTATGCTCTTTAATAAGGTGTGGCAGCACATAGGCATTTACATGACCGTTTTGCCGGCGGCAGTTACCAATGAGCTTGATGGTGGAATCGCGCTGGCGTGCAAACTGTATATCAAAATCATTGAGGTGATGAATGCCGAAGTTGAACACTTCTTCCGGTTTTACAAAAGTGCCAAATGCATGCAGCAGCAGGATCACTATTTTAAACTTGGGGTCATAACCTTCAATGTCCAGCGTAGGATCCGTTTCTGCAAAACCCAGCTCCTGTGCCTGTTGCAGGGCGGTTTCAAAGCTCAGGCCTTCTTCAAATATTTTAGTAAGTATATAGTTGGTGGATCCGTTGCAGATGCCTTCTACAGCATTCAGCAGATCGTTATCATAATACTCTTCCAGGTTGCGGATAATGGGAATACTGGCACAGCTGGAAGCTTCGTACAGGAAAGGTACCCTGTTCTCTACCTGCAGCTGGTACAGGGCTGGCAGGTTTTCCGCGATCATACGTTTGCTGGCGCTTACTACGGCTTTGCCATTACGCAGGGCGGTGCTTACAATTTCAAAAGCGGCTTCCGTTTCGTTGATCAGCTCTACCACTACATCAATGGTAGGATCTTCCAGTATCTCGTTCTTGTCGGTGGTAAAATAGCTCATGTCTATAGGACGAGCTTTGTTAGGGTCTTTAATGCATATTTTTTTGATGCGGGCATTAATGCCTTTTGTTCTGTTCAATACTTCGTAAAGTCCCTGTCCTACGCATCCAAATCCGAAAATGCCAAGGTTAATGATCTTACTTTCCATAATTTAGTTTAATGCTTAACGCTTAGTGCTTAATGCTGAACGCTGCCTGCAATATTTTTTAAAGCGTTTTGCGTTCGGCGTTTTGCATTCAGCGTTTTATTGTAAAACGGTGGTTTGTTTGCCAGATGGTTGGTTTAATTTATCTAAAGCCTGTTTCAGGTCGCTGATCAGGTCATCTGCATCTTCAATACCTACAGACAGGCGTATGCAGCTATCCTGCAGGCCGGCGCGTTTACGGAAATCTTCCGGTATGTTACGGTGCGTCATGGTAGCCGGGTGGTCCAGCATACTTTTTACGCCGCCAAAACTTTCTGCTAGCTTAAACAGGCGTGTTGCATTTACAATGCGGATGGCGTTCTTGATATTATCGCTTTTAAGGGAAAAGCTCACCAGGCCGCCATACAGCTTTTGCTGCTTGCGGGCTATGTGATGGTTCTTGTGGGTGGCCAGGCCCGGGTAAAATACTTTATCTACTGCCGGGTGGGTAGCCAGCCAGCTGGCTATGGCCTGTGCATTGCTGCACTGCTTTTCCAGGCGCAGGTACAGGGTTTCAATACCCCGAATGGTAAGCCAGGCTTCAAACGGGCTCAGGATGCTGCCCGAAATGTTCTGGTTAAAACGCAGCTGGTCGGCCAGTGATTTGTTGTTCACCACTACCAGGCCTGCAATTACATCTGTATGGCCGGCCAGGTATTTGGTAGCGCTGTGTATTACAATGTCGGCCCCCATTGGTATGGGCTGCTGTAACAAAGGCGTACACAGGGTATTATCTACTACCAGCAGGGTGTTATGCTGCTTGGCTATTTTACTGATGGATTTAATGTCGGAGATCTTGAGCGTAGGGTTGGTGGGCGATTCCAGCCAAATGAACTTTGTTTTGGGTGTAATGGCAGCCGATACATTATCAATATTGCTGGTATCAGTAAAGTTCACTTTAATGCCAAAACGTTCGATCATGTGGTTGAACATCTGGAAAATGCCGCCGTAGGTATCTTCTACCGCCAGTATCTCGTCGCCGGTCTTTAACAGCTTTAACACCGCATCTATTGCGGCCATGCCGCTGGCAAAGGCAAAACCTGCATACCCTTCTTCCAGGGTGCAGATGAGGTTTTCCAATACTTTGCGGGTAGGGTTGTTGGCACGGGAAAACTCAAAACCTTTATTAATGCCGGGCGATTCCTGCACAAAGGTGGAGGTTTGATAGATGGGTACAGAGATAGCGCCTGTAAGCTCATCTACCGGGATGCTATGAATGAGTTGAGTGGCTGTTTTCATGCAAATAAAAAAGTTCTTTTTAATGGTGTTATCCTGAAAGGGTGGAAATAAAAAAGGGCCCTTCCTGTAGTTGGAAGAGCCCCTTTTAAATATTATGCGGGAAGAATTACCTCTGCCAACTTATCTTTCCCCGGTATGTACCGGGGCAGGAATTAGCACCTTTTTTCTGCTGTTACCAGCAGAATTGGTTGCTAAGGCATCGCAGGGCCAAGTCCCTCCGCCTTTCTGGATAAGTGATGTTTAAGAACTGGGTGCAAAGGTAATAGTACTTTTATGAATTTTCCAAATTTGGAAAACCGGAAGGGAGGATGTAAATTGCTAATAATTTTAGCAAATGGAGTACTTTTATTGTTGACCTTTAAACACCAAAATCAATGATCGCAAGCGTTAGCCCTTTATTAACCGAAGATCTTTTTCAGCACATCTGGAAATGCCGTTTATTCAACCCTACCGGTTTAACAACAATTGATGGCATTCCCGTAGAGGTGCAGTATACCGGCATCCATAATCATGATGCGGGGCCTGATTTTACGGCCGCTAAAATAAAGATCGGCAATACCCTGTGGGCCGGCAATGTGGAGCTGCATCTGCGCACATCTGACTGGTACCGCCATGGGCACCAGCATAATCAGCAGTACAGCAATGTGATCCTGCATGTAGTATTTGAGCATGACGTAGCTTATTATGATACTGATCATATGCCACCCTGTATAGCACTTGAGCAACAAATTCCAAAAATGTTGCTGGGCCGTTATAAGCAGCAATTCCGGCAATCATCCGCGTTTGTACCCTGTGAAAACAGTGCCGGTCAGGTGCCGGACCTGATCTGGCATAACTGGAAAGAGCGGTTACTGATAGAGCGCTGGGAGCGTAAAACCACCACCTTACATACCTGGCTGCTGCAAACTAAATATAACTGGGAAGAAGTTTGTTACCGGGCCATTGCCCAAAGCTTTGGCGTGCCGGTAAATGCACCGGCATTCTTACAGCTGGCGCAAAGCCTGCCTCATAATTTGCTTACCAGGCACCGGCCCAGCCTTTTACAGCTGGAGGCTTTGTTATTTGGCCAGGCCGGTATGCTGCAGGAAGCCTTTGAAGATGAATACCCGCTGGAACTGCAACAGGAATATAATTACCTGCGGCATAAATATAAGCTGCAGCCTATGCCCACACATTTGTGGAAGTGGCTGCGCATGCGCCCGGCCTCATTCCCTACCTTACGTATAGCATCCCTGGCAGCTTTGCTGCATAAAACGCCCCACCTGTTCTCTAAAATACTGGAAACGGAAACTATTACCGGGTTTGAGCAGCTGTTTTCCGTACCGCTCTCCGACTATTGGCATGAGCATTATCATTTGGATGGGCCGCTTACGCAAACCTATTGCCCCGGCAAGCTGGCTGTGCATAATGTATTGATCAATACTATACTGCCCCTGTTGTTCCTGTATGGGCGTGAGAAAGGATTGAGCTATTACCAGGATCGGGCGTTAGACCTCATAGAACAGCTGCCTGCAGAAGAAAACCGCATTACCCAGGGCTGGGATGATATTGGCGTTTGCCAGAAAAGTGCGCTGGATTCCCAGGCGCTGTTACAGCTAAAGCAAAATTACTGTGATAAAAAGCGCTGCCTGGAATGCGCAGTAGGGGCTAAGCTGCTGCGGCAGGGAATAATCTGATGTGCAGATGGGAGATGTGCGGAGGTGCAAATGAATGTGCTGATGTGTTAATATGCTAATGTGCTGGTATTTGTTGGTGAAGCACATTAGCATATCAGCACATTAGTTATTACCAGTTAAAAGTTACATCCTGTAATATGTCCGGGTGCACACTTTTAGCCACCGGGCAGGTAAGGGCCGCTCTTTCCAAGATAGCTTTTTCCTTATCGCCTAAAGTATGGTTGGGCGGAAAATCAAATACCACCTTTACACCGGTAATACGGCGTGGCTCTGTGCCCATGATCTTTTGTATGCCTACCTGGGTACCCTCTATAGACCAGCCATTTTCGCGGGCCTTAATACCCATAATAGTCAGCATGCAGGAGCCCAGGGCAGTAGCTACCAGGTCAGTTGGGGAAAAACGTTCCCCCTTGCCGTTATTGTCTACCGGGGCGTCTGTTTCTATGGTAGTGCTGCTTTGCAGGTGTGTGGCGGAAGTCCGTAATTCGCCGTTATATACGATCTTGGAGGTTTGCATATGATAAGAGTTTTATTAGCTGCTGGTTTAATTAAAATGTAAATTAAAAGCATTTTTTATAATGGACCAGGCCAATTTACAGATGCACAGAAAATCGGGTTAGTTTGTAACAATAAATGAAAACCGGCGTTTATAATAGGAGGCGTTTGAAGAGGAGAGTTTGGGATTTTCATTACATTTGATACAAATAGCCCAATTACTGTGAAAAAATTACACTTATTCTTGTTCTTATTATTAGTGGCAGGCAGCTTGCAGGCCCAGTCTGATAAAGAAACCAAAAAACAGGAGCGGGAACAAAGAAAGCTGAAACGTATCTCCCTGTTCAGGGAGCTGGAAGAAGGGGAGAATAACTACGACCGGGAATGGTCTATAGGGGGCCGGTTAAACACAGACGGTTGGAGCGGCTTTTTTGAGCTGGGCTACCGCAAGAACCGGAAAATAGTGAACTACTTCCAGTTTGAATTTGCAGAAAAGAAAGATCCCAAGGAAGATAAAAAACCGGGAGCTTTTGTACCGGTAGGCGACTTCGCTTATTCAGAAAAGCCTTATATCTACGGCAAACAAAATAATTTTTACCAGGCCAAACTGGGTATAGGCCAGCGCTACCTGATAGGCGGCAAAGGCAACAAGAACGGGGTAGAGGTAAACGCCATTTATTATGGTGGTATCTCTATAGGGTTACAAAAACCCTATTACCTGAAGGTAGAAACCCCCAGTGGAGAAGTAAAGGATATTAAATATGGTACAGATCCCGACCTGGACACCGCCTTTATTACCCCCTCCAAGATCATTGCCGGCGGCGGCTTTGGCAAAGGCTGGGGCGAGCTGACCGTGGTACCTGGGCTGCACGCCAAAGCAGGCCTGCGGTTTGACTGGGCCAAATTCAATGAAGTGGTAAGCGCCCTGGAAATAGGTGTAAATGCAGAATACTATACTAAAGGCGTTCCCATCCTGGTGTACCGGGATGATAAAAAATTCTTTTTCAACGCTTACCTGAGCCTGCAGTTCGGCCGGCGCTGGGATAAGAAGTAAATTATTGGATGGTTATATTGTTAAAAGGTTGATTATCTGATGGATAATAGCCCGGCAACGGTATAACCATTTTTAGTGAATAATAGGTAACTTTGTTGCTCTTAAAGAAAGGAGTTAGCGATGCAAGAACAAACCGTATGTGGAACACCGGCAGCAGCCCCCAGGACCAAAAAACCAGACTGGCTGCGTGTGAAATTACCGATAGGAGAAAGCTACAAACAGGTACGTAACCTGGTTGATACCCATAAATTACATACTATTTGCGAAAGCGGTAACTGTCCTAACATGGGAGAATGTTGGGGCGCAGGCACCGCTACCTTTATGATACTGGGCAACATTTGCACCCGTAGCTGCGGTTTTTGCGCCGTAGCCACCGGCCGCCCTGAAGCGGTTGACTGGGATGAGCCCCAGCGTGTGGCAGAAGCCATTTATTTAATGAAGGTGAAACATGCTGTGTTAACCTCTGTAGACAGGGATGAGCTGAAAGATGGCGGCTCCATCATCTGGGCCAATACCATTAAAGCCATCCGTGCCCTGAACCCTGATACCACCCTGGAAACCCTGATCCCCGATTTCAGAGGCCAGTGGGAAAACCTGCAGCGCATTATAGAAGTAGCGCCGGAAGTAGTGTCCCATAACCTGGAAACAGTGGAAAGGCTTACCAAGCAGGTGCGTATACAGGCCAAGTATCACCGCAGCCTGGAAGTCATCCGCCGTTTAAAAGAAGGCGGCATGCGTACCAAAAGCGGCATTATGCTGGGCCTGGGTGAAACCAAGGAAGAAGTGATACAGGCTATGCAGGACCTGTATGATAATGGGGTAGATGTAATAACCCTGGGCCAGTACCTGCAGCCCACCCCCAAACATTTACCGGTAGTACGCTTTGTACACCCTGATGAGTTTGCAGAATATCGTGAAATTGGCTATGCCATGGGCATTGATTACGTTGAATCAGGCCCGCTGGTACGCTCCTCTTACCATGCGGAGAAACATATTCATAGCGGACGTAATAAATAATGCATGGTTAAATAGGTATTTAACCACTTAACCAGATATCCATACAAATTTGGATTGCATTGCTATCTTTGCGTAGCATTTAACACCTAAAACCTACCTGATACGCGGTTGGGACATCGCCCAACGGCTTAGCAACCTTAATAGCGGGCTATTAGCGGATTCAATATTCCGTTAATCAACTTTTTGTAATAATTGTATAGATTATTATAAAGCGGCGTACTTATAACTATTTACGGGTGCCCGTTGTTATATTCTGATTGGTATAAGATGAATTGATCGTTAAATATGAAAAAAACACTTTTCCTGGCGGTGATAATAGGTATGGCTTTCCATACCAGTTATACATACGCACAGCAATTACCTGATTCATTATTGCCCGATGCCAATTTACGCGATTGTATCAAGTATGCATTATCTCACCAGCCGGTAGTAAGGCAGTCAATGATTGATGAAGCAATTACGGAAGCTACGATCAAAAGTAAACTGGCAGACTGGTATCCGCAGATCAACCTGGATTATAATATCCAGCATTACCTGCAGGTGCCCACCAGCTACTTTAACGGCAGCCCTATCAGGGCAGGGGTGGAAAATACCTCCACAGTAGGCTTTTCCCTGAATCAAAACCTCTTTAACCGCGATGTACTACTGGCCAGCCGCACGGCAAGGGATGTACGTAACCAGGCTAAGCAAAACACCGCCAGCAACCAGATCGATGTGATCACCAATGTAAGCAAGGCCTATTATAATGTGCTGCTTACCAAACGGCAGATCTCCGTGCTGGAAGAAGATATTATTCGCCTGGAGCGCAGCCAGAGAGATGCGTATAACCAATACCAGGGTGGCATTGTAGATAAAACAGATTACAAGCGCGCCAACATTTCCCTGAACAATGCCAAAGGCCAGCGCAAAACCGCAGAGGAACAGCTGAACAGCGCCTATGCACAGCTGCGCCAGCTAATGGGCTACCCCACTACCGGCGACCTGAAGCTGATAGATGATACGCTGCAAATGGAAAGCGAAGTATCGCTGGATACATCCGTTACCGTTACTTACGAGAACCGTATAGAATACCAGCTGCTGCAAACACAGCAACGTTTGCTGCAGGCAGAGCTTACCTATAATAAATGGAGCTTTTTGCCCACCGTATCGGCCTTTGCCAACTATAACGCCGCATACCTGAATAATGAGTTCTCCAAACTGTACAACAATAATTTCCCTAACTCTTTCTTTGGGTTAAAATTATCAGTACCTATTTTCCAGGGCACCAAACGCACGCAGAACATACGCGCAGCAGAGCTGCAGCTGAAACGTACCGACTGGGGTTTTGCATCGCTGAGGAACCAGATCAGTACAGAATATACGCAGGCCATGGCCGCTTATAAAAGTAACTTCTATAACTACACGTTGCAGCGGCAAAATATGCAGGAAGCCAAAGAGGTGTATGACCTGATTGCCCTGCAATACAAGGAAGGGGTAAAAACCTACCTGGAAGTGATCACCTCTGAAACAGACCTGCGCAGCGCGCAGCTGAATTATTTTAATTCACTGTACGAAGTACTGTCCAGCAAAATAGATCTGCAGAGATCATTAGGAACGTTAACAGCTAATAATTAAAAAAGATAACCTGTCCGGATGAGCCTTCACACAGCTTTCCGGCCAATGCAAGACAAACGATTATCAGATGAAAAATGAATTCGTAGTTATTATTTGCGCTTTCGGCATGCTTTCCTGGACCGCCTGTAAAGGTCCGGCTCAAAAAGGAGCCCCTGTTATGCCGCCTACCCCCGTGAATACAGTGGAGGCGCAGGAGGCGCCCGCCATTTATTATGATAAATATCCTGCCACGGTGGTAGCTGTGAACAGTGTGGAGCTGCGTGCGCAGGTATCCGGTTTTATTACCGGCATCTTCTTCAAAGAAGGGGATGTGGTACAAAAGGGTAAAGCCTTATATGAAATTGACCGCCGCAAATATGAAGCTGCTGTTCGCCAGGCAGAAGCCAATATCCTGAGCGCCAAAGCTAATTTTATCAGGGCCCAGAAAGATATGGACCGTTACCAGCGCCTGGCAGAGCAGGACGCCATTGCCCGCCAAACGCTGGATAATGCCACAGCCACACTGGAAGCTAACCGCAGCCAGGTTGCCGCCAGCGAAGCCAGCCTGCTGGCTGCCCGTACCGATCTGGATTATTCCATCATCAAAGCTCCGTTCACCGGCCGCATTGGTATATCACAGGTAAAGCTGGGCGCACAGGTAAGCCCCGGTACTACGCTGCTGAACACTATTTCCAGCGAAAACCCTATTATGGTGGATTTTGTGGTGACTGAAACAGAAATAGGCCGTTTTGCAAATATGCGCGGTAAAACCATTAACCCGGCCGACAGCACTTTCCGCCTGCAGCTGCCCGGCGGCAGTATTTATAAACATACCGGCCGTATCACCACTATTGACCGTGGGGTAGATAACCAAACCGGTACCATTAAAGTAAGGATAGAGTTTGAAAACCCTGACGATGAGCTGAAAGATGGTATGAGCTGTGTACTGAACGTACTCAACGATCTTTCCGGCCAAAGGCTCATTATCCCTTACAAAGCCGTAACAGAGCAAATGGGCGAATTCTTTGTGTATGTGGCTAAAGATTCTATTGCCCTGCAACGCAAAGTGCACCTGGGCCCTAAGCTGAAAGACCAGATCGTGATCCTGGATGGGGTACAGGCCGGTGATAAAGTGATCACAGAAGGCTTTCAGCGCTTACGCGACAGCGGTAAAATACAATTAGGCGCCCCCCCGCAACAGGGCGGCAAGCCATAATGTGAAAGGTGAAAGTGAAGTAAAACAGATTGAATCAATAGAAGACAACGATCATGATTGCAGATACTTTTATACGCAGACCAGTTACCGCTATAGTAATTGCTATTGTATTGGTGCTGGTGGGCTTACTGGCGATGACCACCCTGCCGGTAGGGCAGTACCCGGATATTACACCACCCACAGTGCAGATCACCGGTACCTATACCGGCGCCGATGCACAAACGGTGGAACAAACCGTGGCCACACCGGTAGAAGTACAGGTGAATGGTACACCAGGCATGACCTACCTGCAAAGTAACAGTACCAGTAACGGCGCAGTAAGCTTAACAGCCAACTTCGAAGTGGGAACAGACATTAATATTGCAGCCCTGGACGTGCAGAACCGCGTAGGTATTGCACAACCTACCCTGCCACAGGAAGTACAGCGTTTAGGCCTGATAGTGAGAAAGCGTAACCCCAGCATTTTGATGCTGGTGGCCCTGTACTCACCCAAAGGCACACATGATATTACCTTCCTGGATAACTATACCAACGTATTTGCAAAAGACGCATTGCTGCGTGCAAAAGGGGTGGGTGATATCTTCACCCGTGCAGATGATTTTAGTATGCGTGTGTGGTTAAAACCTGATAAGCTGGCCGAAATGGGCGTTACCGCCAATGAGGTGAGAGCCGCCATCACAGAACAAAATGCGCAGATCACTGCAGGTACTGTAGGCGCCCCGCCCGCACAAACCGGTCAAACATTTGAATACACCATACAGGTAAAAGGCCGTTTGGTTACTCCGGAAGAATTCGGCAACATCATAGTTAAAACCAAACCGGATAACGGTAACCTGGTGTACCTGAAAGATGTAGCCCGTGTGGAGCTGGGTAAGTTCAACTACGCCAATAACTCTTATGTGGATGGCAAACGCGCATCCTACCTGCTGGTATACCAGGCGCCGGGTAGTAACGCTATTGCAACTGCCGAGAATGTATATGCTACTATGGAGCAGCTGAAGAAAAGTTTTCCGGCTGATGTGGATTATGTAGTACCGTTTGAATCTGTTACCGTAATCCAGGTATCCATACACGAAGTGGTGGAAACGCTGCTGGAAGCCCTGGCCCTGGTGGTAGTGGTGGTGTTCCTGTTCTTACAGAGCTGGCGCGCTACGCTGATCCCCGTACTGGCTATCCCGGTATCTATTATTGCAACATTCATCTTCTTTATACCATTAGGCTTTACCATTAACACCCTTACCCTGTTCGGATTTGTGCTGGCCATTGGTATTGTGGTGGATGATGCCATTGTGGTGGTGGAAGCGGTGCAGCATAATATCGACCACGGGCATATGACGCCTAAAGAGGCTACAACGCAGGCCATGAAAGAAATATCGGGGCCGGTAATTGCCATTGCATTAATATTGGCGGCGGTGTTTGTGCCGGTAGGTTTTATACCAGGCATCGTAGGCCGTTTGTACCAGCAGTTTGCCATTACCATCGCTATTTCCGTACTGATCTCCGCTTTTGTGGCCTTGTCACTTACACCGGCATTGTGTATCCTGATATTGCGCCCTATGCACCTGGATAAGGATTCCAAAGGTTTGAACCAGTTCTTCTTCCGGTTTAACCGCTGGTTTGGGCATACTACCTCCCGCTACTCTGTAGGGGTGAAGAAAAGTATCCGCTGGGCCAGGTATGTAATGATCCTGCTGCTGTGCATATGTATAGGCGCTGTATTGCTGTTCAGGGGCAAGCCTACCGGCTTTATTCCTACAGAAGATGATGGCCGTGTATACATTACATTCGATCTGCCGGAATCTTCTTCAACGGAACGTACCGTAACAGTAATGAACCAGATGATGAAGGTGCTGGATAGTGTGCCTGCCATTGGCCACTACGCTGCATTGGGTGGTTTGAACGTAGTGAACTTTGCTACCAAATCAAACAGCGCCACCATCTTCTGCCAGCTGAAACCCTGGGATCTGCGTAAGAAAAAATCTGACCAGATCTTTGGTCTGGTGGCTCAGCTGCAACAAAAATTATCCCGCTTCAAGGAGGCCAATGTAGTGGTAATTCCGCCGCCGGCTATTCCGGGTCTGGGTCAAACCGCCGGTTTCTCCTTCATCTTACAGCAAAGGAGCGGTACGGATATTAAGCAGTTTGAAGGGGTGCTGCAGAAATTCACTGCTGCTATTAACCAGCGGCCTGAAATAGCCCGTGCCTTTTCTTTCTTTACAGCGCGCACACCCGGTTACCTGCTGGAAATAGACCGTGAAAAAGCCAAGAAGCTGGGCGTACAGGTATCAGATATAGCTACTGCGCTGCAAACCTATATGGGTAGCGCTTATATCAATGACTTTACCGTGTACGGGCGTAACTTCCGCGTGGTAACACAGGCCGATTCCGTATACCGCGGTGATATTAAGAACCTGGGACAATACTATGTACGCAACCAGGCCGGGGGTATGGTGCCGTTAAGCACCTTAACCAGCTATAAGATAATAGAAAGCGCACCGGTAATTTCCCATTACAACCTGTTCCGCTCCGCGGAAATAAACGGTAGCCCGGCGCCGGGCTACAGTAGCGGCGATGCAATTAATGCGCTGCGGGAAGTAGCCGCGCAGGTGCTGCCGGATGGGTATGGGTACGAGTTCTCCGGCTTAAGCCGTGAGGAATTATTATCCGGTTCCAAAACCGTATATATATTCGCGTTATCCATCATTTTCGTGTTCCTGTTCCTGGCTGCTTTATATGAAAGCTGGGCTGTACCATTCTCCGTACTGCTGGCGGTGCCAATAGGTATGTTTGGCGCCATCCTGGTGCTTACTTTCCTGCCGAATTTAAGTAACAACGTATATGCGCAGATAGGTATGATCACGCTGATAGGTTTGGCAGCCAAGAACGCCATCCTGATCGTGGAATATGCCAAAGAGCGTGTGGACAGGGGCATGGAGCTGGTAACGGCCAGCGTGGAAGCAGCCAAGCTGCGCTTACGCCCCATTATCATGACCTCTATGGCGTTCCTGCTGGGTATACTACCGCTGGTACTTTCCTCCGGCGCAGGTGCGGAAGCACGTAAAACCATGGGGTGGACGGTATTGGGCGGTATGTTCACCGCTACCTTCCTGGCCATCTTTATTGTGCCCGTGCTGTTTGTGTTAATTACACGGCTGGCATATGGTAAGGCCAAGCTGGAAAAAATGAGAGAGAATTATACAACCATCCCTGATCACGATGTGCAGGGTGGTTAAAACTCGATAGATTTAAGTACAGTGTTTTAAGTAAGGGCGCTCCATTTGGGGCGCCTTTTTTTTGAGGTTATTCCTGTTCCGTATCCGCAGGGCCGCGCTTGTTGCCTTCCTCGTCAAACTCCTGCCCCAGCATCCATTCCGTATAGCCCACCATATATAAGGCGCCAATCACCACCGGGCTAATAGTTACATAAAAGAAAAGTTCCGTTTGCTTTTCAAAGAACAGCGCGCTGGCAATGCCAAATACAAACAGCAATATGCCTATACGGCGCGAGATATGCGAGGCATAGGTATTGGCGGCACGCCAGGTTTCAATATTCTGGGTGGAGTAAAAGCTGCGGTAACCATACCAGGTTTTTAAACTTTTAGGTGGGTACCGGTGAATGAAATAACCCATGAAGATGAACAGCAAACCTGCCAGCAGACTGGCATTGCAATAGGTGCTATGCAGCAATGTTGTCATGAACGTGGCATTTAAGGTTAGTATAAGATACGAAAAAAAACCGTCCCGGTGGCTGGCCGGGACGGTGAGGTATATCTAAGATCGTAAATCTGAATTATTGTTCTTTTTTCTTTTTAAACAGGCCATTCAGCGTATTCTTTAAAGTTTGTTCTGCCTGTTTGCCTGCATTCTGTGCCGGTTGTTTGTTGGCAGTATCTTTTTGCCCGCTCAGCTGTTTTGCCAGCTGGTCTTTGATGGCATTGGTGGCATTGTTCTTTATCTGGTTCAGTGAATCTTTTACCGTGTTTTTTACGGTGTCTACTTTATTCTTCACCAAAGCAGCTGCCTGGTCTTTCAGGCCGGCAGCCAGGCTGGAGGCCGTTTCCTGCAGGTCTGTTTTGTAAGTGGGTTTGGTAATGTTACCACCCAGCAAAACCTGCAGGTGTACACTATCGCTCACATTAACAGGTACACCTTTGTTGGCCGCCTGTGTAACCAGGTTATTAATAAGCGAGTTAGCCTGTGCGCCCATAACGCTGCGGGGCAGGGCCAGCTGCAGCGTATAATCCAGCGACTGATCAAAGCCATGGGAGCCGGCTACCGCCATATTAATGTTGCTTACTTTTATTTTGAACGGATTTACTTTTACGCGGCCGTTCTCAAATGCAAAATAGGTTTTAACATCACGCAGGGAAATATCTTTCAGCTGGCTTACATTTAATTGATTGGCCAGCTGATCTACCGGTGCAAATTTTTTCAGGAAGCCTTCTATCAGCAGCAGGTTGCCATCGCCGTTCAGGGAGCTTAATTGCGGCATCATATCCTTACCCAGCTTGCCTGCCATCTTTAGCTGGCTGGTGATCTTACCGGACAGGAACTGACCGATAGGCATTAGCTTTTGTACCGTATTAAATGCATTAAAGGTTTGCTGTACATCCAGGTCCTGCACATTATAAGCCAGGTTAATGTCCGGGTTTTGCTTACTGGTTTTGGTGCTGTAGCTGCCGTTTACTTCCATGCTGCCCTGTAAGGCATTACCCTTTATTTGCTGCAGGGTTACCGTTTCGTCTTTTATCTGCAGGCTGCCGGTTAGGTTGGTCATGTCCAGCTTATCATAATGCACTTTGCCTACCTGTGCCTGTAAGTTCAGATCCAGGTTGCCGGGTACGGCAAAAGGCGCTGTGGCGGCGGTATCTGCCTTGGCAGTGGTGGTAGTTGTTGCGGTAGTGCCCATCCATTTGTCAAGGTCTACCTGGTCTGCTTTCATATTCAGCTTACCATCCAGCGGGGCATTTTTAAACATATAGGCCAGCAGGTTATTTACCTCGCCATTTGCCTGGAAGTTGGTGCCCATATACTGCCCGTCAAACTTTTCCACGGTTACATTACGCGGGTTAAATTTCAGGGAAAGATTGTTCACCTTTACGCCATCCGGGTAATCTTTACTGCGGTACAGCAGGTTATTTACCAGCAGGCTGCCGGCTGCATAAAAACGGTCGTACTGCTGTTTTTCAATAGCGCTCATGTTGCCTTTGGCGCTGATGTCTGCATCCAGCAAACCGGTAAGCTGTGTGCCGGATTCCAGCTTCACAAACTGGGTTACCTTGGAAAGGTCTAAACGGCCTTTTGCAGCGCCATCCACATACATGTCAGATACCGGTGTTTTTACCAGCAGGCGCAGATCCAGCGGGGTATTATCCATTTCAAGATGAGCCGAAGGCATGTCTACCACCGTGTGGTCGGGCACCCCATCCGGATTATTCACGTTAACGGCTAATTGAATATTTTTTACCGGTTTAGGCAGGTCAGGGTATTGGAAGAAACCATTTTTCACGGCCAGGTGTAAGCCAAAGGCGGGCATTTGTGTGCTGCTGTAAGTACCTTTTACAAAGCCGTCAAATGCAGCGGTACCTTCTGTTTTGATCTTATTAAAATCCTGCTGGTACATAATAGGCACCAGGGATAACAGGTCTTTGAAGTTGGTAGAGGGTGCTTTAAAGCTCAGGTCCATACCATAGGTACTATCATTTACCAGCCTGAAAAAGCCCTGTACGGCTACTTTCAGATTATTGAGCAATACATTGCCATCCTTGAAGGTATAGGTGCTGGTTTTATTATCTACCGTAATATCTGCATCTACTTTAGCGGCTGTGTTGGAGAGGTAGGGCACCAGGCCGTAGCGGTAAGTTACTGCCTGTGCGGTGGTGCTGGTTTCCAGGGTAAACAGGTCCTGGGTAAAATCACCTTTACCTTCGTGGTCCAGGTGTTCTATAATGGCCTGCATATTGCCCTGCTGATCGTCATAATTCACATAGGCATCTGCGATCTTATAACTTTGCAGGCTCATGGAAAACTTGCTGGCAGCGGTATCTGCGCTGGCCTGCGCGGTATCCGGCTTGGTAATGTTCCAGTTCACTTCCCCGTTGCTGTGCACAATAGCGTGTATGCGGGGCTGGTCCAGCGTTACATTATAGATCTCCATTTTGTCGCCCTTTATTACGCTCATGAGGTTCAGGGCGGCATCGATCTTTTTTACAGATACCAGCGTATCACCCTCAAAGGGCGCTACGTTAATCACCTGCAGCTCTTCTAAACCTACGGCAAGGCGGGGAAAATGGCGGAACAGGCTAATGTCCACATCTTTAAAATCTACTTTGGCTACCAGGTTTTTGTTGAGCTCTGTTTTTACCAGGGCCATGATCTTATCTTTAAAGAAATAAGGGATGGCAAAGGCGGCTACAATCAGCACCAGTAATAATACGAGTACGGCTTTCAGTACTTTTTTAAACATAGGAATGTTGTGTTTGTATAGAACGGTGAAGATAAGGAGGTAATTGTAATTACCCAACCGGTTACTTTATCATTGCTAACCAATCGTTTATCTTGTAGGCCACCGTTAAATGCTTACAAACCTCATGGAAGTACCGATGCCTTTTGGCCTAAAATGTACCTGATCCGGGTGTTTTCCTGCAGGCTGTCTGCCGGAGGGGCTGGCGTAAGTGCAGCGCCTTTATATTGCTGGTAGGTGGCAATGGCATCGCTGCTGTTTGTTACCAGCTCCAGTGTTTGCAGCTCAGCGGGTATGCTGGCGCCGTACCAGCGTTTATCTTCCTGCTGTTTCCAGGTTACCAGCGCTAAAGCAGCACCAGGCGGGTAGCTGCCGGAGGCGCCGGTGGTGGCATATTTGAAAGCTGCCTCATTTCCATACAGGGTGGACATGGTAGCCTGCTTCCGGTTAATAAAAGAGGTGATCACCTTCCAGCCCTGCTTATTAAAGTTAAAGGCAGCCGGCAGTGATGCGGTTTTATTAAGCGTTCCGGCATCTTCCATTTTGCTGCTGCAGCTAATTATAAAAAGTGCAGCCAGTAAGATATATGTGTACTTCATAGTTTTAGAATTTAACAGGCGTGGTAAAAACAAAGTCATTGTCCTTTACGGGGCGGTGGCAATTGATACATTCCATGGTGAACATTTTATCTTTCCCGTAAGGTTTCAGCTCCGGTGTTTTCCAGCGCGCCCAGCCCCAGCCTTTGGTATCAGCATATTTTTTATCGTCTTTGATCATGTATTCCACCTGTTTAAAGGCGCCGGTACGCACATTGCCATCTGCATCCTGCAGCTGATCCCAGGCTACTTTTGCAAAGATGGTACCGTTGGGCCAGGGGTTAATATGGTTTTCCTGTATGGCTTTAATGGCCACATCGTTACCGTATATTACGCGCATGGTGCCGTTATCAAAACGGTCGGTGGTGCTTACTACCTGCCAGTTCTTATAGTCAGGCAAATAGTCGATACCGTTGGGTGTGGGCTGCACTTTACTGCCGGCAATAGCTGCTGTTTTCCATTTATTGTACTGTTTATCCGCGGTGTTTATCAGGGCAGTATCCGCCGGTTTAATTGACACCATGCCGGCTATATAGCGCTTTAAAATAGCTACATCGTTTTCAGAGAGCACGGCATCCCGGTGTACAAATGCATAATCTTTTAGCGGCATGGCGCCTGCCTGCACCTGGTTAAAAGATTCAAACAGCTTGCCCTTCTGATCTGCCGGGGACAGGCTTTGCCATTCAGAAAAGTTTAATCCTTTTCTGCCATCTTTTATATGCCGGGCCACCCGCCAGCAGGCCGGCGCAATCCGGTCGTACCAGCGCAGCTGCGTTTGATTGGAATGGCAGTCGTAACAGGCTCTTTGCAGTATGCTTTTAACTTCCGGCGGGGCCTGCAGGTCGCCGGTAACAGGTGGATGGGTCACTTCCGGTCTTATGAACTGCAGCAGTATAAACACAGCGCCCAGCAATATGATCACCTTCAATATTCTTTTCCGGGTAGTTGTTTGCATGGAATTACTTTTATTGTACAAAGAAAAGTTATACTGCCTTACCTGTAAACATGCCGGCCGTGAATAAGGCAGAATAGGGGATGAACCGGGCATAAGTACAGGTGAAAGCGACGTGGCATTGTAAATGAGGCAGCTTCTGTTTATTTTTACCTTATGTTCAACCAGTTAGATGCATCTGTAGCCCGTTTTATTCAATTAACAGCCGAAGAGCTGGAACTGTTCCATTCTTTACTGCAATTTAAAAAAATAAAGAAAAAGCAGTTCCTGTTACAGGAAGGAGAGGTGTGCGATTTTGAGGCTTACCTGTTAAAAGGCTGCTGCCGCTCCTATTACCTGGATAAAGAAGGTACGGAAACTATTTTGCTGTTTGCGGTGGAGGACTGGTGGGTGAGCGACCTGTCCAGCTTTTCAGAGCAAGCGCCTTCCAATATGTTTATAGAAACCGTGGAAGATTGCGAGATGCTGCTGATCAACTACGCCAATAAAATGCAGCTGTTTGAGCAGGTGCCCAAGTTTGAAAAATTTTACCGCCTGCTGGTGCAGCGCTCTTTAGGTGTGCTGCAGAAACGTTTTTATGCCTCTGTTTCACAAACGGCAGAGGAGCGCTACCTGGCCTTTATGGAAAAGTACCCGCATATTGTACAGCGGGTGCCGCAGCACCAGATAGCACGGTATATAGGCGTATCGCCGGAGTTCTTAAGTAAGGTAAGGAGTAACATGTATAAGAAGTAATACCCGTGGTATTTATTACTTTTGCTGCCAGCAAAACCGGATTATGACACCTGAACGCAGGGAACGATTAACAGGCGTGTTAAACAAGCGCCAGCCCGACCTTACTGTTGTACTGGAAAATGTACAGGACCCGCATAACATTTCTGCCGTAATGCGTACCTGCGATGCTGTGGGCATACAGGAAATATATGTGCTTACCAATAAGATACCACGGCATAAGAAATGGGGCGCCAAAAGCTCGTCCAGCGCAGCTAAGTGGCTTACTATTCACCAGTTTGAGGATGCTGTGGAATGTATGGCTGCCCTGCGTAAAAAGTATGATAAGATCTACACCACCCACCTGGCAGCTGATTCCATTAGCTTATATGAAATAGATTTTACCGGTTCTGTAGCCCTTGTGTTTGGTAATGAGCATATGGGGGTAAGTGAAGAGATCCGTGCACAGGCAGACGGGAATTTCATTATTCCGCAAATGGGTATTATCCGTTCCCTGAATATTTCGGTGGCTTGCGCTGTGAGCATTTATGAGGGGCTGCGGCAAAAAACAGCGGCCGGGCATTATGAAAAACGCCGCCTGCCGGATGGGCAGTATAATGAGCTGTGGAAACAATGGAGCAGCCCGCATGCCGATGCTGAGCCACTGGAAGGAGGAGAGGAGTGAGGGAGGTGCTTGGAGTCCTCTTTGTTTCATGTAGTTATTCTAAACCTTATTTTTTCCAGGTACTCTTATTTAACGCATTTCGTTGTATTAAGATCTGCTAAAGGATTAACAATTAACACAGCCGAAAACCAGGAGAAATGCAGGTGATAACCCCATTTCACCCCATTGTTTTCAATATTCCCTGTAAAGTTGTGTGTAACCGCTGCAGGATAACATCCCCCCTGCGATCATTACCTTAATATTCTCTGTAAAGTTCTATACCAGCCGGTGGAGGGTGTCTGCTTTCCCTCTTGCGGCTATTACCTTTCCGTTACCTGCAATTTACCCTTGGCCGCACCAGGATAATTCACTAACTTTGTAAAGTTACTTTATTAATTTACTTTATTATGAATCGTGCCCAGGATATAGCGCTGGCCTCAGATATACGGGCTGCCTTATCGCGCTTGCTGCGCCAGCTCCGTAAGCAGCCGGTACCTTACCAGGTTTCTGTAACAGAACATACTACCCTGGCTTTACTTGACCTGCATAAGCAGCTATTGCCTTCTGAGCTGGCTGCTATGGAAAAAGTAACGGCCCAGGCTATGTCGCAGATGCTGAATAACCTGGAGGCGCAGGGTTATATTAAAAGAACGCCCCTGGAAGATGATAAGCGTAAAGTACAGGTATCGCTCAGTAAAGAAGGCGCCAGGGTGCTGACTGAAATGAGAAATATCCGGGCCGAATGGCTGGCCAGGGCTATGAGTGCGCTGTTAAATGCAGATGAAAAGAAAGTGTTGAAGCAGGCTGCTGGTATTATACAGCGGCTGGCAGATTATGATGAGTAGAAAGCATTAAGCATAAAAAAACTAATTTGAAACCATCTCAATTATTCCGTTCACTAAGATCACGTAACTACCGGTTATACTTCACCGGGCAATCCATTTCCCTTATCGGTACCTGGATGCAGCGCATGGCAGTAAGCTGGCTGGTATACCGGCTTACACACTCCTCGCTGATGCTGGGTATTGTAGGGTTTGCAGGGCTTATTCCTTCCATGCTGTTCTCACCTTATGCCGGCACACTATCTGACCGGCATAGCCGTTATAAAATACTGCTCATTTCGCAAATTGCCTCTATGATACAGTCCGGCGTGCTTGCAGGGCTGGTATTGTTTAAGTTCTACAACATCACAGCCATTATATTATTAGCCATTGCACAGGGCATTATTAACGCATTTGATACTACCTCCCGTCAATCCCTGATGATAGACCTGATCGATAACAAGGAAGACCTGCCCAATGCGATTGCGCTCAACTCCTCTATGGTAAACCTGGCGCGGCTTTTAGGCCCTGCTATTGCGGGCGTGATCCTGAGCGTGTTCGGGGAAGGGATTTGTTTCCTGATAGACTTTCTTACGTTCATTGCTGTAATTATTTCATTGCTGATGATGCGCTTACAATTACTGGCGCCCCCTAAAACAGATGCCAATATCTGGGAAGGATTGAGGGAGGGATATGTTTATTTAAAACAATCACCCAACATAGGATCTGCTATTATGGTGCTGGGTGCTTCAGGTCTTTTCCTGATGTCGTTCAGTACCCTAACGCCTGTTTTTGCCAAAGAGGTGTTTGGGGGCGATGCGGAAACATATAGCTGGTTTGCCAGTGTTACCGGCCTGGGCGCACTGATGAGCGCTATTTATATGGCAGGGCTTAAACCAGGTAAAGACCTGTTAAAGATCATTGGCATTGCAGCGGTAGTATTTGGAATAAGCGTGATCCTTTTTTCACGCGTTACATCCTTGCCGCTGGCCCTGTTCTTCATTATGCTTTCAGGTGCGGGTATGATGGGGCAGATCGCAGCTACCAACACTTATGTACAAACCAATGTACCCGGGTATATGCGTGGCCGTATGATCAGCTATTATGCAATGGCTTTCCAGGGTACGCTGCCTATAGGCAGCTTGCTCACCGGTTTGGTGGCACACCACCTGGGCGCGCCGCTTACGGTATGCTTACAGGGTACTGCTGGTATTATTTGTGCGGGATTATTTATCTGGGGTATCCGCAGGCGCCGGCAGGCACAGGCGCAAAAGCCCACCCTGGAGTATAGTGATATTGCATAACACATATTTTTCAAAGCACTAAAAAACATGCTATGGCTATTACCACATTAGACCAACGGACCGCACTGGTATTAATTGATCTGCAGAAAGGTGTTGCCCAAAACACCGTACCGCCGGCAGCAGGCGTAATTGCAAATGCCATCAGTTTAATAACGGCCTTCCGGACTGCCAGATTACCTATTGTGGCGGTGAATGTGAGCTTTGCAAAAGACCTTGCAGATGCGCTTAAAACCCGCACTGAAGAAAAAGGCAGCCGTACGTTTAGCGGTGACTGGGATCAGCTGTTGCCGGAGCTGCCGCTGCAGCCTGAGGATATTTACATCACTAAGCACAACTGGAATGCCTTTTACGGTACTGACCTTGACCTGCAGCTGCGGCGCCGCGGTATTACCAATATTGTGCTGGCAGGTATTGCTACCAGTATTGGCGTAGAAGGTACTGCACGTAGCGCACACGAAAGAGCTTATAATCTTACCTTTGCAAAGGACGCTATGAGCGACCGCTCCCTGCCCGCGCATGAGCACAGCTTACAGGTTATTTTTCCAAGAATAGGGGAAACGGGCACCACGGCGGAGATCATTGAACAGCTAAGGGCGCTGAAGTAATGCTGCAAAAACTCAGGGAACATATCGAAAAAATAATACCGCTCACGGATGATGAGTTTGCGTTTGTGCGCGCTCATTTCACTCTTAAAAGCTACAAAAAACGCGAGTTCCTTATCCAGGAAGGTAAAAGCGTAAAGTATGCTTATTTCGTGCTCTCCGGGCTTTTAATGCTGGTATATAACGATGAATCGGGAAAGCAGCATATTGTTTCCTTTGCAATGGAAGACTGGTGGGAAAGTGATTACCAGGCCTATCATACGCAAACTAAAGCCACCATGTCGTTACAATGCCTTGAAGATACAGAGGTGTGCTGCCTTTCGCTGGAAGATTATCAGAAGTTATGTGCAGGCCTTCAAAAGATGGAACATTTCTTTCTCAGGAAAGCAAATGGTGGCCACATCGGATCGCAGCAGCGCATATTATCCTTTCTTACCTCCAATGCAACGGAGCGTTACCAACAATTAATTAAACGATATCCCTCCCTGATCCAAAGAGTGCCTAAAACCCTGCTGGCTTCCTATTTGGGCGTTTCGCGCGAAACCCTTAGCCGCCTTGCCCGCTGATCTTATTCCACCAGTTTCAAATTGTGATGTTTGTCACGCAGTGGAATGACCTGTTGTGCCATCTTTGCAGCGTACAATTTTATTAACTGTTTGTGCCTGCTGCAGGGGTGCAAGCTAAAAAAGTGAACTCATGGAAAAACGGATCATTAATCCCTGGCAATGGCAGGATGAGCGCAGCTACGTGCAGGCCGTTGAAGTAAAACACGCAGAAAGCACACTTTATTGTTCAGGGCAGGCAGCCGTGCATGCTGACGGACGATCAAGTACAGGCGATATGAAAAGCCAGTTAACAGAGGCCATACAAAACCTGGAAAGGGTTATCAGCGAGGCGGGGTATGAATGCAAGGATATTGTACGGTTAAATATTCTTACCACTTCATCAACGGAGTTTTTCGCCTGCTTTGATATTTTCCAGGACTGGATAGCCAGGCATGGCATTAAGCAGGCCACCACTTTGTTTGAGGTGACAACCCTTTTTGAAACATTAAAGGTTGAGCTGGAAGCTGTTGCCGTAAAATAATCATCCACAAAAAAAGGGGCCAACAATCGTCGGCCCCTTTCGCTTCTATATAGTTACACTTTTACGCACTGCAGGTTACGCAACCTTCTTCCATGGTGCAAACCGCGCCTTCCGGAATATCTTCCAGCATGGTTTGGCCCCCTTGTGCTGCGGCTACCACAGGCTCCATTTGCTGGCCGCCCTGTTTTTCTACCGTAAACTGTACAGCTTGTGTGGCTGCCTGTGTACGCAGGTAGTACATACCGGTCTTTAAACCTTTCTTCCAGGCATAGAAGTGCATGGAGGTGAGCTTGGCGGCAGACGGTGTATCTACGAACAGGTTCAGGGATTGTGACTGGCAGATGAACGCACCGCGTTCTGCCGCCATATCAATGATGGTGCGTTGTTTAATCTCCCAAACGGTTTTATACAATTCCTTCACGTTGGAAGGGATCTCATCTATCTGTTGTATAGATCCATTGGCGGCAATGATCTTGTTCTTCATGTCATTATCCCACAGGCCCAGCTCTACCAGGTCTTTCAGCAGGTGTTTGTTCACTACCACAAACTCACCGCTCAGTACGCGGCGGGTATAAATGTTGGAAGTGTAAGGTTCAAAACACTCATTGTTGCCCAGTATCTGTGAGGTAGATGCTGTAGGCATGGGCGCCAGCAGCAGGGAGTTACGGATACCGTGCTCCACCACGCTTGCTTTCAGTGAGGTCCAGTCCCAGCGGTCAGAGGGTTTTACATCCCACATATCAAACTGAAGGATGCCTTTGGATGCAGGTGAGCCAGGGAATGTTTCATATGCGCCATGTACTTTGGCCATATCGTTAGAGGCGGTTAACGCTGCAAAATAAATAGTTTCAAAGATCTCTGCATTCAGCTTGCGCGCTGCTTCGCTTTCAAAGGGATAACGGAGCAGGATGAACGCATCTGCCAGGCCCTGTACGCCTAAGCCAATGGGGCGGTGACGCAGGTTGCTGCGGCGGGCTTCTTCTACCGGGTAATAGTTGTTGTCAATGATCTTGTTCAGGTTCAGGGTAGCCTGGTAGGTTACCTCGTACAGCTTCTCATGATCGAATTTACCATCTATTACAAAGCGGGGCAGGGCCAGGGAAGCCAGGTTACATACTGCTACTTCATTGGCATCTGTATATTCAATGATCTCTGTGCAAAGGTTAGAGCTTTTGATAGTACCCAGGTTCTGCTGGTTGGATTTGCGGTTGGCAGAATCTTTATACAGCAGGTAAGGTGTACCGGTTTCTATCTGTGCATCCAGGATGGCAAACCAAAGGTCCTGCGCTTTCACGGTTCTGCGTGCGCGGCCTTCCTGTTCGTATTTTTCGTACAGCGCTTCAAACTCAGTACCCCAGCAGTCGGCCAGTCCTGGTGCTTCATGCGGGCAAAACAGGCTCCAGTCACCGTTGGATTCTACGCGTTTCATGAACAGGTCCGATACCCACAGGGCATAGAACAGGTCGCGGGCGCGCATTTCTTCCTTACCATGGTTCTTACGCAGGTCCAGGAATTCAAATACATCGGCATGCCAGGGTTCCAGGTACACGGCAAAGGCGCCTTTACGCTTGCCACCGCCCTGGTCTACATAACGGGCAGTATCGTTAAATACGCGCAGCATGGGAATGATACCATTGGACGTACCGTTGGTGCCGCTGATGTAAGAACCTGTAGCCCGGATATTGTGAATGCTTAAACCAATACCACCGGCGCTCTGGGAGATCTTGGCGGTTTGTTTCAGCGTATCGTAAATACCATCAATGCTATCGCCTTTCATAGTGAGCAGGAAGCAGGATGACATTTGCGGCTTGGGCGTACCTGCGTTGAACAGGGTAGGAGTGGCGTGTGTGAACCAGCGCTCACTCATAAGGTTATACGTTTTAATGGCCGCATCAATATCTTCTTTATGGATGCCTACCGCTACACGCATGAACATATGCTGCGGGCGCTCTGCAATTTTACCATCTACCTTCAGCAGGTAAGAACGTTCCAGTGTTTTAAAACCGAAATAGTCAAAAGCAAAGTCGCGGTCGTATATAATGTTTGAATCCAGGATCTCCGCATTCTTCTTAATGATCTCCCACACGTCGTCAGATAACAGCGGAGCAGGTTTACCTATTTTCGGGTCCACATATTCGTACAGCTTCTTCATCGTTGTGGAGAACGATTTTACGGTATTCTTATGCAGGTTGCTAACTGCTATACGGGATGCCAGCAGCGCGTAGTCCGGGTGTTTGGTAGTTAAAGAGGCGGCGGTTTCTGCTGCCAGGTTATCCAGCTCTGTAGTGGTTACACCATCATACAAACCCTGGATCACTTTTTTAGCTACATCAATGGAATCTACATACTCTGATGCAAGTCCATAACACAGCTTTTCAATACGTGCGGTGATCTTATCAAACTTTACCGCTTCTTTGCGGCCATCTCTTTTTATTACAAACATGTGTATTGAAATTTAAGAGGTTAGTAAAAAGGGCTATTAGCTATTGGCCGTTAGCTCCTGGCTAGCTAAAAGCTAAGAGCTAACGGCTAACAGGTTTTTATTAAAAGTCTTCGTCTAAGCTGAATGTTTGTGTGTCTTTGCCGGACATTACGCCTGATTTCTGGTAATCGCCCACACGTTTTTCAAAGAAGTTGGTCTTACCCTGCAGGGAGATCATTTCCATAAAATCAAAGGGGTTAGCGGCATTGAACATTTTGGCGTATCCCAGCTCGGATAACCAGCGGTCTGCTACAAACTCAATGTACTGGGCCATCAGGCGGCTGTTCATGCCTATCAGGTCTACGGGCAGCGCATTGGTAATAAATTCTTTTTCAATGGTTACTGCGTCGCCAATGATCTGGTGTACTTCTTCCTGTGTAAGCTTTTGCTGCAGCATGCTGTATAACAAACAGGCAAATTCACAGTGCAATCCTTCATCGCGGCTGATCAGCTCATTGGAGAAAGTAAGGCCGGGCATTAACCCTCTTTTCTTTAACCAGAAAATAGAGCAGAAACTCCCGCTGAAGAAAATGCCTTCCACAGCCGCAAAGGCTACCAGGCGTTGTGCAAAGTTGCCGTTCTCAATCCAGCGCAGGGCCCATTCTGCTTTTTTCTTCACAGCAGGCACCGTATCTATTGCGTGAAATAAGCGATCTTTTTCAGCAGGATCTTTTACGTAGGTATCGATCAATAAAGCATAGGTTTCTGAATGTATGTTCTCCATCATGATCTGAAAGCCATAGAAACAGCGGGCTTCCGGGATCTGTACCTCACTCATGAAGTTTACGGCCAGGTTCTCATTCACAATACCATCGCTGGCTGCAAAAAAGGCTAACACATGGGTAATAAAATGGCGTTCACCATCGTTCAGGGTGCCCCAGTCTTTCAGGTCTCCGCTAAGGTCAATTTCTTCTGCTGTCCAGAAGCTGGCCTCATGCCGTTTATACACTTCCCACACTTTCGGATAATTAATGGGCAGCAATACGAAGCGATCTTTGTTCTCTTTTAACAAGATCTCACTTTCATGGTTCATACGCCAAATATTTTTTATTAACTGTACTCTAAAAATGGATAAGGGGGGTTGACGGGAGATACCTATCCATGGAGTGAGGAAGGTGTCACTTGCGCCAATACCTTATACGCGAAGGTTAATGACAAATTGTTGCGCCTGGCAGGTATCTGGCTTCCCTGATCAAGAACATCACATGTTGGGGGGATCAGGAATCACAGTAGCGCGTCTGCTCGTGATTCTAACACGATTCCCTATTAATTCCGGGGATTTATTCCGGAAACCATTGCAACTAAGTCAAGAACTGACACAAATGTAGTACGAAACACATGGGCACCATTTTAAAGTTTTTAACACGTGTGGAAAAAGAAGCTCCTATTTTTGGAAACACAGCGCCCTATTGAGAGAGGATGTGAAAAAGTAATCGTTAAGCATTAGATGCGTTTTTAATACAAGATTTATTTTCTAATATTAACATATGCTCACACTACAACATATACAAAAAAGATACTATGATAGGTTGATAATCAACATCCCGCAGCTGGAGCTGCCGGCTGGTATTTACTGGATGCAGGGCGGCAATGGCGCGGGCAAAACCACCTGCCTGAAAATTATGTCGGGCTTAATTCCTTTTGAGGGAGAGGTGAGGATCAATACTGATATAAGTAGCAAGCAGCATCCGGTGCGGTACCGGCAGCTGGTGAACTATGCGGAAGCGGAGCCTTTGTATCCTGCTTTCCTTACCGGGCGCGACCTGGTGCAGCTGCACATTACTACCAAGGGTGCAGGGCATGAAGATATCCACGCACTATCCACATCACTGGGGATCCCTGATTTTATTAATAACCCGGTAAGCAGCTATTCCAGTGGTATGTTAAAGAAATTATCCCTGCTGCTGGCCTTTACCGGCAAGCCTGCTTTTATATTGCTGGATGAGCCGCTGATCACGCTGGATACTGCTGCCATACAGGAGCTGTACAGCTGGATCCACCGCTTTTATACTCAGCATAAAGTTTCTTTTCTGATCACCTCACATCAGCCACTGGCAGAGGGTGTGCTGCCCGTGCGCGCTACGCTGGCCCTGCAAGGCGGGCAATTAATAATTAAGAATGAATAATTAATAATAACGGGAATAGCACAACGATGAAAGCAGCTGGATCATTGAAGTATTAATATCTGAAATAGCACAACGATGAAAACAAATTGCCACATTGAATAATATCCGTTATCACGCCAAAACTGCACAACGATTATTAATTATTCATTCTTAATTATTAATTATGACGCAAGTCATCAGTAAAATATTCATCCAGCGTTTCTACGCGCGCAATACAGGCTTTTTCTTTTTACTTTTTTATTTACTGTTCGGTATTGTACCGGGCGGACAGCTGGTATCCTATCATTACGGGTTAATGACGGGTATTGTAAGCACTACCGGTTTCCTGCTGCTGGCGCTGGGTTTATGGCTGCTGTATAATTTAAAATGTATGGGGCATGTGCTGAATACTATGAGCGCAAAAGAGTATAGCTTTTTATATCAGACAGTAGGCGCGGTAGCTGCCCCGCGGCAACGGCGTAGCTGGTTTATGGTGCACATAGGTATTTATGCGCCGGTATTGGTGTATAGCTTACTGGCCGCAGTGGTGGCCGGCTTTAAAGGATATTACGGAGTAGTGGCCGTGTTGCTGATCTTTAATGTGCTGATGTGTTTATTGCCCGTATTTGTATATCACCGTTTGATACAACAACCCGGCGCCGTATTTTTTTATCACCGCTGGATACAATGGTTCAACCGTAGGGTGCATAAACCTTTGTCGTTATACTACATTTATGAATTGGCTACCAGCCGTACGCGCACGCTGCTGATCGTAAAAGTATTGTCGTGTGTAATACTGATCGCAACTTTTGGTTTTATGGATGATGGCTATGATATACGGGTGGTATTAACCGGCTTATTGGTTTCCCTGCTGCTGCATAGCATACTGGTATTTGAGCACCGGCACTTTGATGATCAGTATTTAGCTTTTACCCGCCACCTGCCTATACCGCTCTGGAAGCGGTATGCCATGTTGTGTATCACCTACAGCTGTTTATTGCTGCCGGAGTTTGGCCTGCTCATCGTACATACGTTACCGTATAACAGCTGGCACTGGTTGCTGCTGCTGGCTTTTGGCGCATCTTTATTGCCGCTGTTCCGCTGTTTGCTTTACTTTCCCCGGCTGGATCAGGATAAATACCTGCGCTGGGTGTTCGGGGTATTTTGCGTGCTGCTGTTTATGACCCTGGGGTATTTATATAGCTGGGCAATTGTAGGCATGCAGGTGGCTGCCTTTGCGTTATTTGCAGCGCGGTTTTATAAATATGAGCCAATGTATGAGCAGGTGCAGTAGGTATGAGGCTGACTAAAAGAATGTAAAATTTTAAACCGACGAAGGAGGTTCATAGAGACCACTGAAAAGACTTTATTAACGAGATAAATCACAAAGGTAAAAGTAGAATGCCGGGAACATAAGTCTATACCTGGAATCGTGGCATGCTACTTTTACATTTTAAATTTTACATTTATGATTTTACGTTCTTTTAGTCACCCCGTTTATACTACGTTCAGCTTCTTACTCAATTCTGTGAGCGCTGTAAGCAATTGAGGTATTAACTTCTTCGCTGTTTCATCTGTAAGGTTACCATCTTCATCAAACTTAGTTTGCGCAGCAGCGATCATTACCTCCGGCCGGTTTACGGCATAAGCATTTAAATACACCATTACCTGCCTTAAATGGTATTGCATGCGCGCCGTACCCAATGGCCCCATGCTGGCGCCCATTATGGCCACTGCCTTGTTATCAAACGGTTTGTTGGGATGGCGGGAAAGCATGTCTATGGCATTTTTCAATGCGCCGGGAATAGAATAATTGTACTCCGGGGATACGAAGAGCACACCATCGGCCGCTTTGATCTTTGCTACCAGGCGCTCCACATTCTCCGGAAATCCGTCTGAATGCAGGTCGGCATTATAAAAAGGAATATCGCTGATGCTTTCCTGTTCAATGGTAATATTTGCGGGAGCTAGTTTTTGTGCGGCTTTAAGCGCCATTGTGTTGTAGGAGCCGTGACGTAAACTGCCGGAAATGGCAATAACGCTAAACTGTTTTTCAGACATGATCAGATTTGGTTTTTCAATGCGCTAAAGATAATGAAAGGCCATAGTATTGCGAGCAGTGTGATCTTAAAAATGGAAGAAAAAGGTAAGCTTCCCTAGATCCTGGGCTCCTTTTTCAGGAACTTCCGCTTAATTACCTCCTGCACCGGTACGCCTTCTATCTTACTTTCCAGCCAGCTTATAATATCCAGGTACAGGAAAGAGCGGCGTTCATACGGGTTCCTGGAGATCTGCACCAGCCTTTCCTTCAGGTCGGCAAACGCGCTGCGCAAGGCCTTGGGATGGGCATAAATATTCTTACGCAGAAATTTCAGGATCTCTTCCATGGTTTGTCCCAGATCCTTATTCTTGGCAATAAAGTGGTACACCGATTTTATCAGGTACTCCACCAGCCCGTAGTTCTCCAGCTCATAATGCGCTATCAGGTGCAAAATGCGGGCAAAACACTGTATATCCGCCCGCAGGGCGCCTATGCGCAGATGAATGATCTTATTCAGGTACACAATGGCCTTGTTATTATCCCCGCTGCCAAAGTACAGGCAGGCTATTTTGTAGTAAAATACCAGTACGCGGTGCTGGTCTACCTTCAGCTGGTGTTCGGCAATCCGTTCTTCCAGCTCCGGCACCAGGCAAAGCCCTTCGCTGAAAGTGCCTTCCAGGAAATGCCGGTTTATTTTGGCGGTGTACAGGTACACAAAGGCATTGGTACGGGTGTTCTCGCTGAAATTCTCCTGGTTATCGTCAATAAAATTTTCCATTTCCTGCAGCACGGCGGTGAACTTCTCATCGTTCATGGTATAAAAGTGCGCGGTGAGCAGGTTGTGCATGGCTTTAATGTACATGTCCACATCTGTTTTCAGCAGGGAGGGGTATTCCTTGAACAGGTTCACCCATTTCTGCGTATAACGGTAGTACATTACAAAATCCTGCAGAATATAGTAATACCAGCAGTAGGCCTGGTACAGGTAGATCTTCTCGTAAAAGCTCATGTGCGTTTTGGCAAGCTGGGGCGCATTCTCTTCAAAAAAGCGCTTTACCATTTCCGCATCCTTCTCATTACGGGCATGGCCCAGCTTCAGGTACAGTCCGTACAGGCGCAGCGACAGGGTGCTGAGGCGGTTAATGCTGGACAGCTGCTGCTCTATTACCCGTGATTCCTCGCTCAGCTCCTCGGCCCGGTTTTCCAGGCTGCGGGTAATATGGCGGCTTTCTATCAGCTTCTCAAACTCCACAATTTCGTAGGTAAGCATTACCTCTTCCTGCTCCATGGCCATGCTTTTGGCGCGGGATAGCAGCTTAAGGCTCTGGGTATACAGCCCCTTGTTGTACAATACCCGGGCATAATCCAGCTGCTCGCGCAGGTCAATCAGCGGGTCTTTTTGTTTGAACAGCAGACGCAGGCTGGTAAGCAATTGTTTGTACAGATGGGCTTTTACATTACTGAGCTGCTGTTTCTTAATGGCCGGTATCTTCTTCAGGATCTGCTCTTCATCGTAGTCCTTCATTTTATCCAGGGTGTTAAATAGCTGGATGAAGAGCACATCCTCTTTCGTGTTGTTTTTATTAAAAGCCAGTTGGAAATTCCTTTTTTCTGCTTTTGTAAGCGTTTTTATTAATATGAATAGTGCGTCATGCTGACTGTTGGGCATCGTTATTAAAGTCTTATAAGTAATTGTTTTTCAAGTAAATAATGGTTTTCATTTCACCTTAAAGATCGTAATTATACCAAATTTAACGATATGGCAATTAACTATTGACCATTAGATTTGGAGATATAAACTAACAGGAAGCATAAAATTACTTAACAAAGACCAATTTACGCGTTAACAAAACGGGCTTTCCGCCAGGAAAATAACGGGCAGCTATACACGGGAAATGGTTTTAAAGTGATCAGGATGGGAAAAACATTGGTTGATAAGATATGGGATGCCCACGTGGTGGTGAGTAAACCGGGATTTCCGGATGCCGTGTACATAAACACGCACTTTATTCACGAGGTAACCAGCCCCCAGGCGTTTGACGGGCTGCGTAAGAGAGGTATCCCGGTGTTCCGCCCGCAAAAAACGCGGGCTACAGCAGATCATAATGTACCTACTATTGACCAGCATTTGCCCATTAAGGAGGCGCTGAGCCGCCACCAGGTGGAGATGCTGACCAAAAATACTACTGAATTTGGTGTGGAGCTGTACGGCCTGGGCCACCCTTATCAGGGTATTGTGCACGTAATAGGGCCTGAGCTGGGTATTACCCTGCCGGGTATGACCATCGTGTGCGGGGATAGCCATACCAGCACCCACGGCGCTTTTGGCGCTATTGCCTTTGGTATTGGCACTTCGGAGGTTGAGCAGGTGCTGGCCACCCAGTGCATTTTGCAGTACCGCCCCAAACGTATGAAGATCGAAATTAACGGCCAGCTGAAAAAAGGCGTGGTATCCAAAGATATTATCCTTTATATCATCTCTAAGATCTCCGCATCCGGCGCTACCGGGTATTTTGTGGAGTATTGCGGGGAAGCCATCCGCAGCCTGAGCATGGAAGCGCGTATGACCATCTGCAATATGAGCATTGAAATGGGCGCCCGTGGCGGCCTTATAGCCCCGGACGATACTACCTTCAGCTACCTGCAGGGCCGTGAGTTTGCACCCAAAGGGGCCGACTGGGATAAAGCCCTGGCTTACTGGAAAACCCTGCAGTCTGATGCGGATGCGGTGTTTGACACTACCCTCACTTTTGATGCAGCGGATATTGAGCCTATGATCACCTACGGCACCAATCCCGGTATGGGCATGGGCGTTACCCAGCACATTCCGGCACTGGAACAGCTGGAAGCACAGGAAAGACCCTCCTTCAAAAAATCACTGGATTATATGGCCCTGGAGCCGGGCAGCGCGCTGCTGGGTAAAAAGGTGGATTATGTATTTATAGGCAGCTGTACCAACTCCCGCATTGAGGACCTGCGTATGGTGGCCGATTTTGTGAAAGGCAAGCACAAGGCCAGCGGGGTGGTGGTATGGATAGTGCCGGGCTCCAAGCAGGTAGAGGCGCAGGCCAAGAAAGAAGGCATTGATAAGATCTTTGAAGAAGCGGGGTTCCACTTAAGGGAGCCGGGTTGCAGCGCCTGTTTGGGTATGAATGAGGATAAAGTGCCGGCAGGTATGTACTGCATCTCCACCTCAAACCGCAACTTTGAAGGCCGGCAGGGGCCCAATGCCCGCACCTTTTTAGCCAGCCCATTAACAGCAGCAGCTGCAGCTATAACAGGGAAGGTGATGGATGTAAGAGAAATGGTGTAAATCTAAAATCAGTAACATGTCCTGGAACGCAAACTTATATAAAAGCAACTATGCCTTTGTTTTTCAATACGGCAACAGCCTTATTGAATGGCTGCAACCACAGGCCGGCGAACAGATCCTGGACCTGGGCTGCGGCACCGGCGAGCTTACCGCCAAGCTGGCTGAAAGCGGCGCACAGGTAACCGGGCTGGATGCTTCTGCTTCCATGATAGAGAGCGCACAACGTAACTTTCCGCAGCTGGATTTTGTAGTGGCCAATGCCGCTTCCTTTTCCCTGCCTAAACAATACGACGCTATTTTTTCCAATGCAGCCCTGCACTGGATGCTGGATAAGGAGGCCGTAGCCGCCCGTATGTACCAGCACTTAAAACCCGGTGGCCGCCTGATACTGGAAATGGGGGCGCAGGGCAATGTAGCCAGCCTGCTGCAGGCGCTGGAACAGGCCATGCAGCAGCATGGGTATAGCTATGCACCATTCTGGTATTTTCCCTCTGTAGGTGAGTATACCTCCATATTGGAGAAATACGGTTTTAAGGTGCAGCAGGCGCTTTATTTTGACCGTACCACGGAGCTGGCCGACCCGGAGAATGGCATTATTGATTGGTTTGATATGTTTGGCGATCACTTTTTTGAGAATATACCGGCTGCAACACGTACAGCTATTTTACAGCAGGCGCAGGAAAGCCTGCGGGCTACCCACTTCCGGGATGGCAAGTGGTATGCGGATTATGTGCGGTTAAGAATAGCAGCGGTAAAACATTAACTATAATGAAAAAGAATTTTCAACATCTTATTTCCACAGCGGTACCCTTACCGATCGAGAATATTGATACAGACCAGATCATCCCGGCGCGCTTCCTGAAAGCCACCACCCGGGAAGGTTTTGGAGAGAATTTGTTCCGCGACTGGCGCTTTGATGCCAACAACCAGCCCAAGGCAGATTTTGTGCTGAACAATCCTTTATATAAAGGTGAGATCCTGGTGGCCGGTAAGAACTTTGGCTGCGGATCCTCCCGCGAGCATGCTGCCTGGTCGCTGGGCGATTATGGTTTCAAAGTGGTAGTGAGCAGCTTTTTTGCAGATATATTTAAGAACAATGCGTTGAACAATTTCATTTTACCCATCCAGGTGAGCGATGCGTTCCTGCAGAAAATATTCAAAGCCATTGAGGCCGATGCGCAGGCGCGGCTGGAAGTGGACCTGGAAGGGCAGTTCATTAAGATCATTGCCACAGGCGAGCAGGAGGGCTTTGACATTAACCCGTACAAAAAGGCCTGCCTGATCAACGGGTACGATGATATTGACTATCTCCTGAGCCTGCGCAGCAATATAGAGGCGTATGAGGTCAGCAGGGAATTTAACTTTTGATACTAATCAAATGTCCTGCACCGTTATGGAGCAGGACATTTGCATATAATTACAAACCAAATTCAATAACCTAACAAAACCACATGGGTGTCGCTAAAAAGATACTGGTAATTCCGGGAGATGGCATAGGACAGGAAGTAACGGCCTGGGGACAGAAAGTACTGTCTGCTATTGCAGAAAACTTCAAACACGAATTCACTTTTGAAGAAGGCATTATGGGCCATGTGGCTATAGAAGCCACCGGCAACCCGCTGCCCGACGAAACACTGGAAAAAGCCAGGAAAAGCGATGCCATCCTGTTTGGCGCTATCGGGCATGCTAAATACGATAACGACCCCACACTGAAGGTGCGCCCCGAACAGGGCCTGCTAAAGATCCGCAAGGAGCTGGGCCTGTATGCCAACCTGCGCCCCATAAAGCTGTTCGACGAGCTGCTGGAAGCATCCAGCATTAAGCCGGAAATACTGCGCGGCTCCGATATCCTGTTCTTCCGCGAGCTTACCGGCGATGTATACTTTGGAGAAAAGAACCGCACGGCAGACCGCAACACTGCTTCTGACTTGATGATCTATCACCGTTATGAAGTAGAGCGTATAGCACGCAAAGCATATGAAGCCGCCCGCACCCGCCGCAATAAGGTATGTTCTGTAGATAAGGCGAACGTACTGGAAGCCAGCCGCCTGTGGCGCGAGGTAGTGCAGGAAGTAGCCAAAGAATACCCGGATGTGGAAACCGAACATATGTTCATTGACAATGCCGCCATGCAGCTGATCAAAGACCCGAAACGGTTTGATGTGGTAGTGACCGGCAACCTGTTCGGTGATATATTGACCGATGAAGCCTCACAGATAGCGGGCTCCATGGGTATGCTGGCATCTGCCTCTATAGGCGACAGTACCGGGTTCTATGAGCCCATACATGGTTCAGCACATGATATTGCCGGTAAAGGGCTTGCCAACCCGCTGGCCTCTATATTATCTGCAGCGCTGATGCTGGACATTTCTTTTGGATTAAAAACGGAATCCCAGCGCGTGATCAAAGCTGTAGAAGCTACGCTGCGCCAGGGTTACCGCACTATGGATATTGCCAATAAGCATACGGAAAATGCCCTGATCATGGGTACGGATGCAATGGGAGGAAAGGTGCTGGAGAACCTGAATTAAATCTTGTTTACGTTTAAAACCTATATATAAAATGGATAAAAATCGTGTATACGTTTTCGATACTACCCTGCGGGATGGGGAACAGGTGCCGGGCTGCCAGTTAACTACCGTAGAAAAGATAGAAGTGGCGAAAGAGCTGGAGGCATTGGGCGTGGATGTTATTGAAGCAGGTTTTCCCATTTCAAGCCCGGGCGATTTCCAGAGCGTGGTAGAGATCTCCAAAGCTGTATCAGAGCCGGTGATCTGCGCGCTTACCCGTGCCAATACCATGGATATTGATGCCGCAGCAGACGCCCTGCGCTTTGCCAAACGCAAACGCATTCATACCGGTATCGGCGCATCGGATATGCACATTAAATATAAATTCAACAGCACCCGGGAAGATATATTGAAACGTGCAGTAGATGCGGTGAAGTACGCCCGCAAATTTGTGGATGATATTGAATTTTATGCGGAAGATGCCGGCCGTGCTGATAATGAATACCTGGCCCGCATGATAGAAGCCGTGATAGCTGCAGGCGCTACGGTGGTGAACATACCGGATACCAACGGCTACTGCCTGCCTGACCAGTATGGCGCAAAGATCAAGTACCTGATGGATCATGTATCCAACATTGACAAAGCCATTATTTCCGTACACTGCCACAACGATCTTGGTTTGGCTACTGCCAACACCATTGCCGGTGTAATGAACGGCGCCCGCCAGGTGGAGTGTACCATTAACGGTATTGGCGAACGCGCGGGTAATACCTCGCTGGAAGAAGTGGCCATGATCCTGAAAACGCATCATGCCCTGGGATACCATACCGGTATTAATTCCAAACAGATCTACGGCATCAGCAACCTGGTATCTACCATGATGCGTATGCCGGTACAGCCGAACAAAGCCATCGTAGGCCGTAATGCTTTTGCGCACAGCTCCGGCATTCACCAGGATGGTGTGCTGAAACACCGCGAGAACTACGAGATCCTGAACCCGGAAGATGTGGGACTGGCTACCAACTCCATCATCCTAACTGCGCGCAGCGGCCGTCATGCGTTAAAACATCACCTGCAACGCCTGGATTATAAGCTGGATAAGATCAACCTGGATGAAGTATACCAGCGTTTCCTTATTATGGCCGATCAGAAAAAAGAGATCAGCGATGCCGACTTACAGCAGCTGATGGGTGATGGCGATGAGAAGAATTATGATGATGACCAGGCTATTAAAGTAACCCTGCTGCAGGTGGTATGCGGCGATCCGCTGCGCCCTATGGCTACGGTGAAGCTAAAGATCAATGGTACTGAGAAAGAGGCCAGCGCTGCAGGCAACGGCCCGGTAAATGCTACCATTAATGCCATTCACGAGATCATTAAAGATGATATTGACCTGGATGAATTTAGCATACAGGCAATGCATGGCGGTAGTGAAGATGTGAGCAAGGTGAATATGCGCGTTAAGCACAACGGGCAGTCGTACTATGGCTTCGGCTATTCTACCGATATTGTGAGCGCCTCTGTGAATGCGTATGTGGATGCGCTGAATAAGATCTATTAGAATGTAAAATCATAAATGTAAAATTTCAAATGTAAAAGGGAAATGCAGCGATGTAGGTATCCGCTGCATTTCCCTTTTACATTTAGTATTTAAAATTTTACATTTTACATTTTTACAACAACTCCGTTAAGTGCCTGTAATTCGATTTCACCGTATCCAGCACTTCATCCATACGCCCGCCCAGTATCAGCTTGCTCATGGATAAGGCATAGCCTTTTACCTGCTCCCATTCCACTTTGGGCGGCATGGCCAGCGCCGCGGGGTTGGTCATAATATTCACCAGCACCGGGCCTTCATCGTCAATAGCGGTTTGCAGCGCACCTTTCACGCCTTCGGGCGAGTGTACCGTAATACCTTTGAAACCCATGGCCCTGGCTATTACGCCAAAATCCGGGTTCACCATATCCGTTTCATTATCCGGTAAGCCTGCCACTTCCATTTCCAGCTTTACCATACCCAATGCACGGTTGTTGAACACTATGAGCTTAATGGGCAGGTTATACTGGCGTATGGTGGCCAGGTCACCCAGCAGCATGGATAAGCCGCCATCGCCACACAGGGCAAATACCTGCCGGCCGGGATAGGTAAGCGCTGCGCCAATAGCCATAGGCATGGCATTGGCCATTGAGCCGTGGTTAAAAGATCCCAGCATTTTGCGTTTGCCCGTAGCTGTTATATAGCGTGCGCCCCATACGCAGCACATACCGGTATCCATGGTAAAAATGGCATCGCCGGCAGCCAGCTCGTTCAGCGTAGCGGCTACATACTCAGGTTGTATATTATTATTGGTGCCGGTTTCTTTTACAAATTTCTGCAGGTGCTCCTTTACCTTATCATACAGCTCCAGCTGTACCTTTAAAAAGTGATCATCCGTTTTAGGGGTAAGATGGGGCATCAGTGCACGCAGGGTATCCTTAATGTTGCCGCACAGGCCCATTGCCAGCTTGGCGCGGCGGCCCAGCCTTTCCGGCTTTTCATCGATCTGCACTATCTTGTTCTTCACCGGCATAAACGGCGTGTAGGGGAAATCGGTACCCAGCAGCAACACCAGATCTGCTTCGTGCATGCTGTGGTAGGCCGAGGGAAGCCCCAGCAAACCGGTCATACCTACCTCATAGGGGTTGTTATATTGTATGCCCATTTTACCGCGGAAAGAGTAGCCTACCGGCGCCTGTAGCCTGCCGGCCAGCTCCACAACCTCTTTATGCGCAGCAGTGGCGCCCACGCCGCAAAAGATAGTTACTTTGCTGCTTTCATTTAAAAGGCCGGCCAGGCTTTCCAGCTCATGGTCTGCAGGCCGCAGCACCGTATCGCTTCTATAATTCTGCATAGCGGTAATGCTTTCTTCCGCTGCCATGGCCGATACATCGCCCGGCAACCCGAACACTGCCACCCCTTTATGGTGAATGGCGTGCTGTATGGCGCTTTGCAGCATTCGCGCAGCTTGTGCAGGGGTGCTGGCCACCTGGTTATAGCAGCTGCAATCGTCAAATAATTTAATGGTATTGGTACCCTGGAAATAATCTGTGCCAAATTCCTGGGTATTAATGGTGGAGGCAATGGCTATAACCGGCACGCCTGTACGGTGCGCATCGTATAAACCATTTATCAGGTGCACATGACCCGGTCCGCAGCTGCCTGCACAACAAGCCAGCCCTTCCAGCTCGGCCTCCGCAGCCGCCGCGTAAGCGCCCGCTTCCTCATGCCGTACATGGATCCATTTGATCTGGCCATTCCTTCTTACAGCATCATTCAGCTCATTTAAACTGTCTCCGGCCACAGCGTAGATCCTTTTTACGCCGTTTGCTATCAGCATGTCCACTACCTGGTCTGCTACTTTTCTCATGATTCCTTGGTTTTAAAATGAAAAGAATAAATATGGTTTTTCGAAATGGGGTAAATCTGAATGGTAAAGTTAGTGTTTTACAGCCCGGTCCGCTAACCGTAACTTCTATAAGCTCAGTCACAAATCTTGTTCCTGCTTTGTCCAGTTCTGATAAAAAAACCTTAAAAAAGGATGTTTATCGTATAGCTAATGGCTATAAAAATGCCGTTCATTTACCGTGTCTGGTAGGTGTTGCATCCGGTTGCAAAGAATAGATAAGCCCCCTATAAGCCCTCTATAAACCATATATAAGCCCTCCATAAGCTCTCCCTTAAAAGAGTGGGCTTATCTACGGGTTATCGATAAATATAAGATAGCTTGTTTAGGGAATAATTTACACACGGACTAAATAATCCGGTTTAGGGTTTACAGCAACCGCTATGAGCCTGCTTTCGGTTTACATGCTTCAGCTGCCAGCTGATTAACGGGGCATGAGGCTGCCATTGCGCAAGGGGAATGCGCCAACAGAACAGTAAGCTTGAAAAGTTTAAGGGTTAGCGAAAGGTATCAAAATCCAGGTCCAGTAAAGGGTATTTTTGATAATCAGAGAGGTAAAAGTGCCACCATTCCGTTTCCAGGGCAGTAAAACCGTGCTGCTCCATAATGCGCCGTAACAGGGCACGGTTTGCCACTACAGCGGTATCGGCAGGGTAGTAGCTGTAATGCGCTTTTTCTGTAAAATCATCATAGCCGGTAGGCATTGGAATGGTATCCCCGCCGGATCTTTGTATGAGGGTAAGATCCACCGCCACACCCCGGTTATGCCCGCTGCCTTTGCGCGGGTCGGCGGCATAGCGGTCGTCGGGTACAATGGTCCACATTTTTTCAGTAACGGCATAGGGCCGGTAGGCATCAAATATTTTTAAGGCAAGTCCGCGGGCGCTTAGCTGCTGCTGCACGGCCTTTAAGGCTTTTGCAGCCGGCAGGCGTAATAAAACCCTGGGATGCGGGTATAGCACCTGTTGTGTAAAGTTATGGGTGGTGGCATAACGCACATCTGTACGGATGCCGGGAATATAACGGGTCACATCTACCAGCTGCTGGTTACTGTCTGCCGCTACCTGCTGCCGGTACAGGGCCGGGCTGTTCACTACCGGCAAACCATAATGGTTCAGGGGAATTTGCTGGCCGTGTAAGCCGCCCGCGAGTATGAATGTCAATACGCTGATGAAAGAAAATACCCTCACTTTTGTTTGTTTTATTAGGTATAACTTGCCAGGTTATGAAATGAGGCGTCGAAAATAGTGATCACTAAATAAAATAAAAGAGAGAGCACAATAAATGATATGATTAAATTAATAATCAACCATACCGGGTCTTTGTAATAGGGAACTTTCTTTTGCAGAAAGTCAGCTTTCTTACGCGCCTTCCAGCTTGACCTCATAAGATAGCCGGTCAACAAAGGTACTCCTAAAAAATAGACTCCTAAAAACAACAGGATCAACAATATTATCATAGATCATAGGTTTAAAGTGCTTAAAGCGACCTTTTGTTCGGCAAAGGAAAGGGATCAGATGCACATTTATAGGTTAGGTTGTTATCTGGCCGGGACAAATATAGGAAATTCAGGCCTGTGTCTAAAAGTAGATGACGGCAGCCTTAGCCTGTGTTTTTTTACCTTGCAACATAGTTGCCTTATTAAAATAAGTCAAAAAAATACACATTACAGGTAAAAAACAATTGTAAACCCCGGCTGAAATTAGGTATTTTAGAACCCTTAAAAAACTAAGGGAAGATGAGTTTATTTCGGTTAGATAACAAGGTGGCGGTGGTAACCGGCGCCGGTAGCGGTATAGGCCAGGCTATTGCTAAATGTTTTGCGGAGCAGGGTGCTTTTGTGCACATTATAGAGCTGAATGAAGATGGCGGTAAAGGCACTGTAGCCGATATTATAGCTGCCGGCGGCAAAGCAAAGGCGCATGGCTGTAACGTAGCGCAGCAGGCCGATGTAATCAAAACCATTGACAGCATACAGGCCGGTGCAGGCCGTATAGATATACTGGTGAACTGTGCGGGCATTGCCCATATAGGTAAGCTGGAAACCACTGCCGAAGCGGATTTTGACCGGGTGTTCAGTGTAAATGTAAAAGGTACCTATAACTGTATGTATGCTGCTATCAAACACATGAAGCAGCAGGGCGGGGGCGTTATCCTGAACGTTGCCTCTATTGCCGCTACCGTGGGTATTCCCGACCGTTTTGCCTACTCCATGAGCAAAGGCGCTGTATTAACCATGACCCTTTCCGTAGCTAAAGATTATATACATGATAACATCCGCTGCAACTGTGTATCGCCTGCAAGGGTGCATACCCCGTTCGTAGATGGGTTCCTGCAAAAGAACTATCCGGATAATGTACAGGAGATGTTTGAAAAATTATCCAAAACACAGCCTATCGGCCGTATGGCTAAACCGGAAGAAGTAGGCTGGCTGGCGCTGTACCTGTGCTCTGAGCAGGCTGGTTTTATTACCGGCTGTGATTACCCCATAGATGGCGGATTTATAAAATTGAATAACTGATAGCCCTTATATTGCAGGATATATCAATCACAGTATGCAACATTTCAGCAAAGTAATTTTAGTAACGGCGATCTCCACCGGCCTGTGGGCCTGCGGTGGCGCCGGCACACAATCCGGCAGCAGCCAGGATAGCACCGCCGCAACTTTTACACCGGCAAAGCCTGCCGGTACCGTGCAGGTAACTTTTGAGCAGGATACGGATACGCCGAAGGTAAAGATCCATTTTGCCATTGCCGATAAAACAATCGACAAATCTTTTGAGCTGCCGCTGGCGCAGGATATGGATTCAGAAGACCTGTACCGTACCGTATGGGACCAGCCTACCAGCTGTTACATTGGCGTGTTAAAAAATAACCGCGGCACCCGTTACTATCATGCCAGCCAGGGCGAAGACGGCGGACTGAAAATTTTCCAGGTAGGTACCCCGCCGGAAGCCGTATGGCATTATGCGGAAGGTGAGCTGGGCTTAGGTAAGGCCACCAATAAATCAAAACTAACGGATCATTATAAAAAGAACGTAACCTCCGGTAAGATCATTGCTGATTTTATTGTGCGGCTGGAACCTGCTGGCAGCAAAGATTCTGTACAGCTGTATACAGAATTCGGCGGTTTAAATGAAAGGAAAACATTGCAGGTGCCCGGTGGTTATGCGCCTAAGATACAACCCACAGCAGATCCCGAGCATTGTATATTCGGTTTGCAGCGTGATGATGGATTTGATCCCGTGCTGGATATTAAAGTGGAGAACGCAAAGCTGATATTGAAAGAGCTGGGAAGAGTGCAGTAGTTATTAAACAGGAAAATATTTACAAATGAAACTGATACGATTCGGACAACCGGGTGAGGAGAAACCAGGTGTAGTTACAGCAGATGGCAGCTTTGATGTAAGCGCTTTCGGAGAAGATTACGGTGAAAGATTTTTTGAGACCAACGGGCTGGAACGCCTGGCGCAATGGTGGGCTGCCAATGGTGGAACAGCGCCCCGCATACCGGATAATACACGCCTGGGAGCACCCATACAGCGGCCTTCCAAGATCATTTGCATTGGTCTGAACTATGCCGATCATGCAAAGGAAAGCAATATGCAGATCCCCACGGAACCGATCGTATTCTTCAAAAGTACCTCCTCACTGGTAGGCCCCAACGATAACCTGATCATCCCAAAGAACAGCAAAAAAACAGATTGGGAAGTGGAGCTGGCCGTAGTGATCGGCAAAAAAGCCACTTATGTAGAAGAAAAAGATGCGCTGGATTATGTAGCCGGTTATGCGCTGCATAATGATTATAGCGAGCGTGAGTTTCAGCTGGAACGCAACGGGCAGTGGGTAAAAGGCAAAAGCGCTGATACCTTTGCGCCGCTGGGGCCCTGGCTGGTTACCAAAGATGAAGTTAAGGATGTAAATAACCTGGGCATCTGGTTAAGCCTGAACGGTAAAAAGGTGCAGAATGGCACTACCGCCAACCTGATCTTCAGTGTACCTTTCCTGGTGTCTTACCTGAGCCAGTTTATGAGCCTGTTGCCGGGCGATGTGATCTCAACCGGTACGCCCGCAGGCGTAGGGCTGGGCATGAACCCGCAGGTATATATTAAGGAAGGCGATGTAATAGAGCTGGGAATTGATGGTTTGGGCACTTCCAAACAAACAGCTTTTGCCTGGAAATAATAATTATTCCACTCAACGTGTAATGCAGATAGTTATGAAAAGATATTGCCTGGCACTGGACCTCAAGAATGATCCGCAGCTGATAGCGGAGTATGAAAAATATCACCAGGCAGTATGGCCGGAGATCAGGCAAAGCATTAGCGGCAGCGGTATTGAGAACATGGAGATATACCGGGTTATGAACCGTTTGTTCATGATCATGGAAGTGAATGACAGCTTCTCCGCTGAAAAGAAAGCGGCTGCAGATGCCACCAATCCTAAGGTACAGGAATGGGAAGCGCTTATGTGGAAATACCAGCAGGCATTGCCCATTGCAAAACCCGGAGAAAAGTGGATAGTGATGGATAAGATTTTTACGCTAAACGCATAATGCTGAACGCTAAACGCTGAGTGCAAAACGTGTGTAGCGTTAAGCATTCGGCGTTAAGCATTCAGCCTAAATTCCCATTATGATCATCGATTCCCATCAACATTTCTGGAAATACCACCCGGTGAAAGACGCCTGGATCACAGACGATATGAAAGTGATACAGGACGATTTTTTGCCGCATAACCTGCTGCCCGTATTGCAACAGAATGGTGTGGATGCCTGCGTAGCCGTACAGGCCGATCAGTCGGAAGATGAAACACAATTCCTGCTGGACCTGGCCGCCGCACATCCCTTTGTGAAAGGCGTGGTAGGCTGGGTTGACCTGCGTGCGGAGAACCTGGAAGAACGCCTGCAGCACTATACACAATTCAAAACGCTGAAAGGTTTCCGCCATATTGTGCAGGGAGAGCCGGATCCGGCCTTTTTGTTAAAGGAAGGGTTTTGTAAAGGCATCCGCGCATTACAGCCTTATAATTTTACGTACGATATTCTCGTATACCCCATACAGCTGCCAGCAGTAGAAAAATTCGTGCAGCTGTTCCCGCAGCAAAAGCTGGTAATAGATCATATGGCCAAACCTTATTGCAAAACAGGCGATATAGCTACCTGGGAAAAAAGCATGCGCACTATAGCAGCGTCCTCCAATGTATATTGCAAAATAAGCGGGCTGGTAACGGAAGCCGACTGGCAAAACTGGACGGCTGATACGTTTAAGCCTTACCTGGATGTAGTGCTGGAAGCTTTTGGCCCCCAGCGCCTGATGTATGGATCCGACTGGCCGGTGTGTTTGGTGGCAGGGCAGTATGCAGAGGTGAAAGGGATGGTAACAGACTACATCAGCGGGTTAAGCAAAACAGAGCAGGCTGCCATTATGGGGGGCAATGCCGCTGCGTTCTACAACCTCGTTTAACGATACATTTATTTATTGATTCTTATTGAAACGTTTTCAAATAACAACTTATGGATCTGGGATTAAAAGATAAAGTGATCATTGTAACCGGCGGCGCCAAAGGTATTGGAGAAGCCATTTCCAAGCTGGTAGCAGCAGAAGGGGCTATTGCCGTAATTGCCGGCCGTAGCGCGGTTGATAATGAAAAAACAGTAGCTGCCATTAAAGCGGCTGGTGGCAAGGCTTTTGGCATTGAAGCCGAGCTGGGCGACCCCGCTGCCTGCAAAAAGGTAATTGATGCTACCGTGAAAGAATTTGGCACCCTGCATGCGCTGGTGAACAATGCCGGTGTAAATGACGGCGTAGGCCTGGAAAGCGGTAGTCCGGAAAAGTTTATGGCATCGCTGCAAAAAAATGTATCGCACTACTATAACCTGGCGCATTATGCATTGCCTTACCTGAAACAGAACAAGGGCAGCATAGTGAATATTGGCTCTAAAGTAGCTACCACCGGGCAGGGTAATACTTCCGGTTATGCCGCTTCCAAAGGCGCTATTAACGCCTTAACAAGGGAGTGGGCGGTTGAGCTGCTGCCATTTTCCATTCGTGTAAATACGGTAATACCCGCTGAAGTATGGACGCCGCTGTATGAAACCTGGATCAGCTCTTTACCCAATCCCAAGGAAAAGCTGGCCTCCATTGTTGCCAAGATCCCCCTGGAACAGCGTATGACCACCTCTGAAGAAATTGCCGGTATGACGGTGTTCCTGTTATCTGCGCAATCATCGCACACCACAGGGCAGATCATTTATGTGGATGGCGGGTATACACACCTGGACAGATCGATCTAAAACAGCAGTTAGCTGTTAGCCTTAGCTGCTAAAAGCTAACAGCTAACTGCCAATAGCTTATATTTAACTACCACTAAACTTTTTCCCTATGGCTGGAGCCACTGTTTCCACGAGCTCTGTAACTGCGGTTACGGACACTAAGAAAAGCTACTTATTCCCGTTCATTCTGGTTACCAGCCTGTTTTTCCTGTGGGGACTGGCTTACGGCCTGCTGGATGTGCTGAACAAACATTTCCAGGAGGTGTTGAATATTACTAAAACCCGCTCCACCTTATTGCAGCTGGCCTACTTTGGCGCTTACTTCCTGATGGCTTTACCCGCCAGTGTTTTCATGAGTAAGTACGGTTATAAAAAGGGCATTATCTTAGGGTTACTGTTATATGCAACAGGCGCGTTCCTGTTTTACCCATCAGCCCATTATGCCAACTTTGAAGCCTTTTTGCTATCGTTGTTTGTGCTGGCCAGCGGGCTTACCTGCCTGGAAACAGCTGCCAACCCATATGTAACCGTACTGGGCAGCGCAGAAACATCAGAGTTCCGCCTGAATCTTTCCCAGTGTTTTAATGGTGTAGGCTCTTTCCTGGGGCCCGTAATTGGCGGTGCATTGTTCTTTAGCGGTGATAAAGAAGCTGCAGGCAACCTGAGCTCTGTACAGTCAACATATATCGTGATCGGTGCAGTGGTGCTGCTGATCGCATTTTTCTTTTACAGAACTTCCTTGCCGGAAATAAAAGAAGCAAGCACAGAAGAAGGTGCAGGCAGCATACAAACAGCCAAACCACTGTTTGCGCACAGCCATTTTGTATGGGGCGTAATTGCACAATTCTTTTACGTAGCTGCACAAGTGGGTGTGGGTGCGCTTTTCATTAATTATGTAACGGAATACTGGCAGGGCGCCACCAGTGAAAAAGGCGCCTACCTGTTAGCCGTTAGCCTGATATTGTTCACTGCCGGCCGTTTTGTAGGCACTGCAATTATGAGAACAATAGCTCCCAATAAGCTGCTGGCTGCCTATGCGCTCATAAACGTGGTGTTGTGTATGATAGTAATGGCCGGTAAAGGCGCCATTTCCGTATATGCGCTGATGGCCATTTTCTTTTTCATGTCTATTATGTTCCCTACCATTTTTGCATTAGGCGTAAAGGATCTGGGTGTGCATACCAAAAAGGGCGGTGCATTCATTATCATGTCTATTGTGGGTGGTGCTGTGGTGCCGTACGTAATGGGTATTATTGCAGATAGCCAGTCTACAGCCGGCGCTTACGCCGTGCCGCTGGTATGTTTTGCCATAGTGTTCTATTACGGTTGGAAAGGATATAAAAGAGCTTAACACATCATTTTTCCCGGTTCCGCAAATTCATTGTAATTTACTGTGGTAAAACATACGATGAATTTGCGGAACTTTCATTTATACCAGCCTGCTGCCTGCCTTTGCCTGCTCCTTTTCACCGGGGCCAATACCTTTCATAGCGCTCCCATGCAATTACAGTTCACCCATGTGGTGAATGGAAAACCCATGGCGCTGCAAACAGGCATTTACACGAATGCGGTAGGCGATTCCTTTAACATTACAATGTTCAAATATTACGTGAGCAATTTTTCGCTCACTAACAGCAGCGGGCAGGAAGTGAGCCTGCCGCCGGCCTATTTCCTGGTAAATGAAAGCGATACGGCTTCAAAGACCATTACGCTGCCACCGATACCGGAAGGCATTTACAGCAGCATTTCCTTTTTGATAGGGGTAGATAGCATCCGCAATATGAGCGGTGCGCAAACCGGCGCTTTGGACCCGGTGAACGGTATGTTCTGGACCTGGAACAGCGGTTACATTATGGCCAAGCTGGAAGGCCTATCGCCCGTATCCAAACAACCTAATAAGCTCATAGAATTTCATATTGGCGGTTTCCAGGGCACGCGTAATACGCTGCGCAGGGTAACGCTTACTTTTGCCAAACCATTTGCATTACCGCAGCCCGAGCCGGTGGTAATGCCCATAGTGGCCGATGCCTATACCTGGTTCAGCCAGCCGAATACGGTAAGCTTTCAGTACATATCGTCCTGCACTACGCCGGGGGCGCAGGCTATGCGCATTGCGGATAATTATCAGCACATGTTCAGTATAAAGAGGGATTAGTGAAGGCTGTTTATTTCATAACGTTTTTTTGCCTGCTGCTTTTGCTGGCCGCTTCCGAAGCTAATAACCGGAAAGCTGAAGCAATTGCGGTTCCCGAACCTTACCACCTGGAGCTGCCGCCGGGTTTACCTGCACCGGTGTATGATTTTTCACAGAACCCGCTTACCAAACAGGGTATTGCGCTGGGCCGGCACCTGTTTTACGATCCCAAGCTTTCCCGCGACAGCAGCATCTCCTGCGGGTTTTGCCATCAGCAGTTTGCAGCCTTCGGGCATTTTGATCATGCACTGGCGCATGGGGTAGAAGGGCGCATTGGCACCCGCTCCGTACCTACTTTGTTCAACCTTATCTGGCAAAAGAATTTTATGTGGGATGGGGGCGTGAACAACCTGGAAATACAGCCGCTAACTCCCCTTACTGATGAAAATGAAATGGGTATGGACCTGGCCGTTTTAATAAAACGCCTGCAGGCCGATGCCGGTTACCGTAAAATGTTTAAGGCGGCTTATGGTACAGAGGAGGTGAACAGCCAGCGCTTATTCAGGGCTATTACGCAGTTCCTGGCCACTATGATCTCCTTTCAGTCCAAATATGACAGCGTAATGCGTAAGGCCCCTAATGTGGCCTTTACGCCCGAAGAACAGGAGGGCTATGTGATCTTTAAGCAAAAGTGTGCAGCCTGCCATAAAGAGCCTTTTTTTACGGATTACAGCTATCGTAACAACGGCCTGCCTTACCTGCCTAATTTAAATGATGTAGGCCGCATGCGTATTACCAGCAGCACCGGCGATTACCTGAAATTTAAGGTGCCTACCCTGCGCAACATCCTGAAAAGCTCGCCCTACATGCACGATGGGCGTTTTTTTGATATTTACCAGGTATTTAACCAATATGCCCATGGCATAAAACCCGGCGCCAGCCCTACTGTAGACCCCCTGGTGAAAAATGGCATCCCCCTGTCCGACAAAGAGCAGCGGGAGCTGTATATGTTCCTGAACACGCTCACCGACCCCGGTTTTATTGCCAATTCGTCATTCAGCGAAATTCTTATACAATAGCCTGCATATTTAACTTGCTTGAAACCAGTAAACTGTGAATGGCGGTAATTTATACCTGTTTTCCAAGCATGGTTTTTGCCTTTGTAGCGGCATGATGAAACACATTAAAACAGGGTTCAAAATTTTAGTGGTAATTGCCATACTGACCCCGCCTTTATGGCTGGGCCGGGAAAAAAAGCGACCTGTGGTAGTGGCGAAAAAGTCAGACATGGGTACGGCCAGTTATTATGCGAATAAGTTCGAGGGCCGCAAAACAGCCAGCGGAGAAGTTTTCGATAATGACAGCATGACCGCCGCCCATAACACCTTACCATTAGGTACCCTGGTTAGAGTAACTAACCTGAGTAACGGCCGCTCCGTGATCGTTAAGATCACCGACCGCCTGCATGCCACTAATTCCCGCATCATTGACCTTACACAAACTGCTGCCCGTGAATTAGGCTTTTTAGCAAAAGGCCTTGCACGTGTGAGAGTAGAAAGGGTGTAGGGAATAGTTCTTTTTTATGGTTAAAATGCGCAGCAGTTATGCTGCGCATTTTTATTTTTTGCTGCGGGTAAAGCAGGTGGTTAAATGATCGTTCACCATACCTGTTGCCTGCATATAGGCGTAACAGATAGTAGAGCCTACAAATTTAAATCCTCTCTTCAACAGGTCTTTGCTCATAGCATCTGATATGGGCGATTTGGGCGGTATTTCACTCAATATTTTAAAGTGATTCATAACCGGCTTGTGATCTACAAACTGCCAGATGTATCTATCAAAGCTGCCGAACTCTTTTTGTACGGCTAAAAAGGCTTTCGCATTGCCGATGGTGGCAGCTACCTTTAACCGGTTGCGGATAATACCGGGGTCCTGTAAGAGCTTTTCTACTTTTTTGTCGGTATAGCGCGCGATCTTTTGCGCATCCCAGTTATCAAATGCTTTACGGTAATTTTCGCGTTTAGTAAGCACCGTATACCAGCTTAGGCCGGCCTGCGCGCCTTCCAGGTTCAGCATCTCAAACAGGCGGGTATCATCATGCAGGGGAATGCCCCATTCATTGTCGTGGTAGTCTTTGTAAAGCTGGTCTTTCGTTGACCAGCCGCAGCGTGATCTATTATCCTCCATAGATTTAATTACTAATTACGAACGAATGTAAGGATTGCTGGCTTACCACACCATCCTCTGCTTTTAAAATGATCAAAAACGGACAAGCCTGTACCGTAAGCGGACAGGATGCAATAGCATAAATGATTAATAATCAGCGAATATTGACAGCGGCATGCCATTGGTAATCCTGTTGGCATCACATTATTCACCATTCAATGTTCAAATAATCATGAAAAGGTTTAAGCATTTATTATTCATAGCCCTTGTGCTTTTCGTGTACACCGCCCATGCACAGGATCTTGTTAAACATATAGACAGCAGCTTTAGCGCGCAATACAAGGCGCACGAGTTTTCCGGCAATGTGCTGGTGGCGGAAAAAGGAAAAGTAGTTTATGAAAGATCGTTCGGGTATGCAGACCTGGAGCACAAGACCCTGAACTGCTCTGTATCTGCTTTTCAGCTGGCCTCTGTATCAAAAATATTTACGTCAGTAGCCGTGCTGCAGCTGAAAGAAAAAGGGCAGCTACAGCTGGATGATGCTGTGGTAAAGTATTTGCCCGCTTTCCCTTATGAAAATATTACCATCCGGCATTTGCTGTCACATACCTCCGGCCTGCCCGATTACCAGATCTTTGAACAGCCGCACCGGAAAGATACTACCCGCATTTTTAACAATGAAGATATTATTCCTGCGCTGAAAGCCCCTCACCAGGCATTACGTTCCCAGCCCGGTGAAAGCTGGAGCTATTCCAATACCGGCTATGGATTGCTGGCATTGATCGTTGAAAAGGTAAGCGGTGAAAAGTTCCAGAACTACCTGCAACAGCATGTTTTTAAACCGGCACATATGAAGTATACGTACATAGAAACATCGCTCATGTTCCCGAATAATAAGAACCGCACCAGGAACTATGATTTCCAGGAGTACGCCCCGGATAAGCTGCAGCAGGTATACAGCTTTCAAAGAAATAAGATCCCCACGCTTATACTGGGCAACATTGTAGGCCCGGGCCATGTGGTAAGCACCACCCGCGACCTGTTACAATTTGATGAAGCCTTGTACAACGGCACGCTGCTGCAGCCTGCTACCCTGGAAGAAGCGCTTACACCGGTAAAGCTGGCCAATGGTACAGCGGCCCTTACCGGCTGGGCCAATGGCCGCTCATATTACGGTTTGGGCTGGATGATCCTGTGCGACAGCACTATGGGTAAAGTGGTATGGCATTCCGGCGGCGCACCGGGCATAGTAACTGCTTTTATCAGGAATATTACCCGCCACCAAACAGTGATTGCGCTGGATAATGTTACCCACCGCGGTGTACATACTGCCGGCATTAATGCGTTGTGTATGCTGAATGAGCAGCCGGTGTTTGTTGGCAAACAGTCACTGGCACATGCATATGCACGCAAGCTGTTTGAGCAGGGGCCGGAAGCTGCCACCGCACTTTTTAATACGCTGAAAACAGATACTGCGCATTACTTCCTGGATGAGCAGGCCCTGAACACCTGCGGACTGCAGCTGCTGTTTGATGGCTACCTGGAAAAAGGGCTGGAAGCCTTACAGCTGAACACTGTATTATTTCCCAACAGCTGGAATGTGTATGATAGTTTTGCAGAAGCCTTGTTGCTGAATGGTAAAGAACAGTCGGCCATTACTATGTATAAAAAATCAATTGCCATGAATCCTGAGAACGAGGGAGGGAAGGAGGCGCTGCGGAAAATTAATAATTAACCATTGTTGTCCGGTAAAAAATCTATTGATCTAAAACTACTGCTTCTGTCCGGATTGCGTTAATGCGTCGTTAAGCTTATTTGAATCATATACTTTTGGCTACAACAAAAGGTGTTTAGGCTAAACCTGTCTTTGGGGACATTCTCATTTTTGTATCAACAAAATGATACAATAATGGAGATAAAAAAGCGCATGAACCGTCTTGTTCTCATCCTGGCCTTTTGCCTGTCCGGCGCAGTATCAATAGCCCAGTCAACAGGCAATTTTAAAGGGAAAATAATTGACCAGTCAACAAAGCAGCCGATAGTTGGAGCAAGTGTTTATCTTGAACGAAATCAATTTGGAACTACTACAGATTCGACGGGCGTATTTACGATCAATGGTATATCTGTTGGTAGTCATACAGTAACAATCTCACATGTTGGATTTCAAACAAAATTTATCAGTGAAATAATAATAGCTGCTAATAAAACCTATTATGCTGAATATGAGTTATTGAAGGAATTAGGTAAATTGAATGAGATTGTTGTTACTGCCAATAAATTCACCAGTGAAACAAATCCACTGACACCCGTTTCAACATTTTCCTATTCAAGAGAAGAGATCTTTAGAAATCCCGGTGCACAGGGGGATATCATGCGGGCTCTTTCCAGCCTGCCGGGGGTTGTAAGCAGCGGGGCACAGTTTTCTGCTATAGCAGCAAGGGGACAGGGTACGCGCGATAATCTTTATATGGTGGATGATATACCAATGTTTGACCTGTCGCATTTAGAGGCGGAAGGGTATAGCTCGGGGTTTAATGACCCCAATGGTGGCCGGTTCAGCATTTTTGCTCCCAGGGTTATTGATAATGTGCTTTTTCAGAATGGTGGTTTTGATGCAGGGTATGGGAGACGCTCCTCCTCCCTGTTAGGACTTGGCATAAAGGAAGGGAATAAAGCCAGTTGGTCGTTGAGCGGACAGTTTGACTTATTGGGAGGTACGGTAATGGCTGACGGGCCCATATCTAAAAAGACAAGTGTTTTTGCTTCTGCCAGGTACCAGAATTTTGCAGCACTTATCAGTATCCTGGATGAGCAACGCTCATCAATTTCTTATGGCGACTATATAGTAAAAACCACGACACAAATAAATCAGAAGAACAAGCTATCCATTATAGCTATGTATAATCCGGAAAGACCCTATAAAACCATAGACGACGTTGAATCCGGGCTGAATTTGAATGACGACAATAGTGGCGGTACCATGCTGTTTAACCACAGAGGCAACAAAGCATTAGTGGGGCTTAACCTTCGTACGCTTCTCAATTCAAACAGCTATCTAAAAAATGTACTATACTATCGTTCCTCATCTGTGGACAACCGTTTTGGAAGGTACAATCCATCTATTGATTCAAATGGCGTAGTCATAGATCCAAAATTTGGTAACTATGAAGACGAGTTAAGAACTATCAAAAACAGTCAGCGGGAATTTGGCTATCGCTCTATTTATACTCAACGTTTTAATAAGGTGACATTAACTGCGGGTGTTGATGTTATGCTCGTTAACCTGGACTATGCAAGAACACTAAGCCATGACGACACACTCTATTCCTACAGAACAAGAGACATTCCTCTTAATTCAATGGAACACTACCAGATAGTGAGCCCCTTTCAATACAATTCTACGTTTAAAGACAATGCTTTTAACGGCTCCGGCTACATAACTTTATCCTGGAAGGTGACCGAAGCCCTTACCCTCAATCCAAGCCTGCGTTATGACTATACAGGATTTACCGGACAGCACACGGTGTCGCCACGATTAAGCGGCAGCCTGCAGCTTAACGATAAGCAAAGCATCAATTTTGCATCGGGCATATATTACCAGGACGCGGCATACGCCGATATTGCCGGGCAAGCTCAGGGTAACAAGCTGAAAAATGAACGTTCAATACAGTCCGTTGCCGGATATAAAATACAATTTTCAAACGATTTAAAGTTTATAGCCGAAGGCTGGCACAAGAGGTTTGATGATGTAGCCGTTCAGCCGAACAGAAACCAAAGCTATATTACAAACGACGGCAGCGGGTATGCTTACGGCGCCGATGTTAGCATAACCAAACGGCTTTCCAAAAATTACTATGGACAACTGAGCTACTCATATATACAAAGTAAGAGAGACGACCATAATGGAATGGGTAACTACAACTATAACTTCAGCATTCCGCATACTATCAGTTTATTGGCCAGCTACAAGCCCAATAATAAATGGGTATTTTCAGGCAAATTCCGTTATAGCACCGGCCGCCCAACAGACAGTTATATCATACATACCAACGTATTGAATAACCCGGCTTATCTAAGGTATTCACAGGAAATAACAGCTACTAATGGATCACGTTTGCCCAGCTTTTTAAGCTTTGATATGAGGGTCGATTACAATGTTCAAAGAAAGTGGGGGACGTTTTCAGCCTTTGTTGATTTAGTAGATATCAACAACCGGTTTAATGTAAATACTGAAGTATTTGTCCCCAATACCGGAAGGGTATTTAATGCAGGTCTTGGCGTTTTTCCAACATTTGGAGTAAGGGTGGAAATATAATAATCAGAAAAATGCAGCTTAAAGGCGGTATCTTCTTAATCAGTATCTTACTTACCCGGAAGAATAAATTTGAACCAATACATTTCGAAAATGAGCGAAGCAATAAATAATAATAAAATAATACGTATAAAAACTATTGCCGAAGGGCACAAGGCGCAACAACTACCTCCGCCCGCCCACCCGCTTATCAGTATCGTGAATTGTGAGGATATGAATCCAAGGGCGGTCGGGGATCCAGGTGTCAGAATTTTGTTGGATCTATACACTATTTCATTAAAAAATGGGTGTGACAAAGTTCCTTACGGGCAGCAACAATATGACTTTGATGAAGGGGTGATGGCTTTTATGGCGCCCAATCAGCTTTTAGGTGTAAGAAAAAATATTTCCGCCCCACAACCTAAAGGCTGGATGATGTTTATACACCCCGACTTTTTTTGGAATACAACTTTGGCGGATAAAATAAGGCAATACGAATTTTTTGACTATGCGGTCAATGAAGCCTTATTTCTTTCTGAGAAGGAACAATCGCTCATCAACGGTATTTTTGATAATATACGCCAGGAGTATCACTCGAATATCGATAAATTCAGCAAACAGATTATTATTACTCACCTGGAAAATCTGCTCAGTTATGCTGATAGATTCTATAACCGCCAGTTCATTACGAGGGAAAAAAACAATCACCAAATTCTGGGAAAACTGGATAAGCTGCTTTTGGATTACTTCAATAGTGATGATCTGACGCTAAAAGGTTTGCCAACGGTTCAGTTTATATCGGAAGAACTTCGGATTTCACCTGGTTATTTAAGAGGTTTGCTCAAAACCCTTACCGGACAAAGTACGCAACAACACATTCATGATAAATTGATTGAAAAGGCTAAAGAAAAACTCTCAGCCACCAACTTATCGGTGAGCGAAATAGCCTATGAATTGGGCTTCGAGCACATGCAGTCTTTCAGTAAACTGTTTAAACAAAAGACAAAACAAACTCCTTTAGAATTCAGGGCAAGGTTTAACTGATTGCCATTGTAACCTGCCAAACCTTAGCTGGCAGTAATAATTATAACTTTGTTGCCAGCGCTTTCACTTGTTTCTTGTACTGTTTTAGCTCAGTAATGGTTTGTTGTATAAAGCTATTGTCTTCCAGCCTGCCTACTACAGCTTCCATATCGGCTTTGTTCTCGTAGGTCATGCTGCGGTAGGGATTCTGGTAATCCTTTTCACGGGAGCGGTAAATACCTTCTGTGATCCAGCTCATGGTGCTAATGGATTGTTCCAGGTTTTGCTGAAAGCGTTCAGCGGTAAATGTGCTGGCGCTGAGGCCCTGCACGTATAGGAGGCTGGCTACTGCATGCTCCAGTTTTTCCTGTGCATATTGCTGCCCCAGCTGTTCATAGGTTTCATGCAGCTGTGCCCAGCTGCTGATCTTCCCTTTTTTGATCTTTGTTTTCAGATCGTCCACCGTGGAGGCTTTCATCAGCTGCCCGCCAACATTGATCCAGGGGCCGCGTTTGGCAGTTTTGGCAAGTGATTGCAGCGTGGCAAAAGAATCAATGCCCTGCGCCAGTATATTCCTGATGCCGTATAACACTACCAGCTCGCGGAACAGGGTATAGGCCTTGTGAACTTTCAGCAGCTGTGCTTTGCGCTGGCTGTTTTCCATACCATGTGCCAGTATGGTTAGCTTGGCTACTTCTTCCGGTTGCTGTAACAGCAGCTCTTTACCTTTTTGCTGCAGCTCATTTTCGCTGAGCGTGTCTGTTGCTTGTCCCTGCGCGGCATACCAGGCCTGTGCTGTAGCCATTTCCATAATGGGCAGGGAGGTCAGTATTTCTTCTACACTATCCGGCGCCAGGTAATCATATTCTATGAGCTGGGTTTTGTCGGTACGTTTATCGCGGTCCACATATTTCCAGGAGTTACGGGCCAGCGCATACATATTATGCAGGAACCAGTAACCGGGCATTATCTTCAGCGTATTATCATGCTCGCTGTTCAGGATCAGGCTAAAGGGAATAGGAATGTGCAGCTCCTGCATGTAAGTGCCTTTGGCAATTAATGCAAAGCTGGCAAACTTGGAATTGTGTTTAAGGCTTACGCACAGGCCCGGCCAGAAACCGCGCCCGGCAATGATCTCACCATCTGCTCCGCGTGAGTTATGGTTAGATCCGATGGTGGCGCCGGCCGCCATATTACTTTGCCCCATGATAAGTGCCGCACATAAAAAGGAGTTGTTATGGTGCTGTTCATGCGCCGGGAAAATAAGCGAGTTCAATACTTCGCAGCAGGAGATGGTAGCGTTGTTGCCCAGGTAAGAGTTGATCAAACGGGCGCCATACTTCAGCTGTGAATGGGAGGCCATTACAAAACGTACGGCCTTTACACCATAGAACACGCGGCAGCCGTAACCAATAATACCGTTCACCAGCTCGCAGCCTTCGCCTATTTGCGAAGCTGCACCAGCCATGCTGTTAATGGTGAGGTTCTTTAATTTGTTAGCGCCTTTAAGGTAAGCATCGCTGCCAATGGTCACATCTTTAATGATCTTACAATTCTTGATCACACTGCGGTCGCCTACCACGCCGTAGTAGCCGCGTTTTTTATCAAACTGCTTTTCAGTGAATGCTTTGAACTTTGCCTGCAGGGCATCGTCATCGCGGTTGCGGGTCCACAGGTAGGCATCGCCGGGCAGCATGCCATCAAAGGGCATTACGCTGCGGCCGCCGTTCTCATTACACAGCTCCAGCCATATACGTACATTCTCCGGCTCGCCTTCTTTTATAATACCGTTCCCGAACTTGGAATGATCGGTAGTGGCCATTTCATTAACATTGGCTATGATCACTTCATTACCGATGATGTAATGCGAAAGGAAATTCACATTATGCACTACCACATTATCGCCAAAATCGCAGGCGCAAATGGTGCTGTTATATAAGCCTACCGGCAAACGCAGGTTATGAAATTCCAGGAAATAAGGCTCCAGCTTGCCAATACGCACCATGCCAAAAAAGTGGCAATGCTTTACCAGGCGGGCATCAAATTCGTTGGCTACAAAGATCTGGTTCCAGTCGTCAGAGGTATTATCGTTCTGTACAAGGGTTTCTATTTCAAGCGCGTTCAGCTTGCGGTATCCGTTACGTTTGCCCCATTGCTCATTACGCAGGTAGTATTCATCTTTGCCTTTGGGCAGGGAGGTTTCATCTATAAATTGGTACCCCAGCTGGCTTAGTGGTTTTTTCTGAATGTGGTTCATGGAATTTTTTTGGGATGAATAAGTAGAAAGTAAGATCCGTTCACTCAACTGTTACCGACTTGGCTAAGTTCCTCGGCTTATCTACATCATATCCTTTCAGTACGCCTATATGATAGGCCAGCAATTGTAAGGGGATCGTGGAAATTACCGGCGCCACCAGCTCATCTGCTGCGGGTACTTCTATCACATCATCGGCCAGGCCGCTAATGGTAGTATCGCCTTCTGTAACAATGGCTATCACCTTGCCTTTGCGGGCTTTGATCTCCTGTATGTTGGAAACTATTTTTTCATAGTAGCTATCGCGGGTAGCTACAAATACTACGGGCAGGTTTTCATCTACCAGCGCAATAGGACCGTGTTTCATTTCTGCAGCAGGGTAACCTTCTGCATGAATGTAAGAGATCTCTTTCAGCTTCAGCGCACCTTCCAGCGCTACGGGGAAATTATATCCACGGCCCAGGTACAGGAAATCACGGGCATCTTTGTATTTGGCGGCTACTGCTTTTACCGCTTCATTGAGCTTTAAGGCAACGGCTACTTTTTCGGGAATGTCCTGCAGCTCATCCAGCAAATGCTGAAAACGTTGCTGGGTAATAGTACCTCTTTCCCTGGCTACTTTTAAACCTATTAAACACAATACCACCAGCTGTGCGGTAAAGGCTTTGGTGCTGGCTACCCCTATTTCCGGACCGGCATGCGTATAGGCGCCGGCGTGGGAAAGGCGTGCAATGGAAGAACCTACCACATTACATACACCCAGGATAATAGCGCCCTGTTGCTTAGCGCTTTCAATGGCTACCAGGGTATCGGCTGTTTCCCCGGACTGGGACACTGCAATGATCACATCTCCCTTACCTACTACGGGATTGCGGTAGCGGAACTCCGATGCATATTCTACTTCTACGGGGGTGCGGCACAGCTCTTCTATCATGTACTCTGCAATGAGGCCGGCATGCCAGGAGGTGCCGCAGGCCACGATAATAATGCGGTTGGCATTCTTCAGCAGATCGGCATATTCATCACGGATGCCGCCTAAGGTCAGTTGTCCGTTCTTAGCATCCAGGCGGCCGCGCAGGCTGTCGAAAATAGTTTGCGGCTGCTCAAAGATCTCTTTGAGCATAAAGTGATCGTAACCGCCTTTTTCAATAGCGGTAAGCTCAATATCCAGCTTTTGTATATAAGGTGTTTGCCGTTCGTTGGTAATGTTCTTCAGGATCAGCTCATCGGCTTTTACAATGGCAATCTCATAGTCATTTACATACACTACTTCTTTGGTGTATTCCACAATAGGGGAAGCGTCGGAGGCTAAAAAGTGTTCGCCCTTGCCTACGCCTATTACCAGGGGGCTGCCTTTGCGGGCGGCTATCAGGGTATCCGGATTATCTTCATCCACAATTACGATCACATAAGCGCCCACTACTCTTTTTAATGCAATGCGCAGCGCTTCTTCTACGGAGCAGTGGTTACTGTTGCGGATCTCTTCTATAAAATGAATGAGCACTTCGGTATCGGTATCGCTCTGGAAAACGTGGCCTTTTTTTATAAGCTCCTGTTTCAGCTGTGCATAGTTTTCAATAATACCGTTGTGGATCATGGCCAGCTTACCATCGCCGGAGGTATGTGGGTGGGAGTTGCGGTCGCAGGGCTCCCCGTGTGTGGCCCAGCGGGTATGGCCAATGGCAATGGTGCTTTGCATGTTCTTACCGGTCAGGAAATCTTCCAGCCCGGCTACTTTGCCCATTTTCTTATAAACGTGTAATCCGTGGTTGATAATGGCTACACCGGCGCTGTCGTACCCGCGGTATTCCAGTCTTTTGAGGCCCTTTAATACAACGGGGTAGGCCTCACGGTTGCCTATATAAGCTACAATTCCACACATTTTTGCTAAATTTTAGCACGCAATATCCGTAATAATTACGAATTGTCAATTACGAATTACGAATGAGGCTCAACGCTTAACACTTTGTAATTTTTTTAAGAAGTAGTACGCAAAATGCGATAAGTGCGTTCACCTCAACAACGTTTCATCAAACAACTTCAGGATCCGCTTATACTCATCTGTCCAGCTGCTGGGGGTAGTGAAGCCATGATCTTCTACCGGGAATACGGCCAGCTCCCAGTTATCTTTACCCAGCTCAATAAGGCGTTGCGACAGCCGTACAATATCCTGGAAATGTACATTCTCATCTACCATACCATGGCACATCAGCAGGCGGCCTTTTAAGCTGTTTGCAAAATAGATGGGCGAGGAGCGGCGGTAAGCAATACTATCTGTAAAAGGCTCATTTAAAATGTTGCTGGTATAACCATGGTTATAATGTGCCCAGTCTGTAACAGAGCGCAGAGCAGCGCCGGCGGCAAATACATCCGGCGTAGTGAACAGGGCCATCAGCGTCATAAAACCACCGTAGCTGCCACCGTACATGCCTATACGTTTTTTATCAATACCCTGCTGGGTAACCAGGTATTGAGCGCCATCGACCTGGTCGTTCAGGTCTTTGCCGCCCATATAGCGGTAAATGCCCGTGCGCCAGCTGCGCCCGTAACCGGCGCTGCCGCGGTAGTCAATATCCAGCACTGTATAACCTTTATCGGCCAGCAGGTTATGGAACATGTATTCTCTAAAGTACTGGCTCCACCATTTATGCGCATTCTGCAGGTAGCCCGCACCATGCACAAATATTACGGCAGCGCCATTCTTTTTGCCAGCGGCAGGTGTGTACAAGCGGGCATATACAGTAGCGCCATCGCGGGCAGTGAAAGTTACTACTTCCGCATCGCGCCAGGGATAAGCACGGAATTCAGCAGATTGTGCCTGGTTGGTTACCTGTACAGGCTGCGCGCCCGGTTTGTTAGCCACTACATATAGTTCCCATGGTTTGGTAGTATAGGAATAGCGGTAAGCGATCCACTGTTCATCCGGCGACAGGAACATTTCATGCGCACCTTTATTATGGGTAAGCTGCTCTTTGTTGCTGCCATTGATGTTAATACGGTACAGCTGTTTTTCGCCGGGATGCACTTCATTGGTTACAATGTAAAAGTGCTGCTTATCCTGTGATAGCTGCACATCCTGCACTTCATACTTACCGCTGGTAATGGCTTTGGTTTGCAGGGTGCTTACATTGGTGGTGTATAAATGGGAGTAGCCGCTGGCCTCTGACTGGTACCAGCAGGTGTTCTCATCTATCCAGCCCAGGTTGGAGCGGCCTGCCCAGCCTATGCCGGGGCCGGCTATCCAGGCTTCATCACGCTGGCGGTTCAGCAGCTTCAGCTGCCCGGTAAGGGCATCCAGCAGCATGATCCAGCGGTCTTTATTGTCTTCTGAACGGATGTCAACTATAGCATGGGCGCCATTATCAGACCAGTAAGGGCCATGGATCACTACGGGCCGGGGTTTAGGCGTTTTAACAGTATCCTTCTTTTTCGTATAATCTTTCAGGTAATCCGGCTGATCGGTAATGCCGGGTATATGATTGGTGCGGATGGCAATAACGGTATCCCGCAGCCGGTCGTATACAAAACTTTCAAAGGCGCCCTGTGCCGCGCCTACTTTGGTACGGCCGGAGATATCTTCCGTAAACCCGCTTTCCGTTACATAGCTGGGCACAATGGTAGTATGCACACCGGTAGGCCCGCGGTACAGGCGGTAGGTAATAAAACGCCCGTCGGGGCTGATGATGGTGTTTTCATGGTTCTTGTCGGCTGTATAAATAGTGCGCAGCTTTTCAGGCTCCTGTGCTTTGCGGAATAGTTTGGCGCTGTCTTTTTTTACTTTGGCATCTTTCAGCACCTGCATCAGCTCCAGCTGCTGGTTATGCAGGTATTCTTCCTGGTCGTTGAGGCTGGCGGGGCTTTCAGAAGGTGCGCTTCCTTTCTGGAAGCTGGTGAGCTGTTCTGTCAGGCCGCTGCTGAGATCCCAGGCAAACAGGTTTTGTTCCTGCTGGTACACGATCTTCTTTTCTGCAAAGCTGAACAGCGGGTTGCTTTCATATACATTGGTGCTGGTAATACGGCGTATGTTGCCGGTTCTTACTTCCAGCAGGTAAATGTCGCCGTTATAGCTATACACCATTAAAGACTTAATCCGGTTATAGGCGCCGCCGGATTGTGCCAGCAGCAAAGCCCTGTTGCGGGCAGGCGTTTTCAGCGGGGCAGCGTTATCTACCGTAGCCATGTACAGGGAATCTGACAGGGTTTTTTCCGGGTTCCAGGTAAAATAGATGGTTTTATTATCGACGCCCCAGAACACATTATCAGGGGAAGTGCCTATCCATTTCGGATCGCGCATGATCATATTCACGGTAAGGGCAGGCGCCTGTTGTGCATAGGTATTTTCAAAGCTCAATAAAATAATGGCCGGGATCATCCATTTTCTCATAGCAGAGTTTTATTTTGCTAAAAGTATAAAAACGGAAAGCATAATCCTATGAGACCGGTACATTGATCGGTGATTAATGTGCCGGGTAATTTATAAACCAATCGGATGAGATACTATCTATACTTACTGTTCCTGCTGGCAGTGGCATGCCAAACCGCTCCTGTAAAGCAGCCTGAGCCCGTTACAGAGGATAGCACCTTTTTAACCGGTACTTTTTTCCTGGTACGGCATGCTGAAAAAAATCCGGGGGTAGATTCTACCCTTACACCGGAAGGGGAGGAGCGGGCCCGGAAGCTCCTGGAGCTGTTAAAGGATTCCGGCTTACAGAAGATCTACTTTACGCCCTATAAAAGAACCGTACAAACCGCCGATCCGCTGGTAGCGCAGCTGCACCTGGATACGGTGTTCTACAAACCGGATAGCTCTGGGGAATCACTCATTTACGAAATTACCCGCCACCAGGACTGGGGCAAACGTGTACTAGTCGTAGGCCACAGCAATACTTTGCTGCCTATGCTGCATGCGCTGAAAGCAAAGCCGTTGCCGGATTCCATTGGAGATAATGAGTTTGGGAATTTGTTTATTGTTTATAAGCACCGTGATTCGGTACGCCTGCTGCGGCAGCAGTATTAATTAAAGCAGGATCCCCTGCATTAATGCGTAAGCTACACTGAAATAGATCAGCAATCCCGTTACATCTACCAGGGTGGCTACAAAGGGTGCGGAAGAAGTGGCCGGGTCAGCGCCCAGCTTTTTAAGCAATAAGGGTAACATGGAGCCGGAGAGGGTGCCCCATAATACTACGCCTACCAGGGAAAAACCTACGGTAGTGCCAATAAGAAAAGTATGTTCACCATAAGTGTGGAACAGGGAGTTCCATAACAGGATACGCATAAAGCCGATCAAACCCAGGATGCTGCCCAGCATGAGGCCGGAGATGATCTCGCGGCGCATTACACGCCACCAGTCGGCAATAGAGATCTCGCCCAGGGCCATGGCCTGTATAATAAGGGTAGAGGCCTGCGAGCCGCTGTTACCTCCACTGGAAATAATAAGCGGTACAAACAGGGCCAGCACTACGGCTTTGGCAATTTCATCCTCAAAAAATCCCATAGCCGTAGCTGTAAGCATTTCACCAATGAACAGCACTACCAGCCAGCCTACACGTTTTTTTACCAGCTTTAGCAGCGGCATATCCAGGTAGGGCTCGTCCAGGGCTTCGGTACCACCTATCTTTTGAATATCTTCAGTATGTTCTTCATTGGCTATCCACAGCATATCGTCAATGGTAACGATGCCTAATAGTATGCCCTGGTCGTCAATTACCGGCAGGGCCACACGGTTTTCTACCCGGAAGGTCTGGATGGCTTCTTCCTGGTCATCATTGGCATGCAGGGCTACAAAGCGGTCATCCATCAGTGTATGCACCTGTGTATCCGGCGATACCAGCAGGAACTCCCGGATCCGGAAGTCGTCCATCAGCTTGCCTTTATCATCCACCACATAGATCACGTCAATGGTTTCGCTATCCTTGCCATGCTCGCGGATGTAGTCCAGCACCTGCTTTACGCTCCATTCTTCCAGCACGGCAATGTAGTCCGGCGTCATGATACGGCCTACACTGGTTTCGGGGTAGCCTAACAGGGATAAGGTGATCTTGCGCTCTTCAGGTGTGAGCAGCTTGATCAGCTCTTTCACGGCCTCGCTGTGAAGCTCACCCAGGAAGGCGGCGCGGTCATCGGCCGGCAGCTCGTTCAGCAGCTCCGCTACTTTAGCGGCGGGCTGGTTGCGGATCACTTCTTCCTGCAGGGGAAAATCAAGGATCCTGAAAGCGGCTGCTGCGCGGGTTATAGAGAGGTTGTCAAAGATCAGGTCAGCCTGTTCAGGACGCTCATAAATGAGCTCTGCTATATCTGTAATAAGCTGATCATCCAGGTACACACGAAGTTCCGGGTGATTATGCTCATCTGCCAGCATGCCGAATTTTTCCAGTAAGGCTTCATTTTCCATAGACCATCAACTATCGGAACGAAAATAAATAAAAAAAAGTGGTTAGTTGTTAGCGGGCCTTTATATAAGTTCTGCCACGTGCTTACGGATGTTTTCACAGATCGTATCCGTAGGCAGGTCATTGGCATCTTTACCAAAGGGGTCTTCGATCTCTTCCGCTATCAGCTCCATACTGGCCAGCACATAAAAGATAAATACTACCATGGGTATGATCAGGTACCCTACGCTGAACACATAGCTAATGGGCAGTGTCATTACATAAAAGAAGATGAACTTTTTCAGGAACACGCTATAAGAGAACGGGATAGGCGTATTCTTTATGCGTTCGCAGGCGCCGCAGATGTCTGTGAAAGATTGCAGCTCCTGGTTAATGGTGATCAGCTGATCGCCACTAAGCTGCTGCTGCCGGTACAGCTCATGTATGCGGTTTAACATTTGAGCGGCAACCTGGTTGGGCACATGCTGCCCGGGCTGCGGTGTAAAGCCGGGCACTGTTTCCAGCTCCTGCGGTTCAAAACTATTCCTTAAATGATTTTTAAGGCAAAAGGCATAGTTAGGGATCATGTTGCGGAAGTAGGCCCGGGTGGTATCATCGCCTGCCGGTAAAATGGCCTGCAGCTTTAAAGCCAGGTTACGGCTGTTATTCACCAAAGCGCCCCATTGCTTACGGCCCTCCCACCAGCGGTCATACGCCGTATTGGTACGGAACACCAGCAACAGGGAGATCACAAAACCCAGCAGGCTGTGTACAATGGTGAGCTGCTGCAGCTCAGTGTACTTGCGCAGGTTAAATACCTCCAGCTCCAGCATGCCTATGATACCGGCATAAACGCTAAGGCCCAGGAACATGGGCGCCAGCTTACGTACGGTATCGGCCCGGTGTATGCGGAAGATAAAAGTGAACCACTCCTTTGGATTATAATTGATCATTCTATTACTATTTACACGGTAAAATATCCTTTTCCGGCCGCAAACCTAAAATTTTTACGCCTGATTTTGATAACTTGTTCCTTTACCTTTACTTTACGCTTCTTAACACATACAAGAATACAGAGCGAGCGCTATGATCAAGCCGTATTTATACATTGAAAAAACAAAGAAAAAGGGCCGGGGTGTTTTTACGAAAGAAAGGATACCCGCCGGCACCAGGATCGAAACATCGCCCGTGATCGTACTATCTTATGATGATACGGCAAAGGCAGACAAAACCAAACTACACAACTATCTTTTTTTGTGGGGGGTACGGGAAACCCGCTCCTGTGTGGCGTTAGGCTTTTGCTCTATCTACAATCACTCTTATGATCCCAACTGTGAGTACGAGATGGACTTTGATGCGGAAACCATGAGCATCATTACCCGCCGGGAGATCAAGAAAGGCGAGGAGCTAAGCATTAACTATAATGGCGAAGTAGACAATACTTCACCGGTATGGTTTGATGTGAAGCGCCAGTAATACAGGGCCTTCATAAAATTATAAGGGGAGTTATCTGCCTGCCGGAATTAAAATTTGCCGGAAAGATAATTTCCCTAAATTTGTAAGTAAATGTATAAGTGCTTATATAATTTGTGAAATGCCGAATGCTGAATGCTGGTGGCGGCGGAATGTTCCCCTATTAATTATTAATCATTCATTATTAATTAAAGCATGTCCTTCTATCCATCTCTTGGTTTCCTGGTATTTGGCAGCCGTTTACGGCGGCTTAGCGAGTACTTCCTGATGGAGGTGAACAAGGTATACGAGCAGGCCGGTATACCCTTTGATGCCAGCTGGTTCCCGGTGTTCTATGTACTCTCAAAGCAGCAGCCCATTCCCCTGATAGACATTGCTGATACACTGGAAATATCCCACTCCGCCGTAAGCCAGATGATCACCAGCCTGCGAAAAAAAGGACTGGTAAAAACCGCTCCCTGTCCGGATGACGGGCGCCGGCAGCTGGTAATGCTTACTAAAAAAGGAGAGGAGCTGCTACAACAGGTACAGCCCATATGGACCGCCATTACCGGCGCCATGACACAGCTAACGGCTTCGCATAAACAAAGCCGGCAGATCCTGGACGCCATTGCGCAGGTAGAACAGGCCGTGCAGCAGGTGCCTTTGTCGGCCCGCATTACAACCGAACTGGCGCAAACCCATCCCATACAACAATAACATACACCAAACTATGAGCGAAGCTTTCAGATACGGTATAGACCAGCTAACGGCAGGCCGTGCGCTGGACATAGCAGCCGGCCGCATACCAGGTATCCTTACCCCGCAGGTAATGGCCAAAGTAAAAGCCAGCTATGAGCATGTACAAACCATTGTAGCGCAGCATTCCATTGTATATGGCATTAACACCGGCTTTGGACCTTTGTGCGATACCAAGATCTCAGAAGAGGATACCCGCATTTTGCAATACAACATCCTGCAAAGCCATAGTGTAGGCGTGGGGGATAGTATTCCCGATGAGATAGCCCGCCTGATGCTCATCACCAAGGTGCATGCGCTGGCACAGGGTTACTCCGGTATTGCACCGGCCACGCTGGAACGTATTACCTGGTATATTGAACAGGGCATTACACCCCTGGTGCCGGAAAAAGGCTCTGTAGGCGCCTCCGGCGACCTGGCGCCGCTTTCACACCTGTTCCTTCCATTAATAGGCTTAGGGCAGGTAAAGTATAAAGGGCAGATCATTAGCGGCGCCGAAGCTTTGCAACGGGAAGGGCTGGAACCAATTGTATTAGGCCCTAAGGAAGGCCTGGCCCTGATCAATGGCACGCAGTTTATTTTGGCCTTTGCAGTAAAGGCTTTGGAGCGATTATATAATGCGCTGGAAGCAGCAGATATTATTGGCGCTATGTCGCTCGAAGGGTTAATGGGCACTGCCAAACCCTTTGATCCGCGCCTGCATGCCATTCGCCCATTTCCCGGTAACCAGCTGGTGGCGCACCGTTTAAAGGTAATGCTGGAAAATTCGGAGATCATGGCATCTCATGTGGACTGCGGCCGTGTGCAGGACCCTTACTCCCTGCGTTGTATGCCGCAGGTGCACGGTGCATCGCGCACGGCGTGGAAGCACCTGCTGGAGCTTACCACCATTGAGCTGAATGCAGTAACAGATAACCCTATTATTTTTAGTGCCGATGATACCATCAGTGGCGGCAACTTTCACGGGCAGCCTATGGCCTTACCGCTGGACTACGCCACCATAGCGGCTGCGGAGCTGGGCAATATTTCAGACCGGCGCAGCTATATGATGATAGAAGGACGTTACGGCCTGCCTAAGCTGCTGATCGAAAATGCGGGCCTGAACTCCGGTTTTATGATACCGCAATACACTACAGCTGCATTGGTCACAGAAAATAAAACGCTGTGTTTCCCCGCCAGCGCAGACAGCGTGCCTACCTCACTGGGGCAGGAAGATCATGTTTCCATGGGCTCCATCAGCGGGCGTAAGCTGCACCAGGTAATAGGCAACCTGGAATACATACTGGCTATAGAGCTGCTGTATGCCGCGCAGGCCGTGGATTTCCGCCGCCCCTTACAATCCGGTCCCATACTGGAAGCCTGCCACCGTTTTACGCGTGAGCAGGTAAGCTTTGCAAAAAAGGACCGTGTATTTGCTTATGATATACAAGCCTTACATACCATCATCACCAATCAATCACTGGTGCGTGTAGCCAATGAAGCGGCCTTACAGCATCAGTTAACTTTAAACGGCATTCATCATGACCAGTTCGGACTTTATTAACACCTACGCGGCACACCCGCATTATAAAGCGCCCCGCGGCACACAGCTGCATGCTAAAAGCTGGCAAACAGAAGCGCCCCTGCGCATGCTGCTCAATAACCTGGATCACGAAGTAGCGGAGAACCCTGATGAGCTGGTGGTGTACGGCGGTATAGGCCAGGCAGCCCGCAACCGCGAGGCTCTACAAAAGATCATACAGCTGCTGCTGGAGCTGGATGAGGAGCATTCGTTGCTTATACAATCCGGTAAGCCGGTAGGCATAGTACGCACACATGCACAGGCGCCGCGCGTGTTGCTGGCCAATAGTAACCTGGTGCCCAAATGGGCTACCTGGGAACATTTTAATGAGCTGCGTGCAAAAGGGTTAATGATGTTCGGGCAAATGACGGCCGGCAGCTGGATCTATATAGGTACACAGGGCATTTTACAGGGCACCTATGAAACCTTTGTGGAATGCGGGCGCCGGCATTTTGACGGCAGCCTGAAAGGTAAGCTGTTAGTAACAGCCGGTTTAGGTGGTATGGGTGGCGCTCAGCCACTGGCCGCTACCATGGCAGGCGCAGTGCTGCTGGGTGCAGATGTGGACCCCGCACGCATTCAGAAACGGCTGGATACCCGCTACATTGACCGTATGACCCACTCCTACGAAGAAGCCATCCAATGGGCGCAGGAAGCTAAAGCCAAAGGGCAGGCGCTTTCCATAGGATTGGTAAGCGATGCCGGCGATATGCTGGAAAAGCTGCTGCGCGATAATATTATTCCTGATATACTTACCGATCAAACTTCGGCACACGACCCGCTGAATGGTTACATACCCAATGGCCTTTCTTTAACGGAAGCCGCTGCACTGCGTAAAAAAGATGCTGCAGCTTATGAGCAGCGCTCATTAAAAAGCATGGCCCGCCATGTAGGCTATATGCTGGCCCTGCAGGATAAGGGTGCGGTAACATTTGATTACGGCAACAACCTGCGCGAGTTTGCGAAAGCCGGCGGAGAAGCCGGGGCCTTTAATTTCCCGGGGTTCACGCCGGCGTATATACGTCCTTTATTTTGCGAAGGCAAAGGGCCTTTCCGCTGGGTAGCCTTATCCGGCGACCCGGAAGATATTTATACTACCGACCGTGCGCTGATGGAAGCCTTCCCGGAGAACACCGCGCTTATTAACTGGTTACAACAGGCGCAGCAAAAAATTGCCTTCCAGGGTTTACCCTCCCGTATATGCTGGCTGGGTTTGGGTGAGCGTGAAAAAGCAGGGCTGATCTTTAATGAGCTGGTACGTACCGGTAAAGTAAAAGCGCCCATTGTAATAGGCCGCGACCATCTGGATTGTGGTTCCGTAGCCTCTCCCAACCGGGAAACAGAAGCTATGAAAGACGGCTCTGATGCGGTATCCGACTGGCCTTTGCTGAACCTGATGTCTAATACAGCGGGTGGCGCTACCTGGGTATCGTTCCACCATGGTGGCGGCGTAGGCATGGGATATTCCCAGCACGCAGGCATGGTGGTGCTGGCAGATGGTACGGACCGTGCAGCGGCCTGCCTGCAGCGCGTACTGTTCAATGACCCTGCCATGGGCATTTTCCGCCATGCAGATGCAGGTTATGAAAAAGCGCAGGAGTGGGGCGATAAATTCGGGATCAGCATTTAGTACCGGTTACTTAAAAATTTTCACATGTTACTGATAGGCCCTTTTTCCCAGATATTGCCCATGAGCGGGCTGCCGTTAAAAGGCCCTTTGCAGGATGAGCAATTGCCGCTGATAGAAAAAGGCGGGGTACTCATAAACGGCGGTACCATTACGGCTATTGACCGCTTTGCCACCCTGCAGCAGCAATACCCGCAATGCGAAGTACATTTTATTGATAAGCCGATGGTGCTGCTGCCGGGGTTCATTGATTGCCATACACACATTTGTTTTGATGGTAACCGCAACCGCGACTATGCTATGCGCATTGCAGGGAAAAGCTACCTGGAAATAGCCCGTGCCGGCGGCGGTATATGGGATTCTGTTACCAAAACCCGTATAGCCGATGATGTTACTTTGGCCGAGAACACGGTAGCCCGCGCCAACCGGCATTTACAGGAAGGTGTTACTACCATTGAAGTGAAAAGTGGTTACGGACTGGATATGGTGAACGAAATAAAAATGCTGCAGGCCATACAAAGCGCCTCCCTGCATACCGCTGCTACGCTGGTGCCTACCTGCCTGGCAGCACATATGCTGCCCAAAGATTACAAGGGCGCCCCGGCTGAATATTTAAGCTGGATACTGGCAGAGCTGTTACCCGTGATACAGGCAGAACAGCTGGCTAAGCGGGTAGATATTTTCATTGAAGAAACAGCCTTTACGCCAACGGATGCACGTACTTTTTTACTGGCTGCCAAACAGCTGGGATTTGATGCCACCGTGCATGCAGACCAGTTCAGCACCGGTGGCAGCGCTGTAGCTGTGGAAGCCGGCGCCCTCTCTGCCGACCACCTGGAAGCCAGTACGGAAAAAGAGATTGCACTGCTGGCGGCTTCCAATACTACCGCAGTTGTATTACCCGGCGCTTCCCTGGGATTAGGCATGCACTACGCACCGGCGCGTAAGCTGCTGGATGCAGGCGCCAGCCTGGCCATTGCCAGCGACTGGAACCCCGGATCTGCCCCTATGGGCGACCTGCTGATACAGGCTGCTGTACTAAGCGCCGCGCAGCATTTATCCATGGCAGAAACACTGGCAGCATTAACCGTGCGGGCTGCACCTGCTTTACAGCTTGCACAGGTTGGGCAGCTGGAAGCGCAATACGCAGCAGATATGCAGGCGTATGCCACTGCCGACTACCGTGATATACTCTATTACCAGGGTAAGCTAAAACCGGAGCTGGTATGGAAAGCCGGCGCCCTGATCCAATAAACAATGCATAAATGACAGCAGGCAACTATTATCAACCCACCGCTGCAGGTATATGGACCGGCCGCATTGACGGCACGGATACGGATGTATTAAGATGGCACCAGCGTGTACAACCGGTGCATCTTTTACAGCTTCCTTCCTTAAAGCCCGGCCAGCAAGGCATAGCACTGTTAGGATTTGCCTGTGATGAAGGCGTGCGCCGCAACAAAGGCAGGGTAGGGGCTGCACAGGGGCCAACGGCTTTACGTAAGGCCTGCGCTAACCTGCCGGTGCATTTTAATGAGCAGTTTGTATTACTGGATGCAGGTGATATTGTTTGCCCTGATCAAAACCTGGAAGCAGCGCAGGGCGCATTAAGCGATGCTGTACAACAGCTGCACGCTGCAGGTTATACACCCGTTTTACCGGGCGGCGGACATGAAATTACGTATGGCCATGCCCGTGGTATCTATCAATCCTTTCCCGGGCAAAAGATAGGATTGATAAATTTTGACGCCCACTTTGACCTGCGCATTCCTGCTGAGGAAGGTCCCAGCTCCGGCACCGGCTTCTGGCAGCTGGCGCAGGATTGCAGGTTGCAGGAAAGGCCTTTTCATTACCTGGCATTAGGCATTCAAACGCATAGCAATACGCAGCAGCTATTCCGCACCGCCCGGGAGCTGGGTGTGCAAATTGTTCCGGCAGCTATTTTTCATATGCAGGATATTACCACCCTCCAAACCGCCATTGCACAGTTCTTACAGCAGGTAGATAAGATCTACCTTACCATTGACCTGGATGTATTTGCCGCGCCTTTTGCACCGGGTGTAAGCGCTACTGCTTATAACGGCATTTTACCCGGCGGCGTTTTTATGGAATGTTACCAGCTGATATTACAAAGCGGTAAGCTGGCCGGGCTGGATATTGCAGAACTAAACCCTGCACTGGATATTGATAACCGTACGGCGAAGCTGGGCGCTGGGCTGGTGTTTGAGGCAATTACGAATTAAGTACTACAGAAGGCAGGCTGCCCGAGCGCCAATCACTCCTGTTCGTTTCCGGACATTTTGTATTAAAACCGGACAGTGAGCGCATTATTTAATAGTTATAGCACATTGATTTTCACGAGAATATCAATATGGCACTGTGTTCGTAGCCCAGGCTCTTATGCTCAACAACTATTTCAAAACCGGCTTCCGCAACCTGTTGCGTAACAGGACCCATTTCTTTGTGAATATTATAGGACTGGTGGTGGGGTTTAGCGCCTTTCTGCTGATCTTCCTGGTATTGGCATATGAAAAAAGCTTTGATACTTTTCATACTAACAAAGAGCATATTTACCGGGTGGTAAGAATGAATAAGGCGGGCGGTTATTCTGCTACTGCTTCTTTTCCATTAGCAGCGGCATTAAGAGCAGAGCTTCCGCAGTTAGAAAGGTCGGCCGCTATTTATGGCGACCGGGATGTGCAGGTGATCGTTACCGGGGCTGCTGGTGAAACTGTGAAAAAGTTTAAAGAGCCTATCGGTGTTTTCTTTGCGGAGCCGCAGTTCTTCAGCATGTTTGATTTTAGTATTATTGCCGGTAATCCCGCTAACGTTCTTAGCGAAACGAATACGGCGGTGCTTACTAAAGCGATCGCCACAAAATATTTTGGCAGCTGGCAACAGGCCATGGGCAGGGTGCTTAAAGTATACAACCAGCCTATAAGAATTACCGGTATTATTAATGATCCGCCATCTAATACTGATTTTCCTTTAGGAGTGGTTATATCCCATGCCACCATCAAAGCGTTAGTGGGAAAAAATATAGAGAGCTGGGTAGAGCTGTGGGATGATCATTATTGTTTTGTGCAGCTGCGTTCCAATGTTACGGAAGCGCGTATGAATGCGCTGCTGCCGGCTTTCTTAAGCACATACGTAACACCGGAAGATGCCGGTTATGAACTAATGCTGCAACCGCTGAAAGAGATCCATTTTGATAAACGTTTTGATAATTTCAACCACCGTGTTTTTAGTACAGCGCTTATCACTGCATTGAGCCTCATTGGAACTTTCCTGCTTATTATTGCCTGTGTTAATTTTATTAACCTTTCTACGGCCAGCGCCGTTAACCGTTCCCGCGAAGTGGGTGTACGAAAAGTGTTGGGCAGCAACCGGCAGCAACTGGTGGCACAGTTCTTTGGTGAAACCGGTATTACCTGTTTTATAGCCATAGCAGGTGCGGTGATAGTTTCCATTATTTGTATGCCATTTATAAACCAGCTGCTGGAAATTAAAATGTCGTGGCGCCTGTTATTAAGCCCGGCTGTTATTGGGTTTATACTATGCACCTGGCTGGCAGTAACTTTACTGTCCGGCTTTTATCCGGCGCTGGTGCTTTCTGGTTTTAACCCCATTCATACGCTTAAGAGCAGGATCAGTGCAGAAAAGGTGAAAGGTATTACGCTTCGCAGGGCCCTTGTGATCCTGCAATTCGTAATTGCGCAGGTACTGATCATTGCCACGCTGGTGGTGGTTTCCCAGCTGAATTATTTCAGCAATGCAGATATGGGTTTTAATAAAGAAGCTGTTATAAACGCAGGCTTTCCCCAGGATAGTGTAAGCCAGGCTAAATTAACATTGGTGCGCAACCTGTTAATGCAGGAGCCGGGCATACAAGCCGTAAGCTTCAGCGCCTTTGCACCGGTGGGTAGTGCCAGCTGGGCTACAGAGCTGCGCCTGGGTACCAATAATACCGGTAAGGCAGATCTGATCGTGAATATGAAACCGGCAGATACCGGCTATTTTAATATTTACAAACTGCAGCTGCTGGCAGGGCGTGTTTATTTTGCTTCAGATACCGCACGCGAGTTTATTGTAAATGAGAGCCTGGCGAAAAAGCTGGGTTTCAGCAACCCGCAGGATGCCATCGGCAAGCTCATTGCAGCACCGGCAAGCCGCCACCCCTGGCCTATTGTAGGCGTAGTAAAGGACTATCATATCAGCTCTCTCCGCGATCCTGTGAGCGAGGTGGTAATGACCACTTTAAAAGGATCTTACCGCATGACCAATATTAAAATAGCGCCCGGTAAAACCAAGGCAGCCATAGCTGCTATAGAAAAGACCTGGAACAAGGTGTTCCCGGATTATGCGTTTGAATACAATTTTGTTGATGATACCGTAGCTGCTTATTATAAACAGGAGGACCAGCTGTCACAGCTCTTTAAAATATTTGCAGGCCTGGCCATCTTTATCTCCTGCCTGGGTTTGTATGGTCTGGTATCTTTTATGGCAGCACGGCGCAAGAAGGAAATTGGCATCCGCAAGGTGCTGGGCGCATCTGCAGGTAATATTGTGCTGTTATTATCCCGCGAGTTCACCGTACTTATTACCATTGCGTTCCTGGTAGCTGCGCCGGTAGCCTGGTATTGTATGCAGGAGTGGCTGCAGCAGTATACTTTTAGAATTAACCTTGGGGCAGGGTTCTTTATTGTTACGCTGCTGTCTTCTGTGTTGATTGCCTGGCTTACCGTAGGGCATTCTGCATTAAAAGCAGCAGTAGCCAACCCGGTGAAGAGCCTGAGAACGGAATAATTCATTCAGGCCATTGTACCACCGGTTTTTGTTTTATCCATTCCCTGCTATACTGCAGCTGTTGCTGCGTGTCTGCAGCCAGCTGTTTCAACAAGCCATCTATACCGCGCGGCAGGGCAATTTGCTCACTGCGCATAAGCTGCATACTGTTGCGTATGAACTGTTGCAGCGCCAGCAGATCGTGCCAGCTGCCTAAGCGGCTGCCTGCTTCGCCGGTGAACTGTAACATAACAGGCAGTGCTGCCGATCCTTCAAACAAGGGCTGAGATATTTCCAGCTGATAATGCAGACGTTTGATCTCTTTGCGCAGGTCGTGCCATTTCTCCGCCGCTAAATGGCCTGCCGGTATGGTAATGGCGGCATATTGCTCCTGCAAATGTTTGCTGAGCTGTTTATGGGAAACGTGTGGTAATTGCGCCGGCTGCTTACGCAGCTTTTTAATAAAAGTTTGGGGGAAGGCCTGTGTAGTAGCCTGTGCCTGTTCTTTGGCCTGCCGGGCATGATCTTTTAACAGCGCTTTAAAGAAGCGGTACTGCTGCGGGCTCTTTTTGGTGTATTGCCCTAAGCTTTCCTGCTGCAGCTGCAGATCGCGCAGCGCGCCTGCCGCCTGCTGTAATATTTTCAGAAGCTTAGCATAGCGTTTGCCTTTAAACTGCTTTTCACTGAACTGTTTGATCAGCGTAAGGCAGGCCCGCGCCCTTTTTATAGAGGTACGCAGCTTGTGCACGTGATCCGGGGCGGCCTTTTTGCCGATGGCCGGCAGCAGATCCGCTATGGTAGCACATTGTGTATCAAGGTAATTATATAAAGTTTCCCACATCATAGTCAGCTTTCTAAAGTTAACATATATTTGCTACCTAATTAAAATCCCAAATTGTCATGAAATTAATCCCTGCATTGGCAGCTATATCACTGGTAGCTGCGTTATCCGCACCCGCAAGTGCCCAGAAATTAAAAGTAACAGAAGGCAGCCTGTCTGCACTCAAGGGACAAACAGAAATTAACACGGAATTTACGTACGATGGTTTGAAGGTTGGCAAGTTTGATAATGAGGCCGACTACATCCAGAAAAAAACAACGGAGTATAATTCCAAAGAGGCCGGCCGCGGCGATACCTGGGCCAAAGCCTGGAAAGACGACCGGCAGGCCCGTTATGAGCCCAAGTTTGAAGAACTGTTTAGCGAGTACGGCGGCATTAAGACCGTGCATAACAAAAGCGCCAAGTACACGCTGATCTTTAAGACTTCCTTTATTGAGCCGGGTTTTAACGTAGGCGTATGGCGTAAAAATGCATCTATGAATGGCGAAGTATGGATTGTGGAAACAGCGAGCCCGGATAAACCTGTTGCTAAAATATCCGTTGATAAGGCCCAGGGCCGTGTGTTTGGCGGATATGACTTTGATACCGGCGTACGTATTGCAGAAGCCTATGCGGATGCCGGCAAAGCATTAGGCAAGTTTGTTAAGGATAAAGCAGAATAATAAGTAAAAAGTAAAAAAGCAAAAATTAAAAAGGAAGCTGCGGAATGATCATCCCGGTTTTTTCTTTTTAATTTTTGCTTTCCTGTTTTAAAACACGATTGTTTTGTTGCCGTGCACAATTACCCGGTCTTCAATATGTGCTTTTACCGCACGGGTAAGCACCTGCCTTTCAATATCCCGCCCCAGCAGCACCAGGTCATCTACCGCATGTTTATGGCTTACACGGGCTACATCCTGCTCAATAATGGGCCCTTCATCCAGGTCGTTGGTAACATAATGCGCGGTAGCGCCGATTAGTTTTACACCCCGCGTATAGGCATTCAGGTAAGGGCGAGCGCCTGCAAAGGCAGGTAAAAAAGAGTGATGGATATTAATAATGCGGCCGGGAAATTCTTTCACAAAATCAGGCGATAAGATCTGCATGTAACGTGCCAGCACAATGAAATCCACCTGTTGCTGCTGTAACAGTGTAATGGCCTGCCGCTCCTGCTGCGCTTTGTTTTGCGCGGTTACGGGCAGGTAATGAAAAGGAATATCAAAGTCGGCAGCCAGCTTTTGCAGATCATTGTGGTTAGAGATCACCAGGGGAATATCCACTTCCAGCTCCCCGCTACGCCAGCGCCACAACAGCTCCATAATACAGTGGTCATATTTGGATACCATGATGGCCATGCGTTTGCGATGGTCTGTATAGTCAATACGCCATTCCATATGCCGGGGTAAAGCCACTTTTTCCCGGAAATCGGCCTCCAGCTGCTCCCGGCTGATGCTGGTATTTTCCAGGTGAAATGCCATGCGCATAAAGAACAGGCCTTCCCGCGGATCGGTGCTGTGCTGGCTGGCATCCAGGATATTGGCGCCATGGGAGTACAGGAACTGGGATACCCCCGCCACAATGCCGGGACGGTCAGGACAGCAGATCAATAGGCGGCCGGTGATATCGGTATATGGATCCATGTAAATAGCAGCTTTTATGGATATGTAAAATAGGAAGAAAAGTCCACAGGCCATAGTCCGCTGTCTGCGGATCATAAACCACGGATCATGGATCATTTGTTCAACAGGCCATTGACTTTTGTTAAATTTGCCTTCCCGAACCGCAGATCGTGAACCGCTAGTCATGAAAAAAATAGGCCTTCTTTCAGATACCCACAGCTACCTGCATCCGCAGGTGTTCAAACATTTTGAGCATGCAGATGAGATCTGGCATGCCGGTGATATCGGCAATACCGGCCTGGCCGATGAGTTGGAAGCCTTTAAACCTTTCAGGGCAGTGTACGGCAATATTGACGGCGCGGATATCCGTATCCGTTACCCCGAAAACCTGCATTTTGAGGTAGAGGGTGTAAAAGTGTTCATGACCCATATAGGCGGTTACCCCGGCAAATATGCGCCCGGCGTAAAGGCGCAGCTGTTGCAGCAGCAGCCCAAATTATTTATTTGCGGGCATTCCCACATTCTGAAAGTAATTCCCGATCCTGCCCTGCAGCTGCTGCACATTAATCCCGGAGCCTGTGGTTTGCAGGGCTGGCATAAAGTAAAAACACTGGTGCGGTTTGAGCTGCATGCCGGCAACATCCAGCAGCTGGAAGTAATAGAAATTAAATAACAGGCCGGGCCCTGATTAATAACTATTAGCCAATAAGGGGTTACTCACTGGTGAAAACTATAAACTGTATATTGATACCGCATATGCGCCTGCAGCTTGTTCTATTGTTGGCTGGCCTGGGCAGTACGATGGTTGCACGGGGACAAAAAAACACTTTTGGAGAAAAAGTGTTCGGGTGGCTGCGTACAAAAAATGATACAAGCTACATTACGGATCATACCCGCGATCTTAACCTGCGCCTGTATGGCGGCCGTAAATACACCTATTACGATGTAGCGGACCGCAAGCTGAATAAAGAGGTGCTGTACCGCCCCAATAACAATTTTATTGTGGGGGTAGGCGCCAACTATAAGTTCCTGGATATTAACCTGGGCTTTAGCCTTCCGGATGTTGAGCACAACAAAGACCGGTATGGCACTACCAAATACCTGGACCTGCAAACCCATATATACCTGCGTAAGCTGGTGATAGACCTGTACTGGCAGCGCTATAAAGGATACTTTCTGGCAGACAAGGGCGGCCCGCTGGGGAACGTGCTGGAGGACAGGCCCCGGCTTTTACGGCCCGATCTGCGCACGCGTAATTACGGGGCCAGCGTAATGTACATTTTCAATGACCGGCGTTTTTCTTACCGCGGTGCATACCTGCAAAATGAACATCAGAAAAAAAGCGCCGGCTCGCTGATCATAGGGGCAGAGATCTTCAGCATCCGCATCCATGCCGATTCTTCTATTATACCCAGCGATCTGCAAAGTCCTGATTTCTTTGAAGGGCAACGGTTTTACGGCTCCGGCATTGTAAGCGTGGCGGGTAATGCCGGTTACGCCTATACGCTGGTGTATAAAAAACATTTGTTCATGACCTTATCACTTTCCGGCGCATTAGGGGTGAATGTAACGCGGTTGTACATGAACGACAGTATTCCCAAAAAGGCAGGATGGCAATTAAACAATACCATCCGCGCATCCATAGGGTATAATTCCAACCTTTATTTTGCAGGGTTCCAATACATGAACGTAGTAACCCGCAGTGAAACGCCCATCAAAGAAACCTACCAAACCTTTGGTACCGGCAACTTCCGCATTAGTCTGGTACGCCGGTTCAAGCTGCGGAAACAGCTTTTCTAATGAATAATTAAGAATGAATAATTAATAATCGTGAGGCAGTTACTGCGTGGGAGGGGAGGGCTGTTATTAAGGCAAAGCTCTTTTAATAAAGAACATCTATAAAAACCTTTCCTAATGCAAAGAGCACCGATGCTTGTAACACCGGTGCTCTTTATTATTAATTCTTAATTACTTGGCTTTTGCGAATTCAGCGCGGATCACGTTCAGCGCGCCACCGGCTTTAAACCACTCGATCTGTTGTTCGTTATAAGTGTGGTTTACGGTAATGCTGTCGCTGGTGCCGTTCTTGTGATTAGCTATTACGGTCAGGGGTTTGCCGGGCGTAAACTCAGTCAGGCCAATGATATCAAACGTATCATCTTCCTGGATCTTTTCGTAATCATCCTTATCGGCAAAGGTCAGTGCCAGCATACCCTGTTTTTTCAGGTTAGTTTCGTGTATGCGTGCGAATGATTTTACCAGGATGGCCCTTACGCCCAGGTGACGGGGCTCCATAGCTGCGTGCTCGCGGCTGGAACCTTCTCCGTAGTTTTCATCGCCCACTACTACAGAGCCAATGCCTGCAGCTTTGTAAGCGCGCTGGGTAGCCGGTACCGGGCCGTATTCGCCTGTGAGCTCATTCTTAACGGTATCGGTTTTATCGTTAAAGGCATTTACTGCGCCAATCAGCATGTTGTTGGAGATATTATCCAGGTGACCACGGTATTTCAACCAGGGGCCGGCCATGGAAATATGGTCGGTAGTACACTTACCTTTTGCTTTGATAAGCAGCTTCAGGCCTTTCAGATCAACACCTTCCCAGGCGCTGAACGGAGCCAGGAGCTGTAAACGGTCGCTGCTGGGGGATACCACCACCTGTACGCCGCGGCCATCGGCAGCAGGAGCCTGGTAGCCGGCATCTTCCACGGCAAAACCTTTGGAAGGCATTTCGTAACCGGTAGGTTCATCCAGCATTACTTCTTTACCGTCTTTGGTTTTCAGCTTATCTGTCAGCGGGTTAAAGGTCAGGTCGCCGGCAATAGCCAGGGCCGTTACTATTTCCGGAGAAGCCACAAATGCGTGCGTAGAGGCCAGGCCGTCGTTACGTTTTGCAAAGTTGCGGTTAAAGGAGGTAATGATAGAGTTCTTACGGTTAGGATCATCTATATGACGTGCCCATTGCCCGATACAGGGACCGCAGGCATTGGCCAGCACTACACCGCCTATTTTGTCGAAGGTATCCAGCAAACCATCTCTTTCAATGGTGTAGCGTACCAGCTCAGAACCGGGGGTAATGGTGAATTCGGATCTTACATCCAGGTTCTTGTCAATGGCTTGTTTGGCCAGGGAGGCAGAACGGGAAATATCTTCGTAGGAAGAGTTGGTGCAGGAGCCTATCAGGGCTACTTCCAGCTTTTCGGGCCAGTTGTTTTCTTTAACGGCTTGTGCAAATTTAGAGATAGGCCATGCCAGGTCCGGCGTAAAAGGACCGTTCACATAAGGTTCCAGCTCATTCAGGTCTATTTCAATTACCTGGTCGTAGTATTTATCGGGGCTGTCATATACTTCCGCGTCAGGACGCAGGTGCTCTTTCACTGCATCGGCCAGGGTAGCAATTTCCGCACGGCTGGTGCCTTTCAGGTAATCCGACATCTTGCTGTCATAGGCAAAAACGGAGCAGGTTGCTCCTATTTCCGCACCCATGTTACAAATGGTGCCTTTACCGGTAGCGCTCAGGCTATCAGCGCCTTCGCCAAAATATTCAACAATAGCACCGGTACCGCCTTTTACGGTCAGGATGCCGGCTACTTTCAGGATCACGTCTTTGGCAGAGGTCCAGCCGCTCATTTTGCCGGTCAGCTTTACACCGATCAGCTTAGGCATTTTCAGCTCCCAGGGCAGGCCGGCCATTACGTCAACCGCATCTGCACCGCCTACGCCAATGGCTAACATACCTAAACCGCCCGCATTGGGGGTGTGGGAATCCGTACCGATCATCATACCACCGGGAAATGCATAATTTTCCAGCACTACCTGGTGAATGATGCCTGCACCGGGTTTCCAGAAACCGATACCGTATTTATTAGAGATAGAGGAGAGAAATTCGTAAACTTCCTTATTGGTGTCTTTTGCCGTGGCCAGGTCGGCTACCGCGCCTGTTTTGGCTTGAATGAGGTGATCACAGTGTACAGTGGAGGGAACCGCTACTTTATCGCGCCCGCAGGTCATGAACTGTAACAAGGCCATCTGGGCGGTGGCATCCTGCATGGCTACACGGTCCGGGGCAAACTCTACGTAGGATTTGCCTCTTTCGAACGGCGAAGTAGCAGGTGCATACAGGTGAGCATATAAGATCTTTTCTGCCAATGTAAGCGGACGGCCTAACATTTTGCGGGTAGCTTCCACTTTACCCGGTAGTGCCGCGTACACTCCTTTAATCATTTCAATATCAAACACCATGAGAAATAAATATTTAAGTGCGGTTAAAAATTGCACCGCGAAATTAACTAAAATCAGGAAGTTTTTAAAATAGTAAGCACCCGATACTGCACAGTTTATAGCTGCATTTAATGCATATGTTTTTCATAAGCTATTATAAATCATTCTATAATATGTAGTTAGAATGCAGGGATTGCTGTTCGGGGGCTTTTGCAGGTGAGGAATTTAACATAAAAGGTGATAAAAAGATCAGAACATCCCGGTTGATAGTCTGTGCATTACGGCTTTCATGCGGTTAACAGCGGGCTGCACTCACACCGTTCTCTTGGTTTTCACACCGGATTTTAATAAATTTGAAGTCATGAAGCGCTTTAAGGATTTTGTGGAATGGCAGGCGTTCGGAGTCTGTGCCGCTATTGGAGATAAGCTGGGAGTGGCTACCTCCCGTATCCGCTTGTTTTTTATCTACACATCTTTCCTTACCATGGGATCACCGGTAATTATTTACATGATCCTGGCTTTTTGGGTTAACATGAAAAATTATATTCTCAACGCCCGTCGCAATCCGCTGAGGTATTTGTAGGATCATTGCAAACGCAGGTGTTTGCTTGTAGCGCATCCCCTTTGAACTACTAAAAAATTTAACCATGGCCCGCACACCCTCACACATGGTTCCGTTAGGAACACCTGCCCCCGATTTTAAATTGCTGGATGTTATATCAGGTAAATGGCTGCAGTTAAAAGAATTACCTTCTGCCATTGGTACTGTGGTGATGTTTATTTGCAACCACTGCCCGTTTGTGCGTTACATACAGCCTGAGCTGGTACGGCTTTCCAAAGAATATATTGCCAAAGGCATCCGCTTCCTGGCCATCAGCGCCAATGATGCGCAGCAATACCCTGAAGACGGGCCTGCGCACATGCGGGAAGTAGCTATTGAGCTGGATTATACTTTTCCTTACTTATACGATGAAAGCCAGGAAACGGCACGTGCCTACCAGGCCGCCTGTACCCCCGACTTTTTTATTTATGATCAATCGCTGCAGCTGGTATACCGCGGGCAGCTGGATGATGCCCGTCCCGGAAATGATCAGCCTCTGAATGGCAAGGATGTGCGCGCGGCGCTGAACGCCCTGCTGGATGGGCAGCCCGTAAGCCCATTGCAAAAGCCCAGTGTAGGGTGTAATATAAAGTGGAAAATGGAAACAGTGAAGTAAGTTAGTGCCGAAGGGTTTGTGTTCTAACATAATGAGATTAAATACAAAACGCTGATTGCTACGACAATCAGCGTTTTTTTATGCGGTTTTTAACTGCAGGGGAATTTTTTTTAATGTGATTTTAAACTTTCCTTAACAGATCATATCTAAATATGACCTGTCACTAATGGCAGCCTATTAACCATATGCATCTTATGATGAACAATTACTTTAAAAATGTACTCACAGGTACATTGGCGATGGCCGGTCTTCTCTACTTTTCGGCCTGTTCCAAAAATGAAAACAATAGTGGCCAGGCACACCTGCAGGTGGCCCTTACAGATGGCCCGGGCGATTTTAAAGCCGTGTATATTGATGTACAGGATGTGAACATTAATTACACGGATAGTGATGATAATGGCTGGCAGTCATTGAGCGGTTTCAGAAAAGGCCGTTACAACCTGCTTACCCTGGTGAATGATAAGGACACGGTGCTGGCTGATGCCTACATTAAGTCAGGCACTATCAAAGAGATCCGCCTGGTGCTGGGCGATGACAACTGGGTAGTAACCCATGACGGCGATTCCGTTCATCTGCAAACACCCAGCGGGCAATCATCCGGTCTTAAGCTGAAATTGAATTCAGATGTAACGGGCGATGTGCTTTACAAGCTGGTACTGGATTTTGATGTAGCAAAGTCTATTCATGCAGCAGGTGGTTCCGGCAAGTTTATGCTTAAGCCCGTTATCAGGGGTTTTATGCAGGCGCAGGGTGGTGCTATCAGGGGCGTAACAGCTCCGGATTCTATTGCCACGGCTGTATTAGCGCTCAACGGTAATGATACGGTTGCCAGCACTTATACTGATCATGGTCATTACCTGATCAAAGGCATTAGCGCCGGTACTTATACGCTGCATTTTATACCTTCTGATACATTACTGAATACAATTGTGAAAGATGGGGTAACCGTTGCATTAGGCCAGGTTACAACAGTAGATACGGTAAGATTGAAGTAAGCATAAAGGAGAAAGCATAAAGCAAAAGCTGATTACCTCGCAGATATTTGCGGTAATCAGCTTTTTGCTTTATGCCTTATGCTTTCAGCTAATCTAAGTGGAAATTAGTCATGATGTGATAATGGTTCTGGAGCTGGTTTACGGTAAGTGCGCCTTTGATCTCCCGCTGCTCATCGCGGTAAGCCAGGCGGGTTATATCGCGGCCGTCTTCCTGGGCCAGCTGTACGCTGAAAGGCCCCCGTACATACACCGCTGTATGGCCATTGCCGGTAGCGGCAGATTCTTCTTTCCGGAATTTCAGCTTCAGCAGCTGTGATTCATCCAGTGGAATTTCGTACAGATCATCCAGCGAGTACCAGAATTCCTGCTGTTCATGGGTCAGTACACAAGCCTGTCTGTCCTCAGGGTTCACTTCCAGTACCTTGCCTTCCAGCAGCTCTCCTTCATACGATACTAACACGGTATCACCTGTTTTAACGTCATGTAAACGGATCATGGTGAAATGTTTTTAGTGTAGTATGAATATAACAAAAATTGTGCACACTAGTGGTGGTGGGCGCTTACATTTTTACTCACGGCTTCCCGTATACGAACCAGCTGTTCCAGCAGCTCTTCCAGCAGATCCAGGCGCAGCATGTTAGCCCCGTCTGATAAGGCGCAGGAGGGATCGGGGTGCGTTTCTATGAACAACCCGTCGGCCCCGGTAGCAATCGCTGCCTTGGCAATAGTGCTGATCATTTGCGGGTTGCCGCCGGTAACGCCGCTGGTTTGATTGGGCTGCTGCAGGGAGTGGGTACAATCCATTACCACCGGCACGCCATGCCCGCGCATAATGGGAATGTTACGGTAGTCCACTACCAGGTCCTGGTAGCCAAAGGTGGTACCGCGTTCAGTAAGTATCACCTGGTTATTGCCCGCCTGTTTAATTTTTTCCACGGCAAACTTCATAGCGTCGCCACTCACGAACTGTCCCTTTTTTACGTTCACTACCTTGCCGGTTTCTGCGGCTGCCAGCAGAATATCTGTTTGCCGGCATAAAAAGGCCGGGATCTGCAGCACATCCACATAAGCGGCTGCCATGGCTGCTTCTGCGGCAGAGTGAATATCGGAAGTTACCGGCAGGTTAAAGGTTTGCCCGGTTTTTTGCAGCAGGTCCAGCCCTTCCACATCGCCCATACCGGTAAAGGAATGAATGCTGGTGCGGTTAGCCTTGCGGTACGATGCCTTGAAAATATAAGGGATGCTCAGCCGCTTGCAGATGCCGGAAACCTTCTCTGCCACGGTTGTTAACAGCTCCTCGCTTTCCACTACACAGGGGCCGGCTATCAGGAAAAAATTGTCGGGATTATATTGCTCTTTGAACAAAGATTTCAAATGATTCATCTGCATTTTAATTTGAGGACGTAAAGGTACGGAATCCGCTAAATGTTTAAATTGTCATAATATTGTAAGCGGCTAATCATCACCCGGGATTATACCAGTGATATAAAAAGGAGATTGTTGAATCATTGTCATGTACCCATGTGCAGTGTGTTGAATATTCAATGAAGCTATTAATATTACGGATCAATGTGTGCCACACCTTTAAGGTATGGCACACTTAAATATCAAAAATGAAAAAGGATAAAATACTGGTAATAGGCGCCTGCGGGCAAATAGGCGTGGAGCTCACCCTGACGTTACGTAAAATATACGGGGATACCAATGTTGTAGCATCTGACCTGCGCGAGGAGCATGAGCTGTTGAAAGGCTCCGGGCCTTATGTATCGCTGGATGTAATGAACAAGGAAATGCTGCACGTGCTGGTTATCCGCCACAACATTACCCAGATCTACCTGCTGGCGGCCATCCTTTCTGCCACCGGTGAAAAAAATCCTTTGCTGGCCTGGCATATCAACATGCAAAGCCTTTTAAACGTGCTGGATATTGCCAAGGAAGAGGGCCTGGATAAAGTATACTGGCCCAGCTCTATTGCCGTATTTGGCCCTAATTCCCCTAAAGAAACCACCCCACAGCATACGGTTATAGAACCTACCACCATTTACGGCATCAGCAAATTTGCCGGCGAGCGCTGGTGTGAGTATTACAATCACCGTTATGGCGTGGATGTAAGAAGCCTGCGCTACCCGGGGCTGATCAGCTATAAATCCGCACCCGGCGGCGGTACTACCGATTATGCCATTGAGATCTTCCATGAAGCGCTGGAAGAAAAAAAGTATACCTGCTTCCTTTCTGAAGATACTTACCTGCCCATGATGTATATGCCGGATGCCATCCGCGCTACCATTGAGCTGATGGAAGCAGCACAGCCTAAAATATCAGTACGTTCGTCCTATAACCTGGGCGCTATGAGCTTTTCGCCCAAAGAGATAGCTGCAGAGATCAAAAAGCATATCCCCGAATTCACTATCAGTTACCAATCCGATTACCGGCAGCAGATCGCAGACGGCTGGCCCAAGAGCATAAATGATGAACTGGCCCGCAAAGACTGGGGCTGGAAACCGGATTATGACCTGCCTAAAATGGTAACGGATATGTTGAAGAACCTGTAAGCGTTCTTTATTGCAGCAGCTTTAGCACCATGGGAAATACGCCGTAAATAAAGCGGTAGGTTTGCCGTGGCGCAGTAGGCGTGGTATGGTCCTGGTGCACTACCACAACCGCATCCAGGGAGGGAATGAGGATCAGTAATTGTCCGCCCCAGCCTAAACCATATTGCAGCTCCAGGTTTTCATATTTTACATGGTACCAGCACAGCGCATACCGGGAGCCTTCAAAGCCCCAGGCCGTGATATAGGTGCGGGCGGGCTGCTTCAGTTGCCGGATCCAGGCCGCCGGTACCACCTGTTTACCACTATACTTACCATCCTGTAAAACCAGCTGCCCGATCTTATAAACATCCCTGGTGTGCATTTCCAGTCCCAGTAAACCGCTGCCGTCATAATACCCATCCTTCATTTTAGGCCAGTTATAGGTTTGAATGCCTAACGGATCAAACAGATATTTTTGCGCAAAATCGCGTGTACTAAGGCCGCTGGTATTGGTAATGATCACGGATAGCAGGTGGGTTACCGCATTACTGTAATGGAAACTGTCTGCCGGATTGCTGACCATTTCAGCGGTTAACACCTGTTGGGAAGGGTTGGGCAGGTCCAGGTAAGCTTTTACCCCTCCCAGGCTTTCCAGATCCTCATGCCAAAGGCCTGAAGCCTGGTTCATGATTTCCCGGATGGTAACCCGTTGTTTTCTTTTATCTTTATCCTGCAGGAGCGATGGGAAAAAATGGGACAGGGGTTCATCTATAGATTTAATGTAACCCTTGTTCATAGCAATACCAACCAATAAAGACATTACATCTTTGGTGAGAGATTGACTGTTGAAAAGGTCATTTGCATTTTTACCATTACAATATTTTTCATATTTAACGTTATTATGCTGGGCAACAAGCAGTGCATAAATAGCTGGATTCCTGGTCAGTGACGCAGCGGTATCCAGCGCAGATTGCTGAGCATGAGCACTACCAGCCAAAATCAACAAAATAAAACTTGTAATTAACCTTCCCATTGTATAATATTAATAAAACTTTCATTTTGATGAATATGCCATTCTTGCTAATTTATCATTTGAAATCTGCTAAACCTTTTATGAGAAAAAAAACGGGGGACCTTTTTCTGTTGCTAAGCTTTTGTTTGCTAGCCCACACCGCCTTTGGCCAGCAAGGTCCCAGCAAGGGTTTTGGACGCTATTTCCTGATCGGGCACCGGGGCGGGGTAGTGGACACCTCCAACGCAGAGAACAGCATGGCGGCGCTGCAGGATGCTATTGAACGTGGTTACTGGATGGTGGAGATGGACCTTCGCCTTACCAAAGACAGTGTAATGATCATTAACCACGATAATAACTTTAAACGTTATTACGGAGTGGATAGGCCTGTGAGCGCTATGACCTGGGAAGAGATCAGCGAGCTGCGTACGCCCAGGGGCAGCCAGGTATTGCGCCTGGAAGATGCGCTGGCAGCGGCCAGCGGCCATATACAGGTAATGCTGGATAATAAGATCACCAGTGGCGATACCCTGTTATTAAGTCAGGTAGTGAACCTGTTACAGCAGTACGGGCTGGATAAGCAGGCCCTGATGATCGGGGCCGATGAATCAACCGACTACTTTACCGGTAAGGTAAAGCTTAGCTGCACCCGCCAGCAGCTGGAAATAAACATTCAGAAACCCGGCTATAACCCGGAATACTATTACCTTTTCGGGGATGTAAACACCATGTCGGAAGATGATGTGAAGTGGGCGCAGGCACAGAATATTATGGTGGTAGGTGTAATTAACTGGGCCAAATACAAGGGCAGAACAAGGGCTGCCTATGCAGCGGCTGCCCGCGATATAGCCCGGCTGAAAAGCTGGGGTGTGCTTTACTTTCAGCTGGATTCAGAGTTTGATAAGTACTTCCGCTGATGGAATTACGAATTGAGTAATTCGTAATTGAAGTGCAGCAAACTAAATGAAATAAATGGTGTTTGCGGATAAGTAATCAGGTTAAAAATAAGATCGAATTATTTATAAATTAAAAGTCCTGCATCTCAGATGCAGGACTTTTAATTTATGCTATACTAAATTCGTAATTGATAATTCGTAATTATTCCACAAATCCCACTGCTACTGTTGCATTGCTGTACTCATCTACCAGTATAAACGCGCCATTGGCGGGGTTTATGTGGTAAGGGTCTGCAAAAATAGGTTGGGCGGTTTTAAGGGAGATCTTTCCAATATCGTTCAGGCCCAGCTCTTTTTTATCTTCAATAGTACGGTTGGTAGTAACCTCTATTACATGTTGTATGCCCTGTACTTTGGCTTTTACGCGGTTAATGCCATGCTGCAGCAGGTAGGTTTTGCCGGGCACCAGCTTGGTCTGATCCATCCAGCAAATGTGCGCACTGATCTCTTTCAGCGCAGCAGGCTCCTGGCCGGGTTTTGCCAGCATGTTACCACGGCTGGTATCTATCTCATTTTCCAGGGTTATTACCACACTTTCGCGGGCATTGGCCGTATCCAGCTGCGTTTCAAACTGCTGAATGGTTTTAATACGGCTGGTTTGCATGGACGGCAGGGATACTATCTCATCGCCCACATTAAAATGGCCGCTGGCCACTTTACCGGCAAAACCACGGAAGTCGTGGTAGGCATCGGTTTTAGGCCGTATTACATGCTGTACGGGGAAACGGGCCGGATGGTTGCTGTCGCCATGGTCAAAGCTGATCTGTTCCAGGTATTCCAGTAAAGCCTCTCCCTTATACCAGTCTATTTTTTCAGAGCGGGTAGCCAGGTTTTCCCCGTAAATGGAGGAGATGGGGATGAACCGCACCACCTGTTCCTTAAAGGCGGCATTATCCAGCAGCTGCTGAAAATCCGTAACAATTTCATTAAAACGGTTCTGGTTATAATCAACCAGGTCCATTTTATTGATACATACTACCAGGTGCGGAATGCGCAGCAGGTTGGCTATAAAAAAATGACGGTAAGTTTGCTCCACAATGCCTTTACGGGCATCTATCAGTATCAGGGATACCTGCGCGTTGGATGCGCCGGTAACCATGTTACGGGTGTATTCCACGTGGCCGGGCGTATCGGCAATAATGTATTTACGGGTGGGGGTAGAAAAATAGATATGTGCCACATCAATGGTAATACCCTGTTCCCGCTCAGCCACCAGCCCGTCTGTTAACAGGGAAAGGTCTGTAAAGTCAAGCCCCTTGCGTTTGCTGGCTGCATGCAGCGCTTCCAGCTTATCCTGGGGAATAGAGTTGGTATCGTACAATAAACGGCCTATCAGGGTACTTTTACCATCATCCACACTACCGGAAGTGGTTATACGTAATACTTCCATAATTTATTTAGCTTTAGCTTTTAGCATTTAGCTGTTAGGTAATAATAAGTTATATCATCATACGGAGGGTAGCTAAAAGCTAATGGCTAATAGCTAACAGCTCCCTAAAAATACCCTGCCTGCTTCCGCTTTTCCATGGCGGCTTCAGAGCGCTTATCGTCCATACGCGCGCCTCTTTCGGATATTTTGGCTTCCAGTATTTCAGAGATAATATCTTCCAGCTTATCGGCTTCAGAGATCACGGCTGCAGTACAGGTCATATCACCTACGGTACGGAAACGTACTTTCTGTTTAAAGGGCACTTCCTCTTCCGTGGTGTTCAGGAAAGGAGAGTATGGCCAGTACATGCCATCCCGTTCTATGATCTCTCTTTCATGGGAGAAGTAGATGGAAGGGATGTCCAGCTTTTCGCGGCGGATGTAGTTCCATACGTCCAGCTCTGTCCAGTTGGAGATGGGGAACACTCTCACGCCCTCGCCTATATGAATTTTACCATTCAGCATATCAAACAGCTCCGGGCGCTGCATTTTGGCGTTCCACTGCCCAAACTCGTCGCGTACAGAAAAGATCCTTTCCTTGGCGCGGGCTTTCTCCTCATCACGGCGGGCGCCGCCAATACAGGCATCGTATTTCATTTCTTCGATGGCATCCAGCAGGGTAACGGTTTGTAAGGCATTACGGCTGGCATACTTACCGGTTTCTTCCTGCACTTTACCCTGGTTAATGCTATCCTGCACATTGCGCACCACCAGGTCTACTCCCAGGGAAGCTACCAGCTGATCGCGGAACTCAATGGTTTCCGGGAAGTTATGGCCGGTATCAATATGTAACAGGGGAAAAGGTATTTTACCGGGGTAAAATGCCTTTTGTGCCAGGCGCACAATGGTAATAGAATCTTTACCGCCTGAAAACAGGATAGCCGGCCTTTCAAACTGGGCGGCGGTTTCACGGAGAATATAGATCGCTTCATCTTCCAATGCCTGCGGAAACTCCCAATTTATTTGATTATTCATAACTACGTTATAATTAATAATGATAATTAAGACTTCATAATCGTGGATCCACTACTGCGGGATAAGCCTGTTTTCTTAATTATCATCAATTACTTACTTTAACAATTAAATGAATTATTAGCGCTTCAAGTTACTACGGCGGCGTAATTATTCATTCATTTTATTTAACTATTCACAAATTAACAATAAACAATTAAGTACTTCTCGCTCACGTTATCCGGCCCCTAATTATTAATTTTGTTTACCCGTGAAGGCCGCATTCCTTCTTGGATTGCTCCCACCACCAGCGGCCCGCGCGGGGATGCTCTCCCGGCTCAATGGCGCGGGTACAGGGGGCGCAGCCAATGCTTACAAAGCCCTGGTTGTGTAATTTATTAAAGGGTACGTTATTCTTTTCCAGGTAGGCCAGCATTTCATCATAGGTCCAGTGCACCAATGGGTTAAACTTGTATAACCCGCGGGCCTCGTCCCATTCCAGGGCTTCCAGCGCATGGCGGTTCTCGGATTGCTCTGCCCGCAGGCCGGTGATCCATACTTTTACGCCCTGTAAGGCACGGTTCAGGGGTACTACCTTGCGAATGAAACAACACTCCTTGCGGTTCTCCACTGAATCATAAAAGCTGTTAAAGCCTTTTTCCGCCACTAGTTTTTCCACGGCGGCGGTTTCAGGAAAATAAGTTTCAAAGGGCTGTTTGTAGCGGGCACGGGTAAGGTCCATCAGCTCATAGGTTTCCTGGAACAGGCGGCCGGTGTCCAGCGTAAACACCCGTACGGGTAATTTATTGCGCCAGATCATATCCGCCAGTACCTGGTCTTCCTGCCCAAAAGAGGTGGAAAAAGCCACAGCACCCGGAAACTGTTCTGTAAGATATTGAATGGCAGCTGTTTCAGACAGTCCTGCCAATGCGGTTTTAATGTCTGTCATGTACTTCCTTAGCTAGGACAAAAATACATAAATCCTATAAAAACTATAGGATATAGGGGAGAAATAGTTAAGAATTTATGCAGGGCTGACAAAAGGAGGGGGAGGGGCGGCCAGCCCGGGCTGATGGCAACAAATGCAATCATTCACCAGGCAGATCATACCCGCAGCCGGGGGAATTACAGGTTATAACAAATAGGAAATTTTAGGGAAAGAGGGGTTACTGTAAAGGCCAATAAAAGCAGCTACCAAACTTTGGCAGCTGCGGCTAATTACGTGTAAGAATGTCTTTTAATGTTTTGTTTTCCAGCAATTTAAGCGTTGCATCCCTCACCTTCGACATTACCTCGTTCAACCCGCAAACGGCTTCGTTCTTACAGGTTTCACAGCGCTCATAATAGTTCAGGCTTACGCATGGCAGCAGGGCTATAGGCCCGTCCAGCAAGCGTATAATGCGGGCCAGCGGTATTTCCTTAGGCGTACGCATCAGGTAATATCCACCACCTTTTCCCTTCTTACTCCCCAAAATTCCGGCATTCTTTAACTCCAGCAGTATATTTTCCAGGAACTTAATAGAAATGTTCTTTTCCTGGGCAATCTCCGAAATCAAAATGGGGCCCTTATCTGCATTTTCTGCCAGGTGTATCAAGGCATGAAAGGCATATTGTGTTTTTTTTGAAAGCATATAAAAACGATTTGCATCTCCTCACCCAGATGTGCGAATTGCTGGCAAATATATTTAAAAGTTTGAAGTTTACAGGCTAAGCACGTCCTTCATGGTAAAGATGCCCTTTTTGCCATTCAGCCATTCAGCTGCTATTACAGCGCCGGCGGCAAATCCTTCGCGGGAGTGGGCCGTATGGGTAATGGAGATATCGTCAATAGCAGAGGTGTAGGTAATACTATGGGTACCGGGGGCGGGGTCTTCCCGTTTGCTGATGATGGACAGCTCCTGCGGCTGGCTGCTTTCCTGGTTCACCCAGCCGGCCTTGCGGTCCAGCTTATCCAGGATATGCTCTGCCAGCGTAATGGCAGTGCCGCTGGGCGCATCCTTTTTCTGGGTATGGTGGATCTCTTCCATCTTCACATCATACTGGGGCTGGGTGGCCATCAGCTCTGCCAGGCGTTTATTGATCTCGAAAAAGATATTCACCCCAATGCTGAAGTTACTGGAGTACAGGAAGCCCTGGTGTTTTTCCAGGCAGCGGGCCTTTACATCGGGCAGCTTTTCCAGCCAGCCGGTGGTACCGCATACCACGGGTACATTGGCTTCAAAACATTTGAGGATATTGGAATAGGCGGTTTCGGGGGTGGTAAATTCAATAGCTACATCGGCCTGCTGCAGGTGCTCCTTTTCCAGCAGGTGCTTATTTTCCAGGTCTATACGATGAATCACTGTATGTCCTTTCGCTGTTGCAATGGCTTCTATCGCCTTTCCCATTTTACCGTATCCGATAAGTGCTATTTTCATAAAATTGATCTGATTACTTAACTATTTTCCGAAAGCCCATCCGCCCTTATTCTTCCCCTTTACCTTACCCAGGTTTATTTGCAGGCTTAAACCCAGGGAGCGGTTATCCAGCATTTTGGGAACAACCCGCATACTCAGGTCGTCATTCATATTCCAGTCGCGCAGGTGTGCAAACACCGTGGCATCAATAATATTCAGGCCATAGGCCAGTATAAATACCAGCACGGAATAATCCACGTACTGCCGGTAGGCATCACGTAATATCTTCAGGGATTCTGCATTATTGTAGATATCCGCATACTTGTCAACCGTATTGGCATTCCCGTCCATACGAATGCGGTAAGCATCGCGGTAGTCTTTATAGTAGTTGAAGTTGCCGATGAAAAAACCGGCGGAAATGCCCATTGCTGCATATACCAGCGGTATTTTCCAGTACTCGCGGTTATAGGCCTGGCCCAAACCCGGTATCACGGCAGAGTAAAAGGCAGCCTTACGCGGACTGTGAGGGTTCTTAAACAAGCCGGATACAATAACGGAATCTTTTTTAGCAGCAGGTTTGTGCGTTGTATCCGTACCAGGCTTTAGTGTGTTGGGTGTAATGGTATCCTGCGCGTATAACGGCCTGCAGGTGCAGCCGGCTATAAGCAGGAGGAGGAGGAAACGGCATAGTAGGTAGTGAAATGTATGCCCGGCCTTATTTTTTGCCACCGTATAAATCTATTTTTTCCAGTATGCTGTCCAGCTCTTCGTCTGAGTAAAATTCAATCGTAACACTGCCTTTACCCGTCTTTGACCTGTCCAGCGATACTTTAGTTGCAAAATGAGAGGCTAAGTTATCTTCTATTTTCTGATATGCCGGGGGAAGGGCGTTTTTTATTGGTTTTTTAACAGTTCCTTTTTCAACATGGTTCACTTTTCTTACCAGCTCTTCTGCCTGGCGTACGGAAAGCCCGTTCTTAACTATTTCGTTAAAAATGAACAGCTGTTTTTCTACATTCTCCACACCGATCAGCGCGCGTGCATGGCCCATGCTGATCTGCGCATTGCGCACTGCTACCTGGATATCAGGGGGCAGCTTCAGTAAGCGGATATAATTGGTAACGGTGCTTCTTTCTTTGCCCATCCGGTCGGCCACCTGCTCCTGTGTAAAGGTGCATTCCTCCATCAGGCGTTTGTAGCTGAGGCCAATTTCTATGGCATTCAGGTTTTCCCTTTGCAGGTTTTCCAGCAGGGCCAGCTCCAGCAGCTCCTGGTCATTGGCCTGCCGTACATAGGCGGGAATATCCTTTATGCCGGCCATTTTGCTGGCGCGTAAACGCCTTTCACCGGCTATCAGCTGGTACTTTTTACCAACTTTGGCTACGGTAATGGGCTGTATAATATCGTGCAGCTTAATGGAATGGCTCAACTCCTGTAACGCCTGCTCATCAAAGTCACGCCGCGGCTGCTTTGGGTTCACCTCGATCTGATCCAGCGGAATACGCTCAATACTGGTAGCGGCAGCCACCACTTTATCTCCCAGGGCACTGGAAGTTTGTTTCAGATCAGTATCAATGTTTTGCAGCAGCGAGCGGATGCCTTTTCCCAACGCCTCTTTCTTACTCGGATTGGTCATCGTTAATAGCTAGTATTTTATCTTCTAAGTTAATTTTTGTAAAGTTATTCTTCTGCAGTATTTCTTTGGCCAGGTTCAGGTAGTTAATGGCGCCGGTGCTGGCCGCATCATACATGATCACGGATTTGCCGAAGCTGGGCGCTTCACCCAGTTTGGTATTACGGTGAATGATCGTATTGAACACGCTTTCTTCAAAGTGTTGTTTTACCTCGTCCACCACCTGGTTGCTCAGGCGTAAACGGCCATCGTACATGGTCATCAGAATGCCTTCTATTTCCAGGGATGTATTCAGCCTGCTTTGAACGATCTTAATGGTATTCAGCAACTTACCCAAACCTTCCAGCGCAAAGAACTCGCACTGTACGGGTATGATCACGGAATCGGATGCCACCAGGGCATTCACGGTGATCAGGCCCAGGGAAGGGGAACAGTCTACAATCACAAAATCATAATCCTGCTTCACGGAATCTATCACCTGTTTCATCACCTGCTCACGGTTGGGGTGGTTGATCAGCTCCAGCTCCGCACCTACCAGGTCAATATGGGCGGGCAGCACTTTCAGGTTCGGGGTATCTGATTCCAGTACCACGTCTTTGGCCTGCACATCATTCACCATACAATCATACAGGCTTTGCTGTATGTTACGCAGGTCAAAACCCAATCCGGTGGTGCTGTTCGCCTGCGGGTCTGCGTCTACCAGCAAGGTTTTAAATTCCAGCACGGCCAGGCTGCTGGCCAGGTTTATTGCGCTGGTGGTTTTACCTACGCCCCCTTTTTGATTGGCGATTGCGATTGTTCTTGCCATTGTTAAATTGAATATTCTTAGGTTATTTATAGGATAATAGGATAATAAAATAGTTTGCAGTCATTAGTTGCCAGTTTGCAGTCAAACTGCCCACTGCCAACTACGATACTGCCAACTCAATACTAGAATTAATAGCGGGCAGCAACAGCTCCAGTCCGGCATCTGCAAAAGCCTGTTTGGCTTTGTCCGTGTCTATCTTAATAAACCCAAAAGTATCGTAATGAACTCCTATAATACGCTTACATTCTATAAACTCGGCGGCAATAATGGCGTCCTCTACGCCCATGGTAAAATTATCGCCAATAGGCAGCACTGCAAAATCTAATTTAGCAAAGCGGGGCACCAGCTCCATGTCAAAGGTGAGGGCCGTATCGCCGCTATAATAGAAATTACCTGCCGGGGTGGTGAAAATAAACCCTAAGGGATTACCGCCATAGGACCCGTCCGGCATGCCGCTGGAATGGTGGGCCACTACACATTTTACCGTACCAAAATCAAACTGCCACTTGCCACCTGTGTTCATCGGATGAGTTTTTTCAATACCCTGCTTGCCCGCCCAGGTAACCAGCTCATAGCTGCCTACTACAGTAGCATTTGTACGGCGGGCCAGGTTCACCAGGTCCGCCACATGGTCGTCGTGTCCATGGGAAACAAAGATGTAATCTGCACCTATCTTGTTCACATCCACCGCTTTAGCCAGCTCGTTATAAGTAATGAAGGGGTCAAAAAGGATCTTTTTGCCCTGGATCTCTACCGAAAAACAAGAATGGCCGTAATAAGTAAATTGCATTGGCTAACTGCTTTATAATGAATGGTCATTATTAATACAACATCCCGAATGTGACAAAAATACAACGATTAGGCTAATATACGTGGTGCCTACTTATTTATTTATTCACAAAAATTCGTGGAGTTTGATGTTAATAGGATGGAAATGAAGCTTTTGCAGTCGGGGATGTGCTTTCTGCATAATTGTAGCAACATTTTTGATGGGGTCATACAATATGACGGATCGTCAATCGTCATCATCAATTTGACACATATAACATTACTAATACCATGCGCTCAGGAGTTAATTCGCTTGTTCTTATATTATTGATCATTTGCCTGGATATTTACGTTTTTATGGGTATACGGGCCATTATGAACGGGGCCGCTCCCCGCACCCGCGGCATTGTATACGGCATTTACTGGCTGATATCCATTGCCTGTATCCTTACCATTGTATTATTGCCTTACCTGCACTGGCACGACTGGAAGCCCATTGTACGCTCCTATGTAATGGCAGTGCTTATAGGGCTGGTAATGGCCAAGCTGCTGGTAACCCTGTTCCTGCTGGTAGATGATATACGCCGGGGCGTTATGTGGCTTATACAACGGTTCGGTAACCGGCCGGCCCCCACACCAAGTGAGCTGCCTGCCGGTATATCCCGATCGCAGTTCCTTACCAAAATGGGCCTGTTAATGGGCGGCAGCCTGTTTGCCACCCTTACCTACGGCTTTTCCAATAAATACAATTACCGCGTACATAAGATGAAGCTGGCCTTTAAGAACCTGCCGCAGGCATTTAAAGGGTTGCGCATTGTACAGATCTCCGACGTGCACTCCGGCAGCTTTAATAATAAGGAGGCGGTGCTGAAAGGCATAGAGCTGATCAAGGCCCAGCAGGCCGACCTGATCCTGTTTACCGGCGACCTGGTAAATGACCGTGCCACGGAAATGGACGGTTACATGGACGTGTTTAACCAGCTAAAAGCCCCTATGGGCGTATATTCTACCCTGGGTAACCATGATTATGGCGACTATTATCCCTGGCCCGACCGTGACGAAACCGGTTACAGCCATCAGCGCGCCGAGAACCTGGACCGCCTGAAGCAGATCCATGGCGAATTAGGCTGGCGCCTGCTGATGAATGAGCACGTAGTGCTGGAACGCGACGGGCAGCAGATAGCATTGATAGGTATTGAGAACTGGAGCGCCATGAGCCGCTTTCCCAAGTACGGCGACCTGAAAAAGGCTTACGAAGGCAGCTCCCACATTCCCTTTAAAATATTATTGTCGCACGATCCCACCCATTGGGATGCCCAGGTGCGCCCGGAGTATCCGGATATTGATCTGATGCTGGCCGGCCATACCCATGGTATGCAGTTTGGCGTGGAAATACCCGGTGTGCGCTGGAGCCCTGCTCAGTACTTTTATAAGGAATGGGCCGGTTTGTATAAGGAAGGCGCCCAACGCCTGTATGTGAACCGTGGTTATGGCTTTTTAGGTTATCCCGGCCGGGTAGGCATATTGCCGGAAATTACGGTGATAGAGTTGGTGTAGGTTCACGAAATCTCCTATCTTGCAGCCATGTGGAAACACCGGTGCATTATACTTTTATCCCTATTATGCTGCAGCCGGATGGTTGCTGGACAATCACTGGCAGAGCTGGAACGGCAGCTGGATTCCCTGTTGCAAAAACAGGCGAAGAACGATGTGCTGTTAAGTATAGGCTACGGTAATAATCCGGCCTACGGTAGCAAAACCACCAACTTTGAGAGGCCCATCGAAATGAAGACTTTTTTCTCGCCCTCGGTTGCCTACTATCATAAGTCCGGTTTTTTTGGATCGCTGAGCGGTTACTATCTTACCAATTCGGAAAAAAATCCCTGGTTTGAATGGGACCTGTCTGCCGGTTACGACTACACGAAAAGCCGGAAGTTCCTGGCCGGTATTTCGTATACCCATTACTTTTTTGCAGATTCCAGCGATGTACCGCTTACCCCTATAAAAAATGAATTGTTTGCTTATTTCTATTACCGTGGCTGGTGGCTGCAACCCGGCATTAGCCTTGATTTTGGCTGGGGGCAGCAAACAGGTACTACTACCACTTACCGGCAAATAGGCCGTTTGCCCATCCGGATACGGAATGAAGTGACCACTACAGAATCCGGCAGGGATTTTAATATGATACTGGCCGTACGCCATCCCTTTATTTTTATGGATGTATTAAAGTATGATGATGTAGTGCTCATTACGCCTTCTCTTGGGTTAACGATGGGCACTGCGCATTATTACAGTAATATGAAGGCCTTCCAGTACATCTCCCGCTCTGCAAAGATCAAACAGGATATTAAAAGAAGTAAAAAGAATGTGAACGGCCAGCCCATAGAATCTACTGACCGTACCGGCTTTGAGCCCCGCGCAGTGGATCTGACCCTTAATTGCTCTTACCTCATAGGCCGCTTTACCCTGGCGCCTGCCTATACCGTGTTTAAACCGCTGCAGGGAGAAGATACCAGCATTATGAGCTACTTCACCGCTAAAGTTAGTTTTGAATTTTAACAGATTACCGGTTTTTTTATTGTGTTGAGCACAGTTTATGAATGTTTAAGAAACATAGCATAGATTTTGCTACTACAAAAAAATAACAATGCTGTGTAGGGGAAAAAGAAACAGATCCCGTCTATTAAGCAAAGGTCATATCAATAGAAAAACACGCTTAAATCAAAACAACTGCACATGAAAAAACTGATTCTTGCGGTGGCAGTACTGGTCGTAACTGCTTTTTCATTTTCTACCGCCCATGCTCAGGACAGATTATTACGCTTTGGATTTAAAGGAGGTGCAAACCTTGGCAAACTGGATGGTACCGGTTACAATGATGGATTTAAGCTGGGCTATCACCTGGGCGGTTTTGCGCAGGTGAACCTGGTAAAAGGTTTTGGTGTACAGGGTGAATTGATCTTCTCTTCTACCAAAACAAAAACAACGGATAATTTCAGTGAGATCTATAACACAGATAACCTGAACGATCCATCCAACGACAACAAAAAGATCAGCTTAAACTATTTAAGCATTCCCATCCTGGCTAACTTCAATTTAGGTACGCCCCGTTTGAAGCTGCAGGTAGGTCCCCAGTTCAGCGCATTGCTGGGTGGCAAGAATGCACTGGAAGGCACCAAAGATGCCTTTAAAGGAAGCGACGTGGCAGGTGTAGCCGGCTTATGGATCCAGCTGCCTATTGTGAACATCAGCGCCCGTTACATCATTGGTTTTACCGATGTGAAAAATGCAAGCGATGTAGCCAACACCAGCAACTGGAAAAACCAATCTATTCAGCTGGGCGTAGGCGTAACGTTGTAATTACGAATTGTACTGTATAAATTAAAAGGCCTGCATGCTAAATGCAGGCCTTTTAATTTATACTTATTTTATGTGGCATTATCCTTGACCAATATAGTATTATACTAAAAATAGAGGGTAACAGCGCCTTTGGGCTGACAAATTGTCTACCTTCACATGGAATTAAACTATTGCGATGAATAGATTTTATTTAGCGAATCCGGAAGAGGAGATGGAGTTTATGCCTATTATCCCTTTGAACGAGGATGTTGATGGTCAGGAAGATGATAAAATACCCGATGAACTTTCCATATTACCATTAAGAAATACAGTCCTGTTTCCCGGTGTGGTATTGCCCATTACCGTAGGCAGGGACAAGTCTATAAAGGCGGTGAATGATGCGTACCGGACTGACAAATTGATTGGTGTGGTAGCGCAAAAAGACAGTACGGTAGAAGATCCTATTATTGCCGATCTGGCCAGTGTAGGTACTGTAGCCCGTATTGTAAAGCTCATTAAAATGCCGGACGGCGGCACCACCATCATTATACAGGGGCGCAAGCGTTTTAAGATAGATGCCATTACAACGGAAGATCCGTATTTCAAAGCCAACATTACCATCTTAAATGATGAAGTAGGAGAGGACGATGCAGAGTTTGACGCGTATATTTCCTCCATTAAGGACCTGGCCGGGCAGATCATTCAGCTATCCCCCAACCTGCCTTCTGAAGCCAGTGTAATCCTGAAGAATATTGAAAATGCCGCCTTCCTGGTGCATTTTGTTTCCTCTAACCTGAACAGTGAATTAAAAGATAAACAGGAGCTGCTGGAGATCAACAACCTGCGCACCCGCGCAGAAACGTTGCTGAAGCTGTTGCAGGTAGAGCTGCAGCTGGCAGAGCTGAAAAATAAGATCACCAATAAAACCAAGGCCGACCTGGATAAGCAGCAGCGGGAATACTTTCTGCAGCAGCAGCTGAAATCCATTAAGGAAGAACTGGGCGGTGATACCAATGACCGTGAGATCCGGGAAATGCAGCGCAAAGCCGAACAGAAAAAGTGGACAGAGGCCGCTGCAGACCTGTTCCGTAAAGGAATAGAAAAGCTGGAACGTATGCACCCCAGCACACCGGATTACAGCGTGGTGTACAACCACCTGGACCTTATGCTGGACCTGCCCTGGCAGGAGTACACCCTGGATAGCTATGACCTGAAGAAAGCGCAGAAAGTGCTGGATAATGACCATTACGGTATGGATAAGATCAAGGAACGCATCCTTGAATACCTGGCCGTACTGAAGCTGAAAGGGGATATGAAATCGCCCATCCTGTGTTTTGTGGGCCCTCCGGGTATTGGTAAAACATCCTTAGGCCGTTCTATTGCCAATGCCATTGGCCGTAAATATGTACGTTTAAGCTTAGGAGGTTTACATGATGAAAGCGAGATCCGCGGCCACCGTAAAACCTATATCGGAGCTATGCCCGGCCGCATTCTGCAATCCATCCGCAAAACAAGATCCTCCAACCCGGTAATGATCCTGGATGAGATAGATAAGATAGGTAATGATTTCCGTGGCGATCCCAGCTCCGCTTTACTGGAAGTGCTGGATCCTGAGCAGAACAGCACTTTTTACGATAATTACCTGGAGCTGGAATATGATCTGAGCAAAGTATTGTTCATTGCAACTGCCAATAATATTGCAGCTATCAACCCCGCCCTGCGCGACCGTTTGGAGATCATTGACCTGAGCGGATATTCAATAGAGGAGAAGGTGGAAATAGCTAAACGCCACCTGGTGCCCAAGCAGCGGGAAATGCATGGCCTCAAGGATGTGAAGATCAAATTCCCCGGCCAGGTGCTGACTAAAATGGTACAGGAATATACCCGTGAAAGCGGTGTACGTGAGCTGGACCGTTTACTGGCATCTATAATGCGCTCCCTGGCTAAGAATGTAGCGCTCGATGAAAAGCTGCCCGATACGCTTACCGAAGAAATGCTGGCTAAGATCCTGGGTAAATCCCGCTACTCCAATGAGCTGTATAAAGTAGGGAACCCGCCCGGTGTGGCTGTAGGCCTGGCCTGGACCTATGTAGGCGGCGATATACTGTTTATAGAAACCAGCCTGAGCGAAGGTAAGGGAGAGTTAAAGCTGACGGGTAATTTAGGGAACGTGATGAAGGAATCTGTGTCCACTGCGCTAAGCTACCTGCAGGCCAATGCTTCAGATTATAAGATAGATCCAAAAGTATTCTCGCATAAAAATGTGCATGTGCATGTACCGGAAGGCGCTGTGCCTAAAGATGGCCCCAGTGCCGGCGTAACCATGCTCACGGCATTATCTTCGGCCTACACCGGCCGTAAGGTTAAGCCTTACCTGGCTATGACAGGTGAAATTACCCTGCGCGGACAGGTATTACCTGTAGGTGGTATCAAGGAAAAAATACTGGCTGCCAAACGCGCCGGTATTAAGGAAATATTGCTTTGCTGGCAGAACGAGAAAGATATTAAAGACATTAACCCGGACTATATCAAAGGCCTGAAGTTCCATTTTGTAAAAGAAATGACGCAGGTGCTGGATATAGCGCTGATGAAGAAGTAATTACGAATTGTTCAATTACGAATTACGAATTGAGTACATCATAAATCAAAAGGCCTGCGTTTAAATGCAGGCCTTTTGATTTATAGTATTTTGTAATCAATTTAATCCCCATCCTCACTAACCATTCGCTGCATTCAATTCGTAATTCGTAATTGATTAATTCGTAATTCTCACTAATTTACGCTCCGATGTTACGCCGCGCTTCTTTCCTCATCCTTAGTCTCCTATGTTGCTCTTCCCTGGGCTTTGCGCAGGTGCTGGGAGGTAAAAGCGTTTTCCCTTTCCTGGACCTGCCGGCAGCTCCGCAGCTTACGGCCCTGGGTAGCATGAATGTAAGCCAGCAGAATAACGATCTTTCCCTGACCCTGGTAAATCCCGCTTTGCTGCGCCCTTCCATGCACGGGCATTTACAGGTTAACTATACCAGCTATTTTGCAGATGTGAATTATGGCCATGCCATGCTGGGATATTATGCGGATAAGCTGCAAACCACTTTTGCCGGCAGCGTGCAATATGTACATTATGGTACGCTTACGCAAACAGATGCTGCGGGTAATGTACAGGGCACTTTTAAACCACGGGATATTGCATGGCAGCTATCGGCCAGCCGCCAGTATTTAGAGCGCTGGCATTACGGCATTAATTTAAAGTATATCCATTCCCGTTATCAGCAATATGGTTCCAGCGGTTTGGCGGCAGATGTTGGTATTACTTACCAGGATACTGCCCGGCAGCTGCAAATAGGGCTGGTGGCCCGCAATATGGGCGCCCAGCTAAGCAGCTATGTGAATGACAATAAAGAGCCTTTACCCTTTGATCTGCAGATAGGTATTTCCAAACGCCTGCAGCATTTACCGTTACAATTATCCGCCACCCTGCATCATTTATACCAGTTTGATATCCGTTATGCGGATCCTGCGCTGGAAGATGAAGGACTGGTTTCAAACGGGGATACGACCGGTACCGGCAGTAAAACATTTGATAAACTGTTCCGCCATGTAGTGCTTGCCGCGCAGTGGGAGATAGGGCGGTATGTGGAGCTGACTGTATCCTATAACCATTTACGCCGGCAGGAGCTGGCGGTATCCGGGCAGCAGGGCCTGGGCGGGTTTGGCGCAGGCATCGGTATTGTTACTAAAAAGATCCAGCTACGGTATGCCCGCTCCTGGTACCAGCGCGCTGCCGCCTTTAACCAGCTGGGTATTAACTTCCCTTTGCAGCAGTGGGGATTGCTAAATTAATGTGCTGATGTGCTGGTGTGCTAATGTGCTAATGTGCTGGTATATGCCCATTGCAAAGCTTCCGGCAATAAAATGTCCGGATTGTTGATCCGGACATTTTTATTTTATTATCAAAACATTAACTCATCTCACCAACAAACACCAGCACATCAGCACATCAGCACATTAATCCACCAGCTGCCGCTTATACAGCTGTATGGTATTTTCCAGCCCCAGGTACAGTGCATCACATACCAGTGCATGCCCGATAGACACTTCTTTTAACTGCGGAATATGCAGCTTAAAAAAGCGCAGGTTATCCAGGTTCAGGTCATGGCCGGCATTTAGCTCCAGGCCAAGGGCTACTGCTTCCCGGGCGGTATTCTTATAATCATTGAACAGCTGCAGGTTCTGCGGCTGGGTATAAGCATTTGCATATTCTTCCGCATACGGGCCGGTGTACAGCTCAATACGGTCGGCGCCGGCGCTTTTGGCGCCTGCTACTTTATCAACCTGTGCATTCAGGAAAATAGATACGCGGATGCCGGCTTTTTTTAACTGGCCTATCACATCTTTCAGGAAAGCCTGGTGTTTAACCGTATCCCAGCCGGTGTTGGAGGTAATGGCATCCGGCGGGTCGGGTACCAGTGTGCATTGGTGCGGTTTTACAGCCAGCACCAGCTCCATAAATTCCCGGGAGGGGTAGCCTTCAATATTAAACTCAGTGGTAACCAGTGGTTTCAGGTCCCATACATCCTGATAGCGGATGTGCCGCTGATCGGGGCGGGGATGTACGGTTATCCCTTCTGCACCAAAACGCTCACAGTCCTGGGCTACTTTTAATAGATCGGGCATATTGCCGCCGCGCGCATTACGCAGGGTGGCAAACTTGTTTATGTTAACGCTTAATTTGGTCATGGCGCAAAGGTAAATAACAATGGATAATTAAACAGGTATAAAGCAGAATAGTGAAGGCTGCGTTCCGGACGGAACATGACCTCCACTATTGCTTAAATTATTCCCTTTTCCTTATATAAAAACTTAGTACCTGTAGTAATCAGGTTTGTAAGGACCTGCTGCAGGAATACCCAGGTATTCAGACTGGGCGCTGGTCAGCACATCCAGCTCCACACCAATTTTTTTCAGGTGCAGGCGGGCAACCTTCTCATCCAGGTGTTTGGGCAGCACGTATACTTTATTTTCGTACTGATCATTGTTCAGCCACAGCTCCAGCTGGGCCAGTACCTGGTTGGTAAAGGAGTTGCTCATTACAAAAGAAGGGTGGCCGGTAGCGCAGCCCAGGTTCACCAGGCGGCCTTCTGCCAGCAGGATGATGTCTTTACCATCAATGGTATATTTATCTACCTGCGGTTTGATCTCAACTTTGGTTTTACCGTAGTTCTTGTTCAGCCAGGCAACATCTATCTCAATATCGAAGTGGCCGATATTGGAAACGATGCATTTGTCTTTCATAGCTTTAAAGTGCTCGCCGGTAATGATATCGCGGCAACCGGTAGTGGTTACAATAATATCAGCTTCCTTAACGGCATCGGCCATTTTCTTTACTTCATAACCTTCCATAGCAGCCTGCAGGGCGCAAATAGGGTCAATTTCAGTAACGATCACGCGGGCGCCGGCGCCTCTCAGGGATTCGGCAGAACCTTTGCCCACATCGCCAAAACCAGCAACTACCGCTACTTTACCGGCAATCATTACATCGGTAGCACGGCGGATGGCATCCACACAGGATTCGCGGCAGCCATATTTGTTATCAAATTTGGATTTGGTAACAGAATCGTTGATGTTGATAGCAGGTAAGGGCAGGGTACCGTTCTTCATACGGTCGTATAAGCGGTGAACACCGGTAGTGGTTTCTTCGCTTAATCCTTTAATATGCTGTATCAGTTCAGTGTAAGTATCCAGCACCATGTTGGTCAGGTCGCCACCATCGTCCAGGATCATGTTCAAAGGACGGTCGGCGCTGCCAAAGAACAGGGTTTGTTCTATACACCAGTCAAATTCTTCAGCGTTCATACCTTTCCAGGCAAAAACCGGGATACCGGCAGCGGCAATGGCAGCAGCGGCATGGTCCTGTGTGGAAAAGATGTTGCAGGAGCTCCAGCGAACTTCTGCACCCAGGTGTACCAGGGTTTCAATGAGCACGGCCGTTTGTATGGTCATGTGCAGGCAGCCAGCTACGCGGGCGCCTTTCAGGGGTTTGGAAGCGCCATATTCTTCTCTCAAAGACATGAGGCCCGGCATTTCGGCTTCTGCCAGCTCAATTTCCTTCCGACCCCATTCGGCCAAAGACATATCTTTTACCTTATACTGAAGGCTAAAGTCAATGTTGGATTTAGCGATTGTTGACATGCTTTTACGATTTTGGGCAAATCTACCGTTAATTTATTTTATAGCGTAATGCTCAGTAGAAAAATCCATATAACTGTCTGTCAATAGTAATTTGTTCCATTTGCCCCGGGTTTTCCACATTTTACCCGTAAAAAATTCTAGCACAAATAAAGTCTGGGCCTGCATTCCGGGCTGTACGGTTATCCCCATAGTTGTTAACATAGTGTGGAAAAATTAAATTTAATTGTTTTGATATATTTATTTTATATAAATTTGATATGAATTTAATATGACAGAAGCCCTATCTATCGGCACATCCAACCTACGACTGTAAGCTAAGATGTTGATATATAAGGCTTGTACGCCAGTTATGGCGGGACAAGGGCCAACCCATACAGCAAATATGACATGTACGCTAACAGGGGTTATATGAAAGATCGGTTTCATTGCGCCGCTATATCTGTTGGATTTAAACTATGATGGATGATTAGAAATTTACATGCCTTATGTTAGTGCTGTCCTATACAATGAAAAGCAATACCCGGGTGGTTTGCGCTAAAGCCATGCAATGGCTGCTGCGAAAACTGCTGGTGGGTGCCCTTTTGCTATTAGCAGGCAGCCCGGTAAGCGCCCAGGTAATTGAAACTATTAATGAAACGGGAGGCACTATTGCCGATCCGGGTTTAAAGATTGAAGTGCTCGCAGATGGCTCGTTCCGGGTATACCGCCTGGGTATGAGCCAAACCTATGAAGGCACCGATGATCCCCGGGGCATTGCTACGTTCATAGGTATGAACCAAACGTTCACCAGTGATCCCCGGCAGGTAAAACAGGTCACCTGGAGCTTTATTTCTCCCTTGTCCGGTTTAGGTACTGCCGCCTCTCCATGGCGCGTGCAAATGGTGGGTAATGTGGGTGATTACAGGGGTGTAGCGCAGCATACTATTATCTGTAACCTGAGCTATGTAAAGGATCTTCCTTATTATATACTGGATTATACACTGGCAGCAATCACTGACCTGCTGACCACCCATGCCAATTTATACCTGGCAGAGCATGCGGTGCTGGATGCCACTACCGGCGACTGGAGTGGTAACAGCGTGTGTACCAAAGGATTAGGTCCGGATTACCCGGGCCCTTACGGCACAGTAGGCGTATACCGTGATGATCCCTGTGGCAGCTATCCTACCGGCCGTTCCCATGTAATGCGCATGAAGAACGGCTTTACGTCATTTATGGCAACCGATGCTGCGGGCATGACCGCCAACATACCGGAAAACTGTATACTGGCTAATATTTATAATAACACTTACGATGGAACGGAGAACGGCATCATCGTACATAAAGATATGGGGGATGTATTTGGCGGTAATGTGAATGCGGAAAAAGTGTATACGGCCCGCATCCTGTCCGGTTATGGAAGCACCATGACGGATCTGGATGCTGTTACCGGTTTAGACCCTTTAGCCCCCGCGGTAACCCGTCAGCTGACCATTGCATTTGAAAAAGATACCGCTTCCGGCATGGAAGGGGATATCCGGCATAGTGCAGATAACCTGAAAATAAAAGTATACAACGGCAGCAATACACAAACCATCGTAGTTACAGCTCCGCTGTATGTACCGGTAATTGCAGCCCCTTCGGGCGCCAACCCCGGTATAGCGGGCGTAGATTATGAATGCAAGCGCGGTATTATGATACCGCCCGGCAGCTACAACAATACCGGGCAGCTGATCAGTGTAGATACCAGTGTTATGATACTGGGTAATACTAATTTGCAGAATAACCGCACCATGACCTTAACGCTGGATAACAGCGTTAATAATAACCTGGTAAAGGTGAACACTTCCAAGAATGTGTTGACATATACCATTAAGGATGATGAATCAAAGAGCATCACCTTAAATATGCCGGTAGAGGTGGATGAAGGCCAGAACGCCAGTGCAACAGTAAGTTTGCCTTCCGGCGTACTGGCTGCTGCGGATATAACTGTTACGCTTACACGCAAAACGACCTCTACCGCATCAGCTTCAGATGTGGTATTACCTGCCAGCGTAGTAATTAAGCAAAACACCAACTCCGCCACCTTTACCTTCCAGGCGCAGACTGATAAGATCCTGGAATACCTGGAAACACTGGATGTACAGGCAGATGCTACTGTGTTAGGCCTGCCGCAAACGGCCAGCGCTTCCGTAAATATTAAAGACCGTACTTACGATGATCCTGCCAACCGCATTATCACCATGCGGCCGGTACCGGGTGTTACGGTAACAGAGCCTTACAACGGCGGCCTGCAATTCAGCCTGCCTGCCGGGGTAACTACCGACATACCGATCAATATTACGCTGGGCGCCATGCATGCTGATCCGCAGTCCACAGCATCCGCATCTGACTATACTATTGCCAGCACTGCATTCTCTATCAACAGCGGCAATTCCGTAACCATACCGTTCACTGTAATAGATGATAACCTGGCCGAAGGCACTGAGAAATTACATGTAACGGCTACGGCTACAGATGTACTGTCACGCCCGTACGACTTTACGCCGTATGATATACAGATACTGGATGATGATGCAAATGCGCTGCAGATACTGCCTACTGCCGGACAAACAGAGATGACGGAAGGCGGCGCAGCAGTAACCTTTACCGTAAGCCTGCCCGCAGGTACTACTGCCAGCGCAGATATTCCGCTTAGCATTACGCTTTCCGGCGAAGGTACAGCGGCCGACATCAGCGCATTACCGGATGCTACCTTTAAAATACCATCCGGCGCCAACAGCGCTACTTTCACCATCAATGCACTAACAGATAACCTGTTGGAAGGCGATGAAAGCCTGACGTTGAACGGCAACTCCAGCGACTTTACGGTGAAACCTTATACCATCACCATTAAAGACGCCACCTGGAGCGATCCGAACAACCGTAAGCTGCAGCTCGACATCATCAGCAGCGCTATCAAGGAAGGCAATAACAGCGCGCTGAAAGTAGGTTTTGTAAATAATATCATTGCAGGTAAGCCCATTGTGGTTACCTTAACACATAACGCTGCTTCTGTAGCCAGCGCTACGGATTATACGCTGGCCTCAACCACTATTACCATTCCTGCCGGACAGCGGGAGGTAACAGTGCCTGCTTTCATTACTGCACAAACAGACCTGATACTGGAAAAAAGCGAAAGCTTTACGCTGGATGGCGCATCTTCCGACATCCCCAGCTTAACCGTTGCGCCTGACAGTGCAAATATTGATGATGCCACCGGCGATAATGCAGTGAATAAGGTAATAACCATTGCCGCACAGCAATCCGTAATGAATGAAGGCACCGGTTACACGGTTACGTATAGCCTGCCCGCCGGCATTACCACGGAAGTGCCCATTCATATTACGCCTAAAACCGGCGCCGGCTCAACTGCAGCAGACGCAGATTATACCTTTGCTACTATACCACCGCTGGATAAAGGCAATCCTGCAGTAACCGGTACTATTAATATTACCGCAGATGGTTTGCTGGAACCGGATGAAACCCTGGTGCTGGACGGTACTTCTACCGACCTGCCGGGTATAACCTTCACCACGGCCAGTGTTACCATTAAAGACCTGGATTATGTAGCCGGCATGCCTATTACCATGACGGCAGATAATAATACTATTACAGAAGGCAGCACCACCGGTGCATTGGTAACCCTGTCATTACCGGCTGGTAAGAAAACCACTTACGATATTCCGGTAACGATCACCAAGGATGCGGCTTCCACTGCATTGGACGGGGAACATACCGCCCTGCCAACTACCGTGATCATTAAACAGGGCACCGGTTCTGTAACCTTCCCTGCAGCGATACTGGCCAGCATCGATAACCTGCTGGAAGATGATGAAACCATTATCATCGATCAAAGCGCTGTTGGTTTTACAGGCAGCTCTCTGACCATTACTATTAAAGATGGCAGCAACCCGAAAATAACCGTGCAGCCGCAACCTTACTCTGCCGGTAATAAAGTGGCGGAAGGCAACAATTACACTGTAAGGGTAGCGCTGGCCCCCGGCATCACACCTTACAAACCGTTTAAGGTAACGCTCACCGCCAGCAGCGCCTCTACAGCTGCAGTTACGGATTACAGCGGATTACCTGTAACCGTAACCATCAGCCCGGGCCAGAACTTTAAGGATATAACGTTATCGGCTATATCAGATAATATTATTGAACCGCTGGAGCTGATCCGTTTGAAGGGTACTGCCTCCAACTTTACGGGTCTTACCGTTGACAGCCTGGATGTGTTTATTGATGATGTGACCAGTAAAGATCCTTCCAACCTGAAGCTGAGAGTAGTGGTAGATTCTACTACCCTGCATGAAGGTAATAGTGCCAAAGTAACAGTAGGATTTGTAAAAGCGGCTATTACGGCCTCCACTAATATTTCTATAGGCATAGCGCCGGATGCAAGCTTCAGCGCAGGCGCTGCAGACTATACCGGTGTACCTGCCAGTGTAATATTACCTGCCGGCACCAACCAAATGCAGCTTACCCTGAATATGGTGGCAGATAATATGGTAGAAGGTACGGAACAGCTGCAGCTGAAAGCTACGGCACCAGCACCCTACACGGTTACCCCACCGGCTGTTATTACTATACCGGAAGCACCGGTGCAGGTGCTGGCCCTTAAAACGGCCGATGCTGCAGAACCGTCCACCAATGGGGCGTTTGTGATCAAGCTTACCAGCACACAAATGGCAGGTAAAGATGTGAACATAGCATTTACCCTGGGTGGCACAGCCAGTGCTGCAGACTGGAAAGTAGTACCTGCCACTGCTGTTATAAAAGCCGGTACCAATAGTATAACTATCCCTGTGAATGTAACGGACGATAAGCTGGTAGAAGGGGATGAAACGATTACACTGCAGCTGGTATCCGCCAAAATGGGCACTATTACCTTCCCGGTTGATGCTACAGTACAAACCTTAACACTAAAAGATGATGAGAACAATGCAGCGGGCCGCAGCATGATGATAGAAAAAATAGGAAATGCTGCGGAACCTTCACAAAAGGGCAGCTTCCGCATCCGCTTCTCAGACCCGCAGCTAACGGTAATGCGCGATGTGCAGGTAACCTATAATGCAGCCGGCACCGCCGCTGCCGGTTCAGACTATCTGACCCTGCCGGGAACCTTAACGATCCCTGCCGGCCAGAATGGCGTAGCCGTGAACATTACACCGATCGATGATAAGCTGGTAGAGGATACCGAGTTTGTACGCCTTAACCTGGTGAATGTAACCAGCACTATGACCGGTATTACCTGGCCACTGTCGGCCAGCTCGCAGATAGATGTGCCTATTGTTGATAATGATACCATGAAGCTGGATCTGTTCTCCACACCGGCTACGGTGAAAGAAGGGCAGCAGGTGCAGATCACCCTTAAATCGCCCAGCATTAATACCAAAGATATACCGGTAGCGCTGAAAGTGATCCATGATGCTGCCAGAACCATCACCACCAGTGTAGGTTCCCTGAACGGCAATGGGGATACGCTTACAGTGATACTGCCTGCAGGTTCTACGGAATACACCTTTACTATTACCTCCTTTGACAATACTACGAATGACGATGAAGGATTTATAAATCTGCAGATCGTGCCCGATCCTTCCGGTAACCTGATCCCGAATTATTTACCGGGACTGGCCAGCCAGATAAATGTGATCGTGGAAGATAATGATCCGCTGGACCTTTCTTTCAACGCGCCGCAGTACATGGTAAATGAAGGCAATAAGCCAGGTGAGAGCGTCCTGATGGTGGAGGTGAAGCTGAGCCGTGCTGCATCCCGCCCTGTGACCCTGCCGTACAAGTTCACCAAAACGGCCGGCGTATCCTTCATTGGTACCGCAGTACCAGGCGGGGATTATGACAGTATTGTAAAACCAATTGAAATAGAGCCCGGTCAGCTGACAGGCTATATACCGATCTCTATTATAGGCGATGACATATTTGAACGGAACGATTCCTTCAGCATTAAGCTGCAGCAGCCTTCCGTATTCTCCGGCCAGAATGTGCCTACTGTAGGAACGCCGGATTCCGCGCTGTGCATCATTATAAATGATGATCCGTTCTGCCCCACCTGTGATACAGATGGTGATGGCATACCGGATGGCAAGGAAGACCGTAATGGTAATAATGATCCTACGGATGATGATGCCGACAATGATGGTATTCCCAACTACCTGGACCTGGATTCCGATAACGATGGGGTGCCTGACAGCGTGGAAGGCTGGATCACAGATGGCCGCTGGGTAAATGATAACAAGGGTAAGATCCGCGTACATCCTGCTATATCACCCAATGCAGATGGTATGGGTAATGATGCGATGTATGTAGAGAACATTGAAAAGTACCCCAAGAACGAAGTGGTGATCTTTAACCGCTGGGGTGGTACTGTGTACAAAACAAGCAACTATAATAACCAGGATAATAACTTCAAAGGCTTAAACAATGGCGGTAAGGAAGTAACGGACGGTTCTTATTTCTACCTCATTTACATCTATGATGAAACGGGTAAAAAAGAACAGTATGCAGGGTTTATAGTTATTAAGCGGAAATAGTCAGAACAGAGAACATGGCGATCATGAAATTACATAAGCACCTTTTTAAACTACTGGCAGCGCTGCTGCTGGCGGGGTGCTGCTGGCATCCGGCACAGGCGCAGCAGGATCCTATTTACTCCCAGTATATGATGAACGGGATGGTAATAAACCCGGCTTATATGAGTATGGACGATGCGGTGAACCTTACGCTGGTGGGCCGTAACCAGTGGGTAGGGGTAGATGGTGCGCCTAAAACAGCTTCTCTTTCTTTTTATACTCCGTTTAAAGCAACCAATACCAGCCTGGGTTTTTCTGCCATGAATGAAAAGATCACGGTGCAGTCGCGTACCGGCTTTAACTTTCATGTATCCCAGAAAATAAACCTGAATGAGAACCTGCGTTTATCCCTGGGTATAAAGCTGGGTATGTCGCAGTTCAAAGAAAATAACAGCCAGCTTACCACTACCGATCCTGTATTTGCGGAAAATGCCAGCTACATGAAATCCGAAGTGGGCTTTGGAATGATGTTTTATTCAGATAAATTTTTTGTAGGCCTTTCATCGCCCACCTTCCAGAGTTTTGATATGGGTAATAAGGTTAACAGGATCGTTTATAAGTCGCATTACTACCTTCAGGCGGGTTATTTGATGGATGCGGGGGATAATGTGAAAATAAAACCCAACATCCTGGTGCGGAAAGTAAGCGGCAGCGGCCTGGGAATTGATTTTAATACCAGCCTGCTTATTAAGGAGCTGGTATGGTTGGGTATTTCTTACCGTTCTGAAAAAACCATCACTGGTTTGGTACAGGTGCGGATTACGCCCAATTTCTCTTTTGGTTATTCTTATGATACGCCTATGTCGTCTAACCTGAAGGGAGCGCAGTCTGTTTCGCATGAAATTATGCTCAACTACCGCTTTAACTGGTCGAAAGAGCAGGAATTATCAACGCGTTATTTCTAATTAAGGATTCTATTAACCAAATACACCCGTTTATTTTGAAAGGTCCCGCACAGCTAACTGTGCGGGCTTTTTTTGTTCCGGCTAAATCCACCGGGGAAGAATTGTCGTAAATAATATAGAAGTATTATTACCGGATACACTTACAGAGCATCGAAAACATAAAATGAAGTTGTGTCTTTTTAATGGTTAACATGGGAATCAGCCTGGCATTTCTTACCAGGCTGCTTTTTAAAACAGTCCACGAACCACCGTCTACACAGCTAATGGGCCCGCAGCTTTTCTCAAAGGGCGTGCGCGGGCTATAAAGGTTTCTGCATTACATAATCTGTCATTAAATATCCGTTCCCTATATCGGTATCTTTATTTTTAAGGATGCTGAATCCTTGTTTCTCATAAAAGAAGCGGGCTTTGTTCTCGCGGTTCACATCCAGCTCCAGGATCTGTGCGCCGGCTGCTTTTACACGGTCTGCCACCGTATCTATAAAGAATTTACCTACCCCTTTTCCCTGGTAATTACCATGTACATAGATCTTGTGCAGCTTATAAATGCCCGGTGTATCCAGGGTACTGTAAGAGGCAAATCCAATAGGAGTAGCATCATCATACAGCAAAAGGAACTGATGCTGCAGCTCTGTCATTTGTTTGGTTAATGCAGCGGTGCTGTACATCATATCCAGCATATATTCTATCTGCGCCGGTGTAAGTATATCCTTATAGGTTGGGCGCCAGATCTGTTCCGTGAGCTCTTGTATCAGCGGTATATCTGCTGTAGTGGCGCTTTTTACCAGTAGTTTCATTTTTCTAATTAAGAATTAAAAATTAATAATTAATAATCGAGGATGCAGCATCTTCACGTAATGCTGTGTGTGCGGGTTGTTATTAAGATGCAGCAACTTCGGGTAATAAGACAGGTGCTACGTGAACAAGTTCTGGCACTTCAGGTGATTGTACCCATGATTATTAATTCTTCATTATTCATTATTAATTAATCCGGGCAGCGCGGCGGCGCTGCAAGAATTCCTCCAGCGCGGTTCTGCTAAAGCTGCTCAGGTTCTTTTCTTTGCTGAGACCGCCTTTGCGGGCAGCCAGGGTACCGTAGTAAATATCTTTATACCCTTCAATGCTGTGTGCATCCGGGTCAATGGAAATGAGCACATTTTTTTCCAGCGCATAGGGCAGCCATTGCCAGTCTATGTCCAGGCGGCGGGGATGCGCATTCAGCTCTATCACTACATTATTGGCGGCACAGGCATCAATAATTTTCTGATGATCAACCGGGTAACCATTGCGGCTAAGCAGCAGCCGGCCGGTCATATGGCCTAATATGGTGGTGTAAGGGTTTTCAATAGCCTTTAATAAGCGGGCCATGGCTTTCTCCTCCGTCATTTTCAGGATGGAGTGTACAGAGACTATTACAAGGTCAAAAGTAGCCAGTATTTCGTCCGGGTAGTCCAGGCTGCCATCATATAAAATATCGGCTTCTACGCTCTTGAAAATGCGAAAGGGGGCTAATGTTTTATTCAGCTCCTCTATCTGCTGGTGTTGCGCCTGTATACGTTCAATGCTTAAGCCGTTGGCATAAAAAGCAGAGCGGGAGTGGTCGCTGATCACCAGGTATTCCAATCCCTGCGCTTTGGCGGCAGCGGCCATTTCTTCCAGTGTATTTACACCATCGCTCCATTGGCTGTGGGAGTGGATAATGCCTTTAATATCTTCCGGGGAAATGAGAGTGGGCAATTGTTTGCGTTTGGCCAGGTCCAGCGCCAGGCCGCCATTACGCATGCAGGGCTCAATCATATCCAGTCCTGCCCTTTCGAAAATAGCGGCTTCAGAAGTGGCGCCGTTCAGCAGGGCGGCAGCTTGTCCGCCTGCATCAAAATGTTCCAGGAAAGCGGCATCTGCGGTGGTTATGAACAGTGTTTTTGCAAAGTCTTCCGGCAGGCAGGAATAAATGCGCATTTTCACATGCTGTTCGTGCTGCCATAGCTGTGAGTGGTCGGTATTTTCCAAAAGTGTAAAATCCGGAAGGGCGCTTAGCTGCTGTTCAATAACTGCGGGTGCGGCGCTTACCACCAGCTCAACCTCGTCAATAATTATTTCGGTACGCCGTACCTGCCCGGTGAGCGATACCAGGGCCGGGGCTAACATTTGCTGTAATTTTTTTTCCAGCTCCTGCGCCATAGCGGCTATTTCTGCATACAGGAAACGGTCGCGGTTGGAGAAGTAGAACTCAATGCTTTGTTTAACATTGTCCTGCGTTTTTTGTCCAAAACCTTTCAGAAGGGTCAGGCGGTTCTCATCACAGGCATATAGCAGCTCGCCTAAGGTTTCTACCTCCAGCTCTTTCCAGATGGTGGCTATTTTTTTAGGTCCCAGGCCTTTTATTTTCAGCATTTCCAGGATGCCGGGCGGGGTTTTAACAATAAAATTTTCCAGTAGGGATAAATGCCCGGTCTGCAGCATTTCCTGGATGGCTTTGTTAGTGGAGCTGCCAATTCCTTTAATGCGGGCAATATCTTCCGGTGCGGTTTCTTTCAGCTGGCCCGGCAGCTTTTCTATGGTAAAGGAAGCGCTGGCAAATGATTTTGCTTTAAAGCTATCCTCGCCATGGATGTCCATCAGTTTGGAGAGGAGGGAGAAGTTATCGGCAATGGTGTAGTTATCCATAAGTGCAAGCTAAAGAAGATTTGCGATTTTGGATTTACGATTTTAGACTTTGGTAGTGGGATTGATGCCTGTCAGCTAAAACCATAAATAAAAAAAATCCCGGCAAGTGCCGGGATTTTTTATTCTACAAGTTGTAAATCCGATCTTACATTGCCGGACTAGAAGGTGCTGAAGGAGCTGATGGTGCAGAAGGTTTCTTCTTAGCAGCAGCTTTCTTCTTAGGAGCAGCTTTCTTAGCAGCGGCTTTCTTTTTAGGAGCAGCTTTCTTAGCAGCAGCTTTCTTTTTAGGAGCAGCTTTCTTAGCAGCAGCTTTCTTTTTAGGAGCGGCTTTCTTAGCAGCAGCTTTCTTTTTAGGAGCGGCTTTCTTAGCAGCAGCTTTCTTTTTAGGAGCAGCTTTCTTAGCAGCAGCTTTCTTTTTAGGAGCAGCTTTCTTAGCAGCAGCTTTTTTCTTAGGCGCTGCTTTTTTAGCAGCTTTTTTAATTGTTGCCATTGTTTTTTGAATTTGGGTTAGTAAATGATAATTGGGTATTAAAAAAAAACTTTATGGCAAACACCGCAATAGCTTTCGCTTATGCGGTGGCGTCAAGTGCTTTAACGGAAACGTAGGTTCTGTTCTCACGTCCTTTACGGAACTCAACTACACCGTCGCTGGTGGCAAAAATGGTGAAATCTTTACCAACACCTACATTAGTACCAGGATGGTATACGGTACCTCTCTGGCGGATAATTATGTTACCGGCTACAGCAGCTTGTCCACCGAAAATCTTTACGCCCAGTCTTTTGCTCTGGGAATCGCGGCCGTTCTTTACGCTGCCTTCACCTTTTTTGTGTGCCATTCTATTTTAGAATTTTAACTTTTAAAAAATTAAGCAATGTCGCTGATCTTGATCTTAGTAAAGTGAGTACGGTGACCAACTTTCTTTCTGAAGCCTTTTCTTCTCTTCATTTTGAAAGCTATTACCTTATCACCCTGAACATGACCCAGGATCTCTGCTTTAACCACTGATTTTACATCAGTACCTATTGTCAGCGTGCCAGCGTTATCTGTCAGCAGTACATCAGAGAACTCGACTTTGTCGCCGATATTACCTGTTAACTGCTGTACAAAGATCTCCTGGTCTTTTTGTACTTTGAATTGCTGACCCGCGATTTTTACAACTGCAAACATAATTAGCCAAAAATAATTTCCTGCAAAAGTACTACTTGTTTTTTAATTGACAAACTTTTCTGCTTTATTTAGTATTTCTAAATTAAAAGCAAATTGTCACATATAAGCTAATGACCCCAAATGAGAAAGAGCTTATTCTTTTCAAAGATACGTAGTTATTTCAATTTTAGATTTATTTATATGGGTTTACAGTGGTCCATGGTCCATAGTGGATGGTCCCTGGCGTAGTTCATTTTATAAGTGGTGTCATTAGGGTCCATGGTCCACTGCATCCTTCATGGCAGGCGATATACGGGAATGGGTAATCACCGGATTTTGTGGGTTTTTACCACTTGCAGCAGCAGTGGACTATGGACCATGGACCATGGACTACTCTAATCAAAAACCGTTAACTTGCCGTGCAAAGCATCACAATTTTTATACTTTTGTCATTTCAACCATTCTAAACTAAAGGGCATGAAGTTTAAGTCACTGCTGGCCAAACCATTTGCTTCCATTGTGAGCAGCAAGATCAGGAAGGAAATGCAACGGGCAGTAGAAGACCAGGATGCCATCCTGGAGGATTTGGTAAAAACAGGCAGGAATACGGATTTTGGGAAAGAGCATAATTTTGATGCCATCCATACCTATAATGAGTTTAAGGCTGCGGTGCCCATCCGGGACTATGAGCAGTTTAAACCATATATTAATAAAATAAAAGAGGGCCGGCATCATGTGCTCTGGAAAGGGCAGCCTATTTACCTGGCTAAAACCTCCGGCACCACCAGCGGTATTAAATATATACCCATCAGCAAAGAATCCATTTCCAATCATATAGACACTGCGCGCAATGCCCTGCTGTATTATATGTCTGAAACCGGTAATTCCTCTTTTGCCGATGGTAAAATGATCTTCCTGTCCGGCTCCCCTGAGCTGGAACGTATTGCCGGGGTACCTACCGGGCGCCTCAGCGGTATCGTGAACCACCATGTGCCCCGCTACCTGCGCACCAACCAGCTCCCTTCTTACGAAACAAATTGTATTGAAGACTGGGAAACGAAGCTGGATCAGATCGTGGAAGAAACCATCAATCAGGATATGACGCTTATCAGCGGCATACCCCCGTGGGTACAAATGTATTTTGACCGCCTGATAGCCCGCAGCGGCAAGCCGGTAGGGGAGCTGTTCAAAAATCTGGACCTGCTGGTATATGGTGGCGTAAACTTTGAACCTTACCGCGCCAAGCTAATGGAATCCATTGGCCGGCCTATTCATACTATTGAAACATTCCCGGCCTCTGAAGGCTTTATAGCTTTCCAGGATGTGCAGGGCGGGGAAGGACTGCTGCTGAACACCAACTCCGGGATCTTCTTTGAGTTTGTGCCGGCGCAGGAGATATTTAATGAAAATCCCACCCGTTTATCTTTAAAAGAAGTGGAGCTTGGGGTGAACTATGCTTTAATTATTAACAGCAATGCGGGTTTGTGGGGATATAATATAGGCGATACGGTGAAATTTGTATCCCTGAACCCTTACCGTATTGTGGTAACAGGGCGTATTAAACATTTTATTTCTGCCTTTGGAGAGCATGTGATAGGGGAGGAAGTGGAGCACAGCCTGATGAAAGCTGCAGGGGAAGAGCAGGTGCGCATCACGGAATTTACCGTGGCGCCTATGGTGCAAACCAATGGAGAGCTGCCGTACCACGAGTGGTTTGTAGAATTTGAGACCATGCCGGCTGATTTGGCTACCTTTGCTGCCAGGGTGGATGAGAACTTACGACAGAAGAACATCTATTATGATGACCTTTTAACCGGTAATATATTGCAACCCCTGAAGATAAGGCCTGTACGCCGTCAGGGATTCATAGATTATATGAAATCCATCGGCAAGCTGGGCGGCCAGAACAAGGTACCCCGTTTAAGCAACGACAGAATATTAGCAGAACAACTGATGCAATACCTTCAATGATAGTGGATTGCAGATTTTTAACATTTCCAACGCAATCTTGGATCAGTGATAATTGATATTATTGTAAAATGAGTAAAAAGAACATAGCCATTCTAGGTTCCACAGGCTCCATTGGTATACAGGCATTAGAAGTAATAGCAGCGCACCCCGACAAGTTCCGGGCAGAGGTGCTGACCGCCCGCCAGAATGCTGACCTGTTGATTGAGCAGGCCCTGAAATTCAGGCCCAATGCTGTGGTGATCGCAGATGAAACTCAGTATGAGCAGGTAAAGAGTGTACTGTTTGATAAAGGGATAAAGGTATTTGCCGGTACCCGCGCCATGGTAGAGGTAGCGGCATGGGATAGCATAGATATGGTGCTGGCCGCCATTATGGGATTTGCCGGCCTGGCGCCTACCTTATCTGCCATTGAAAGCGGCACGCCCGTAGCGCTGGCCAATAAGGAAACCCTGGTGGTAGCAGGCGATATTGTGATGGCTGCTGCCCGTAAAAAGAATGTGCCGGTAATACCTGTAGATTCCGAGCATGCCGCCATTTTCCAATGCCTGCAGGGCGAGGAGGCAAACAAGGTGGAAAAGGTGATCCTCACCGCATCCGGCGGGCCTTTCCTGGGTAAGAAACCCAACTTCCTTATTAATGTAAAAAAAGATCATGCGCTGCAGCATCCTAACTGGAGCATGGGCGCCAAAATAACCATTGATTCGGCCACGCTGATGAATAAAGGGCTGGAAATGATAGAAGCCCGCTGGTTATTTGGCCTGCAGCCCGACCAGATAGAAGTAGTGATACACCCGCAATCCATCATTCATTCGATGGTGCAGTTTGTGGATGGTTCTATGAAAGCGCAGATGGGCCTGCCGGATATGAAGCTGCCCATACAGTATGCCATGGGGTACCCGGAGCGGCTGGCAAATGATTTTCCCCGTTTTTCCTTTAAAAATTACCCTTCGCTCACATTTGAGCAGCCGGATACCAAAACTTTCCGTAACCTTGCCATTGCCATTGAAGCATTACGCAAAGGCGGTAACGCAGCCTGTATCATGAATGCGGCCAACGAAGAGGTAGTACATGCATTTTTACGTAACCGGATCGGTTTTCTGCAAATGACGGAAGTTATAGAGGAAACACTGGTAAAGGTGCCACATATTGAAGTACCCACCTTACACGATTATTATGAAAGCGATACGGCCGCCCGCGAACATGCCGCTTCGCTGATCAATGCCATCGTGATCTGATTACAGATATAATGATTAACGATCTTAGATTTAGAATGGAGTGAACCGCATTATTCCGATCTGAGATCACAAACAATAAATAATCTTATTTTAAGCGGAGATTTTAAACTACATGACAACACAAGAAATATTAGTGAAAGCCGGGCAGCTGATCCTGTCGCTCTCTATCCTGGTAGTATTGCATGAGTTAGGGCACTTTATCCCGGCCAAGCTATTCAAAACAAAGGTGGAAAAATTCTACCTGTTCTTTGACCCCTGGTTTTCCCTGTTCAAATTCAAAAAAGGTGAAACAGAATATGGTGTAGGCTGGCTGCCATTGGGCGGTTACGTGAAAATTTCGGGCATGATCGATGAGAGCATGGACCGCGACCAGCTGATGAAAGAGCCGCAGCCCTGGGAATTCCGCTCTAAACCAGCCTGGCAAAGGCTGATCATTATGATAGGCGGGGTAACGGTAAATCTGATCCTGGGTTTTTTGATCTATGCCATGATGTTGTGGTACTGGGGTGAAACCTACCTGCCTACACAGAATGTAAAATACGGGGTATCTGTAGATTCGCTGGCGCAAAGCATTGGGCTGCGTGATGGTGATAAGATCCTGAGCATTGATAACCGCAAAGTAGAGAACTTCCAGGCGATACCGGCAGAGATCATTTTGCATGAGGCCAAGAGCATACAGGTAGAACGTGACGGGCAGGAGCTGAATGTGGCCATTCCTCCGGGTTTCATCCGGCAGATGATCAAGCAGAAATCGCCTTTTGCCGTGCCGCGGGTGCCTTATTATGTGGGCTATTTCAGTAAAGAATCGGCCGGTGAAAAGGCAGGGTTAAAGAAAGGGGATAAGATGATCTCCTTCAACGGGGAACCTGCCACCTACCTGAGTGATTTTAAGACCCGGCTGCAGAAATATAAGAACCAGACGGTGCAAATAGGTGTACTGCGCGGTACCGATACCCTGCAGGTGAATGTGAAGGTGCCGGATACCGGCATACTGGGTGTGTACATTGATGCTGACCTATCTAAGTTCTTTGCGCTGAACACTAAGAAATATACCTTCTTTGAGGCTATACCTGCCGGTTTTAATAAATGCATTAATACCCTGGTAAAATATGTTCAGCAGCTGAGGCTGATCTTTGTATCTAAAGAAGTAAAGGCCAGCGAATCACTGGGCGGTTTCCTGACCATTGGTAACCTGTTTCCCGGTGAGTGGGACTGGATGTCGTTCTGGGAAATGACGGCGCTGTTATCCATCATCCTGGCGTTTATGAACATTTTGCCTATTCCGGCACTGGATGGTGGACATGTGCTGTTCCTGCTGTACGAGATCATTACCGGCCGTAAGCCCAGTGAGAAGTTCCTGGAGTATGCGCAGATTGTAGGGATGGTGCTGTTGTTTGGATTGCTGCTGTATGCGAACGGGCTGGATCTGTGGAGGAATATATTTAGTAAGTGGTTTTCGTAATTACGAATTGTTCAATTACGAATTGAGTAGAACATAATTAGAAGTCCTGCATTCTGAATGCAGGGCTTTTTTTTGTGTTAATTATCTGTGATTGGTGGTTTTAAGGATTTTGAGGATCGGTAATTGACAATAGTTTCAGGCTTTCATTATGAAGATCCCAATTCGTAATTCGTAATTGCCAATTCGTAATCAATTATTCCGTATCTTTGTAGGCTAGTAAAAAACTGGGGCTGCCTGGTTTTGACAGCATAGGTCTTTGAAAGTGTAAGCATGCCGTGCGTTGGATAATTAGCACGTTAATCTGAATACCCAAACTTTAATTGGCGAATCTAACTACGCCATGGCTGCCTAATTAAATTAGCGCACCCATTATAGCCGCCGGAGTTGCTGCCCACTACGACTCCCGCCGCCGAATCAAACCATAGAGGGATAGGTACACATGGTTTCTGTGAGTGTGTAATGAAAATCTAAACGGATACGAACGGGGTTGGTTAGTTCTGCTCCTGCCACGTTTCGACAACCCAATGCAGAAATAAGCATGTAGAAAGCTTTTGGAGGATATGTTTGGACGCGGGTTCGATTCCCGCCAGCTCCACTTTTAGGACGCGGGTTCATTTTCCGCATTTTAAGTTTTTATAAGCCGCTGAATTTCAGCGGCTTTTTGTTTGGTACTCTCTTGTCATCGGTGGCGAATAGCAGAAAAAATGCTAATTCGGTTAGTAAATCGGTTAGTTATCGATCTTAGTATTTCACTAACCGAATTTTTCGGAAATTGTGGAGGAGCCTGGTTCGCACTGGGTTTTTTGAATTTGAGTAAAGTTAGAACTGTGATGTATGAAAGTGAACTCAAAGATGGCTATCCTCTTTTGGCTGAATGGAAAGCCCTCAAAAGACCACAAAAGAAGCCTTTACGTCAGAATAACCATTGACGGAATCCGTTCTGAAATCTCCCTTGGCCGAAAGGTTTACGTTGATCTATGGAATCAGGGATTGGGAATGCTTACAGACAAATCTCCAGAATCATTACTGATAAACCGTTATATCTCCGAAGTGAAATTGAAGCTGGAGAAGATCTACGATCTGATTGAGTATCAATACCCCATTGTAACAGGAGAGATGATAAAAGAGCGCTATAAAGGGCTAAAGACAGAAAAGAGAACCCTGATTGAGGTTGTAGATTTTCTGATCTCGAAATTTGAAACCAAGGTAGGGAAGGGGCTTCGGGCGGAACAATCTCTTTCGAAATGGCGAACTGTAAAAGGAAAGATAGAACAATTCCTGAAATTTGAGTATAAAACAGATGATATTGAGCTTTCCAGAATTACTTATTCTTTCGCCGTAGATTTTATTGATTTTTTAACTACGCAGCAGGATATCAACCAGAATACTGCCTTCAAATATTTTAAGCATGTAAAACAGACTTTGAAAGTTGCGGTAGAACGCGATTGGTTGGCTGTGAACCCTGTTCAGGGCTTTCGTTCAACATACGTTCACCCCGAAAGAAATATTTTGGATCATGAAGAGTTGATGCGTTTGTACAATAGGAAGTTTTCTATCACCAGGTTGGAAGAGGTGAAGGATGCTTATCTGTTCATGTGTTTTACAGGGTATGCTTTTAAGGATGCGAGCTCTCTTTCTTCAGAGAACATTGTGAAGTATTTTGATGGTGAGGATTGGATCGTTAAAAATCGGCAGAAAACATTATGTAGAGAGAATGTACCGATACTTCCTGTTGCCGGCGAAATTATTAAAAAATATGAAACTCATCCGTGCCGGCTTCTGCATAATAGGCTGCTTCCATTTATTAGTAACCAGAAGTTTAATGCATACCTAAAAGAGATCGCATCTCTTTTAGGTATAGAAAAGAACCTTACCGCACATACAGCTCGCCACACATTCGCTACAACGGTTACATTGTCTAATGGCGTCCCGATAGAAACGGTGAGCGCATTACTGGGCCATAAATCTACTCGGACAACCCAGATATACGCAAAAATTGTGGCTGAGAAGATAAGCAAGGATATGAAAATGCTTAAAGAAGAATTGAAAATTAAGATACCAAAATCAATGCAAGAAAATAAATGACCCTAATTTAGATAAAGTTTGTACCAGGCTTTCGATCGTGCGGAATTTTTTGATCCGACGTACTTGTCCCCATTGGTCGGTATATTCTTTGTCCATCCAATCCTGTTCGTTGTTTCCTTGTCGGCATAGCACATAAATATCACCTAACAAGTTTAGGTATGAAGCCGCAATGATTTGTTCATCATTAATATTGGATAGCCCGGTCCATGCAAAGCTGGATACAGCTTCATTGCTGGAAACGTCTAGCTTCTTTAATTGTTGTCGCTGTGTACTGATCGGCTAGGCCAGATCCTGGTGCCAGTAAAATGTAATTAACGCGGGTGGGCTAACTGCTTGCTGCCGCTCTACCTATTTACAAGTCTAGTTATTCCAGAAGAAAAATGCGTAGCGATGCTCGCTGAATAAGGGGATATCCAGGGAGACAGAGACCATTGTACCTGGATGTGCAATAGTCTCGATGAGTGAACCCGGTGGCCATATGTAGGTATCTCTATTAAAGGGGCATTTCATGTGGCCGAATTTAGTAATTATTAAGATGCAACCTAAAAACAAAGGTCTTCCGTGTAAGAACCTCTGCCATGTTATAGGCTTAGGCCCGTCTGACAGTGGTTTAAGGGAATTTCGTACATTCGATGGTATATACGTTATATGGCTACAACGCTGCATGATATAAAAAAGATCATTATTATCGCCCTTGCCTCTGATGACCAGCTGATGGAAACGCTGGTATTGAAAGGTGGCAATGCCATCGAGTTCTTAAGTATTGGCCGCCAGGCCGGCATTTCAAGAGCCTCCTATGATCTTGACTTTTCTATCAGTGGTGATTTCGACAATGAACTGGAAGAAATATCTAAGAGAATAGAGCGTACGCTGGTTACAACATTCTTTGAATATGACCTGATTGTTTTTGGCTATAAATTCGCGGTAAAACCCGCTAGGATGAGTGATGAGCTGAAAGATTTCTGGGGCGGTTATAATATTGAGTTCAAGATTACGACACGTGCGCTCGCCGCTGCGGCGGACGGCGATCTGGAGAAAATGCATAGAACTGCAATGGCTCTTTTACCCAACGGTTCTCCAAAGGTGGAGATCGAGATCAGTAAATATGAATACGTAGCATCCAAGAAATCTGTAGACATCGACGGCTATACTGTTTATATCTATTCTGAGGAAATGATCGTATTCGAAAAACTGCGCGCTATTTGCCAGCAACTACCCGAATACGCGCAGATCATACCTTCACACTCGCCACGTCCACGTGCCAGGGATTTTTATGATATTTATATTATCATGGAAGATCACAATATAGATCTCCAGTCTGAAAGATGTAAGCAGATGATTATGGACATTTTCGCTGCAAAAAAGGTTCCGTTAGAGTTTATCCAAAACATTCAGGAACATCTGGCTATACATCGCCAGGATTGGCAAAACGTGCTAGATACTATTTCGGCAAAAAATGAGGTTCAGGACTTTGACTATTATGTGAAATACGTGTTGGAAAAGTTCCAGTCGGTCACATTCCTTTAGGATAATACAGTTTCCAGTTCGGGGAGTAATCGGTTTCCTCCATATTATAGTCGAGGTAAAAGTTGAATTCCATCTTACTTTTTCGCAATAGTTCCAGTTGTTTGCCTTGGTAACCGGCCTTTTCCAGGTAAAACCCGACGGCCTGATGATAAGGATATAGGAAAGAAAGCTTGCTAAGTGTAGCCACCAGTTTATTTATGGAGATTTCCTGTGTAATCGCCCTTTTGTATGCTTCCAACACCATGAAAGCACCACCCGCATAGTTTGGCCGAACGGCAATATCGATCAGCGTCCGCTCCAGGTTCGTATATGCATATTGTCCGGATGGGGAATATACGCCTTGCCGGTTGGTAAACATTCCTTTAAGCATGACAAAGGTATAGTCCTCATAGATCGCCATAGTCTCTGATCTGCGCTGTGGCCGCGAAAAAGCGTAGTCAATATTTTCCTGGGTAAGCGGTGTGTAGCTTTTTTTTAGCTTAAAACTCTGCTCCTGGGTAATATAAAGCGTCTTGGGTATTTGATTGGTCAGCCCCTGTAAATAAACTGCGGTGTAATGGGACAAATAGGCTTTGGAATGAATACTGCAGGCTATTTCAAATATGGATGGTTCACCGTATAAGTATCGTTCGTAACCTGCGCCGGCAACGTCCGGTATTTCTATCATTCCTTTTTTGGGAGGTGTAGCGGGGTGAGGTGCTTCAAAATCAAATGAGATCAGTCGGATAATGTTGTTATCTACCAGCCGGGTGATCAGGTTCTTTACTGGTGTGGTGGCAGCAAGCCCCCAGGTGTTTCTGTTCCTCTCTAGGAGGGTAGCTAGCTGTTGTGGCGTATATACTTTTGTCTCCGATCGTTCAAAGTAAGACCGTATCAGGTTTTCAGTCTTTATCTTTCTGACATATCGTAAACGTTGTTTCATTTTTATAAAGCGGAAAGTATATATACTTTCCGTATGGCAAAGTTATGGTTTTTTTCTCTAAAAGTCAATAGATGGCTACCTCGTATAATTAAGTGGGAGAACAGAAGAAATATAGTACCAAAGTATATATACTTTGGTACAAAGTTAATTTTTTTCATTCAAAAAGTCAAGAAATTTGATTTAAAAGGGGACAGATGGCCAAAGAAATAATGCTTTCATGATTCTGAAAGTATATATACTTTCAGATATGAAGTTAATATTTTTTCTTCAAAAAATCAAATTTGATCAATATCATACGATATGCAGCCTTGGCGAAATGATCCTCCGCCCTATTTTGTTATATTTTTATGCTATTATTATTTCATTTTATTATGGCAAACGGACTCTTTGGTTCGGCTCCGGTAGGGGCCACTGAAGCTATTTGCCTAGTAAGCTGAATATCTGTCTTAAGCTAATTTTTGCGTACTGCTGAATAATGTACTTTTCCTCGGGTGTTATTAGCTCATCGTAATCCGTGATAATCGCTGGTACGAGGTTCAATATTCAGTGATAGTGGCCGTGCTATTCAGTTCGCATCCCTTAGCTTTTGCGCAGCATTTTCTGTAAATTTTGAAGGCATGGTTTGGCGGTTGCAAAGACAATTTAGTTCAAATAAGAGTACACGGAAATCTCCCTCAATTCAGTTACATTGATCGTGTTGAAAGCGAAAATGCAATACAGACGCAGCTTACGCGGACTCCTCCCGAGCCGTCGACTCCACCAATTGATTATAAGCCGCCTTCGGGCATGCTTTTTCGTTTTTGACATATTCTGTCTTTTATTTCCGGATTATAGCCCGCAATTTTAATTTAAAATGAGCAGATCAATTTATCGTACTTGATAAATCGTTGCTCTGGGAATGTTCATGAATTGCTATATACCAGCCAGAGGCTTCTTCTTGGATTTGAAGGATTTCAGATTGAAGCCGTTGTTGGTAGAATAGGGAGGCTGACGCCGTCAAATTGCAGGCGCTCCAGGCGCTGGAGCATAAATAAATATGGTGATTTCAAATAGCGCAGCAAAAAGCAACGAATGGAAAAATAATTACTGGAGGGATGCTTTGTAGTCTGCAATGAGTTGTTGGGCCTGTATTTTCGGCGTATCCGCTTTTATCTTTTGTTGAAGGCAATCGCATTGCTTGCGTAAATCATCCATATCAATTTCGACAGTAGCTTCTGAAAAGATCGCAATCTCTGTCAGTTCCAGTAACATCATCGTTATGTTATATGCATTGTAGTAGTGGCCGTGGGCGATGAAAATATCCAGGGCTTCTTTGGCAAACCTTATATTGGTTCTGAGAGCCTGCTGATGGGCTTCAGAATGAATATTGAGCTTGTATAATGGATATCTAAGCACGTTTAATTCCTGATGGGTGGTGATGCTTACTTGGGATTCCAGACATTTGGCAAGCATCACAGGATGAACAAAGTTGCGGGCAAGCGGCTTCAGAAAAGCAAAACGGGTTTCCACTTCATGCCCCAGGATTTTTACCAGCTTACTGAATTCCTCGTACAGCTCCCGGTCCAGCAGAGTACCGTTAAGCTTGTCCGTAAAGAACTTATGGCGAAAAAATCGATCCACTTGTAATAACAACACACCCAAATTCAAAGCATTTAATAGCCGGAAATACACCGATGATGATGGATCGAGATGGACTGTAGCGATTGTGGAATCAAATGCATAGCATCTGTCCGCCAGGTCAAACATTTTTTTCATGGTGCTTGGGCCGAGCAGCTCAATATCATTTCTGGTAATGCATAATTCATAATGCAGGCGTTGTTGGTTTTGACTAGGATGCAGGTTACCCAACAAGGAAGAAATTTCCTCGTTGTATTGCGTTTGGCTGATTTTTCCAAGATTGCTATCATTATGGATCTTTGCCCAATGCGCGTGCTGTCGGTCATCGGCATTAATTTGTGTATGTTGCAAAGCGGTTGCCAGAAAATAATCCGCCTCAACATACATACCCATGTCTGAGTAGGTAATGCCGGCCAGTAAAGATAAATGTGGGTCATCCCGAAGCATTTTGTAACTCACTTCATCCAGTAGATCTTTGAGCCGGGAGAGCTGGTAGTCATAGTATAATGTTAGTCCCTGGTTTTTAAGGATGTTAACCGGTTCATTGCTCGTTATTGCCGCAGCAGGAGATTCATCCCTTTTTAATGGATAAAGACTGGGAGACCTGTCCCGGGAATTCTCGTGCCTTGTCAGAATAAAATCGTGTATTTGTTTAATCGTAACATCATTTATAAAATTTTCCGTGGGAACGTGGATGTTAATGTATTCTTGCTTGGTCCAATCGATTCTTTCCGGTCGCTCCGCTAATATCCTGCTGTAAATATTTTCGGCGTATTCAAAGTAAAGGCGGTCGCTATCAGGATGATAAATTATTATTAACCCAACCGGCGGTATGGCTTCCAGCAAATAGTGAAGACCGGACGCTTTAAAACTGTAGGAAATGTATTCTCCGTTTTTAACAATGGTTGGATTTTGTATGCTTTTAATTTGGACGGGGAATCTCCAGTTTTTTGCCTGACGTTGTGCGATAAGTTCTACGATGTAATCGCAGCCTTTATCAGCGGTAGGCTTAGTGGAGAGGAACCCATTTCTTTGAGAGAAAAAAGATGTAAATCGGTTGTTGCCCTGATCCTCATACTCAGAATACTCATCAATTTGCGGAAGTTGCTCAAAACTCATGTTATAAACATTCGGATTACATTAATCTAGCAAATTTAATGGGATTGGGCAAACGACCGAGCAAAGGATTTGAAGGATCATCGCTAAGTACGCCAGTTAGGTCATATGTGCTAGCGTCAGAGGCACACAATAACGGTTTTTTCAAGGCCTTAATCCATTCTTGTTCAATGGTATAATGCAGATTTGGGATGTCGATAGGTCGTTGCTGGAATAGGCATATATAATATGAAGGCAGGCTGTAACGGTGCATTACCGTTATGTCGGGTGCTTCATCCGGCACACGCATTAGCTATTTCCTCAAAATTAAGTTGCCGGGGGCAATGGTAGGGACATATAGTCCTAATAGTAATGAGATATGAAATACTAAGATGGGTATGCTAGATATAGCCGTTGTGCTAATAAAATTAGTATTTTGCAGGAAGTATGAATAATTGATCTAGAATATTTAGCGAAATATTTTCAAACAACGAAATAATACATATGGATATTTCAACAATTTCTTTTGACAATAAAATGGAGTTCTATACTGATGCTGAGAACATACCCAATCAGGAATTAGTCCAAGAAACTGTTAATTGGTTCGAAATGGGTGCTGGTGCGAGGGCCTTTTCATCATTGCAATTTTTAAATCTAATATGGAAACAATACTGTTATAGTACCGAAAATATTGAAGATACTGAAATACTTGTTGATCACTTCCGGCGGCTTCCCTTAAATGATTTAGAAAAGCATATTCTTTTTGGGTTGATAATTAAATGGTTTGGAGGATATCCATTGGAGGCCCCAATGCCAGTGGCAAAATCTCGGTTATATTATGATTTTCAAAAGCGTCTGCTGGAATTTTTCTTGGAGTATCCGGAAGAGACACCTGAAAAGGATTTTTGCAAAGTAAACTGGGGAACGCGAAAACTGATGACTAAATTGAGTGTTGCTTTCACGGAATCAATTAATAGCGGCATTCCAGTAAAGGAACTATTGGATAATATGAATAATAATCCAATAGGTAATGTAGTGTACAATAATTTTGAGGAGTTATTTAACGCAGCCATAGAAAAGAAGCTATTGGACAAACCTTCTGAGCGGAATGCCTATTTAAGACTTAAAAGCCTTTATAACTATAAGTTTAATGTATGGTTACAAAAAAATGAGAAATGGGAATATGGTGATGGCGATGAATACAGGCAGCTTTTAGGTTTAGAGTATTTTAAGGAGTTCTTGCTATCGGATAAGGAAGATCAAGATAGCATTAACTTTTTGAATGGACTTACACTGCAGGAAGCGTTCAATATTTTTGTCGATCGGCATAATGAATTGAGAGGCAAATTTCGTGTTCGAAGAATGGCTACAAAGGAGGACTGCGCTCAGATTCCCCGTTTAAAGGAGGGCGATATTATTTCGTATGAACCGGATTATAAGACATCTTTAGAAGCTTTCGTTCTTTTAACGGATTACTATGCTAAAACTTATCTGGAACTTGAAAAGTATAATTTTATAGAGACTTATAAGGTGGCAAATGAAAAGACAATAAAAGCTGAAATATCAGAGCTAGAGAAATTTATTTCTGTCGCCAAAAATTCTAATGTTACGGAAGCCTGTACTTCATTTGGTAAGTCGTGGATTGATAAAAATGAGTTTATTTACAAGCGTCTGGAGATTGGTTTTTATGAAAACATAGAAGTTGAAAGATATCCGTTGATCTCATCAATAGGAAATGGAGAAGCTTTTGTTTATGGGAAGTATTTTCTGTTCTATAACTACTTAAAAGAGTCACTAAAAGTATTTGATAGGAGCGAAGAGGATTTTATTGAATTTATGGAGATACAAATAAGAGCAGAGCAGACTGCTGTTTCCAATGGTTTTCACAGGTTACAGGAATATATAGAGAATGAAGTTTATAAAGATTTAAACGCTGATATCTTAAGACTCAAGCAACTTAAGCGTAATCTTATGGGTTGGAAAGAGCAGCTACAGAATAATTTTATTGATCCTGAGAGGCTGGCAGTTCGCGAGTCACTTCATTTCGAAGAGTGGAAGAGCAATGCTGTACGTATGCAGGGAAAAATTATCGCCGCACTGGACGTTATTGAAGTTAGAGTCCAGGGAAAAGAAGAGATTAATGGAATGCAGAACTCAGCTCATACAATGATAATGGATCCCAGTGAAATCGAACGGCTGATTTTACGGAAAGGAAGAAAAGATTAATGCAATGAAAAATAACTGGAATCTATCTGTATTACATTCCTTCATTCAAGATCAAGTTGAAGAGAATATCAATCTTGATTATAAAGCTGCTGATGCATTACAGAAATCAGATGCGAAGAAACGTGAACTTGCTAAGGACGTATCCGCTATGGCTAATTCTGCAGGTGGGACAATTATTTATGGGGTAAAAGAGTTTTCAGATACTGCACTTCGGCACTTGCCGGAGAAGATAGATCCTATACTGAGATCTGATATTTCGAAGGAATGGATTGAGCATATTATAAGTTCTCACATACATCCTAAAATAGAAGGTGTTTTAATTTCGCCGGTCCCTGTAGATGATGACCTTGGTACGGTTGTATATGTTATAGATATTCCGCAGAGCACAACGGCTCATCAATCTAGTGACAAAAGGTATTATAAACGCTATAATTTTGAAAGTGTCGCTATGGAAGATTATGAGATCAGAGATATAATGGGTAGGTTGAAGCATCCTGACATAGTTTTGGAGTTGAAGCTAGAATGGAGGAAAATGGGCGAAAGGGGAGCGGGGCTTTGGTTTTCTTTAGCATCGGAAAAAGAAGCTGGAGTTCATTTTGAATGCCAGTTGAAGATTGCACTTCGGAATAAGGGTAGGGTATTTGCAAATTATATTAATTACTACCTGGAAATTCCTTCAGAAATAGTTAAAGACGATGAGCATCTTTTGGAATCAATTAACAGACCTGGGTACAAAGAATTCTATGGGGAGAATACAGTTCGTGATGTTATAGACGTCAAACTTGCCATGCCTAACCAATCTCCAATTTATCAATATGGCCCATCTCGTTATGATCCAGTCCTTCCCGGGGCTAGAAGTCGCTTTGGATGTGTTAGACTAATAGATAATCTAGCGCTATCCGATGAAAAGATTTTTTATTGGACTATATATGCTGATAATGCGGAAATCAAGCAGGGAAGTATTTCATTACGCGAGATATCAAATTCATTAAAATAGCGGTAAGGGAATGTACTTAATGACTGCACCTACTTATTCCGTATGTGGGGTTTGTGGTACCGGTTGGGAGAAAATGCTAAGATCCGTCAAAGTAGCTTTTGCAATTCCTCGGGCGAAATGATTCGTATATTGAAGCGCTCTAGCAGTAGTTTCCGGGTTGTTGTGCTGAAAACAGATCTTGAGCCTGCGCTTTTGGCCTGATCCCATGTGCAGAAAAAGTCAATGCGGGCTGAATAATGGGCCGCGACCGCATCGGCATCACTCCACTCTGCAATGCATTTGTGGAAGGTGTTTTCTGATCCAGTATATTTTTCGGCGAAATCAGTCCATGGTAAACCTAATCGTGGAGGAATCTGCAAGAGGGTTTCCAACTGCGAAAAACCACCACCAGTTTCTTGAATAGCCTCTGTAGCCTCGGTAAATAGATTCGCTAGCTCCATGTTGTCATTAGATGGCCGGAAGTAACGCCACTCAGGCTGGATGATGGGATTTACTACTCTTAATAAGCGAAAGATTGGAAGGATTTTGAAGCCCATCCCAATTGCCTTATGTAAATAAGTTAAGTCCAGGTCAGGGGTAGGAGGATAGTGGCTGGAGTCCCTGCTGAAGGTAATGGAATTGCCTGACCGCTGGATATTCACCTTTGGAGGAGCAGTCAAGGTGGACCTCCGTTCACTGCCATGCCGCCTAAGTGTTTCAAACGTGAATACGGATTCCGAAATAAATGGCTTGATGTGGCCACTAGTAATGTGTTCCCTGATTGAGCGTCCACTTTCTTGGTAGAGCTCATTCGTAGATCGTTTGTCGGCATCTACTATGAACTCATATATGTTCCTGTCAAAGGTGACAGTCAAAGGTGTGGCAATTGTACTCATTATACTTATTATATTTGTTGATCATTTTCATACGAAACGTCCGCGACCGATTTTTGCCAAAAAAGGATTTCAGGTGTTTGTCGTAAATTTAGAGAATGGTAAAGAATCAGACTAAAAATAGCTATTCAACTATTTGATCCCCTTCTTTTAGCTCTCGGTATGTAAAATCCATTGTCAGATCGTGTGTGCTTGGATCGGTTCGACTTAGATCAAACATATAGAATTTATAATCGATTTTGCCAGTTTCGGCGACTTTTACAAGGTCATTGTCAAATAGATGGGCAGGGGAAAGATTGATGCCCAGGTTTTTTCCGGATTGTTGTTTGGATAGATATTCATCTGTCATGGGGAGAAATATTTGTGTGATAATATTTCCAAAACGCAAAACCATCGTCAATTCTGGCACAATGTCTTCGGATGTATCCTTGGGTCTGGCTTCATAAAGGTCAGCATAGGAACCGTCAAAACGTTTTCCCTTCAAGGTTGTGATAACCGCGCTTGCGAAAATATTTGGATTAATACAGCGGTCCATAAGCCAGTCAAAAATACTGCTGTATCGAAGCACCTTGCCCGGCGGCAGTAAAGACAGGGCAATCTTGACCAAAGATTTATACACCAATATCGGTCGATGCGTAGGAATACGGAATTTAATAGAGAAAGTTTTATTCATTTTATCGATCGTGTAGTCTTCCGGTGTACCGATTATGAATGAATACTTATGTGGCTCATTAAATGAAAACATGGTATGGCTGAGGGGATCGCGGTTGATGCTTCTTGATTGGAAGGAGGGAACGCCATTTTTGCCTATAATACCATTCCATGTAACGAAAGGTTGGAAGAATTTTGAAAGATGACTTTCGAACTTGCAGAATTCTTTGTTACAACTGTCACACTCTTCCCAAGATATTAGATCATTAGCCCCCAAAAATTCTGAGAAAGCATGAGCATCGTTATCGAACGTCGTAGCGTTTTGACCCCGGTTGCAAAACCTGCAAACTCGTGGATCAATCTTCGTCGGACTGAATGTTTTGGTACTGGCAATCAGCTCATATTTGTTGTCGAAATCCAGTGGATCTACAGTCATCAATTGTGTGGATTGGTATAGACTGTAAATTTAACGAATTTCCTTAGCACAAAAGTGGTATTGTGAATAGGTGTTATATCGACGAGGAAAGGCCTGCAATTTGGAAAGTATGTATTTTAATTTGGGGATTCCGATGATCACTCCAATAATTTTTGGCGAGGGGTGACTGAAAGCCCTTTCTCTGGAAGGTGGCGACCGCCTTTTCTCTAAGCAATCGGGTAACTTCCTGCTCAGTCTTACCTTCTTCCGCTGCGATCTCAAAAGCAGGCAGGTTCTGCTTTTTTTCTTTATGGAATTTAAAAGAATATCCTCGAATTTTAAAAAATGTTCCTGTGCCGGACCCGGATGATCTTTGAGGAAGTGAAATGGGGTGTCAATGAGACTTTCGAGTATAGAGTTGTCAAAAACTTTCGAATATGCTTAGATTGGAAAAACCACAAGTCATTGAGCCATCTTGTTAAAAGCAATATATTGAATACACATTATGCAACGGATAAAGTGAGCATTTTTCTACCATTGCAGGTTGAATACAGTTTCTGCCAGGCCTTAAATTTTGGACTATTATTATTTCAAAACTTTATATCTAATGTGTGTCACGATGCTGGTTCCGCTTACCTCAACCGGTTCGAGCTTGAGATCTGGCACGCCTTCAAAAAGCCGCACCCCAGCACCAATAGTAACAGGGGCAACATGCAGCCACAATTCATCAACTAGACCAGCAACTAAATACTGATTGACGGTATTTGCTCCTCCCATGATCCTTACATTTCGATCTCCTGCCGCTTCCTTCGCCTTCCTAAGTGCCTCTTCAATGCCATGCGTAATAAAATGAAATATCGTTCCGCCTTGCATTTCTACTGGTGCACGTTGATTGTGGGAGAGTACAAAAACCGGTGCATGATAGGGAGGGTTGTCGCCCCACCACCCTTTCCATTCCAATTGGCCTCTTCTGTCTTTAGGACCAAACATATTACTCCCCATGATAAATGCCCCTGCATCAAGAATAGCGTCTATTTCTTTTTTATGACTATGCTTTTCCGGCTCAGAAAACATCCAACGATCCAGTAAGTCTGAATCGAAATTATCTCCAAATGGTTTTTCAAAACTTTGGTTATGGCCGGCAGCATATCCATCCAGGGACATTGTTAATCCGCATGTTACTTTTCTTTGTTCCATAATTTTTAAATTTAAGGTTTATTGTTTAACGCACGGTCGTTAGCGGTGTTCTAAAAGACCATTATCAATCCTGAAACTTCAAAATAAATAAGGGCCACCATTGCAGATTACCTGTAATTGAATAATATGTTCAGTAATTATTCAGCAACTTCTCTTTTTCTCTCCGAAATTCTTCGTCCGTTAGGACACCCGCTGCTTGTTTCATGGAATTTTATATAATGTTGTGTTCCCCGATTGTACCCCCAATGCCCAAATTCCAGAGGTACAAAAATAGTGAGGGGGATAACGGAAAATTTTAGCAAAAAAATCTTATCTGCATTTTTACAGTTGTCCGTTCAAATAGTAGTTAATACATATCAACCTAATTTTGGTAACTAACATATGGCGAGTGTGTGTAAGTTGGTTTGTAATATATAGTATCTTTTTTTCCTCCAAGAGCATTACTTTTATCTTTTCTAGTTGAAATCGCTTTCCATAAAAGAGGAAAATAACGTGTCGAAATAATTTTACTTCTGCTTTGTTTGGTACGTATAGCTATGTAATCGTATGCCTCACGATCAAATGTGCTCATATCGGGATAAACATTACCTGATAAACCGTCTCTGCCAGGTGAAGCCATCATGAAATGAATGCCATCTGCACGAATATCAGCTAGGAAACAATGCAACTTTGCGTGAACCAATGGTATTTCGACTGCGGTCGCCGTGCCACTTTTATATTTGATATAGACATCGGTGATTTCAAAATTCTCTATTAATTCCTCGTCATGCTGGTCAATAAATTCTTGCAACGCATGGAGGTTGCCAAATCGGGTAATGTCAAGATTTTCGACGATCATTAATTGGAATTAAAGCTAAACATAACAAGGAATGTACATGCCTATAGACAGTGGTCTATTGAAGGCGTTTTACTAGATAATCTTCCTGCATTTTTGAGCACACAGCCTTGTCGGAATAACGCCAAACTCCTGTTGCAGTGTTTGATTATGCTTTTCGGGTTTCTATTTTTTAATATATTCAAGGAGTTCATTCATTATTTTGTCCATATCAAATACATCCAAGGTATTTCTTCGCACTGATATTCGTAAATACTCAATTCCTCAGAATATCCATTCGGTGCAATTTCAGTACAGAAATGTCTAGTACACCCAATTTTCATTCTTTGATTAGGTTGAAGTTTATACGTTTCATATTCATACGTAGGACTCACTTGATATTTATGCCTAATCTTTACTTTCCAATGGTAAGGAAAGTTATTCACTAAGTATACTGCTTTGCCCAACCCTTTACATCCACATTTTTCAAAATTATTTATCTCAATATCAGGGCTAAAATTAGGTGATGCTATAATGGTCGGATTACCATCAAATTCGTCCCATGATGAGTCCGAATTAATATTATGAGTTACAATTTTACTGATTGTAATTCTTCCTTGCAAATTCAGAATATAACGCTCGTTAGCTTTAGTAAGTGTAGGTGTTTTTCTCCAAACAATTTCTTGTTTCTTATTTAACATTAGCAGCCCTTCTTTACTATCAAATAAACATTTTACAGCACCCAAGCTTTTTGTATCAGAAGACCACAGAACATACTTATTGTCAAACTTAAAAAGTAAATTACCGTCCTCCGAAAAAGTTATGGAAGTTAAGTAATTTCCTTTTGCTTCAGGATACATATATAACTTACCGACTTTAAAAATTTGATTTGAGTCTAAGCTACTTGGATAAGTCGTACGCTGTTGAGCATTGATACTTGTATTATAAACAATTAATGCTAGCAACGTAAAAAAGAGTGTTTTACTTCTTCTCATAATTCTGAAATTATAAATGATATTATTGCCAACAATGTTTGTATTCTGCTATTATACACTTCTTTTGGCAGGAAACAATTTTTAAAAGATATTGTTTTTAACCTGTTTAACAAAAAACCGCGGTTATTACCCGATAGCGCAAATACAACTTAAGGTAGTTTAAATCATCGATGAGAGGAACTTAGAGAGAACATGCAAAAGCACTGGAGATTTATTGCACGAATTTTATCGGTTTCCTTCAGCAGTGTCAAAAAATGAATATCGTTTATTGATCTCATTAATCCCACAAAAAGATGTAAGGAGCCAGTTATATTGCACGAATGAAATAGCTAAGATGGAATCAAAGTAGTACTTAATTGTACCTCATGGTTATAAGTATTTGATTAACAGAATTTAGTAAATTTTGTATCGGGATATTAGCCAGGTGATTTAGTAATAAGGTAGGCAGTCTTAGACTGCAAGCTGTTTTGTAATACGATAAATTAGTCCACAACCGTTATCTGGCGATTTGATAGTAGTCATATCATAGGAAGATAACTATAAGTCAAATACGTCGAATTTTTAATTTTTCCTTTTTCATACTCCCGGTTTACATAAATGAGAACAGGCCGCCCAGCTTAATCATCAATATGGTAGGCTTTGAAGTCTCTGAATGCATTATCACTGGTTTTCTCTAAATCGATCTCTACGTAATTCTCTTTTATGTATTCAAACAGTTCATTTGAAGATTTTTGCAAATTGAGCATGGTATCCTGTAATAGTTTAAAGTCAGCGTTTTCAGCTTTCTTTTGTTGCTGATAAGCTTGCTGTTTTTCCACTCGTCTTTTTAGATCATCCTCGCTATGCCAATCTGAAATGGCGTTCCCGAATATTTGGACTTCATTACTTCCACCGCTTCGATACCGATGGCCATATGCTAATAGCGTGTCCCAGGCGTTGTGAACTTTAGTTACCAATTCAGCGGCAGTGCGATCATATAAATGGAACTGGGTATTTTGAATTAATCCATCGAAGCCATGCCAATAATGAAGTATGTTCGTGTTAAGCTGTTTTGGAGCGTCAGCGAGAAATAAGTTATATGTGGGCAAATGAATTGAAGATAGAAGATTACTCAAAGTTGATATATCTCGCTTTCTTTTTTCACCAGCAGAGCCTAACACTGAGAATAGTTTCGGGGGGGCTTTTTCTATAATTGCTTTAATCGCCAACACCAAAGCACCTTTTAGCTTGCCTTTTGCGCTGGTATCAGACTTATCCTTGATCTTAAATTTGATAATCCTGTGATGACTGATATCGAATGGAACATCAAGGGGGAATGAGCCAAACGCTTCATTAAAAACCATAATAATGCGATCCCAACCAATTACACCTGCAGCATATCCCAGTTCAATTGAAACGTTTGGATTCGGAGTCTTTCGGGTGGATGCCCCTTGGTTAATAGTTGTTATGTCACAGAGTATTATATCTGCATCATTTATTCTTTGAAAGATCTTATCAGGAATATTTATGCCTCCAGAAGTGTTGCTTGTTGACTCAAGATATTCTATCCTTAAGTTCCCTAATTCATTCTCCACTTCAACTATGGCTTGCCTAGCAGCTTGGGAAATTGCATTCCAATTGCAGTCCCGGTTGGTATCAGACTGCCAAGAAAAAAATAATGATTTTTGCTGATTCTCTGCCATGTTTAATCGTTTATTCTGAAATGTTACCTCGATGTTCGGTCCGGGCTTACGTTAATAGGGACCGGCAAACTATTTGTACTTTCGATCAGCCGCTCGGCATAAGCAAATGCGGGAATCTTTACCCTGTCCTTGTTTACGAACAATATCCACCCAATAAGCACCACCAACAGCATCCCCGTTGTGATCCAAAAAGGTCCCCCATAAAAAAGCGGGTTGACTACCCCGTTCCAGAACCAGTTAAAGCCATAGTTGATAGCGCCCAGGAAGATTATCGACAAAATTGCAATCGGCTTGAGGCCCCACAGATTGCGGCAGAGGCCGTAATTAACATTCTCGATGAACACAAGCCTGAACTTCTTGGTGTCTTCCCTTACATGCATACGCAAGAAATGGCACCAGGAATCATATACTTCATCTGCCTGCGCTGGATATTGGCCTTCAAATGCTGCATCCGGGGGATGTAGTACGGGGAAAAGTGTTTGAAGACGGGTGTGATAATGCTGCTTGATGTGTGTCGAGTACGTTTTGTTACGCCATCTGAGCAACTGCGTCGAAGGTGCGCCACCCCAATGCGCCCACAGCGCCGGTTCTTTCTTTTTACCGGAGTGTCGCCCAATTTGCGTAAGTAGCATTGTTATTACAAAAATTCCGCTGGTTGAATACAGTACCGGGGCTGCTGCGGAGCCATCGATCCCATAAATTAACGCCATTAACAAGGCTGGCACCAATACTAGGCCCGCTGGTATTAACCGCGTTTTTCTGGAATATCCATCGATAAACTGTTGAATAATCATTTTTAAAAAACATATGGTAGCACCGCGCGTGGTGTTACGATGAGCAAAAATACCGGCAATGGTGTGACTTCTTGCTGGTAGGTTTTCTTAAAGCGTGTTACTGTTTCCATATCCTTTCCACTCATTGCATTGGGGCCTTTCGGATGGCTATGCCATTCTCCGATGTAACCAATTTGGCCTCCCGTAGCATCGGTGATATGCTGAACTATTTGCGGCAGCCCTTCTTTTCCTCTGAAAAAACAACAGCGGTCTGCCTTACTGTCTGGTGGAGCATCCACTAATCCGGTCACGTTGATTGTCTTGGTCTTATAATTGGCGCAACCTATCAGGACCCCACCAGTTTCATTTGGTGACGCCTTATGCATCTGCGCCTGTAGCCGAGCGACAATGCCCGCGGAAAAACGGATTTCCCAACCGGATGGATGTTGTGAGGCCATGATCTCCACCGGTAGGAAAGTATGCTTGGCAGTAACGGATTGAAAGAAGGGCTCATAGCTCACCCGATTCAGGTATACCGTCCCTTCCTCGGACTGCGGAGCATGGCTGGCGCTTTTCACCAGGCCGGACATGATGCCGGCATGCACAGAAATGATATCATCGGCTAATACGGTTGTATCGGAATGGCAACCAACGCCCACAGTAATCACGTCGGTTTTACTGTTTAGCTCCGCTTCGCGACGCAACCAAGCCGATACCTGGGCGTCTTCAGTTGCATGGTTATAGAGTTGAGCTTGCAAATCATCAACGCGGGGATTCCTTCCTGCGCCTTCGACCAGTAATATGCCCAATTGGCCGGTATCCGATAGGTAGCCACGGGCCACCTCTATATCTTTTCCAATATCGGCTTTGACAAGTTCATTTTGAAAACTGCCAGATGCAGTAAAGTCCAGAATTCTGGTGCATGTTTCCCCTAGATCCTTTTGAAGTAGCATATCGGCTTTTTCAGGGAAAGATATTACCCTTTGTGTTTCGTATGGGAACAGCCGGATTGCCTCTCTGGCCAGGGCTTTGGCTTTATATTGAAAAGTATACGCTCCGTTCAAGCCATGTCGCACAAGATTATGCGGCAGCAGCCAATCATCGTCTGCAATGACTAGACTGGTGCCACATTTGATCAGGTGAAGGGCAACTTTACTGCCTAAAGCGCCTGCTCCGGCGATCAGCGTAACCTTTTCCTGAAAGTAGTTGAATCCGGAAATTGCTGCTGCTTTCGCATGTGTAAGTGGCTGTACGTGCGAGCTGCAGGACAACGGTGCAGCGGGGTCAATGCGACCTGGGCAACCTGGGTCCTCCCTGCCCTCCAGCTCAAAATTTATAAATTCAATTGCGTCAGAAAAGCCGAAAACCGTTTTAGGACGCTTAATTGCCACAATAATCGGCACATAGACATAAAATCCGCTGTTTGGGCGCGATAACTCTTGTTCCAAGGCTTTCGCATCGATCAGATGCTGGCCGCAGAATACATTTATGAATGTATCCCAGTCCTTGGGTAGATCTACGTCATAGCGGTCAATTGGGGTGTCAGTTTCCGACCATAGCAGCAACCCCCGGCACAGCACCTTCCTGGTAGCATCATCGTTGCTTTTCCTTCCTTCTTCAGCTTCATGGGCTTGTTCGGCGTCCAGGTTCTCCAGTGGTACCACTTTAATGAGGGTACGATTGAACGAATCTTTGGTGGCCTTGAACTCAAATTGCAGCCTGGCGAAGTTGCCGTCCGGATATAAGGAAGAGTTTTGGCGAACAATTTTTGCCATGAGGTCGTAATCATAGGTGACAGTTCCAGTATATGAGGTGAGCCGAAGCGGATCAAAGGTATCTCCGTTGATAGCCAGTTCGCCGCATGCAGCGTCCCGCAACCAGTTGCTAACGCGGATTAAAACGTCACTAATACGTTTGTTGGAATACCACTCATGTGCAGCAGACAGCCCGCCGCGCACTAAACAAAATCCTGGTGGCCTGCCATCGTCGCGTAGAAACATGTGGGGTGAAACTGAATCTGAGAAATCAAGGCGGTCTGTAAACACCATTGGCGCAATACGAGGATAGCCGTTGGTGCTGAAAACGACCACCACAGGCTCTTTTTCGCGAATATCCACGCCATCAAAGTTTCCCAGGGGCGGCAATGCTACCTCCAGAACCAAAGGGACAGCGATTTCGCTGTCACTCCAGTTAAGCAGGGTAAGCGTCGGCTCCGCAACGAAAGCCTTCATCTGGTCGATTGTCTCCCGCAAGACGGGGTTGGTTAATTGACCTTCGAAGCGCTGTAAACTTTCACTGTACAGGGCCTGCTCCATAACCTGAGATTGAGTTGATGGTCGAAAGCCCAGCAGCTCCGGCGACTTTTGCGGTGCCTTCCTGCGCCTTTGGTTTCATGGGGCCGGCAGCCGTGATCTCGTAGATGATAGGCTGGGGCGTCTGCCCCTTCATTATGGCCGTTGCCAGGTTGAAAAAGTTCTTTTCCCCCACCACGTTGACGTATTCAACTTTGGCAGCGTAATGCGGCGGGTTTTTATCATATTTCGATATTGGTTTGCAGGAAGCGATAATATGCGCATTCTGCGTACGGCGCTTGTGCAGGAAGGCAATCGAGGTTTTTGCAGGGATTGGGTTGTCCTCCTGCGGGCAGAAGTTGAAGTAAGTCCACGAGCAATGATGGGGAGCTACAAAAACGTCCCATGCCAGCGCCGCAGCATTACCATGCCGTATTGATTTATCAAGAATTTCTGCGATGGCTTCATGGTTGGCGTCGCCGGCGAACATGAACAAGGCAGAGAAGTTTGGCGTGAAAGGGTTGATTTGATAGCGCGCCTGAAATACTATACTTACTCCATTCTTATCTACTTCATCTTCAGTAAGCCCCTGTTGATAGGGTGAATGAATAAAAATAGAGAACGTACTCAGCTCCCTGTTATTAAAGCGCCTCACGGTTTGACCAGGTACGTAGTGGCGCAGCCCTTCCAGTTTTTCATTGCCGTCATAGCCAATGATGGCAATCCGGTTACCTGGCAGGTCCCGGTACGGGCTATTTTGCAGGTGCAGGTTAATGCGCCTGCGGGCTTCCTTGTTGAAGATTTTTTCATCCTCGTTGTTAGCTTTACCCATTACCATGGGCGAAAACCACATTGTTTCGTTGATGATTTCACCCGCATCCATGTTTCTTTGGCTATAGAGCCGGGGATCACCTTGATAGAAGTGCTGCCCGAATCCGCGTACATGGTCTTCGTCGCCATGAGTTAAAATAAATACATCTGCAGACGGAACATTTGGTATGCCGTTAACCGTCTTACGGTTAAGTGACCGCAGTAGGTGAGCCTTTACATCGTACATGGTCGGATCCTTACTGCCCATGCTTTCATTACGAATGTTACAATCCACGATGATGTTGGTGGTGTAGGCGCTATCCGTAGTTTGGATCAGCGCGGTGTCCCCGTTGTCCACGGGGAAGTGCGTTACTTTGTTCATTTAATGACTTTTTGTTTAACAATCCCTTCCAGCAGGGCATAGTGCAGCCGCTATGATCTTTGTCATTGTTTAAAGCGGGCTGGTTCTTAAATCTCTAAAAGTGAAGGCTGGAGTGGTTGCTCAACTGAAGTCGGCAGATCCGCTTAAAAAAACAGATTTGATTTTTTCGCGTTTACGCTTACTTTCGCACATCATTTAAAAAACAAACGAATGACCGGCTCCTCAGAGCCGGGGACGGCAATCCATTTCACGTTCGTTTTTCGGGGCGGCTGGACAAAGTTCAGCAGCCTCTTTTTCATTAAAAGAACTGTGTGACAAAATAGCAAGGTGTATGCCAATGGCAGATGACCGCACTTTTGTCATAAAAATGTAGAATTTCTTCGTTTCAAGTTCCCTATCATCGGGTAACTCTTTATCGATTGGCATTCAAGCATTTATAAACCTGTGCAATTCACGCAAATATGTTTGCAAAATGTTGAAAAACGATTTAGCAGTAGGTTTTTCGCATATTAATACGTAATGCCATCACAGCATGTGGTATGTCACAATATGCAAAAATGTCATGTTTTGACTGACAGCAAGTAGGTAACATTAAGCACTGGGATCTTAACTTCTATATTATTTAACTAGGACATTGGCACGGTTGGTTGATGGCGGGTCGGTTTAATCAACTATAGGTTGCTTGGTGGCCGATCCTCAGCATTGCGACCAGTTGGTATGTTAGTAATGTATATGATAAGTAGTAATTGCGCGAATGGGCAGCAGCTGCTTCCTGGATCGCGAAAAATTGTACATTGCGTGTCTTTTACTTTACCGATGGTACCCGATGTTAATCATATTGAACACCTGACTCATTTTACCGGTAGCCTGGATTCGCTTACCACTATTCTCAACGAGGGATTCAAGCCGTCTTATGCAAAGGAAACGCTTACGGGCAACCAGATCATGGTGGCAATGGTTTCTTTCAGTAATATCCTCTACAGAGACGTGGGACAGGGAGAGGTACTTTCCTATGGTGACTATGGTGTCGCTTTCAGCCGGGGGTGGGGAATCTCCAAAAAAATCAATCCAGTCATTTATACTTATGATGGAGGCCTTTTGGAACAAGCGTTACAAAAGATACTTTATAGTACTGTGTTCCTGCGTGCAATGGAGAATTATAAAGACCAATTTGCGAACTTTCACAAGGCAGGGTTGATCTTCTCAAAGAAAATTAAACTGACAAACACCAGTGAGCAAGTGTATGCAATATTAGATTATATTACTACTCACTATACGCCGGAGCTAGTTGATATTTTGGCCGGCCATGCAAAGTCTATTTACGATACCAACTTCCCACTGTTACTTTTGACTAAGCCTTATACTGTCATGAATGGAGCGGGTCGGCGCTTCACGGCATATAATGATCGCGAATGGCGCAAGCTTTATCAGGAAATTCCTCCTCTTTTTGAAGGTGACGATGCATATAACAAGTATGACAGGACAGCGAAACCGCATTTTCATGAAGAGGCTTACCGCCTTTCGTTTGACATCACTGACCTGAAAGCTATAATGGTCAAGCACTCGGACGAGATCAAGCTGGTGCAGGATCATTTAAGCGAGAAACATGGTGAAAAGCGGGTGGCGGCACTGCTCGACACTAAATCATTGATCATCGGGACCAAGGACATGCTGATCGCCAACGGTTTTTAAGATGACGGGGTGAGTTTGCATTTTGCAATAATTTTTTGATGTAGACATGTATTGATGAGATCAGTTTGAATGTCACTCAGCTGAGCTCCGGTTCCATCGACGCTACCCAGTGCGGCCACATCAAAAATGCAGTTGAACTCAGGTAATCCGTCACTAGTTTTTCAAACTGAAAATTATAGCGATTTTGATTATTTTAGTGGCCGAAATAGTTCTTTCTTTATTGCCGTCATGCAACTATTCCAAGTTTTAGCTTCGGTTACGAATTCGGTTACATCCATTAAGTGTCGATGTAAAACACACTACCATATTGAGTTTCGGCACGGATTAATAGTCCCGCCAGCTCCACTAAGGACAAAAAACGCCACCGGATTTCCGGTGGCGTTTTTTTTTTAATAATTAAACTCTTAATACGCCGCTATCGGCCCGTTTGTTTGCTCCGTTTGTTGCAAGTGATAACGGACTTGAGAGATAAACCGCAAGAGTAGCAATTTCTTTCGGCTGGATAAATCTTTGCAGCAGTATATGAGGATTGGTTTGTTGAATAATTGCACTTTTCATAGTTTCAACATCCAGTTTTTGAGAGTCAGCTATCTGTTCAATGGTCTCGGCAACCCCATCAGAATAGGTTGGTCCGCCTATGTATTTACGGTTCCTTTGGTAATGAAAACGCCCAACTTTTTATTAATTAAATGATTGCCTGAATGCTAACGGAGTTTGATTCGTGTTCTTTTTAAATACTTTACTAAACGATTGAGAATACCTGAAACCCAAATGATAAGCTATTTCACTTACGGTCATAGTTGAGCCGGCGAGCAGCTGCTTTGCTTTTTCTATTATATGCTGCTGAATATATTGCTGGGCACTGAGCCCGGTAGTACTACGCAGTAAATCGCTTAAATAATTAGCCGATAAATGTAGTTGCTCTGCAATAAACTGAACGCTGGGCAGGCCTTTATCAAGGGACATCCCAGTGTTAAAATATTGGTCAAGCAGTTGCTCTAACTGCGAAAGCAGATCATTATTGACAGCTTTCCTGGTAAGGAACTGGCGGCCGTAAAAACGGTTAGCATAATTCAATAGCAGTTCAATATGAGACACAATAAGATCCTGGCTGTAATGGTCGATGTTGTTTTTTAGTTCGTCCTGCATCTGCTTTAATAGCGAGGAAATTATTTCTGCTTCTTTTTCTGAAAGATGCAATGCCTCTGTAAGCGCATATGAAAAAAAGCCATAATTGCTGATACTTTTTGCTAAAGGGTAAGGACCTATTATTTCCGGCTTAAATACAAGCATATATCCCTTTACAGGATTATCAGTTGCAGCAGTGACCGAAAATACCTGGCCGGGTTTTGTAAAGGTCATCATTCCCTCTGTAAAGTCATAATCCATTTGGCCGTATTTCAGGTTCCCATTGCTGCCTTTCTTTAAGGTGATACAGTAAAAATCATTGGTAAAATGTTTCCACACATCACTATGCTTATAGCTTAGCAACTCAAAATCAATAATGCTTACCAGCGGATGGTCTGGTTTAGGCAACGCAAAAAGGGAATGCAGTTCTGAAACTGATTTGATTAAGTGAGGTGCGGAAGCTTTTTTCTTCATGGTTTAAAAATCTGTTGAAAATGATAAATCCTTCCATTGCTCCAATTCGATCGCTTCTTTTTTACGCTGTTCAATAATTGACTGATAGCTATCCGTACCTAAAGGCAGGTGAACCGGAGGATTGGGTAAACGCGAAATCTCATAAAGTACATTCGCTAATTTCTTTGGGTCGCCCGGCTGGTTGCCACTAAAGCTGCGTAACATTTTCATATGCTCATTTACATGGTATTCTTTAATTAATTTCGAGGCAACTCTCAGGGTTTTGTCGCTCATAAAATTGGTGCGGAACATTCCAGGCGCGATCACCGTTACATTTATCCCAAAAGGTTTTAATTCTTGTGCCAGTGCTTCTGAAAGGCCAATTACGGCAAATTTAGAGGCATTATAACTTCCTGTATTGGCATAGCCAATATACCCCATGCTGGAAGAAATATTTATGATGTGCCCTGATTGTTGCGCACGTAAATGTGGCGCCACATTACGGATCACATTTGCCATCCCGAACACATTCACATCTACCGTCTTACGGAATTCCGCGTCGCTAATTTCTTCTATGCTGCCTACCAGATAGTATCCTGCATTATTTAAAACAACATCAATCCTTCCAAATACTTCAATGCCTTTTTCAATAGCGGTTTTCACATCTTCCTCATTAGTAATATCCACTTGCAACGGTAAAAAGTTTTTTGATGCTTTGCCAATGCCTTCTGCCTGTTCTTCTAAACTTCGGGAAGTTGCAATCACTTTATCTCCGCCCGCCAGTACTTTTTTAGCAACTTCGAGTCCCATCCCTTTAGATGCTCCGGTTATAAACCACACTTTTTGATCACTCATAATTTTGCTTTTTATTTAAAGCAAAGGTCCCTCTTACAATCTTCCATTATGTGTCTCAATCACGGTTTAATGTGTTCAAATTTAAAGGGATTTTAAGACCCTGCCTGAGCGTTCTTACGGACCAGCCTGGATGGCCGATGACAATTACCAGATCGGTTTGGGAGTTGAGAAGACATTAATCAATACTCTTAAAAAATTCCCAGATCTCTGCAGGAGCATCCACCTCTCCACTCATCGGCCCCAGCTTTTTTATTGGTATTCTAAAACGCCTGTTTGGAATTGTATGCCCACCGTTATCAATACCGATGTACAACAGTTTCTTTCGGGTAGTCTGCGAATAATACGTTTTCCTGGTCACCGGTCCTGTCTTTTCCTCGCCAGCCAGCTCTCCCTGATTTATCTGCTTCCAGAAGGCAACCGTTTCGGCTGCGCTCTTCACCGTTCCCCAATCACGTTTATCTAAAACGATCCTGCCTCCTTCAAATGGAACAATTGGATCTTTCCTGCCAAAGATCGATATTATGGAAACGGGTGTTTTTACGGCCGGATTTAAATTGTTATCATCGGTGGGCAGGTTAGCGCTGATGGTAGCAAATGCCGTAAACAGATCCGGTCTTTCTGCCGCAAGCCGGAATACCATGGTTCCTCCATTGGAATAACCTACGCCATATACTTTGTCAACCCGGTATGCTCTTTTGAAATAGCCTATCAGCTGCTCTGTAAATTTCACGTCATCTATGTTTAATTTCTTTGCAGGAACAGGGGCTTTTTTTCTGCAGTCGTTCCAGTTGCCACCATACCCCTGAGGATACACGATGACCGCTTCCCCGGAATTATCTGCCAGCAGATCAAACTCATGGCCCGTGAATATCTGCATCAAAAACGGCTTCAAACCGGAGCCATGATAAGCAATGATCAGCTTCGGATTAGGTTGTACATTTTTGGGAACATGATAAATGAAGGAGCGTTCATAGCCATCTATATGGATGGTGCCGGAGTGGTTAGGATGGATCAGGTTCCATCTATAGGTATAAAAAAACAAACATGCCAATAGCGTTGCTATGGTAACAAAAATGATCAAGAGCATCTTTTTCATATTTTATGTATGTCCAATAGACGTACATACCAAGAAAAAGACGCATCCTTTACATTATTTCTTTCGGCGGCACATAGTCCGTCACGTTCCCATATCTGTCTAACCTCAGGAAACAGCTATTTTTAACCGTATCGTTTATCTTCTTCTTTGCCCTTTGTACCCTTGATTTAACGGTACTCAATGGCAAATTGTGCATTTTTGCGAATTGCGTTTGACTGATCCCATTTAATTCAATGGCTTCCATCACCTCCTTCTGTTCATCCGGCAATGTTTTTATCAGTAAAGAGATACACTTTAGCAAATAAACATTGCCTTCATTATATTCCTCTTCATTTTGATCTGGTAACTGGAAGTTTTTGCCCTTCTTCCGGTAATGATCAATGACAGTGTTGTATACAATTACCCTTAGCCAGGATAGCAGCTTTTCCTCACTCTTCAGTGTATCAATGTATTGATGCGCTTTTAAAAAAACGTCCTGCCTGATATCCTGTGCAATTTCAGCATCTACCTTTATCTTCTGCAAATACAGCTCAATATCATTGTACAGCTTTAATTGCCAGCTATCGTTCATGTATGGAAATCTATTTAGCGATCATGTTATCAGAATGCTGCAAAAATATATAATTATTTCATCTTGTATTTACGCTGCGCTGTCACGGCCTGCCGCAGACACAGCAGGATGAAGCAAGTGAAAAAAACCGGCTCCGAAGAGCCGGTTTAGCGAAAACTGAATGGAAATGGTTGGTAAATGATGTCAAAAAGCGATGGAATATGTTAAATAAAGACTGACCTGGATAAAAAAAGGACTATTCCATTTTACAGAAGCTTCATACGGATTTTGTTGAAAAGTGTATTTTTGGAAAAATCAACCATCCGTTATTCATAGGTACGCAACATACATGGATCTTCAGCTGCTGGCACGTTTGCAACAGGACGACACCCTGGCCTTTGCCGAGTTGTACAGCCGGTACCGTCATGAAGTATATGCCTACGCCATGTCCCTGGTGAAATTGCCCGATGTGGCAGAAGACCTCCTGCAAGATGTGTTCGTGCGCATTTGGGACGCCCGGCATAAAATCGCGATCAAAAAAGATTTTCGTCCTTACCTGTTCCGGGTATGTCATAACCGGGCCTACGATGTGCACCTGCAAATGGCCAGGGATCAAAAGTTTAAAGACCGGCTGCTGCGTCATTACCAGGTGACCGCCGGTCCGGTGGACCCATTTGCGGAGCAGGACTCCCCTAACATCCAGCTCATGGAACAGGCCCTGGCTACGCTATCCCCCCAGCGCCGCCGCATCTATGAAATGTGCAAGCGGGAAGGCAAAAGCTATGAGGAAGTGGCCAGCGAGCTTGGCATCTCCACCAATACCGTCCGCAATCACATGGTCCAGGCGATCGCGCTGCTGCGCAGCTATTTGCAGCAATATGGCAAGCTGGCGGTCCTGCTCCTGTTGCTCGGCCCGGATTTTTATTAAAAAAGTCCTGATTGCATTAGTCTTTTTTCCTGCCTCTCACAGTCTGTATATAGAATATGGATCATCCAACGTCATATTACAAAGATCTACTGGCCGGTTTTATCCGGGATGAAATCACCGCTGAGCAGGCCGAAGCGTTGTTCTCATTTATCGAGCAGCATCCGGATACATATAAAGAGATGCTGGATGATCCGGCGATACAGCAATTATCAGCCCAGCAGGCGCAAGCCTCCGGGCTGACATTATCTGCGCAAGCCGATACCCGGATCAGGGAGCAGGTATTGGCGTATACGGGCCTGGAAATGGGTGTGGGCAAAGTATTCCGGTTACGGAGATGGGTCTGGGCTGCTGCCGCGGTTTTGCTGATCGGGGCAACGACCCTTATTACCGTGCTGCGCAACCGCACTGCTCATCTTCCCGCCACGATTGCCCGGGGCGCCAGCAATATAGCTGCGCCGCAGGTATCAAAGGCCAGGGTAACGTTGGCCAGTGGGCAGGTGATAGCCCTGGACAGCCTCTCCAGCGGCCTGTTGGCCCAACAGGGAAGTATCAGGCTCGTGAAGCTGGCCGGCGGCCAGGTCGCCTACCAGTCCGCTACAGGGGAAACCTTTCATGAAATGCAGTACAACACCCTTACCAACCCGCGTGGCAGCAAGGTAGTGGACATGCAGCTCTCCGATGGCTCACGCATCTGGCTCAATGCCGGTTCTTCCATTACTTACCCGGTAGCCTTTGTGGGTAATGAGCGAAAAGTGGAGTTGAAGGGAGAGGGATATTTTGAAGTGGCCAAAGATGCGGCCCGGCAATTTATAGTGACGGCAAACAGTGTGAATACTATAGTATTGGGCACGCATTTTAATGTGTATGCCTATGAGGAGCAAACGAAAGTCACGCTGCTGGAAGGCCGCGTAAAAGTAGCCCGGCAAGGGCAGGTTGATAGCGGTATCGCCATCCGCCCCGGCCAGCAGGTGCTGGCCGGCGGTGCCGGGCAATTACAGGTCACCGGTAATATCGATCCCGCTGCTGTGATGGCATGGAAAAACGGTGTGTTTAATTTTGACGGGATGAAGGTAAGGCAGGCGATGGCAGAACTGGAGCGTTGGTATGATATAGACGTGACGTATGAAGAAGGCGTGCAGGAGGTGAAAGTATTTGGGGAGATCAACCGGAACCTGGCCCTGGGAGGTGTGTTGGAGATCCTGGGCAATGCCGGGTTCCACTACCGCCTGGAAGCGGGCAGAAAACTGGTGCTGATGAAATGACATTGAATAATCATCATAAGTAGGAGGGCAAAAAAACGGTAGTGTTGGGACCACTACCGGTAAGTATTTGTTGTCTTCAAAAAAGGCGTATCAACCAATTTATTAACAAGCAAACGACTGCAATTTATGCAAAAAAACTGTTTATCCCGCACCAGGCGGGATGACTGGATTGTCATGTCCATAACGGCATTCCGGACCAAAATCGGAAGGATCATGAGATTAACTGCACTTTTACTGACTGTCGCATTGCTGCAAGTCCGGGCTTCTACCTCGGCGCAGACAGTTACTCTTACCGGCAAGGACCTTACCTTGAAAGAAATTTTTTCCGCCATCAAAGAGCAGACCGGTTACCTGGTTTTTGGTAAGCAGGAGCTGCTGGAAAGCGGCAAGCCGGTAACGATCGCAGCCCGGAACATGGCTTTGACGGAGTTTTTGGACAAGGTGATGAAGGATCAGCCACTAACTTACAAGATCACAGGGAAGTCTATTGCCTTATCTGCTAAACCAGCTGCCGCGTTTAAACCGGTGGCGCCTTCTCCTTCCGCAGAAGATACTACGATCACCGGAAAGGTAGTCGCTGAAGACGGCACACCTATACCCGGCGCAACCGTTAAGCTGAAGAATTCTAATATTGGAGCGACTACGGATGCGGAAGGGAATTTTATACTTCCGAAGCAAGATGGCAATGAAATGTTGCTCATTAGTTTTGTAGGCTATCAAACCAGGGAAGTGCCTTTCCGTGGTAAAAGTATCCTTGCGGTAATGAGTATTGATGTTCAAAAACTGGATGAAGTTGCAGTCGTTACTACCGGATACCAAAAAATACCGAAGGAACGTGCTACCGGTTCTTTCGGCACCATCAGTAAAGCACAGCTGAACAAACCCTCCATCAATATATCGCAACGCATTATCGGCGCGGTAGCGGGCGTACAGGCCCGCTCCATGGATGCGGATGGCACACCTTCGTTCGAAATACGCGGGCAAACCAGCCTGTATGGCAATGCCAGGCCGCTTGTGGTAGTGGACGGATTTGCCATACAGGGTGATTTCAGCAGTATTAACCCGAACGATGTGGAAAGCATCACCGTGCTGAAAGATGCCGCCGCCGCCTCTATCTGGGGCGCCCGTGCAGCTAATGGCGTTATTGTCATTACCACCAAAAGCGCCGAAAAGAGTACGCCGCTGACAGTGGAGTTCTCTACCTTTACCAGGGTAGGGAAGAAGATGGACCTGGATTATGTGCGTCCGCTGGCCTCATCGGCCGAAACGGTGGACTATGAAATGAAGGCTTTCAACAACTGGAGCGCCCTGCCTAATTCCGGCGCATTGAGCAGCAATGTAAATAAGGTTTGGTCGCCGGCTACCGTAGCTATGAGCGAACAATTCCTGGGCTACATCACGCTGGCGCAAAGGGACTCCATCCTGAACCGGTTAAGAACACAGGATAACAGGCAGCAGATCAAAGACAACCTGCTGGCCAACCCTGTTAACCAGCAATACAATCTTACGTTGTATGGCTCTTCCGGTAAAATGAGCAATGCCTTGTCGCTGCTGTTTGAAAAGAACCAATCTAACTTCAAAGAAACCGGCTATGAGCGCTATATGCTCAATTACCGCACCACGGCTGTTATCACTAAATGGTTGGATGTGGACCTGAGCGCGATGGTACAACACACACGCAGCCGCTATGATGGTGTTACATTGGCGGACATCAACAGTTTTTCGCCCTATGAAATGCTGTTGAACCCCAACGGGTCCTACACCAACATCAGCCAGTATTATACGCCCATCCTGCAGCGGGTTGTGCCAATGGATAAATTCCCGTATAGCGATTGGAGCTACAATCCCATACAGGAAATCCACAGCCGGGATAGCAGCATTTCGCAGCTCAATGCAAGGCTGCAGGCCGGTCTTACTTTCAAATTGGTCAAGGGGCTTACCATCAACAGCCGTTTACAATACGAAACCTTCAACAGCAATAACCGCTACCTGCGTGACGAAAATAGTTTTTATGTAAGGAAGACGGTGAATGAAGCAACCACCTGGGACCAGGCTACCAATACCCTTATACCCAACCTGCCCAAAGGAAGTATACTCAACCAGTCGAGGAACAAAGTAGAATCATGGAACTTCAGGAACCAGCTGAACTACAACCGCGCGTTTGGAAGCAAACATGAAATAAACCTGGCTGCGGGTTTCGAAGTGAACAGCACGGTGGCAGAACTGTATGGATATCCCACTACCTATGGTTACAACGATGAAACCCTTACCATCGGTACTTTCCCGAACGGACCGGGCGGTATTTTTTCGCCTATAAAAGATTGGCTGGGCAACAACCAGACCTTCTCATACACCGGCTCGTTCAATTATACTACCGAACGTTACTACTCTTCTTATGCTAACCTGGCCTATACCTATGGCGGGCGCTATACCATTTCAGGAAGCTATCGTACAGATGCCTCCAACCTTATCACTGACGATCCGAAATACCGCTATGCGCCCTTCTGGAGTATCGGCGGCCTGTGGAACCTTACCAGCGAAAAATTCCTGAACGGCACTACCTGGCTCGATCACCTGAGGCTGCGCGCTACCTATGGCTACAATGGCAACGTGGATAAATTTACCGCCTTTATGCCATTGATCGCAACGGTTGCCACCCCCAACACCTGGACCAATGACTATACCGCTACCATCAGCAGTTACGGCAACCCCACATTGCGCTGGGAAAAAACAGGCACCTGGAACCTGGGCGTCGACTACAGCCTGTTCAACGGCCGCCTGTCCGGTAAGGTTGATGTGTACAATAAAGCAGGACGGGACCTGATTGCACAGCTGTCAATCCCCGCCGTGAATGGGACCACCTCGCAAAAGCTGAACAATGCCAAAATGACCAACAAAGGTATTGAGCTGGAACTGGCAACGGTATTGCCTATACGGAACGATGACATTGTATGGCGCGGCAATTTGAATTTCTCTTACAACAGGAACCGTATCACCGACCTTTTCCTGGCCAACTATACCTCACCTGATCTGTTGAATGGTGGCTACGGCGCCTATGTGGTGGGCATGGGTGCCAATACCTTATGGCGTTTTGAATATTCAGGTGTGCAGAACGGACAACCGACCGTGTTAGGACCCGGCAAGGCGCCGGTAACTTTCACCTCCGGTGTGCCGGGGGACGCGCGTACCTTTTTGTTGAACATGGGTACTACCGTTGCGCCTTATACACTGGGTTTCATCAACTCGTTTAAAGTGTATGATTTTGACCTCTCCTTTATCATTACCGGAAAATTCGGACATGTATTTCAGCGTAAAGGGTTTAACTACCCGTCAAACAGGACGCGCAGAGTACTACCCAATAGCAAGCTCAGTGAAGTGGTCAATGGTGATCCCAGCAAAATAATACCGTTGCCGCTAACCCCCGTTGAGCCGCTTTATTATTTCTGGTCCAGCTTTCACCAGTACGTTAGCTACCTGACGGAGAGCGCCTCGCATGTACGCCTGCAGGAAGTGAGCCTGGCGTATACCATCCCGCAGCCATTGCTGAAAAAAATGCAGCTCAACAGCCTGCAGTTCTATGCGCAGGCTAACGACCTGTATACCTGGTATAAGAACGATGCCAAAGAAGATCCCGAATACCCCCTGGGTACGCTGAAACCAATGCCTAAACTAACACTGGGTCTGCGGCTCGATTTCTAATCTTTTAACTGCTATCGAATGAAAACGATCATAAAAAATTGTATTGCATTGGCGCTCACCGCCGGCCTGCTGCAGGGTTGCGACAAGTTCCTGGACGAGCGGCCGTCAAAAACGTCCTCCCTGGTGGTGACAACCACCAGCCAGTTGAATGCGTTGCTCAATGACTATAACGAGTTTTACGCCGAGAATAATAATACTGCCATACTTAGTACAGACGATTATGGCCTGACCACTTCCATATATGATGCCAGGCCGGGCATATTTTCGCCCATTACCGTTCAGTATAACACATGGGATACGGCGTACCTCATGGATGATCCCGGGCAATCCTTTTGGAGCAGCGAATACCGCAAGATCTTTACTGCCAACATGGTGTTGCAGTATGCCGACAAGGTGACCGGTCCCGATGAGGACAAAGCCAACCTGAAAGCCGATGCACACCTCATAAGGGCTTACAGTTATTTTCAACTGGCCAATACCTTCACCCTGCCTTATTCAAGCGGCAAAGGGGACGAGCCGGGCTTACCGCTTAAACTGACCATTGCGTTCGACGAGCCCGTTGCACGGGCTCCTTTGCCGAAAGTATATGAGCAGATAGAGGCAGACCTGGCAGAAGCGATGAAGATCAAAATGCCGCTGATACAAAACGGCAAGCCCCGTCATTGGCGCGCCAATACGGCTGCAGTAAATGGTTTTGCCGCCCGCTACTACCTGGCGATGAATAAATATACCGACGCGTTGAAATATGCCAATCAGGCCTTGCAGGAGTACAGCACGCTGGTTGATTACAACACGCAAATGCGTTATGGCCGTGATGAGGTGGTGACCATCAATCCCGGCCCGAACGCGCAAACTGTTACGCTGAAATATCCCTATACGCACGATAACCAGGAAGACTTTACTGATATGATCGGGTGGCCTGAGTTCCTGTATTTCAGAATGCTGGACTACGGTACCTGGTGGTATATGCCCAGCACCGCGTTGATGAACCTGTACGATCAGGCGCATGACCTCCGTTATCAGTATCATTACGTGGAAGGCTATTCATACGATCGCGGTATGATCGATCCCGCTTACAATTATCCGGGTTACATCTTCTTCTTTAAAGACAGGATCCCATCTGGTCCCACCACCGCAGAAATGTTGTTAATAAAGGCTGAAGCGCAGGCGCGCACGGACGATTTCGGTGGCGCAATGACTACGCTGAACAGCCTGCGTGCAAAGCGTATGACACCTGGCCCCTGGGTGAACCTGACAGCTACCGGTAAAGATGATGCGATCAAAAAAGTGCTGGAAGAAAGAAGAAGGGAAATGCCGTTCGTGCATCGCTGGTATGATGTACGCCGCTATAACAATAACGATGATCCAAATGATGATGTGGAGATGTCGAAAACCTTTTATCCCTATACATTATCGTCTGTATTGTCTACCCAGCCTGTAAAGACTTACACGCTGCCTAAGCACTCACGCCGTTTTGCAGCGCCGCTGCCAAGAACGGAAATGATCTCCAGCAACGGGGCCATTCAGCAGAATACGTATTGATAACAAATCGAAAGATATATGAGAAAATTTGTAACGGTGTTGTTATGCTGTGTACCGCTGTATATGCAGGCACAGGTACCCTTCCGGCTCACCGGTAAGATCGGAGCTTTGAACGCGCCGGCTAAAATTGTGTTGAGCTATGCAGACAGCAGTGAGAATATGATAACGGATTCGGCCATTCTCAGGAACGGCAGGTTTGAATTCAATGGCCAGATAGCATACCCAACCAGGGCTTCGCTGGAACTGTATCACCAGGAGGGGCGTTCAGCAGATGGGCAACCAGACATGTTAATGGTATATCTCGACAGCGAACCTGTTAAGGTGACCAGTAGTAAAGATTCTGTAAAGAATGCCATCGTCAAGGGGTCCAGGCTGAACGAGCAATATACGGAGCTGCAGGCAGCTTTAAAGCCGTTTAATAGGCAGTTTGCGGCATTGAGTGAAGCCAATGCCAGCTACGCCGCAGAAAAGGGCGACACAAGAGCCATGATGCCCGGCATGAAAGAGCAGTGGGCAGCGGTGGCCGAGAAAAAGATAGCAGTGGTGAAGCAATTTATTGCCGACAATCCGGAGTCGTATCTGAGTTTGGAGATGCTCCCTATGGTGCTTTCATTGCCGTATAAACCGGAAGAGATAGAGCCTGTGTTCAATGCTTTGGCGCCTGCTGTAAGGAACACGGTGGCCGGTAAAAAAATGGCCGGGCAGATAGTAAAACTGAAAACGATCGGTGTTGGTTCGCTTGCGCCCGACTTTGTGCAAAATGATACCAGCGGCATACCGGTAAAATTGTCTTCGTTCAGGGGCAAATATGTGCTGGTCGATTTCTGGGCAAGCTGGTGCCATCCCTGCCGGGCCGATAACCCCAACCTTGTAAAGTGCTTCAACAAGTACAAAGACAAAAATTTCACGGTGCTGGGCGTATCGCTCGATCGCCCCGGCGACCGGGCAAAATGGCTGAAGGCTATCCAGGATGATGGGTTGGCCTGGACGAATGTGTCGGACCTGGCATTCTGGAAAAATGCGGCTGCAAAACTGTACGGAGTGCATGCTATTCCGCAGAACTACCTGGTTGATCCATCGGGAAAGATCATAGCCCAGCATCTGCACGGCGAAGAACTGGATAAAAAATTGAATGAATTACTTCGATAATATTAACTATGAAAAGATTATTGTTTGTTGTTTTTGTTTTCTGCGTTTGTAATGCGCAGGCGCAGGTAGATTCACTGGTGAAAGTGATAGAATCGCGAAAGGATAGTGTTAATGCCTTGCGTGCTTACCTTGCCGCTATGGGTGGTACGACCGATGATGCGGTGGCGCAGTTCAATACCTGGATGAAAAAATTCCCTGAATCCCCCAGCTTTCCTTATGTATTGGGCGAAGCATACTACAAAAAACGCCAACGCATGAAGGTGATAGAAAATTGGTTGAAAGTGTTGCAGATGAACCGGAAATTCGAAAAGATAGACAAGCTGTGGCCCATTGTCGTGAAATCAGATTGGAACCTTGACATCCCTGTTACGCCGAACACGATCGATTCGTTGAAAAGGGTGATCGCCGCGAACCCTGATAGTTTGTTGCCGGTTCGCCAGTATGTTTTCGTGGCCGGGAATGAAGAAGAAGCTACCGTGCAACAGCTTGAAGCCTGGGAGAAACAGTTTCCCCGCTCGCCGGCTATACCCCTGGGAATGGGGATGAACCTGTATAACGTGGAAAGCCCGAAGGCAAAACCCTGGTTGTTGAAAGCGGCGGAGTTGCAACCCGGGAACGCGGCTGTGTGGGTGATGCTACATCTTGATGCCGAACGCTGGGGCGATCAGAAAGCGGCGCATGAGTACATGGGTAAAGCTTCAGCTGCCGCGCCGGAAGATCCCAATTACGCATATTATTATATCAGGTATTATGAAGATACCGATCCTGCCTTGTGGCGCACAAAATTATACGAGCTGGCAAAACGTTTTCCCAATGATGAACGTGGTGCCCAGGGACTGTACGAGGTGGCCATCCACACCAGCGATACGGCCGGGAAGATCAGGGCGCTGGAGCAGCTGCGTACGTTGTACGACCCTGGTAAATTCTGGTGGTCCGGTAATGGAATGGGTGTTTTATACGATACCTATCTGGAAGCTGGTCAAACCGGCAAAGCAATGGAACTGGCAAAGACTATGGGCACCGATGATGGATGGGATCTCCGGCAATCGCTGGCGAGGGGCATGGAGCGGGTGAATGCATTGTTGAAAGCCAAAAAATACCCGGAAGCATTGAAACAGCTGGCGCAATTAAAGGCGCCGCGTAATTCGGCTTTTGCGAGTGAGCTGGTTGTGCTGAAAGCCACTACTATGCATCAGAACCGTCAAACACAAGCGGCTTACAACAACCTGATAGCAGTGGAGTCTACGTCGCCCGATGACCTGGTACGATCCTCGCTCACCAAATTAGGCGCCGCCTTAAAGAAGAGCAACGACGAGGTGGAGAAAGACATCTGGCAGGCAAGGGAAAAATTCATTACACAGGCGCCGCCATTCGAATTGGGTCTGTATACTTCCGATAGGAAAGCGGCTTTGGCAGATTATAAGGGTAAAGTAGTGTTGCTGACCTTCTGGTTCCCCGGTTGCGGCCCCTGCCGCGCTGAGTTCCCGCACTTCGAGAACGTGCTGAAAAGATTCCAGGGCAAAAACATTGCGTACCTCGCTGTCAACGTAGACCCCATCCAGGATGATTACGTACTGCCTTTTCTGCAGGGGACAGGATATTCCTTCGTTCCTTTGCGGGGTACTGCCGAATGGGCTGAACAAACCTATAAAGTTTACGGCCAGCCTACAAATTTTCTGATAGACGGACATGGCCGCATCGTGTTCTCGAATTTCCAGATAAGTGAGACCAATGAACGAAAGCTTGAATTGATGATAGCCTCTATGCTGGCGAGGGGGTAAACCGGGTTTGTCGCTGCAAATTGAGGAAGAAGGGCGGGCCGTTTTTTAAACATGGTAAATTAGTCCGCTGCCTTTATCCAGCGATTTGATGGCTGTCATATCATCGGAAGCCAACTCAAAGTCAAATACATTGAAATTTTCAATGATCCTTTTCATATTCGCTGATTTCGGAATAACCACGATCTCTTTTTGAATTAACCATCGTAGAACCACCTGGGCAACGCTCTTATTGTATTTGCCTGAAAGCGCTTTTAAAAGTTCATTATTAAAAAGATTGTTTTTACCCTGAGCAAAGGGGGCCCATGACTCTAATTGAATGCCTTGAGATTTCAGCGCTTTCTGCATTTCTGTTTTTTGGGAAAATGGATGTGTTTCCACTTGATTGACTGCTGGTATCACACTATGCTGCTTAAGTAAATGCTGAATCTGATCCAAATTGAAATTACTTACACCTATGGCCCTTACTTTACCTTCTTTATACAATTCTTCCATTGCTGTCCAGCAGGAATTTACGTCTCCCTGCGGGATATGGATCAGGTATAGATCAATATAGTCAAGCCCCAATTTTTTCAGCGATGCTTCAAAGGCTCGCTTTGCTTTTTCATACCCGGGATCCGCCGGCAAAAATTTTGTGGTCACAAAGATCTCTTCCCGTTTGACATTACTTTTTTTAATCGCTCTGCCCACCGATTCCTCATTATTATAAACCGCAGCGGTATCGATCAGTCTGTAGCCAGTATCTAAAGCATTTAGCACTGACTGCTCGCACGCTGAACCGTCCCGAAGCAAGTAAGTGCCAAAACCAAGCAGCGGCATTTTTATGCCGTTATTTAATGTTATGTTCATCACTTTATACCTATCTGTATTAGATCACTTAATTTTGTATGTAGGCTAAACCTATTATTCAATTCCGATTGCGGTCCCTTACCTGCCTTGCAGGTGTGCCATGCTTGCGGGGTATCGTTCTCCCTGAAGGCTGATGCTGTCCAAAGCTTTATTGATATTGGCCAGATCATCATCGCTTAAGGTGATGTTTGCACCACCTATATTTTCTTCTAAACGGGTCATTTTTGTGGTTCCCGGAATCGGTGCAATCCATGGCTTTTTCGCCAGCAGCCATGCCAATGCGATCTGCGCTGGCGTTACGTTCTGTTCTTCCGCAATCTTTGTTATAAGGTCAACAATGGTTTGATTTGCTTCGCGGTTTTCTTTACTAAAACGAGGAAGGATATTTCTGGCATCGGTCTTGTCAAATTCAGTGTCCGCATTCATCTTACCCGTTAAAAATCCTTTGCCCAATGGGCTAAACGGAATGAAGCCAATGTTCAATTCTTCAAGCAATGGAATGATTTCCTTTTCAGGTTCGCGCCAGAACATGGAGTACTCGCTTTGCAGGGCTGCCACGGGTTGTATGGCATGCGCCCTGCGTATACTTTGCGCGCCGGCTTCACTCATACCAAAGTGTTTTACTTTGCCTTCGGCAATCAGATCTTTTACGGTTCCGGCAACGTCTTCAACAGGCACATCCGGGTCCACGCGGTGTTGATAAAATAAGTCAATATAATCGGTTTGCAGATTCCGGAGCGATTTTTCCACCACCTGCCTGATGCGTTCCGGGCGGCTATCCAAGCCATCTGTATGCCTGCCGTTCTTAAAGCCAAACTTAGTAGCAATGATTACTTTATCACGTACCTCGTGCAATGCTTTTCCCACCAGCTGTTCATTGGCGCCTTGTCCATACACTTCAGCGGTATCAAAGAAAGTAATGCCCAATTCATAGGCTTTTTGAATGAGTGCAATGGCATCGTTTTCATTTGTTGCCGGACCATAACCATGGCTTAATCCCATGCAGCCGAAACCAAGTTCAGACACTTCTAATCCTGATGTTCCTAATTGTCGTGTTTTCATTTTGTGCGTTTTTGTATGTTTACTGCTGCAAAGTTGTAGAAAAGGGCGAGCCGTTCTGTATACAGATTACAGGTTTTGCTACCAATTTTACCGATTGGAAAGACTGGTCTCAAAAGGGATTGCCGAAACCTGTAATTTTACAGCGATAAAAGAATAGGGTATGGAAGAGATTATAAAAATTGACAGCATCGCACAATACAATTCCATACGGGGCGTAACTACCAAACATCCGCTGGTTACGGTGATCGACCTCTCGAAAGCACAACCGATGCCCGCCAGAACATTCAACCTTGGTTTGTATGCGGTAGGTCTGAAAGAACTGAACTATGGCCAATTGCGCTATGGAAGAAGTCACTATGACTACCAGGAAGGAAGTCTGATATTTGTAGCGCCCGGACAGGTGTTAGGTGTGGAACCAGGCGTTGAGCTCTTTGCCCCGAAAGGCTGGGTATTGCTCTTTCATCCCGACCTGATAAACGGTACTTCGTTGGGCAAACACATGCAGGATTATTCTTTCTTTTCGTATGATGTAAATGAAGCGCTTCACCTGTCGGATAAAGAGAAGAGTATTGTGATTGATTGCTTCTCAAAGATCGGGTATGAACTTGATCAAAATATAGACAAGCACAGCAAAAGACTGATTGCATCCAACATTGAGCTGCTGCTTAATTACTGTATCCGTTTTTACGATCGCCAGTTCATTACGCGCGACCATGCAAACAAAGGGATCCTGGAACGGTTTGAACATTTGTTGAAAGGTTATTTCTCATCTGATAAGCCACAGAACCAGGGCTTGCCTTCCGTAGCTTATTGCGCCGAAGCTCTGCATTTATCCTCCAATTATTTTGGGGATCTGGTTAAGAAAGAAACCGGGAGATCTGCTCAGGAATACATTCAATCAAAAGTGATAGATGTGGCGAAAGAAAGACTGTTTGATATGAATAAATCTGTGAGTGAAATTGCCTATGAACTGGGCTTTAAATACCCGCAGCATTTCAACCGTTTATTCAAACAAAAAGCAGGTGTTACGCCGAATGATTACCGGATGATGAATTAAACGAACCATCACTTCAAGGCCTCATCCTCCTCCTTCTTCAAAAAATTCGCCGCTTCAGAAATATCACCTCCTTCCGACTCCAGCAAGGCCTCATCAGGTACCGCAGTTAAAGGTATTGTACTGGATTGTGAAGGTTCATTATAGGGCACATTTTCAGCGCGGTTGTACACAGATATCAGCGACCATCTCGGGTTATCGGATAAATTAGCTTCGGAGCGGTGCAGCAAATTAGGATGAAAGAACAATGCATCGCCGGCCTTCAGCTCTACAAATACCAGCTCTTTTGTTTTCAGCACTAAATCCACATAATGTTGAGAAGCGCCTACCTGCTCACCGGAAAATCCATGTTCAATACGCCCCATTTTATGGGTGCCTTTTATTACCTGCAGGCAGCCGTTTTCCTTGTTGGCATCTGTGATGGCGATCATAACAGAGATCATTTGCCCGGGAAACAGGAATTCATTTTTGTACCAGTATCCGTAATCCTGGTGCCATTCCCATGCACCGCCCACTTTAGGCTCTTTTTGCATAAGCTTACTATGAAAATGACAAACGCTGCTTTCACCTTCCATGAGCAGGTTAGCAGCATCCACCATTCGTTTGCTTTTGGTCAATAAGCCATACACATCATTTCCGGGAGAATACCATAAAGTGAGTTTTGTTTTTTTACCGCTTTGGTCGTTCAGGTCAAACGCATGTTTGTGCATATTGCCATCTGAAAAAGCAACTTCCTGCAGCTTGTGCAGCTCCTCTGAGGAGATAAAGTTCCTTACGATCAGGTAACCATCTCTTTCATATGCGGTAGCCTGGCTGGGTGTTAATTCAAAATTTGCCATAGGAGATGAAGTTTAAGGCATAAAAGTAGAGCGGCATGGTTTGATAAACCACCAGTTTAAACCAGGCAATAAATACTATTATAGCAAGATTTCTTTAAATTTACTAAGGGGTTAGCTATTAAAAAATCAGTAATGAAACCTGCGCTGGAACATTTACCCAAGGCAAACAAGGAATCCTTTGTAGTAAGGGATTTTGAATATGCTTATTATCCCACGCCCTGGCACTATCACCCGGAATATGAGCTGGTAACCATCGTGGAAAGCACTGGCAAGCGTATCATCGGAGATCATATTTCAGATTTTAAACCGGGCAATCTTGCACTCATTGGCCCGAACATTCCGCACATTTACAAGAATGATGCGGCATATTATGAAAACAACCCTGCCCTGAAGGCCAGGTCCATTGTTATTCACTTTACGGAATCATCGCTGGGAAATGATTTCTTATCACTACCCGAAGCCGCTATCTTAAAATCGTTATTACAAAAAGCGGTTTCAGGATTGGACATTTTTGGAGATACCGGTAAAAGCGTGAATGAAAAACTAAGAGCAATTGTTACTGATACCGGTTTAAAACGGTTGATCACACTTTTAGATATTTTAAGGATCATCGCAGATTCAGCGGAAGTATCGCCTATTACAAAAGCCCCCATGAACGGGCATAACGAAAAAGAATCCACCCGGTTATGCAAAGTGCTGGATTGGATAACGGCTAATTTTGAAAACGATATAAAACTTGCTGAAGCAGCGGCTGTTGCAGAAATGCATGAAAATGCCTTCTCCCGCTTCTTCTCGCTCAGAACCCGTAAAAGCTTTTCTTTCTTTTTGCAGGAGCTGCGCTTACAAAAAGCTTCTAAACTTTTGGTTGAATCCAGCAGCTCCATTACTTCCATTTGTTATGACTGCGGTTATAATAATATCTCTAATTTTAACCGGCAATTCATTAACTACTACAAAATGAATCCAAGGAATTACAGGAAAGCATTTTTGGGAGAAAGCAAACACGAAATATAGATAGGATAAATTAACGCAGATCGTAACGCTTCTGCCGCATACTTTGCCGGATCTTTTCCCGGTGCTGCCCACCCCAGGCAGTGAGCTCACGCAGCACGTTTTTCAGCGTCAGGCTATATTCGGTTGCTTCGTAAACAATGGTAGCGGGCGTAGTGGGATGCACCTTGCGTTTGATGAACTCATTCAGCTCCAGATCTTTGAGCTCTTTTGCTAACACTTTTGGGGATATGCCGCTTATCTCGTTCTGGATCTCGTTAAAACGTTTGGAAGATTGTACCAAACTGAGGATCAAAGCAAGCTTCCATTTACCATTAAGAACGTACAAGGCGTCCAATACATTTTTGAGTGAATTGGCACATTCTTCTTTGCCGGGCATCGTATTAACAATCATCATCGTCATACCCAAAGATATGCACTTTCCTGAAGGGAAGCGCTTTCCTTCAGGAAAGTACGATCCTTTCAACAGCCGGCGCAGCTACTTTTGCCTGCGATAATTACAAGTGCAATTCTATTATCCTGAGTACCGCTTTGGTGCAACAGAACGGGATTGTTCTTGCAGAAGTAGCTAACATTAATCAGGCATTATGAAACGTATCCTTCATTTAATTTCAAGCATTCAGGGAAGTCAGTCTTATAGCTTTAAGCTTAGCAAAGCCATTGTTGAAAAGGTGATCGAAAAGTATCCGGGCAGCACCGTAGAAGAAGTGAATCTGAATGATCTGGAGATCCCGCATTTGAACCCTACGATCCTTCAGTCTATGTTTACACCCGGCGAACAATTGACTGCTGAAGCAAAGGAGTCACTACGCTACTCGGATGAGGCGGTAAAACAGTTAATGGCATCAGATATCATTGTGATCGGCGCCCCGCTTTATAACTTCACGATCCACACTGCGCTGAAGGCCTGGATCGACCACATCACAAGAGCCGGGATAACGTTCGGCTATAATGAAAATGGCCCGGTTGGAATGGTCACCGGTAAAAAAGTATATGTTGCCATGTCTTCCGGCGGTATCTATTCAGAAGGACCATCCAAAGGGAACGATTTTGTAGCGCCTTATCTGAAAGCATTTCTCGGATTTTTAGGTATGACAGACATAACCGTATTCCGTGCAGAAGGCGTTAAAGTTCCGGGTGTAAAGGAATATGCCCTGGAAAAAGGTATTGAAAGCATCCGCATTGATTAAGCTATGCAATCAGCTGAATTATGAGATGAAAAGAAAGCGTCAGAACTTTTAAGTACAGCAGCATTGTACATTTAAGAAAAGCTGCCTGGAAGCTCAGTACTGTTGTCAATGACAACTTTAAAAGATCTTCCAGGCAGCATTACTGTACAGGCCACGGTGTAAAAAAGCAAGACTAGCTACTATATACCTATCAACCTTCCATCACTATTCCTTGCACCGTAGGTATTTCTCCTTCTTCCACTTCATCTGCTTCCGTTTTCCTGTCTTCTTCCCCTTTCCATTTTGTTTTTATCAGTAACAGGAATACCAGCACAGCTACAATACCATAAGCTACACCCAATACAGCCTGGTTGGTGATGGAAATAGTGTTCACCATAAAAGAGCTCAATATAGAGGTCACCACTGCAAATCCACCGCCGGTTAAACCGCTTGCCTTCCCTGCATATTGCGGGAAGCGGATCAAACAATACGACATCAGGTTATTGAAAATGAAACCTGCGGTGCTGTGCAGCAGAAAAACATATACTAACAGCGTAAATAAGTTATGGTAGTAGATTGTGAGCGGTATCATAATGGCTACCGTAAGCAGCTGTGCAATACTGGCCAGCACCAGCTTTTTGGTGAAGGGTTTACTCACCAGCATTCTTGACACAGACCCGCCGATCATCACTGCCACCCCGGAGAATAACGAACAATAGCCTGTTGTGGTAGCCATGAAATGCAGCTTATGCTCAATCAGGAACGGGCTGCACATACCGTACAGCAGTACCATGCCATAGGTTAATCCGAGTACTATAATGCCCGAAGTAAAATCCTGCGTTTTGAGCATCTTGCCATACGTTTGCAGGGTTGAGCGTACGCTGAATTGCTGCGCCGCTTTCATTGATTCCCCGCCAATAGCTGCTTCGATCACGAAGAATGCCAATCCAAAGAAACCCAGGAACATGAAGTTGGAAGACCAGCCCCAGGTGGTTTCAAAAAATCCGCCCAGGAAAGGCGCCACGATGGGCGCAATGGCCCAGATCACCGAGAACAGGCTGGTGTATTTCTTTAGTGCTTCTCCGGTATAAAGGTCCATGAAAAAGGCGCGCTTGCTGATCGCAATTACTGCTACCGTAAATCCCTGCACAATACGCATGGCATAGATCATTTGCAGATTGTTGGACCAGGCAATGATAAAGCTGGCCGCGCTGAATACCAGCAGGGCTGCCATGTTCGGAATGTAACGGCCATAGCTGTCAATCAGTCCGCCTACGATCAGCTGCGAGATCCCATAGCTGATAATGAAAAGAGAAAGCGTAAGCTGAATGGAGGCCGGCGAGCTATGTAATTGCACCGCCATATCGGGTAATGACGGAATAAACACGTCCATGGCAAAACCCGACAATGGAATAAGGCCCAGCGCCATGATGGTGTTCAAACCTGTTCTTGATTCTTTGATCCTTCTCATATTAATCGTTTTAAATTGGCACTGTAAAAGTAGGAAAGCTATTTACTATGTCAATTACACGATTCAAAGGGATGATTATACAAATCAAATATCGCCCGGGACATTTTTAAGAGGTCAAGATAATTTCTGAGTACTGTCAGATGAGCTCAGACAGCCACCATCTTCTTTCCCATGCGGAATTCCAGGGGTGTTTGGGTGGTAAGCTGCTTGAAATATTTATTGAAGTGCGAAGGATATTCAAAGCCCAGCGCATAGGCGATCTCCGAGATGTTCCAGTTTGTATTGCGCAGCAATGTTTTTGCTTCGGTGATCACACGTTCATGAATAATTTCACGGGTGGTTTTATTCGTATGCTTTTTTACCACACTGTTCAAATGGTTCACATGCACATGCAGCAGGTCGGCAAAGCGGGCCGGCGTCAATAGTTTCAAAGGCGTTTCAGGCGAGTCTACCGGGAACTGCTGGTTCAGCGCGGCGAAGAAGTCATTCACCAGCCGGTCGCGCACCAGGGAAACCGGCGCCTGCTGGCTTTGCTGTAACCGGATGCCTTCGTGAATAAGCAGCTGCAGCAGGTTGCGGATCATATCCCATTTAAACGGATAATCGGTGTGCTGCAGCAGCTCCATTTGCGTGAAGTACACTCTTAGCCGCTCTCTTTCTTCTTCTGTAACCGGTATCACCGGCATCAGGGATGGATTGAACAGCGGACAGGCATACTGCACATCCCGGGCTATAGCCCCCTCTATAAAGGGCATATTGAACAAGCAATAAAAGCGGGCGTACGGCGCAGTTACTTCTATGGAAGTGGGCACGGCAGGATTGGTAAAGATCAGGCAGCTTTGGTTTAACTGTATTTCCTGGTCGTTATACAGCAGCGTGCCAACGCCGTTCCCTGTCGAGTAGCTAAGGCATATTTTGAAATAGTCGCGCCGGTTAAAAGGCGTTTTACGGGTGCAGGTAAGGGTTTCGCGAACATTAAAATGAGCTTTGCCGGACGGAAGAAGGAGCTCCGGTGGAATATCCTGGCCGGTGCGCTTGTAATATTGCTCCAGCGATTCTATGGGAATGAGCTTGTCTGTCATAACTTTTTACCCTTATATAATTCAAAGGTAAGGAATTTGGGGAATGGTTGCCTTCACTCATTTGTCACAGATTTAAGCGCTATCAGCTGCATTTCGTTCTGCTTACCCTTCAGCTTAATGGAGCCAAGCGGCAGCGTCGCAAAATGGCCTGCCAGGCGCAGAGAGGCTGCCAGCACGCCGGATACGATCACTTCCTCATTGAACTGTTTGCACATACCCTGGATCCTGGAAGTGGTATTTAATACATCGCCCGAATAAGTGATATCCCTTTTAATGATGCCAACCTCGCCGGCCACTACCTTGCCGCAATGGATGCCTGCTTTAAAAGAGGGCATCAGTCCGTACTGCTGCATATACTTGTTGCGCAGCTGCTGCAGGTGAAGCTTGATGTCAAAGAAGCATTGTACACATTTACTATTGCGGATGCCCTCGTCATACTTCCAGGCTACGATCACTTCATCGCCAACATACTGATAGATCTCTCCATTGTTGTCCAGTATAGGATCCGTGATATCGGTAAAAATATCTTTCAGAAAGGCATGGTATCTTTTATTACCCAGCTGCTCTGCAATGGTTGTAGAAGAGTTCAGATCCAGGAACATGAAGATCCGTTGTTCTTCTTTAGGGGTATTGTACTTACCGCGGATGATGTTCCAGAAAACTCCTTGTCCGAATTTGTTATTGATCTGAACAAACAGCTGTGTAATAGTGACGATAACACCCCACACCATGCAGTTCTTCAGGATCCGGTCCCGGTCAGATGGTATGTTGAATAAACGGAGGATAATATTAACGATCACAATCACCAGTATGAAGCAAAGCGCCACTGCAAGGATCGTATACCCGTAAGATTTATCTCTGAACCGTACATTAACATAAAACACCAGGAAGCTGCCACCTAACAGGGCGCCAATAAGCGCCGCTCCCATATTAATAATGATGGCTTCCAGCATGGTGTATTTGGGCACCGGTGGCACCGCATTGGTTGTAAAAAGAGCGAGCCGGTCGTAGAACGGAATAAGAAAGCCTATTATGAGCCATATCACCGTAATAATGAATAGCTGCTTCAGCTTATACGAGGTGCTCTTGTTCATAGTGAAGTGTAAGTTTCCATTTACAATATATCTTTTTTTCAGGTAAAACTGCGCCGGTCCGTTCCTTACAATGCCATCGGATACCGGTAATTTATACGATGGGCATTTTGTTTATAGAAAGCAACACTTTGTTTTTGGGTGTTATAATGGGTGCTATCATTTATTATAAAAAGTTGCGCTGTGTATTGGTCTGCAAGCTATCGATCCATCAATTTTATAAGCAATAAGATCCATAATTTCTCTCTAAAACTGCTTATTAACAAGGCCTGATGTTAGTTAGGTGTTGATAATTTACAAATAATTAGTAATTAATTATTTGTATTTCATATAAACACTTTTTTATCAGATGACCATATGCTTAGCATCAATTTTGCAACATCCCCGGGAAATGATTTAACCATAAGAGCGCAACAATGAAAGACTACACCATTGACAAGGTTAACTGGAATACAAAAAGGGGCAGGGGACATGTATTACGGAATGCTACTGTTTACAGTTATTTTAAAAGCATCATTAATTACCTTGAACAGAAAAATCTGACAGTTACCCGGATCTTAAATCCCGGGGAAGAGATCAATGCACAAACCCAGATCAAGGCCTCTCATCTAACGGAGGAAGGAATGTTATTATTTACTACCAGCTATGACCGCTGGGTAAATGAAGTGCTTGAGCAAAAAATAGCTCCGGATGATTATAGATTGCTGGATGCTGCGCTGAATAAAATAAGAGGTTTACAGCTGCAGTATTGATCATTAAATAGCTGTGGTGATCAGTTTATGATCACTACAGCTATTTAATTCTTAAAGACTGAAGATATACTACACCCCATATGCGTTAGCTTTAGTACATTGTTTAACGCTTAATATTTTTACTATGAGATCCCCTGAGAAAACACACCTTTATTCCGTTCTTAGCCTTACTTTTTTAATTGTACTTTTTTCTGCATGCTCCAAAGAGGAGAAAAAAGATGTTGTTGCTAATGATAACATCGAAGAAATGACCAGTTACCTTACCAGCCTTGGATTTGATAAACAGCATATTGTTTTCGACAAAGACCGCGTGATCGTTGAACAGGACATCCTGATGACCTTACCGGAACTTAAACAGCATGTAGCAGTATGGAAGAAGGACAACTCCGGCGTTCCCCAGACAGAGCAACGGAGAAATACTTACATTGTAAGCAATACCTACAACACTAATATTAAGCTGTACATTGATGCAGCGGTACCCTCCAACTGGAGAACAGCTATCCAGGGTGCAGTAAATAACTGGAATGCTGTTAACGGCACGCGGCTGGGCATGTCTATTGTAACCAGTCAGTCCGGCTCACATTGCAGGGTTTTTATGGGTAATGAAACTGCAAACTGGATTGCCCGGGCTTATTTGCCTGCCTCCAATGGCCGGCCTGGTGTAAGTGTTGAGATCAATGCCTATTATAATAGCCTGGCAGCTAATCAGAAGCTGTTTGCCATAACCCATGAGCTGGGCCACACCATTGGTTTTCATCATACCAACCAAACCAGCGGAACCTACATACCCGGCACTCCGCAAACGGATGCCAACTCTGTTATGAATTCATTTGTACTGCCCTGGAATGGGTTTACAGCAGGGGATGTGCTGGCAACGCAGATCCTGTATCCGCAATAATATAATTCCTCGTATCAAAAAGGAAAGCTGCCGTTATAAAGGCAGCTTCCTTACAAAAGGAAGACGTTACCTTTTTAAGATAACGTCTTCTTTATTTTCAGACCCTAACGAACGTTGCGTCACGAGCCAATTAATTTATACAGCTCATCCAGCTTAGGAGTGAGTATAATTTCTGTTCTCCTGTTCTTAGCCCTTCCTTCCGGCGTGCTGTTGCTTTCAACAGGATCGTACTGGCTGTGACCGGAGGCCACCACCTTTGCAGGATCTACGTGGTAAGTGTTAACCAGGATCCTTACAATAGCAGTGGACCTGGCTGTGCTCAGCGCCCAGTTATCAGGGTACTTGCTGCGAATGGGAATAGAATCCGTATGGCCTTCAATGTTAACAGATATATCGGGATTGATGATGAGCACAGCGGCCAGCTTGCTCAATGCATCTTTACCTTTGTCATTTACTTCAGCGCTGCCGGAAGGGAACAACAAGTTTTCACTAAGGCTTACATATACCTTCCCGTTCTTTTGTGTTACGGTTAATTCATTTGAGTTAAACCCGCTCAGGGCATCGGTCATTTTTTTCCGGAGCTCTGCGGCTTTTTGTTTTTGCTGATCCAGCAGTGACTGCAGCTGCTGCAACTTTTGCTGCTGTTGCTGATAGGCTTCCTTACTACTGCTTAGCTGCGAGTTTAGCTGGCTTTGTGTGGCTTGTGCGCTGGTGTTGGCATCTGTTAATGCTTTGATCTGCTGCTGCAGCTGGGTAATATTATCCTGCAGGCTATTGATCCTCCTAGCCAGTGCCACACTGTCGCTTTTTGATAAGCGCAATGCTACCTGTGAGTCAAGGTATTTTCTCTTTGATACACAACTTGCCAGCAGCACCAGCGATACAATTAATATTGAAAAGGTTTTTCCGGTATACTTCATAATAAAACTTTTGGATTAAAGTAAACAATCAGTAAGCTATTGTAATTATAGCCGGAATTTCCGGCAGTTTCATGAAAGCAGGCATTAAATTTTTTTCATGATGGCATAAGTTCTTATTTCCCGATATAAACATCCGGGCATTCCTATAGGCATTTTAAGCAACCCTTTAACAGGAACGGTATATAAATAACCCCGGTGATCGGCAAACTTTATGCCTAAATGCAACCTGTATGGCCGGATGGCATACTGGCTTCGGCAGCAGTTCCGCATCAATAACCCTGCTCCTGTACAAACAGGTAATAATTATATAAACTCAGGCAGCGACAATTTCTTTATATATTTGTTTACTTGTAGGACAAAAGAAGCATATGGTTAATGGTATTAAACCAATTTCATCGAGGTCGATGGCCGAGCGGGTTGAGATAAGCCTGAGGGAGTATTTTGCAGAGAAATCCTTTAAACCCGGCGATCCGCTGCCAACGGAGCTGGAGCTGGCAGCAGCTTTAGGTGTAAGCCGCAATGTAGTACGGGAAGCGCTCAGCCGCTTTAAAATGCTTGGAATTATAGAAGCCAAGAAAAAAGCAGGCATGGTCATATCCAATCCCGATATAGTAGGCACTTTTGAAAAAGTGATGACCCCGGAAATTATGGATGAAACCACGCTGCAGGATCTGTTTGAGCTAAGGCTGGCGCTGGAAATGGGAATTGCCGATCTTTTGTATATCCATAAAACGGAAAAGGATCTGGATGAGCTGGAGGAAATTGCCGCCCGGGAAATGAAGGAGAAAGACAATAATTTCCGGATCAGTAACGAGATCGCCTTCCACAGCAAGTTATATGAAATGACGGGCAACAATACGCTCAAACGCTTTCAGAGCCTGCTATTGCCCGTTTTCGGATACGTGATAAAGCTGGAAAAAAAGAAAGTAATTTCAGGAAAGGTCACCCACCAGGACCTGGTTAAAATATTAAGAAAAGGAACGGTCGAAGATTTTAAGACAGGTATGTTATCCCATCTGCAGCCCCATTTTGACCGGGTAAAGAGTTTTAAAAAATAACCGGTAGTTAAGGCCCCTTAATCTCCGCCATTTATTATTGTAATATCGCTGAAATGCCCTGCCATACGGGCACATAACCTCTTTATTCCCATTACTTCCCACCATCAAACAAAAAAAATCCGCTCAAAAATTTTTGTAATCTAAAAACAAATTCTACATTTATTATGTAGAACATAACTACTAATAAAATCTACGTTATGAAACTCACCATTCCACTATTAGGGGGCTGCACCCTGATTGCGGCCGCCTGCCTGCTTATTGCCGCGTGCAAGAAAAGCGGCACAGAACAACGGCTGCAACCTGTACCTGCGGGTAAAGGGGCTGTAATGGCCGCTACTGCAGCGGCGCAATCCCATAGTTATCTTACCCTTTTTGATGGCGGCCCCAGTGGGCAGCACTCCTTCCGCATTCCTTCCATTGTTAAAACAAAGAACGGCACCCTGGTAGCCATCTGCGAATGCAGGCGCTGGAACAACAGCGACTGGGGCGATATAAACGTGGTGTATAAACGCTCTTTTGATAATGGTGCTACCTGGACAGCCATGGGCGAAATTGCCGCTTCGGACGATGATACCTGGGGAAACCCTACCTCCGTGTACGATCCATCCTACGGCACCAACGGAAGAATATGGGTGTTCATGTCCTGGAATGATGGGGCCTTAACCTCCATCAGCCAGATTGATACCTGGGGTGAAAGAAAAGTGTATTCCAGCTACAGCGACGATCAGGGTGCTACCTGGTCTGCACCGGTTGACAGAACAGCCACCCTGCTGCCACCGGGATATACCTGGGATGCTATGGGTCCGGGTATTGGCATTGTTACGCAGTTTAACCATCCCGGCAGGTTGATTATACCTGCCAAAGGCCGTAATATTTACAGTGATGATCATGGCGCTACCTGGAATTACTCACCTACACCTGCCGGTTCTGATGAAGGCACTATTGTAGAAAGGATGGACGGCACCTTACTGCGCAATGACCGCCCGGTTACCAGCCAGTGGGAGCTTTCCAAAAGAAGAAGGGTATCAGTAGGCACCATTGAAAGCGGCTTTCCTGCTTTTACATCAGATAATACACTGCTGGATCCCAAGTGCGAAGCATCCATCCTGCGCTATAATACAGATGCACCGGACCGTATTGTATTCCTGAACTCTGCCAGCACCGTTACCCGCGGAAAAATGCGTGTGCGCATCAGCTATGATAACGGGCAAACCTGGCCCATAAGCAGGCGTATCTACGATTGGCTCACGGAAGACGAAGCCCAGCAACAGGGCAAGGGAGGCTACACCAGCATGATCAAAACTGCCGACTACCATGTGGGTGCTTTAATAGAAACTAATGAGGATACAAATAATAATTCCACCAGTCACCGTTCAGTTGAATTTCACAAGTTTAATCTGCCCTGGATCCTGAACGGAAATCCTGAGCCTTGACAGACCAGGGACCCCTTTACCAGAGCACCTGCCAACATTTTTTGAACCTTTCAACAGACTCAGATGAAATGCTTAAGAATTTGCTGCTGTTTTCTTTTCCTGTTCGGCATACAGAAAGGTTACAGTCAGTCCGCTGAGTTCACGGTATCCGGGACAGTCCGTGACTCTGCCACCCACGAACCACTGATAGGGGTGAGCATCTCCATAAAAAGCAAACCCGCCTCCGGCACTGTTACCGATGAAGGCGGCCACTTTATTGTAAAGCTGGCATCCGGCAATGAAACATTGCTGCTCCGCATGATCAACTATTCCACAAAAGAAGTTCCCGTAAACAACAGGAGGGAACACAACATCCTGTTATCAACCGTTTCTTCGCAGCTGGGCGAAGTATTGATCGTAGGTTATACGGAGCAATCCGTTAAAAAGAATACGGCCGCTATTTCCAAGCTGGATGCGGCAGAGCTGAAGAATAACCCAAACCCTAACCCGGTACAGGCCCTGCAGGGTAAAGTAGCCGGCGTTTCTATTCCCATCACACAAGGGCAGCCCGGCATAGGCGCTACCAACATCATTATCCGCGGTGGCACCAAGCCTAATGCATATGGTTCCGGCCTGGGTAATAATAATGGCGAATCCATCGGCTCATCAGACGGGAGTGATCCGCTGGTGATCATTGATGGTGTGTTCCGTTCTATGAATGATGTGAACCCGGATGATATTGAATCCCTGCAGGTGATGAAAGATGCCGCCTCCACCGCTATTTACGGTGCACGTGGCGCAAACGGTGTTATTGTTATCAAAACAAAAAGAGGAAGGCTGAACACCAGGTCAAGCATTACGCTTAGCCACAGAACCACCTGGGAAACGCAGGCAAGGGATTACAAATATCTTTCCGCAGCAGAATACCTTCGCCTGGCCCGTACAACCGTAGCCAATACAGACGATGCCATTAATAAAGATAACCTGCTGAATAACGGCGGCTTTTCCGCCGGTACCCGAGTATACACCCAACCCGGGCAGTATGGCAAGAACATCTACCTGACCGCGTTATATGATAACATAGTAGCCGTAGAAGGGCAGCAGTACGTGGATAACCTGCTGGCAAAGGGCTGGCAAACAATGGACGATCCTATAAACCCCGGCACCAAATTGCTGTATGCAGATAATCATTACCAGGATATGCTCTGGAAAACAGGCCTGAGCAATACCGACAATGTAACCATCAGCGGTGGTACGGATAAGGCGGATTACAATTTCTCCATGGGATATACGGACCAGAAAGGAGTGCTGGTAGGCACGGCCTATAAGCGCTACAATGTGCTGGGCAATTTCGGATACCAGGCTTTTGACAATCTTAAGCTGGACTTTATGGTGAACTACCAGAACGTAATTCCGAAATATGTGGATGCCTATCAGAACGACCTGGTAAGAGCCATCCGCATTACACCGCTTATCAGGATCTTTAAGGACGACGGCAACCCCACGCCAGGCGAGCTTTACACCGTGAGGAACCGTTTTCATACACTCAGGTATGATGATATGAGAACATCCACGGAGCGCATGGTAACCCGTATGGCCGCAGACTGGACTATTATAAAAGGCCTGCACTTTAAACCATCGCTTTCCTATTTAATTGACGACTACACGGAGATGTTCATGAGAAAAGGCACGCCGGCAGATGAGGTGCAACCCTCTATGCAGCGATGGAAAGATGATTACACCAACAGCTCCCGCCAGTTGATGATAGACCAGGTATTACAGTATGACTTTAACGTTCAGCAGGATCATCATGTTACCCTGCTGGCTGGTATGAACTATACCCGCAATACCAACCACGTAAAGGATATGGGCTCCCAGCGCGCTACCAATGACTACATTTATACCATCGATGAACCTACCACCACCGTTATTAATGGTTCTGTTTTCAGCAACGTGGTAGATTTTTCTACTACGCTGGGAGAAACAAGATCGGCCAGCTTCTTTGGCCAGTTCAGCTACGATTATAAAATGAAGTACATACTGGGTGGTACCTTACGTTATGATGGGTTCTCCAACTTTGCGCCGGATAATAAATATGCATTATTCCCCTCTCTTTCCGCCGGATGGAATATTGATAAAGAAAGCTTCTGGAAAAGTAACATCGTAAGTTCCCTGAAAGTCAGGGGCAGCTGGGGTGTTGCAGGCCTTAGCGGCTTAAGCCTGTCAGATACTTACGGGCAGTATTCATCTGCCAGCTATGCTATGTATGCAGGTATTATACGGGCCGGCTTATCCAACCCCGGTCTGCGCTGGGAATCTACTGTTACTACAGACCTGGCTGTGGATGCCGGTTTCCTGAAAGACAGGATCACGCTTTCTGTTGACTATTATAATAAGCTCACCAAAGACAGGCTTACTTCCAAACCACTTCCATCAGAAGCGCCGTTCACCACTATCACCTATAATAACGGGGCACTGCGTAACCGCGGGGTAGAGGTAGCCATAGGTGCAGCCATCATCCGTTCGCCAAAATTCAGCTGGAACGCTAATTTCTCTTTTGCATTTAACAGGACTGTTATTACAAAACTGCCGCAGAATAACCGTGCCAGGAACCGGCAGGGAGGCGATATTATTTTTGACAAAGCCAGCGGAAAAGAAATTGAAGCCGGTGGTTTTGCAGAAGGAGAACGGCCTTACGGCATCTGGGGATATAATGTGCTGGGCGTATTTGCAACCAATGAGGAAGCAGCCGCATGGAACGCCCGCATTAAAGATAACCTGGCTTCACCACAGGGTATTATTGTAGGTAAGCGCGGAGGTGATTTTATTTTTGAAGATGTTAATAATGACGGGGTCATAGACACCAAAGACCAGGTGTTCTTAGGTTACCGTAACCCGGATAAGATAGGCGGCATTCAGAACACATTTAACTACAAAGGATTTTCTTTAAGGATCACGACCGATTATGCATTGGGTCATATTATCAGTAACGGCGCTTTGGCCCGTTCCATGGGACAGGGCAGGGCTTTTAATGAAGGTGCGCCTTCACAGGCTATAGGGCCGGATGTTTGGAAAGCCCAGGGCGATGAAGGGAAAAAATATGCAAGGTTTTCTTTTGCTGATTATGATTTCGGGCAGCGCAACTACCTGCGCAGCGCAACGCTGGGCAATAACAACGGTTATGGATCAGATGTATCTGTAATGTTTGAAAAAGGTGATTTCCTGGCACTGCGCGAAATAACCTTGTCCTATGATTTCCCTGCCCGTATCAACAATAGATTCAAAGCAGCAGGGCTGAATGTTTTTGCAAGTGTTTATAACGTGGCCTACCTGACCGGTTACACCGGGCTAAACCCTGAAATATACAGCGGTTTTGACCCCGGCGGGTATCCCAGGCCAAGACAGTTCTCGCTGGGTGCAAATTTGAGGTTCTGATTTCTTTAGATGGATAAACAGGTTTTATGAAAAAATTATGCTTGAAAATATTAATGGTGTTTTTATCAGCAGCTATATTATCAGGATGTAAGAGTATCCTGGATGTAACACCGCAGAGCAGCATTACAGAACAGGTGTTCTTTAAGAGCGAAGGCGATTTTGAACCTAACCTGGTGGGCATTTACACGGTGATGCGCTCCCTGGCCAATAATGTTACCTATGGAACAGAAAGGGGAGAGGAGCTGATCTCCGCTTCCAACTCAAGGTTCACGGTAGCATGGTCACATACGCTATCACCTTCATCCGGTGCGGTGAATTATGCGGAGTGGTACAAGGGCATAGGCCATTGTAACCTGCTGTTGGATAAGATCCAGGGTTTTGCCTTCAGCTCCAACCCCGACTTGAAAAAGAAGATAGTTGCGGAAACCTATGCCTTGCGTGCCTACTTTTATTTTCACCTGTTAAGGGTAATTGGCGATGCCCCGCTGATGCTGGAAGCAGTAGTAAATGACAATGTTCCGCTGCTGCCCCGCTCACCTGCTACAGAAGTAATGAAACAAATAAAGGCCGACCTGGATGCTGCCATCCAGCAATTTAAAGGTATGTCGAATTTTTCTGCTACCAGCTATCCCTCCAAATACCGTTTTGCATACGGATCTGTATTGGCCATGAAGGCAGATGCGCTTTTGTGGAGCGCCAAGGTGCTGGGCGGCAGCAATGCCGACCTGCAGGAAGCGGTTACTGTTATCAGCGATATTGAAACCACGGGATTAAGCCTGAACGATAATTTTGGAAATGTTGCCGGCATCCGCGCTTCGGCTAATAAAGAAGTGCTGATAGCCGCTTATTTTCAGCGGGATGAAACAGCGGGTGGCAACTACTCCAAGAATGCGCTGCCTTTCCTTTCCATTATACAGGGCGCGCTGAATCTTGATTCCATCCCTTATGCTGTTTCATCAGGGAATGGGCAGGGTGCTTACCAGATAAGTTCCTTATCAAAATCACTGTTCTCAAATACAGCAGATAAGCGCATTCCCTTCACCTGGATATTAGAAAGGCAGCCCTCTGGTCCTAAAGTATCCTGGATCACCAAATACCCCGGTACGAAGTATTCAGACGACCGTGTGCCGGATAACGATATTATCGTTTACCGGCTGGCAGATGTGTACCTGATGAAAGCTGAAGCATATGCCGCATTAAATGATGTAGCCAACAGCATAAAATACCTGGATTATGTAAGGGCAAGGGCCGGCACCGGCGCATATGCGGGGGCAGTAACGAAGGCAGCGGTAGAAAAGGAGATCCTTGACGAACGTGGCCGGGAACTTTTTTTCGAGAACAAAAGGTGGTTTGATCTGTTAAGATTTCATAAAGGAGGTACCGTTAACGTATATACGTATGTGCCGAACCTGGCCGGTAAAAGCACACCGCTGTTCTGGCCTGTTAACAGCACTGTGCTGGCAAACAACCCGAATATTAAACAAACGGATGGATACTAAAAGCTGAGATAAAAATGATGGTGTACAAAAAAAGATCTTTATTCCTGTTGCTGGCCGCAGCTATTATAATGCAGGCCTGCAGCACTACCAAAGGAACAGCAGGCAAAGCGGTAAATGAAAGCCACCTGGTATTTGAGCCGGGCGGGCTGTACACATCTATGCGCATACCTGCGCTGGTACTCACCAAACAAAATACCCTGCTGGCTTTTTGTGAAGCCAGGATAGGCAGCGCCAGTGACTGGGCCGGCATGCACCTGGCCATGCGCAGAAGCACTGATGAGGGTAAGACCTGGAGCGAAATAACACCTATTGACAGCAACAGCCAGGGACCTGCAGGCAACCCGGTACCGATCGTGGATGCAAATGGCACTATCCATTTGCTGTACCAGCGTGATTACGATAAGGCTTTTTATACCTGGTCGGTCGATGATGGCCGTACCTGGGCGCCGGCAGTTGACATTACTACGGTGTATGAGCAATTTAAAATGGATTACAGCTGGAAAGTATTAGCGCCCGGCCCCGGCCATGGCATTCAGCTAAAGAACGGCCGGCTGCTGGCCGCCACCTGGCTGGCAAATTCCCGTAAGCTTACCCCGCACAGAAGTCATTCGCCATCCTGTTTGGCTACTATCTATAGCGATGATCTGGGTAAAACCTGGCAGCGCGGAGCCATTGTAGCAGATAGCACTGCGGCTGTTGCCAACCCCAATGAAAGCACGCCTGTGCAGCTGGCAGACGGCCGTGTGCTGTTAAGCATACGCTCCGGCTCAGCAATTAAAAGAAGGGCCTTTAGTATCAGCAATGATGGTATTTCCGGCTGGAGTCCTATACGGTTTGAAGAAGAGCTCTTTGATCCTGCGTGTATGGCCAGTATTGTAAGCCTGCCTGAATGGAAGCATGCCCTGTTATTTACTAATCCGGATAGCCGGAAGATAGAAAAGAATCCCCGCCGTAACCTGACGGCAAAGCTTTCCTATGATAATGGTGAAACCTGGCCCGTGCAGCGGGTGCTGGACAGCGGGCCCTCGGGGTACAGTGATATGGCAGTGGGAAAGAACAATACCGTTTACTGCCTGTATGAAACCAACACAAAAGATTTTAAAGGATTCAATTATAGCCTGGTGCTGAAAAAATTTAATGCGGCATGGTTACTAAACAATAAAAAATAACAATACGAGTGATGAGAATTCAAGGATTGATAGCAGCTACATTCAGCACATTTAATGAAGATGGTTCACTGGATCTGTCCCTGATACCGGGCCTGGTAGATAGGCTGATCAGTGAAGGGGTACAGGGCGTTTTTATTTGCGGCACCAATGGGGAAGGGCCTAACCTTACCACGGAAGAACGCATGACCATTGCAGAAGCATATGTAAAAGCAGTGAACAAGCGCTGCCTGGTGCTGGTGCATGTAGGACATCCATCCATAGCAGAAGCCAGGAAGCTGGCCGTGCATGCAAAAAAGACCGGTGCAGATGGAATATCCGCAGTAGCGGCATTCTATTTTAAACCGGCGTCTGTAAGTAACCTGGTGGATTGTATGGCTGAAATTGCAGCTGCTGCGCCGGATATGCCTTTTTATTACTACCATATCCCGGTGATCACGGGCATGGGAATAGATATGCTGGAATTTTTACGGCTGGCAGAAGGGAAGATCCCTAACCTGGCCGGTATTAAGTATACCGCCGCTACCCTGCATGAATACCAGGCCTGCCTGAATTATAAGAACGGCCGGTTTGATATCCTGTACGGGTATGATGAGCTGCTGCTGCCCGCGCTGGCAGTAGGCGCACAGGCAGCTATTGGCAGCACCTACACTTTTGCAGCGCCGCTGTACCTGAAATTGATGGCTTATTTCCGTGAAGGGAAAATAGCAGAAGCGCAGCAGATGCAGCTGCACGCCATTAACATGATCCGCTGCCTTTCCCGGTATTCACCTATCCCTACACAAAAAACAATTATGAAGCTGATGGGTATGGACCTGGGGCCCTGCCGGCTGCCGTTGGTGAGCTTATCTGCGCAACAGGAACAGGAGATCGGCAAATACCTGGAAGAGATTGGATTTGCAGCAATACTGGAGGGAATTACTTCCAATGCATAGTCATGAGGCGTATTTATTATTTCATATTTATTCTCTTAACCTGCGGTATGATAGAAAGTTGTATGCATGGCGGAAGCATGGTTACACAGGCCGGTTATCATTGGGATACCCTGCCTGCCATACCGGATGAAACAGGCTTTGCAGGCTCGTTTGCAGGTATTGCAAATGGGGCGTTGATTGTTGCAGGGGGCAGTAATTTTCCCAATGGAGGTACTCCCTGGAACGGCGGCAAAAAAGTTTGGTCCGACAGGATCTTTGTGCTGGAACACCCGCAGGGCCATTGGAAGGAAGCTGGCAAGCTCCCGCGCCCGCTGGGTTATGGCGTATCTATATCAACGGAAAATGGATTGATCTGTATTGGCGGCAGTAATGCACAAGGGCATTACAGTGATGCTTTTTTGATAAGCTGGCAGCAGGGGCAGATAGCCGTTACCGTTATGCCTTCGTTACCGGAGCCACTGGCCAATGCATGCGGTGTTATACTAGATAGCTGCATTTATATTGCCGGTGGCTTAAGAGCACCGGATGCACAAACAGCTGCAGCTGATTTTTATATGCTGGACTTAAAAGATACAACTGCCACGCGGCACTGGCGTACACTGCCGTCCTGGCCCGGCCCTGCCCGAATGCTGGGTGTTGCCGGCGCACTGGGGCACAATTTTTACCTGTTCAGCGGGGCTACCTTAAAGAATGGAAAGCGGGAGTATTTAAAGGATGCTTACCGCTATAACAAAGAAACCGGCTGGCATAAATGTGCCGACATGCCGTTTGCAACGGTGGCCGCGCCTACGCCTGCGCTGGCCTGCAATGATCATGTGCTGAACATTTTTGGCGGCGATACCGGCAAAGATTTGGAGCAGGCTGCTGCGCTGCGGGAGCGGCATCCGGGATTTTCTGATGAGATACTGGCGTATGATCTTAACACCGATACCTGGACGCGCAGTGGAAAAATAGATACCCATCGCAATGCGGATGCGGTAACAAATCCCAACGCAAGCATCTGGGCGCCGGTAACCACGGCCGTTGTACAATGGAACGGGCTGCTGGTATTTCCCGGCGGGGAAGTGCGCCCCGGCACAAGAACGCCGAATGTGCTAACCGCAAAAGCTGCCGGCGTACAGCAACAGTAAATGGTATTAAATGATGAAACAAGCACGATATTATCCATGGGTAGTAGTAGCCCTGCTTTGGTTTGTAGCCTTGCTGAATTACCTGGACAGGCAAATGCTTTCAACCATGCGGCCTTCCATTCAGCTGGACATCCGGGAGCTGGAAAGCGCTACTAACTTTGGCCGTTTAATGGCGGTGTTCCTTTGGATCTATGGGTTAATGTCGCCGGTGTCCGGCATTATTGCAGATAAGGTTAGCCGAAAGTGGCTGATCATAGGCAGCCTGTTCGTATGGTCGGGTGTTACGTTGTTAATGAGCTATGCTACCGGTTTTAACCAGCTTTACTGGTTAAGGGCGGTAATGGGTATCAGCGAAGCATTGTACATTCCTGCAGCATTGTCGCTGATAGCGGATTATCACGGCTCTGCCACCCGCTCGCTGGCAGTAGGCCTGCATATGACCGGGTTGTATATGGGGCAGGCGCTGGGCGGTTTTGGCGCTACCATTGCAGCTGCTTACTCCTGGCAGGCCACCTTTCATGGGTTTGGCCTTATTGGTGTTGTATATTCCGTGATCCTGATCTTTTTCCTGCGGGAAAAACGCGCACCTGTAACAACAGCGCCGCTTACAAATGAAGAACAACCACATTTTTTCCAGGGCCTGAAAGGCTTGCTAACCCTGTTACCGTTCTGGATCATCCTGTTGTATTTTTCCATTCCCAGCATACCCGGCTGGGCTATCAAGAACTGGCTGCCTACGCTTTTTTCCAACAGCCTGCATGTGCCAATGAGCCAGGCAGGGCCTGTAGCCACCATTACTATAGCAGCATCTTCTTTCCTGGGCGTAATTGCCGGCGGTTTATTATCTGACCGCTGGGTGCAGCGGAATGTCAAAGGCCGCGTATATACCAGCGCCATTGGCCTGGCCCTAACCATACCAGCCCTGTTCCTGCTGGGCGTGGGGCATTCCACCTTCTTCCTGGTAGCATCTGCTTTTTGTTTTGGTATTGGCTTTGGTATGTTTGACGGCAATAATATGCCCATCCTGTGCCAGTTTGTTGCGCCGCGGCACAGGGCTACGGCTTATGGCCTTATGAATATGGGCGGTGTATTTTCCGGCGCGTTTATTACCAACTTCCTGGGTAAGTCAACAGATGCAGGGCACCTGGGGCGGGATTTTGCTTTAATGTCTGTAGTGATCCTGGCAGCTGTTGTGATGTTGCTGGTATTCCTGCGGCCAAAGGTTAAAGATGCTGCTTAGCTGTTACGTTTCATATACTCCACCGGCGACAGGCCAAACTGTTTGCTGAAGCTTCGCCCGAAATTGGCCAGGGAGCTGAATCCCAGCATGTCCGCTACTTCATTCACCTTGTAATTGCCGGTAAGCAGCAGCTCTGCTGCTTTCTTTAAACGGGTAAGATTGATCAGCTCATGAGGGCTCATGTCAGACAGCACGCTGATCTTCCGGTATAAGGTAGGGCGGCTCATGTTCATTTGTTTTGCAAGGAACTCCACATCCAGCATTTTATCGTCCAGGTGTTTGCCAATGATCTGCTGTAAATTTCCCAGGAACTGCTCATCGGCCCTATTATACGCCATGCTTTTTATATGTGCCAGCGGTGAGCTTGCAAAATGGGCTTTTACCTTATTACGGTTGCTAAGCAGGCTGGCTATCTGCGCCTGTAAAAATTCAGGGGAGAAAGGTTTCTCCACATAGGCATCGGCGCCTATTTCCAGCCCTTCTATCTTAGCCTGCAAAGTGTTTTTGGCAGTAAGCAATATCACGGGTATATGGCAGTACTCTACGTTATTCTTGATATGGCTGCAAAGCTCAAAACCATCCATGTCCGGCATCATTACATCAGATACCACCAGCTGTATTGCTTCGGTGTTCAATACTTCCAAAGCCTCTGTACCGCTGCCTGCGGTAAAAATGGCGTAATGTTCCTCCAGGTCATCTTTCAGGAAAACCAGTATTTCTTCATTATCATCTACCAGCAGCAGCGTTGGGTGCATAGCGTACCTTTTTAAATTCAAATTCAACATCCTGGTGCACGGGTAACCGCAGCACAAATTTATTCTTTTCCGTTGGCTCCGGCAGCAGGGTGCCGTGATGCAGGCTGGCCAATGATCTTGCCAGGGCCAGTCCTATGCCGCTGCCCGGTTTGCCGGAGGAACTTTTTAATCTTACAAAAGGTTCAAAGATCTTTTCTTTCCAGCTTTCAGGCACCAGCGGGCCATCATTTTCTATGATCAGCAGGAACCAGTTGTTTTCCGGCGCTTCCATGGTTAAGTTTATGCTTACCTGTGCTTCTCCGTATTTTAATGCATTATCAACCAGGTTGCCGGCTATTTTGCGGAACGCTTCCACATCCAGGTAGGCAAACAAGGGTTTATCCGGCAGCTGAAGCACATAGCTGAAATGTCTTTCTTCTGCTATGGGAACAAAGGTTTCAAATATTTCTTTTGTAAGCGCCGATACATCGGTGCGTACAAAATTTAAGCGGTAACCTTCCTTTTCCGTTTGCCGGAAGTCCAGCAGCTGCTGGCTTAATTCCACCAGCCGGTTGGTATTGCGCTCCATTGTTTTCAGGTATTTGAGCATGTCCGGTAAGGCGGCCGCCTTTTTCAGCGCTTTTTCCAGTGGCCCTTTAATAAGGGTAAGCGGGTTGCGGATCTCATGCGCTACATTGGTGAAAAATTCGATCTTGGAGCGGTAGATCTCTTTCTCTTTTTCATATTCCAGCAGCTCCATACGGCGGCGTGTTTTTTCCTTGTTGCGCCGGTGGTAGTTGCGCACCAGCAGCCATACGATCACTATGATCAATACCATATACAAAGCAAATGCAAGCGGGCTGGCCCAGAAGGGCGGCAGCACTTCTATAAAAAGCAATGTTTCTTTGCCGTTCCATTGCCCGCTGTTATTGGCTGCTTTTAAGCGAAAGGTATATTTACCGGGCAGCAGCTCTGTAAAATACACCGTTCGGTTAGCGCTGTAGGTCCAGGCTTCACGCAAGCCTTCCATTTTGTAGGCGTACTGCGTCATTTCCGGCGCTGTAAAGCTCAGCGCAGCAAAGTTGATGCTGAATGATGACTTGTTGTAAGGCAGGCGGATGGTATCGGTGAAAATGATAGACTGTTTCAATATGCCATCCTTGCCGCCAATTTCCAGCTCCCGGTTGGATACCTGGAAGCCTGTGAAATATACCGGCGGTTCATGATGGTTCTCTGCAAAGGAGGCCGGATTAAAACGGATCATACCCTTTACACAGCCAAAGTACATATTACCGCTGCTGTCCTTGTAGGCCGAGCTGTAATTAAACTGATCGCTCAGTAATCCATTGGCTTTCGTATATACCTTCAGGTTACCGGAGTGGGGGTTAAAACGCGCCAGTCCTTTGGAGGTGCTGATCCACAGCTCCTGCCTTTTCTCATCTTCCAGCACACAGTACATGAGGTTACTGGGAAAACCCTGCTGCGTGGTATAACATTTCCACTGCGGGCCTTTATGTTTGTATTGATACAAACCTTCTTCCGTAGTGATCCACAGATCCCCATGGCTGTCTTCCACCACCTGGTTAATACGGTTGTTCTTTAAAAAAAGCTGGTAGCGGCCTGTTTGCGGATCCAGGCAATAGAGGCCATCGCGGGAGGTACCTGCCCAGATAAGGCCTTTGCTATCCTGCAATACGGTAGTATAAAAATAGTTCAGCGGTAATCCATTAAAAGGCTCAAAGCCGCTTCTGTCGGGCAGCGCTTTGTAAATGCCTGCTGCTGTAGTTAACAGCACATCGCCACCGGGGGTACGATAAATACTGTAAATAAAATTGCTGTTGAAGGAATGGGGCGTGCCATTATCCACATAGTGTTTGATCACTTTGTTAGTACGGATGTTGAACAGATCCAGCCCGCTTTCAAAAGTACCTATCCATAAGGTGTCGCCTGTTAGCAGCAGCCCATGCAGGTTGGTGTTGGAAATGGCAGTTGGGATACCGGAAGGCTCAAAGCAGCTGAAGCGGTTGTTCTTTACATCCAGCTTATTCAGGCCCCGGTCTTCCGTGCCTATCCACAGGTTACCGTATTGGTCGGGATGAATTTCCCGTACGGCATTACCTGTTAGTGAGTTCTCGTTGGTGATGGGAAAGAACTTTTCAAAGTAGGTATAAGGCTCCGGGCAATAATTCAATCCTCCGAAATAAGTACCTGCCCACATGCCGCCTTCTTTATCCCGGCATAAGGTATACACGGCGTTATCTGATAAAGACCATGGGTTGTTGTATTGTTTTTGCAGATGATGGCTTTCATTTGTTAGCGCATCATACACGTAGATGCCCGATTCAGTAGCGATCCAGTAATGGTTTTTATCCTTGCCGATGATATCCCTTACAAACAGGGGCGTACCATCCGGGTTAGCGCGTACCAGGTCGGTATAATCACCGGTAAGCGGGTCAAACTTTTTGAAACCCTGCTTGGCAGTGCCTATCAGCAGAAAACCCTGGCCGGTATCATAGATCTTATTAATGATCCTGGATATGGGTTGCGGCGACTTGTTAAAAACATCATAGGCCGTAAAGCTGTTATCCGCTGCATTGTACTTTTCAATTTTGCTGTTGCGGGTGGGGATCCATACGGTACCGTCAACAGCGATGCATACTGCGCTGGCATCAAAATATTTTTGCGGATCATACCTTTCTGCTTTGCCTGTTGCAGTATTATATTTTACCAAAGTAAAATCTGCTATGAACCAGATATTGCCTTTGCCGTCTGCTTTAATATCACGAACCGCAGCCTGGCCGCTGGCTTCAAAATGGCTGAATTGTTCGGTGGCAGGGTTCATGCGGAACAATCCTTTTTCTGTACCGGCCCAGATCATGCCGCCATATTCATATAAAGTATGAATGTAGTTGTTGCCTAAGGTTTTGGGTACAGCAGCATCCGGCCGGAATACTTTGAAGGAATAACCATCAAAACGGTTCAGGCCATCCCGGGTGCCTAACCATAAAAAACCTTTGGTATCCAGCAGGCTGCTAAGCACCGCATTATTGGATAAGCCATTTTCAACCTGGTATGTTTTGAAATAGTACGATTGCCCCTTTGCACGGTGACCGGCAATAGCGGCAATTATTAAAAGCAACATGACGTGGCCCCAAAAGCGCATCTGGAATTGTTTGTACCCTGAATTAAAGATACAAAAGCTTTCAAGAGCATAAGTGAGAAAAAATGAACACTTTTTGAGACGTGGTGAACAGTCCGTCTCATTCAATTACTGTTATTTTACTTTTAAACGAACGTTATGAAATTCTTCTACTCGGGAGGGGATCAGCTGCCATCACGTCAGGGCAGCCCACGTTATCCTTTAAGTTTTTTGTTATTCCATGTCATCTTTTTTAGTACCAGGCGGCGGCCTTTATTTCTATTAGTAATAAGCCTGTTGTGCATACAGGCAGCGGTGTTTGCACAATCGCCCATAAGCGGAACCGTAAAGTCTTCCGAAGGGGAAATGCTGCCTGGTGCTACGGTGGTAGTGAAAGGCAAACAGGTATCGGCCAGCACCAACAATGAGGGTAAGTTCACTATCCAGGCAGCTGCGGGCGATGTGCTGGTAGTATCCTACATCGGGTATGCCAGTAAGGAAACGCCTGTAACCGGCGCGGCCGATTATACCATTACCTTACAAAGTACCAATATTGGTATGAATGAAGTAGTGGTGATCGGTTACCAGACCGTACGCAAAAAAGATCTTACCGGCGCTACTGCCCCGGTGAACATAAAGAACTCATCTGCAGTTACTGCTAATTCAGCAGCGGAAGCATTGCAGGGGCTTGTACCCGGTGTAACGGTGCGTAATGGCGGCGCCCCTGGGCAAAATCCGGTAGTGGAAATAAGAGGGGTGGCCAGCTTCGTCACCAGCGCTCCATTATATGTAATTGATGGGATGATAGCTGCTGCTAACTCCACTATTAATACCAACGACATTGAATCCATGCAGGTATTGAAAGACGCTTCTGCAGCCGCTATCTATGGTTCCCAGGCAGCTAACGGCGTAATTATCATCACCACCCGCAAAGGCCGTTCAGGGCCGGCTAAAGTGAGCTTTTCCGCTAAATATGGCGTGCAGGAAATACCCAAACGCTGGGATGTTATGGACGCAGGCCAGTACCTGAAAACGGCGCAAACGCAGTACGCCAATTCCGGTCAGGCACTGCCTCCCGGCATAGCTGCGCAGCTGACGAATAATACTATTAATACCGACTGGCAGGATGCTATTTACCGTACCGGCAACACGCAGGATTATAATATAGGCGTATCCGGTGGCGGCAGCAGCGGCAGCTACTTAATATCCGGCAGCTACTTTAAGAATAAAGGTGTATTACAGGCCAATGATTTTGACAGGACCAGCTTACGGATCAATACAGAAGCCAAAAAGGGAAGACTGACCGTAGGGGAGAATATGGTGCTTAGCTATACCAGCGGACGTAATCCCATGGGCGGTATCAATGCTTTTTATGAAGCTCCGCAAATGCTGCCCATTATTGCGGTACAGAGCGATATGTATAAGTCCATTCCCAATAACCCTGGTGGCTGGGGCATAGGCACTACCGAAATACCCACCTATGCTAACAACTACCTGGCGGTAGCAGCATTGGATAAAGGTAATTTCAACTACTCCAAAATTGTAGGTAATGCCTATGTTGATTTTAAGATCACGGACTGGTTAAGCTATCGTCTGAACGGCGGTTTGGAAGCCAGCTTTGATTTTGCAAAAGAAGTGCGGGATACAGGCATCTGGCGTTACGCCAACCAGCCGGCAGCTACTTTTGTAACGGAAGAAAGATCACAGTTCACAAATATGCTGCTGGAACATACGCTGAACTTTAATAAAACAATTGGCGTACATAATATTAATGGTGTGGTGGGGTACTCTTACCGGCAACAGAAAAGAGAGTTTACCAACGGCAGCCGTACAGGTCTGCAGAATATTGGCGGGCAAACCTTTACCACTATTACCTCCGGCCTGGGTATTTCTTCTGCAGGCAGTGGTACCTCTGAATTTTACCGCATACAGGGTTTTTTAGGACGGTTGAACTATTCATATGCCGATAAATACCTGGTAACCTTTTCTGGCAGAATAGACCAGGATTCCAGGTTTGGAGCGAATTACCAGACCGGTAAATTTTATTCGGCGTCAGCGGCCTGGCGTATCAGCAAAGAATCATTTTTTAATGTGAATTGGATATCCGATTTGAAACTACGTGCCTCTTATGGAGTGCTGGGTATTAGTGACGCTTTGAGTAGTATTGGCGGTTCCTGGCCTACGCTGGGTTATATTAACAGGAGTCCCCGTGCCGTATACGGGGTAGATCAGAGCCCGGTAGGTGGCGCTTACCAGGCAATTATTGCTAATCCTAATCTGCGTTGGGAAAAACGTAAAGCAACAAATATTGGTCTGGATGCATCCCTGTTAAATAACAGGGTCGATGTAACCCTGGAATTATATAACAACCGCTCAGAAGATGTGTTGGTGGATGTGCCTTTAGGTTATTACCTTGGTACTGCTGATTCCAAGATCGTAGACAATGCCGCTTCTATCCGCAACCGCGGTGTGGAGTTCAGCATAACTTACCGGCATAATGAAGGCCCTTTCAAATGGGACCTGGGCATTAACGGTACTACCATTCAGAACCGTGTAATAGGAGTAGGTAACCAGGGTGTGGGTGTGGATTATGTAGATGTTACCAACATTACTTTTGTACGGTCAAAGATCGGAAATCCTATGAGCTCCTGGTATATGTTGAAGGCGGAAGGTCTTTTCCAGAACCAGGATGAGATCAATAACTACAAAAATAAGAGTGGTACCGTGATACAGCCGCAGGCCAAACCAGGTGATGTAAAATACCTGGATAATAACGGCGATGGACAGATCAATAATGATGACCGTGTATTTGTAGGTTCCCCCTGGCCTAAGTTCCAGGGCGGTGCGCAGTTCAATGCCAGCTACAAACAATTCTCACTGAACCTGCAGGTAGTAGGTGTGTTTGGTTATAAGGTATACAACGATATCCGCCGTGTGCTGGATGGCTACCAGACCACTAACTTCCGCACAGACATAAATCCCTGGACACCTACCAACACCAATACCAGTGATCCCCGGCTGGGCATAGAGGTGGGGGATGCCGGCATTAGCTCCAACAATTATGCGAACAGCTCCCGCTGGCTGGAAAACGGCTCCTATGCAAGGATCCGCAATTTAGAGCTGGGTTATTCACTGCCGGAAGGCCTGCTTAAAAAGGCTAACATTGCCACTGCGCGCGTATATGTTAGCGGGCAAAACCTGGTAACTTTTACCGGTTATAAGGGACTGGATCCAGACGTAAAGGGATCCGGTCTGCAGCTGCGCGGTTTTGACAATGGGAACTGGCCGGCCAGCCGCATTATTTCATTTGGTGTGCAATGCGAATTCTAATCATCAGCAAAAGAAAGTTATGAAAAAGATATTTTTGGTTTCCGCTACCGCTGTTATGTTAATGGCAGCAGGTTGCAAAAGCAAACTTGATATAGCCAATCCTAATACGCCTGCCATTACCAATTTCTGGAAAACAGCAAAGGATGCACAGGATGGCGTAAACTCCCTCTACAGCACTTACCACCGGGTAGGGTTGTGCCGGAACCAGTTCTTCATCAGCATGGTCCGCACGGACGAAGGTTATAGCACCAGCCCCAATCCTACGCTGGTGAACAATTTCGACAAATTTATCATTACAGATTATAACCTTTGGGAAACACGCACTGTTTGGCAGGATTGTTATATAGGCATTAACCGCGCCAACCAGGTGCTGGATAATGTGCCCTCCATAGAAATGGATGATGCAACCAAACAGCAATTACTGGGTGAGGCCAAATTTATGCGTGCGCTGTTCTATTATAACCTGGCACAATGGTGGGGTAATGTACCCCTGCAGCTGAAAACCTCTTTGCCGGACGATCATCCTGCTACCTCCACCCAGGCGCAGGTATGGGCCCAGATAGAGAAAGATCTTACAGAAGCGGCATCGGCACTGCCCATTGTCTATAATAATAGTAATAAGGGAAGGGCTACCCGTGGCGCAGCTTATGCGTTGCTGGGAAAAGCGTTTATGCAGGAACGTAAGTACCAGGATGCTGCCAATGCTTTCCAATGGTTCTTTACAGGCGAAGGCGCCGGTGTGTATTCACTGGTGGCCAATTACAGGGATAACTTTGTAATTACAACAGAGAACAACTCAGAATCTGTTTTTGAATACCAGTTTGCCGTGAACCCAACGGATAATCATGATGATGATACGGACCCGAGTAACCAGGACCGGCTGAACTACGGTACTTCCATACCCCCGTTCTTTGCGCCCCGCCCCATAGGCTTTACAGACGGGCAGGCCCGCAGGTGGGTAGTGCATGAATTCTTAACGGAGCGCACTACAACCAATCAGCGTGATCCCCGGTTGGCCGCATCTTTCCTCTATGATTCTACAGACGAAAGAGGGCCGGATTATACGCTGGTATATGGTAAAACGTTTTCTTCACTGGGTTATTCCAGCGATCCTTCTGCAGTACCCAACACACATGATGTATATTTCAGAAAATTGCTGAATGATTTTACCGATAATGGAGAATCGTTTCACTCCGGAAATAATTACCGCTACATTCGTTTTGCAGATGTGCTGCTGTTATATGCCGAAGCATTGAACGCGCTAAGCCGCTCTGCTGAAGCCTATAAATATGTGGATATGGTAAGAGAACGGGCCGGCCTGCAGAAACTTTCTGTAGTAAAACCCGGTTTAAGCGGCACTGCTTTTTTAGCACAGCTGAAACATGAGCGTATTACAGAACTATCCGGTGAAGGCCACCGTTGGGAAGACCTTGCCCGCTGGGGCGATCTGGGCCCGCAGCTGGCACAGCGCGATGCAGGCTTTGCCAACTTCCAGATAGGCAAACATGAGCTGCTGCCCATACCGCAGCAGGATCTAGATGTTAATCCAAACCTTCAGCAAAACCCTGGGTGGAAATAAAATAAAAACTGAATTATGATCAACCGTCTTTTATGTTTAGTGTTATTCATGTTTGCAAGCTCCTGTTCAAGAAGCAATGGAACGGACAGCACCAATAAGCCGGATACAACCGGCGCTACTTTTACCAATCCTTTATTAAGCAGCGGGCCTGATCCCTGGGTAATATCTAAAGATGGTAAGTACTATTATACCAATACGCTGGGCAACCGCATTGGGCTGATCGCTACAACCAAAATGTCGGAGCTGGGCAAGCAGCCCATGAACACTGTATGGACGGCGCCAACCAGCGGTTCGTATTCCCGTGAAATATGGGCGCCGGAGCTGCATTACCTGCGGGGCAAATGGTATGTTTATTTTGCAGCAGATGATGGCAATAACGACCACCATCGTATGTATGTAATTGAGAATGCCAGCGCAGACCCTACGCAGGGTAACTGGACCTTTAAGGGAAAGGTAGCAGATGCTACCGATAAGTGGGCCATTGATGGTTCTGTGTTTGAATATAACAACCAGCTGTACATGATATGGTCTGGCTGGGAAGGCGATGTGAATACCCAGCAGCTGATCTACATTGCCCCTATGAGCGATCCCTGGACCATTAGCGGTGCACGGGTCATGCTCTCCGCACCTACTTATGACTGGGAGAAAAAAGGCGCCGGCGGCGGGCTGCCGCAGGTGAATGAAGGGCCTGAAATATTGAAAAATGCAGCAGGCCGCTTATTCCTCACCTACTCTGCCAGCGGCTGCTGGACCGATGATTATGCGCTGGGACTGCTGGCCTTAAAGGAAGGCGGCAACCCGTTGAATGCGGCAGACTGGCAAAAGAGCGCCACGCCTGTTTTTACAAAGAGCGAGAGCGCCGGCGCTTTTGGACCGGGACACAATGGGTTCTTTAAATCCATTGATCAAAAAGAAGACTGGATCATTTACCATGCAAACCCGCTGCCAGGGCAGGGGTGTGGTGGTAACAGAAGCCCGCGTATGCAGCCGTTTACCTGGAAGGCAGATGGCACGCCGGATTTCGGCACACCGGTTAATATAGGAAAGGCTATTAAAGTACCCTCCGGGGAATAATAAGCAAAGCACAAGGGACCTTAAGCGGCTGCTCATATGGCAGCCGTTTTTTTGTGATACAAGTGTGCCTTTGATTTTCTTACTTTTATAATATGAAAAAACATCCCCATCCGGATAAAAGATTCTTTGACCAGCAGGCGCAGAACCAGTTCAATGTACAGCAATATGCCTCTTCAGGCTCCCTGGAAGCTACGCCTTATAACCGGAGGGATTTTTATAAGATCTGGGTGCTGATCGGGAAAAGTATCCTGCATTATGCCGACCGGAGCATTGAGATCAGCCAGCCGGCGCTGATCTTCACGAACCCATTGGTGCCTTATTCCCTGGAAAGCAAGGTGGCGGCGCGTAAGGGATATTCCTGCATTTTTACAGAAGCTTTTCTGAAAGCAGGCGGGCGTATAGAGCACCTGCAGCAGTCCACGCTTTTTAAAACTGGTAGCGATAAGGTGTTTTTCCTGGATAAGCCGCAGCTGGCTGCTGTAAACAGGATCTATGAGGATATGATGACGGAGCTGGCAACAGACTATGTTTATAAGTATGATGTGATCCGTAATTATGTGAACCTGCTGATCCATATATCCCTGAAAATGCAGCCGGCGCTTAGCGCTGCACCCCATGCAAATGCAGCTACCCGTATTGCCGCCATGTTCATGGAGCTGCTGGAGAGACAGTTCCCCATCAGCTCACCGGACCGGGAGCTGAAGCTGAAAAAGGCCAATGATTTTGCAAAAAGCCTTTCCGTACATGTGAACCATTTGAACCACGCGGTAAAGGAAGTGACCGGCAAATCTACCAGTATCCTGATCTCCGAACGCATTACCCATGAAGCCCGGGCCTTATTGAAACATACGGACTGGAGCGTATCGGATATTGCCTTTAGCCTGGGTTTTGAATACCCTACCTATTTCAATAATTTTTTCAAGAAAAATACCGGTGTTACCCCTTTGTCTCTTCGCCGATGATGCTTTGATTTTTATAGTTTTTACTTTGAAAGGCATTATTTCCGCCTGGCAGGTACCGCTAATTTTGTAGTATAAATCTTACAAACATGCGATACAATTTGTTAGGCAATACCGGGCTGAAAGTTTCGGAGCTTTGCCTGGGAACCATGACCTTTGGCGGCAGCGGCCGTTTTGCTCCTATTGGCAAATTAGGACAGGAAAGTGTGGATGGACTGATGAAAGCCGCCATTGATGCAGGCGTTAATTTTATAGATACTGCCAATGTATATTCATTCGGGCAATCGGAAGAGCTTACGGGACAGGCTATACGTAATATAGGCGTTAACCGCGACGAGCTGGTGATTGCTACCAAAGTATTCCGCCCTATGGGCCCCGGTCCCAATAACCAGGGACTAAGCCGCAAGCACATTATGCAGCAGGCAGATGCCAGCCTTAAAAGGCTGCAAACAGATTATATTGATCTTTACCAGATCCATGCCTTTGATCCGCTTACACCGCTGGAAGAAACACTGGATGTGCTGAACGACCTGGTGCGCAGCGGCAAGGTGCGGTATATAGGCGCCAGCAACCTGTTTGCCTGGCAGCTGATGAAATCATTAAGCTACTCACAGTATAATCACCTGGCTAAATTTGTAAGCCTGCAGGCATACTACAGCATTGCCAGCCGTGAAATGGAGCGGGAGCTGATACCCCTGTTAAATGATCAGCAGGTGGGCCTGATGGTGTGGAGCCCTTTAGCAGGCGGTTTACTAAGCGGTAAGTATAAACGCGGGCAGGCGCCGGAAGAAGGCCGCCTGGCAGGCTTTGATATTATTCAGCTGAATAAGGAAAAGGCATTTGATATCCTGGATGTGCTGCAACCTATGGCGGAAGCAAAAGGTGCTACTGTTGCGCAGCTTTCACTGGCCTGGCTGCTGCACCAGCGTGCCGTTAGCAGTGTGATCATTGGCGCTAATAAACCTGCGCAGCTCACAGATAATCTGGCAGCGGTGAATGTACAATTCACGGCGGAAGAGCTGCAGCAATTGGATCAGGTAAGCCAGCTTACGAAAGAATATCCTGCCTGGGTGCTGGAGAATGTAGCGGCTGATCGAATAGGGCAGGGGTGAGTGCAAGAGGGATGAAAGAATGTAAAATGTAAAATCATAAATGTAAAATTTAAAACCGGCAAGGAGGTTCATAGCGACCATTGAAAAGACTTTATGAACGAGATAAATGTAAAAGTAAAATGCCGCAAAACCGTGTAGGTGTATGTCCCCGGCATTTTACTTTTACATTTGTGATTTAAAATTTTACATTTTACATTCCTTTACAGCTCCTTCATCAGCTCCTGCTTCTTCAGCTTGTACTCTTCTTCATCCAGCAGTCCTTCATCAAACAATTCCTTCAGCGCTTTGAGCCGGTCTTTAACAGAGGGCGCACTGGCAGCGGGTTGTGGCGCCGGCTGGTTCATGTTCAATGCAGTGATCACATGCGCTGCCTGCCCGCCTTCATTCTTGGCAGCTTCGCGCATCGCCATCATTTTCTGCAGGGTTTCAAAAGGTACGCCTGCCAGCTGTGCGGCCTTTACATCGGCCTGCACATCGGAAATGCCGCCGATCCTTTTATTGGTTTCTTCATCAAAGGCAGCGCCTTCTATGCGAAAATCCAGCAGGGTAAAGCCAAATTCCTCAAACTCCTTCACCGTTTTCTCTGCCGCATCTGCCGCTATCTTTTCCAGATTGCTGTCAACTTCCGCGTAGGAGAATTTTGCATTGGCCAGGTATTGGCCAATGGGTTGCGAGATCCTGGAAAGCAGCAGCTCCTGCAGGTCGTATGCATAATACACGGATTTGGCTGCTACAATGCGTGTGAAGAATTCTGCTGCCTGAACGATCCTGATAGAAAAATTCCCATAAGCGCGCAGGTTCACGGGAAAGCTATATACAGGATCATTATACGTAATGGGAATGCGGGTGCCCCAGCGGATGTTCACAATTTCTGCAGTCCGGTAAAACCAAAGCCCCGTTTTATGCTCACTCTCAAAAAAGTTCAGGAACTTTTTAAGCGTGGTAATAAAAGGTTTGTTATCTGTTTCCAGGCTGTATATACCCGGTTCAGAGAAGGCGCCTTCTATTTTACCTTCATACGTGAAAATGCAGCCCTGTCCGGGCTGTATGATAAGCTTAGAGGCATTCTTGAGCTCATCATTCCGGTCCGTGAATTTCCTGAAGATCTCCCATTCCTGTGGGTCATCCCAGGTTATAACGGAGCGGAACTGATTCTTGGTAGCATCCAATAAACCCATATCAGAAATTTATATCTCCTGCGAGATCGGTTTTGTGATCTTGGTAATATGCTTCAAAATGATTGCTCCATTTATCCTGTATCTGCTGAAAGTACTGGAATTTTTCTGCGTAATCCGGTTGTGTATGATCCAGCAGGTTATTCTGGTAATTCATGTAGTGCATATTCAGCGCACCCCATTTACCCAGGTCAATGCCGTAGCTTTCCAGCACAGTTACGGGGTCTACGCCATGGCTGGCTGCTACGGACTGGTGCCAGAATATTTTCTGGTAAGCATCGTAATCCGGCGCCAGGTGCAGCAGATCAGCGGCATTGGAAGCGGTGGTTTCCCCGGCAAAGCGGCCGGCTTTGGGGTTGGCAAACAGCTCACCATACTTGGTAGCGTAGTTGATGTCTTCCGTCATCAGCTCTCCCAGGCGTACATTCCATTTGTCTACCGTTTCGTCCCAAATGGGTTTTTCCAGCTGTAGGACCTGTAGCAGCTTTTCTTCCGGCATGCCTTGTGCCAGGTTGCCGCAGGCGGCTGCATACTCTTCAAATGATACTCCGTTGATTGTTTCCATTGTTCTATTTTAAAGTGTGAGGTTTACCTTTTTTTCAATATCCTGCTCACGGGTTTCAGCGGTGTGTGGCATAAGCTTAATGCGTTCATCAAAATATTTTTCACAATAAGCGCGTACAGCTTTTGCATATGCGTCGCCGCCATTTTTTCTTTCCTGCAGCATCGCTTTATACTCCGGCAGGGCGTATAAAGCGGCCAGGTTATCTACTACGTTCCAGCCAATGGTGGCGTACTTTGTTTCCGGCTCAAAAGTGTTTACCGCGCTGCAATAGTTACAGGTAACATAATGCGCCCTGAAAAGATCTTTTTTTACCTGCAGGGGTGCATTACACTGGGTACAAAAGAAATCGCGGTTGATCAGCTCAATGGCATGATCATAATATTTCTGTGAAAGCTTGCCTTCCGTAATATGCAGCCATAGCGCCATCCGTTCGTGCATATCGTCATTGGCGCGGTGCGCCTTGTGCGATTCATCTATCCAATAATAGCCATCTCCATCTGCCTTCATCAGTGGTTCTACCTGTTGCCGCCAGGTGGCATCAATCTTACGGATAACCGATTCATCTATCTGCGACCGTATAGCCATTAGCGTACGGAAAGAGGTATAATAGTCATAATTATTCTCTTCCAGGCTTTCCAGCACTGCCTGTTCGCCCTGTACCAGGGATTCTTCAAAGCGTTTATCTATATTCCGGAGAAAGGTATCCCATCGCGCTATCAGCTGTTCTTTCATATCAGGGTTTGCCTGGTTTCATGGTCAGTTCTATATTCATGAATTTGAACCCGCAGTAAGCGCAGGCGCCTATATTGGTGTTAACCGGCCTGGGGGCGGCACATTGCGGGCAGGTAATGGTTTGTAACGCAGCCTCGTCTTTTGTATTATCCCATTTTTTGGCGGTTTCCTTTGATGTATTTGAGATCTTCTTAAATGGATTACTCATATTCCCTCTGCTTTTAATAGGGGGTGGTTAAAAACGGGTTCAAGTTACAAAAGTTGTGCTAAAAATACGAATCATGGTCAGGATCACTAACATACGCTGGTTATTAACAAAAAGATATTACACTATGGGCAAATAAAACGGCTGCCCATGGGGACAGCCGCTTCTTTCATAATCATCGTTCGCCGTTATTGATTTACCTTGAATTTTTCCGACGCGCCGGCTGTGCTGTGGTTGCAGGTCATGGCCTGTGTGCCGTTCTCACTGGAAATATACAGGCCGTTATTGCCTTTCAGGGAAACGGTGCCGTCTGTATTATTGATCCATTCAAACTGCTCCCAGGGACCAATAGCAGCACGGTTGCAGTTTATAGGCTGCTGGCCGTTCTCTGAAGAAACATATTTGCCCTGTGTGAACAGGGCTACTTTTCCACCGCCGGCATCCATAATGGTGAATTGCTCCCAGCCCTGCGCCGTAGCACGGTTACAGTTCATAGGCTGCTGGCCGTTCTCGCTGCTTACATAATTGTTATTGGAACCTTTCAGCGTGATGGTTTCGCCAATGGGCACGGGATTGGGATTATTATTGTTACCCGGTGTCTGGATCACTTTCTGAATGGTGCCATCTGCATTATAGAACAGCTTATCTACACAAATAGACCTTGTCCAGTCGTTATGGGAGACGGAGCTGTTATGATAAAATGCATACCACTGGCCTTTGTATTCTACAATAGAACCATGATTGGTATAACTATCCGTAGGGTCAATATACACGCCTTTGGAGGTCCAGGGCCCCAACGGGCTGTTGCTGGTGGCATATTGCAGCCGGTTATGCTGCCCGTTTACGTCATGGTTATCTGCATACGACAAATAATAAACACCATTACGTTTATGCACCCACGTAGCCTCATGAAAATCAGTAAGGCCCTGCATGGTTTGCATAGCGCCGTCAATTTCTATCATGTTGGCTTTCAGCTTGCCGCCTTTACAAACATTGCCGCCGCCATAATAGAAATAGGCCTGCCCGTCATCATCCACAAACACGCAGGGATCAATAAGCGGTTCCAGGCCCTGGATGTAGCCCTGCACTACAAAGTTGCTGGCAGGACTGGTGCTGGTGGCCACACCTATTTTCCAGCTGCTGCCCCAATCCGTTGCGCTGGGGTGAGGGAAATAAAAATAGTAGGTGCCATTTTTATAAGCACAGTCGGGCGCCCACATAAAGCCACCTTCAGGCCGGCCCCAGGGTACCTGGCTGGCGCGCAGGATCTCTCCATGGTCCGTCCAGTGGATCATATCGTCCGTTGAAAATACATGGTATTGGTCCATCAGGTCACAGCCGCGGGGCGGGTCAATGTCGTGGGAGGGATATACGTATAAACGCCCGTCTGCCCACACATGCGCCGATGGATCAGCCGTGTAAATGGACCTTACAAAAGGGTTTTCCGCCATATCCGCCACAGCGGCTTGGGCTGAAGTTTTTAATTCGCCGGAAACGGTTTTGTTGTCATTGTTGGTAAATTGCTTGGTACAGCTGCAGCATAAAATTAACAGCGCTGCGATGACGTGGTTACATAGGTTTTTCATACGGTTCTGTTGGGTTAATTAATATAACCAAGTTAGCGATTTTGCTGTATTGTGATTGTCAAAAAACAGCGCGCAGTATAATTGCTTAATAGTCAATGGTGCTTACTCCTATTAATATCCGGTTACATCCCACTTTTACAGGGTTTCATCACATTTCATAAAAGCATTTTCAGAATTGCTTTACTCTTGTTTAAAAGCATTACACATGTTTACCCGTAAAACATTCCTTATTGTTATTGCCACTTTTTTTATTGCTGCTGTTGCGCATGCACAAAAGAATATTACAGTAGGCACCAGAGATACCGTTTATTCCAATACCTTACATGAAAGCCGTCAGATCTGGGTGCATGCGCCGGAAAATAATTCGCCGGATGGGATCTATGCACAGCAGCGTTGCCCGGTTATTTATGTGCTGGATGGCGATGATCATTTTAAGGCAGTAGTGGCGATGGTAGAGCGGCTAAGCCAGGGAGGCCCTAACATTATGTTACCTCCTGTGATAGTAGTAGGAGTGTTGAATACAGACCGTAACCGCGATCTTACACCTACGCATGTAACAGCGGCTGCAATGATGGATAGTGAATCTGTTGCACGTTCGGGCGGTGGAGACAAATTTATTTCCTTCCTGGAAAAGGAACTAATACCGCACATAGATTCATTGTATCCAACGGCTCCCTACCTCTTATTAATGGGCCATTCCCTCGGAGGGTTGATGACCATTCATAGCCTGCTTAATCACACCAGCGCATTCAACGCTTACATTGCCATTGATCCCAGTGTAATGTGGGATGATCAGAAGCTGGTAAAACAAGCGCAGTCAATGCTTGGGAAAAACAATTTTGCCGGCAGATCCTTATACCTGGCAGTGGCTAATAATATAGATAATGGAATGGCTCCCACAAAGGATACAACGATGCTCGGCTTTATAAAGCTGCATACCCGTTCCATTATGGAGCTGAAGCATGCTTTAGAAGCTAACCCAAAAAATGGATTGCGCTTCAGCTGGAAGTATTATCCTGAATATAATCACGGCACCATACCGCCGGTGGCGGAATACGACGGGCTGCGGGCCATCTTTAGCTTTTATAATTATAACATTCCTTTCCAGGAATTGCTGCAGCCCAATTATAAAGGGGATAGTGCGATCATACAACATTATAAAGAAGTAAGCAGCATCATGGGCTACAAAGTATCACCACCTGAAGAGCTGATGAATGTAATAGGCTACAACCTGATGCAATCAAAACAGTTTGACCGCGCTTTTTTCTATTTGATGCAGAACATTGATAACTATCCACAAAGCTTTAATGCCTATGATTCTATGGGCGATCTTTGCGAAGCAAAAGGTGAGCATGGGGATGCAAAGGTCTGTTACCAGAGATCTCTGGCTATTAAAGAAACCGCTGGTACCCGCAGGAAGCTGGAACAATTGAATAAGGAGAAATAGTTGGCAGTAGGCAGTCCGATGGCCGGTACTGCAGCTAACGCCGGCATTAAACGGCCGCCTTTTCCTGAAATTTTTTACACAACCCCAAGGTGCCGTTTATTTTACAGATCACTCCTGTTAATATCGGGTTACAGCATTGTTTGCGGTGGTTCATCATATTTTATGGAAGAATTTTAAGAAAATTTTTCATCTTGTTTGGAAATGACGCACATGCTTATCCGCAAAACATTTTTCATTACCCTCACATCTTTTTTGATTAGTGTTGTTGCACCCGCGCAAACAAATATTATAGCAGGTACTATAGATACGCTTTATTCCAATACGTTAAGAGAAAATCGGGAAATATGGGTACACGTGCCGGGTAATAATGCGCCGGATGGTGTTTACACGCGGCAGCATTATCCCGTGATTTATGTGCTGGATGGTAATGTACATTTTCAGGCAGTGGTGGCTATGGTAGAGCAGCTTAGCAAAGAGGGGATCAACACATTATTGCCACCCATGATGGTAGTAGGCATACCTAATACAGACCGTACCCGCGATCTGACGCCTACCCATGTAAGCCGTGCGCCTATGTTGGACAGCGCATCTGCTGCGCATTCCGGTGGTGGCGAAAAATTTATTTCCTTCCTGGAAAAGGAGCTGATGCCACATATAGATTCCTTATACCCAACGGCGCCTTACCGCATTTTCATTGGCCATTCCTTTGGCGGTTTAATAGTTATTCATACACTCATCAACCATACCAATTTATTTAATGCCTACATGGCTATAGACCCCAGCATGCTGTGGGATGATCAGCGGCTGTTAAAGCAGGCACGGTCTGTGCTGGTGGAAAAGGATTTTAACGGCAGGGTATTATATATGGCCATGGCTAATACGATGGATAAAGGAATAGATACCATCGCCGTACAAAAAGAAACCAGCTCCATGAGCCTTCATCCTCGTTCCATTATAGAGCTGGGACACATCCTGGATGCGCATCCGCAAAACGGGTTACGTGCCAGCTGGAAATATTACCCGGAATATAATCATGGCACCGTGCCGCTGGTAGCAGAATTTGACGGGCTGCGGGCGATCTTTAGTTCTTATTATTACAATCTTCCTTTCCAGGAATTCTTTCAACCCAACTATAAAGGAGATACCGCGCTTATACAACATTATGAAGCGGTAAGCCGCATCATGGGTTACAAAGTACTACCACCCGAAGAGCTGATAAATGTAATTGGTTATAACTTGATGCAATCAAAACAGTTTGACCGAGCCTATTACTTTTTAAAGCTGAACATTGATAACTATCCCGAAAGTTTTAATACCTATGATTCTATGGGTGATCTTTACGAAGTAAAAGGCGATCATCAAAATGCAAAAGCCTATTACCTGAAATCCCTTGCTGTTAAAGAAACTCCTGATACCCGCAGGAAGCTGGAACAATTGAATAAGGCGAAGTAGTTGGCAGTAGGCAGTCCGATGGCCGGTACTGCAGCTAATGGCGACCGAATGCTGTTGATGAAAATAATGGTTTCTTTATTGGTGACGTCTACTTCGTAAATGTGATGTGCTGCCGGCATAACCCTTATTTCGATTGTAAGTAAATGGAGAAATAATATATCCAGCCGATAAAGAAAGCCTGCAGGGGAAGCCTGAACCACAGGTAACTAAGCCCGGGACCATCATAGGTTGCCTTTTCCATGTTAAGGTGTTTGATGGCCGCGTAAATATTGGAAGGCAGTATAAGCACAAAAAATACGATCAGCACATACCCTGCATAAGGCCGCACAGCAGGCGAGAGGAGCGCCAGCCCCAGGATTATTTCCAGCACACCGGTTATAAATACCAGGCTTGTTCTGTAAGGCACAAAGGGTGGTAGCATCAACGCCATGCCCTGCGAAAATTTAAAATGCCCTATTGCGGTAAGGAATAGCATGAGGCACATAGCCAGGTTACCACCAAAGGCCAGGTGCCAGCTGCCGGTGCTAAACCGGGCAATGAGAGAAGTAATGGTAAAAACGCCTAGTAATACAATTAAAGGTTTCATGATTGGTTGCTTAAATGCAGCACAAAATTCAGCTATACCGGGAAGCTGAAAAATGATGTATGTTAGTTTCGGGCGTGCAGCTTGCGTATGCGGCTTAAGCTTTCCGGATGAATGCCCAGGTAGGATGACAGGTGTTTTACAGAAATTTGCTGTATCATGGCCGGGTTGCGTTGCATAAGCGCCGTATAACGTTCCTCTGCAGTATAGGAAAGCAGGTCCATTTCTTTGCGCAGGCGTTTTATGTACTGGTATTCCGCCATCAGCCTGCCGATCCTTTCCCCATGATGGTACCTGCTATAAAACTCATTTAGGACCTTTACAGGAATGGCTACTACTTCGGCCTCTTCCAGCAGCTCAATAAAAACAGCGCTGGGCTCGCGGGTAATAAGTGAATAATAGGCGGTCACAAAATCGCCCTGGAATTGAAAATCAACGGTGAACTCTTTACCGTCTTTAATAAAGTAATGACGGGTAGCGCCTTTATTCAGGAAGTAAATATAATTCTCCACCTGCCCTTCACGGATAAGGAAATCGCCTTTACTATATTTTTTAAACAGCAGCTTTTGGGAAAAGTCATCCCACTCCGCAGCGTCCAATGGCTGCAGCTTATAGATGGCTTGTTGTATCAGCTGGAAATCGCTCATAGGGAAGCTGGTATTGATGGATGGATTGAATTTAACTAAATTCTGTAGATTTTTATTTGTATAGGAGAAATAATTATCTGAATGCAATTTTGGGGTAGCGACAATATTGTTGGTTTAGTATTTTTTTATCTTTATAAGGAGGATTGATGTGCTTTAGTTCTTATTTTTATTTATTAAATAGTTGTTAGAAATGGCTAGAGGAATTACTAACTATTTGTCCAATGGGAACCCGGAAGGGGTTATTTTCTCTTATATGTCTAATTGGTCCGGGCAAGCAATTAAAATACCACGTAATTTATTTGCGGGATCAAAGTCTCTCCATGAACTACAACGCCCAGGACTGTATTTGTTACTTGGGCAGAATGTAGAAAACCCTGACGATAAACTGGTATATGTAGGAGAGGTTAATAATTTATTTGAAAGAGTCACGCAGCAACTAAGAGATAATGATAAATCCTTTGCGGAAACAATTGTCTGCTTTTGCTCGAAAGATGAGAACCTTACAGTTTCACACACCAAATACCTGGAGCAAAAGACAATTTCTTATCTTAGTAGATCATCTGAATACCGAATAACGAATAGAAAGGATGGGTCATTAATTAACCTTCCACGGATGGTGCAGGATGAAATGGATACTTTTTTTGATAATATGCGTATCATACTACCGACCTTAGGCTATTCAATACTTCATATTGATAATACAGTAGCCTTAGGAAGAGCTAATTCACAGACAAATACATTTTACCTTGACATAGGTGGATATAAAGCGATAGGTAAACTTACCTCTAACGGAATAGAGGTAGAGAAAGGCAGTGAAATGAAGCTAGAAGAAACTCCCAGTATTTCCGGAAGTTATTCAAATTTAAGAAGGACATTAATAGAAAAAGGGATTGCTATTAATCAGAATGAGAAATACGTTTTTACCGAGAATTATGAATTCAGCAGCCCATCTACTGCAGCTGCTATTATTCTGGGCTATTCTGTAAATGGCCGGACTGCATGGAGAAACAAAGCGGGTAAAACAATAAAGGAATTAGAAGAGGAGCAAATAAATGGTTGATTAACAGATCAATAATTCCTTTTTGAGATAAAAATAAGCATATGAAATTGTAATATAGACTTTCCTCATTTACCTCTAAAAATATTTATAGCCCTATAAATGCATGCTTTAAGGAATAGGTGTCAGGTAATATTGATCTTGTTGTTACTTTCTGTTTCAGCAAAAGGGCAATCTATTTATAAAACACCATCAGGGAAAAAATATCATCTGGGCACTTGTAGAATGGTAGAGAATGTATCAGAGAAAATTACACCGGAACGAGCAATGGCATTGGGATTGGAGCCTTGCAAAATATGTAAGCCGGTGATCAATCAACTACCCTTTGCAGAGAATAAAGCAGTAGGGGAAAGTAAAACAGTGCAATGCAAAGGGACTACCGAAAGTGGAACAAGATGTAAACATCATACTAAAATAGCTAATGGTTATTGCTTCCAACATCAACCAAAATAAACCCTGTTTCTCCATAATTCCTTATCTTTCCCTATGCACCGCAGATTTTGTTTACTATCCATATTCCTTGCCAGCCTTACCCTTGCTGCATTTGCACAAACCGATAAGTGGACCGGTACCTGGCAATGCTCCGTTAAGCAGTATGCCGCTGCTGCTCCCATTACCATGCAGCTGCAGATCGGTGTGCCGGAGCAGGGTGTGTTATACCCCGCAAAAATAAAGCTGCAATACGGACGATTCACCGGCGTGTATGAGTTGCTGTTAGCCCGCAAAAATGAGCAGCAGCTGGGTATTGGCAAAGGCAAATATCCCTTACAGGAAGCTCCTTTTAAGCTGGGCATCTGGTTATGGTACCTGAACGGCACACTGGATTTTAAGGATAATAAGATCTCTGTGAACCGTATGTGGATTAACCAGTTTGGCATCTGGATGGATGGCCTGTATGCGGATGATGAAATATGGGTGCAAACCAAAGTGATGCTGCGCGACTTTCTGTACCGGGATTCCATTACCCTGAAAAAGGTGAATAACAAGCCCTTAACGGATTCCAGTGTACAGCGCATCCTGCACAGCGATCTTTATTTTGGCAAGTATGACCGGATCGTTGCGAATGACAGCGCTGTGCTGATACAGGTGGAAGACCAGGAGAAGTATGATGAGGATACCGTTACACTGGTGCAAAATACCCGGCCAATCTTCAGCAAAGAGCAGATCAATGATAAGAACCGGCGGCAAACCATAGCCCTGGATACCGGCCGTAACCTGTTTGCCTTTTTTGCAGATAATTATGGCGGGCTGCCCCCCAATACCGGGAACCTCTATATGAAAATTGACGGTAAGGAGTATAGCTTTGATTTCCGTGACCGGCCTAATGCCTATGCCACTTTTGTGGTAGCAGACCTGTACCACCCGGTACAGCCGGTTAAAAGCCGCCTGACCACCATTGCAGAACAAAGAACCACCACACCGGTAGCTACCATTAAGGTGGATACCGCCAATATTGTGCTGGAGCTGTGGGATGAAAGAGTGGAGGATGGCGACAGCATTTCCCTGAGCTTAAACGGAAAATGGATCGCAACCGGTTTCCCGGTAAGGAATAACATACAAAAGATCTCCGTAAAATTGCAAAAGGGTGAGAATGTGCTGTTATTTATGGCCGATAACCTGGGCCGGATACCCCCCAATACCTCTGTGCTGCGCATCCGTTTTGGCCGCAACAGTAAAAGGCTGGGTATAAATACGGATATGCATAAGAACAGCGAGATCCGTATTACTGTGGAATGATGCCCCCTTGACGTAATAAAGGCCACCCTGAGAACGTTTAATCATTCCAGGTTAAATTTTACCCAGAAGAAGGGCTAGTATTTTGATATTCAAGCCAGGTACCGTATTTTTAGCTACCGATCCGCCCGATGTGAAATTTTTCCGATAGATGAATTTTAGCTTATGAATCGATTTTTCCTGTTGGCGCCTGTTGCAATGGTCGTTTTTTTTGCACTGGGCGCCGTGTCTTATGACTATCCTATTGCAAAAGCAAAGCCCTGCCAGTGTGATACCTTGCAAACAAAAGCCATTATCAGCAACCCGCAGTATGATTATTTGCCTGAGTACGATACGGATAATTTTACGGAATGGGATTTTTATAAACTGGATTCCGCTACCAACCGTATGCTGTGGTACCGGGATGTAGAAAGCATTGACACTACCAAGTTCACCCAACTTTGGAACGACTATTACAAGAACAACTACCACGCTTCCCAGCTGGATTTTGTTAAATATTATACCGGTAAGCAGAATATTGAAATGGCCTTTCAGCTAGGCCCTAACTTAATGGACCTGTGGGCCTACCATGTATTTGTAGTAAAAAAAGTAGGCTGCTGCTATGTGCTTACCAGGAGCTATTACCGGCATGCCCGGTTCACCTATAAAGCCTATGCCATCCTGGACCAGGCTAAAATGGATTCCCTGCACATCCTGGTGGATAAAGTAGTTAAATCACCCGTTGGCGATACCGATAATAAAGGATACTCCGGCTACTTTGTAGATAACTGCAACCAGCAGCAATTTGTTATTGACCTGCAGCGTAAAGAAACTAAAGACACTACTGCCAGCGCCGCACAAAACGAGGTGCGGGGATTGCTAAAGTTTGTTGATAAGGGTGTTCACTGGAATAAAACCTATAATTAACGGCTATACCACCTGGTTACTTCTTCTTTCACCTACCTGTTGCCGCCACATAGCGTAATATAGTCCCTTCTTTTCCAGTAACGCTGTATGGGAGCCGGTTTCAGAGATCTTTCCTTTTTCCAGCACATAAATGGTATCTGCATGCATAATAGTAGAAAGGCGATGCGCAATGAGAATAGTGATCTGCTCCCGGCTTAAGGATACATCGCGGATAGTATTGGTAATATCTTCTTCTGTTAATGAATCAAGGGCCGAGGTGGCTTCGTCAAAAATAAGCAGTCGTGGTTTTCTTAGCAGCGCACGGGCAATGGAAATGCGCTGTTTTTCGCCGCCGGAAAGTTTCATGCCGCCTTCGCCCAGCACCGTATCAATACCCTTCTCCGACCGGGAAAGCAGGGGGGTGCAGGCTGCTTTATGCAGGGCATCCAGTATTTCCGCATCCGTAGCATCGGCCTTTACAAATAGCAGGTTTTCTTTAATGGTGCCTGCAAACAGCTGGGTATCCTGCGTTACAAAACCTATTTGCCGGCGCAGCTCATTATAGCGGATATCTCCCGAAGGGATCTCATTAAACAAAATAGCGCCGGACACCGGCTGGTACAAACCTACCAACAGCTTTACCAGCGTGGATTTTCCTGAGCCGGAGGGGCCTACGAATGCAATGGTTTCGCCCAGGTTCACCCTAAAGGATACATTGTCAATTGCATTAAAGCCGGCGGTTTTATGCCGGAATGTTACCTGGTCAAAACGGATGTGCATTAAGGGTCCGGTGGCTACAGGCGTTTCCGGCCTGCGCTCAATGGGCTTGTGCATCAGCTGGTCAAAGCTGTGAATAGATGCTTCTACCTCCCGGTAATTGAGGATGATGTTGCCAATATCCTGCAGGGGCCCAAAAATAGAAGTAGAAATAAACTGCATGGCAATCAGCTCACCGGTACTTAATACCTGGCTGAAAATGAGCCATAGCAGTATAAATAAAATGGATTGTTTTAACAGGTTCAGCGTGGTGCCCTGCAAAAAGGAGAGCGTGCGTACCCGGGTTGTTTTCAGCATTTCCAGGTCGTAGATCTTTTGCGTCTGGATCCTTAAGCGGCGTATTTCCGGGAAGGTGAGCCCCAGGCTTTTTACCAGCTCTATATTCCGCAGGGATTCCGTAATTACCCCCGACATTTTGTTGGTTTCCTTATTGATAGAGCGCTGTACGGTCTTGATCTTTTTACTTACCAAACCGGTGAGCGATCCCAGTACTAAAATGCCGATCACAAAAATGGGCACCAGCATCCAGTTGCGGGTAATGGAATACCAGATCAGGAAACCCATGCCTACCACAGACGAGAACAGGATATTGATGAACGAGTTAATGAAACGTTCTGTATCTGTTTTTACTTTCTGTAATATGGAGAGGGTTTCGCCGCTGCGTTGTTCTTCAAATTCCTGGAAAGAGAGGCGCAGGGTTTGTTTTAACCCATCGTTAAAGATCTGCATCCCGAACAGCTGCACCGCCTTGCGGGTAAAATATTCCTGGAAAGCCCTGGCTATCCTGGATACTACTGCAATGGCTATGGCGATGCTTAACCAGTATAATACGCCCTGCACCCGTTGTTGCTCATTAAGCCCTTTATTATTGGTGGCGTAATTATCAATGATCTTTCCAAAAATAATAGGGTCTGTAAGGTTTAATAGCTGTGCAATACCTGCCAGCACCAGGGCCAGTATCACCCACCACTTTTGTTCCTGCAGGTAGTTCCATAAGATTCGCATGCTTAATAATAAGCAAAAAACGGCAGTAAAGGAACAGACGCGCCGGCTATCAGGTTTGCAGGAACGTATTCCCTTCTATTTTACGGATGCTGCCATCGGCTTCCTGCATCACCAGTAAATAAGGCCTTATGCCGTTGCTGCGCAGCTGTTTACGCCCGTCTTCATCCGTTATGATCACCGCGCCTGATACATCTATTCCTTTTAATGCTGCAGCCAGATCTGTACTGCCCCGCAGGGGAAGGGCCAGCAGCTCTTTTAGAGAGGTTTCCCCTGCATGGTCCCAGCTGCGGTAGATAGTATTGTCTACTGCCAGCAGCTTAGCCGCAGGCGCCTGCGCGGTAAGGGCGGTTATTTCTTTTATAAAAGCATTGTTTTGTAAATGTGCCTGCATGGAGCCGGAAATATCTACAATAAAATGTGTAATGGCAGGCATGCCGGCTTGCGTGTAATGCAGCGCCATCAGCACTTCCTGCAACCTGGCGGTAAAGGCGGCTGTTTGGTTGGCTGATTGATGGGGGGAAGGTATATCCGGCTTTACATTACCAAAAATAAAAGAGCGGTCCGGGTAGTCCAGCGTCCAGTTACCGGTAATATGCACGGGGCCATAATTTACCAGGAAAATGGCGGCATCTGTTCTGCCTTTGCCATAATCATTAACGGCATTTACAAAATTGGAGCGGGATGCTTTTTGATATTGTTTGCATTCTATTACGGCCACACAGGTTTCCTGATCAGTGCCCTGGTTAATGCAAAAGCTGTAATCGGGCTGCATGCTGTTTTCCCGGCTTTTGCCGGCAGGGTTTTTAAGCGGGCTTCTTAGCTCTGACCATAACGAGAGCGGGCCGTCTGCTGTTTCAAGCGTAGTGATGTGCGTGCCGGAAAATTTCAGCAGCAGCTGCCCATTTGTATGGTGCATGCCAGGCTGCAAAGGGGCCATGGCCTTATATAATAAGGTAAGTACCCACACGCTATACAGGTCATAGCGTTTTTTCCATTCCGGCAGATTAAGGATGTCTATCAGCTCTTCTGCCAGCACATCTGCTTCTTTTTCAGTAACAGGCAGGGTATTAAAATAAGCGCTTAGCTGCTGGCTTAACTTTTCAACGGCATCATGTCTTGCTGAAAAGGGCATTACATCCAGCGATTCAATGAATGCAGCTGCGGACTGCAGCATAAACGCCGGCCATGCATCGCTGGCAATGAAGTAAACATCTTTGAGATCGCGGTTTTCCGGCTGCTCCTGGAAAGTATTGTCCGACCAGTAACTGGTTTTTTCTTTTACGGTTTCCCGTTTATTGGAATAGCTTAGCAGTTCCGCTACCACGGCTTTCCATAGCCGCATTACCTGCGCCAGGTTACGGTCAAGGGCTTCATCATCTGTAGCAGGCAATACAATATCAGGCGTAAGAATATCCCCTTTTTCTACGTAAGCATCTATCCATTTTTTTATGCCTGCATCTTTTACTCTGTAGGTCCAGTTATGTGGGAACAGGTTTAACAGCTCCCTTAGCTTAGGCTCTTTCCACTCATAAAAAGTAAGCAGCTGTTTTAAGCGCTGGTAGCGGCTAAGCACTTCTTTAAAGTGCTCCACATCAAACTCCAGGTTCAGCCCATGCCCTTCAAAATCAAAAACGATCTTTACGGTGTTGTTGGTACTGGTAATGCCCTGCTGTTCAAAGAGCTTGTAAATGTCCACCAGCATTTTAGTAAAAGGCTCCATGGTGCTGAACAACGCACCTGTAAAGGCTTCTATTGAAATGTTATGGCTGCGCAGCACCTCTGTTAAGTGAATGGCCGGTGTTTCAGGAAGATCATTTTCAGCAGGCATATGATCTACCAGCAGCGCTTCCATCAGGTTGCCGGTAATACCGGGCAGTGGCAGGTGTTGTATAATCTCGTATTCCAGCGCTCTGTCGTAAGTGTTACTTTCTACGGCAGTATGTTGTTGAATGTGCTCCCATAATTCCCAGGAGGTAGTGAACAATACGGGTACGGTATCGGGCGTGTGCATGGGGGTAATTGTTTTGTAAATTGTTGGCAGAATGAATTGTATTATGTCCCGGCTGTCTGTCTTTGGGGTAAAGCGTTTATTAAGGTAAGATATTTTACCGGATTTCCATCTGCCCCTGCAAGTCAATTTTTTTTACTACCTTCTCTGCCGATTGCAGCCTTTGATCCGGGATACTGTGCACCTTGAAAGACCTCCACGAACCATCTTGTATCCATATCTATAAAAACATTAACCATGTCAACACTGCAAACCAATTCTGTAGTATTTATCACCGGCGCTTTTGTAACGCATCACTGCTGGGATGAGTGGCGCGCTTATTTTGAAGCCAAAGGCTTTGATACGGCAGCGCCGCCGTGGCCTTTTAAGAATGGTACTGCACCGGAGCTAAGAAGCCGCCACCCGGATGATACCGGCCTTGCTGCATTAACCTTAACCGCACTGATAGATTATTATGCAAAGATCGTGAATAACTATCCGGAGAAACCCATTGTGATCGGCCATTCATTGGGTGGATTAATAACGCAGGTTATTGTGAACCGCGGCCTGGCTGCTGCCGGCGTTGCCATACACTCAGTACCTACGCTGGGCGTGTTCCCATACGAATTTAGCTTCCTGAAAGCGGGCTGGAAATCATTGGGCTTATTTACTTCGGTAAAAAAAACTTACCTGATGTCTTTTGCCGACTGGCAGTATGCCTTTGTAAACGGTATGCCGCTGGAGGAACAGCAGGCGGCCTACGAACAGTTCACAGTGCCGGAATCAAAGGTGGTGGTAAGGGGTGGCTTAACCAGCGCTGCCAAAGTGAATTATGCAAAGGCCCATGTACCGCTGCTGCTTACAGCCGGCAGCAAGGATAATATTATACCGGCACACCTGAACCTGCGTAATTTTAACCGGTACCACCAGAATGGATCGGTGCTGGACTATAAAGTATTTCCCGGGCGCAATCACTTTGTGCTGGGGCAGCCTACCTGGAAAGAGGATGCGGATTATATACTGGACTGGCTGGCTAATCAATAAAAATTAATTTTACACGCGGGATTTATTATCTTTTACTTCCTAACGGCAATTACACGATAAGGCTTTACCCATGAACGAGCATTTGTTTCAAAAACTGGTCACTATAAGACGGCAGCTGCACCAACACCCGGAGCTAGGCTTTGAAGAGTTTAAAACTACTGCACTTGTGCAGGATCACCTGCTGGCTTTGGATATTCCGTTTGAAACGGTAGCTGTTACCGGGGTTATTGCCACCCTGCAAAAGGGCGAAGGACCCGTGGTGGTGCTGCGTGCGGATATGGATGCGCTGCCTATTGCGGAAGATACCGGCCTGCCCTTCAGCTCCGTGCATGAACGCGTAATGCACGCCTGCGGGCATGATATACATACCACCATGTTACTGGGCGCTGCCTACCTGCTGAAAGAGCAGGAATTTAACGGCACGGTAAAGCTGGTATTTCAGCCATCGGAAGAGGGCAATGCCCGCAGCCCGGAGAAAGGTAAGTCCGGCGGGCAAATGATCATAGAAAGCGGGAAGCTGAATGATGCCAAAGCGGCTCTGGGACTGCATGTACACCCCCTGCTGCCCCTGGGTACCCTGGGTTACAGGAACGGGGAAGCGCTGGCCAATGTGAGCAACTTTTTCATTCATGTAAATGGTAAAGGCGGGCATGCCGGCTCCCTGGAACATGTAACAGACCCGGTGCTGATCAGCAGCCAGCTGATCGTAGCCGCACAATCCATTATTTCCCATACCGCTACTATAGAACCTGCGGTGCTGGCATTCACCAACATTGCCATTAACGGGGAGCCCAGTCATAATGTAATACCCAAAGGCGTGTTGCTGCAGGGATCTTTAAGAGCATTGAATATTGATACCTATAACCGGATAGTGGAAAAGCTGCAGGCGCTGATCAAAGGAATGGAAATTTCCTACGGCTGCAGCATTGTGCTGGAATTTACGGCTTATTATCCCAGCCTGCTGAACGATGCGCAGGTACATCAAATGCTGGCGCCTGCACAGGAGCAGGTGTTTGGCAAAAACAATGTAAAGGAAGGCACGGGCCAGCTGATAGCGGAAGATTTTTCTTTTTATTCAAGGCTGATGCCTTCACAATTCTATTTCCTGGGTGCACAACAGGAAGATAATACTTCCTTTTTCCTGCACCACCCCAAAGTAACCTTTCATGAAGATTGTATGAAGCTGGGCGCGCCTTTCTTAGCCAATGGCGCACTGGACCTGATCAGGAGCTTTAGTTAAGGATAGAAAAACATCAATTAAAAGGAATTTGTTCCGTGAAAGCGGGAGCGGGTGGCTTTACCCGGATTTTAACTTAAGTGAAAATTATTCCCCCATATTCTGCTGACATTTGTTCTCAACAATAATAGTTCATCACAAAACCATTAAACTATGCAGCATCCCTTATCGATACTGGGCGCCATCCATACGGCTATTTCTATTGTAGCGCTTGTTTTTGCCGGTATTGCGCTTGTCCGTACCGGTAAAATTGAGCCTTACAGCGCTACCGGTAAATACTACAGCATTTTTACGGCCCTGGGCTGTATCACGGCATTCGGCCTTTCCAAAGCAGGTGGTTTTAATCCCGGCCATGCGCTGGCCATCCTGATCCTGGTGCTGCTGGCAGTGGCTTATTTTGTTGGCAGCCGGCCTGCTGCAGCGGGGTGGGGCGCCTACCTCATTGTATTTTGCATGTACACTACCTTGCTGTTGTCGCTGCTTCCTGCGGTTAATGAAACATTTACCCGGGTGCCGTTGTCACATCCGCTGGCTACGGATATTAATTCGCCGGCTATTCAAAATACATTGAAGGGATTACTTTTGCTGTATGTAATAAGCCTGGTGCTGCAATTCCGCCAGATCTGGAAAGGACGGCATATAGCAGCCGGAAAATAAAGAATGCAAAATGTAAGATCATAAATGTAAAAGGGAATGCAGCGATCATGTACCGCATTCCCTTTTACATTTATCCCGTTCATAAAGTCTTTTAAATGGTCTCTATGAACCTCCTTCGTCGGTTTAATATTTTACATTTCATATGCTTACCACGAGCCGCCGCTGCTGCCATAACAAATGTTGGTTTGCTGGCCATTGGCTACGCCGTTCACACTTACGATCGTTAAGGTTGCACCCGCCGCAGAGCTGAAAGTGCTGTTATGTATAACACCAGTAGTGTTGATATAGGTAGTAGGCGCTGTAACCGTGAAGGTAATATCCGCAGAAATATTAAAGCTGCCGGAAGAGGTAATGTGCGGTGAGGAAGCGCCGTTGGATTGTCCGTTGGCAGAAAGAGAGATCTGCGCACCTGCGCCATTAGCCATGTTATTCCAGGATACAGATCCGCTGAAAGTGGCTCTTGCCACTACTACATCACCCACATGCCCGTTCACCGCGCCGTAGCTGGCAGCTATACCCGTGCAGCTGTTAGTAAATAAAGTGTATGCTGCATAAGGCGTACCATACAGGTACTGCAAAGCCACTCTGTCATTGATGTTAAACTGCCGGCCATTTGTAATATTGGTGCCCATGCAGGCCAGCATCCAGCTACCAGCATCTTCGGTTGAAGGAGTGCCGGGAATTAGTACGGCGCCATAAACACTTTGGCCTTCACTGCCGCCAACAGAGCAGCTGTAGGCGCGGTTCATCCAGTCGGTATGGCGGAAACCAATGCAGTGCCCCATTTCATGTGCAATTACACTGGCTGCAAAATTCACATTAGGGGTAGCGCCTAATCCTCCGCTGGAGGTATTGATCGTTATGCTGCTAAACGGATTGCCATTAGCGTCCGGCGGGCCGCTTGCACCCCATACACCTGCATCCAGGAATGCGCCTGTAATGTTAATGTCGCCGGTAGTGGATACCCGCTGAAAGGTAAGCCGCAGGTTCAGCGCATTATACTGGCTGATGGCAGCATCTACCGAAGCAATGTAGCTGGCCGGTAAGCCGGATGCGTTCACCGTAAGCACCCGGGGCAGGCCGGTTACCAGGTTATTGGTGCGGTACTGTTCTGTACGGGCAATAACCAGGGTAGGGGAATTTACGGGTTGATCCAGGCTTTTTTCAGAAAGGAAAATGTCGGATTCCACCATGTAACCGCCTTCGGCTTTTTTGATGTTTACAGTGGAATACCCCAGGGCTTTTACTTTGGCTTTAATTTCTTCAGAAATTTCACTACGGGAATCGGGTTTTTGTTCTTTTCTGCAGGCTACAATAAAAACAACCGCGATCAGTAACGCGGTTACAATTTGAGGAATTGCTTTCATAGTTAATAAAAGGTTTTAATTGAGGGTTGATGGGTTACAAGTAAAAAGAGTTCTCCTGAATATACACATAATTGTTATGATGCGGGAAAATAACTTCTTATACTTGTAGTATTGATCCACGTTATTCACTAAAAACAGAGAGTATGTCCGCTAATCCGATCTTCCAGGGACAGGTAGCTATTGTTACCGGCGCAGGGCAGGGTATAGGTTATGAGATCTGCCGGCAGCTGGTACAGCAAGGCGCACAGGTATTGTTAAATGATGTAGATGCAGCACTGGCGCAACAGGCCGCCCACAATATTGACAGCACAGGAAAAGTTTGTATCGGTATAGGCGGCAACGTTGCAGAGGTAACGTTCATTCAGCAGCTGGTACAAACAGCGGTGGACCGTTTTGGCCGGCTGGATATAGCTATTGGCAACGCGGGCATTACTTTATTCGGCGATTTTTTTACTTATCCTGAAACTGACTTTTATAAAGTGCTGCAGGTGAACCTGGGTGGTAATTTCTTTTTAGCTCAGGCCGCTGCCAAACAAATGAAACAGCAGGGCGGGGGTGGCGCTATCCTGTTCACCTCTTCCGTTACCGGCCACCAGGCGCATAAACATTTAGCCGTTTACGGTATGACGAAAGCCGCATTGGAAATGCTGGCCAAAAGCCTGGTAGTAGAGCTCTCAGCTTTCGGTATTAATATAAACGCCATTGCACCCGGCGCTACGCTTACGGAAAGAACTACTTCCGAAGCAGATTATGAAAAGATCTGGTCGCGCTTAACACCTATGGGCCGCCCGGCCACCACGGCAGATATTGCGCATGCCGCATTATTCCTTGTATCGCCGCATGCCAAACATATCACAGGTCAAAGCTTAGTTATTGACGGTGGCTGGACCTCCGTAAGCCCATCGCCTTACGATGAATAATACACAGCCCACAAAAAACTGCTGCCATTTATCCTCCATATCCGCCACTTCATCAATGAAAGGGTGCGTACGGCTTTTATTTGTATGAGCGCCGTATTAATTTACACGCTGTAACCATTGCCACGTATGGTTTTCAGCTGTTCTTTACCGTTTAAAATTAACGATTTCGTAATATGGATACACGCAGGGAATTCCTCAAAAAATCAGTATTGTTATCCGGCGCCGCGGGCTTATCTGCTTTTATGCCGGCATCTATTCAACGCGCATTGGCTATAGACCCTACACCAGGCAGCACTTACCTGGATGCAGAACATGTAGTGATACTGATGCAGGAGAACCGTTCTTTTGACCATTGCTTTGGCACTTTGCAGGGCGTGCGCGGTTTCAATGATCCGCGTGCGCTGGCCTTACCTGATAAAAAACCGGTATGGCTGCAAACCAATGAGCTGGGCGAAACCTATGCACCTTTCCGTTTGGATATTAAGGATACCAAAGTTACCTGGATGGGCTCATTGCCGCACTCCCGCGCCAGCCAGGTAGATGCCAATAATAACGGGAAGTATGATCAGTGGCTCATAGCCAAAAGGTCCGGCAATAAACAATATGCAGCCATGCCGCTGACCATGGGTTATTACAACCGGGAAGACCTGCCTTTTAACTATGCTATGGCAGATGCCTTTACCATTTGTGATCAGAACTTTTGTTCGGCCATGACCAGCACCACACCTAACCGCTCTTTTTTCTGGACGGGTAAGATCACACATGAAACAGACGGTATTCCAAAGGCGCATATCCGTAATGATGATTACAGCTATGCCAAGCTGCCCTGGAACACGTTCCCGGAGCTGTTGGAGCAAAATAATATACCCTGGAAATTTTACCAGAATGAAACCAGCTGTGGCGGCGGGTTTAAAGGCGAGGAACGCTCCTGGCTATCGAACTTCGGCTGTAACCTGCTGGAATTTTTTGCCGCTTACAATGTAAAGTTTGCACCTCGTTATATCCAGAATCTGCAAAAGCAGGTGGATACGCTGCCCGACCAGATCAACAAGCTGCAGGAAGCCAGCCCTTCTACTGAAGATGCTGCACAGAAAATAAGAGTGGAGCTGGCCAAAAAACAGGAAGTGCTGGACAATGCAAAAGCAGAGCTGGAAAAATGGAACCAGGCTAATTTTGAAAAGCTGAGCGCCGAACAAAAGAGCTTATACAAACGTGCATTTGTGGTAAATGAGGGCGATCCCGCTTACCGTAACATCACTACCTTAAGCTATACCGATGGCGGGCAGAAACGTGATGTAACCGTACCGGAAGGCGATGTGCTGCACCAGTTCCGGAAAGATGTGGAAGGCGGTAAGCTGCCCACCGTATCCTGGCTGGCAGCGCCACAGAATTTCTCCGACCATCCCAGCGCACCCTGGTATGGCGCCTGGTATGTATCCGAAGTGCTGGACATTCTTACCAAAAATCCGGATGTATGGAAGAAAACTATTTTCATTGTTACCTATGATGAAAATGATGGTTACTTTGATCACGTACCGCCCTTTTATATTCCGGATGAGAACAAGCCGGAAACCGGCAAAGTATCTGCCGGCATTGATACGGAAATAGAGCATGTGCGCCTGGAAAATGAGCTGAAGCAGGGCGTGCCTAAAAAGGCTGCCCGCGAAGCGCCTATAGGACTGGGTTTCCGTGTGCCCATGATCATAGCATCGCCCTGGAGCCGCGGTGGTAAAGTATGCTCCCAGCTGTTTGATCATACCTCTACCTTACAGTTCCTGGAAACATTCCTGAACCAGAAGTATAAAAAGAATATTCAGCAAAAGAATATCAGCGCATGGCGCAGAACCATTTGTGGCGATCTTACATCGGCTTTCAGCCCTTTTAACGGCAATAAGCTGGAGCCCATTCCCTTCCTGCAGCGCGATAAATTTGTAGAAGATATTTATAACGCCAAGTTCAAACAGGAGCCGGGCGGTTATAAAAAAGTATCAGGGCACGAGATCCGTAACATTATTGAAAACCCGCTGGCAATGGATGCCCTCTCTACCCAGGAGAAAGGGGTACGTGCTTCCAGCGCCCTGCCGTACGAGCTGTATGCAGAAGGCGCCTGCACGGCAGATAAAAAGCAGGTAACGCTGAAAATGAGCGCCGGCAACCAGGTATTTGGTAAAAATGCTGCAGGCTCGCCTTTTACCGTATATGTACCGGGAACGTTCAAAGATGAAAAAGGCGTGACAGATATTTCCCGTAACTGGGCCTTTGCGGTAAAAGCCGGTGACAGCATTACCTACGAATGGCCTTTGCAGGCGTTTGAAAATAATAAATACCATTTGCGCTTATACGGCCCCAATGGTTTTTACCGGGAGCTGATGGGTAATGCGCAGGACCCGGCCATACAGGTGGCAGTGGAGTATGAGCAGGATACCAGAACAAAAAAGCCTACCGGTAATGTGGTGGTGAAAATAACTAACCAGGATGCGGCCAAAGCCATGCAGGTAACTATTAAAGATCATGCCTACAAAACAAATGATGTTGCAAAGGCCGTAGCTAAAGGCGGCACAACTAACATAGTGCTGCCGCTGAAGAACAGCCATGGCTGGTACGATTTCAGTATTAAGATCAATGGTTATGATGTGTTTGAAAAACGTTATGCCGGCAAGGTAGAGACGGGGCAGGAGAGCTTTACGGATCCCTTTATGGGCCGTGCTGTTTAATTAATAATTAAGAATGAATAATTAATAGAAGGGGCTTCGTAACGAGGCCCCTTGATTTTATAGTATAGATAGTTTTTTGCCGCAGAAGGTGGCGTAGGGTTGCAATGCGGTAGTTATTTTTTTCAGCGTGGCGGCGGGTAAAGGTTGGAATGGTTTTAAGGTTACTATTACGCTGTCTTTATTAAAGGTACGTTGCCAACTGGCAATAATGGTCCCTTTATGTACGATCACGGGATTAAAGATGCCGTTGGTGGTATATACCATGTTTTTGTGCTGCGCGGGCAAAAAATGGCTCCGGTCCTCATAGCCTAATACATATTCATCAAAGCCCGGCAGGCAATACAGGCCTGGTTTTGCGATGTCCGGTTGTTTTGCGTTCATCCAGTATTCTTTTTGCTGCAGTATAAAGGAAGTAAGCAGCGGTTTTACGGCTTCCAGTCCTTCGCGGGCTTCTTTAACGGGAAGGCCCGACCATAAAATGAAGTCGTTTACAGTAGCGGGGCCATGGCTTAAAAAATATCTTTTTGCCAGTTCTGCAACTGCAGCAGGGCGGTCTTTAAAAGGTTTAACAGCTGGTGCATGCAGCAGGGTGTAGGTAGGGGTGTTGCCCCTTTTAGGACCAATACAGATCAGCTGGTTCATTGCTGCGTGGTAAAGGATATGTGTTAAACGTTCTCCTTTGGCTTCAATGCCTGCCTTATCAAATATAGCGGTCAGCTCATCCCGCGTAAGCGGTTCATGATCTTTAAGTGTACGGGAAAGAATGGTTCGGGTCTTCTTTAAGGTTCTTTCATCCAGCTCCAGGCTTTTATAACGGCTGGCGGCACCGCTTATAATACGCGGCGCCAGCAGAGATAACATCCAGTGTACATCATCAGCATGCACTAAATGCAGGGTGCCTCTTATGCACCAGGTACGGGTGATCCGTTTTTCTGCAATAGCCTGCTCTATATTTGATTCCTGCAGGCCTGGCAGTCGTACGCCTATGGCCCATTGCGACTGTGCATATTCCTGTGACTGCAGGGCGCCCATCCATGCTACTACCTCCTCCGGTTTTGTAAAATTATGTGCTGACAGCTGTTGATTTGCCAAGCGCAGATCCAGTAAGGCAGTAGTTTTCATATAGTGGCTTACGTTTGTTCATTGCAAAGCTAAGCTTCCTGGCTGACAGCCCTATGTCAGCAGTAAAACTATTGGGCAGCAGTACGCAGGTAAGCGGCAATGCGGGCAAATTGCTGTTTGGTGCAGCCGGTGTTGTGGTTCTCCTCGTTCTGCAGGTGTTCTGCCCAGTCTAAAGGCGTGCCGTGAAAGATCTTGTCTTTAATATCCAGCCGGGCGCCGGCGTGCACCAAGATCTTTACGGTATCCAGCGAGCCGGAAGATACAGCCTGGTGCAGGGCCGTGGCATGGGCATGAAAGCTGCATTTTGCGTGCGGAAAGGCGTTAATATCCAGCTCCATTTGCAGCAGCAGGGAAATAATGTTTGTTTGCCCGTAATAGGCGGCCGCGGCCAAAGCCACTTCCCTTATTTCCTTACTGGCATCAGGCCCCAGCCGTTCTACGCTGTCGGCAATTCCCAGGCAGGCGGCTACGGGCAGGGTAAGGGCTTCCCCATGTTCCAGCAAATGTTTGGCTGCCGATACATTGCCATGCGCTAATGCGTTCAGCGCACCGTTGGCTATAGCGCCTGCATCCAGTAAAAGATCCATCAACGGCAGCTGTACGCCGCAGTTACGGGCCGTGCTGCCGGTGGCCACCAGGCCTAAGGTGTAATTGAGCTGCCGTTGCAAAGTATCCGGGGCATGCTGCTGAATAGCGCGTATAATAACAGCAGCGCTGTCTGTAATATTATCAGGCAGGGTGCCTGTACGGATGGGATTATCTGCAATGAACCATAACAGGTAAGGTTGTTGGAAATAGCCATCTGCAGGCACTTCCAGCCGCTCGCTCACTATTTCCGGATGTTGCACCAGCAATTGTTCCAGCACAGCGGTATCCCCTGCATCTATAGCCGCAATGGCCTCACGAAATAGGGGATGTGGAATTTCCGGTTTATCCATAACACAAGATTGATAGAAGAACACGAACATTAAATCCAGTCAGTTGGCAAATTTGGGGTGCATGTACTGTAAATGAAAATACCGGATGGTAATATGGCCATCCGGTAGAAATGTAGCAATTTTCATGCACAACAAAAAATGTAGAAATGCTGCCTTATGCAGGCAGCATTCCGGCAGCGCCAAAAAGGGAGGCTTGCTCCCCTAACGCTGATAGCACAAATGACGTGGATAAACTGTTTGCCTGCATTTTTTCCAGCAGGGCGTTTTTAAATAAGGGAAAGGTTTGCGCAATGTTTCCGCCCAGCACCACCAGCTCCGGTGTGGGTCGTAACGTAGCTATGAAGGCGCCCAGGTTAGCGCCAAATTCATGGAACAGGGCCGCTACGGCCGGTTCTGTTTGTGCTACATCTGCAATGGCTTTTACATTTTTAGCAGTTTGCCCGCTTAGCTCCCGGTACCGCTGCATGATCCAGCGGGCGCAAAAATATTCCTCTGCCCGGGATGCCAGGAAAGGCGTATCAAAGAAAGCGGCATCCCTCACAATGCCGTTTTCCGCTATGGCCGATCCGAAGCCGGTGCCCAGCGTAAAGCCCATGGCATTCAGCCTGCCTTTGGCAGCCCCGTTATATAGCTCGCCCTGTAAAAAACACTGCGCGTCATTAGCCATTTTGATGTGCGATGCAGGCAGCTGCAGCTCCTGCGCCAGCAGCTCTTTTACATTCAGCCCATATAACGCCTCATATTTATGCAAACCTTTAATAAGGGAAATACCTTCTTCATATTTAAAAGGGCCGGGCATGGCAATGCCTATCTGCTGCACGCCTGCGGCGGCCTGCATGCTTAAGCGCATTACCCTGCCCCATGCCTGTATGATCTCCGGCGCAGTGCCCTGGGCATTTACCTGCTCGCGGTGAAAAGAGCCTGGTACCAGCGTTCTGCACTGCTGGTCTATTAATGCGGTAGTGATGTGCGATCCGCCAATATCTGCTCCCAGCACTACCGGGTGCCGGCTGTTTAATGCATTACTTTGTTCCAATGTGCCTGAATTTGTTCTATGGATTGTCCTTTCGTTTCCGGGACCAATTTATAAACGGTAATAAATGCCAGTACGCAAAACAGCGCAAAGAACCAGAAGGTAGGCGCTGTGCCGATACCGTTTAAGAGCATAGGCGTTAGCTGCCCCACAATAGTATCTGCTACCCACATAACCATTATGCTGAAGGATAATGCTTTGGCGCGGATATGATCCGGGAATATTTCAGCCGCTATCACAAACTTCAGCGGGCCTATGGAAAAGGCAAAGAAAGCCAGGAAGGCCAGCACGCAAAGCAGCAGGTAAATGCCGGTGGTAGCGCCGGTGTAAAAACAAATACCCGTTAATACCAGGCTAACAGCTGCACCTGCAGTGCCCCACAGGTACAGGGGCCTTCTGCCTAAGCTATCTACTTTCCATATCGCAAACAGCGTAAAGAAAACGTTGGCTGCGCCAAAGAATAGCTGGCTTAATAAAGAGTTGCTGATGGTAATGCCGGCCTGGTGTAAGATGGTAGGCCCGTAATAAATAATGGCATTAATACCGCTGAACTGCGAGAACAGCGGGAGTAAGATGCCTATCAGCAGCGCACGGCGGTAAGCCGGTGCAAAAAGCTGCCCGTAACCGCTGTTGGTATGTGCAGCCGCTGTGGCGCTTTCCTGCTGCTGTTTTAACCAGCGCGGGCTTTCAGGAATAATTGTTACGCCCAGCAGGAACAGGATGGCAGGTATAATACCCACGCCGAACATTTTACGCCACAGGGCCAGCCCGCCTGCTTCTGATGCATATTGTAATAACAAAGCATTACTCAGGTAAGCAACAAAAATACCGATGGTAATAGCCAGCTGGTAAAAAGTAACCAGCCGTCCGCGCTGGTGGTCCGGCGCTATTTCAGACAGGTATAAGGGCACTACACTGGAGGCAATGCCTACTGCCATGCCGCCAAAGATGCGTGCCATTATAAGCCAGGCAAACACCGGTATGAATGTGCAGCCAATAGCTGCAAACAGGAATAATAAGGCTGCCAGCAGCATAAGCCTTTTACGCCCCAGCCGGTCGCTGAGGTCACTGGCAAAGATCACCCCAATAATGCAGCCTGCCAGTGCAGAGGATACAAACCAGCCCTGCTGTGCAGCCGAGAGGCCAAACTGCTGCTGTACAAAAGGCAGCACGCCGGATACCACGGCCATATCAAAACCAAAAAGGAAACCGCCCAGGGAGGCTATGAGCGTGGTAAGCGCCAGGTTGTTATGTGTTGATGATCGTGTCATTTTCCTGAAATAAGATCGCTAAAAAGCGGGTGTTCCGGTTTTAAAAATGCCTGTACCACTTTTGCGCGTTCGCCGCCGTTATTGGTAAAGGTGCAAACATCTGCTGCTGCAGGTATTACAAAGGTTTCCGCATAATGGTATTCCGTTGTTTGCCCGCCGGCAGTAGTTACGTTAATGGAGGTACCTTCTACCAGCATCAGCACCAGGCAGCAGTTGCCGGTAGGTACGGTAATAGTGGTATCAAACTCCAAACGGTGAACGTCATAAAAGTGAACAGCATGGGTAGGTACGTGTACAATCTGCCAATCCGTACCCGCTTTAATAGTAGTAGGTACCGAACGTAACTGCTGCGTAACAATAGCTCCCTGTCTGCTGAAATCCAGGTTGTTGAATGCATGGTCTATGCTGATGGACCGGGGCTTACCATCAAGGCCCGGTCTTAACCAGTCATACATTTTGAATGTAAAAATATACGGTGTGGCGCTGATCTCCAACACCAGATTATTGGTACCTGCACTATGTATGGTGCCGTTAGGTATTAAAAACAGGTCGTGCTTTGCTGCTTTGTGCAGCTGCACGTAGTCTGTAATATTAATGGGCTGCTGGTTATCCCGGCTGTTTTCCAGCGCGTTGCGGAAAGCGGCCGGGTTTATTCCCTCCTGAAAACCCAGGTACACGCCGGCATCGTTCTTACAATCCAGTATGTAATAGGTTTCATCCTGCGTAATGTTCTCTCCAAAATTGTCGCGGATGTATTGCAGGGCAGGGTGGCATTGTATGGACAGGTTACCGCCGTCAAACGTATCCAGGAAATCAAAACGGATGGGAAACTCATACTGGAAAATCGCTGCATGCCTGCCTAAAATAGCATTATGCCGGTAGAACATCGGCCATTCAAAGGGAATTTCCAGCAGGTTATTATCGCTTTCAAATATTACTCCGTTCTCCGGCACTATCATTTCAAAAGACCAGGCATAATTTGTTTCTTCCCGGTTCAGGCCGGGAATATGTTCCTTCATCCATTGCCCGCCCCAGGCACCGGCTTCAAACCAGGGACGTACGCGGAAGGTGTTGCGGCTTATGCTTTCAATGCCTGCCTGCAGATCGGCGTTAAACATCCAGCTGAGCGTATTGCGCCACTGGGTATCTACCATAATGGTAATGCGTTCGCCCAATGATTGTTTATAATTATTCAGCACCACCCAATCCACAAAATAGGCGCGTTTGTACATTTCATTGTATGCTTCCACCTGCGTGTTACCCAGGTTGGTAACGGCGCCGGCACGCATGCGGTATTGCAGCTCATTCTTGGGAAGGTCCAAATAAATCACTGGCGCCAGTGTATGTGTTAAGGCAGCGCCGGTACCAATCACTATGTGAATGGAGCCGGTGTCGAACTGCGGGGTATTGAGCGCGCCGGGCTGAAAGAAGTCTGTTAGTGTAAGCGTGGCTCTTGTGCCCCAAACATCCCCTGCTTCACCAATAAAAGGCGCTACCAATTGCTGTACCTCCTGCGTTGGTTTCAGCAATGGTGCGGTATAGTGCCATTTTACGCGCAGGCCCTGCTGTTGCAGCTCCTGGTCTAATGCCTGCTGCACGGTATCCCAGAAAATGCCGGTATAACCATCTATCAGCACTACGGGTTGTGTGGCTATCCAGGCCGCCAGTGTGGCATAGCCGGTAAAGATCTTTCCGGTACCCAGCGCATGTGCCGGGTAAATATTATAACCCTTAGCCGGCTGCCTGTTGTTGTGTAGCGGCAATAAGGGTTGTGAGCTTTCTCTCCATTTCTGCTGCTTATCCCGGCCACTATTCATAAGCGGCCCCTGTGTTGTTATATCCATGGGTGTAGTACCTGTCAGTTGTTTTTAATGGGTTGTTACGCGTATCATCATAATACCTTTACCAGGTATAGTGAATGTGCTGCCTAATTCATTGCCGTCTTCTTCCAGCAGATTGCTCTGGTGAATGTTTAATGTTGTATGTTCCTTTGCAGGCTTCAGGCTTACAGGTGCCGGTGATGCAGCGGCATTTACCATCTGCAGCAGCACGCCTTTGCCATCGCGGGCCGGGCTTATATTTTCAACGTAAACAGCAGGTGCATTTATGTTGAAGAACAATGATTCTTCTGCTGCGCCGGTGGCTGCTGCAGCTACCAGCGGCTGGTGGTTGGCCAGGCCGTATTGATTGGCGGCTACTGCATCATAGGCTTTGTGCACCTGCAGGTAATAGCGGAAAGTGGCCGGGCCTTGCTGATCGCGGCGGAAATTGGTATGCCAAAGGTTATTCATTACCCACGATGCAATAACCGGCTGCTGCTCCGTAAAAGAGCGCCATAAGGGCGAGAAGTGCAAGCCGCCAATTAAACCGGCGGTAGGGTAGCGGCCTATTTCAAACAGGGGCGCATCCGGGCTGCTCCAGGTAACGCCCATGTCTTTATTGGATACATCTACCCAGCGTTGCTGCGTATACCAGTTACGGTTAGTATAAGGCAGCTGGTCTGCTTCTGCTGTAATGCTGCCCCAGGGGATGCTGTAGCGTACCTGCGCACCCGGTACGTGGAAAGGAAATACAAAATGCACGCTTTCCTTGTTGCCGATGGCTTGTTTATCAATAGTGTTAATAAGCTCTACACGGTCAATGCCTGCTACCAGCTTAATCTCCTGTTGCAGTCCATTAGTACCGGGCGCAGTGGCATTTACCAGCAGGCTTACCACCAGCGGGCCTTTTTCCTTTACCTGTATGCGGGCATTTGCTGCGTATTGTATCTTTTCAGCGGAATCGCCGGGCAGGTAGGTGTATTGGTTCAGGCCTGCTGAATCAGCCAGGTTTACGGTACTGCCTTTCTTTTGCAGGAGGGTAATATTGCCGGTCTTTTCATCCAGTGTAATGGTATAAATACCATTCTGTAAGGTGTTGTCTTTTACAGTAGCCTTATCCGTTATATAGGCGGCTCCTTTTTGAATGGTGAAGCGCTGTTTGGAAAAAGGAGCTATGTCCTGTACCAGGAACGCCAGCTCTCCGCTGCTGAGGCGCTGGGAAGGCATTTTGTTTCCTTTATTATCCTTTACCAGGTCGCCTGCGCTGCTCAGTGAGGCAGGCACCACTACCAGCTCTGTGCGGCGCTGTGAAAGCGTATTGAACACATCTACCGCACTGGTAGTGGTGGCTTCGCCTGCCTCACTTTTAGTAAGCAGCGCATTGGTTTGAGCGGCTCCATTTAATGCAAATGCCTTTTTGTAATTCCATTGGGATATCACTTTGGGATCTTCCGGATCCGAAACGCTGTTGTAGGCGCCCCAGGTATGCTCGTTGAACATAATGATGTTGGTCCAGGCAGTATCAAAATCAGCGGCCGGATAATTGGGTTTGCCCCGTAATGCCCAGATAGCGCCAGCTTGCTGCAGGCGGTCGGAAGCATTGCGGTTAATACCTGTTTCCCGTGCGGCAGATGCAATACCATCTGTCCAGAACTCTGTATAGTCGCCGGCTACCAGTGGTATCTTATCTTTATTGGTGCTTTCAAAATCCTGCAGGAACTGTTTGGCAGAGGTGATGATCAGTTTGGGAGATGCATACCTTTCATTCCAGGCTTTCACTGCTTCGGGCAGCTCCGGGTCAATGGGCGCATTATCACTCATAGCCCAGGTGAGTAAGGTCATGTTGTAGGGAAATCCTTTTTGCTCCAGCCTGGCCAGGTAATCAAACAAAAAGGGATTAAGGAAATTTTCTTCCGGATGGCCGGTGTAAAAAGGTTTGGGGTCTTCTATCGTGAAAAAGTTAGGAATTTTATCGCCTTTGATCTGGTAACCGATGGAGTAAGGAGAGGATTGCCAGAACAACAGCTTTTGACCGCCGGAAGGCGACTGCCAGTAAAAAGGTTTATCGCGCCACTGGTCTGCGCTGCCAATACGGTCCGATGCATTGGGCGCGCTCAGGAAATAATGTACACCGGTAATATCCGATTGTGCGGCAAGGCCCCAGGAAGCGCCGGGCACATCGCCCTGGAACATGGAGTTAACCGTTATGCCATGCTCCTTGCCCAAACGAACGCCGGTGTAAAACATATGCATGAGCTGTGCAGCGCTGGTGGCGCTGGTGTTAATGTTGCCGTAACCGCCATCCAGGTTGATCCATCCTTTTTTAACAGCATCCCAGAAGCGGCGCTGTTTTGCTTCATCAGATAAAGCCAGGTAATGCTCCACCACCCAAATGGCTTCCGTATTCCACTTAAAACGCGCTTCTGCAGGATAAGCGGCGGAACGTTCTGCTATCTTAATGGCTTCATCAATGTTATTCATGTGAATGGCCAACACTTTTGACTGCACATTGGTATAGCCAACATCTACATGAGAGTGCGGCATTACATATACTTTCCAGTCTGTACGTGCGGGCGATACTATACAGCGGGCGCTGTACTGCTGCCCGCCGGAAGCATAACGTACATACACCTGCTCATCCTTTGTAACAGGGGCGCCGGGTAAAGGAATTTCATAATCTTTTAAACCTGCTGCTGCAGCAGCTATGGGCAGACTGTCCTGCAAGCCATTAAATGAAATATGCAACTGTCCGCCTGTATAACTAAGGCCGCCGTGAAATACCAGCCGCACCATTCTGCATGCTTTGCCATTATGCTGCAGGTAAGCAGTGGTGGGCTGTAAGGCAACAGAAGTAAAAGAGGGTTGTTGTTGCGCATAAGCAACAGTACCGCATAAAAAGGTGAGCGCAACCAGGTTAAACAGTCTTGGTTTCATACGTGCAGTTGTATATGTACAAACATATATACATATTCGCACTTCTCCAACTAAAATTCTTTATTTATGGGGATTTTAAACGGAATGGACAAATGCAGGAAATGAAAAAGCCCACCGGATTCCGGTGGGCTTTTTACACTTTGTATGAACAATATTAGAAGCCAGGATTGTTAGGCAGAATCGCAGGGTTCACATCCGTTTCCTGTTTGGGAAGCGGGAACAATAATTGCTTTTCTGCAAACGTAGCGCCGAACACAGTTTTGTGTCCAACAAAATTATCCCAGGCGCCGGTAACATCGTTATGTACTTTGCGTGTGCGTATCATATCAAACCACATCTTGTTCTCAAAGCACAGCTCATAATAGCGCTGCAGCCATACTTCCTGCTCAAAGGCAGCCTGTCCTAAAGCACCGATGGGCGCCAGCTTTGCGCGTGCACGGATGGCATTTACATACCTAATTGCATCGGCATTAGGCCCGCCTTCTGCACGGTTAGATGCTTCTGCATACATCAGGTACACATCGGCCAGGCGGTACAGCGTATAGTTCAGGTTTGACTTGGCAGTGTTAACTACTGCAGTGGAGTCAAAGTATTTATAAATGTAAGGATGACGGAACGTAATGGTATCTGTACCACTCTTGCTTTTATACTTTGTAAAGAAGAATTGACGCTCCTGTACGCGCTTATCACCCGCAGGGAAAGATGCAAGGAACTGGTTGGTGGGATACACGGAACCATATTCATCTGAGTATTGTGAGATCCCGGAGTAGTTAGGAATAAGCAGCGCCGTCAGCGGGTTGTTAGACGGTATGCTGGCATCGTACTGCACCTGGAAAATGAATTCTCCCTTGTTCTTATTTGCAGTGTTTAGCATGTCCCTGTATTCAGTGAACAGGGAAGCACCGCCATTGTCAATAGCCAGCTTGGCATGTTTGGCAGCTTCTGCATAGTTGGTAGCGCCACCGTTAATAGCTGCGCCTGCGTAAGTCAGGTACACATCTGCCAGGATGGATTCAACAGCAGCCATAGAAATATGGCCGGTATTGTCTGACCAGGGCAGCGTTGATTTTTCAGCTTCCAGCAGATCAGGAATAATGATCTTATCATAAATATCCTTTGCCGCTGTGCGGGCAACATATGTTTCATCTGCAGTTTTAGGTACGCTGGTTACCATCGGAACAGCGCCGTACATACGTACCAGCCAGAAGTAGTATAAAGCGCGCAGTGCATGGGCTTCTGCCAGCATATTGGTTTTATCTGCATCCGGTACATCTGTAACATTGGGCAGGTTTTCCAGCGCAGAGTTACAGGCGCCTACACCCTGGAACAGGCGGCGCCACCAGGTATCCACGTAAAAGGAAGTAGGGCCGTAGCTCAGGTTCTGGAAGGTTACATAGCCGGTTTGTCCCAGGTCACTGTTGGCCTTACCGGTCATAAACTCCATCAGGTTATAAGTGTTACCGCCGTAGGAACCATCCTGCCCGGCCAGAAAGCCCTGCAGATCTTCGTAGCAGCCATTGGCATATGCGTGGGCCACTTTAGTGCCGGAAAGCGGGGTGCCGGGTTTAATAAAGCCGGTAGGCTTTTCTTCCAGGAACTTTTTACAGGAAACGCCTGTTAGCACCAGCGCCGCTAATAATATATTTTTTACTGTTTTCATTTTTCTTAAGTTTTTGTTTTCACTTGATTTTAAATGAACATCATTACATCCGTTTCACTAGCTGTTAAAAGCCCAGTGATACACCCAGGTTCCACACGCGGGGACGGGGATAGGAGAAGAAATCCAGGTTTTGTGAAAACGCACTGTTAGAGCCGTAAGTAGTGTTAAAGGTTTCAACTTCAGGATCATAACCGGTGTAATCTGTGATCACGAACAGGTTCTGTACACTGGCGTATACGCGTAAGCGGTTGATCTTCGTACGGCCGAACATGGATTCGGGGAAGTTGTAGCCCAGCGTAAAGTTCTGACCGCGGATGAAGGATGCATCCTCAACCCACCAGGTATCAAAGTGAGAGTCCTGTGTGAATTTGTAGCTGCGTACCTGTGCAATCATAGTGTTCTGATGCTCAGGCGTCCAGGCATCCAGTACAGTCTTCAGGCTGTTGGCCAGTGTTTGACGGTCTTCTGTAGAGTGTTTGAAAGTAGCGGCAGCATTTACACCTTGCACGATACGAATGTCGAAGGAGAAATCCCAGTTCTTGTATTTCAGGGTGCTGCTGAACATACCGGTCCATTTCGGATAGGCGCGGCCTATGATGCTGTAGTACGGAGTACCGTCTGCATTGTAAATATATTTACGGTCGCCGGGCAGCAGGCTGTGTTGTGCTGCTTCAGCTGCTTCGTCGGTGCTGTAGGTGCCCAGGCGGGTCATGCCATAGAAGGAGCCGATGGGCTGGCCTACGCGCAGTACGTTGGTTTGGCCCAGGAAGTTAGGACCAGGGAAGATATCTGCATTACCACGGTTCAGGTTCAGGATCTCGTTCTTGTTGGAGGTGAAGATGAAGTTGGTGGTCCAGGTTAAGTTCTTGCTTTTAACGTTCACTGTTTGCAGGTTCACCTCTATACCGCTGTTACGTACGGAACCTACGTTCTGGTAAACGTTGGCAGTGCGCATACCGGCAGACCAGGGAATGGGCGCCTGCAGCAGCAGATCTTTGGTAGTACGGCGGTAGTAGTCCAGGTTCAGGTTAATGCGGCCGTTAAAGATGGCAAATTCCAAACCGGCATCGAACTGCAGGGAGCGTTCCCATTTCAGGTCCGGGTTACCGATATAGCCGGGCAGCAGAATGGATGCGTTGGCGCCTCCAAGCGGAGTGTTATCAGCTACAGTCTGTGGTTGCGAAAGGTACTGGCCAATTTCCTGGTTACCGGAAATACCGTAGCTGGCACGTAGTTTCAGCAGATCTATCCAGCTTGCTTTTTTCATGAACTCTTCCTGGCTGATGTTCCAGCCTGCACCTACTGAGGGGAAGAAAGCGTACTTATTGTTCTCACCAAAACGGGAAGATCCATCATACCTGCCGGTTGCGGTGAACAGGTACTTTTCGTTGATGTTATAGGTAACACGGGCAAAGTAAGAGTTCATGGACCACTGGTAATCGCCGGAACCAATGGCCTGGCGTACGGAACCTGCACCCAGGTTATGGTACTGGAAGAAGTCACTGATGAAGTTCTGTTCTTCCGTATTGAAATTTTCGTTGTTATACCGCTGGAAAGAGATACCTACCAGGGCGGTCATGCGCTGGTGCTCGTTGATCTTCTTATTCCAGGTCAGGTAGTTTTCAGACTGCCAGTAAGTGTTGGTGTTGTTGGTAATGGTAGCAACACCGCCCTGGTCTTGTGATAAGTGCGGCAGATCAGCTGAAGAGAAATAGTTAGACTTGAGAGAGTTCAGGTTATAACCAAAGTCTGTTTTAAAGTCCAGGTCTTTGGTGATATGAAAGTTCAGGTAAGCATCGCCAATAGCCTGCAGGTTGTTGTTGAGCGTGTACCTGTTATTTGCAATGTGCACCGGGTTGGGACCGCCTTCCAGGCCGGCAATATCAAAGTTGCCTGCCCAGCTGCCATCAGGATACTTTACCGGTAAAATGGGTACTTCTTCACTCACCATGCGGGGTACGTTCAGCGCGCCGTTACTCTCAGATACCACACGTTGTTTGCTGGAAATAACGGAAACGTTACCACCTACGCTCAGCCATTTGTTCACATCATTATCAAAGGTTAAACGGGTAGAATAACGTTTGAACCAGGATTGTGTCATCAGACCATCCTGATCCAGGTAACCTGCTGATAAGCTGAATAAAGACTTTTCACTACCGCCCTGTACGTTAATGTAATGGCTGTGGGATACAGCCGGTTTGTACACTTCCTTTTCCCAGTTGGTGTTGTACAACGGTTTGTCGTTTGCATCAAACAGCAGGGGAAAGTTAGTATGGTTCAGCGCTTTTTCCGGCGCCCAGGTACCATGGTCAGGATCGAATTTGGTAGCATTGGCAAAAGCCAGGTTATATGTTTTCACAAATTCATCTGAATTCAGCGTAGGCAGGTGACGATAGAGCTCACTTACGTTCACATTGCCTTCATAGCTTACACGGGTTTGGCCGCGTACACCACGTTTGGTACTCACGATGATCACACCATTGGCGCCGCGTGCACCGAAGATAGCGGTGGAGGATGCATCTTTCAGCACTTCAATGGAGGCGATATCGCTGGGGTTCAGCGCATTCGCATCCACACCAATTACCCCATCCACTACGTACAGCGGATCAATGTTGGAGTTAATGGAGCCAATACCGCGGATGCGCACCTTAGCTACCTGGCCGGGAGCGCTGCTGTTGATGTTTACATCCACACCAGCAACTTTACCCTGCAGGGCCTGTGATACGTTGGGTACCGGCCTGTCCATCAGCTGTTCAGCTTTTACAGAAGCTACTGAACCGGTAAGGTCGGATTTTTTGGCAGAACCGTAACCGATCACCACCACGTCATTCAGCTGGCTGGCTGATTCTTCCAGCGCTACGCTGATGTTGGTTTGATTACCTACAGTTACTTCTTTGCTGGTAAAACCCGTAAAGGAGAAAACTAATACGGAGCTGGCATCAGGTACCTGTATGGTAAAAGTGCCGCTTTCAGTGGTAATAGTACCGTTGCTGGTACCTTTTATCTGTATGGTTACATTGGGCAATGGCGTTTTATCGCTGGCATTGGTAACCCGCCCGCTTACCTTAAGCTGGGCCATTGCATTTATGGAGAGCAGCATGCATGCAATGGCATAATAGATAAACTTTCTTTTCATAACAGGTATTTTGGTTTTACGAATAGATTGCTTGAAAATGGTTTACGAATAGATGTTACTTTGATTTTTAGCCTGGTTTCTAACTTTGGTTTGTGATGACGGAATTTGGTTTCAGAAAATATTCAACAGTTCACGAGTTCAATAGCTATTGTTTCCGCAATAGTTTGCTTGATCTGGCTTATGAATAAATGTTACTTTGGTTTAAGCTTTGGTTTCGTTTCTAATAGTTTCCAATTTCAGTTACGAGATGACGCGATCGATCTAAGAATAACGTTCAACAGTTTCCGGCCCTAATACCTAACGGGATGCTCCAATACCTAACGAGACGCTCAATAACAAGTTCAATCCTTCCTTAACGAGATTATTCAAATAACAAGTTTAATCCTTTAACAGTTTATAATGCAGGCCAGCTCATTTATGCTGTACTGCCCATTGTTTCAATGATGTAATAGCATCGAACAAAACCCCTGCTTCCCCTCTGAAATCTTTTGAGCCTTTTGGCTCACCGGTCTGCACATCATACCACTCGTAAAAGCCTTTATACTTTAATGCTCTTTCCAGAATGGGATCCAGCTCATGGGTGGCTTCCTCTATAAATCCATTGGCAATAAGCGCCTGTATCATGCGGCCGCCAAACCAGGTCCAGTCGCCGGCATTCTGATACACGTAAGGTTTCATGTTCGGAAATTCCGTGGCCGGGTAGGGCGGGTATACTGTGATACCAATGGTGGCATATTTTTCTTTGGCTGCAGCTGCTACCATTTGTTTGTTGAGGGCTGCAATCTCCGCATGATCATGAAAGCCGGCAAGTATAGCACAGGTGGTGCCGCCGGTATATAAGATGTCCTGTTCGTTAAATGTGCTAGAGAACGGGCTGCCGTTCAGGTACAGGTGTGGAATGTATTTTTGCTTACCGGCCTGCCACAGGTGCATGCGTACATGCTGGCGGATATCTGCGGCTATCTTTTTCCAGTCTTTGGATGCGTGGTACTCTTTTGGCTGCATGGCCAGGAAATCCTGCACTGCTATTACGAACATGGCATTGTCGTAAATATCAATGCTCCATTTTGTTTTGTTATTTATGGCTACGCCCCAGCCGGTTTCCGGCTGCACATCTCCCCAGTCAATGGTGGTAGCTCCGGTGATAAGACCATATTTAGCGGAGTACCTTTCTTTCAGCAGGTAGCTGAAAGCTGCTTCCATGCGCTGTAATACGGTGCTGTCGCCTATTTTTTCCTGCAGAATGGAATGATCGCCGGTAGCGCCAATATACTTTCTGACAGCCTGCACCAGGGATGATTCCTGGTCTGTTTCTACCGTGTTCTTATGCGCTGCCCATCCGGGCGCCAGTTTTGAATACCTGTATTGATAACCGCCGTTGGCTTTACGGGCATCAATTACACCGTCTACTATATTACCATCGCTGCCCTGCATTTTAAAGAACAGCAGCAGCATTTCCTTTACTTTTTCTTTTGGATGTACCTGTAATGATCCTTTAATGAAGGTGTTGAAATCACGGATCCATACTTCCCCATAGGAAGTGCCTGCAGCAAACCCGGTAAGTAAACGTAATGCTCTTGCCTGGATGGTATCTAAGCGATGATCCGCCAAAATGGACGTGGCTAAAGTATTGTTCCTGCTCTGTGTGAACCCAGTAAAACCATTTAGCAAAAAAGAGAAAAAAAATATGGTAATAACGGGAATCGTAAAGATGCGCCTCATGTGCATGGCCCCTTTAATTATGTACAAACATATAAACATAAATTAACTTTTGCAAGAATTCTTAAAAATAAGTTAAATAATCTTATTTAGTATTATAAATTTGATAGTCAGCTATTTAGGTGGTGGCAGGTAATATTTGTTGGTTTATATTCCTGCTGTTTCCCTTAACTTTGATCATACATACTATCATACTCTTTCATATGCCTACTATGATATTTTCATTATTTTGTATCTCGACCTATAGCGAACATGAACTTTAGTATCGACCACAAAAATCCCTTGCCGCTGCACGTGCAGGCGGAGAATTTGCTGCGCACAATCATCAGGGACCCGCAGTATGCAAATGGAAAATTTTTACCTAATGAAGTACAGTTAGCCAAACAGCTTGCCATTTCCAGATCCACGTTACGGCAGGCGCTCAACAAATTAGTGTATGAAGGATTGCTGATCCGCAAAAAGGGGGTGGGCACTAAGGTAGCGGAACCTACTATCAGCTCCAAGTCAAAGAACTGGCTCAGTTTTACACAGGAAATGAATGCCCGGGGAATTATGATCAAGAACTTTGAGCTGCATGTAACCTGGGTAACACCGGATGAAGCAGTGGCCAATTTTTTTGACATCAGTACCAGCAAAAAGATCCTGAAGCTTGAAAGGCTGCGGGGTAAGGCGGAAGGGCCTTTCGTGTATTTTATCTCCTACTTCCATCCACGGGTAGGACTTTCAGGAGAGGAAGATTTTAAACGCCCGCTGTACGATATCCTGGAAAAAGATTACATGGTTACGGCCACACTTTCCAAAGAGGAGATCTCTGCCAAGTCGGCCGATAAATTCCTGGCCGGTAAGCTGGAAATAGAAACCGGCAGCCCTATCCTTTGCAGGAAAAGGTTCGTGTACGACCAGGGCGAGCGCCCCATTGAGTTTAACCTGGGTTATTACCGCGCGGACAGTTTTGTATATACGGTGGAAAGCAGAAGGGACTAGCCTTTCCACATCCGTTTAGCATGTATTTATAGCAGTACGAATCATAGCCGTGGGAGCACGGTTAGGAGCATATTTTGTCCTGCTGCCAGCTACTTCGTTTTGTTTACACGCGGTGAAATATTACTATCCGCCAGCCAGTTGGTTAACAGCGGGGGCCATGCTTTCAGCGATTGTAAGTTAGAGCGGTAGCCCATATTAAAGGCATGGGCGCCATTGGCAAAGATATGCGCCTCCACCGGTACTTTAGCAGCACGGTACCTTTGCAGCAGCTGCACAATAGGTACGGAACAGCACTCATCCTCATTAGCCGCAATTAAAAATGCAGGCGGCGCATTGGCCGGTACCTGCTCCGGCACACCTAACGGTCCCGGGTATACGAGTACCTGGAAACTGGGCTTACCATTCAAACGGTCTACCGGATCTTTCGCCTGCGGATCACCTGCGCCGGATGCATAGGCCACCTGTGCTACCACCTCTCCACCGGCAGAAAAGCCCCAGATGCCCACACGGGCCGTATCAATATTCCAGTCGGCCGCATGGCTGCGTACCAGGCGCATGGCACGGTAAGCATCCTGCCTGATCTCTTTTTCCAGGGTATAGGGCGATCCTTCTTCCCGGAACAAACGATACTTTAAGATAATAGCCGCTATGCCTATGCTGTTCAGGTATTTGGCCGGCTCTACACCTTCTGAGTTATACACCAGCAAACGAAACCCGCCACCCGGGCATATTACCACAGCCGCGCCGGTAGCTTTTTCTTTAGGCGGCAGGTACACGGTAATGGAAGGGTTGTGTATATTTTTTACATAATAGTCTTTAGCCTCTTCCGGCTCATTACGGCGGTTCTCATACCCCGGTGCGCCATTAGGCCATAGATGGATCACCTGCGGGGTATCCTGTGCCATGGCAGTAGCCAGAAGCAGGGAACAGATAAGCGTTTGCAGCAGAAACCTGGTATACGTGGACATATAAAATGTTTGAAAGGATGATGGGAATTGACTAAACAAAATAATAAAAAAACATTACAAATGCTTAACGCTTAACGCTGAATGCTTAACGCCGGTTATGTATGTTTGGGCGGAGGGTACTGCCGGCAACATCCGGCATTTGCGTTCGGCATTAAGCGTTTAGCCTTCAGGGGCTGTGTTAGTTCGGGATCTTTTTTACATGGATCATAATACGTGCAATACTGGTAGCCCTTTTCCCTGCATTTTCCGCTACTTCACCCTCAAACAGCTCATCCAGTGTGGCATGGAATAATAATAGCCAGCGGTCAAAATGGGCCCTTTCCAACGATATGGGTAAGTGTTTGCTCATAGGATCGGACTTGTATTGTTTGGTATATAGCAGCAGGGTGCCCCAGAACTGGCACATGATCTCCAGGTGAGGTTCCCAGTCTTTTATAATACTGTTAAAAACAGGCGCCAGCAGCTCATCCTGCCTTACCTTATCATAGAAAGTATATACCAGTTTTTTTATATCGGCTTCCGTAGTGATATCTGTTTTCATGATACTGGTTTTAAGAAAATATATTAATACCTTTTTATCTTTTATTATTATAAAAAAAAGCGCTCACCTTTTCAGGAACCCAATGCTTTTTGCCAGCTGGTCGTTAAACTCGCCCAGCTTGGTGGATTGCAGGGTTTTATAAATGTCTTCCCTTATTTTTTTGAACTCATGGTGCAGAGGGCAGGGCTTTATATCGGAGCAATACTCCAGGCCCAGGCCGCAGCCGGAAAAAAGCTTGTCGCCGTCTATTGCTTTCACAATATCTGCCAGGGTGCATTTAAGGGTTTTATTATCCAGGTAAAAACCGCCGGTAGGACCTTTAAGGGAAAGTACCAGCCCTTTGCGGCTCAGGTCCTGCAGTATTTTGGCAATAAAATGTTCCGGGGAGCCAATGCCCCTGGCTATTTCCTTCACACCCACCCGCACATCGCTCTTCGATTGCTGTGCAACGAAGATCATGGCGCGGATAGCATACTCACAGGTTTTTGAGAACATTCCTTTTCTGGTTTACAATGCAAAGATAGGGTGAAAAAATAATAAAGAGTTTTTAGTCTTTTATTATGAAAATAATCCCGGGAACCGGCCTGCATTAAAAAAGCACAAGCGCAACAAGTGCGCCTGTGCTTATGATCTTATTTACAGAGAGAGCGGAAGGCCGCTTATTATTATTATTTGATCTTGATCAGCTTCAGTGTTTTACGCTGGGTGCCCTGGATCACTTCCAGGAAGTAGCTGCCGGGCGATAATGCCTGCCCGAACTGGAAATTGGTATTAGGCGTTACCGTACGGTGGCTTTCCACAATGCGGGCATAACTATCCAGCACATTCACCAGCAGGGGCTTATCATTAACAGGGGTAGTGCTAACCAGCTCAAAATAATCAGCGCTGGGATTGGGCATTACCTTAATGTTAAGGCCACTGTTGGCAGGCGCCGCTGCAACAGCCGGTTTTACGGATTCTTTGGCTTTTTCCGTCATGCGGCCATTGCCTTTACAGTTAATGGCCACCTCTTTCAGCACCGGTGTTACCTTGGTATCTGTGGTTTTCAAGGTTGCCTTGTATTGCACATAACGGCCGTTGACACCGGCAGCTTCGCCCTGTGCGTTAATAGGCTTAAAGGCCTGCCAGGTACCATCATTCGGATTATTCGTATTGCCGGCGCTCACGGAAATGGCTACACTGGTGCCAGCCGGTGTTTCTGCATGCCAGGTAACGGTGCCCCAGTCGGTAGCGTCGCCAGCATCAAACACGCGGGAAGTGAAGCTGCCGCTGGGCGTATATGGTGCTACGTGCATCCAGTCTATAGATAAAGCGCCGTCTGTACTTGCATAGTCGCTGATCTGGATAAACATTTTTGAAGTCATGGTCATATTAATAACAGCGGCTGGTTTGGCGCTGCCATCCACATAAAACTCAAAATTGGTTGCGTTCCATTTGATCTTGTAACGGTGCATGGCATCCAGCAAATTGCTGCCCAGCTTTACTTCCACATTGTTAGAAGCCCGCGCATAAATATTGCCATCACCGCTGCCGCCCTGGCCAATGGTTACCCAGGGGCCATCCACATAAGGCTGGTCAATGGAAAAACCTATGTTCTGGTAGGCGCCTGCGGTAAACATAGCGGAAAACTCCATGGTAGATCCCGGCTCAAAAGGATTGTTGGAAAAAATATGGATGCCGTTAGCTGTGATAATCCCGTTGTTATTAACAGCAGTACCGTCGTTGTTATAACGTGCGCCGGTCCAGCCTTCCGGGATGGTTTTCACCAGGCTTAAAAACTCTTCGGTTAATGCCGGCTGCAGGGTTACACCACCATCGGCGGTTACGGCGGCGCCAATATCAGGATTGCCCTGGTTAAACTCCGTGCGGTCAATAGCACAGGGAGCTTCCGGCAGGGTGAATTTTAACGGCGGTGCGCTCAGTGAAGGTTTGGTGGTAATATTACCGGCCATATCCTTGGAGGCTACACGAAAATAATAGGTAACACCCGGTACCAGCCCGCTTAAACGCATGGCGTGGGTTGTGGATGGTGCGTTATCTTCAGTTTGCAGGGAAAGATCCTCTGCATTAATGTTATAATGAATGGCAGCAGCTGCTTTTTCATTAGTGGTCCAGCTAATGGTGGTGGTACCATCTGCATTGGATACTGTTTTTAAGGCTGTGATCACCGGTGCTATAGTATCCGGGCCTGCTTTGGGCGCGCCGGCTGTAGGTGCTTTTACTACCGGGCTGTTGGCATCCGGTATAAACACCACATCTACCCAATAGTTATTGGTGCCAAAGTTATCGTCGGGGAAGGTGGGTGTATCAGCATATTTATAAATGCCGTTAGGACCATCTTCTCCATTAGCCAACGCATGCAGCGGGCCATTCACCACGCCCTGTGTAAAGAACGGGTTGGTGCTGGCATAGTCGCCTGTGGCGCTGAAATAAGCAGCTATGTAAGTTGTGTTAGCGGTAATGGCAACCGGTTTTTCAAACAACACTTCTTTCCACCCGGTGGCGCTGTCGCCTGTAAAGGGCGCCTCTGCCAGCTTTTGGCCGCTGTTGCTCCAAAGGTGTACCTGGTATTTTCCGCTGCCGGCTTTGCTTTTATAAAAGCGGATACCATTAATGTGGCCGGCCTGCACAGACCTGAACTTAACGCCTATTTCAATAGGCATACCATCATCCACTGCAGGAGTGGTAGGCGCATCTGCCGCTTGAAAAATAGATGTGTCAACAGGTGAATGATCGGCTGAACGATAGGCTGCTGCTGCCTGACGGGCAGAAAAAAGTGAGCAAATTACCAGCACAGAAAGCGACAATCCCGCTAGCTTTCCGTAATCATAGGACAAGGAATTACGTAACATGTTAGTATTAAGCGCTTTTAATAAAGATATCGGTTTTTAGGCGCTGGAAAAATACAAATAAAAAATATAAATAAAAGAAAATATTAATTAGTAATTGATAATCAATTAAATAAAATTTGTCAAAGAGATCATTTCAGGCAATGCCCATTTTTCTTATCCAGTGCTTATACATAAAATCAATCACATGAAAGTTATTTAAACAGCAAAGCATGCCGGGTGAATGACATGCTTTGCTGTTTGATGATGATAAATAATATAATACAATATAATGCTACCGCGATGGACGCCTTATTAATAAAACCGCACTCGTAATCCAAAATGTCAGCTGGCTAAGCATAAATAGGAGCACGAATATAAACAGTAGCATATACCTGGTTTGAATGTTGGAAATGTGCCAGGGCACAGGGCAATATATTAATTATTAATTCTTCATTATTAATTATTCGGCCAGCGCTACTGCCAGCAAATACCAGGCAGCATGCGGCAGCCATTGCTCTGCCCAGCGCCAGTCATAATCCTTACCGGTAGTAGCATAGGAAAGGTTAAACTCAATATCTTCCTCATTATCCAAACCGCTGGTGATACCATTTACAATACCGCCCGGCGCATTGGTATATTCAAAGGTGCCAAAGAAACCATAGGCAGGGTTGTTATGGCCGGTGCCCTGCAGCATACAGGCATCATAGGGATTCAGGCCCAGGATCCAGTTCAGCTGATCCAGCGCAAAACGTTCCAGGCTGTCGTGCAAAGGTTTATCTTCCTTAAACAAACCGGCGGCCATACGGGCGGCGCTAGCCATAGAGCCTAAGCGCGCATTTTCTCCCTGCCACCAGGGCGCTGTTTCTGCACCATGCGGGTAAAAGAAAGCGGTGTGGCGGTTACCGGCTGTATCCTGCACCAGCTGGCGGCTATAACCGAAAGGATTATTTACTTCATGGGTAACAGATAGCTCAAATGCCAGAGAACGTTTGATCACTTCTTTAATATGGCTTTGTGTGGCACCATCTGCAATGGAATAATAATCAACCAGGCTAACCAGCGGGTAGCCTGCATCTGCTGCGTGAAAGAAAGGACGGTCCTGGTCATCGGCACGCCAGTAGTCGCGGTATTTTTTCCAGGAGCTGAGGCGCTGCATCAGCTGTGCTGCTCTTTTATCTGCTGCAGCTTTATAGGCCGGTTTTTTAGTGGCTTTGTATAATTCTGTTGCGGCTTCCAGCGCGCAGTAATCATCTACAATATTTTCTTTGCCGTCATTCGTCATGCCGGCATTGTTCTTTTCAAGGAAAGCAAAGGCATCTTCCGCAGCGCGCAGGTAATCGGCATTGCTGTATTCACCGGAGGTATCGTAGGTGGATGCAATGGCCAATGCAGCAATGGAAATACCTGCACCGGAGCGGTAGCTGGACTGATAACCTTTCCAGTCATCTCCGGCAGTTTTTTTATCCGCTGCCTGGTCTTTGGATTGTTTAATGCTGTAGCCTTTCTCTTCTCCATGCACTACACGGTCCTTTGCCAGCTTGCCCGGGCCTGGCGCTGATACAGACCGGTAAAAAGAGCCATTGGCTGGATGTACACGCGCCAGGTAATCGGCCCCATACATAGCTTCATCCAGCAGGCGGCGGTTATACTGGCGGTAATCCGTACCGCTTTTTTTATGCAGCAGGGCGTAGGTTTTTAATAGGCTCCATACGGTAAGCGATATTTGCTGTGGATTAAAGTAGGTGGAAAAAGTAAGGTGCGACAGGTGCTTACCATAGTCACCGGTAGCATCGTACCAGCCGCCATGCATATCTACGGTATCGGTAGTTTTACCGGCCAGCAGTAAATGACGGTCGGCCTGGTCCAGCAGGCCGGAGCTGCGTTGTCCTTTAAAATAATAGATCACATCAGAAATAGTGGCCTGCTCCAATACATTTTTACCAATGCGGAAAGGGTAGGAGCTGATATTTTTACCGGCAGCTGTTATTTGCAGCTGATAAGTGCCGGGTGTATTGAATGTGCTGAAATCCATAGTCCAGAAAACCCAGTTCTTCCATTTCTGTACCGGGCCGGTAAATACAGGTTTGCCGGTAAACACTGGTTTACCTGCTGCATTCAGCAGCTGAAAGGTGCTGATGGCAACCTGTTTGCCGGCGACAATTACGGCCTGTTTGGCTTTGCTGCCTTCATACCCTACATGATTGGTAACGATCTTAATGGATTGGGCGCACAGGTAAAAGGGAATGCATAACACTAGAAAAAGAAGGCTGCTTCTTTTGTTTTGATATAACATAGCGGTGTAGTTTTGGCTGCTTACCAGAAAAATACTCATAAAATGCAAAATGTAAAATTTTAAATCATAAATGTAAAAGGGAAATGCAGCAAGGCTCCGCTGCACTCCCTTTTACATTTTACATTTTGCATTTATCTCGTTCATAAAGTCTTTTAATGGTCTCTATGAACCTCCTTCGTCGGTTTATGATTTTACATTCTTTTAATCGTGCAGCCAAAAACTAAATCCCCTGAACTTTTCGGATAGATACCACTGGCTGGTAAAGGCTCTTTTATTTGCAGCGCCGGCCTGGCTTTGCAGCAACATGGTTACTTTACCATTGACCCGCACGGCTTTGTTGGCGGCATCTTCCGGTAATACAGGAACAATATGCCCGGAAAGGGAAAGCACCGTACGTTGCGCTACAATAATGCCTGCCTTGCCTTTGTTCACTTCTTCCTGGAACTCTGTTAGGTCAAACATGCGTTTCCATCCAAAATCGTCGCCAAAATCATTGAACCAGTTGTACAATCCATTGGCGGTTATTTCATTAATGGTATCGCCATAGGTAACGGGCACGGTTTCTCCTTTTGCCAGGCGGGTAAGCGCTTTACCACTCCACCATACACGGGGCAGGTAAGCTTTGGCCAGGCAGCAATAATCGTAGGCGTAAATATTGCAGAAGGTTTGTTTGTTAGCCGGCTGGTAACGCGGGCTTTTTTCCACGTTCAGGAAATCAATGATCTGCCAGATCTGGTTTACTTTGGTCAGCACATCGGCCCCGGTACGTTCCGGCATGCCGGGTTCATTCAGCGGAAAGCTGCGGCCTGATGTTTTAGAGCGGGTAATGCTTTGCGCTGTTTTCATATGTACTTCCTGTACCGTGGTGGCTTCATCTTCCGGGATATCTGCCGCTACGCTATCCAGGAACGCCGAGCTGACAAAGCCGGACAGCGCTTTACCACCTACCGTTGTGCTTACAAACAGCCAGCCGGCGGGGTGCGGTTGTTCAATTTCTGTTACCAGTGTTTCCTGTGGCAATACCGTAATAATATTACCGGGTTCTATGGCGGCAACACTCCGCAGGCGCAGTGCTGTTTTTACTTTGAACTGTGTCATGTTATATAAGTTTTATCCCTGGGGAGCGTCTTTATGATCCGGATCAGTAGCATCATCATCCTCGTCTGCATCCGGCAGCACATCATTAATATCGTCTGCCTTTGCAGCATCAGTATCTGCGGCATTGGCATCCGGTGTGGGCGTAACAGCGATCGTGTTAGCCGGGTTAGTGCCACGTTTATCTGTAGGCAGCTTGTCTTTAAAAGGCACCTGTTGATCTGCTCTTACATTGAACAGGGTTTTAAACAGCTCTTCAAGCTTCTTAGATGCTTCTTTAGAGAATAAGCCTACCATACAGGCAATGGCCATCATGCCAAAAGGGTTCAGGGGCGGCACTGGTGCAGGTTGTGAATCCTCCTCATCGGAGTCCGCTGGTGGCTCACCTGCTTTTGCCGGCGCCGTGGCCGCGGTTTCAGTAGTGTCTGTACTATCCGCAGCAGGGACAGGGGAAGGTCCCTGAACCTTTACAGAATCCGAATCGCCGGGCGGCGGTGTTACCTTGGCAGGGGTTACGTTCACTGCGCTGTTGCTGGGCTTTTCAACCGGAACAGTGCTGGTGGTGGAAGGGCCATACGTTAAAATGCCGCCGCGCAGCAGCATATAAAAGAACAGCGCCATGGCCGCCCCAATAACAGGACGCAGCATGTACCAGGGTACCCATGATGTTACAAAGGAGCGGTTGCCCACAAAAGCGGTAAAGGAAATAAGCAGGTGCACACTGGCGCCCAGCGCCCCACCCAGCGTCATAAGCAGCAGGTAACGGCGCTCCGGCGAAATTGTGTAAGCTTTTCCAAGCAGGTACACCTTTTCAGGCACGCTGGAAATACCGGATGGCCACACCTTCAGCACCACATACAATAGCGTAATGCCCAGCATACCAAAAAATACACTCAGCACGGTAAGTAATACATAATCCTGTGTTGGTTCGGCATCATTAGGGATCTTGCTCTCCATAGATAAGCAGCATTTAGTGGGGTTAGAAAAAAGTTATTTGATCTTTTGGGAGCGGGGTAACCGCTGTTCGTACATCCAATATACGGAATATTATTGCGAAATTAAGCCTGACCTCTTCCGGGTATTATTTTATCATGATTTGTCTAGTTGTTTTGTAGACTTTAATTTTTCATTAATTTCGTGCTTTCAATCACCCCCATTTATTTATTTCATTTATGTCAGGTATGGTCCAGAAATTCGTGTACGTATTTATGTTAGGCCTTTGTATGCACCAGCTGCAGGCCCAGAATAAAATTGTTGTTTTTCAGTCGGATTTTGGTTTAAAAGACGGCGCCGTTTCTGCCATGAAAGGCGTAGCCAACGGCGTATCCAGTGAGCTGAAGCTATATGATGTAACGCATGAGATACCGGCCTACAACATCTGGGAAGCCGCTTACCGCCTGGAGCAAACCGTGCCTTACTGGCCTAAGGGCACCGTGTTTGTGTCCGTAGTGGATCCTGGTGTGGGTACACAACGCAAATCGGTTGTGCTGCAAACAAAAGCCGGCCATTTTATTGTAACGCCGGACAATGGCACGCTCACACTCATCGCACAATCGGAAGGCATAGCGGCTATCCGGGAAATTGATGAAGCGGTGAACCGCCGCCAGGATTCCCGCAAGTCGTACACTTTTCATGGGCGCGATGTGTATGCCTATACCGGCGCGCGGCTGGCGGCAGGTACTATTTCTTTTGAGCAGGTAGGACCTGCATTGCCGGACAGCGTGGTAACTATTCCGCATCAACCGGCCACTTTGCAGGGCGGCGTGCTTAAAGGCACCATTGCTATCCTGGATGTGCAATACGGCAACCTGTGGACTAACATTCCGGCTGATCTTTTTGCAAAGCTGAACATTCCTGCCGGCGGTAAGCTGCAGGTAATAATATATCATAAAGGCCAGCAGGTGTACCAGGGCATAATGCCCTATGCGCATACCTTTGGCGATGTGGCTTTAGGCCAGCCGCTGGCTTACCTGAATAGCCTGATGCAATTATCCTTTGCGCTGAACCAGGGCAGCTTTGCCGCTAAATACCATATTGAAAGCGGAAGCGACTGGAGTGTGCAGGTGAAGGTGAGGTAGTCCATGGCCTTGTGCATGGTGATATGTTTTCGTGGTATGGTCCATAATGTAGACCGCCACATAAGTAGTGGGATAGTCTGTAGTCCATTTGGAATTATATAGGTCGCAGTAACTGCATTGTGTTAAATGCTATGGACCATCGACCGTGGACTTTTATTATAACTCCATTAAACCAACTCTATGCATCGTTACTTATACCTTTTGTTATTATTACTGGCGTTTCAGCATTCTGCCAATGCGCAGGATACAACCCGTAACAGGGATTCCATAGCATTAATGGGTGGTAAAGAAACAACTACCCTGCAGGAAGTGGTGCTGATAGGCTCCCGTGGGGTTGGACGCAGCCGCTTAAATACCCCGGTGCCGGTGGATGTGTTTGATATTAAAAAGCTGCAGCAGCAATCTCCCCAGAATGATCTGAACCAGCTGCTGCAATATGTTTCGCCCTCTTTTAATTCCAACCGGCAATCCTCTTCCGACGGTTCCGAACATATCGATCCCGCCAGTATCCGCGGCCTGGGGCCCGACCAGGTGCTGGTGCTGATCAATGGCAAACGGCGGCATACCACTTCGCTGGTGAACAACCAGGGTACAGTAGGTAATGGTTCCGTAGGTACCGACCTCAATGCCATCCCGGCATCGGCCATTGAACGCATAGAAATACTGCGTGACGGCGCTGCTGCGCAATACGGTTCTGACGCCATTGCAGGAGTGATCAATATAGTTTTGAAAAAGAATGTGCGTCAGCTGTTTGCCTCTGCCACCGGTGGCCTTTCCTCCCGTAATGATGGAGGCCTGGGCCAGCTGAACCTGAACTATGGCCTGCCTTTGGGCAAACAGGGCGGATACCTGAACCTTACCGGCGAAGCGTATTACCGCGGCCGTACTACCCGTACACAGGATCACGATCTTATCATTTTTGATCAGTCGGCGTTAGGCAACTTCTTTGCCTATCCTTTTGCAAATGACCCTGCAGCTTCCCGTAAATATGATGATGATAAACTGAAAGAGCTGGGCTTAACCCGCAAAGACTTTAACTTTCAGATAGGCGATGCCCGTATTAAGAACGCCTCTGGTTTCCTGAACCTGGGCCTGCCTTTTAATAACGGGAAGGGAACTTTTTATGCCTTTGGCGGGTATAGCTTCCGGAAAGGAGAGGGCTACGGTTTCCGCCGTTTGCCCAGTGAAACGGAGAACATGGTGTACAGCATTTTCCCGTACGGTTTTCAGCCCAACACTACTTCCCATATCCATGACCGTAGCCTGGCCCTGGGTATAAAATATAATTTGGGCGCCTGGCAGGCAGACCTGAGCAATGCCATCGGCGATAACCGCTTTGATTATTTTGTGAATAATACGGTAAATGCCTCCCTGCAGGATAAAAGCCCTACCAGCTTTACGGCCGGCGGGCATGAATTTTTGCAGAACACCACGAATCTGGATTTTCACCGCCAGTTCGGGGATGTAGCCCATGGTCTGAACCTGGCCCTGGGAGCAGAGTTCCGGGTAGATGATTACCGCATCCGTGCCGGTGAGGAAGCCTCCTGGCGTAACTATGGCTTGCGGCAAAATGCAGATGGAACGGTAACGGATACACTGGGATTAAGTGGCGGAGCGCAATCTTTTACCGGGTTTTCACCAGCCAACGTAACGCATAAAAGCCGTAACAATACCAGCCTGTATGCAGATGCGGAGCTGGATGTTACCAGCCGTTGGATGATAGGAGGAGCTGCCCGTTTTGAACACTACAGTGATTTTGGATCAACCATCAATGGTAAGCTGGATACCCGTTATAAAATAACTGAGCATTTTAATATACGCGGCGCCGTTAGTACGGGATTCCGGGCCCCCTCTTTGCATCAGCAGTATTTCAGCTACATCAGCACCGATATTTTGCCGGATGGCAAGCTGGGACAATCCGGCTTTTTTACCAATAGCAGCGCAGTAGCCAAAGCGCTGGATATTCCAACTCTGAAACAGGAAACCGCTCTTAACTACAGCCTGGGTTTTACCGCCAAAGCCGGCAATCTGAGCTTAACGGTAGATGGTTACCTGATCAATATCAAAGACAGGATTGTGCTTACCGGCAGCTTCGGATACGATCCCTTTGGTGATCCGGTGCCGGAGATCCAGAATATTCTGAACCCGCTGGGCGCCAGCTCTGCACGGTTTTTCAGCAATGCAGTGGATACACGCACACTGGGAATAGATGTGGTAGCAGATTATACGTTGCATGCCGGCCCGCATACGCTGAACATTTCCCTGGGTGGGAATTTCAATAAGAATAGTATTACCGGCACACATGTACCGGAGCTGTTAAAAGGACAGGAAAGTATTTTCTTTTCACCGAACGACAGCATCCTGATCGTGAAAGGTACCCCGCGCGTAAAAGCCAACCTGGCGCTTACGTACAACTACAAAAAGTTCAGCACTACCTTGCGCAATGTGTATTTTGGCGAAGTAGCCCGCAACTCCTTCCCTTATGGCAGTGTACAGCAGCTGAAAGGGAAAGTGGTAACCGATCTTTCTGTGAGCTATACCCTTCAGCCGGTAACCTTTACTGTAGGCGCCAATAATCTGCTGGATGTATTCCCTGATAAGCAGATCTACGATAACAGCTATTACGGTGTGTTTAAATATCCATCTGCGCAGATGGGTGTTTTGGGTGCTTTTTATTTTGTGAGGTTAGCCGTGAATTTGTAAGTCCAAGGTCCATAGTCGATGGTCCATAGCCTCTAGCGTATAGCAATACTACGAGCTACGCTATTGACTATGGACCACGTTCTACTTTTATCGCGCTCTATGCCATGGACCATTGACTATGGACTACCCCCAAAACTCATCTTCCTGCGCTATGTCCTCTGCATAAATTTTAGCAGCTACAATTTTACCATCTTCTACCGTATATACATCAATGTTATCCGTGTCCAGCACAGCGCCCGGGCGATTGGCTTTCCAGTGCAGCACGCAGGCTGCGCTGTTACCGTTTACGGCCAACACCTTTACACCAGCCAGTGACATGGTGTTTTGCGATACCTCAAACATACCGCCTACCATCTGGAACACTTCAGTACTGTTTTGTTTACGGCCGGAGAAACGGTTATTGCCAGGTTGCTCCCATTTTACATCCGGGTGCAGCAGGGCGCCTAATTTTTCAAGATCTACCTTTTGTACAGCGGTTACAAATTCATTTACTACCTGTAAGGTTTGCTTTTCCATATTGTTATAGTTTTTGTTGTTATTAATGGTACAAAGCTAGTTTACAGCAGCAGGGCAACGGTTATCTATAGACGCCAATGGTTTACCATTTTACGACAGATAGAGTAACGTGCTGATGTGCTAATATGCTAATGTGCTGTTTATGCATCATTACCTCCGGTCTTGGCCGCCCCAACAAATACCGGCACATTGGCATATTAGCACATCAGCACATAATTTTTATATTTTTGCACCTATGGCGCAAGACACCCTTACACAGATCACTACCCCTGCCGGTAAAGGAACCGGTGATATGTACAGCATTCCGGTAAGTTACCGGCGTATGGAAAATCTGCATATTGTTTTCTGGCTGCTGAAAGATATTGCCTGGTGTATGATCTGGAAGCCGCTGGGCATTACCATGATCTTCCCTACGCTGATCATTTCCATTGTGATTGCCTGGCGTACCCGCCAGTTTGTGTCGGAGCTGTGCCATAACCTGGCCATTACGGTATGGATCACCGCCAACTCTTACTGGATGATCAGCGAGTTCCTGCACTTTGATGCAAATGTTATAACAGGCGATATTACCTATAAGCACCTGGCCGTAATTCCTTTTATCACGGGTGTGCTGATACTGGCCTATTACTACCTGTATTACAAGCCGCGCCATAAAGATGAAATAGATACGATGTAAGTTTTTTTATAAGCTATAAAGCCCGTTCCCACGCAGTTTAACCGGGGGAACGGGCTTTTTTATGCATTGAGATCAGGGTTGCAGAAATAGCCAACCCATCTTGCCCAAATTTTATTTTTTATTTAAGACCGATAGGTCTAATTTTATATCTATGAAGAAATCAGACCGTACCCGGCAAATGATCATTGAAAGGTCGGCGCCTATTTTTAACAGTAAAGGCGTGGCCGGCACTTCTATCAGCGATATTATGGAGGCCACACAGCTGGCCAAGGGCGGGGTATACGGCAATTTCTCCACCAAGGACGATATACTGATGGCCACGTTTGATCACATTGCAGATACCTTAAAGGAAAAGCTGGCAGGGGTAACTGCGCCGGAGCTCACCATTCGCGGAAAGTTTGAAGCCTTGTTTAAATTTTACAGCCATTACCCGCTAAACCCCTTTGTAGCCGGAGGCTGTCCCATACTGAACTTTGGGGTAGATGCGGATGATACCCACCCGCAGCTGCGCAAACGTGTGGCTAAGCTGATCGCTTATTTCCAGGAAAGGATCGTGCAGCTGGTTAACGCTGGTATAAAGCGGGGCGAGTTCAGCGCGGATTGGGATGCGGAACGTTTTGCTGTAAAGATGTTCACTATGCTGGAAGGCGCCACCCTGGTAAGCCGTATTAACAATAATAACAAACAAATGAAGATAGTGGTGAGTATGTTAAGAGAGGAGATAGCCCAACATGCCCTTTAATTTTTTGAACACAAACCTATAGTCTTTTATGGAGCAGCAACAGGTAATGCCCTTCGCACTTAAGGTCTCTGCTTTTATGTTGTCAAGGCTGGGTAAGCCTTTCCCGGGGTTAACAGCCCGCATGTTCCTGTCAATGTACAGCCGCCCGCCTAAAAGAAAGCTGCGGGAATCGCACCTGGCGGTAAAGAAAAACGCAGTAGCGGAGCAAATGAGCTTTAGCCGTTATGCTTTTGATGAAAGGCCTATTAACCTGCAGCTGTACCATTGGGGACAGTCTGATAAAAAAGTATTGCTGCTGCATGGCTGGGGCGGCAGCCCGTTTGATTTCAGGCAAATGATCACCGCGCTGGTAACAGCCGGTTATGAAGTAATAGGCTGGGATGCTCCGGCCCATGGCGCTTCTGAAGGAAAGCAAACCAACCTGGTGCAATGGATGCATGTTATGGAGCAGCTGCTTACCCGCATAGGCCCGGTGCATGCGATTGTAGGGCATTCGCTGGGTGGCCTCAGCGCTGCACTGGCGTTGGTGCATAAACAGGTGCAGGCGCCCCGTTTGGTAATGGTGAGCGCCGCGGTAAGCGCGCCGGTTTTTTTTCAGGAAACCTTTCACCTGTTTCGTATACCCGACCGTGTTATGCCGAAAGTACACCAGCTTATTATGACGCGTTTGCAGAACGATCTTTTAAACCTGGACCTTTTTAAATACATTGATCAAATAAAAGCAGAAAAGATCTTAGTGATCTATGATGAGAATGACGGGTTAGTAAAACAGGCGCAGATCGATGATTTTCTGCGGCAATACCCTGCCATACAATCGCTGAAGATCAAAGGGGAAGGGCATTTCCGCATTATGCGCAATGAGGAGGTGATTGAGCGGGTATTGAAGTTTATGGAGTAGTTCATGGTCCCATGGTCCATAGTCCATGGCGTAGAACGCGGTATTAGCATTGCGTGCTAAAAGCTGAAATAAAAGGTCGATGGTCCATAGTATAGATCGCAATATCAGCAATACACTAAAGGCAATGGACCATCGACTATGGGCCATCGGCTATTTGCCGAAAGAATACACTACATCCAGCGTATAAGGTGAGGTGTAATGCCCGGTGAGTTTTAATTGTCTGTCGGAAAGGGTCTGGATCGTTAAAGTGTCCAGGCCAAAAATGAATTTATCATCCAGTGAAGTAACGATCTTTTTATTATCGTCTATCAGCTTATAGGCCACAGTATCCAGGAAAGCATTTTTTACCTGGTAAATTTTACCTGCGTTGGCGTCAAAGGTCCAGTAATTGCTTTCTGCAGCATAGTTCACAGTATCCTTCTGCGTAACGCCACCCTGGTTATAGGTTCTGAACTGGTTTACCATTGTCCATTTTCCGGGAAGCGCCTGATCAGCGGGTTTGTTAACCTGATCATCATCTTTTTTACTACAGGAAACAAGCAGGGATACACCTGCCAACAGGAGAAATATTCGGTTCATTTTCATAGGATAGGATTATTATTGGATGCAATATAATAAAATATTATTATGTATCATCATGTTATCTCATTCACGCAGCATTTATAGTCCGGATTTTGTATTTTGTCTGGATAACCAGAAATCCCACGTATATGACTACATCCAGAAACCGCCGCGAATTCCTGCGCCAGTTAGGTATTACTACTATGGGTATGGGCCTGCTGCCCGCTGTACTCGCCGCCTGTAATAATGGCCAGTCTACCAAAGAAGCCGGCGCTGATTCTTCCGCTGCTACAGACAGCACAGCCGGTAAAACTGCCGGCGGACCCTTATTCTTTAAAATATCGCTGGCAGAATGGTCGTTCCACCAGGCATTGTTTGCCGGTAAAATGAACCACCTGGACTTTCCCGTTAAAGCCAAAAATGATTTTGGCATTGAGGCGGTAGAATATGTGAACCAGTTCTTTAAGGATAAAGCAAAAGACAAAGCCTACCTCACTGATCTTAAAAAACGCTGTGATGATAACGGCGTACGCAGTGTGCTGATCATGTGCGACGGGGAAGGAGAGATGGGCGACCTGGATAAAAAGAAACGCATGCAGGCGGTTGAAAATCACTACAAGTGGGTAGAAGCTGCCCAGTTCCTGGGTTGCCACGCCATTCGCGTAAATGCAGCAGGAGAGGGCAAACCGGAGGAAGTATCCAAAGCGGTGATAGAATCCCTGAGCAAATTATCTGCCTTTGGGAAAGATCATAATATTAACGTGATCGTGGAAAACCATGGCGGCACATCCTCCAATGGCAAGTGGCTGGCTAACGTAATGAAAACGGTGAACATGCCCAACTGTGGCACTTTACCGGACTTTGGCAACTTTTGCCTGAACCGCACCAAGCCGGAAAGCAATACCCCCGAAGGCTGGGCTAAAACCAAATGCCTGGAAGAATATGACCGTTATGAAGGTGTACAGGAGCTGATCCCTTATGCCAAAGGCGTAAGCGCCAAAACATATGACTTTGATGCCAATGGTAATTGCGTGGAAACAGATTACAGCCGTATGCTGAAGATCGTGAAAGACGCCAACTACACCGGGCATATTGGCATTGAGTACGAAGGGCAAAAGCTGTCTGAAGAAGAAGGCATCCGTAAAACCCTGGCCCTGCTGAAAAAAGCAGGAAGCGTAATTAGTTAATGTGCTGATATGCTAATGTGCTGGTATTTGTTGATGTAGCATACACCAGCGAATACCAGCACATTGACGTTAGTATGGTATATAAACCAGCATATCTGCACATCAGTTAATCGTTATCTCCACCTCATCCCCCCTGATCTTATAGCTGCAATGTGCAGTCTTACGCAGTATTTCCAGCACCTCCTGTAAAGTATTATGCTGGAAGGAGGCTGTCATATTTTTGATGGAGGATACATCCCCTTCTACCGTAATAGTAACCGCAAACCAATCTTCCAGCTGCCGGACCATGGTCATAAAAGGTATATCCTTAAACCGCAGATCTTCATTTAACCAGGCTTCCAGCTCAGCAGGCTGGTAGGTTTCTTTTTCCATCAGGTCAATATCCCTGTTAGCCAACACCATTTGCCCGCGTTCCAGTATTTCCGGCTGGTTATCAGTAGCGGAGTGGTAGGTTTTGGCCACTCTGACCTTGCCGTTCAGCAAATAGGCTGTAGCGCCGGGTTGCGTGGCAAAAGACCGGATCTTGAAAGCGGTGCCCAGGGCGGTAATGGTTAACTTATCCGTTTTTACGGTAAAAGGCCGGCCGTTTGTGGTGGTGGCAGCATCAAAATAGGCTTCTCCATCCAATATAAGCTCCCGGCCCTGCTGCGGAAAGGTGGCCGGTACCAGCAGGCGTGAGCCGGCATTCAGTATTACAGTGCTGCTGTCGGCCAGCTGCAGCTTTTTCCGGTGTCCTACCTCCCCTTGGTACGTGGTATAGGTAGTTTGCCCGTTAAGCAGGTGCTTAACCGGATCTTCCTTTTGAGGCTGCTGGCATTGTAGCTGGATCCCCGCCATTAACAGCAGGCCCAGAATAGGTAAGGTGTTTTGTACGCTTGTGTTGAACATGACATTTTTGCTGGGAGTGTTAAAAGTAAACAGTTTTTTGTTAAAACAATGGCAGCCCCTTAACTTTGCGGCCCATGGAAAAGCAGCTTCCGCTATCATTCGATAACACCGCTATTGCATTTGAACACAAAACAGATAAGGCGCTGAAAAAGGCCGATTTCCTGTTCAGTAATATTGGTAAACCATGGCTGGTAAAGCTGGGCGGCGTGTTAACCCCCCTGGCCTTTAAACTAAGGCTGCCTGTTAAAGGCCTTATCAAACACACTATTTTTCAACAGTTTTGCGGCGGCGAAAGTCTGGAGGAAGCTGCACAAACCGCACAGGTGCTGGGCAAATATCATGTGGGGGCTGCGCTGGATTACGGCGTAGAAGCCATGGAAGGGGAGGAGAACTATGACCATGCAGTACCGGAATTTATCCGGGCTATTGAATATGCCGCCGCCAATCATAACATTCCTTTTATTGCCATCAAGGTAACCGGTTTTGCCCGTTTTGAGCTGCTGGAAAAAATACACAGCCGGCAACCGCTGACAGCAGATGAGCAGCAGGAATTTGAAAGAGTGCGTAACCGCATCAGGACCATTGCAGAAGCAGCGGCCAAAAATAAAATAGGCCTGCTGATAGATGCGGAAGAATCCTGGATCCAGCAGCCCGTAGATGACCTGGCTGATGAAATGATGCAGCTGTTCAATAAAACAGACGTTATTGTATACAACACCTTCCAGCTGTACCGCCACGACCGCTGGGAATACCTGCAGCTCTCTTTTGACAGGGCGCAGCAGCAGGGTTACCTGTTAGGCGCCAAGCTGGTAAGAGGGGCGTATATGGAAAAAGAGCGCAAACGTGCAGAAGCCCTGGGTTACCCGTCTCCCATCCAACCGGACAAAGCATCAACCGATAAAGATTATAACAGCGCCGTAAGGTTTTGTATGGACCGGCTGGACAAGCTGGCCGTATTCATAGGCACACACAATGAAGAGAGCAGCATGCTGGCAGCCCGCCTGCTGGATGAAAAGGGATTACCCCACAACCATCCGCATGTAAGCTTTTCACAGCTGCTGGGCATGAGCGATAATATCACCTTTAACCTGGCACATGCCGGTTATCATGTATCCAAATATTTACCTTATGGCCCCGTAAAGGATGTAATGCCTTACCTGCTGCGCCGCGCGCAGGAAAATACTTCCATCTCCGGGCAAATGGGCCGTGAGCTGGGTTTGATCAGGAAGGAGCTGAAGAGAAGGGCTATTTAAGCTGAACGCCAAACGCTGAATGCGGAACGCTTAACGCTTAATGCAGAACGCTGATTGACGCGTATAATACGCACCAATCAGCGTTCTGCATTTAATATCCGCTTTAATCAGCGTTAAGCGTTCCGCGTTTATTTCATCCGCACCAATTAGCAAATATTCATCAGCGTTAAGCATTCCGCATTCCGCGTTTTACTGGTTTTCATTCTGCGGTATCGGAAACGCCGACCATACATCATCACCAGCCCGGTCTATGGGTAAGGTGTTCAGGCGGTTATACCTGCGTACATCTATCCAGCGGTGGCCTTCATAAAAAAGCGAATACCGGCGCTGCCGCAACATTTCATCTATTAGTGCTGCCTGCGTAATGGCGCCTGCATACGGGGCTACATTATGCCCTGTGCGAATGCGGTTCAGCGCTACTATGGCATCGGGGAATGCATTGGTTTGGATCTTGGCTTCTGCATAGATCAGTATTAATTCCTCATTACGGATAATGGGAATAGGCGCAGTGTTGCTGGTATAGATCCATACATCGCGGTTACTGGTTAAGCCGCCCTGGCTGGCAGCGCTGGTACGGAGTGTGGCCTTTTGTATGCGGTCATCGCCCGGGGTAATATCCAACGCGTAAGAGGGATGCGCCACCCTTACCTCACCGTTTGAGTTTTGCGCAAAGTAGCAGGGGTTTAGCTGCTCACCGCTGCCGTTACCAAACACATGGTACACACCGGTAGTAAAGCTGCCGTTCAGGTCAAAGAACGATTCGTTCAGCGCCGTTAATGCCTGTGCCCACTGCTGCCGGTATACCGCCACCCTGGCCGCCAGCGCCCGGTTAAATTTCAGCAGGCCTGCCGCATCTTTAAAACCATTAAACCCGCCGGATAAAGGAAAAAGTATTTCCGCACCGGTAAGGCTGGTCTTTCCATCTTCCAGCATTTGTGCAATAGAATCCAGCGCAACATTCTTCTGTACAATAGGCCCGGGATTTTCAAAATCCTGTACACTTATGCGGATGCCGTTTGCATCTGTCATGTTCAGGTTCAGCAATAGCTGGTAAGCCATAATGGTTTTGGCAAAACCCAGGTAGCCATTACGCTGCGGCGCAGTAATAAAGCTGGAGTTGGTGGCGGCCTGCAGCAGTATATTTCCCTGCCTTACTACGCGGTAGCGTGAAGCCCAGGGGTTGGTAAGATAAAAGGTATTATTATCCAGCGTAGAGGAACCGGCGCCTAACAGCTCGGTATAAAAACGTGGTTCAGAACCGGCAAAGCGGTAAATATCACGTCCGATAATGCCTACTGCATCATAATAAGTGCCCAGGGTAAAGCGCATACCCGATTCTGCCCCGGTTACCAGGTTATTCAGCTCTTCCTTAGTAGGGTTGCGGGTAATAGCGTCGGCCTGCGGTGTGTTTAAATTGGGGATCTCTCCCTTTTGGCAGGCTGCCAGCAGCACGGCTGCTGTTATATATAGCATGAAGTGTTTTTTCATAATAATCCGTTTAAATGTTATCAGAAATCAATGCCCACATGAAAGCTCATACGTTTGGAAGCAGGAAAGGGCATAACATCTACGCCGCTGGAAACGCCGTTACTACCGCGGCTTATGCTGGTATTAATAGTGTTGCTTCCAAAGTTGGATACTTCCGGATCATAGCTCACATAGTGCGTCCATGTAAACCAGTTGTTGGCAGAAACGCCTACCCGCACATTTCTTAAGAACGGGTTATTCTTAATGGGGAAGTTGTAGTACAGGCCAATTTCACGGATCCTTACATAGCTGGCATCCTGCACAAAAAGGGCCGCGCTGCCGGCAGCGCCGCGTTCAGCTCCGTCTTTTATACCATTGCCATTGGCATCTGCATCCCAGTCAGGGCTGGTGCCGCCGCCATCGGTAAGCAGCCGTGTAAGGTTAATATTATCACCACCTTTTTTCCAATGCACTAATACGCGCATGCTTAAATTGGTGAACAGCTGCACTTCATTGAAAAAGCTCATCTGGAAATCCGGCTCTGAATTGCCTAATGTTACAAACACATTTTTGGTATCATCCTGCGGATCAGGAATGGTACCTTTTATTTGTGTGGCAGGCTGGCCCTGTTCTATATAAAAGGTGCCCAGCGAGTTACCGAAGGCGCCCAGCGCAAAGGCAGGAATGCTAAGGCGGGTAACCTGTGAGCGGTTGCGCCACCAGTTGATGTTGGAGGTCCAGCGTACGTTTTTGGTATTAACAGGCAGCAGGCTTAAACCCAGCTCTATACCGCGGTTGCGCAGGTCGCCCGCATTTACCCATTCTGCCACAAAACCGGTGGAGCCGGGCGGCAGGCGGCGTAACAGCAGGTCGAATATTTTTTTGTTATAGTAGGTAGCTTCCAGGTTCACGCGGCCATCCAGTATACTAATGTCTACACCGGCTTCCAGCTCGGTTTGTTTTTCCGGTTTAATGGAGGTGTTACCCAGCTGGTTATCCACCAAAGAGCCAGGCAGGCCGCCGGTATTGGAGATCACCATTGCGGTGAATTTACTGCCGTAGGGCGATACGTTGCCGGATTGCCCGTAAGCAGCACGCACCTTAAAGCTATTGATGCTTTTCACTTTCCAGAAATCCATTTTAGCCAGGTTCCAGGAAAGGGAGCCTTTGGGATACAGGTAGTATTTTTTAAAGTCGCCGTTGTTGGTGGAGCGGTCAAAACGGATACCGCCGGTAGCAGTTACCGCATCCAGCAAAGTAATTTCTTCCTGTGCAAAAATGCCGTTATCGCGGTACTTCTGCCGGAACTGCCGCGGGTTGGCAGCGCCCGCCTGGTCTACGTTTGTTTGCGTGCCTATCAGCTGTGTGGCAGATATCAGGATGTTATCAAAATTACCGGTTTCCAGTGTAGCCCCTACCGTAGTAGTGAAGCTGGCCTTGGACGATGGTGTAAAATTATTCACCAGGTAACCAGCCAGGTTGGTGTTAATGTTATTGGTATTACCCTGTATGGATGCGCCGCCCAATGTATTTTCCATGAACTGTAAGGAACGTGGGAATACGGCTACTGTTTTCAGGTTGTAATAATCCACGCCGCCGTTGGCTACAAAACGTGTGGTGGATTTATCGCTTTGCAGCAGCCGTGCATCCAGCTTTACGCCGGTTACAAAACGGTTGGTGGTTTCGTTATTGATCATCTTATCCCTTGTTTCCAGCGGGTTGGATGCGGCGTATGGGTTACGCGGATAGTTACCTAAATTATCTTTATGCAGCTCTGCAAAACCGGGGGTGGTGGATAATGCCACGCCAAAGCTTACACCATTATTATCGTTATTGGTAAGGCCGCGGTCTGCGCTGGAATTAATATAGTTGGTAGTAAACCCAACGGATATACGATCATTGATGCGGTGATCCACATTTAACCGCAAGGAGCTGTTGAGGTAACCGGTACCTTTTACAATACCGTCTTCACTACGGCGGTTAGCAGCAAAGTAAAAAGTAGTGCGTTCAGAGCCGCCGCTTAAGCTCAGGTTGGTATTCAGCAACAAGCCTGTCTGGCCAAACAGCTCTTTCTCATAATCATAGATCTTGCCGGCAGATTGTGCATCCAGGAACCGCTGCCGGTTGACAGCACGGGCTGCCTGTACATCGGGGTCAGGATTGTCTGCTGCACCGGCCAGGTCGGCCGCAGTTTCTGCGGTAAATACACGCTGGCCTAATAAATGGCGCACTTTTACAAAACCGGTTTCCTGGTTAATGCTGATATTGGTTCTGCCTGTTTTACCACGTTTAGTGGTGATCAGTATTACACCGGCAGCTGCTTTGGAACCATATAAGGCAGCTGCAGAAGCACCTTTCAGTATTTCAATGTTTTCAATATCAGCCGGGTTCAGGTCCGCAATACGGCTGGAGGGGTTATCCTGGTTATTGGGATTGCCAGCAGTAGCTGCGCCGGTAACATCATTGAGACCGGCCGGCACACTGGCATTGTTCATAAAAATACCATCTACTACATACAAGGGTTGCGCATTCCCGAATACAGAAGTAATACCGCGCACTTTTACAGAGATACCCCCACCCGGTGCGCCGGAGTTAGCAGATATCAGGGCGCCAGGTATTTTACCGCTTAGCGCTGCATCAAAAGTTTGCGCCGGTGCAGTGCCGGAGAGGTCTTTGGCGGAAAGCGTGGCTACCGCATTGGCCAGGTTACTGCGTTTTACAGAAGTGGCCAGGCCGGTTACCACCACTTCATCCAGCCGCGCAAAATCTTCTTCCAGTGCCATGTTAAGGGTGTTACCGGTTACCGTGGCTTTTTGGGTTTTATAGCCGGTAAAGGAAAAGGTGAGCTGGTTACTGCCCGCCGGCAGCATCAGCGAATAGTGGCCATCCGCATCCGTGATGGCGCCCCGGTTGGTGTTGGAAACCCGTACGGTAACCCCGGGTATTGGTTTGCCAAAAGCGGCATCGGTGACCCTCCCTGTAATAGTTGTTTGCTGTGCATACAGCGTACTGATGGTGCATAGGCATAGCAACACCATCCGTGCAGATTTAGATAGAAACATAAGCGTGTGATTTTGGGTGATTGATACTAAATTTTACATGAGATTTTAATATAGGCGTTAGATTTAGATAAAAGATCGAGGCTCTTCAAAGCTTTCGTATACATGGAACTTATCTTGCTCGCTGGCTTCCTGCTTGCTGACGCTACGACTTTGGTTGTTGTTTAGCAGATTACGAAAATTCCACGGGATAAGTGTATTTTTTGTTTAGTTTATTTGCGTTATATTTTTCGCATTGTATGTTTGTAACTTCCGGGTGAGATGCCACGTTCTACTATCAAATCTTACCCATGAAATACCTGCTGCTCCCTGTATTCTTACTCATTTGCATTACGGCCTGTAAAAAGAATAATGATACGATAACTGATGGTGCATCTTTACCAAAACAGCTTAATTACCTGACAGGCCGTTGGAAATCATATGCTTCTTATTACAGTTTTGGTGGGGAACCGGTATGGAAACCTACCGAAAATATTACTTATGTAACGTTCAACAATAATGGGGAATATACCAACAGCAGTAACAGCGCCTATGATCATTTTGAGCTGCGCGCGACAGATGTGGATACTACCCTGCGGATCTATAAAAAAGGACAACAATCGGATACCGCTGTTTTCCTTATCAGCATTAATGAAAATACCCTTGTACTGGCCAACCGTATGTGTATTGAAGGTTGTGGGGATAAATATGTAAGGGAGCATTAGTAACAATTTTGTTAATTTGCCCCATGGATCAGTACCTTCATTTATTACAGCATATACTGGATCATGGGGCTGCAAAAACAGACCGTACCGGCACCGGTACCAGCAGCTGTTTCGGCTACCAGATGCGTTTTAACCTGCAGGATGGTTTTCCGCTGGTCACTACCAAGAAATTACACCTGAAATCTATTATTTATGAGTTACTCTGGTTCCTGCGGGGCGATACTAATATTGCTTACCTGAAGGAGCACGGCGTAAGTATATGGGACGAGTGGGCTAACGCCAACGGCGACCTGGGCCCCGTTTACGGCAAACAATGGCGTAGCTGGGAAACTCGGGATGGCAGAGTGATAGACCAGATCAGCGAAGCCGTAAAACAGATCAAAAATAACCCGGATTCCCGCCGCATTATTGTAAATGCCTGGAATGTGGGCGACCTGCCGCAAATGGCGCTGAGCCCCTGCCACTGCCTGTTCCAGTTTTATGTGGCTAATGGGAAGCTGAGCTGCCTGTTATACCAGCGTAGCGCAGATGTGTTCTTAGGCGTTCCTTTTAACATTGCTTCCTATGCATTGCTTACCCTGATGATGGCGCAGGTGTGCGACCTGGAGCCGGGCGAATTTATTCACAGTTTCGGTGATGTGCATTTGTACAACAATCATATTGAACAGGCTAAGCTGCAATTAAGCCGCACGCCCTACCCGCTGCCGGTAATGAAACTTAACCCGGCCGTGAAGGATATTTTTGCTTTTACCTTTGAAGATTTTGAGCTGCTGAACTACCAGCACCACGCAGGGATTAAAGCGCCGGTAGCGGTGTAATTTAATTCGTAATTGACAATTTGTAATTCAACCCATGGTTTCCATCATTGTTGCAGCATCAGAGAATAACGTTATAGGGCAGCACAACCAGTTACCCTGGCACCTGCCGGCCGATATGAAATATTTCAAAGAAACTACTACCGGTAAACCCATTATCATGGGCCGTAAAACCTTTGAATCATTAGGCAAGCCTTTACCCAACCGCCCGAATATTGTAATTACCCGCCAGCCGGATTACCCGCGCGATGGTATTATTGTTACTACCTCATTACAGGAAGCCCTGATGATTGCAGGTACTTTTGATGGGGAGGAAATGTTTATTACCGGGGGAGAAGAAATTTTCAGCCAGGCCATTCCGCTGCTGGTGCAGCGCATGTACATTACCCGCATTCATGCTACTGTTACCGGTGATGCGCATTTCCCGGAATTTGATCCCAAAGAATGGAACCTGGTAAGCAGCAGGCTGCACCCGGCAGATGAAAAACATGCGTATGCATTTACGTTTGAAGTTTGGGATAAGAAAACGAAAGCGGAGAAAGAAGGTATACAGAATTGAACATCTATCTGAAGATCACCGTCCCGATCCCTTGTGTTAGCTCCATTTCAAGCTGTTTCAAATGCTGATGCACTTCAACACACTTCATCTGCATATCAAAAGTATCCGCCTTTTCCATCTCCTGCTGGTTTTCCAGGATCAGCTTTTTGATCTTACGTAGTATCAGGTAGTTGGTGGTGCTGATGGTGTCGCGCAGGTAAGCATTATCCCCGCAAACAGTATCTATTTCAAAACGTTCTTTCCAGTTTATGCTCAGGTCCGCCTCCTTATCTTCCAGGATCAGGGCTGTTTGTTTGGAGATGTCGGTATCCTCATGGTACAGGAACCATTTTTTATCCGGGGTGGAGCCTTCATCGTACCTGGATTTATATTCCCGCAGTATTTTCTTTACGATCTCACTATCTGCCAGCGATTCAAAATCGTACGGCAAATGAAATACATAATCGGCAACGCTGCTTTTTTCTTCTTCACTGAAAGGCATGTCTCCAAAGCGGAGTAAGATCTTTACCAGCTCTCTTTCCTGTTTTTCATCCGTAGGGAAGATCACTTCAAAATTGCCTTCGGCCGCTTCCATGGCGGCAATGGCCTCATCGCTCAGCTGATCATCTTCCGGAGGGGCATTCTTGGCCAGCTGCTGCTCCCGCTTTTGCAGGCGCTCGCGGATGAATTTATTCACCAGTGTGATCATGCCCTGCTCATCTATCTTCAATAGCTGGCTGCACTGTCGTATATAGTCTTGCTGGCGGGTGAAATCCTCTACCTTATCAATTTTAGAGATGGTTTCCGCAATTTCATTTACCAGCTGGCTTTTGCGGTTGCTGTCGTTGCCAATATCCTGCATGGATGTTTGCAGCTTAAACAGCACAAAGTCCTGCTTATTGGTTTCTACAAACTGCCGGAAAGCGGGCGCGCCTATCTTCTGCACATAGCTGTCCGGGTCTTCCTTGTCCGGTATCAGCACCAGCTTCACGTTCAGGCCTTCTTCCACGGCCATATCCAGGCCGCGCAGCGCTGCTTTTACGCCCGCGCTGTCCCCATCGTACAGGATGGTGAGGTTATTGGTATATTTCTTTACCAGCCGCAGCTGGTCCACTGTAAGGGAGGTGCCGCTGGAGGCTACCACGTTTTCAATGCCTGCCTGGTGCAGGGAAATTACGTCGGTATAACCTTCTACCAGTAAGCATTCGTTCAGGCGGTCAATGGCGTGGCGGGCAAAATAGGTGCCGTACAGCACCTTGCTTTTTACATAGATCTCGTTTTCGGGAGAGTTAATGTATTTGGGCGCCCGGTCGTTCTTAACCAGGATACGCGCGCCAAAACCCAGCACCTTGCCGGATTGGTTGTGAATGGGAAAAATAACGCGGCCCCTGTAGTTATCCGCCGGCTGCTCGTTCCGGATGGTGACCAGGCCGGTCTTTTGCAGGTAATCGAGGTTATAGCCCTTTTCCAGCGCAGTGCGTGCAAAAGCGTCCCGCTCATTGCTGCAGTAGCCCAGCTGGAACTTCTGGATGGTTTCCTTTGTAAAACCCCTTTCCTCAAAGTAGCTAAGCCCTACATTCTGCCCTTCCTCTGTTTCCAGCAGGGTTTTGGTAAAATATTCCCGGGCAAAGTTGTTAATGATATACAGGCTGTCGGCCAGGAGCTGCTGCTGTTTTACCTCTGCGCTAACCTCTTTCTCCTCAATTTCTACATTGTATTTCTGGGCCAGCCAGCGAAGGGCCTCCACATAGGAGTACTTCTCATGCTCCATGAGAAAGCTGATGGTATTGCCGCTGGCCCCGCAGCCGAAACATTTATAGATCTCCTTGCTGGGTGAAACCGTGAAGGAGGGCGACTTTTCATTATGAAAAGGGCAGAGGCCCAGGTAGTTGGTACCCCTTTTTTTCAGCTTCACGAACGAGCCTACGATCTCCACAATATCTATGCGGCTCAGGATCTGTTGTATGGTATGTTGTGCTATCAAGGTCTGGAAGAATGCAAACTGCAAACATAGGTAATTTACACCTTTTGATGCTAATTATCCCGGCGGGTGGGCATATGGCCGGTTTTAGTATATTGTTTTGTACTAATTTTATTAATTTTACATATTAATTTTTATATATTTACATAATTTTTCACCCTATTCCTTAAGCCTAATGAAAAGATTGTTATTACTGATTGCATGCTCATTTCTTGCAATTTCCGGTTTAAAGGCGCAAAATTTCGACTTTAAGATCAAGGCAACTGACACTATTGGTTGCGCGCCTAAGAAGATTACATTTGATGTGAATTCATCTTCTTCCCTGTCTGTGATTGACTGGCTTTGGGAATTTGGGGATGGCGGTACCGCCTCCGGCCCGCAGCCTACACACACTTTTAACACACCCGGCCACTATGTGGTAAGGTTAACCATGGTAATACCCGCAGGGGCTACTTCCATGAAAGTGTTCAGCTACCAGGAAATTGATATTCTTCCCATATTGGATCTTGGCGTGCAGCACCCATTGTGCCGCAACTATTGTCCTATTATCAGCAATACAGCCATGGCGCAGGGCCACCATGATCCGGGATGGTACTTATGGTCTACCGGTGATACTACCAGCACCCTGCGTGCCTGCGCCCCCGGTACCTATTCCGTAACCTATAACGTGTGCGGTCAAACGCTGAGCGATACCACCGTGGTAATTGCCCGTGTAAGTGAAACACTGGCCGACATTTCCTATACCTGGTTATGCAGCCGTCAGGTAGACCTGACCGTGATGCCGGCTTATGAAAATGTACCGTACCGCCTGTGGCTGAACTGGGGGGATAATACTTCCCAAACCCTGGTAGAAAAGAACCGCCATGCGCTCACTTTTGATCATGAGTACGCAGTATCAGGCGATTATACTATAGAAGTGCACATGGAATACCAGAACAGCTGTGCGGATATCGTAACCCGTAAGGTAACGGTGCGCCAGTAATTCAGGTACAAATACATTCACGGAAAGGTGAAGGATGGAACGATGGCCGTTCCGTTCTTCACCTTTTCGTTGTATATAAATGGTAATAGTGGCTGACCTATTAGTTATTTAAGTAATTTTACCGCTTCTTAGGACAATACAATTTCCATTTTCTCACCCTATACCCTTGAGTATGAAGCGATTTTTACTATTGTTTGTTTTTTTATTGGCCCGTATACTGTTGTTTGGACAGGGCATTAACGTGGATTTTAGCTATGACAAAACAATTGGCTGTGGTCCGCTTACGGTATCCTTCCAGGATCTGAGTACCGGCCCTAACCCAATCACGGCATGGCTGTGGAATTTCGGGGATGGCGATAATTCGACCCTTCAAAACCCGGTACATATTTATACAAAGAAAGGCAGCTTCCGGGTGTCGCTAACTGTTTGGGATAATATGGGTAATAAAGCCATTAAGGACAATTATTATTTCCCCCAGATCATATCTGTGCAGCCTAGCCTGAACATAGGGGACGAATACCTGTTATGTAATATTTATGCGGGGCCTCCCAGTGTTAGAATCACAAATAAAGGAGCAGGTCCTTACGGTGATACTTTTGGTACTTATCGCTGGTCCACAGGTGATACTACTGCCAACATTTGGGTAAGTACACCGGGCACTTACAGCGTAACTTATGAAGCCTGTGGCCAAACCTTGCAGGATGATGCGAATGTTTCACTGACTACAACCAAAACGCAGGTGACGGTCGATCCTGCTGCTACTTATTGGGAATATGGATTATACAGGAGAACGCTAAATGTAAATATTCCTTATACCAGGCAGGCAATAGACCGGTTTTTTATTGATTGGAAGGATGGTAAGATTGATACTATTACTAATTCTAACAGTATATTAAATACCAATCAATTTTACCATCACTATACAAAGCCTGGCAGTTACCAGGTTAGTTTTACTACCCGGCTGAAAGAGGATGACCGTGGATATTGTGATACCCTTCAATTTATAACAGTACCTGTACGTGCATCTGCCGTTACATTGGAGCTAGGCAATGACACCACCATTTTTAGAGGAGATACCCTGGTATTGGATGCTGGCAACCCGGGCGCTCAATATATCTGGCAACTGTTTGGAAATACACAAACCATTAAGGTAACGAAGGCAGGCAATTACAGGGTAACAGTAATAAAAGATGGAGATGTAGCATTAGACAGTGTTCGTGTAAGTGTAATAGAAGGGCCTCCTTCTGTAAGAGCCAGAATTGGCGTTTTGGCACGAAGCTGCAAGACAGTATATTTTGCCGACAGCTCATTTGTAAGCAGCGGACATGCTAATCAATGGCATTGGGTTTTTGGAGATGGTACAACAGATACTGTTCAAAATCCGGTACATACTTACCCGGCCAATGAGCCTTATACCGTAAAGCTTTATGTGGGCGCAGATAACGGGCAAATAGATTCAGCTATACGTATCATAATGCCGCGGGATATCCCCCCTGTAGATCTGGGGCCGGATGTTATGCTTGCCAGGGGTGATACTATTACCCTGACACAGTATTCCAATGGTAACCCACAATACCTATGGTCTACCGGCGACACCACCAAAGCTATTAGCGTAACTACCCCCGGTACTTATTGGCTGCGTATGAGCTATTGTATAGGTTCAGCAGCAGATACCATCAACATACTTGCAGATACAACACCTGTTTATGGCCTTAAAGCCCGCATTGGCCTTAAACAAATTGATTGCTCCAACGTTCAGTTTACAGATAGTTCTATTGTGACTGGTGCGTCTATCGTTAACTGGCTATGGACCTTTGGAGATGGTTATACGGCAGTTACACAGCATCCCACACATGCTTACAATAACAATGGATCTTTTGATGTACAGCTAATAGTTATTAACAACCTGGGTGAAAGAGATACTACTCATCAGATCATTTTCATTGACAAGATACCCATAGCCAGGTTAGGAGCGGATACTACGCTGCAGCCCGGTGATAGTATTGTATTGGGCACCGCAAATTCTATGGCGCCAGGTATGCGGTACTTATGGTCTACCGGAGAAATAACACGTACTATCGATGTGGCGCAGGCAGGTACTTATTGGGTGGAGATCATGAATCCGGATCACTGTGACGCACTTGTTTCCAAAGATACTATTGTAGTATCCACGTCGGATACGGTAATAGTCAATAACCCCACCGCCTCCTTCACTCCCGACAAACAACAATGCACTACCGTACGTTTCACAGATCAAAGCACCACCGCTGCCGGTACCAGCATCACCAGCCGTCAATGGAGCTTTGGTGATAATACTACCGACACTGCGCAAAACCCGCTGCATACCTATAGCCAGCGTGGTGAATATACAGTTAGCCTGGTGGTAGTGAACAGTACTGGAAAACGGGATACCGCCACCACCACGCTTTACTTTGCACCATTGCTTGTAGATCTTGGTGCAGATACAACACTTGCAACTGGCGACAGCCTGCTGCTGGATGCGCGCAAGCCGAACAACTCCGGCGACGCTTACCTGTGGTCTACCGGCAGCACCAAGCCTGTTATTGTAGTATATACATCCGGCAGCTACTGGGTAAAAGTTACCACCTGTGGCACTACAGTTACAGATACTATTACAGTAACCATACCGGCTGTGCCGCCGGCCAGTAGCGGACTGCAGGCCGGTTTTGAATTCCTGCAAACAGGTTGCCGCACCTACCGGTTTACAGATACCAGCAAAATAACAACGGGCAGCATCAGCCATTGGGCATGGCAGTTCGGTGATAACACTACCGATACGCTGCCCAACCCTGTTCATACCTATAGCCAGCCGGGAAACTATATTGTTACCCTGGTAGTGACGGATAACAGCGGTAAGCAGGATACGGCCATCAGGCTTATTGTAAATACCGCAATAGCCGTGAACCTGGGGCAGGATCTTGATACCCTGCGCCCCGGCGGTTCCATACGCCTGTCGGCGCCTTATCCGGCAGGAAGCCACTACAGTTTCCATTGGTCTACCGGTGATACCACTGCTACTATTACCATAACACAACCCGGCACTTATGCATTACAGGTTTCAGACTGGTGGTGTGGTACCAGCGCGGCAGACACCATCAATATCAGCTTCGCTAACCCCGCCGGTATAAATGCTGCCATTGGCATACAGGGCCGCAACTGTACCAGCGTATTCTTCCTGGATGAAAGCACGGCACTACAACCCATTGTAAAATGGGAATGGTCTTTTGGCGATGGCACAACCGATACCACGCAAAGCCCCCGGCACCTGTATGCTGCGGATGGCCAATACCTGGTAACACTGGTAGTGACCGACAGCCAGGGTGCTACGGATACCGCTACCCGTAATGTTGAGCTGATTAATAAACCTAACCTGGAGCTGGGCACAGATATCATCCTTTACCCGGGCGATACCGTGATGCTGGGTGCTGATTTCCCGAATACCACCCGTACATGGTCTACCGGCGAAACCGGCCCTGTTATTTCCATTACCACTCCGGGTACTTACAGTGTAACCGTATATTATTGTAACGGATCTGTGTCAGATACTGTACACGTATATGCCGATAGTATACCGGCTAAGCTGGAAGCTAAATTTGTTGCTGATAAATTACAGTGCACTACCGTGAAATTCACCAACCAAAGCACCACACTTGCAGGGACTTCTATCATCAGCCGTCAATGGAGCTTTGGCGATAACACAACAGATACGGCACAGAGCCCGGTGCATACTTACAGCCAGCGTGGTACTTATACCGTTAGCCTGCTGATAGTGAACAGCGCAGGCCAGCGCGATACCGCATTCACGACCATTTACTTTGCACCGGTGCTTGTAAACCTGGGTGCAGACACCACACTTGCAGCCGGCAGCAGCCTGCTGCTGGATGCACGCAAGCCAAATAACTCCGGCGACACTTACCTGTGGTCTACCGGTGCTGCTACGCCCACTATTACGGTAACACAGGCCGGTACCTACTGGGTAAAAGTAAGCGATTGTAATACGGTAGTAACAGATACCATTCGCATAACACAGCCCGCTGAACCCGAAAACCCGGCCAGCGTTGGCAACACCACCACTGTTAATGCGAACGACAGCCTTGCCGTAACTGCCAGCTTTGATCATTCTTTCAACAGCAATAACGTATTCACCATTCAGCTGCTGCAAGGCACCAATACCGGCGGTAAAAAGGCCGGTGAGCTGGATGGAGCAGTAACTAACCTTGCAATTATACCGGGTACTGATCCGCGTATATCCGTAAAGGTTAGCATACCGGATACCATTCCCTGCGGACAGGATTACCGGGTAAGAATAGTGAGCAGCTCCCCGGCAGATACTACGGATTGGTCATCAAAGTTTGCAGTAATAAATACGCCGGTGGCTACTTTACAGCAGCGGGGCGATAGCCTGTTTGCAGGCAAAGCGCTCACCTACCAATGGTACTTTAACGGCGCAGCTTTAACCAGCGCCACCACGGCAGCCATCCGCGCAAAAGCCAACGGGCAGTATTATGTAATTGTAAGCAATGGCGGTACCTGCCGCAGCACTTCCACTACGCTGAGTATGGTGATCACCGCAGTACCGGATGTAACGGTAGGAGAGAACGTTGTACGCGCCTTCCCGAACCCTACAGCCGGCCTGGTATATGTACGCTTTGAAAAACCACTGTTAAAACCGGTGGATCTTATTGTACATGATGCAAAAGGTAACACCCTGTACCGCAGGCAGGTAAAAGACCAGCTTACGGAAATAGACCTGGGTACCTTACCCAAAGGCATCTACTACCTGGAAGTGGCCGGTTACGGCAAACAAAAAGCTATGCGCATTATATTGCAGTAAGCACATACACGGAAATTTTGAAAGGTGAAAAGCAATCCGCTTTTCACCTTTCTTTTTTTATCCGGCCTTCTTACCGCTTCCTACTTTTCCTTTATATTTGAATGTTCAAGCCAAACAATCTTATGTTATGAAAGAAGTATTTATAGTATCCACGGTTCGTACACCCATCGGGGCATTAAGCGGCGCACTGGCAGCCGTGCCGGCTACGCAGCTGGGCGCCACCGTTATAAAAGCAGCCCTGGAAAGAGCCGGTATTGCCGCCACAGAGGTGAATGAAGTATATATGGGCAATGTGATCAGCGCCAATGTGGGCCAGGCACCTGCCAACCAGGCCAGCATTTATGCCGGTATTCCTACCAATGTGCCCTGCACCACTGTAAATAAAGTATGCGCCTCCGGTATGAAAGCCATTATGCTGGGCGCGCAAAGCATTATGCTGGGAGATAATGATGTAGTGATAGCCGGCGGTATGGAAAGTATGAGCAACATTCCCTATTACCTGGATAAAGCCCGTACAGGCTATCGCCTGGGCCATGGCGCTGTAATAGATGGTATTCTCCGGGATGGCCTCTGGGATCCCTACAAGGATTTTCATATGGGCAATGCCGCTGAGATCTGCGCATCAGAATACAAGATCACCCGTGAAGACCAGGATGCCTATGCTGCCAGCAGCTACAAACGCGCCGCAGCAGCATATGAAAAAGGATATTTCAAAAATGAGATCATCCCAGTGGAAGTGCCCGGCAAACAGGTAGTGACCGTTACGGAAGATGAAGACTACAAAAAGGTGAACTTTGACAAGATCCCCACACTGAAACCCACTTTCCAGAAAGACGGAACGGTAACCGCGGCCAATGCCTCCAATATCAATGACGGTGCAGCCGCAGTGGTATTGGTAAGCGGCGAAAAGCTGAAGGAGCTGGGATTAAAGCCCCTGGCTAAGATCATCAGCTTTGCAGATGCTTCCCAGGCCCCGGAATGGTTCACCACTACGCCGGTAAAAGCCATTAACAGGGCGCTTGCCAAAGCACAGCTGAAAATATCCGATATGGATTATGCAGAGATCAATGAAGCATTTTCCTGCGTGGCTATTGCCAACCAGAAAGACCTGGGATTAGACCCGGAGAAGCTGAATGTATGGGGTGGGGCCGTATCCCTGGGCCATCCTATTGGTTGCAGCGGCGCCCGTATTGTGGTAACGCTCAATTCCATCCTGCACCAGCACGGCGGCCGTTATGGCGTAGCCGGGATCTGTAACGGCGGGGGCGGCGCCAGCGCTATTATTATTGAGAAAGTATAAGCACGGCCATACGAAACGCATAAACTAAAAATGCAGCGAAGGGATTCGCTGCATTTTTTATATCGGTGTTTATTAAGATCATACAAACATCCTGTCCGGCTCATCTCCGATCTTCACTTCCAGGTCATTCCAACATCATTGTCCTATTTCTTACCTCTTAATTCCCATCTTCATTCCATCCATATCTTCGTCCATCCCGTATCATCCTGCATCCGCTTTCATCATTCCCCCTCCCTTTACTGCAATGCGATCGTGGTATCAAACCGCATTTTACTCCTGTCAAATGCCAGTATGCTGATCTTCACGCTATCCCCGTTCTTTTGCGCCGTTTGCAGCGCCTGCAGGGAGTAGTTCTTGGATACCACATCCGGCGTGGTTTTTTCAAAGAACCAGTATTTATCTGCTACCATGTTGTAGGTAGGGTAGCGCGATAAAATGCCCATATCGCGGGTTTCCAGCGTGTAATCATCGTCAATAGGATAGCGGCGCACATTACCATCAAACAGCAGGGCTACGCCCGCCATAATGGTTATAATGCGTAAAGGCGGCAGCAGCAATCCAAACAACAGCAAAAAGGGAAATCCGAAAAAACAGGCCAGGTACAGCCATTTGCCACTGGCATCCTGGGGTGTTAACCCATACAGGATCACGCCGGAGCCGGCATACAGCGAAAGGAACACACGCTCTGTGTGAGCGCCTTTAAAGCCATAGCCATTCAGCATCATTAACACGCAAAGCACGGAAAAGAACAGCAAAACCAGGTGCACATACCACAAAAGTCGTACGGCATCCGGCGATTTTACCTTCTTTATTCTGCAGGAAATGGCCGTTAGAAAACTCAGGGATAGGATGGTAACGGTGATCATAGGACAGGTAATACGTTACAATATATTAATAATTTTATATATTTTATTAATATTTAAATAAATAAGCCTTCTGAAATCCTTTGCATTTTCGCCAACAAACGATAATTTTGCCCCTGCCTTTTTAGGAAAGGACTTTAAATCTTTCAAATCATTATACCAATAGCATGCGTCAGATAGCTTTCAGACAAGCCTTAAGAGAAGCCCTCCAGGAAGAAATGCGCCGGGACGAGCGCGTATTCCTGATGGGAGAGGAAGTAGCCGAATACAATGGTGCCTATAAAGTGAGCCAGGGAATGCTGGATGAATTTGGGGCCAAAAGGGTAATTGATACCCCGATTGCAGAATTAGGCTTTGCTGCCATTGGCGTTGGCGCTGCACAGAACGGCCTTCGTCCTGTAGTGGAATTTATGACCTGGAACTTTGCCGTACTGGCCCTGGACCAGATCCTGAACACCGCTTCCAAAATGCTGGCCATGAGCGGCGGACAGGTAGGCTGCCCCATTGTTTTCCGCGGACCTAACGGTTCTGCCGGTCAGCTGGGCGCTCAGCACTCCACTGCTTTTGAAAGCTATTATGCCAACATCCCCGGTTTAAAAGTAATATCCGTTTCCAACCCGTATGATGCCAAAGGTTTGCTGAAAGCCGCTATCCGCGATGATGATCCGGTGGTTTTCATGGAAAGTGAAGTAATGTATGGCGAGCTGGGCGATGTACCTGAAGAAGAATATATTATTCCCATTGGCAAAGCCGATGTTAAACGCGCCGGTAAGGACGTAACCATCGTTTCTTTCAACAAAATGATGAAAGTAGCCCTGGGCGCAGCAGAAGAGCTGGCCAAAGAGGGTATTGAGGCCGAAGTGATCGACCTGCGTACCATCCGCCCGCTGGACTGGTTCACCATCCTGGAATCTGTAAAGAAAACCAACCGCCTGGTGATCGTGGAAGAGCAATGGCCTTTCTCCAGTATTTCTTCTGAAATTACCTACCGTATTCAGAAAGAGGGTTTTGATTACCTGGATGCCCCCATCCGCCGTATCACTGCTCCGGATGCACCTATGCACTACGCACCTAACCTGGTAAAGCTGTACATGCCCGATATTGAGCGTACCGTGAAGCTGGTAAAGGAAGTAATGTATATGAAGAAGTAGCTGAAAGCGCAAAGCAGAAAGCATAAAGCTCAGAACATATTAAAAAGCAAAAAGCCGGTTGTATAACACAACCGGCTTTTTGCTTTATGGTTTCAGCTATCTGCTCACCCAAACAGGTCGCTCGATAAATACCTGTCTCCGCGGTCGCAGATAATACAAACGATCACACCCCGCTCTAATTCTTTAGATAAGCGTACTGCTGCAGATACTGCGCCGCCGCTGCTCATGCCGCAGAAAATGGCTTCTTCCTTTGCAAGGCGCCGTGTCATTTCCCGCGCTTCGTCCTCAGATATATCCATGGTGCGGTCTACCCGCTCTTTTTCAAATATTTTTGGCAGATAAGCTTCCGGCCACTTGCGGATGCCCGGTATACGGGAGCCTTCAGTAGGCTGGCAGCCTACGATCTGTACCTGCGGGTTCTGCTCCTTCAGGTAGCGGGATACGCCCATAATAGTGCCGGTAGTGCCCATAGCGCTCACAAAATGTGTAACCTCGCCCTGCGTATCGCGCCATATTTCCGGGCCGGTAGTGCGGTAGTGCATACCGTAGTTATCCGGGTTGGCAAACTGGTTCAGCATATGATAGCCACCTTTGGCCACCTGCGCATGTGCATAGTCAATAGAGCCTTCCATGGAATCCTCTTTGCGGGTTAAAACCACTTTTGCGCCAAAAGCTTCCATGATCAGCACCCGCTCACGGGTAGCATCTTCCGGCATTACCAGCTCTATTTCCACCCCGAACAGGGTAGAGATCATAGCCAGTGCAATACCGGTATTACCGCTGGTAGCTTCTATCAGTTTCATGCCGGGTTTTAGCTCGCCCCGGTCCAGCGCGCCTTTGATCATGCCATAAGCTGCCCGGTCTTTTACGCTGCCGCCGGGGTTATTACCTTCCAGCTTGGCATAAATAGTAACGTTAGGGTTTGCTGATATTTTTTTGAGTGCAACAATAGGTGTATTACCTACCTGGTCAAGAATTGAATGCATCAGTTATGTTGATTTACGATCTTAGGTTTACACCGCCTCCACCACATTCATGCTGCCGTCTGCCTTGTAATAAATACGGGAAAAAGGCGCAACACTTTTGATCAGCCACACATTACCGCCAATTACGCTGTGGTGGCCAATAGTGGTATCACCGCCTAAAATGGTGGCGCCGGCATAGATCACTACATGCTCCTCAATGGTAGGATGGCGCTTGCTTTTAGCCATGCTTTTATCAATGCTTAAAGCACCCAGGGTAACGCCCTGGTACAGCTTTACATGCGCCCCTATTACAGAGGTTTCCCCGATCACAATGCCGGTGCCATGGTCTATACAAAAGTAGGGTGCTATAATAGCTGCCGGGTGAATGTCGATACCGGTGCGGGCATGCGCCAGCTCCGTGATCATGCGTGGCAGTAAGGGTATATTCAGCTGCTGCAGCGCATGTGCAATACGGTAAAAGGCAATGGCATAAAAACCGGGATAGGCCCTTATTACTTCGTATAAACAGGTAGCTGCCGGATCGCCCTGGTAAATAGCGGTGGCGTCTTTGGTAAGATCATCGTAAATAGACGGTACCTGGGCCATAAAATGCTGGCTCAGTTGTGTCGCTGTATCCGGTAGCTGGGGCTGCATGGTATGCAGGAGCTGCTGCAGCTGCTGTTCCAGCTTTTGTGCATAGGGGGCCAGGTCCGCCGCTGCCATTACTTTACCGGTATGTTCGGGAAATAGCCAGTTTACCAGGTCGTTGGCAAAATCGCTGACCGCTGTAGTACAAGGGTAAGGATTGGCCGCTGCCCACTGGTGCCTGCGCTTTAACTCCTCCAATAATTTTTCCATATGCGGCTTAGAATTACAGGATATAATGTTTAGTTGTTTAAAAGTACATATAAAGGCTGTAAAGTTAGTCGCAGGTTTGTTTTTTTTCCTGCTGCCGGCGCTGATGGACTAATATGATAATATGCTGATTTGCTGATACTCCTGATACATAATATGCTGCTATACTATCACAGTTCCAATCGATCAACAAACACCCGCATATTTGCACATCTGCACATCGGCCCACTGATTTCATTATCTTTGCTCCCTCACAAAACACCAATATGGCGAACATCCTGATTATTGATGACGAAAAAAGCATCCGTAAAACATTGTCTGAGATCCTGACCTACGAAGGATATAAGCTCGATGAAGCGGCAGATGGGGCAGAAGGTTTTAAGATGTTCAGGGAAAAGCAGTATGATGCTGTGTTGTGCGACATCAAAATGCCCAAGATGGATGGCCTGGAGTTCCTGGAAAAAGCCAAGGAAGCCAATCCTGATATTCCCATCATAATGGTATCCGGCCACGGTAATATTGATACGGCCGTGGAAGCAGTTAAAAAAGGTGCGTTTGACTATATTCCCAAACCGCCGGATCTGAACCGCCTGTTGATCACCCTGCGCAACGCTATGGATAAAACCACGCTGGTGGCAGAAACCAAGCGCCTGCGCCGCAAGGTGAACAAAACCCAGGAAATGATCGGCGGTTCTGCGCCTATTCTGAAAATAAAAGAGACCATTGAAAAAGTGGCCCCCACCGATGCCCGTGTGCTGGTAACCGGCGAGAACGGGGTAGGGAAGGAGCTGGTAGCCCGCTGGATCCATGAGCGCAGCAGCCGTGCTACGGGGCCTATGATAGAAGTGAACTGCGCCGCCATTCCCAGTGAACTGATTGAGAGCGAGCTGTTTGGCCATGAAAAAGGCTCCTTCACCTCTGCGGTAAAACAACGCATTGGTAAGTTTGAGCAAGCTAATGGCGGCACCCTGTTCCTGGACGAAATAGGCGATATGAGCCTGAGCGCCCAGGCCAAAGTGCTGCGGGCACTCCAGGAAGGGAAGATCACCCGTGTAGGGGGCGACAAGGAAATTAATGTGGATGTACGTGTAATAGCCGCTACCAATAAAGATCTGCTGAAAGAGGTGGAGGACAAGAACTTCCGCCTGGATCTGTACCACCGCCTGAGCGTGATCCTGATCCATGTGCCATCCCTGAATGAACGCCGGGATGATGTACCCTTGCTGGTAGATCATTTCCTGGACAATGTTTGCCAGGAATACGGCATTGCTAAAAAGGTGATCGATGCGCCGGCTCTCAAGGCCCTGCAGCAGCACGACTGGTCAGGTAATATCCGCGAGCTGCGTAACGTGGTGGAAAGGCTGGTCATCCTCTCCGGCAAAACCATCACCGCAGATAATGTAGAAGATTATGTAGTACCTTCCCGCGAAAAGAAAAAGGCTAATATATAGTTGGCAGCAGGCCGTTTGCCGTTTGCAGTATTCACCGGCTGCCCACTGCCAACTATCAACTGCCAACTGTCCACTGTCATATGAAGAAGCAGTTATACCTGATCAGCGGCATGGGGGCAGATGAACGGATGTTCCGTTACCTGCAGTTTCCGCCGGAGTACGAGGTGCACTACCTGCCCTGGCTAAAGCCACAGCCCAATGAGCCCTTTACGGAATACGCAGCCCGCATGGCGTCCGGCATTACTACAGAAGGCCCTGTAACCTTGCTGGGACTTTCCTTCGGGGGAATGATAAGCCTGGAAATAGCCCGTCAGCGCCCGGTTGAAAAGGTCATCCTGATCAGCACCATCAAAAATACCCGGGAACGCCCCGCCTATTTTAACCTGGTAAGAAGGTTTGGATTATACCGCCTTACCAACCGCTGGCTCTTCAAACAGCGCACTTTTGTGGTAAAACTTTACATGACGGCCAAAACACCGGAGGAGGATGCTCTGCTGAAGGATTACCTGCGTAACAGCGATTTTGACTTCATGTACTGGGCCATCCGCACGGTTATTTTATGGGAAAATGAGGAGATGCATGCCCCTGTAGTGCACATCCACGGCAGCAGGGACCATACTTTCCCGCTAAAATATGTGAAGCCGGATTATACCATAAACGGAGGGGGACATTTCATGATTATGAACCAGGCCGATGAGATTAACCGTATATTGAGCCGGGAACTTTAAGAAAACTTTTGCAAGGAAAATTAGCTGACTGACAACAGAATATTATATTTGTTCTTTTAAGATATTTAAATACACACAAATTCAACTGAATGAACCTGGCATTTTGGAGGCGCAATGACGGCCAGCCTAAGAAAAGAAAGTCTGCCGTGCGTGAATGGCTGGATGCAGCCATCTTCGCTATCATAGCAGCTACGCTGATCCGCACTTTTATTTTCGAGGCCTATACGATCCCTACTCCCTCTATGGAAAAAACATTGCTGGTGAACGATTTTCTGTTCGTTAGCAAGATCAGTTACGGTCCGCGCATTCCTAATACCCCGCTGGCAGTTCCTTTTACCCATCATACCTTACCCGGCACCAAATACAGTAAAGCTTATTCAGAAGCCGTGCACTGGCCTTACAAACGTCTGCCCGGCTTTACCCGTGTAAAACGGAATGATGTAGTGGTGTTCAACTTCCCTGAAGGCGATACCGTGGCCCTGGAACAGCAGGACCAAAGCTACTACGGGCTGGTACGCAGCCTGGGCCGCGATGCAGTATGGGAATCTTACCATGTTACCTCCCGCCCGGTTGATAAACGGGAAAACTATATTAAACGCTGCGTAGCCGAATCCGGCGACACGCTGACCATAAAGGATGGTGTAGTGTTCGTGAACGGCCGTCAGGCGCCCATTCCACAGGAAAGTGAAAGAAGGTATACCGTACAAACCAATGGCGATCCTCTGAACCCGGACCGCCTGGATGAGCTGGACATTACGCCTAACCCGGATGCCACTTTATCTGCCGGCATCTTCCTGTACAATCTTACCCCGGGTAATGTAACCGCGTTAAAGAGCTTCCCGGTAGTAAAAAGCATTAAACCTTACTTCAGCGGAGAGCAATCCGTATTTCCATACGATACTGCCCACTATCATTGGACAGAGGAGAACTTTGGCCCCCTGTATATTCCTAAAAAGGGCGCCTCTGTTAAGCTGGACAGCACCAACATTGCTATTTATGACCGTGTGATCCGTGTGTATGAAGGCAATACGCTGGAAGCTAAGAACGGGCAGTTTTACATCAACAACAAACCGACTGATACCTACACTTTTAAAATGAACTATTACTGGATGATGGGAGATAACCGTAACAACTCCCTGGATTCCCGTTACTGGGGCTTTGTGCCGGAAGATCATGTGGTAGGTAAGGCCTGGCTTATCTGGATGAGCTATGGTCATGGCAGCATCCGCTGGAGCCGTTTATTCAGAACGATTAAATAACAATAAGCAATATTTGCATAGTCCTGCATCCTTCAGGGTGCAGGACTTTTTTATTATTATCGATACCTTTATTAACTATTAATTCTTCATTCAATGAAACTGCTGCAATCATTTGAATACGAGCGCTACGACGATATCTCCCAGCTGGAAGAAAAAGATGCCGCGTTGCTGCAGGCCGCCCGTACGGTTACTGCAGAGGCTTATGCGCCGTACTCCAATTTCCGGGTTGGCGCTGTGATACGCCTGGCCAACGGGCAGCAGGTAAGCGGTACTAACCAGGAAAATGCCTCTTTCCCCGCCGGCATTTGCGCAGAAAGAACAGCCCTTTCCGCTGCTACGGTATTGTATCCGAATATACCCATAGATACTATTGCCATTAGTTACCATAACTTAAACGGCAGCAGCGGGCATCCCATTTCACCCTGCGGTATTTGCCGGCAGTCGCTGGCAGAGTATGAGCAGCGTTTGCAGCAACCTATCCGCCTGATCCTGAGCGGCCAAAGCGGCCAGGTATATGTGATTGCTGCTGCCGGTCAGCTCTTGCCTTTATCCTTCTCTGCAAAGGATATGGAGTAATTCATATAAGAAAATAACGTATATTTGCGTTAGGGACAATAGACCATGTTTTCTCTATGATGCGTATCCTATGTCTGCTGGTAATAGCAGTTTTCACAGTACAATTAGCCATTGCACACCCAAAAGACAAAGCCAGGGCTTTGTATAAAGAGGGATTGGTATTAAAAAAGTCAGGTAAGCTGGATGCTGCCCTGAAGTTCTTTCATGCCGCCATTATCGAAGATAAGAATTATACACCCGCTTACCTGGAGCTGGGCCAGATATACGCCCTGATGGAGAACTACCGCCAGAGCACTTATTATTATCAGCAAATTTCAAAGCTGGATAGTACCGGCAATGTAACCAGCCCGGAAGACCTGCAGGTACTGCACGACCTGGGCCATGTATATTACTATGAAGGCAATTACAAAGCCGCCGTGGTATTATGGAACCGTATGCTGGCCCTGCAGCCGCAGAACTACTTTGCCATGTTCATGCTGGGAAAATCGTATATCGGTTCCGGTGAGCTGCAGAAAGGGGAGGAGTTGTGTGACAGGGCCGTTAACAATTAATAATGAAGAATGAATAATCGTATAGCAGGTTTACGCTTGTTATAACTATAACGTACTAATAAAAAATGTCCTGCACTTTTAAGATGCAGGACATTTTTTATTATAGTTGCAGTGATCATATTTTCCTGATCTAACTGCCCCACGATTATTAATTATTTATTCTTAATTATTAATTAAGGATTACATCCGTTCCGGTACTTCAATTCCCAGTAGCTCCATGCTGCGGCGGATGGTATGCGCGGTATGGGTAATGATCTGTAAACGCAGGTTCTTCTTTTCTTCGGATTCTGCATTTACAATAGAGTAAGTGTATTTACCCTCTACCTTCTCCGCATAAAAAGAGTTAAACTCCTGCGCCAGCTTAAATGCATAATTCGCGATCACAGAAGGGCTCATTTCTTTTTGTGCATCTTCCAGCACTTCACCAAACTGCTCGTTCAGCATGATCAGCGATTTCTCTAATGGCAGTAAACTGTCATTATGCCTGTAAGTGTCCAAATGACTGGTATCTGTCACACCGGCTTCACGCAGAATAGATTTGATACGTGCATGTGAATATTGAATGAACGGCCCGGTAAAACCATGGAAGTCAATGGATTCTTCCGGGTTAAAGATCATCCGTTTTTTAGGATCAACCCGCAGCAGGAAGAATTTCATAGCGCCCAGTCCGATTACTTCGTACAGGCGTTGCAGTTCATCCTCACTGAAGTCTTTCAGCTTGCCGGATTCTTTGGTGTGCTGGGCAGAGGTGTTCACCATTTCAGTGATCATATCATCCGCATCCACCACGGTGCCTTCCCGGCTCTTCATACGGCCATGAGGCAGCTCTACCATACCGTAAGAAAGATGGAAAACCCCATCGGCAGCTGGCTCCTGCAGCTTTTCCAGGATCAGCTTTAATACCTTAAAGTGATAGTTCTGCTCATCCGCCACCACGTATATGCTCAGGTCCATCTGGTAGTCGTCATACTTCAGGCGGGCAGTGCCCAGGTCCTGCGTCATGTACACAGAGGTGCCATCGCCGCGCAGCAGCAGCTTCTGGTCCAGCCCGTCATTGGTCAGGTCTATCCAAACAGAGTTATCTTCTTTTTTAAACAGCACGCCTTTACGTAAGCCGTCTTCTACCAGGTCTTTACCCAGCAGGTAGGTTTCGCTTTCGTAATAGATCTTGTCAAAGTCAATACCCAGGCGCTTGTAGGTTACATCAAAACCCTGGTATACCCAGCCGTTCATGGTGCTCCAGAGGGTACGCACTTCCGGGTTACCGGCTTCCCACTGCTGCAGCATAATTTTAGCCTGCTGCATGATCTCCGTTTTATTCCGGGCCAGCTCTTTTATTTCGTCATGGATCTTATCGGATTTTTCTTTATCGGCATGTATTTCCGGCTTATGCAGCAAAGCGCCCAGCTTTTCCACCCGTTCCAGGTCGGCGCCGGAAAAGTCGCGGAAGTCGTTTTCAAGCACACGGGCAATAATAGGCTCTGCCTGTTCTTTCAGCAGGGTTTCAAACTTTACGTAATAATCACCCACCAGGTGATCGCCCTTAATGCCGGTAGATTCCGGCGTATCGCCATGGGCAAACAGCTGCCAGGCCAGCATGGATTTACAGATATGGATCCCCCGGTCGTTCACCAGGTTGGCTTTCACCACCTCATATCCATTGGCCTTTAAGATCTCCGCAATGGAGTAACCCAGGAAATTATTCCGTAAGTGCCCCAGGTGCAGGGGTTTATTGGTGTTGGGAGAGGAGTACTCCACCATCACCTTTTTACCATTGGCAGGCTTGCGGCCTACATTGGGATTGTTGAAATTCGTTTGCAGGTATTGTACCCAGTACTCATTATTGATGCTCAGGTTCAGGAATCCCTTTACCACGTTAAAACCAGCTATCAGCTCCGGGAAGTGGGCAGTCAGATAAGCACCAATGGTATTGCCGGTTTCTTCCGGTTTCTGGCGGCTGAACTTAGTGAAGGTAAATACCACAATGGTATATTCCCCCTCAAATTCGGGCTTGGTAACATTAATGGCAATATCGGCAACGGGTATATCCTGTTTATATAGCTCCTTAATAGCGGTGGCTGCTGCTGATCTGATGGTTTGTACAACACTCATGTGGAAAACTGTTAATGCAAAGTAGCAGCAAAGGTATAAAAAAAGTCCATGGTCCATGGATGATGGTCCATTGCCTTTAACAAGAGGGTTATTAAACGCGAACAGGCAGTAGTTCTTCTACTGCCTGTTCGTTATTAACTAATGTACCACGTATTATTTAAGCCGTGAACTATGCAATGGACCATGGACCATCGACTAAAAGAAAGTATACGACACCCCTATCTGCCCAACAGAGTTACGGCTGTCGTTAGCGCCGTCATAAATATCTGTAATACCAAAATTATAGCGGCCATATACGCCGAAATTAAAGGGCAGCTTCACGCCCAGGCCAATGCCAGCGCTTATGTCGGCGCTGTTATATCCGTCCTTTACATCTATGGTAAGATTGCCGCCTTTGTCTTTGGCGCTTACCAGCAAACCCAGTTGCGGACCTGCTTCAATGTAAAACTGCGGAATAATGTAATACTGGAACATTACCGGCATGTTAATGTAATTGAGGGCCAGTGTACGGTCAGCACTGGCGATGCTGTGTTTTGCTCCCTGCCCGGAAAAGTACAATTCCGGCTGCAGGGCCCATTGATGAAAGCGGATATTTACAAAACCGCCAACATGACCGGATACCCGGGCCTTGGAATTGTCAATTTCTGTCAGATTTGCAATGTTTAAACCGCCTTTAGCACCAATGTGAATTTTTTGTGCCTGTACAGTTAAAACGGCGGAAGCCGCCAGGAACATCGATAGGATAAGTTTTTTCATAATATATAAAGATAGTTGTGCGTAAGGGGCAAATTATATGCCGGTTTACGGTTAGGGCAGGAGGGAAACACTTACTGCCACAAAATGTTGCCACCTGAAAATAGCCGGGGCGTTCTGTCAGAACTCCCCGGCTGTTGTATAGTAATGGCAGTGCTACTGCGGGTAAAAGCGTATGCAATTGGTATTAAAAGCGCATAACACTCAGGGTAAAAGCGCATAACGCTTAATACAGTGTAAACTCTACGCGCCTGTTCTTCTGTCTGCCGGCAGCGGTTTTATTGCTGGCAATGGGTTGGGTTTCGCCATACCCGGTTGCTTCTATGCGTGATGGATTAGCGCCTTTGCTTACCAGGTATTGTTTTACAGATTCTGCCCGGTCCTTGGAAAGTACCATGTTCTTGGCATCCGTACCTACGTTATCTGTATGGCCGGCCAGCTTCAGGCTGAATCCTTTGGTGCTTAGCAGTTCTGCCACGCGGTCCAGGGAGGGGTAGGATCTGGGTTTAATACTGGCTTTGCCGGTTTCAAACTCCAGGTTCTGGATGGCTTCGCGCACCAGCCTGCGGTCGTCTTCCGTGATCTGTTGTACCACTTTGGTAACCCTGGGGGTGGTATCTTTAGGCAGGTCGCAGCCGCCGCCATCCACCTTGGTTCCCTGTGCAGTGCCGGGGCATTTATCAAAGAAGTCGGATACGCCATCCCCGTCACTGTCTTTCAGTAATTTATCAACATCTGCGCTCAGGCGGGCATTGGCGCTGCGGCTGCTTTCCAGTTCCGTTTGCAGGGCTGCCTTTTGCGCCGCCAGGTCATCATACATTACCTTGGCAGGGTTGTTCCAGGTAAGCTGTGGCTTGTGGGTGGGGCCCAGGCTAAATTCCAGGCCGGCGTACCCGTAGGAATATTTATCGCGGTTGGGGCCATAATTAAAGCCATCCAGATTATCCCCGTCCAGGAAGTGTATGGTATAGCCCAGGTCCAGGTTCACCATATCCGATAATTTGAATTTCAGTCCTGCCCCTACAGGAATGATCAGCTCTTTAATAGAGCCGTTTGGTTTGTATTCTTTTTCAGTACCATTAGCGGGGGTTATCTTAGGGCTATACCCGGCTAAACCGCCGCCGGCTGAAACATAGATCTGTACAAAGTTCTGTTTATACAGCCAGTTAATAGTGGCCACATTCACTACTGCGCTTAAAGCGGCCGACCATTTTAATGAAGTTTCAAAAGATTCAATGGGCCGGTTTGGCATCTTGCCATTGCCCAGCTCCTTGGTGTTGTCGCCCTTTAGCTTGCCGCCAATATAATCCGCCCTTATGCCCAGCGCATGTAAGATCTGCCATTTAACATAAGCCCCATACCCTGCAGAGGCTTTCCATTTTGTAAAATCATTACTGCCGCCGGTGGGCGATACAGGCGCCAGCAGGCCGCCGTTCACCCCAATAGAAAAAGTTTTGTAATCTTTTGTACCGTTAAAGATACCTCCGGATGTAGTGCTGCCCGCGGGGGCATTTGTTTGCGCCAGGGTGATGAGTGGCGTAGCCAGGGCCAGTATCATGCAGGTGGCCCGAAATGTGAAGGTTGTTTTCATAAATGGAAGGTTAGTTAGTAAGTGACATAATATGGTCCAGTCCGTCAGTTAGCATGGGTTACTGCTTTTCATAACAAATAATATCACCCAGAGTTCAGTGACTGACATATTTGCATATAATTTCGCTTGGCATAATCATTGACAAATCATAGGCAAACACACAATCAATCTACAACTAAAGGAGAATCTTAAATATTATGGGAAAAATAATAGGTATCGACTTAGGAACTACCAACTCATGCGTTGCCGTAATGGAAGGTAACGAGCCGGTAGTTATAGCCAACGACGAAGGGCGCCGGACAACCCCTTCCGTAGTGGCTTTTTTAAAGAATGGAGAAAGAAAAGTGGGTGATCCGGCTAAACGCCAGGCTATTACCAACCCGGTAAACACCATTATGTCAGTGAAGCGTTTCATGGGCCGTCATTACGACGAAGTAAGCCAGGAAATACCGCACTGGAGCTATAAGGTGGCCAAGGGCGATAATAATACCACCCGTATAGATATAGATGGCAGGTTATATACACCGCAGGAAATATCTGCCATGATCCTGCAGAAAATGAAGAAAACGGCCGAAGATTACTTAGGTCAGGAAGTGAACGAAGCAGTAATTACCGTACCGGCTTACTTTAACGATGCACAACGCCAGGCAACCAAAGAAGCCGGTGAAATCGCAGGTTTGAACGTACGCCGTATCATTAACGAGCCCACTGCAGCAGCACTGGCTTACGGCCTGGATAAAAAACACCAAGACAGCAAGATCGCTGTGTTTGACTTAGGTGGTGGTACATTTGATGTATCCATCCTGGAGCTGGGCGACGGCGTATTTGAAGTAAAATCTACCAACGGTGATACACACTTAGGTGGTGACGACTTTGATAAAGTGATCATGGACTGGCTGGCAGAAGAATTTAAGAAAGATGAAGCTGTAGACCTGCACAAGGATCCAATGGCATGGCAGCGTTTGAAAGAAGCTGCTGAGAAGGCAAAGATCGAGCTGTCCTCTTCTTCAGAAACAGAGATCAACCTGCCTTATATCACTGCAGTGGATGGCGTACCCAAACACTTGGTGAAAAAGCTGACCCGTGCTAAGTTTGAGCAGCTGAGCGACAAACTGGTGGAAAGAACACTGGAACCTTGCCGCAAAGCCCTGCAGGACGCCGGGTTAAACAAAGAACAAATTGATGAGGTGATATTGGTAGGTGGTTCTACCCGTATCCCTAAAATACAGGAAGTAGTAGAAAAGTTCTTTGGTAAAAAGCCGAACAGGGGCGTGAACCCGGATGAGGTGGTAGCCATTGGTGCTGCTATCCAGGGTGGTGTACTGACCGGTGAAGTAAAAGATGTGCTGTTGCTGGACGTAACCCCGCTGTCACTGGGTATCGAAACCATGGGCGGTGTATTCACCAAACTGATAGAATCCAACACTACCATTCCCAGCAAGAAATCTGAAACCTTCTCTACTGCTGCAGACAGCCAACCGAGTGTAGAAATACACGTGCTGCAGGGTGAAAGGCCGATGGCTAACCAGAACCGTACACTGGGTCGCTTTATCTTAGGCGATATTCCGCCGGCACCGCGTGGTGTACCTCAGATCGAAGTGACCTTTGATATTGATGCCAACGGTATTCTGCATGTAACAGCAAAAGATAAAGGAACGGGTAAAACCCAGAACATCCGTATCGAAGCTGGTAGCGGCTTAAGTAAAGAGGAAATAGAAAAGATGAAGGCCGAAGCTAAAGCCAACGAAGCATCCGATAAGGAGCAGCGTGAAAAGGTTGAGAAGATCAACCAGGCCGATAGCTTAGTATTCCAGACAGAAAAACAGCTGAAGGAATATGGCGATAAGCTGCCGGCTGACAAGAAGGGTACTATCGAAACTGCATTGAATAAGCTGAGAGAAGCGCAGAAAAGTCAGGATATAGCACAGATCGATGCCGGTGTGGCAGAGCTGAATGCCGCCTGGACCGCTGCTTCTGAAGAAATGTACAAAGCTACACAGGGTGCACAGGCCAATGGTGGCGCTGAAGAACCTCAACCGCAGGCCCAGGATAACGCCGGTGGCCAGGGGAGCGTAACAGATGCAGAGTTTGAAGAAGTGAAGTAGAAGCTAAAAGTATAAAGGATAAAGCAGAAAGCCGATCGTTGCAATTTTGTGACGGTCGGCTTTTTCATTAATTTTAACCCCCATGCAACTTAAGTTATATCCTTTTGAACTCAAATTCCGGCACACCTTTACTATTTCCCGTAAGTCAAAAGACGTACAGCCATTACTGGTAGTGGAGCTGCTGCAGGATGGTTACAGCGGCCTGGGTGAAACAGCAGATAACAGCTACTATAATATAACGGTGCCCATGCTCATGGATTCCATTAATGCGCACCGCAGCCTCATTGAAGCCTACCAGCTGGATACCCCCGAAGCTTTCTGGGAGCAGCTGTATCCCCTGTTCAGGGATAATATGTTTGCCCTTTGCGCCCTGGACCTTGCAGCGCACGACCTGTACGCCAAAAAGCTGGGTAAAAAATTATATGAAGTATGGGGACTGGATATTTCGCATAACCCGCTTACAGACTATACCATTGGTATAGATACGGTAGAGAACATGGTGCGCAAGCTGCAGGAATTTCCCTGGCCTATTTATAAAATAAAGCTGGGTACCCCGGATGATATTACTATCATTAAAGAACTCCGCAAACATACGGATGCTATTTTCCGTGTAGATGCCAACTGCGCCTGGGGCGTAACGGAAACCTTACGGAATGCCGCTGCCTTTAAAGAGCTGGGAGTAGAGTTTATTGAACAACCCATGCCTGCCGCAGACTGGGAAGGTATGAAAGAAGTGTTTGCACAATCGGCCCTGCCCATTATTGCAGATGAAAGCTGTATTGTGGAGGCAGATGTAGCTAAATGCCATGGCCACTTTCATGGTATTAATATTAAACTTACCAAGTGTGGGGGTATTACACCCGCCCGGCGTATGATAGCTGAAGCCAAGCGTGTAGGCATGCAGGTAATGACAGGCAGTATGAATGAAAGTACGGTTGGCACTTCTGCCGTTGCCCATCTGTTACCCTACCTGGATTATGTGGATATGGATGGCCCGCTGTTACTGGCTGCTGATACTGCTACCGGCGTAAAGATCATAGACGGCCGTATTATTTATGCCGACCGCCCTGGTACGGGCGCGCTTTTAATTAATAAATAAATTGCTGCGCATAAAAAAGCCCTGATTGGTTTATACCAGTTAGGGCTTTTTATATAGTTTAGTTACCAGTTATTCTTCCACTACGGTCAGCTGCTCTGCCAGGAACACTTCATGTTTTATCTGACCGGTTGCTGTGATCATCTTGCCCAATAAAGGCTGCAGCGGATTAATGCCGGTTACCGGCTGTTTGGCCGGCCGTATCAGAAAAGTGCCGATGTCTGACACGAGATAAATGCCTGTAAAACTGCGTTTGGTATTAGCATAGAAAGTACGGAGCTCCAGTTTGCCTGTTAATTGTAATGGACCGGTAGGATGTTTAGGTGAAGGTGGTACTTTCATGTATGATGCAGATATGGATCTCGTGCTAAGTTACAAATTTTATACTTGCTTAGGCGGCTGGGATTATCTATTTTTAATGGATGCCGATTAAACGCTACCGTTAACCATTGATCTAGCACAAACATCCACGTATGAAAAAACTATCTGTTTACACTATACTGTTCACTGCTGTATTTTCCGGTCTTATGATGACAACCCAGGCTCAAACCATTGCCCGTATTGTAGTTGATGCCGGCAAGTATAAACGCGATCATACGCCTGTATCCATTACGCTGGATGATATAACGGCGGTGACCGACAGCCTTTTTACCCTCGTAGAAATTAAAGGTACGCAGCGCATTAATGTACCTTTTCAAATAGAAGCAGGTTTCCAGCGCCGCCTGTGGTGGATCCTTTCCGGCACCAGCGCACCCAATACCCAGCGCATATTTGAATTACAGCAGGGAGATGCCCACTGGAACTTTAAATCTACCATAGAAGCCATTGACCAGGAAGGCACCATCCGTTTGCAGGAAGGCAGCCAGCCTGTTTTACAATACAATTACGCCATGGTGTATCCGCCTGCAGGTATTGACAGCGCTTATAAACGCAGCGGTTTTATTCATCCCTTATGGGCGCCTAACGGAGCGGTGCTTACAAACATTCATCCCAAAGATCACTGGCACCACGTAGGCATCTGGAATCCCTGGACACATACGGAGTTTGAAGGCAAACAAGTAGATTTCTGGAACCTGAAAGAGAAACAGGGTACTGTACGGTTCACCGGCTTTCTTTCCAAAACACAGGGGCCGGTGTGGGGCGGTTTTAAAGCATTGCAGGAGCATGTGGTATTGAGAACAGGCGGTGCAGAAAAAGTAGCGTTGAACGAAGTGTGGGATATACGTACCTATCCTGCATTGGCAGGCGGCAGCCGCCGTGTATGGGATATGACTTCTATTTACAGCTGTGCAGGTCAAAGTCCTTTATTGCTGCTGCAATACCGCTATGGTGGCGGCTTTGGCTTTCGGGCTACCCCGGAGTGGACCACCGCTACCAGCCAGGTGCTTACCTCCGAAGGCCGCACCCGCAAGGATGCAGACAGCACCCGTGCCCGCTGGATCAAAGTAACCGGCGAAACCAGTAAGGGCCGTGCAGGCATGCTGGTGCTTTCTTATCCATCCAACTATGATTCACCGGAACCTGTTCGCGTGTGGGGGGAAAATATGGAAAGAGGGGAGCTGTTCGTGAACTTTAGTCCTACTAAAATGAAACCCTGGCTGCTTACTTACGGGAAGGAATATACGTTAAAGTACCGCATACTGGTGTATAACAATGATATTACGGTAGCAGAAGCTGATGCGCTTTGGAACGATCTGGCGCACCCGCCGGTAATAAAGGTGGAGAGGCGTTAATACAGGTATTATTTTTTCAGCTGCCTGAAATGTTTCAGCGTTGCATAGGCGCCCCATATTCCCATGATCAGGAATACTACAATGAGGCCCCATTTGCCGGCCAGCCGGTAAATAGGCCTTTCCAGCCTGCTTAAACGAATGCCGGAAGCGGCGCCGGAAAATTGTATGTAACGGTAAACGGCAAAACCAAATCCAATGGCCGCTACAACAGCAGACCCAAGAACCTGGCCCCAGGAGGAAGTACCGGAGGAGGGCGGGGTAGAGGATGGGTTATTCATGCGCTATAGATTGAAGGATAAATATAACTATTCATCCGCTATAGCAAAGTAGTGCAGGTAAATTATCAGGCTGCTTTTTCGGATTTATGACCGGCTGCATATACGGCAGACAGCAGATCGCGCACTGGTATATTCTTTTCAAAGTACAGATCAATGCTGTCAAAAACGATCTTACCATCCGGGTTCAGTACAAATATACCAGGGGTAGGTACATCTTCATTAACACCGGAAATGCGGTCCCAGATAGGATCGGTAGTGGAGTAAATACCAAACTGGCTGGCAATCTTATGCTGGCGGTCCCATACTACCGGGAAAGGCACCGGCTGCTTATTGGCCAGTATATTAAAGAAAGTGTTGTCCTCATCACTCAGTACCAGCAGGTCGCCACCCATTACCTGGATATCAGCGTGCAGATCACGCAGCTCCTGCAGGCGTTTTTCAGCATATCCATTCCAGTGGAAAGAAATAAAGGCTACTACCAGCGGGCGGGAGCGGCCATGTATGTCTTCCGGCAAACCGGCGGCATTGATCACCTGTGCAGCAGGCAGGCTAAATTCAGGAGTTACATCACCGGTGTGCAGCGGCGCCAGCTTGTTACGGCGCAGGGTAGGGGCGTTAAACCTTTCGGGAAGGATCTCCGGTGAAATATCTGCGTATCTGTAGGTGATAGACATAATCTAATGTTTTTATGTTGGTTGGTGAAGCAAATATAGGAAATAATACTATTAGTCTACAGGATTAGTAGGAAATTATTTTTTGCATGGGGTTACGGATGGTTTAGGGGTTGAAATTCAATCATTAAGGACTGAAATAGGGTTTGGATGATAGGAGAAATCATGAATAGCCCGGTGAGAATTATGCTTCATAGCCTTAAAAAAAATGCATCCCAAACAGCAGGATGCATCAATAATATATAACTGCTTTATGCAGGAGATCACGCCTCCTCCATATCCATTGTTTGCGGGGGCATCATTAAAGGAGCGCGGGTTTTGCGGATGCGGTCTACTTCCTCCTTCCAGTTATCGCCAAAGAGACGGCCCATTTTTTCATCAATTTTCTGAATGGTCTCCTGGATCTTTTTATTGTGCACATAGTCATAATAATCCCGCAGCAGGTAAATGTACACGGAGGTACTGATCTCCTCATCCTGCAGGCTTAAACCTGCCAGGTAGGCTTCTTCCAGCACCATGTAATAACGGCCGGTATTTTTGCGGCGGCATAGTTCTGCTGCCTGGTACCAGCCGTTCATAGCCTGTTGATTAAACTGATGTTCCTGTGCCAGCTTAGCTTGTTTAATGAACCATTCAATGGCTTCATCAAAGTTCCTGCGTATTTGTGCATAGGCGCCATGGTAGCCGTAAAACTGCACCATTAAAGGCAGGCAGGCTACATCGCCCTGCTGCATGCCTTGTTTGGAAATGCGCATACCACGCTCTAATAATATAGGTAATTGCGGATCGCGCTTAAAGTAGAACAGCATGCCGGCATACATGATATGTGCGGTGGCAAACAGTCCTTTGTTGCCGCTTTTTTGCGTATAGTCCAGCGCTTTTTGCCCCCACTCATGCAGGCGTTTAATGTCTTTTGCTTTTAATGCATCGCCCATTTCAAACATGCAGCGGCGCAGCGCTATTTCAGGATCGTTGGGGTTACCGCTTTTGGCCAGCTTTTGTATGGCGTTTTGCAGCTCAAGGGGCACATGCAGGGAGTGCATTTGTCCCGAGAACAGCCGTTCATGGATTGCTAGTTGTTCATTGCCCACATGGTCAAACATCAGCAGCTTTACACCTGCTGGTATGCCCTTTTTCAGCATAGTGGTGAGCCAGTTCTTTAGGCCGCGCATATGGCTTACCTGCCTGGGGAGGATGGCCAGTACCAGCTGTTTATCCGCTTCCTCCCTGGGCAGGGCCTGTTTAAAATCATTCAGCATGCGCAGCAGCGTATCGTCCAGCGGCTGGCCATTGCCATGTTCCAAAGCCTGTTGGTAGACTTTGGGGTTCCAGGTAAAAGCAGCATTTCTTTTTTGCAGCTCTTCCATCAGGGGGGCGCTGTTATCAAACGTTTCCAGCCAGTCTTTTATAATGGCTGCGCTGAAAGTATCCTCATCTTCAAAATTGGTGAGGTGGGTTACAAACACTTCAGGCATTTGTCCGTACGGCGATGATTCCAGCTTGCAGAAACCTTCGTACACACGGGCTTCTTCCGGCTTAATAACCAATCTCACTACGCGCAGCTGCGGGTTTTTAGCCACCTCTTTCAGCCATGCGTGTTGTATCTTGTTCAGCTCAAATGCTATGGGATTGTGTTCGTTCATGTTAGCATCTTCTAAATTAATAAATACCTCCTCTCCAGGTTACGCCACAAAGTTTGTACACACCTCTTATTTTACCAAAAATAAGCGCCTGGTCTATTTCTTTAACACTATCTACCGCCCATTGCGCATAACATATGCGCAAATCCGTGCCGGGATCAATAATAGGTAATAATATTTGGCTGCCACTTATTTCCTGTTCAAGGTCCGCAGGTGTTATTACCAATAAACTGTCCCAGGGTGTAGTAAGGACCTGTTCTTTCAGCACTTTATTTAATATTTCAGGCCAGGCAGTTATGAATTGTGCTGTATCTGCACCTGCTGATGCCACTGACTCACCCAGAAAAGTAGCTACACCAGGTAGCGGGAAATGAGTAAGCATAACCAGCTTACGATCATTCTCTTCCTGCAACGCCTGCTGAAAACCTGTCCAGAAAGTAGCGGCTGTAGTATCACCTGCAGCAGGTTCTTTAGCGGTAACAGCAACCTTAACTGTATCAGCTGCACTGTTATTTTTAATTACGCTATTATTACAGGCAAGCGACAGTAAAAAGCCCCCAATTGATAAGGTCCGGTTCACTAACAGTTAAGATTGAGCGCTCCTCCATTAATATCAGCTGTTGCACTACCGGCCATTTTTATAGCTGTGCTGGTAATGTCCATTTTGGTATTACCTTTTGCTTCATAATGATCTGCAGTTAGCTTCATATTAGCGCTGCATATCAGTTCATGAAGGGTATCGGCTGTAGCCTTGATCATATCAGCCGCGGATGTAATTTTATTAGCAGTATTATCCACTGTTATTTTAGCTGCACCTTCTCCTATGATCACTTTTTCGGAACCTTTAATATGTATTTCTTTTGAAAGGAACTCTATTTTATTCGGTGCATCCACCACGATCTTATCATCCGTTTTTACGGTTACCAGTGTCTGGGACTGCACAGTAATATTACCCGAACCGTCCATGGTCATGGTACTGCCATTCTTATCGGTAACAGAGATACTGCCGGTAGCATCGTCCAGCTTAATAATGTTGCCACTGCGGGTTTTCAGCGCCTTCACATCATTACCGGAATTACCGAAGCTGCTCTTGGCTTTACCATTATAAGTGGTACCTATTACAAAGGGTAATTCAGGATTGCCGCCTTCAAAATCTATAATAACTTCTTCACCTTTTTCGGGTATTATAAAAAGGCCTTTATCACCACCACCGGAAGCCGATATTACACGGATCCAGGGTGTTTGGCCGGTTTGCTGCCAGCGGAAACGGGCTCTGATACGTCCCAGCCCTTCAGGGTCATTGTTTTCCAGTACCGTAGCAGATTGCGCTTCACAGAAAGGATGATTATCCATCCGTACCAGCGGTGCAGCCACTTCTTCCGGGATAGCAGTGAATTCATTTTCATAGTTGCCATTACCGGTACAGAAGTGCGTAACGGAGGTTACTACATATTTACCGCGGTTCTGGTCCTGTATAAATGCTTCTTTTACTTCTACTGTATTACCTACCTGTAAGCCGGTATTATCACTATAACCTTTTAACAGTACCATGCCGGCTACTTTATTTTTCTTGGATAGCTTGGTAATGTATTCAATCTCTTTGTCAGATTGCCGTCCCAATGCTTCGTTGATCTTATAGGTAGCCTGTTTGGTAAAGATGGAATCGCTTACTTTGGTCAGGTGTTGCGTATAATCGTTGCCGTTAATGCTATGTGCATTCGTACTGTTCTCTACCAGGCTGTCTTTATAGTAATCCAGGCCTACGTAACGGCTATTGGTAGGCAGGGTATTCAACTCTATGGAGTAAGAGGAAAGGTCCACGCCATAGCTCAGCAGCAGCGATGCGCCTGCCGCAGCCTGTCCAAATACCAGCTCCGTACCGTTATAATAGAACCATTCGCCAAAGCGGTTGGCCAGGCGTTGCAGAAAACGGTAAGTATTTTCCTTATACTGTACAATGTAGGGAATGGGTGTGGTGTGTACGGGTTTCACATTGGCTTTTATGCCAGCGCGGCCATACTGCCCCAACAAATTATTCACTATATCAGACAGTGATTTTTCTTCGTATGCTTCAATATGCGGCTCATCATCCAGCAGAATGGTAGGGCTATAACCCCGTATTATACATTCGGCTTGTGCAACACCACCACGTTTGCCAGTAGCAATATTAGTAACAATGCCTTTAAACAGCAGCGGGTTGCCGCCTTTGCCGGAAAAATCCTGTTCTATGCTGATGTTAATGGGTTGACCAATGAGCGCTTTTGTTTTGGAAATGGCATCGCTCTCCATACCAAACAAGCTGGCCGGATCAACCACCAGTTCAAAGTAATGATGGCCATTTACGCTTTGCGTAAGCTGCAAGCGGTGAAAATCTCTGATTGCCGTTTCTGCTTGTCCGCTGATGGTGATCTGGGTGCGGGTTTGAAGTGCCATATGCAAAATTTATTGGATCAAAGAAATTGTTTGAATAGTTAGTTGCTTTAATCGATTATACTGCCTCTCCAGGCAACAGCGCATAACTTATAGCTGCCTTTAATCTTTGCGAAGATGAGCGCCTGGTTTGTTTCCTTATTTTCATTTTCGGCCCACTGTGCGTAGGACATATATATTTTTGAATCCTTGTCTATGATGGGTATTAGTATGTTGCCACCGGTGATCTGTTCACCAAATTCTTTTGGGTCAATGGCCATCAGGCTGTCAGCAGGCGTTTCCAGCACCTGCGTACGGGGCGCTTTTGCTAAAATATCCGGTAAGGCGGCAATGAACTTTGCTGTGTCAGTGTCGGCATTATTGCTGACGAAAGGCGAAACGCCCTGTAGTGGAAAATGTGTAAGTGTAATTAACTTGATGTTGTCATGATCTTTTACTGCCTGTTGAAAAGAAGGCCAAAAAGTTTGCAGGGTAGGATAGTCAGCTGCGATAACAACCGTGTCGGCAGCCGGTGGGGCAGTGGCTGCCATTGCAGTACTGTCGGCTGTTACAGCAGAGCCATTAGAAGCATTACAGGCGCCCATGCTGAGCGAAGCAATGCCTAGTACCAATATATACCTGATCAATTGTGTATTCACAGTAACTAATGTTTATGTGCGTGTAATTTTAATTGCACCGGTTTCCTCCATCCGCTTCAATAATACCGCGCAACCGGGTTGTTTGGATACCAGGTTTGCATCAAACTTACCGTCGGAACCGTATTTACCTTTTGTATAGTGGTTAGAATAGCTCCACAAATATGGTGTCAGCATCTTATTGTGATAGGTATAATAACCAATACCATTATACTTTTCCAGCCATCTCAGTATCTTGGGCAGGGTCCAGGAGGTTTCCTGGTCGATCTTCATCATTTTAATAGCATCTACAGCGCTTTCCTCAAATTCAAACGGCGGGGCATGGCCTATTTGGGGCCGTTTTTTAGGTACGTGTGTAGTATAGCCTGTTAACGGATCTCCGTTGTGTAAATGTTTATTAAAGTTGCCACCGGTTTCTGTATAATGAATACAGGCAATAAAGTACCAGGGGATCTGTGCGCCGGATGAACCTTCAGTGAGCACCGGTGCAGCGGTCATATAATGCCGCAGTGCCGGATGCAGGGAAGTGTCATAACGGGTGTCGAAAAAATAACAGGTTCCTGATCTTTCATACATATAATAGTCTGCATACCGGATCCCGTATTTAATAGCCAGTGAAATATACTCATACCGCCGTTGATTGTTAGACATCTTGTTAACAACGGTATTTACTTCGCTCAGCTTTTCCGTTTTGATCTTACAGGTGTCAAACAGTTGAACATATTCCTGATCAGTAGGTGTAATAGCGCCTGCCATACGTTGATCTGTTAATATATTAAGGCCAATCCCTTAAAAGACCGGCCAAATAGTTTTTACACTGCTCCCGCTCCCCCTACACCGGCCACGGATTCTGGAAAGAGCTGCTATTCAGCTTCACCTCTTTGGCCGAAATAGTGATCTGTACCTGCATGGGGTGGTCGCCGCTGGCCTGGAAGCGTTCTTCATAATTTACGCAGTAAGCATCGGAGAACTTTAACTCTTTGAGCTTGGATAAAGCATCACGGCGGTAAAATACAATGCTGCCGCTTTTGGTTTTTGTATTGGAGATCATCCATTCAAACAGGTCGGTGCTGCCGTCGGATTCCAGGGTTACGGTGATCTGTCCGCCGGTAGGCCGGGAGGCAGGTTTACCATTATGATCTATACCTTGTGCAAAAGAAAACTGACAATCCAGTACGTTGATTTCTTCACCGTCTAATTGCATGACTGCTTTAAAAGACATATAATTAATTGTTTTTTGGATAATAGATGAATAAGCTAAATGACCGTGGATGCTGTTAATACAGGGCTGGTGATGCGGTTAACCTGGTCAACGTACAACAATAACCACTGCTGCAACAGCACATTTATTTTGGGTGTAAGGCTTTTCTCATGGTACACTTTATTTGGGTTAAAACAGTTTCAAGGTTCATCAAACTTCCGGGTACGAAAATAGGTATTCTTATACATTTTCAATACCTGCCTGTTATTAATTCTCCCGCTTGTTGTTGCTTATCCAAAATATTGCCAATCTCTATCAGGTAGCAACATATGCGGTTAATTATTAAAATGAGATCATCTTTTATAACAGGTTCCTCTAATGAACGGTATCACGGTTTGCCGGCTGCGCAATAGTTTGCGCGCTTTTGGTATTTTTAACAAACAGTATCTTAATTGTTCTGAAATAAAGATATGTTATCCACGAATGTAATAAATTATTGCACCTTTGCAACAGACTTGTATAAGACCCCTGTATTAAATTAATAGGACCCTGCAGGCCTCCATAAAAAGTTATACGTGTGAATTTGTTTTAAGATTAAATAAATGTTTAATTAGATAATTTTATTAATTGTTAATTCACCAAACTGATTAATAGTTATTTATGAACCGTTTACTACTGGTTACGATCTAAATCATTTGTTGTAATGCGCAGCTGAGATGGGTTGTTTGCAAGCCACCACAGCCCCTCACACCGTGTAGGAAATTTATTATATACATTTAAAGTGTATCTTTATTGCTTCGATACAAGATACAAGTATCATAATTTTTTGACCCAAACCATCGGCCCCCAGGCTATGGACATACGAACTGGAACATTTAGAAAAACCGAGAATCATCCCAAATGACCCTGGCTACATACACTACATATACTCCAGAGGTGCAGGCAGCCATACGCATTGCCCAGGCAATTGCGAAAGAGTACCGCCATGCACAATACACACCCGCACATTTATTAAAAGCATGTTTGCATAAGGAAGTAGGTATCGCCGCCACCTTACAGGCTATGGACATAGATATCTATTACCTGGAAGAATGGGCCGATGTACGGCTGGATAACCATCCCAAAGCATCGCGCCTGCCGGATGAGCCGGAAGAGGATGACCAGGCAGCCGCTGTACTACAGGAGGCAGATTCCATCCGCCTGGAGCAGAACCTGGATGCCGCAGATGCCTGGAGCCTGCTGATAGCACTTAGCACACCCGGTGTAGGTTTTTCTTTTGAACAGCTGAAAACATTCCCCTTTACAAGAGATCAGCTGCTTGCCCGGTATAACAATAACGGCAAAACGAAACAGCTGGTTACAGTGAACGGTCAGTCCGGAACACCCGTAAGCTCCGCAGCATTAAAATATGTATACCGCCTTACCGACCCCCAACGCCTGGAAGAAAAACATGCGCTGATAGGCCGTGATGCGGAGATCCGCATCATGACGGAGATCCTGACCCGCAAAGGAAAATCCAGCATACTTATTATAGGAGAAGGAGGGGTAGGTAAAACCTCCGTTGCAGACGGGCTGGCACGCGCCATTGTAAAAAAGGAGGTGCCGCTAAGCTTACAGCAAACAGAAATTTATGCACTCGATTATGGCGCTTTCATTGCCGGCGCAGCATATAAGAATGAGCTGGAAGACCGCCTGCTGCAGATCATTCAACAGCTGAAACAAACGGGCAGGCATATACTTTTTATAGATAATCTGCATACCCTGCTGGATAAGCAGCCGGGTTCCGGCAGCGGCGGCATTGCCAACATTCTGAAGGCTTCCCTGGGTAAAGGGGAGATCATTGTTATTGGCAGCAGCACACCGGAAGGCTTCCGCAAGCTCATAGAGCCGGATGGCATGTTACGCCACTGCTTTGAAACCATAACCCTGCCTGAGCCGGATGAAGCCCTGGCAGACCGCATGATACAGGCCGTAATACCTTCTTACGAAGAGTACTATCGCTTAAAAACCAGCGCGGATGTAACGCTGGAGGCTATACGCCTTTCACGCCGTTACCTGAAAGAACGCAGCCTGCCGGATAGCGCCATTAACCTGCTGGACCGTACCATGGCCGCCATCCGCACTTTGCAGGATACCGGCGCGCAAACCTTACAGCAGCTGCAGCAGCAGTTAACAGATACAGATGTAACTAAAGACACCGCCAAACAAGACCTGCTATGGCTGTACCAGCAGCTTACGCAGCGACTCAGCACTCTGCTAACCAGCCGCCTGCAGAATCAAAAAGACCTTTATAAAATAGATGATCCACAGGAGCTGCATGCTACCTTACAGGATATGCTGCAGCAGCTGCAAACACTGGCCGCCAACCACCAGGATGAAGTAACTGTGGTGGACCTGGCAACCATTATTGCAGAAGCTACCGGCATTCCCCTGGGTAAGATCCAGTCCAAAGAACGGGAGCGCCTGGTGAACATGGATGCCCATTTACGCAAACGTGTAGTAGGGCAGGATCATGCATTGAAAACCGTGGCAGAAGCCATCCTGGAATCCCGCTCCGGCTTAAGCCGCCCGGGCCAGCCCATAGGCTCCTTCTTTTTCCTGGGCCCAACCGGTACCGGTAAAACAGAACTTGCAAAATCTTTGGCAGACTTCTTGTTCCAGGACGAGCGCTGCATGATCCGGTTTGACATGTCTGAGTTTAAGGAAGAACATTCTGCAGCCTTATTATATGGCGCCCCTCCGGGTTATGTAGGTTATGAAGAAGGCGGATTACTAGTGAATAAGATACGGCAGCAACCCTATGCCGTAGTGTTGTTTGATGAAATTGAAAAGGCGCACCCCTCTGTTTTCGATATCTTTTTACAGATCATGGATGAAGGGAAACTGCATGACCGCCTGGGTAAGACCGGCGATTTTTCCAATGCACTGATCCTCTTCACCTCCAATATAGGAAGCGATGTAATTGCCCAATCTTTCCGGGATGGCGTTATTCCGCCGTCACAGCAGCTCATGGAAATTATGGCCCGTCATTTCAGGCCGGAATTCCTGGGCCGGCTAACGGAAATAGTGCCCTTCGGCCCTATCCAGCAAGAGAATGTGGTGAAGATCTTTGATATTCACCTGAAACATTTGTTGCAGATGCTGGAGCAGCAGCAGATCGGTTTTAATGTATCGGATGCCGCAAGGCAGCAGCTGGCCACGCAGGGGTATTCCCCGCAATACGGCGCCCGCCCGCTGAAAGAGGTGATCCGCAGCCGTCTGCGCAAACCTCTTTCCCGCATGATCATAGAAGGCAGTCTGCAAAAGAACATGCAGGTGAATTTAGATGTGGATGATAAAGGAGAATTACAATGGGACGTTAAGTAATTACGGATTATTCAATTACGAATTACGAATTGGGTAATGCAGAATGTAAATACCGGTTACATTGTCTAATTGCAGACTACAATTGAATTGGGAGTACTTAATTCGTAATTGACAATTCGTAATTGAATTCTGTTCTTCCGGATAAATCGTTAAATTTAAGTAGTAACCATAGCAAATATTAAAATCTTTTATTATGAACGATAACTATGGAATTGGTGGTAATGAGGTGAAGCTGGATGCCAATGAGGCCATTATAGAAATATCTCATAACCGTACATTGTTTGCTGAGAAGTTAACCCAGCAAACCCCGATCAAACCTGAAATTGTACAGGGGTTAACCAAAGTAGAGGACGTGTTTGAGCACTACAAACCCACGGTGCCTATTACTTTTCATGATGCAGATGGCTCCGGTGTAAATGAAACACTGCAGTTTCATAACCTGGGCGATTTTGGGATCAAAGGCATCACCGCCCAAAGCGCTTTCCTGAACGATCTGTATTCTGAAAAAGAACAGTTCCTCAAGATCATGAAACATCTGAAAACAAATAAGATCCTGAAGGCTGCACTGGCCGACCCTGCTGCACGGCAGGCTTTACTGGGCGCAGTAAGAGGAATGCTAAAGGACCTGGATAAGAATAAATAATACGGATCTGTTAATTACGATTACCATTAGATCGAAACGATCTCTAAACTGTAATCCGTAGTTAGTAGTATTTGTAGTTATGAGAAACACATTCGTCATTCGTAATTGAATAATTCGTAATTAAACCCATATGGCAGAGTTACAAAAAAGTCAGCAGCAGGATCTTGAAACTGCTGGTCAGTCTGCACCACAGCAGCAGGAATTAACGCTGGAACAAAGTATTGACGCGTTAGCGAAATACGGTTCGTTCGACCTGCTGGAAGCCGTTATTGAAGGCGCACAGAACCTGAATCCCGATCGTAAAGCAAGACGCAATATCTTCCTTACAGAAGCCAACAAAAAAGGCGAACGGGATAAGCTTAAGAAATCCCTGCAGGTATGGGAAAAAGTGCTGTCCGCTACTTCAGAAGTAGGGGACATGGTAACCTTTTGTACAGAGCATGCGGAAGAAGCCGACAAGGTGCTGAGCAAAAACCTGGCAGAAGCGATTGAAGCCACCAAAGAGCTGGAACAATCGTACCGCAATGTAGCCCTGTTCTTTAAGAATACAGAATCCGATAAGATAAAGAATGTAACCTTTATTAACGTGGAGCTTGACCAGCTGAAAGACCTGGACAACACCCGCTTTATTGATTCCATTCACCAGGAGCTTGTACAGAACTACGACCGTTTGGACCTGCGCGGCAACTACAGCCTGCTGGTTATTCCCGGTTACCTGGGCTCTAACAAGGTACTGGAAAAATGGGCTAAAATAGCCTATGAGAACAAGGTGATGCTGATCACCGACTTTTCTCACCTGGATGCGCCGGATGATGTGATGGAAATGTTTGAGCAGGCTAACCTCACCGGTGGCGAAATTCACCGCTCTAACGTGATCATGGCCTGTAACTGGCTGGTAGGCCGCGGCAAGTTCGATGAAGTAGGAGAGGAAGATAACCTGTATGTACCGCCCTCCGGATCCCTGGCAGGTAAGATCTATAAAACCCTGATGTCGCAGGTAACGGCAGGTAAAAAATTCGGCGGTATGAACGAGGTGGATGGGGTGAAGTTTGAGCTGAAGAAAAGCGAAATAGCCAGCCTGGAAAAAATGGGCCTGGTGCCGATGGTAAAAGAATATGGCAAGGTAATGGCCTTTAGCGCCAAAACCCTGTTCAATGGCGATAACATTGGCCTGCAAACCTATTCTGTGGTACGTGTATTCGACTATGTGACCAAGGTGTTGATGGATTTCCTCAACCGCCGTGCGTTTGAAAACTTTAATGCCAATACCCGTAAGGATCTGATGAAACAGATCATCCGTTTCCTGGATAGCATAACCGGGCCGGATAAGCTGATAGAAGATTTTAACATCCGCCGTTTTGAGCAGGATCCGATCCAGAAGGACCGCATCCACCTTGATATTCACCTGAAACCTTATTTCCCGGCCAAGAACTTCCTGATCAAGATGGAAGGGCATAAAGGAGATGATGGGAATGACTGGGATACTGAATACGAGCAGGAAAAAAAATAAAATACTCAGATGCGAATATGTAGCAGATGGAAATGCTGAAACCGGCATACCGTTTGCATATTCGCATCTTTGTATATATATCCGTACCTGTGTTAATAATCATCAAAAAAAGAATGGCTACATTAGGGCATGTGACAGTGGGCATGTGTGCCGGTTTACTGCTGCTTTTTAGCAGTAAGGCCAGCGCGCAATCCGCGTCCTCCATAGATACAATACTTACTACCAAAGGGGCCGCTACCCTCATAAGCTGTAGCGCACCGGTAAGCACTTTCCAGATCGGCGATGGTAAAAATGCAGATTATGATTACCGGATAGTGGACAGGAACCTGGTGTTTATAAGGCCTACAGCCGCTACACCCAGAACCACCAACCTGATCGTAAGGGAAGGCAGCAACGTACATTACCTGATACTGGCCTACCATGATAAGGTAGACCTGGCACAGCTGAAGTACACTTTGTCAGGCAAAACAGGCGCCTCCACCAACCCTGCCGCCACTCCGGAAGCAACCATCGTAAAAGGCAGCGATGGAAAGCCGGTACCCGTAGTAACGGAAGATGAAGGAACCGCTGCCGCCGCTGTGAATATTGATACCGTAACTGTAAGCAAAGTGGCGGATGATTTTGGAAAACAACAGAAAGCAGGTCACCAGCATGAAACTAAAATAGATGGTGTTACGCTTAGCTATTCCAACGCTATGACGCTGAACAACCTTATTTATTTATGCTACCACCTGCGCAACCGCTCCCAGCAGCCTTATAACCTGGTGAAAGCCACCCTGATGTATAAGGACAGCAAGGCTGCCAACCGGTTGTATACCATGCCCATATTATACAAAAAAGCACCGTCTACGGTGAACAGGAAGGATGAGCAGCAGCTGGTATTTGTAGTACCTGCCCGCGCATTGAAGAAGAGTGATGAAGTGATCATAGTACTGCAAAATAATGCGGATGCCCGCCAGCTGGTGTTATACACCCCTGTAGATGCGCTGCCAAGGTATATGGTGCAGTAGCGTAGAGGTCCATGGACCAACAACATTAATCATGATCAGGCATTTAAGATCCATATTGTTCGTTAGCTTTTTCTGCGGCTGTTTTTTAAGCAGCCGTGGGCAAATGGTGGATTTTTGCGGAGAGGCGGTACCACTGGAACGTGACTTTGTATCCAACCGTTTGATGGATGTAATAAAATGGCATTTGCGTCACCAGAACTTTCTACCCCTGCTCAAAGCCAAGTCAGAGCAGTACTTTCCCCTGATAGTGCCCCTCCTGAAACAATACAACATTCCTGAAGATTTTAAATACCTGCCGGTAGTGGAAAGCGGTTTTACCAACGCTACCTCGCCGGTTGGCGCGCAGGGCGTGTGGCAGCTAATGCCTGGCACTGCTGCGGAGCTGGGGCTGCAGGTAAGCAATGGATATGATGAACGTAACCATCTTTTAAAATCTACACAGGCAGCCTGTGTGCTGATCCGTAAGCTGTATGCCCAGCTGCAATCCTGGACGCTGGTAGCTGCTGCCTATAATGCCGGTGGCGGTAACATATCGCGTAACGTAAAAAAACAGGGCAGCCGGGATTATTACCAGCTAATGCTGAACAATGAAACCGCCCAGTACATTTACAAGATCATTGCTGTAAAACAATTGTTTGAAAGCCCGGAACTATACCTGGGTGGTTTTGGTTATAATGTGTTCAGTAAAAGCTCTGCCAATGGTTCTGTATTTGCCGCCAGCCCACAGCTGGAGAATGATAAGGAGTTTAAAAGCATCCGCATTACTGTCGGTAGGAACGTACGGCAAGCTCCCATGATGGTGTACAATGCCAAGCTGCAGAACAGCGCCAGCTTCACCGACGGGCAGCTGGTAAGCATAGAGCTGCTGGATGACCTGCAGGCAGAAGGAGTGTACATCAGCAAGAACACCAGCATTTCCGGCAGGGGATGGGTGGTAAGCAACCGTATCTATGTAGATCTTGGCTTTGGCAATACCCTGGTATTATGCGATAACGAAGGTAAAAAAGGCGTACCGCTTAAACAGCTGAAAGAGGGCGGTGCGGTGATGCTGGTGGGTAAGCAGCAGAAGGTTAGCGGGTAGCTGGATCACGCTAACGTTTCATTCATAAAGATCCTGTACGGATAATTATTCGGAGAGCGCTCCCGCAGCTGCATCATCAGCTCATCTTTCAAATAAGTTAAGCTGCCATCAGAATAAGTGTTCACCGGTTTTACCAGGGTAATACGTATATCAATGCTGCGGCTGTAACCCGCCGTGGTACCGGGCGCCATGGCAGTGCCCTTGCTAACGGTCACCATGCTTAGCTCCTTACCCATAATATGTTTGCACAGCGCTTTAATATCTTCCGGGGTAACAATACGGTCGTGGGTAAGTAAGTGATAGCGGTACTGGTTAATCTTTTCATCAATATTCAAGCGGTCTTTACCGCCCTGTGTATTGGTCACCAGCGTAATGCTGTTGGGGTGCATCTGTATGCTGCCATATTCCTGTAAGTGGCTGCCCATGCGTATGTTGTTGGCCAGGGTGCCATTGGTGGTATAAAACTCTACAAACAAATATTCTGCGCTTTCCCTTGGTTTTACCATCAGGTAAGGAATGTTGCCTTTATTACGGCTGGGCTGCAATTGCTCTTCCAGTGAGGCTATGAGCTGATGCAGCTCCCGCATGCGGCCGGCTACATAATCATTCTTCACTTCTTCAAACAGGGAGCTTTCGTCCCGGATCACTTCAATCAGGTAGGCTATAATTTCCTTGGCTTCACGGGAATCAAAACGTCCAATGCCGCTGCTGCGCACTACCAGGTCGCCTTCCTGCATTTCGCCGGCAGTGGTAAAATTGCGTACATGGTAATTGGCTCCGCCCAGGTCGTACACCTTTTTTACATCAAAGAAAATATCCGGTGTATGCAGGGGAATAATATTCAGGTAGCGGTTCAGCTTCAATGATTGCTCATTCGCCTTACGGTTAATAACCGGTAAACAGTTAATGCTGCAATACAGGTCCTCCAGCAAGGAGTGGTGCACGGTTTCCGGGAACTCTACCCTTATCCAGAATGTGTTGGGATCTATTACGGAAGTAGCTTCCTTACCAAAGATCAGCTGCAGCAAAAGCGGCACCGTGCGTTGTTTGGCCGGGACGAAACTGGTATTTACCGTAAGGAAATTGCGGCGGTAGCGTTGCAGCACTTCGCGGCTGTAACGCGCGCTGGTATCAAATGCCAGGTCCAGCATGGCATTTACAGTTTCTTCTTTTTCATTGCGGCTGTAGTGGTAACCACCATTCACCGGCAGCTCTGCATCGCCCGCAAAAAAACGGGCCAGGGGCAGGTAATGATAGAACATTTCCTGCTGGTGTACATTACGCAGGTCAAAGAAAAAGGAGAGCCCGTTGAAATTGTCGGGCAGCGTATCCATAGCTAGTCCCAGCCATAAGTGGTTAGGCGCCGCATCTTTGGGTAATGTACCTTGCAGTACCTGTTCTTTAAACCAGAACTCCCTGCTTTCATACAGCTTGCTGCCAACGGCCATGTAACGGATATGCCCGCGGAACAGGCGGTGGTTGCTGAGCGGGCTAAAGAAAAGGTCCTTATTGTTACCGCCGGTTTTATGTGTATAAAAGAACTGGTGATCAGGTGTAATGTTGGTGGCCGGCTCGTTGCTGGTGGCATGTAAAATGCCATAGGCCGGCTGGCTGGTGGTAATGGGCTCCGGCATCATGATCTGCGCCAAACGCTCTACCAGCCGTGCATGCGACACATCTACCTCATTGGATATTTTTTCCAGCTCACTGGCGCAGGCTTCCAGCAGCAGCTGTACCACCGGGTCAAAAGAAGTTTCTACTTCTGCATCCGGGTAGCCCCATAATCTTGCAGCCGTTTTTAACATACGGTCTTTGATACGTTCTTTTTGCTCTTTCATGATCGCTGCTTTTGCGTCTTATATTAATCAAAAGATAGGGGGCTTACATAGAAGTAGCTGCTGTAGTGGAACGGGTTGTTATTCTTGGCCAGTGTACCGTTTACGCTCACCTTTATCTTTTTCTTCACTTTACGGCCGGCCGCCATGTTCAGCTCTTCCTGGCTAACCACGGCTGTTACCCTTATTTGCGAAAGCCTTTTTTCGTATCTCACAATAGCCGTGCGCACGGCAATCTCTACCTGTTCTTTTACTTCATTATTGGAGGCTTTAATATCAAAGTCAGATTCCCATAGCTGGCAGCCGTAGTTCGGATCGTCTTTATTTTCACCCAGCACGGTCGTGATCAGCAGGTGTATATGCTGCGATACGGATTCCTCCAGGTTGCATACCGCCATATCCTTTTTTTCCAGGATGGTGGAGAGCTTCAGCGGTAGCTTGTAGTATTGTCCATTCATTATTTTAGATTTACGATCTACGATCTTAGATGGATCGCATTGATCATATTTAAGATCGTAAATCAAAGATCGTACATCAGAAAATACCGAGGATGCCTTTCCTATCGTACCGTACACGGATCTCTTTCACGCAACCATCCGGGTCTTTGATCAGGTTCACCATTTCTATCTTGATACGTTTTTTACCACGTATGGATTCGCAGAACTGGGAGAAGGTCTTCACATCCTTATCGTTCAGCAGCACACGGGCATTCAGGTTATTGCACAAATAAGGGGCAAAGTCCTGTATGCCTTTTTGTTTGTTGTTTAACTGGGTTAGCATGCTCCGGAACTCTTCATCAGAAATAGCGGGCGCTTTGGGTTTTTCAGGCGCCGGTGGTGCAACCTCCGGTTTGGTTTCCTGTACCGGGAAGGGTGGTGGTACAAACGGATCCGTGTTACGGTGCTCTTGCGGCGCGGGGAATACGTTCACACGTTTCTTTACCATACGGCTGGCATCGCCATTCACTACCAGCGTTACTATGCGGTCGCCAGGACTGCTGAATACATAAGTATGCGAGCGTTCACCATGCGTTTCTGCATTCGGCTGCTGCAGGCGCCATTCCCAGCTTTTTGCGCCGGGCGTGCTGTTGCTGAAGGTTACCGGGCGGCCTACAAAGGCTTCTGTTGGGCCGTCAATTACCGGGAATACATCGGCAACAGGTGTACTGGTAGTAAGCGGTATAGGATTAATTACCTGTACCTCCTGGTTCCAGCTGCATTTACCTGCCTGCAGGGTTACTATAAAACTACCGGCCTTGTTAAAGGCATGGTATACCTGTTGTCCCTGCTGCTGCACGCTGCTGTCGCTGAAATTCCATGTGTATCCGCCGGCAGGTGCGCTGCCTGTATTATTAGCTTTAAAAGTAATAACTTCTCCTACTGTAAACGAAGTATTTACACCATGCTGCCGGCTGCTGAAGGCCATGCTCACCATGCTGCAGTCCTGCCGGTTACCGGCTTTAAAGGCCAGCATCACTACACTAATCGTCAGCAAGGCCAGGAATGTGTACAGCACCATCGGGTCAATGTGGCTGGTGATACTGCTGAAGGGTCTTACCGAGTTAACTTTCCTTTCGCTTCTATCGTTATGTGATCTTTGGGGGGCCATCGGTTTTTCACGTTTTTGCAATTTTAAATAATTTTTTAGATAAATTGCCATTAAAATAATAGTGCGTATTAACCCAAAAGCTAACTTACGTATTACACTTTGTTCATATCAATACAACTGCAAAAACCAGGCATGGACCTTAGTATAAGGAATATGAAGGCGAGACTCCATGATACCGATGTTAACAAATGAAAAACCGTAAAACAAATATTTAGATGACGAGCTATGCACAAAAGGCGGCTGTGCTGGAAGAAGTGATAGATCATATTCGTCGCTTGCATGAAGATGTACGGGCTGAGGTAGTAGTAGGTGAGCTGCTGGATAACCAGCTGCAGCAGGAGGAAGTGACCGTACAGATGCAGAATGTGTTCAGCCGGGCTTTTGCACGGGATATTACAGGCGTAAAGCTGGATGATTCACAACCGTATCATCCCTTTATTATGCTGCAGCTTTCGAGGGATGGTTTGTACGACCGTTTGCCGGAAGGGCTGTTCCACGAGTTCTCTTCACAGCGCCGCGACTCTGTGCAGGAAATGGTGGCTAATTATAAAAAACAGCAGCAGGAGCAGCAGCAGGCCCGTAAGTTCTTTCAACCGCTGGAGCATGAATTTTTCCTGCAACGGGTGTTCCTGGAACAGCGGGAAAAGCATTTATTATTTGACGCTTTTGGTAAAGATGCCGACCAGTTATTCTTATCTTTCTGGGGCATTAATCCCAACTTACCCAAAGCGCCAACGAACCGTTTGGTAAGATTATTGCCATATATGCACCGGATTGCAGGTAACATACCCCTGGTGCAATTGTGTTTGCAGGTAATACTGGAAGAAGAGGTGCAGATCGTTTGTGACCATACGCCCCGGCGTGTGCAAAGCAGCAGCGGTGTTCCGCTGGGTGATGCCCGTCTTGGACTGGATACCCTGGCCGGCGAAGATTTTTATACCGATATGCCGGTGATGAAAGTAACTATAGGCCCCCTGCAACGTCAACGTATATATGATTATTTACCCTGGCAACCCTATGGGCAGTTGCTGGAAACATGTTATAATTTTTTATTACCTGCCGATGTGGAGATTGAAACCCTGTTGGAACCCAACAGTGCCGAAAAAGGCGCTGCTGTAGCAGATGACAACCGTAAGGAAGGTATTATGGGTTATAACTTATTTCTGTAGATTTGAACCGAAACACTAAACGCTAAACGCCTAATGCGTAACGCTAAATGCTGAAGCGCGAGCGGAATACTTTAAAACAAACACGATCAGCATTCTGCGTTAAGCATTTAGCATTCAGCGTATTTAAACATTCATTGGTATGTTATTAAAAGCAAAGATATACCTGGTAGTAGCGGCAGTATTAGCCATCGGAGGGCTAACCGTTGCCATGCTAAGCCGTTTTATCAAGAATTTTGCCCTGTATAAGAAGAAAGCGTTATGGTACCTGTTTTACATGACGCTGGTGTTTGGGGTGGTGGCCTCCCTGCCATACCTGTTCACTAACCAGAACCTGATGAGCCAGTACATTTTCTCCTCCGTATGGTTCATGGGATTAGGCATTGTGCATTGCCATTTTATGTATACCCGTTTCTGGGCCAATGAAAAAACACTGGGATCAGAGCTGGCCTTTATTGTGGCTATCTGGTTGTTTGGGGGCGCCTTATCCGTGCTGGTACATTACTGGATGTCAAAAGGCACTTTCCTGTATTACCCCATGCTTACTGCAATGTTCTCTTTCGTATTGCCCACCTTTGTGTACAAAACCTTTGAGCGGATGATGACCATACCGGCCAAGGTGCATAAATGGTGGCAATATCCTTTATATAAGGAAGCGCCGCAGGTGAATGAGGATGAAATGCGTGACCTGATCGTGATAGGCTTTGAGCTGGAGAAAAAGGTGAATGATAACAGCCGCATTTATTTCCGTGCCCGAACGCCTATTAAGATGGACCTGGGTGACCTGTTCTATCATTTCCTGAATGATTACAACGACCGTTATCCCAATACGCCGATCGATTTCCTGGATACGAACGGACAGCCTTACGGCTGGGTATTTCACCGCAAGCCCCGCTTTTTTGTTGGCACCAGGACATTAGACCCCGATAAGCCGGTATTTATGAACGGCATCCAGGAAAACAGCGTGATCATTTGCAACAGAGTAGTATTATCGTGAGGGTTGGTGCAACCACCATCACTCCTTACAATTTAAACATACAATTATGGCGGAGCCGTTGAAATATTTCCCCGTTAACTGGGTGGATGGGATGAAGATCAAGAAGCAGCACTTCATTGATACGGAGAATGCAATGCTTGACCAGCTGCGGGATGCAATTACCGTAGGGCTGCATGCGCAGAACTATGGCCTTTTACCCCCCAAAGCAGAGCAAAAGGAATCTTTACGTTGCTGGTTTGTGATAGATAACCAGCAGCTGTGGCGTGTAAAGCTAACGGAGTGCCGGGCGGTAACGCCGGGTGGCGGCCGTATTGAGATACCGGAACATACGGTGCACTCCCTGAAATATGCCACTACTTTCCCGGAAGCAGAATATAAATGGGACCCTTCCCATGCTGAAAGCACCTTTTATATTTTAATACAGGTAAACCCGTTTGACCGGCAGCCCAGCGGGGAGCCGCTGCTGCATGAAGATCCGCCAAGGCTGCCTTATGCCACGCCGGAGTATACCCTGTATGTAATACCGGCATCGCAGCTGCCGCACGGCCAGCTGGGAAGCTACCAGATGATACTGGGTAAAATAACGGTAAAGGATACACGTCCGCAGCTGGATGATGATTATATACCACCCTGCGCTATTGTAGCTGCGCATCCTGCCCTGGCAGACCTGCACCAGGAGCTGGACCAGTTCCTGGGCCAGATGGAGCTGTACGGTGTGCACATCGTTCAGAAAATATATTCCCGCAAACAGGATAATGACCTGGCGCAGGTAGTATTATATATCACGGAGAAAATGGTGCAGTACCTGGGCACACGTATAACCCAGTTCCGCTGGTTAGGCTTATACCAAACGCCTGCTGAAATGCTGGAAGTGGTAGCCGGGTTGGCACGCACCATGAAGAATGCTATTGACCAGCGGGCCAGCGCCGGTAAAGAAGAGCTGCTGAACTATTTAAGCGAGTGGTGTGAGCTGCGGCAGGGCGAGCTGGAAACGCTGATGATCAACTGTGCCAACATACGCTATAAACATATGGATGTAAGGGAATGCCTGCAGCCTATGATACCCTTTGTACGCGCGGTGAATAAGCTGTTTGACAGCCTTAGCCGGCTGGATTATATCGGCCGCAAACAGGACAGCGGCATTTTTGTAAAAGAAGAATCACCGGAAGACAGCGAATACCTGCGCAAGCATAAAACCAAGCGCTGGTTCTTTACAGATTGAGGTTAATTAAGAATGAATAATGAATAATTAATAAGACCGACCTCTGATTCTTAATTCTTAATTTTTAATTATTAATTATAATGCAAGTATTGAACAAACAGGAAAGAACAACCGCCTTTTTATGGTTCCTGCTATTTTTTGTAGTAACAGTAGGGCTTTTTGTTGTGGCAGTTTTTTTCAACTTCCAGGTACCGGTAAGAGAGAATGCGGAGCTGCGTAAAGAGATCAGCGCATACCGCAAGGAGCAGGCTTTCCAGGCCGATTTTGTGCAGAACCAGGAGAAGATAAGAGCGAACCTGGATTCCGTAAATGCGCCTAACCAGAATGCCATTTACGTGGAGCAGGAGATTGTGAAGAACCTTTCCAACATGCACAATGCCATTCCCAAAGATGTAGTAACCCATTACAGCCTGTATGATAATTTTGTGCAGATAGGCCTTGCATTACAGGAAAGTAAGCAGCAGCTGCGCGGCCTGCAGGATGCACAGCGCACCATTGCAGAATTAAAGGAAAAAGTGCAGGATCTGAGCACACAACTGGACCGTTCCGATAACCAGCTGGAGTACTACAAACGGCTGTCAGCAAGCACTCCGGGGCGCTAAGGAATGCTGAAAACATATTGAAATAAAAACGAATTAATAAAACCCGCATGTGTTAAATTGTCGATTTGCAAAGCAACAATGTTTGGCCGCTTAATGATTATCTTTTACTTTTGAGGCTTCATAATTACTTTTTTCTTCTTAGGTATTTTTTAATTATTTGGTAACCTTAAACATTTAACCCATGTCTTTCAAATCCGAATTTGAAGTAGCTGGCAAAAAGTATGTTGTAAAACATTGCAGCTACGACCTCAATCAAGAAGTTGATGCTACCGGCCGCCCATCCGCCATTACACGCGGAGGCCGCATCCGTTTGACCGTAGAATCAACAGGTGAAACTGATCTCTTTGAGTGGATGGTGAACAACTTTGAACGCAAAGATGGCTCCATCACTTTTTACAAAAGAGATTCCGACTCCAAACTGAAAACTGTATCCTTTAAAGAAGGCTACCTGGTAAAGTTTGAAGAAAACTTTGATTCGGACAATCCGAACCCCATGACGATCACGTTTACCATTTCTGCCCGCGAACTGTCTTCCGGCAATGGTTCTCATATCAATCAATGGGTTGGATAATCCCCTAAGCTATTATGAATAGTGGAAAAGGTTCCGGTGCAAACCGGGGCCTTTTTTTATTGTGCAAAACGATGTAAGTGTTTGTACGTAGCTAATAGTAGTAATATAACTGGGAGGGGTATACGTAAAGTAGAGGAATGTAAAATCATAAATGTAAAATGCCAAATGTAAAAGTGGAATGCATCGAATAAAGGACTGCATTCCACTTTTACATTTATCTCGTTCATAAAGTCTTTTAAATGGTCTCTATGAACCTCCTTCGTCGGTTTTACATTTATTATTTTACATTTTACATTCTTTCACGTTTTACGCAGCTGTATGGATTGTACAAAATGGTGGCTGCCTTTTTCTAAAATAAGACTGGCGCGGTAACGGGTAGGTTCAATATTTTGTTCCAGGTTAGGTTTGTTGATCTCATTCCAGATATGCGTGGCCATCTCCACCGTTTCTTTATCAGATAAATGTGCATAGCGGTGAAAGTAGGAGTGCGGATCCTGGAAAGCAGTGCTGCGCAGCGATTCAAAGCGGGCAATGTACCACTCGCGCAGATCTTTTTCTGCGGCATGCACATAAATGGAAAAATCGAAAAAGTCAGATACGAATACAGCAGGCTCCCGCTGCTCACGGTTCCTTACCTGTAATACGTTAATGCCTTCTACTATTACAATATCCGGTGATTCTATCTGCTGCTCCTCGTCTGTAATAATATCATATTCCAGGTGCGAGTAAATAGGCGCGCTTACTTTTTCCATTCCTGATTTTACATTGGCCAGGAACTGTATCAGCTTACGGATGTCATAACTCTCCGGAAAGCCTTTCCGGTTCATCAATCCCTTTTGTTCCAGCACCCGGTTGGGATACAGAAAACCATCGGTCGTTACCAGGGCTACCCGGGCATGGTTAGGATATGCAGACAGTAAGCGCTGCAGCACGCGCGCAGTGGTGCTTTTACCCACTGCTACACTGCCTGCAATGCCAATAATGTAAGGTACTTTATGCGTATGATTATTCAGGAACCTGCTGGTAGTGTCATGCAGCTGTTGTGCAGCGGTTACATGCAGGTTTAATAAGCGGGCCAGCGGCAGGTACACTGCCTGCACCTCTTCTGAGGTAAGCGGCTCGTTAAGGCCCTGCAGCTTGGAAATATCATTCTCAAACACTAAGGCGGCATCGTCCCTTTGCCGGGCCCATTCTTCCCTGCTGATGGTGATGTAAGGCGAATAACGCGTTGGTTTAGTCTGTTGTTTCATAGTTAATTATGGGAAGCAGCCTGGGTTGCTTAATTAAAATGAGGGGATGAAGGTAAAATACTTGGGGCATATATCCTATTGTAAAAGGGATAGCCGGAAAAGGCGGCTGCCCCTTCCGGCTGTTATTTAACCCGCGTGGTGCTATTTGATGTATACTGTTTTGATATTCAGGAACTCGTGTGTGCCCTCAGCAGCCAGCTCGCGCCCGTAGCCGGATTGTTTAATGCCGCCAAAAGGCAGGCGGGCATCGGAATGCACCATATCGTTTATATACACGTTACCGCTTTCTATTTGTGTGGCCAGGCGGGCAGCCTTTTCCAGGTCTTTGCTCCACAGGGCAGCCCCTAAGCCAAAAGTAGGGTGGTTGGCCAGACTAATGGCCTGCTGCTCATCTTTGGCGGTAATAATGGTTGCCAGCGGGCCAAAGGTTTCTTCTTCAAAAGCCGTCATGTGGGCCTGCACATTGGTAAGCAGGGTAGGGGCAAAGTTACAGCCCTCATACTGCCCGCCGGTAAGCAGCCTGCCGCCCTGCTGTATGGTTTGCTGTAATTGTTTGGCAAGGCCTTCGGCCAGGTCCGGGCGGGCCATAGGCCCCATGTCTGTGCTTTCCGCAAAAGGATCGCCCTGCTGCATTTTTTGCAGGATGGCGGTTACCTGATGCGTAAATTCTTCTGCAACGGCGCTTTCCACTATCCAGCGTTTGGCCGCAATGCACGACTGGCCGGCGTTTTGCATACGCGCCTTTACCGCTACAGCGGCTGCGGCTTCCAGGTCGGCATCTTTCAGCACCACAAAGGGATCGCTGCCGCCTAATTCCAGTACGGTCTTTTTAATGTATTTGCCGGCCAGCTGCGCAACGCTCATACCGGCTGGTGTGCTGCCGGTAAGGGTTACACCCTGTATACGGTCGTCGGCTATAATAGGCTCTATGTCTTTGGAGTTTACCAGTACGGCCTGGAAGGCCCCTTCGGGGAAACCGGCCTGCAGGAACAGCTTTTCAATGGCCAGCGCACAGCCGCTTACATTGCTGGCATGTTTCAGCAGCCCGGTATTACCTGCCAGCAGGTTGGGCAGGGCAAAGCGGAACACCTGCCAGTAAGGGAAATTCCAGGGCATTATAGCCAGTATAATGCCTTTGGGCTGATAGAGCACATAACTTTTGCTGGCGTCGGAATTAAGGGGTTTGGGCTGCAGCATGGCTGCAATATTCTGCGCATAATATTCTGCGCTGGCGGCACATTTTAATACTTCTGCTTTGGCTTCTTTCAGCGTTTTACCCATTTCGCGGGTAATAATAGTGGCGTGCTCCGTTACCTGCTCTTTCAGCAGGGCTGCGGCTTTCAGCATCCAGTCGCAGCGTTGCTGTAATGGTATTTGCCCCAGCTGGCGGTAGGTGCTGTGGCCTTTGGCTAAGAGATCTTCTATCTGCTCTTTAGTGTGCGCTGCATACTCAGCTATGGTTTCCTGCGTGTACGGGTACACGCTTTTGAAGTTACCCATATGAAAAGGTTTAGGCTTCAAAAGTAAGGGTTATGCACTGTTCAGGGAAATGGCAGACAAGACTATAAGCGGGGACCCTTACGGGCTTTTATGATGGCAAGCGGAGAACAGGCAAAGTATTTTTCAAAAGCCAGGGAAAAGGCCGTAACGTTTTTAAAACCGTATTCGCCGGCAATGAACGCCAGATCAAAACCAGATCCGGCCAGGCGTTCGAAGGCCTTCTCCATACGATAATAGTGCAGGAATGTCTGAATAGAAATATCATGCAGCTGTTTAAACTGTTGTTCTGCAAGGTGAATGTCCCGTATATCCAATGCCGTTGCCAGGGCCTTCAGGGAAAAGGGGGCTTTCAGGTGCAGCTTCAGATATGCTTTGATAACATCAGCCTGATTAACATCTGCTGCTGTTAATTCCATATGCTTAATTTCATTCAGGTTGGTACAATGAGCCGCAAAATGTTTAAATAATGTAAATGCCTTGTTCCTCACATACACCTTTGACACCCAGCCTTCATAACGGTGCTGCCGGATATCCAGTATTAAAGTGGCAGCGTACAGATCTACGGGTATGGATATGGGGTTGATATGGCCTTTATCCCTTTGCAGTGCAGCGTTCAGGATCATTAATAAAGGCCTGAACTGAGCATCGTTCTTTAAAGATGTTAACAGGGAGCCGGAAATATCCAGGTGAAAGAAAATGTGTTTGCCGGCCGGCAGTGTTGCATCGTGTTTGCCCTTGGTTACATAGAACAGGTCTGCCCTGCCGGCTTTCAGCCCTACTCTTTCATGTACGTTCAGCGCGGCCTGTGCATCTATATCACCTAAGGTGAAATTTAACCTTAGCCCCGGATGCAGGGCCGTAGGGCTTATTTCCTCTTGTTGTGCAACATCCACAATATGCTGCCATACTGCAAAGCCCTGCACTTTCATGTACTGGGAATAGGTAATGTGATTTTCTTCAATGTAATAGAACCTTTTTGTACCCTGAATAGTATGGGCTTCATAACCGGCAGGTACCCCCTTTATTAAGGTCAAATGGGAGTCCGTCCTTTTCTGTGGAAATAGCATGATTAAGATAGTTATGGTGTTTTTTAAATGTTCCTTGCATGGCCGGGTAGGAAAGTGGTAGTGTAAGTTTGAGTTTGATCAAACACTGATATGGTTTGCAAATTGAGGTTAATAAATCTTTTATAAGTGAATAAATTGTTAATGTGCAGACTTTGCGAAAAATAGACTCATAATAAAAACGTACAGTTTTGTCCATAAAAAAAGAGGAACAGCTTTCGCCGTTCCTCCTTCTGAATGTTATGTTTAACCAGGCGCTTAATCCTGCACCCGGGTGATCTTTAATACGTTGGTGGGCAGGTGCTCCTTTACAGGGGTGCTGCCGGTGTTCACCACAATATCTTCCTTGGACAGGAAACCTCTTTCCTTCAGGATGTTGATCTGGTCCTGGATAATATCGTCCAGGCTGTTCTCTTCTGCGTAGTAGAAGGCGCGTACACCCCAGCTCAGGCTCAGCTGGTTTACCAGCGACCTTTCCTTGGTGAAGATGTACAGCGGGGAGCGCGGGCGGTAGCTGCTCAGCATAAAGCCGGTGTAGCCGCTCTGCGTCATACCGATAAGGGCGTCTGCATCCAGGTCTTCTGCTATCTTACAGGCGTTGTAGCACAGGGCATCGCTCAGGAAGGTGGCAGAGTGGCGGTGAGGGATCAGGTTACGGTTGTAAATGATATCTTCCTTCTCTACTTCAGCAATGATCTTTTTCATGGTCTGGATCACCAGTACCGGGAACTGGCCGGTAGCGGTTTCGCCGCTCAGCATCACTGCATCGGCGCCTTCCAGCACTGCGTTAGCCACATCCGTAATTTCGCTACGGTTGGGGCGTGTACGGTCTATCATGCTCTCCATCATCTGGGTAGCTACGATCACCGGTTTAGCGCGGTGGATACATTTGCGGATAATATCTTTCTGGATCATGGGGATCTGCTCTACGGGCAGCTCCACGCCCAGGTCACCGCGGGCAATCATTACGCCGTCGCTTTCCCAGATGATCTCTTTGAGATTCTCGATAGCTTCCGGCTTTTCTATTTTAGAAATGATCTTGATCTTGGAATCGCGGGCTTTCAGCTTGCCGCGCAGGTAGGTAAGGTCTTTTACATCGCGTACAAAGGACAGGGCTACCCAATCACATTCATGATCAATGATAAATTCCAGGTCTACCAGGTCTTTGTCTGTTAAAGCAGGCAGGGCTACTTTGGTATCCGGCAGGTTAAAACCTTTTTTGGAAGAGAGTACACCGGGCAGGCTTACTTCGGCCTTGATCTCTCCGGCAGGCGTAATTTCCCTTACGATGGTTTCGATCTTACCATCATCCAGCAGGATCTTCTGACCCGGCTTTACATCGCGGTGCAGGTTTTCGTAAGAAACATAGATGCGCTCCATGTTGCCTACTACTTTCTCGTTCACAAAAGTGAGGATATCACCTGCTCTCAGGGGCAGCGCGTTATTCTCAATTTCGCCTACACGCAGTTTGGGGCCTTGCAGATCGGCCAGGATGGCTACATTGTAAGGTTCTGTTTTGTTGATCTGGCGGATGTAGCCAATGATGCGCGCTTTGTCTTCATGCGAACCATGTGAAAAGTTCAAACGGAACACATTTACACCAGCTTGTACCAGCGCCAGCAATTTTTCATAGGTATCGCAGGCGGGACCAACCGTGGCAACAATTTTAGTTTTGTGCGTGGAATGTTCTCTGGATGCCTCATGATCCATCTGCTTGTGATAATATTTGGATAAATCCTTTGTACTCATAAACTTATTTTTAACTCGCTAGTATTTTACACATTTTAACCCAGTCCGTGTCCATTTCTTCTTTGGCCTTAACGGCATGGTCCAGCGGTGTATAGTGGATCTTGTTGTTTACAATGCCTACCATTACGTTATGGGTGCCATCCAGCAGCGCATTTACCGCTGCATAGCCCATACGGCTGGCCAGGATACGGTCCTGGCAGGTGGGGGTACCGCCCCGCTGGATATGGCCCAGGATACATACCCGGGTATCTGCATTGGGTAAGCGGTGTTTGATCATCTTGGCTACTTCAGCAGCCCCGGTTTCATGGCCTTCCGCTACTACGATCAGGTTCACCAGCTTTTTACGGCGTTCATTGGCCTGCAGGTCTGCAATAATATCCTCCACCTCAGCTTTATGCTCCGGCATCATGATATGTTCCGCACCGGTGGCAATACCACTGTGCAGGGCAATATAACCGGCATCGCGTCCCATTACCTCAATAATGAAGAGGCGGTCGTGCGCGTCGGCGGTATCACGTATCTTATCAATTGCATCAATGGCGGTATTTACGGCTGTATCAAACCCGATGGTGAAATCGGTACCGGCAATATCCTTATCAATGGTGCCTGGTAAGCCTATGCAGGGAATATCGTATTCCTGTGAGAATTTTTGTGCTCCTTTAAAAGATCCGTCGCCCCCGATCACGATCAGCCCGTCAATATTATGCTTTTTCAGGTTCTCGTAGGCTTTCTGGCGGCCTTCCGGTTCGTAGAACTCCATACAACGGGCGGTTTTAAGAATAGTGCCCCCGCGTTGAATGATGTTAGCTACTGATTTGGACTCCATAGGAAGAATCTCGTTCTTTACCATTCCCCGGTACCCATACATGACGCCATAGACATTCATCTGATGGTAAATACCTGTTCTTACAACGGCTCTTACTGCTGCATTCATGCCTGGGGCATCTCCGCCGGAAGTAAGAACTGCAATGTTGTTCACTTTTTTCATTCAGGATATAATATTTATCTTCCCAGTGGTTATTTGGTTTGTTAAAAAAACACCAAAAGGGCGCACAAAAATAACATTTTGGATTTTGTTTCCTAACAGATATTAGATGAAATAACCTAAATTTTCAACTTTAGTTAATCAAAGCCGGAATTTTTTACAAAAATCTCAGACATGCTAAAAAACATTTATAGATCTATTCCGATATTTTATATGAGCATTTTAACAGGCAGTGCAGTGGCACAGGAGGCTCCGGGGCTGGTTTACCCGGTTACACAGAAGACAGATACCGTAGATGATTATCATGGCACAAAGGTACCAGACCCCTACCGCTGGCTGGAAGATGACCATAGCGAGGCCACCAAAGCCTGGGTGCAGGAGCAAAATAAGGTAACGCAGGCATACCTGGCTAAGATCCCCTTCCGGGAGGCCATCCGCCAGCGCCTTTCTACCCTGTGGAACTACCCCAAAACAGGGGCGCCCTTCCGGGAAGGCGATTATTTTTATTTCTACAAGAACGATGGTTTGCAGAACCAGGCCGTATTATACCGCCAAAAGGGGCTGGAAGGCACGCCGGAGGTGTTCCTGGACCCCAATAAGCTATCGGCCACCGGCACTACCGCCCTGGGTGGCATAGAGTTTTCCAAAGACCACCAATACGCCGCTTACCTGCTGTCCAGCGCAGGTTCCGACTGGCAGCAGGCCTTTGTGATGAATGTAGCTACCAAAGAACCTACTACGGATAAGCTGGACTGGATCAAGTTCAGCGGCATTTCCTGGAAAGGGAACGGCTTCTATTACAGCCGTTATGATGCGCCGGATGAACAGAACCGCCTGTCTAAAAAGAACGAGTTCCATAAAGTGTACTATCATAAGCTGGGCACGCCGCAGGAACAGGATGAGCTGGTGTATGTAGATAAAGAGCACCCGCTGCGCAATGCCGGTGTTTCTGTTACGGAAGATGAACGTTTCCTGATCCTGCATACCTCAGAAGGTACGTCCGGCGGGGAAATACAGTACCGCGATCTGCAGGATGCCAGCCAAAAGGATTTCAAATTACTGATAAAAGGCTTTGACTATGAGCCGGATGTAATTGATAATGTTGGCGGTAAGCTGCTGGTGCGTACCAACCATGATGCGCCAAACTATAAGATAGTGCTGATAGACCCGCAGCATCCTGAAAAAGAGCACTGGCAAACCATTGTGGCTGAAAAGCCGGAAGTGCTGGTGAGCGCCGCCACTGGCGGTGGTTACCTGTTTGCCAGCTACCTGAAAGATGCTGCTGAACAAATATACCGGTACGACTATAAAAAAGCGCCCGGCAAAGTAACGGAGCAGGCGGTATCCTTACCCGGCATTGGCACTATCAGCGGCTTTTCCGGTAAAAAGGATGAGAAGTTCCTGTTCTACTCCTTCACCTCTTTTACCACACCAGGCACTATTTATAAGTATGATATAGCCAGCGGTCAATCTACCCTGTACAACAAGCCGGTAGTGAAGTTCAACCCCGAGGAGTATGAGACCAAACAGGTGTTCTTTAACAGTAAGGACGGCGCCAAAGTGCCCATATTCCTTTCCTATAAAAAAGGCATACAGCTGGATGGCAACAACCCGGTATTGTTATATGGCTATGGCGGTTTTAATATTCCCATGACGCCGGGCTTCAACGTATCCAACCTGTTCTTTATGGAGCAGGGTGGCATTTACGCGGTGGTGAACCTGCGCGGCGGCAGCGAGTATGGGGAAGCCTGGCACAAGGCCGGTATGCTGGAGTATAAGCAAAATGTGTTCAATGATTTTATTGGCGCTGCAGAATACCTGGTAAAAGAAAAGTACACGCAGCCTTCCCGTATTGCCATCCGTGGCGGATCAAACGGCGGCCTGCTGATAGGCGCCTGTATGACCCAGCGGCCGGACCTGTTTAAAGTGGCCCTGCCTGCAGTGGGGGTCATGGATATGCTGCGCTACCAGAAGTTCACCATTGGCTGGGCATGGGTAGTGGAGTATGGCAGCAGCGATAAGCCGGAGCAGTTCAACTACCTGATAAAGTATTCGCCCCTGCATAACCTGAAATCCGGCACCGCATACCCGGCTACGTTAGTGACCACTGCAGACCATGACGACCGCGTGGTACCGGCGCACTCCTTTAAGTTTGCGGCTACTTTGCAGGCAGCGCAAAAGGGACCTAATCCTACGCTAATACGCATTGAAACGCAGGCCGGGCATGGCGCAGGCAAGCCTACCTCCAAACAGATAGATGAGGCAACGGATGTGTGGGCATTTACGATGTACAATCTTGGAATGAGCATGAAGTAATTATCAATTATCAATTAAGAATTGAATGAAGCGGTGGAAGCAGGTGTTATAAATATTCATGTTAATCCATTCGTAATTCGCATTTCGTAATTGATAATTCGTAATTTTAATAAAAGGCTGCTATGAAGGTTTTAATCACAGGAAGTAACGGTTTATTAGGGCAACATCTGCTACCGCTTTTCGTACAGGATGAACGGTATGAAGTAATTGCGGCGTGCAGGGGCGTGAACCGCCTGCCGGTACAGAACGGCTATACGTACGAATCCGTGAACCTGCGCAATGCAGTTAGTGCCCAGCAGCTGCTGGAAAAACACCGGCCTGACATTGTTATTCATGCAGCTGCAATGACACAGGTAGATGAATGTGAGCGTAACAAGGACGCCTGCTGGGATACCAATGTGGCGGCTACACGCTACCTGATACAGGCCGCTGAAAAATACAATGCCTACTTCCTGTTCCTTTCCACCGACTTTATCTTTGACGGGCTGGAAGGCCCTTATGCAGAGGATGCGCCGGCCAACCCGCTCAGCTACTATGGCTCCAGCAAAGTGGCGGCAGAGCGTTTGGTGAAGAACAGCAAGGTGCCCTGGGCTATTGTAAGAACGGTGCTGGTATATGGCACTGCTGTGGATATGCAGCGCAGCAACATTATTACCTGGGTAAAGAACAACCTGCAGCAAGGCAAAAAAATAAAGGTGGTGGATGACCAGTGGCGTACGCCTACACTGGTGCAGGACCTGGCCGAAGGCTGTAAGCTGGTGGCGGATAAACGCAGCACCGGCGTGTATCATATCTCCGGTAAGGAAATGTTGTCGCCCTATGAAATGGCGGTACAAACGGCTGAATTCTTTAAGCTGGACCAGCGCCTGATCGAGAAGGTAAATGCGAAAACTTTTGTACAACCTGCCAAACGCCCTGCCAAAACAGGCTTTGTGATCGATAAAGCCGTGCAGGAGCTGGGCTACCAGCCACATAGCTTTGCAGAAGGGCTGGAGATTGTGGCGAAGGAGATCAAATGATGTGCGGATGTGCTGATATGCTAATGTGCTGGTGTATGTTGAGGATTTACTGGTAGCGATTGATATATGCTGAATAAAAAAGTGCAAATGGATGCGTCCATTTGCACTTTTTATTTATAATCTTGGCGTTAAATATCTACCTGGTCTTTGTTTCCACCCAATTCAGCACATTAGAATTCCAGGTACACCTTCCCATTCTTACCTCCATAGTTATCCCTCACTTTCTTTATGTTGGCGGCAGTATCTGCAGCCAGGGAACGGAAAGGCATAGCCAGCTTGAAGTTGGTGGAATCGCGGGTATTGTACATGGCTACATTCAGCCCAAAACCTTTTAACTGGCGGAACCTTTTTTCTGCAGCGGCCCGGCTGGGATAGGTTGCAAATACTACGTAATACTGCAGCGTATCAGTGGCTGCAGGCATGGCAGCGCTGGTATCAGTAGGCGTGGTTTCCGGCACCATGCTCATAGTATCCTGCGGGGTAGGCGGTATAGCGTCCATATCCAGGGTGGCGGTACCGCCGCCATAAGACTGGTTATCTATAAACCACCAGATGCCGGTGGCCAGCAATGCTGCGGCAATGGGAATGGCTATCCACCACCATTTAAAGCGGCTTTGCTGTTCCTCCAGCTCCCAGGGGGCAGGCGGATAAACAACCGGTTCCTGGGGAGTATGTGCTGCTGCCACGGGTTCCGGTGCTGGCGTGGGTACAGGCGCTTCGTAATGCTGCTGTACCGGCTCCGGAGCTGGTGTGGACGCGGGTGTTGGCGGTGTGTAAGCCGGCGGCGTATAGGCCGGAGGGGTATACGCAGGCTGCGGGGGCGGCTCATAGGCCGGGCTTTGCCAGGAGGGTGCATCCGGGCGGTACACCGGCTGCAGGTGCAGGGTGTCCGGTTTGCCGGGCAGGTTCTCCGGGTAAAAGTCAATATGCCCCAGCGCATCTGTTTGCAGGGTGCCCAGGCCGGGTAAGGCCAGCGGCTGACGGCTTTCCAGGGCAGCCTTCATTTCTGCAATATACCTGTTCAGCTTTAGCTGGGCTACAGCTGGTACCAGGTTCTCTTTTAAGGAGATCCATTCCAGGCAGGAGCCATCATCTGTCCACTGTTCATTAAAGAGCACCTGCTGACCCGGAGGGTCCAGGCTTCTATCCGATGTATTATAACGGGCAGGCAGGAACTGCAGTGTAAACGTGCCGATCTCCGGCACGGTGCATGTATGCTGCCGGAAAAGTACATCCTGGATGTATTGTAATAATATCAAGGTACAATATGATTATTGCGCAAGTTTACAACTTAAAATTTAATCATTACTCCCCCCAGTATGTTAAAACCATAAGTTGGATACCCGTTCCAACGCTGATAATGGGTATTAAACAGGTTATTGGCGGTTACCCATACATTAATATACTTGCCAATGTCGTAGTTGGCGCCGGCATTCAGGTCCCAGGCGCCCTTGGTTTTGGCGAAGTCCTTGTTAGCCAGCTGGTACCAGCTGCCGCTTAATGCATACAGGTTGGCATTCAGGTGCAGGTTTTTGCCAACCGTGTACTGTCCATACACGTTGGCCTGGAAAGGTATTAAGTGCCAGGGTTTTACCTCGGTATTCTGCTTGTTATAGTTATACCAGTCGCCGGTTAAGCGCAGCTGGAACTTTTCTTCCTCTATGTAACCGATCTCCGCATGCAGCTGGAAAGCGCGCAGCTGGTCTTCGTTCCTGATATAGAACGTGTTACCTACAGTGGTATCATTCACAAACAGGGGCATGTTATACCAGGTAACGGCGGCAAACTTGGTGTTATAGTTAAAGTGGCTGCCCAGGGTGCCTTTAATACCGGTGTACTTTTCCTCTACCCGGGTATTCAGGATGCCCGGCGGGTACTGGCCTATGAAGGGATTGTTATTGGCCAGGTTACGGAAGCTGTTCTTTTCAATGTAAGATACCCAGCCGCTGCTTAAGATCACTTTCTTGCGGATCAGGTGCGATTCGTTCACGATATCCGGCAACAGGTAAAATTTGCTGTTGGTCCAGGTGGGGTTTACGCCTGCATGCAGGGTAAAGCCGGGTTTTATGATCTCCAGCGCGGGGTGAATGGCTACTACGTTATTATTGATCTGCTTCTGATCTCCTTCTTTAAAGGTGGAGAGATCAAACACGCCTTCTGCACGCAGGTAAAAATCTTCCAGCAGCTGCTTGCTTACCGGCGCATTTATTACTACCGTGTTTTCCTTACGGTCAAAGGCATCGGTAAAGATCATAAACTTGGCCCGGGGCGCTATCATCAGCGCCCAGTCGTTCTGGGTGCGGTTCTTTAAGCCTACCTGTATGGTGCCCTGGTTAAAGGCCTGCTTTACATCGCCCTTGGAAAAGTCGTACAGCGTATGGTCGTACCCGTAATAGTGTATTACGTTGCGGTCAAAACCTACGCTGCCATTGATCTCGAACAGGGGAGAGTAGTAAGTGCCGGAGGCCAGTATATTCAGTGCGTTGTAGTCCTGGTTCTTGATACTGCCTTTGGAGCCGGTGTAGCTGCCATACAGGCCAAAGTTATATTTCTCATTACGGCCGCTGCCAAAGCCGGCCTGTATCAGCGGGGTTTGGTAGTTGCCAAAACCTACTTTTACAAAGTTGTTTTGCAATGCATTCAGCGAATCTTTCCCTAATGCCAGGGGCTTTAAGGGTACGGGCTGGTACATAAAATACAGGTTCAGGGCAGGTACCTGGTAGGCCATACGCGGGCGGGCGGTATCCACACCCGGCAGGGCTGCCGTAAGGTTCAGCTTTGCTGCATCGCGCAGCTTGGGCTGGTAGGTTGAAATAATGTCAATGGTTTCCTGCTTCAGTGAGTCCTGCGCCCAGGCAGGCTGCTGTAAAAAGAAAGCGGCCATCATCCCCATTACTCCCCACCTGCTTATATATTTAGTTTTACCGTTCATTTATGCGCTGTTTATATTTTATCATTTAAAACGCCTGTTAGCAGGGCGTTTTGCGTGTACGTATATTATGGTTTGGTCCTGATCTTAGAGGCGGCTTTTTCTGCGGCTTCTACTTTTTCCAGCTTATCCTTTGCTTCCTGTTTCAGCTCCGGAATAGGGCAGTTCTCTGCCAGGCTCTGGAAAGTAGCTTTTGCATTAAAGTAATCTTTCTGCTGGGTGTATACATCGCCTAACAGTATGTAGGCTTTGGCTACCCAGGTGCCGTATGAGGGTGTATTCTTGATCACATCAAAACCTGCTTTCTCCGCTGCATCCAGCTCATTTTTGGCCAGGTAGCATACGCCGGTGTTGTAGCGGGCTTCGGCCCCGGTTTCTGATTTGGTAAGGCCGGCTACTGTTTTAAATTCGCTGATGGCTTCATCATATTTCTGCTGCTCCTGTTGCGCCCTGCCCAGGTAAAAGTGTGCAGCGATCTGGTCGTCGGTGCTGATGCTGGTGTTGGACAGCAGCAACTCTGCATAGTTGCCTACCTCATCCCAGTGCTTTAGCTGGTAGTTGCTGCGCAGCAGGCCGCGGGTGGCGGTCATGGTATTTTCCTTGCTGGTGCTCAGGTCCTGCAGCTGCAGGTAGTAGGTGCGGGCCTTATCGTAATTCTTTACCTGGAAAAAGTTAATGTTGGCGGCCTGCAGGGCTGCACGCTCTGCATACAGGCTGTTGTTGCCGGAAAGTACAAACTCATAACCGGGTAAAGCGGTCGTATAGTCTTTGCTGTTATACGCGCATTCTGAGCGGTAAAAGTAAGCGGGCAGCAGGAACTGGCCGTTCGGATACTTTTGTATATAGCTGTTAAAGGCGGGTATGGCGCCGGCACAATCGCCGCTGCTAAAGCGGGCTTCTGCGGCGGCATAGGCCAGTGAATCGGCTGCGGAGGCGGTTACTGTTCTGCCGCTGGCTTTCAGCAGGGCCACATATTCATCTGTTTTACCCTGGCCTACATAAATATCCTTAATGCTTTGCAGGGCTTCATTGGCTTCTGCGGAGTTAGGATATTTTTCCACCACCTGGCGGTAGTAGGAGAGGGCTTTGCTGTCGTTATCCTTATTGAAATAACACAGGCCCAGCTTCAGCAATGCACGCGGTGCATTAGGCCCGTTGGGCTGCTTTTTAAGCACATTTTCCAGGTAGGGAATGGCTTCGGTATATTTTTCAGATGCGAGGTAAGTATTGGCGATCTCGAAATCAGCATCGTTCCCAAAGCTGGAGCTGGGGTATTGGTTGCCCAGCTGTTTTAACAGGGCCAGCTTTTCGTTATACTTACCTTGTATGCCCAGGATGATACTTTTTTGGTAGGTGGCGTAATCTGCACCGGGATCTTTATTGGCAATCACACGGTCGTACAGGGCAGTGGCTTTGCCAAAATCCTTCAGCATGTAATAACAGTCGGCGCTACGCAGCAGCGCATCATTGGCAATACGGCCCGCATTGGGCCCGCTGGCTTTTTGAGCGGCTTCAAAATGCTGCAGGGCATGGGTATAATCTTCTTTCTTCAGCAGGCTGTAACCCATGTTATAGCTGGCTGTTTGCGCATTGGCCTCACCGGAGGCCGGTACAGCGCCGGTCAGATAGCTGTTCAGGTTAATGATGGCATTATCTGTGCGCTGCTGGCGCAGGGCTATTTCCGCTTTCCAGAAATGCGCCAGCTGTTTAATATTATTGTCGTAGGGATTTTTAATGGCTACATCCAGCAGGCGGTCGGCTTCTGCCAGCTGCTGGTCGTTTATAAGCTGTGTGGCCCTGCCATAGGATACGCGCTGGTAGGCCCGCAATACGGTAGGGTTCTTGTCAGGGATGGATTCTATAGTGGTGAGCGCATCCTTGTAGTTATTGGTGTTGGTGAACAGCTGCACCAGTATTTCCCGGGCTTCTTTGTTGTAAGATGACTGGGGGTATGTTTTTACAAAGTTGGAAAGTTCGGTGAGCGCTGCATCATTATAACCCAGCTCGTACGACAGCTTGCCGTAGTTAAAGCGGGATATTTCCTGCTGCTGCGGGTTTGAGTTATTACGTGCGCCAAAGGCAAAGGCATTGCGTGCATTGGCTTTCTGATTGGTACGCAGGTAACAATCGCCCAGCAGGTACATGGAGTTCTGGCCTAAAGAGTCCTTTTCGCTGCTCAGCTGTTTAAAACCGTTAATGGCTTTGTTGTAGTTGCCGGTTTGGTAGTAACAGTAAGAGAGCTGGTACACATCTTCCTTACGCACCTCTTCTGCATTATCCTGGTATTGCTGTAAGTAGGGCAGGGCTTTCTGGTAATCTTTCTTTTCAAAGTAAGCCTGTCCCATGAGCTGTTTCAGCTCCGTATCATAATAGATATTGCCTTTCTTTAACAGGGATTCGCCGTATTTGATCACTTCTTCCTTTTTGCCCTGGAAGTAGTAGATCTCGGCTATGTAGTAGGGTACAATACCGGCATATTTCGGCTCCTGCTCCACGCGTTTAAAGCTGGCCAGGGCTTCATTATACTGGTGGTTATTGTAGGCAATAAAGCCGTAGTAGTAATTGGCGGGTATGTAGTATTTGCCTTGTATTTCCTTGATGGATGCAAACAGGGGCTGCGCTTTCTGAAAGTCTTTTACGTTAAAGTAACAGTAGGCCAGCTCAAATTTTGCATCGGCTATTTCGGCGTTGGAAAGGTTGTCAATATTAGCTTTCTCGTAATAGGGAATGGCTTCCTGCAGCTGGTTGCGGTGAAAATAATATTTGGCTAGCTGATAGCTTACCAGCTGTTCGCGGGCATTGTTATTGGCCCTTTGCAGGTATTGCAGCGTCATTTTTTCCGCGTCGGCCTGTTGTAATTTTAATGCGCATACCGTGTAATAGTACTGTGCATCTGCTTTTACCAGGGAGCGGTTGGTTTCTTTGAAGTAATCAATATTTTGGATCACCTGCCGGAAAAGCTGCATGGATACGGCATATTTCTCTTGCTGGAATAGTTGCTGCGCGTCCTTGAAAACTTTATCAGGTTCGGTATAAATGCGTGTTTGTTGTGCCCGGGCGGCTGTGGGGGCCAGTATGCCAGTGGCGGCAAAGGCCAGGAGGGATATTAACAACTGTCCGGGAACCACGATCTTTCTTATAAACATGCTCTGTATTTATTAAAATAGTAGATGGCTTACCTGTTAACGCACTTTCTCCCTGTATTGGTATTGACAACCAGTTGATTAATCAAAAATAACAGTTAGGAGAACCAGGCAAAAACAGATAACCCAATAAACGCTGAATCAATGTCAGCAAATATAAAAGTTTAAACCTTTTTGCCGTTTAATGCTTTTCTAACAGTGATGTGGATAACTCTCAATCCCAGGCATAGGCCTATTGCCCTATCTTGCAAAGGAATTAAACTTAGCAAGAATTAAACCATTTTCAGACCTATGAGAAGACTCTTTTCTGCCACTTTTACCAATGGTACGGTGCATTTTTCCCTGCTGTTACTGCGATTGGTGTTTGGGGGGCTAATGCTTACGCATGGCTGGCCTAAATTGATGAACTTTGCATCCCTTTCGCATAAGTTCGCCGATCCTTTGCATGTAGGCCACACTGTTTCCCTGGGAATGGTTGTTTTTGCAGAAGTATTTTGTTCTGTGTTTGTGATACTGGGATTGCTCACCCGCCTGGCAGCTATTCCACTGATCATTTGTATGAGTGTAGCGCTGTTCATGATCCATGCGCATGATGCTATTGAGGTGCAGGAAAAGGCGATTGCTTTCCTGGCCGTATTTGTAGTGCTGCTGTTCTGCGGCCCTGGTAAAGTAAGTTTTGATAGTTTGATAGGACGCTAAATGCGGAACGCTAAACGCTGAATGCTTAATGCAGCATAACGTGAGGGCGTTCAGCGTTTAAGAAAAATGTAAGCGGGGTGTATAACGCTGCTAAGCCAAAAGTAATGCAGGCTGCTTTGGGCTTTCAGCTCAGCAAAATGCAGGAAGCATTCAGCGTTAAGCCATTCAGCATTCAGCATAAAAAGAAAGTCATGTTCACATCCATTACTCAAATACGTGTGCGTTACGGGGAAACCGACCAGATGGGATATTTGTATTACGGCAACTATGCTTTATACTATGAGGTAGGCCGTGCAGAGGCTATCCGGGAACTGGGATTTACTTACCGCCAGCTGGAAGAGCAGGGCATTATTATGCCGGTGGCAGAATTGAATGTTAAATACCTGCGCCCGGCTTTTTATGACGACCTGATAACTGTAAAGACCTCCCTGAGAGAGCTGCGTACAGATCATAAGATCCAGTTCCACTCTGAGCTGTTCAATGAAAAAGGCGAGCTGCTTAATGTAGGCGTTACCACGCTGGTGTTCCTGCATACGGATACCAAGCAGAAATCGCTGCTGCCGCAGCCGTTAAGGGAAAAGCTGGAGCCGTTCTTTAATAAATAAAATTGATTAAACGATAATACCATCAGGCCTTATACAGGGCCTGAAGCGCCCCAAAAAGCAGCTGGCTTTTTGGGGCTTTTTTTATTGGTAAAAAGGAGCAGATACCCTGGCGTTTAACCCCAAAGATCTTCCTAGCTGCGTATATGCCTTTACTTTATTACTACTGCTAAAAGGCCATGGATGGGCAATACAACTGCGGGGCCTTACCTGCAATACGTACTGCACAGGTATGGCGCTACCACCTGTGCCGGCCGGAACATAGACTGCACATGACCTGAACACGATCTGCACCCAAATGTAACATGGGTTTTTCAGGGGTCTGTAACGAGTTCATTACCAATACATTGTGGACATGACGTGGACTTGATGTGGACTTGATGCGGGGAGGAGGTAGTTTACACCTGCACTGCCTGCCCATTAGTGTGCTGAATATTTGCGATTTACATGCATTTCCTCCCTAATTTTGTTCCTTTATTCATAAAACCTTTACGCGTGGAAAAAGTAACAGCCAGCATTATTACCATTGGTGATGAACTACTGATAGGACAAACCATCGACACCAACTCGGCCTGGATGGCGCAGCAGCTGAATGGTATGGGTATATGGGTACATCGCCGTGTAGCCGTAGGCGATATTAAGGAAGCAATCCTGGAAGCGCTGGATGAAGAAAGCTCATCTGCCGATATTATACTGATCACCGGGGGCCTGGGCCCCACGGCCGACGATATTACCAAACCCACGCTGCTGGAATATTTTGGCGGTACCATGGTACAGCATGAGCCTACCTTACAACGCCTGATGCAGCTGTTTGAAAGCCGGGGTCTGCCCATCTTGCAACGAAATATAGACCAGGCCCTGGTGCCGGATAGCTGCACCGTGTTAATGAACCACCATGGCCTGGCGCCGGGTATGTGGTTTGAGAAGGACGGTAAAGTATTTGTATCCATGCCCGGTGTGCCGCATGAAATGAAAGGTATTATGACCGATCATGTGCTGCCCCGGCTGCAGGAGCAGTTTAATACCAAAGCTGTGCTGCACCAAACCCTGCTTACCTCCGGCATGGGTGAATCATTTGTAGCGGAAAAGCTGTTAGCTTTTGAAGCGCAGCTGCCGGAACATATCAAGCTGGCTTATTTACCCAGCTACGGCCTGTTAAAGCTGCGGTTAACCGCGCATGGGGAAGACAAAGTATCTACCGCGGCAGAGCTGAAGCTGCGTTTCCAGGAAATGGAGGCATTGCTGAAAGACATTGCGGTGTATGACGAGGATATTTCCATGGGCGAAGTGCTGGGCCGCTATTTAAAGGCCAAAGGCAAAACCGTGGGCACGGCAGAAAGCTGCACCGGTGGCTACATTGCGCATAGCATTACGGCTGTAGCAGGCAGCTCTGCCTACTACAACGGCAGCGTGGTTACCTACAGCAATGCTATGAAAACAAAGCTGCTGGGTGTAAAAGAAGAAACCCTGGCTGCCTATGGCGCTGTAAGCGAAGAAACCGTACGCGAAATGGCCGCCGGCGCCCTGAAGGTATTGAACACGGATTATGCAATTGCGGTTTCCGGCATTATGGGTCCTGATGGCGGTACACCGGAAAAACCGGTAGGCACTGTATGGATAGCCGCAGGCAGTGCAGATAATATTGTAACCGTAAAATACCGCCTGATGTATGACCGGGAACGTAACATACAGATGACGGCTATTTATGCGATGAATGAGCTGAGGAAACTGATTTAATGTGCTGATGTGCTGATATGCTAATGTGCTGGTATATGCTGATTCCCGGCATAATGCAATAAGATAACGTCATTAACAAAAACCAGCACATTAGCATATCAGCACATTTACACATTAAACTAATTGGCTTACATTTGTTGCCAGCAAAACACTAAAATACATCTTATGGCCATTGTAGAACTGGTAATGCCTAAAATGGGGGAAAGCATCATGGAAGCCACCATATTACGCTGGCATAAAAAGCCCGGAGATCAGGTAAAAGCTGATGAAACCGTGCTGGAAATTGCCACGGATAAGGTGGATAGTGAAGTGCCCTCCATTGCCGACGGGGAGATTACCGAATTACTGTTTGCAGAGAACGAGGTAGTACCGGTAGGCGCCGTAATTGCCCGTATCAATACAACCGGTAATGCCGAAGTACCTGTTGCCCCCACCACGTTTGAAGAAATTGCGCCTGCAGCGCAGCAACACCATCATGAAATTATTACCAATCACGAGGCACACCACCACACGGCGGCTGAACCGGTAGCCGCCCAGCATGCGGAGCCCAAGTTCAGCACCAGCGGCCCCCGTTTTTACTCACCCCTGGTATTAACCATTGCACAGCAGGAAGGCGTAAGCTTTGCTGAGCTGGAAAATATACCGGGCAGCGGCAGCGAAGGCCGTGTTACCAAAAAAGATATACTGGAATATGTAGCTGCCCGCCAGCAGGGCCACCAGCCTGCTGCACGGCCAGCAGCTGCTGCAACTACAGCAGTTCCTGAAAGCAGGCCGGCGCCCGTTGAAGCCTCCAAAGCGGTGGCGGCACCGGTGCCCACTTATAATGGCAGCAGCAGCAGCGGTAATGTGGAGATCATTGAAATGGACCGTATGCGCAGGCTGATCGCAGAGCATATGGTACGCAGCAAACAAACCAGCCCGCACGTAACCAGCTTTGCTGAAGCAGATGTAACGCACATGGTAAAGTGGCGCGATAAAGTGAAAAAGGATTTTGAACAAAGGGAAGGGGAGAAGCTCACCTTTACCCCGCTGTTCATAGAAGCGCTGGTGAAATGTATTAAACGTTTCCCGCTGGTGAACTGCTCCCTGGAAGGTGATAAGATCCTTTTGAAGAAAGACATTAATATCGGCATGGCTACGGCTCTGCCCAGCGGTAACCTGATTGTTCCCGTGATCCGCAATGCCGACATGCTGAACCTGGTAGGGCTTACCCGGCAGGTGAACCAGCTGGCTAATGCCGCCCGCAACAACCGCCTGAAACCGGAAGATACCCAGAGCGGTACCTTTACGCTTACCAATGTAGGCACCTTTGGCAGTCTGGCAGGCACGCCTATTATTAACCAGCCGCAGGTAGCCATACTGGCTGTAGGTGCAATTAAAAAGCGCCCGGTAGTAATTGAATCCCCCGAAGGCGATTCCATTGCTATCCGCCATATGATGTACCTGTCGCTCTCATACGACCACCGCATTGTTGACGGTGCATTGGGTTCTACCTTCCTGAGCGCAGTAGCGCAGGAGCTGGAGCACTTTGATCCGGAAAAAGTATATTAATCAGATCCATCCCTGCAGGCGTAAAGTGTGCAGGTATCTTTTGCGCAGGGCACTGTAAGAAATGTAAAATCATAAATGTAAAATTCTAAATGTAAAAGTTGGATGGCGCCCCCAGCCTGTATTCACTTTTACATTTAAGATTTAAACTTTTACATTTTACATTTCTTACGGTTGCCCTGCCTTTTTATTAATACTCATATACACTTTCTAACACGAACGTTATCAGCTTGTTAACAATTGGTTAACCATCAATTGTTTAAATGGACCGTAATTTACGCGGCACAAAGTACATGAATCACGGGGCGTAAAATAACCCCTGCGTATAAGGAAGAGAATGGCCTATGAAGTAATCCCTAAAATGTTCGTTAGCTAATGATAATACACCCTACATATCCTTTTTCCCATGATTAATATTGGTATCATTGAAGACAACTATTTTCAGCTGAACAGCTACAAAGAATTTTTAGAAGATTTCCAGGATTGCAGGGTAGTGTTTACATGTAAATCAATGGAGGAATTCAGGGCGCTGCCTTCTTATGACATGCATGTTGCGGTGATCCTGCTGGATGTAATGTTGCCCGGAGAATCCGGTATACAGTGCATTTACCCGCTGCGCTGTCTTTTCCCGGATGCCAGGATCATTATGCTGTCAGCCCACGACCAAAAGGAGCATATTGTATCCTCTATTAAAGAGGGCGCGCATGGTTACCTGATGAAAACCGGCCGCCTGGCGGATATTTACCAGGGCATGATGGATGCGCTCAATTACGGCAGCACCCTCTCACCAAGGGTTGCCTACCAGCTGATCAGCCATATGAATGAAGATCCGTTGCAGCAGCTGCGGAATAAGCTAACGGAAAGGGAATACGAGGTGCTGCATTTATTAAAGCAGGGGCATTCCTATAAAACCATGGCTAACCGTTTGCATTTGTCTGTGTTCACCATCAATCATCACCTGAAGAAGATCTACCAGAAGCTAAATGTTTCATCCAAATCAGAGCTGGTATCCAGGATCTGTTTGAACAATTTACAGGTGCCACTATAATAAGTAGGGAGCTAAGCAGTACTATTAACAACTACCACTATAATAAGTGGCACACAAAAAAAGTACTTGCTGTAATATTGCAGCGTTGCTTTTATTACTTCGTGTTCCATATCCTCTGAACAATACAGTGTGCTTCCAGCTAGGGTATCACCCATGGATGATACACACAGTAGCGCAATATAACCAGTTGGCTGCTGTTAACACCATCGCAAAGTAAAAGATATATGGCGTCGTACACCACCGGCGCCATTTTCTTTTTATACCGGGTTAAGGAAAGGCTGTTGAAAGGGGCTAAAACAAAAGAACCGCCCTGTGGAACAGGACGGCTCTTTCAAATTTCATTTGGCCTTGAAAACCTGGCGCATAGAATAAATAACTAAATTAATAGCGACGATCGCGGCCACCGCCACCATATCCACCGCCACCACGGTTTCCACCACCACCACTCCTGAAGTTATTATTCGGCTGTTTAGGTCTTGCTTCGTTTACCATTAATTGTTTGCCTTCTATCTCAGTGCCATTCAAACTATTCATAGCCTTGGATCCCTCTTCCTGGTTAGGCATTTCCACAAATCCAAAACCGCGTGAACGGCCGGTTTCGTGGTCCTTAATGATTTTCGCGGAGGTTACTTCCCCAAATTCGCTAAATATCTGGTGAAGGTCCTCATCGTTCAACCTATAGTGCAGGTTGGCTACGTAAATGTTCATGACTAAAAGATTAAAAAAATGAAAAATAATACTGAAGATAAAGAAATTAAATTGATAAAATATCTTACCCTGGCAACATTTTCTAAAAAGAGGGCCTGCGGGTAATAACGGTATACCCCAAACGTGGTACAGTCAAGCATTTACGGGGTTTTTTAAATATTCATTAAAATGAAATCAAATGCATTATAGCGCTATTTTTATGCACTTTTTTTTGTAAATTTAGTCTATAATCCATTAAATTTTATTGTTATGGGTGTATTAAGTGAAACCTGGTTTGCAGATGGTTATATAGACTTTGAACAGAAAAAATATACCTTACTGGCTTACCTGCAGGAGATCAACCATTACTTCAACGAGAACAAGCTTTACCCGCAGCTGGCGGATGTTATTTTCCACTTCAACAACTTAGTGGCTTTCCGGGACAACAAACAATTCATTCAGCAGCAATTCCCAAAAAGACTCACCTCCCTGAACATGGAGAAGCTGCAGATCCTGTATGAGCAGATGATTGCCGACGATGAGCTGATGCAGGAACTAGAAAGCATTATCCACTATGCCATGAACCGGATGAACCTGACCATTAAGGATGGAACAGAGATCTATGAAATGGTAGAGGACAGCATGAATATAGCACCGGTAGGCCTGATACCGCTGGATACACAGGAGGGATACCTGTTCCTCTCTGACGGGCGGCACCAGGATACGCTGGTGTATGAATACCGCCTTACCATTTTTGAGCGGCATGATGAAAAGTACCGGGGCATTCACACACAGCTGATAGAAACTTACCGGAAAGACCTGGTGCATTCCTGCGAGCATATTAAAACCATCCTGATAAGGCAGCGTAAAAAGCTACCTAACCCGGCAGTATACCGGGTAGATACGCAGCTGGTGTTTCCGCTGAATGAAACCCTGCTGCCTATTGCCAAGAGATGTTTGGTGAAGTATATAACGACGAATGCTGCTTAATGTGCTGATGTGCCAATGTGCTGATATATGCTGATTTAATAGGATACAATCATCCAATCAACAAAAACCAGCATATTAGCATATCAACACATTAGCACATCATTTCAGCGGCGATACGCTCTCCTCTCCATCAAATACCACCTCCAGCTCATGGTCCTGTAAAAAGGGCTGATAATACTGTGCAATGATCTTTTTGATCTTGTCTTTAGACTGCTGCAGGTAAATGGTGTTGCCTGCCAGCTGCGCGCGGGAGGTCTCGTACAGCTTTTTCTGCACGTCGGTATAGGTTTCATCGTCCTGGAAAAGCAGCCAGCCTTTGCGGTTGGCGGTTTCCATTTTATCCAGTCTCAGCTCATAGCTGAGCAGGCGGGGAGCCGGGAGCTGTACGGTGATCTTTTTATCGGTAACGGACACACGGAAATTCTTTTCATTCACATCTATCCCGTATTTAGCCTGATAGGGGATGGATACCCATACGGTATTTTCCTGGAACATCTTTTTAAGGTTGTCGGTCCAGCTACCATCATTTGCCAGGTTACTGCGCTTATGGCTGGCTACGCCCTGTACTTCCAGGCTGGCCAGCTCGGCTATTTCCCTTACGATCATACTGTTGCTAAGGATCTGCTGGCTTACGGACCGGCTGCCGAACTGCTTACCCAGCCAGAATATCAGCAGGACAAGGAGCGCGAAGCCGACTAAATAGAGGAATCTTTTCATAGTTAAGGCAAGCTAGAAATAAATTACGAATTATCTTATATAGATAAGATCTCAGGTATATAGGGCATTTTTATAACGTTTTGTAACCCACATTTGGTATTTAGCAGGTTACTTTGCAGGTAGTATGGCTGCTGCCGGCGTTTTGCCGCAGGCATTAGCATAACTGCTATTGTATCAATCTTCCCGTGTAAGTGCAAAGATCAGCTCCTTATGCTGCGGGTATAGCGCCTGGAGCTTTTTGCGCTGTGCCAGCTCAAAATCTTCAAAATCAAAGCCCGGGGCTACGCTGCAGCCTACCAGGGCAAAACCGGCATCTGTGTCCAGGCGGGAGGCAAACCAGTTGCCGGCCGTTATTACTACCTGCAGCTGCTCGCCCAGGTGCAGGTTACGTCCCAGCTTATGTACCGTTAAGCGGCCGTCTGAGCCAATTTCGTATATACTTAAAGGTTCTCCATCATAAAAATGCCAGATCTCATCGGCCATAATGCGGTGAAAGGCGGAGAACTGTCCGGCTTCCAGTAAAAAGTAAATACAGGTAGCGGCATTACGGTTGCCCTTCATGCCCGGCGGCAGGGTGGATTTGTGTAATACCCAGGAGGAGCGGTAGGTTTCACGGAAGGCGCCACCTTCCACATGCGGCTGTAATTGTAGTTGTTCGCGCCAGTACTCAGCTGTTTTAAGGGTTGTGATCATTGGGTATTTTTTAGTCCACGGTCCATAGTCGATGGTCCATGGCGTATATCATATGGTTGCTACATATACGGGTTATGGATCTGCATAAATCTATCCGGCTGCGGCAGTGGTGTAAAGCCATATTGCGCATACAGCTGGTGGGCATCGGCAGTGGCCAGCAGCCATCTTCTTAAGCCCTGCAGGTCAGGGTGGGCCAGGATGGTTTGCACCAGCCATTTGGACAAGCCCTGCTTGCGGTGAGCCGGTACAATAAACACATCGCCTATCCAGGCAAAGGTGGTATAGTCTGTAGTGACCCGTGCAAAGCCGACCTGCTGCTGCTGGTGATAAACGCCGAAGCAAAGTGAATGTTGTACTGAACGCTGCACCTTTTGCAGCGGAATACCTTTGGCCCAGTACGAATCATTACTCAGGAAATGATAGATCAGATCTATATCCAGTTTTTCACGGTCTGTGCTAATGGTATACGCGCCCTGCTGTACCTGCATGATCTCCATTATCAAGTATTTAGGAACAAAATAGATAAAAAAGCAGAAAGCGTAAAACACAAAGCGGTGTAAAAGAAAAATGGAAGATGAATTGCTTCAGCTTCCATTTTTAAACCTTTCACTTTAATATTCTTTTATGCCACGGCAACGCCTGTAGCGGGTACCGGCATTTGTGCCACTGCGGCAGTATTGTTATTAAACGTATTGAAGAAAGAAGGTGTTTGTCCGTTAAAATAAACGTAATCCTGGCGGAACACTGCTTCGTTATAATACTGGCTGTTATTAGCGGTCATTGGCTGCCATTGCGGTACGCTGGTTTGCTGTAACAGCTGCATGGCCTTTTTAAAGCGCAGCATGCGGGCATACAGCTTGGGCGGTAAGCCTACTACTTCCATAAATAATCTTTCCAGGGTGGGCCTTGACAAGCGGAAACGGGCCGCCAGCTCAGCGATGTTCACATGCCCATCTTTCTCCTGCAGGAAATTGGCCACTTCTTCCACTTCCTGTTTATTGTAAGCCTGCTGCTGCATAGCGCCTTCCAGGGCGGTGTCCAGCAGGGCCGGTATGCCCGCGGCATCTGCAGCGGCTAGCTGTGTAGCCAGCGCATTCCAGTTCTGGCCGGGCAGCTTGCCCAGATCACGATAGTAGTTGCTGATGGCGTGCATGTTAATGCCCAGCATACGGTAGCTGCCGTATGCATTCAGGTGCACGATCACTACTTTTACCGGACCTTTAACCTTTAACTGGCTGGAGCAGGTGAAATGCCCTACTACTGCTGTTTGCGGTAAGGTAAAGGTGGTATGCTGGCAAGGCTGACAGCTTACTTCGCCTTGTTGCAGGAATACCATATACTGATCACCTAATGATAACAGGTTCTGTGGCAAATTAATTACCCCTGAAGTATCATCGTGCCAGTAGTAGTAATGCTTTACATAAGGATGTAAGTTGGCTGCAGGACGATAGATATGGAAATTCATAGGAAAAAAATTTCTAAAGATTATAGGAACATCTATCTGATCACTCCCCGGAAACTCTAACAGATTCTCTTGTTAATGTAAATATAGGTAAAATATATTATATAGTGATAATAAATAGTATGATACTTTTTTTACATTCAACATCAGGGATTTAGATCAATGTTCTATGGTTAGTGGCCGTTTGGCAATAGGTTTTTCAGGTTTTTCAAGGCAAAATACGGCCACTAACCATTAGAACGATTGCTTATGGATTATTATTGTTGACCTCCCAGCCCCAGTTCACTCCTTTTTCCGTGGCCGGTACTCCGTATTGCAGCCACTGTGGCGCCGGAGCGCCTTTCAGGAAGTGATCAAAGAATTGTTGTTCCCGGCGCTGAATATCCTTACGGTTCTGGCGTAACACCAGGTTATGGGCCTCATTATTATAGTTTAACAGCCAAACAGGTTTGCCCAGGCGGCGCAAACCGGTGAACAGCTCAATACCCTGGTACCAGGGTACGGCGCCATCCGCATCATTACTCATAATAGCAAGGGGCGTAGTTACATTGGGTAAATGGAACAGGGGTGAGTTTTCCAGGTACAGCTCCGGCCTTTCCCATAAGGTAGCGCCAATGCGGCTTTGCGTATGCTCATACTGGAACTGCCTGTTCATACCACTTTCCCAGCGTATGCCGCCATAGGCGCTGGTCATATTGGCTACCGGCGCACCGGCCCAGGCAGCTTTGAATAAATTTGTTTGTGTAACCAGGTAAGCTACCTGGTAACCGCCCCAGCTTTGCCCTTGTATGCCAATGTTGGTACTGTCTACCCAGGCATGCTGCGCCAGCGCGCGGGCCCCGCTTACAATATAATTGTAGGCGCTTTTACCGGGGTGCCCGTTCTCATAGATAATATCCGGGGCAAACACCAGGTAACCCCGGCTTACAAAGAACGGGATGTTGAGGCGGGAAGGGGTAGGTGCGGGCGGCGAATAATTATACAACCCATCCGACAGCTTTTCGTAAAAGTAAATGAGCATGGGGTAGTGTTTGGTGCTGTCAAAATCTTCCGGCTTGTACAGGATGCCTTCTGCGGGCTGCCCGTTGTAGGCCGTCCATTTAAACAGGGAAGCAGTGCCCCAGTTATATTGCTGCTGCTGCGGGTTTATATAGCTTAGCCGTATGGCTTTGTTAAAAGACGGTGTTTTGCCGGAAAGTGTGGCGGCATATACATCCGGCGAGAGCTCATAGCTGCTTTTGGTAAAAATGTAACTGTCTGCATTTTTAGCTTTGGCCGCTTGCTGGTAAGCATAAGGCCCCATGGCCAAAGCCTGCAGCGTACCGGTTTTGAGCCTTAACAGGGAAAAGCCGTTGTACTTGGTAGTTTCGTTAAATGTGCTGAGCAGCAGGTCCTGGTCTTTTTTGAAAAAGCGTTCTTCCTCATCCAGCTTCTCATAACGGAAGCGGGTTTTCTCTTTACGCCCGGCGCCAAGCGTTATGTTCACCGGCGCTTGCTGCCCGCTGGGATCCACCTGCCATACATCATAACGGTCATAGATATACGCGTATTTATCACCTTCCAGCCAGCCGGCTACGCCATAGGTATCCGGTTCATCGGGATGGTCATCTGTTTCATCATACATTTTAGCGGGTATGCCGGCCGTAATGTTGCGGGTGGCGCCGCTGCTTACCTGGTAGCTGAACCAGTGCCTGGCCACCCTATCGTACCAATACAGGTATTGTCCTTTGGGGGAGATGTAAAAATCACCATCCAGCTTTTCTTTTACCATGCGGCGGGTACCATCGCTAATATTCAACAGCCACGCGGTTTTCAGCGTGCGGCCGGTCCATTGCATGGCAATGCGCTCGCCTTTATCCGTATAGCCAAGGGCGTAAGCGCTGTTACCTTCATCGGTTGTTTCCACGGTTTCCAGGTCTCTATTACCCAGCTGTAACACTTTTTGTGTGGCGGGATCATATACTGCGGTGTAGCTTTTTTTCAAATCCCGGTTCAGATTTTTGAGTTGCATGGGTTGCAGAAAATCATCCTGGTAGTTCCAGATGTCTACTTTAGCTACTTCAAAATCTACCAGGGTAGTGTCTTTGGGCGGGCGTACAGGCGCGGTGCCAAAGAACAGGCGTTGCCCGTTCTCACTGAACTCGATCTTACTGCTGTCGGCCACGCCCCAGTTATTGGGTAAGCCCGGTGTTTGCCGGTCAGCAGCAATAATGCCGGTATCCTGCCCGGGTTTATAGTAGTACAGCTGGAAAATGCGCTGCGGGGCCTTGGCCGTATCGCGGGTGCTTACCCAGGCGGCCTGCAGGCCTTTATCATCAAAGGTTAGCAGCTTACGCTCACCGCTGCCACGGCTCAGGGTATCCGGTTTGCGGCCGGCTATATCCCATAACAGCACGCCTGCTTTGGAGAGGGGATCTTTTTTAGCGGTGGTGATCTCTGCCAGCAGCTTGTTGCCTGGTTTGCTGAAAGTGTATTCCAGCACATGCTGCAGGGTATCTTCCTTATTATCTTTCAGGTTACGGATAATGAGCGGGGTGCCGCTGGTGCTGTCCTTATCCCATTCCGGCCTTTCCAGCAGGTAGGCTACCCAGCCGCTGCCTTTGGCCGGTGTTTTAAAAGATTTTACCATGGGGGCTTTCCATAGCTGCCATTGTTCCAGGGTTACAATACCCAGGGAATCTTTCGGCATTTCCGCCGGCTTTTTCTTTTTGATCTTAGCCTGCCTGGTGTCTTTGAAATACGGATCAATGGCAAATACCAGGTACCTGGAATCTTCCGTGATCACGGGTTTGCTGCCGCGCGGCACTTCCATGCTGCGGCGGGTTTTGTTGTCGTAGATCACTAGGCGGGCATCACCTTCCTGCGGGGTAATGGTATAAACGATCCATTGGCCATTGTTGCTGATGGTTTTTTTGCCGATACTTTCCCAGCTGTCATAAACACTGTGGTCTAATGGCGGTTTAGCTATTGGTTGCTGTGCATAGGTAACCAGCGATAAGCCGGTAATGGCTGCGCATATGAGGGTGCTTTTCATGTTGGCTAAATTAATAGAAAAGCAGGCTATTGGAAAGGGGAATAGGAAGAGCGGTTTGTGGCTAGTGAACTGTTAGGCCCTGATCTGCAGGTTGCCGCGCTACCCGCCACATTTGCAGGGCTACAGACAGCATAATGCAAAACAGGCCCACGTAAAAAGTCCAGCCCAGGTATTTGTTTTCATGGAACAGCAAAAAGGCCAGCAGTATGCTGTACACCGGTTCCAGGTTAAAACAGAGGTTTACGGTGAAGGCAGAGATCTTTTTTAAAGCATCCAGGTTAAGCGCATATAACCAGATGGTACAGACCCAGGAGAGCGCTATTAAATAAAGCGCATCCTGCCAGGAGGGGATGAAGGCCGCCAGCGGCGTATGGGTGTTGAATAGGTAAAATGGCAGCAGCAGCGTAATGCACAGGGTGCCTACCATCAGCTCATAAAAGCCCAGCGTATAAGTATCAAAACGTTTAATGAGCCGTTTGTTAAACACGGTGAACAGCGCAGAGAACATGGAGGAGATGATGCCCAGAATAATACCCGTGCGGTACTCAGTATTAAATTGAAAGATAAGCAGTATGCCCAGCAGGGTAAGCAGGCTTAATAACATTTCAGCCACATCGAACCGGCGGCGGTTAATAAGCGGGTCAAATATGGCGGTGAACAGGCTGGTAAGTGAAAAGCACACCACGCCTATGGATACGTTGGCGTATTTAATGCTGCCGTAAAAAAAGATCCAGTGCAGGCCTATAATGGCGCCATTGCTGCCAATGATCATTACATCCTTGAAGGGAACTTTCTTTAACAGGCCACGCCACAAAAAAATAAGGTAAAGTGTAACAGCGGAGATAAATAAACGGTACCAGGTAAGCAATCCTTCATTGAGGGTGATGAGCTTTCCCAGGATGCCGGTAAAACCGGCCAGGAAAACGGCAAGATGTAATTGTATAAATGCTTTTTTCATTAGTTAGCAGTTTGCAGTGGGCAGTTAGCGGGAATATCTGCAATCATAACCGGCAACTGCCAACTAATGACTGCCAACTAATCAGCGGGTAGTATGCCGGCGTTCATACCGCCGGAAAAGGCTTTGTGTTTGTATTTTCAGCACACCCAGGATTCCTTCTTTCACAATGCCTTTACTCATTTTAGAATAACCTTCCTTGCGGTCGCGGAAGGTGATAGGCACTTCTTTCAGCTTAAAGCCCAGCTTCCAGGCGGTGAACTTCATTTCTATCTGGAACGCATATCCCACAAACTGTATGGCATCCAGGTTAATGGCTTCCAGCACTGCGCGGCGGTAGCACACAAAGCCGGCGGTAGCATCCCGTACAGGCAGCCACGTTATAATGCCTACGTAAATGGAGGCGCCATATGAAAGTACGGCACGGTCCCAGGGCCAGTTTTCCGTACGGCCGCCCTTTACATAGCGGGAGCCTACGGCCAGATCGGCCCCTTCCTTTGCACAGGCATCGTATAAACGTATCAGGTCTTTAGGGTTGTGGGAGAAATCGGCATCCATTTCAAAAATATATTCGTAGCCGTTAGCCATCGCCCATTTAAAGCCATGGATGTAGGCGGTGCCCAGGCCCTGCTTGCCGCTCCTTTCCTCCAGGAACAGCGTACCTGCATACTGCTGCTGCAGCTGCTTTACAATGTTGCCGGTGCCGTCCGGCGAACCATCATCTATGATAAGTACATGAAAATCCTGCTGCAAGGAAAATACAGCGTCAATGATCTTTCGGATATTATCCTTTTCATTGTACGTAGGTATTATGACAAGCTTTTCCAATCAGCGAACATCGTTTTTGTGGACTGCGAAAATAGTATAATCAGGCCGCAAGATAGGGCGTTCCTGAAAAATATTACATTTTTTTTAACATCATACTATGATAAATTTCTGTCAGTTTTTGTTTGGTGTTTAGCGGGAAATCCGCTTTCATCATCCAATCATAGTATTGGGGTTCTGATTTCAGCACATCCTTTACCGGGCGGCCTTTGTATTTGCCAAAGTTAAATACTTCCGTACCGTTCTGCATCACCATGCGGCGGGCAAAGTCGATGTACTCATCTTCCCTGGTAAATTCCGCCAGCCCATCCACATCTGACTGCAGCGTTTCATACCGGTTCAGCTGGGCTTCCAGTATTTCAAAAGTGGCTAATGCATCGGCTTCTGCGCTGTGGGCATTTTCCAGGTTCTTGTCGCAATAGAACTTATAAGCGGCGCTCAGGGTACGTTTTTCCATGAGGTGAAAGATCTTCTGCACATCCACGAATTTGCGGCCGGATACATCAAACTCAAGCCCGGCACGTAAAAATTCCTCTACCAGCATGGGAATATCGAAGCGGTTGGAGTTATAACCGGCTATATCACAATTTTCCAAGAACTGGCGCAGTTCATTGGCCATTTGCTTAAAGGTCTGGCAGTCCTTCACATGATCATCCGTAATACCATGAATAGCGGTAGTGGAAGCGGGAATGGGGCATTCCGGGTTCACACGTTTTACTTTGGATTGTGTGCTTTTATCCGGGAATACTTTAACAATGGCAATTTCAATAATACGATCGGTGGCTACATTGGTGCCGGTAGTTTCCAGGTCAATAACCGCCAGGGGCCTTTTAAGTTGTAAAGTGGGCATTGTTGAAAAATGATGATTTGATATTTGGATGTAAGAAGTAAGATACATGCATTTTCCATATCTTATTGCTTACTGCTTGTTTCTTGCTGACTTGCTACTTGATTTTCTCCCACAGCGCAGGTATATTCATCCCTTCATAGTCGCCGGAGCTCATGAGCAGCAGGTTAGTATCCTTATACTGTTGAGCATCCAGGAAGGCTTCCAGCTGTGCACGCTGGTTAAATACGTGCAGATCTTTGCGGCCAAAGCCGGTTGCTATCTGTTCCGGCAGCAGCCCGGGCATACGTTTTATTTCCAGCGCATGTTTGCTGTAAAATACCACGGCTTCATTGGCCGGGTCCATAGCGCCCTGGTACTGATCCATAAAACCGGCATTCAGGCTGCTGTAGGTATGTAATTCCAGTACGGCGATGAGCTTGCGGTGAGGGTACTGCTGCTGCAGGGCCTGTATAGTGGCTTTTACTTTGGAGGGGGCATGGGCAAAGTCGCGGTAAACAGCGGTTTGCTCATTTTTACCTACCAGCTCCAGCCTTTTGGCGGCGCCTTTAAAGGTGGCGATGGATTGCAGGAAAGCATCGTCCGTGATGCCCAGCTCATTGCATACCAGGCGGGCGGCGTGCAGGTTCAGCAGGTTATGGTCGCCAAATACCTGCAGGTCGCTGAAACCTTCCTCAAAATACACGCGGGTTACCCCATTCGTTATCATATGAATGGGCAGGGTATAGGGCACCAGCTTCAGGTGGCGGCCTTCTTTATCAACCAGCGCGCTCAGCACCTCGTCGGTACTATTATATATGAGGATGTGGCCGGGCTCCATTTGCCGGATAAAAATGGCAAACTGTTCCAGGTAATTATCAAAAGTGGGAAATACGTTAATATGATCCCAGGCAATGCCGCTGAGCACCGCAATATGCGGGTGCAGAAAATGGAATTTGGGCCGTTTTTCTATTACGGAAGCCGGGTATTCATCGCCCTCGCATACGATCAGCGGGGCATCGGTAATATTCACCGACTGGGGAAAGCCTTCCAGGCGGGCGCCAACCAGGTAGTCGAACGCTTTTTGCTGTGCCTGCAGCACATGCATGATCATGGCAGTAATAGTGGTTTTGCCGTGGCTGCCGCCTATTACTACCCGCTGCTTTTGCAGGCTTTCCTGGTAAATGTATTCCGGGAAGGAATAGATCTTAAGGCCCAGCTCCTGTGCGCGTAGTAGTTCCGGGTTATCGGCCCGGGCGTGCATACCCAGGATAACGGCATCCAGGCCGGCTGTAATACGGTTGGCATCCCAGCCCATAGAAACCGGTAAAATCCCTACCTTTGCAAGGTTGCTAAGGGCCGGCTCAAATATTTCATCATCGCTGCCTGTTACCTGGTAGCCTTTATGGTGCAACGCAATGGCCAGCTGGTGCATAACGCTGCCGCCAATAGCAATAAAGTGAACTTTCATAATTGGACAGTAGGAAGTTTGGAGCAGGATCCAGTACTAATTTGTAATGACAATCAGGTTGTACCACTGCTCACACATCTTGTTGTTTTCTTTAATATATTTTTTATATTTGCAAAGTAACGTTACTAAGCACGATTAAAAAAGATTTTATACGCTTTCCCTATGAATTTTCGTTTAAAGATTAAATTTCCAATCATGAGATCTCATGTTAAATTGTTGGGCGTTGCCGGCCTTATTGGTATCTTTGCAGTATTATTTACCTCGTGTGCAACGCATTCGAAGCTAGGCTGTCCGATGAAAATATCGAAGTCGGCGCCTGCTGAAAAAAGTAAGGAGTGTTAGAAAATGAACTGGAAGACGCTAGATAGCGAATCACAACTAGAACAAATTAAAGCAGCATCGGCCCAGCAGCCGGTGGTTATTTTTAAGCACAGCACCCGCTGTTCCATTAGTTCGATGGTTAAATCCCGGTTAGAGCGCGCCGAAGCGCCCGGAGATGTGGACTTTTACTACCTTGACCTGATCAGGCACCGCGATATTTCCAACAAAATTGCCCATGATTATGCCGTGGAGCATGAATCGCCCCAGGTATTATTGATCCGCAATGGAGCTTGCGTGTATGACGAAAGCCATAACGGCATTTCGATGGAGGAGCTGAAAGAGATAATTACGAATTAATCAATTACGAATTACGGATTGATTGGTGCGGTTGATTGCAGAGTTCTGTGATCCAAGGCACTTTATACCCGTAAGTTATTGCATTCATGATCATTTTTGGATGATGTTCATGAATGCTTTTGTATTTAATGGTTGATGAAAAGCATGCTTCATATTTATGAATGATCATTCAATGCCTCGACCGGCATTTTCTCCGCTGCATTTAATTCTTAATTATTAACTCTCAGCTCAGCGCTTTCAGTACATCCTCACTTAACGGCGATACTGCCGGCCCGAAATAATACAACAATACGCCGGAGGTATTTACTATGTACTTGCTAAAGTTCCATTCCGGGGCCTGCTGGTTCCAGCCATTATAACTGTTATCAGACAGCCAGCGGAACACCTGGTTTTGCTGCACCCCTTTTACCACGCTGCTTTTAGCTGCCAGCCTAAACGTAACCCCGTAATTTGCCTGGCAAAACTGTGCAATCTCCTTATCCGATCCTTTTTCCTGCTCACCGAAATCATTGGCCGGGAAACCAATGATCACCAGCTCCGGCATTAGCTCCTGCAGCTGTTGCAGCGCTTTATACTGGCCGGTAAACCCGCAGTCGGATGCTGTGTTCACCAGCAATAATTTTTTGCCGTTAAACTTGCTCATGGGCACTACGTTGCCCTGGTTATCAATGATGGTAAGGGTTGAAAACGGTACCGGTGGCCGCTTTCCAGCTTTATTAAACAATGTTTTATTTCTGCTGCCAAACAAGCGGGAGAGGCGCATAAAAAGCGGGTATACCTTTTTAAGAAAAGACTGTTTGCCTGTCATGACGGTTATTTGCTGCTGTGAAAAGGATAGCGGTTACAGGCATCATAGCTTGTAATGCTTGTCAATAGCGCAAATTTCCTAGTTTTGCGCTATATAATCAAAAGAATGAAGCATCGTATAGTTGTAGCTGTTACCGGCGCCAGTGGTTCCATATATGCCCGCCAGCTTTTGCAGAAACTGCAGGCTGCTGCGGAACAGATAGATACCGTGGCGGTGGTAATGACAGAGAATGCCAAAACCGTATGGGAAACAGAGCTGGGAAACCAGGACTATGCGCAGCTGCCATTCCGTTTTTATACCCAGCAGGATTTTCATGCGCCTTTTGCTAGCGGATCGGGGCAGTTTAAAACCATGATCATTTGCCCCTGCTCCATGGGTACGCTGGGCCGTATTGCTACCGGTGTTTCCAATGATCTTATTACCCGTGCTGCAGATGTGGTGCTGAAAGAGCGCCGTAAGCTGATATGCGTAGTGCGGGAAACGCCCTATAACCTGGTGCACCTGCGCAATATGGTAACTGTTACAGAAGCCGGTGGTATTATTTGCCCGGCCACCCCCTCTTTTTACAGCCAGCCTGCTACACTGGAAGCAGTGGCAGCTACGGTTACCGACCGTGTGCTGGACCTGGCAGGGATTGAGCAGGATACTTACAGATGGGGGAAGGAGTAATTACGAATTATTCAATTACGAATTACGAATGGATTGGAGCGGTTGATTGTAGTTTGTGATTATTGTTTATGTTTTACAGAATATTTTGGAGTTTAATTGGTAATTGAATAATTCATAATTACGTTTATTGATCGTTTGCTTGGAATTGTACTTCTAAAAGTTTTGGAGTACACAATTCGTAATTCGTAATTGAATAATTCGTAATTAACATCATGCATATTTCAATCATTAACGGGCCTAACCTGAACCTGCTGGGAAAGCGGGAGCCGGGCATTTATGGCAGCGAATCCTTTGAGGACTACCTGGCTACTTTGAAAACGCTGTACCCCGCGGTGCAGTTCAGCTATTTTCAAAGCAATGTAGAAGGGGAGATCATTAATCACCTCCATGAGCAGGGTTTTAGCGCCGATGGTATACTGCTTAACGCCGGCGGCTATACGCATACTTCTGTAGCTATACGGGATGCTATTGCGGCTATTAAAACACCGGTAATAGAAGTGCACATCAGTAATGTATATGCGCGGGAAGAGTTCCGCCATACTTCACTCATAGCGCCTAAATGTGTGGGCACTATCTGCGGCTTAGGCATGAGAGGGTATAAGCTGGGAGTGGAGTATTTTTTGAATTGAGACTGTAATACATTTAAATAAACAGGCCGTTCCATTTGCATATGGAGCGGCCTTTCTTTTTAGGCGCTGCTGCATCCGTATTCATTCAAATGCCCGTTAAGAGCGATTAAAATTCCTTTTGCCGTTTAAGCTGCGCATGCCGGATGCGGCTTAACGTTTCCCTTGATACGCCCAGGTAAGATGCTACCATATGCAGCGGTATACGCCTGAAAACATCCGGAAAGGAAGTAACAAACTCCTGGTACTTTTCCTCCGCCGTATAGCTGATATTCATGAGTATACGGTTCAGGTTTGCATCGTGGCTGCTGGTTTTCAGCTTCTCTGAATAAGATCTGAATGCAGGAATAGCCTCAAATATTTTATCCATGTTTTCCCGGGACCATAATAGTACCTGCGTATCTTCCAGCGCTTCAATATTATATTTGGATGGCAGCTGGCTATTGTAGCTTTCAGTGTCCAGCATCCAGCCATTTTCAACTACAAACCGCATATTGTATTCTGCACCGTCATCGCCGGTACGGTAGGTTCTTAATAAACCTTTTATCACAAATGCCTTAAACCGGCAAACTTCGCCCTCATGCATCAGCAGCTGCCTCCTGCGTAACTTTTTTTCCGTTGCCAGTGAACGTATAAGCTTCACTTCCTCTTTAGTACAGGCTGTTTCAGCAATAATAAACGTTTCAAAATTATCCATCATACTTAAAGGTAAGGCGTTAGTAATAATAGCCGTTCCCAGACTGTTTTTCCGCTTATTCCGGTGGCGGATAATGGCAAAGTTAGGTCAAATGACCTCAAAAACTTGTGTCAAATCTCCTTGCTGAGGGGCGGCCTTCGTCCCAATTTTGTGACATAATTGATCTAGTACAAATTTTTATTAAAACAGAACAGATTATGCGTGTTTTTGTAACGGGCGCTACGGGCTTTGTCGGCTCTGCCGTAGTTCAGGAGTTAATCAGTGCGGGCCACCAGGTGCTGGGCCTGGCCCGCTCAGAGGAAGGGGCCAGGTCACTGGCCGCTGCGGGTGCTGCCGTGCACCGGGGCGATCTTACCGACCTGGAAAGCCTGCGCAGCGGAGCAGCTATGTCGGATGGGGTGATCCATACCGGGTTTATCCATGATTTCTCAAAATTCAAGGAAAGCTGTGAGTTGGACAGGCATGTGATTGAGGCGATGGGCGCAGCACTGGCCGGCTCTGACCGGCCACTGGTTATTACCTCCGCCATCGGAATCCTGGCGCCTGGCCGCCTGGGGCTTGAAGAAACCCCGGCCAGTTCCAGCGATACCAAAAATCCCCGGGTGGCAACTGAGGAGACTGCTGCTGCCGTGGCAGCTAATGGCGTGCATGTGTCGATCGTGCGCCTTCCGCCATCCGTTCATGGCGATGGTGATCATGGTTTTGTTCCGATGGTAATTAACGTTGCGCGCGAAAAGGGTGTTTCAGCCTATGTAGGCGAAGGGCTTAACCGCTGGTCTGCCGTGCACCGGCCGGATGTTGCCCGGCTTTACAGGCTGGTGCTGGAGAAAGGCGCTGCAGGCGCCCGGTATCACGCGGTGGCTGAGGAAGGCGTGCCTTTCCGGGAAATTGCTACTGTAATTGGGCGGCGCCTGAATGTGCCGGTGGTGGCTAAGACCCATGAGGAGGCTGCCGGTCACTTTGGCTGGTTCGCACATTTCATGGGCCTGGATGTTCCGGCTTCCAGCCAGCGCACCCGGGAACAGCTGGGATGGGAGCCAACAGGCCCCGGGCTGATAGCTGATATTGACCATGAGCGTTATTTTCAGGCTAAATAAAGGCTGCGTCCTGGCTGCCGCCAGGTCCGGTGAGAGAACCGGCGCAGACGGCATTTTTCAATCCAGGCAAGACAACAACCCCAAACGAAAAGAGCGCCTGTTACAGGCGCTCTTTTTTATCTTTTAGTCATTACATTTTAACAGGCGGCAGCGGTTTCCTTCTCGTCTTTAAAAGCTTCCCTGGCTTTTAATCCCAGCAGCTCAAACATCATATGATCTTCTTCAAAAGAAGGATTTTTTGTGGTCAGCAGCTTTTCACCGGTAAAGATGGAGTTGGCGCCTGCCATAAAGCACAGGGCCTGCTCAGATACGCTCATCTCTGCACGGCCGGCGCTCAGGCGTACCATGGCGCTGGGTATCAGTATGCGGGTAGTGGCTATCATGCGCACCATATCCCAGAACTCTACTTTAGGCATATGTTCCAGCGGCGTGCCTTTTACGCGGGTAAGCGCATTAATGGGCACTGATTCAGGATGCTGGGGCAGGTTGCTGAGGGTGTGCAGCATTTTAATGCGGTCCTCATGGGTTTCGCCCAGGCCTATAATACCGCCGCAGCATACGCTTACACCGGCTTTGCGCACGTTATCCAGCGTTTGCAGGCGGTCGTCGTAAGTACGGGTGGTAATGATCTCGCTATAATATTCATCTGAGGTATCCAGGTTGTGGTTGTAGGCATACAAACCGGCATCTGCCAGCTTCTTAGCCTGGTCTTCCGTAAGCATGCCCAGAGTGCAGCATACTTCCATGCCCAGCTCATTTACGCCTTTTACCATATCCAGCACACGGTCAAAGTCGCGGTTATCGCGTACCTCGCGCCAGGCAGCGCCCATGCAAAAGCGGGTAGATCCGGCTTCCCGGGCTTTACGGGCGTATTCCAGCACAGTATCTTTCTGCAGCAGGCCATGTACTTTAATATCGGTATTATAACGGGCAGCCTGAGGGCAGTACGCACAATCTTCGGAGCAGCCGCCGGTTTTAATGGACAGCAGTGTACAAACCTGTACTTCTGCAGTATCCTGGTATTGGCGGTGTGCGCTGGCAGCGCGGAAGATCAGTTCCAGCAGCGGAGTATTATAGATAGCTTTTATTTCTTCAATGGTCCAGTCATGACGGATCTGCACATCTTGCATAAGTATAATATTTAATAGGAAGCAAACGTACGGAAAAAAGCGGAAAATGCGTAACGCTTAACGCTAAATGCTGAACGCTTTCGGATACGCGGCGGTAAGCGTTCGGCGTTCAGCATTAGGCGTTTAGCATATTTACAGGTATTTAAAGTTCGTTTTAGGCGTAATGCTCAGCAGCGTATGGTAAATGAGCATAATAGTGTTCTCAATATCCTCTTTCTTTACCATTTCCACGGTGGTATGCATGTAGCGCAGCGGCAGGCTGATAAGGGCAGAGGGGGTACCGTCATTGGAATATGCAAAGGCATCTGTATCGGTACCGGTGCTGCGGCTTACGGCATGGCGCTGGAAAGGAATATCGTTCTTCTGCGCGGTTTTAATGATCAGGTCGCGGAGAATGTTATGCACTGCAGGGCCGTAGGTGATGCTGGGGCCATTGCCGCAACGGATCTCACCTTCCACGTTCTTATTGATCATGGGGGTAGTGGAGTCGTGCGTTACATCGGTAATAATGGCCACATTGGCTTTAATACGTTTGGCGATCATTTCTGCGCCCCGCAGGCCTACTTCTTCCTGTACGGCATTTACAATGTACAGGCCAAAGGGCAGCTGCTGCTTATTTTCTTTCAGCAGGCGGGCCACCTCTGCTATCATAAAGCCGCCAATACGGTTATCAATGGCGCGGCAAATAATATAGTCGTAGTTCAGCTCTTCATAACCATCTTCAAAGGTGATCACACAGCCTACATGGATACCCAGGTCTTCCACCTCTTTCTTGGAGCGGGCGCCGCAATCCAGGAAAATATTATCCACCTTGGGCTGCGGCTCTTTACCGTCAGGGTTGCGGTTACGGGTATGAATGGCGGGCCAGCCGAATACGGCTTTTACAATACCTTTTTCTGTATGAATGTTCACCCGCTTGGAGGGCGCTATCTGCTGATCAGAGCCACCATTGCGGATCACATAGATCAAACCTTCTGCTGAAATGTAGTTCACAAACCAGGAGATCTCATCTGCATGAGCCTCAATCACCACTTTAAAAGGCGCATCCGGGTTAATGATACCTACTGCAGAGCCATAGGCGTCTACGATCTGCTCATCAATATAGGGTTGCACATACTGCAGCCACATTTTCTGACCTTCCTTCTCAAACCCTGTAGGGGAGGGATTGTTCAGGTAATTCTTCAGAAAGGTCATTGATTCTTTAGTCAGTACGGTTTTTTGTTTTTTAGCCATGTTCTGCATGATTATCCGGCAAAAATAGGAAAATACATTTAGCCGTTAGCTATTAGCTGTTAGCTTTTAGCTGAACACCATCATCAAGTGCTAACCACTAAAGGCTGATAGCTAACTGCTAAAAGCTGATAAGCAGCTGCAGCAGAGCAGATAACATCATCAACCCATCCAGTACAAAATAGTACATATAGTCGGAGCGGTTATACCTGGCATTTTTGGTAAGCAAGCCGGTAATAAGCACCGGCGCCAGTAAGGTAGCAATGATGGCGGGTGTTGTTAAAGGCCATAACAGCAGGGCGCTTACAGCTGCCAGCAGCAGGGATATGTAGTAGATCAGGAACAGCTGTTTCTCTGAAAGAATAGTGATCAGGCTGCGGATGCCTTCTTTTTTATCAGATTCCACATCCCGGTAATCAAACAAAATGCAGATGGCATAGATCAGGAAAAACCGGTGCAGCGTAAGGTAAACAGCGGCCATGGTAACCGGCGTACCGGCTATGAACACCGGCAGCAGGGTAGTTACATAGGTCCATACAAAAGTAAGGAACAGCGTTTTGCCAACTGCTATGGTGCGCAGCCATACAAAGATGCGCTGTGGAAGCTTGGGCGCCGTGTAAAGGAAGGTAAGCACTGCACCACCGGCCAGTGGCAGCCAGTGTGCTTTCAGCTGCCAGAAGAACCAGAGCGCACCAATGGCGCCTGCAATGTAAAACACTACCTGCAGGGTCCTGTGCCGCGCACTCCATAGAATGCGCTGTGAGGTAGAATACTCCGCCGGTGTAAGGTACCAGTGAAAGTTATAGCTGCAAATGGTGGAAAAGAAAACAAAGGCGTTATACGTGAAATAGTCGTAATGCAATCCCAGCAGCGCATTGGTTTGCCATACCATTAATACTGCGCACAGGGAAATATAAACGGAGCTGAAAAGTAAAAAATTAAATACTGAACGTAACATAAAAATTAATGTGCTAATGTGCTGATATGCTAATGTGCTGATATGCTGAGCGGTGGTTTATACACCAGCACATTAGCATATCAGCACATTAATACATTAGAGCGGAATGTTGCCGTGTTTTTTCCGGGGCATGTTCACCACTTTGTTCTCCAGCATTTTAAAGCCTTTCATTAGTTTAATGCGGGTTTGGTCCGGCATGATCACTTCATCAATATACCCCTTTTCTGCTGCCAGGTAAGGGTTGGCAAACCGCTCTGTATAATCTGCCACCAGCTCATTCATACGCGCTTCCGGATCGGGGGCGGCATCTATTTCCCGTTTAAAAATGATCTCTACCGCGCCTTTAGGGCCCATTACCGCTATTTCTGCCTGCGGAAAAGCAAAGTTCAGGTCAGCGCCAATATGTTTGGAATTCATTACGCAATACGCGCCGCCATAGGCTTTGCGGGTGGTAACGGTTATTTTGGGCACTGTTGCTTCACTTAATGCATATAACAATTTAGCGCCGTTGGTAATAATGGCATTCCATTCCTGGTCGGTACCCGGTAAAAAGCCCGGCACATCTACCAGCACTAACAGTGGAATATTAAATGCATCGCAGAAGCGGGTAAAGCGGGCGCCTTTTACAGAGGCGTGTATATCCAGCACACCGGCCAGATGGGCGGGCTGATTGGCTACAATGCCTATGCTGCGGCCGCCGATCAATGCAAAGCCTACAATAATGTTCTCTGCAAAATCCTTGTGCACTTCAAAAAAGCTGCCGCTGTCGGTGATATGCTCAATCACCTCTTTCATATCATAGGGCTGGTTGGGATGTTCGGGAATAATGCCGTTCAGCGCTTCGCGGCTCTCATCTGCCGGCTCGTAGGGGTATACGGGCGCATCTTCTTCACAGTTCTGCGGCACATAGCTTAACAGGCGCTTTATATATTGGATACACTCTACCTCATTATTACAGGCAAAGTGCGTAACGCCGCTTTTGGTGGCATGGGTTTGCGCGCCGCCCAGCTCTTCGGCTGTTACCTCCTCATGCGTAACGGTTTTTACTACGTTGGGCCCTGTTACAAACATGTAGGAGGTTTGCTCTACCATCAGTATAAAATCTGTAATGGCAGGGGAGTATACTGCGCCGCCGGCACAGGGGCCCATTACCGCGGATATTTGCGGTATTACGCCGGATGCGCGTGTGTTGCGGTAAAAGATATCTGCATAGCCACCCAGGCTTACCACCCCTTCCTGTATGCGTGCACCGCCACTGTCATTTAATCCTATCATAGGCGCACCGTTCTGCATAGCCAGGTCCATTACCTTGCAGATCTTGCGGGCATGCGGTTCTGATAAGCTGCCGCCATACACGGTAAAGTCCTGGGAAAACACGTATACCAGCCGGCCATGAATGGTGCCGTAACCGGTTACCACCCCATCGCCCAGGAACTGTTCCTGTTCGGAGGTAAGGCCGCGGTTGCGGTTGGCCACCAGCATATCCAGCTCCTCAAAAGAGCCTTCATCCAGCAGCAGCTGCAGTCTTTCGCGGGCAGTGAGCTTACCTTTTTTATGCTGGGATGCAATACGGGTTTCGCCGCCGCCCAGGGCTGCTTCCGCTATCTTATTGTGTAGTTGTGCAGTTTTATCCATACGTGATTTGTTTGCGATGGTGCCTTTAAAAAGTGGGTAAAGCTAAAAAATAAAAGGATTCCCGTAAAAAAGGAATCCTTTCACAAACTACGTGAAATATTTTGGAACTAATTTTTCAGTATTGCCAGCTTGGGAGTGGTAATGGTATCGCTGCTATGTCCTGCATCATCCACTATAAACACCTGCATGCGCAGGCTATCCGGTTTGGTATTGGGATCATAGAACTTAAAATCGGATGCCAGCAGGGTATAAATTACTTCCGCATCTACCTTACTGCCTTTGTGGGCGCCTATATTAGGCATTTGCCGGGGCTCAAAAACAGAATCAGTCAGCGTGGAAGGATCACTGTCTAAAATGATGCGGAAATTGAACTTGTTCTGAATGTCCCCGTCGCCGTCTGTAACCTGGAAAGTAGCATCAAACTGATCTACCAGGCTGTCAACAATAAAAGGGATAGAATAAGACTTGAAGGTTATCGTTGGTTTGGTACCTGATCCGCCATCCTTTGAACAGGCCATGAAAATCAGGCAAACTACCGTGGATAATAAAAATATTTTCTTCATATAACAAACGTACGTTAATTTATTTATATTAATAACGCGTTTTGCCTGCCTTTTGTTACCTGAGCCGCCGTAACTTTGTGCGGTTTTTAAAAGTGATACATGAACGGTAATATACCGGTACCCGATTTTAATATGCAGGCGGCAGACCTTACCCCTGCCGCGCTGGAGCTATTCCGTTACCAATACCGGCACAATGCCCTGTACCAGGCATATACAGATGCGCTGCATATACAGCCGCAGCATGTACAAACCCTTACGGATATTCCTTTTTTACCCATACAGTTCTTTAAAACGCATGCCGTGGTATGCGGACAGTTTGAGCCGGAATTAGTGTTTGAAAGCAGCGGTACCACGCAAACCATTAACAGCCGCCACCTGGTAAAAGATGCGGGCTTGTATGAGCGCAGTTTTATAACGGCCTTTGAGCAGTTCTATGGCCCGGTAACAGATTATGTGGTGGTGGGTTTGCTGCCCTCTTACCTGGAACGTAAACATTCCTCGCTGGTAGTAATGGTGCAGGAAATGATACGGCGCAGCGGCCATGCCGGCAGCGGTTTTTACCTGTATGAGCATGAAAAGCTGTATGCCCAGCTGCAGGAGCTGGAAGCCCGCGGGCAAAAGGTGCTGCTGATAGGCGTAACCTTTGGCCTGCTGGACTTTGCCGAAAAATACCGGCTTTCCCTGCAGCATACCATTGTAATGGAAACCGGCGGTATGAAGGGCCGGCGGGAGGAGTGGACCCGCGAACAGGTGCATGCCTTTTTACAGGAAAGGCTGGGCGTAAGCGCGGTGCATGCAGAATATGGTATGACAGAGCTGCTGTCGCAAGCCTACTCTTACGGAAAAGGTATTTTTAATACCCCGCCCTGGATGAAGGTATTGCTGCGCGATGAAAATGACCCCTTCCAGCTGTTCACCACGCAGGCAGCCGGTGTAATAAATGTAATAGACCTGGCCAACGTGTATTCGTGCGCGTTCATTGCTACGGAAGATATTGGCAGGCTGCATGCAGATGGCAGCTTTGAGGTGCTGGGCCGCCTGGATAATTCTGCGCTGCGCGGCTGCAGCCTGATGGTGAGCTGATGGAATGTAAAATCATAAATGTAAAATCCTAAATGTAAGAGTAGGGAGTAGTACTGCGGCATTGCACTTACTTTTACATTTTACATTTAACATTTAATATTTTACATTTTTATAATTTGTATCTTGCCGGCTGAAATATTCCTATGAAAAAGCCGCTACTCTTGTTGATATGGTTAACCATATGCTGCGTTCCCGTGCAGGCCCAGTGGTTAAAGAAAATGACGGATAAAATAAAAGGCAGCAAAAGTGCTACTGAAGTACCTGCGGATAATGAAACCGCTCATGCAAAAGCTGAAGGAGAGGAAGAAGGGGAGGGAGACCCGCTGAAAGCCGCAGCTGCACATAAATCCAACCCATCCCTGATCATTGGCGGCGATGATGCAGTAACCATTGATTCTACTTACGAATTTGATGTAGCCGTGTACCAGGAAAGCACTGCCCTGCAGGGTAACCAAATAATAGCAGACGGCGGGCAGGATATTGTGATCTACTACAGCAGCAAGGCCCCGCAGTTCAGCATACAAATGCTGAGCAAAAGCACCTCTGCACGTTACCACTTCTATGCAGATTTTCAGCGGGAATCACAGCTTAGCATTACCGCTATTAATAAAGTAGCCAGCGGTGATAAGGAAAAGCTGGACCTGGAAAATATGGAGCCTGTATTTCCCGGTGAAACCGGCTACCTGAGCCAGCTTATAAGAACCGGCGCCAAAAAGGTAGTAGCCGGTGTGGCCTGTGAGGAATATGTAGCGCAGAACACAAAAGACGATCCCCGTGTAAATGCAAAGGGCACCAATCATTCCCTTATTACAGCGCATGTATGGATCCCGATGGAGCCGCATACCCTGTTCCATGCCTATGGGTTAATACCGGACAAGTACAAGATACAGATTGAGAAAATGCGCATTGAAGGGTCTTACGCACCGGTGGTATTACCACTGGAAATGTACCTGGACTATGGTAATGGCGACCGCGTGTATACCACTACCACAGAGATTATAACCGGTGAGCCACGCAAAGTAAATATTGCAGACATCAATAAATAACATTTCTAACTTCCCCTGCAAAGCCCGCCAGCAGCGCTTTTTAAGAAAATCTTAACATACTGCGCCCGTTTTTACTGGAAGTAGTACATACTCCCCTATCCGTTTATTTGTACTTTTATCGGATTCATTATCCCATTCAATGGGAGCACAACATTCGAGAGGAGCGGTTTTGCCGCCACCATAACCATATTACCTAAGCTATTTGCTGATTACATACAGTGAATAATTACCGCACCCTGCTATACAGGGGGCATACCAATCTTTATGAAAGATCGTAACCTATGCACCACCGCACTGCTGTTCCTGTTGCTTATTGGCATTACGCTGCCACTGTGCGCACAAAACATACCGCTGCAAAATGCATCCATGGAGGGCACGCCTTCGGGGAAAGATGCGGTACCACATGGCTGGTATAAAATAAGCGGCACGCCGGATGTGCAGCCCGGCATGTTTTCAGTTACCCTGGCCCCGGTTGACGGGCAGCATTTTATAGGCATGCATAGCGGCCCCGATAAGGTGGAAGGTATTGCGCAGGTGCTGAAAAGCCCCCTGAAAGCAGGTTTACGTTATACCTTATCATTGAACCTGGCCTTTGCAACCGTTTATTCTTTTTACACCTGTTATGGCAACCTGGCTATTTTCGGGGGCAGCAGCCCAAAGGATACGGCAGAGATGCTATGGTCATCAGGCCCATTTAGCCACCAGAACTGGAAAGCCTATACGGCAGTTTTTACCCCGCATAAAGATTATAAATACATTTCCCTGTGGGCATACCCTACGCTGCCCTGCAGCAAAAGCAAGGTGGGTGTGGCTTTGCTGATTGATGGCCTGTCAAAGGAAATTCAGCAAACAGTTATTACAGAAACGCGCAGCACGCCTTCCTGTAATAACAGCAATACCGGTACTGCTGCTATTAAGATCAGCGGCGGGCAGGCGCCTTATGACTATACCTGGAGCCCCGGTAACTATAAAACCGCTGCTGTTAAAAACCTGGCGCCCGGCGCTTACCAGGTAACGGCCAAAGCGGCTAACGGGCTGGTAGTGCAAAAGCAGGTAACGGTACCTGGCTCCGGCTTTAGTGCAGATGCGAAGGTAGTTACCTCCGCCTGTTACAGTGATAACCAAAGCCAGATCAACATTACAGCTGCCGGGGGCGTACCGCCTTATGTTTATTACCTGAACGGCGATTCGTCCCACACGCCGGCCTTCCGGCAGGTAGCACCCGGTCCGTACCAGCTGGTAGTGCAGGATCAGCAGCAGTGTGCAGATACGTTTGCATTGAACGTGCAGCCCCCGGCACCACTATCCACCCAGGTGGCCGTAACCCCTGCCATTTGTAAGAATGACAGCAGCGGGCAGCTTGTGCCGCATGTACAGGGTGGTACGCCGCCCTTTACCTACCGGCTGGGTAATGGCAGCTGGCAGGCCGACAGTGTGTTCAGCAACCTGGCCGCCAACACCTACCATTATGAAGTGATGGATAATAACCAATGCAGCTTTAGCGGTACGGCTGCCGTGCCGGTGGATGCCGGGCGGCTGCCCGTGGTGAATGTGGCCATGGTACCGGCCAGCTGCAGCGGCGCTAATAACGGCCAGCTTATACCGCGGGTGCAGCAGGGCGGCATACCGCCGTTCTCCTACCGGTTAAATGCCGGCCCCTGGCAAACCGACAGTGTGTTTGCCAACCTGCCGCCGGGTAATTATGAATATGAAGTAAAAGACCAGAGCGTATGTACGGTAGGCGGCACGGTGGCCGTAACCTCGCCCTATAATAACTGTACGTTAATAATGCCTTCGGCCTTTAGCCCTAATGGCGACGGGAGTAATGATGTGTTCCGGCCCAGGGTATACGACAACATCAGCCAGTACCACATCCGCATTTTTAACCGCTGGGGTATGGTGATCTATGATGGTAATAACTGGCAAACCGGCTGGGATGGAAATTATAAAGGCGCTGCGCAGGACCAGCAGACCTATATTTATATATGTACCTATACGGACGGGAGAAATACCCCCCAGGAGCTAAAAGGTACGGTGACGCTTATACGTTGATTTTTTTCTACATTCCGGGACAGACACAGCAATATTCTCCCCACCCGCTACTGCTGAGTTAATTTAGCAGCTTCTGCAGGCAATCTACTCCATATGTCAGGCATTAAGTGGGTTCCCATATGCCGGAAGCCTGGGTTTTAAGTGGTAATGGTGTCTGGCTCCGGTGGGTTAATTATGTTATCTATATGTTAAGCTGCAAATACCGTGGCATTTATTTTTAACAGCGGCTTATTGAATGAATTTCTTGATAATAGCGTGCAGGTTCTTAAAAACAAAGGGCTTGGTTACATAACCGTCTGCGCCTTTTTGCAGGGCCATGTCTATTTCTTCTATTTCGGTCTTGGCGGTAAGCATAATTACGGGAATGTTACAGAGGGTTACATCCTGTTTAAACTGCTCCAGCATATCGTACCCGTTTAAAACAGGCATATATATGTCGCTGATCACCAGGTCGGGGTGGTTCAGGCGGGCCTGCTGCACGCCTTCTGCGCCATTAGCTGCCACTATTACGGTGTACTGGTATAGTTCCAGCAGGCTTTTAAGCGTATCCGACAGGGTGGGCTTGTCTTCTATGAGCAGAATGGTCCTATTCATGCCTGGGCCGTAATTTCCGGCGGATATTTAAATACAATAGTAAATGAGGTTCCTTTATTCTCTTCACTTTCGACAAGGATGGTGCCGTTATTCCTTTCAACAAAGTCCTTTACGATAGAGAGGCCCAGGCCTGTGCCTTCAATACCATCCACATTGCTGCCGCGGTAAAAGGAGTTGAACAGGTAGGGAATATCCTGCGGGGGAATGCCTACGCCCTTATCCATTACTTTGATAACCAGCTTGTTCTTCAGGAACTGCAGCTTCAGCACCGGGTTATCGGTGGAGTATTTAAAGGCATTGCCAACCAGGTTGGTAAAGATCTTGGACAGCTGGTTCTTATCGGCATATATTTTACGGGGGGCGCCGGATACCTGTACATTCAGCACCCGGTCGTCCTTGCGTTCGGAAAAGTACTGGTATTTAATATCGGCAATCACCTGCTCCACATCCACCGCCTGTTTTTTGATCTCTATATTATTAGATACAATGGTGCTGAGGGTCAGGATCTCATCCAGCATAGTATTGAGCTTAAATATTTCGGAGGAGATCTTGGAAATGTTGTGCTGGTAGAACGGGTTCAGCAGGTTATCCATCTGCAGCTTGGTTTCCAGCAGGTCTATGGTAGAGGAGATGGCTGTTAGCGGTGTTTTAAATTCGTGGGAGGCCATGGAAATGAAGTTGGATTTCATTTCATGGAGGGATTTTTCCTTTTCAAGGGACTGGATCATGGATAATTCTTTGGTTTTTCGAGCACTAATGTCAATAATAGTAAATACGTTGTATTGATCCTTGCCTTGCATTACTGTTGTAGTGGTTATCTCCAGCCATAGATGCGTATTTTTACCGGGGATAGGTTGCCTGGTTTCGAAAGTGGTACCGTTTCCTTCAGCTTGGCAAATGTCATGTAAAATTATCTTAATATCTGATAACAATACTTCCCTTTTCGTGTTAATTAATTGTTTACAAAGCGCCTTAGCCGCTTCATTGGCGTACACAACCTGGTTTTGAGGGTGCTGCTGCACCACTACCGGGTAGGGAAGTGTACTTATGAGCAGGTCGTATGGCATGATAATTGACTGTTGAGGTTTCATTTTTTAGATATGGCTAATTTTCATGCCCGAAAATAAGTAAACATTTGAAACCATACCGTTAGGAAGAAAACATGGTTTCCGGTTATCACTTAAATAAGTAAAGAATTTGTTTTTTTATTTTTTGGATGAAAGACGGTGTAATGGAGTTGATACAGACGCAATTATTGTTCAAGTAAATCAAACATGCACATAAAATGTTAATGTGTATGTAGCATTTAAGGGCATAACCAATAAAACAGGCACACAGATTGCATCAAACAGGAGAAAGAACGAACTACTTATGCCAGTAATATCGAAAAACGAGCAGAGAATATCATTTCGTAATAAGGTGAACAGTTTAAACCATCAGTAAGTCAAATGTAATTTTTTGTAATAAGAGAACAACCTTGCAATCGTATAAAACTTAACGTATAATTAATACATTTTCAAGGTTGTGTGAATTTGATCTTTTTTCTTTGGGAATTTGGGTTTATCTTTGACTTATATTATTGAAAAACCATATCGATTAAATCCATACCAATTGTTACCCTTATTACGATGATCAATATTGGAATCATAGAGGACAACCATTTTCAGCTGAACAATTACAAGGAGTTCCTGGAAGATTTTCAGGAATGTAAGGTGGTGTTTGCCTGCAAATCAATGGAGGAATTTAAGGCTTTACCTTTTAAGAATCCGGATGTAAAGGTTATACTACTGGACATTTCCCTGCCTGGCGAATCCGGCATACAAGGTATGCAGGAGTTAAAGCAAACCTACCCGGAAGCCAAGATCATAGTGCTTTCCGGCCATGATGGTAAACAGTATGTGATTGAATCTATTAAGAAAGGGGCCAGTGGTTATATAATAAAGACCAGCCGCCTGATGGAGATCTATCACTCTATACTGGATACGGTGAACCAGGGTGGCACTTTATCGCCCAAGGCAGCGCACCTGCTGATCAGCTATATTAATAAAGATCCGCTGGAGAATATCAAGCATAAGCTTACCAAGCGGGAATATGAGCTGCTGGCGCTTTTGAAGGAGGGATTCTCTTACAAGGAAATGGCCGACAAACTTTTTGTAACGGTATTTACCGTGAACCAGCATCTGAAAAAGATCTACCAGAAATTAAATGTGGCCTCCAAGTCAGAGTTAATTTCAAAGATCTGGTCCAACAATCTTTTTAGCTGGTTTGTAGCAATGATATCGGGCGCTTCAGTAATAAATTTAATATTTATTTAATGCAAGCAGGGCGCGGTTTTACCGCACTACTTTAATAAGTAATGGGTCATCACCTGAAGGTTGTATTTATACTTCAGTAAGTAGTTGTAACCGGGAGCAGGTTGGAGTAATATTGTAATGTGAAATAATGAACGTGATGTGATGTTAACAACAGTGATGAACAATGATGCCTCTGCCCCCATGCAATCTTAAACGTGTAAAGCTTTAAATAACATAAACATTAAAATGTACCTGAGAACGGAATCCAGTTTAAAATTGCTTGTTGTAGGGTTAATGATCGTTAGTTTTTTATTTGCATCGTGCAGTACGCCACAGCATACGCTTTATTTACAAAACATACGGGATACTACAATAACAGTAAACGGGAATTTTGAACCGCTGATACAAAAGAATGATGTGCTGCAGATCACTGTAAGCAGTCTGAATCCGGAGGATGCTGTTATTTATAATGCATCCAACACGGTAGCACCGACCGGCGGTGGCGGCGCTTCATCGGGGAATACAGCTTCTTTAGGCGGTTTCCTGGTAGATCAGCAGGGGCTTATACAGTACCCGGTGCTGGGGCCTGTTAAAGCAGAAGGTTTGACCAAGAAAGGGCTTACCGATTATATACGCGACCAGCTGGTGCAGCGTAAGCTGCTGGTAGATCCGGTGGTAAGCGTACGCTTTCTGAACTATAGGGTAACGTTGCTGGGAGAAGTAACCAGGCCCACCGTAGTGAATGTAACAAACGAGAAAATTTCTATACTGGAGGCTCTTGGGATGGCAGGTGATATTACCGTATATGGTAAGAAAGAGAATGTGCTGCTGATCAGGGATCAGGAAGGTCAGAGGATCATCAAAAGGTTGAACCTGAATGACAAAGCGATCCTGAACTCCCCCTACTATTACCTGCAATCAAATGATGTAGTGTATGTTGAGCCTAACAAGGCAAAACAGTTTAGCGGTGAAAAGAGCCGCGTAGTATTACCCATTGTTTTCAGCGGCTTGTCACTGATGGTGATCATACTTGACAGGCTTATACTGAACTAGAACGCCGCCATTTATTGGCAGCAACCCGGAAAACCAGACCATATTCATGCGAAACCATATCGAGATTGTTTTTTAAATTGAATAAACCAATTTGATGAGGCCTGGAACAAACATGCAACATTCAAACCGACGTGCGCAACAACAGGAGGAACAGGTTGATCTGATGGCATTGATCAGACAAAGATACCTGCCCTACTGGCCGCTGTTTTTACTGTCGGTGATCATAGCGCTTACCATAGCGTTTGTTTACCTCCGTTATACAACGCCTGTATATTATGTATCTGCTACCTTACTGGTAAAAGATGAAAAAACAGGAATTGATGAAGCAGACATTCTGCAATCCCTGAACATCGGAGGCTCCAAAAAAGTAATTGACAATGAAATTGAGATCATAAAATCCCGCACACTGGCCAGGGCTGTGATCCGTAACCTGAACCTGTTTGCAGAAGTATCTGTAAAAGGTAAGGTAAGGGATATCGTAGCTTATGATGCCAGCCCCGTAAGATTTAAATTCCTGGAGCCGGATTCTATAAAGCCCACGGCATATACCATACTCCCTATGGTTTATGATGCCCCCCACCAGCGTGTAATACTGGGTAAAAAGGCCTATCCTTTATATGATACGGTTTCTACCCAGTGGGGAAAGATGGTGATCACACCCAAACCCGGCAAACCGGTGGATATTGCCGGTAAGATCTATACTGTACGCATAGCCGGTGAAAAGATCCTGGCAGGTTTGCTGCAAAGCGCCCTGAAAGTAGATCCCACTACCAAGGCAGGTACTATTATCTCCCTGGGCTACAGCGATGAAGTGCCGGAGCGGGGTGAAGATATTCTGAACGAACTGGTAAGGGTATATAATAATGCCTCTATAGAAGATAAGAACCGCACCTCTTCCAACACCATGGCTTTTGTAGATGACCGCCTGCGTATTGTGAACCAGGAGCTGAGCCAGGTAGAATCACAGGTAGCTTCTTTTAAAAAGCAGCAGGGGATCGTAGATATTTCCGAGCAAAGCAAATTGTTCCTGGAAAGCGTTTCTGAAAACGACCGCAAGCTGGCTGAAAGCAATATGCAGCTTTCTGTGCTGGATTCAATAGAACATTATGTGGCAGGCCGCAAAGATGGTGAAAGCACGGTACCGGCTACACTGGGTTTATCAGACCCTGTGATGCTGGAGCTGGTAAGCAAGCTTTCTGAAACGGAGCTGCAGCTGGAAAGACTGCGCAAAACCACCGGTGAGAACAGTCCCTTACTGGAAAGCCTGCGCCGCCAGGAAGCACAGCTGAAACCCGCTATACTGCAGAACATCCGTAACCTGCGCGCCAATACACTGGCGGGCCAGGCAAGACTGCAAATAGAGAACAGCCGCTATAACGGCATGCTGAGAGGCGTACCTGAAAAAGAGAAAGCCTTTGTTGAAGTAAGCCGTCAGCAGGAAATAAAGAACAACATTTATACTTTCCTGTTACAGAAGCGGGAGGAAACAGCAGTAGCGTCTGCCGCTGCCGTATCCGACAGCCGTATAGTAGATGCAGCAGAAGCGCTGGCCATTCCAATAAGCCCCAAGAAACCACTGGTGCTTGCTATAGCAGTATTTGCAGGCCTGGCTTTTATTGCGGCCCTTATTACCCTGCGGGATATGATGAAGCGGGAGGTGACCTTACGCACAGAAATAGAAAAAGCTACGCAAGCGCCAATTCTGGCAGAGATATTGCAGGATGTGAACAAACAACCCGTAGTAATAGCTGAAGGTAAACGCAGCTATGTGGCAGAACAGTTCCGCACCTTACGTACGGCACTCTCCTACATAGGGCTGAATAACCTGAACGGTTCCTTAAACGGCAATGGCACAAACGGGAGCTCCCACCATCGTAAAACATTATTGATAACGTCATCCATTTCTGGCGAAGGTAAAAGCTTCGTATCCGTTAACCTGGCTACCAGCTTATCACTGGTAAAGAAAAAGGTAGCCCTGCTGGAGTTTGACCTGCGCAAACCGCAGATCAGCAAAATGCTGGGCGTGTCAAGAGAACCTGGTATTAGTAATTACCTGGTAGGACAGGCGGAAATAGCAAGCATACTGCAACCTGTTCCCGGTAACGAGTATCTCTTTATACTGCCGGCAGGTGCAATACCACCTAATCCCACAGAGCTTATATTAAATGGTCAGCTGGAAAAGCTGATCACTAACCTGAAAGCACGTTTTGACTATGTGATCATTGATACGGCCCCCGTGGGCCTGGTTACAGACGCGCGGCTGCTGGCTACCTATGCCGATGCTACGCTGTATGTGATCCGCCACCAGGTAACGCCCAAGCTGTACCTGAAAATGGTGAACGAGCTGTATCAGAGTAAAGAGCTGGGTAACCTGAACTTAGTGTTCAACGGTATTCAGCCGCGGGGTGTAACAGGATACGGACCTAACGGGTATGGCTATGGTTATGGCTATATTGAAGATGCAAAAGGTACCCGGCGTAAACAATTTTTGAAAGGGATTTTTAACATATAATAACAACGGGTGTAAATGCGGGATCCTGGATCTATATCCTGTTCCCAACATCCGGAACATAAGAGCGGCGGATCTATTATCTGCTGTAAAAAGTTAAAACCACCCGGAACAGCGTGCCAACCGTTCCTCATGTGAGTGAGAGAGCGAAGCTATTCCAGGAAAAAGATATAACGAGTCTTTATTGAATAAACCGAATATTATGAGAATGCATTCAACGGCATTACCATTGTCTTTAGAAATCCCTCGTTATAGAAACTGCGCAATGTTAACCAGAGTATTAAACTTTTAAATGAGATGCCCATGCAACAGGAAATGTCAACTTGGTATGCAGTATATACCAAAGCAAGATGGGAAAAGAAAGTGGCTGATCTGCTCACCCGCAAGCGCGTGGAAAATTATTGCCCCATGAGCCCCGTAGAGCGCCAGTGGAGCGACCGCCGCAAAGTGATCAGTGAACCCTTATTTAAATCTTATGTATTCGTAAGAGTACCTGAAAGCAGGAAATGGGTGGTACGCGAAACAGAGGGCATTGTGAACTTCGTGTACTGGCTGGGTAAACCGGCTATGATACCTGATCATGAAATTGAGCTGATCAAACGCTTCCTGCGCGAGTACAAGGATGTAACGGTAGAGCAGTTTCCCCTGCATGAAAATGACCTGATCGAGGTAAAATCAGGTCCGTTAATGCACCAGCGCGGCAGGATCATTGAGGTTGGAAGGAACACGGTTAAAGCACAGTTATCCAGCCTGGGTTACACGCTGGTGGCTACTTTACCAGCTACGGAAGTGATCCTGATCGGCAGCGATGCAGTACCCAGCGAGGAAGAAACACCTTACGCGGGACTTTACCATCAATAACCAGGCAATAGCCATTATTACTACTATAAGAACTATGATGCAGCATATCATATTATGTGGTGGGTCGGGAACCCGCCTGTGGCCCTTATCAAATAAACAAACGCCTAAACAGCTGTTACCGCTGTTTGAAGGCAACAGCTTACTGCAGCTGGCTTACCTGCGCAACCAGGTAGCTTGTGACAGTGTGCTGGCTATTGTGAATGAGCAACATTCCGCTACGGTGGAAGAGCAGCTATTACAGGCCGGCGCTACTAACCTGCGTATGCTGGCTGAACCCGTAGGCCGCAATACGGCTGCCGCTATAGCCCTGGCAGCCTTTGTATCTGCCCCGGAAACTATTTTACTGATCACGCCTGCAGACCACCTGATAGGCACACCTGATATTTACGCACAAACCATTGAAACCGCCCAGCTGCTGGCTGCCGGCAATAGCCTGGTAACCATTGGCCTGCAACCCACCTACCCCGAAACAGGTTTTGGCTATATACAATACAGCGGTCATGATGTGATCCGTTTTGTTGAAAAGCCTGATGTGGAGAATGCAACCATCATGCTGCAGAGCGGCGACTTCCTGTGGAACAGCGGGATCTTTTGCTGTAAGGCAGGCATCCTGTTACAGGAGCTGCAAAAGTATGCGCCTGAAATTTATGAAACAGCTGCCATTGCTGCCAATGAATGGCTGCGTACCGGCCGGCTAAGCCTGGCTGCTATGGAAGAAATACCTTCTACCAGCATTGACTACGCAGTAATGGAAAAAAGCAATAAGGTAAAAGTAGTGCCCAGCACTATGGAATGGAGTGATGTAGGCAGCTACGAAGCCCTGGCTCAGGCGCTGGTACAGCATTATCAATACCATAACCACCAGGCCGTATCTATTGAAAGCGGTAATAACATGGTGATCGGTAAAGAGAAGCTGGTAGCGCTGGTAGGGGTAGAGAACCTGGTGGTGGTGAACACGCCGGAAGCGCTGCTGATCATGAAAAAAGGGAAAGGGCAGGAGATTAAACAACTGCACCAATGGGTGAAGGAGAACAGACCGGAGCTCCTGTAGTACAAGGAACCGATATACACCGCTACCGAATTAATAATTAAGAATGAATAATTAATAATCGTATAGCAGGTGCTGTAAGTAACGAATTTCCCTTTACCAGGGCTGTAACTGTAGTTTTGATCATTTTCATTGCTTTGTACAACATACCCCTTGATTATTAACTCTTAATTATTAATTCTTAATTATACATGAAACTCACGGATAAGATCTACATCGCAGGCCATCGCGGAATGGTGGGTGGTGCTATTAAGCGCAGACTGGAAACTTTAGGCTATCAGAACATTATTACCCGCACGTCTGCGGAGCTGGACCTGCGCAACCAGGCTGCTGTAAATGAATTTTTTGCAACAGAAAAGCCGGACTTTATATTCCTGGCTGCAGCCAAGGTAGGCGGTATACACGCTAATAACACTTACCGTGCAGAATTTTTGTATGATAACCTGATCATGGAAGCTAACATCATACATGCGGCTTACCAGCAGCAGGCTACAAAACTGATGTTCCTGGGCAGCTCCTGTATCTATCCCAAGCTGGCTCCCCAGCCTTTACAGGAAAGCAGCCTGCTTACCGGCCCCCTGGAATATACCAACGAACCTTACGCTATTGCCAAAATAGCCGGTATTAAGCTGTGCGAATCTTACCGGGATCAATACGGCTGTAACTTCATCAGTGTAATGCCTACCAACCTGTATGGCGTAGGTGATAACTACCATCCTGAAAATTCACATGTGCTGCCGGCGCTTATCCGCAAGTTCCATGAAGCTAAGGAAAGCAAAGCAGCCAATGTAACTATATGGGGTACGGGCACGCCTAAACGCGAATTCCTGTATGCCGATGACCTGGCAGATGCCTGTGTGTACCTGATGCTGCATTATGATGGCAAGGAGCTGGTAAATATTGGTACCGGTGAAGACCTGACCATCCGCGAGCTGGCAGAAACTGTAAAAGAGGTGGTAGGCTTTGACGGCGAGCTGGTATTTGATACCACTATGCCGGACGGCACCCCCCGCAAGCTCATGGATGTAGCTAAGCTGCACAGCCTGGGCTGGCAGCACAGCACCGGGTTAAAAGATGGCATAGAAATGGCTTATGCGGACTACCTGAAGAAAAAACAAACACAACTGGCGTGATATAATTACGAATTATTCAATTACGAATTACGAATGGGATGGACAGTGAACAATGTAATTGATTAATTCGTATAACAACTTAATTCGTATAACCAGCTAATTCGTAGGACATCATTCGTAATTGAATAATTCGTAATTCGTAATTAATAATTGACTACCCAAAAAACAACCTGAAACATGAAAGTAATAGTTGTAGGAACAGGATATGTAGGATTAGTGACCGGCGCCTGCCTGGCAGAAGTAGGCACCAATGTAGTGTGTGTGGATGTGAATGAAGCCAAGATCAAAGATCTGCAAAACGGAATTTTACCCATATATGAGCCGGGCCTGGAAGAGGTGGTACACCGCAACTTTCAGAACGGCCGCCTGTCCTTCAGCACAGACCTGGCGTCTGTAATACCGGGCGCTGAGCTGGCATTTATTGCCGTAGGCACCCCTCCCGGTGAAGATGGCAGCGCTGACCTGAAATATGTACTGCAGGTAGCGAAGGAAATAGGTACTTCCATGACCAATTACCTGGTAGTAGTTACCAAGAGCACTGTACCTGTTGGCACTGCGGTGAAAGTGAACCGCGCTATTAAACAGGCCTTACAGGAAAGGGATCAGCTGCTGGATTATGATGTAGCCTCTAACCCTGAGTTCCTGAAAGAAGGCGCTGCGGTAGCCGACTTTATGAAGCCCGACCGTATTGTAGTAGGTGTGAACACAGAAAAAGCGCAGCAGGTGCTGGAAAATCTGTATCATCCCTTTGTGCTGAACGGCCGTCCGATTGTATTCATGGATATTGCTTCTGCAGAAATGACCAAATATGCCGCCAACGCTATGCTGGCTACGAAAATATCTTTCATGAATGATATTGCCAACCTGTGCGAGCTGACCGGCGCCGATGTGAACAAGGTGCGTAAAGGTATTGGCAGCGATCCGCGTATAGGCGACCGCTTTATTTATCCCGGTATTGGTTACGGCGGCTCCTGCTTCCCCAAGGATGTGAAGGCGCTGGTACGTACCGGTAAAGAGTATGGCCATGCTATGCGTATACTGGAAAGCGTGGAAGCAGTGAATGAGGATCAGAAGAAAGTAATGTTCAGCAAAATAGACCGTCACTTTGATAGCGACCTGCAGGGCAAAACTTTTGCCATCTGGGGCTTATCCTTTAAGCCTAATACGGATGATATGCGTGAAGCGCCATCCCTGGTGCTGATAGAGTCGTTGTTAAACGCCGGTGCAAAGGTGCGTGTGTTTGATCCCGTAGCAATGCACGAAGCCAAGAAAGAGCTGGGTGAGCGCGTAACCTGGGGTACCGACCTGTATGATGCTGCCAATGGTGCAGATGGTGTGGTGCTGGTAACAGAGTGGAATGAGTTTCGCCTGCCGGACTGGAGCCGTATTAAAGACTCCGTGAAAACAGCGGTGGTGTTTGACGGCCGTAACATTTATGATGATGTAACGCTGCAGAAAAAAGGCTTTATCTACTACGGCATTGGCCTGGCCCGTACTAATAGCACAACGGTGCTGGTTTAATTGAATTAATAATTAAGAATTAATAATTAAAAATCGAATATGAAAGTTGCCTTAATTACCGGTATCACAGGACAAGATGGCGCCTATCTGGCAGAGCTGTTGCTGGAAAAAGGATACATGGTGCATGGTGTAAAGCGCCGCGCATCCCTTATTAACACGGAACGTATTGATCACCTGTACCAGGATCCGCATAGCGATAACGTGCGTTTCCGCTTACACTATGGTGATATGACCGACAGTACTAACCTGATCCGTATTATCCAGGAAACACAGCCCGATGAGATCTATAACCTGGCTGCTATGAGCCATGTGAAAGTGAGCTTTGATACTCCGGAATACACTGCAAATGCAGATGGTATTGGCACTTTACGTTTACTGGAAGCCCTGCGTATCCTGAAGCTGGAAAAAAAGACCCGTATTTACCAGGCCAGCACTTCAGAGCTGTACGGTTTAGTACAGGAAGTACCGCAGAAGGAAACCACTCCTTTTTATCCCCGCAGCCCGTATGCAGTAGCTAAGCTGTATGCATACTGGATCACGGTGAACTACCGCGAAGCATATGGAATGTATGCCTGCAACGGTATTCTGTTCAACCATGAAAGCCCGCTGCGTGGTGAAACTTTCGTAACCCGTAAAATTACCCGTGGCGTAGCTGCTATTGCACTGGGCCTGCAGGATAAACTGTACTTAGGTAACCTGGATGCCCGCCGCGACTGGGGTCATGCAAAAGATTATGTAGAGGCTATGTGGCGCATACTGCAGCAGGATGTTGCGGAAGATTATGTAATTGCTACCGGCATTACTACGCCTGTACGTGATTTCGTTCGCATGTCATTTGCAGAACTGGGTATTGAAGTAAAATTCACCGGCGAAGGCGCAGAAGAAAAAGGCGTGATAGCTGCCTGCAATAACGAAGAATATCAGCTGGAAATAGGTAAGGAAGTGGTAGCGGTAGATCCGCGGTATTTCCGTCCTACGGAGGTTGAGCTGCTGATAGGCGATCCTACCAAATCAAAAACCAAATTAGGCTGGGAACCTAAATACGACCTGCCTGCACTGGTAAAAGAAATGGTAGCCGGCGACGTGGAATTGTTCCGTAAGAAAGATGTAACACAGTGGGAACACCTGGTAGGATAATTCAGTTTGGATAAGGTTAAAAGTGGAACTGGAAAACAATAGCTAGTAAATGCAAGCAGCAAACCGGGTAGTATTAAACACAGGCGCACTGTATGGGCGGATGTTAATTACAATGTTCATTGCATTGTATGCAACCCGCCTTGTATTAAATGCGCTGGGCGCAGAAGATTATGGCATTTTTAACCTGGTAAGCGGCGTGATCGTAATGCTTTCCTTTTTAAATGTGGCCATGACCATTTCCACCCAACGGTACCTTTCTTTTTATATAGGTGTCGGTGACAATGAAAAGTTAAAACAGGTATTCAACTCCAGCGTGCTGCTCCATTTTCTGATGGGCATCACGCTGGTTCTAATATTTGAGGTGGTAGGCCTGTACTTTTTTGACCGGGTATTGAACATACCTGCAGCCAGGATAGGCACCGCCAAAATAATATTTCATTTTACGGTGATCAGCACCTTTTTTACCATTGTTTCCGTACCGTATGATGCTACGCTGAATGCACGGGAAAATATGTTCCTGATAGCAGCCATCGGTATCTGGGAAGCACTGGCAAAGCTGGGCATCGCTATTTACCTGCAGTACACAGGGTATGATAAGCTGATCATATACGGCGCATTAACAGCGGGTGTAACAGTGATCTCCCTTATTATTAAACGCACGTACTGCTCCTCTAAATACCATGAGGCACGGGTAAAGGTGCGCAAATATTTCAATAAAAGCCTGTTAAGGGAAATGTTCTCCTACGCAGGCTGGAATATGTTTGGCGCAGGCAGCGTGGTAGCCCGTAACCAGGGGCTGGCTATGATCTTAAACGTATTCTTTGGCGCAATTATTAACGCCGCTTACGGCATAGCTAACCAGGTAAATTCGCAGCTAAGCTACTTTTCAGTGACCATGCTGCAATCCCTGAACCCGCAAATCATTAAAAGCGAGGGCATGGGCGACCGGCCCAGGATGTTACGCCTGGCCATGATAGCCAGTAAGTTCTCGTTTTTCCTGTTATCGTTCTTTTCCATACCGGTGATCATTGAAATGCCCATCATCCTGAAGCTGTGGCTGAAGAATGTACCGGATCATACGATTGTTTTCTGCCGCCTGATCATTATAGTATCGCTGATCACACAGCTTACCGTAGGACTGCAGGTAGCCATACAATCCGTGGGCAGGATCAAGGTATACCAGGTAGTGGTAAGCCTGTTACTGATGCTGAACTTACCGGTATCGTACTTTTTGTTAAAAGCAGGCATGGCGCCGCATGTGGTGCTGGTAAGCGCCATTTGTATAGAAGCCATTACCTGCAGCTACCGGGTGCTGGCTGCACATAAGCTCACCGGCCTGGCTATTGGCGATTATTTGCGTAAAGGCGTACTTACTTCGCTAATGCCCGTAGTGCTGGCCTTTGGCATATCGCTGCTGCCGCAGCTGGTAATGCACCCGGGTTTTGTACGCTTGCTGGTAACCGGTGCTGTAAGCAGCTTATCAATTTTTATATGCGTGAAGTTCCTGGGCTTAACCGCTTATGAACAGGAGAAGATAGAAGGGATCATAATGAAGTTACTTTCCAAGTTACCCATCAGATTGCCGGTAGCAAAGGCTAATTGATCAAGAAGGATATGAATATATTATTCTACACAGACATATCACCCTTTCCGGCCAATGGCGGAGAAAAGATCAGGAGCTATTACCTGATCAAGGCCCTGGCCAGCCTGGGCCACCAGGTTATAGCGCTGATCCAGAATGAGGAGAACACGGACCTGGCCAATTACCAGATCCCCAACGTAGTGTATTACACGCATCCGAAAAAGCATTTTGACCTGCTGGACCGTATTGCCGGCAAAAATTATTTTCAGCGCTCTAACAAAGTGCTGCAGCTGTTTAACGAGGTGTGTGAAAAATATACTATTGATGTAGCAGTGCTGGACTATGGTTACATAGGCCATTATATACAATATTTTAATTCCCACGGTATCGAGGTGGTGCTGGGCACGCATAATGCGCAACCCATGATCACCGCGCAGGTGCCGGCCAACAACCTGTTTGCAAAGCTGCGCCGCTTTCAGCTGCTAACGCTGGAAAAGCTGCATGAGCGCCTGTACTTTAAAAAGGCTGCGGCCCTGCTGGTAGTAAGTGAGGGTGACCGTAAGTACCATGAAAAATTTATTCCCAAGGAGCGCATTTTCTTTGTTCCCAATTTCCTGGATGAAAAAGAATATGCACTCAGCGGGCAAAAACAACCTAAAGTATTGGTAATGACGGCCAACTTTGGCCAGTATATGAACTTTCAGGGGTTGAAATGGTTTATTGAAAAAGTTTGGGACGACGAGCTGGCCAACAGGTATGATATTTGGTTAGTAGGCAGGCGCTCCAAAGAAGCGCTGAAACAGATCACCGGGGCAGAGAGCTTTAAGAATATAACGGCATTGGGTAAGGTGGATGATGTGAAGTGGTATATATCGGTAGCAAACGGTGTAATTATTCCCTTGCTGCATGGCAGCGGCACCCGGTTAAAATGCCTGGAGGCCATGGCGCTGAGAACGCCTATTATTGCTACTTCCAAGGGAGTAGAAGGTGTAGCCAGCAAGCATTTTATTATTGCCGATACACCGGAAGAGTTTAAAAAAGTGGTCCTCAATTTTAACGGGGATGCAGCAATAGGAGAGGCATTAAGAGCGGATTTTATGCGTGAATACAGTGCGGAGGTTAACACACAGCGCCTGCACCAGGTGCTGAACTACACACTGTATGGCCGGGGGGGAACAAAGGTGAAGGTGAAGAGTGAAATGGTGAACAGTTAAAAGAACGCGATGTTTAAAAAGATCAAAATTGCGGCATATGCGCTGGGCAGCGCACTGAATGTTCCCCTGGTAGGCCAGCTGAAAGGGAACGAGATCGTTGCGTTGTTATCCCTGCCCTTTACCTTTAAAGCCCGTGATTTTAAAGATTATCCCTATTTGCGGAAGATCGTTTTTGCGTTGCTGGCCCTGCTGCTGTTCCAGTTTATTACCGATGTGTTTGTGGTACATAACTCCATGCAGAACTTTTTGCGTGGCTGGGCCGGCACCATTATGTCTATCATATCTTTTATAGTGCTGTTCAGGATGATGGATACCGAATCCGCTGTCATGACCTATATCTTCTTTGCCATGGTCAAGAATATCCTCTTCACGGATGATATTGTGGATTCGGACATGTCGTTCTTTAAGTTTAAGATCGTTCCTATTATAGCATCTGCATTACAATTAATGGCCGTGTACCTGTACAAGCGGGGAAAAATAATGCTGATGATGGGTATTATGGCCTGTGCCTGTTTGCTCTGTTTTGCCAATGATGCGCGTTCCACCGGCATGCTGTTCTTTGTAGGCGCGGGTATTATTTATGTAATGTCGCGCGGGATACGCATTACCCGGCAAAAAATATTTGCCATACTATTCATAGGTGCTACGGTATTTGAAATGGCCTATGTGTTTTACGTGAATGCGGTGCTTAGTAACCAAATAGGGGGCGGGCACTCCAGCACCCAGATAAAGCGCCTGGATAACCCGTATAATCCTTTTGAGCTGCTGGTAACAGGCCGTGGTGAAACCTTTGCGGCCATTACCGCCATTGGCGATAAACCTTTGTTTGGCCATGGCTCCTGGGCGCTGGATAAGGACCTGAAGTATTACAAGATCGTATTATCATACCAGGATGAAGGCACCGGTGAGTTTGACCTGAAGAAGGCCGATTCTGTGGACCGTTATATACCCAGCCACTCTGTGCTCATGGGCGGCTGGATCAGCTGCGGCATTGGCGGTTTTATTGCCGTATTCCTTATTTTCTGGTGGCTCATGAAAATGTCCTTTACGCTGGTATTACGCGCGCAGGATTCCAACCTGTACCCGCTATACGTAATGCTTACCATTGGGCTGCTATGGACCTTCCTGTTCTCACCCTTCCAGCATTTGCGGTTTACTATACCGGTAACCGGCTGTATACTCATGAACGGGTATTATGACTGGCTGTATGGCCCTAATGTGGAGGATGATGAGGATGAGGAGGAGCCGGTAGACGAAGAAGAAAAGGAGCCCCTGCTGCTGAACTAAGACGAATGAATGGTGAAAACGACGAGTGAATAATTGATTAAACTGTATAAATTTTTTGAGATGAAAATATGTTTCATTACACTGGGCGATATTAAATCAATAGCTACCATGAAAAGGGCGCTGGGAATGGCTAACCCGTTACAGTCGCTGGGATGGGAAGTATCTATTATTGCCCTGGACAGTGAGGAGAACCGGAACCGTATTGCCATTGAATGTAATGAAAACGTGGAGGTGCATTTTTACAAAGAGTGTTCCGCCAAAGAAGAAGTGCAGCTGAAGACGGACCTGGTGAACAGGATCCGCCCTGATTTTATTTACTTCTGTTCCTTCAGCTTCCGCAACCGTATTATTAAAAGCAAGCTGCAATCAAAAACCAGGATCCTGATAGAGCATTCTGAGCTGGCATCTGCCATACCGGATAACAAAGGGCTGCGCAAAATAGCCCTGCGTGCGCTGGAATATTATTCCGTATCCTATGCGGATGGGCTGCTGTGCGCCAGCCGCTACCTGGAACGGGAATATCATAAAATGGCCAGGCAGCTCATGAAAAAGAAGCTGCCTATCCTGTACTCTCCCTACGCATTTAATACAGATGTGATAGATTCTCCAAAAATATTGCTGGATCATCTGAACGAGCGTTATAAAAATAACATCGTGCTGTTATACATGGGCACCATGACCCGTAACTACGGGCTGTTCACCATGCTGCAGGCAGTGGAGCAGATCGTGAAGGAACGCCCGAATATAAAGCTGCTGTTACTGGGCAGGGGCCGCCACCTGGAAGAAGCAAAGACCTATGTACAACAGCATCAGCTGGAAAAATATATTGAGTTCAAAGGCTATACCGAAGAAAATGAGCTAAGCTCTTATTTTGAAAGAGCAGATGCTTTTATCTCCCCTCTAAATGATACTGTACAGGACTGGGCGCGTTGTCCCAGCAAGATCTATATGTACATCCCTTTCAAGAAACCCATCTTCACCAGTAAGATAGGGGAGCCTAAGGAAATATTCGGTGATGAAGGCAGTTACTTTGATACTACCCAGCCTGAAACCCTGTCAAAATTAATTGCTGCGCTGGCCGATGGTAAGCTGCAGAAAACGGATGTGAGCATAGATGAACATAGCTGGGACCGCCGTTCCGTGGATTTTACCAACTGGATAGCCTCGCAATACGCCGTTCAATTTGCTGCCAGCAGCAGCGAGGTGTTTTCGTGAGAAAGGGAACATGTATATAAAAGATATTAATTACCGAATACCGAATACACTACAGCCGGTGGCTTATGCCGCACGGTTATTAGAAAATTTAAAGTTTTTCAAGTGAACTATATCTATTACAAAGATCCGAAGGGAAATTTTGGGGATGACCTGAATGGCTGGCTGTGGCCCAAGCTGTTTGGGGAAGAAAAACCTGACAATGATGCCTTCATTGGCATTGGCTCCATTTTGTATAACGGATCGCCGTTATTCAAAGAGCTGGGTAATAAAAGAAAGATCGTGTTTGGTACCGGCATACGCCCGGGCTATAAGAATTTTACCTGGGACGATAGCTGGGACATCCGTTTCCTGCGCGGTCCTTTATCTGCCTGCAACTTCAATAATGCATATGAATACATTGCAGATGCTGCGTACGCGCTGCGCCTTACCAATGAGTTCAATAACATACAGCAAAGCAAAAAGAAATATGAGGTAAGCGTGATCCCTTACTTCAAATCCCAGGAGTTCTTTGACTGGAAAGCCCTGTGCGATAAGCTGGGTTTCCACTACATTTCTCCCGGAAATGAAAACGGCGTGGAGCACACACTGCGGGAAATAGCATCTTCCAAATACGTAATAGCAGAAGCCATGCACGGCGCTATTGTGGCCGACATATTGCGCGTACCCTGGAGCCGTTTTGTACTCTCTACCCCTTTTACCGAAGGGGGTAAGGTATCTGAATTTAAGTGGATGGACTGGTTACATTCCATTCAGCTGTACAATACAGAAGCTACGCATATACCGTTGTACCGCAGATCATCCCTGCACAAAAAAATAAGATCCCTTACCGGAAATATGATCAGTGCAGAGTTCCTGGTAAAAAAGAAAGTAAAGGATGAGCTGTTATCCGGCCTTTCCAATATCAGCGATTATTATTTATCATCCGATAGTGTGATCAGCAGCATTGACAGCCGCTTTTTTGAAAAGGCAGCCCAGCTGAAACAGGAGAAAGGCTTAGTACTGGCCGGCCGCTAAGCGCCACTCAAAATGACTTAATTATTTGAATTTCTATATGCAGCAAGAAAAGGTTTTAACAAAAGGCAAGGGCAATTTCTTTTTTGGCTTCCATGACCTGGTGGCCTGGAACGCAGCGGGGGACAAGCTACTGGCCCTGCGCATTGATAATATTTTAACACCACCCAACCCGGATGTGCCTTGTGATATTGGTTATGTGAATGGCGATGAAAGTTTTGTAAAGCTGGGCCAAACCTACGCCTACAACTATCCCCAGGGTGCCCGCCAGCAATGGGTGGGCAATACAGACCTGTTTGTGGTAAACGACCGCATTAACGGTGCCTGGCGTTCCAAAGTATATAACACTACTACCAAAGAATGTACAGAGCTGGAACACTCCACACATGTGATCACAGACGATGGCTGGGCCTTTGGCCTGGACTATGCCCGCCTGTACCGCGTAGGCGGCTATGGCTATACCGGCCTGCCGGATGCTTATGCGAATGAGCATGTTTCGGAGAACACCGGTATTATAAAACATAACATTCATACCAAAGCGGCATCCCAGCTGATATCCCTAAAGGAGATCGCTAATTTTCAGCTGAACCCTAACCTGGGTAACAATCACTACTTAACGCATTTACTGCTGAATCCTTCCCAGACGCGCCTTGCTTTCCTGCACCGTTATAAGTTAAAGGATGGTGGTGAAACCACCCGCCTTATGACCATCGGCATTGATGGTAAAGACCTGAAATGCCTGGCCAGCGGCTTTTTGAGCCACTTTGACTGGAAGGATGATACACACATTGCTATTTGGGGCCGCACCGGCAGCGGCGTGGAAAAGCTGAGAAGCTCCCTGCTGTACCGGATGATCCCCTCCGGCCTTATTTCACAGGCTAAGAAGATAATTAAGAAGCTGATGTACAAAAAGCCAAAAGGCGCTGCGGCCAAGCCGAATGCTGCTTTTAACTGGCTGCTGTTCAAAGATGAGAATAATGCGGAACCGGCTTTCCTGGCCAAAGGAATTATAAATGAAGACGGGCACCCTATGTTTTGCCCGGCTAACCGCGACTGGATGATCTGCGATACCTACCCGGATGAAAACGGCATTCGCGTGCTGTTCTTATTCCAGTACAGCACGCAGAAGCGTATAGACCTGGGCACCTATAAAATGATAGATACCAAACCGGACCTGAAAGAATCAGCAGCTTATTTAACCGGGGTAGATAAGGGCGTAATGAAAGCCTTTTCCCTGGAACAAATGGCCTTTACGCGCAGCGGCCTGCATTGCGACCTGCACCCCCGCTGGAAAAAAGATGGTACCATGGTAGCTTTTGATTCCATACACGAAGGCCAGCGCCTGATATATGGTTATGATGTAAGTAATATAGTTTTAAATAATGGCACTGCTGCAACCCATAGTTAAAGAAAAGCTGTACGTAAAGGGCTTTGACCTGATACGGCCTATTGCTGCATTCAGCGTAGTATGGATCCATGGTTGTGAAACCAACCTGTGGACCAAAAAGCTGAACGGGCTCAATGAATATGCTGTGCCGGTATTTATAGCTATTTCCTTTTTCCTGTTTGCCAGCCAGGTGGCGGGCGGCAGGCTGCAAAGCTTTAATGAAATGGCATCGGCCCGGTTTAAAAGGCTCATGATCCCATTCTTTATCTGGACGCTGATATACCTGGGCATCCGTTATGCGAAGTCGGTATATATAAAGGAACCGTTTGAGCTGTCGCCGGTACAAATGTTCCTGTTCAAAGGCAGCTCTTACCAGCTGTGGTATTTGCCGAATTTGTTCTACCTGTTCCTGATCTTTTTTCCATTTCTGAAAGTGGCAGGGCAGAATGTGCGCAAGGCTAACCTTACTTTAATGACAGTGGTGATCATAGCGCTGGTGATCATCTTTTCCAATAATGCCGGTGTACAGCAGGCAGACTGGTTTACGAAACACCTGCGCTTATATTTTGTGCCTTCCCTGGTATCGGCCAGCATAGGCATGCTATATTACCTGAATTACAATACTATTAAAAGCCGGTACGATAAAACAGCGCAGGTACTGGTGCCTGTACTGGCCGGGCTGCTTTTTATTGCGCAGTATTTTAAACCGCACCTGTTTGTATCCTTCCTGTTCATAGGCGTGCTGTTTGCCTGGGTACTGTACCAGGTAAAGGTGGAGAACCGGTTTATGAAACGCCTGTCAGATAATTCAATGGGTATTTACCTGGTGCACGGCATTTTCCTGGAAGGTATTAAAACGGGCTTAAGCATTGCCAAACACCCGGTGAGCGGCTTTTTACCAACCGTATTAGTGATAGTGGCAGCGTATCTGCTGAGCTTCGCAACTTCGGATATTATGTCGCGGAACAGCACTTTACGCAAATATTTTATGGGCAACTGAGTACTTGAATATGATAGCGATACTACAACCTTTTATACCCCATTACCGGGAGCAGTTCTTTAACCAACTGCAGCAGAAAGCTGCATTTGACCTGTATTGCTATGAATCGGAACAGCTGTCAAAGAACAATTTTGCGCAGGGAAAAACACCGGTGAAACCGGTGAATGCCCTGAACATAGGGCCCTTTATCATTTACAACCCGTTTAAATTTTTCAGGAAAGATTATAAGGTGCTGGTGCTGATGTTAAACTTCGCACACCTATCCACCTGGTTCATTTTGTTTATGAAGCCCTTTCTGCGCCGTAAGGTTATTTTATGGGGCCACGGCATATCGGTAAAACGGTATGTGCGGGAGGAGCAGCAGCCTAACTTTTTACTGAAGTGCATGATACGCATGGCCGACGGTATCTGGTTCTACACCAAAAAAGAGCAGGAGATCTGGCAGCGTGCCGTACCCGGTGTAAAAGGTTATGCGCTGGGCAATACTATCTCTGATGTGGAGAGCATATTGCAGCTGGCCCTGCCGGATAAGGCGGCTGTGAAAGCAAAGTATAACATTACACAACCCCGTGTGCTTATTTACTGCGCACGGTTTAATGAGCCGGGCAGGAGGGTGGATCTGCTGGTAAAGCTCATCGAGCGCCTGGACCCGCAAAAGTTCGGTGTGATCATTATTGGCGATGGTAAGCTGAAACCGGATTTTTCACCCTACAAGCATGTATATGATTTTGGCGCAGTATATGACCGGCAGCAGAAGGATGAATTATTTGCCGCAGCAGATATTTACTTTCAGCCGGGATGGGTGGGACTTTCCATAGTGGAAGGCATGGCATACGGCAAACCCATTTTTACCTTGCTGCGCACCGCGGAGCTGCTGCAATGCGTAGAGTACAGCTATATACAGGATGGCTATAACGGAATGATATTTGAAGATGTGGACGCCTGCCTGCAGGAGCTGAATAACCTGCAGGATGCAGAGATCCAGTTAATGAGCGCCAACGCAAGGGAATATGTGAAAAGGGAGCTTACCATGAACACGATGATCAATAATGCCATGCAGGCTATAGAAACCGTTGCCAACAACTAAAGAAACAAAGCAGTAAATGAAAATATTATTCATAGTACCGTCTTACAAACCCGCCTACATTTACGGTGGGCCCATAGTGGTGATAGCCAGGCTGGCAGAGCGCCTGGTGCAGCTGGGGCATTCCGTAACCGTGTATACCACTACGGCCAACGGCAAAACAGAGCTGCAGGTACCTGTGGGAGAAACTGTGATGGTGAATGGCGTGGCGGTAAAATATTTTAAACGCATTACCAAAGATCATACGCACGTATCACCTGCGCTGTACCGCGCTACCTGGAAAACCGTGCGTGACTTTGATGTGGTGCACATTCACTCCTGGTGGAACTTCCTGGTAATAGGCGCTGCTATGGTATGCCGCATGCGCGGTGTAAAACCGGTGCTGTCGCCGCACGGCATGTTCTGTGATTATGTGCTGACGGCCAATAACAGTAAAAAGAAACAGCTGATCCATAATACCATTGGAAAAAGGTTGCTGAAAAATACTTTCCTGCATGTATCCTCCCACATGGAATGGCAGGAGAGCATACAGTACAACCCCAGGTGGAAGGATGACGGCGCCATGGTGTTTAACCTGGTTGACCTGCCGGTGAAAGACTATACGCGTAAGAGCAATCATGTTTTTACCATCAGCTTTTTATCGCGTATAGATCCCAAGAAGGGTTTGGAAATACTGCTGTATGCGCTGGCGCGTGTGCGTTTCAACTACCGCCTGCGCATAGCAGGTTCCGGGGAGGATGAATATGTGCAAAAGCTACAGCTGCTGGTACAGGAGCTGGATATGGATGATAAGGTAGAATGGGCGGGCTGGAAAGGGCCGGAAGAAAAGTTCCAGTTCTTTGCAGAATCCGACCTGTTTGTGCTTACCTCCCTGAACGAGAATTTTGCAATTGTAGTAGTAGAATCATTATATGTAGGCACACCGGTGCTCATCAGCAACAATGTAGGCTTATCCAAATATGTGAATGAAAGGAACCTGGGCTGGATCACCGGTATTGATAATATAGATGAAGTGGCAGAAAAGCTCACCGCTACCTACCACGCACAGGAAGAACGGTCACGGATATCACGGGAAGCCAGGAATGTAATAAACAATGACTTCAACGAAACCAAGCTGGCTTTGGATTACGTTGAATTGTACGAAAACAGTAAGTAAGTTGGGTATCTCTGTTATCATCCTCACCTATAATGAAACAAAACATATAGGGCGCTGCCTGGAAAACCTGCGCGGCATTACTGATGATATTTTTATTATTGACGCATACTCTACAGATAATACGGTGGAGATTGCAAAACAGTATGGCGCTAAGGTATACCAGAACAAATGGATCAACTACGCGGTGCAGTTCCAGTGGGCATTGGACAATTGTCCGGTAACCACGCCGTGGGTAATGCGGATGGATGCAGATGAATACCTGGAGCCGCCGCTGATCACGGAGATCAACACCCGTTTAGCCACGGTGCCGGAAGAGGTAAGCGGCATTTACATACGCCGTAAAGTGTTCTTTAAAAATAAGTGGATCCGGCATGGCGGTTTTTACCCGCACACCTTACTGCGTATATGGCGTAAAGGTAAGGGCAGTATTGAGCAGCGCTGGATGGATGAGCACATTGTGCTTTCAGAAGGTAAGACCATTATGTTCAAAGAGCATATTGTGGATCATAACCTGAACTCCATTCACTGGTGGGTGAACAAGCATAATAATTACGCCATCCGTGAAATGGTAGACCTGCTGAACATTAAGTATGGCTTTATGGGAACGGATGGGCGCCTGCTGGAAAGCGATGATCCGCAGGCCAAACGCAAACGCTTTTTGAAAGAAAAGGTATATTCATCAATGAGGCCCAGCATGCGGGCTTTGTTGTACTTCATTTTCCGGTATGTGATGCGCCTGGGTTTCCTGGATGGCTACCAGGGTTTTATTTTTCACTTTATGCAGGGGTACTGGTACCGCCTGCTGGTGGATGTGAATGTGCAGGAATTTGAAGAAAAACTAAACGGCAACAGCAGCCGGGAACAGCTGGTGGCTCTGTTAAAGCGCGACTATAATATTGTAGTGGAATGAAAGGATTAAAGGTATTAGCTGCACTCGGGTATGGTGTTATACTCTCTTACATTGTGCTGTGGGCGCCGGCCCGCCGGGAGCGCCCTATAGAGGGTGAGTACCGTACGCGGCTAACGCCTTTTAAAAGTACCTGGGACGATATGATCCATTACAAAGGCAACAATGCACTGGTGCACTGGGTGCTGTTCCTGGGCAACTTTTTTGGCAACATACTGCTGTTTGTGCCTTTTGCCTTTGTGATGATGATAGTGTTCCGCATTACCAGCATACGTACGGTAATATTGCTGGGGTTTTTAAGCAGCGCGCTGATAGAGATTGTGCAGTATATAACCCACCTGGGAGTAGCGGATGTGGACGATGTGATGCTGAATACCGTGGGAACAGCTATTGGCGCATATTTGTGCCGCTTTTTTTTGAGCAGACTTAACATGCAATCATAAAATGCAAACGCAGTTAGCAAAATTTACAACAGGTCATTATAATTCCGGCGCAGGCACGCTGAAGGTAGTGGCGTGGCATTTTCTGAACTATGGTATTATGAACAGCGCCTTTCCCTGGCCCTATAGCTTTAAAGCTGCGCTGCTGCGCATGTTTGGCGCTAAAGTAGGCAAGGGCCTGGTGATCAAGCAAAAGGTACGGATCAAAAACCCCTGGCGCCTGACCATCGGGGACGATTGCTGGATAGGAGAATCGGTATGGATAGATAACCTGGAAGATGTAGTGCTGGGCAACAACGTATGCGTATCGCAGGGTGCGCTGCTGTTAACCGGCAACCATGACTACAAGAAAAGCGATTTTCCTTACCGGCTGGGTAAGATCATTATAGAAGATGGGGTATGGATAGGCGCACAGTCCGTGGTTTGCCCGGGTGTAGTATGCCGTACTCATGCCATTTTAACGGTAAGCTCCGTAGCTACAAGAGAGCTGGAAGCCTGGAGCATTTATACCGGTAACCCTGCCGTAGCAGTAAGGGAAAGAGTTATTAGCGAATAGTTGTTAGTTTTTTAAAAAATATATGGGAAAACGTGTACTGCTTATTGGTGGAAATTTTGCACCCGAACCTACCGGTATCGGGAAGTATAATGGCGAAATGATGCATTGGCTGGCAGCTAACGGTTACGAATGTACGGTGGTTACCTCTTACCCCTACTATCCGCAGTGGAAAGTACAGCCACCGTATGATAAGGGTAAATCCTGGTATAAAAAGGAACAGCTGGCAGTGCCCTCTGTGGTTAATGGCAGCGCGCAGCTAAGCGTGCACCGCTGTCCGCAGTATGTGCCTGCAGCACCTTCCGGCGCTAAAAGAATGCTGCTGGATTTTTCCTTTGCACTGTCGGCCTTTTTTAAAGTAATGCAGCTGCTGCCGGGTAAAAAGTTCGATGTGGTGATTGCGGTGGTACCCCCTTTCCATTTGGGATTACTGGCTGTGCTGTACAAAAAGTTCCGCGGCGCCAAAGTAATGTACCACATACAGGATATGCAGATAGAAGCCGCGCGCGACCTGAATATGATAAAATCCAAAGCGCTGATCAAAATGCTGTTTGGTGTGGAGCGGTACATTTTCAGGCAGGCGGATATTGTAAGTAGTATTTCAGATGGTATGATGCGTAAAATACAGGAAAAAGCAGGGAAGGATATTTTCTTCTTCCCCAACTGGGTGGACGTATCCCTGTTCCACCCGCTGGAAAACCGGGCTGCGCTGAAACAGGAATTTGGTTTTGCGCCAACGGATAAGATCATTTTGTATTCCGGCGCCATTGGTGAAAAGCAGGGGCTGGAAGCTATACTGCATGCAGCCAAAACCTTTACCAACCGGCCGGAGCTGAAGTTCCTGATCTGCGGATCGGGCCCGTATAAAGCCAGGTTGGAAGAGCAGGCCGCTGCCATGGGCTTGCAGCAGGTGATCTTTTTCCCGCTGCAGCCGTTTGAAAAGTTCAACCGCTTCCTGAACATGGCGGATGTACACTTAGTGATCCAGAAAGCCAATGCCAGCGACCTGGTAATGCCGTCCAAGCTCACCACCATACTGGCCGTGGGGGGGCTGGCACTGATCACCGCTAACCCGGGCAGCAGCCTGTACGAGCTGGTAGCCCGTTACAATATGGGGGTGCTGGTGAATGCAGAAGACCAGCAGGCGCTGACTGAGGGCATGCATCAGGCTATTGACCATGCAGATACAGCTACTATTACACAAAATGCACGCGAGTACGCAGAAACTTACTTATCGATAGGCAAAATAATGTCGCGCTTTGAACAGGCGGTAGTGAACAGTGAAAATTAGAACCTTGACAACATCTTTATATGTTAGACCGATATCTCAAAATTTGCAGCATCCAGATCGTGGTGCTGGACTTTATTGGACTGAATGCAATTTTTTACCTCGTAAGATCCTGGCTGCGCCAAAACGGCCTGGCCATTCATATTGACGTAGATACTTTTTTGCTGGGCGCCAATATTGCCTGGATGGTAGCCTTGTATACCACCGGTATTTATTTTGCCAGCCAGCAGCTTTCCTATGAGCGGGTGGCGCGTAAAACGTTACAGGGCATTTTCCTGTTCCTGTTATTCCTGCTGGCCTACCTGTTCCTGAACCGGTTGCTGTACTCACGTATTTTCGTGATCCTGTACTGCTCCCTGTTTGTGCTGGTGGTGCTCATTAACCGCTTCCTGTTTTACCTGGTCACCAATTACATTCTGCGCAGCAAAGCTATTCAGAAGAAGGTGGTGATCCTTGGCTACAACGAGGTATCCAAGCGTTTGGTGGATAGTTTCCTGGATGTAAAGAGTAACCTCCAGTTTGAAGGTTTTTTTGAGGAGTACAGCAAAGTGCATGAGCTTTCTTACTACCCGGTGATCGGGAACCTGGAAGATTGTGTGCCGTATGCTAAATCGAATAACATCCGCGAGATCTACTCTACGCTGTCGCCGGAGCAGTTCCCATATTTGTATACGCTGGCGCATGAGGCGGAAAAACATTTTATACGTTTCCGTTTTGTACCGGACTTCCGCATGTTTGTGAACCGGCAGATATACATTGACTATTTCAATAATATTCCAATTATTTCCCTGCGTTCCGAACCGCTGGATGATATTGCCAACCGCATCCGCAAACGCATTTTTGATATTGCGGTGAGCGGGCTGGTAACCATTTTTATTCTAAGCTGGCTGATACCGCTGCTGGCGCTGTTGATACGCCTGGAATCCAAAGGCCCCATCTTTTTCATACAGCACCGCACGGGCCGTAACAACCAAACCTTCCGCTGCCTGAAACTGCGCAGCATGAAGGTGAATAAGGATGCGGATGCAAAGCAGGCATCGAGGGATGATAACCGTTTTACACGCATTGGCCGCATACTGCGCAAAACCAACCTGGATGAAATGCCGCAGTTCCTGAACGTGCTGCTGGGCGATATGTCTATTGTAGGGCCGCGCCCGCACATGCTGCGCCATACGGAAGAATATTCACGTATTATTCAGCAGTACATGGTGCGCCACTTCCTGAAACCAGGTATCACCGGCTGGGCGCAGGTGAATGGTTTCCGGGGTGAGATCACCGAAGAACACCAGCTGAAAAAACGTATTGAGCATGATATCTGGTACATGGAGAACTGGTCTGTATACCTGGATCTGCGCATCATGTTTATGACTGTAATGAATACTGTGCGTGGCGATAAAAATGCATTCTAGTAAGGCGAACGCCTTGTAATGAGTAGTAAAAAGCGGGCATGTAAACGTAAAAAACAGTATATTGTACTTGTTTCAGTAGCGTGATTTTTTTAAAAAGATGCAAACTTGCAGTAAAATAAAAAACGGAAGATTATTGTTTATATTCTGATATGGAAGCGGGAACCATATAGCAACCCTTTATTCACTAAGATTATTTAACATTGGGCACAAGAAATCCGGGTTTGACAATGAAAGCTTCACCCTTAAATCGTTTTGATCTGTTAGGGAGCAAAGGCTTGATCGAAGATATTTTTCACGAATTGAAATCGATCCTGTCCAGCATCCTGTCCAGCGTAGAGCTTATTGAGCTGTACGGTGGCAACAGCAGCAATCCGGCGCAAGGGGAGAAAGTAACCAGCGGGAAAATAACGCGGCAGGCAGGAGCCATTAAATCGCAGGTGATAGAGTTGGAGTTCCAGCTGCAAAATGTCAGGATCATTCAACATATCTTAAATAAGTCATTTGAACCCAAAAAGAACTTAACGAGCATCGTTTTTTTCCTGCGCAACTTTATGCATGATGAGCCGTATAATACGCTCTTTGGATCTACCGTGGAAATGGAGATGCACCGGGAGCATGCGGATGCTTATGTGGATGAATTCCTGATCAAGCAGATGGTGCTGAACATCTTTTTCTGGATGATGAAGAACTCACCTACGAATGAGCTGCCGGAAATGCGGTTTATTTTTGAGGAAAATCATTTTGAGATCAAAGGCAGTTTTTCTGCCAATGCAGCCAGCTATTTCTTTTCATCGCAGGCACAGCCGTACGACAGCGGCAAGCTGCATTTTGATACGGAAATGCTGAATCAGCGTATTTATTACCTGATCTCTTATATTGCAGAGCTGCATGAAGGCAGCTTTGATGTAACGGTAGAAGCAGGGAAGAATGTGGAGATATTGGTGAAGATCCCGTACCGCCCGGCTTATACATTGTAAACGATTAACTACTTTGGAAAATAAGGAAAAGGACGCAGCGAAGGCTGGGTCCTTTTTTTGTTATTAGAAGAATGTAAAATGTAAAATTTAAAATAATAAATGTAAAAGTAAAATGCAGCGATATTGGAGATCCCAGCCGCTGCATTCGCTTTATAATTTTACATCTTACATTTATGATTTTACATTCATAAAAAAATGCAGCGATCCCGTTTCCGGAACCGCTGCATGCTATTAATTATTCATTATTCATTCGCGCGTTCGCCGGTCAAACGACCACGTAACCCCCAGCAGTCCGCCCACATTATCCGTCAGCTCTCCCCAGTCCAGCCCCAGGCCGGCACGTATGGTCAGCGGAATGGAAGGCAGCTGGTAGCTGAACTCCTGCAAACCGTAAAACTCATATTTGGAAGGGGAGAACACGCCGGGTAAAGCGTTTCCATAATTTTGTGTATAGGTAAGGCGCGTTTTGGCACTCACTGTTTGCGCAATGGTGTACATAGCGCCCAGGTGCACGCCTACCACGCGGTTATTTACAATGTTCCAGCCTTTGCCCCTGAACGAATCAACGGGCGCGCTCCAGTCAAATGGCTCAATATGTCCCGGGAAATACTCGCTGGCCTTTTTACGGTCGGTGAACAGCGGGGTACCTACAATACGGTCCTGGTATTCCCAGCCGGTAAGGTAAATACCGTTGTTGTAATAGCTTTCCCGCAGGCGTATCAGGTACCAGTCGTTCATTTGCTTGGTGTAAAGAAATTCACCTACTACCTTCTTCAGCCAGGAGTCTTCATTCTTATTGGTATAGGCTAATCCCCAGAGGCGGTCTATATTACGGATGTTAATACCCTGGCCTGTTTCAAAAGGCATCTGCATGTAAGCATGTAAGGCGGTAACATCATTTTCCCAGTCAATAGTACCTTCTATTACCCCGCGGTGGTCGCCGGCGCGGTTAGGCAGTATATCGCCTGCCACGCTGCCGTCGTTGGCTTCTTTAGCCAGCAATACGTTCCAGAAGCCGCCGAATGATTTATCCAGCTTGGGCAGGCCATCCCTGTGCCCGGCCCATACGGCAAAGTGTTCTACGCCAATGCCTACTTTCAGCCTTTCCTTACCTGCGCGCAGGTACAGGGTTTTCTGATGGTACCAGGCATCGCGTACGAACTGGTTATGATCGCCCATCCAGCCATGGCTGATCTGGCCTTTGAACTGTAACCAGCCGTTGGTAAAAGGAACATCCACATACCTGGTTAATGCCAGCCCGATCTGTGGTATAGGCAGTGCATTGCCGCTTACGCCCAGTGAACCGCTGGAAAGGTCCGGATCTACTTCGCCAACGATCTCGTTATAACGGCCGGCGCGCAGCTCCAGGTTCTTGTAACCCAGCTTCAGGTATCCTTCCTGGACGAACACTTTATTAAAGTGGTCGTTGTTGTTCAGGTATGCACCGTACTTGATGTAAAACTGATCATTGTTGCCCAGCACATGCATATTTGTGAAACCTACCTGGGTAGAGAGGTCTGACTTACGGTCTGTTAACGCGCCGTAATGCTGTGCAGTGATCCACAAAGGCTGGTAGTCTTTAGTGGCAAAAGTACCCGTAGTGCCTACTTGAATAAGTAGCGAATCCAGGAACTGTGCATGCACAGGTGCTGTAAAGAGGTACAATAAAACACTCAACAGAATGGTGGTCCGTTTCATAAAGTTATTCTGGTTTTTCAGTGTCGTTAGTATGGGCGTGAGTTGAAATCTGCTTGTGTTATTGCGCTGCATGAACGAATACAGTATCTGGTACTACACGGCAATTTAGCAGGGATTTGCAGCAATTCAATTACTCGAACCAGTACAATCAAGAAGCGGGCCAATGCGTGAGAATCCGCTACCCTAACGGAGGATAACGATAAAAAATATTTCTGCTGCTCAATCGTCATCAAAGGGAAGTACTATTATTTCACTTTTTAAAAAGTACAACATGAACTACCATCAGTCATGGGCCGCAAAAGGCCAACACTACGGAGGCAGGAACCGGCACCTGATGCTCCGCTCTATGGAAAGAGCTGCCGTGAACATTTACAAAACAGACAGCAGCTATGAAATGCTGGTATTTGCCCCGGGCCGCATCCGGGAACATTTTCACCTGGAGGTGAAGGGTAACGAGCTAATTGTTTCCTACACGCCACCGGATGGTTTTCCGCGCCCGGATTGGGTACGGCGGGAATACAGCCGCGGGGGATTTGAGCGCAGCTTTACGCTGAATGAGTCCATTGATGCAGCAAACATTGCTGCAAAGTATGTGGACGGTGTATTGCAGGTAAGCCTGCCTTTAATAGCCGGCAGGGAAGCTACGCAGCACATTATACCGGTTAGCTAAGCTGGTAATAATTCTGTAAAAGCAAACAGGCAGTGGCATAAAAGCTGCTGCCTGTTTTTATTTGCAAGGATGTTTACATTTACGGCATGAACGCCCATCCATATAAAGTGCTGGCTATTTCCGGCAGTACAAGAAAAGATTCTGCAAACCTGCAATTGCTGAAAGCCTTTGCCGCCCTGGCCGAAGGCCGGCTGCAGGTAGAGATCTGCCCGGCCATAGATACCTTACCGCATTTTAACCCTGACCTGGATGTTATACCCGCGCCGCCTGCCGTACAAATATTCCGTGATAAGATACAGGCGGCTGATGGTGTGGTGATCTGCACACCGGAATATGTGTTCACCTTACCGGGCAGCTTAAAGAATGCGCTGGAATGGATGGTATCCACCACCATTTTCTCCGGCAAGCCGGTGGCACTTATTACCGCATCGGCCATGGGCGATAAAGCGCATGAAGCCCTGCAGCTTGTGATGAAAACAATTGAATGCCGGTTCACGGAAGCTACCCAGCTGCTGATCCGTGGAGTAAAGGGAAAGGTGGATGGCAACGGCCATATTACGGATGCAGCCACTAAAACCGCAGTAGCAGAGCTGGTTGCTGCTTTTACCGGTCTCATAGCCGGGGAAAATATCCTGGATCAGTAAAAAGTACCATAGGAACCCTGTTTGATCCTACGCTCAGGCCGGGGCCTTTTGTACCTTTGCATAGTACAAAAGCAATCACCCATGGCAAAGACAAAGATACCGGTATATGATATTTACAGCATCATTCCGGGTCATACTCAGCAGGACCTGCTGATGGAGCGCCTGGGGCCTTATGTACAAAAGCATCAGCACCTGCACAGCCAGCACGGGCATTCCTTTTATCACCTGGTGCTGTTCACTAAAGGCGCCGGTACGCATACCATTGACTTCACCCATTTTACCGTACAGCCGTACCAGGTATATTTTATGATACCCGGGCAGGTGCACAGCTGGCATTTTGAGGGTGGGGTAGAAGGTTACCTGGTGCATTTTTCACCGGCCTTTTTTCAATCCTTTTTAAATGATCAGCAATACCTGGCCCGCTTTGACTTTTTTAAGGGCGATAGCGAAGCGGCTGTATTAAAGATCCCGGCAGCTTTACGGGAAACCATCGTGCAGCTGTTTGAGCAGATGCTGCAGGAGCTGGAAAAGCCGCGGGAGAGCGGGCTGGATATGATCCGTACTTACCTGCTGCAGTTTTTTATTCAGCTTGAGCGCAGCACTGCTACCGGCGTGCGGCATAACATACCGCCGCAAAAACAATTGCTGCTGAATAATTTTCAGCAGCTCATTAACCAGCATTACAACACCATCCGTTTGCCTAAAGAGTATGCGGAGCTGCTGTACATAACGCCTAATCATTTGAATGCACTGTGCCAGGACCTGCTGGGTAAAACCGCCGGTGAAGTGATCCGCGACCGTGTACTGCTGGAAGCTAAGCGCCTGCTGGTGAATAAGGAGCTGACCATTACAGAAATCGCCTGGCATCTTAACTTCCAGGATAACTCATACTTTAACCGGTTCTTTAAAAAGAACACGGGGCTAACACCGGAAGCATTCCGTAAACAATTCAGTCATTAAAAATACTATGTACTATGTGTGCCCATGAACACCATCCCAACAAACCGAATTTGCTGTTAAGCGTATTGCAGAATAAATGCCCGCGCTGCCGTACCGGTAAATTATATAAGCATAGCAACCCATACAATCTAAAGAATTTTATGGAAATGAAAACCTATTGCGATGTATGCGGGCAGCCTTCAGAACCGGAAACCGGTTTTTACTTTGGCACCGGGTACGTGAGCTATGCTTTAGCTGTAGCCATTAGTGTGGCCAGCTTTATTGCCTGGTGGGTGCTGATAGGCTTATCTATAAATGATAACCGCCTGTTCTGGTGGATAGGTGTGAATGCCGTGCTGCTGCTACTTATGCAGCCTTTGCTGATGCGCCTTTCCCGCATTATATGGCTTTCCTTTTTTGTGTATTATGACCGTAACTGGTATACGAACAAGATTGTGCACGGTTAAGCACGGTTTGTGGCTGGCGCGTGTTTTGTGTACATATTGGTACGCCAAAACACGCAGATTATGCCGGAAGGTCCGTCCATCGTAATATTAAAGGAAGCCTTACAAGCATTTAAAGGCAAAAAAGTAATAGGCGCCGGGGGCAATACCCGGCTGGAATTACCCCAGCTGGAAGGCCAGGTAGTAAAGGATTTTAAAAGCTGGGGCAAACATTTCCTCATTTGTTTTCCTAAGTTCACCATCCGCGTGCACTTTCTGTTATTCGGCTCTTACCTGATCAGCGAAGAAAAGAAAACAACGCCCCGCCTGTACCTGCAGTTTAAGAACGGTACCCTGAATTTATATGCCTGCTCCATTAAGCTGATCACCGAACCGTTAGACGAGGTGTACGACTGGAGCGCCGATGTGCTGAGTGAAAGCTGGGATGCTAAAGCTGCAAAGAAAAAGCTGCTGGCCATGCCCGATATGCTGGCCTGCGACGCGTTGCTGAACCAGGATATTTTTGCAGGCTCCGGCAATATTATTAAAAATGAAGTGCTGTTCCGCATACGTGTGCACCCGCTTAGTATAGTTGGTAAGCTGCCTGCCAAACAGCTTAACCTGCTGATCAAAGAAGCGGTGCAGTACAGCTATGATTTCCTGGAATGGAAAAAAGCGTTTGTATTAAAAAAGCACTGGCTGGCACATACGAAAAAAACATGCCCGCGCTGTAATATTCCGTTAGTAAAGCAGCACCTGGGTAAAACCAACCGCCGTAGTTTTTTCTGCAACAATTGCCAGGAGCTGTATCAGTAAGCTATTTACCCTTAGCCCATGCCAGCTGCCCCTGGTGGTAAGCGTTATGATTGGTGCGGTTCAGCAATACGCTTAAGCGGTTGCGGTGAGGTTCCTTTGCAAAATCTTCATCTGTTATCATAGTATGTTTTTGCAGCCATTCTTCCGGTGTTAGCTTATCAAACTGTTCCCTTAATAGTTGGTTGATGTTGGTCCAGTAAGCGCGCAGGTCCTGCGCTGATGGCAGACCGGCAATGGCTTTGTCGGGGTTGGAAATGAAGGCTTCATCCAGCTGCAGGTATTGCCGCTGGCCCAGGCCCAGCAGGGGCAGCATCATATCATGCACGGCTACCAGGTGGCCCAGTATATAAATACCGCGGTTACGGCCCGGTGCTATTTCTGTTAACAGCTGCTCGTCTGTTAAACTATCGAAGATAGCGGTTGTACGTTTAATGTTCATTTCCCATGCATGCAGGGCTACCTTTATAAATAACTGTGATTGTTCCATCATTTGGTGGTTTAGGCAGGAAAGTTAAAAGAAAGTTTTATATACAGCAAAAACGGGCATGTTTGCCCGTTTGCTGCAATAAGTTTGTTCTTTATCAGGAAGGCTGGTAACCATAAGCGCTTAACCAGCGTTCCTTAATAGCGGCGCGGCTATCAATAAATTCCTGGTCGGTGCCCTGTGCAATAGCATCCAGCGGGAAACGTAAAGGACGCGTGCCTTTTTCCATATTCACCAGCTTCAGTATACCATCTGCAATCACCTGGGGATCCATTTTAAAGGCGGCCATCTTGCCAAATAAAGCAGTGCCCAATGACTGAAAAGCCTGTGCGGAGCTTTCGCCATAAGCGGCTACAACATCCTGGCGGTCGGCATTTACACCTGTTTTGCTGCCATTGTTCATTTCCGTTGGGTATACGCCCGGCTGCAGGGATACGTTTTCAATACCAAATGCTTTCAGCTCTTCCTGGATACCTTCTGTAATGGTTTCTACCCCGAACTTTGAAATAAAATAAGGGATCATAAAAGGCATGGTAAAACCACTGGCGCCGCTGGTGATGTTGATGATAAGCCCGTTCTTTTTTTCACGCATGGAGGGCAGTACGGCCTGGTAGGTGCGCAGCACGCTAAATAAATTCACGTCCAGCATTTCCTGTACCTGCTTCAGCGAATAACCTTCCAGCACACCAAAGCCGGAAACGGCCGCATTGTTCACCAGCACATCTATTTTACCATGTTGTGCCAGGGTTTGTTGTATGGCGTTCTGTACGGATGTATCGCTGGTAATATCCATTTCCACCACCTGGATGTTGGGGAGCGCTGCCAGCTCCTGTGCCACGGCTGCATTTTTGCCTGTGGTGCCACGCATGGCTGCTATAACGGTATGGCCGGCTTTGGCCAGTGTAAGGGCGCTGAGCTTACCGAAACCTGTACTGGTGCCGGTAATTAAAACTGTTTTTGACATTGTGATTGATTTTTTACATCACAAAGGTAGGCCGGGAGCAAGGCGCCCCGGAATGACAAATAACAAGAAAACGGCTTGACATTTATCAAGAAGATCTACTTAGAAAGCGCCTGTTTACGGATCCGGCTCAGGGTTTCAGCGGAAATGCCCAGGTAAGAGGCGATCATGTGCTGCGGAAAACGCTGCAGGAAATAGGGATGTGTTTTCAACAGGTCCAGGTACCTTTCTTCAGCGGTGTAGCTGATCACTGCCTGGATCCTTTTTTGCGCGGCAATGGAACCGCGTTTGTCCAGCTCCTGTGTCATTTCCATAACAGCCGGTACTGCATCGCGTAACGAAAGGTAGGCGGGGCGGGAGACCTGCAACAGCTCCGTTTCTTCCCAGGCATCAATATTATACCGGCTGGGAGTTTGCATTTCAAAACTTTCACGGTCTGCCATCCACCATTGATCAATACCAAAACGCACTATATGCTCATTGCCTTTTTCATCTATGGAGTATTGGCGCATAGCGCCCTTAACCATAAAAGATAGGTATTTACATACATCCCCTTCCTGTAGCAGGTATTGTTTTTTGCGTAGCTTTTTAGGTTTGAAGGCATCGCGGATAAGGGCTGCCTGTTCCGCTGTAATGGGCGTAACTGAACGCTGGCTAATGTATGTTAACAGGATGTCGTACATAAATGCTGGACGCTAAAGTTAAACTATTTTTTGGCTACCTTTACGCAAGACTTATAGCAGCACCCATGGAAGCCACAACACTCCTCGTTTTTTATGCCTTTGTATTTATCCGCCTGTTATCAATTTTTATTTCTGCCGGTAATGAACGTAAGCTTAAAAAGATGGGCGCTGTGGAATATGGCAAAAAGAACTCTACGTTTTTAGTGCTGGCCCACTTTGCCTATTACATTGCAGCGGCCATTGAAGGCGGCCGGAGAGGCGCTTTTTTCTTTGATACCATCAGCTTTGCAGGATTGGGGATTTATGTGTTCTCCATTCTTATATTGTATTACGTGATCTATAGCCTGCGGCATATATGGACGGTAAAGCTGATCATAGCGCCGCCCTCATATTATGTGATCAACCGCTCATTCTTATTTAAATACGTAAAGCATCCAAACTACTTCCTGAACGTGATACCGGAGCTGATAGGCTTTGCAGTGTTCCTGCATGCATGGGGTACGTTGGGTGTGGGAATGGCTATATACCTGGTACCGTTGATCATCCGCATACGGCAGGAAGAAGCGGTAATGAAAGAGCATTTTCAAAACTATTAATATGGCAGAAATTAAGATCAGGCTCAATAAAAAAGAGCACGGTGCTTTTTATGTACTGGAAGGTGAGCAGCAAATGGGAGAAATGGTGATAGGCATAGCCGGTAAGGCGATCACCGCTTACCATACAGAGGTATTGCCGGAGGCAGAAGGCAAGGGCTATGGCAGGCAGCTGCTGGATGCGCTGGTGGCTTATGCGCGGGAACACCAGCTACAGGTGGTGCCGTTGTGCCCCTATGTGTATGCACAGTTTAAGCGCCACCCGGAAAATTATGCAGATATCTGGACCCCGGAAGCAGCTGCGGAATAATTGTATCTTGTACAAAACTATTTGCATTGCCAAAGATCATAGCTACTGCAGAAGCGGTAAACACCGGCGCTAATTATTCAACAGATATTAAAGTGCACCAGCACCAGCTGCTGGCAGATGAGCTGGCGGAAGTGGGTGGTACAGATACCGGCCCTGCGCCGGGCGATTATGTATGCACGGCCCTGGCCTCCTGCAAAGTGATCACCCTGCGCATGTACGTACAGCGCAAACAATGGAAGGTAGATACTATTAAAGTAAAGGTAGACCTGGTAAAAGGCGATCAGATGCCTTCCGGCAACAATACCTTTTTTTGTGAGGTAACGGTAACGGGTGAGCTGGATGACAGCCAGCGCGCCCGCCTGCTTGAAATTTCCAAAGCCTGCCCCATTCACAAGCTGCTGAGCAAACCCAGCGAAATTGTGACCATTATGGACGGCCTGTAATAGCACCCAAAACATTTTACCATGGAAAAGAAAATTGAGCATATACTGGAAGGCCGGGCTAAAAGCATTGGCGAAGAAACCATTTTGCAATCCCTGCCTCATAAGGATTTCCGCTTTGCCAGCCCTTTTATTGTAGTGCACCATTTGCCTGCGCAAACTTACCCGGCCGGTTCCCCGCCGGAACGTTTACATCCGCATCCGCACCGGGGTTTTGCACCGGTTACTTTTTTGTTCCAGGGTGAGGGGTATCATAAAGATTCCCTGGGTAACAGCGGTGTGCTGAAAGCAGGAGAGGTGCAGTGGATGTTTGCCGGCAGCGGCTTGCTGCATAGCGAAGGGCCTACCAAAGAGTTTTTACAAAAAGGCGGCGCCTATGAATTTGTGCAGCTATGGGTAAACGTACCGGCAAAGCATAAAATGGGCGAACCTTTTTACCAGCAGTCCACGCATGAAAGAATGCCAGCCATCACTACGGAAGCAGGTACGGACCTGCGCCTGGCCAGCGGTGTATACCAGGGGTTTAACGGGCCTATTACTTCCTTTACGCCGGTTACCTCCATCTTCGGCACTTTAGCGGCCGGCAAAAATATTTCCTTTGAGGCACCGGAAGGCAACTGGACATTGTTGTACATACTGGATGGCGCAGTTACGGTAAACCAGCAGCCGGTGGAAAAATATCACCTGGTGGTGTTCAGCAAAACCGGTACGGATATAACGGTAACGGCTACTGCAGATACAAAGCTGCTGTATTTATCTGCATTGCCTATAGATGAGCCGGTGGCTGCAAAAGGTAATTTTGTGATGAATACGGCGGAGGAGATTGCACAGGCGGAGAAGGATTTTGCGGAAGGGAAGTTTGGGGTGCTGGATTATTGAGGACCAGGTACTAATTTTTGTTTAGTCTTATGCCGGCAGCCCACTACGATCTCTCACCGGAACGGCTTCCTTATTATACTTCGCTTTGTAATCCGAAGGAGACAGGCCTACAATTTTTTTAAAAACTTCCCGGAAAGCTCTGCCGTCTGTATAGCCCACTTCGTCCATTACCTCAAAAATGTTTTTCCTGCCTTTTTCTAAGATGCTTTTTGCCGCTTCTATTTTTACACGCTGCAGATATTCAACCGGAGTATTACCGGTTGCTTTAATAAATCGTCTGTCAAAGTTTCGCCTGCTAACGGCAAGTTTTGCTGCCAGCTTTCCGAAGGAGATCTTTTCGCCCAGGTTTTCTTCCATATAGGTTTGCGCTCTGCAAATTAATTCGTCGCCATGATCCTTTTGCGGTTGAAAAATAGAAAAGGGCGACTGTGAGTTCCGGTCGAAATCAATTTGGAAAACTTTAGAGCAATAAATAGCAGTTTGCCTGTCAAAATATTTCTCTACTAATAACAATGCCAGGTTTAAAAATGAGAATGCGCCTCCGTTGGTATAGATCCCCTGTTCTGCAATAAGCAGCTTATCGATATGAAGGTTAATGTTGGGGAACAGGCGTCTGAAATCGCTTTCGGCATGCCAGTGTGTAGAACAGGTTTTCCCCTCCAATAATCCGGTGGCAGCAAGCAAAAATGCGCCGGTACAAATGCTGGCAATTTCAGCATCATGCTTGTATTGCGCCTTCATCCAATCAATCAGCATTTTGTTATTCTTAATCAGCCTGTCATAGCCACCGGGGTCAGAAATAGAAGGGATGATCATCAGGTCTTGTTTTTTTATTTCGCTGAGATCTACAGGATAAAGCGAATAAAAGCGGGGGCTCTGCTTCAGCTCTGCGAGGGCGCCTGCAATACGGATCTCAATCCTGGGGCTGTTTCCCAGCTTTTGCCAATACATATTCGCTTCGGTGAGGATCTCCAACGTACCCATTATGCTGCTTAGCTTCACATTTCCTGCCGGAACGAGGATGGTCACTTGCTTCATTAAATTTCTTTTTTAACAGAGCAAAAGTAAAGCAATGGTTTGTCCAAATCAACGCAGCAAATTGTCTATTTCGTAGCCATTTGATGCAGGATCAGGCCAGTAATTTTGCCTTATCACAGGGATATTGAACATTAAAAAAATCATAACTATGATGTTAGCAAACAAGATTGCAGTTATTTACGGGGCCGGCGGAGCTGTTGGCAGCACGATCGCTGAAACTTTTGCCCGCGAAGGGGCGAAGGTTTTCTTAACCGGGCGCACTAAAACAAAAGTTGATGTGGTGGCCAAAAAGATTAATGCAGCCGGTGGATTTGCCGAAGTTGCAGAAGTGGATGCGCTTGATGAGCAGGCGGTGAATGAACACCTTAATATGGTTATCACGAAAGCCGGGAGTATTGATATATCCTTTAATGCAGTTGGCCTTCGTAATACTACACTGCAGGGCATTCCACTGGTGGACCTTGACGTTAGCCAGTTTATGGCTCCTATTCTGTCACATGTACAATCCAATTTTTTAACTGCGCGGCTTGCAGGGCGGCATATGGCTGCAAAGGGTGCGGGTGTGCTAATGACAGTTACCTCAAGCCCCTCTCGGGTAGCTATTCCAAACATGGGAGGCGTAGCGGTGGCCATGGCTGCTGAAGAAGCGCTGATCAGGAACCTGTCTGCAGAACTGGGGCCCCATGGCATTAGAGCGGTAGGCCTTCGTCCGCAGGGGATGCCGGATAGTGACACCATAAAGGAAGTATACAGCCTTCATGCTAAAGCGAATGGTATTACCCGTGAGCAGTTTAATGACATGATTGAAGGGCGCACTCACCGGAAACGCTTGCCATCGCTGCAGGAAATGGCGGAAGTGGCCGTTTTTATGGCTTGCGACCGTGCGAGCGCTATGACCGGCACCATTGTGAATATGAGTATTGGGGTGATTGCTGATTAAGCCTGCCTTCATTGTACCGTTTTTAATAACGGAACATACCATGTGGATCGGTGATTATAGATAAGTAGTTATCAGCGGTAGCCGCGGCACAGAACGCGCTATCGCTGAGTACTGCTAAATGAAGGACAGTTGTGCGCATGACCTTTCAAAATTATTATGCCGGCTATGTAATTTTTCCTACCTTTATCCTGTGAAAGAAAATCAGCACTATACCGGCATTGGTTTCCTGTTTGTAGAGATCTGCAAACGCAGGCGCAACAAGAAGAACGAGATGCTGTCCGCCGTAAATATTTACGAAGGGCAGGATTTTTTGCTGTACCGCCTTTGGCAGCGGGACGGGCAATCCATGTCGGAGCTGGCGGAAAAGATCTGTATACAGCAGGCCACCATGTCCAACATGATACGGCGTATGGAGGCAAACGGGCTAATTAAAAAAGTAACAGATCCGGACGATAAACGTTCCTCCCACATTTACCTTACGGCCAAAGGCCGGGCCGCGCTTGAGCTGGCAGGTAAAATAGGAGGGGAGCTGGATGATGCCACCGTAAAGGGTTTAACTGTTACGGAAAGAAAAACCCTGGATGAGCTGCTGCAAAAAGTAATGAAGAACCTTGAATAGGTTTTTTTTGAATAAATACATTGCCGACTATATAATTTATTTGCAACTTAAAACATATGACTATGAAAATTGCAATTATATCCAGCAGCATCCGGCAGGGAAGGCGTTCCCACGGTGTAGCGCTGGCATTGGAAAATAAGATCCGCACACTCTCTGCACATGAAGTTTTTATTATAGACCTTGCAGATGCGAATAGTGTACCGGCTAACATTGGAACTAAGCTGGCCGCAGCAGATGCCATGCTGTTTGTGTCGCCGGAATACCATGGTGGTTATGCTGCTGCTTTAAAAAGGGCCACGGAAGAGGTAGACCGTTCTGTGTTTATTGAAAAGCCTATTGGCGCTGTAAGTGTAAGCGGCGGGCCAATGGGCGGTATGCGTGCTGCCCTGCAAATGCAGCAGCTGATACTGGCGCTGTATGGTTTTCCGTTGCCAACTATGCTGCTGGTACCGGTAGTGCAGGAAAAGATTAATACAGCCGGTGAAATTTTAGATAAGGCCTTTGAAGATAAAACAATCCAGTTCCTGCATAGATTCCTGTGGCTGTCGGAAGCGGTGGATGAAAAGAAGCGGGCCATGCGCACAGCCGGGTAAACAGGCTAAGAAATATGATCGGGCGGGGCGGCATAATGCCGCCTTTTTTTGTATTTTATTCTCAAATTCCACGTATGCAAAAATTACTTTACCTGCTCCTGGCGGCAAGCCTGGTAACAGCTTGTAAGGAAAATGCAACCTTTCCCGTAATACAGCAGCACCTGGCGCGTATAGACAGTATGCCGGCCGTTCCCCAGCCTTTACAGGTCATTGACTGGTACGCCATGGCCCGCCGCTTTGATAGCACGGTGTACGACTTTCATGCCACCGGCGCACACTGGCCCCTGGTATGGTGGGATAGCAGCGGCCATAACTTTCCGCAGCCGGTAGTAGGTTTATTTACTGCCCTGGATGATCAGCGGCAGGGCACGCACAACAAAGGCATGTTCCATGAAGCGCTGGCCACTATGGGAGCTACCCTGGGTGCTACGCTGGTGGGCATTGATAAAAGCAAGGGCCTGAATTATGTGGGCATGCTTAAAAATTATTTTAACCGGGAAACCGGCTGGAATATTATGATGAACAATACCTGCCCGGAAGTAGCGTTGCTGGGCGGCGGCTATGGGCGCGACTGGTGGTACGACGTATACCCCAACCTGTTATTCTACGCCATTTACGACCGCTATCCTAAAGAACCGGGCTTTGATACGCTGGCGCACCGCATTGCAGAAAAATTTTACCAGGCAGATTCTGTATTACAAGGCAATTACAATCACTCCTTTTTTGATTACGCGCAGCTGCAGCCAAAAGAAAATACCATCTGCAAACAGCCTGATGCTGCTGCCGGCCACGCATACGTGTTGTACGCTGCCTATAAAAAGTTTGGAGACGCCCGCTACCTGCAGGGCGCTATACATGCCTTACAAACACTGCAACAGCAGCGCAGCAACACGTTTTATGAAGTATTTATGCCTTTTGCCGCTTACCTGGCAGCGCGTTTAAATGCAGAACAGGGTGCGCATTTTAACGTACAGCAATTCCTGGAATGGAGCTTTGATGGCACTGCCCAATGCCGCAGCGGCTGGGGCGTGCTGCTGGGCCGCTGGAATGGGCTGGATATTTCCGGTATTGTAGGTAATACGCAGGACCGCGGCGGCTATGGTTTTTTAATGAACACTTTTGATGCTGCCTGGCCATTGATGCCACTGGTACGTTATGATGCATCTTACGCCAATGCCATGGGAAAATGGATGTTACACGCCGCCAATGCAACCCGTTTCTTTTACACGCAATACATGCCGGACGATCATGAGACTATTCCGCAGCAGGCTGCTATTACAAAAGGAGTAATAGGGTATGAAGGTATTATACATTCACCCTCTTACCCGCAGTATGCGCATTTGCAGGCGCCGGTAGCGCAGGGCGATGGCCCCTTATGGGCGCGGGGTAACCCGGATGTATCACAGTTCAGCGTATATGGCAGCGGGCACGTGGGCATTTTCGGCAGCATTATCCGCAACACGAATGTGCCGGGTATTTTACAGCTGAACTTACTGGCAACAGATTTTTTCAGGGAAGCCGCTTATCCTACCTTCCTGTATTATAACCCTTACCCGCAAACAAAAACAGTACAAATAGCCGTGGGGAATACGCCGGTGCGTTTATACAATACCGTTATTCATGATTTTATATCAGCCGCGGTACAGGGGAGTTATGAGCTGGTATTACCGCCGGCTACTGCTGTAGTGCTGGTAAGCACTCCGGCAGGTGGAACGGTGGCAAAGCAACAACACCGCTTATTGATTAACGGGGTAATGGTAGATTATCATTTATAGGATTATTTCCCCTTATCCAGCGCCATTTTCAGCGCCAGGCCGGAAAGCACGCTGGCCATGAACCATTTCTGCACCCGTACCCATTTAGGATTGGCTGCAAACCATTTGGTTACCCGCGATGCCAGTAAAATAATACAGCCATTTACCGTAAAGCTGATGCATAGCTGGGTAAAGCCCAGCAGCAGGCTTTGTACCAGCAAATTGCCATACTCCGGTTTAATGAACTGCGGAAAAAACGAAAGATAAAATACCGCCACCTTGGGATTCAGCATATTAGTGAAAAGCCCCATGCTGAATAATTTGGCCGGCCCATCTGCCTGCAGGTGCTTTTGCGTTTCAAACACACTTTTGCTGCCGGGTTTTACCGCCTGCCAGGCCAGGTATAACAGGTAAATAACGCCCGTTGTTTTTAATACCATGTACGCATAGGGCACGGTAAACAAGATAGCCGTTAATCCAAATGATACCAGTACAATATGGAACAAAAAGCCGCAGGCCACGCCGGATAAGGAAATAAGCCCTGCTTTTTTACCCTGGGTAATAGACCGGGATACCAGGTATATCATGTTCGGGCCTGGTGTAATAACCATTACAAAGGCGGCCAGCATAAACAACAGGAGGGATGATAAGGGGATCATGGCTCAGGAGGATTGTAAGGTGGAAGCTGCAGTACGCTGCGCTAAGTAGAACATTAAAGCATTGTAGTAAGTTTCATATCCATTTGGTACATCGCCGAGGAACAGGTACGGTTCTATCAGCTCCAGCTCCATTAGCGTGAACACGCCGTTGATCACCACCCCATCAACCCGGGCATACAGGCAGCCTTTGGCAAAGCGCTGCACAAAAGCAGCGGCTTCCTGTACATGTAAAGGGTTAGGTGTTGTGCTATGCGTGGTGCCGCCGTACATGGGCTGCACGCGGAAATCGCCGGAGCGCGGGCGTTTTACCACGCAGTGGCTAAACTCACCATTAAAGAAAATGAACGACCATTCCCCTTCGGTTTCAATTTCCTTTACAAAAGGCTGCACAATAAAAGCCTCTTTTCCCAGCAGGCCGCTTAAGCGTTGCTGTACTTCCTGCATATTGCTCGGCGTAACCGTAAAGGTTTCTTTAGCGCCGGCGCTGATACAGGGTTTTATAATTAACTGCCCGGTGTTGAATTGCTGGAAAAACGGAGCAAGCCTTGCGGGCGCTCCGTTTTCTATGATGGCGGAAGGAATAACGCTGAAACCAGCATCTATCATTTCTTTTAAATAATGCTTATCGCTGTTCCATTTTATAATGTGCTGCGGATTTAACATGGGAATGTTTAACGCCGCAACCTGGTCCAGCCACTGGTAGAACTGTGTAATTTTTTCATGGTAATCCCAGGGCGCTTTTATCAGCAGCAGGTCATAAGCCTCCCAGCGCACAGCAGCATCTGTCCAGATAACACGTTCTATGTTCAGGCCTTTATTGGATAGGAAAGCCAGCAGCAGGCTTTCTTCATCTTCCATTGTTTCAATAACATATTTTTCCTGTGTTTCGTAACACACGTATGCAATCTTCATGGCGTTTCATTTGTAATGCAAAACAAAAGTAATTGTATATTGGCATCGGAAAAAGAGCCATTTTAAGAATTTTAACAGGGCCATTATGAGTAAAACCTCCCCGCAGATCTACATGCCATTTATACGCCTGAACAAACAGGATGGCATGCCGCTGTACTCCCAGCTCTATGAGCAGATCAAGCAGGCCATTTTTAACGGGCACCTGAAAGCAGGGGAGCGCATGCCGGCCACCCGCACGCTTTCCGTGGAGCTCTCCGTATCGCGCAACAGCGTGTTCCAGGCGTATGACCAGCTGATGCTGGAAGGTTTTTTAGAGGGTAAAAAGGGAGATGGTACCTATGTAATGCAGCTGGATAATGTGCAGCGTAAATATGTACCGGCGCCGGTACAAAAGAAAACAGCGCTGGCAGATACCGTGAAGTATAAAGATGCTTCCCTGGCTGAAAGCACCCTGCTAAGCGACAGCTCACTGGAACCGCCGCTGCCTTTTCAAAGCTGTGTAATGGACATGCAGCATTTCCCCGTTAAAGTATGGGCGCGTATTGCAGCTAACATTTACCGCAACCTGCACAAAGTATACCTGGGGTATTTGGATACGCAGGGGCATTTACCGCTGCGGCAGGCCCTGGCCGACTATCTGCGGGTGAACCGCTCCATTGTTTGCTCGCCTGACCAGATCCTGATCGTGAACGGATCGCGGCAGGCCATTAACCTGGCCGCACAGCTGCTGATAAAAAAAGGAGATCAGTGCTGGATGGAAGATCCCGGCTACCGCTCCGGAAGAGCAGCTATTACGCGCTGGGGCGGTATCGTATGCCCGGTGCCGTTAACGGAGTATGGATTGGATATTGATTATGGCATGCAGCACTACCCGGATGCAAAGCTTATCTACGTTACCCCCTCACACCAATACCCCCTGGGCGGTACCCTGCCTTTAAGCGAGCGTTTAAAGCTCCTGCAATGGGCCGCCAAACGCCAGATGTGGATCCTCGAAGATGATTATGACAGCGAGTTCCGTTACAATGGCCGCCCGGTGCCTGCTTTAAAAGGGCTGGATGATAAGGGCCATGTGATCTATATCGGCACTTTCAGCAAGGTATTGTTCCCCGCATTACGGATCGGTTATATGGTGCTGCCTACGGCAGATATGGCACAACAGTTCAAGATGCTGAAATCTACCATTGACCGGCAAAGCCCTGTGATAGACCAGGCTATTGTAGCCCAGTTTATGCACGAAGGGCATTTTGCAAGGCACCTGCGCAAAATGCGCACGCTGTATAAAAAACAGCAGGAGGATCTGTTACAGCTGCTGGAAAAGCAGGTGGGCAAATATATTACCGTTGCGCCTTCTGATACAGGCATTCATCTTATTGGCTGGTTAAAACATCCCTGCGATATGGAGCTGCTGTTACAAAAAGCAGCTGCCGCCAATATTATTGTGCACCCGGTGCAGGACTTTACCATCCGCTTTAAACAACCCCAGGGTTTATTGTTAGGGTTTACCGGCTTTAAGCATACAGAGATGGAGCAGGCCGTATTAAAATTAAAACGGGTGTTAAGCAGCTTATAATTGCCCTGCATTTCTCAGATTTTTATTACTTTTAAAATCATGCAACAAAAATCTCCCATCACCACATTGTTCCTGGATATTGGCGGCGTACTGTTAAGCAACGGCTGGGACCGTGCTGCCCGCAAACTGGCTGCCAGTGAGTTTTCGCTGGACCTGGTTGAATTTGAAGAGCGCCATCACCTTACCTTTGATACGTACGAGGAAGGAAAGCTTACCCTGGACGAATACCTGGACCGTATTGTATTTTATGAGCACCGCTCTTTTTCCAGGCAGCAGTTCAAAGACTTTATGTACAGCCGTACGGAACCTTATCCGGAAATGATTGAAATGATATGCCAGATCAAGGAGAAGTACAAGTTAAAGCTGGCTATTGTTAACAATGAAGGCCGGGAGCTGAATGAATACCGCATCCGCACTTTTGGGCTGAATAAGTTTATAGATTTCTTTATTTCCTCCTGTTTTGTACACTTCCGCAAGCCGGATGCAGATATTTTCCGCATTGCGCTGGATATTGCGCTGGTAAAACCACATGAAGTGATCTATGTTGAGGACCGGGCCATGTTTGTATCTGTGGCAGAGAATTTAGGTATTAACGGCCTGCTGCACGAAAATTATGCTACTACCCGGGAAAAGCTGGCTGAATGGGGCTTTCCGCTGTAAATAAAAAAATGAAACAACTGCTGCTTACGGGTTGTGCCCTGCTGTTACAGTTGCAGGCATACGCACAAAACCCAAGATTCCGCGTACTGGCCATTGCCGAAAATGGCGGGCATCATATTGCTTATTCCAAAGCCGCCCGGGTATGGTTAGATCAGCTGGCGGCAGATAGCAGCTTTGCCATTGATTACATACAGAACACGGATAGTGTTGATGCAGCCTGCCTGAAGAAATACCAGCTTTTTATTCAGCTGGATTATCCGCCGTACGCCTGGAAAGTAAAAGCCGTAAAGGCTTTTGAGCAATACATTAACACCGGGCAGGGGGGATGGATCGGGTTTCACCATGCTACCTTATTGGGTGAGTTTGACGGCTATCCTATGTGGCAATGGTTCTACCATTTTATGGGCAGCATCCGCTTTAAGGATTACATTCCTGATTTTGCAGATGGCACTGTGCAGGTAGAAGACGGGCAGCACCCGGTAATGAAAGGAATACCGGCTTCTTTTTTAATTGAAAAAGAGGAATGGTATACCTATGATAAAAGCCCCCGGGCCAATGTGCATGTAATTGCCAGTATAAATGAAGGAACATATAAGCCCGCATCGGCTAAAAAAATGGGCGATCATCCCGTGATCTGGACCAACCCGCACTACAAGGCCCGTAATGTATATATATTTATGGGTCATGCGCCGGAGCTGTTTAATAATGTAAACTACACTACGCTTTTCCGCAATGCTATTTTCTGGGCAGCAGGGAAAAAGAAGAATGTAAAATGAAAAATGTAAAATTTCAAATGTAAAAGTCAATTACATGGAGTACAATTGAATCAACTTTTACATTTGAAATTTTACATTTTACATTATATAAACAAGGGGCTAGTTTACCAGCCCCTTGTTATTTAGAAACTATGCCCGTCTAATTCGCCGTAATCGATTACAGCGGTCTGTAAATAAATTGGTGGATGATCACTTCCACCTCTTGCCCATTGGAAGGCGCCAGGTGATCGAACAACCACAGGTTCATGTGTACCGGTAAGGCAAGGGTGCTAACCGGGAATCCCGCAGGCGTGGTCCAGGGGAAAAAGGAATTGTTTACATCTTCATTATGGCCGTGATAACCCAGGTAAGAAACTTCGCTGCTGGTGCGGCGAAATGTGTGCGTGGTATACGTACCATTTAGCGCCAGCTCAAATTCGTGGTGCGCGTTGGAATCCGGATCGCCGCTGGAAGGGTACACGGTGTAATTGTAATTGGGCCATGCATTGTTGCCCCAGCGTGCAAATTCAATATCCATTTCATGATGACCGTTGTCGCCCGCTTTGTAGTTAAACAAGCCAAACACAATGTTTTTGTCCAGCTGGTCTACCCGGCCTTCAACTTTCCAAACGTAGGTACCGTAACCAAAACTTTGCTGCGATGTAACTTCAGCGCAGTACCACCGGCCGGTAGCCGCATCTTTGCGGATCTTCAGGTGCAGGTGGCCGCTGGCATCTACCCAAACGTTGCTGGTGCTGCTGCTCCAGTAATTATCACCAGGGCCGCTGGTGCCAGTTTCATCGCGTACGGTCCAGTTAATACCGCTGAAGCTGATGGTTCTTTCAGCGAGGGCTTTTACCGGCGCTGCTTTTTGTGTGTTCGTTGCTGTATCAGGTTTTTCACTCGTCAGATCATTGTGCTTACTACAGCTTGCTAAGGTTGCCAGGGTAACGGCAAGAATAAAGGCTCTATGCATAGGATTGCGTTTTAAGAATAAAAAAATGGTTAACGTTAATTGTTCAATAGCTCAGACGGGCATAGGAGCGCACAAAGTATTTCATTTATCTAACAAATTATAGCACACCAAAAATATTCCTCAATCAGTGCATTTTTATCTACACCTTTATCGGTATAAACAGCAGCAGATACCTGCATCTCCTGCTTTACAGTTAGGCATTGGTTTTGAATCCTTAGTGCACTATAGACCATGTAAACTACCGTGAGAAAGGCAGGAATCTTAATGCACATTACTTCTTTACCCGGCCCCTTTGGCATTGGCGATCTTGGACCCGCTGCCAGGGATTTTGCAGACCAGCTGTACCGTAGCGGACAACAGATATGGCAGCTGCTACCTTTAAGCCCCGCATCGGCCGGCGCAGGTTATTCCCCTTACAGCGCATCCTCCGCCATGGCAGGCAATATTATGCTGATAAGCCCGGAACTATTGGCTGACGATGGTTTGCTGGATAAAGCATCGTTGCAGTCATTTCATTTGCCTGATAATAATATGGTTGATTTTGAAAGCGCATATGCTAATAAATCCCGGCTGCTGGAGCAGGCTTATGAAAACTATTGTAAGGGAAAATTCAGCGCCATCGAAAAAGCATACCGGGCATTTTGTAAACAGCATGCATACTGGCTGGATGATTTTGTACGCTTTCAATCCCTCACAATACAGCATAAAGGCCTGCCCTGGTATGAGTGGAAAAAGAAGTACCGTAACAGTACCAAAGCAGATGAGCCGGAACTGCATATGCTGCAGGAAAAAGAAAGGTTCTGGCAGTTCCTGTTCAACAAACAATGGCATGCATTAAAAAGCTATTGTAATGAAAAGCATATTCAATTGCTGGGCGACCTCCCTTTTTACATCAGCTACAACGCTGCCGATGTATGGGCTAACCGCAACCTGTTCCTGTTGGATAAAGAAGGCAGTATGCAGGGCGTAGCCGGTGTACCGCCGGATTATTTTAATGAAGAGGGGCAGCTTTGGAATATGCCGGTATTTAACTGGAATGTGTTGAAAGCACAGAACTATAAATGGTGGGTAAGCCGCATACGCCGTAACCTGGAATGGTACAATCTTCTGCGGCTGGATCATTTCCGCGCATTTGCCAATTACTGGGAAGTACCGGCAGGTGCGCCAACCGCCGTAGAAGGGGAGTGGAAGAACGGGCCGGGCGCAGACCTGTTTAATGCATTGCAAACCGCCTTTCCTGAAATGCCTTTTGTAGCAGAGGACCTGGGCGATATTAATGATGCGGTGCTGCAGCTAAGGGACCAGTTTAAGCTACCCGGCATGAAAGTGCTGCAGTTTGCTTTTGGAGAAGACATGCCACAATCACCGCATATTCCGCACGAGCATGCACCTAACTTTTTTGTATACACCGGCACGCATGATAATAATACCAGCCGTGGATGGTTCCGGCAGGATGCTGCACCTGCGGATATTGAGCGGCTGTGCTTATACACCGGGCAAACCGTCATAGAGGAAGAAGTAGCGCAGGTGCTGGGCAGAATGGCATACGCCTCTGTAGCGCAGCATGCTGTTTTACCCATGCAGGATGTATTAGGCCTGGATGAAAAAGCCCGAATGAATACCCCCGCCGTAGCCGGTAATAACTGGAGCTGGCGCATGCTGCCCGGCCAGTTCACCGATGCTATGGCTGCACGTTTGGAAGAATGGACAATTGTTTACAACAGAAAGCGGAGTGATAAATGACAACGGCAATTTATATACAACCCGGCGCAGTGCTGAACGCTAATGGCGCATGCCGTTTTCGTGTATGGGCGCCTTTAAAGAATAAAGTGAGCTTACTGTTACCGGAGCAAAATGCTACGCATGAAATGCAGCAGGATGCAGATGGATACTGGTCGGTAACCCTGCCCAATATTAAAGCGGGCACGCAGTATTATTATGTGCTGGATGAGGAAGGTAAAAGGCCCGATCCCGCATCACGCCATCAACCGGAAGGGGTACATGGCCCTTCAGCAGTAACAGACCCCAACGGTTTTACTTTTACAGATGATCAGTGGAAAGGTATGGGACTGGAACAAATGATCATTTACGAGCTGCATACAGGTACTTTTAGCCCTGAAGGCACGCTGCAGGGCATTATAGACCGCCTGCCCGCTTTGCAGGAGCTGGGCATTACCACCATTGAAATTATGCCCCTGGCACAGTTTCCTGGTTCCCGGAACTGGGGCTACGATGGCGTATACCCCTTTGCGTTGCAAAACTCCTATGGCGGTATTAACGACCTCAAAAAGCTGGTAGATGCTGCGCATAATATGGGCATAGCCGTTATACTGGATGTGGTGTATAACCACCAGGGACCGGAAGGCAATTACTTCAGCGACTTTGGCCCTTACTTTACAGATAAATATAAAACACCCTGGGGCCAGGCCATTAATTTTGATGATGCCTGGAGCGATGGGGTGCGCAGCTTTTACATTGCCAACGCGCTTATGTGGCTGGATGAGTTTCATATAGACGGTCTGCGGCTGGATGCGGTACATGCCTATTGGGACAGCAGCGCCCTGCATTTTGTGCAGGAGCTGACCACCGCTGTACATGAGCTGGAGCAGCGCTGCGGTAAAAAGAAAATACTCATAGGAGAGCTGGACCTGAACAATCCCCGTTATATTACCCCGGTAGCTAACGGCGGTTATGGTTTGCAGGGGCAGTGGATAGATGAGTTTCACCATGCCCTGCATAGCAAGCTTACCGGAGAAACCAACGGTTATTATGAAGATTTTGGCAAGCTGGATCTGCTGGCCAGGTCTTATGCAGATGCGTATGTATATACCGGGCAATACTCCGCACACCGCAAGCGCAGGTTTGGCCTGGCGCCGCAGCACCTGCCCTACAGCCAGTTTGTGGCCTTTATCCAAAACCACGACCAGGTGGGCAATCGTATGCTGGGCGAGCGTTTAAGCGCGCTGGTGCCTTTTGAGGCATTGAAATTGTCTGCAGCTGCTTTATTGTTATCGCCCTTTGTGCCTTTGCTGTTTATGGGTGAGGAGTATGGCGAAAAAAATCCTTTCCAGTTCTTTACTTCGTTTGAAGATCCTGAGCTGGTAACTGCCGTTCGTGAAGGCCGTAAAAAAGAGTTTGCCGCTTTTCATGCAGCCGGTGAAGCGCCGGATCCCATGGCGCCGGAAACTTTTGATGCCTCCAAATTAAGCTGGGATACTAAAACGCCGGAGAATGCTACGCTGCTGGCCTGTTACCGCTACCTGATAGGCTTAAGGAAAACACGGCCCGCACTAAAATACCATGAGCGCAACGGTACCAAAGTGCATCCCGTGATCAACGAAGGCCTGCTGGTGCTGGAACGTGAGTACGATGGGCAGGATGCGCTGCTGATTGTGCTGAACTTCAGTAAGGAGCAGGAAGCTTACCACCCTGCCGGACTTAAAACCTATCATAAATTGTTTGACTCCGCCCACCTGCAATGGAATGGCCCCGGCGCAATAGCGCAGGATGAAGTACCGGCAGGCGGCGTAATTACGATACAGCCCTTGTCTGCTATTGTTTATGAAATGAAATGATGAGTTATGAAGCATGATGTATTTACCCCGGTTTCTACTTACCGTTTACAGTTCAACGGCGAGTTTACGTTCAAAGACCTGGAACAGCATATAGATTATTTACATGAGCTGGGTGTTACCACCATTTACGCATCGCCCATTTTTGAAGCGGCGCCCGGCAGCATGCACGGGTATGATGTTACCAACCCGCACGCTATTAGCCCGGCCATTGGCACTATTGAGGAGCTGCACAGCTTACAGCGGCAGCTGCATGAAAAGGGTATGAACTGGATCCAGGACATTGTACCTAACCATATGGCCCTGCACCCTGCCAACAGCCGTTTGATGGATGTGCTGGAAAGAGGGCCTAACTCACCTTACTATAACTATTTTGATATTGACTGGGCGCACCCGGATACAACGTTAACGGGTAAACTGATGTTACCCTTCCTGGGGCAGCCGCTGGCTGCCAGCCTGGAAGCAGGGGAAATAAAGCTCCTGTTCTCGCCGCAAGGCTGGCAGGTGCAGTATGGAGAGCTGGCCTTTCCATTATCGGCGCCGGCATATGAAGTGCTGTTAAATGCGCTGCCGCAGGAAGATACTGCCACCCAGGAATGGCTGCAGGCCTTACAAAGAGGCATTGAAAAACCACATACGGTAAAGGAGTGGGAGGAACAAAAAGCATCGTTGTTTGCACGTGCAAATGAAACGCGCCTGCAGCAGCTTACAGACCAGGTGAATGAGGATACCACATTGCTGGCCGCTTTGCTGGATCAGCAATACTACCTGTTCACCTTTTGGCAGGAGGCAGAAAAGCGGATCAACTACCGCCGCTTTTTTACAGTGAATGGGCTGATTGCCCTGCGCATGGAAGATCCGGAGGTGTTTAATGAATACCATACCTTTTTGCATGAAATGTATAAGCAGGGCTTAATACAGGGGCTGCGCATTGATCATATTGACGGGCTGCAAAATCCCGGTGAATACATACGCCGCCTGCGGGAGCTGTTTGGTGCACGCTGTTACATTATTGCAGAAAAAATACTGGCCGGTAATGAAACTATGCCGCGGGAGTGGGTGCTGCAGGGCAGCACCGGCTATGAATTCCTGGGCGATGTGAGCCAGCTGCTCACTGACCAGCAGGGCTTTGAAAAAATTGCGCGTTACTACCGCAGCCAGTTCCCCGACCTGGCTAAGTATGATAAGCTGGTGACTAAAAAGAAGCAGCTGATCCTGGAAACGCAGATGGAAGGGGAGTGGGATAACCTGGTGCGGTATTGTTACACCCTGGGCCTGGCCGACATTCGCGTGAATGAAAAGCAATTGAAAAAAGCGCTGGGTCTGCTGATGATACACCTGCCTGTATACCGCATTTACCCGGAGCAATGGCCCCTGAGCACCCGCAGCCTGTCCTTGCTGGAATATGCTATGGACGGTGCTTTGCGCAGTGATCCGGAGCTTACAAAAATACTGGAGCTTATACGCTCCTGGTGGCAGCTGGATAAAAAAAGTGAGCAGGGTATTAAATTTCTGCAACGCATGATGCAGTTTACCGGCCCGCTCACCGCCAAAGGTGTGGAAGACACTACCTTTTATGTATACAATGCTTTAATATCCCATAACGAAGTAGGCGATGCGCCGGAAGGCAGCAAGTGTTCGCTGATCCGTTTTCATGAACATGCAGGCAGCCGGCAGCGTTACCATCCGTTATCGTTAAATGCTACCGCTACGCACGATACCAAAAGAGGAGAGGATGGGCGCATTCGTTTAAATACGCTCACCCTGCATCCTAACCAATGGATCCAGCAGGTGCAGCAATGGCATACCATGAATAAGCCTTTCAGTGAGAATGCAGGCCCGGATATGAATGATGAATACTTCATTTACCAGTCCGTGCTTTCGGGCTACCCGGCAGATGGTGTGGTAACGCCGGCGTTTAAGGAAAGATTAACGAGCTACATCACGAAAGTATTAAGGGAAGCAAAGGTGCATAGCAACTGGTCGGCCCCGAATGAGGAATATGAGCAGGCCTGCACACGGTTCATAGAAAATTTGTTTGCAGCGGACCATCCGTTCACCGACAGTATGGGCGCTTATTTTGAGAAGATCAGTCAGCAGGCGCAGATCTATTCTCTAACCCAAACACTTATTAAGATCACGGCGCCGGGTATACCGGATATATACCAGGGCTGCGAGCTGTGGGACCTGAGCTTTGTTGACCCGGATAACCGCCGCCCGGTAGATTATGCGCAGCGTAAACAATGGCTGGCTAAGCTGCAACAGCAGGAAAAAGCCGGTTTGGAAAATTTACTGGGCTTTTTACATACGCAGCGCGCAACAGGTATGGAGAAATTGTATGTTACCTGGAAAGCTTTACAGGCAAGGCGTGCACACCCTTCCCTGTTTGCAAAAGGGGAATACATACCCGTGTATAACCGCGATGATCATTCCGTAATTGCATACGCCCGCAAAGAGCAGGATAAATGGTGCCTGGTAATAGCGCCGCTGATAGCCGCTACACATGCAGGACGGGAAGAAGAGCCCTTAACGCTCACCTTACCGGAAGGCGCACCCATGAAATGGAAACATATATTTACCAATGAGCAGGTAGCCACGCCTAACGGGCAGCTGCCCACCGGCATGCTGGAGAAATTTCCTGTAGCGTTCCTGCTAAGCGAATAAGCTTAACACAACACCCGTTATAAAGCAAACAAGGCCGGGCAATTGCCCGGCCTTTGTTCTATATTAAACATTCACACTGTTCACGGTTGTATTGCTTTTTCTTTGGCCTGTTTTTCTTCATGTATTAATACTACTATGGAGCGGCCGCCTATCTCCATAGTGCTTTGAGCTTTATATACTTTTTTATTGTCCTCTTTTTCCGGCTGCCCGGTATCCAACAGTATATGCCATTCATCGCCATAGGAATTAGTTGGCAGCGTAAAGGAAAGTGGTTCATGATGCGCATTCAACATAATGTAAAAGCTATCATCCACTATCTTTTCCCCTTTAGGGCCAATGCTGCGTAAGCCGCGCCCATTCAGGTACACAGCCAGGGAGCGTGCAAAATCAGTATCCCAGTGCTCGTCGGTCATTTCGGCGCCTTCGGGTAAAAACCACGCAATATCTTCTACGCCGGAACCTTCTACCGGATGGCCGCGGAACCAGCGCCGCCTGCAAAAGGCCGGGTGCTTCAACCGCAGGTGTATCAGCTTTTTGGTAAAGTTCAGCAGGCTTTGATCCTGCTGATCCCAATGCAGCCAGCTGATCTCATTATCCTGGCAATAGGCGTTGTTGTTACCCTGCTGCGTGCGGCCGGCTTCATCGCCTGCCACTATCATGGGTACACCCTGTGAAAGGAACAGGGTGGTAAGCAGGTTGCGTTTTTGCCGTTCCCGTAAAGTATTGATCAGCGGATCTTCTGTGGGGCCTTCTGCACCGCAGTTCCAGCTGCGGTTATGGCTGTCGCCGTCCTGGTTGTTTTCCCCGTTGGCATCATTGTGCTTATCGTTATAGGAAACCAGGTCGTGCAGTGTAAAGCCATCATGCGCTGTAATAAAATTAATGCTGGCTGTTGGGCGGCGGTATTCTTCTTTATACAGGTCTGCGCTGCCGGTTAAGCGGGATGCAAATTCGGCCAGCGTGCTGTCTGCACCCCGCCAGTAATCACGTATGCTGTCGCGGTACTTGCCATTCCACTCTGCCCAGCCGGGGGGGAACTTGCCTACCTGGTAACCGCCTTCGCCTACATCCCAGGGCTCTGCTATCAGCTTTACCTGGGAGATCACAGGATCCTGGTGAATGATATCAAAGAAGGCGCTCAGGCGGTCCACCTCATGCAGCTCGCGCGCCAGGGTGGCAGCCAGGTCAAAGCGGAAACCATCTACATGCATATCCAGCACCCAGTAACGCAGGCTGTCCATAATAAGCCGTAATACGCTGGGGAGGCGGGCGTTCAGGGTATTACCTGTGCCCGTGTAATCCATGTAATAACGTTTATCCTCTGTTAACCGGTAGTAGTCCGCATTGGAAATGCCACGGAAAGAAAGGGTGGGGCCCAGGTGATTGCCTTCTGCCGTATGGTTGTACACCACATCCAGTATCACTTCTATTCCTGCTTTGTGCAGGGCTTTCACCATTTCCTTAAACTCGCGTACCTGCTCCCCGCAAATACCGGAAGCGGAGTAGCGTACATCCGGCGCAAAAAAGCCGATCGTATTATAACCCCAGTAATTGGTTAATCCCTTATCGGCCAGGTAGCGGTCTGTAACAAAGTGATGCACGGGCATTAGCTCAACGGCAGTAATACCCAGCTCCTTCAAATATTGGATGGTAACGGGGTTGGCCATGCCTTTGTAAGTGCCCCGTTCATTTTCCGGTATGTCCGGGTGCAGCTTGGTAAATCCCTTTACATGCGTTTCGTAGATCACGCTTTGGTGATAAGGCGTTTTGGGCGGTTTATCACCCTCCCAGTCAAAAGCAACATCTACTACCACGCTTTTAGGTACAAATGGGGAGCTGTCTGTGGTGCTAAAGCTCAGGTCTTCCTCAGGATGTCCCATTTCATAACCAAACAGGGAATCATGCCATTCAATAGTACCGGCAATAGCTTTTGCGTATGGATCTATTAAAAGCTTGTTACGGTTATAACGGTATCCCTGCTGCGGCTCATAAGGGCCTTCCATGCGGTAGCCATACAGCTGGCCGGGCTGTATGCCGGGCAGGTAAATATGCCATACATGGTTGGAGCGTTCTGTAAGCCTTACACATTCCTTTTCGGAGGCGCCCTTGGGCTCGTCAAACAGGCATAAATCTACTCTGGTGGCATTTTCTGAATAAATGGCAAAGTTCACACCTTCACCATCCCAGGTGGCGCCCAAAGGGTACGGGTGTCCCGGGTAAGTTGGTCTACTCATAAGTCATATGCTGGTTTGCATTGTCCTTTCATCAATTATGGTGCCTGTAAATTACTCATTACCATTACCTACCCGCAGCCATTTGTAGTCATACCCGTTCAGGTTCAGGTTGGGGGCGGCCTGCACGGTAGTGCCATTCACCAGGTCATACAGCTGGTTGCCGGCTGCCGGTAAGTGTACCTGCTGTGCAGCGGCGCTGAAATTATGCAGCACAATAAGCGTTTTATTTTTGTACCGGTATTGTATGGCCAGCACACCCGGTGCGCCGGTGTTTAACAGCTGCCATTTACCCAGGCCTATTTCAGGGCATTGTTTACGCACACGTATCATTTTCTCCAGCCAGTTCAATAAGGAGCCGGGCGTTCTTTGCTGCAGGGTCACATTCACTTTTTCATATCCGTAATCACCACCGCTTATAACCGGCCGGAAAGGCTGTGCAGCTGTTGTGAAACCTGCATTGGGCGCGGTATTCCATTGCATGGGCGTGCGGATGGAAAGGCGCTCGCGCAGCTGCAGGTCATCGCCCATACCAATTTCTTCCCCATAGCGTATTACGGGCGTACCGGGTAATGCCAGCAGCAGGCTGTAAGCCATTTCAATACGTTTGGGGTCGTTATGCAGCATAGGGGCCAGGCGGCGGCGTATGCCGCGGTCAAACAGCTGCATGTTCTTATCCGGACCCATAGCCTGGTATACTTCATTGCGCTGCTGCTCCGTTAAGCGGCCCAGGTCTATTTCATCATGATTGCGCAGAAAGTAGGCCCACTGCGCAACTTCAGGTACCTTACGCGTTTCTTCCAGCGCATTTGAAAGTAAGGCTGTTTTGCCCGTTGCCAGTGCATAGAACAGGTATTGGTTCACATAAAAGTTGAACATCATTTGCAGACCCTCCCCGTTGCTGCCAAAATAATGTTCGTTGGCATCCGGCATTACATTGGCTTCTCCTAATACAATGGCATCGCCGGAACGCCATTGCACAAAGCGCTGCATATCGTAAATGATCTCATATTGCTGAGGTGGTTTATCGTTACCGGGTTGCGCTACCTCTATCATGAAAGGCACCGCATCCAGGCGAAAGCCTGCAATGCCCTGCTGCAGCCAGTAAGCCAGTACACGGTTGCTTTCCGCACGTACCAGGGGATTGGTGAAATTAATATCCGGCTCAAACTCATAAAAGCGGTGATAATACCAGGCTTTGGCTGTGCTGTCATAACTCCATACCTCCGGCTGCCATCCCGGGAAAGCCATGCCTTTGTTATAATTGGAAGGCCGTTTATTCGTCCATGCATAAAAGTGATGGTAAGGGGAGGAGGTGTCCTGCCGGGCGCGTTTGAACCAGGGGTGCTGGTCAGAGGTGTGGTTCAGCACCATATCCATCATTACCCGTATGCCATGCAGCTTTGCCTGGTACATAAAGGCGGTAAAATCGCCGGGTGTGCCGCAGGTGGAATCTATGCTGTAATAATCCGAAACATCATACCCGTCATCTTTTTTGGGCGATGGCTGAAAAGGCGCCAGCCATATGGCATCTACACCCAGGCCCTGCAGGTAGTCCAGCTGCTGAATAAGCCCCTGGAAATCGCCATAACCATCCCCGTCGCTGTCCTTAAACGTATGTACGTCCAGGTTATAGATAATACTGTTCTTATACCAGCGGTCTTCCTGCGGGCTGGTAACAGGCGGCTGTGCCTGCAGCTGCAGGAGCGTAATGAATACAGCAGCTAAAAGCAGGTAATACTTTTTCATGCACGGATGTTTGCTGTTTGTCAACGCAAGTGGCAGGCCAAATGTGCAGCTAAAAAATGCTAACTTCAACTTATGGAAGAGCCGGAAAAATTACAACGGGTGGTAGAAGCCCGCATGAAGCTCAAAGCCCGCTTTGAGGAAAAAATGAAAGCTACCCCTTCTGTGGCCGATAACCGGCCAATGGGTAAGGGAAACCCCAACCGGCATGGTATGCCGGTGGTACCTGTGGGGCAGGTCATTACTAAAAAATGGCCGGTGCTGGACCTGGGCATTCAACCTACTATTCCATTATATAAATGGCGGCTGATAGTGGATGGGGAGGTAGAGCACCCGCTGGTATTAACCTGGGATGATTTTATGGCCCTGCCGCAAACGGATGATACTTCCGACTTCCACTGTGTAACTACCTGGTCAAAGCTGGATATGAAATGGAAAGGCGTGCGCCTGATAGACATTGCCGCTCTGGCGCAGCCTAAGGATACTGCCACCCATTTAATGTGTTACGGGTACGATGAGTATACCACCAATGTGGCCCTGGAAGAAGCGCTGAAACCGGATGTGCTGCTGGTGCACACGTTTGACGGGCAGCCTTTGCCTAAAGAGCATGGCGGCCCGGTGCGGATGATAACACCGCAGCTATATGCCTGGAAAGGTTCCAAGTGGATCAGCCGGATCGAGTTTTTAGCCGGTAACCGTTTAGGGTTCTGGGAAGAAAGAGGCTATTCCAATACCGCGTATCCCTGGCGTAATGACCGCTACAGCTAACCCTGTTCTCCGATCTTTTTGTTTTTGCCGCCTTTAAATTGTGGTGGCAGGTTCTTCAAATGCTGGCAGATCACATCCATGATCTGCTTTCCTTTTTCTGTTAATTTTTGCTGTTCATCGTAACAGGGTGTTTCCCCGTCCTCCTTCTGCACAATGTCAAAGCTTGCCGGTATATCTGTGGTAAGATGCTGGGGTGGTTTAACATGGTATATGATGCTGGATGATTGCCGTTCCATATCCACATCTATCATATACTGTACCCCTTCTAAGGTAATGGTGATGGGCCTGTTCATAGTACTGCTCCTTTATAAATTTCACAGCAATGATCAGGCCTTTTATTAATGAAGAATGAATAATAATAATTAATAATTAATAATCGAATGGCCGGGATGTTAACAAACGGAGCCTGCCAAACATGTGAGAATAAATAAGGGCTGACCACGCAAGTAATGGTCAGCCCTGTTAATTATTCATTCTTAATTATTAATTAAACTAAACGGCCTGGCTGGTTTCCAGCGGCAGCACAGCTATTTGCTCAGCAGCCTGCTGTTGCGCTTTCTGCTGCTGCTCCTGCTGGTACTCCGCTTTTACAATGTTGGCAGTTTTGTGATCACCGGTATGGCTCCAGCCCGGCGGCATAATAATGTAAAGGAGCTTACTTTTAATGCCGGGCGCTTTCCTAATATCTTTCCATAGGTAATAAAATTCCCCGAAATATACATCCAGCAAATTGTTAGGATTCATTTGCCGGGTAATGCCATATTCAATTGCCACTTCTTTTTTCTCATACTGGAAAGTACCAAATACTTTATCCCAGATGTTGAGCAGGTTGCAGAAGTTAGTATCCATATACAGCGGGTTGCGCGCATGGTGTACGCGGTGGGCGGAAGGTGTAAGAATGATCTTATTCAAAAAGCCCAGGCGGCCATCCGGCAGCAGGTTTTCTCCCACATGTATGAATGCGCCCCAGAAACCATCAATAAACATAATAAAGAACAGCAGGGGCGGGTTCACACCGGCCAGTATGCAAATGGTGGTACGGATCACATCTGCATAAGGGCCTTCCAGGAAAAAGTGCGCATGGCTTACAAACAGGTTCATGTTCTGCGGCGCATGATGTGTGGAATGCAGGCACCAGAAGATCCGGACCTTATGCCCCAGGTAATGATAAATGAAGTGAGAGAACTCCCACACGATATAACCGTATATTAACCAGTACCAGGTAAACGTAGTATGGAACAGCGCTAATTTTTCAAACAGCCCTATACAGAATGCAATGGCTGCAATGGAAATAAAGCGGCCTATAAAACGGTTCAGCACAAAAATAAAGAAGGGCATTTTGTAATCCTCTACCTTAAACCGTTTATATACCAGCGCACGGCCTATTTCTAATAGCAATAATAAGGGTATCACGGGTGAAACGGCCGTGAGCACGCCATTAAACGTAAGCAGGGATTTGTAATCACCTGTTTTGTACATTTCCAGCAACTGTCCTATCCCCAGAAAGGAAATTAACTCGTGATACAATGTTTGTAATACTTCCATCAGTTAACTTTTTTTATGGTTTCCGCTACCCAGCCATAACAACGCATCAATGATCAATTGATCCTGTTGTTTATTGCCGAACGTGTAAGATAATGTCCTGTTGGTTTTGCCTTCATAGTCCATATCATTATGTCCCATATTCAGGTACAACATTTTATAACGTTGATTGGTCCATACTACGGGGTAGTACCCGCTATGCCATATTTCATATTGTTTGGGGCCGGTGCCCAGCGGAAAGCTGGTGGAATCAATGGACAACAATATTTTTATATCGGGGTTCTTACGCAGATCATTTTCCCAGCGGTACCATTCATTGGGCGATGCTTTAATGAGCGCGCCCAGATGCCGGGTTGCAGGATGTTCCTTATCTTCCACTTTCAGAAAAGCGGAAGTAGGCCGCCAGGTGTTACTGCCATATGCGCCGGAACCTAAGAAGGTGTTGTGATACCAGTCCCAGTTCTGCGGATAGGCGGAAGGCGTTAATGCAAATGCGGAGAAGTGAAAGCCCATCCAGCCGCCACCGTTCTCCATATATTTTTGAAAGGCGTTTCTTTGCTCCGGTTTATCGGGCCGTGTATCAAGGAACACTACTACCTGGTAATGTGAAAGAAAGGCCTCATTTAAATTATCCCAGTTGCTGGTTGAATCATAAGTGAAGTGATATTTTTTAGCCATGGCCGGAAACCATTGATTGGCTTCATGTACAAAGCTGATATGCGCAAGGTCTTCTTTGCCGGTATAAAAAGCGATCACTTTAAATTTGGGAGGGTTGGTCCGGGCATTGGTTCCGGTATGACATAACAAGCATACTATGAAGGTGACAAGCACCCGAGTAATTTTGACGTGGAACTTCATGTTATAAATTTAAAATTTTTAACGCTCTTATCCTACTAAAATGGTCATATATTCCACAGTTTAAACGAAATTGTACATAGCATGCCATACATATCAAACCCTTTGTATGCCTGATTTGTATGAAGTTTATTTTACCATAAAACCCAATACTATGTTGCACATACTTTACATTATTGCTATCACCGCAGAGGCCATGACAGCCGCCTTATCTGCAGGCCGCCGTAATATGGATTGGGTAGGTGTTTGTATGATTGCCTGGGTAACAGCCCTGGGTGGTGGAACCATCCGTAACATCTTATTAGGCCATTACCCGATGACCTGGGTAAGCCATCCTGAGTACCTGCTGATCACTGCAGGCGCTGCGCTGTTTGCTGCGCTGATCGCTTCTTTCATGCGCCGGTTAAAAATGCTGTTCCTGTACCTGGATGCGCTGGGCCTGGTGGTATTCACTATTATTGGCTGCCAGCTGGCAGAGGAAATGCATTTGCCCGTTATCATTATTTTACTAAGCGGTATGATCACCGGTTGTGCAGGTGGCGTGTTGCGGGATGTGTTGTGTAATGATATTCCTTTATTATTCCGTAAAGAGGTATATGCCAGCGTAGCCATTGTTACCGGTGGGGTGTATTTAGGCATGGAAGCCCTGGGAAGCAGTGCGCAATGGGCTACGCTAATAGCGTCTGTAACAGGGTTAATACTACGCCTGCTGGCCATCCGGTATGAGTGGCAGATGCCAAAGTTCGTTTATCACGAAGAGTGGGAATAAAAAAGCATGCAGCACAGCGCTGCATGCTTTTTAACATTTAATAATATCAGGTGGTTTTTTTGGGCGGCAGTGCAAAAGCAATGGCTTCATGTTCAAAGTGGCCTTTGTGGGAAGCATCGCAGAAAGGTTTGTTCTTGGAAAGTCCGCAGCGGCATATAGACACGGCTTCGCGTCCGCCTAAATCATAAATGTTGCCGTTCTTATCCACAATTTCAAAATCGCCCTCAATTTTCAGAGAGCCGTTACTGTTAACAGTGATCTTAGTAGTAGCCATTGGTCGTATGTATTAGCCGCCAAAAGTAAGGAAACAAACCTAATATCCCCCATCTTCCTGAGCTAATAAACAAAGTTATTTGAGCTATATAACAAACCATCGCCCTGCCGGCCGTTCTACCTTTGTAACACATCAAACATAACGGCTCATGAAAAAAGTAGTATTTATTACAGGCGCTTCCTCCGGAATGGGTAAGGTAACGGCCCGGGTGCTGGCACAGGAAGGGTATATTGTATATGCCGCTGCCCGCAGAACAGAAAAAATGGACGACCTGCGCGCCGCAGGTGTAATTCCCATTCAAATGGATGTAACCGATGAAACCAGCATGGTAAATGGCGTGCAGTACATTATTAATGCACAGGGCAGGATTGACGTACTGGTTAATAATGCCGGTTTTGGCTCCTATGGCGCGGTTGAGGATGTGGCCATGAACGATGCCCGTTACCAGCTGGAAGTAAATGTTTTTGGCGCTGCCCGCCTGGCGCAGCTGGTATTACCGTACATGCGGCAGCAACGCCAGGGCAGGATCATCAATATATCTTCCATTGGTGGTAAATTTGCGATGCCATTGGGCGGCTGGTACCATGCCAGCAAGTTTGCGCTGGAAGCGCTGAGCGACAGTATGCGTAATGAAGTAAAACAGTTTGGGATTAATGTGGTGGTAATAGAGCCGGGCGGTGTGCAATCAGAATGGGGTAGCATTGCAACAGATCATCTGAAAAAAGTATCCGGCGGCACAGTGTACCGGCCTTTGGTAGATGGGTTCATGAAGCTGGCTGCTGAAGCGGAAAACAAGGGCGCCGACCCTATGGTGATCGTAAAGCTGATCCGGCAGGCCATTGAAGCTAAAAAGCCTAAAACCCGCTATTCCGGCGGTTATATGGCAGGTGTGATACTTTTTATGCGGAAAATTTTCTCTGATAAAATGCTGGACAGTATCTTAATGAGCCAGTATAAATTAAAGCCAGCCACCCGGTAAAACAAATAAATCATGAGCACCAACGCCTCCGGTGATATTATCCTTAATAACTTACTCTACTCATGCGTGGCTGAAAAAAAGCGCAGTAATGAGCAGTTTGTGCACGAACATACCTTTGGCTTTATGATGGCAGGCGAAACCTTGCTGTATACACCGGATACCCGCACTGTACCGGAAGGTGCCATAGGGCTGATACGGCGCAACCAGCTGGTGAAAGCAGTGAAGGTGCCGCCGCCGGGAGGGGTGTTCCGCTCCATCAGCATTTTTTTACCGCAGGATCTTTTACGCCGGTACAGCGCAGAAAATAACGTTACAGCCGGCGGCCCTTATACCGGCGATCCGTTAGTGTCCTTACCAAAGGATGCTTTCCTGGAAGCTTATTTCAATTCCCTGCTGCCTTATTTCAACCAGCCGGCGTATTTCAGCAAAGCCTTATCAGACCTGAAGACCAAAGAGGCCATTGAGCTGCTGTTACAGCACAATTACCAGCTGAAGGATCTGTTGTTTGACTTTAGCGAGCCGCATAAAATAGACCTGGAAGCCTTTATGCAGCAGAACTATATGTTCAATGTACCGGTGAGCCGCTTTGCCCAGCTTACCGGCAGGAGCGTGGCGGGCTTTAAAAGGGATTTTGAAAAGATCTTTAAAGCGCCGCCCGGGCAGTGGCTCACACAAAAACGTTTGTCGGAAGCTTATTACCTGCTTAAGGAAAAAGGCCGCAAACCTTCTGATGTGTACCTGGATGTGGGCTTTGAAAACCTCTCGCACTTTTCCTTTGCATTTAAGAAAACATACGGGGTAGCGCCGTCATTGTTATAGTGGTGGCCATTGGCGCCGTAAAGTTGCCTTGGTTTACCACTGGTAACATTCTGCGGTAGGGTTTCAGTGGCATTTGTTATTTTAATTTCACTAAAACAATGCATCATGAAATTCCCTGCCTGGAAAAAGCGTCCGACAGACCCTGAAAAGCCGAAGAAATCAAAATTACGGGAGTGGCTGGATGCAGGCGTATTTGCCATCATAGCGGCTACAGTGATCCGTACATTTATTTTTGAGGCGTATTGTATTCCCTCCGGCTCTATGGAGAGAACGCTGCTGGTAAATGATTACCTGTTCGTGAGCAAAATAAGCTACGGCCCCCGCATTCCTATGACACCACTGGCAATACCCCTGGTGCATAATAAAATGCCGTTTACAAAATACACACCTTCCTACAGCACGGCCGTAGAATGGAAATACCGCCGCCTGCCGGGTTTTACGCATATTAAGAAGAACGATATTGTTGTGTTTAACTTACCGGAAGGAGATACCGTGGCGCTGGAAGTAGAGGAATCCCGTAACTATTATGACCTGGTGCGGAGGCTGGGGCATGACGAAGTTTGGAAACGCTATCACATACTGGCAAGGCCTGTTGATAAAAGAGAGAATATTATTAAACGCTGCCTGGCCACTGCCGGCGATACCTTGCAGATCATAAACGGTATTGTATATGTAAACGGGCAGCAGGCGCCCATAGCCCCGCAAAGCGAAAGGCCCTACTGGGTACAAACCGATGGCGAAGAGCTGAATGCCAGCCGCATGGATGATCTGGGCCTGATAGACCCGGCTGTACCGGGCGATACCGCCGACAAGTACCAATATAATCTTACCCGGGGCGATGTAGCTACGCTGCAAACTTTCCGCGCAGTAAAAAGCATCCAGGCCGATATTGATAAGAACCGGAACGAAGATGCATCTGTATTCCCGCACGATACTGCTTACTACCACTGGAACCAGGATGATTTTGGCCCGCTGGTAATTCCGCAGCAGGGGCAAACGGTAGCGCTGAACCGCAGCACCATTGAGCTATACCGGCGCATTATTACCGTGTATGAAGGTAACCGGCTGGAAGAACGCGATGGTAAATATTATATTAACAACCAGCCTGCAGATACCTACACCTTTAAAATGAATTATTACTGGATGATGGGCGATAACCGCCACAACTCCCTGGATAGCCGCTACTGGGGCTTTGTACCGGAAGATCATATAGTAGGGAAGGCCTGGATCACCTGGCTGAGCTATGGGAAAGAAGGGCCGAGGTGGAGCCGGTTTTTTAAAGCTATTAAGTAAGACTACGGAATGTTAATTACGAATTACGATTGAATGCAGCGAATGAGCTGTTCTGTTGTATTAGATTAGATTGTGATCAACAAAACACAACCCATCCGTAATTCGTAATTGAATAATTCGTAATTCCTAATTTGTATCTTCGCCGGCATGGATGAACAGCAGGTAATTGCGCAAACCCGGCAATGGATCAAAGTATTGGTAATTGGCTGTAATTTTTGTCCCTTTGCCGCCCGGGCTATGGAGCAGCACAGCATTCATTACCAGGTGGAAACCGGCACTACCTGGAGCGCCGGCCGTAAAGCGCTGCAAACGGAATGTGAGCGCCTGGATAATGATGCGTCTATTGGTACTACCTTAATTATTTTTCCAACAGCATTCCCGGAATTTGATGAGTACCTGCAGTTTTTAGCGTACGCTGAAAAACAGCTGTATAAGAATGGCTATGAAGGTATTTACCAGCTGGCCAGCTTTCATCCCTTGTACCGCTTTGCAGGCAGCACGTTTAATGATGCAGCTAATTACACCAACCGCTCCATTTATCCGATGTTACATCTGTTACGGGAAGAAAGTATCCGCAAGGCGCTGGAATTTTACCCGCATTCCGCGGCCGGCATACCGGAAAACAATATTCACTTTGCCCGCGAAAAAGGTACGGCGTACATGAAATTGCTGCGCGATAGCTGTTTGTAAAGAATGTAACGAAGAAGGTTCATAGAGACCATTGAAAAGACTTTATGAACGAGATAAATGTAAAAGTGAAATGCCGCGATGCCGGGTGCAGACCCATACTCGCGGCATTTCACTTTTACATTTTACATTTTACATTTATGATTTTACATTCTTAATGATCGCTGTTAAACGAATCCCGGAACATTTTCCAGCCCTTATCTGTTTTCTTCCATAACACCAGGTATTTACCGGTGCCTATCAGGTTGCCCTTTGCATCCCTGGATTCATAAAGGCCATACTCCGTTACATAATCCCCGCTGCCGTAAATGTCTTTGGTAATAAATTTACCGCTGCGTAAGCCGTATTCATAATACCCCTTTTGAAAAAAGGCCAGTATGCCGGCAGGCCCGCACACCGGTTGCATATCCGGCGCCAGTATACAGGCATCGGTGGCATAACAATTCATGAAAATGCTGGAATCTCCTTTTTCAAAGGCAGAAAAGTAAATGGCATTACTGGCGGCAATGGCGGCAGCCGCCGTTTTATCCTGCCCCAGAACAGGTGCAGAAAAAAGTAATCCCATAATCACGTATAATAGCTTGTTCATAGCAGGTATAATTATTGTTAGATGATACTGCAAAGTACCGGTAACAGGGCGGCAATAAATTGTACAAAAGCGAACAGGGAAGTTTTTTCAGGAAAATAAGTGGCTAAAGGGGAATAATATTGGGGAGTAAATCCCCGGAACAACGGGCAATCATGTAACAGAGACAAACGCTGGGGCGCTGCCGGCTGCCAACTTTAATAAAGGCTGAGCGCGTTATACATAGACACAATTCCAAGATTCATCTATCTTTTCTTTTTTTTAGAGCGCCTGTTTGTAATTTACTTTCACTCAGAATAAGACCATTTAATCATATCTGCGAACTGTCGTATTTATCAGCCGGTAAACAAGCATGCTATGATAATACAATTATGCGGACTGTCGGGAGCGGGAAAAACTACCATTGCAACACATGTGCAGCGCAAAGCTGCGGCCCACGGCATACCCGTGGAAATTATTGATGGGGACGATTACCGTAAAGCATTATGTAAGGATCTGGGTTTTTCAAAAGAAGACCGTTGCGAGAACATTCGCCGCCTGGGCTTTGTAGCCAGCAAGCTGTCGGCACATGGGGTAATATGCATTATCAGCGCTATTAACCCCTATGAAATGCTGCGCAAAGAGCTGGCCACCAAGTACAAACAGGTACGCACCGTATTTGTGGATTGCGCTATAGAAGCCTTGCTGAAGCGCGATACCAAAGGGCTGTATAAACGGGCCCTGTTGCCCGACGGCCACCCGGATAAGCTGCATAATTTAACCGGTATCAATGATCCGTTTGAAACACCGGTTGCACCGGATCTGCACTTACACACCCATCTTAAAAATGTAGATGCCTGCGTGAATGAGCTTTGGGGACTTATAAAAAGCGCGGTGCAGCTGACTGCCCGGCATTATGCACGCACGTAATTAAGCTGTTGAAATATGGAGAACAATGTTTTGGTAATTACCGGTATGCACCGGTCGGGGACTTCGCTTATCACACAATGGCTGCATGCCTGCGGATTGCACGTAGGCGCACGTTTGGTAGGCCCTGCCATTGGCAATGAGGACGGCCATTTTGAAGACCTGGACTTCTTTAACTTTCACCGCAGCTCACTGCACACGCAGCACTTGCCGGATAGTGGTTTTATCCATCATACTATTAAAGATCTGCCGCTGCGGCAGGTGCTGCAGCTGCGAACATTATTACAGCATAAGAACAATGGGCAGCTGCAATGGGGCTGGAAAGACCCGCGCACCTGCTTATTCCTGGACCTTTACCGGCGGCTGTTACCGCAGGCCCGGTATTTAGTGATCTGGAGAAAATACCAGCGGGTAGTAAGCTCACTGATCACGCGCCTGTATGAGGAAGATGTAGCGGCGCATCAGCAGCAAAAGAACCTCTCCGGCTGGTGGTGGAACCTTACCAAACGCAGGCATCATAAAACAGCGCTTTGTGAAAAATATGGGGAGCACTTTTTGAAAATATGGATCAATTATAATGAAGCCATCCTGCAGCACCTGCAGCAGCTGCCGCATACCGCTTACCTGGTAGTAGAGCAGGCCGCGCTGCCTACAAAAGATCAATGGGTGTTTGAGCACCTGGCTACGGAATGGCAGTTTAAACTACAATACCGTCATTTTGAATCCGTATACAAAGAAAGAATGATCAGCAATGTGCTGGATATTGATGCCTGCATTACAGATAAAGATCTGTTAGCCCACGCTGCCCGTGTGCAGCAGCAGCTGGCTACTGCAGGCATCAGCGCGGGTTAGCAGGGGCTTTATTCTGCAAACTCCCATGCGCTTTGATACGAATTGCGGTCCGTGGCATAAGTAATAAAGTCGGCATAAAAAGGCAGCTGTGAAAGGGTGCCGCTGTCGCCGATCACTACCAGCTTTTTACGGGCGCGGGTCATAGCTACGTTCATACGGCGTATATCGGAAAGGAAACCGATCTTATTATCCGTGTTGCTGCGAGTCATGCTGATGTACACAATATCGCGCTCCTGTCCCTGGAAGCTGTCTATCGTATTTACAGATATTTTATTGCGGTGGTTTTGTAATTCCGGCGCATGCAGCAACAATTCCTGCAGCAGCTGCACCTGTTGTTTATAGGGCGAGATGACTGCAATGGTGGGGAAGTTAGCTGCCTGGTAATGCGCGCCCAGCGCGGTGGCCAGCTGTGTTAAGTGGCGGAACAGGAAAGCGGCTTCCTCGGGGTTGGTAGTGCTGGTGCCGTCCTGTTTTTCATCAAACCCGCAGCCGGCAGTATCTACAAAGGAAAGCGGCGTATCCTCCGTGAACAGTAAGTGCTGCGCTACAGAGGCATGCGCTTTTAGCTGGTCCTGGTAAAAGATGTTGGAGGAGTAACCCATGATCAGCTCGTGCATGCGGTACTGCTCTTCCAGCAGCACTACAGCTTCCGGGTGCAGGGTTACGCACTTTTCCAGCAGGGTATTATTTAATCCTTTGCGGGCCGCCTCGTTGGATTTAATCGTGGGCGGCAGCTGGCAATGGTCGCCGGCCAGTATTACCTTTTGTGCTTTTAAAATGGGGATCCAGCAGGCGGGTTCCAGTGCCTGTCCTGCTTCGTCTATCACTACAGTATGGTATTTCAGATGGCGGATGGCGTAGTTGTTGGCGCCTACCAGCGTAGCGGTAATTACCTGCGCTTTGTTAAGCACATCTTCAATAATATATTCCTCTGTTTTATCCACCTGCTTCATAATATTGCGGGCTTCATCAAACAGGGCTTTGCGTTGCTCGCGCTCTGATTTGCCAAAGTTGCGCTTGTATTTATGCGCCATATCCCGGAACTCATTGGCCTGTTTTTTCAGGCGTTTGATCTCCTTGTTGCTGCTGTGCTCCGCCATTTTATTTTCCAGCGTAAGGGACAGCAGCCTTTCCGAAACCCGTGCGGGGTTGCCAATGCGTAATACATTTACGCCTTCTTCAAACAGGCGTTCGCTTAACAGGTCTACCGCGGCATTGCTGGGCGCTACTACCAGTATTTGCTTATGCTCCTGTTTAATAAGGGCTTTAATGGCTTGTATAAGCGTAGTGGTTTTACCGGTGCCGGGAGGGCCGTGCACAATGGCCAGGTCGTTGGCAGCCAGTATTTTGTTAACGGCCACCTGCTGGGAGGCATTGAGCTTTGGGGTGGCAAACACCGGCAGCTCAGTATTAAAAGTGGGCTTTTGCCGGCCCGTGAGTATTTTTATCAAACGCCCTTCTTCGTTCTTTTCGCTGAGCGTGGCTGCCTGCTTCAGGGCATTCTGCATTTCATCATAGCTGTTATCATCAAAAAGCAGGTCAATGCCCAGCTTACCGTCGCGGCTCCATTCCGGCAGCTCATCTGTACGCAAGGCTATCTTCATGCGGTTGCCGCCCTGCCAGGAAATGGTACCCTCTACACGGTCGTTTTTGGCATCGTGGTTGGAGAACAGTACGGCGGATACACCCGGGCGGAACTGGTGGCTAAGGTCCTGGTGGGTGGTACGTTCTACTTCTACAGTTAAATAATCGCCCCGGCCCAGCTCAGTATCTTTAATGGCAATGGGGTACCAGGTAAGGCCATTGGCCCGGCGTACGTTTAAAGAGGCGGTTGCAGTAAGTTGTTGATAGGAGGCACGGTCTTCTTCCTGTTCAATTTTCAGCAGGTCCTGCAGCTTTTTGAAATAATCCATCCTGCAAAGATAAGCAGTTAGCGGTTAGCTGTTGGCAGTTAGCAGTTAGCAGTGGGCAGTTGGCAGTGGGCAGTCCGCGGTTGGGGGTGCGTGCCGGTAATATGATGGTTAACAGTAAAGTGGCATAGTTTGCAGTAGGCAGTTTACAGTTCGCGGATGCATTGACAGCAATGTGCCCAGTTAAAAATAAATAACGGCAGGCCATGGTTTCGGCGCAGCCAGCGGATGGGAGAATGTATTATCCGGCCTTCTCCGCGGACTGCCAACTGCCCACTATGCCCACTGCCCACTATGCCCACTGCCAACTATAAACCGCCAGCTAAAAATAAATTTGCGTAACCAAACGGTTTCTTATATATTGCAACCAATTGGTTACGCGAACCCACAAAAACACATACTCATGCAACATGAACCACTTATGCTGGAGCGCACCTTTAACGCGCCCATTGACCGGGTATGGAAAGCCATTACCGACAATAAGCAAATGAAACACTGGTATTTTGACCTGGACGACTTTAAAGCGGAGCCGGGTTTTGAATTTACCTTCTCCGGCGGCAGTAAAGAGCAAACCTATATTCACCACTGTAAGGTAACAGAGGTGATAACAGGCAAAAAGCTCACCTACAGCTGGCGCTATGAAGGCTACCCAGGCGAATCTTTTGTAACCATGGAGCTGTTCCCGGAAGGAGATAAAACGCGTTTAAAGCTCACCCACACAGGCCTGGAAACCTTCCCCGCCGCAAAAGACTTTGCAAGAGAAAGCTTCCAGAAAGGCTGGACACAGATCATTGGCACCCAGCTCAAAGATTTTGTGGAGAAACCTGTTCAGCAGGATTAAATACCGCTGTTATGAAAATATCGTTCACCAACACGAAAAGCTAAAAGCCCAGGGAGTCATATTTAAAAAACCGCCCGCTAAAACCGAATGGGGCTTTGAAGCCGTGCCGGATGATACCAGCAGTAACAAAATGTAAAATGTAAAATGCTAAATTTCAAATGTAAAAGTCAGGTATGTGCAGTATTATTGAATCAACTTTTTCATTTTTCATTTAAGATTTTACATTTTACATTCCCCTATGATGTAGTAATGATGTACCCCCTAACTATCTGCTTATAAAACTTTTATTTCTATCTTCAGCCTCTATAGAGCAAATCAGCGTTTACCCGTTTTAAAAGCAGAAATTCTTTCCAATGACTTCAAGAAGATCATTTATCAAAGCTACTACATTAGCTTCGGCCGGCTTACTCGTGCGGCCCTCCATGTTATTTCCCGTGCCATCCCAATACATAGGATTGCAGCTGTACACCGTGCGCGATGCCATGCAAAAAGATCCTGCAGGCACCTTACAGCGGGTAGCTAAACTGGGTTTCAACTCCCTGGAAGGCGCTACCTACACCGGCACCCAGCAATTTTATGGTATGGATGCCAAAGCCTTTGCCGCCCTGTTAAAACAGCAGGGGCTCATTATGCCCAGCAGCCATTACCGTTTGGGCGAGCAGCAAATGAAAGGCGCTGATGTGCAGGGCACCATGCTGCACGAATGGAGCAAAGCGGTGGATGATGCGGCAGCCGTAGGCATTAAATACATGGTATGCGCTTTCCTGGCGCCGGAGGAGCGTGGTAACCTGGACCACTACAAACAGCTGGCGGAACATTTTAACAAAGCCGGTGAAGCCTGTAAAAAAGCCGGCATCCAGTTCTGCTACCACAACCACGACTTTGAATTTCAGCAGCAGGATGGTCAATACCCGTACGACCTGTTGTTAAAGAATACAGATGCTAACCTGGTAAAAATGGAAATGGATATTTACTGGGTTACCAAAGCCGGCCTGGATCCGGTAAACCTCATTAATGAGCACAAAGGCCGTTTCCCATTGTGGCATGTAAAGGATATGGATAATACGCCGGAACATATGTTCACCGAAGTAGGTAATGGCACCATCAACTTTAAGAAAATATTCCAGCATGCGCAGGCATCCGGTTTAAAATACTTTTTTGTGGAGCAGGATAAATGCCCCGGCGATCCGTTTGCCAGCATTACCAAAAGCATCTCTTACATTAAAAAGAACCTGGTATAAAACAGCTACTGCTCCATTTTAGCGGAGGAGAACTTTAACAGGAAATCAAACAAGGTGGTTTCCGTAGGCAGCTGCAGCTTTCTTCTTAACCGGTAACGGGCCAGTTCTACACCCCGTACGGATATGCTGGAAAGCTGCGCTATTTCCTTACTGCTCAGGTTCATGCGCAGGTACGCGCACAGCTTTAGCTCTGCAGGGCTCAGCTGGGGATATTTTGCTTTCAGCACGCCCAGGAAATCCGCATGGGTCTTATCGAAGTGGATGGCAAAATTTTCCCAGTCCTGGTCTACCCGCGTTTCTGCGCTCAGGGTCTGGAAGATCTTCTTAAAATCCTTTACCGCCTTTTCATCGTGAAAATTCTTTTTCAGGCGCAGCATTTCGTCTTTAATGGTAGCCAACAGCTCTCCTTTTTGCACCAGGTGCATGGCGGCCGATGCTATTTCGGAGTTCTTGTATTCCAGCTCCAGTTCCAGTTTTTCATTCCGCAGCTTTACAATCTCTTTCTCTGATTTTTCCAGCTCCAGCTGGTGCAGGTATAACAGGCGCTGTTGTTCGGCCTCATGTTTTTTGCGCTGCTGAATGAACAGCTTGCGCAGCCATACATAGGCCAGGAACAGGGTGGCTGCCAACAGCAGTGCATACAGTACATAGGCCCAGGTGGTGCGGTACCAGGGTGGCAGTATGGTAAACGTATAATGGCTAGCGTTAGATGAGTTGCCCAGGTTATTCTGTGCCTTTACCGCAAAGGTGTAAGTGCCTGCAGGCAGGTTGGTATAGTCTTTTTCCGTTTTCCGCGACCAGGCCGACCAGCTCTTATCAAATCCCTGCAGGTAATAGCTGTACTCCACACTGTTCTGGTTCACATAAAAAGGGGAGGAGTATTCAAAGTGAAAGGAGTTAAAGTGGTAGGCCATTCGGGGTGCGGGCTGCTTAGCTTCCGGGTAGTACCCGCCGAACAGCAGGCTGTCTGTTTGCCCTGTGGCGTTCACAGACCGCAGCTGTATATTCAGCTGGTGATTGCTTTTTTTATACTGCTCAAAATTAATATGGTAAAAGCCTTTTTCCGCCCCTGCCAGTATATTGTATTTGTTGTAAGGGTACACATACTCAAAGTTGCTCACCATTTTACCGTTCAGCTCCGGGAAGTAAATGATCCTGGGCTGCGGGCCTGAAAGATCTGCCACGCCCAGGTTCTTGTTTGCTATAAACCAGATGTTGCCATCCGCATCTTCTTTCAGGTAACGGATGTGCTTTGTTCCGAACAGCTGCCGGAAATAAGGATCCGGTGCAAAACGTTTGGTGGCGGCATTGTATGCATAAATACCCTGCCCGGTTGTAACAACAATATGCCCTTTTATTTTAAACAGGTTATTCATGGTTAAAGGCGGCAAACCATCCTGCTCTGTAAATTTTTGCACCACTGTTTTGCCGTTTGGCTGTACCGTAATGCGGAATACACCACGGTACGGGTGCGCCATCCACACGGTATGCGCATTTTCAGCAACCATATACCGGGCCCCGGCATTCAGGCAGGGCAGGTTGCCCTTTGAGGTAAAGGAATGATGCTGGTAGCGCATTACATCCAGCCCGTTATAGTTGCCTGCCAGCACGGTGCCGGTATCAGCCACTGGTAAAAAGTTCCAGTAACCTGCGCTGGTATTAATGGGTGATGCGGTACCATCCTGTATTTCAAACGCGCCTTCATGGTTAGCCATCAGCAGGTGATCTGCTATAGTGAACAATCCCCAGGCAGGGGCCTTGGTACCGCTAACCGGCGTAAAATCTCCGTTTGCAAAGCTCAGGTCCTGCATAGGGGGTATGGGTACGGTGTACAAGCCATTAGAAGTACCTATATATAAATGCTGCTTAAAAATAATGGCGGAGTAACCGGCGCCTTCGTTCAGCTTTTCGGGGTAAATATGTTTAATAGCATTGTTATAGGCCATAAAGCCAATACCATTATCCAACCCTAACCACAGGTTATGGTTTTTATCCAGCAGCACGGCCAGCACACAATTATTTTCCAGCCCATCGCGGCGCGAAAAATGTTCGATAACCTCTCCCTGCCGGTTAATAATATAACAGCCGCTAAGCTGTGTGCCTATTGCCAGCCAGTTATTATTCACCGCTGAGCAGCTGAGAATGCGGTCATTCATAAAGATGCGCATGTTCGCGGATGGGAAGGGGATAAGCTGGTTGCGCGCCAGTATGTACAAACCATGTTTAAGGGTGGCCACCATGGTACTGTCATTACCCAGCTGGGTAAGGGCGGTAATGGTAAAACCTTGCGGTAAGGCGTTGTCTTTAACCAGTGGTATCCAGGTATTGCCGGCCAGGGTAAGCAGCCCCTTTTTTACATCCTGCGCTATCAGCTGCCCATTGGCCTGCCCCATGTACAGCCATCCGGAAAAAGCGGGATATACGGTGATGTTATTATTATGGAGGCGGAAGATAGCAGTGCGGGAGCGGAACAGTACTTCATCTTTATACACGGCAATGTTCCAGATATCGGAAAAGTTACGTTGGGCAGCAGGCACCAATGGCACCAGGGAAGTAAAGCTAAGCCGCCCGTTCTTACCAGGGCTAAAGTAACCGAACCCGTTCTGTGTACCGGTATATATTTTATGATCGTGGCCAATGGCTACACAGCGCGCCATGGAGCCATCCGGCAGGGGATAGTTTTTCCAGTAGCTGCCATCAAAGCTCAGCAGCCCTTCTATATTGGCAAAGTATACCAGGCCATTACTGTCCTGCGCAATGCTCCAGTTAGCGGTACCGGCGTTGTAAGTGTTTTTGCTGTAGCTGACCACATCCGGGGTCCCGATCTTATGCTGGCTAAAGGCTAAGGATACTGGTAACAGCAATCCCGCTAGAAATATGCTTTTCATAGAGAACCGTGGAATGATGATTAGAATATGTAGCTGTAAAGCGGCGCTTATAAATATACAAAAAATGGAAGGAGCCTGGCAGCAGGGCTTACTCATAAAAAAGATAGTAGCGGTGCTACAAGGCTCCGGATAATAATGCTACAGTTTTAGTTTTAACCCGCCATTCACCACAAATCCATCCAGGGGTGCATAAATATCCCTGAATACAGGGTGGCTGCGTGTGCCGGTATAAATGCTGTCGAACCGGGTCTGCCGTGTATCAGTGAAGTTCTCAAAATTCACAAACAAAGAAAATCGTTCCCAGAGCTTTTCTGCCATAAATCCACCCGTCCAGTAAGTTTTTCCGGTGGCGCCGTCGTTCAGGGTTTGTTTGCTGTAATAGTATGCTTCCAGCCCTATCTTCCAGCTATCTTCAATTTCATACATCAGCACATTATTCAGGCGGTGCCGTGCTGTTAAGGGATTCTCCTTTTTTGTGCCGCCTTCAAGCAGCCGGGCATCTGTAAAGGTGTAGCCAATAAACAGCTTAAAATTCCCATAACCTGCTTTTATATTGGTTTCCCATCCTTTGGTGTCCACATAGCCATCTGCGTTTTTAAGCTGCAGGCCGGCGGGAGCATTTTCCAGTATTAAAGGGTTGTTGATGCGGGTATAAAAGAAAAGCTGGTTTATGCTTATACTCAGCTTATTGAATAAAGATATCCGGTAGTTTACGTCAAAGTTAGCGCCGTACGATCTTTCCAGCTTATTAACACCGGGGCTAACAGGCAGTACAGACCGGAACTGTATGCGCTCCGTTTCCTCAGTAAAAATGGTAGGCGTTTTATAACCAAGGCCGCCACCCAGCCGGGAAGTAAGCCTGGGCGATATTTTAAAGAGGGCAGAAACACGTGGCAGCCATACAAGCCCATAGTCTGTTACATAATCGGCCCGCAGGCCGGTTTCCATCTGCAGCCGCTCCGCAGCGCTGAAAGTGTTTTGTATAAACCCGCCAACGGTTTGCTGATCATAATTCCTTTTCGGAAAGCTGTCTTTAGGAAGCTCTTTAAAATGATCAGTATATAAATTAATACCACCCACCCAATCTGACCGCTCCCGGTTATTGTTAAAGGTGATCTCCGAATAGGTAGACCATTGTTTGCCATCAAATGTATAATCAGGAATGGTGATGGTTCTGTTAAAATGGTTAATGGAATTTTTTACAGCCAGGCTGCTTTTTTCGCTGAGCTGGTGTTCCAGTAAGAACTGGGTGGAGAAGCGGCTGCTTTTATTCTTTTCAAAATAGCGGTGGGTGCTGTCGCCCTTTCCCTTTATATACTGAATGTCTCCGCCCGTGCGGTCTTCAAAGGTGGTATTTACCCCCAAGTTCATTTTTGTGCGGGGACTGAAATAAACAAACAGCCTGGGATTAAATACATAACGCGCTGTTTGTGGAATAGCGGTAAAACCTGTATTAGACGGATCATAGGGTTTACTGCTGTTGCGGGACACAAAGAGGGTTAATCCTGCCTTTTCAAACTTTTGGCCATAGTAGCCGCTTAGATCCAGGCCGCCGGCAGAGGTACCATTTAATAAGAACCGCAATTCCCTTTCTTCCGTTGGCACTTTGGAGATCAGGTTCACCAAACCGGCAATGGCGCCCCCGCCGTATAGGGTAGAGGATGCGCCTTTAATCACTTCTACCTGCTTCAGGTTCAAAGGCGCTGTTTGCAGCAGGCCCAGGCCGCCGGCAAACCCGCCGTACAAGGGAAAACCATCCGTGAGCATTTGCGTATAACGTCCGTCCAGGCCCTGGATGCGGATGCTTGAATTGGCGGAGGTGGCAGATACCTGCTGCGTTTGTATACCGGTGCTTTCATTGAGCATCATGCGTATATCGCCCGGTTTCATATTCCCTTTTTCTTCCAGCTCTTCGCCGCCTATAAATTCAACACGGGTAGGAATGTTCTGTATGGTACGGCTGCTGCGGGTAGTGGAGACGATCACTTCGTCCAGCTCTTCTATCGTGCTGTCTGATGGTGTTGTTAAGGTATCTGCTTTATTGGGTGATATATTTTGCGACATGCACAGCTTAGCCATGCAAAGCAATAGCATTAAGCCTATAAATCTTTTCATTATAGCAGTACGTATAATGAGAACAGGTAAACAAGGAATTTCATCCTTACAAAGATATTCAATTTTTGACAGCATCGGGTAAGGGCTGGGAAAGGCCATCACCGGTGGTTTTAGGAGTATGATGTGGTGTTGATGTGGTGAAAAATAACCTCCCTAAGCCGGCAGCAGCTAAATTCGTTCCGCACCCATTACCATAATATATACAAATGAAAAAACTGATCGTCCACGTCATCTTTACCATTTTAGCTTTTAATGCAAGTGCGCAAATCGGGCCTTTAGGCATTTTTGAAGGCCATGGGGATATTGGCAGCCACGTAAAACCCGGCGCCGCCACCTATATTCTGCAAACGCAGCAATATATTATTTCCGGCGCAGGCTATAATGTATGGTTTGATCACGATGAATTTCATTATATATACAAACGCCTGAAAGGCGATTTTATCCTGTATACCCGCGCAGCCTTTGTAGGCGCAAAAGGCGTGGAAGAGCACCGCAAGGTGGGCTGGATGGTGCGTAAAAGCCTGGACAGCAATGCCGCGCATGTAAATGTGGTGGAGCATGGCGATGGCCTTACCTCCCTGCAATACCGCAAAACAGCCGGCGCCACCACGGAGGAGGTACGCTCCACCCTTACCCATGCCGATGTGCTGCAGCTGGAACGTAAAGGCAATACCTACACCATGCGGGTGGCCAGGTACGGAGAGCCGTTTGTAACTGCGCAGGTAACGGACCTTGACCTGGGGGCGGAAGTGTATGTGGGATTGTTTGTAGGCTCCCATAATGCCGATGTGCTGGAAACCGGCGTGTTCCGTGATGTGCGTATAACCGTACCCTTTAACGGGGAATCAGATCAGAACACCCGTATGACCCTGGGCAGCAACCTGGAGCTGCTGGAAGTGGCCACCGGTAACCGCGAGATCATTTATACCGTACCCTACTCCATACAGGCCCCTAACTGGATGACCAACGGGAAGTCGCTTGTTTTTAATGATAACAAAGGGCTGATGTACACCTTTGACCTGGCCACCCGGCAGCCGGTGCAGCTAAATACCGGGGATATAAAAAACAATAATAACGATCATGTGCTTTCCTTTGACGGCGCCATGCTGGGGCTAAGCAGTAATGTACGGGAGCTGGGCGGATCCATCATTTACACCGTGCCCGTAACCGGCGGCACGCCAAAGCAGGTAACGCCCAAAGGGCCTTCGTACCTGCATGGCTGGTCGCCGGACGGGAAATACCTGGTTTTCTGCGGGCAGCGGGACGGGGAATTTGATGTGTACCGCGTGCCGGCAGCCGGTGGAGCGGAGGAAAAGCTTACTTACACAAAAGGTTTAGACGATGGGCCTGAATATTCGCCGGATGGGAAGTATATTTACTTTAATTCCGTACGCTCCGGCACCATGCAGATCTGGCGGATGAAACCAGATGGCAGCGGGCAGGAGCAGGTTACAAATGATGATCTCAATAACTGGTTTGCGCACATTTCGCCGGATGGGAAGTGGATGGTATTCCTTTCTTTCCTGAAAGAAGAAGTGGAGCCAGGTATACACCCGCCTTACAAGCATGTATACTTGCGCCTGATGCCGGTTGCCGGCGGCACACCCAAAGTGATCGGGTATGTGTATGGCGGGCAGGGCACTATTAATACGCCCTCCTGGTCGCCGGACAGCAAACATATTGCCTTCATCAGTAATTCGGATATGAGCAGTAAATAAACAGACCTTTTAGCAAATGAACATGAACAGACGTTCGGCCCTCCGCACCCTGATGGTGGTAACCGCAGGCGTTACGCTGCTGCCTTCATGCGTGCAGCGCCCGCGTAAAGCGGCAGTGGCCTACAAACACTTACAGCTGAATGGTGACGAGGAAGATCTGGTGGCTGCCATGGCCGCTATCATCATCCCCACCACCACTACGCCCGGTGCCAGGGAAACCGGGGCACACCGTTTTGCCCTTACTATGATAGATGATTGCTGCAGCGCCAAAGACCAGGAGCAATTCCAGGACGGCCTGCACAAATTTCAGGAGATGGTAAAGGAAAAGGATGGTAACCCCTTTGGGAAATGCACCTCTGCACAGCAGCAGCAATGGGTAGCCACGCTGAATGATGGTAAGAACCTGCCGCATAACGTGGATGCCTTTTACCACATGCTGAAAAGGTACACCATTGAAGGTTTTACGGGCTCTCAATATTTTTTAACCAAAGTAAGGGTGTATGAGCTGGTGCCCAGCCGCTTTCATGGCTGTATAGCAGTGAGTAAAGTATCGCCCTCCATAGATAACTGACAGTAGTATGAGTAATAGTAAGCAGGCCAATACTTTTGACGCCATTGTAATAGGTGCAGGCATGAGCGGCGGATGGGCAGCAAAAGAGCTGTGCGATAAAGGGTATAAAACATTATTGCTGGAACGCGGGCGTAATGTGCAGCATTTAAAGGATTATCCCACCACCAACATGTATCCCTGGGAGTTCACCCACCATGGCGAGGTACCGGCAGAGATCCAGGCCGCCAATCCTTCCATTAGCCGCTGTTATGCGTACCGGGAAGATGCCATGCATTTTTTTGTAAAGGATACGGAGCACCCCTATGTGCAGGATAAGCCGTTCGACTGGATCCGCGGTTACCAGGTAGGCGGCAAGTCCATTATGTGGGCGCGGCAAACGCAGCGCTGGAGCGATTATGATTTTGAAGGCCCGCTACGGGATGGCTTTGCAGTGGACTGGCCTATCCGTTATAAAGACCTGGCCCCCTGGTACAGCTATGTAGAGAAATTTGTGGGTATCAGCGGTAATAAAGACGGCATTCCCAACCTGCCCGATGGTGAATTCTTACCGCCCTGGGAGCTAACCTGTGTGGAAGATTATTTTAAAGGTGTGGTGGCAAAGAATTATGAGAACCGCCACGTGATCTACGCACGCTGCGCACACCTCACCAAACCGCAGGATATTCATAAAGAGCAGGGCCGCAACCAATGCCAGGGCCGCAGCCTATGCCAGCGTGGCTGCCCGTTTGGCGGTTACTTTAACAGTAACTCCACCACCATTCCCTGGGCACAAAAAACCGGTAATCTTACTTTGCAGCCATTTTCAGTGGTGCATAGTATTATATACGATGAGCACAAGGGCAAAGCCGGTGGCGTACGTGTGATTGACGCAAACACCAAAGCTGTAACAGAATACTACGCCCCGGTTATTTTTTTAAATGCAGGCGCTTTAAACACCAATCTTATCCTTATGCATTCCACCTCATCCCGCTTTCCGAATGGTTTGGGAAATGAGAATGGTTTGCTGGGCAAGTATGTAGCCTTTCACAATTACCGCGCGCGCATTTCCGGCACGCACGATGGGTTTAAAGAATTTACAACAGACGGGCGCCGCCCCACCAGCGCATATGTGCCACGCTTCCGCAATGTGTTTAAACAGGAAACGGATTTCCTGCGTGGCTATGCCGCATCCTTTTACTCCGGCCGTTTTCCGCAGCGGGATACCTCCGGTTTTGGAGAAGCGTTAAAACAGCAGCTGGGTAATGCCACCTTAGGGCCCTGGTATGTATCCTCGCAAATGATGGGTGAAACCATTCCCAAGGAGAGCAATACCGTAAGCCTGCATGCGCAGCAGAAAGATGAATGGGGTATTCCCTTATTACGCATCAATATTGATTATGATGATAATGATGAGAAGATGATCAAAGATTTCTTTGAGCAGTTCAAGGATATGTTTGCCAAAGCCGGTTTTAACAATGTAGAAACCTACGACAGCAAACAGGCGCCCGGTCTGGATATTCATGAAATGGGCGGCGTACGTATGGGGCACGATCCTAAAACATCGCTGTTAAATAAATGGAACCAGCTGCATGCCTGCAAAAATGTATTTATTACAGATGGCGCCTGCATGACCTCTACCTCTACCCAAAACCCGTCGCTTACCTATATGGCATTAACTGCCAGGGCAGTGGATTACGCGGTATCTGAAATGAAGAAGGGGAATTTGTAAACGTCATGTGATCTTATATATTAGCCCTGGCAGGTACTGCACCTGCCAGGGCTTTTTATTGGATCTTATTTTCCCTATATTTACCCCTGACAGTGCAAATCATTCATACAGGCATTACGGGAGAAGAGGAAAGGCGCCTGCTGGCAGATGTAGCAGCCGGCAGCTGGAATGCTTATTCCCGTTTGTATGAGCTTTACTCCCCTTTGGTGCTGCACTACCTGCAAATTTATTTACCGGAAAAACAGGACGTGGAAGAAATAGGGCAGGAGGTGTTCCTGAAAGTGTGGAAGCGCCGGGAAACCCTCATCACTATACGTTCCTTTAAGAACTACGTTTTTATTATTACCCGTAATGCGCTGAACGACTTTTTACGCGCCCGCCAGGCACGCCTCTCCAGACAGGCCGGTTATGAGCGGGATTATGTGCAGCCGCACCACTACAGCCCCGATGATAAATTAGTAACCGATCAATACGAAGCCATTGCCCGTGCGGCCCTGGCAGCGCTGCCGGAAAAGCAGCGTTTGATCTTTGAGCTGCGTACCCGGGATGAGAAAACCATCCAGGAAATAGCCAATGAAATGGGTATGTCGCTGGGCGGGGTACATAAATCATTACAGCAGTCCATTGCTGCATTAAAGGATTATTTAGGCAAACATGGGGTGCATTTCCTGGTGCTGCTTTTTTTAATGTGCTGATGTGCCGGTATTTGTGAATGTACGGTTGATCTATTATAAAATAAAGAATGATCTGCCAGTAAATAAATATAAACCAGCATATTAGCGCATCAGCACATTAGCACATAATTTTTTTTTGTGCTCGGTGAAAATTCTACATTAACCACCGTCTTTAGTACGTACACATCATGGACCTTACCAGGGCAATAGCACATATTGGAGCTTTAACCGCCGGCCGGCCGGTGAATGAAAGCGCTGCCAGCGCCTTCCGGCAGTGGATGCTTACGGAGGCAAGCGCCGAAGAGCTGAAAGCGCTGGCTGCCGCGCATGAGGAGATGCTTATGAGCGCAGAGGGAGAGCTGGCATACGACCGGGAAATTGCCGGTAATATTTTTTCCAAACTACAATACCTCCGCGAAGAAGCCGCGGAGGATCTCATAGGACAGGACAACACACCGGTGGTGCCGTTACGTTCCCGCTTAAATTATTGGTGGGCAGCTGCAGCAACCCTGCTTTTAATATTGGGAGCAGGCACCATCTGGTTTTTACGCACGCAAAAAAATACAGCCGCAGTGGCAGTGCAGCAACCATTGCAGCCCGGCGGTAATAAAGCGCTGTTAACATTAGCTAACGGGCAGCAGATAGTGCTGGATAACGCAACCACCGGCCAGGTAGCCACCGCAGGTGGTGTACAGGTAATAAAGCTGGATAGCGGGTTGATAGCCTACCAGGGAACCGGCAGCATTGTGGAAAGCAATTTGTTATCTGTACCCAGGGGCGGGCAATACAGGGTTACTTTGCCGGATGGCACCAAAGCATGGTTAAACGCCGCATCATCCTTACGTTACCCTACGGCCTTTACAGGCGCTACCCGCAGCGTGGAGCTAAGCGGCGAAGGATATTTTGAAGTAGCGGCAGATGCCGCGCATCCCTTTGTGGTAAAAGCAGCCGGTGTAAACGTGCAGGTGTTGGGCACTTCCTTTAACATTATGGCTTATGCCGATGAAGCAGCCATCCGTACCACGGTGCTTAGCGGCGCAGTAAAAGTGCAGGCTGCAACAGCAACGGTGGTAACGCCCGGTTTGCAGGCCAGCCTGTATCCGCAGCAAAATACATTTAAGCTTACCCATCCCGACCTGGAGGAAGTAATAGCGTGGAAAGAAGGTAAGTTCCGTTTTGGCAAAACCAATATTAAGAGCATTATGCGGCAAATGGCCCGCTGGTACGATATGAATGTAATCTATGCCGGTAATGTGGATGAGGTGCAGTTTGAAGGCATCCTGTCCAGGAAAGCCGCTGCCACGCAGCTGCTGGAAGCTATTGCTGCCACCGGCGATGTACATTTTAAAATAGAAGGTAATAACGTAACCGTTTTTCCGGGAAAGGGGGAATAAAGGATATAAACCCGGATCAAAGGGATCAGCATAGCAACAGGAAAAATTTCAACCAATTAATTAAAGATCAACCAAAGTGTTCGTAACAGCCAACTAGGAGTTTATGTAAACAATTAAAACCAACCGTGTTTCCGTAAAAAAAATAGCGGGTCCTGATTGCCGTCAGAACCCGCTGTAGCGGGAATACTTTGTAAATGCCTGAAACATTTTTTAGTAAATCCCTAAAATGTACAAAAGTATGACTTGGATTGTACCTGATAAAGGTATGCGAAATCTTTCGCTTATTAAAATGCTGATGATTATGAAATTCATCATGATCCTTATGCTGGTAGGCGCTTTACACGTAAGCGCAAACAGTTTTGGACAGCGGGTGACAATGAATGTAAAAGACGCACCGCTAACGCAGGTATTTAAAATGCTGAGCGCACAAACCGGGCAGGAGTTCTTATTGAACCCTGCAACAGCGGAACAGGTGCAGCCGGTGACCATCAATGTAAAAGACGTTCCGGTAGAAGCTTTCCTGGAAAAGCTTACAAAGGAGCGCGGTCTGCGTTACACTATTCTCAACAACATTATTATTGTAACGCGTGAGGAGGCAAAGCAGCCTGCAGATACTACGCCCATTGCAGCGCCGCGGCCAAATGTTATTATCAGTGGTACGGTGATGGATATTAACGGGGAGCCATTACCCGGGGCAACGCTTATGATACAGGGTACCCGCAGGGGCACCCAAACCGCTGCCAACGGCCATTTTGAGATACATTCAGACCAGGTGGATAATACCCTGGTGATCACCTATACCGGTTATGGTGTGTTAAGCACGAAAGCCATACCGGGCCGGCCCATGACCATTATGATGCGGCCCTCCAAAAATGAGCTGGACCTGGTACAGGTAATTGGATACGGCCGCACCAGCAAACGTTTTAATACCGGCAACGTGGTTACCGTAAGGGGAGAGGATATTCAGAAGAACCCCGTAACCAATGTGCTGGCAGCTTTACAGGGCCGCGTGCCCGGCATGATCATTACCCAGGCCACCGGTATACCCGGCGGCGCAGTAAATGTGAATATACGCGGCACCAACAGCCTGGCCGCAGGTACAGATCCCTTATATATTATTGATGGGGTGCCCTACCCGCCCGGCTCAATAAACAGTGGCGGCATACTCCTGTTGAACCAAACGCTGAAAGGCGGTAACTACCTCAACTATTTTAACCCGGCTGATATTGAAAGCGTGGATGTGCTGAAGGATGCAGATGCCACCTCCATCTATGGTTCACGCGGCGCTAACGGCGTAATACTCATTACCACAAAAAAAGGTAAGCCCGGCAGAACAAAAATAGACCTGAATGCCTATACCGGTATTTCCACTACAGCCACCGCACCTAAGCTGCTGAACTTACAGCAGTACCTGGAAATGCGGCATGAGGCTAAAAGGAATGATAAGACGGCTGCCACAATTTTAGATTATGATATTAATGGTACCTGGGATACCACCCGTTATACAGACTGGCAAAAGCTGCTGCTAAAGAAAAAGGCTTACCTCAGCAATGGACAGATAAGTATGTCCGGCGGTGGCAATAACAGCAGCTACCTGGTAGGCGCAGGTTATACGCGGCAAACCTCCGTAATGCCCGGTGATGGCGCTAACCAGCAGGCCAATGTGCATTTCAGCACCACGGCGGAAACCAATAATAAAAAGGTAGCTGTGATGTTATCCGGCAGCTATAATTATACCTACGATAATATTCAGGCCTATGATTTTTCCCGTTCCGTATTACAGCTGGCGCCGGATGCACCTAAGATCTATAACGATGACGGATCATTGAACTATGAGAACAATACTTTTGACAATCCTTTCAGAGAGCTGAATAAAATATACAAGAACCATGTGAATAACCTGGTAGGCAATGCCAGCATCAGCTACCGCCCCCTGAAAGGGCTGGAAATTAAAACCGTGCTGGGTTACAATAATGCGCAGATCAGTGAGTTCCTGGGCACGCCTATGTCTTACTACAGCCCTGCCAACCTGCAGCTGAGCGGCGCAGTGAATCAAAGCCTGTTCCGCACCTTTAATAACAGCACCTGGTCAATAGAACCGCAGGCCAATTACAGCATTGCATTAGGTAAAGGTGTGCTGAATGCACTGGCAGGCGCCACTTTCCAGAGCAGTAAAGATACCCGGCTGTCGCAAAAAGCAATAGGCTTCAGTAATGATGCGTTGCTGGAAAATCCCGGTGCGGCAGATAGTACTTTAATAGACGATTATTCATACAGCCTTTATAATTACAACGCAGCATTTGGCCGCCTGAACTATAGCTGGAACAATAAGTACATCCTGAACCTTACAGGCCGTTATGATGGTTCCAGCAGGTTTGGTCCCGGCAGGCAGTTCCATTTCTTTGGCGCAATAGGCGCCGCCTGGATCTTTACGGAAGAAGCATGGGTAAAGAACAATGTGCGCTTCCTGAGCTTTGGTAAGCTGAGAGGCAGCTATGGCACTACCGGTAACGACCGTATAGGAGATTACAAATTTTATGATCTCTACAATCCCGGCAGCCAGTACCAGGGGCAGCAGGGCTTATTACCTGCCAGCCTTTTCAATCCTGACCTGCAATGGGAAACTAATAAGAAAATGGAGCTGGGCCTGGAGCTGGGTTTCCTGAAAGACCGTATTTCAGTGGAAGGCAGCTATTACCGCAACCGCAGCTCTAACCAGCTGTTCCCCTATAACCTGGCAAGGACTACGGGCTTTAACAGCATTTTACTGAACCTGCCGGCAGTGATACAGAACAGTGGTATAGAAGTAACGTTAAGGACCACCAACATCCGCACAAAAACCTTTACCTGGACCACCAGCTTTAACATCAGCGCCAATCATAATAAGCTGGTGAGTTATCCGGGGCTGGCCTCCTCCACCTATACCAACATCTTTGTGATAGGGCAGCCCATTTACCTGGTGAAGGTATTTAAATATGCCGGCGTGGATCCTGAAAAAGGGGTGTACACTTTTTATGACAGCAAGGGAAGCATTACCACCACGCCCAGTGAAACCACCGACAGAACGGAGTATATAGATACATCGCCCAAATACTTTGGCGGTTTGCTGAACTCATTCCAGTACAAAGGTTTTTCGCTGGACTTTAATTTCAGCTTCATCAGCCGCATGGCTAAAAATGCATTTGGCCAGCAGCAAAACCTTCCGCCCGGCTTCTTTTATAACATGACCACCGATGTGCTCGCGCGCTGGCAAAAGCCTGGTGACGTAACGGATACCCGCAGCTATACTGCCAACATCCTGGGCTTTTTGGCCCAGAGTAATGCCACTGCCAGTACCCGTGCGTATAGCATGGCCCGTTATGCACGTTTGCAGAACCTGGCTTTCTCTTACCAGCTGCCGCAAACGCTGTTAACCAAATGGCGTATCAGCAACATCCGGTTGTACCTGCAGGGGCAAAACCTGTTCACCATTTCCAATTTCAAAAATGTAGATCCTGAGAACCTGGATGCCGTTAGCCTTCCGCCGCTGCGCCAGTACACTGCCGGTTTCCAGGTCACCTTATAAACTGTTTTATCATGACACGTACCTATAGAGCAATCATAAACTTCGTTTCCCGCTATATGCCTGTTGCAGGCCTGCTGCTTGTAAGCGCCGCCGGCTGTAAGGATTTTGTGCAGGTAGATCCGCCTATCTCCGGCATTAACAAGGATAATGCCTATGATAACGATAAATCTGCATTGTCTGTAATGACCGGTATTTACGGCCGGCTGGTAACACCCAATTTTGGGGTTACCTACGGCAACGCCGGTATTGGCTACCTGATGGGCCTTTATGCAGATGAGCTGCGGAACTGGAATCCGAATAGTACCACCCGCCAGCAGTTCTATGTAAACAACCTGCAGGCCACAAATACCGTAAGCGCTTTGTGGAATCCCATATATACAGAGATCTATGCCTGTAATGCCGCTATTGAAGGCTTCACGACATCTGCCGCATTAAGTGCAGCCGTTAAAAAACAGGGTGAAGGAGAAGCAAAGTTCATGCGCGCTTTCCTTTATTTCTATGCAGTGAACCTGTTTGGCGATGTACCCTTAGCCATTACTACGGACTACCGCGCCAATACTGTTATGGCCCGCACCCCGCAGGCAACAGTATACACGCAGATCATTGCAGATCTTAAGGATGCGCAGAACTTACTGGGGGATGCTTATCTGAATGGTAACGGCACTGCTGCGCAGGACAGGGCCCGGCCAAATAAACAGGTAGCTGCTGCTTTGCTGGCCAAGGTGTACCTGTACATGAAAGACTGGGCCAATGCAGAAGCGGAGGCCAGCGACGTAATAGCAGACAGCCGTTATGCGCTGGAAACAGATCCTGCCAATGTATTCCTGGCTGCCAGTAAGGAAAGCATCTGGGGCCTGGCGCCATCCGTTAGCTCAAATTATGTGGTGGAAGATGTGAACCTGTACACTTTTACACCCGGCATTGGGCCGGATAACAGCAAAACAGTTTCGCTGAGCGATTACGTGTTAAATGCTTTTGAAGCAAACGATAAACGTTTTGCCGCATGGGTAGGCCGCACAGATGTACCTCCCAATGGAGTATCTCCCGCCGGCACTTACTACTTCTCCAACAAATACAGGTCTAAAACACCTAATACAGAAAGCTACCTGGTGCTGCGTTTGGCGGAAATGTTCCTGCTGCGTGCAGAAGCGCGTGCACAGCAAGGCAATGTTGCCGGCGCAATTACCGACCTGGATGCCGTGCGCACCCGCGCAGGCTTGCCGGGCACCACGGCCGCTACAAAAGAAGCATTGCTGAATGCAGTGCTGCAGGAGCGCCGGATAGAGCTGTTCTGCGAAATGGGCAACCGCTGGTTTGATCTTAAACGTACCGGTGTGCTGAATGATGTAATGAGCGTTATAACGCAACAAAAAGGCGGTACCTGGAATACTGACTGGCAGCTGCTGCCCATACCGCAAAGCGAGCTGCTGCTGAATCTTAGCTTATCGCAAAACCCGGGTTATCCGAAATAATAAACCACATAAAAGGGAAACCATACTAATCATTAAAAAGTAATTATTAATCCATGCACATCATGAATTATAGTACAGGCGCCATGCGCCTGTTACTCCTTCTTTTTGCCTTACCCGCCGTAGCGCAGAAAAAAGATACCGGTACTGCTAAAAAGGTAGATACGGCTGCTGTGGTAAAGGCATTGCTTACTCCGAAGGCCGATGCGCCTAAACCGTATAAGGAGATCATCCCTGCAAGCGCTGTTACCAGCAAAGGTTTTTTTAAAGTGCATAAGGTAGATGAGAAATACTTTTTTGAGATACCTGACAGCCTGTTGGAACGCGATATACTGGTAGTGGGCCGCATGTCCAAAGCCCCTGCCGATTTCCGCTTTATTGGCGGGGCCTTCAGCTTTGCGGGCGACCAGATAGGAGAGTGCGTGATCCGCTTTTCCAAAGTGCCGGGCAACAAATTGTTCCTGAAAAAAATGTCTTATAAGGAACGCTCTGCAGATAGTTCCGAAAATGGTTTGTACCGCTCGGTAGTGAACAGCAACATACAGCCGGTGCAGGCAGCCTTTCCCATTAAGGCCTTGAACGATAGCGCCAGAAGCAGTGTGATAGATGTAACGGATTATATTATTGGTGATAACTCTGTACTGTTCTTTGATGCAGCCATTAAAAATTTTATGTCGGTAAGTATGCAGGCGGTAGACCGCTCTTATATTGAAAGCGTAAAAGCCTATCCCATGAACATAGAGGTAAAGGCGGTGAAAACATATAACAGTAAGCCTTACCCGGATGGCAGTACGAAGATCTATACCTATGAGCTGAACAGCTCTATAGTGCTGCTGCCAAAAGTGCCTATGCAGGCGCGTTACTTTGACCCGCGCGTAGGTTTTTTTGCAGATGATTTTGTAGACTTTGACGCCAACCCGCAGGGCATAAAAAAAGAGAGTGTAATATGGCGCTGGCGTATGGAGCCTAAGCCCGAGGATATGGAAAAATACCGCCGCGGCGAGCTGGTAGAACCTGCGAACCCCATTGTTATTTATATTGATCCGCAAACGCCTAAGAAATGGGTGCCCTACCTGATCAAAGGTATTAACGACTGGCAGGCTGCCTTTGAAGCCGCCGGGTTTAAAAATGCCATCATAGGTAAAGAAGCACCGCTGGATGACAGCACCTGGAGCATTGATGATGCACGCCACTCGGTAGTGGTGTACAAACCATCCGCCATTGCCAATGCCTCTGGTCCCAGCATTAAGGATCCGCGCAGCGGCGAGATCATGGAAACGCATATTAACTGGTACCATAACGTAATGGACCTGGTGCACCGCTGGTACTTTATACAGGCCGGCGCTATTGATCCGCGCGCCCGTAAGCTGCAATTGGATGATGAGCTGATGGGACAGCTGATCCGTTTTGTATCTTCCCATGAAGTAGGCCATACGCTGGGCCTGCGGCATAACTGGGGTTCATCCGCCACCGTGCCGGTAGATAGCCTGCGCAATAAACAATGGGTGGAGGCGCATGGGCATACCCCTTCCATCATGGACTATGCACGTTTTAACTATGTAGCGCAGCCGGAAGATAACATCAGTGAAAAAGGTATTTTTCCCCGCATTGGCGATTATGATAAGTGGGCCATTGAATGGGGCTACCGCTGCATACCGGAAGCTAACAGCGCCGCAGCCGAAAAGCCCATCCTCAACAAATGGGTGATGAATAAGCTGGCTGCCAGTAAACGTTACTCCTTTGGCATTGAAAAAGTGCCCTGGGATCCTAAAACCTGGCTGGACCCGCGTAACCAGAATGAAGACCTGGGAGACGACGCCGTGAAAGCAAGCGGCTATGGCATTAAAAACCTGCAGCGCATTGAAGGCCACCTGATAGAATGGACCCGCGAACCCAATGAAGATTATGAAAAGGCCGCCGATATGTATAAGGAGCTGGTGCTGCAATATCAGCGCTACATGGGCCATGTGGCAGCCAATGTAGGCGGTATTTACACTACACCCAAAACGGTAGAGCAGCCTGGCGCCGTTTATGAATTTGAAAGTAAGGAAAAGCAGAAAAGGGCTATCGCCTTTTTGCAGCAGCAGCTGTTTGCCACACCGGAATGGCTGAACGATGAAAAATTGTTCAGCCTCACAGAAACCGGTTTCAGCATGGTAACCAATGTGCAGAACCAGGTATTGTTTGCACTGCTGGATGCTAAGCTGATTAACCGTTTGCTGGAACAGCAGGCTTTTGAACCATCCAAAGCCTATACACCGGCAGAAATGCTGCAGGACCTGCAGCAGGGCATTTTTTCCGAATTACCGGCGCATAAGAACATTACTTTCTATCGCCGCAATTTGCAGAAGGCCTATGTGGAAAAGCTGATCACCCTGTTGCCGCCCCTGTCGGAAAAAGCAGGTTTAAGCAGCTTGAATGATGGAATATCTGTTGTAAAAGCCCACGCAAGAAAGCTGGCAGCGGAGATAAAACTGGCGGCGGTTACCGCGCCTGACAACGCATCACGTGAGCACCTGCAGGACCTGTATGAGCGGTTGGATAAGGTGTTACATGCAGTAAAGGTAAGTTAGAGGATTGACAGACTTTTTTGCCTTTATTCTCATATAAGCATGCCCGTGGTTTTTACCGCGGGCTTTTTTTATTTAAAAAAGTGAGGTACCCGGTAGTACCATTTTCCTCCTGATCCGTCTTAGCCTGTACTTAAATACAACTATGAGCACTTTACAATTATAATAACTCAAAATCACCATCATAAAACCATGATCGCCACACATTAATCTGTCAGCATTATCATTGAAAACCTAAATTGAAAAAACCTATGAGAAGCCTGTCCTGTACAAAAGGACGCATGAACCTACTGCAAAGGTGCAAGCGAAGTTTTATTGTTGTATTATTCCTGTGCTGTATGACCACAGCATTTAAAGGCGCTGCCCAAAACCTGGCAGATGTAATGACCAGCGCAGATTGGAGCACTTTTTTTCCGCACCGTTTTAACCCCGATGACCGTACCGGCGCCGGCACACCGCCTGCCACGCCCGTAAAGGATTTTTATTCCTACGCAAATTTTGCAGAAGCTGTGCGCCGCATGGGCAACATTAAAATTATAGTAGAACGCCGCTGTGCCACCAACGCTTACCGCCTTACCCGCGTGGATAAAACCACCGGCGCCTCGGTAGTGTTCCGTACAGATGCGGATTTTAATATCAGCCCTAATACGATCCTCACTGAAACGGTGGATTATGCTTCTTTTGCCGGGGAGGGCGACCTGGCAGCACGCAAACGTGAGCTTATGGCTTTCCTTGCCAATATTTCCCAGGAAACTACCGGTGGCTGGCCTACTGCGCCGGGCGGCCCTTACGCCTGGGGCCTTTACTTCCGGGAAGAAGTAGGTTTTGAAGGCACCAATAATATTGGCTACCGCGATGAAAATAATGCGCAGTATCCGCCGGCGCAGGGTAAATCATACCATGGCCGCGGCCCTATACAGCTTAGCTATAACTATAACTACGGGCAGGCAAGCGAGTTTATTTTTGGCGATAAGAATGTGTTGCTGGCTAACCCGGAGAAAGTGATCCAGGATGGAGTGATCGCTTTTGAAACCGGCATCTGGTTCTGGATGACGCAGCAATATCCCAAACCCTCCTGCCATGAAGTAATGATCCCTGGCAAATGGACGCCCACTGCCGAACAAACAGCCCTTAACCTGAAACCGGGTTTTGGCGCCACCGTAAATATTATTAACGGTGGGGTAGAGTGTGGCGGCAGCACGGAGAATACTAAAGTATTAAGCCGTATTGGCCATTACCAGCGTTATACGGGCCTTAAGCAGGTAAGCCTGGAATTAAATGGCGGTAACAATGCAGTGAACTGCGGTTGTGCCAATATGGGCCGTTTTGCGATTGATGCTGCGGAGTGCAGCAAAGTAACTTCCCTTTCTTTCACTGCGCCAGCCAATGGTATTTTGAATGTAACCAGCTTATCGCCGGTAACGTTAACCGTTGCCAAGAATGATCCGCGCAGTGAGATCACGCAGGTGTTTATTAAAATAGATGGGCAGCGCCTGGCCGGTACATCTGTGCAGTGGACACCATCTGCATATAAAGCTTACACCGCCACCGCCGTAGGTATCAGGAACGGAAAAGATTCTGTGGTAACTACCACCACCTTCGCTGTCTGGAACAGCCAAACCTTTGAAGGCTGCAGCGGCCTGCCCTTGTGGGATGCTAATAAGGTGTATGATAAGCCTAATAATATTGTACGTTATAACAATACTATTTACCGCAACCAGTGGTGGGCAGGTGCCACGGATGTACCGGGAGGTAATACTACCTGGGCCGTAGTAGGCGCCTGTAATGGTACTACGCCGAATGCTGCCCCGCCCGCCAGTGTGCGCATAGGCACAATCGCAGGCCAGGCAGCAACGGTTGCTGAAATAGCCGCTACACCGGATGTTAAAACAGCAAATGCTGTAATGGAAACAACCGTGTATCCTAACCCGTTAGTAAAAGGCAGCACTTTGTCTGTAAAGGTGGCAAAGTATGATGCAGCCAAACCAGTACAGGTAACCATCCTGGATGTGAGCAAAAAAGTAGTGGCCATTCATAAAGGCAATGCCAAAGTGCTGAGCCTTTCCACGGCTAACCTGCCCGCCGGGTTTTATATTCTCGTGATCACAAACGGCAATAACACTTCTACTAAAAAGATTGTAATACAATAAGAGAGCACTTGTATTACGGGGGCCTCCTTATTTATTGAGGGGGCCTTTTTTATGCGGTAACACCGTTAAGCGCGTTCAACGCAGCGGTGGGCGATTCTTTCAGCAGATCATAGATAGCAGCCGTTTTACCGGTGTGTATGCTGTATACATCCTGCTCCATGCTGTTCAGCAGATCTGCGGCTACTTCTTCGGGGGGAATACCGTTGGCAGCGCCGCCAATAACGGCAGAAAAATCAGTGTTCACCAGGGGCGGCATCAGTTCAAATACTTTAATATTGGTATCCTGCAGGGATAAACGCAATATTTTGGAATAAGAGTTCAGGGCTGCTTTGCTGGCACTGTAAGTAGGTATCCTTAAACCCGGCGCATAGGCGGTAATGGACGATACGTTCACCACTGCTGCTGCAGGCTGCTGGTGTAAAATGGGGAGCAGCTTTTCAGTAAGGCGCACCACGGAAATGTAGTTGGTATAGATTTCCTTTTCCGCTTCTTTCCAGCTTTCTTCGCCTACGGCTAAGGTGTGGTAAGCGGCATAGCCGGCATTATTGATCAGCACATTCAGCTTTGGGAATTTTGTGCGGATGGTTTGTACCAGCTCCTCTACCGCTGCTTCGCTGCTTACATCGCTCACCAGTGTATGCACGCCGGGAAGCTGGGCGGCAGCCTGTTCCAGGCGTTTGGCATCGCGCCCGGTAATAATCACTTCATTGCCTTTTTCAAGAAAGGCTTTAGCGGTTGCAAGGCCAATACCGGCACTGCCGCCGGTTATCAGGATGGTGTTGTTGCTCGTTTTCATGTTGTTTATTTTTATTTATGTGGTTAAATACCGATCGGTATCTGATAAAGCAAAAAAAATGTCAGCTCAATGAAATGCTGTTTACCAGGTCTGCAATAGCGTCTGATACCAGCTCTATATCTTTATTCTTTTTAGTAATGCCGGAAAGCATAATACCACCTTCTACCATGGCCAGCAGGCCGGTAGCAAACCGGCGGGCATTTATACCGGGCAGGAACTCACCGGCAGCAATGCCTTTGCTAACAAAATCTTCCAGGAGTTTGCGTGTACTTTCCAGGGCCTGCGCAGCTTTTTCGCGCAGCAGCTCATGGGTGTCATCCGCCTCTATACCAGTATTCTGCATGGGACAGCCGCCTTCCGGGAACGGTGTTTTTTTTGCCGGGCGAAAGATCTCTGCATATACCAGCAGCTTTTCCTTATAGGTAGGCGCGCTGTCCATGGCTTTGCGGAAAATGCTGCTGCGGTTTTTCAGGTTGTACTCAAACGCAGCCAGGGCAATATCTTCCTTATTCTCAAAGTTGCCGTAGATCGCGCCTTTCGTCATGCCGGTAGCTTCCGTGAGGTCAGAGATGGATGTGCCGGCATAGCCCTTTTTGTTAAAAATGGGAGCCGTTGTTTCAATGATCCACAAACGCGTCTTTTCTGATTTAGGCTCAAATTTCATGACACAAAGATAGATACCAATCGGTATCTGGCCAAATATTTTTTTATATCGCGTCATTGCGGGGAGCCCGGGAGGCTACAGTCGCTCCACGCGCCCCCGCTTACTTTGCTCCCCGCAATGGCACGGTTAGTATATGAGATCCTTGTTCAGCCTCCCTTACAGGGCTTCAGTCAGCAGCCTGGTAAAAACACCTGAAATATTCCGGTATAATTTCTAAATTGGAAGAATGAAAATGGTTTACACCTGCATGGCTTTAGCCTGCTTCCACGCTGCTGTGCTGCATGCACAGGAAAAAACGGTTACCCTGGATTCCTATTTCAATAATGAGCATCGCAAAAATGCTGCGGGTGAAATGGAATCTTTCCACTATAAATGGGAGGAAACAGGTAATAACGGCTACTCCAAGCTGGGAGATGCATTTAAAGCGCACGGCGCCACCCTGAACACCTTACATGAAGCGCCCGCTGCCGCTAACCTGAAAAGTTCCGCTGTTTATATTATTGTAGATCCGGATAATGCAAAGGAATCGCCCACCCCTAATTATATCGGCAAAAAAGATATTACCGCCATTAGCCAATGGGTAAAAGCAGGAGGCGTATTGCTGCTGCTGGCCAATGACAGCGCCAATACAGAGCTGCAGCATTTTAATGAGCTGGCCGCAGTTTTTGGTTTGCATTTTAATGATGAACGTATTAATTACGTGAAGGACGATGCGCATTTTGAGAACGGCGCCATTCCCGTAAAAGATCATCCGGTGTTCCGCACAACCAAAAAGATCTTTATGAAAGATGCCTGCTCCATTCGTGTACAGCCACCGGGCAAACCCTTACTTACTTCAGGCGGCGCTGCCATTATTGCCACTACTCCTTATGGTAAGGGCACAGTAGTAGCCGTAGGTGATCCCTGGCTGTATAATGAATATGTGAACGGGCGCCTGCCAGCTGGTTATGAGAATGATAAGGCCATGACAGACCTGGTAAGCTGGCTGATGACGAAAATACCCGCCAGAAAATAGTAAGGCATTGTATCACAGCTCTCTGCTAAAACAACAGGGAGGGGCAATAGAAAATTTGCAGGCCAGGGAAAACTTGACTAAATTGTATCTCCTTTAGCTGCATAGCGTTATGAAATTTTGTGCCTTTATAGTTTTTTTAGTTTTGCTGCTGAATGAGGCCGGTTTTGCACAATCCTACGGTTTACAATTCCAGAGCCACGAAGTAGTGCCGGAAAAAAGGACCGCCCTTAACCTGACGCCAACAGCACCTCTGTGCCTGGACGGGACTACGGAAATTTCCTTCGATCTCAACTTTGTTCCTTATCATGATATTTATTTCGGTTACGTACTGCGCGTAATTTTTGATAACCGGGAAAATATTGACCTGGTATATAACCAGAAAACACTGCGTTTCGATTTCCTGATAGGAGAAAAATATTCCACTGTATTTACCATCGATCCAGCTACCCTTTATAATAAATGGAGTACCTGCAAATTAAGGATCGATCCTGCAACGCAGGAAGCTGCTTTGTTTGTGAACAATATACAGGTAGCAAAAGGCAAAGGCAATTTCGGAAAAAAAGCCTGCTGCCGCCTGCTGTTCGGCGCCAATAACTTTGAAGGGTTCCAGATGCTGGACATTCCGCCCATGAACATAAAGGACGTGGCTATCCGCGAAGGCAGCAAAACAAAATACTACTGGCCTTTATCGGAAAGCAGCGGCAATCAGTGCCGGGATACTATTCGCGGCAAAATAGCAGAAGTGCGCAATGCCAATTGGATAAGGCCCCAGCACCAGCAATGGGCTTTAATGAGCGAATTGAAAATGAACGGTATGCCCAGTGTGGCATTTGATAAAAAGAACGAGGTATTGTACGTTGTATCCTCTGATTCTTTATATAAGATCGCTTTTAAAAGCGGCGCTTCCAGCACAGTAGCACTTGCGGAAAAACATGATTCGCTGATGGCCGGCAATCAATCCATCTATGATCCTTTCCTGCAAAAGCTCTATAACTTTTATATTGATGGGCAAACCCTGAGCACCTTTGATTCCAGCGCGCAAAAGTGGAGCACCGGTTTTGCGCCTGCACCGCTTACCGTGTACTGGCATGCCAATAAATTTATTTCAGCTTACGATAGCTCCCTGTACATTTTAGGTGGTTACGGGCAGCTGGAATATAAGAACCGCGTGCAGCGTTATCACCTGCCGGGTAAGGAATGGGATACCATGCTGGCTACCAGTGGCGACCGCTTTATGCCGCGTTACCTGGCCGCACTGGGTACAAATGAAAAAGGCGATACCGCTTACATTATGGGCGGTTACGGCAGCAGCACCGGCAGCCAGGTGGTGAACCCAAAGTATTATTACGACCTGCTAGCCTTTAGTGTAAAAGATCATTCCTTTAAAACTATTTACCGCCTGCCGGAACCGGAGCGCCAGTTCTGTTTTGCCAACAGCATGGTGATTGATGCCGCGGCAAAGGAATATTACGCGCTGGTATACCCGAACGATAAATTTAACTCTGAGCTGCAGCTGATCCGCGGTTCTTTACAATCGCCCAAATACCAGCTGCTGGGTACTACCATTCCCTACACCTATCATGATGTGCAGTCATTCGCAGACCTGTATTATTGTGCCGACAGTAAGAAGCTGGCGGGCGTAACTATTTACACCTCCAAAGAGGGAAGGGCCAGCGTAAAAGTGTACACCATTGCATTTCCGCCTAACCAGCTATTGCCTGCCGCACCGGAAAAGCATACGCCTCACTGGTGGTATTACGGGATAGCGCTGGCGCTTGCAGGCGCGGGCATTTTTGCCTACCGCAAACGGAAGCTGAAGCCTGCTGTGCAAATACCGGCATCCCCGGTAATAAAGGAACCGGAAACAGTAGCAGAACCGGCCGCCATAGCCGGACTAACCATGCCGCTGCACACGCCGGAAGAGGAAGAAGAAAGCGTGCATGCCAAAGTATTTTTATTCGGGCAGTTTGAAGTGTATGATAAAGACGGGCAGGACGTAACCCGCTCCTTTACGCCACTGCTGAAAGAGCTGTTCCTGATCATTACCACGCACACGCTGTGGACGGGCAAAGGCATCTCCTCAGAAAAATTATACGGCACCCTGTGGCGCGATAAATCCAGTAAGGAAGCGCAGAACAACCGCTCTGTGAACATGGTAAAGCTCAAGGCCATCCTGGATAAGCTGGGCGCCTGCAGCTTTGTAAAAGATGCCGACCGCTGGAGCCTGCATTACGATAAAGAAAGCATCTCCATTGACCTGGAAACCTTTCTGCAATTAGGCCGCCCTGCCGGAAAGCAAACTAAAAAAGAGATCCAGCAGCTGCTGGCCATTATACAACGCGGCTCCTTACTGGCCGATACTGCTTATCCCTGGCTGGAAGATATGCAGTCGGAGATCTCCGGTATGGCCTTGTCCGTACTATCTGCCGCTACACTGCAGTTCAGCCATGATCCTGAATTTTTAATAGAGATCGCCAACGGCATCTTCATTTTTGACCCGGTGAATGAAGAAGCCCTGCGCGTAAAATGCAAAAGCCTGGGGCAGCTGGGCCGCCACTCTATGGCCAAGGCGCTGTTCAATAAATTCGCCAAAGAATACCACCACATGTATGGCGAGGATTTCCAGGGTACTTTTCATGAAGTATTTAATGAGGTGAAGTAGCAATTAGTGCATTATTAATGCCGCTGTTAAGCCTCCCCGGCTATATTGCAGGGATATGAATACTAAAAACAGGCTCCGGTTGTTCAAAGCCATCAGCATTGGCCTGGCCTTGCTGGCCATTGTGATGCTGGAGCTGTTGCTGCGTGCCTTCCATTACGGCAATGATCTGCGCCTTTTTATAGAAGCACCTGCTGATAACCGCTACCTGGTATTAAACCCGGATGCCTCCAAAAAATACTTTCTGAACCAGCGCATTGCCACCATGGGCAACAGCGAATTATTCAAAAAAGAAAAGGATCAGCATACCTGCCGCATCTTTGTGCTGGGGGAATCCACTACTATTGGCTACCCCTACTATCATAACGGCGCTTTTCACCGCTGGCTGCAATACCGGTTAATGCGCAGCTTCCCAGACCGGGATTTTGAGATCATTAACCTGTCGCTGACCGCCGTTAACTCTTTTACCGTATTAGGTTTTGCCAGGGAAGTAGTGCGTTACCAGCCGGATGCCGTGCTGATTTATACCGGCCACAATGAGTTTTATGGTAGCCTGGGTGTAGGCAGTACAGAGCGTATTGCCGGCAATCCCCGCCTGGTGAACCTGGTGCTGGCCCTGCGGGAGTATAAGATCATGCAGCTGCTTACCAATGTGTATGAAAAGATCCTGAGCCATACTGCAAGCCCGGAGGCCACTGCCGGCAAAGCACGTATGGAGCTGATGGTAGCTGCTCAGCAAATTCCTTACGGCTCCACCTTATACAAGCGGGGTATTGCACAGTTTCAGGCCAATATGGATGCTGCTTTACAGCTGCTGGATAAAAAAGGCATCCCGGTTTTTGTCAGCAACCTGGTATCTAATGAAAAAGACCTGACGCCCTTTATTAGCCTGGGGCCGGATAGTACACAGGCGCCGGAGTTTCAAAAAACATACATCGCTGCCTTGCAGGCATTGGAAAATAAGGACAGCACCACTGCTTTCACCGGCTTTCAGCAGGCGGAGAAATTATATAACGGCTACGCCGCCACGCATTATTACCTGGGCCGCCTGTTGCTGGTTAAGGGAGATGCAGCTGCTGCCCGCCAGGAGCTGTCCACTGCGCAGGACCTGGATGCCCTGCGCTTTCGGGCACCTGCAGCGCTCAATAACATCATTCCCCAGCTTTGCAGCAAATACAAAAACGCGCACCTGGTAAACGCAAAGGCAGCCTTTGAGCAGTTTTCCACGGATCACATTATTGGCAATGAGCTGTTATTGGAACATGTGCACCCCAACCTGCCGGGATATGCAGTGTTGTCAGATGCTTTTTACAACAGTATGCAGCAGGCAGGCTTTTTTCCAAAAGATAGCATGAACCTTGCGCAGCTGCTGCGCACTATGCCCATTACCAAAGTAGATTCCCTGGCAGGCGCTTACCGTATTGCCAACCTGAAAAGGAGCTGGCCTTTTACTACGGTGCCGGTAAAGGATACCTTACCTGTAAATACGGAAGAAGAGCGCCTGGCTTATGGCCTTGCTTTCCAACATACCTGGTGGCCGGCTGTAATGGATACCTTGTATAACTATTACGCTGGTAAAGCAGATTGGGCGGGCGCAGCTGCCGTAGTGGAAACGCTGGTGCTGGAACATCCTGCAGATGCGGCTTTATATGAGCGGGCTGCCAATTTATACGGCAAGCTGAATGATCTCAATAACGCCGCCTTTTACTTCCGCAAAGCTTTTGCGCTGGCGCCCACATTTGAAATGGCCCGCACGCTGTTTGTGCTGTACCTGAAAATGGATCAGCCTTTGGCAGCCATGCCTTACCTGGATTATGCCATGCAGCATAATGACCGCGGCCTGAACCTGGCGCCGGTGAAACAGCTTACAGCAGAGATCATACAGCTGCAGCAAACCGCTACCCCGGAGGCATTGAGCCCGGTAGTAAATAAATACAGGCAAATGGGCAATAATGAAGGCGCTGCCAGTTACCTGGAGAAGCGCTTAAAAACCGATCCGGGGAATAAGCAGGCCTTGTTGTTACTGGCGGGGCTGGGGAAATAAACATTACATCATGAAAAAGATTTTTCGCGCTTTATACGCTGCCTGGGTGAAGTTCGGAATGGTGCTGGGGTACATGAATATCCGTATTATCCTCAGCATCCTGTTCTTTATTATCGTTACGCCTGTTGGGCTGTTGAGAAAGCTCGCCGGTAAGGACAGCCTCCGCATCCGGCAATTTAAGAAAAGCCGCGGTTCCGTAATGGTGAGCCGGGATCATGTGTATACGAAGGAGGATCTATTGCACACTTTTTAACGGGCCAGCCAAAAAGGTCAGCCCATATCAACCACGTTTATGGAATTTTTTAAAGAGCTTTTCCTTTTCCTGCGCACCCGGAAAAAATTCTGGTTGCTGCCGCTGCTCATTATGCTGCTGTTGCTTACCGTGCTGGTAGTGCTTACCAGCGTACCGGCCCTGGCGCCTTTTATTTACACCTTATTTTAATGCGCTTTGGCTACCTGTATCTTAGGCATCTCTGCATTTTACCACGACAGCGCCGCAGCCATTATTATAAATGGTAAAATAATAGCCGCTGCACAGGAAGAGCGTTTTACCCGTATCAAGCACGATGCATCTTTCCCGGAGAATGCCATCCGGTATGTATTAGAGGAAGCTGGCATTACCTACAGCCAGCTGACTGCTGTTGCGTTTTATGATAAACCTTTACTGAAGTTTGAGCGCCTGCTGGAAACGTATCATGCTTTTGCACCAGCCGGGCTGCCCAGCTTTTTAACCGCCATACCGGTATGGCTGCACGAAAAGCTGCATATTAAAAAGCTGCTGCGCAGGCAATTTAAAAAGTTAGCCAACAACATCCCCATCTACTTCCCCGAACACCACTTATCCCATGCTGCCAGCGCTTTTTATCCATCTCCCTTTGAAGAAGCAGCCATTCTTACCATCGATGGCGTAGGGGAGTGGGCTACTGCTACCATTTGCCATGGACAGGGTAATCAAATAAAAATAATGCAGGAGCTGCGCTTTCCGCATTCCGTAGGCTTGCTGTATTCTGCCTTTACTTATTACCTGGGTTTTAAGGTGAACAGCGGAGAGTATAAGCTGATGGGGCTTGCGCCTTACGGCGATCCGCAGTCGCCGGAAACTATCTTGTTCAAAGAAAAGATCCTCTCCACATTAGTAGATATCAGGGAAGATGGCTCTATTCTATTAAACATGTCCTGCTTCCGCTTTGCCACCGGCCTGCGCATGACCAACGATAAAAAGTGGGCGGCGCTCTTAGGCATTCCACGCAGGGAGCCGGAATCCGCCATCACGCCATCGCACAGGAACCTGGCACTGGCCATGCAGCAGGTTACGGAAATGATCGTGGTAGCGCTGGCCCGCACGGCGCAGCGTATCACCCAAAGTAAAAACCTGGTAATGGCGGGCGGGGTAGCCCTGAATGGCGTTGCAAATTATCAGGTACTGCTGGCCGGTTGTTTTGATAATATATGGATCCAACCTGCCGCTGGTGATGCCGGTGGCGCATTAGGCGCTGCCCTGGCAGCATATCATATTGCTGAGCGGGCGCCCCGGATCATTCAAAGCTCAACCAGCGCTTCCAACCATCCTCTTAAAGGCCGGCCACCTGCCCATACCACTGCTCCCGATGCCATGCAATCCGCCCTTTTAGGCCCTGCCTTCACCCAACAACAAATTGCCGCCACCATTCACCGTTACAACGCCACCGCTGAATATGTAGCAGATTTTCCAGTGCTCAGTGCCCGCGTTAGCCAGCTGCTGGCAGCAGGTAAGGTTATTGGCTGGTTCCAGGACCGTATGGAGTTTGGCCCCCGCGCCCTGGGCAACCGCAGCATCCTGGCCGATCCCCGCAACCCCCGCATGCAGCAGCACATTAACCTGCAAATAAAAGCAAGGGAAGCTTTCCGCCCATTTGCACCCAGCGTGCTGGAAGAAGATGCCGCAGCATATTTTGATATGCAGTCCCCTTCGCCTTACATGTTATTTGTTACACCATTAAAAACAGCGCTGCGTTTTCCCGTGCAGGAAAACTATCAGCAAAATATCTATGAACGTTTGAGCGATCCCCGCTCACCCGTGTCCGCTGTTACCCACGTGGATTATTCTGCCCGCATTCAAACCGTTAGTAAAGCAACCCATCCAAAATACTGGCAGCTGATCCATGATTTTAAAGCGCTCACTGGCTGCCCTATGCTCATTAATACCTCTTTTAATGTGCGTGGAGAACCTATTGTATGCAGCCCGGAAGATGCTTTCCTGGCGTTCATGCATACCGCAATCGATTACCTGGTAATGGGTAATTACCTGCTGGAGCGGGCAAAACAAACCGCTGTACAAAATATTCCTGCACAGGAATATATAGCCGATTAATTAAAAATCACTTCACAACCAATGCGTTGCAAAAAAATAATATAACCGTTAAGGCTCCCGTTAAAGCATTTCCATAAAATTAATTTTTTCGTTAGCCCGTTATTAATGCCCGCGTTAGTGTGCCCCGCCTTACTTGCAGTATTATTTCAATCAAAAGTTTAAATCGAAACTGTCCCGTTATGCAAAGATTAGTGCTAATACTTGTCATGGCATTTGTTTTCCTGGATGTACATGCCCAGCAACATATAGTAAAGGGTACTGTAACCGATGAAGGCAACCAGCCATTACCCGGGGCTACGGTCAGGGTAAAGGCCTCCACGGTTTCCGCTATCACAGATGCTTCCGGAAATTTTCAGATCAACACCGGAGAACAGGCATCCCCCGTTCTTATTATTTCTTACATCGGCTACGTGGAGCAGGAAGTAGCGGTGAATGGCGCCACCATAACCATACGCCTGAAAACAGATGCACATTCCCTGAATGATGTAGTGGTAGTAGGTTACGGCGTACAGCGCAAAAGAGATGTTACCGGCGCTACCAGCACCGTTAGGTCGGAAGAAATTGTAAAACGCCCCCTGGTAAGGGTTGAGCAGGCATTGCAGGGCACTACCTCCGGTGTGCAGGTAGCCAGCAACAACGGCCAGCCCGGCGCAGGTTTAAGCGTGCGGATCCGCGGGGTGAACTCCATCACCGGCTCTAACGAACCGCTGTATGTAATTGATGGTTACATTGGCGGCAGCGTGGAATCCCTTAACCCCAATGATATAGAATCCATGGAAATACTGAAAGATGCTTCTGCCACCGCTATTTACGGTTCCAGGGGCTCTAACGGCGTAGTGCTGGTAACTACCAAAAGTGGTAAGGAAGGCAAAACGCATGTGGATTTCAGTACCTGGTTCAGTAAAGCCAGCGTACCCAAACAGCTGGATCTTATGAACGCATACGATTTTGCACGTACGGTGAACACACAGTTCCAGCTTTCCGGTAACCCACCTGCATTTACCGATGCGCAGCTGCAGGAGCTGCAGTCCAAAGGCGGCACCAACTGGCAAAAGGAGCTGCAGCAAAGCCCCTGGATCCAGAACTACCAGCTGAGCGTATCCGGCGGTAATACCGGTGTGCGCTACATGTTCTCCTTTAACCACCTGGATCAGCCGGGCCTGATCCTGAACCAGTATTATAAACGCACTACACTCAGAAGTAATGTAGATGTGAAGCTGAATGATAAAATGGACCTGAAGGTGAACGTAACCGCGCTGTTCCCGCAGAACCGCAATACGCAATACCCCGGCGACCTGATAGATCCGTTTGCACAGGCTACCCAGTGGGATCCTACATCGCCGGTGCGCAATGCAGATGGTAAATACATCCTCTCCGCGCAATACGGGTCCATACAGATCAATCCTGTAGCGCAGGCCAGCAACCAGCTGGTAGATAACAGCGCCACCAACCTAACGGGAACGGGCGTATTTACCTGGCGCATACTGCCCGGCCTTAGCTTCACCTCCAATAATACTTACGAGATCCAGTGGTCGCTGAACCAGCAGCTGTTCGGGAAAGAGACCAGCCTGGGAATGTCAGGCCGCGATTTTGCCTCACAGGGCAATACCCGCTACCGCTCTTACCAGAACAGTAACTTCCTTACCTACCGCGGTGATTTTGGCGATCACTCCCTTACTGTAACCGCGTTGTATGAGCAGCAGAACCGCCGCAACATTAATTCCAATGCGCAGGGCGTAAACCTGATCAGTTATGTGAATGGCTATTATAATATAGGACTGGGCAGCACGCAGCTGGTATCATCCGGCTACTGGGCCGATGCTTTGCAGTCTTACATGGGCCGTGTGAACTACGCCTATAAAAATAAATACCTGTTAACAGCAGCTGTGCGTGTGGATGGTTCATCGCACCTGCTGGATAAGTACAGCACCTTTCCCTCGCTGGCCCTGGGCTGGAATATTGCCAAGGAAGGCTTTATGCAGGATAACCGCATTTTCTCCGACCTGAAGCTGCGCGCCAGCTTTGGTGTAACAGGCAACCAGGCCGTAAACCCTTATGCTACCATTCCGCAGATCAGCACTGGCGCGCCCTATTATTTTGATGGCAGCAAACCCACGGTAACCACCCCGCTGGGCAGCCCGGTATCTACCTCCCTGAAATGGGAACGCACGGAGCAGTATGATGCCGGTTTGGACGCCGCCTTCCTCAAAGGCCGCCTCACCTTTACGGTAGATGCGTATCACAAAAAGATCAAGGACCTGCTGTATTATTTCCAGGCCCCGTTCTATAACAGCGGCGCCACCTATGCCCGCAACATAGGCAGCGTAGAAAATAAAGGATTGGAATTTGCCTTAGGCGGTACACCCATCAGCACTAAGAAATTAACCTGGAGCAGTAACCTGATAGCTTCCATTAACCGCAATAAGGTAGTGGACCTGGGCGGGCTGGATAATATTGTGGTGAATAACATCGGTTCCCCGCAAAGCAATGTATCTATTCTGAAGATAGGGCAGCCGCTGGGCGAGTTTTACGGCTATAAGTTCCTGGGTACCTGGAAGGCCAAAGAAGCTGCAGAAGCCGCGCTGTTTGGCATGAAACCCGGCGATGCAAAATATGTGGATGTTGACGGCGATAAAAAATACACCGCAGCCGACCTGCAAACAATCGGTAACGGCACACCCAAATTCACGTTCGGGTTCATTAATGATATTAAGTACGACAATTTTACGCTGAGCTTTATGTTCCAGGGCGCTACCGGTTACCAGATCTATTCACAAACCCTTGCCTATGTATGGGGCGGTTTGGGTGATGCGCGCAACGCCACCACGCAGGATGCCCTTGACATCTGGACACCCACGCATGAAACCGACAATCCCACTTTCAGTAAAAGCAGCACCAACTTTATTAACAGCAGCCGCTATGTGTACAATGCCAGCTACATGAAGCTGAAGAATTTATCTATCTCTTATCACATACCGGAATCCCTGTTAAGCAAAGTAAAGCTGCGCAACCTGGAAGTATATGTGAGCGGTCAAAACCTTTTCACCGTTACCAGCTACCCGGGTTATGATCCGGAGATCACCAATGCCACCAACGCCATTACACAGGGCCTGGAAATGGGTGTGATCCCCAACCCGCGTACGTATACGTTTGGCCTGCGGGCAGGATTTTAGGAGTGTAAAGCAGAAAGCTTAATGCTGAACGCTAACAGCAAGCTAATTATTGATCCTTAATTATTAATTATAATGAAATTGAGATACATTACTTTTCTGCTGGCCCTCACTATTGCAGGTGCAGGCTGTCAGAAGCTAACGGAAGATCCGAAGGGTAACCTTACCCCCGGCACTTATTTTAAAACAGCCTCTGACCTGGATGCCGCAGTAGCTTCCATTTACCTGCAGCTGGCGGTAGATGCAGCCTATGCCAACATCAGCAACAGCACGCCCTGTTTTGGTTCCGATGATCTTACCACCGATCCGGGATTGAATAAGCTGGGCTTCCGTTTATTTGACCAGTTAAATGGTAACTCTGATGCAGATGGCCGTTTGAACAACGTATGGCAGGGCCCCTGGACCGCCATTTACCAGGCTAATAATGTTATTGCCAATTATGAAAAGGTAGATGCTGCTGATGATGTAAAACATGCTTATGCAGGACAGGCCTTTTATTTAAGAGCATTCAGCTACTATATGCTGGTGCGCACTTTTGGCCCTGTACCGGTAATTGATAAGCCGCTGGATGTAGATGCACGTCCTGCAAGGGATTCTGTAAGCAACGTGTACAACCTGATAGTAAGCGATCTTAAAACCGCTATCGGTTTTTTACCCACCTCTTTCCCCGGCGCACCTGGCAAAGCCAATCAGCAGGCCGCCAAAGCATTGCTGGCAGAGGTGTATTTAACCATGGCAGGATGGCCGCTGAAACAAACTGCTAACTATGCGCTGGCAGCAGAGCAGTCAGATGCGGTGATTAAATCAGGCCAGTATACCCTGGTGCCCGACTATGCAAAAGTATTCACCACCAATAATAATTCAGAGTCCATCTTCTCCCTGCAGTTCAATGTAGCAGGCGGTTTGCCGCAGCGTACCTTTGGCTCATCCTGCATGCCGCTGGATGAAGTAGCGCTGAACGGTAACAGTGGCTGGGACGATTTTTACCCGGAGATCAACTTTTACCAGGCTGCACCCAAATGCGCCCGTACCGATGCTACTTTTTATACCACCATTAAGCTGCTGCAGCCTAACAAAACCTTTAAGCTGGTGCCCTGGAGCTCCACAGAAACACATGCCGGGCATCCGTATTACAAGAAATTCCGTTCAGGCGTTGGCGATGGTATTGTGGAAACAGATAACTCCATTATCTCTGCCAACCCCAGCACCAACAAAACGCTGGATATTATCCGCTACCCAATGGTGCTGCTGAACTATGCTGAAGCATCTGCCATGGCGGCCAATGCGCCCACTGCAGAAAGCTATGCAGCCATTAACCAGGTAAGAAGGCGCGCCGGCCTGGCCGACCTTACACCCGGCCTGGCGCTGAATGCCTTCCGCGATTCCGTAGTGCAGGAAAGGGCTTACGAGTTTGCAGGCGAATTTGGTATACGCTGGTTCGATATTGTGCGCCTGCAGCTGCTGCCGCAGATCCTGGCCAAACGCAGTAACCTGGAAAACCCGGTCAATCCCGCAGTGGCGGGTAACCCGGCAGCGCTGGCGCAAAAATATTTAACGCCCATACCCACTAACGAAATGCTCCGCAACCCACAGTGGCAGCAAAACCCAGGGTATTAAACCAATAAACGTGGTTAGCGGAGGACAGCCTCCGCCGCTAACCACTTACTTTTAACCGTTTTATGTGAAACCATGCAGAGAATAGTAATTTTTTTTGTTAGCCTTTTTTTATGCTATCATTCCACATCATCAATTGCTCAGCAGAAGCATAGTGAAAAAACGCTCTACCCCAGCTACAAGGGTTTGATTATGGCTGGGTACCAGGGTTGGTTCCGGGCGGCAGGAGACGGCTCCGCTGCCCGGCGCTATGCTTACGGAAGCGAGGAGCGCAGCGGCATAGATGCATGGCCGGATGTAAGCGAGTATGAAAAAACTTATGAAACACCCTTTGTTTTAAAAGACGGTAGTAAAGCCCGTTTCTTTAGCTCACTGGATAAAAGTACAGTAGACCTGCATTTTAAATGGATGCAGCAATACGGTGTAGATGGTGTGTTTATGCAGCGCTTCTTTAACGTAACACGCGAAGGCAGCGGCAGAAAAGAATCCAACACTATTCTTGGCAATGCGCTGGAAGCAGCTTCTAAATACAAGAGAGCTATTGCCGTAATGTACGACCTGTCGGGTTTAAAAGGTAAGGGCGAAGATTGTTCTTCTATTATTGACGACTGGAAATATTTAGTGGACAGCCTGAAAGTAACCCGGCAAAGCGGCGCCAATACTTACCTGCATGAAAATGGTAAGCCCGTGGTTTGCATCTGGGGCATTGGTTTTCCGGACCGGCCCTATGATATCCGCAACATTGGCCTGGAAAGGTTAATAGATTTTTTGAAGAACGATCCTGTATATGGCAACTGTACGGTAATGTTAGGCGTGCCCACTGCCTGGCGGGAGCTGAATGCAGATTGTATCCACGATCCCTATTTACATACTATCATTAAAAAGGCGGATATAATTCTACCCTGGATGGTACAGCGCTTTTCGCCTTTATTGCATAATGATATGGACCGCTACCGCGATATGATAGTAGATGATATGGAATGGTGCCGCCGTAACAATATTGAGTATGTACCATGCGTTTGTCCTGGGTTCAGCTGGCATAACCTGAGTAAGTACGAGTTTCCGGACGATGTAAAGCCCGTGGGCTCCATACCCCGCCAGGGCGGCCGCTTTTACTGGCAGCAGCTGTCAACCGCCATGCTGGCCGGCGCCCGCATGATCTATGTAGCCATGTTCGATGAAGTGAATGAAGGCACGGCCATCTTTAAAGTATCGGATAATCCGCCGGTAGCTAAAAATGTATCGTTCATTGATATGGATGGGCAGCCATCAGACCTGTACTTATGGCTCACCGGGGAAGCCGCAAAAATGCTGCGGAAAGAAAAACCGTTGGAAATGGTAATGCCCGCGAGGAACGCTCAACGTTGAATGCATACAACACAAAAAATCAAACATCAGACATAAGTCACAAAATATAACAACAAGCAAAGCCTAAGACAGAAAGCACAAGCCATATTTTTAAAAAAATTTATAACAAGCCTTAAATCCATAAACCATATTAAAAACCTTTTCAAAAACCCTATCTCCATTACGGACTATCAATTTGTATTGAACCACGGTATGCTTCAATCACGCAGCACCCAATTCGTAATTCGTAATTGACAATTCGTAATTAACTCAAAACCCTGTAAAATGAAAACGAGCACCAAAAATGCGTTCGCCGGCAGCATACGGCGTTATTCCACGTTATCCATTAACTGGAGGAATGTACTGTTATTCTTTGCTATTGGACTGCTGGCTGCCTGCTCCAAGCAGGATCTCGAAAAACAATTAAAAGAAGGCGCGGGTCTGAACAAAATGGCTGCCACCCCTTTAGCCTCCCCGGTGGGCGACGTAGTGGGAAAGGTGACCGTTGGTTACCAGGGCTGGTTTGCCTGTACCGGCGACGGATCGCCCATTAACGCCTGGTGGCACTGGACCCAGGACTGGAGCCAGTCGCCCTCACCCACCAATAAAGGCATGAAATCATGGCCGGATGTTAGGGATTACACCACCACCTTTGCCACCAGCTTCCCTAACCTGGGCAATGGGCAGCAGGCACGTTTATTCTCGTCGTTCACTGACCAGACGGTGAACGTACAATTTCAATGGATGCAGCAATACGGTATTGACTGCGCCGCGCTGCAACGCTTCAATCCCACCGGGGGTGAAGGGCCGGTGCGCGATGCCATTACCGCCAAGGTAAAAACAGCTGCAGAAACCTATGGCCGCAAATTTTACATTATGTATGATGTAAGCGGCTGGACCAACATGCAGTCGGAAATAAAAACCGACTGGACCAACAAAATGAAAGCCTACACCTCGTCCAGCGCATATGCCGTGCAAAATGGCAGGCCCGTAGTATGTATCTGGGGCTTTGGCTTTAACGATAACAACCATAACTTTTCTGCCGCTGCCTGCCTGGATGTAATTAACTGGTTCAAAGGCCAGGGCTGTTATGTAATTGGCGGTGTGCCCACCTGGTGGCGTACTGCACCGGCCAATTCCGATTCCCGTACCGGTTTCCTGGATGTGTACAAGGCATTCAACATGCTGTCGCCCTGGATGGTAGGCCGCATTGGCAGCGCCGGTGAATCCGACAATTTTTACAATAACGTGAACATTGGCGATCAGGCTTTTTGTAATCAGAACGGTATCGACTACCAGCCCTGCGTGCTGCCCGGCGACCTGCAGGAGCGCCAGCGCGCGCATGGTGATTTTATGTGGCGCCAGTTCTATAACATGGTACGTGTAGGCGCCCAGGGCATCTACATCTCTATGTTCGATGAGTACAATGAGGGTAATCAGATCGCTAAAACAGCGGAAAATGCATCCTTTGTGCCCGCCGGCTCCGGCTTTTGGGCATTGGATGAGGATGGGGTGGCCTGTTCTGCAGACTATTACCTGCGCCTTACCGGCGATGGCGCCCGTATGCTCAAAGGGCAGCTGGGCCTTACCGCTACACGCCCTACCCAGCCAATAGTGGGCAATAACAATGGTAACATCCCCTTTGGGCAAACCATTACACTGAAGGCGGCCAATAACCTGTACGTATGCAGTGAAAATGCCACCCAGGCCATGAACTGTAACCGTACAGCCGTTGGCCCCTGGGAACAGTTCACTGTGGTAAATGCGGGCAACGGTAAAGTAGCCCTGCAGAACCTGGGAAAATACGTATCCTCTGAGAATGGTACCCAGGCTATAACCTGCAACCGTACTGCCATTGGCGGCTGGGAGCAGTTTGATTGGATAGCCAATGCCGATGGCACCGTTTCCCTGAAAGGCAACAATGGGGCATTTATTTCCGGGGAAAACGGTACCCAGCCCATGACCTGTACCCGGACCACTGTCGGCGCCACGGAAAAATTCCGGGTGAACCAGTAAAAAATATAACGCACAGATACACAATTTGTGCAACATGAAATGCCGCCGGTAGCTCTTACACTGCCGGCGGCATTTGTATTTTGGCAAACAAGCGGGCACTGCCCGCCATAAGAGAGCTGGTAGCTGTTAGAACACCCTGGCATCCATAGCTTATTTCTTCAATTTGTGTAGCAATTTCCCCATACGTAAGGCCGGTAAAAAGAAGGCGCTGGCACGGCATTTGCCTTTTCCTGTTAAACCATATCTTTTTATTACATCCACCGGGTAAGTTCCTGTTAGTGATAAGCCCCTTAAAAAAAATTGACATGAAAGGAGTACATGAAGAAGATAATACGGTAGTAGTGACAAGTGATGATAGCGGAGGCGCAGAATATACATTGCGCCTGTTCATCAGCGGAGCATCTGCTAATTCCGCCAAAGCTGTGTTAAACCTGATCAGTGTGTGCGACACTTATATTAAAGGCAGGTATGCTTTAGAGGTCATTGATATTTTCCAGGATCACGAGCTGGCGCAGAAAGAACACATCACAGCCGTGCCTTCACTCATTATAAAAACACCTTTATCCGCAAAAACCCTTGTTGGTAATATGTCCAACTGTCAGAAAATATTACAGGGATTGAGACTTACTACATGAGATTTACAACATAAGTATGGAAAAAGGCAAACCGTCATATGAAACGCTGCAGCAAGAGGTGCAGCAATTGCGTGTTGCGTTGGAAGAAGCAAGAGATACAATAGCCGCCATCCGTTCCGGGGAAGTAGATGCTTTGATAGTAGAGGGAGAGCTGGGCAATGAGATGTACACCTTAACCAGTACAGATCTTACCTATCGCCGCTTTATAGAGAAAATGGCACAAGGCGCTGTTACTATCAGCAAAGAGGGAACTATACTTTACAGTAACTCCCGCTTTGCCAATATGATAGATACTCCACTCTCCGGCGTAATAGGCCTTGCTTTCAGCCAGTTTGTGAAACCGGAGTACCAGGGCCACTTTGAACAGCTGCAGGAAAAAGGATGGATGGAGGATACTATTGGAGAAGTAGTGCTGAAAAATGCGCAGGAAGGTTTAACCGTACAGCTGTCCCTCACCAAGCTGGAGCTGGATGGAGGTTTCGCCATCAGTATCATCATCACAGATCTTACCGCAGAAAAAGAAACGCAAAGGCAGCTAAAGCAGCAGAATGATAAGCTGGAACAGATCAATCATGCGCTGGAGCTTAGCAATCATGATCTGCAGCAGTTTGCATCCGTAGCCTCGCACGATCTGCAGGAGCCGTTGCGCAAGATCCAGATGTTTTCCAGCCTGCTGAAGAAAAAAATTAATGGCCTTTCCGAAGATGCACATATGTACCTGGGCAAGATCATCAGCTCATCAGAAAGAATGAAGCAGCTGATGGATGATATATTGAACTACTCAATGTTATCCTCAAACCAGATCAAATATGAGCATATTGAGCTCCACCAGCTGATGAATGACCTGCTGGAAGATTATGAGCTCATCATCCAGGAAAAAGGCGCCAGCGTTGTAATAGAAGATCTGCCGGCTATAGAAGCTAACAGGGGGCAGATCAGGCAGCTGTTCCAGAACATGATCAGCAATGCCATCAAGTTCTCCCGGCAAAATGTAGCGCCCAGCGTTTTTATCAGCGGCCGCCGCATTCACTCCCGCAGCTTTGACGCGCCGGAACAGCACGATGGGCCTTTTTGCCGCATCTCTATAAAAGATAACGGCATTGGTTTTGATGAGAAATATATGAGCAACATTTTTTCGCTCTTTGGCCGCTTAAACCCACGGGGTATGTTTGAAGGTACCGGCATTGGGTTGGCCATAGCAAAAAAGATAGTAGATAAACACGGCGGTTTAATTACCGCACACAGTATAGAGGGAATAGGTTCAGAATTTATTGTAGTGTTGCCACTACAACAGTTTTAGCGGAAATTTAATGCAAGTCCACAGGGAAAAAAGCAAATGCAGCACCATACAGGCGCTGCATTTTGTTTTTATGAATGCTATCTTTGCGGCAATCCTTTACCTATGCAGTTTCGTTTCAGCTGGAAATTTTTTGTGCTCACTCTTTTATTATTTGCCGTTGAAGTGCTTATAGCGCTATATGTACATGATAGTTTTATACGTCCTTATTTTGGGGATTTCTTAGTAGTGATACTGCTGTACTGTTTTGTAAGCACCTTTTTGCAGGCGCCGGTTAAACCCTTAGCTATGGGCGTTTTGCTGTTTGCTTATTTAATTGAAACACTGCAATATTTTAACCTGGTAAAACATTTAGGGCTGCAGCACTCGTGCCTGGCCAATATTGTAATAGGCAACCATTTTGAGTGGACGGATATGCTGGCCTACACGCTGGGCATTTTATGCATACTATTGCTTGATAAGTTAAGACCAGCGCCGGTTTCGCAGGTACAATAATTGTTGCCTTCCGGTTATTCTGTACTTTTAAAATAACCGATAATGAACAACAAGCATCAAACGCCTGCCGGTAACCCGGTGATCAGGCATAAGTTCACCGCGGATCCTGCCGCCATTGTTTCTAACGGTAAGGTATATATGTATACCGGTCATGACGAAGCGCCGCCCGGCGAATATAAATATGTCATGAATGAGTGGCTATGTTTTTCTTCAACAGACATGGTTAACTGGACAGAACACCCCATTCCCTTAAAAGCCGCAGATTTCAAATGGGTAAAGGGCGGGGCCTGGGCTTCACAGGTTATTGAGCGCCATGGTAAGTTCTTCTGGTATGTAGCGGTGGAGCATAATACAATTCCCGGCCGCGCTATAGGCGTAGCAGTGGCCGGCCGCCCGGAAGGGCCGTATAAAGATGCCCGCGGATCAGCGCTGGTAAGTAATGATATGACCACCTTTATTGATAGTGATAAAGATGATATAGACCCCACCGTGATCATTGATGACGACGGGCAGGCATACCTGTTCTGGGGCAATGGCATGTGTTATTATGCAAAGCTGAAGGAGAATATGATAGAGCTGGACGGAGAGATAAAAAAAGTAGACCTGCCTGATTTTTCAGAAGGCGCCTGGATCCATAAGCAGGGCAGCTGGTATTACCTGTTATATGGTTACCAGTTCCCGGAAAAGGTGGCCTATGCCATGAGCCGCAGCATCCACGGCCCCTGGGAGTTTAAAGGTATTGTAAATGAAATAGCAGGTAACTGCCAAACCAACTCACCGGCTCTGCTGGAATACAAGGGCCTCACATATTTTATTTACCACAATGGCGGTTTGCCTCCGCATGGCGATAGTTACCGCCGCTCTGTATGCATCGATTACCTGTTCTATAATCCGGATGGTACCTTGAAACGCGTGCAAATGACCTCAGAGGGCGTAGTGCCGGTAAAATAGAAGTTATATTAATCGCGTAGCAGCTCAATGATATCCGTGCGTTTCATAGCCTCCGCTAATGACAATGCCGTATGATCCATAGCCACTGCATGCCGGTTGGCCCTGTTTTCCAGCAGCAGCCTTACCATATGCACATGGCCCATTTCGGCCGCGCGGTGTAAGGCGGTGAACCCGCGTGCATCTGCTGCATTCACATCGGCCCCGGCTTTCACCAGCAGGTTAAAATGCCTGGCGGCATTGGATTGTACGGCATTCATAACAGGCGTAGCGCCTTCGGCCGATCGTACATTGGGATCTGCGCCCAGCGCCAGCAGCTTCTCCATAGGCCCGGTAGTTTCACAGGCCAGGCTCCAGTGCAGGGGCGCCAAACCATCCCTGGCCAGGCTGTTTACCGGAATGCCTTCCAGTACGTATTTTTCAATTTCCTGCATATTACTCCGGGCCACTGCAATATGTAACAGGGAATGGGAGCGTAAGGGTTTGCTTACAACAGGTACAAAATTCTCATTAAAGGTGCCTATCTGCGCCAGCTTGCCAAAAACGGAAAAAGCCCATAATGCCGCCTCGCGCGGTTTATCTTTTAAAGGGGCCGGCAGCGGTGCAGGCACCACTTCGCCAATGGCATAATTCATTAGCAGAAAACGCACAATGGCCCTGGTAAAAGCAGGTGTTTCATCTTCCAGGAACTTACCGGTAATGCATTTAACCGTTAGCTGGTTGTGCTGCTGTACAACTGCAGCGGTTACCAGCACCTGCCTTAACCAGCTGCGTACAAATACCAGTGTGTTATCCATAAAATAAATGGCCCACTTATGCTCCATTGTTTGCGGAATAAATAATACCCCGGGCGCCAGCTTACCATCGGTAGCTACAGTAATACCGCCTTCAATAGTAGTGCTTTCCGCAGGCGAAATACCGGCAAATGAGCTCCCGTCCTCCTGGTTATACGAAACCGCATTGATGGCCATTTGCGGGTCGGAAGAGGTAGCAGCCATACGAAGCGTAACCGCGCGCAGGTCAAGCAGTGGAATGCGCCAGGTATTGTTTGCCGCCGGAATAAGTGGAATGGTTTGATCCTGAGGGTCATCTGCCGCAGGACTGGTTTTTCGGAACAGGTTACTGAGGAACGACATAATGCTCGCAATATAATAGATTTTTATAATGAATATTGTTGCTGCTGCGCGCTCATCATACTTAATACTGGCATAACATAAAACGTATTTTCTTTGTTATTTCGTTAATGAATTGAAAATAAATGGGGTTGGCGATCATCTAACAATTATGCCGGAAAAAAGGGGCTTCAAAAAACAGATCATTATATTATGCATGGCGCTGGGCAGCTGCCTGCCGGCGCTGTTTAGCACGGGCTATCCCACTCATACCAATATAGGGGTAACACCGGCTGTTGCCTGGTTTAAAGCAGGCGCGCAGGATTTTGCCGCCACCACCGCACAGCTGCAAACCGCCCTGCAGGCCATAGATGAAAAGCATCCGCAAACCATTTTGCAGGCACGCCAGGCATTAACCCAATGCCGCCTGCAATATAAACGTATAGAGTTTTTCCTGGAATACTTTTTCCGCAGCGCCGCCATGATCTATAACGGCCCGCCCAAGTATGAAATAGAAGAACCCTATATGGAATACAGGACGCCTATAGGCTTACAGGTAATAGAAAGCCTGCTGTTTGAGAAAGATGTAGCCGCACATCAAAAAGAATTATTACAACAGGCAGCCGCCATCAATTCCTCCGCACAGGATATGGCTGCTTTATTATTTGGCTTTACCGCCACTGATAACCAGCTGCTGGAAAGCGTGCGCCTGCAGCTGATCCGCGTATACACCCTTGGCATTACCGGTTATGATGCCCCCTTGTTAAAAACCGGTATCACGGAATCACACGCCGTTTTGCTGGGCCTTCAAAACATACTCACTCCTTTTTTACAAACGCATGCGCCGCATGCTGATAGTGTTAAATATTACCTGGCCGGCTGCCTGCAGCTGTTACAGGCCAATCAGAACTTTGATACGTTTAACCGTTTACAGTTCTTAACCGTATATGCCTTACCGTTACAGCGTAACCTGGGTTTGCTGATCAACGGGCTGCAGCTGCAGCAGAATACCACACAGGGCGTGCTTAATTATGATGCCGCACATTTGTTCAGCAAAGATGCCATCAATAAAAATGCATTTCCTGCAGACAGCAGCGCCCTGAACACAGCCTTAATTACCCTGGGCAAAACACTGTTCACAGAAAAGGCGCTTTCCGGTAACAATAAAATAAGCTGCGCTACCTGTCACCGCCCGGAGCTGCATTTTACAGATGCATTGCCCGCCAGCGTGGCATTTGACGGCCATTCACATGTAAGCAGGAATGCCCCCACTTTATTATACGCAGCTTACCAGTACGCGCAGTTCTGGGACGGGCGGGCTAGGAGCTTAGAAGAGCAGGTAAGCGCAGTAGTAAGCAACCCGCAGGAAATGAATGGCAATGCAGCTAATACCCTGCAGCAATTGCAAGCAAGCAAAACATACCGGCAGCTCTTTAAGCAGGCATTTAACGACAGTGTTATCACCACACCCGGAATAGCCAGGGCCATAGCAGCTTACGTGCGCACGCTAAGCCCCTTTAACGCGCCTTTTGACCAGTACCTGGCAGGCGATACCGCTGCCATGAGCAGCGCCCAGCAGCGTGGGTTCAACTTATTTATGGGCAAGGCCCAATGCGGTACCTGCCACTTTGCACCGGTATTTAACGGGCTGGTGCCGCCGCTGTACAATTTTACAGAGCTGGAAGTATTGGGCGCTACCCGCACAGATGATCTCAGCAAACCGGTAGCAGATACCGACCAGGGGCGCTTTAATATTTTTCCCATTGAATATTACCAGCAGGCATTTAAAACGCCTACGGTACGCAATGTATCGGCCACCGGGCCATACATGCACAACGGCGCCTTCAGCACTCTGCAAAGCGTAGTGGAGTTTTACAACAAAGGCGGCGGCCGGGGCTTAGGCCTGCAGGTACCGCAGCAAACACTGGCTGCTGCGCCTTTACAGCTAAGCAGCACAGAGGTGAATGATATTGTAAGCTTCCTGCATGCGCTGGAAGATCCCATCACCAATTAACCATCAACATTAGCATATAAACAATGAAGCAAACACTTTTTTTACTCGCCTGCATGTGTATGATCATGACATGTTTTACACCCGCAAATGCACAGGAGCAGCGCAACCCAACGGTAGTGCCGGTATTATTAAGAGGACCTTATTTACAGGTAGCTACCAGCACCAGTATTATTATACGCTGGCGCACTACCACCATGACGCGCAGCGTGGTAAAATACGGCACCGCTGTCAATCAGCTGGACAGCACCGCGCAGGAACCCACGCTTACCTTTGAGCACCAGGTGAAATTAACAGGGCTTAGTCCCCGCACCCGGTATTATTATGCTATTGGCGGTGGCCAGGGCGCCATGATCCAGGGCGATAGCAGCAATCATTTTGTAACCCTGCCCGTGCCTGGTACAGAAGGCGCTTACCGTATAGGCGTGTTTGGCGATTGCGGCAACAACTCAACCCGCCAGCGCGATGTACGCGACCAGGTAGAAAAATATATAGCCAATAAACCTATGGATGCCTGGATCCTGCTGGGCGATAATGCCTATACTTACGGCCAGGACCCGGAGTTCCAGGAAAAGTTCTTTAACATTTATAAAGATGATCTGCTGAAGAAATATGCCGTGTTCCCCTCACCGGGCAACCATGACTATAACGATCTGTACCAGTTTAAAGCCACTGCGCAAACCACGCATGATATTGCGTATTACCACAACTTTTCCATGCCCACAGAAGGCGAAGCCGGTGGCGTGCCTTCTCATACGCAAGCTTTTTATTCATTCGACATTGGCAACATCCATTTCCTGTCGCTGGACTCTTATGGTAAGGAAGATAACGCCACCCGCCTGTACGACACTACCGGCGCACAGGTACAGTGGATCAAGAAAGACCTGGAAGCATTTAAGAATACCAAACGCGGTTGGGTAATTGCGTACTGGCACCACCCGCCCTACACCATGGGCTCTCACAACTCAGACAGGGAAGGGGAGCTGGTGCAGATCCGCCAGAACTTCATACGCATACTGGAACGTTATGGCGTAGATCTGATCCTTTGCGGGCATAGCCACCTGTATGAGCGCTCCCGTTTAATGAAAGGCCACTATGGTATGGAAGCCACCTTTGATTCCAGCAAGCATGTGCTGGACCATTCCACCGCTTTATACGATGGTTCTGAAGATGCCTGTCCTTACATTAAAGATGGCAACAACACCGGCACCGTGTACGTGGTAACCGGTTCCGCCGGCGCCTCCGGCGATAAGCAAACGGCCTACCCGCACAATGCCATGTATTACTCCAACTATGAAATAGGTGGCGCTTCCATGCTAGAGGTAGACAGTAACCGTTTGGAGCTGAAATGGATCTGTGCCGATGGGCAGATCAGGGATCATTTTGTGATGATGAAAGATGTGAACAAGCACCAGGTGATCAAAGCAAAGAAAGGACAGAAGCTAATCCTTACCGCTTCCTTTATAGGTGAGTATAAATGGAAAGGCCAGAAAGGCGCCGGCAGCCGCAGCTTGCAGGTAACCGCCAAAGCCGGTAAAACGGTGTATGAAGTAGAAGATGAGTATAACTGCGTGAAAGATGTATTTGAAGTAAGTGCAAACTAAACGTGTGCCACACCTCAAAGGTGTGGCACACATATTTACAACGTATATCGCTGAAAAAAATCCCAGATCACATCATTCGCATTGATCACCGTAGAAGGCGTATCTGCTTTAGCCCTTACCTTCTGTGAGCCCGGCCAGGCGTGGCCGCCGTCTTTTGTAAGGTACAGCTGCATCATTACGTTATTGGTGCAGGAGGTCCATTGGGTGAGCTTGTAGCGGTCATCATCCGTTACCACCTGTTTAGTGCTGCAGGCATTTTTACCCGCCCATAATTCCAGCCCGGAATCTACCGGCGGATAATAATAACCTGCCAGTCCTATACCGCCTGCATAAGGTACTTTCTGATCCAGTATGGAATGAATGTGCAGGATGGGCACTGCGCGTACGGGTGTACAGGATTTGGTGGTTACCAGGGTACCGCTTACAGGTGCAATAGCCGCAATTTTATCAGACAGCTCGCAGGCCAGCCGGTAGCTCATCATAGCGCCGTTGGACATACCGGTTACATACACCTTTTTAGGGTTCACATGGTAATGGCTTATTACGTAATCGATCAGCTCACGGATAAATTTTACATCATCCACATTCTGCTCCATGGCTGCATCGCAGCAGGTACCTGCATTCCAGGTGCGCAGGCCCAGGGGGCCGCTGCTTTGAATGCCGTTCGGATACAGGGCTATAAAACCCGCTGCATTGGCTTTATCGGTAAAATGATAATCCTTTTCAAACTGGGCAGCGCTGCCGCCGCCACCGTGCAGGCCCAGCACCAGCGCAAAGGCTGTGCTGTCGTTATCGTAATAATGAGGCGGCAGGTTTAGCAAATAGGTACGGGCACGTTCATCCACATTCATAGTGCCGTTAAAGCGGTACTGTTGCCTGTTGCTGTTGCTGCCGTTCTTTTGGCAATAGGTGAAGGTAACCAGTAACAGCAGCACAGCAAGATTTGTCAGAAAACGTTTCATGGTTCATTGATTATTGAGCACAAAGAAAGCTATTCCGCCAAAAAGCTGCCAGGGCAAAAGGGGGGAAGCTGTAATTTTCCGGGGCCAAATTGTTCGCCAGCGCACATGCCTGTATCAAAACCGGACATTTTACTGCCTGTTTCCCATCTAACCCATTGAGCCTGAATAACTAAAAAAGGCGGCATTCTCTTAGTGGCTGTAAGGCGTTATCCATCCCCTTATAATACCGCTTATGTTCAAAAACTACTTCAAAACTGCCTGGCGCAACCTGGCGAATAATAAGTTCTACAGCGCGCTGAATATTATTGGCCTTACCGTGGGCCTGGCTGTAGGATTACTGATCTTGTTATGGGTAAATGATGAGCGTAGCTTTGACAGGTTCAATACCGATGCCGCTAATATTTATCGTGTAAATACGGCACTGGGCACCGGATTAAGCAAGGGCGTATATGATGTAACACAGGCTACCATCGCCTTTCATGCATTAAAGGAGGTGCCTGGCGTAAAAAACGCCGTACGCATAATGGAGAATGGCGACTATGCCATTTTCAGCTATGGCAATAAAGTGCTTACCGGCAACCGGGGGCTGTTCGTGGATTCATCTTTTTTCAAAGTGTTTGACTATAAGCTGTTAAAAGGCAGCAGGGAACAACCTTTCCCGGGCCCGCAGTCCGTGATCATTACCCAAACGGCCGCACAACGTTTCTTCGGAACAGCAGACCCTATGGGTAAAATACTGCTGGCTAATAATAAAGAGGGCTTTACGGTATGCGGCATCATGGCCGATTTTCCTGAAAATTCTTCCTTTAAGGCAGACCTGCTTTTTCCCACCAGCCTGTGTCAGAAACATTACCAGGTACCGGGAAGCTACTGGCCCTCGCTGGATGAAGACTGGGGTAATTATGCCTGGGGCACCTATTTGCAGCTGCAGCCCGGGGTATCCATAACAGCAGTAGCAGATCAGCTAACAAAGATCAATATCAAACATCAACCCGGATTTAAACCAATTGAGGTAGGCGAGTACCGGCTGCAGGCCCTTGCTGATATACATTTACAGGCGCCGGACGGTAGTGCGGAAGGCAAACAGCTGGTGAACATTTTTACCATTGTGGCCATGCTTATCCTGGGCATAGCAGTTATAAACTACATAAACCTTTCCACGGCGCGGGCTATGCTGCGCGCCAAAGAAGTAAGCCTGCGCAAGATCATTGGCGCGGGCCGGCAGCAGCTGATAACACAGTTTGTAATAGAAACCTTTTTGTTCTTTGCCATAGCCCTTTGCCTGGCCTTTGTATTAATGACGTCCCTGATGCCTTTATACAACAATATTGCAGGCAAGCAAATGCACATCGATGTATTGGATGCTGGTTTGTGGAAGGTGATCGGTTTTACGGTACTGGCTACTATGCTGGCATCCGGTATATACCCTGCGCTGCTGCTTTCATCCTTTCAACCCTTAAATGCATTAAAAGGCAAGCTGTCATGGGGGATTGGTAACATCGCTTTCCGCAAGGTACTGGTGGTATGCCAGTTCGTATGTTCTATCGGGTTAATTATTGGCACAGTGATCATTCACCGGCAGCTGAGCTTTATCAGGGAGAAAAAGTTGGGCTATGATAAGTCATACGTGTTTTCCTTTAACATGCGTAACATGCAAGGCCACCTGGATGCAGTAGCCGCTACACTACGCAGCCAGCCTGCCATACAAGGCGTTACAGCAGCCAGCGGTAATATTGTGAGCGTGCCTAATGCTACCGTAGATATTAAGTGGGAAGGCAAAGACCCTAACCAGAGTTTCTTTATTCATCCACTGGGTATAGATAAGGATTTCCTGGACTTCTTTAAGCTGCAGCTGGCAAGCGGCGCTAATTTTACCGGCAGCAAAGCAGATTCCGCACATTTTATTTTGAATGAAACGGCGGTAAAAGAAGCCGGTATTAAAGACCCGCTGGGCAAAAGCCTTACGTTTTACGGGAACACTGGTACTATTATAGGAGTGGTAAAGGATTTCCATTTTGCATCACTGAAAGAAAAGATCCAGCCCTTTATTTTTTATTACCGGCCGGTAAGCAACCAGCTGTTTGTAAGAACAACTGCAGGGCAGTCGGCTGCCGCTATTAAAGCAGTGGAAAAATTATGGCCGCAGTATAATACCGATTTCCCGCTGGAGTATAAGTTCATGGATGAAACCTTTGATAACCTCTACCGCTCCGACCGGCAAACCGGCGCACTGTTTGACTACTTTACCATCATTGCTATTTTAATTTCCTGTTTGGGATTGTTTGGCCTGGCCACCTATGCGGCGCATGTAAAGGTGAAGGAGATCGGCATCCGCAAGGCATTAGGCGCCAGTGTGCTGAACATTGCAGCCATGCTGTCCAGGGATTTTTTAACCCTTATTATCATTGCTATTATTATTGCGATGCCGGTGGCGTGGTGGGCGGTGGATCAGTGGCTGGTAAATTTTGCCTATCGCGTAACCATTCGCTGGTGGGTGTTTGTTACAGCCGGGGCAGGGGCTTTGCTGATTGCCCTGTGTACGGTAAGTTTCCAGGCTATAAAAGCAGCGCTGGCAAACCCGGTGAAGAGCTTGCGGGCGGAGTGAAGAATGTAAAATGAAAAAATTGAATATAGCTCTTTTGTAAAAGAATCTCACCCGCGTGAATTAGCCCATGACATTACTTTTTCAGTAATATTTCCATGCTCAGTGTGGATATAGGTTTATAGTAAAGAGCAAAGCCACTCTAACAGGGCGGCTTTACGTTAGTGTCTATTTTTATTAATCCGAGAGTTAAATAAATAACCGATGGCGCATATACATACATTGTTTACTGCACCAGAATGATACCAGAGACTATCGCTTCAGTCTACTCTTTATTATATAATCCACCTAGCCATTTTTTCCAAAGACTAACTCTTTTTCCCGTTAATCTGATATAGGTTGACCCAAATCCGTCAGAGAACAGTATTAATTTGTCATCGGAAACAAATTCAAACCTGCAGGTTTCTATCCTGGGAGCAGATGGTTGATCAGTTATTAGTCTGTCACCGTCAACTTCATAAGTCAGGAGCATTATTTGTTCTTTCTCTTCGGTATGAATAATGTATCTCAACCTACCTATCGAATTAAATTCCATGGTAACGTTTCCATAGGCTTCTATGGAGCGATGATCCCCTGGATCAATTTTCCAAGTACCTATAAATCTATCCTTCATAACTGAGCGTTGTTGGAAAAAGAAAATACTCAATTGGGCCAATTATATTGCCTATTAAGCAGGTTAAAAGGCTGATACCAATATAAGTTTTGAGGGTGTATGATACACTCCTCAAAACCTATTTATTTAACAGGGTAAAACTATCGTCAAAATGTCTAGCATAAAAGGACCAACAAGCCATCTGATATCAGTTGGGATACAGAAAAAAAATGTATGAACGGAATGCTCAATGAAACCAGTTCAAGAGCCCAGATAGCTCTTCCCAATATCCGAACTATCCATTCTTATAACATACTTGCTCTGGCAGGATTAATATAATCAAGTTCAGATTCCTCAAACTTACTTTCCAGTGCCCCAGAACCATTTTTTGCTTTGTATTCAATTTCCTGTTCCGTGATAGGTATGAGCCAATAAAATTTAATTTCCTTCTTATTCTTTTTGAAATTTTCCAAAGTAGGGCCATCTAAATATGGCAACGAGATAAATCCGTATGTGCACAAGGAAGCATCTTGCCAAGGTCTGCCAAAGTTTACTGTATGATTCAAATTCAACTTGGCAGTCTGCCTGTGATAATAAGCAACTGCTGTCAGGAGCTCTATTAAACCTTCATCCTTTTTGGAAGAAAAAATATGCAATTCAATTGGTTCATCATCTTCCAATTGAGACATGCAGCAAGTGGAGTACGTCCACATCTTCCTTTTTTCATTGGGAGCAAATTCTAATACTCTAAAGTCTGGTGGTAATTTCTGAAACGGACCTTTATCCCATATATAGGTTTTACACTTGTTGTGCCATACTTTTTCGTAGTGGCTGATGATTTCCTCTTGATAACTTTTTCTAAATAACATAGTAAATCAAAAATAATTTAAAAACTGTATTGTCTTTTCTTTTCTTTTCTTTAGAGTACTTCGACACTTGTGCGCCCTGTTTATTAGAATCCGTTCTAGGTTGACGCTGAATATTTTGCCTGTCACTAGCATATGTCTGCAACGTGTCAAGATAGCCTGTGGTCCCACCACTCAGCCCTGTTGGTGCAAATCCGCTTATTTTTGGTCTAAATTTGGCGTTCAGAGCTCCTAACGAATCAATTGAATGGTTGAATATATTATTCGCTGCCACAGCATCCACCTTTGCCAGCTTCACTGTCATCCGCGTTTTCTGCTTTTGCAGTCTGATCAAAGTTCTCAATGAATACTGATCGACTCGTTGTTGCATCTTGCGCGCCTTGCCAGCCGTCTGGTCAAGGTATTTGATGGGAAGATGTTGTATAACGCTATCCAAACGTTGATGGTCTTTTATCAACGATGTATCCTGGGCACAAACAGGCGATAGATATAGCAATAACATGAGCAGTGCCATGTAGCTGGGATACATAGATATTAAAGGGTAAAGCACAACAATCCTGAAATAACCTCCAAGGGGAGGTTACTAACTAGACATGTCGGCTAATGAAAATTTACTAGTTGATGAACCTAATTTTTTCAGATGGGTCAACCTGTTATTTCTAAAATCTGCATAAGGGATATCTCGATACACCAAACAATTTTTTAATGCCAATCAAATAAAAATCTGATTAAAATAAAATTTTAGTCGCATAAACTTTTGCATTAGTTATTAGTCATTATCTGAATATGAAAACTAGAGCCGTTTTGTTTGACTTTATCAGAAAATTGGTTGCTATTTGCCGGAGTCTCCGTCTTCACACTGAAACATCGTCTTTGGTTGCCCCCATCTTTGTTTTACAATAACACACAAAATAATTCATCAACATAAATGTAAAATTATAAATGCAAAAAGGGAATACAGCAATATGAAATACCGCATTTCCCCTTTTACATTTAGTATTTTATATTTTACATTCCCTTATTTCTCCATATTCTGTATCACTGATAAAATATTGCCCGCAGGATCTTTAAACCAGGCTATCTTGTGGGTACCATTATCCCGTATGCCTTTCTCATTTGTTTCAATGTCGCCGGTATAGTGCTCAAATTCCACGCCTTTATCATGCAGCTCGTCTACCGCTTTCTCCAGGTTATCTACCTGGAAATTTAATACGGTAAAAGTAGCCGGTGTATGATTGGGCTTAGGATAAAGCATTACGTTGCCACTGCCGTTCATATCCAGCGCTAATACCCCTTCCGGTTGTTTAATAGAAGTTTTGATGCCCAGTGTTTTTTCATAGAACGTTTGCGCTTCCTGTACGTCATTCACTGAAAAGCTGCTAAAGGAATTTTTTTGACCAATCATAACAAATGTATTTATTGGTGAAGAATAGTGTTATTAATATCACTTCAAATTTACTGCCATTACCCCAGCCCAAGGGGCGGCAATTGCGTCAATAACAGGGTGGATTTTACCACTGTTATAGGGCTGCTGCTTAGAAGGCAGCAGCTCTCATCTATCCGCCAATCTCAACCATAAGAATATTTTCATAACAACGCAACCTTTCCCGCCACTTCCGCGTAAACATAAAGCTAATCGCTGCATCCGTAGCAGTAACACCATATCAAAGAACCATGGCATTCCACATTCCCCATTTCTTCACCATCTAAACAATTGATTGTTATGAAAAGCAATTGCACGTACCTCTTTCGCCTGCTGCAACGCAGTACGGCAGCCCCTTTCGTGTTAGCCATGCTAAGTACTGTATGCTTATTGCAGAGCTGTAAAAAACATGACGACGACAAGCCCCCGAAGGCCGTAGATGTGCAGCTGATCGCAGACAACCTGGTATCTCCCCTGGGCGTGGTAACAGCGCCGGATTACAGCAAGCGATTATTTATTATTGACCAGGTAGGTAAAGTATGGATCGTGGATGCAGGCGGCAATAAGCTGGCTACACCTTTTATTGACCTGAGCAGTAAGCTGGTGCCTTTGCAGGCCGGTTATGATGAACGCGGCCTGCTGGGCCTGGCGTTTCACCCGGACTATAAGCACAACGGGCGCTTTTATGTGTATTATAACCTGAAGCCCCGCACTGGCGGCCCGGTTAGCGGCACGCCATGGGATAACCTGAGCCGGATTGCAGAATTTAAAGTATCAGCCTCCAACCCTAACATGGCAGATATGAGCTCTGAAAAAGTGCTGCTTGACCTGGATGATCCGCAGCTGAACCACAACGGCGGCACCCTGGAATTTGGCCCGGATGGTTACCTGTACATTGCTATTGGCGATGGCGGCGCAGCAGATGATGTGGCCCCTGGCCATGTGAACGACTGGTATACCACTAATGCCGGCGGTAACGGACAGGATGTGGAGGCCAACCTGTTTGGAAACATCCTGCGTATTGATGTGAATAGCGGCAGTCCATACGGTATACCTGCCGATAATCCCTTTGTAGGCAAACCCGGCAGGGATGAGATTTATGCCTATGGGTTCCGCAACCCATACCGTTTTTCTTTTGATATGGGCGGTTCACACTGGTTATATGCAGGCGATGCCGGCCAATCGTTATACGAAGAAATTGATGTGGTAAAAAAAGGCGGCAACTACGGCTGGAATGTTAAGGAAGGCACGCATTGTTTTGATGCAGCCAATGATAAGGTAGAGCTGCCCGGCTGCCCTGTGCAGGATACTTTCAACAACCCGCTGGTTGACCCGGTAATTGAAATGAACAATGCCTCTAACCCCAAAGGCGGTAAGGCCACCACTATTATTGGCGGTAATGTGTACCGCGGCCATGCTATTCCCGGCCTGCAGGGCAAATACATTTTTGGTATCTTCTCACAACCGGGTAATACGCCTAATGCGGAGCTGTATACTTCTAAACCCGGCGGTACCGGCTTATGGTCTTTTGAAGAGCTTACCTTAAAAGACCGGCCCAATGACATTGGTTATTATCTGAAAGGTTTTGGGCAGGACTGGGATGGTGAAGTATACATCACCGTATCCACCATGTTAGGCCCTTCCGGCAACACCGGCAAGGTGTACAAGCTGGTGCCGGAAAAAGATAACAGCGGCCATGGGCATTATTAACCGTAAAAAAGAATGTAAAATCATAAATGTAAAATACTGAATGTAAAAGGAAAATGCAGCGTAGTAAGTAAACTCCCTATCCGCTGCATTTCCTTTTGCATTTTACATTTATGATTTTACATTTTACATTCCAAAACTTATTGCACCACTAATTTTTGCGTGGTATCTGATCTTGAATTGCGGATCCTTACCAGGTACACACCGCTTTTCAGGGCTTTCGTATCCAGCAGGTAGTTTTTGCCGCTGCTTACTGTTTCAAAAGCTATTTCTCCATTGAGCTTGATAACAGTAATAAAAGTTTTTTCCATAGCCGCATTGGTGAATGCAAGCTTCACAATATTGCTGGGAGCTACCGGATTGGGATACATTAAAAACTCAGCAGGGTTGATCATCTTTTTAATATCCGCCACTTCGCAGGTAGCAGGGTAAGCGTGGTTGCAGTACTTTGACCAGTCTATACCTTCTGTGCTGCTGCTTTCTGTAGCAGTAGTGCGCGCAGCAGCCAGCGTAGCTGAATTATACCATTTGGTGCTAATGTTAGCCGTACCGGTAACGCCGGTCACTAAACGTAAACGGTAATTGTATTTAGCGCGGCGGGTGCTTTCCCCGTTATAAATGTAATCTGTATTGGTAATAACGGCAATGACTACACCGTTTGCCGGTGGGGAAGTTAGCTTCAGGCTGCAGCTGCCGCTGGATGCATACTGGCTGTACACCGGTGTGCCGGTAGTAGTGCGGTATACCAGCTGGCAGGTCATGTTAGCGCCAATAGGTTCAAAATTCACCGTTACCATATTACCGGTTACCAGCAAGGGTATCTGGTTAGCGCCGGACCATCCCGGCAGGGTAAGCGTATCTGGTGTAAGCAGCCCTGCGTTGTTAGTGGTTTTTACATAGGGCGTCGCTATCCATGGAGCAGGATTTAACCAGGAAGGCTGCCACTCCGCGCCAATGGATTGCCCCATGTGCGCATCCAGTAATGCCAGCACAGCATTTTTCCAGGGACCAAAATCCACCAGGGCCTGTTTGGCCCGGTACTCGGTAATTAAGCGCCGTGTTTGTGCTGCGCCAATGCCGGATGCAATACCTGCCAGCACGCGGGTAGGCGAATTTCTCCAGATCCAGGGTACGGAACCGTTGCCCAGCACATTACCCAAAAAAGTGGGGAATGAGCTGCTGTATTGATGTCCGCCTAAATAGGTTTTCCAGGTGCAGATCTGCTGCCCGCCATTAAACATGTTCACGCCTTCGGCAGATGGACCTCCGAAAGAGCCATCCTGCAGCCAGCCGGAGTAACATTCAATAGGCATAAAAGGCGCAATAAAATCCGTGCCGTTCAGGAAGCCCATGGAGCTGTAGTTGTTGTTACGCTGCGCATCGGCCGTTTGCTGCAGCCATACATTACCGCCTTCATGAAACCAGGCCGATTGTTTTACGCCCGGCAGATCGGCCAGTACGGCATGGATCCCTTCATGCACCATGGCGCTGCGCTGCGATTCCCGGTCGGAATAAGGGCAGGCAGGGTCAAAGGAATACACGGGGTAGTACGAAGCAAGTATCATAGGCCAGCTTTTACCATTATAGTTAATAGCGCTTTGCCAGCCACCCAGGTCGGTGTTGGAAGCATTATCTGTACAAAGCCCCGAACCATACAGGTACACCGCGCTGCGGTAACCGCTTTTTGCGCGCAGGTCCGGAGGCCATCCCATCTGGTCGCGGAAGTAGGCAAACTCGCTGTTTAACCGCGCCAGCATAGGCGTAATAGCAGCTGTGGTTACCAGTGAGTTCTTATTAGGGCCCCAGCGGAATGTCCACCATTGGGACGATTGTGTGCCCACCACCTGCGGGCAGTCATTTAATACCTGCGTAGGTGTGGGCAGGCTGGGAAACTCATCCCTGAAATTGTAGCTGATGTTGGGGGAGTAGGCCGGCCATGTGTATGGATCTCCTACTGCCTGTGCCTGCAGTAAAATGCTGTTAGTTAGTAAAAATAGGATCAGTACAGAAAATTTTAGTTTGTTCATAAAGATAGCGTGACTTGTTAGTTAACAATAGGGTTGATCTATCTACTTTGGGTAGATGGTATTTTGAGAAAGAAAATACTTAAAGAAGGGTTAGGGCTACATGCATATAGGTTTTTCCGGTAGTATCTTCCAGGCGTGAAATTAGGTGAATAGGGAAGACCCCGGTACCTTATTCTTAACCACCTTTAACAGGATTTTATCAGGAAGGCTGGCACTTTAATTGCGCCTTTTCCTGTTTTATATTTACAGCATTTTCAATCAACGTTTTATGTCAGGGGAAACCAGCTTAAAGATATTGCTAAGCTCTATGTCGCCGGTATTGCATGAAGGCGAATATGTTTTTTGCACGGTAGATGCCGGCCACGAGCCGGATCTGAAAGAAGTGCTTTGCTTTTTTCGCGAAGCAGAAGGGCTCACCCTCATTATGCGTAAAAGCCTGGCCGATGCAAAGGGCCTGGTGTACACCTTCGTAGCCTCCTGGATCACATTAACGGTGCACTCCTCCCTGGCTGCTGTGGGGCTAACAGCCGCGGTTGCAAAAGCCCTGGCCGACAAGCATATCAGCTGCAATGTAGTAGCTGCTTTTTATCATGATCATCTTTTTGTACCGGTACAGGATGCGGAAAAAGCTATGTTAGCTTTGCAGGCATTAAGCACTACTGCATAATGTTATTTGAATGGCATAACTTTAAAGCATGAAAGGAAAGGAAACCATCACGGAGTTTTTTGAACAGTACGGTCAGGTATATGAGCAGCAGCCGTTCATGGTATACCGCCTGCAGGATTTTGGCTGCGACAGTACTAACCTGGCGCCAAACCGCCGTGATTTTTACAAAATATCCCTGATGATAAAAGGAGAGGGGATCTTATCCTATGCAGACAGGTCTATTCATGCAAAGGATGCCAGTCTTTCTTTCACCAACCCGCTGATCCCTTATTCCTGGGAACCTTTAAGCACACAGCAGGAAGGTTATTTTTGCCTGTTCAGGGAAGATTTTGTGGACGCCGGTTTAAAGAACGGTGGCCTGGCACAGTCAGCTTTATTCAAGGCAGGCGGCCATCACATCTTTTTCCCGGAAGCAGATAAGCTGCAGTTCCTGGGCGGCATTTTTGAGAATATGTTCCGCGAAGCGCAATCAGCTTACGCCAATAAATACGAGCTGTTAAAAAGCTATGTGCAGATCATAATGCATGAAGCGCTGAAGATGCAGCCTGCAGCAACCTTCTTTCAGCCCGGCAATGCAGCGCAGCGTATCAGCGAATTGTTCCTGGAGCTGCTGGAACGGCAGTTCCCCATTGATTCCCCGCAGCAGGTCATCCGCCTCAAAAATGCAAATGAATTTGCCGCACAGCTCTCTGTACACACTAATCACCTGAACCGCGCGCTAAGGGATGTTACCGGCAAAACCACCACCGAATGGATAGCCGAAAAATTAACCCGCGAAGCCAAGGCCCTGCTGCTGCACAGCGGCTGGGATGTAGCGCAGATAGGGTATTGCCTGGGCTTTGAGCACCCCTCCAATTTCAACAGCTTTTTTAAAAAGCACAGCGGGCTAACGCCGAACCAGTTCCGCAAAACCGTTGTTTCCATTTCATAATTACCTGTTTGAAATGCATAATTTCAGCTTGTAAGGGCGCCCTACCTTTGGATCATCAAAAACAAGATGATCATGTCACAAGCGGATTTAGCAAACAAAGTAGCGCTCATCACCGGAGGTACTACCGGCATAGGATTAGCCACCGCCGCATTATTCCTGCAGCGGGGGGCTAAAGTGGTAATAGCCGGGCGCCGGGTTACAGAAGGGCAAAAAGCATTACAGCAATTACAGGCCATTAGTGAACACATACATTTTATTGCCGCAGATGTAGCTGACAGCACAGCTGTACAGCAGCTGGTAGCTGAAACCGTAAGATTGTTCGGGCAGCTGGATATAGCCTTTAACAACGCAGGTATAGAAGGCCGTTTTGCGCCTATTGATGAAACTTCTGAAGAGGAGTTTGATAACGTGATGCGCATTAACCTCAAAGGCGTATGGCTAAGCTGTAAATATGAAATAGAGCAGTTTAAAAAGCAGGGCGCCGGTGGCGCTATTGTAAATACATCCTCCTGGCTGGCAAGAGGGGCTGCTTCAGGCAGCGCGGTATACTCTGCCAGCAAAGCCGCACTGGATGGTATGGTGCGGGCGCTGGCTATTGAAGGGGCACCGGCAGGCGTCCGCCTGAATAACATTCAGCCCGGTTATATACGCACGCCTATGTTTGACCGTTTTTTCCCGGGTGAAGATGCGGAAGCAGCCATGGAGCCCTTTAAAAAACATGCGCCCATTGGCCGCTTTGCAGAACCGGAGGAAGTAGCTGAATTAGTAGTGTGGTTAAGCAGCCCCGCCGCTTCCTTTGTTACCGGGGAAAGTATGCTGGTAGATGGCGGTATTGCCATTGGCGGGCAACGGATGTAATGGAATGTAAAATTATAAATGTAAAAGTGGAATGCCGCGAAACCTGGTCTGAACCATTTGCGGCATTCCACTTTTACATTTTACATTTATGATTTTACATTTTACATTCTTCTATTTCCCCGTCTGCGCTACCGGGCTGCCAAACACCGTCTTTAACAGGTCGGTAACCCGCGCTGCAGGATCTTTCCGGATCTTCTGCTCTTCCAGTGATACTTCGTGGAAAATACCGTCAATAGCGCGCTGCGTTACATAGGCAGAGAGGTCGGTATTCACCGGCTCTTTGGAAAAGCGGTTGTATACGGTGAACACATCGCCCCAGTATTTGGTGGCATCCACCTTTTTCAGTGAGCTGGTAATAACCGGCTGAAAAGCGCTGGTTAAGGCAGCGGTGGTTTTTTCCTTAAAGTAATTGGTAGCCGCAAAATCGCCCCCGCGTAAAATGCCAATAGCATCAGTAATGGTCATTTGTTTAATGGCGTTTACAAAAATAGGCGTAGCAGATTTGGCTGCTTCTTCTGCGCCCCGGTTCATAGACAGGATGGCTTTATCCACCACGCTGCCCAATCCTACATTCCGTAAGGTAGATTCTACCTTCTGCGCCTGTGGCGGCATCAGTATTTTCAGGGCCGCATTGGCAAAAAATCCGTTCACGGCAGAAAGGCGGTTGGCGCTGTTCTGCGTGCCAATGGTCAGGGCTTCTTTTAACCCCGCGGCAATTTGCGTGGTATTTACCCCGCCGGTAGTAGATGCAGGCAGGCTATTCAGCACCTGCTGGGCGGTTTCACAGCCGGTGGAAAAAGTTAGTAGTGCGCAACAGATAAGCAGGCTTTTTTTCATAGTTAGTTTATATGATATGGCAGCAAATATATAAAGCAGGATAGCTATATCAAAATGATTCATTTTTAGCAGCGCTGTTTTACAAGGCCGTTAATCCTACCCTCAATGATAACCTTTTAATAACCCATTTCTGAGCCATCTATATTCCATCTCTTATAAGGGATGAGACGTAGATGGCTTAGAGACCGGTCTGATATGGGAATACCCTTTTTCTGCAACCGGTTGCGTATGGGTATCACCTCTTTAAGATATAGCATACCTGTTATTAAGCCCTCTATAAGCCCCCTCTTATAAGGGGGGACTCATAGGGAGCTTACAGGGGAAATATAGGGGGCTTATATACGGCTTATCCCTTCTCTGCAACCGAATGCAATATGCAATTCCAACTTTTAATAGTACAATTATGATAGAATATTATTTTTGTCAGGTGGGGATCGGCTATTGAACAAAACAGTCCCCGGCTTTCAGGGCTATAATATTCATTACTAAGTCATATGCAGGAAAAACTGATCAGTGATGGGGAATTGTTACAAGCCATAAAGGGTGATGATACCGCTGCATTTGAGATCTTGTACGACCGGTATTGGAAAGCCCTTTACCAGAAAGCCTGCCAGCGAGTGAACCAGGATGAGGCCAAGGATATGGTGCAGGAAGTAATGATCACCCTGTGGAAGCGCCGCAAACAGGTAGTGGTAAAGGGCGGCGAAATAGGGGCCTACCTTTTCACAGCCATCAAGTACCGCGTTATCAGTCATTACGCCTTTAGTGAAGCAGAAATTAAACAAGCTGCTTTTTTTGATATACTGGATGAGGTGCATACCACCGACGGGCTGGAAACCAAGGAGCTGAAGCAGCTGATAGATGCTGCTGTAAGCCGGCTGCCCGCCCGTATGCAGCAAATTTTCCGGATGAGCCGGGAGGATGATTACTCCATAGCAGAAATAGCCCGGCAGCTGAATTTATCTGAGCAAACTGTAAAAAACCAGCTAACAGAAGCACTGAAAAGGCTGCGTACCGCCCTGCAGTCACATGTACCGGGGGGCTGGGCCCTGCTGCTGCTGTACCTGTTCTGTTATTACAACAAATAAGCGCCGTTGTCATTACGGCGCAGTTCTCCGTTGTTCCTCAATCATTTACACCCGTTTATCCCGTCCCGTGAGCAGGCCTGGAAGGTTAAATACCTGCCCGGTCAATGCCATTTTTTTCCCTCGCCAAAAAAAGTTTAAAAAAAGTTGGGTTTGGTCTGGTACCAAACAGCCGGTTTTGATATAAGCAATTTAAAACGCACTCTTTTGGAAGCAGGAAAGATCAAACAATTGTTGCAAGGTTATTTACTGGGCCGGGTTAATAACCCTGAAACCAGGGCTGTGGATGACTGGTATGCAGCCTTTGACCAGGAAGCCCTGCCGGAGCTCTCCGCCCCGGAAGAACAACAGCTGCGCATGGAGATCTGGCAAAAGGTGCAGCCGCAAATTGTGGTTACTAAAACGTTTTATCTGAAAACCTGGGTAAAAGTAGCCGCCATGCTGGTAGTGCTGCTGGGTGCAGCGCTGGCTTATTACCTCTTACAACACACATCGCATCCCATCGAATATACTGAGATCCGCACCGGGAACCGGGAAAGAAAAACCCTTCACCTGGCCGATGGTACGGAGCTTACCCTGAATGCCGGCTCCACACTGCTCATAGCCAAAGATCTTTCAAAAGAAAGAAGGTTACAGCTGGTTGACGGTGAAGCTTTCTTTAACGTAAGCACAGATCCCCGCCGTCCCTTTATAGTAGAAAGCGGGCCGCTGGCAACCACCGTATTAGGCACCTCCTTTAACATAACCGCCTATAAAGCCATTCATCAGCTAAGCATAGCCGTGGTAAGCGGTAAAGTAAGCGTAGCCGGTAAGGGCAATAACATCCTGGAAAAAGGGCAGGCCCTGGTATACGATAAAGCAAAAGGCAGCAGCACCCTGCAGCCGCTGGATACCACGCAGCTGCAATGGCAGCAGGGCCGCCTGGTACTGAATGATGTATCATTCGATGAAATGACCGCGCTGATAGAAAAGAATTTTGGTGTACATATTTCCACCACTACACCACAGGTAAAACAAAACAGGTATACCACGGAGCTGAATACAGATATGGAGCCTGCACAGGCAATAGAAGTGCTGGCTGCCATTCACGGGCTGAAGATCAAACACGTAAACAACCAGATCATTTTATACTAAAGAACTGCACTGCTGCCCGGTACCGGCAACAGCTGCTTTGGAACGAAAACGAAAAACTGTAAATCCGTTGCATCATTAATGCACCAATCTATTAATGTAGAACTACGTATGAAAAAATTGAACACAAAGCTGCGAAAAGGCTCTCTGGCCTTTGTACTGCTGCTTACCTATGCCCTTACCATTTTACCTGCCTACGCGGGACAGGGGCAGGTGCTTACAGATACACAGGTCACAGTAACCTTCAAAGGCGGTTCACTGGAAGCTGCCATCAAACAATTACAACAGCTCACTAAAGTAACTTTTGCATATGATAAACAACTGTTACTCTCTTATCCGGTAGATAGTTATCATTTCTCCAAAGAGCGCCTGGACCGTGTGTTACAGGCATTACTGAAAAATAAGTCGCTGGGTTTTAAAGAGGTGAACAATATAGTGGTGATCACAAAGGAAGCCGCCCCGCAGCTAACACAGAACACCGCGCGTCGCGCAGATATTGTAGTATCCGGCAGGGTGGTGGATGAAAAGGGGCAGCCTATGCCCGGTGTAAGCGTAGCCGTTAGGGGAGCCAGCACTATGACCTCTACTGACAACGACGGCCGTTTTAAGATCATAGTACAGTCGGAGGAAGATGTGCTGGCCTTCAGCTTCATTGGTTATGAAACCGCAATTGTAACAGTAGGCAGCCAAAACAATATTGGCGTACAGCTGAAAATAGCCAGCAAAGCGCTGAGTGAAGTAGCGGTGGTAGGCTTTGGCACCCAGCGTAAAGTGAGCCTGGTAGGCGCGCAAAGCACTATTAAGCCGGCAGAGTTCAAGCAGCCTGCTGCAGACATCTCTACCATGCTGGCCGGCCGTATAGCCGGTGTAGTAGGCGTGCAGCGCAGCGGTGAGCCGGGCAAAAGTGCCGCCGACATATGGATCCGCGGTATTGCCACATTCGGAAATGGTAACAAAGCTACCCCGCTGGTGCTGGTAGATGGGGTGGAACGTTCTATTAACAACATATCGCCCGAAGACATTGAATCCTTCACCATTCTGAAAGATGCTGCCGGTACAGCGGTATATGGGGTACGCGGCGCCAATGGCGTAATACTGTTAAAAACAAAAACCGGTAAAGTAGGTAAGCCGCAGATCTATTTCGATTACAACGAAGGCGTGAACACATTCACCAAACGCCCCAAAATGCTGGATGGTATTACCTACATGAACCTGGCCAATGAAGCCAAAACCACCCGCAACCAAAGCCCGCGCTATGCGCAGGAAACCATTGATAAAACAAAGTCAGGCGAAGATCCTTTGCTGTACCCGGATGTGGACTGGATGGATGCTGTGTTCAACAAAATAGGGCATACCCGCAGCGCTAACCTGAATGCCAGCGGCGGTGTGGAAAATGCGCAGTACTATGTTTCCCTGGGTTATTTTAATGAAAGCGGCTTTCTGAAAACAGACGACCTGGCCCGCTACAATTCATCGTTAAAATATAACCGTTACAACTTTACCAGCAACTTAAACCTGCGCTTAACCAAAACCACTAAGCTGGATGTTGGCCTGCAGGGATATTTTTCCAATGGTAATTATCCTGGCATTAACACGCACGATATTTTCCAGAGCGCTATGGATGCCTCACCGGTGGCTTATCCCATCATGTACCCCGGCAACCTGGTACCTGGCCAGTCATCCAACGGAGGTTTCCGTAACCCTTATGCCGACTTAACACGCCGCGGTTATCGCAATGAGTTCAAGAACCAGCTTTACTCCAACCTGCGCGCAACGCAGGAGCTGGATTTTTTAACGCGGGGCCTCAGTGCAACCGCTATGTTCTCATTTGATACCTATAACCAGAACTATATTACCCGCTCCAAAAGAGAGGATACTTACTTCCCGGACCAGGCAAATCCTTACAAACCGGATGGTTCTTTGAACCTGGTGAAAACCTTTACCGGCAATGAGTACCTGGGATTTGACCGCAATGATGGCGACCGGCAAACCACCCGCCAGTTCTATACAGAAGCCGCTATTAACTATGATCGCGCTTTTGATAGGCACCGTGTAACCGGCCTGGGATTATTTTATTCCAGCGACCGTACCAACACGCTGGCCAATGATTTCATAAACTCTATTCCTGAGAGATATTTAGGGTATGCCGGTAAAGCCGCCTACTCTTATGACGATCGTTATTTTGCAGAATTTAACTTCGGCTATAATGGGTCAGAGCTGTTTGCACCCGGCCACCGCTTTGGCTTTTTCCCCGCAATAGGTGTAGGCTGGTTAGTATCTAACGAAAAATTCTTTGAGCCTTTAAAGAATGCAGTCACTTTCCTGAAGTTCCGCTACTCCAACGGCAGCACAGGTTTGGGTAGCACCAATGAGCGCTTCTTATATATTACCAAGCTGAATACAGATGTAAGCGGTTACCTGTTCGGGCAAAACCCAACCGGCCCGCGTGGCGATAACCGGGACAATGGTATTAATATTAACCGCTATGCTACAGATGTAAGATGGTCTGTATCCAACAAGCAGGACCTGGGTATGGAGCTGCATACTTTAAAAGACCGTTTGATCCTGATCGTAGACCTGTTCAAGGAGCACCGCAAGGGCATTTTCCTGCAAAGGGCTTCCAACGTAGCTTTTATGGGATTGGAAACCCAGCAGTATGGCAACCTGGGTGTAGTGGATAATAAAGGTATTGATGCCAGCCTGGAATACAGCGCCAGGATAGGGCAGGTAGATGTATCCGTACGCGGTAACCTCACCTACAATAAAGATAAGGTGATAGAAGATGACCGCCCGCCGCAGAACTATCCCTGGATGGAGCACCGCGGCAACAACATCCTGGCCCGTTATGGTTATGTAGCGGAGGGATTATTTACCAGCGATGATGAGATCAGCAAGAGCGCCGTACCCGGCGACCGGTCAAAAGTAAAACCCGGTGATATTAAGTATAAGGACCTGAATGGCGATGGGCTTATCAATAACTACGATATAACCAGAATAGGCCGCGGCGATGTACCGGCAGTGGTATATGGTTTTGGCTTTAATGTAGCCTATAAGGGATTTAGCGTGGGCGTATTGTTCCAGGGCGTATCTGATGTAGACCGTTTGCTGGCCGGTTCCGCCATTATACCGTTTAACAATGGCGGTGGTGAAACTAATGCCTATGCTATTGCTACGGACCGCTGGACAGTGGAGAATCCTAACCCGAATGCATTTTATCCGCGTTTGGCATATGGAGAAGCAGAGAATAAGAACAACACCCAGGCCAGCTCCTGGTGGGTAAAGGATGTAAGCTTTATGCGCCTGAAATCTGCACAGATCGCGTATAACCTGCCCGATCATTTACTGAAGCGCATTGGCATCCGCAACTCCTCCGTATACCTGCAGGGCATTAACCTGCTTACCTTCAGCAAATTTAAGCTGTGGGATCCTGAGCTGAATACGGACAACGGCTCAACCTACCCGAACATACGCACCATTTCACTGGGCATGAACTTAAGATTTTAAATCACGTAATGAAGAAACGGATATGAAAAAGCTATTGTTATATATACTGGTGCTGGGGGCATTTACTTCCTGTAAAAAATACCTGGACCAGGTACCGGATGACCGCCTCACCATTGATGAAACTTTCCGCACCTGGAACACCGCTTCAAAATTCCTGGCGAACGTGTACGCACGGATCCCCGATGAATTTGGGCAGCGCAACCCCGGCGATAATGAGAACCGTGGCCTGTGGACCGGCGGTTGCGATGAAGCGGATTTTGTATGGGGCTTTGTACAGTCAAACGACGTGAACATAGGCAACTGGGATGCTAATTCCGGTTTTGTGCGCGACTACTGGACCAACTTTTACAAAGGTATACGCGCAGCCAGCGTATTTATTCAGAATGCAGATAAGATCACAGACCGCTCCCAGCAACAGAAGGAGCAATACAAGGCAGAAGCGCGGGCGCTGCGGGCTATGTATTATTTTTACCTGATGCGTATATACGGCCCCGTAGTTATACTGGGCGAAACGCCTACCGCGGTGGATACCAACCTGCAGATACCGCGTAATTCCATTGACGAGTGTGTAAGCTATATTGCAGCTGAATTAGCCACCGCAGCCAGCGTGCTGCCGGCCAAACCAGTTACTGCGCAGGATTATGGACGTATTACCAAAGGCATAGCGCTGGCTTTCCGCGCCAATGCATTGATGTACGCTGCCAGCCCTTTGTATAATGGCAATGCGGAACTGGCTAACCTGAAGAATAAAGATGGCAAGCAGCTCATTAACCAAAGCTTTGATGTGAATAAATGGAAAACAGCTGCAGATGCCTACAAAGAATTTATTACGCAGTTTGTACCTGGTACGTATAATTTATTCAGGAAGAATAACAGCAGCGGGGTATTTGATCCCTATCTTTCCTGCCGGGATGTGATATTAACGGATTGGAATGAGGAAGTGATCTTTGCCCGTACCCGTGGTTCCCTGGATGCGCGCCAGTATGAGCTAACGCCTTACCACAGCGGCGCCCCCTCCGGCGAGCTAAAAGGCAGCGGCGGCTTGGGCGCTACACAAAATATGGTGGATGCCTTTTTTATGAAGAACGGCAGAAGCATTACAGACCCTTTATCACAATATGTATCGTCCGGCTATTCTGATTTTCAGGCCCCGAACACTACCCATACCTCCAGCACTTATAACCAATGGGTGAACCGGGAGCCGCGTTTTTATGTGAACATTACGTACGATGGCAGCACCTGGCTGAATACCGATTTTGGTGAGATAGTTACCCGCCTGTATAACACCGGTAACTCCGGCCGCAAAACCGGCGGCGGCGACTATTCACCTACCGGTTATATTGTACGTAAAGCCATGGGCCTGGGCAGGTGGAATGTGAACGACCGCACCCTGATCCTGATGCGCCTGGCTGAAATTTATTTAAGTTATGCAGAGTGTTTGAATGAGGCTACGCCGAATGACCCGGACATTCTGAAATACCTTAACCTGATCCGCGAAAGGGCTGGTATTCCGCTTTACGGTTCGTCGGAATTGCCGGCCCCCGCAGGTCAGGCCGCTATGCGCGATGCCATCCGCAAGGAGCGCCGCGTAGAGCTGGCCTTTGAGAACAACCGTTTCTTTGACGTGCGGCGCTGGAAAATAGCAGAGCAAACAGAGAACGGCCCTATGTACGGCTTAAACATTAATGCCGATATGCCGGAGTTTCTGAATGTTGTATCTTTCGAAACCCGCGTATTTAACAAACGCCATTACTTTTTCCCGCTGCCCTCCGACGATATTAATAATGATAAGGAGCTGGTGCAGAACCCGGGATGGTGAGGAATGCTTAACGCTTAATGCTTAACGCTAATGCTAAACGCAGAATGCAGGGAACAAAACATAATTGCGTTCAGCGTTCAGCGTTTGGCGTTCAGCGTTCAGCAAAAAAATGGAAAATGACAAAACTATTTATACTACTGGCTACCAGCCTGGTGTTGCATACAGCCTGTAGCAAAAGTAACAGCAAGGCGGTAGCGCCGGTAGATACGGTGCATTTGCCCGCCGTATCATTTACAGATAAGGATGCTACTGCTGCCTTTAATAATTTTAATACATATTTCTATAACCCGGCGGAGCAGCTGTATTATGCCACTACGGAGAAAAACTCCACCGGCGCTATCTGGACACAGGCTGTTTACTGGGACCTGGTTATGAACGCTTACAAGCGCACCAATGATCCCGCGCAGCTGCAAATGATCAAAGACATGTACCAGGGCGGTTATAAAAAGTATGACCGTTATAACTGGAACAACAAAACCGTATGGTTCATTTATGATGATATGATGTGGTGGATCATTTCACTGGCCCGCGCCTGCGAGATCACTAAAGACAGCAGCTACCTTACTGCTGCTATAGCCGGTTTTCAGCGGGTATGGAACGATTCATACGATGCTGCCAATGGCGGTATGTGGTGGGATTTTAACCACAGTGGTAAGAACGCCTGTATTAACTTCCCCACTGTAATAGGCGCTTTGCTGCTGTATAAGATCACCGGTGACAATGCTTATCTGCAAAAAGCAAAAGACGTATACAGCTGGGCCCTTGCCAATTTAACGGATCCCAATACCGGGCGCGTGGCGGATAATAATGTTAACGGTAACAAAGGCTGGTCCGACTATACCTATAACCAGGGCACCTTTATTGGCGCTGCCACCATGTTATACAAGATCACCAACGACGCTGCTTACCTGAGCCAGGCTAAGCTGGGCGCCGATTACACGCAAAAGTCCATGTGCGATAAGGACGGTATTTTGCCGGCAGAAGGCGACTGGAATGAGCAGGGTGTGTTAAAAGCCATCTTTGGGCACTATATGCTTATGCTGGTGCAGGATGCCAGCCAGCCGCAGTACCTGCCCTGGATTAGGAAGAATATTAATACTGCCTGGGGCAACCGGGATGCAAACCGGGGACTTACCTACCGGAACTATAAAGTTCCCTGCCCCACAGGTACCATACAATCCTATGAAGCCAGCAGCGCGGTAATGCTTATGCAGCTATGCCCGCCGGAAAAGTGAGTGTATGTGTGCCACACCCTCAAAGGTGTGGCGCACTTTTATTACTACATTCTCTTCTTCAGTCCATAACGCACCATTACGGCGCCTATACCTATCACCAGCAAGGCCATGGCGGCTTTCATTAGTACCTCAGAACGTTTGGGAGCCGGTATGTATTCCACACCATTTACACCCGCTACCGCCGGATCATCTACATACCTGCCCGAAGCAGGTGTTGCTTCCTGTTGAAAATTGGCGGCTAATCGTTGTAATTCGTTCTGCATGGCTTTACCTTTCATGGGCTTGCCATGCCCGCTGGCAATGATCTCCGGCTTCAGCGCTGCCAGCTTATTAACGGAGCTTGCTGCCTCCTGCCAGTCAAACGTAAAATACCGCGGTGGCCCCGACATTTTTTTTGCCTGCGTCATAACAGCGTATAGTGATTCCTGTTGGGTGGTAACCACGGCATCACCTGCCAGCAGCACACCATCCTGTTCCCGGAATAAGCTGATGTGGCCGGGCGCATGGCCGGGTGTATGAATATAACGCCAGCCAGGCAGGCCGGGTACAGTACCATCTTCCGGTAACATTAACAGCCGCCCGTTCATATCTATCGGCTTTTTAGGGAACAGGCAGGAGGCCAGGGTCATTAATCCGCCCCCAACTGTTGGATCGGGTGGCGGATAGGCCGAACGGCCGGTTAAATAAGGCGCTTCCAGGTAATGTGCATACACCGGCACATCCCATTCCTCTGCCAGCTTTTTTAAAGAACCTGTGTGGTCAAAATGCCCGTGGGTAAGAATAATAGCGGATGGCGCCGTTTGCGGCCAGAACAGGTGTGAGGATACCTTGCGGATCTTTTCAGCGGTGGTGGCCAATCCTGCATCTACCAACACCCAATGATTGGCATTGCCGCTGTGTATAAGATATACGTTCACAAAAATATCTTTAATGCCCCAAACACCGGGCGCTACTGAAAACCACTTGTCATACAGCTTTTTTTGTACCGGTTTAAATTGCTCAGTTTTCATAAAGCAGAATTTTATGGGAGTGAATGCCTTGTTATACCGGGCTTAGATCAAAAAGCATGCATATAGTGTGGCAGGAGAGGGGTTCAGCTATAACAACATCATTTATGAGGACATTAAGTAACAGTATGGCGATTTAAGAGGTATTCATAGAACAGGGTATTTAGGCCTACCATTAGCAAGCCGTAAAAAACATCTTCTGTCGGGATGGTGAGTATGCGTGTGCCAATGATCTCCTTTGAATTGTACCATACTACCGGCTCAGGTATCCACGAGCCGGTGAGCAATCCATTTACGACCAGGAAAGGCAGCAGCATTACACCATAGGAAATATACAGCGCGCCCATCCACGGCTGTTTTCTTACATAAGCGTTGTAAAGAACAAAGGCCATCAGCAGCAGAGATGTTACCAGCGGATAGGCTTTGTTGTGGAAGAAAAAGATAGCTGCTGTCAGCAGCACAATGATAATACCTGATACAACGCTGCTCAGCTGCCGGTAGCTGCGCTGTTTTAGCCAAAGCGCCTTTATGCAGTGGTAAGAAAAAAGGCAGGCGTAGGGGATGCATACAAAAAATAATGCTTCTTCTATTGGCAGGTTATATATGTACCAGCCGCTTACATAATCAGCATTAAAGCCCCATACGCCTGCTTTAGTAAACCAAACATCCCATATAAGGAAAAACATGCTGCATAAAATATTTGCCGGCCAGAAGGCAGCCCACTGCCGGTTAAACTGCAGCTTTGGGTGAAAAGAGGCCAGCAGCGGCACCAGTATGGTGCACAGGTCTATATAAAAATAAGTATACTTCATGCAGGCTGTTTGCTGGCCTTATAAGCTTCTCTTATATAACGGAAGGGGAAGAACAGCATGCCGAAACATTCCCCGTTCTCTTTGTCAATATGTTTATGATGCATTTTATGCGCACGCCGTAAGGCCAGCAGATATACATTCTGCGTGTTGCGGAAAAGGTTAAAGCGTTGGTGAATAAAAATGTCATGCACTACAAAGTAGGTGAAGCCGTATAATGTTATACCTGCTGCAATGGAAAACAGTACCCAATGCTGCCCCAGGGTGCCTATCAGAAAAAGCAGCATGCCCGGTATGGCAAAAATGAGGAAGAAATAATCGTTCTTCTCAAAAAAGTGCCCTTCTGTTTTTTTGTGATGGTCGCAGTGCAAATGCCACAGCAGGCCGTGCATCAGGTATTTATGCGTACACCATGCTACCAGCTCCATCAGCAGAAATGCTCCTATCGTTATTAAAATATACATCCACATACCGTATCATTTACCAGGTAATCCTACCACCATGGTTTGCAGCATCAATCCTATCTTATGGCTGTTGGCCACCCGTATCCTTTCTGTCATGATCTTCTGCGGCGGCAGGTTCTTTATTTTGTTAAACAGCACAACGTAATAGGCGTAGGCGAGGTACACGCCTTTGCGTGCCCCGGCCGGCAGGCGCCGTATGCCGTCAATGGCCTGTTTAAGATCTGCACTTATTTCTTTTTCTATCTGCTGTTTGTCGGCAGCTGTAAAATGATCCAGGTTCACACCGGGAAAGTATAAACGTCCCAGCTCCTGGCTATCGGCTTTTACGTCCCGCAGAAAGTTTATTTTCTGAAAGGCCGCGCCCAGCTTCATGGCAGGCTGCTGCAATTTAGCGTATTGCACATGGTCGCCCTCCGTAAATACCCGCAGGCACATGAGCCCAACTACTTCGGCAGAACCCAGTATGTACTGCTCATATAGGCTGCGGGAGTAACATTGTTGCTGCAGGTCCATCTCCATACTGTCCAGGAAAGTATCTATCAGCTCCATTTCAATATGGTAGGTATGCACGGTTTCCTGGAAGCTGTTTAAGATGGGGTTCAGGCTAATGCGGCCGGCAATGGCTGCATAGGTTTGCTGCCGGAAGCCCTTTAACAATGCAGCTTTCGGATAGCTGTGAAAAGAATCCACTATTTCATCTGCCAAACGTACAAATCCGTAAATGGCATAAACCGGCTCGTGGAATTTTTTTGCCAGCAGCCGTATTCCCAATGAGAAAGAAGTGCTGTAAGCTTCTGTGGTTATCCTGGAGCAGCGTGCGCTCACTTTGTCAAATAGCGCTTTCATACGTCTTTCCCTTATAATGTTTAATAATGTAGTCAGCTACCAGCTGCCCGGAAATAATTGCAGGCGGCACGCCCGGACCGGGTACGGTGAGCTGCCCGGCAAAGAACAGGTTCTGTACCCGTTTGCTCCTGATAGATGGTTTTAACAGGGCTGTCTGGTCCAGTGTATTGGCCAGCCCGTATGCATTGCCTTTAAATGCATGATAGTCGGCCACAAAATTGCTGTGGGCATAGCTTTGCCTGAATACAATATTTTCTGCAAAGTCCTCCCCGCAGAAAGCAGCTGTTCTTTCTATAAGCATATCAAAATAATGACTGCGGATGATAGGATTATCTGCCAGGCCCGGCGCAGTGGGTATCAGGAAAAAAAGGTTTTCCATACCAGGCGGAGCTACTGTTCTGTCGGTTTTAGAGGGGCAGCATACGTAATACAGCGGGTTCTCCGGCCAGGACCGGGTATGGTAAATACAGGCCGCATGATCGCTGAAGCTGTTTTCAAAAAAAAGATTATGGTGCTGCAGGCGCGGTAGCTTCTTACTCACTCCTACATAATATAGCAGGCAGGAGGGAGCCATTTTCCGCGTTTCCCAGTAATGGGCTGAATAGCTGGAATATTCCGGTGGCAGCAGCTGCTGATCAACATGATGATAGTCGGCAGCGGCAACTACCACGTCGGCTGAAAAGCAGCCCCGGGTAGTATGTACCTGCTTTATTTTTTTATGCTGCACGTTCAGCTTAAAAACTTCGGTATCTGTTAATATTTCTACGCCCATTTCCAGCGCAAGCGTGGTCATACCGCTAACCAGGCGGTGCATGCCGCCCAGCGGGTACCAGGTGCCCAGCTGCATATCCGCATAATTCATCATACTGTAAAGGGCCGGTATCCTGTCAGGCGCCGCGCCCAGGAATAACACGGGAAATTCCAGGATCTGCAGCAAGCGGGGATGCGAGAAATATTTGCGTACATGCCTGTGAAAAGAAGTAAGCATATCCATGCGGAACAGGGAGCTTAACAGTTTACGGTCCATAAACTCCATAATACTTTGCCCCGGTTTGCGCACAAAGTGCTGCATGCCATGCTCATATTTATAACGGGCCTCTTGCAAAAAAGCATCCAGCCTGGCGCCGCTGCCCGGCTCTATGGATTCAAACAGCTCCCTGAGCGCTGCATAGTCAGCGGGTACTGATATGGCTTCTTCCCGGCTGAAGATAACCTGGTAAGAAGGATCGAGCCGCTGCAGGTGAAAGTAGTCATCCAGCGACCTTCCGAAACGTTTAAAGAACTGCTGTACCACCTCCGGCATCCAGTACCAGCTGGGGCCCATATCAAACCGGAAACCGGATGTTTCCAGCATACGGGCCCTGCCGCCGGTGCGGCTGTTCTTTTCAATAACGGTTACCTCATATCCTTCGGCTGCAAGGCAAATAGCGCTGGAAAGGCCTGCAAAGCCGGAACCAATAACAATAGCTGATTTATTATGTGCTGCTTTCCTCATAACAATCGTATTAACCTCATGCTGTTCAAATATACTGTTTAATGTTTTAATAAAAAAGTTAAACAAAAATTGAACCTGCTTTTAAGAGAAAAATCAGGGAAGGGCCTGGCTTTTTCCAAATAAGGATTAATTTTGGCGTGAAACATGCAGTCCACCGGCAAATATTCGATCAGGGACCTGGAGCGCTTATCCGGCGTAAAGGCCCATACCATCCGCATCTGGGAGAAAAGGTATGGTATTATTAAGCCGGAACGTACGGATACCAATATACGTTACTACTCCAATGAAGATCTGCGCCAGCTGCTGAACATCAGTGTGCTGAATAATCATGGGTTTAAGATCTCTGCTATCAGTGAAATGTCGGAGGCGGAGGTGGCCCGGCGTTTATCGGACCTGCAGGTGGTAAAGCAGGATAAGGACAATTACCAGGAGAACCTGCTGTTAAGCATGATAGAGCTAAACGAAGCGCAGTTCAATAAAACTTTCCATTCGGCCGTAGTGAACAGGGGATTTGAGCAAACAGTGATAAGTGTTATATTTCCTTTCTTTGAGCGTATTGGCGTGATGTGGCAAACCGGTACTATTAATCCTGCACAGGAACATTTTATATCAAATATTATCCGCCAGAAGATCATTGCAGCTACGGATGCGCTTAATGTGATGCCGGATACCAATGCCCAAACCGTGCTGTTATTTTTACCGGAAGGGGAGCTGCATGAGCTGGGAGTATTGTTCTATAATTACGCTTTCAGGGCAAGAGGGTATAAAACGGTTTACCTGGGCCAGTCGGTGCCACTGGAAAGCCTGCAGCGCATCACAGGCATCTGCCACCCCGACCTGGTGGTTACCGCTATGATCAATGCCTCACAGCGGAAGGATTATGAGCATTTTACACAGCTGTTAGCCAAAACGTTTCCCGGTAAAAAAATATTCTACACAGGCCTGGTGCCTTCATCTTCCGGCATTAAGCTGCCTAAGCATGCTTACCTGGTAGCTGACCTGATTGCCTTATTGCGGTTGAAATAATGTTTAATATTATGTCATCAACATTAAACAAAATTTATCCCGCTATATACAGGTTGTTAACCGCCCCTTGGGGAACAGCTTTGTAATACAACACCACTACACCGGTGCTGAAGGCTGTTGTTCTTAATAATTGCAGCTGGGCGCCGGGCCGTTTATCGCGGAACAGGGGCATGCCGTTTTGCAGGATCACCGGGTGCACCCATAGCCGGTATTCATCCACCAGCCCTAAACGGCTAAAGGTTTGCACAATGCTGCCGCTGCCGAAAATGATCATGTCCCTGCCAGGCTGCTGTTTCATTTCCAGGATCTGCTCTTTAATACGGCTGCGGATAATATGCGTATTTTTCCAGCTGCCTTTGCGCAGCGTACGGGAAAAAAGGACCTTGGTATAGTTATTCATGCGGTTGGCAAAGTCCATTTGCGCAGGGCTAAGCATACTATGGCAATCCGCATAGGGCCAGTACTGCGCCATTACCTGGTAGCTCATGCGGCCCAGTAAAATAGTGTCTACGGTTTGCAGCTGATCAGCGATGTGCCGGGTCATCTCATCATTCCACAGCGGAAAATGCCAGTCCAGCGTTCCGTTCACGCCGGCCATAAAACCATCCAGCGTAACGTTCATAGATACGATCACCTTTCTCATATCCGGGCTTTTTCCAGGCTTAATAATATCGGCTCATGCTGCATCGGTTAGTTTTTATGGTAATTGATCTTCAAAGATACGCCAGTGTAAAAGGTTGAAAGGTGGGTGAACCGGACTTAGGGCAGGGTAGGTTTCGACTTTTTTCATTATTTTACAAAAACTAGCTAACCGGTCATGATAAGCTTTTTCAGGGGACCATGTTATGCGAAGGCCTGTCTAAACCGCAACAACAAAATAAGATCAAATGAAACACGTATCCATCCTTGTGCCACACGAGGCTGTTTTAGGCACCATTGCCGATCCACGTTACCTGTTCACCACAGTAAATGACTTTTTAACTGCTGCCGGGCAACCTGCCTTATTCAACGTACAAATGGTAGGGCTTTCCAGGGAAGTAAAGCTGAATGGCGGTATCTTTTCCGTGCATGCGGATCAGCTGACCACTGAAGTGAAAAAAACGGACCTGATCATTATTCCTGCGCTGGGCAGCGACCTGAAGGTATCCCTGGAGCTGAACAAAGATTTTATACCCTGGATCATTGAGCAGCACAAAAAAGGTGCGGAAGTAGCCAGCCTTTGTATTGGCGCTTTCCTGCTGGCATCCACCGGTTTGCTGAACGGCAAGGAATGTTCCAGCCACTGGAAAACAGCTAACGAGTTCCGTGCTATGTTCCCTGATGTAACGCTGGTGGACGGACGTGTGATCACTGAGGAAAAAGGCCTGTACTCCAGCGGCGGCGCCTGTTCTTACTGGAACCTGCTATTATATATTGTAGAGAAATATACCAACCGCGAAATAGCCATTATGGCGGCTAAGCTGTTTGCCCTGGAAATAGACCGCAAAAGCCAGTCGCCCTTTATTATGTTCAACGGGCAAAAGAAACATGAGGATGAACCTATTAAACGTGCACAGGAGTTTATTGAGACCAATCTCACCGAACACCTGTCTGTAGACGACCTGGCCGTGAAGTTTGCCATTGGCCGCCGCCACTTCGACCGCCGTTTTAAAAAAGCCACCAACAATACCCCCGCAGAATACATACAGCGCGTACGCATTGAAGCGGCCAAGAAAATGCTGGAGATCAGTAAAAAGAATGTGAATGAGGTAATGTATGAAGTGGGGTATAACGATACAAAATCTTTCCGCACGGTGTTTAAGAAGATCACCGGGTTATCGCCCATTGATTACAGGAACAAGTATAATAATGAGGCGGTGGTAGCGTGAGAAATGTAAAATGTAAAATAATAAATGTAAAATGTAAAAGGGGAATGCAGCGAAGTACTGCATTCCCCTTTTACATTTAAAATTTTACATTTATGATTTTACATTCCATCAGAACCTTACAGAAAACCCAACATTCACCACATAATCCGCAAACGCAGCATCGCCGTTCACTTTATTGGTGGGGGTGCTTCTTTCCTTATCAGTAACGCTTTGTGTTCTGTTACGTACAAAAGCTACCGGTACTGATGCAAACAGCCGGGTTTTTCCCAGGTTGTAGGAAACGGCCGGTTCAACAGACCATACATAGCCTGGCCTTCTGAAGTCGCCGCTGCCGCCTACCAGGTCATGAACGGGAATACCCTCTATACGGGCGCCTAAAGAGCCGGTGAATTGTGCGGTAGCATAGCTTACCCCGCCGCGGAACATGTACTGGTCCGGCACACTGCAAATGGCTTCGTTGGCCAGGGCAGGGGATAAGGTTTCCCGCCAGGTGCGCACGCCATTCTGCTCCCGTGGATTCATCAGGTAATATGCATTTCCATATACGCCAATGTGGCGGGTAAAATTATAATAGCCATTCAGCTCCATGGTAACGCCGGTGCCGCCATCGCCCAGCTGTATGGACTGATCCACTTCTCTCAGCTCCTTAGTGCCGTTAGGGCCTACGTTATACCAATAATCCTTTACATCATAATCGCCGGTGGCAAACTTAATACCCAGGCCGGCCTGTATATTGCCGCGGGTATTTTTGTGAGGATCCAGCAGCCAGCGGTATACTGCCAGGCGCATATCACCCAAACCAAAAGAGTGCATGCTGTGGCGCTGGTTAAATTTATTGACGCCGTTAACCAGGCCATGCTCATACAGGGAAGAGCGGGCATTGGCCAGGATGGGCACATCCAGCATAATGCTCCAGCGATCGTCCAGGATGCGGGTGAGGGAAAGGTCAATAGCGGTTTGGTGATTGATCACCTCCGTGCCCTGCGTTTGCCGTTCCTTTTGTTCTTCCCGGCCTTTAAAGTGTTTGTAAGACTTGAAATAACGGGCCCCGGTGGTGAACAGCCATTTGCCGGAGCTGTTCTCGTCCTGGTGGGGCAGCATGCAGGTAGATCCGTTGCCGCGTAAGGCTACGCAACCCTGTGCCTGTACATTGTTTGCAAGAAATAACGTCCCTGCTGCGATGAGGATGGTTGATAAAAGTTTCTTCATACGAGTTTAATGTGTGGTTACTGTTTGGATAAAGCACTGTAATGAGCTATAGTGCGCAATTTGCACATTCATTGTTCACTTGATTATTATGACTGTTCCTATGATTCTTTGTAACGTACTAAACGGTTCACAACGTGGATGATCTGGGCCGCTGCGCAGCCTGCCCGAATGTAGTAAATGTTTTGAAGTTTTCTAGCTCAAAATAGTGTTAGTTCCGGGGCGGGGCAGGCGGCAAATATTAACACAAGAATAATTTACTGCCAGGCACTACCATACTATGGATAACTTTTTTAAATTTACTGTATAACCGGAGCCATTTATGAAATTCAAGCTTTTTACCTTATGCGCGCTTTTTGTTGCTGCTACCGTAACAGCACAACAAAATAAGGGGGATGTTTTGCCAACCGCTAAGGGCAACTTAACCATTACACCCGTTCAACACGCCAGCCTGGCCTTTACTATCGGCAATACTACTATTTATGCAGATCCTGCAGGCGGTGCAGATTTTAGCGGCGTAAAAGCACCGGATATTATACTGATCACCGATATACATGGCGACCACTTTGATACTGCCAGCATTATAAAAGTAAAAACACCTAAAACTATACTGGTAGTACCGCAGGCAGTGGCTGACCTGCTGCCACCGGCACTGAAGGCAAAGGCCGTGGTGTTAAATAACGGCGATCATACTACCCAGGCAGGCATTGCCATTACCGCCATTCCCATGTATAATATGGGTGCAAACCCGCGCCATACCAAGGGCCGGGGCAATGGATATGTATTGAATATTGGCGGTAAAAATCTTTACCTCTCCGGCGATACGGAAGGCATTCCTGAAATGAAGGCGCTCAAGAATATTGATGTAGCTTTTGTTTGTATGAACCTTCCTTACACCATGGATGTAAAACAGGCGGCAGAAGCGGTGCTGGCCTTTAAGCCTAAGATCGTATACCCGTATCACTACCGCGGGCAGAACGGTTTGAGCGATGTAAACCAATTTAAAGAGCTGGTAAATGCCGGCGATAAAAATATTGAAGTACGCCTGCGTAACTGGTACCCGGGCAAATAAAGATTTTTTCAGGTAACTATCCCACTGCTGTACACAGCAAAGCCGGTCCATGAGGCCGGCTTTTTTATTGGATGCGATCTCCGGGGCAGGCGAGCCCATGCCCCACGACCCCACAACCTTCAGTACCCCAATCTGAGGCGCTGAGCTGTTCTCATTGATAGGGTAATGCAGATAAACGTACCAATAGCGGAGGCCATTTTCCTAAGGTTTAAAAATATATAGTAGTATGTATTGCATAATACTATTAAAAACATATATCTTTGTATTGCAATCGAAGTAAAAAATCACTATTTACCTGATAATCAATGCAAATTGTTATATGAAAAAGATACTTACCAACGTTTTATGCCTTGCCTTTATGCTCCTGGGAGCCACAACCGCCTTTGCCCAGCAGCCCGAAGCCACTACTTCCGGGCCTTTATTTGATCAATTATACCGCCAGGACAGCCTGCTTTTTCACTATGCTCAAAAGGACTGCAATACCCAAAAAGTGCAGGAAATACTCACAAAAGATTTTGCGTTCTATCATGATAACGGGCTGGATAATCCCACTTCGGTACAGCCACTGGCCAACTTTGTCAGCAGCATAAATAAAATATGTGCACAAGGCCACCTGCGCCGGACCATAGTACCCGGTAGCCTACAGGTATTTGCAGTAAGCGGGCAGGAGGCTATACAAACCGGTGTGCAGCATTTTTATATAACACCGGATAATCAACCGGAGCAGCTGGTAGAGATATCCAAATTCACCCGTACCTGGAGAAAAGAAGGTAATGCCTGGAAAATGGCCCGTGAGCTGGACTACCAGGTAAGCCGGCCTTTACCTGAAACCGCTGCCACGCAGTATACGCCCGCACCCTATATACCGGACGACAAAGCATTGTATGATACCATTGCCGGCCTGGACAGCACTTTCTTTGAAACCTATAATACCTGCAACCTGGAAAAAATGGCGGATATGGTGGCAGAGGATCTGGAGTTTTACCATGACCGCACCGGGTTGATGGCTTCAAAAACAAGTATGCTGGAAGCCACCAAAAAATACATCTGCAATAAAGTGCAGCGTGAAATAATGAAAGGCAGCATTGAGGTATATTCAATAAACGGGTATGGTGCGGTAGAAATAGGCTATCACCGCTTTCATAACCTGGTAGAAGGTTCCACCTCCCATGCCAGTAAGTTCATTACCCTGTGGAAGCGGAATAACGGGCACTGGCAAATGAGCCGCATTATAAGCCTGCATTAACCGCACAAATGAAGATGATTAGCCGCTAAATGATAACGCCTAAACGAAACGAGGGTGTATCCTGCCTGGATACGCCCTCGTTTTTTATTGCTTGTTCTATACTTAATGATGTCTTGACATCCCTGTCCTGGTGCGGATTGCGGAACCACGGGGGCCGCTAAAGGTCCGCTGGTGGCTGATCTGCCGGTTGCCGTTAGGCGGGCTAAAAGTGCGGGTGTTGGAATTAAAGCTGCGGTTAGGCCCGTTAAATGTACGGTTGGTGCCATTCACGCGTGGCGCACCAAAGGTACGGGTAGGACCATTGCCGCGGGGTGTGCTGAAGCTGCGGGTAGCGCCGGTACGCGGTCCGCTGAAGCTGCGTGTTGGATGCGGTGTAGCGCGGTAACGGTTCACCACTACCTGGTTGCGGGTACGCACGGTTACGGATGTAACGCGCATGGGGCGGTAGATCCTGGGTGCATACACGATCCGGTTGGTACGTACTATTGTATAATGCGGTGCATAATAGTAGCGGTAGGGGCGGTACACTGCCCAGGGCATAGGCCGCCAGGGGTGCCACCAGATGGGCCGCACACGCCAGCTAAAGGGCGAGATCCATACCGTATATGCCGGTGCATATACAAACCGCACACAGGGCCAGAACCATACATTTACAATAAGCGTGCGGGCAGGAGCATAGCGGGCAGCCAGGTGCGGGCCGCTGCCAAAATAAGGCTGCTCTGCTTTTTCATCATTTTCACTGCTGGCTTTATCCGTGCCGGAGGAGGGTTCAACAATAGTTTGTTCGCCGTAAATATCTTCATCGCCCACAATCTGCACCACGGCATTATCAGGTGCAGTTTTCTCCAGCTCTATTACGGCAATATCCTGGCTTTCTGTTTCGGAGATCAATGCCTGCAGCACAAAAACATGCACATCATTTTCCCGTTTATTCACCACTTTTATGTAGTCAATATTCCCGTCGCCATTGAGGTCCAGGTTATTTACCTTATTATCCTGTGTATTCAGCAGCTTTTCAAATTCTTCGGGAGAAGCGGCTTTTTTAAACATTTCCAGCGCACCCTGTAAGCTGAAGTTGGCGCCTGGTAAATGAGTGGTATCGGTAGCAGCCGGGTTTGCGTCCTGTGCATGGATAGCCGTTATATTCACTAATAATCCACCCAGCAGGAAGGATAAGTAATGCTTTATTCGCATAAAGATCGATTTGGTAAGTGAGACAGGCCGGAAGATAGAAAGTTTAATTTTACCGGCACCTGATTTATATATGAATAATAATATTTATATTTGATCCTGGATTTACAAGAGTACTGTGAACAATATCCCTAGCCCTACCCTATGAACACCTATAAGAAACGTGTGACCTTGCTGAGCGCACTATTCCTTTGCTGCAGACTGGCCTTTGCCCAGCAGGATGCACAATACAGCCAGTATATGTTTAACGGCATTTACATTAACCCAGCCTATGCCGGTTATAAGGAAGTGCTGAACCTGCATGGTTTTTACCGTGCACAATGGACCGGTGTGGAAGGCGCCCCGCGCAGCTTTTCCGTAGCGGTAGATGCTATTGCCAACGAAGGAAATGTGGGCCTGGCCCTGCAAATGTTCAGCGATAAGCTGGGCGCTCAAAGCACACAGGGTGTATATGCCAGCTATGCCTACCGTATACGTCTGAACGAAGACGGCAGCTCGCGCCTGGCCTTTGGGCTAAGCGGCGGCCTGATACAGCTGGGCATTAATGGCTCTTTGCTTAGCACCAACGATCCTGAGGCGGATATGCCTGCCGGCACACAAACTACGCTGGTACCGGATGCGCGGGCCGGCGTCTACTATTCAACCAACCGCGCGTATGTTGGTTTTTCGGTAGATAACCTGGTAGCCCCGCACATGAATAAATCGCGTTACGTATACATTCCGCAGCCTAAACCACATTACTACTTTACTGCAGGCATGCTGCTGCCCCTGAGTGAAAGCATACAGTTCAAACCTTCCTTTCTGCTGAAAGATGACCGGGGCGGTCCTACCAGCCTGGATCTGAATGCTTTCCTGTTATTGCAGGAAAGGATCTGGATAGGTGGTTCATACCGCAGCGGGGTAAGCCTGTATGATAAGAACTATCTGCAAAAAGTACTGGTAAAAAAGAATGCGGCGGTAGCGCTGGTAGAGGTATATGCTACGCCCAATTTACGGGTAGGTTATGCATATGATTTTGCGGTAGGGCCATTGCAGGGTTATAACAGCGGATCACATGAGGTATCCATAGGTTATTCTTTCTCTAAAACAGATAAGGGTGTGGAGAAGAACGGGCAGGTGCCGCGGGTAGCGTGCCCCCGGTTTTTCTAAAAAAGCCCCGGCAAGCTGCCAGGGCCTTTCTTTTATTTATGATATTAAGCTCAATTGCCAGGATACACCGAATTTATCGCCTACCCAGCCAAACTTATTGCTGAAAGGATATTTGCCTAAGGGCATCATCACATTGCCACCTGCCGACAGCTGCGTAAACAGCGTATCAATTTCCTGCTCCGTTTCACAGGTTACGTATAACGACATAGCCGGTGTAAACGTGAACCCATGTTTGACATGACTATCAATAGCCATAAATTGCTGGCCGTTCAGGGAAAAGGTGGCATGCATTACGCTCCCTTCCGTGCCCGCTTCATTAGGTCCGTAACGGCTGATGTTAATGACCTTTGAATCTTTAAACAAGCTGATATAAAAATTAAGGGCTGCTTCTGCCTGCCCTTCGAACATCAGGAAGGTGGTGATCTTTTGCATGGTTTTTTATGCACAAATTAGGATCGCAGCGGCATACAGCCTTCATACTTTTGAGTGATTTAGTTAAAAAAAAGCATCTTTCACACTAAAGCATGAGCTTCTTTTGCCGCTATTTCATTTTTAATATAGGCTTCCAGGCTAGTATTGCATTTTACCTGCTCAATACCGTTCCTTTCTGCTTTTACGCGGCCATCTATCACGGCTTCCGTCATTTCTATGTAGTTCTTTATACCATCCGGCGAAAAATGTAAGCCTTCCAGGGTTTTATTCCATTCAGCTTTGGGTATTACCTGCACTTTCACGGTTTTGTTCAGCAGCTTACCAAAAACATTGGCTACATCCTGGGGGGTATAAGACCGTGGCCCTTCAATCTCATACACGGTACTTTTATGCCCATCGCCGGTTAATACTTTTGCAGCAAATTCGCCAACATCTGTAGGCGCTATCATGGGAATGGCAAGGCCGGCAGGGTAGAAGCTGGGCAGCACGCCTTTTTCTTTTGCCACCTCTAAGTAAGGCAGCCAGTTGCTGAAGTAATAAGCAGGTCTTATAAAGATCTGTGTAATGGAAAGGTCTTCAAAAGCATGTTCCAGCATGTGCGACATCAGCAGGTTACCCGTGCCTTTTTCAAGCTGCGCACCCACGGATGAAATGCCCACTATTTTTTCAATGCCTGCATGCTGTACCGCATCTTTATAATTATCCAGTATCTGCTGTGTTTCTGCCAGCACATCCTCTTCGCGCCCGGTTTCAGGCGTAATGGCAAACAGGGAGGTGCCACCTCTGAAAGCAGTGCGTAAAGCAGTAAGGTCTTTTGCATCTGCCACAACTGCATCCATTCCTTTTTCTTTTAAGGAGGCCGCTTTTTCTTTGCTGTGGGTAATACCTACTACGGTTTCGCCCTGAGTTACCAGCTGTGTGGCTACGGTACCACCTACGCTGCCGGTTGCGCCTAGTACAATATGCATATAAAACTGTTTTGGTGAGGATGAATTGGCAACAAATACTATACCATGAGAGGAGTGTTACCCCGTGGGTTGAAGGGTAGCCATCTCTTCATCTGTAAATACACGGGAGCGGGTTAAGAACCTTACTCCCAGCGGTATTTCCAGCGAAAAGCTGCTACCCCTGCCTGGTGTTACATCCAATATTAATTGTGTATGCTGCCAGTAAGCAAACTGATCGCTGTTCATATAAAATTTACAACCGGCTACTTCACCCAACAGCACATCACTGTTGCCGGTTTTAAATTCACCTTCTGCAAAACACATAGGCTGTGATCCATCGCAGCAGCCGCCGCTCTGGTGGAACATCAGGTTGCCATGCAGCTGCTTTAATCTTGCTATAAGCTCCAGCGCCTTATCAGTAGCTATAATACGGGCAGTCATAATAGGTGGTTTAGAAAAATCCCAGTTTGGTTTTGCTGTAAGAGATCAGCATATTTTTGGTTTGGCGGTAATGGTTCAGCATCATCTTATGCGTTTCGCGGCCAAAGCCTGATTTCTTATAACCGCCAAAGGGTGCATGCGCAGGATATGAATGGTAACAGTTCACCCACACACGGCCGGCCTGTATAGCGCGGGGCACCTGGTACATTTCATGCGCGTCGCGCGTCCACACGCCGGCGCCTAAGCCATACAAGGTATCGTTGGCTATCCGGATGGCTTCTTCTGTATTTTTAAAAGTGGTTACGCAGGTTACAGGGCCAAAAATTTCTTCCTGGAATACCCGCATTTTGTTGTTCCCTTTCAGGATGGTAGGTTTAATGTAAAAGCCGTGTTCCAGGCCACTGTTCTGGTGAAAGGCTTCGCCGCCGGTTAAGGCCTTTGCGCCTTCCTGCTTGCCTATTTCCAGGTAACTCAGGATCTTGTTGTACTGGTCTTCAGAGGCCTGTGCGCCCATCATTACCGTGCTGTCCAGCGGGTTGCCCATTTTAATGGCTTTGGTGCGCTGTATCACGCGGTCCATAAATTTATCATAAATGTTCTCATGCACCAGTATGCGGCTGGGGCAGGTACAAACTTCGCCCTGGTTCAGTGCAAACATTACAGCGCCTTCAACTGCCTTATCAAAAAATTCATCATCCGCATCGCCTACTGATTCAAAGAATATATTGGGGCTTTTACCGCCCAGCTCCATAGTAACGGGTATCAGGTTCTCAGAAGCGTATTGCATGATGAGGCGGCCGGTGGTGGTTTCGCCGGTAAACGCTACTTTTTGTATGCGGGGCGATTGTGCCAGCGGTTTACCTGCTTCAGGTCCAAAGCCGGTTACTACATTCAGCACGCCGGGCGGCAGTATACCATCTATCAGCTCCAGCAAACACATAATGCTGGTGGGAGTTTGTTCGGCCGGTTTTACAATAGTACAGCAGCCTGCTGCCAGTGCAGGCGCCATTTTCCAGGTGGCCATCAGCAGCGGAAAGTTCCAGGGAATGATCTGTCCTACAATGCCAATAGGCTCATGCAGGTTAATGCTTACGGTGGTTTCATCATGTTCGCTGATGGTACCTTCTTCACTGCGCAGCACACCGGCAAAATAGCGGAAATGATCTACCACCAATGGCAGGTCGGCTGCGCGGGTTTCGCGGATAGCCTTGCCATTATCAATGGTTTCTACAATGGCCAGGTATTCCAGGTTATCTTCTACCACCTGCGCTATTTTCAGCAGCAGGTTGCTGCGGTAGGCAGCGCTGGTTTTACTCCAGCCGGGAAAGGCCTGGCTGGCAGCATCAATGGCTTTTTCAATGTCTTTCGCATTGCCGCGTGCGGCCTGCGTAAATGCTTTGCCATCGATGGGTGAAATATTATCAAAGTATTCCCCGCTGTCTGGGGCCACCCATTTTCCGTTAATATAATGGTCGTATTTTTCTTTAAAGGAAGGACGGGTAGCCACATTCGGATCGGATGCAACGGCTGTACTCATAACGAATGGATTTTTAGGTGAAATAATGGCGGTAATTTCATCCAAATAAACGCTTTGGCCAGCCACAATTGTACTTTTTTATAGCACGATTGTACCTGAAGTTTTGTAACTTCAGGTACACAGGGAAGTCATCTTTACAAAAGAATTTGTCAGGGATTAAAATCATTCATCGTGCCTATCAAACACTGTCTGCAAAAGGCCGGGCTCACCCATCCGAAATACCTGCAAACACTGGTAGAGAACAGGCGGGTCTTTAATTTAAAGAACTGTGAGCTGAATATTTTTGAAAGCTACCAGGAAGCGTATAATGTACCCCTTACCTTTAATGATTTTGTGATCACCAGCATGATCCGGGGTAAAAAAGTAATGCACCTGCCGGATGTACCGGCGTTTGATTACCTGCCCGGCGAAACGGTGATTGTGCCGGCGAATACTACCATGGTTATTGATTTCCCGGAAGCAGATGCGCAGAACCCCACTCAGTGCATGGCTCTTGCAGTGGATGCCGGTTACATTCATGACACCATTGATTATTTAAATGATTATTATAACAGCAGCACCGATGAGCATAATGCCTGGAAACTGCAGTTTAACCAATACCATTTCTCCAATGATAATGAGATCTCTGACCTCATTAACAAGATCATCCGGGTATGCAGCAGTGTGGACAGGTACAAAAACATTTTTGCAGATCTGTCCCTGAAGGAGCTGCTGATACGCCTGGTGCAAAACCAGCGCCTGCAGCAGTTTGCAGGGGAAAGTGCAGATAACGGCAATCAAACCCGCCTGCATTATGTGCTGAATTATATACACGAGCACCTGTCTGAAAAAATAGCGGTAGACCTGTTGTGCCGCAAAGCTTATTTAAGCCGTAATATGTTCTTTAAATGGTTTAAGGAGCAGTTTGGCATTAGTCCCCTGGAATATATAAATGCGGAGCGCGTAAAGATGGCCAAACAATTACTGGCCGATACGCAGAACGACCTTCGCGCAGTAAGTAATCTTTGTGGTTTTAGTGATGTGAATTATTTTATTCGTGTTTTCCGCAAGCTGGAAGGCATTACCCCCGGCGCTTATCAATCCTGCATGGCGCATCCATCCTGAGCTGTTTCTTTGGCGCAGGCATACTGTCAGATATACATACCATCCTGCATCAGGTGAAGGTGCTTTTAAGATTCACAGTTATGTACCATCCGTATCAAAATGGGCTGCTTTTATAGCTGTGTATACGCATCCCCCGGGGCGAGAGATCTTCTCTCTTTTCCGGCCCCAACAGTTGCATTATTTCTTTCATGTAAAATATTCCCATAGCCGAAAAAAATAGGAAAATTTGGGGAAGGGCCGTAAATTGACGGGACTGCCAGAGCGGTCGTAATTTTATATAATAGACTATAAATCAATATATAAACTAGGGATTAGGGAACAAATGCCGTAACATGTATAAATATATTAATATGAAATTATAATCTTGAATAAGTATAATTTCTTACACATTCTAAATAAAAATATACATATATGATATTTGGTAATTTGAAAATTACTTACGTATTTTTAGACCGATAACTACAGATGCAATCGCCAAAATCAAATTACTGACCATGAAAGTTTGCTATTTATTATTGGTTACCCAGCTGGCCTATACCAGTTTTGCCTATGCTACAGACGGGATTCCCCCCGGAAAGGAAAAAAAGATAACTACAGATTCCTCAATTCTTGAGATCAGCAAAAGCAGCTACAACCCGCTGCCGGAAATTCCTGATTTTTCGGAATTACGTAAGTATGCCTACCTGAACATGAATAAAAAAGGCTTACAGGACGATGCGCCTTTTAAACCATCCGTACAGGTAGGCGCCATTGTGCATATGTTTGCCTCTGCCGAGCAGGATGGTTTCAGCGCGCCGCATACGGCCACTGCCCCCTCTGACTGGAGCAAAGGCTTTACTTTATACCGCGCCCGCGTGCTGGTAGGCGGACAGCTAACCCCCAAAGGCAGCTTCTTTTTTGAAACAGATATTCCCAGCGCTATTGGCGGCCCTAACCCCGATGGCACTAAGAACGTGAAAGTATCGCCCATAATACTGGATGCGCAGTTCCAGTACAATTTCTGCGAAGCTTTCCAGGTAATTGTTGGGCAGCAGCTCATCTCCAATAACCGCAATGGTTTACAGGGCGCTGCAGGCTTAATGGCCAATGACTTCTCTTACTTTCAGTACCCGTATAATCTGTTTGCCAACAGCCCGCTGCAGGGCAACTTTGGCCGCGACCTGGGCATTAATACCCGCGGCTTTTTGTTCAACGATAAATTTGAATACCGCGTGGGCGCCTTTACCGGCCGTAATTTGGATGGCAAAGGCCCGGTACGTTTTACCAGCCGCCTGGCATACAGCTTTATGGATGCCGAAAAGGATTATTATTATGCAGGCACTAACCTGGGCAAAGGCAAAACGCTTACCTGGGGCATCGGGGCCGATGTGCAGGGTAGTTACCATAATTACAGCACCGACCTGTTTATAGACCAGCCGATTATGGATAAAGGCTCTGTTACTTTCAGCGGCGCCTTTCAATACATGACCGGTGGTACGGATACCATTGCCAAGTATAGCTTTGCACGCCTGATACCCGCGCAAACCGTGCAGTTTGCCGAATTGGGATATTATTTTAAAGCAGCCAAGCTGCAGCCCTGGGTAAAGTTTGAGCGGCAGCATATTTCCGCCAAGGATGCGCAGGCGCCCGGCGTACCCGTAAAGGATTTTGATAAATATAATTCCAGCACCGTATGGGGCGGGGGTATTAATTACTTCTTTAACGCGCTGGGTACTAACCTGCGCCTCTCTTACATTGCGCGCAGCTATAATGTGGCCAGCGCCACCACTGCCGATTTTGATAAGAAAACATATGGCCAGGTATGGGCCCAGCTACAGTTCTTTATTTTCTAAGGCTCGTTTGTCTTTGTAATTCCATTTCAACTTTAAACTTATTACACCATGTATAAAAAAATAATTTCTGTTGCAAGATTGGCTATCCTGTTGCTGGGCAGCAGCGCCATGCTGCTCACGGCCTGTAATTCCGGCACTTCAAAAACAGCCGATGCTGCTAAAGATTCTACGGCCGGCAATACTGTAAAAATAGGTGTGCTGCACTCCTTAAGCGGTACCATGGCCATTTCTGAAGTATCCCTGAAAGATGCGGTGCAAATGGCGGTGGATGAGATCAATGCTGCCGGCGGTGTGCTGGGTAAAAAAATAGAGCCGGTGATTGTAGATCCGGCTTCTGACTGGGACCTGTTTGCCGAAAAATCAAAAGAGCTGCTTACGGATAAAAAGGTAGCTGCGGTATTTGGCTGCTGGACCTCCGTATCCCGCAAATCCGTGCTGCCGGTGTTTGAAGAAAATAACGGCTTGCTGTTTTACCCGGTGCAATATGAGGGTGAGGAAAGCTCCAAGAACGTAGTGTATTCCGGTGCAACGCCCAACCAGCAGCTGATACCGGCTGCAGATTATTTAATGAGCGCAGAAGGCGGCGGGTATAAAAGATTTTATTTGCTGGGTACAGATTATGTATTTCCCAGAACTGCGAATAAGATCTTAAAAGCGTATTTACTTTCCAAAGGCATTCCTAAAGAAAATATCATTGAAGAATATACGCCGTTCCACCACCAGGACTACCAGACCATTGTATCCAAGGTCAAAAAGTTTGCAGTAGGGGGTAAGGCCTGTGTGCTTTCTACCATCAACGGTGATTCCAATATTCCTTTTTATAAAGAGTTTGCCAACCAGGGCCTTACTGCTGCTACCTGCCCTATCATGGCCTTTTCCGTAGCGGAAGATGAGCTGAGAGCAATGGATACGGAGTTCCTGGTGGGCCACCTGGCTGCCTGGAACTATTACCAGTCTGTTGATTTACCGGAGAATAAAAAATTTGTTGCTGACTTTAAAGCCTTTTGCGAAAAGAAGAATTTACCCGGTGGCGCTAAAAGGGTAACGGACGATCCTATTTGCTGGGCTTATACGGATGTGTACCTGTGGGCCAAAGCAGCAGAAAAGGCAAAGTCGTTTGATGTAGATAAAGTACGTGCCGCCTTACATGGTTTAACCTTTGATTCACCTGCCGGTAATGTGAAGATGGATGATAAAGTGAACCACCTGGCTAAACCGGTGCTGATCGGGGAAATTAAACCCGACGGGCAGTTTAGTGTGATCTGGAAATCACAGGGCCTGATTGATCCGCAACCGTTTTTTACGCTGAATAAACAATAAACAAACAAAGCAGAGCAGAAAGAATGTAAAATCATAAATATTTTACATTCTTCCTGCTCCGCTTCTTCAATCGCAAGTGATGGAGCTCTTATTAAAGATCAACGAAATTAAAAGTGGCAAGGGAACCGGGGCCAAATGGCTTTGGCCGGTGATATTGATTGCTGCGGTTCTTTTTTTCGGGGTGCGTGTGGCTACAGACAGCAGCGGCACCTATGTGCAAAACCTGTTCAGCGGCATTAGCCTGGGCAGCATTCTGATACTGGTATCCCTGGGGCTGGCTATTGTATATGGTTTGGCAGGTATTATTAATATGGCGCATGGTGAGTTTTTAATGATAGGCGCTTATACTACCTACAGTGTACAGGTGTTTTTTACCAATGTGCTGCATGTGCAAAGCACTAACTGGTTTTTTATAGCGGCGCTGCCGGTGTCTTTTATTGTGGCGGGTTTGGCCGGGCTTTTACTGGAAAGGCTCATTATCCGCCACCTGTACGCCAAGCCGCTGGAAAGCCTGCTGGCTACCTGGGGCGTAAGTCTGATCCTGATACAAACTGCGCGCTCCCTGTTTGGCGACCTTACAGCAGTAAAGCTGCCGGAAATGCTGGCAGGCGGCTGGCGGGTAAATGAGAACCTGGTGCTGCCGTATAACCGCTTATTCATTATTGCATTAACGATTGTAGTGCTTATAGCCCTGTACCGTACGCTTACGGCTACACGTTTAGGTATACAGATAAGGGCCGTAACACAAAACCGAAGCATGAGCGCCTGTTTGGGTATTAATACCAAACGTATTGATGCCACGACCTTTTTCATAGGTTCCGGCCTGGCCGGTTTGGCCGGCTGCGCCATGACGCTGATAGGCAACGTGGTGCCGGATATGGGTCAAACCTATATTGTAGATGCATTCCTTACCGTGGTAATAGGCGGGGTAGGGAAGCTATTAGGCACCATTACCGCAGGTTTGGGCATCGGTATTTTTTCCAAAGTGCTGGAAGCCTTTTTTGAAGCCGTGTACGGCAAGGTGCTGATATTATTGCTCATTATGCTGTTTATGCAGTTCAAGCCCCGGGGTATTTTCCCGGACAAGGGCAGGGCGGCGGCAGATTGAAAATGCGTTATTCATAAAAAAAATCACACATCATGCAGTTGAAACCTGCTAAGCTGATCAACATATTATTTATACTGTTCTTTGCAGTGGTCTTGCCTGTGGGGAACATGCTGGGGCTTGTGTCCGTAAACAGCATTTCCCTGTGGGGAAGATATTTTTGTTTTGCCATTGCCGCTTTGGGCATTGATCTTATCTGGGGCTATACCGGTATTATGTCTATGTGCCAGGCTTTTTTCTTTTGCCTGGGCGGCTACTGCATGGGCATGCACCTGCTGCTGAAAGCTACGGCGCTGCAGCAGCAGCTGTTACCGGAGTTTATGACCTGGAATGATATTACTACGCTGCCCTGGTTCTGGGAGCCTTTTCATGGTTTTGTGCCGGCTATGGTACTGGGGTTGCTGGTGCCTGCCGCAGTAGCGTTTGTGATCGGGTACTTTATTTTTAAGAGCCGCATTAAAGGCGTGTACATGGCTATTATTACACAGGCGCTGGCCTTATCCATGTACCTGCTTTTTTTACGGAACGAGACGAACCTGGGCGGCACCAACGGCCTCACAAACTTTAAAACCCTGCTGGGTTTTGAGCTGCATAAGCCGGGCACCAAGCTGGGTTTGTACCTGGTAACACTGGCTATGTTATGCGTGGCATACGGCTGCTGTTATAAAATAGTGCACTCCAAATTTGGTAAGGTGCTGCAGGCCATCCGTGATAGTGAGCCGCGGGTAGGGTATACCGCTTACCGGGTGCTGCATTATAAGCTCGCCGCCTTTGTGGTAGCAGCTGCGCTGGGTGGTTTGGCCGGTATGTTATATGTACCGCAAACCGGCATTATTACGCCCGGCCGTATGGATGTAAAAGCATCTGTGGAAATGCTGATGTGGGTAGCCGTGGGGGGCCGTGGTAATTTAAAGGGAGCGGTAATAGGCGCGCTGCTGGTGAACTGTGTGTATAGCTATTGCACCAGCGTATTTCCGCAGGGATGGCTGTTTATCTTAGGGCTGCTGTACATACTTACCGTACTGTATTTTGATAAGGGCTTCCTGGGCCTGTTTGAAAAAATAGGTTATAAAATAGGCATTAAAACAAATAGTGAAAAGTATGCTACTGGAAGTAAATGAGCTGGCGGTTTCTTTTGGCGGGGTGCAGGCCCTGAACCTGCAGCACTTTCAGCTGGAAGACCGGGAGCTGCGGGTGATCATTGGCCCTAATGGCGCAGGTAAATCTACATTCATGGATATACTCTGTGGCAAAACCAAACCGGATACCGGCAGCATTGTATTCAACGGAAAACCCACCAGGGGCTTAACAGAAGTGCAGATAGCGGAAATGGGCATTGGGCGCAAATTCCAGAAACCATCCGTATTTCCCGGCCTTAGTGTATATGAGAATATGCTGCTGGCCACGCGCATGAAAAAGGATGTATTTACGTCCCTGTTCTCCAAAATGCCGGCAGGCGTGCAGGAAAAAATTGAGGCGATGGCAGAGCGGGTGGGCCTTACATCCGCATTACATAAACAGGCCGGCGCCCTTTCCCACGGGCAAAAGCAGTGGCTGGAAATAGCTATTGTGGTGCTGCAGGACCCGCGTTTGTTGTTGATAGATGAACCGGCCGCCGGCATGTCCGACAGGGAAGCGGAGAAAACCGGCGAGCTGCTATTGGAGCTGTCCAAACAGCACGGCGTTATTGTAATAGAGCATGATATGCATTTTGTAAAACAGATCGCCACCAGGCTGGTAAGCGTATTGGTAAATGGTAAGCTGTTAATGGAAGGGCCTTTTGAAGAAGTGAAGAATGATCAGCGGGTAATTGACTGTTACCTGGGCAGGGCCAATGCACAACTGGAAAAACTATAGGATATGGAGCCAACAACACTGCTAACAGCCAGCAATATTATAACAGCATATGACCAGAGCACCATTTTGTGGGGCGTAAATTTATCGGTGCTGCAAGGCGCTGTTACCACGGTAATGGGCCGCAACGGCGTAGGCAAAACCACCCTGCTCAAAACTATTATGGGCCTGCAAAAAGCGCGGGAAGGGCAGGTAACTTTTAAAGGAGAGGATATTACCAACCTGGCGCCTTATAAAATAGCGCGCGCAGGTATTGGGTATGTACCGCAGGGGCGCGAGATCATTCCCAAGCTCACGGTACAGGAAAACCTGCAGCTGGGGCTGGAAGCCACGCCGGACTATAAGCCCCGGATGGCGGAAGAAGAGATTTACACGCTGTTCCCCATCCTGAAAGAATTCCGCCGCCGCGCCGGTGGTAATTTAAGCGGGGGGCAGCAACAGCAGCTGGCCATTGCCCGCACCCTTATCAGCGGCCCTGCCTTATTATTGCTGGATGAGCCTACGGAAGGTTTGCAGCCTTCCATTGCCATTGAAATAGGCGATATTCTGCGGCAGCTGGTTACCACAAAGGGAATGGCCGTATTGCTGGTAGAACAGAAAATAGACTTTGCCAAGCACGTAACCGATTATTTTTATTTTATGGAAAGGGGCAAAATGGTGAAAGAAGGCAATGCTGCTACATTTGACTTTAATGAGCTGCAGGAACATATTGCGGTGTAACATCCAAATAAAGGCGCCGCCTGCATTTGAATTTAACCGGTAGATTTGATATTTTAAGGGGCAATCCGTTTTACTTAATGAAAAGTGATTTTATGATCATATCAGAAGGCAATAAGATCTTTAAACACTTTACTATCCGGTATGGCATCGCTTTAACCTTCATAGCCGTGTTGTCCGTGGTGAGCCAGGTGCGCATACAGCAGCACCTGAACCGCTCCATGGACGATTCCCATGTAATTAATTTTGCTGCGCGCCTGCGCACCTACAGCCAAACGCTGAGCAAAACTGCGCTCATGCTGGAATATGGTTACGAATATGATATTAGCCGCAAAGAGTTTGTAAATACCCTTAAACAATGGGAAAAAGCGCAGGAAGGCCTGGAATTGGGCAGCCGTTTCCTGAACCTGCCTACGGAAAACATGGAGGAGATCAATACCATGTTTGACCTCATCAGCCATCCCCGCAAGGAAATGATGAATGCTGCAGAGCATATTGTAGCGGTGCTGGATACTTCCAAAGTATTTAATCCCCAGCTGATACGCCCCTATGTAAAAACCATCCTGGATTATGAGCAATCTTACCTGCTGGGAATGGAGCTGATCGTGTTTGATTACGACCGTTTTTCCAAAGAGCGTATCAGCCAGCTGAAACAGATCGATTACCTGATGCTGGCGCTGGTGCTGTTAACGTTGGCGCTGGAAGCTATTTTTATTTTTTATCCCCTGGCCATTCACATTAAAAAAGTAGTAGTGGGGTTGGTATCTTCAGAAGAAAGGTCCAAACTTTTATCAGAGGAGCTGCAGGATGCCAATGCCCGCATGGAGGAATCCTATAAGGAGCTGCGGGAAATGAACTATGCGCTGGACAAGGCCACCTATCTTGTAAAAACAGATCCCGAAGGAAATATTGTATATGCCAATGATAAGTATTGCCATGTTACCAAATACAGCATACAGGAGCTGCGCGGCAAACAGGTTTTTTATAATAACATGGGCGGCCGGGAAAGTGTGATCTATGAACACATCCGCGACATTAAAAAACAGCAGGAAGTATGGCAGGATGAAATATTTGATACTGCATCCGATGGTACGGGCTTTTGGCTGGATGTTACATTGATGCCGGTATTTGACAATGCCGGCAGCTTGTATCAATATCTGCTGATAGGAACTGATATTACCAACCGTAAAAATACAGAGCGGGAGAACCAGCTGCTGATGGAAGAAAAGATCCGGCGGGAAGGGGTAGAGCAAAAAATAAGATCCTACGCCATCATTAACGGGCAGGAAAAAGAACGTAAACGCATCACGGCAGAGATCCATGACGGCATTGGACAAATGCTTACCAGCCTGCGTATGAAGCTGGAACAGATCCAGGACCGCACCGATACGCCCGACCCTGAAGTTGCTATGGTGAATATGATGCTGGCAAAGCTGATCACAGAAACGCGGCGCATCTGCTCTGACCTGCTGCCCAGCGTGCTGGAAGATTTTGGCCTGCTCTCCGCCATTGAAGACCTGGTGACCACCTGTAAGGATGCCAACCGCAAAATGGATTTCCTGCTGGATGCCAACATCCATCCCGGCCCGCTGTCAAGAGAGCTGGAAATAAGCGTGTACCGCATTTTGCAGGAGGGTTTGAATAACGTGATCAAACATTCACAGGCCTCCCGCGTGGAAATATTTATTGATACCTCCGGCCATTACCTGAACCTGATGATAAAGGATAATGGCAAAGGTTTTTATTTTGATAGCCAACAATTACATTTAAAGAACCTGGCCAGGAAAATGAATGGTATACGCGGTATGAAAGAGCGGGCCGAATTACTAAGCGGTACCTTTAGCTTAAATGCCCAACCAGGAAAAGGCACTATTGTTCAACTGGAAATTCCTTTAGTATGACTATGACCACGCGCATAAAAGTTTTCCTGGTAGATGACCATGAAATATTCAGGAACGGATTAAAACAACTGATAGACAGTGAGCAGGATATGGAAGTAGTAGGGGAGGCCGGCGACGGGGAAACGGCTTTACAGTCGCTTGCCACCGTAACGCCGGAAGTAATTATCATGGATATTCGCATGCCGGGTATTAATGGTATTGAAACCAGCCAGGCCATTTTAAAACAGCAGCCGCAGAGCAGAATCCTTTTCTTTAGCCTGTATGATAGTCCCGATTATGTGGCCAAAGCGCTGGAAATGGGCGCCAGCGGTTATATTTTAAAGGATACCAGCAACAAGATCTTCCTCCATGCCATCCGCACCGTGCATAAAGGCAAATTCTATTTCATTGGCGATGTATCGGATATACTGGTGAAAAAATACCAGGACCTGCAAAAAGCATCCGGCCTTAAAGCGTCTGCCAACGTGGAAATATCCCTTTCAAAAAGAGAGGAGCAGATATTGAAGAAGATAGATGATGACCAGAGCAACAAGGAAATTGCCGAATCGTTAAACGTAAGCGTACGTACGGTGGAAGCGCACCGCCTGAACATTTTGCGAAAGTTCCAGGCCGGAAATATGGAGGAAGTGCTTACCTTTTGCAAAGAGAACGGTATTATTAAATACACCTGATCACGCTATAAAAATTCCCTTATGAAAAATAACCCGGGCAGGAGAGCTTTTATTACCAATACCCTGAAAGCATCTGCCGCAGCTGCTTTGCTTAATATACCGGGTATTGCCATGGCCCTGCAGCAAAAGAAATATACCATTAAGGAAGTAATGGACCTTATACTCAAAGAAGTTCCCGGCGCGCCTTTTAAAACAACGGTGGATACGCTTAAGAGCGGTGACGAGCAGCAGACCGTTACCGGTATTGTTACCACTATGTTTGCCACGGTGCAGGTGATTGAGCAGGCCGCAAAGCTGAAAGCCAATTTCATTATTGCCCATGAGCCTACCTTTTATAATCACCAGGATGATGTGAACTACGTAGCCAACAACCGGGTGGTGCAGCAAAAGCAGGCCCTGCTCAAAAAGTATAACATTACGGTATGGCGCTTTCATGATTACTGGCATTCCGTAGAGCCGGATGGTATTGGTTACGGTGTGCTGAAAAAAGCAGGCTGGCTGCAGTATTACAAGCCCGGGAAAAGGATGCTGCAAATACCGCCCCTTACTTTGGAAAAGCTGGTGGCACACCTGGAACAAAGCCTGGATATTAAACATGTAAGGGTGATAGGCGACCTGTCGCAAACCTGCGCCCGTATTGCTTTAATACCTGGTGCTGCCGGCGGGCAAACACAGATCTCCCTGGTGGAAAAAGAGCAGCCCGATGTGCTGATAGTAGGGGAGGTGCATGAATGGGAAACTGCAGAATACATTCGTGATGCAAGGCAAATGGGCAGCAAAACTGCATTGATAGTATTAGGTCATTCTGTGAGTGAGGAACCCGGTATGGATTGGCTGGCAGACTGGTTAAAACCCAAGATCCCCGGTGTGCCTGTTACGCATATAGTTTCCGGCGATCCTTTTACCTGGGTATGAAAATCTCAAATGTAAAATGTAAAATTTCAAATGGAAAAGTTTGTTGGGTTTGACTTTTGCCATTCCTTAAACCCCCAGTGCGCTTTCACTGATCTCTTCAAACGCGTTGGCAGCGGCACCGCACAGGGGGCAGCTAAAAGAATCCGGTAATGTATCAAACGGTGTTCCCGGGACAATATCCTGCTCCGCTTCTCCTAAGGCTTCATCATACACGCTCAGGCATTGGCTGCACTGGTGCAGTTTTTTATCAGGCTGCTGCAGGGGAATGGTAGCAGCCTCCTTGCTGCTTACAAAAGCCTGCAAAATATTGGTTTCGCTGCCCTGTTCATAAAACTCTTTACATAAGGATACCAGGTAAGGGCCCAGGTGCTCTTTAGCTACCTGCTCCCGGTACATAAGCAGGGTAGAGGTATTGGGGTTAAAGCCGGGCGTGTACAGGATATCATAGCGCTGCAGGTATTTCAGCCTGCTGTTATATTTATTCTCCAGCTTACGGATCACTACAGAACCGAACTGCCCGGAAGCAGATTCCATACGTACGCTGAAACAAAGCCCGTAGGTGCGCACATCCTCAATATCAAAATGGCGGATGATATGGCGTTTCAGCACCAGCCCGTCCGCTGAATTATCTTCTACCTGCCAGTTGAGCTCATTGGCCGCATGCCGCACATTAATGCGGTGCTTGCCCAGCGTATAGTCCCACAGGTTACGATGCGCAGGATCTATATTTTTAATGATGATGGTTTTCCAGGAGGTGGCGTATAGCTGCCCGGTGCGGGTTTCCAGGCAAATGGCGCAAATATCCTGCAGGAATGAAAGGGGGAAAAGCTCATCCCGCTGGTAAATGCCCAGCCAGTAGCCGTTATTATAACGGTTAAAGCCTTCATAATACGGCAGGTGAAAACGGGGCAGCTCCAGCTCCTTACTCAGGGGGCGGCCCATGTATTCCAGGGTAGCTTTCGTTTGCTCGTATAAGTTAGTTTCACCGTTTTGTACCAGCGTTTCCACCTGCCGGCTTACCCGGGCAATGTGGTTGGTGTACACCAGCTCCGGCCAGGCCAGCAGCTGATCGGTACCCGGGAACCGTACAAACAAATGCCAGTAGTGCGCATGCTCAGATGCAATCCAGTTAATATGCCCGGTAAAAAAGGGCACAAAGGTTTGCCGGCTGTCGCAAATGTTTAGTTTTAATGCAGGTGTGTAGTCAAACAGGTCAAACACATCTTTATAAATGCCTTCAGTTAGCCAGCCGTCTGTAATAAAAATACCGGCAGCGGGATAAGAGCTGGTAATATTAGGACCATCCTCTTCCTCGTAAAAAGTGATCCTTTGCTGTTTGCACTGAGTGCTGAACTGTTTAAAATTTTTAACAGGTACATCTACCAGCAATTGCTGCCGCAGTCCAAAGCGTACGTCGGTAACACCGGCATCGGCCGCTATTTGCAGCGCTTCCTGCAAATGCCCGGGCGAGATAATGCCGCCCGTGAAATTGATATGTATGGTACGTGTTCTCCCCATCAGATAACTGCTTTTATCAGTTGTTTTTTGGTAGTGGCGGCCGGCGCTTTTAATGTGCTGTCCAGTATGGCCTGTATTTCCGGGCGGCAGCTGCCACAGCCCTGCCCTGCGCCGGATGCTTTGCAAACACTTTCCAGCGTGGTATGCCCTTCTTTAATTTTATTGCAGATGTTTCCTTCTCCCACATTGCCACAGGAGCATACCAGCGGGCCAATAACCGGTTCGGCCTTTTTACCGGAGCGTAATAGCTCCAGGCGTTTATCGCTTAGCTCCATATTGTTCTGCATCAGCTCACGGAACTCAATGAACTCCGATTTATCGCCTATCAGGATGGCGCCTACCAGCCGGTCGTTATGAATAATGCACTTTTTGTAGTAACGTTTGGCTTTATCTATAAACACTACTTCCTCATAAGCCGGATCGTCGGGGGTATTTACCATACCCAGTGAGCAAACATCAGTGCCATGCATTTTTAAAATGTTCATGAACACAGATCCCTGGTAGTAGCTGCTAATGTCGCCACACAGGTATCGGGCCACTACAGCTGCCTGCTGTTCTGCTGCTGCGGTAATGCCATACAGGGTGCCGTTGAACTCTGCTATTTCACCAATGGCAAAAATGTCAGGGTCACTGGTTTGCAGGTATTCATTCACCACTACACCGCGTTTGCAGGCCAGGTGGCAGGCCTGCGCCAGCTCTGTATTAGGTACGGTGCCTATAGTGGCTACAAAGGCCTGGCAGGCTATCTGCTGCCCGCTTTTGAGCTGTATGCCTTCCAGGGCATGCAGGCCAATGAAACGTTCTATTTCATCGTTGTAAATGATCTCAATGCCACGGTCGGTCAGCTCTTCGTACACCAGCTGGCTGGCCAGCGCATCCAGCTGCCGGTCCATAAGACGGGAAGTTCGCTGTATAACGGTAACGTCTATATTCATTTCACGCAGGGAGGCTGCCAGCTCTATACCCAGCAGGCCTGCGCCGGCGATCAGCACTCTCCCTTTTTCAGGATCCAGGTGTTTTATGAAGGCATCGGCATCATAGCGGTTACGCATGGTGAAAATGCCTTTCAGCGGCGGGGTATCCTTTAAGGTGGCTGCCCGGCTGCCGGTGCCCATGATCAGCACATCATAGGTATGTGTGTTACCCTGGCTGTCGGTCAGTATTTTATGTGTGCGGTCAATATGAGTAATGCTGACGCCGCGGTGTAAGGTGATGTTTAAGCGGGCTTCTTCATCGTCCGTCATTTTTACCAGCTGTTGCCATTGCTGCGTACCGCTGATGTAGTCGGGTAGCATTACCCGGTTGTAAAAGGGCTGATCCTCTTTACTGAACACTACTATCTCATCAGTATTGTTCATGGCGCGGTATGACCGTACAAAGCCACTGGCGCCGGCTCCCGCACCTATGATCACTATCTTTTGCGCAGGTTTGCGGTAGCGCTGTACCTGCACGGCAGCGTATTTCAGGTCCGGCTGGCCGGAGATAGGATCTACCAGCGTGTGGGTAAGATTGTTAGCACGGTTCAGGTCGCTCTGTAATACCTTGCCCCAGTGCATGGGCAGGAATACCACGCCTTTTTTTATGTCCGTGCTTAGTTTGGCTTTCACACGTACGTTACCGTTACCATTGAATATTTCTACAATATCGTCCTGCGCAATGTGGCGTTGGCGGGCATCTTCCGGGTGGATCTCTAAAAAGGAGGCGGCAATATGCTGCTTTAGCCGGTTCACCTTACCGGTTTTGCTCATGGTATGCCACTGGTCGCGGATACGGCCGGTGGTGAGTATGAGCGGTAAGGTATCATTTGTTGGTACAGAGCTGTTACCATCTTCAAAGGAATGAATAATTGCTTTGGATGATGCCGTATAAAACCGGCGATCCGTAAACAGCCTGGGGGTGCCTTTGCCTGCATTGCTTTTAGGGTAGGGCCATTGTACGCTGCGTTTTGCCTGCAGGGCATTGTAATCCAGCCCGCTGATATCTATACGGGTACCGGCTGTGAGCCGGGTATGCTCTTCATATATTTCTGAAAAGGAGTTGAAATTAAAGCCGTGATAGCCCATTTTTTGTGCAAAGCGGCAAATGATCTCTGCGTCCGGCAGGGCCTGTCCCGGCGCATCTGTGATCTTTTGCAGGTAGCTGATGCGGCGTTCTGCATTCGTCATGGTGCCTTCTTTTTCAGCCCAGGCAGCAGCAGGTAATACTACATCCGCATAACGCAGTGTTTCCGGTTTATTGGATATTTCCTGCACCACCACAAACTTTGCTTTTTGCAGGGCTGCTTCTACAAAGCGTACATCCGGCAGGCTTACTAAGGGATTAGTGCCTATGATCCAGATGGCTTTAAGCTTACCTTCATTCAGCGCGGTGAACATTTGCGTGGCCGTTAACCCCGGTTTGGGAGAGATAGGGTTGCTGTTCCAGAAAGCCTGCACCTCTGCGCGGTGCTGCGGATTATCCAGCAGGCGGTGTGCAGGCAGCAGGTTAGCCAGGCCGCCTACTTCGCGGCCGCCCATGGCGTTGGGCTGCCCGGTTAATGAAAAAGGCCCGCTGCCGGGTTTTCCAATATGCCCGGTAATAAGATTCAGGTTAATAAGGCTCAGGTTTTTGCGTACGCCCACAGCACTTTGGTTCAGGCCCATGGTCCACATGGTAATAAAACCTTTGGCCTGCCCCATGTAGCGGGCTGCTTCGCGGATGGCGCTTTCCGGCACATCGCAGATGGCGGCTGCTTCTGCTACACTGCGCTGCATTACTGTTTCCCGGTAAGCGGCAAAACCTTCTGTATGCTGTTCTATGAATGATGGATCTGTATAACCGTTCTCAATTAATATGCGTCCTATGGCGTGGTGTAAAACAATGTCGGTTCCGGGGCGCAGCTGCAGGTGCACATTGGCCTGTGCGCAGGTTTGTGTGGCCCGCGGGTCGCTTACAATGATCTTCAGGTTGGGATTGGCTCCCCTGGCGGCTTCTACGCGGCGCCATAAAATAGGATGGCACCAGGCGGGATTGGCGCCGGCCACAAAAATGCAGTCGGCCAGCTCAATATCATCATAACATACGGGCACCGCATCTTCCCCCAAAGCCATTTTATAGGCGGCTACTGCGCTGCTCATGCACAGTCGGGAGTTGGTATCTATATTATTGCTGCCAATAAAGCCCTTGATCAGCTTATTGATCACATAATATTCTTCGGTGAGGCATTGCCCGCTGGCATAAAAAGCAACAGATTCAGGGCCGTGCTGCGCAATAATGGTTTTAAAAACTGCGGCGGTGCGTTCCAGCGCCTGGTCCCAGCTTACGCGCTGCCGTTGCATTTGCTTGTTGTATCGCATTTCCGGGTATAGCAGGCGGTCGCTGGTATCCATAACCGTGTAGTGCAGGTTCATGCCTTTGGAGCATAACATGCCCCGGTTCACCGGGTGATCTTTATCCCCGCTCACCTCCAGCTTACCCTGCCTGTTCTGCTGTACAACTATTCCGCAGCCTACGCCGCAATAACAACAGGTTGTTTTAAAAGATGCCGGCATGCACGTTAATTGAGGGGGCCAGCGGGGGAAGAATGTAAAATGTAAGATTTTAAATCTTAAATGTAAAAGTAGAATGTTACGACGTTCCTTTTACATTTGAAATTTTGCATTTATGATTTTACATTCTTTTCCCGGCCGGACCCGGGTTAAAAATTATTCCGCCAGCGCTACCTGCTGCCCTAAAGGCGCGGTTTTGGCAACGCTGCTTTTTGTAAAGCTGGTGATCATTACTACTACGGATACGGCTATTACAATGTAGCCGATATACGTGAACGCCTGCACGTAGGTGATGTGCTCCGACTTAAATAAAAAGCCGAACAGCATACCGCCCAGGTTACCGCCTGCGCCTACAATACCACTTACCAGTCCTACATTTTTTTCATTAATAAAAGGCACAATGCCGTAGGTAGCGCCATTAGCCATTTTCAGGAACAGGGCAAAACCCAGCATAGCTACAATGGCCAGCACCAGGGAATTGGCCTGCGCAAAAACCAGCAGGCCTGCGCCTTCCGCCAGCAGCACCAGCGCCAGTAAACGGCCTTTGCCTTTCATACCTGCTTTGGCGCCTACCTTATCAGACACAATGCCGCCCAGCGCGCGGGCAAAAATGTTCATAGCGCCAAATACACCGGCCCATAAGCCCGCGCTGCTTTGCGATAAATGAAACGTATCTACAAAATGCAGGGAAGCTACATTGTCAAAAGTGATCTCCATACCAAAACACATGGCATAGGCCATGGTAAGCGCCCATATGCGCCAGTCAGCCAGTATAGACCAATCCGTGCTGCCTTTGCTGGCAGTGCGGCCAATCTCATCGTAGTTACCCGCAGGGGTGTCTTTCGTGTAACGGTAGTACAGGAAAGCTACCAGCAGCATCATAATGGCGGGTACTATCATGGCATAGCGCCAGGCTTCTTCCTTCGTATATCCAAAACCAACGATAGCGGCAAAGATCAGGGGCATTACCATGTTGGTGATACCGCCGCCCAGGTTGCCCCATCCGCCGGTAATAGCATTGGCGGTGCCTTTAATGGAGGGGGCAAACATCATGGAAGTATGGAACTGTGTTACCACAAAAGAAGCGCCTATTACGCTAATGGCTAAACGGAACAGTAAGAAAGTGGTATAATCTTTTGCCAAACCTACCAGAAATACCGGTATGGCGCCTACCAGCAGCAGGCGCACAGCGGTTTTGCGCGGCCCCCAGGTATCACACAGCTTACCAATGATCAAACGGGCTATAATGGTTCCTGAAACAGAAGCAATAATAATATTGCCTACCTGCGCTTTGCTGAGCCCCAGGTCTGCACGGATGGTAGGCATTAAAGGCGCCAGGCCAAACCAGCCAAAAAAGCATACAAAGAACATGAGCCAGGTAATGTGAAAGGTGCGCATTTGCAGCGTATCCAGGCTAAAGAGTTTTATTTTTTGCAGCGGTTGTGTGTTAGGTACATTCGCCATAAGTAATTTTTTTTGGTTGATTATTTGAACAGGAATGAGGGCCGGATGTTGATCATCAGGTAAGCCCAGTTACTATTGCTTTTTGCATTCGCTATATTTTTTACGCTGGGTGCTGTTAAGGAGTTGGTGCTCCAGTAATGGCTGTAACCTCCTTCAAAAGAGATCATGGGCGTAAGCGTAAAAACAGCGGTCAGGTCGGCTTCTGTACCCAGCTGACGGGAAAGCGCCGGTTTAGTTTCTGCAACCGGAATGTCGCTGGCGCTGAGGAACTCATGCGCATCGGCCATTACCAGCCATTTGGCGCCGGGCTTCCATTTTGTTTTTACATAATAGTCCTGCAAACCACGGTTGCCAAAACCGCTGGCTACGTAGAAATAATCCATATTGCCCCAGAACTTGTGCGGGGTGCCGTACAGCGGGTCAAATGCATGACTGGTATTGCCGCTGCTGCCGCCGGAAGTATAGTCAACTCCTGCGCCTGCGCTAAAGGTGCTGGTAAGCGCATATTGGAAAGCGCCGGAAAGCAGGGTGGCGCTCAGGTTACGGCCATCTGCATTTTTACCGAACTGGTAATAAGCAGCTGCGGTGAGCGTAAGGCGCTGAAAAGCATTGTTGAAATACAGGCCGCTGGTCATGCGGTTATAAGTAGGTCCTTCCCATGTTTTCACGGGCGCATTGTTTACACTGTCAGTATGGTAGCGGGAAAACTGGTCGGCCAGGAACAGGAAAGAAACATTGCCTGCAGCCAGCTTTTTACCTGCATATAAAAACTCTAAACTCTTGTAACTATTGCCTCCGTTGGTGTTACCGGTATAATTACCGGCAGGTGTAGGATCATAAATGGTGTTGGATGCATTTTCCTTATTCTGGTTAAACGCGCCGCCGGCATGTAACATCCAGGTTTTGCGCTCATATTTTAATACAGCAGCATCGTGGCGGCGGGCCTGTTGCAGCCAGTCCAGGTTGCCCAGCAGGCGGCTATCGTCATACAGCAGCTCCTGCCGGCCTATTTTCAGCTTAAGGCTCTGATCTTTTAAAGTGGTATCTGTCAGTAATATTTCGGCCCAGGCTTCGTGGAGCATCAGGCCATTATTGTTGGCGGTGGTAGTACGGTTAATAGTTGAAGCGTCCTGTCCCCAAACACGTACATCCTGCAGGGTTAGCCCAAACTGGATGCGGTATGTAGTAAAGCCTGCGCTTAAGCGGGTACGCTGGGAAGTAAATACGGCGGGTGTGGCGCCTTGCGGAAGGGGAGAGCCCTGGCCGTCGCGCAGCTCAGTGCGCGTTCGTAGCTGGGCACTGATAGCCAGCTGTGCATGACAAGGCTGGTAACAGCAGGCGCCTAAAAGAAGTGAAGACGCGCCACCAAGGAACATTTTTTTCATTAACTTTGGTTGGTTTTAAATGTGATGCCAATCATTTTAAAATCAGAAGCCCGGAGCCTGCCAGCTACCGGGTTTCATCTTTATATGTGTTATGCCATTACGGTTTCAGTATCCCGCCCGTTTACAATACCAATGTATACCCGGTCATCCTCAATCTTTACCGGGTAGGTATTGAGCGCGCATTCCGTATCGTCCGACAGGCAACGCCCATCTACTAGCGAAAATGATTTTTTATGAAAGGGGCAGGCCACTTTAGGCTCGCCGCCCTGTGTGCCCGTCATGCCGCGGCTAAGGGCCATTTGCTGCCGGTGCGGACAAAGGTTCTGCGTGGCGTACCACTCATTCCTGCGGGGAAAGTGGAACAGCGCGATCTGTTCATCCAGGTACTTTACGCACACACCGCCGTTGGCCGGCACATCCTCTACTTTGCAGGCAAAGAACCAGGTAATGGTTGCTGTGTTGTGTAATGACATATAAGGGTGTTTTTGGTTGGTTTAGTAATTGGTAAATTATTTGGCCCAGTTAGCAGCTTTCTTTTGCTCACGTAACATTTCAAATTGTACAGTAGGATCTTTTTCTTCCGGCGCATTTACAAAGTGGGAGAAGCGTTTACGCAGCTCAGGGCTGTCCACTACTTCTTTCCATTCGCATTTGTAATTATCTACCAGCACCTGCATTTCAGCTTCCAGCTGTGCGGCAATGCCCAGGCTATCATTCACCACCACATTACGCAGGTATTCAATACCACCATCCAGCTTATTAAGCCAGGTAGCGGTGCGGGTTAAAGGATCGGCAGTTTTAATGTAGAACATCAGGAAGCGGTCAATGTAACGGATACACGTAGCGCTATCCACATCGCCGGCCAGCAGCAGCGCGTGTTGTGGTTTGGAGCCGCCATTACCGCATACGTACAGGTTCCAGCCTTTTTCTGTGGCAATAATGCCAAAGTCTTTTGACTGTGCTTCTGCGCATTCACGGATACAGCCGCTTACAGCGGATTTCAGCTTATGTGGTGCGCGTAAGCCGCGGTAGCGCTGCTCTATCTGGATGGCAAAGCTTACACTGTCGTGCAGGCCAAACCTGCACCAGGTGCTGCCCACGCAGCTTTTTACCGTGCGCAGCGCTTTACCGTAAGCATGTCCGCTTTCAAAACCTGCCGCTACCAGCTCTTCCCAGATCAGCGGCAGGTCGCTTACATGCGCTCCGAACATATCTATGCGTTGACCACCGGTTATTTTGGTGTAGAGATTATATTTTTCTGCTACCTGCGCTATTACCATCAGCTGCCGCGGGGTAATTTCCCCGCCAGGCACGCGGGGCACTACAGAGTAGGTGCCGCCTTTTTGTATGTTAGCCAGGTAACGGTCGTTGGAATCCTGCGCAGTATCATTACCTTTTGCCAGGATCATCTCATTCCACAGGCTGGCCAGGATGCTGGCAACTGTAGGCTTACATATCTCGCAGCCTTCGCCATGGCCGTAATGATCCAGCACGGTATCAAAGGAACGCAGCTCTTTTATTTTTACCAGGTCAAACAGCTCCTGGCGTGAATAGTCGAAATGTTCGCAGATCACGTTGCGGATATATTTACCCTGCGACTTCATGGTGCTGGTAATAAGATCTTTTACCATGGGGGCGCAGCCGCCGCAGCAGGTGGCTGCCTTGGTGCATTTCTTTACAGCATCCAGGGTTTCGTGGCCGTCTATTACTGCGCTGCAGATGGCGGCTTTGCTTACATTTTCGCAGCTGCAAATGGTGGCATCATCCGGCAGGCCCAGTACCCCGGCGCCGGCAGCTTCCTGTCCGCCGCGTGCGCCCAGCAGCACATCTTCCGGGTTGGGCGGCAGTATCACTTTGTTCTTGGCGGTTTGCAGCAGCATGTTATAGGCGTCTGCATCTCCTATTAATATACCTCCCAGCAGGTGTTGCCCGTCGGGGGTGATGTTTATGCGTTTGTATATGCCCTTCATGGTATCTTCAAACACAATGCTGCGGCATTGGTCGGCAGGGGTGAAGGGGTTGCCGAAGCTGGCAACATCCACACCTATCAGCTTTAGCTTGGTGCTCATATCAAAACCGGTAAAGGCTTTGTGGGCGCCTAAGATGTGGGTGGCCACTACTTCTGCCATTTCATAGCCGGGAGCTACCAGCCCGTAGATCATACCATTATATAAGGCGCATTCACCAATAGCGTAAATAAAAGGATCGGTGGTTTGCAGCTGGTCGTTCACTACGATACCGCCCCGGTGGCCTATTTCCAAGCCGCAAAGGCGGGCCAGCTCATCACGGGGCTGTATGCCGGCAGATATTACCAGCATATCGGCCTCCAGGATGCTGTCGTCAGCGAACTGCAGGCCGGTGATCACATCGTCCCCTACTATAGCGGTGGTTTGCTTGCTGGTATGTACCTGCAGGCCCAGGGTTTCCAGCTTGCCTTGCAGCAGGCGGGAGCCGTTATCATCTATTTGCCGGGGCATCAGGCGCGGGGCAAATTCGATCACGTGTGTTTTTTGCAGGCCCAGGTCCAGCAATGCCTTGGCTGCTTCCAGGCCCAGCAGGCCGCCCCCGATCACGGCGCCGGTGGTGGCTTTGGGAGCATAGTCCAGCATAAGTTCAAGGTCCTCAATGGTGCGGTATATAAATACGCCCTTTTTATCAACCCCCGGAATGGGGGGAACAAAAGCGGCGGAACCGGTAGCCATTACCAGGTAGTCGTAAGTTTCTGTAAAACCTTTATGGGAGTGAACGGTTTTGTGCTCGCGGTCTATAGATTGTACGGGATCGCCCAGGTGCAGACGTATATTATTATCTATATACCAGCTGACGGGGGCCATTTCGAGGTCCTGGGCTGTTTTCCCGGAAAAGAAGGCGCTTAAGTGTACCCGGTCGTAGGCAGGACGGGGCTCTTCACCAAAAACAACCAGTTCTACCGTGCCGGGGGCAGCCTTGGCTATCATTTTTTCACAAAACTTGTAACCTACCATGCCATTACCTATAATTACAATTTTCATTGCCCGGGATTTAAGAGGATAAGAGATAAAAAGCTTCCTTTGTATTAATAAAAATTATATATGATGTTAATCCTGTAAAGCGGCTGATTTTTTAATTGTTTTTATGATCCGTATCATGAAATTAGGAATTTATAATTTAATTTTATAGCAGTTTGATGATATAGATCATATAATTATTTATTTAATATGAATTTATGGCAACTCCACTTTTGACTTTGGTAGGGGCAGGGCCCGGTGATCCGGAGCTGATAACAGTGAAAGCTATGCGCGCCATTGGGCAGGCTAAAGTGATCTTGTACGATGCGCTGGCCAACAAAGCGCTGCTGGAATATGCCGCACCGGATGCCATTATCCGCTTCACCGGCAAACGGTATGGCTGCCATGCCCTTAGCCAGCAGGAAATTAACCAGCTGATTGTGGAAGATGCGCTGGCCTACGGCCATGTGGTGCGGTTAAAGGGGGGCGATCCTTTTATATTTGGCCGGGCGGCAGAAGAAATGGAAGCTGCCCGCAGCGCAGGCATACCGGTACAGATGGTGCAGGGCATATCCAGCGCCCTGGCAGTACCGGCCAGCCAAATGATACCGCTTACCTGCCGCGGAGTGGCCGAAAGCTTTTGGGTTACCACCGGCACTACGCGCAACGGCGGCATTTCTGATGATATACAGCTGGCCGCCCGCTCCACCGCCACCATTGTTATATTAATGGCTATGAGCAAGCTGGAAGCTATTATGGATATTTTTGCCGCCCATGGCAAAAGCAATACCCCGGTAGCCATTATACAGGAAGGCACTACGGAAAGGGAAAGGATTGTAATAGGAACGGTGCAGAACATAAGCTGGAAAGCGCAATACGAGGGGCTTAGCAACCCGGCCGTAATTGTTGTGGGAGAGGTGGTGCGGCTGCATCCTTCTATGCTGACTGCCAATATTCAGCATTTAACTGCAAATTTGCAGACTAATCTGCCAAATGAAGAAAGACAAACAAGGCTGTGACCTTACCACCTGCATGTTATGCCGGCTTTGCCTGAAGGAATGGACGCCCGCCGTAGAGGCGCACCGCCGCAATTTTTCCCTTAAAAAGGGGGAAATGCTTTTTAAGGAAGGCGATAAGGTAACAGGCATTTATTTCGTGTATGCTGGTAAGGTAAAGGTGCATAAACACTGGGGTAAGGATAAGGAGCTGATCGTACGGTTTGCCCAGAAGGGCGATATTGTAGGGCACCGCGGGGTAGGACAGGAGCTGGTATACCCTATATCCGCCACCGCGCTGGAACCGGTGACCATTTGTTATGTGGATATGGCCTTTTTCCAGGCCAGCCTGCAGGTGAACCATACCTTTTTATATGAGCTGATGCTGTTCTATGCCAGCGAGCTGCAGGAATCTGAAAGGCACATGCGCAACCTGGCGCATATGTCCGTAAAAGGGCGCGTGTCCAATGCCTTATTATTACTGCACGGCAAGTTTGGCTTTAATACCGATGGTGTGCTGAATATGAAGATCAGCCGGAACGACCTGGCCGCCTATACCGGCGCCACCTATGAAACGGTGTTCCGCACCCTGAGTGAGCTGGTGCAGGACCGCATTATCAGCATCACCGATAAAGAGATTGCCATCATCAGCATAGAGAAATTACTGCGCCTGGCCAAAGAGGATGAGCTATGATGTAACTTTGCGGTAGAAATCTTAACATGAAGATCCAGGAGTTAGCAGCTGCCAGGCATATGCAGGACCTGGCTTTTGATATACGGGAACTGCACCCCCAAATTTTTATGCTTAATAACAGCTACCGCAATCCTTACCACATGATGGTATGGGTAAGCGGTGGCGAAGGCAGTATGAATATTGACGGCACCCTTTATACCATTGCCCCGGGGCAGCTGCTGGTAATGGCTGCGGGGCAAATGTACCAGGTGCTGAACAACCATCTTCTTCAGGGTTATGTATTAAGCTTCAGCGATGCCTTTTGGGAAAGAACACCTGCCAGCGCGCGCAACTGCAAAGCCACTTTATTTAATAACACGCGGCTGCAGCAGCTGCTGGTATTGGACGATGATGCCGGCGCTTCCCTCACCAAGCTTATGCAGCACCTGCTGGAAGAATACCAGGCTGATAACTACTCCAACAAGCCGGATGTGCTGGCCGCTTTTTTAAAGATCATTATTATTAAGGCAGCCAACCTCAGGTCCCTGTTAACACTCAGCACCCATAACCATGATTACCGGCTGTATCAGCGTTTCCTGGAGCTGGTGAACCAGGAATATCACCAACAGCATAACGTTGCCGCCTATGCGAAAAAGCTGGGCCTTAGCACACGCAAGCTCACAGAGGTATGCAAACAGTATGGTGGCGAAGGCGCCAAAGAACTGATCAACCACCGGCTGATAGTGGAAGCCCAGCGCCTGCTGCAATTTTCCGAACAGCCTATTAAGGAAATATCTTTTTCCCTGAATTTTGCTACCCCTTACCAGTTCAGCAATTTCTTTAAGAAAAATACCAGCCAGTCGCCCGCTGCCTATAAAAAACAGTTTGCAGAAATTGGTATCTGATATGTTGTTTTTGATATTTACCTGCGGGTAGAACGGGCATAATTTTGAATGCAAAAATTAATGTTATGTCAGTTTTGAAACACAGGTCTGTAGCGGGTATCACCCTGCCCGACAGCACCATCGCGCAGCAAGCCACGGAATTGTTACTGGACCATGGTACGGAGTTTATTTACAACCATTCTTTGCGGGTGTTCTTATTTCCTCCCTCAACGGGCAGCGCCGCGGAATAAAATACGATGCGGAGCTATTATATGTAAGCGCCGTATTTCACGACCTGGGCCTGGTGCCGCATTACAGCAGCCCTGATAAACGTTTTGAAGTGGATGGGGCTAATGCGGCCCGCGATTTCCTGAAAGGCCATGGCCTGCCGCCGGCCTCCCTGCAGCTGGTATGGGATAGCATTGCGTTACATACAACAATTGGCATTGCAGAATATAAGGAGCCGGAGGTGGCCTTGCTGAATGCCGGTGTGGGCCTGGATGTAGTAGGAAAGGGGTATGAACATTTGTCTGCAGAGAACCGGGAAGCTATTGTGAACGCTTTCCCGCGGGATAATTTCAAGCAAAAGATCATTCCTACTTTCTTCAGCGGTTTTGCACATAAAACAGATACCACTTATGGGAATATTAAGGCCGATGTATGCGCTTTCATGATCCCCGGTTTTAAGCGTAAGAATTTTTGTGATGAGATCCTGCATTCACCCTGGAGCGAGTAGTTATATGGCGGCCGCTCTTCGGAAATGGGAGCGGCCGCCTGTTTAAAAAGGCTGTTAACCCCGTTATATTTTTGCCATACCTGCCATTCTTCAACCCCTTGATTGCCAGCTATTCCTTTGTAAACTGATCTCCTTTACCATTATATTTTGCAGATATTATTATGCCGGCTTCCGGCATCTGCCTATTTTTCATCCCTGAAAACCTATTCATACATATCTGAAAACCTGTTCACTTATTCAAGGGCGGCAGCGCCGTTATTCCACTAACTAAATATCTTTTTACATGAGAACCCTTATCTGTTTCTGCTGTTGTGCACTACTGCTGTTCGGATGTAATAAATCCATGCAGCAAAATGATCTTTTAACAGGCCGCAGTGCACTAACCGGCGTATCTGCCAGCGCAGTGGCTATTCCTAAAAGCACCGGTAAAAAAATATTCATTCACTGGATGCCCTGGTTTGAAACACCTGCCTCCCGCGGGGCCTGGGGCTACCACTGGAAAATGAATACCCGCAACCCGGATGTGATCGTGAATGGGAAAAGGCAAATTGCAGCTTACTATTATCCTAAAACAGGGCCTTATGCTTCCGGCGATCCGGATATTATTGAATACCAGCTGCTTTTAATGAAGTATGCCGGCGCCGACGGGGTGTTTATTGACTGGCCGGGCACCCGCCAGCGGTACGACTATCCGGATAACCTTGCCAACTCCAACGCCCTGATCAATAAGCTGGGCGCCGTAGGGCTGCAATTTGGTATTGTGCATGAGGACCGTAACTGGGATCCTGGTATGGCGGCCGATGCGCATGGCGATTTTACCTACATGCAAAGCAATTATTTTAGCCAAAGCAATTACCTGAAAACCAATAATGCGCCGGTGGTGCTGAACTTCGGGCCTATTACCTTTCACCAGCCTGCGGAATGGGATGTGATCCTGAACGGGTTAAATCCCCGTCCGAAAGTGATCCCCCTATATGGTTTTACCGGCCAGGTAGGCAGCAATAACGCCGGTGGCGAGTTTCCCTGGATCTACCAGGATCACCCCACGGTGGTAAATAATTATTATGCGCAGGCCGGCAGCTTCCCCTTATCCATTGGCGTAGTGTACCCTGGTTTTAATTCGTTTTATGCAGCCGGTGGGGCGGATGGCCCTACCTGGCAAATACCGTTTAACGGAACCGGCACCTTCTCTACCATGCTGGATAAGGCTTTGAGCTCCGGCGTGAACATCATACAATTTGCTACCTGGAACGATTACGGGGAAGGTACTATTATAGAGCCTACGGATGAATATGGCTATTCTTTCCTTACCATTATGCAGCAAAAGCTGGGCATACCTTATGGCCAGCATGAGCTGGAGCTGGTAAGCCGCCTGTATAATGCACGCAAACAATACGCCGGCAATGGCAGTGTACAGCAGCAGCTGAACCAGGTATTTACCTACCTGGCCAATTTACAGGTAAGCCAGGCAGAGAACCTGCTGAATACCCTGGGTGGCAGCAATCCCCCGCCAACCGGCACTGGTATGCTGATCAAAAACAAATGGCTAAGCACCTATTTGTATGAAGATAACGGCCAGGTGAAATACAGCGCGGGCAATAGCGGTAACCAGTACCGGTGGGTACAGGAAACAGTGAACGGGCATACCCGGTTTAAGAACCTGGCTACCAGTCACTATTTAAATATTGAGCACCTGTACCCCTATGCCGAAAGCACGGATGTGCCCAATACATACTACAGCAGCTACTGGAAGCTGGAAAGTTATAACGGTAACGTACGGTTGAAGAATGAATGGCAGAATACTTACCTGAACGTGGAAAACCAGGCCGGGTTTGCACAATGTACGGCTGTGCCGGATTTTTTTGAGAGCAGCCAGTGGATCTTACAGAACTGATACCCCTGCATAATAGGTTTTATAAAGAAGAAAAGGCTGGAAGTGATTCCGGCCTTTTCCTTTGTATCCTTTGCCAAACGGGCTGTTGGGCGTGATAGTACAATCAGCTGCCACGGGTGCCGCCGGTGCGCATTGGTTTTTTGGTATTACCGGCCGCTTTATTCGGTTTCATAAAATTGGTAGCCCCGGGAATGGCGTTGGGCGTTTGCTTTTTGTCCTTTTTCCCCTTTTTGTTGTTGTTATTCAGTAGTGACATAAGCTGTAGATTATTTTGCCTAAGATAAGTATAATCGTAAGATAAATGTAATACGATCTTATTTGGCCAGCAATTTTTTCCCGGCAGCTATCATCAGCACATCTTCCAAAAGCCCTGCCAATGGGTCGGGCAGGCCGGTTCTTTTTACTAATTGCTTGCGGGCATAAAAGGTAAGATAGGTTAGCGCCAATGCCCCGGCAGCGCCTAGCAGGCCGCCCAGCCAGGGATCTTTATGCCTGCGGCGGCTAAGCGTGGCACCGGTGATAGCGCCGGAAATACCACGGCCTATAAGGCCGGGCATAGCAATGCGGTCGCCCACACCCGGTACTTTATCTCCACACATTTCCATAACAGCCATAACGGTTAGCAGCTTATTATCCGGGTTGGCCAAAGCTGGCGCCAGCATGGATCTTGAGCCGGCAATGGCGCTGGTACCGGCTATTTTTGCGTATTCTCTGGGGGAATTTTTCATGGTGTTTAAGTTTATGGAGGTATGTGCGGAAAAATCGTACCGGGTTTGCGGGGCGGCGGGGCTGCTATTGAAAAGTAGTACATTTGAATACCCGTAAATACATTGTTTATGCCTTTTGTAAGATCCTTCTCCGTTAATACCCAAAAACAACAGCCTTTTCCCTTTAACATTCCGGCAGTAAGATTTGCAAAGAATATTATGCTGGATGAACGCGTGACCATTTTTGTAGGGGATAATGGCAGCGGTAAATCTACCCTGCTGGAGAGCCTTGCGCTGGAATTAAACCTGCCGTTAATTGGCGGACATATACAGTCTCACCCCAGTTTTGAGGCCGCCAGGCTGTTAAAGCCTTACCTTGAAATTAAATGGGGCCGACAGCATCATAAAGGATTTTTTTTCCGGGCAGAGGATTTCAGCGATTTTATAAATGCTGTTGAAAAAGAGAACCAGCGGATAGATGGGCACTTGCGGTCATTGGTGGGAGAGGTAGCTGAATCTGTTATAGCAGAGATACGGCAGGGCATGAATTACAGCTTACATAATATGCGCAAAGAATATGGCGAAAATATGCAGGCCTTTTCTCATGGGGAAGCCTATTTGAAAATTCTGCAAACCCGTATAAAGGATAAGGGTATTTATCTGCTGGATGAGCCGGAGGCGGCCCTTTCCCCCTTAAAGCAGCTGGCCCTTATATCGTATATACTGGAAGCGCTGAAAACTAAAAATACCCAGTTTATCATTGCTACGCATTCTCCCATTTTAATGGGTATACCGCAGGCTGCCTTATATGAAATTCAGGAAGATGATATGCAACGGGTAGATTATATAGATACGGAACATTACCGGATCACCAAAACATTTTTAGATAATCCTGCTGTTTACCTGCGGCACCTGGAATAGGTTATGGCTATACGCTCAAAATATTAAGGGCTCCCGGTCAGCTGACGGGAAGCCCTTAGTATTATTATTGATTAGTATTTACAACACCAGCGTCATAATAGAGTGCGGCAAGCTCTCCGTACCGGCAGCCTTCCCTTTGATCCACAGCTGGAAAGGGATCTTTTGAGCAGAGGTGTTCATTACCACCACCGCTATGCTGCCATCCGTATTCTGAAAAGCAGTTGTTTGCAGCAACCAGCGGCTGGCGGCAGCGCCAATACGCTTAGCGCCCGGGCGTATGAATTTAGAGAAGTGCCCAATGTACCAGTAAGCATTGGTATAAATGAGCTTACCATTCTGCGTATCTGCATGTACCGGTGCAAAACAAAAATTGCCTACATGGTTAGGGCCGCCATGCTCATCCAGCAGCAGGTTCCAGTCAATCCATGCTACGGTGCCGTTGTTAAAATCATTGATCATGGAATGGCCGTAGCGTTCGCCCAGGCTCCAGTTGTTCACACTATCCATGCTGAATTTTTCTTTACAGCCTTCGGTGAATACCAGGTGCTTGTCGGGGAAGGCCTGGTTCACCAGCCGCAGGTTATCAAACTGCATGTCGCCGCCGGTCCAGGTTTCATACCAGTGAAAACCTATGCCCCATACGTATTTGGCGGCTTCTTTATCTTCCAGGATAGTGGTGGCACGCTGGAAAATAAGATCGCGGTTATGATCCCAGGCAATCAGCTTTTTGCTTTCCAGCCCATTCTTTTGCAGCGTGGGGCCCAGGAAGTTTTTGATATAATCCCTTTCTTCTTCTGCGGTGAAAATGCAGGATTCCCATTTTTGTTTGGCCATGGGCTCATTCTGCACGGTAAGGCCCCATACCGGGATGCCTTTTTCTTCAAAGGCTTTAATGAACTTCACTACATAGTTGGCCCAGTTTTGCCGGTGAGCGGGCAGCAGCTTACCGCCACCCAGCATGCTGTTATTATCTTTCATAAAGGCCGGCGGGCTCCAGGGGCTTACCAGCAATGGCAGCTTGCCGCCCGCTGCGGTAATGGCCCTTTTAATAAGCGGTATCTTAAACTGCTCATCATGCGCCAGGCTAAAGGTGCTCAGGGTGCTGTCGCCTTCCTTGATATAAGTGTAGGAATCGCTGGAAAAGTCGCAGCTGTGAATGTTGGTTCTGCCAAGGGTATAACCAATACCTTTGGCAGTATCGTAATACGCAGCCAGCAGGGAGTCCTGTGCCGGTTTGGGCAGCCTGGCAAAGGTTTCTGCGGCTGCATCAGTAAGCGCGCCCCCAATGCCTTCAAATTGCTGGAAGGTGGTTTGCGGATCTACAAAAATGCAGGGCTGTGTTTCAAGCGGTTGAGGCAGATCCTCAAAACTTAGTGTGCCCGTTGCCGTAATACGGTAGCCGGTGTTGTCTGCGGTAGTATATACCGTTACTTTTCGGCCGTTAAGGTTCAGCGCTGTCTGGTTTTCCGGTTGTTGCGGTGTGCCCGCAGGCTGTTGACAGGCGCCTAAAACAGCCGCTGTGATGATGATGACGTAGCGTTTCATTTTGTAATGGATAAATGTTTAAAAACCCCGTGGTGCAGGTTTGTTACGCGCTAAGATAAGCGCTTTATCCGGATATGTACATGGGTTAGCGGAGGGCCTCTATTTTTTCCCGGATGCCTTGTTTTTCTGTTTGTGTTTTGGCTAGTGCATACGCCGTTTGGAGATGGGCGATGGCTTTTGCAGGATCTGTGTGCTTATACAGCTCGCCCAGCAGCAGGAAATAGAAGTGGTTATTATCCAGCCGTAGCTTTTCGGCTTCTGCAATGGCAGCAGCTGCACCATTGGCCTTGTACAGGGCAAAGGTACGGTTCAGGGCTACGCTGGGCGAGTAGTTGATGGTTAGCAGCTGGTTGTATAATTGCAGGATGTTCTCCCATTTTTCAGGGGTATCTTCTTTGGTGCAATGCCAGTAGGCAATGCTGGCTTCCAGGTGGTAAGAGCTGAGCTCATTCCCCTGTGCAGCCAGGTGTAAAAAATGCATGCCCTGGTTAATGAGGGCGGTATCCCACAGGGCTTCATTCTGCTGTTCGTAGAGTATAACGGTATCGTCATTTGTTTCACGGGCTTCAAAGCGGGAGGCATGAAAGCACATAAGCGCCAGCAGCGCATTGGTTTGTGGCAGATTGGTACGCTCATAGGCGGTGAGCATTACGCCCAGGCGCAGGGCTTCAAAGCAAAGGTCTTTCTGCAATATCTGGTTACTGGTTTTAGAATAGTACCCTTCGCTGAAAAGCAGGTAAATAATATGCAGCACATTATCCAGCCGTTGTACAATTTCATTTTCCGGCGGCAGCTCCATCTTTATATTTTCTGCACGCAGCTTTTCTTTGGCGCGGAATAAACGTTTGTTAATGGTTTCTTTATTTGACAGGAATGCTTCTGCAATTTCATCTATCCCAAAACCGCATAGGATGCGTAAGGCCAGCCCTATCTGGGCTTCGCTGGCAATGGCCGGCGTACAGATGGCAAACAGCATTTGCAGCTGGCTGTCCTGTATGTTCTGCTGCGAAAAGTCCAATGCATCCATTTCCTGTGTAGTTTCCTGTGCGGCGCTGAGCGCCGGCATTACCTTTTCTTCAAATATTTTATTGCGCCTGAAATGGTACAGCGTTTTTTGTTTGGCTACGGCATACAGCCATGCGGTGGGGTTGGGGGGTATGCCTTTATCACCCCAGGTTTCCGTGGCCTGCAAAAAGGTTTCGCTTACAATGTCTTCCGCTATTTCAATATGCTGCAGGCCAAACAGCTTGCTGATAACAGCTACCATTTTGGAAAACTCCTGCTGGAATAAATGTTTTAACGGCGTGTGTTCTTTTTCCATAAAGCATGGGCTAAAAGAATGTAAATCATAAATGTAAAATTTAAAACCGACAAAGGAGGTTCATAGAGACCGTTAAAAGACTTTATGAACGAGATAAATGTAAAATAAAATGCAGCAAAGATTAACCTATAGCGGTGCCGCTGCATTTTACTTTTACATTCATCATTTAAGATTTTACATTTTACATTCTTCTAAATTAAACGATCTCCCTTATTTCCACACTGCCATTGGCTTCCAGCGCAGGACAGCCATGCGCCAGGGTAGTGGCTTCATCCATGTTATCGGCCTTTACGATCATGAAGCTGCCTAAACGTTCCCTGATCTCCACAAAAGGACCATCGGTAATTACACCGCCTGCTTTCAGCACTTTGCCTTCTGAAGAAAGGCGCTGACCCGTGGCCTTTAGCTTTCCCTGTGCAGCAATACCGCCTACCCAGTCCTGCCATTTTTTGGCAAGGGTTTGCATTTCACTGGGCGATAGATTGCTATAGTCATAGCTGGGCTGGCGGAAAATTAACATGAAATCTTTCATTGGTTTATTTTTTACAGGTGATTGAATATACAATTAAATACTATTTCGCAGCTGCTGCATGCTGGCCGGGCTCATAAGATCCTGCAGCGGTGCGGAAGGCTACATTAATGCGGTTATAGCTGTTAATAGCTATCACGGCCAGGGTAAGGTCTATCAGCTCCTCTTCAGAAAATTCTGCATGTGCCTGTTCATATACTTCATCCGGCACATGCCCTTCGTGGAGGCTGGTAACGGATTCGGCCCAGGCCAGGGCTGCACGTTCACGCTGGGTATACACCGGCGATTCGCGCCATGCATCCAGCATGTATAAACGCTGTTCTGTTTCACCGGCTGCGCGCAGGTCTTTGGAGTGCATATCCAGGCAATAGGCGCAGCCATTCACCTGTGATACCCTGAAGTAAATTAAATTCCGCAGCCGCTCTTCGATGGATGATTTTGCCAGGTATATGCCTATGCCGTATAAAGATTTCATAGCTGCCTGTCCTTTTGCAAATGCATTGATACGTTGTTCCATTTTGTATTGATTTAAAGGTTATTGACTGTGTTTATACCTGAATAATGACCGGGAAAAGACGAATTGGACATCAGCAGGAAAATATTTTTTTTAATAACCCCGGCATCTATGTTATCAAGAGAAGTTGTTTTATATCATAAGCACGTTAACTTTATAGATACCCGCTAAAAACCTCCCATGGAAACAGTATCTCTGTCCAGCCCGGCCGGCAAGTGGATCATGGTGTCAACCATTATGGCTTCTGCAATGGCTTTTATTGATGCTACGGCGTTAAACGTGGTGTTGCCTTCCATTCAAAAGAGCTTGGATGCCAGCGGTACAGACCTGTTCTGGATCCTGAACGCCTATCTTTTAATGCTTTCCGCCTTAATGCTGATCGGCGGTTCCCTGGGCGATAAGCTGGGGCGTAAGAAGATCTTTATGGCCGGTATTTTTATTTTCATTGCCGGTTCGGCTGCCTGCGGCATTGCGGGGGATGTAACGCTGTTAATTATTTTCAGGATGTTACAGGGCATTGGCGGTGCGCTGATGATACCGGGCAGCCTTGCGCTCATATCTTCCTCCATTCATGAAAAGGAGCGGGGGAAGGCCATTGGTACCTGGTCGGCCTTTACTACAGTGGTAACCCTTGGCGGACCAGTGCTGGGTGGCGCTTTGGCGGATGCCGGCTATTGGCGTTATATCTTTTTTATTAATGTGCCTATTGGTATTGCAGCGCTGATCATTCTTTGGAAGCTGGTAAAAGAGAACCGGGATGAGGAGGCAGATCATACGCTGGATTATGCGGGCGCTGTGGCTATTATGCTGGGGCTGGCCCTGTTCACCTTTGGTTTTCTGCGGATGCCCGCGCTGGGCTGGCTGCACTGGCAGGTATATTTATCGCTGGGCGTGGGCCTGTTATTGCTGGTAGTATTTATTGTTATTGAGCAGAAAAGCAAACATCCCATGATGCCCCTAAGCCTGTTTGCCAACCTCACATTTTCAGGCGCTAACCTGCTTACTTTTTTCCTGTATGCCGGTTTGGGCGCGGGTATGCTGTTCCTGTCCCTGAACCTGGTACAGGTGCAGGGCTACGACCAGCTGCAATCCGGGTTAACCTTTTTGCCCTTTACCATTTTAATGATATTTGTGGCCCGCTTTGCCGGCAGCCTGGCTGATAAATATGGCCCCCGTTTACTGCTTACCATTGGGCCGGCCCTGGCAGGATTGGGCCTGCTGCTGTTGTCTTTTGTGAAACAAACAGCCGGGCCGTCTGCATATTTTACTACTTTCTTTCCAGGGATCCTTATTTTAGGTTTGGGCATGTCATTTACGGTGGCGCCGCTTACGGCTACGGTAATGGGAGCGGTGAGCCCTCATTTTTCCGGGACTGCTTCGGGGGTTAATAATGCACTGTCGCGCATTTCCGGCGTTTTTGCCAATGCTATTTTTGGCGCGCTGGCCGTGGTGCTTTTTTCAGGCGCGTTACAAAAGGAGCTTACACAGGTGCGGCTGAGCGATCCGTCAAAACAAGCGGTGATGCAGCAAGCCATGGAGCTGGGTAATGCGAAGGCGCCGGCCTCGCTGAATGGCAGTGAAAAGGAAAAGGTGCAGGCATTTTACCGTGAGAGCTTTATAGCGGCTTACGGTAAAATTATGCGTATAGCGGCTTTGCTGGGTTTTGCCGGGGCTGCGGTAGGTTTTGCGCTTATCAGGAATAGTGTGGTAAAGAAAACGGAGCAATAGTTTAACAATAATTTTACTGTTCTTTCTTGTAACGCTCGTATGGCCACGGTAATTTTCCGGCTTAAAATAAAGCAGCAGTATATGAAGTATCTTTTTTTGTTTGCCGGACTTGTTCTTTCGCTTTCAGTATGGGCGCAGGATACCGCATTAACTGTGTACACCGGAAAGTACACTTTTCCGGCAGGCAGCAGCATAACGGAATCCCTGGTGGAGGTGAAAGATGGTAAGCTGTTTGTGAGCTCCAGCTTAGGTTCTGCTACCCTTACCCGTCAGCAGGCCGATACCTTTTCGGTGGATGAATATGGCGGGCAGATCGCCTTTTTACGCAGCAACGAAAAGGTAACCGGTATTAAAGTAAACATCCCGGCCGCTAACCTTGACCTGGAAGGCGTAAAGGCCGACAGCACCGGCGCGGCTGATAAAGTAGCTGCAGCCAGCGTGCCTGCACCGGTTGCAGATACAGTAGGCTCATACAGTATCACCTGGGCCTGGTCAGAGCTGCCGCTGAATAAGGATATCCTTCTCCCGGAGGAACAGCGCCATTGAGGCTGCGTTCTTTACCATCCCGCCCATATACATCCGGCAAAAGTTAGCCGTAAACACCATAAGGCCCTGCTTATTCGTATGCCGGAATGAAAAGAGCTGCATGCGGTTAAATTATTTTTTTATATACCGCCATTTCCAAAATAAGTGGTAGATTAGTATGTAAAAATTTATTTATATGAAAAGCAGGGTAGCCAGGAAGTTCGTGGAATATGTGTGTAACAACTACATTGGTAATTTTTTAGGGTTTGCCATCGGGATGGCGTCTACCCGGCTGGTATCGCACTTCTTCACTACCCGCAGCATCCGGAATTTATGGGGACTTACTGCTCATAAAACCGTAGTGGATAAACATACCTACAGCACTATGGAATGGGTGATCTCTATTGTGATAGGCTTCCTGGTATTTGAAATTGTTTCCAAGTGGCTTGGAAAAAAGATGAACGAAATATTCCCGAAGTATAAATTAACGCGCTGGATGGTAGAGGAGGAGGAAAAGAAAAAAGAAGTGGTGGTTGATCATTCGTTATGAGAGCAGCAGTACTTTTTGCAATAACCTTCTTCTTCCTTTCCTGTAATACAAAAGATAGGTATTTCAAAGCTATTGCAGCAAACGATGTTAAACTAAATCCTCCCCAAAAAGGCGAATGGCTTTATCATCATAAAGAAAAAGGGCAAAACTTTGAAGAATATAAAAAGGCAAAACCAGTGCGGCCTACTGCTAGCTGCAACATTATTTATTTAAAGCCTATCGGAAAGTTTACACCCCTTGAACAAAGTATGCTGCATTTAACGCAGCAATATGTATCCATCTTTTTTCAACAGCAAACCGTATTGTTACCCGCGGTTGCTGACAGCACAATACCTACACGGTTAAAAGGCGATGATAATATACAGCTGCTGGCCCCTTATGTTTTAGACAGCCTGCTTAAAGGTAAAGCTCCGGACAATAGTATTGCATTAATGGCCATCACGGCAAAAGACCTGTATCCGAAGGAAGACTGGAACTATGTTTTTGGCATTGCTTCATATGTGGATAGGGTAGGCGTAAGCTCCATCTACAGGTTAGAGAATGCGCACCTGGATACCACCAACTTTACACGCTGCCTGCAAAGACTTATCAACATTGCCACGCACGAGATCGGGCATATGCTATCCATGCATCACTGCACCTTTGCAAGATGTGTTATGAATGGCAGCAATACCATGTCCGAAACTGATGCATGCCCTAACCGCCTGTGTTCCGAATGCCAGCAGAAATTGAGCTGGAACTTTCAATATGATAATAGGAAAAGGTTAACCCAGCTTTGTGCATTTTTCAAAGCGAATAATCTGAAACGGGACCTCCGTGTTTTACAACTTGACCTGCTTGCAGTTGAATAAGAAATAAAGTTAAATACCCCCTTTTAAGCATTCCGGCCAATATTAACTTATTGTGATCTTCCTTTCCGCCCGTTATACAGATTAACGAAAATTCCTACGTTTGAGCCGTTGTTTAAAATGGAGCAATGTACGACCTGCCGTTTACCTATAACGGACAAGGAGAAAGAACCTATAATATGTCAAGAAGGAAGATCCTGTTCCTGATTGGTTCGTTGAACCAGACCACACAAATGCACCAGATAGCCGACGCGCTTCCGGAATACGATTGTTTCTTTAGCCAGATCTATAGCGATGATGCGATGATCAAATGGCTCGTAAAAAGAGGATGGCTGAATCATACCATTTTTGGCGGCGTTTTTAAAAAGCAATCCGATAAATATATAGCCGAACATGGTTTACGGAATGATTATGCCTGCGGTATCTATCATAATAAATACGACCTGGCAGTATGCTGCACCGACCTTGTGATACCCAAAGGCCTGCGGAAAATAAAAACAGTGTTTGTACAGGAAGGAATGACAGACCCGGTTACCTCCTGGGGCAAAGTAGTGCGTGCGTTAAAGCTGCCGCCTGTGCTGGCCATGAATACCGCTTTCAACGGCAGCAATAACATCTGTGATATTTATTGCGCTGCATCCGAAGGATACAAACAGCAGTTTATAAAATACGGAACAGATGCCGAAAGGATCTTTGTTACCGGCATCCCTAACTACGATAATGTAGCTGTACATAACAACAATGATTTCCCTTACCATGATTATGTAATGGTGGCTACATCGGACATACGCGAGCTGGGTGGCCGTGACGACAGAGCAGCCTTCATCAGGCGGTGTGTGCAAACCGCAGCGGGGCGGCAGCTTATTTTTAAGCTGCACCCTAATGAGAACCGGGAAAGGGCCACTGCAGAAATAAAGCAATACGCGCCACAGGCATTGGTATATACAGATGGGAACGCGGGGCATATGGTTGCCAATTGCGAAGAGCTGATAACGCAATATTCAACGCTGGTATATATGGGCATTGCCCTTGGGAAAAAGGTACATTCTTATTTTGATGTAGCGGCATTGAAGCGGCTAACACCCCTGCAGAACGGCGGTGCATCCGCACATAACATAGCAGCCATTTGCCGCGGTTATATAGAGCACAAAGGCAGCAGAGCCGATTTTTTGCAACAACCGGAATTGCAGTATGCGTAATACCCACCACAACCTGAACATTGTAACAGTAGTACAAACCCGCATGGGATCAAGCCGCCTGCCCGGTAAGGCGCTGATGCCGCTTATGGGCAAACCCCTGTTTGTACAGCAGGTGCAGCGCATGCGCGCAGCTGCTTTGGCCGGGAAGATCGTAGTAGCTACTACTACCGATGTTACGGATGATATTATTGAAATAACCTGCATCAGCGAAGATATTCCCTGTTACCGCGGGCATGCCACCGACCTGCTGGACAGGCATTACCAGGCAGCGCTGCAATACCAGGCAGATGTAGTGCTCAAAATCCCCAGTGATTGTCCGCTCATTGACCCTGCGGTGATTGACCGGGTGATTAGTTATTACCTGCAGAACATGCACCGGTATGATTATGTAAGCAACCTGCACCCCGCCACTTATCCGGATGGAAATGATGTGGAGATCATGCCTTTTGCCGTGCTGGAAAATGCCTGGAAACAGGCGCAGCGGCCCCTGGAAAGGGAGCATACCACCCCTTATATATGGGAGCATCCTGAAAAGTTCCGCATTGGGAATGTGGTGATGGAAGGGGAGGTGGATTACTCCATGAACCACCGGTTCACCATTGATTATGCAGAAGATTATCAATTTATAAAAGCAGTGTACGAAGCCTTGTACAAAGGCAATCCTTTTTTCTCTGTAACAGATATTCTTACACTGCTGGAAGAGCGTAAAGACATTTTTTTTATTAACCAGCAATGGGCCGGCGTAAACTGGTACCGTCATCACCTGGATGAATTGAAAACCATTACACCGGATCAAACAAAGATCCCGGAAGCTGAACCTGAAACTGAAGTATGACAAAAAATAAACTGGCGGAGCTGATGGCCCGCTCACTGAAAGTAAGGGAGCACATAATACGCATGACGGCAGGCGGCGGCTGTTTTATAGGCGCTTCATTGTCCTGCGTGGAGCTGATGGTGTACCTGTATTCAGAGCTGCTGAATATTGATGCAGATGATCTGCAGAACCCTGCGCGTGATTACCTGTTCCTTTCCAAAGGGCATGATGTACCTGCATTATACGGCACGCTGGCTGAGCTGGGCTTTATTGAAACAGCACGGCTGCAGCAGCACCTGCTGGCGGCCGACAGTGTTTACTGGCACCCTAACAGGAATATTCCCGGCGTGGAATTTCATTCCGGCTCACTGGGGCATTTACCTGCGGTAGCTGCAGGTGTTGCGCTGGATTGTAAGCTCAAAGACCAGCCTAACCAGGTTATGGTGATCACCGGCGACGGGGAGCTGAATGAAGGCTCTGTTTGGGAAAGCCTGCTGGTAGCTAATGCCTACCAGTTAAACAACCTCACCATTATTGTAGACCGTAACCAGTTCCAGGCCAACATCAGAACAGAGGAATTAATTCCGCTGGAACCGCTGGCCGATAAGTTTGCCGCATTTGGCTGCGCTGTAAGAACGGTGGATGGTCATGATCTGAGCCAGCTGGAAGCAACGTTCAAAACACTGCCCTTCAGCGATAATAAAGTGAATGTTATTATAGCCAACACCGTGCGCGGTAAAGGATTGCCCAGCATTGAAGCACGCGCCGACCGCTGGTTCTGCGCATTTAATGATAATGAGATCCTGCAGCTGCTGGAAGAACTGCATGGTAATAAGGAAGCATTTATTGAATCGGAAAGTTTAACGGTACGCTAATGAACTACGAAGAATTACTGGTACAAACGGCCAGTGCAGACGAACGTTTTGTTGTAATGACCGCTGAGAACAGGGCCCTGGTGCGCAGTGCGCCTAAGCTCCTGGGAAAACGTTTCATTGACACCGGTATTACCGAACAAACCATGATAGGTATGGCAGCTGGTTTGGCCCTGCGCGGCCGCATACCCGTAGTGCATGCGCTGGCGCCGTTCCTGACCATGCGGGCCTATGAATTTATAAGAACGGATGTGGGCATTGCTCATTTGCCGGTTAAGCTTAGCGGCTATATTCCCGGTTTCTTATCTGACGGCAACGGCCCTACCCATCAGGCCATTGAAGATGTAGCCATTATGCGTGGCATACCCGGCATGGAAGTGTTTTGCCCGGCAGATGAAGATGACCTGGTACGCATGCTGCCAGCTATCTGGGAATCAGATGCGCCTTCCTATGTACGCATCAATCATAAAAAAGGCAGTTATACGCACGCTGATTTTGAAAAAGGAAAGGCAGAGGTTATCAGTGAAGGAACCGATGTAAGTCTGCTCACCTATGGCTTTTTATTTAACCAGGTGCTGGAAGCAAAACAGCTGCTGGAAAAAGAAGGCCTGAGCGTAGGGCTGGTGAACATGCGTTCCCTGAAGCCGGTAGATGAAGCCTGCATTATCCGCTGTGCTGCCAACAGCAAGCTGCTGGTAACTATAGAAGATCACCTGCAAACCGGCGGCCTGTATTCCATAGTAGCAGAAACACTGGTGAACCAGCCGCATATGGCCGCCATCTTCCCCATGGCCCTGAAAGAGCGCTGGTTTAAGCCCGGCTTATTAAACGAAGTACTGGCCTTTGAAGGATTTACCCCCGGCGCTATAGCAGCCACCATTTTAAAGCAACTGTAAAACACAATACAATGCCAAACACCATAGCATTTAATGAGCAATACCCCGTAATTACTGAATCAGATAATTTATATGCACGCGCCGTAAATATTATGACGCCTGTAACCCAAACCCTGGCCAAAGGCCCCGGCCAGTATATTACCGGCGTGGCTCCTAAGTACCTGAAAAGAGGGAAGGATGCGCATGTATGGGATGTGGATGGCAATGAGTTTATAGACTATAACATGGGCATAGGCCCCCTTTCACTGGGATATTGTTACCCGCGTGTGGATGCAGCCATTAGCGCACAGCTGAAAGATGGTATCACCTTTTCCATGATGCATGAGCTGGAAGTAACGCTGGCTGAGCTGGTGCACCGGGTTATACCCAATGCAGAAGCCATCCGCATCAGCAAAACCGGCGCCGATGTAACCAGCGCGGCTATACGTGTAGCCCGCGCCTTTACCGGCAGAAAGAAAGTGCTTTGCTGTGGTTACCATGGCTGGCACGACTGGTACATTTCCGTTACAGGCCGTAACAGCGGGATCCCTGAAGAAATAGCCGCGCTCAGCGCCACCTTTGAATATAACGATATTGAATCGGTAAAGCAGGCGCTGGATGCAGATACAGCCTGCGTAATACTGGAACCCTTTGTATTTGCAGCGCCTAAAGACAATTTCCTGCAGCAGCTGAAAGAGGTTTGTGAAGCCAACGGCACCCTGCTGATCTTTGATGAAATGTGGACCGGCTTCAGGATAGCGGTTGGCGGAGCGCAGGAATACTTTGGCGTAAAAGCCGACCTGGCCTGCTATTCCAAAGCTTTTGCCAATGGCATGCCCATCTCCCTGTTAACAGGCCGTAAAGAGGTGATGCAGCTGTTTAATGAAGAAGTGTTCTTTTTTACCACGTTTGGCGGTGAAGCGCTGTCGCTGGCAGCAGCAGTAGCCACCATACAGGAAATGATAGACCAGGATGTACCTGCGGTGCTTGCAGCAAAAGGGAAACGCTTACGGGAAGGCTATAACCAGATTGCAGCAGAAACAGGCATGCAGCAGTACACCAGCTGTACCGGTTATGATTGCCGCTCGCTGGTAAGCTTCAATGCACCGGGCCAGGATCCGCTTCACATGAAATCATTTGTACAGCAGGAGCTATTTAAAAGAGGCATCCTGTGGTCTGGTTTTCATAACATGTGCTTCACCCATACCGATGCAGATCTTGAGCACACGCTGGCAGCTTACCGCGAGGTGCTGCCCCTGCTGCAGCAGGCAATAGCCAATAATGAGGTAAGCAGCCTGTTGAAAGGCAAGCCGGTAGAAGCTGTGTTCAGGAAGGTAAGCAACTTTAATACTAAACCGGTTGTAAAAGCCCTGTAAAACAACATGGATCTTTTTTCTTTAAAAGGTAAAGTAGCCGTTGTTACCGGCGCCTGTGGCTTACTGGGCGTGCAGCATTGCAATGCCCTGGCCGAAGCCGGCGCCCAGGTGGTGGTGGCTGACCTGAATGAAGCTGCCTGTAATACCCTGGCTGCTGCATTAGGGCCGCAGCACCTGGCAGTGGCAATGGATGTTACCAGCCCTGCTTCCCTGGAAAATGCAAAGAACAGCATACTGGAACGTTACGGTCGTATAGACGTGCTGGTGAATAATGCCGCCATTAACGACATGTTTGAGAACCCACTGCTGGCAAAAGAGCAATCGATGTTTGAAAACTACCCGCTGGAACAGTGGAACCGCTCCTGGCATGTGAATGTAAGCGGTATGTTCCTCTGCTCACAGGTAATGGGTACTGCAATGGTGCAGCAGGGCGGCGGCAGCATTATCAACATATCATCCACCTACGGCGTGGTAGCGCCCGATCAAAGCATTTACCGCAACGCAGCAGGGGAGCAAACCTTTTATAAATCGCCGGCCTATCCGGTTACCAAAGCAGCGGTGCTGGGCTTTACCCGTTACCTGGCCGCTTACTGGGGTAATAAAAATGTGCGGGTGAACGCGCTTTCCCCTGGTGGCGTGGAGAACAGCCAGGATGATCATTTTATACAGAATTACGCGGCCAAAACCTTATTAGGAAAAATGGCATCGGCCGCTGATTATAAAGGAGCTGTTGTATTTTTAGCGAGCAATGCATCCGCTTACATGACCGGGGCCAACCTGGTTGTAGATGGTGGGTGGACAGCTATCTAAAATTTCAACAAACATCAACATGAACGAAACATTAAAAGAAAAAGCAGAGAAGATCAAATTACTGCTCACGGATGTAGACGGTGTATTAACGGATAATGGCGTGTACTATTCAGAAGCAGGTGAAGTAATGAAACGTTTTTCCATCCGCGATGGGATGGGCGTAGAGCGGCTCCGGAAGCTGTGCGGTATTGAAACCGGTATCGTAACCGGTGAAACATCCGGCTCCGTAGTAAAACGTGCAGAAAAGCTGAACATTACTGAGCTGCACCTGGGCATCAAGGACAAAGGCGGCTTACTGGCAGTGATATTGGAACGCAGCGGACTGCAGCCGGAAGAAATTGCCTTTATCGGAGATGATGTGAACGACATCAGCATTATACAGCTTGTAGGCCTTTCTGCATGCCCGGCAAACGCCATGCCGCAGGTAGCTGCGATAGTAGATGTTCATTGCACGCAAAAAGGCGGCGAAGGCGCCTTCCGTGAGTTTGCAGAGTGGCTGATCGCATACCGATCGTGAAAGCATATCCACAACAAACAACTAATCAATATGAAAACAATTGCGGTAAGTAACCGGAAAAGTATTGGCCAGGGCCAGCCCACCTATATTATTGCCGAAATTGGCATCAATCACAACGGCTCCCTTGAAATTGCAAAAAAGCTCATTGACGAAGCAGCAGCAGCAGGCTGTGATGCGGTAAAATTTCAGAAACGCACGCCGGAGCTTTGCACACCCAAAGACCAGTGGCATATGCAGCGGGATACCCCCTGGGGCCGTATGACCTACATTAACTACCGGCATAAGGTAGAGCTGGGGTACGATGAATATGCCGCTATTGACCAGCACTGCCGCGATAAAAATATTGATTGGTTTGCATCCTGCTGGGATGAGCCCTCCGTAGATTTCATGGAACAGTTTAACCCCGGTGTATATAAATTTGCATCCGCCTCCCTTACGGATTACGCACTGATAGAAAAAGTAAAAGCTACCGGCAAACCCTACATCTTATCAACCGGCATGTCTACCATGCACGAGATAGAAAGCACTATAGAGAAATTTGGTTTGGATAACCTGCTGGTGGCGCATTCCACTTCCGCCTATCCCTGTCCGCCTGCAGAGCTGAACCTGAAAATGATCAATACCCTGCAAGAGCTGTATCCGGAAACACCCATCGGTTATTCAGGTCATGAAACCGGTTTGGCCACCACGCTTTCAGCAGTGGTAATGGGCGCCTATTTTATAGAAAGACATTTTACCCTGGACCGCGCCATGTGGGGCTCTGACCATGCTGCATCCGTTGAGCCGCAAGGTATGCACAAGCTGGTGCGCGATATCCGCGATATAGAAACGGCTATGGGCGATGGTATTAAACGTGTATACGAAAGTGAAATGGGCGTATTGAAAAGATTGCGCCGGGTTATTACACCGCAACAGGAGCCGTTAAAGCCGCTTGCATGAATCATCTTGTGTATTATACTACCGGCATTTTGTTGCTAAGTGTAGTAGTGCTGGTATTGCTGGAAAGAAAGTATCCCTATACCAAAGGGCTTTCCCTTTTCAGGGAAGGTTTTTGGGTGGACCTGATCTGGTACACCTTTATACAAAGCTATTTCCTGAAGATCCTGATCTTCGATTATATTATTCTTCCTGTTGACAGGGCCTGGCATTTATCGGCCCTTCACCTGGTTACGGGCTGGCCATTATGGGGCCAGGTCGTGTTCTTTCTTATTACGCACGACTTCTATATTTACTGGTTCCATCGCTGGCAGCACCATTCCAAAATAATGTGGCGCACACACGAAGCCCATCACTCCAATACGGAAGTAGATTGGCTGGCAGGCTCCCGCTCGCATAGCCTGGAGATCCTGATCAACCAAACCATTGAGTTTGCACCCATCATACTCCTTGGCGCCAACCCGCTGGTAGTGCCCATCAAAGCCCTGATAGATGCGGTGTGGGGCATGTACATTCATTCCAACATCAATGTAAGGAGCGGCAAGCTGCAATATGTGATCAACGGGCCGGAAATGCACCAGTGGCACCATGCCAATGCAAGGGAGGTGTTCTATGCCAACTTCTCCACCAAGTTTGCAGTATGGGACTGGCTGTTTGGCACCGCTTATCTGCCCAATAAAAAGCCGGATACTTTTGGATTGCCGTATGCCTATCCCAAAGATTATTTTGTACAGCATGTGCACGCGGTAAAAAGGGTTTCGGAGGAAAAGCTTTTACAGCATAAGCTGTTCAATAAATATTATTATCTGCGTCCCGGTTTAATAAATTGGTTTGGGAAGATGGGACGCCGGTCAGCGGAGCCGGCACCGCGCAATCCCGAACCTGCTATTTCAAAATAAATGTTATGGCCTGGATCTATCTTTTGATCGCATCTGTTTTTGAAATTGCATGGACCTTTTCCCTGAAGTTCCTTGACTTTAAAAAGATCGGGGCTATCCGCTGGCCGGCATTTTTCAGCAGCCAGAACCTGCTGGTGTTAATGCCGCTGTTGGGATATATTGTTTTTGGCCTGGCCAATGTGTTCTTTTTTTCGCTTTCTGTAAAACAGATCCCTACATCCACTGCGCTGGCAGTATGGATGGGCGTAGCGCTGATAGGCGTAAAGCTGGTAGATGTTATGCTCTTTAAAGAGCCCTGGCAGCCCACACAGCTTATTTACCTGGGGTTGATAGTAGCAGGTATTGTTGGATTAAAGCGGGGCGTGTAATATAAAATCTCCGATAGCCATTGCCAGCAGGAACTGCGGGTAAGCAATGCGCAGCACTTTCAGCGCCAGCGTTATCTGGTTCTCCACCGTACGTTTTGAAATATGCAGCCGGTCGGCTATTTCCTGGTTGCTTAAATGGTTAACACGGCTTAGCCAGAAAATTTCCTGGCAGCGCCTCGGCAGGTCTTTCAGCAGCTGCGCCAGCTGCCATTCCATATTCTCATACACCAGCTTTTCCGGTGCAAAATTATAGACCGGCGGCGCGTTTAATTCTGAAAAATGGTCAAGATATTCAACACAGTTTATTTTTGCCGCTTTCAAATATTTATATACATGGTAGCGTGCAGTAGCCTGTATGTAATGTTGAAAATTCTCTATTTTGCTGGATTTGCGTTTTTCCCAGAGCGATACAAATACATCGTGTGTAATTTCTTCGGCAGCCGCTTCGTCTTTTAAATAGTACCTGGCAGTGGCATATAACTTTTTCCAATAGCGGTCATATAGCAGCGCAAAGGCTCTACTGTTATCAGAGACAACACCCTCCCATAATTCATGGTCAGAGAAATCGTTATTCATAATGTGGCGCCATAAAAATAATAATAATCCATAAACCCGGAATAATTTCTAAAAAATTTTAAAAAGTATGTGTGTACCGCTCCCGTTTTACACACTATATATAGAGGGGCACTGCCAATAACCAATTCTATCGCTTATTCCACCTTATGACGCCAGAAGAATACATATCGTTATACGAGAAGTACCGGAACGGGACCTGTACGCCCGAAGAAGCTGCGCAGCTTATGCAGTACCGGGATAATTTTCATTTGCTGGAAGAGGAGGAAACACAGGCTGCTGTAGCGGACGAGCAGCTGAAAGACCGTATTTATGGCAAAATAATGCAAACCACCGGCGGCAAAAAGGTTGTGCGGCTTGCAAACTGGTGGCGGGCTGCGGCTGCAGTACTGCTGTTAGCCCTGGGCTTAGGCGCGCTGTTCACTAAGAACAATACTAAAACGCCGCTGGCCGTAAAAGTAAATAAAGCGCCTGTAGCAGCACCCAAACCCATTAAACCCGGTACGAACACCGCCACCCTTACACTGGCAGATGGTTCTGTAATAACCTTGAATGACGCACCTGAAGGAGTGCTGGCGCAAACCGGCAGCACTGCCATTACAAAAGCCAATGGCCTGCTTTCCTATACGGCTAACAGCAATGGGGCGGTGGCAAATGAAAATGCGCTGAACACCATGCATGTGCCCAGGGGCGGACAATACGCCGTAACCCTCTCAGACGGTACCAAAGTATGGCTGAACAGCGGATCATCATTAACCTACCCGGAAGTATTTGCCGGAGCCGAACGTAAAGTGGTGCTAAGCGGGGAAGCCTATTTTGAGGTAAGTAAAAATGAGCAGCAGCCTTTTATTGTACATACGGACCGTGCGGATGTGCATGTATTGGGCACGCACTTTAACATTAACGCCTATAATGATGAAGGCGTACTAAAAACCACTTTGCTGGAAGGCGCGGTACGTTTATCCGCTGCCACTGCTTCCGTACTGCTGGCGCCTGGTGAGCAGGGCCTTATTACCGGATCGCGCCCGGGCATTGAAAAAAAGCGGGTGAATGTAAACCAGGAAATAGCCTGGAAAGCCGGATACTTTGTTTTCAGGAATAACACGATCGGGGATATTATGCGGCAGATCAGCCGCTGGTACGATGTAGAAATAACATACAGGGGCGGGCTGCCAACAGGAACATTTGGCGGTACCTATTCAAAAGGAAAAGATCTGCCGGAGCTATTGAATGGCCTTGAGCTTACCGGACTGGTACATTTTAAAATAGAAGGAAGGAACGTCATCGTTATGCCATAATACGTCATTGCTGCACCATTAAAATTGTCTGTGATACAAAAACTATAATTAAACCTGACATTCACATGTATAGAAATTTTACTGAACAAATGTTCGGGAGGCCACGTCATGCCCTTGCCAGATGCAGGCGCATCCTGCAATTCAGCTGTATCTTATTACTTACAACTGCCTTGCAGCTGGGCGCGCGCACCTATGCGCAAAGAGTGAACATTGAGGTGCATGAAGCCTCGCTGGAAGATGTGCTGTACACCATTCAGCAGCAAACCGGTTATGATTTTTTATACAGCACACAGCTGATCCGCCTGGCCGAACCGGTGTCGATTTCATTAAAGAACATGGAGGTTACGGCTGCGCTGAAGATCATTTTTGATAAACAGCCTTTGGATTATATCATTAATAAAAAGACGGTAACACTTAAGAATAAGCCGCTGCTGCCCGTTGTTTTCACGGTTCACGGCACCGTAACCGATAATAAAGGCGTACCCTTACAGGGTGTTAGCATACAGCTGAAAGGCACTACCACCGGCACGGCCAGCCTGGCCGACGGTACCTATAGCCTGAACCTGCCCGATGCTAACGGCACGCTTACCTTTGGCTTTATAGGCTTTGCAAAACAGGAGATAGCAGTAAATGGAAAGAACCTGATCAACGTTACGCTGCTGGAAGACGACCGTAAGCTAACAGAAGTAGTAGTAACCGGTTATACCACCCAAAGCAGGCATACCTTAACCAGTGCCATTGCCACCATTAATGGCGAAGACCTTACCAAAAGAGTAGCTACCGATGCAGCCTCACTGCTGCAAGGACAGCTACCGGGACTCTCTGTAGTGCAGAACTCCGGGGAGCCAGGCAATGAAACCATACAATTACGTATAAGAGGTGTGGGCACCTTCAGCGGTGCAGGTAATGCCCCGCTGGTGATAGTGGATGGTGTGCCGGGGAATATGAGCGCGCTCAATCCCAACGACATTGAATCTGTAAACGTGCTGAAAGATGCATCAGCCGCCGCTATCTATGGCTCACAGGGCGCTAACGGTGTAATAGTGGTGAAAACTAAAAAAGGCAACCCGGGAAAATTCACGCTCTCCTACAATTACAATATTGGTTTTGCAAAAGCCAACCGTCTGCCAAAGCTCATTACCAATTCAGCCACCTATATGACGCTGCTGAATGAAGCGGAAGCCAATTCCGGCAATGCGCCTATTTATACGGATGAACAAATAGCGCTGTACCAGAATGCAACCGACCGCGTAAAGTATCCCAACCATGACTGGCTGAAAGATATGTTCAGCACAGCAACGGTACAGAACCACTACCTTAATTTAAGCGGCGGTACAGAGAAAACCACCTATAGCCTGGGCATGGGGTTTACGAACCAGCCGGGAACTATGCGGGGTTTTGAATACAAGAAGTACACCGTTGCCCTGGGCTTAACCTCCAGGGTACATAAGCGCGTAACGCTGGGCACCAACATACAGGTGCGGTATGGCGACAGACAATTCCCATACAACAATGCCACCGACCTGTATATCTCCACCCTGGCGCAGTCGCCTTTATACCCTGCACAAACAGCAGACGGGTTGTGGATCACCAAGGCATATGACCGGGAGCTGGGTAATAAAAATCCCGTGCTCGCATCTACTTTAAGAACCAGCAACCCTGATTACTACGGGCAGGGAAATATTTCCATTGATGTAGATGTGGCAGAAGGTTTGAAATGGGAGAACCGCGCCGGTATTAACTTTGAATACTACAAAATGAAAACCTTCCGGCCGGTGATCCCTGTGTACCTGTACAGCGATCTATCCTATAGCCGCAATGCCGATGTGGGTACGCCGGGCCTTGCCATGGATCATCATGACGAAACGCATTCCACCATTTACAGCCAGCTGAATTATCACAAGCTGTTCGGCAGTCATGACCTTACGGTTTTAGCCGGTGTGCAGCAGGAAACAGATAATAAAAGCTACATGGATGCCAACCGCATTGGCTATCCCACCAACCAGCTCACAGAGCTGAATGCCGGCGCAGTAAGCGGGCAAACAAACGGAGGCACTTCTGAAGAATGGGTGATCCATTCACTGTATGGCAACATGAACTATAATTTTAAAGATAAATACCTGCTGGGTGTAAGCCTGCGCTACGATGGTACTTCCCGTTTGCCGGCTGACAGCCGCTGGGGTTTGTACCAGTCTATTTCAGGCGGATGGCGTATTTCCAAAGAAAGCTTTCTTGCAAATGTTAAATGGCTGAATGATCTGAAGATCCGCGCATCCTGGGGCCGCCTGGGCAACCAGAACATAGGCACCTATCCTTACCAGTCAACCCTGGCGCAAACAAATTATGCCTATGCAAGCGGTATACTTTCCGGCTTTATACCCAATATGCTGGTAGACCCTAACCTGACCTGGGAAACCACACGTATGACAGATATAGGTGTGGACATGACTGCTTTTAATAACCGGCTGAACTTCACCTTCGACTGGTTCTCCAAATATACCTACGATATTTTAAGGCAGTCGCAGGTACCGCAGGCGCTGGGCGTAAGCGCGCCTATTGTTAACAATGGCGCGGTAAGCAACAAGGGCGTTGAGTTTGGCGTACGTTACCAGGACAAGCTTAGCAAAAAGTTCAGCTATTATGCGGCTGCCAATCTCCAGGTGTACCGCAACAAGCTGGCATCCTTTGGGGCTGATGAAATTGGCGGACCTGACGGACAAACGATTATGCGTAACGGTTATGCCATTAACTCCTTTTACCTGCAAACCATGGATGGTATTTTCCAGAGCCAGGCGGAAATTGATAAATCCCCCGACCAGTCATCCCTGGGTGGTGTGCCAACTCCCGGTGATATAAAGTACAAGGATGTGAATGGAGATGGGAGAGTGGATGCTAACGACCGCTCTGTATTTGAAGGGCAATATCCAAAGTTTGAATACTCCTATACCATGGGCGCCAACTGGGGAAATTTTGATGCCAGCATACAGCTGTATGGCTCTTATGGCAATAAGCTGTACCTGTATAAATGGGGCGTAGATCCCTTTGCGCAGGGCGCTATGCCAACCACCGACTGGCTGGACCGCTGGACACCGGAAAACCCCTCTGCCACCAAACCCAAGATCTACATGGGTTTTTACGGGTATCCTAAAATAACAAACGTACCCTCTTCCTATTACCTGTTTAATGCCAGCTTTATGCGCATTAAGAATTTACAGGTAGGATACACTTTGCCACAGTCACTGGTAAAAGGCATAAGAATGATCCGTGTATATGCCTCCGTTGACAACCTGGCGCTTTTTACGCCTTTGAAAATAGCAACCGATCCTGAGAGGCTGGACATTAACAATAAACCGGATGCATGGTATGGCTTTGCCAACTACCCGCAAAACCGCACTTTCACATTAGGTGCATCTGTTCAATTCTAATAAGCATAAAGTATATGAAAAGATATTACCACTTTATTCTGATAGCAGCAGTTTTTTTCACCGCCTGTAAAAAGCTGGATGTTACACCGCCGGATAAATTATCAACCGGCATCTTCTGGAAAACACCGGGGGATGCGGATCTGGCGCTTACCGGATTATATTCCACGTTAACAGCGGCCAATGGTCAGATCACCGCTTATGCACCCATGTGGTGGGAGAATTTCAGTGATAACTCCTACAGTCAGAACAACCAGGGTGGCGCGCAGCAATCATTAATAGCAGGCCTAACACCAACCATTGGAGGTTTTCCAACCTCTAATGATCAAAGCCTGTACATTACTTCTTACAAGGGTATTGCAGCAGCCAATAGTTTTTTAGCCAATGTCGGAAAGGTGCTGGAAGGCGATAAGCTAAACCAGTATAAAGGCGAAGCATCCTTTTTGCGGGCCTTTCACTATTTTATGTTAGCGCAAACCTATGGCAATGTACCGCTGATAACGGACGATCCGCTTACGCTTGACTTCAAGGCCAAGGTAACCAAATCGCCGCGTGCCGACATTCTGAAACTCATTGAAAGCGACCTGGATGCAGCCATTGCCGGTTTGCCGGATGTGAAGTATACCACCGGTCACGCCGTAAAAGCATCAGCACAGGGGCTAAAGGTGCGCGTACTGTTATTTGAAAAGAAATACGCAGAAGCAGCCGTATTAGCCAAAGCAATTATTGATGGCGGCTTATTTTCGCTGAGCAGCAATTATGCCGGTAACTTTTACAAACCGGATCAGCGTTCCAGCCCGGAGATCATGTTCTCCATACAGTTCCAGGCGCCTGCTGTGCCGCATGATTTTGCGATCACTACCGCCATCATCGGTGCAGGATATAAAGACCTGCAGGGCACACAAAATATGATCGATGAATATGAAGCCGGCGATCCCCGTAAAACCATGACCTTCTTTTTTCCCGGCGATACGCCTGCACAGGGCTGGCCTTATCCCGGTACAGTAGGTACGCCGGGCGTTAACAACTGGACCCGCGGATTTTACCCCGGCAAAAAATGGCTGGATCCCAAGAACGTTGATCCGCAGCCCGGCATGCTGGATGACCAGGATTATGTTTGGTTAAGGTATGCCGATGTAAAGCTGATGTATGCCGAAGCGCAGAATGAAACAGCAGGTCCTGACGCCAGTGTGTACCAGCAGGTAAATGAAGTGCGTGCAAGGCCCGGGGTGGCAATGGCGGCATTACCGGCGGGGCTTAGCCAGGGCGATATGCGGGAAAGGATCCGGCATGAAAGGCGCGTGGAATTTGCGCTGGAAGGCCTGCGCTATTTTGATCTGCGCAGGTGGGGCATTGCACAGCAGAAATTAAACGGTTTTGTGCAGAATCCCTTAACGCCTAATATCAAAACCATTTACCGCCCGCAGTTCGATTACTGGCCCTTACCGCAGATAGAAGTGGACCGTAATGCGCCGGTACTTATACAGAACGATAATTATTGAGCAGATAATTTTATATTTAGAGATTTGCTTCCCTGTTCTGAAAGGCGGGGAAGCAGATCTTTTTTATTTCATTAAACAGGATAGTATAACATGAGGGGCCGTTTGTTGTTGATCATATTATTGTTTTGCTGTGCAGCTGCCAACGCGCAAAGAACAACCTATTATATTCATCCCGGCCAGGGCAATGATGCAAACAGCGGTGTGAGCTCCTCACAGGCATGGAAAACATTTAACCGCATTAATCAATTGACGCTGCAACCCGGCGATTTGGTGAAAGTGCTGGCAGCAGGCGCTTTTCACGGATCATTGGTGCTAAGGGCAAAAGGTACGGCAAAGCAGCCGGTGAAAATAAAATTTGTGCCAGGCCGCTACGACTTTTTCCCGGATAGCGCTGTTAAAAAAGCATTACACATTTCCAACACAAATGATCAGCCTTATGAGCCCAAAGCTATTGCCCTGGCGTTTGACAGCTGTGAGCAGGTACAGGTAGATGCGCAGGGCGCAACATTTATGTTCCGTGGTAAGATGATAGAAACTTTTGTTAACTACAGCCACAACATACGCATCAACGGGCTCACATATGATTACCAGCGGCCTACCGTTTCAGAGCTTACAGTTACAGCGGTAGGCGATGATCATGCAGATGCGGTCATTCATCCTGATTCAAAGTTCAGCATCCGGGATAGCCTGCTTACCTGGATAGGGGAGGGCTGGCATTACAGGGCCGGCACTTACTGGCAGGTATTTGATCCGCTTGCAAATGACCTTTCGCGTATGGAAATAGATACGCAGGGCTTGCGCTTTGTTTTGCAAGATGAGGGTACGGTACGCATCTTTTTCAAAAAAGATCCGGGATTTAAAAAAGGCTGTACCTACCAGAACCGTGATGTGACGCGTGATTGCGCCGGCATCTTTATGCAGTACAGCAGCAATATTACGCTTAGTAACATTCACATAAACTTTATGCATGGCATGGGCGTGGTAAGCCAGTATTGCCGCAACATAAAAATGGATAGCATCAACGTAAGGCCGGCAGCAGGCAGTGGAAGAACCTGCGCCGCCTGGGCCGACATCCTTCATTTTTCAGGATGCAGCGGCGCCATAGAGGTGAATAACAGCTACCTGTCTGCCGCGAATGACGATGCCATTAATGTACACGGCACCTACCTGAAGATCCTGGACAAAACAGCGCCCAATAAGCTGCTGGTGGCATTTATGCATCCGCAAACCTTCGGGTTTAATGCATTTGCCGCCGGCGACAGTATTGCATACATTCATCCGGAAAGCCTGCTCTCAACAGGAGAGAATGTTATAGTAAGTGTAGCGAAAGTGAATGATAAGCAGTACCTGCTCACGTTAAAAAAGAACATACCCGCTGCCGTTAACACCGGCGATGTAGTAGAAAATACAAGCGCTACGCCGCAGGTATGGGTACACAATAGCACCCTTGCCGAGATCCCCACCAGGGGCCTGCTGGTAAGCACCCGGCGCAAAGTGCGCATTGATCATAATACTTTTGAGCGTATGCACATGAGCGCCATCCTGATCAGTGACGATGCCTCCAGTTGGTATGAATCAGGCATGGTGAAGGATGTAAGCATCAGCAATAATACTTTTAATAATTGCGGGGAACCGGTAATAAACATTCATCCGGAAAATATGGTAAGCGGTACGGCTGCCGTGCATAACAATATTGCGGTTACCCATAATACTTTTCAGCTGCAGGGAAAAGCGCTGTTGACTGCAAAAAGCACGGCGAATATACATTTCAGCAGCAATACTATTAAGGCCGTGATTGCAGCAAAGGGGATAGATGAATTTTTAAAGTTTGAGCAGTGCAGGGGTGTACACGTTGCGGATAATAAAGTACTTAATATTCATCAATAAGTTTACCGGCAGATTTTTTCACCAGCCATTTATCTGCCAGCTGTATAGCCGTTAAGGCGCCTGCGGCAAATACCAGAAGCCATTTTTTGACAATGATAACAGACAGGATGCCGGCGGCGGCAGCAGGCGCAAAAGCCAGCAGCATACCAGCAGTAATAGCGGCGCTGCAAAGTATAATAACGGCTATCAGCAGGTAAAACCGCAAATTGCCAATGCGCTCCCTTTTGGCTTGTATACGCATGCTTACCCTGCTGGCAAAGCGGTTGGGAATATGCACCGGGGGCGGCTGCTGCAGCGCATTGAATAACATTTTGTAAGCCTGCAGATCCTCATGATCCGGCGGAACCGGGGCGCCCTCTTCCAACATCCGTTGCAGCTGTTCATCATTCATATCTGTCATACAATTTCTTTTTTCAGGTAAGCAACTAATTTTTCCTTCATCATTTTCCGGGCCCTGAAAAGATAGCTTTTCACCGTGCCTTCCGGCATACCGGTAATAGCCGCTATTTCCTGGTAGGAAAATTCCTGTAAATGATAAAGCGTTAATACGGTACGGTATACTTCCGGCAGCTCATTCATCAGCAGGTTTATATATGCGCTGGCATCTTTGCTGAAAGCCGCTGTTTCAGGATTTTCTTCCGTGAAATGCACCTGCTCAAGATCATCCGGGGAAAAGGCCGTATTAAGCTTCTTATACTTTTTCAGATAGTTAATGGACGACAGGTAAGCAATACGCGCTATCCAGGTAGAGAGCCTGGAAGCAAACTTAAAGTTCCGCAGGCTGCGATGTACTTTAATGAATACTTCCTGGCAAACATCCTCAATATCCTCCTGTTGGTTCAGCACCCTGCTCACAACCGTATATACGAGCCGCTCATACTGTTTTACCAATAATTCAAAAACGCCAAGGTCGCCTTTCAGGATCTTCGGAATGTCTTCCTGCTCATTAAACATACATAGTAGACAATGCTTTGTAAATAAAAGTTACAAACTTTCCGGGTTTTTGCAACTTTTTTTGAACCGGCGCTGACTACTATACAAATGACGTTCAAAATATGAAACAGATCATGCCTTTCCTGGCTATTATAGCTATACTCATCATTGTTGCAATACTGATCTCCAGCCTGTACAACTACCGGCTTAAGAAGCAGATCCTGGAAAATGGCGGCATGAATGAGAATGTGCAGCGTATCATGAATAAGCTCTCCGGCGGATCAGACCCCCTGAAATGGGGCCTGATATTATTATCCGGAGGTATAGGCCTCATTGTACTGGAGTATGTACCATACCATGCAGATGAATCCCCCTTGCCTTATGGCGTGGAAGCCGTTTTCCTGGCGGCCGGTTTCCTGGCATATTACTTCCTGGTAAAAAAGCCCCATGCTGATAAATAGATTGCTCCCACCTCTACAATTCTCCATCCCTTAACCACCACATAAAATAGCGGTATGAAAATTATATTTATGTTAGCACTGGTTTTACCAGCGCTGCTAACTCCTATTGCCATAACATATGCACAATCAGCAGCACCGGCGCCGGATACCATTCCGGTCCGTGATTCAACCAAACAATTGAGAGAAGTGACAGTAAAAGGCGCTGCCCCGCTGGTAGTGCGGGAGGTAGACCGTATTACGTACGACATGCAGGCGGATCCGGAAAGCAAATCCAGTAACCTGCTGGGAATGATGCGCAAAATACCTTTCCTGTCCGTAGATGCAAATGAGAACGTGCTGCTGAAAGGCAATACCAGTTACAAGGTGCTGATCAATGGCAGATCTTCCGGTATGCTGGAACATAATCTCAAAAATATATTGCGCAGCATGCCTGCTTCCAGCATTCAGAAAGTGGAGGTGATCACTACTCCGCCGGCTAAGTATGATGCGGAAGGGCTGGCCGGTATTATTAATATTATCACTACCCGGAAAATAGACCGGGGATATAATGGTTCCATGAATGTTTCAGAGAGGTTTCCCATGGGAGGGCCGGATATTGGCGGCGCTTTAAATATAAAACCGGGGAAATTAGGCATCACGGTATTAACCGGCGGCAGCCTGAATTATAAGCCGTTAACAGACTACTCTATAAAAAGAGCTGCCGGCGGCCCGGCAAGCTTCCTGGACCAGGATGGCAGCCGCAGATCAGATAGCAGGGACGGGTTTGCAGGCACAGAGCTTAGTTACGAGCTGGATAGTATTAACCTGGTTGCGGGGCAGTTTAATGTAAGCGGTGGCAAATGGGATGGCCGTAATGATCAGCATACTTCTTCCACAGGAAACATTGAGCAGCAATACCAGCTGCAGAATGGGCTGTATGGGAACAGGGACGGCATAGATGCAGGCCTTAACTTCCAGCATAATTCCAAAAAACGTAAAGACCGTTTGCTAACCCTGTCTTATCAGTACTATAAGTATGAGAGCTCATCGCATTACCAGAGCGCTTTTTCTCAAAAAATTAATTTTGATACGCCGGACTACCGGCAGGAGAACGATGAATCTGCCAGGGAAAATACCGTGCAGGCCGACTATGTGCATCCCGTAAAGGGTCTGCGCATAGAGGCTGGTGTAAAAGGGATCTGGCGCAATAACCAAAGCGATTTCCGTTACCTGGCCCTGGATAAGGTGAGTGGTGATTTTAAACAGGACCCGGATAAAAGTAACCGCTTTGATAATACGCAACGGGTATTGAGTATTTATAATGCTTACCGTTACCGTTTGAAAACCTGGGAGCTGAGTGCCGGTATACGTTTGGAGCAAACCAGAATAGCGGCGAACTTCAGATCGGCAGACACGTTAATAAAGCAGGATTACCTAAACCTGATACCATCTGTAGCCATTGGCAAACAGTTAAAGGATAACAGGATGCTGACACTGGGGTATGTACAACGCATTTGGCGCCCCAGTATTAACCGGCTTAACCCTTTTGCAGACCGCTCTAATCCCAATTATATAACTACCGGTAATCCCGCCCTGCGGCCGGTTTTATTAAATGATATACAGCTGAGCTATAACATTTCAAAGAAAGTATCCGCAAACATAGCGCTCAGCTACACGTTCTTTAATAACCTGGATCTGCGTATAACGGTGGTTGATGCCGCTACCAACATTACCCATTCTACCTTTGAGAACATCGGTAAAGGTTACCGCCTGGCCACCGACTTTTACATTAATTACCCGGTTACAAGCCGTTTAAGCCTGAGCATGAATGGCGATATTGCTTATTTCCGTATTAAAGGCCTGGTAGATGGTATGCTGGTAGACAATGACTGGCTTATCTGTATGCTGGCGCCTTCTGCGAACTACCGCTTTCGCAAAGGATGGAGCGCTTTCGCCAATGTTACCATTAACAGCCGTAACATTGTAACACTGCAAAGTAATGCCAATGCCTATGTGAATACAGGTTTTGGAGTAAATAAAACGGTGATCGCCGATAAGCTTACCTTTTCAGCAACCGCCAGTAACCCCTTCTCAAAATACAGGAATAATATTACCCGGACTTCGGGCCCGGGGTTTTATGAGACCAATGATATCCGCGAATATTTCAGGTCATTTGGCATCAGTGCGAATTATAAATTCGGAAAGCTGAAAGAAGGTATCCGTAAAACAGAACGTGGTATTAATAACGATGATGTATCAAAAGAAAAGCGCGGGCAATAATTTAAAATACCAGGGCCAGTAACACTATAAATTACGCTGGATTTATTTTATATTTAGCGAATAACTTCCACGAAATGAACCCTTCATCCAGAGCCCTCATTATACTAGCCAGCTATGATTTTGAATCATTGCAATTAACCCTCAGGTCCCTTACGCACACCGTAGATAAAAATGAAAAAATAGTAGTGATCCTGAACGGCATTGGCACCCTGGGAAGCGCTATGGTAGAGCGGATAGCACGTAGCTGGGCGCTGGAAGATCCCGGCAGCCGCTTTGTGGTGCGCCCCATTTGTTCAGGCGCAAAAGCTTTTTTTGCCATTAAGGAGATCTTAACGGATTATGCGCCTTTACAGGATGTAACATTCATCTGTAAAATAGATGATGATGTGATCCCGTTGAAAAAGGGTTGGCTGAATGAATTGCATGAAGCCTATGCAGCCCTGTCAGCGGCAAGCAGGGTGGGTTTTACCACCGGCTTAATAAACAATAATTGTTTTGGCTTTAACGAGCTGCTGGATATTTTTAACAAGAGAGAAGATTTCAGATCCATGTTTAACTATAAGCTGCGGGGAGGCGCCATCAATGATTATGCGCCCGGTGTAGTTAACAATGGAAGCTACGGTACCATCTGGCAGGAGCCTTACCTGGGATGGTGGGTGCACCAATGGACCTCCTTAAAAATTGAGGACTTTATAGCAAAGACCAGCAATCTGCAAAAGCTGCAAATACCCCGGAATACCGGCTACTCAATAGGCTGCATCTTTTTTGAAAAGCAGTTCTGGCTGAATCTTGACCATGAAAAATTCAACTCTGTATTTGATGAGGAAATTATTCATTACACCTGCCAGATCGAAGAAAGAACCAGGTGGGTTATCATGGATCAGCCGATGATCCATCTTTTTTATTTTAACCAGCGGCTTGCTAACCGGGATATTATTGATGGCATCATTCAATCCTTATCCCGGTATTTTAAGGACGAAACTTTTCAGTCGGTGTCCAGGATGGGATTAGAGGAGCTTACGCTTAATTTAAAGGAGGACTTTAAGGCGTTGCACGATGACCTGTGGGCATTCCTGAAATCACTGGTGGCTGATCCCGAAACTAAACCGGCCTAAATATCCACCACAGTGGAAAGCGGTTTTGAAGAGAGCTGTTTAACCCTGGTAAGGGCCGAGGCAATTACCTGGTCCATATCATAATACCGGTACTCTGCCAGCCTGCCCCCGAAAAATATATTGGATTCCCGGGCAGCCATTTTTTTATATTCGTTATAGATCTTCCGGTTCCGCTCATCATTGATGGGATAATACTGTTCATCCCCGGTTTTCCATTCTTTCGGAAATTCATGGGTAACAACGGTAAACGGCTGCCGGCCGTTTTCAAAATGTTTATGCTCTATAATCCTTGTGTAGGGAATGTCAGCGGCAGTATAATTCACAACAGCCGCTCCCTGGTAGTTAGCGCACATATGCAGCTTATGCTCGAAAGAAAGGCTGCGGTATTCCAGGCGGCCTTGTGAGAAACCATAAAATTCATCAACCGGCCCGGTAAATACAATGTTTTCCGCAAGCTGGTCAAGCTCATAGCGGTGTTTGAAATAATCTGTTTTAAGACGTACCTCCGTATCAGCCGTCAGCGCATCTATCAGCTTATTATATCCACTTTTGGGAATACCCTGGAAAGCATCGTCAAAATAATTGTTGTTGAAAGTGAAGCGGAGCGGCAGCCTTTTAATGATAAAGGCCGGCAGCTCAGCTGCTTTTCTTCCCCACTGTTTTTCAGTGTATCCTTTTATTAGTTTTTCATAAATGTCAGGTCCAACAAGCGATAGCGCCTGCTCTTCAAGGTTGCGTGGGGTTGCTATGTTTAGCTGCTCCCTTTGCAGCTGTATTTTATTCAATGCTGCTTCCGGTGTTTGTACCTTCCATAGCTGGTAAAAGGTATTCATGTTAAAGGGCAGGTTATACAGCTCGTTCTTATAACAGGCCAGCACCGTATGGGTATAATTATTAAATTCCACGAACTGGTTTACATAGTCCCATATTTTGCGGTCGTTGGTATGAAAGATATGTGCGCCGTGCATATGAACATTTATTCCATCCATATTCTCACAGTAAATATTACCGCCTGGATGTTCCCGCTTTTCAACGATCAGGCATCTTTTGCCCAATTTGTTCATTTCATGCGCAAAAACACATCCGAATAAGCCGGCGCCAACAATCAGGTAGTCATAGGCTGTTTCTCTCATAAGATCATTTTAAGCGGGTTGCAGGATCTTTTTTGAAGCAATCACCTGCTGGAAAAAATCTGCCAGCTCCTGTGCATGGTGGTCAAATGTAAATTGCCGGCGATGGGTCCAAACATTATCGCGCACCTGTTTCAGGGCATGCTTATCCTTTAATTGCTCCGCAAGCTCCGGTATGTTATTAAAAAGAACACCTATGTCCAGCTTTCTTATTAACCGCTCAGCAGCCACCAGGTGCCCGTTGTTATTGCGCTGCAGCATGGGAAGGCCTGCAGCAGCCAGTGTGCACATCCTGGCGGGGTAGTTCAGGTCATCCCATTTGCATCTTAACAGCTCGCCGTAATTATCGCTGCGGAACAGGTGCAGCCAGCCTGCATCATACTGGGAATATTCCTGTACCCAATCCTCCGGTTTGCAATAGGAATGCAGGTGCAGGTGATCTTTTGCTACCTCCCGGGATTCGCGGATCCAGTGCGACCAGAACGACTGTGTATAGTCACCGTATAAATGCAGGTGTATGTTATGCCGCGCCAGCTCGCCTACATCATCCGGCTCAAGACCATAAGGCCGCCCGGAAGATACGGTATGAATAGCATGATCACTGTCCGACAGCAGGGGAGATCTTTTTTCACTGAACCATTTGCCCAGCGGCAGATCGCCATCCAGGATATGGAAAGGCCGGTTCTTGTCACCAATGAACTGTTCGTACCAGCTTTTTATTTCCGGGTTAATGTAGATCCTTCCGTCTGCATTGTAATACAGCTCCACCAGCTCTTTCCACATACCAAAAGTTCTGCAGTAGAAAGGGCCTTCCTTAAAATGCCATACAAAAGGAATGTCGTGGTTAGCGCGCATTACATAATGGGCAAGGGGTACGGCCTGGTAATTAAGCAATGCATAAATAACGTCGGGCTTGATCCTTTCTATTTCTTCCTGCCAGTTATCCAGCGACAGGTCTTCAATATTTCCAAAAGGGAAGGGGCCAACGGCTGTATAGCAGTGGGGGCTTTCCAGCCACAGGCCGTATAATTTATGGCCCAGATTTTCCAGCGCATACAGTCTTTCAGGGTTATAGCCAAGCTCTCCCACTATCAGTATCTTCAGCTGGTCCTGCGGAACATTTACTTTTTCCAGGCCCCTGTAAAGTATATTTTCATCAATATAATTACCGATGGTGGATTGGAAGCGGATAGGCTCAGGCACATTGTAATACCGCTTATAAAGGTAAATGCCGCCGGTGCTGTTCTCCCGGATGATCTTATGCCGCTGGTAAGGATGATCAACCCATTCACAGGTAACGTTTCCTGATCCCACAAATGCGCCCTTTTGTGAAAGCCGCTCCCAGAACATTTTATCCAGGTCATCGGTCACCAGCTCCACACGCTCCATCCAGGTGCAATCTGTTTTTTTATGCATTACCTGTACCAGCTGCAGCGCAAACCCGTGGATCTTACCCTGCGATGCGGTTCGGTAAGATCCGCTTGCCGTATCTGAATAGCTGTGATGCACGCCGGCAAAAGCCAGCACTGCTTCCGGGTTGGCATGCATGGTGGTCAGCAGCGAGCTAAGATGGCCGGCATAGAAAATATCGTCTGAGGGAAGGTAGCTGATGTAATTATATGAAGCCTGCCGCATGCCCAGGTTCAGGCAGTATCCCAATCCTTTATTGGCAGCATGCTTAAAGTACCGGATGCGTTTGTCTGCCCGGTGCTCTGCCAGCAGCTCTTCCGTGTAATCCGTGCTGCCATCGTTAATGATGATCAGCTCCCAGTTTTCATGCTCCTGGGCCAGCAGGCTGCTGATGGCCCTTACAATAAAGCTGCCCTGGTTATAGGTGGGCATTATAACAGATATGCCTGTATTAATTTTCTCCATATTGGGTAAAGGATCTAATGATAAGTAGTAAGTGCCTGTTGGGGCATGGATGACTGAATATTCAGGAAACGTTTTTCTGTTTGCTCAAACAGCTGGGATACCGGGCACACCACCCTGCCGGGAACCGGCGCTATATCCCCGCCGCCGAAATTTTTCTGGACAGAAATAAAAGGGAAGAACGTTAGCTTATTACTGGTAATGGATGAATAAAGGTCTTCCACAACTATGTCCTCATCATACGGCTCGCTGAGAATGCGGGGAAAGAGGCTCCTGTACAGCACCATGAATTGCGTGCACATAAAGCTATTGATCCACCATGTATGCTCCGTAACCGGGATGGTGGTACCAAAACCGCCAATGCCGCCGCATAACATTTCCACTCCCAGCTCATGCGCTTTAATAATAGTTTCCAGGAACATTTCTTTTGAGTAAGCAGGAGTGAATTGATGGTCATCTTCACAAATAATAATTACATCATCATCATTATCCATAGCCTGCTGTATAATGTTGCGGATGCCCAGCCACAGGCCCAGGTTGCCCTTTTCGTGCCGGATGGCATCGACAATAGTCACATCAAATTCTTCCCGCTGCGCAAATTGCTGCTGAATGTGCGTGCGCCTTTCCGTTCTTTCCGGTAAGCTGATCACGTAAGTGGATAAGGTAAGGTTCTCAAGAGAGGCAGCAGGGATCTGCTGATAGATGGTTTGTTTTCTTTTATCGTAATATCGGGCTACATTCTGTAATATCTGTATGTTTTCAGCAGTGTTTTTAAACAGCTCTTCCACCCGGCGCTCATTGTTGTTTTTGCTGGTTACGTCAGAATAGCCAAAATCTTTCTGGGTAGAGATAAAAGGATAAATAAAATATTTATTCCCTGTTAAAGAAGATATTTTATAGTCGGCTGCATCCCCGTTATCAAATACAGCATTGAGTATGACAGGAAAAAAATTTCTGAACAGCACCGTGAACTGCAGTCCTGAGAATTTTTCCATCCAGCACATGTTTTCAGAAACCTGCAGGCAGCTGGTTAACCAGCTAACGCCTCCGGAAAGCACATCTGCCTGCATAGCCGCTGCCTCTGCTATTAAATAGCGCAGCTCCTCCGGATCATAGGAAGGAGTGAAGATATGGTCGTCCTCGCAAAGTATAATATGATCAGCATCTTCACTCACCAGGTTTTGCAGGATGTGTTTGATGGTATTCCATAAGCTAACCGCTCCATTGGCGGCAGGCAATGGCGCTATAATGCTGAGGTCAAATTCATCACGGCCGGCAAACTCCTGCAGGATGTGCGCCCTCCTGTCTGGCCTGCTTTCCAGGTTAACGATATAGGTAGGAATAGCTGTTTTGTTCATGGCATTTTTTGTAACAGGTTCTTAATTTTTAATGAGCGTGCTTAGTTTTTTTTCAATATAAACGCCTTTATCTGCCGATGAGGTCCGGGACAGTATCCTGCCAGCCGGGTCTATTAATATCTGCGTGGGATAAGCCCTGACCTTGTATTGATCAATAATGGGCTTCTTATCCGGGTTTGACATTTCCTGGAAAAGATGGATCCAGTTCATGCCGCTTGTTTTTATCATTGCTTTTAAAGCATCCATATTTTCAGGATTATCATAGGCCACGCTTACCACCTGCACCTTATCTTTAAACCGTTGGGAGATCCTTACCAGGTCAGGTATAGCGCTTATGCAAGGTTTGCACCAGGTGCCCCAGAAATCAATGAGCACATATTTCCCTTTTAGCTGGTCCAGGTTAAATGGCTGCCCGGAAAGGTCCCTGGCTGTAATGTTATAGGCAATTTTGCCGGAGTCAGTACCATAGATAACAGCGCCGCGGCCCAGGTAGGACAAGCGGAGGGTATCCCCGAAAATAGAAATACCGGAAAACCGGTACCGGCGGTTGTGGAAGGTTAAGGTATCACCTACAGTATATGCTGCCGGTTCTTTTTTTCCTGGCAGCTGCACCTGTATGCTGGTGTTGGAAGGCTTATACGCAAACCTTGGCTGGTTATTGGTGGCCGCCTGTATCCTATAGGTTTTATTGTCAAGGATGAAAAGGCCTTCCCGGTATTCATACTGCATGCCTACCAGGTATAGCTTTTCCTCTACGGGATTGCGGTAGCTGAAATAAGATGGAAAGGGGGAAGCTTTTAGATGAAAGGTTCTTTCATACACTTTACCATTACAGGCGTACTGGTAGTGAACGGTTTGGCCTGGCAGGTTCTCTGAGAGATCTTTCCCGATGGCAGTGTCGTATTCATACACCTTTTCATCGCTGAAATCAAGGTTGTTATTTGTATCGGTGATGATCACCCGTTTGCCTTTGTTATTGGTCCCGGAAACAAAAAATACAAGATGTTTAATGGGGGTACGGCTTAATTGCAGGGTATCTGCATGATATTTCGACAATGCTTTCATTAGCATCTCCGGCTTCATCTGCCCCTGCAGGCGAAGGTATAGCTCATAGATGCCCTGTTCCGGCTGGAAATCCAGCTGTTTAATGATCATTTCAGCCAGGTCTTTGGGTATGCCGGTAAACTTCCGGGTTGAATCAAAGTTTATATCATTGGGGTCATTCAGCTCCGTGCTATTCAGAAAAGGAGCAAAAGGGCCGTTGCCGGTTTTCGTTTCCAGGTGTATTCTGATCTCCCCGTTGGTTTGTGCATAGGAGAGCCCTGCATAAAGCACTGTTAAAGAGAATATACAGATACAGATGGAAAGCTTCATAACAATCACTTATGGGTTACTTGTTTCCGGAAAAACCCCACTCTGCTGAGATACGGACCTTTTACAGATCCGGGATCCAGCAGAGCTGGGGTTACGGGAGCCTGAATGATCAGCAGTTAATAGTTTTACCGTCACAGCTGATAGAGGTAGTACTGTGTGTACAGTTACCGGTATCGCTGGTACATTTTATGGTGCCATTGGCTATTTCTACCCATTGGCCATTCTGAAAAACAGTTCTGTAACAGTTTACAGAAACTTCGCAGGTGCTGCCACCGCTGCCGCTTCCACCCATTACATTTTTCAGCTGTTGTCTTGTAAGCAGCTCAGATGCGCCGAGCTCAAGTGCCTTTAATTTCAGTTTTTTCATCTTGTTGTTTTTTTTGATAATTAGTGATTGAATGCAGCTTTACCCGGCCGGGATAAAGAATTTTAATCCGCTCCTAGCAGCTCATGCGGAAAGGAAATATTTCAGATCGGAAACATTATACATCTCCGGTAACTGGTAATTGTTGAAGAAAATAGTGGGCGTAAAAGCTATTGCTGTTTTGCTGCACCAGGAATGCATGGCTTCCACCATGGGACCCTGCATCTCTAATTCCCCATTCACCGGGTATTTTCTTGCAAATGTTTCATAGTCTTTTTCATCTGCCAGGTACCAGTCGTCCAGGGCCTGCACCAGGGTGCCGGCATTTCCCTTTTGGGCAATGGCCAGCAAATGTTTTACAGGCGCCGTTTGCCGGTCGCCTTCCAGGTTGCTGGCGGTAAATATTATTTGTACCTGCAGGTCGGGGTTATTATGCAGTAATTCCTCCAGGGGTTTATGCGCCCTGGCACATGGGCCGCAATAAGGGTTACAAACCTTTATGATCTTATTAGAGGCATCCGGGTTGCCCAGCATAATACCAAGTCCCTTACTGCTTTCTGTTAATATTTTTTGTTTTGCCAGCAAGGCGTCAAAGATTTGTGGGTCGTGCTTCAGCCGCTGCAGCTCCGTTTTATGCCCCCGGCCTTCTTTTGAATGACGGTAAGCCGGCACAAACAGGTTCAGGAAAAGAACCGGTACTAAAAATGCTGTTGATACAGGTATTAATAGATCCGTTAAAGAAGACCCGCTTTGCATAATAATGCCAGGCCAGCCAGCGGCTAGCGTGGTGGCCAGTTGCGCTGCCAGCAGTGCCTGCACGGTTAAGCATAGCACGCACCACTGTTTTACCACCCGCCATTGGAAATAAATGGAGAAGATAATATACGGTGCGGCTATTATATTCATCCAGGAAAGTATGGAAAGCAGCTGGCTGTTTGTAATGCCTGAGAACAGGAGCGCTAACAGGCTGCCTGAAAAATAGGTGAGGCCTATGGTGCTCCATTTAATACCCCATATTTTTGATGCTTTTGATTGCAGCACTGCATGGCAGCTTGCCTTTTTGTTAAGGTTACATAGCTGGTTTAAGTGCGGGTTATGACTGTCAACCTCATACCATAACAACAAAAACCCGGTTATGCAGCCCAATAATGTAATAAAGGTAAAGAGCGAGGGAGCCCAGGCTGCCCTGCCATGCTGTATAACATTCAGTAAAATGGTAATAAGGGTAATAACAGGAATGGCAAGTATAGCAGACAATGTAAGCACGCTGCTGCGCAGCTGGGCGCGGCGTTTTTCAGTATAGTCTTTTTCTCCTGCGTGCTCACCTGCTTCTGCCAGCAGCACAATTTGAGAGACCCATTTTTTTTCAAAGTCTTCCGTGCTGATAGTTTCAAAAAAATGTTTGTCAGGGTTAAAGAAACGCACCGTGCCGTTTTCAACGGATCGCACAACCGTGAAAACATCACGGCGGCCATTCCCTTTCAGCTGCGCCAGAAAGGGGGTGGGCATGTCTTTTAAATGTGCAGCATTGCTTTTAAAAGAAACGTGTTCTACGCCATAGCCTGTCAGTACATCCCCTACGCTTAACAGGCTGGGATAATCAGGGTGGCTTTGCAGGGCTGTTCTTACACTGGCCGCCGTTACTTTTACGTTTAACTCTTTTAGCAGAATGGTTACACTTTGAACGCAGTTTTCCTTCACAGGCGCAAATAGGTGAAGCATAGGCAGCTTTTTGGTTACTTCCTTTTTACACCATAAAGTTCAAAAGTGCTACTCCGATATAATCGGAGTGTATTTCTTTTTATAATATTTTTTTGTGGGATTATTTCCGGCATAGCAAACCCGTTTCCGGACTGAGGTGGAATTTAAATAACGTGGCAATAAAACAACTGCAGCTACTTATTACGATGCAGCCGGGTGACTATAGGAGGTGATCAGCTGACCCAATATCGGGTACATACCTCCGTTTACTTTTTTCAATTCTTCGCGGCCAAGATCTTCTTTAAATAATGAATTTACCATACGTCCTTCCCTTTCATAAAAATAGGTTTGGCGCTTGTGGCAATACCTTATCGGAAAGCCCGCCTCCTTCATTTCATTCAGGTATTCGTTAATGGTGCTAACGCTTACTCCTACGCGGTTTGCCAGGTCTTTTTGCTTTCCGGTTGACTTGGTACAAATGAGCCAATCAATGAATCTGACCTTCTCCAGATATTTCTTTAAGGACATGCGAGTGATGGTTTTCTGAGTGATTGGGATACAGGTTACATGCTAAATAAAAGTCGGTGTAAAGGTTACAAGGTTATTCCAACTAAAATACATAAAAAAATAAATAGTAGGGGAAATTTGAAACAAAAGAAAAAATTTTGAGCTGTGTAAATAATCCTATTCTTTTTCTAAATTATTTTTTATAAAATTAGTATCCAATTCGGTTCAACTATAACACGTCTCAATTAACCATGACAGCAACCTCAAGCGTTATCATGAGATCATCTGTATAAAACTGAGCTATTGAATATTTTAATCACGTTTGTTTTGTGACCATTAAACATTTTGCCTAATTATTTCCTATGTCAATTAAGCGCTTCCCTTTTTACAAACAGCTTAATGCGATGGATTGCGGCCCCACCTGCCTGAGAATGATTGCCATGTATTATGGCCGGCATTATAATGCAGATACTTTAAGACAGAAAGCCGGGTTCAATAAGCAGGGCGTATCTATGCTGGGTATCAGTGAAACTGCCGAGCGCATTGGCCTGCGGAGCCGTGGTGCGCGCATCACCCTTAAAAAGCTGCAGGAGGTGCCGCTGCCCTGTATCCTTCACTGGGATCAAAGTCATTTTGTAGTGCTGGTAGAAATAAATAATAACCGGATCAGGGTGGCCGATCCCGGTAAGGGATTTGTGGTTTACTCGCCCGTTGAATTTCAGCAGCACTGGCTTTCAACAGTGAATGATGAAGGGGAGGAGGCCGGCCTGGTGCTGGTGCTGGAAGTATCGCCAAGGTTTTATGAGCAGGAAGGGGAAAAGCAGCATAAGCTTTCCTGGAGCGCGGTAACACAATACCTGAAGCCCGGAAAGTGGCAGGTGGCGCAGGTTTTTCTTGCGCTGCTGGTAACCTCGCTGATACAGCTGGTTTTTCCCTTTCTTGCGCAAAGTATTGTGGATACCGGCATCAATACCCAGAACCTGCATTATATCACCATTGTGCTCATTGCGCAGCTGATGCTTACCTTCAGCAGCTCTATCGTGGAGTTTATACGTAGCCGGTTAATGATGCGCATTTCCAATATCCTCAATATATCTATCCTGTCTGATTTCTGGATCAAGCTTACCCGGCTGCCGCTTTCCTATTTTGATCTGCGGCACACCGGAGATACCCTGCAGCGTATAGGCGACCATGGGAAAATACAGAACTTCCTTACCGGCTCTGTGCTGAATACCTTATTCTCCATTTTCAACTTCTTCCTTTATTCCATTATACTGGTAACCTATAGTACACAACTGTTCTTTGTATTCGTTATAGGCAGCGCATTGTATTTTAGCTGGATCCAGCTTTTTATGCGCATCCGGAGGAAACTGAATTATGAGATCTTTCATGTTGCCGCAAAGGAGAACAATGCAACCTTACAGCTGGTGCAGGGCATGCAGGAGATAAGAATGAATAATGCAGAGCAGCTGAAAAGATGGGAATGGGAGAACTTACAGGCAAACATCTTTAAGCTCAATTTTAAAAGCCTTAACTACGGGCAGATCCAGCAGATCGGGGCACTGTTCCTGAACCAGGGAAAAGATTTTGTGATCACCTTCCTTGTGGCCAAAATGGTGGTGGAGGGCCAGCTTACTTTTGGCACCATGCTGGCAGTGCAATACATCATTGGCCAGTTAAACAGCCCGGTGTCCCAGCTCATCGGGTTTGCGCAAAGCGCGCAGGATGCAAAGATCAGTATGGAGCGTTTAAATGAAGTGCATGAGCTGCACGATGAGGAATCCGCTGAAAAGTCTTACCTGCATCAGCTCCCGGACGATAAAAGTATTACGGTTGAAAATTTATCCTTCGCATATCCCGGTGCAGGTAATGATCCGGTGCTGGAAGATGTATCCCTGAAAATTGAGGAAGGAAAGGTAACCGCTATTGTAGGCGTAAGCGGCAGCGGCAAAACCACCTTGTTAAAGCTGCTGCTTAAATTCTATGACCAGTTTGAAGGAGAGCTGAAAGTAGGCGCCAATAATCTAAAATATATGAGCCCCTCTTTCTGGCGCAGCCAGTGCGGCGCAGTGCTGCAGGATGGATATATCTTTAACGATACCATTGCCCGGAATATAGCCGTAGGGGATGAAATAGAAGATTACAATAAGCTGATAAGAGCCTGCAGGATGGCCCAGATCCTTTCATTTATTGAATCGCTGCCGAACGGTTTTTATACAAAGCTGGGGGCCGATGGGGTAGGGGTAAGCCAGGGGCAGCGGCAGCGCATTTTAATTGCCAGGGCTATCTATAAAGATCCGCAGTACCTTTTTTTTGACGAAGCCACCAATGCGCTGGACGCCAACAACGAAAAAGCTATTGTAGAGAACCTGGAAGCGTTCTTTAAAGGAAGAACGGTGGTGGTGGTAGCCCACCGTTTAAGCACCGTTCGCAATGCCGATAATATCATTGTATTGCATGACGGTAAGATCGCTGAAGAAGGCACCCACGCTTATTTATCTACCCTGAAAGGAAAATATTTTCAATTGGTAAAGAATCAGCTGGAGCTGGGTAGCTGAGCATATTCTTTACCCGATAAATTCCACCTGTTATGAAGAATGAAATACCTATTGATGAAGAGATCCTCGCTATGCCGCTGCGCCCCAATGGTAAAGGGAAAACCGGCGCCCGTTCCGACCTTGCCCTGGAAATAATATCGCGCAAGCCTGATTTTCTGGAAAAATGGGCACTGCTCATCTTCCTGGGTATTTTATTGCTGCTGCTGTCAGCCACCTGGTTTATTGAATATCCCGATATGGTAGAGGCCAATGCCATCCTGACTGCAAACCATGCACCAAAGGAAATAGTTACCAGGCAGGAGGGCCGCCTGGTGAGGTTGTTTAAGCAGAACGACGCAGCCGTATCACAGAATGATATTATTGGCTGGATAGAGAGCACTGCCAGCCATGAGGAAGTGATTGCGCTGGCAAAGCAGCTGGACAGCAGCATGGTGTTATTAGCCAGCGGCCGGCCGGATAAAGTAGCCAACCTGTTCTACCAGCACTACACCCACCTGGGAGAGCTGCAGGCGCCCTACCAGCAGTTTATAGCCGGCTACCAGCAATTCAGCGATTATTTTGTGAATGGCTTTTATAACCGCAAAAAAGAAATGCTGCAGCAGGATATTTCTTCGCTTAACCAGCTCACAAGAACCGTTGACCAGCAAAGAGAGATTGCGGAGCAGGACCTGAAGCTGGCAGAAGAATCTTTTATGATGAGGGATCTGTTATATAACCAGAAAGTAATATCGAGTGAAGAGCTGCGTGAGGAAAGAAGGAAGCTGTTAAACAAACAATCCACATTGCCGCAATTAAGCGCCGCAAATATTTCAAATGATAACCAGGTAAGGGATAAGCAGAAGGAGATTTTTCAGCTGGATCATGACATTGCCCAGCAAAAGCTGATCTTTGAGCAAATGCTGGAAACCCTGAGAAGCTCAGTGGATGACTGGATGCGCAGGTATTTGCTAAGGGCGCCTGTTGATGGTAAGATCGCCTTTGTAGTGCCCCTGCAGGAAAATATGTTCTTACAAACCGGGAAAGTGCTGGGATATGTAGTGCCAACAGAAACCACCTACTATGCAGAGCTGCTGCTGCCGCAAATAAATTTCGGTAAAGTTGATACCGGCATGCATGTGCAGCTGCGTTTTAATGCTTACCCCTACCAGGAATTCGGATTCATCGACAGTAAAATAAATTACATTTCAAAAGTACCTACAGACAGTGGCTTCCTGGCTACAGCAGCTATAGGCACTGCTTTGGTTACCAATTATAACAGGCCGGTGCCATATAAGAATGGATTAAAGGCGCAGGGGATTGTTATAACCCGGAATATGACACTGCTGGACAGGATCTACTATAACATTGTAAAAGCAACAGCTGTAAAAAAATCCTGACCCCGCTCCCGCTCACCCTGGCATGCCGTTTGGGAGGATGTTATATCTTCAATCCGGATAACAGACTCAACATATTATGGAAATGACGAATAATACGAAAAGGCCTTATTCGCTGCTCAAATTTTTGCTGGTGCCGCTGCTGGTAGCATTTCACGGTTATGCCTATAGCCAGATTGCCCCTGTTGATACTTCTCAAACAATGGTTCCCAATACCAGGGTGCAGGAAAAAGGCCCGGCTAACGATTTCCATAAACAATATGATGTTGGCGACATGATCAATGATGTGCTGCATCCGAAACGGAAAGATGATTCACTGCGTAAAAGATCGGCCATTACCGTAGTGCCCAATATAGCAGCCAACCCTACCATTGGTTTCCAGCTTGGCATAAAAGCCGTAGCCGGTAAAGTATTAGGCAACAAGCCCAACACCTATATGTCGGTGGCAGCAACATCGGCCTCCATTACCACCAAAGGCATTATTTATTTTTACTTCACACATAATGTATTTACACCGGGCAATAAGTGGAATATCCAGGGGAGCCTGGTAGCCTCAAAATCTGTTACGCCCGATTTTGGATTGGGCATTGGCAAGGCCTCCAATGGAAGCGAGGACGACAAGCTTCTGGCTAATCCGGACCGCAAACCCTATGTATGGCATTCGCAATACTATAAATTCTTTGAAAAGGTGTACAGGGAAGTAAAACATAACTTGTTCCTGGGCGGCGGTATACAGTTCGATATCAGAAGAAAGCTAACCAATGCCAAGTACGATTCCATACAGGTGCCTTATAAGATCTACAATGAGCGGTTTGGCTTTGCACAGGGCCATTATTTTGCCAATGGCTTTCTGTTTAATGTGGAATATATTACCCGCGACAACCCCAATAGGGCCTATAAAGGCATGTACCTGGATGCAGGCATACGGGTAAATCAAACCTGGATAGGCAGCTCCCGGAATGCAACACAGCTAACAGTTGATTTCCGGAAATACTTCAGCCTTTCAGCGCGTAACCCCGAACATGTGCTTGCATTCTGGAGCTGGGGCTCCGGGGTGCTTACCGGCGCAGTACCATATTTTGAATTACCTGGAACAGGCCGGGATCCCAGCTTCCGCAGCGGCCGCGGGTATGTATCCGGCTATTATAAAGGCACACAGTTCTTTTACTCTGAAACAGAATACCGCTTTCCCATTACAAGAAATAAATTATTCAGTGGCGTTACTTTTGTGAACGTGCAAACCGCCAACGACCGCGTAGGCACCCAATTGTTTGAAGTATGGCGGCCCGCTGCCGGCGCCGGTTTACGCATCCTGTTCAATAAAACTACCCGCACCAACCTGTGTTTAGACTATGCATTTGGTATGCACGGCTCAAAAGGCTTTTTCCTGAATCTGAACGAGACTTTTTAATGCTCCTCTATGATCCGTTTAGTTATTTATAAAACTCCCCGAAATGCCAGAGAACGCCGGAGGGATCATGTAAAAAACATTCCCGGCCCCAGGTATCATTTCTGATGGGCGTTAGCTTTGCACCTTTGTATTTATCCGTAAGGTTCAGGGCTATAAGCTCATTCCAATACTGATCCACATCTGCCACCTCTAAAAATACCATAGTATTATTTATCCAGTCTTCAACATAAGCATCCTGCAGATAAAATCCTAATTCCCCTGTTTTGAACAGGGACATTTGCTGCGTTAAAACCTTTTCTGTAAAACCTAAATCGCGATAGAAGCTGCGGGACACTTCAAAGTTTTTAGATCCGATAAAGGGCCGGATGGATAATGATTTATGTTGCATGGGGGGCGTTTATTGAATACAAACCTAAAGTATGTAAAAAATTATATTACTTGACCGGGATCAGGAAATTAATTTCCCCCGGACAGGTTTGCTTTTAAAAGCCAATGGAATTGCCGCCATCTACCGGCATTACGATCCCGGTAACGTAGCGGGCCGCATCTGTGGCCAGGAACAGTGCTGCTGCTCCTATATCGGAGGGCTGGCCCAGCTCGCCCATGGGGGTTCTGCCCATTGCTTTTCCCATTCGTTCCGGATCAGTGTTCAGCGCTTTGGCGCTCATTTCAGTAGCAATAAAACCAGGAGCAATGCAGTTAACGCGGATGCCTTTGGGAGAAAGCTCCGTGGCCATGGCCCGCGTCATGCCTTCAATGGCCGACTTGGAGGCGGTATAGGCAATTACCTTTGGAATACCGTACTGCGAAGCCATAGAGCTGATATTAATAACGCTGCCCTTTATATTGTTTTCCAGCATATGCCGGATCACCTCTCTTGAAATGATGAAAACCGCTGTAACATTGGTGTGCAGTACATTTTGAAAGTCTTCATCCGTTACATCGGTAAATTCCTTTTTCATGTTAATGCCGGCATTGTTCACCAGGATATCGATGCGGCCATGCTTTTTAATAATACCGGTAACCAGCGGGGGGATTGCGGCAAAATCATCCAGATCACACGGAAGGGCTTCGCATAAAGGGCCAAGCTTTTCTTTTGCTGTGTTAAGCTTCTGCGTATTCCTGCCTACAATAATGGTATGGATGCCGTGCTGTACAAATTTTTCTGCGATGGCCAGGCCAATACCGGATCCGCCACCGGTTACTATTGCAATCTTTGATTGTGTATTCATGCTCGTTATGTGTTGTTTTAACATGGAAACTGCGCCGTTTATCCATTCCCCGGTGCATATGGAAAATGCAGCCCCTTGTAGTAATCCAGTGTTTTGTCAGACTGTTCATACTGGCCGGGGATGGGCATTTTGGAAAAAGTCTGGAAGTACAGCAGGCAGGCATTGCGCCACCAGGTGGCTTCTTTTACCTGGATGGCCAATAACATCTGCACCTGTTTAAAACGTTCTTTATCCACCAGCCCTTCCAGCGTATTCCATTGCTGCTGCATTGTTTTTGCAGCTGCAACTCCTGAATAATAGCGGTAGCATAATTCATCCCACAGTGTTCTGCCGGACTGCATCTTAAAGTTCCAGGGAACATGATGGAACCATAGCAGGAAAGCTTCCGGCGTAGTATGCACATCCTGTAACCTTTGCTGCATGCCCGGTGCATATTGCGCCAGTGCATTGCTGCCGGTGGCTGTTCTGTCAAAGCCCAGCCCTACGGAATCGGCACGGTGATAATATACCGGGTTCCAGTCGGGTCTTCCGGCATTGGTGATCCAGGGCGCCGGGCCATAATGATGCCCTGTGCCCATAATATGATGAAGGCCCAGTGGCGTCATATAATTCACCATGGCTTCATATGATGAGAGCATTATTTTTTTGGTGGTGGCTACCAGCAGGGTGTCACAGCTAAAGGTTTGTTTGATCCATTCATCGGCTATTTGTGCGGCGCTGAGCTCATGGTTCCAGGCCAGCCGGCCGAATGCATACCAGTTAGCCTGTCCAAATGGGTGTCCGGTCCAGTTGCGGTCGTTGCCTATGTTTGCTACACCTGCAATGCCGGTTTGCGGGTAATGATGCAGGCCGCCATCTATTAGGCGGGCCACGGTAGCGCCTTTGCCGCCATGGTAGGTATCTGTTTCCAGCACTTCTTTAAACAGTGGCGCTTCATATACCAGCTGGGTAGATTGTCCCAGGTATTCCTGCGTTATCTGAAACTCCATCATGAGCGGCGTTTTGGGCATGGCGCCAAAAAGCGGAGAAACAGGTTCCCTGGGTTGAAAGTCAATAGGCCCGTTCTTCACCTGCAGCAGCACATTTGCACGGAACTGCCCGTCCAGCGGTTTAAATTCATTATAAGCTTGTTTAAACCTGTCTTCCGGCGATGCATTGCTGTATACGAAGGCCCGCCACATTACAATGCCGCCGTAGGGCGCCACTGCATCAGCCAGCATATTAGCGCCATCCGCGTGTGTGCGCTGGTAGCTTTGCGGCCCTGGCTGTCCTTCAGAATTTGCTTTTACCAGGAAGCCGCCAAAGTCCGGTATCAGCTGGTAGATCTCTTTTGCTTTTGCATTCCACCAGGCCTTTACCGTATCGTTCAGGGGATCAGCAGTGCTTAGCTTACCGATTTCGATAGGCGCGCTGAACCTGGCTGTGAGGTATACTTTAATTCCATAGGGGCGGAACACATCGGCCAGTGCTTTTACCTTTAATAAATAATCTTTCGTGAGCACCAATGCATTGGCATTTACATTGGTCAGTACCGTTCCATTAATGCCAATGGAGGCATTAGCCCGGGCATAGTCAATATAACGTTGATCGATATACTCCGGCAGCGTATGCCAGTTCCAGATGGAAATGCCTGCATAGCCTCTTTCCACGGAGCGGTTAAGGTTATCCCAATGATTTAAGATGCGGTGCTGGATCCTAGGAACGCTTGTAATGGCAAGGTGTTCAAGGCTTTGGCCGGTTTGCAGGAGCCGCAGAAAATGAAATACACCATATAATAAGCCTATATCCGTGTTAGCGGTTATAATGATGCTGCGCTGAGTGCTGTTGATCGCAAAACCTTCTTTTCCAAGATCTTCATATTTAACCTTTGGGGCAGAGACGTTAAGCGGGGTATGCTCTTTTGTAAAAATAAGCAGGGAGCTGGCGGCCGCGTGATCACTGGCAGGTATCTTTTTATCCAGCAATCCTTCCAGGCCCATAAACAGCTCCTGCCTGGCAGCATCCAGTACAGGCGTGCCCGCCGGGAAATAAATAGTATTAACCTGGTTAAGGTAGGTGTGCAAGAGCGTTGAGTTAACAATCTTATCATAACGTAACCAAAGCCTGTAGCCATCTTCAGCTATGGCAGCGCGGAAATACAGCAGCAGGAAAAAAAGAAGGGACCATCGTTTCATGTGGAATTTTTTATGGATCAGTGACCTTTAAGGGACGATTGCCGTACACGCAGGTCAGACCGGAGGATAATGGTAGTCGTATTACCTATTTGCGAAGTGCTGTTGATGGTACTGCAGGGCACGGCCCACCATAGCCGGGAATATCTTTAGTCTTTTGGCAATATCATAGATCGTTATGTCTTTATCTTCTTTACCATTTGTCATATGATCTGTTATGAAAGTTACCAGGCTAATGTAGAAATAATTTGAAAAAAATGCGCAATCGGTTGCATGTTTTTTGAAAATGCCTGTGTTAACCGTATAATCGTACACGTTTAACAGTTAGGTTTTAACAAATCGCCCGGTAATCTTACCGTGCGTTGTTGTTCCAGGTATTATTGCTGTTATCCACATCCGCATCATAGGCATTCCCCAGCACAAGCTTACCGATTGCTCTTTTAGCAGTGAAGCCCAGGGTGATAGCGCTATTGCCTTTTTCCCAGCAGGTAATGTCCCTGCTGATAGTTTCCCTGGCGCCATCTTTATAAAATACGGTGAGGTGCACCGGAACAATTCCTTGTCCCTTGCGGGCAATCACTACCGTATATTTATATTGCTGATGATGAACTTTCTCTATGGCAAGGTCAGGAACATTCTTTTCAAAGAACCAGTTTTGCCAGAACCAGTTAAGATCAACCCCGGCGCCTTTGTTCATGCAGTAAAAAAGATCATAGGGTGTTGGATGCTTACCCTGCCATTGGCTGATGTAGTAGTTCATGGCTTTATAAAACACCTGGTCCCCCAGCATTTCCTTTACATAATGAAAGCCCAGCGCGGGTTTAAGGTCTTTGTTTGAAAACCGTGCCTTGCCGTAAAGCTGCGGCGTAAGGGTCATGATGGGTACATCCTGGTCGGTGCCGGCGCTGCTGTTCACAGGGCTCAGGTCATAAACGTCCTCAACATCAGGCGTAATTTCTTTTTGCAGCGTAAATTCTGAAAAGGTAGCCCATCCCTCATCCATAAAGGAGTATTTGGTTTCGTTGGTTCCCACAAAAAAGGGGAACAGCGTATGGTAAATTTCATGTGCTGTAAACGCAACCGCTTCTGTACCCTCAAATGGTAAATTGTTCACCATCATGGGATATTCCATGGCATCCAGACCTTCAAAAATAGTTTCATGCGGATATGGAAAAGGGAGGCCCGGCACTTTAGTGCTGATCAGGTCTACGGTTTTACGGGCGTAATCTACAACCGGTTCAAAGCTTTTATGCTGCGGGTTATAAACAGCATCCACCCGGGTCCTTCTTTTTGTTTTGGGATCAACCACCAGGCTGGATGCTTTCCATATATAATGATTACTGGCCGCAAAAGCAAAGTCTGTAACATTATCCGCCTCAAAGATCCAGGTGTTGGCAGGATGGTTAAGCGTGATGTTATGTGCCGCAAGATCGGCGCTGGTAATAATATCCGTGACCCCATCACTTTGCATCGCGGTTGTTATCCTTTGAATTATTTCAGATTTATATACGGCTGTGGGATTTTGCAATTCGCCGGTGGCCCAAACCTGGTAGTCGCCAGGAATGGTGATGCTGACTTTAAAATCGCAATAGTCATTATAAAACTCCTCCTTGCCAGCATAGGGGTATTCGTTCCAGCCATCTATGTCATCATAAACAGCAATCCGGGGAAAAAAATAGGCGATCATAAAAGCGCCTGTATCAACCTGGCCGGTCCGTACAAAGGAAGTTTTATTTACCTGGTAACCATAGTCAATATCAAAATGGGTACTTTGTCCCGGCAGTATTGTTACACCTTTCACATACATATTAGTGCCCCGGATCACCAGCTTTTTGCTTTCAACAAGGTTGTTGTTAACAAGCATTTTTTTGATTTCAACACCCCTGGTCAGGTCTTCAGGTAATACCGGAACATTGCGCATGGCCTGCGCCTGGTAGAGATTTGGATAGAGCTTGAAAACTACCTGCCTGAGCGTATCAGGACTATTATTAGTGTAGTCGGCATCCACATTTCCGGACAGCGCATTTGTATTTGGATCAAAGCTTACTTTGATCGTGTAGCTGCCTTTGTTTTGCCAGTAGGCTTTGCCGGGAGATCCATTGACATTCCGGGTATGCTGCTGATAAGCCTTTTTAAAATTAACGGCAATTGGCAGCTGCTGCTGTCCCGCTGCCATGGTAATACCCAGGATGGTGAAAAGGAAAGTAAAGCTGAAATAATGCATGGGGGTTAAAGATACAAATTACGAATTATCAATTACGAATGAGGTGCTGCAAGCCTTCAGATTGCATTTTAATTCGTAACTGATAATTCGTAATTCCCACTGTCATTCCTGGGGGCTGGTAGCGTCCTCTGTTTTAAACGCTGTATTCAATACAATCATTAACGATGCGCCTTGCCGGGCTTTCGGGTTGCTGAACACAAGGTAGATATCGTGTATGCCTTCTGTGGGTGTAACTTCAAGCGATACCGGTTTCCCGCCAAAGCTTAGCGCACCGCCGCCTGCATCGCCTATAAAGGCTGTTTGGCCAAGCAGCTTCCCGTTTGGAGCATCTGCATGTAATTCAATAATACCTCCGGCTGCATTCAGCTGCGCTTTGGGAGCCATTGCAGTTATATCAATGCGTTTAATAGCAGTAAGGTCTATTTGTTTTAAGCCAATATAGCTGCCGGATTTGGAAGGGATCACAAAGTTATTACCTTCATAGCTCATCTTGGTGGCGTCTGTTACTACATCATATTTAGTAGGATTAATATTAGGGCTGCGTAAGGTAAACGCTCCTTCAGCCGGGATCCCGGGCAGGCCATTGGATCCTTTATCCGTATAGGCTGCGCGGAAAAGATACATACCCTGGCCTTTGTCATTGGGCTGCTGTATGGTGGTATAGGTACCTTCCACCGGCAATGATTTGACTTTTGGTTTGGGCTGTGAAAGGCTCAGGATATACTTCACCATTTCTGCAGCATCTTCCGCAGCAAGCTGTGGGTGCGCTGCCATCGGTACATCGCCCCAAACGCCTTTTCCGCCGGAGATCACCTTCCTGGTTAGCTTTTCTACTGCATTTGCATTGCCCTTGTATTTTGTGGAAACAGCGAAATAGGAGGGGCCAATGGATTTTTTATAATCTCCATGACAGGTCCGGCAATCGCTGGCCTGGATAAGCTTTAAGCCTTTTGTTACGTTCACGGCTTCATCTGCAGTACGGTGCCCCTGTACAATTTCTGCTTTATCAAAACCTTCTGCCAGGTAATCTATATTCACCACTACCTGCGATGGTTTTATTTTCGCATTGGCCAGGGAACCATCTTCCTTGTCTTTCACTTCCACCTGGTAGTGATAGGTTTTGTTGGGAACGTAAAAGGTTTTATTGCTCTTGCCAATATTAAAGGATACTACCGGCGGCTCATTACCTGCGGTTAGCTCCATAGATTGTGATGACAGGCCACCCTTACCGTCAGACACGTTCAGCGTGGCCTTATATATTCCTGGTTTTGTAAGCGTAAGCGTTACATCGGGCTCGGTGATGGTTTTCGTATAACCGTTCTTAGAGGTGATCTTCCAGGAGTATTGTAAGGGATCTCCATCTGCATCTTTTGTTCCTTTGGAGGATAGGTTTACCGTAAATGGCAGCGCGCCGCCCATTTTGTCGGCATTGATGATGGTTTCCGGCTTCCGGTTGCCTGCATTGTATTCAATGCGTATCAGTCTTGCATCATCATTAGCCGTAAACCAGCCGGTGCCATATTCAAGCATGTACAGGTCTCCATTGTCTGCGAATTCCATATCCACCGGGTTGCTGAATTTATAGCTGGGCATCACCCTCTCCATAGAAACATAATGCCCGTCCTGATCCATGGTGACAGCCATGATCCAGCCGCGCATCCATTCATAGATCAGTAATTTTCCATTATAATAAGCCGGAAAAGCATGCGCTGCATTTTTAAATGCGGCACTGTAAAACACCGGCCCGGCCATAGCGCTTCTGCCTCCGGTACCTACCAGCGGAAACTCTTTGGACATGCCATAGGGGTACCAGATAAATGCGTTTTGCGCCGGCGGCAGCTCTTTTAAACCGGTGTTGTTGGGTGAATTATTGACCGGCTTTAGCGGGTTAAATATTTCACCGGCTTTATTGGCAGCAAAATCAAAATGGTTATAGGGTTTGTTATCTCCTACAAAATAGGGCCAGCCGTAATTGCCCGGTTTTTTTGCCTGCCCTATTTCATCCTGCCCTGCAGGGCCTTTCAGCGAGTCAGGATCATTTGCATCCGGGCCTACTTCTCCCCAGTAAAGGGTTCCTGATGTTTGATCAACGGAGATCCTGAAGGGATTCCTGTTGCCCATCACAAATATTTCCGGCCTTGTTTTATCAGTGCCTTTTGGGAAAAGATTGCCTTCAGGAATCGTATAGGTACCTTCCGGCTGTGGGGTGATGCGTAAGATCTTACCACGCAGGTCGTTGGTATTGGCAGAGGATTTTTGTGCATCCCAGGGGCTTGCTCCTGCCCGTTCATCAATGGGAGCATAAGGTGTAGCCCGCGGACTGGTATTATCGCCTGTGGATAAGTATAGGTTTCCCTGTTTGTCCCAGGCAATAGAACCTCCGGTATGGCAGCATTGTTCCCGCTGGGTGGGCACTTCCAGCATTACCTTCTTTGACTGCATATCCAGCACATCGCCTTTCAGCGTGTACCGGGTTAGAACGTTGGCAGATTTCACCGGGTCGGAGTAATACAGGTAGATCCAGTGGTTTTTAGAGAAATTAGGGTCTTTGTTTAATCCCAGCAAGCCATCTTCTGCCTCTGATACCTTGCCTTCTTTGTCTTTATATTTTGTGCTTACAGCAATGGTAGCAATGGTTTTGAGCTGTTTGGTCTTTAAGTTATAAAGCTTTACGGCGCCATGCCTTTCAATGAATAAAATGCGTCCGTCATTTAATACGCTCAGCTCCATGGGTTCGTTCAGCTTTTCGGCAAGCACCACTTTTGAAAAGCGGTTTTCTTCCGGTTTTGCTTTTGAATAATCCAGTGCAGCAGGTTTATCGCCACCCATTACGTAATGTAATCCTTCCCATACATGATCCAGGAACAGCGGTTCAGTATAGGTTTCATTGGTATGTCCCATGTTGGTGTAAAAAGAGCGGCCACCGTCAAAATCATGATGCCAGCTCATAGGGTGGTTAGCGCCGTTCTTGCCGCCGCGGTAAGAGCTTTCATCGATCTTTACCAGCACATGTATGGTAGTGTCAATTTGTCTAAAGCTGTAAAACTCATCGCTGCGCTCAAACTGCTCCGGCATGCCTTTGGTAGCAAAGCTGTTTTTATCCGTCACGTAATATTTCCCTTTTTGCACATTGTCCGGCATGGGATGATCCAGGAAATAAGCGCCCACCAGCTTTCCGTACCAGGGCCATTCATATTCGCAATCTGCCGCGGCATGGATGCCAAGGTAACCGCCACCAGCCTGTATGTACCGTTCAAATTCCAGCTGCTGGGCATCATTCAACACATCGCCGGTAGTGCTTAGGAACACTACGGCATTATACTTTTTCAGGCTTGCGGTAGTGAATTGTGCTGCATCTTCAGTAAAATCTACTGTAAAACCTTTTTCGGCCGCCATTTTTGAAAAAGCTGCTTTTCCTGCGTCAATAGATGGATGCCGGAACGCTTCTGTTTTGGAGAATACCAGCACACGCTTCGTTTGCGCATGGATGGTGTTTGCCAGGAAAAGGAGGAATGACAGCGCAAGGGTAAAAGCGGGCACGGTCTTTTTTACTGCACCAGGTAGTTTCATAACTGTTATTTTGAACGTGGTAATAAGGCTGTTGTGGTTAGTGGGTTGTTTTTAGCGGGATGTTATTTCCGGCGTTCGCCTTCCGCATCAAACATATTCATGAGGCTTCCGGTTACATGGTCTTCATCTTTACGCGTTAAAAGAAGATTTACATTATAACCCTGTGCAGTAAAGCTAAAGGTAATCTCATTATCCTTCAGTGTAACATCCGTGAGCTTTGATATTTCTGCACCGGTAGTATCCTGTGCCACGCCGGCAATAGAGTCGTTCTTTTGTTCTAAAAGGAACAACATCCGCGCATCGCCATTGGGCGTGCCTTTAAAAAGCACGCTCCATTTGCCGGCAAAATAATCGGCCCCGGCTTTAGATTGGGCGTCTGCATTTAAAACACCCAGGAGAAGGATCCCTGTTAAAATAATAGCTGTCTTTTTCATGTGGTTAATTTATGGTTTATCAGAAGGGTTTAGTTAATTGTTAACAGGAAGGCCTGGCAGGGTAGTCAGTGAATATAGGACTGGAACATTATTGTACGTGGAACTCAGGTGGCAATCTATGGCTGCAAACAATAAAATAACCTATATTGTATCACTTTGATACAATAATAAGGATTTTATGTTTTTTTCAAAAAAATATTTTCACTTACCTTAATTTAGGGGCAGTTAAATGATGCTTGAATATGGGGAAACAGCATGAAGGGGACATGAATGGGTTAAAAGAAGGGATCCGGGAGTTTATGGAAACTGCTCCTGCTATTTATATGCCCGGGCTTTCCGTTGACACGGTGATCTTTGGCTTTCACAATGATAAGCTGAAAGTGCTTTTGCTGCGTTTTGCAAATACACCCTACTTTGTATTGCCGGGCGGATTTATTAAGAAAGAAGAGAACCTGGACGACGCTGCCCTGCGCATATTGCAGGAAAGAACCGGCCTGCAGGATATTTACCTGGAACAATTTTATACTTCCGGCAATACCAGCCGCTCAAAAGAAACGGTTGCAAAAGAAGAGCTGCAAAAGATCATTGGCAAAACGCAATGGAGCAACTGGTTCGACCAGCGTTTTGTTTCCGTATGCTATTATGCCCTGATAGATGATACAAAAGTAAAGCCTGAAACAGAGATCTTCTTTACAGAGTTTAAATGGTTTGATGTAAATAAGCTGCCTAAGCTGTTGTATGATCATGATCTTATCATCAAAAAAGCGCTAAGCCGCCTGCAGTCAGACCTGGATGAAAAGCTGGTCGGCTTTAACCTGATGAGCGAAACCTTTACCATGGGGCAATTACAGAAATTGTATGAAGCCGTGTATCAAAAGAAATTTGTGCGTACCAATTTTCAGCGGAAGCTGCTAAGCCTGAATGTGCTGGAACGCCTGGAAAAACAATATACTGGTAAAGCGCATAAAGCGCCTTTCCTGTACAGGTTTGTTACGGGGAGTAATGAATAATTAATAATTAAAGGATTCTATATCAGGAAAGGTATCTTTCGGGATCAAAAAGAATGGTGAACATAAGCTCCTCTATACTGTTATGACCTGGTAAAACTGCATGCCAGCCTTTTAACTTGCCATGATGTTTCGCAGTATTACTGGTATTAAAATCTTTTAATTTATCCATTGTATCTTTCAAAGCATTCTGTAATTCCTCAGCGATCTTTAACAGGCGTTGTTCAAACAGATAGTCGGCAACGGCTTTGGTTGGAACATCCATGGTTGCTTTAAAGGCAAAATAATTGGGAAGTAAGCAGGCCTGCTTATGCAGTAAAAGAGCAACCTTTAAAACGGTGGGTTGAAAGGTTTTATTATGCCGGTAGTGTTCAACCAGCATCCGCCTTTTTGAATCAGCCAGGTACCTTTTATATTCAGATCTCAGGAAATCTACTTTCTCTTTCCCGTAAAGGAAATTTGAGTTGTATACCATCAGGTCATTACGCAATGCCGGGATGAGTGTTTCCTGGTAATAAAGCATCCTTTCTTCAATCGCATTTAATTGAGGTAAGTATTGCTGGTCGTTATCAATTAAACTTTTTTCAATTTGTTGTATGCGTGCTGGTTTTCCTGATAGATAATCTTCAAATTGTGCAGGCGTTAAAATTTCCCGGAAGGAATCCTGCTCATAGTCCAGCTCTTCCCATAATGAAAAGAAATGTTTAGAGGAACCGGCGTTTTTTTCTGCTTCATATAAAAGCACTTTCTCAGCTTGCTGTCCGGTGAGCTCGATGCCCATGGTCTCTTTATATTGAGACTGTATGGATTTTATATCCCAATCATTGTATTGATGTGTCATGGTATAGCGGTTGATTTATTTGTCATTTTCATTTATCCCTGTGAATGTTTCCTCGTCAAAGCATCCCTCTTTTCACAAACTATTGACCTTTAAACCCAGGCTGCGCAGATCCTGCTGTATAGATCGGATAGTGGCCTGCAGCTCATTAAACATATTTGCCAGTGAATGCAGGTCGTCAGCGGTAAAAAGGCCTCCTTTATCAAAAAAGAGTGTTTGATCGGCAGGGCTTATTTTGCCATTAAACTCGTATTGCTGCCACCTGTTCTTAATCGTTTCAGTTAAAGAGCGGTCCCCCGAATTACTGAATGCTTTTTCATTCAGGATCTTCCAGATGGCGGGAGGGAAGGCCTGATCGGCATTATCGTTGTTCCAGATGTTTTTCAGCAGGTTTCTTTTAAAGGTGATGGGTACCCGTTTCCCTTTGGGATTAATAGTTAAAGCGCCCAGCCCTGCGCTGGTAAGGCCTCCGGCGACACCTGCCGCGGTGCTGGCATCATTTTTCAGGGCAACGGTAGCCACCGTTGTGAGTGCGCCCACCACAACAGAAGCCACTGTAAGCCTGGTATTCCTGCTACGGTTAATATCATCCACATAGCTGGCCAGTTGATCAATGCGTTCGCCATTGCAGTCCAGTTCTGCTACAATTGCTTCCAGCTCGGTATTGGTTAACAAAAGCCGGTCCGTGATCTTTTGTTTGCACATCAGTAAAGTTAGCGTGTCTTTCGCCTCATAATACGCCGCTAAATGCGGTGCAATGCGGGTTATTTCACTTAGCAGTAGGTCATGTTTTGATAAGTGGCTGTTAAGAATGCTGTCCTGTCCCGGAAATTTTTGCACAGCTGCGTTTAACGCTGAATAGTCATACTGAATATTCGGCTCACAATAATTTGCAGTAAGGCTTTTGATCTTTGCATTTTTTAAAACAGGTGAGCAGGAAAATAATGTTGTTGATATAATACTAAAAACAAGCCATATCATACCAAAAGGAATGATCCGGAATAAGTTTCTTTTGACCTGTAGAGAGAGCATAGCGTACTTATATGAACCTAAAATACGCTTATTCATCGTTTTCTGATATATTTCCTACCTTAATGCCATAATTGAACCCCATGCCTGCCATTCCACGCGATCATTACGACGTAATTATCATCGGCGCAGGTCCTGCCGGCTGTGCCTGTGCTATGGCGCTCAGGAATTCCGGCCTGCGCATAGCCATCATAGATAAACACCACTTCCCACGCGATAAGGTTTGCGGTGATGCAATTCCCGGTCCGGCCATTAAAGTCCTGCACCAAATAGATCCACAGTTTGCAGAGCGGTTAGCCGCTTTCTGTGAAAAGCTGCCTACCAAACGAACGGTCTGTTATTACAATAATAAAATGATCAACTTTTCATGGAGCCTGGAAGCATATACCGCTACCAGGGAATGTTTTGACGACTTTCTTTTCTCCGGCATCAGGAACCAGCCTGGCATTCATACAATAGAAGGCATTGCGGTAAACGATATTATCAGCAACCCTGACGGATATATGGTGATAACCAGGAACGATAACCGGCAATATCAATGCACCCTGTTAATTGGCGCGGATGGTATTAACGGAGTTACCGCCAGAAAGCTGGCGTTGCGCGAAATAGACAGAAAGCACCATGTAGCAGGAGTTAGAGCTTACTATAGTGGTGTTAGCGGCATGGAAGATACCTGCACGGAAATTTATTTCGACCGGAAATACCTGCCGGGATACTTTTGGGTGTTCCCCATTAAAGGAGGTACTGTTAATGCAGGAATGGGCATTTTGTCTGACGAGGTCGCGAGAAAAAAGATCAACGTTAAAGATGCTTTTCACAATTTTATTGAACGGTCGGCAATATTGAAGGAAAAGTTCCGGAATGCACGGCCATTGGGCGCAATACAGGGCTGCGGTCTGCCCATAGGTTCAAGATGGGTGGTGATGAGCGGCGACCATTTTTTGCTGGCAGGTGATGCCGCCTCCCTGATAGATCCGATGAGCGGGGATGGGATCGGCAACGCCATATTAAGCGGCAAGCTGGCGGCAGAGCAGGCGATACAATGTTTTATGGCCGGTAACTTCAGGGCTGCATTTATGAAAAATTATGAACAGCAGCTCTATAAGGCAGTAGGGGCCAATATGAAAAGAAAGGCAAGGGCGCTGAAAATGCTGGCCAGGATGCCTTTCTTTTTTGATCTGGCATTTACCATCGGCAAAAACAGGATCGTGAAAAAGTTTATAAAGTGAGCTTTGCCTGCTTATTTCAGGATCAGCATCAGGTCTTCATAATCGTGTGCGGATACAAACGCGGGAACATCAGCCCACGCAGCTTTGCCTTTATTTGCAGTGAGCGTATTTTTAACCAGTTCCTGCACCCGCAGGATCACCAGGTATTCATGCAGCTCACAGGCCTCCCTCAGCTGGTCATCGCGGTAACCTTCTGATTGCATATATTTCTCGTTAGCTTTCTGCAGTGCTTCATAACCCGTGATGGTGAAGGTTTTTTCGGATTCTCCGCTGAAATCCGCCAGCCAGCTGAGGTCACCCAAGCTGGGTATGGATTCATAGGCCAATGCATGGAGGAACCAGCGCTCGTATTGAGTGGTAAAGCTATTCATTTCAACATACATAGCCTTAATTTTAAGCTCCTCTTCAACGGTCATTGCCTCATAAAAATGGTTAAGGAATTGTGTCAGCGCCGGCCGCAGGTGCAGCAGGTCTTTTCCTATCACCTGTTGAAAATCTGATGCCGGCAGCTGGCTTAGCTTTGCCTCTGTTTCCCGGATGGCTTCCGCTATCTTTCCGGCTTGTATAAGTTCCTGGATCTGTTCCATAGTGTTATTACTTGCAGCAAAGGAAAGACATATTGCGCAAAAATTGGTGGATTAAATATTCTGACAGGATTTCGTAGATTCGGGACTGATACTCTGAATTTACATGAGAAAAGTACTGTTTTTCCTATTACTGGCGCATCAGGGATGGGCGCAGCCATCCTTGCAGACAAAGAAACCTGTTGACAGCCTGGCTATTTACAACCGTCAGCTTGCTCCCGGCGAAATGAAGCAGGACCTGCAGGTGTTCCTCGACATCCGTAAAAAAGTCAACTCCGGCCTGTATCGCTATCGCACCAGGAAGCAGATCGACAGCATTTATAAATGGGCCTTTACAGAGGTACGGCAGCCCATGTCTACGATCGTCTTTTTTAAGATCATTTTACAGCTGACTGATTTTGAAGGAAGCTGCCATAACTATACAGAGCCCAATGCAGCCCTTGTCAGGTATCTCAACCAGCAACGCGGTTTCTTTCCTTTTGCGCTTAAATATATTGAGGGGCGGATGATCTTCAACAGCAAAACAGACCAGATCCCTGTAGGATCACGGGTGCTGAGCATTAATGGTGTGGCTGATAAGGACCTCATGCAATCCTTTTATAAATACTATACGGCAGATGGTTTTACCCAAACACAAAAGCTGTCGGGCAGCGTGAACAGGAGCTATGGATTGCGGTACCTGTATGAGTACGGGATCAAAGATAGTTTTGTGATCCGTTTTTCAGCTCCGGGCGCTTCGCAGGAGCAAACAGTAACAGTGCCGGCAGTAACGCTGGTTGAGCGGGATGCTAACTTATTATTGCGTCATAGTGCGCCGGTAGACAGTGTGATCGATTACAAAGTGCAGCCCAAATATAGCTTTAAGATGGTGACCCCCTCCACGGGTTTATTGAACCTGCGGATCTTCACCATGGCTAATGACGCAGACGATCCGGCCTTTCCGGTATATGTAGCGTTTATAGATAGCGTATTCCGGCTGCTTGACAATAATAAGATACCCAATCTCATCCTGGACATCCGCAGCAATCCCGGTGGCAGTGATCCCACTTTTGAACAGCCCATGATGTACCTCACGGATTCAAGCTTCAAAGAAAATACACTGGCCTATACCATCTTTGATAATGGCGTTCCGTATGAGGAATATTTTTGGGGGATCTCTACCGCAGTAAAGATGGATTCGGCAGAGAAAGTTGCAGGAAAACAGATGCTGAAAGATTATTTCCCGGCATTGCACAATGGCCGTAACATGCAGAATCCTAAATATAACCCGGTGTATCACCCCAAAAGCCCCGGGTTCAAAGGAAAATTGTATATGCTCATTGATGAAGATGTGGCTTCAGCAGGCTCGCACCTGGCTTCCTTGGTAAAAGCCTATGCGCGCAATGTCACTATTGTGGGGGTGGAAACTGTTGGAGGATATTATGGCCATAATGGACATATGTCAATGATCTACGAGCTGCCGCATTCAAAAATAAAAACAAAGCTCTCTATTGTTTATGTAATACAGGATGCACCTGTAAAGCCGGATCAGCCGGAAGGCCGGGGCATTATTCCCGATTATACGGTGTGGCCTGCTTTCAATGATTTTATGCAAAACCGCGATACGCAAATGGAATATGTGCTGAGGTTGATTGCGGGGAAACCTTAAGCGCCGGCCACTATTGCCGAAGGTAAGGGCTGTTTTGTATTCTGCTGATAAGATGATAGTATCTACCTTCAGGTCAGGCAGCCATTTTACCCCTCTTCCATAAAACCAGCAAAACGGTATTTAACCCTGTAAGCAGGCAGAGGAACAGGATGGGTTTATGATGATACAGGCCCTGGCACATCCGGCTCAAAGATATAATGAGGGTCATCCATAAGAAGATGTTAGACAATTTATTTGCTTTAAGGGAGGTGTATCTGTTAGTAACATACAGAAGCAAATGCCCGCTTGCCATATGAACAAGGTACCAAACCAGGAATTGTTTACCCGCTAATTGAAACGGTACCCAGCTGGCCAGGAATAACCTGCCAAACAAACAGGGTAATAAGAGGTAGCCAGCCATTGCCGGCAGCAGCATTACATATTTAGGTTTCATAAGTTTGTTTTTGATTTAATTAACTACCACAACCACCACACCCTCCGCAGCCGCTTCCACATCCACTTCCGCATCCGCCACTGCTGCATCCGCTGCTGCAGCTACTGCCGCTACTGCCACCGCTTTCATCCCGTTTTCTTTCCTTATCCGTTCCCTGCACACTGTTTGCGATCGTTCCAAAGACTATCATTGCAATGATAATGATCAGGGGAACATACCCGCTGGAGGGCCCGTTGCAGGCAGCAAGGAACAGTAATAGCAGCAGGAGGAGAAGGGGAGATCTTCGTTTTAAGAACCGGCGGAGAAAGTTGAAGCGGCCGGGGGAGGGAAAGTAATTATCGTCCCAGAAGGCAGGAGGTGGCGCTATATGAAAGGTGTCGCGGTAAAGCGCGAGCGTATCAGTCCGCCAGTTTTTGTGTTTTTCTTTTTCGGGGGATCCGCCTGCTGAAGGATGGTGATGAATATTGCGGTTCAGCGTTTTTTGACAAAATTCTTCCCAGTAGTTCTGCGTGTAGATCAGGTGTAGATGCCATACTTCGTCGATCACTTTGGAAGGAGAGGCGCCCTGTGGCGAGATGCAGCAGAGGAAAATAAATTTCCGGTATTCTTCTATGGCTTGCAGCCCGAAATCATAGTCCCATTTGTTTTCCCTGGCAAGCCTGTATGAAAAGGGAAATTTGGCGCCAGGGGCATCAAAGGGAAAGGCCGCGATCTTTTGCCAGAGCAGCTCCTGCTCTTCCGGGATGATGAGTGCTGTTGTTTGTTTCATAACTGTTTGTTTTATCATACTGCTACAAAGCTCCCTTTCTCCCGGAAGATGGACGTATTGGATTTATCCTTTGAAGACTTATTTTCGTATTAAAATCGTATTATGAGTAAGGACGAGCTGGCACAGCTTGAACGGTTAATGAATTACATTGCACATCATTTTATCAGGAAGAACCGGTGGGAGGATGTGTCAAAAGCAGAGTGGCTGTATATTTCAGGAGAGTTCAATAAGTTAATGCAGAAAGGGAAAACCCTGCAGCAGGAAACCGCCTTCCTGGGTGATAACTACTTCTACGAGCATCTCATCATCAAAAGACTGAAAGCTGCAAAAACGGGAAAAGCGTTGTCTGATATCAGCAGCCCCAATTTTGGGAAAATGAATATTATAGCCGGTATATTGGGTTATGACAGCTATATGGATTTTCTCACGAATGCCGCTGCCATTTTCAGTTTCCATGAGCTAAAGATCAATATTCCGCTGGGAGTGGTGAACACCGCGTTACTGGATCACCTTACGGGATGCTGGTATTGCTACAACAGTAACCTGCCGCTAACAGGCCCCGGTACTAAAGAGGAAAGGGTAAGGCGTTCAGCGATGGAAATATACCGATCCGGCGATGAATACCTGGTGGAACGCAGCGGCAAGGACAATCATATGTATTACGGCAAGATCACCGCTTATGCCGATTACATTTTCATCATCATGAACAGCACTACTTTTATCCGCCAAAGACATTTTATTGGCCGGCTGAAAGATGCAACCGGTAAGCTGAAGCAAAAAGGATACAGTGTGAATCAAATGAATTTCGTAAGCACCTGTGTTAGCTTTAATGAAGATCCGGTAGCGCTGAACGAAATATTTGACCGGGTGCCTGCAAAGGATTTTGAGAAACTGTCAGTGGATCTGCCTTTAAGCAGTCCTGAATTGCCGGCCCATATTTTACTTCAGCTGAAGAATAAAGGCCTGCACCAGATTTCGGATTATTAAGCAGGTACAGGATAATCTTACAGTCCGCAAGACCCGCGGACTGTAAGGCAAAACTCAATTATCCAGTATAAAGGTACCGGTTTCCGCCAGTCCGGGTTGAGGCTGAGTGTCAAGCCCCGATATGGGTACCAGCTTAAAATACCTGAATTGCTTCCTTGCGGGAAGATTGAAATACTGCTTGTTCGGATAGAGATCAAGCAAAGTAATGATACCAAGATCTTCCCATGTCTGGTTATCATTGCCTACAAGTACCTGCAGCTCCTTTATTTTCCGGTCGCCGGTTTTCTGAATAAAAACAAAACCATCTACAGGAAAAATATCCCCCATGTCCACCGTGATCCAATGGTCAGGATAATTGGTAGCAGGGGCGGAATAGCGTGCTATCCAGGGCGTAGTGGGGTCGTCATCTATTAGCCGTATCGCTAATCTGCTGTTGGTAAGCTCTTCTGAGCTGAATCCGGCAATTGACCAATCCTCTTTTGTGTACATCTTCCGTATTGGTTCACCGGAAGGCTTCTGCACAGGAGAACCGATCTTAACCGGTATGCCGAAATCAGGCGCGCCATCTGCATTCCAGGTGAATTTTTGTATGCGTGCATTCCGCCCGCCTCCGCCGGCGGCACTGCGCGCATGGTAAATGATCCAGTCTTCCGTACCGTCGGGTGATTTGAAAAAGCCATTGTGGCCAGGACCATAAGCGCCGCTATCTGCGTTCATGGAAAAAACAGGCGTGGATGTTTTCACCCAATCCGCAGGATTCATGGGATCACCGTTCAGGTTAAGACTTAGTAATCCCAGGCAATAAGTATCTACCCAATAACCGCTGCCGGAATATACTATGAACAGGCGTCCGTTCTGGTTAATGATCGCCTGAGGGCCTTCATTGATTGCGTTCCCATTCATTTCCCAGGAATAGGTTGGGCTGGAGATGGCTACTTTCGCGCCCGTGATGGTCCAGGGATTGCTCATTTTGGCAATGTAGATGCGCTGTGGTGCAGCACCTGCATTGCCGCCGGACCATAACATGTACATTTGCCCGTTATATTTAAAAACGGTTCCGTCTATCGCCCATTGGTCCGTAGAATCGGCAACTTTTCCCTTGAATACCCATGTTCCCTGTGTTGGGTCGGCAGAGCTGTTCTCGACCACATACATACGGTGGTTGGCATTAGTGCCATTATCGGCGGCAAAATAGAAGTACCACTTATTGTCGATCTCATGCAATTCCGGCGCCCAGATATTCTTTGAGTACGGCATTCCCTGCGGGGGGATCCATACATCATACTGTTTCGCCAATGCCAGTTCGGTTATAGCACTGGTTTTGTAAAGCACCAGCTTACTTCCCTGTGTGTAGGTGAAATAATACATCCCGTTCTTTTGGGCTACCCAGGGATCAGCACCGCGGGGTATCAGCGAATTCGTGAAAGTGTTTTCAAGGGTGAAATTTGTATCAGTCACCGCATTCGCCTTATGAAGCATATTGGTATCATTCGCTATTAGCTTATCAAAGGTTGTTTTTTTACAGGCGGAAAAAAATGCAAGGCATAAGCAGGCAATCAAATGGATAGCATGTTTTTTCATGGAGGAGTGGATTAACTGTGAACGTGGAAAAGTATATTAGCGGGCATACTGGATCCTCTGAAATACACGATGCAAAGCGGGGTATCTAAGGATATTTGTTTTGTATGTTGGCAAAGCACAAAATAAACAGTGTCAAAGGCCCGTAATCATGACCTTTGACACTGCTCATTTTACCTGTCAAATGCAATCACAAAGTGTTTCTTTACGGGAGCAGGTAGTGCAGGAGGTTTCCTCAAAAGAGGTCACACAAATACCGCCTCCTTTCAGGGCAGCCTGTTTTGATTTACTGAGATTTGAAATTTTGATCTTCATCAGCGAGAGCTTCTTTGGGTTCGTGATCTTTTTCATACATGGATAGTATTTAAATCATCCTCTCCTGTCTTTAGCTTGAGGGTGCAATGCCATGGAGGGGTTTTCAGCATGTAACTAAAGTTAAAACAATAGCTGCTGATAATCAATACCCATAAATAGGTAGATTTACGGCCAATATCCAGGCCCATCAAAGAGAAAGGAATTATTTATTCAGTCCTTAAGCTTTTTACGGGGTTGGCAAAGGCCGCCTTTATTGCCTGAAAGCTCACCGTACAAAGCGCAATCATCACCACGAGGCCCGCGGCTGAAGCAAAAATAGGCCAGCTCAATGTGATCCGGTAGGGATAGCTTTCCAGCCATTTACCCGCTGCCAGCCAGGCCAGCGGCATAGCAATGATCAGTGCGATCACGACCAGCTTTATAAAGTCTTTAGACAGGGCGGCAGCGATGCTTTGAACAGAGGCTCCCAATACTTTTCTTATGCCGATCTCTTTGGTGCGCTTTTGTGCAGATAGAACAGAGAGCCCGAACAAACCAATGCAGGAAATAAAGATGGTAAGCACGGCCCCAAACAAAATTATTTGTTTCCACCGGGCTTCCGATTCGTAGCTTCTCAGGTTCTGCTCATTTTTAAATACATAACTGTAGGGACTTAAAGGAAAGAACTGCTTGAATATTTTCTGAATATATTCTAGGCTTCTTGTAGCCGTGTTGGGCCTGATCTTGATATAAAAAGTTCCGTACGGGTTGGAATTTTTCATGGTGAACAGCTGCGGAGCTATCTTCTGATTGAGCGCAGCAAAATGATGATCTTTTACCACGCCAATGATCTGGTAAACCGTATTATTATTGTAGTTAAAAGTGATAGATCTGCCAACCGGGTTTTTCCATCCCGCTTTCTTTACAAATGTCTCATTGACCAACACCGAATGAACCGAATCAGCCGGGAAATCGGCAGAAAAATTCCTGCCCTGCAGTAGGGGGATCTTTAAGGTTTGCAGATAGGATTCGTCCACCGTCTCCCACGCAAAGCTGATGGAAGAATCATTATCCAGCTTTGCGCCCGTCATCCAGTAACCGCTGTTTTTAGGTGCTACATACTCAATATCCGGATATTTGAGCAGCTCCGCTTTAAAGATTGCAGCCCGTTCGTGCGTTAAATTATCTTTATTGACCATCACAATATTGCTGTCGTCATAACCCAGATCTGTTTTTGTTAGGTAATTGAACTGGGAATAGATCGTAAAAGTGGCAATGATTAAAAAAGAAGCAAGAGTGAACTGTAAAACCACCAGCGATTTTTGCAGGTAGCTTTTGCCTTTCAGGTTAAATCTGCTATAGAGCGTTTCAACCGGTTTGTAACCGGATAATACCAGGGCCGGGTAAAAACCTGCCAGCAGGCCGGTTAGCAGGAACAACGCAATATAACCGGCAATAAGTTTGGCGTCAAATAAATAAACGATCGCAAGCTTTTTATTCGACAGCTCATTGAAGGATGGCAGTATGATCTGTGCCAGCAGTATGGCCAGGATAAAGGCAATCGCGCATAATAAAAAAGATTCTCCCAGGAACTGGATCACAAGCTGCCGCCGCTCACTTCCCACCACCTTACGGATGCCTATTTCTTTAGCACGCCTTACAGAACGGGCCACCGTGAGGTTCACAAAATTGATACACGCAATAAGCAGCACAAACAAGGCTATCCCGGAAAGAATGTAGGCATACATCGGGTTGCTGGCGTTCTGCAGCCCGTTCTGCGCCGGCAGCGCAGTACTCATATGCATTTCGCGGAAGGGTTGCAGGAAATAGGTACCCATCTGGGCGTCTTCACTGGAGCCGTATTTGAGGTTGATGGCTTTAAAGGTCTCTGTTGCATCTTTTTCATAGAACCGTTGCATTTGGGCCGATACGGTTTGCGGATTGGCATGGTCATCCAGCAGCACAAAAGTGTTAAGGAAAAAGCTAAACCAGTTATCATTATTCCTTGCATCGGCCTCTGTTTCCTTAAAGGGTAGCAGTATCTTGTATTGGATGGATGAGTTTTGCGGGCAGTTATCGGTTATGGCAGTCACCTTGTAAGGCACAAACAGGCTGTCTTCCCTGAGCATGAGGAATTTACCAACAGCTGCCGTTGTGCCAAACTGTTTTTTCGCCTCATCCCTGGTAAGCACCACTGAATGGGGTTGCATGAGGCAGGTTTTTGCATCGCCATCCGTCAAACGAAATGTAAATACCGACAGGAAGTTTGAATCTACATAAAGCAGGTCCCTGCTTTCCACTTCTGTGCCCTTCTTAAAATCCCTGCTGCCGCTTTGAATGCGTACGAATGATTTGATGCCTGTAACATTTTGTGTGAACCGGGGTCCCTGGAGAAGACCGGTATTGCCATCCTGAGATTCTGAGCCATGATGAACTGATTTCAGCGCAATCCTGTAAATATTAGGGCCGTTATGATGAAAACGGTCAAAGCTAACTTCATCTTTTACATAGAGCAGGATCAGCATGGCGCAGGCAAGGCCAATGGCCAGCCCCGCGATATTAATGAATGCATATACTTTATTGCGGGCAAGATTACGGAGGGCAATCTTAAAGTAGTTCTTAAACATAGGCATTGAAAACCGTTTTTGCGTCAATGCCTATGCCAAAGCGTAATTTATTGTTTTTTAATGCTTTGGGAAATGCAGCCCGTCTTAGTCTGTCCGATTATGGACATGCGGTGTACGCTGCCGGACTTTAGGTTAAAGACCATACCGCCAGCTCATAACCATCCATATCTGTAAAATGAAACCGCCTGCCACCGGGGAAGCTAAAAATATCCTTTACTATAGTACCGCCTGCCGCAACAACCTTCTGTTGGGTAGCTTCAAGATCATTTGAATACAGGATAACTAAAACAGTCCCTTTTACCGGTTTCCCGGAAGTAAACCCGCCATCTACATATGCACCCTCAAATGCCGTATAGTCGGGTCCGTAATCGGTGAACTTCCAGCCAAAGCTTTTTGTATAAAATTCTTTGGCGCGGCTAAGGTCTTTTGAGAGGAACTCAATATACTGTACCTGTTCATGTTTTAACTTACTTTTGGACGTGTCTGCCATAGATCTTATGCTTTTTGCAAAGGTATAAAACGGTTGTTGTTGCCTGTTTGGAAAAAAACGACAAACGAAAAAGGCCCTTCAACATTGTTAAAGGACCTTCGTGTCCGGAGCAGCTCTTTTCAGGCTGGTGGTAGTACAAATTCTGCTGGGAACTTTTGCTGAACAAGGTTCTCCACTTCTACCAGCATGCCGCCTATGTTTTGCAGATCGAAATTAACGTCCAGTTCCTGCAACGCGGTTTGCGTACGCATGCCTATCTGCCCGTCAATATTGCCGATCACTTTGCCTAGCCGTATCAGGCAGGATTGCAGTGCCGCAGCCTGCTGGTTCTGACCAAAGGTATCTACCTGTACGCCTATTGCCAGTATGCTGCTGGCCGAAGCAGCTGTATACGGTTTGAAATTCGTTCCTTTTTTTTCTAAATAATATTGGTACACCAGCTGATGGCTTCCCCTGCAGTCAAAATGCCATGCTTCAGACTTTGTTTTTTGTGGCTTATCTATAATGGGCACCAGGCCAAACTTGCCGGCTATTGCCCAAAAGTCCGCCAGCTCTATCTTCATTGCTTTCAGGTCAAGATCAAAGGCCCTTCCTGATTCATGAAAGCTGCCGCCGGGAGGCGGGCTAAAGGCTTTCTTTTTGCCGGATATAAAATCCTGGTGCGACTGTGCCTGCATATCATGGCTGCGGAAAAGATCGCTCAGGATCAGCTTACCGCCCTTTTTTGCAAGCGCTTCAGCTGTTTTGAAGATAGCGATGTGCGTATCAGGGGTACATTGGGCCATGCGTGCTGGCAGGGGAAGCAGGTCACCCAGTTTGTTCTTGTAAATGGAGATGATGTCGATGGGTATCAGGGGCGATTTCATGTGAATATTATTTTAGGGGTTATGAGTATTATACCGGCTTTTTGTTTTTGATCATTCCCAGGTAGCTCTCTGTATGATCTGTATTCATTTCAATCCATAATGGAAAGTGGTCGCTCATCTGGTAGGTCCGGAAGTCATTAAAAGCTTTTTCTGAATCAATCTTTTTACTTTGATGCCTGTTGATCCTTGCAGCATAATCTTTGAGGTTGCCAAAAACTGATTCGTAATAATTGAAAACACCTGCCTTTGTAAAAGTGATGTCGGAAAACTGGTTATAATACAGGATCTGGTCGTAGATCTTATCCTCTTTGGCATTACTGAACAGGTTCTTTCCCAGGATCGCATCAGGTATTTTAAAGGCAGAGGAGGTAGCTGCTTTGTAGGTAGGGCTTTTGGTATCCTCGATATTGAAATCACCCAGCAGGAATACATTGTAAGCCTCCTTCTTTTCTATATAGTATTTTTTGAGATGGCCGGTAATGGTGACTATTTCATTCACCCACCGCTGATACTCTTCGGAATTTTTAGCATCTTTTCCGTAGTAGATATGTGCCGTGCAGATATCAAATTTCAGCCATTCCGACTGGAACCGGATAATATAAGGTGATCTTGCGAACTGCGTGGTATCATCTGATTCAGGAAGAATGATCTGGCCTGCAATGTTGCGGAATGCAACGGTACGTTTGTCATATACAAAGGCCAGCCGCTCCCTGTTACCGGAGGCGCCCTGCGTAACAACACTGGTGAATACGCCCCAGTCGTTGCCAAGAATGCGGCATATTTTGTTGAAGTCTCCCAGCTGGTCCCTTACTTCCTGTATGGCTACCAGGTCAAACCTGGAAATGATCTCTGCAATGTAATACAGCGATTCGGGCATACGGCCTCCGTATTTAGTGTTGCCCAGTTCCCGCAGGTTCCAGGTACCGAGGATCAGATTACCTGTTAATTTCTTTTCAGGGATGCCTCTCTTTTTATCGCTAAGCTGCTCTCTTAACCGGATGATGTTATCTATTACGGCATCGCGGTCTGCTTTGTCTTTAATATACAGGGGTTGTTCGCCTATGGCGTTGAGGTAATAGTAGTTCATGACAGTGAATTTGTTTAGTTATACAATTGTGGTGATTGTACAGGGAATGTATATTGGGGCGCATAAATCAGGGGTTGCTAGTATCACAATATTAAGGAAAAAGCACGGAATAGCAGCTGGATCCCTGTCGTATTGCACAAAACATTTGACGGTAATGAACAACCAGGTCATTAAGTGTAAATCCCCGGTTTAAACCACTGGGGTTAGGTAGTACCCAGATCTTTGCTCCAAAGAGGTCCTCGGGTTGAGGGCCCCATAATACCTGCTTCTTCCCGGAAAAGGCCATATAGGCAGGCTTGCCCAGGAACGCGATATATTTGGGTTGGAAATACGTCATTTTGGTTTTGAAGGCTTCAATTGAATGAGCAAACTCGTCTCTCGAAAGCTCATCCGCACGCGTGGTTGCTCTTTCTACCGCTGTGGTCAGACCGTAGCCAAAATCAAGGATCGTTGCGTCATTTACAGGTTCAATTTCGTGGGGGGTAAAACCTGCCTGATGCAAAACCTTCCAGAAACGATTGCTCCGTCCGGAAAAGTGATGACCATCCCATGCAGATTTTAAGCCGGGATTAATCCCGCAAAAAATCACGGTCAGATCTTTGCGGATGATATCAGTTAATGTTGGTTGCATTGGATGGATAAAGATAGCAGAACTATGACCCAATCGCCAGTTCTAACCGTCAGGATCTATGAAAAGGTAGCATTAATAACCGGTAAAGCATCTTCGCTGCTTCCCCAGGGCAGATTTAAAATTCCAGTTTCACCGCCAGCGCCGGATTGGAATTGCCCAAAAGCCCCGGCTGCATCTTAACAGGGGGCTTCTGCATTTCAAAACCTGAAGAAAGATTCATCGCTTTCCTCTTATTACTGCCCGCAGAAATAAAGAAGGGAATGCTTACAAGAGAAGTAACAATACCGGTGCCGCTCATGAAAACAAGCGGTACCGCTGCTTCAGCTCCATCGTCGTTGTGTTGGGATGCAACGACAATACCCCCAACAAATAGCGCAACACCGCTCCCCAACAGGACCCAGGCAGCCGTTTTTTTATTTTTACTTCTTTTTTCATAGTAGTCCTGGCTGCGCAAAGGGGCAGGGTTGCTCCTGTCAAAAACATTCTTTGAAACCAGCTTATTCAGCACTAGCCCGGCAGTAAAATTTAAAGTGCTGATGGGCCTGTATTGCGAAGAAATTCCGATATGCTCCGTAAACCCGAATTTTGTAAAATGAATGGACGCGTAAGGCGCTAATGCAGAAGAACCCATGATACCAACGCCGCCGGATAAATAGATGGCTCCATTCCTGCGAAGCGTATAAAATTCGTTTGAAAGGTATTCCATGGAGTAAATACCATAACCGGGGTCTAAACTGGCGTAAAGCCTCCATTTTGGAAGCGGATAATAATATTTCAGCGTGGCAAAAACCGGTATGTATAATTTACTGTGTTCCTCAAATTTAATTGGTCTTACACCTAAGCCTATGGAAAGGTTCTTTACCAATTGAGCATTCCCGGTAATTTCTGCCCCGAAACCTTTCGTTTTTGAGAAAACACCTGATGCGCCCAATTGTAGGCTGGATTGGGAAAACGAGGCCTGTCCGGATAATAGGAATAAGATGATCAGGGTAAGGAATAGCTGTTTCATGCGCTTGCGGCCGTTCATAACTTTTAGCTCTTTTTCAACTGCAAAAACAAATATAAGCATATTGATTAAAAAGTAGCTGCCGGCAGCAGTATATACATCTTTATGGAATAAATTCCTTTTTAATTCCCAGCTTTTTCATCCTGGATTTTAAGGTAGATGGAGGAATATTTAAAATTTCAGCAGCTGCGCCTGCACCCCAGATCCTTCCGTTGCATTTCTTCAGGACTGAAATAATATAATCCCGTTCATTCTCGTGAATGGTCTTTATGTATGAGCTTTCAATGCCCGCCGCGGATGTTTTTTGAATAGCCGGCAGCTGAATATCTTCTATCAGGCTGCCTCTGGCAAGCAAAATACTTCTTTCAATCAAATGCTCAAGCTCACGGATATTGCCGGGCCAGTTATAAGCCATCATGCTTGTTAAAACGTTGTCTGAAATGCCACTGATCTTTTTCCCGGATTTGTAATTGTAATAATTCATGAAGTGATAGGCCAGCGCAGGAATATCTTCCTTCCGTTCCCGCAAAGGCGGAAGCCGCACCGGGAAAACATTTAAACGATAATAAAGGTCCAAACGGAAACGCCCTTCTGCAACCTCTTTTTCAAGGTTTTTATTCGTGGCTGCAATAATCCTTACGTCGATCTTCAGAGTATCCCGGCCACCTATTCTTTCTATCTCTTTCTCCTGCAATACCCTCAATAATTTTACCTGCAGCTCAAGGGGCATTTCGCCAATTTCATCCAGTAAAATAGTCCCATGGGCAGCTTTTTCAAACTTGCCGATACGTTTATCATGCGCACCGGTAAAGGCTCCTTTCTCATGGCCAAATAATTCAGATTCAATTAAGGTAGGAGGCAGCGCAGCACAATTCACCTTTATAAAGGGTTTGTTTTTCCTGGGAGATAAATTATGAATAGCATCGGCAATTTTTTCTTTTCCGGTGCCACTTTCCCCCAGCAATAGTACAGAAGTATCTGAATAGGCTACCTGGCCTATCAGGTCCATTACATTTAACAAGGCAGAGCTTTTTCCAATAATGGTCCCAAAATCCGGGTTTGGATCAGCGGCCTTACGATGAGGAGTGCTGGTAAATGATAATGCCGGCCTTTTTTCACTGGCGGCAATACTGTTCATCACAGCGATCAATGGCTGCTGCAGGCGGAAAAGCAGGTCAAGATGTTCTGCGTTATAACCCTCTTCCAAACGGCGGAAGAAGCTGAGCGAGAACATATAGCTATCGGAGGTTATGAACGGCAAAACAAGGCTGGAAGAAAAACCAAACATTTTTGCAAGCAAAGCTTTCATAGGATGAACGGAAAGTAATTTTTTAAAATCATCACCGTTATACCACTTTGCCGTGTTATCAATGGGGTTCTGTTCAAGCAGGCCTTTAATTTCTTCCATGCGTCTGCCCGACATGGTTGAAAGACTGTTCATGTCAATGGTCTGGTATTCACTAAATCCTGACCGCATAAATGCAAAGCCGCTGTAATACCTGCTTTCCAGGGGTTTGAATTTTACATCCATACAATCGAAGGGTATGTGCTTTTGAAGCACTTTAGCCGTTTCAATAACTTGGGTATTCCAGCTTCCCGCTTCTTTCTCAATATTAAACAGGTCTTTTGTGAGCTGTTTTTCGCTGCGCCATTTTGATTCCTGGTTATGTTTGTGGCGGTAATGTGCAATTTCAAGCGCAACAAGCAGGTCCTTTTCCCTGAAGGGCTTTACTAAAAAGCCGTAAGGCTCAGTGGTTTTGGCTGCATTCAGTACTTCCTCATCAGAATTGGCCGATAAATAAACAAACGGAATATTATCCGCAGAAAGCTGTTTGGCCAGATCGATCCCTGTTTGCCTGCCTTTCAAAAAAATATCTACCAGCACAAAATCAGGCTTTTCACTTTTTATGAGCTGCTCTGCCTGTGATACCGATCGCGCAATGCCGGTAATAATATAACCCGCCTGCGTAAGCATCAGCCTTAGGTAATCAGCTTCCACAAACTGGTCTTCAACAATTAATATTTTCTCTTTCATTGAAATAATGTTTTAAAGCTTATTTATGATGGCAAAGGATCATAAATAAATTCCAGGGTGATGGCGGTTCCATTATACCCGCTTATGCTGAATTTTCCGTCTATATCCTCACTTAATCCATACATGAGCTTCAGTCCCATTGACTGTGGGAATGGGGTAGTAGCACTTTGCCGCAGCCCAATTCCATCATCGCTGATCGTTAATAGTAAATTATGCTCCGATTTATGCTTTAATGAAATATTAATGGTTCCATTCTTATTACCCGGGAAAGCATATTTGATTGAGTTGGTGATCGCCTCATTCATAATAAGCCCCAGCGGAACGCAATGTGAAAGATTTAATTCGATCGGTTCAATTTGTAAATTAAATTGAACCGACTTGCGGATATTAAAGCTATCCCGTAGGTAATCTGCCAGCTCATATACATAGTCCGGCATATAGATGGCCGATAAATTCTCTGACTGATAGAGCTTTTGATGAATGAGCGACATGGCCAGGATGCGGTGATGGCTTTCACTCACGGCTTCAATGGCTTCATCAGTTTTAAGGTATGCTGATTGAGTTGCCAGCAGGCCCGATACCGTATGGAAGTTGTTTTTTACCCGGTGATGGATCTCCTTTATGAGCCATTCTTTCTCTGTAACTAAATGTTGAAGGGCAAGGTTCTTCTTTTCGATCTCCTTTTGCTGAACTTTTAGTTTTTTATTAGCCTGCTGCCGGATCCATGAATTATTTGCCTGCAGGCCTATGATAATAAGCAATAGTATACCAACACCAATAACCCAGTTACGGGTTTGATTAGCCTGCGCTAATTTATTTTGCTGCAGCCTGGTGGCATTTTCAAGCATCTTAATATCCTGGTCTTTCTTCTCCGTTTCAAATTCTACCTGCAGCTGTTCAATGTGATTGCTGGTGGTTTCATTTAATAAAGAGTCACTTATCATTTTATATAGCTGGTAATGGGCAATGGCGCCAAGGTAATTGCCTTGAGTAGAATCCAGCTTAAACCATAAAAAATGATTCTTATTTAATTCTAAAGAACTTTGAATGGCTTTGTAAAAAGTGTCTGTTCCGGCAAGATGTTTACGGGCAAGCTCATATTGATGCGTTGCCAGGTAAAATTCCGTTACCGGGTATTGAGCCTCGCTCTGGTCCGGCTCATGCTTGTCAAGCCTTTTGGAAATAGCTAAAAGCTGATCACAATATTTTTGGGCTTGTTGGTATTGCCTTAATTCAGTAGAAGTGATCAAAAAGCTTGCAGTGAGATAGAGCTGTGAATAAATATCATTTGTGGGGTATTTTTGTTGCGCCTCCTGCAAAATTTTCAGTGCTTCATATGGTTTATTTAATGCTATAAGCGTTCTGGAGATCTTGGAGCTTAGTAAAACAATAGTTTCAGTATTGTTATACTTTTTTGCCACATACAATGCCTTTTGAAAGTAGTCATAGGCAGCATTATATTTTTTCATATGGCTGTAGGTGGAACCTATGCGGTTGAAAATGGTTGCCAGCTGAATAGTGGTATCATTACCGGATGCTGCGGCATTTACGGCAAGCAACCCATATTTTAAAGCTTGTTCATTATTCCCGGTAATGCTGTAAACAACGCCTAAAAGGTCATAAATATCTTCAAGATTGGAATGCTTAATGGATTGGTATAATTGAAGGGAACGGTGCAGCACAGATAAGGCTTTTGTATAATCCCCCGTTAGCTGCATCAGGTCGCCGAGCTCTTTCAGGATATCAGCCTCTTTTAATATACTTCCGGACTTTTGGAATGCAGGTAAAGCAAGCTGCTCTACTATACGGATCCTTTCTGTTAGTTCATCAGCATTGTTGATTGAATAGTAACCTGACAGGTCATAGTAAGCATAACCCAGCTCTAAGAAAAGATTATTTGCCTTAAAGATGGCTATAGCCTTATCAGCAAATTGCCGGGCCTGAGCCGTATTATTTTGTACATGAAGGATCTTGGAGAGCTGCTCGTAACTATTTCCAATGCCTTTGGGATAATTTAACTCTTTGCTAAGCTGTTCTGCAGCATGTTCGTATAACAGTGCACTATTAAGATCTTTTGTACTGCCGGATGCCTTCTTGAAATAATGTTCGCTTAATTGCAACAGCAGGTTTACTTTCAGGGTATCTTCTTTACTTTTTTTTAGTTGTAATAACATACCGGCGCCGCTGTGATCCGGCTGCTGCGCAGCAACCGCAGAATAGATGAACGCTGCCAGCATAAACACATATTTAATTTTCCTTCGCATAATGTGCCGGAGATGTTTCCTGGTGGTTACTGATCAGAATTAATGGCTGTTTTTGGAGCTAAATATATTATAAATAATTGGCTGTTAGTATGTTCCCTTTGCTATCCTTTTAAAGATACAATTAATGCCGTTCTATTTCGTGGTATTGTTTTCAGTACCGCGATATTTCGCGGTGGCTTTGCACTTCGCTTTCATCAAGTGTCTGATTGATACTTATTTAGCTTGGTGGCACCTTGTTGGTATTGGAAAGCAATTATTAACCAAAAAACGGATCGTGCAAAATATTCCTCCAAAAACAATAGTTTTTATTACGGGCGCTTTTGTCGGTAACAATTGCTGGGATGAATGGCGGCGCTATTACGGGCAGAAGGGTTACCAAACAATAGCCCCTCCATGGCCTCATAAAAATGCATCCGCTGAAGCTTTGCGTAATAGTCATCCTAACCCAGGGATAGCTTCCATGAGGTTACCGGCATTAATTGACCATTACGCTTCGATCGTAAAAGCATTGCCGGAAAAACCCATATTGATCGGGCACTCCATAGGAGGGCTCATCGTTCAGCTTTTATTGCAGGAGGGCCTGGGCGCTTTGGGGGTGGCCATTCACTCCGTTCCGCCACAGGGCATCTTCACCTTTAAACTGTCATTTTTAAAAGCAGGCTGGGGCCCGCTTGGTTTTTTTACTCCGGCCAGGAAAACATTCTTAATGTCTTTTAAGCAATGGCAATATGCATTTACCAATGGAATGGGCTGTGAGGAACAAAAAGAGGCCTACTACAAGTTTGCCATACCCGAATCAAAGCTTATTGTAAGAGATACCATAACAAAGGCTGCCCGGATAAAATTTGAAAATCCCCATGCCCCTTTGCTGCTTACCTCAGGCAGCACGGATCATACCATACCAGCTTCTCTCAACTACGCCAACTATCGGAAATACAGGCACAGTAATTCCGTTACGGATTACAAGGAGTTTGAAGGGCGCAATCACTTTGTGCTGGGCCAGTCAACCTGGAAACAGGATGCTGATTATATTCTGGAATGGATAGAGAAGCAGGTAAAGTAATAGCTCAGACCAAAATTTAAATAACCGTATAAAATTTTCTGCTATGAAGTTAACGATCGCCCTTATTGCCGGTTTTCTGTGTGCGGCATGTAATAACCCGCAACCGGATCTGAAAGCCGCCGGCGCTATTAATACAGATACCGTTACCGCAACGCTACAGCCTGCACCGCCGCCGGCCAACTTTAAAAGTGCCACCGTCAATATTAATGGCGCCGGCATCCACTATGTTATAGGCGGTTCAGGAGAACCATTATTGCTGATCCATGGATTCGGGCAAAACTGGTATATGTGGAACCGTTTATTACCAGAGCTTTCCAAACACTTTACGGTTATTGCACCTGACCTGCCGGGCCTTGGTGAAAGCGATAAGCCTGACACCGGCTATACAAAAAAGCAATTGGCGCAGGATCTGCATGGTCTCATAAAGCAGCTTGGTTACAGCAACATAGATGTAGTGGGTCATGATATTGGTTTAATGGTAGCCTATGCATACACTGCGCAGTATAGTAACGAGGTAAAGAAGCTGGCGCTGCTGGATGCATTGCTGCCCGGCGTGGAGCCTGTTTGGAGTGAAGTAAGGGCAAAAGCATGGTGGTTTGGCTTTTTTGCACTGCCTGCATCAGCAGAGGTGGTTGCCGGAAAGGAGAAGGAGTTCCTTACAGGTTTTTGGCCTGTGGTAGGACATGTACAAAACGCATTTACCAAAGAAGAAACAGATGAGTTCATACGCGCTTACAAAACCCCAAGATCAACCTACGGCGCTTTTCATTGGTTTGCTGCTTTTGACCAGGATGCATTGGATAACAAGGAATTTATGAAGCATAAGTTAAAAATGCCTTTGCTGGCAATGGCCGGCGAATATGCTAGCGCCTTTTTGCCGGAGCATTGCAGGCTGGTTGCGGAGCATGTAATGCCATCCATCATTAAAGGAGCCGGGCATTGGATAGTGCAGGAGAACACCCCGCAGGTACAGCAGGATCTGCTTGCATTTCTGCTCGAAAAGGAATGATCTTCTATTAATCAATCACAAATGAAACTTATGCACACAGTTAAATTAAACATGTTATTCCTGCTATTGCTGTTTGTTGTTTCGGCAAACGCACAGTCTGAGGGGAACGGGCAGTTGAGAATGACGCAGCAGGAAATTATCAATACAAAAGCAAGCGGGGTATCTGCCCCGGGTTCTTCCAACTTAAGCGCCGTACAGGTGATCGTTATTCATGGCGATCCTTCCAAGCCCGGCCTGTACACCATTTTGTTAAAGGTGGCAGCCAACACAAAAATTCCGGCCCACCTGCATCCGGATGACAGGATGTGCACGGTAGTAGCAGGAACCTGGTATTTTGGATACGGCGATGTATTTGATGCGGGTAAATTAAAGAAGCTGCCTGTTGGAAGCATTTACTCCGAAATTCCGGATCAGAACCATTTTGCAATGACCAGGAGCGAACCCGTTGTGGTTCAGATAACAGGATACGGCCCTTCCGGCGTAACGTATGTAAACCCTGCAGATGATCCTGTAAAATCAAAGTAATGAAGGGAAGGATTTCTCAAAACACCAAGCCCGCACCAGTCGTGGGTTTGGTGTTTTAGATGCATGGCTGCTGAAAGATTATTCTAGTAATTTTTTTCTTTCAATCCTTTCTTTAGCTTCAACGAGGATTTTATGTATTTTTTTCTCCAGCTCTTTTTTAGGAGGTAGTTCTGTCCAATATTCAGCTACCATGATGCCATCCTTGTGCATTTCCAATAACTCTACCTGTTCTCGTCTGCTTTCGGCGCATAAGATTAAACCTATCGGAGAGTGTTCTCCTTCGTTCTTCTCATATTTATCCAGCCACTTTAAGTATAATTCCATTTGTCCTTTATGTTGGGCTTCAAATTTCCCTAGTTTCAGCTCAACAGCTACCAGTCGTTTTAGATTGCGATGGTAGAATAAAAGATCTAAATGAAAATCCTCTCCATCAATAATCATCCTTTTCTGACGCTCTATAAAGGCGAATCCTTTGCCCAGCTCCAGTATGAAAGCCTCCAGTTCCCGAAGTATAGCTTGGTCCAGATCCTTTTCAAGGTAGGTGTTTTGTAACCCCAGAAAGTCCAGGAAATAGGGGTCTTTGAAATTGTCATTAATAGCTGGATGGTTACTGGTATTTTGTATATTCGCAATACCTGTCCGCTCAAATGCTTTGGTTGAAATTTGTTTCCGTAAATCTCTTATACCCAGCGCCTGATTAACAGCCACCTGTGCATAGAACAGCTTTTCGTTCTGATTTTTCAATGGCAATAATTCAACGAAATGCGACCAGCTCAGTTGTTGAGACAGCGGTAAGATAGTTTCCAGGTCAGTGAATTGCTCGGCAAATTGCATCATTCTCCTTAAATTCCTTAACTCAAAGTTTTTCCCATGTTGACTCTTTAATTGTGTCGACACTGTCGACACAATTTGTTTTGCATACTCTGCCCGCTTATTTTTAAGGATCTCATCGTTAATACGGCGCCCAATTTTCCAGAAAAGTATAGTAAGGGCACTGTTCGCATGTACAAATACTTGCCGCTGGCTTTGAGTAATAAGCTCCGAGAGCTCATTCAACAAGGATTGTTCAATTGATAGCGCTTTTTTTCTTTTTACCATTAGGCTCATTCTTTATCAGCGCCCCAAATGTTTTAGGGATGCCGGATTTCCATGTTATTAAATAAATAACCTGGAAATTAGATAATGAAAGAATAAGAGGCGTTAATCACTGGTTAATGGAATGGGTGAATTATACACTTATAAAGCAAAAGAGAGGCAGATAGGCCTACATTTTCTTTGCACGTATCATTTGATTAATCCCCTTCGAAGCTTCCGTGAGCTTAATTTCCATCAGGCCATGCTCTTTGAAAAAGATGGAGAATTTATAGTCCTCAATCCTGCATAACCGGTTGTAGTCAATAAAAAGGGTGTCATTTGCCCATTTCCCTTTAAAGGCCATGGGCAATCCGAAAGCAGGCTCCTTAGAGATCTTGTATTGATTATTCATTCCGATCGGATGCTCCTCTGTAGAATTGTCAGTAAAGCGAACGATGATATAATAACCGGTTTTCCTCTTTTCAAAACGCATGCTCCGTAACCCCATCTCATTATTGTCAAGCAAAAGATCCTGGTTCAATTCACTTTCAGGGAAAGCGGCTGCTGTTGCGGTGGAGGTATCAGGTAAGGATGCATTTTTAACGGCATTTTGCAGCAGTGCATAGTTGTTTTCGTTTTTATTATGTTTCTCAATCGCCTCCAAAGCAATGTCGTCAAGCTTGCCGCTGTCGTATCCGCCGCCCCCGTCTGTAGCTATCACCAGGTTCCTGGCTTTGTAAATGAATAACCGTTGCCCGCCTCTGCCTATTGCCTGCACCAGGTCGGGGCTTTCAGCATCCAGCCACCAGCCATACCCATAAAACTCTGTCTTTTGGATCTTATGCAAGGGCTGTATTTTATCCAGCCATTGTTTTGAAATAACCTGTTTGCCGTTCCACTTCCCATCATTCAAAATAAGACAGCCAATTTTTGCAAAGTCGTAAACTGAAATATGCAGATCGCCCCAGCCATGATTAACGCCTTTGTAATTTGTAAGCCAGTACGATGCGCCAAACCCCAGCGGTTTGAAAAGATATTTTTTGGCAAATTCATGACAGCTCATTTTGGTAGCCCGCTGCAGAATTTCGGCAAGCAAATAAAAATTACCGCTGCAATAGGAGAATTGCGCATCAGGATTATTGGCAAACCGCAGGATAAGCATATATTTAGCCCAGTCCTTAGTCTTCCTCATTTCGCCCAGCTTCTTTTCCCCATCATCCCAGCTGCATTGAAAACCGGACGACATATTCAGCAGATCCTTTATTCTCACCGTTTTCAGCGTATCGTTACTGATCTTGTATTCAGGAAAAAACTTTGCAATGGGTTCATTTTCGCTGCTGACGAATTTATTATCTATTGCAATACCTATCAACAGGGAAGTAATACTTTTGGTAACCGAGGCCAGGTCATGTTCGAAGACGTTTTTAAATGGGTAAAAGGAAGCATCAAGAACAAGATGGTTGTTCCTGATCACTAAGAGACTGTGGACATTAGTGCCCGCTTGTTTAAGCTGCTTTATGCCATTTGCAAGCACTAACGAGCTCATTCCCTGCTCTTCGGGGGATGAAGTTTTCCACGTGTTTTGGGATTGAGCCAAAACTGCTGATGCCTGAAGCAGGAATAAGGAGATCCACAAACAATTTTTGTAAAGCATGTTGGCTGTATTGGGTTGGTGAGTAATACTCTTTCAAAAATAATATATACCGCCAATACTCAACTGAAAATTTCATATGCTCTGCACCGTGGGAGCTTAAAGACCATCAAACATCAGGATTTATCGTTATTGATCCAATGCTGCCCATCGCGGTCAAATAACACGCCCTCTTCCTTTAAAGCCTCCTGTAACCGCTTTACATCTATTTCCTGCACCGGCTGCTTATTTTTGGCTGCCATCGTTGCGGCAACACCTGCGGCCTGGCCAAGCTGCATCCAGGTAACTTCAACCCTGATAGAGCAAAAGCCGACATGGGAAGCGGAAGCGCAAACAGGTACCAGTAAATTTGTACATTCATTTTGTTTGGGCGTGATAATCCGGTAGGAAAGTTCATATGGCTGCTCAACTTTTACCCAGATCCGGCCTTCATTAATGTATTGTGTTTTGGATATGGCCACCTTCTGCACATGATGGCAATCCACGAAATGCGATCCCAAAGCAATAGCATCCGGTTTCTTTGGCTCATCAAAAATATCCCGCTGGGTTTGTACATAGCTGCCGGTCATACGCCGGGCCTCCCGCACATATAAATAATAGGGGAAATTGCCGTTGTCTTTAAATTCATCCGGGGCCAGGCCATAGTGATCAGCTTCATCACGCAATGGTTTTGGTACGGAGGGGTCATGCTGCAGAAAATACAATAAGCCCAATGTCCAATCCTTATGGTCCTGGTAGATCTGCGCCCGTTTTTTGTAATCTGCATCCGGATACGCCGTATTACCACCAAAAAGCCCTAATGAGATCACTGCATTTTGTTTGTTATTGGTTTCATACTTTCCCGGCGGATAATTCCAGGAGTACCTGTCAATGATATCCGTCAGCTTCATGTTGGGCTGAGCGGCCAGCAAACGTTTAAGCGTAAGAAAGCGGTTCGGATCATAATGCAGTGGCGCCGGAAAAGGTACTCTGTCGGCATTGGTAGACATCATTACCCGGAAATTATAATTGATGATCCTTTTACTGGCCTCGCCATTGGTTAAATTTTTTGCTTCCACAAACCCGGGCAGTAAATGCCCGTTATCATCATACGGCGAAACGTCGATCGGCTTATCTAAAAGCCGGATCCCCGCAAGCGATTCATTGTATTGAGATCTGCTTTCGCGCCCATAGGTATAAGATACGCCCGCTCTTGCCATTAGATCACCTTCATACGTTGCATCAATAAATACATCGCCGCTGATCGTTTTGCCGTTCGACAATACAATATTTTTAATAGCGTTCTCTTTTTTATTCACCTTATCCACATAGGCCTGGTAAATGATGGATATCTGCTGTTCGCCAAGCATATCCAGGAATATTTTTTCGGCAACGTGCGATTCGAAATAAAAAGCGGGTTTATTGCTCCCGTAAAATTTACCCATTCGGGTATACACCTCCAATGGAATGCCCGAAATGGTTTCCTCGATCATATGTTCGGTTTCGGCGGTGCCGATCCCGCTGGTGTTCATACCTCCAACATGACGGGTTTGCTCAACCAGGATAACGTTGGCACCTTGCCGTGCGGCCGCCACTGCTGCGGTTATGCCGCCAGGTGTAGCTCCATACACTACCACGGTGGGTTTACCGGAAGCATGGCCTCCTAATGTGTAAAGCATCAGGATAGCCATGATTATATATGTTCTTTTCATTTTCAAATTTTAATAGCCTGGATTTTGTGTGAGGGCCTCGTTAACATCTATCTGGTGCTGTGGAATGGGATAAAGCAGGTTTTTTTGTGAAACAGGGATCCCGGCTGCCTGCAAAGTGCTGATGTATTTGCCGGTACGCAGCAGATCCCAGCGGCGGTGCCCTTCAAAACATAGCTCCCAGCCTCTTTCGGCTAATACAGCATCCCTGAACTGGACCTGTGATAAGTTTGCCAGATCCTGCGGATTGGCGGATGGATTGCCGTTCCTTGCACGGGCCCGCACCTGGTTTATTGCATCATAAGCAGCAGGAGTGGGGCCGTTGAGCTCATTAACTGCTTCGGCATACATCAGCAGCACATCGGCATAACGAATGATCATGAAGTTGTTCCTGGCGGCAAATTCAGCACAGGGCGCCGGGTCCCAGTACTTATCAACTGCAGGGCCGGTACGCGATAGCACTAATGCGTTATTTGCAGGGTTCACCTTTTGCGTAATGATCGTAACCTGTTTGCGATAGTCGCCCGGCAGGTAAGATCTTACATAATTGGAATCTGCCTGGTACGCGCCTCCGCCCTGGTTAATGGGGTACGAGAAATAAATTGCAAAAGATTCGGCCATGGTACTGCCGTAAGATGTTTTTATACAGCTGTACTGAGCTGAAAAAATATGTTCCTGGCCATTCCTGTTTTCAGGCGGAAAAATGTTCTTATAATCAGGGAAAAGGCTGTAAACTTTTGAATCTATCACTTCCTTAGCAACAGCCGCCGCATTGGTATAATCTTTACGGGTAAGGTAAACCTTTGCCAGAAGTGATTTTGCAGCACCGCTGGTTGCCCGCCCAACCGTACCCGGGGTAGTGTATTTTGCCGGCAGGTTTGCAGCCACCGCATCTTTCAGATCTGCTATAATCTGGGAATACACGTCATCCAAGGGCGTGCGTTTTATGCTAACATTCACCACATCGGAAGTAGGAGCGGTAACCAGCGGAACATCTCCAAAAGCCTGTACAAGATCAAAGTAGATCAATGCCCGCAGGAACTTCGCTTCTCCAATGATCTGCGCTTTAGCAGTTGCATCCATCGTAATGCCAGGCACATTCTTAATTACCCTGTTTGCCCGGTCTATCATCAGGTAGCAGTTTGTATAAAACGCGTCAAAAGCAGGGTTGGATGCTGAATAAAGGTTATTATCAAGCTCCAGTGTGCTGGCGCCAACGTTTGATTGCACGGTCAGCTCTTCAGAATTTACATCTGCAAGGTTGATCATCGTCATGTTATAAATATTGCGCAGCCGGTCATACACTGCATCAAGCGCAACGGTGGCGTCACTGGCTGTTTTAAAAGAGTTCTCTTCCCCCAGGAACGAGTAGGGTACCTCAACCAGGTTGTTTTTGCAGCCTACCCCCAGCATTATTGCCATGGCCAGAAAACCGCCTGCCAGCAGCAACTTGCTCGATAATTTATATTGTAGCTTCATCTTTATCAGCGTTTAATTATAAAGTAATGGACAAACCAAGCATGTAGATCCTTGATGGCGGGTAATTGAAGTTATCCACCCCATATTGAATATTACTATTGAAATCGCCGTTCACTTCAGGGTCATAACCTTTGTAATGGCTGAACGTAAGCAGGTTTTGCGCGCTCACGTAAACACGGGCTCTTTTTATAGCTTTCGTAAAACCGGGCAGCTGGTAACCCAACGTAACTGTTTTTAACCGTATAAATGAGCCGTCTTCTATGGCAAAATCAGAAACAGCCGGTAAAACCCATTGGCGTATAGCGCCGGCTGAGTTGCTGGGATTCGTGGCAGTCCAGTGATCCGTATAATATGATTTCAGGTGGTTATATTGTGCATCGATCAGGGTAGTGTAGTTGTTATAGACCTTGTTACCCTGTACACCCTGCAGGAAAAAGGAAAAGTCAAATCCCTTGTAAGAGAAATTGTTGGTTAAACCGAAAATAAACTTGGGCAGGCCATTGCCCAGCACTTTACGGTCACTTGATTCATTGTATACGCCATCGCCGTTTATATCCTTCCAGCGGTAGGCGCCGGGCAAGCTGCCGGCCTGCGCTAAGGGGCCTGCAGCATCGATCTCTTCTTTTGTTTGCCATATACCATCAAATACATTACCATAAAAGGAGCCCAGCGGCTTTCCAACCTCTATAATGGTTAACCCGGAAAAGTAATGATCCACGCCATTAGCAAGGGATATTACCTTGTTGTCGTTATAGGAAACATTGCCGGCCGTGGTCCATTTAAACCCATCTGCACCCTGATCAATATTAACCGTGCTAACGGCAAGCTCAAAACCTTTATTCTGTACACTGCCAATATTCCGCAGCACGCTGGTGGCGCCGGTAGTTGCAGGCAGGTCCACATATAGCAGCAGGCCGCTGGTTTTTTTCAGGTAATAATCGCCAATAACGGTGATCCTGTTATTCATAAAACCGGCGTCAAAACCAATATCCAGCTGGGCTGTTTTCTCCCATTTCAGATCCGGGCTTTCAATACGCGAAACCTGGTTGGTAAGCACCTCAACATCGTTAAAAACCGTTTTCCCGATCGTGTATTGCGAGAGGGAATTATAAAGGCCTATTCCATCATTACCGGTAATGCCATAGCTCACCCTCAGCTTTAGGTCGCTTATGATGCGGCTGTTCTTTAAGAAGTTTTCGTCGGATACACGCCAGGCAAATGCACCGGAAGGGAAAAATCCATATTTATTATTAGCGCCGAAACGGGATGAGCCGTCTGCACGGGCGCTAACAGTGAACAAATACCGGTCCTTGAAACGGTAATTTATCCTGGCCAGGTAAGAGTTTAACCCCCATTTTTCTAAGCTGCTGCTGGTAATATCCAATGTATTGGCTGCCGACAGGTTATTAGCGCCCAGGGTGTAGTTAGGGAAATTCTCCGCCTCCTGGTAGGTCCGCTGCATTCTGTTGCTTTGAAAAGTTATACCGGCCAGTACATCAAAGGCATTATCCTGGTTTATTTTTTTGGTATAGGTAAGCGTGTTTTCATTTAAAGTATTGATGTTTTCCGAAGTGCCGTTGCTTCCATAGCCATTCCGGCCGCTTCCTGCAAGTGTTTGCGGCGTAAAGAATACATTCCTGAATGAGTTTTGAATATCTGCTCCAAAACTAATGTGCGCCTTCAGGCCATCTGTGATACTGAAATCTCCGAATACATTACCCAGCACCCGGTCCGTTGTAAGCAAATTGGTTGAAGTATGCAGCATGGCAACGGGATTAGGAGTGCTCGCAAAGCCGGTGCCCGGGCCCAGGTTAAGTAATTGGTAGCTGCCGTCAGCTGCATAAACCGGGCTAGCCGGCGAAATGGTCAATGCCTCATATATAGGGCCGGCAACAAGGCCTTCAGAAACACCGTTATTGATGGTGCGCGATGCGGTAAGATTGGTGCCTATTTTAATACGGTCGCTTAAAGTAGCATCTAAATTGATCCTTGAAGCATAACGTTTAAAGTTGTTATCAATAACGATCCCATCCTGGTTAAGATAGTTACCGCTTACCAGGTAGCGCACTTTGTCGGAACCTCCGGTAACCGACAGCTGATAGCTTTGCATCGGCGCAGTTCTGAAGATCTCTTTTTGCCAGTCGGTACCTTCACCGTAGGAAGCAACAGGCTTGGGATAAGGCCCGTCAGGGTTTCCAAACCTTAACGCATAACCAAGATTGGCAAGCTGCTCATTTTTCAGATTCAGGTGATCCATCGCATTCCCCAGCTTCAATTGTTTTACAACTTCCTGCGCCCCCACGTAGCTTTCAAACTCAATGTTCGGCTGCCCCGATCTTCCGCGCCGCGTAGTTACCAGCACAACGCCGTTCGCTCCTCTTGAACCATATATTGCCGTAGCAGAAGCATCTTTCAAAACTTCTATTGACTCAATATCATTTGGATTAATAGTAGACAGCGGGTTCGCGTAGCTGGCGCCGCTTCCAATAGCCCCGTTTGCGGCAGTTGGTACGGAGATCGGGAAACCGTCAACAACGTATAAAGGATCATTGCTGGCAGAAATAGAGTTGCCGCCGCGCACACGGATCGTTACGCCGCCACCCGGTGAATTGGAGGCCTGTGTGATTTGTACGCCCGATACTTTGCCCTGCAATGCCTGGTTAAAGGAGTTAATAGGCTGCGACTTTATTTCAGTGGATCCTATAGAGGATACTGAGCCGGTCAGGTCTTTTTTACGTACGGTGCCATAACCGATCACTACTATCTGGTTCAATCCTTTTGATTCCACCTTTAGCTGAACATCAATGGTAGTGCGCCCTTCAATAGGAATTTCCTGTGTTAAATAACCAATGCTGGTAAAAACAAGCGTCCCTTTGCTGTCCGGAACGTTGAGGGAATAGTTGCCTTTGGCGTCTGATATCGTGCCCAGGTTAGAATCCTTCAGTTTAATGCTGGCTCCCGGCAAGCTGCCCTGTTCATCTGTTACCTTTCCGCTTATCCGGATAGTGCTGGTAGATTGATTAACTATCTGGGCCGGCAATTTCAGTGGTGTGATTAATATAGTTTTTTGATTGATCACATAATTAAAGGGCTGGTTATTAAAACATATTTTTAAGGCATCTTCCAGCGAGCCGCCTTTTATGTTAATAGTAACAGGTTTTGCAGCAACCAGGATATCAGGGTCGCAAAGAATACTGTAACCCGTTTGCTGGCGAATATCATTTAACGTTTCCCATAACGGGGCATCCTTTTTATTTAAGTTAATTTTCTGAGCTTTTGAAGATGCGCTTACCTGCATAAAGCCGATAAGGCAAATGAAAAATGAAAGTTTCATAACGCTCCACAGTTTAGGCTGGACATGGAATGGACATCCGCGTCCAAATGCAGGATAAATTCTATACATTTGAATGTCAGGTTAATTAAATAATTGGTTGATAACAGCGACTATAATAATTACCTGCGTGCACAGCTCCCGGGGCTGTGTTTCGCCAGGGGCGGTTGCAACGCCCCTGGTTTTTTTCTGCGGTAATTTCTTGTTAGTAAGATTAATTCATTAAGATCACCCGCCTTCCTTCTATTTTATAGTGGATCCCGGATGTAATTGTGATGTTATCCAGTAGTTCCCGGATGTTGTTGTATTTAGATATAATCCCCCTTAGTTTCTTTTGACTTACATCGGTTTGGTATTCCACCTCTACATCGTACCACCTTGCAGCTATCCTTAACACGTCTTCAATACGCTCGTCATTAAACACAAACAGCCCGTTTTTCCAGCCCATTACTTCGTCCAGGTCTGCATTCCTGACCACCAAAGGCGCTTTCAGATCATTAACAGCCATTTGCCCGGGCTTTATAATGGCATGGCTGTTTTTGCCGCTTACTTTTACGGAGCCTTCCAGTAAAGTTGTTCTGATATCAGGATCATCATCATAAGCCCTGATATTAAAATGTGTCCCTAACACTTCCACGGTTTGCTTACCATCTACATTCACAAAAAATGGTTTGCCGGCATCCTTAGCCACTTCAAAGTAGGCCTCCCCGGTTAATTTCACCTGGCGTTCTTTTCCACTGAAGGCAACGGGATAGGTTAATGACGAAGCTGCGTTTAACCATACACGGGTGCCGTCCGGAAGGGTTAGCTCATACTGCCCGCCCTTGGGAACACTCAACGTGTTTAGCGCATCTGTTGTGGCAGCGCCATCACCCTGGTAATCAATTTTACCGTCTGCCCGCTTGCTCACAACGGCGCCTGCCTGGGTAGCGATCTTTCCGCTTTTGGCAGTCTGAAGATCTATTTTAGTACCATTAGACAGGATCAATATTGCTTTATTGGCGCCAGGCGAGATCTCCGTGCTTTTTCCCTGATATGAAAATCGCTCCGTAGGTGATTTAACTTTATAGATCCGAAAACTAACAGAAAGCGCTATAACAATTGCTGCTGCAGCGGCTATCCTTATCATATAAGTCCTCAAAGTGCTTCTGCGGGTGCTTTCCGGCTGCCCGATCCTGGCCCACACCTTCTTTAACGCAGTTTCCTCGTCAAATGCATGCAGATGCTCAATCTCCTGCTTCCGGGTGCTTTCGCTCAAAAGCTTTTCAAGGATCTCCCGGTTGCCGGCACTTTTATTCAGCCATGCTTCCAGCTCCGCTTCCTCAGATGCGGTAAGGGTACCATACAGCTTGCGGGCCAGCAGGCTGCTTATATGAAACGGATCATATAGCTCATTATCGGACATGACTATTTATTGGTGTTAATATAGAAACAACCAACTATCCTGTTTCCTCTAAAAGGGTTTAAAATTTTTTTAGAATATCATCAACGGTAGCTGAGAGGGGTGGGGAGGGGCTTTACTTGAAATATATAGATAATATCAGGGATGTTAAAACAGCAAATCCTCTGTCTGAAAGGCGTTTCCTTAAAATTGAGAGCCCGCGCATTTTTTGATTGTAAACCGTGCTGATAGCAATATCAAGCTTATCTGCGATCTCTTTAGGCTGCAGCCCGTCTTCAAAGATCATTTTAATGATTTTGCCACACTGATCCGGTAAGGCATTCACCTCAGCGGAGATTTCACGAAGGGCTTCAATGTAAATGATTTCGTTGAGGAAGGGTTCCTCAAACCCGTCTTTGAAAAAAGCCAGTTCCAGATCATGCTTCATTTTACGGCTTTGCTTTTTTATGGCGTTCAGGGAAGCATTCCGGGTACTTATATAGAGAAAGGCTTTAATTGAGTGCAGGCTGTGAAAGTCGGTATGCTTACTCCATAGCTTACAAAAAATGTCCTGAACAATTTCCTCCGCTGTGAATTTATCCGAGGTTAACCGCGTGGCAAATAAGCACAACGCACCGTAAAATTTATGGAAAATATAATCAAAAGCATAGGTGTCACCTTTTAGCAACCTTTCTAATAGTTCATCCTCGTTTTTTATTTGATCAGTGGCCATCGTGGAATGAGAAAGCGTTTCGAATATAAACATAAATATTAAAAACGGAAAATTACCGGTTTTTTGCCGCTGGCAATGGTACTCTATATATGATGCTATTTTAAAATGTGAATAGAGGGTTATATCCTGATGCCGGAAGCTGGTGAAGTTGCATTTTGAGGTTTTTTCTATATTTTAGTGTTGTAAAACACATACATGCGGCATTCCCGGGCCGCAATATTTTTGAAGCTGTTATTAAATGTCATTCTGACAAATAAAAGAGAAGCTAGCGTTATGAAAATATTATTCCATCTCATTAATTATATGATGAGAAAACAAATAGTCCTTTTTTACATACTCTGCAATATATGCTGCATTCGCGTTGCGGCGCAATCGGGGCTTTATTCCAACGAATTTCCATTGGGTGACGTTAAGCTGTTGGAAGGTCCGTTTAAACAGGCCCGGGATCTGAACATCAAAACATTAATGCAGTATAATGTTGACCGTTTGCTGGCGCCTTACCGCAAAGAAGCAGGCTTAGCACCGAAAGACTCCAGTTATGCAAACTGGGATGGCCTGGATGGCCATATCGGTGGCCATTATTTAACTGCAATGGCTATAAATGCTGCAGGCGGCAATGCAGGCTGCCGGCAGCGCCTGAACTACATGATCGCAGAATTAAAGACTTGCCAGGATGCCAATACCAAACAGCACGCCGGCTGGGGCACAGGCTATGTGGGTGGCGTACCTGATAGCAAGTCCGTTTGGCTGTCTGTTAAGCAGGGCGATTTTAAAGCCTTTCATGCAGCATGGGTGCCATGGTACAATGTACATAAAATGTATGCCGGCCTGAGGGATACCTGGGTGTATACCGGCAATGAGGATGCAAAAAATATCTTTCTTAAGTTTTGCGACTGGGCGGTAAACATAACCGCCGGGTTAACGGAAGATCAAATGCAGGCAATGCTTGATACGGAGCAGGGCGGGATGAATGAAGTACTGGCGGATGCATACCAGCTTAGCGGTGATAAGAAATACCTGGCTGCGGCTAAAAGGTTTTCGCATAGAATGTTGCTCAACTCAATGGCTGATGGTATCGATAACCTTGATAACAAACATGCGAATACACAGGTGCCTAAGGCAGTTGGCTTTGCCAGGATCGGTGAGCTAAGCGGGGATACGGTATACGAAGGGGCAGGCAGATTTTTCTGGCAAACTGTTACAGCCAACCGCACGCTCGCTTTTGGAGGCAACAGCCGGCGTGAGTTTTTCCCAAGCGCGGCAGCATGTACCGATTTTGTTAATGACGTGGAAGGTCCTGAATCGTGTAACTCCAGCAATATGCTTAAGCTTACGGAAGATCTGTTCCGGATGACGCCCGCGGCCAGGTATGCAGATTACTACGAACGGACAATGCTCAATCACATCCTGTCAACACAAAACCCGGAAACAGGCGGTTATGTGTATTTCACGCCTGTTCGTCCCCGCAGTTACCGGGTGTATTCCGCACCCAATGAAGCTATGTGGTGCTGTGTGGGAACAGGTATGGAAAACCACGGCAAGTATAACCAGTTTATTTATACGCACTCGCATGATTCGCTGTACGTAAACCTGTTTGTGGCGTCGGCCTTAAGCTGGAAAGAAAAGGGTATCCAGCTGCGCCAGGAAACAACCTTTCCGTATGAAGAGCAAACCAGGCTGGTTATTACAGGGGGCGCCTCTTCATTTCCAATGATGATCCGTTACCCGGGGTGGGTAGCAGCCGGTGCATTGAAAATTACAGTGAATGGAAAACCTGTTCCCTTTGAAGGGCAGCCATCCTCATATGTAGCCATTAACCGCCGCTGGAAGAAAGGCGATGTAGTTGAAGTAAAGTTGCCAATGCATAATACAATTGAGCATTTGCCAAATGTACCTGCTTACATTGCCATTATGCACGGTCCTGTTTTGCTGGGCGCAAAAACAGGTACACAGGATATGAAAGGATTGATTGCAGATGACAGCCGTTGGGGCCATATAGCCAGCGGCGAAAAACTGCCCGTTGATAAAGCCCCTATTATTATTGAAGATGATCTGCCGGCCGTCACCGCCAGCCTTGTTCCGGTTAAAGATGCGCCCCTGCATTTTACTATGGCGGGCGTAAAAATGATCAATGCAGCCGGCACGGAACTACAACCCTTTTACCAGATCCATGATGCACGTTATATGATCTACTGGATGGCTTTATCCAACAAACAATACAATGCTTACCTGGATTCACTTTCGGCCGTTGAAAAAGAAAAGCTCGCGCTTGAGAGCCGTACGGTAAGCTTTGTGGCTGCAGGCGAGCAGCAACCCGAAGCTGACCATGCAATGCAGGTTGACAGATCAAGAAAAGGAACCGCCCATGACCAGTTTTACCGGGAGGCGTTTGATGGCGGTTATTTCAGTTATAGCCTTGCAACCAACCGCGATACCAGCATTAATTTAATGGTTCGCTATTGGGGGGCTGAATGGGGCAACAGGAACTTTGAGATCTATATTGATGATCAAAAGCTGGTTACAGAGAACAATACAAACAGGTGGAATCAATCAAGGTTTTTTGATATTGAATACCGTATTCCCGCCGCCATGTTGAAAGACAAAGACCAGGTACGCGTAAAATTTAAGGCATTGGAAGGTGCATCCACCTCACCTGTATACTATATACGTTTGATACTGGACAACTAAGCATTGCGTAAAAGACCTTGAGCCGCTTTCAAAGGCAGATTGGCGAAAGCAACCGGCCGCAGGTGATACGCCGCTTACGATTATGCTGTTTGTAGACTGCAAAGCCAGAACACTTTGACAAGACATTTAACACGAACGCAAAAGGGTCTTTTTTCACAGTGCAAAAGGCGCTCCCTATTCTTGAGGACGGAGGTGCTATTGTGGTGGTTTCATCAGGGGCACATCGAAAAGGCATCGCCATTTATCCAACCTACTCCGCTACAAAAGCGGCTGAAAGATCTTATGTGAGGACATGGGCGGTAGACCTTATGCCACGCAAAATCCGGGTCAACACCGTAAGCCCCGGGCCTATCGAGACGCCTATTATTGACCTGCAGTTCGGGACTAAGGAAAATTCCGACGCCATGAGAAAGACGTTTTCAGAGATGACGCCAATGGGCAGGATGGGGGAGGCAGAGGAGGTAGCAAATGCGATCTTGTTCCTGGCCTCTTCAGACAGCAGTTTTACAACAGGAGCCGATATTCCTGTTGATGGCGGAATAACTCAGTTATAGTGTAATAATAAAAGTGATCTCTTACCTAATTCGTCAGGTCCTTAAATGCAAAAACCCTCAACGTAAGTTGAGGGTTTGGTGCCCGGAACTGGATCGCCAATTAACTGGTTATAATAATTAAGAGATATAACTGTCAAAAAATTATCTTCCATAAACTGCCCCTGGATAATCAGTATAGCCGTTTTCACCTCCGGTATAGTAGGTATCCCGGTTGCTTTCGGACAAGGGTAAACTATACCTGAATCGTTCAACAAGATCAGGGTTGGCAATGAATGGTACTCCGAAAGAGACCAGGTCAGCTGTGCCTTCCTTCAAAATTGCGTTGCCGCTTTCCTGCGTGAATCCCAGGTTGGCCATTAGCCTGCCGCTGTAGTGCCTGCGGAAATGGCTGAAATAATTATCCTGCAACACTTCTACCGGTGTGCCCGTTAAATCTTCCGCGGGTCCTTCTATTTGCAGGTAAGCCAGGTTATAGTCGCTTAATTTTTTGAGCATGTATTGGAACATCGGTATCGTTTCTTCATCGGGCGTCATGATACCAACGTTGCTGATTGCTACGGGGTTAAACTTGATACCTATCCGGGTACTACTCCAAACTTCTAAAATGGCATTTAGTATTTCAAATACGATGCGGGCACGATTTTCCATACTGCCGCCGTATTCGTCGCTGCGCCGGTTAGTAGCCGGGCTCAGGAATTGCTGGATCAGCATCCCGGAATGGGCGTGAACCTCGACACCATCGAACCCTGCTTCCCTGGCATTTTTAGCTGCTTTTTTGTAATCCTGTACGGTTTGTTTAATCTCCGCAACAGTCAGCTCGCGTGGTGTCAGGGTGTCTTTAAGGCCCCCGGGCGTAAATGATTTCGTTTGAGGGTTAATTGCGGACGGTCCTGCAGGCAGTTCGCCGTTAAGATGATCAGGGTGGGACGCAGTGCCAATATGCCCAAGCTGCGAGAAGATCAGGCCGCCTTTGTCATGTACAGCCCTGGTGACCATTTTCCATCCTTCAACCTGTTCCGGGGTGTAAATACCCGGTACGTTGATAAAGCCGATAGATTTCGGGTTAACCCAGGTGCCTTCACTTAAGATTAATCCTGCCGATGCCCGCTGTGCATAATATTCAGCCATCAAAGGCGTTGGTACCAGTCCTGCATTGGTAGCGCGTCCGCGTGTCATCGATGCCATTACCACCCGGTTTTTTAATGTCAGATCTCCCAATTGGTATTCCTCTAAAAGAGGCTGTGCCGTATTTCCCATTGTTTTTTTACGCAAACCTCGGGTATGTGCCACAGCCGGACAATATGGGGGAAACTAATGGTATACGGATAAATTTATCCCTATGCCCAATTGAGATACTATGCCTATTTTTGGGTAAAGAGAACAAGGCTATGTATGAAAGAAAGATGCCCCTCACGATAGATTGCGGCCTGCACCTAACCAAAGAAGTGCTGAACGGTAAATGGAAGCCTGCGCTGCTGCATGCTATTTCCCTGGATATCAAACGGCCAAGTGAGATCCTGCGCTTGCTGCCCGGTGCTACCCGCAGGGTACTTAATGTACAGCTTAAGGAACTGGAGGAGCATGGCATGGTGGAGAAAAAAGTGTACCCGCAATTACCGCCCAAGGTGGAATATTCCCTGACTGAAATAGGCTGGTCACTGATGCCTGTTATTGATGCTATGAACCAGTGGGGCGACGCCAACCGGCAGTTTTTGGAAACCGTTATATCCCAGGATCGTAGAACGCCGCAAGTTTCAAAATCGGTCTGCCAGTTGTATCGCAATATGAAAGAAGAGCGGAAAACCGGGTGAGATCAACGGCAGTTAACTGCTTAGTTCATGGAAACCCTCATTTAAGATCCATCAGCAACAATGGAGATTATAAAGTAGTATGAGGCCTGTATTGCCTGTTTAAACGAGCATAACCCTGAGCATCCCCTTAGATCCTCCCCGCAATTAAATTTCAGGGAATCCATCCTGTTTTAAAATCTTCAACCAGTTGAACTTTTTTGCGGAGCCAGCTTGTGATATTTGCTTGCTTTTTTTAATCAAAAAAAACAACACCATGAAATTACCTGAATTTGAAGAAGTACAGGGCCCTGTACTGATGCTCAACATGCTGAAATTTAAAGACCGGGAGTATTATTTCGAAACATATCTGCCGGCCTTTCGTAAGGCTACTGAAAAATTAGGCATTAATGATGTAAAAATCAGGTTGGTATGTAATGTGGCAGCCAACATAGTTGCGCCGGAAAACGAAGAGTGGGATGCTATTTTACTGGTAGAATACCCCAGCGCCAAGGCATTTAAAACAATTGCGGAAAGCGATGCCTATCACGATATTGCCAATCCGCATCGCCTTGCAGCAACAGCCAACCTGCATTTGTATATGACCACGCCGTTTGAGCTATAAATGTATAGCAACTGATCGTAAAGGCCGGCTTAACTTCCTCATTAAGACAGGGCGTACGTAAAAGTTTGAGGTAATCTGGATCAAGTTGAATTCTTGGGGGAAATACTAAAAATTCGTTGTTTTGCAGCTCAATAAGAATCGTCAGTTTTGGATCAGAGTTATCGACAGTTAATAGGATTTCTTCTCCCACAGGGACTTTTAGAG